>Ga0209172_10000003_pt1 | contig 1390292 bp, 1396 predicted proteins | sample LarsenN4metaG_FD_184113 | JGI IMG/M metagenome (GOLD analysis project Ga0209172, IMG submission 184113) | Hot spring sediment bacterial and archeal communities from British Columbia, Canada, to study Microbial Dark Matter (Phase II) - Larsen... ...
AACGTCACGATGACCGTCGAACTGATCCAGCCAGTCGCCATCGAAGACGGCCTCCGCTTCGCCATCCGCGAAGGCGGCCGCACCGTCGGCGCCGGCGTCGTCACCAAGATTCTCGCCTAGGCGATACCGCGCACACAGGGGACTGCACATGGCACGTCAGCAAATCCGGATCAAGCTCAAGGCGTACGACCACCGCCTCCTGGACCAGTCCGCCCGCCAGATCGTCGAGGCAGCGGAGCGGACCGGCGCGGCCGTGGCAGGCCCTGTGCCGCTCCCCACGTCGATCGACAAGTTCACCGTCCTGAAGGGCCCGCACATCCATAAGGACGCGCGCGAACAGTTCGAAATCCGCACCCACAAGCGGCTCATCGACATCTCCGAGCCGACTTCCAAGACGGTCGAAACGCTGATGCGGCTGCAACTGCCCAGCGGCGTGGACATCGAGATCAAGCTGTAGCCATGACTATCGAAGGACTCCTCGGACGCAAGCTCGGCACCACCCAGGTGTTCGATGAGAAAGGAAGGCTTCGCGGCGTTACCGCCGTCGAAGTCGGCCCGTGCTTTGTCACCGACCTGCGGACGCCGGAAAAGAACGGTTACTCCGCCGTCCAGATCGGCTTCCAGGACGACAAGCGCCTGAACAAGCCGGAAACCGGCCACCTCAAGGCTGCGGGCAACCTCAAGCTCCGCCACCTGGCGGAGTTCGATGCCGGGGGAGCGGACTACGCCCTCGGCGACCGCATCGGGGTCGAACTCTTCGAGCCTGGCCAGCGCGTCGACGTGACGGCAACCTCCAAGGGCCGCGGTTACCAGGGCGGCGTCCGCCGTCACAACTTCCGCGGCGGCCCGAAGACGCATGGCCAGAGCGACCGCCACCGCGCCCCGGGTTCGATCGGCTCGGGCACCACGCCCGGCCGTGTCTACAAAGGCACGCGCATGGCGGGCCACATGGGCGCCGTGCGCACCACGATCATGAACCTCGAAGTCGTCTCCAGGAACGATGAGCGCGGCGTCATCTTTGTCGCTGGCTCAGTCCCGGGACCTACCGGCGGCCTCGTCCGCGTCCGCAAAGCGAAGAAGGTATCGAAATGAAGCTCAAAGTGTTCGATACCAGCGGCAAGGAACTTCGCGAAATCGATGCCGCCGACGAAGTCTTCGGCATCGAGCCCAACCGCGCCGTCCTCCACCAGGCCTACGTCACGCAGATGGCCAACCGGCGTGCAGGCGGGGCTCACACCAAGCGCCGCGGCGAAGTCGTCGGCTCGACCGTCAAGATCCGGCGCCAGAAGGGCCTCGGCCGCTCTCGCCAGGGCTCCATCCGCGCCAGCCACCACGTCGGCGGCGGCGTTGCCCATGGCCCGAAGCCGCACAGCTTCGCGAAGGACCTCCCGCGCGCCATGAAGCGCCTCGCGCTGCGCTCGGCTCTCTCCAGCCACGCCGCGAACGGCTCGCTCATCGTCGTGGACGGTCTCGCCACCCCCGATGCGCGCACCCGCAGCATGCAAAACATCCTCACCGCGTTCGGGATCGAGCGCCGCGCCCTCGTGGTGAGCGGTTCGTACGTGCCGGAGCTGACCCGCGCGACGCGGAACATCGGCGATGCCCGCGCCCTGCCGGCCCAGAACCTGAACGTGGTGGACATCATCAACGCCCACCGCCTGGTCATGTCCGAAGACGCCGTCCGCGCCTGCGAAGCCCTCTGGGGTGGCGCCAACATCAAGCCGCAACGCGGCCGTGCAAAGGAGGCCGCGAACTAATGCCGAAGGAATTGCACCCCTACGCCGTCCTCCTGCGGCCCATCATTACGGAGAAGACCACCGTCCTCACCGGCGCCGACAAGTACGTCTTCGAAGTGGACCTGCGCGCGAACAAGAACCAGATCCGCGAGGCTGTCCAGGTCGCCTTCAACGTCCGCGTCGCCGAAGTGAACACGATGGTGATGAAGGGCAAGCCGAAGCGTTTCGGCCGTCGCGTCGTCAACCGCCCGGACTGGAAGAAGGCCATCGTGACCCTCGTCCCCGGCGACAAAATCGAACTCTTCGAGGGGATCTAGGCCATGCCGATCAAGCAGTACAAGCCGACATCCCCGGGCCGCCGCAATGCGAGCGCCCAGAGTTACACGGAGATCACGCGGAGCAGGCCGGAGAAGTCCCTCACCGTCTCGCTCAAGAGCAAGTCCGGTGGGCGGAACAACCAGGGCCGCATCACCGTCCGCAGCCGCGGCGGCGGCAACCGCCGGCTCTACCGCATCATCGACTGGAAGCGGAACAAGCCAGGCGTCCCGGCGAAGGTCGTCTCCATCGAGTACGACCCCAACCGCACGGCTCGCATCGCGTTGCTCCAGTATGCCGACGGCGAGAAGCGCTACATCCTGGCGCCCAACGGCCTGTCCGTCGGCGCCGTGGTGACCAGCGGCCCGGAAGCGGAAGTCCGTGTCGGAAACTCGCTCCCGCTGGCCAACATGCCAACCGGTACGCAGGTGCACAACATCGAGCTGACGCCCGGCCGGGGCGGCCAGCTCGTCCGCAGCGCCGGCGTCAGCGCCCAGTTGATGGCGAAGGAAGGCGAATACGCTCTCCTGCGCCTCCCCAGCGGTGAAATGCGGCGCGTCCGCATCGAATGCGCCGCCACCGTCGGCCAGGTCAGCAACCTCGAGCACTCGCTGGTGAAGCTCGGCAAGGCCGGCCGCACGCGCCACCGCGGCCGCAGGCCCGAAGTGCGCGGCGCCGTCATGAACCCTCGCGACCATCCTCACGGTGGTGGCGAAGGCCGCGCCCCGGTTGGGATGCCGGGCCCGAAGACCCCATGGGGCAAGCCGACACTCGGCTACCGCACCCGCAACAACAAGCGCACGGACAAGCTCATTGTCCGCCGCCGGACCTAGGAGGAGGTAGGACATGTCCCGTTCCACCAAGAAAGGCCCCTACATCCACCCCTCGCTCGAAGCGAAGGTCATGGCGATGCGCAACGCCCAGAACCGCACCGTCATCAAGACGTGGTCCCGGGCCTCGACCATCCTGCCGGAGATGATCGGCCTCACGATCGCCGTCCACGACGGGCGGCGGCACGTGCCGGTCTTCGTCACCGAGAACATGGTCGGCCACAAGCTCGGTGAATTCGCCCTCACCCGCACCTTCCGCGGGCACGTGGCGAAGAGCGACCGCCAGAGCAAGGTGAGGCGCTAACGATGGAAGTCCGAGCCAGCTGCCAGAACATGGGCGCTTCGCCCCGCAAGGTGCGCCTCATCCTCGACAGGCTCCCCGGCCTCACCGTGGACCAGGCGCTCGCCCTGCTCCGCTACGTGCAGTCGCCCCACGCCCGCACCGTCTCGAAAGTCGTGCTTTCCGCCGCTTCGAACGCGGAAAACAACTTCGACCTCGACGTGGACGACCTCGTCATCAAGCGCGCCTTCGCCGATGACGGCCCCACTATGAAACGCTTCCGCCCGCGTTCGCGTGGACGGGTGAGCCCGATCCTCAAGCGTTCCAGCCACATCACCATCATCCTCGACGAGCGGGAGGCCTAAATGGGACAGAAAGTACATCCGCACGGCTTCCGCCTCGGCTACATCTACGACTGGGAGTCGAAGTGGTTCGCCGAACGCGACTACACCACCAGGCTCCACCAGGACCTGGCGCTCCGCCGCTTCGTCCTCGACGAGCTGCCGGACGCATCGATCAGCCGGATTGAAATCGACCGCAACGCGAACCTGGTGACCGTCACCATCCACACCGCTAAGCCCGGCATCGTCATCGGCCGCGGCGGCGCGAAGGTGGAAGACCTCCGCAACTCGCTCGAACGGTTCACCGGGGGGCGGGTGCGCGTGAACATCCAGGAAATCCGCACGCCCGAACTCGATGCGTACCTGGTCGCCCGCTCCGTGGCCGACCAGCTCGAGCGCCGGGTCGCCTTCCGCCGGGCCATCAAGCAGGCCGTCCAGCGGACGATGCAGCGTGGCGCGCAGGGTTGCCGCGTGGCGATCGCCGGCCGCCTCGGCGGGTCGGAAATGTCCCGCCGCGAAGACGAAACGCAGGGCCGCGTCCCGCGCCACACGCTCCGCGCGGACATCGACTACGGCCTTGCCGAAGCGCATACGACGTTCGGCCGGATTGGGGTCAAGGTCTGGATCTACAAGGGCGAGATCATCCCCGAGCGCGGCCTGCCCAGGGTTGAGCTGCCCGAGCCCGAGCCCGTGGCCGCCGCCCCGGTAGCCCGCGCCGAAGAAGCAGGCCCGGCCCACACCGCCATCTCCATGGAACAGCAGGCGGCCGCCCGCGGCGAAGGGGAGGAGGCCTGAGATGCTCCAACCCCGTCGCGTAAAGCACCGCAAGCAGCACCGCGGACGCCGCCAGGGCGTGGCCGGCGCGGGCAACTACATCGCCTTCGGCGAATGGGGCCTCCAGGCCCAGGGCGCCGCCTGGATCGACAGCCGCCACATCGAAAGCGCCCGCCGCGCCATGACCCACGAAATGAAGCGCGGCGGCAAGGTGTGGATCCGCATTTTCCCGGACAAGCCGGTCACCGCGAAGCCTGCCGAAACCCGCATGGGTTCCGGCAAGGGCGCCCCGGACCGCTGGGTCGCCGTCGTCAAGCCAGACCGGATCATGTTCGAAATCGCGGGCGTGCCGGAGCACGTGGCCCGCGAGGCCCTGCGCCTCGCTGCCCACAAGCTCCCCGTGCCCACCCGCATCGTCCAGCGCGAGGAGGCAGTTATCTAATGGCACGCCAGCTCGCAGAAGACCTTCGCAAACTCGATGACGCGCGCCTGGATCACGAGATCAACGAGGCCTACCGGGCCCTGTTCACCCTCCGCTTCCAGCACGCCAGCCGCCAGCTCCAGAACTACCGCGAGCTGCGCAACGCGAAACGCCGCATCGCTCGCCTGCGCACCGTGAAGCGCGAGCGCCAAATCGAAGCCAGCCTGGGTGAGGAGTAGCCATGGGTACCCAACGTGTCATCCAGGGCACCGTCGTCAGCGACAAGATGCAGAAGACCGTCGTCGTCTCTGTGGAGCGCAAGAAGAAGCACCGCCTCTACCACAAGGTGGTCACCGTCACCGAGCGCTACAAGGCCCACGACGAAGACAACAGCTGCAAGCTCGGCGACGTGGTCCGCATTCAGGAAGCGCGCCCCATGTCGAAGGACAAGCGCTGGCGCGTCGTCGAAATCCTCCAGCGCGGCGACGTCGCCGACGTGGCGCCGTCCACCATTGGCCGCGACATCGAAGTTGAGACTCAGGTAGCTCCGAAGTCGGAGGTGCAGGGGTGATCCAGCAAGAAACCCGGCTCAAGGTGGCCGACAACTCCGGCGCACGTTCGCTGCTCTGCATCCGCGTCCTCGGCGGCAGCCGCCGCCGCTACGCGCGCCCGGGCGACATCATCGTCGCCAGCGTCAAGGTCGCCCAGCCGAACTCGAACGTGAAGAAGGGCGACGTCGTAAAAGCGGTCGTCGTCCGCGTCACGAAGGAGTATGGCCGCCCGGATGGCTCCTACATCCGCTTCGATGAGAACGCCGCTGTCCTCCTCGCGAACGACGGCGAGAACCCTCGCGGCACGCGCATCTTCGGGCCCGTCGCCCGCGAACTCCGCGACCGCAACTTCATGAAGATCGTCTCCCTCGCCCCGGAGGTGCTCTGATGCCAGCGAAGATCAAGCGCGGCGACAGGGTCGTGGTGCTCACCGGCAAGGACCGCGGCAAGCAGGGCACGGTGCGCTCCGTGATCAACAAGGACAACCGCGTCCTCGTTGAAGGCGTGAACATCGTGAAGCGTCACCAGCGCGCCCGCCGCCAGGGCCAGGCGTCCGCCATCGTGGAACGCGAAGCCCCGATCCATATCAGCAACGTGATGCTGATCGACCCGAACGATAACCAGCCCACGCGCGTTGGCTTCCGCCGCCGCGAAGACGGTTCGCTCGTGCGCGTCGGCAAGCGCAGCGGAGAGGACATCGAATAATGCCGCCGCGATTGAAAGAGAAGTACCAGAAGGACGTCGCCAGCGCCCTCAAGGAACAGTTCCAGTACAGCAACGTGATGCAGATCCCGCGCATCACGAAGATCAACGTCAACATCGGCCTCGGCGAAGCCCTGACGGATGCCAACGCGCTGGACAAGGCCGCCGACGAGATCGCTGCCATCACGGGCCAAAAGCCCGTCATCACGCGGGCGAAGCGGTCCATCGCGAACTTCCGCCTGCGCGAGGGCAACCCCATCGGCGTTGCCGCTACGCTCCGCGGTGACCGCATGTGGGAGTTCCTGGACCGCCTGGTCAGTGCTGCGCTGCCGCGCATCCGCGACTTCCAGGGGCTCAACCCCAACGCGTTCGACGGCCGTGGCAACTACAGCCTCGGGCTCCGCGAACAGCTCATCTTCCCCGAGATCGAGTACGACCGCGTCGACAAGGTCCGGGGTCTCCAGGTCACCATCGTGACTACCGCCCGCACCGACGAAGAAGGCCGCAAGCTCCTCGAGCTGATGGGCCTGCCATTCCGGAAGAACTGAGGAGGCGCTCATGGCATCGAAAGGCATTGTTCTGCGCGACCAGCGGCGCCGCGAACTGAACGCGAAGTACGCGGCCCGCCGCGCCGAGCTGAAGGAACAGCTCCGCAAGTCCTGGGATAACCCCCAGGAAGTCATGCGCCTCCAGAAGGAGCTCATGAAGCTCCCGCTCAACTCCAGCCCAACGCGGCTCCACAACCGCGACATGATCAACGGGCGGCCGAAAGCCTACATCCGCAAATTCGGCCTCTCCCGCATCACCTTCCGGGAACTCGCCCACAAGGGCTTCCTTCCCGGCGTCACCAAATCCAGCTGGTAAGTGCCACGGGCAAACTGCTAGAGGGGAAGTGTTATGAGTCTCAGTGACCCAATCGCCGACATGCTCACCCGCATCCGCAACGCGTCTTCCGCGCGCCACGATTCGGTCCAGATGCCGGCCTCGAAGATCAAGATCGCGATCGCGAACGTCCTGAAGGAAGAGGGCTTCATCAAGGACTACTCGGTCGCCATGGAAGAGGGCAAGCCGCAGCCCAGCCTCAAAGTCGAGCTGAGCTATGGCGGCCGCAAGCAGCCCGTCCTCAACGGCCTGCAGCGCGTCAGCAAGCCCGGTCTCCGTGTCTACGTCCAGCGCCGCGAGATCCCCAGGGTTTACGGCGGGCTGGGCATGGCCATCCTTTCGACGCCCAAGGGCGTCATGTCGGGGCAGGAGGCCCGCCGCAACGAAGTGGGCGGCGAGGTCCTCTGCTACGTGTGGTAGGGGGAGCACTATGTCACGCATTGGCCGCCAACCCGTCACCGTCCCCGCCAACGTCACCGTCACCGTCGACGAGAAGAACTTCGTGTCCGTGAAGGGCCCGAAGGGCGAGCTCACGCGCCAGTTCCCGCCTTCCATCACCCTCAACCGCGAAGACGGCGCGATCAACGTCACCCGCCCGAACGATGAGGGCACGCAGCGTTCGTTGCACGGCCTCTCGCGCACCCTCCTGAACAACATGGTTGTCGGTGTGACCGATGGGTTCACCAAGACGCTGGAAGTCCAGGGAGTCGGTTATCGCGCGCAGATGCAGGGTTCGAACCTCCAGCTCGCCCTCGGCTTCTCCCACCCGGTGATCGTCGCGCCGCCCCAGGGCGTCACCTTCGCCGTCGAGGGCCCCCGTGTGAACATCTCGGGCATCGATAAGGAAGTCGTCGGCCAGGTGGCTGCCAACATCCGCAAGCTGCGTCCCCCGGAGCCCTACAAGGGCAAGGGCATCCGCTATTCGCGCGAACGCGTCCGCCGCAAGGCCGGCAAGGCCGGGAAGGTAGGCAAGTAATGGCAAAGGCAACTGCTGTCCTCGCTCGCTCGCGCCGCCACGCCCGCGTCCGCAAGTCCGTCTCCGGGACGCCGGAACGCCCGCGGCTCAATGTCTTCCGCAGCTCGCAGCACATCTACGCCCAGGTCATCGACGACCTGAAAGGCCACACCCTTGCCGCCGCCAGCGACGCCGACAAGGACCTGGCGAAAGAGGTGAAGGGCAAGACGAAGAGCGAGCGGGCCGCCCTCGTCGGCAAAGCCATCGCCGAACGGGCGAAGAAGAACGGCGTTTCCACCGTCGTCTTCGACCGCGGCGGCTACAAGTATCACGGGCGCGTGCAGGCCCTCGCCGATGCCGCTCGCGAAGCAGGATTGGGGTTCTGATATGGGTGGTAACCGTATGGACCGCGAACGCGCCCCGCGCGAACCTCGCGACCGCGACCGCGACGGCGGGGACGAGCTCACCGAGAAGGTGATCTACATCAACCGCGTGGCCAAGGTCGTCAAGGGTGGCCGGCGCTTCAGCTTCAGCGCCCTCGTCGTCGTCGGCGATGGCAACGGCAGCGTGGGCGTCGGGCTGGGCAAGGCGAACGAAGTGCCGGAGGCCATCCGCAAGGGCTCGAGCCAGGCGCGCCGCGGCATGATCAAGATCCCCATGAAGGGCGGCACCATCGCCCACCCCGTCTGGACCCGCTTCTCCGCGGCGAAAGTCATGCTCAAGCCTGCCAGCCACGGTACGGGCGTGATTGCCGGCGGCGCCGTGCGTGCCATCATGGAAGCGGCCGGCGTCACCGATGTCCTGGCCAAAACGTTCGGCAGCCGCAACCCGGTGAACGTCTCTCGCGCTACGATCGAAGGCCTGAGCACGCTCCAGGACCCGACCGGCGCGCGCGAACGCCGGCTCGCCATCGCCAGGGGCGAATCCTGATGGCCACCTTCACCGTTACCTGGCGCAAGAGCGCCATCGGCTACAACAAGGACCAGAAGGACACGATCCGCCGGCTTGGCCTGCGTCGCCTCCACCAGTCGGTGGAACTCGAAGACACGCCGGCACACCGCGGGATGGTGCACAAAGTGCAGCACCTCGTTGATGTCCAGGAAGGCAGCGCGAAATGACGATTGGCGCACAGAACCTCCAGCCACCCAGCGGCGCAACCCACGCCAAAAAGCGTGTCGGCCGGGGCAACTCCAGCGGCCACGGCACCTATGCCGGCAAGGGCCTCAAGGGTCAGAAGTCCCGCTCCGGCAAGAAGACCGCCTACGACGCGTTCGAAGGCGGCCAGTTCCCCACGTCCCGCAAGTTCCACGTCCTGCGTGGGTTCAACAACAAGTGGCGCGTGCCCTTCCAGCCGGTCAACGTCGCCGCCCTCGAACGCTTCGAGGCCGGCGCGGAGGTCACCCCCGAGTCCCTCCGGGCCGCGGGCGTGCTGAAGCACCTCCGCGAACCGGTGAAGGTGCTTGGCAACGGCGACCTTTCGAAGAAGCTGACCGTCAGCGCGCACCGCTTCAGCGAAGCCGCGAAAACCAAGATCGAGGCCGCCGGCGGCACCTGCGTCGTCATCGCGGCCGACGAAGCGAAGGAAAGCTAGTCATGGCAGTGCAGGCAGCCCAGCGGCCCCGCCTCCTCCAGGCAATGGTCGACGCCTTCCGCCAGGAAGACGTCCGCCGGAAGCTGCTGTTCACGCTCGCCATGCTCGTCGTCTTCCGCTTCGTCGCCCACGTGCCCATCCCGAACGTGGACCGCGACGCCCTGGAAGCAGCCTTCGAAGGCAACGCCCTCCTCGACTTCCTCAGCATCTTCTCCGGTGGCGCCCTCCAGAACCTGAGTGTCGCCGCCCTCGGCGTCTATCCCTACATCACCGCCTCGATCATCATCCAGATCCTCACTCCCCTCGTGCCGTCCTTCCGGTCGCTTTCGGAGGAGGGTGAGCAGGGGCGGCGCCGCCTCCAGGTCTACACCCACTGGCTCGCAGTACCCATGGCTTTCGTGCAGGGGTATGGCCAGATCGTCTTTATCAACAGCCAGGGCGCGGACGTCGTCAGCGACTTTGGGCTGCAGAACGACATCATCGGCACGCTGGCCACGTTGATGACGCTGGCCGCGGGCACGATGTTCCTCGTCTGGCTGGGCGAACTCATCACCGAGAACGGCATCGGCAACGGCGTCTCGATCATCATCTTCGGCGGCATCGTCGCCCGCCTGCCCGCACTCATCCCGAGCCTCACCACCCAGTCCATCATCGCCATCCTCGGCTTCGCCCTGTTCGCCCTCGCGCTCATCTTCCTGGTCGTGTTCTTCCAGGAAGCCCAGCGGCGCGTCCCGGTGCAATACGCCCGGTCGGCCTTCCGGGGCGGGAGAATGTACCGCCAGCAAGGCCAGAGCCACATCCCCCTCCGCGTGAACATGGCCGGGATGATCCCGCTTATCTTCGCCTTCTCGATCATGATCCTGCCGCCTATCGTGGCGTCCTACTTCGCCGATTCGGGCGGATTCGCCGAGACCGTCGCCGACTTCCTGGTGAACCAGTTCCAGGGCGGCCGCGGCGGCGGCGGCACCGGCTGGTACTGGCTCCTGCTCTTCCTCATGGTGGTCGGATTCACGTTCTTCTACACCATGGTCCAGTACCAGCAGCAGCAGATCGCGAAGAACCTTCAGCGCCAGGGTGCTTTCATCCCCGGCATCCGGCCCGGCGCGCCCACCGAGCAGTACCTCATGCGTGTCGTCACCCGCATCACGTGGGCCGGCGCCTTCTTCCTCGGCTTCGTCGCCGTGCTGCCCTTCTTCATCGCCCTCGCGACGGACGTCCGGGCACTCACTGTTTCGACCACCGGCTTCCTCATCGTCGTCGCCGTTGTGCTCGATACCATGAAGCAACTCGAGGCCCAGCTCCTCATGCGCAACTACGAAGGATTTATCCGCTAACGTGTATATCGTGCTCCTTGGTCCACCCGGCGCCGGCAAAGGTACGCAGGCTCAGCGCATCGCTGAGGCGACGAAGCTCCTGCATATCTCCACCGGCGACATGTTCCGCGAGAACGTGAAGAACGAGACTCCCCTGGGCAAGCTCGCCAACGAGTACATGTCGAAGGGCGAGCTTGTCCCCGACGAGGTGACCATCAAGATGCTCCTCGAGCGCATCTCCCGCGAGGACGCAAAGGCCGGCGCCATGTTCGATGGCTTCCCGCGCAACGTCGTCCAGGCGAAGGCCCTCGACGAGGCACTCCGCGGCCAGGGAGCGAAAGTCGACTTCGCGCTCCTCATCTCCGTGCGCGACGAAGAACTGGTCAGCCGCCTCGGCGGGCGCTGGATCTGCCGCAACTGCGGCAGGCTCTACCACGAGCGCAACGACCCGCCGAAGTCGCCAGGTGTCTGCGATGCTTGCGGCGGCGAGCTCTATCAGCGGGACGACGACAAGCCGGACGTGGTGCGCTCGCGCCTCGAGAAGCAGAAGCCCCCTGCGGACCTGATCGAACACTACCGCGCTGCCGGCGTCCTCAAGGAAATCGACGGCGAGCAGCCGCTCGACGCGGTGACTGCCGCCCTGCTGGAGGCCATCCGCTAGGCATGGCCATCAAGATCAAGTCCGAGGACGAGCTGAAGATCATGCGCGAGGCTGGCCGCATCGTCGGGAACACGCTCGCGCAGCTGCGTGAAATGATCCGCCCCGGACTCAACGTCCTCGAAATCGAGAAGTTCGTCCGCGAGGAATTCAAGCGGGTTGGCGCCGAGGAGACCTTCTACCACTACGCGCCCGGCAACAAGACGCCCTATCCGTCCAACATTTGCGTCAGCATCAACGAACAGCTCGTCCATGGCATCCCGAAGAACCGCGTGCTCCAGGAAGGCGACATCGTCACCCTGGACCTGGGCGCCACCTACAAGGGTTACGTCGGAGATGCGGCGATCACCGTGCCGGTCGGCAAGGTCAGCCCCGTGGCCGAGAAACTCATCGAGGTCACCGAAGCCGCACTCTGGGCCGGAATCAGGGCCGCCAGGCCCGGCTGCCACCTCAACGACGTCCGCGGCGCGATTGAAGACACGATCAGGCCGAGCGGCTTCTCCATCGTGAAGGGATACGGTGGCCATGGCGTGGGACGCGACATGCACGAAGACCCCCACGTCGAGAACTTCCGCCAGCGCTTCAAGGGGCCAATGCTCCAGCCAGGGCTCGTGCTCGCGCTCGAACCCATGGTCAACGCAGGCGGGCCAGATGTTTACGAAGGGCCGGATGGCTGGACTGTAAGCACGAAAGACGGTAGCTTATGCTGTCATTTCGAGCATACCATAGCCGTCCGGGCGGGAGGTGAGGCCGAAGTCCTCACGCTCCCGTAGTTCCATCTCTGCGAAACGAGGGTGTATGGCCAACAAAGAAGCGATTGAAGTGGAAGGCAAAGTGACCGAACCGCTCGCGAACAACATGTTCAGGGTTGAGCTGGCCGATGGTCACGAGGTCCTCGCCCACATCGGGCAGGATATCCGCCTCCAGTTCGTGAAGCTTCTTCCTGGGGACCGGGTCCTCGTCGAGCTCTCGCCCTACGACCTGTCCCGCGGCCGGATCACCTACCGGTTCAAGTAGGTCCGCCGCCGCCACCACCGAAGGAAAAACGATGAAAGTTCGAGCGTCTGTCAAACCGCGATGCGACAAGTGCAAGGTCATCCGCCGGCACGGCCGCGTCATGGTGATTTGCGAAAATCCAAAGCACAAGCAGCGGCAGGGGTAGGGCCATGGCACGTATCTCCGGCGTCGACATCCCGAACGATAAGCGCATCGAAGTTGCGCTAACCTATATCTATGGCATCGGCCCAACGCGGGCCAAGGCGATCATCGCCGAAACCGGCCTCAACCCGGACACGCGGGCCCGGGACCTGACCGACGAAGAGATCATCAAGATCCGCGACTACATCGATAAGCACTACACCGTCGAAGGTGACCTTCGCCGCGAAGTGCGCCAGAACATCGCCCGGCTGGTGGAAATCAACTGCTACCGGGGCCAGCGCCATCGCCGCAACCTCCCGGTCCACGGCCAGCGCACCCGCACCAACGCCCGCCAGAAGCGCGGCGCCCGCAAGACCGTCGCCGGCAAGAAGCGCGCAGGAAAGAAGTAGGAGGAGGACGAGACGATGGCAGATGCAAGACGTGGTGCCGCCGACAAGACACGCCGCCTGAAGCGGCGCGAGCGCAAGTCCATCCCGCGCGGGCGCGCCTACATCAAGAGCACGTTCAACAACACGCTCGTGACGCTGACCGACCCGAACGGGAACGTCATCTCCTGGGCGAGCGCAGGCGGCTCCGGCTTCAAGGGCTCCCGCAAGGGCACGCCGTTCGCTGCCCAGCTCGCCGGCGAGAACGCCGCCCGCCGCGCAATGGAGCACGGCCTCCAGACGGTCGAAGTCTACGTCCGCGGCGCCGGCAGCGGCCGGGAAGCGGCGATCCGCTCGCTCCAGGCCTCTGGCCTCACCGTCACTGCCATCCGCGATGTCACCCCCATCCCCCACAACGGCTGCCGCCCGCCCAAGCGGCGCCGGGTCTAGGAGCCACCAGAACTCAATGGCACGTTACACCGGCCCCGTCTGCCGCCTCTGCCGCCGTCACGGCGAAAAGCTCTTCCTCAAGGGCGACCGCTGCTTCACGCCCAAGTGCAGCTTCGATCGCAGGCCCAACCCGCCTGGCCCCCGCCCGGCCCGCCGCCGCAAGGTCTCGGACCGTGGCCTCCAGCTGCGCGAAAAGCAGCGCGCCCGCGTGTTCTACGGCGTCCTCGAAAAGCAGTTTGTGCGCTACTACAAGGAGGCCATCCGGGGCACCGGCGTCTCCGGCGAAAACCTCGTCCGCCTGCTCGAAACGCGCCTCGACAACATCGTCTACCGCCTTGGCTTCGCCGATTCGCGCAGCCAGGCCCGCCAGATCGTCCGCCACGGCCTCATCGCCGTGAACGGCCGCAAGCTCGATGTCCCCTCCGCGCACCTCAAGGAAGGCGACTCCGTCTCCTTCACCCCGCGCGGCATCCGCAGCGAGTACTACAAAATCGTCCAGGAGACGATCAAGTCCAAGAACCCGCCCACCTGGCTCTCGCTGGATGTGGCCGCCATGTCGGGACGCATGACCGCGCCCCCCATCGTCGTCCACGGCGAGACCCACACCTTCAACGAAAACGTCATCATCGAGTACTACTCGCGCTAACCCCGCGCCAGTACCTGCGAGAGTAGAGGACTACAGGATCATGATGGACTCCCTCGAGTTGATCGGTCAGCCGGCTGAAAACGTCGCCCCGCAGCTCACCGTCGAAGAAGAGACCGAGAAGTACGCCCGCCTCGTCGCCGAACCGCTCGAGGCCGGCTACGGGATCACCCTGGGCAACGCCCTCCGCCGCGTCCTTCTCAGCTCGCTCGAAGGCGCCGCGATTACCTCCGTGCGCATCGAGCAGGTGCAGCACGAATTCTCCACTATCCCCGGCCTCCAGGAGGACACCACCGAGTTCCTCCTCAACGCCAAGGAAATCCGCCTCCGCGCCCTGAGCAACCGCTCCGGCACCCTGGCCCTCGATGTCGAGGGCCCCGCGGAAGTCACCGCCGGCGACCTCCAGGTCCCAGCAGACTTCGAGGTCGTCAACCCGGAACTGCACCTCGCCACCATCGATGTGCCCAAGGCCCGCCTCAATGTCGAATTCCACGCTGAGCTCGGCAAGGGCTACGTGCCCGCCGGTTCCGTTGAAGGCCTGCCCATCGGCGTCATCCCGGTCGACGCCATCTTCACTCCCGTCCGCAAGGTCAACTACCGCGTCGAGAAGACTCGCGTCGGCCAGTCCACCAACTACGACCGCCTGATCCTCGAAGTCTGGACCGACGGCACGGTCGGCCCGGTCGACGCCGTCGGCCAGAGCGCCGACATCCTCATGGACCAGTTCGCGCTCTTCAGCCAGATGGGCCGCCCGGAGTACACCATGGTGCACTCCGGCAGCACCATCGGCAGCCCGTCCGTCGGCGGACTGCTCATGGCGCCGGACCGCTACAACACGCCGATCGAAGACCTTGCCCTCTCCGTGCGCGCGTACAACTGCCTCAAGCGCAGCGGCCTCATGACGGTCGGGCAGGTGCTGGAGAAGACCGAAGACGAGCTGCTCGCCCTGCGCAACTTCGGCCGCAAGTCCTACGACGAGCTCCGCGACCGGCTGATCGAGCTCGGCTACGTCGACGGCACCGCCGAGGGGCTCGTCCCCATCGTGGAATCGCCCGGCGCCAAGCCATCCGCGCCGGCGGGCCGCGCGCCGGCCCCGGGCGCCCGGCCGATGCAGCGCCCCAGCGGCCGCGCTTCCTCCGTCATCATGGACGACGACGAGGAGGAGGAGAACCTGAGCGCGCTCGGGAAGGCCCTCAAGGAAGCACTCTTGAAAGACGGCAGCGCCGAGGACCTCATCGGCGCCGACGACGAGGATTAACCATGCGACACCGAGTAGCCGGCCGCCATCTTGGCCGCGACACCGCCCATCGCCTCTCCCTCTACCGCAACCTCGTCACCGACCTGTTGCGGTACGAGCGGATCACGACGACGGAAGCCAAGGCGAAGGAAATCCGCCCCATGGCCGAGAAGATCATCACCCTCGGCCGCCGCGGCGACCTGCACGCCAGGCGGCAGGCGCTCAAGTTCGTCTACGACCCCAAAGTCGTGAAGAAGGTCTTCGACGAGATCGGGCCGCGCATGGCCTCCCGTCCGGGGGGCTACCTCCGCATCACCGGCATGGAACCGCGCAAGGGCGACGGCGCCCGCATGGCCACCATCGAGCTCGTCGACTACGTCGATGCGCCGCCCACGCCACGCCCCCAGCGCGTGACCGCTGCACCGACGGCCGCTCGCGCCACCGCCGCTGCCGCGATCGCGCCGGAGGCGGCTGAAGCAGTGGAAGCCGAGGCCGGCCTCGAAGAGCTCGAGGCCTCCGCCGAGGCGCCTGCAACGGATGCGGTTGCGAGCGTGGAAGCGCCCGCAACTGAGGAGACCGAGACGAGCGCGGAAGCGCAGCAGGAAACCGAAGCCCCCGCCGAGGAAGGCGACGACAAAGCGGAGGCATAGCCCTACGTGCCCGCGACACGTTTCGCGGCCACGGTCAGCTACGACGGGACAGAGTTCGCCGGGTCGCAGATCCAGCCGAACGCAAGGACCGTCCAGCAAGAACTGGAAAGCGCGGCGGCGGTGCTCTTCGGGAGCCCAACCCGCGTTGAGCTGGCGGGACGCACCGACGCAGGCGTCCATGCCATCGGCCAGGTAGCCGCTTTCTCCGCCGAAACCCGGCATGGAGCGGCCACCGTCAGGAAGGCGCTCAACGCCAACCTGCCGGAAGATGTGGCAGTCCGCGCCGTGCGCGAAGTGCCCGGGGACTTCGACCCCCGGCGCTGGGCGCGAAGGCGCTGGTACCGCTACACCATCGCGAACGGCGAAGCGCGCGAACCGCTTTCGCGCCGCACCGCCTGGTACGTCGAGGGCAACCTCGATACCCGGGCACTGCAGGCAGCGGCGGGAGCGCTGGCCGGGAGAAAGGACTTCTGTGCCTTCTCCGGGCCGCTCGAACCGGGGCGCACGTCGGTGCGCACCGTGTTCACCGCAGGATGGAGCTGCCAGGGCAGCACCCTCCTGTTCGACATCGAGGCAGACGCGTTCCTGCCCCAGATGGTCCGCCGCATCTGCGGCGAACTCATCCGGGTCGGGCGCGGAAGCCAACACGTGGAGGATTTCGTCCGCCTGCTGGAGCAGGCCGAGCCAGGTTCGGCGGCACACGTCGCCCCCGCCCATGGGCTCTGTCTCCAGCGCGTGTGGTACGACGAGGGATATACGGAATGAACACGACAGTGCGAATGAAGCAGGCCCAGGTCTACAAAGACTGGCACGTCATCGACGCCGCCGGCCGCCCCCTCGGCCGCGTGGCGACCGAGGCCGCGTACCTCCTCAAGGGCAAGCACAAGCCGACCTACGAGCCGCACCTCGATGACGGCGACTTCGTCATCGTCGTGAACGCCTCCCAGGTCATCCGCACCGGGAACAAGGCCCAGCAGTCGCGCTACTACCGGCACTCCGGCTACCCGGGCGGGCTCAAGTCGCGCACCTACGAGGAAATGCTCGAAAAGTTCCCGGAGCGCGTCCTCGAACAGGCCATCTGGGGCATGCTCCCCAAAGGCCCGTTGGGCAAGAAGATGTTCAAGCACCTGAAGGTCTACCGCGGCCCGAGCCACCCGCACCAGTCGCAGATCGCCGCCACCGGCAAGGCCCAGGAGGCCCGCAAGGCCGCCCTCGCCGAGTTGATCACTGCCCCGCCCAAGCTGGTGAAACTGCGGCCGCTCTCGGTGCCCCAGGTCGTCGAAGAGGAAGCCGAGAAGCCCGCGCAGCCCGCGAAAGCTGCTTCGCCCGCGGCGGCCGCGGCAAGCAGGGCGCGCGCGCGCGTCCGCGGCGCCGAAGCAGCCGCGCCGGCAGAAGCCGAAGCCGAAGCGCCGGCGCCCGCCCCGGAAGCCACGGCTCCCGCCGAAGCACCGAAACGCGCCTCTCGCCGCAAAGCTGCCGAAACCGAAGCTCCAGCAGCTGAAGCTGTCGCCGCCGCGGAAGCGCCGAAGCGTACGCGCCGCAAAGCTGCCGAGGCCGGCGCGGAGGCGGCCACCGAAGAGCCGAAGAAACCCGCCCGCCGCCGCACCGCGGCCAAGTCCGAAGGTACCGAGGAGTAACCCCCATGGCCGACCAGTACTTCTATGGCACGGGCCGCCGCAAGACCGCAATCGCCCGCGTACGCCTCTACCCCGGTAATGGCGCCGTCGTCGTCAACGGCAAGCCGCTCGAAGAGGTCTTCTCGCGCGATAGCCATCGCGCGGAAATCCTCTCGCCCCTCACCCGCCTTGGCCGCGAAGGACGCTTCAGCGCCCAGGTCAAATGCGAGGGCGGCGGTGTGAGCGGCTGGGCCGGCGCCATCCAGATGGGCATCGCCCGCGCCCTCGTCGCGAGCGACCCGAGCGTGAAGCCCGCCCTGAAGCGCCCCGAAAACCTCCTCACGCGGGACCCGCGCATGAAGGAACGCAAGAAGGCTGGCCTCAAGCGCGCCCGCAAGGCCCCGCAGTTCACCAAGCGCTAACTGCCGCCCCGGCACAACGTCCCGGACCCCCTCGCCACCTGGCAGGGGGTCCGTTGTCTGTCCCCGCGCAACCAGGCTACCGGTAGCCCCCGGGCCCGCTTGCGGTACCATCCGGCGGTCATGATCAAGCTCACCTATTGTCTTCGCCGCAAACCCGGGCTTTCCTGGGAGGAGTTCTCGACGTACTGGCGCGATGTCCATGCACCGCTCGTCAAGGAACGCGCGGCGATCCTCGGCATCAAGCGCTACGTCCAGGTGCGCACGCTGCAGGACCGCGAGTTGCACGCCGCCCTCCAGGCCCGCAACGGCGGCGCCCCCGAGCCATTCGACGGCATCGCGGAACTCTGGTTCGAACCGGCGGAGCGCGGCGCCGGGGGTGAAGCCGCTCGGACCGCCGGCCGCGAACTCCTCGAAGACGAACGCAACTTCATCGACCTGCCCAACTCGCCCATCTGGTACGGCGAGGAGTGGGAAGTCGTGGCCCTCTCCTGAGCAGGCAGGGCTAGCCCTTGTCGGCGAACTCGAAGATCGGCGTCCGCGCGCACACCCGGGCAACGTCCTCGTCGCTCGGGTTGGGCCACGGGATGCCGAAGTGCTCCTTCGTCACCCCGGCCCATCGCTCCAGATAGGCGAGCAGCACCGGCGGCTTCTCCTCATCGGGCAGTTCCCGCACCACCTTGATAAACCGCTTCTTCCGCCCCAGCCGGAGCTCCCCCTCGCCCGTCGCCCGCAGGTTGCGCGCCCATTGCGTGTTCCCCCGCGGCGCGACGAGGAACTCTCGCCCGCCCAGCTCCATCGGGTTCACTGGCGTCGTGTGCGGCTTGCCGGACTTCCGGCCTCGTACCGTGAGCAACTGCCCGCCCTGCGGACTGAATCCAAGTTTGATAACCAGGCCGATGAGGGGGTTCAGAAACTTTCCTTCGAAGCCGGGTTTCTTGTATTCAGCAGGCATCGGCACCTCCTCGGGCGGGCCCGAGATTACCATACGCCACTCGTTGCCGGCCCGGAGACGCCCTGCGTATCGTCGGCGCCGTGCCGGACCGCCCCCCACGTGCGCAGGGGTGACGCCGGGCGCCGGCGGCGCCGATACTGCGCCCGTGTCCATCCGCCTTGCCACGCCCTCCGATGCTCTCGCCCTCGCTCGACTGCGCTACGCCTTCCGGGCCGCCGTCAACCCGCCCACGGAGCCGGAAGATGCCTTCGTCGCCCGTGCCGCGCCGTGGATGGCGGAGCGGCTGGGCTCCGGCTCGCCCTGGCGGTGCTGGGTTGCCGAAACATTCGAGGGCATCTGCGGCCATCTCTGGCTCCAGCTCATCGAGAAAATCCCCAACCCCGGGCCTGAACTCGAAGCGCATGCCTACATCACGAATGTCTTCGTCGACCCCGGAGCCCGCGGCTCCGGCCTCGGCCAGGCGCTGATGGAAGCCGCCCTGGCCTTCTGCGGCGAGCGCCGCGTGGACTCCGTCATCCTCTGGCCGACGGCGCGCAGCCGTACGCTGTACGCCCGGAACGGTTTCGTCGCGCCCGATGACATGATGGAACTCGTGCTCGACGCCGGCCGGGACTTCCACTGACCCGCTATTCGGATGGTGGCCGGGGCGCCAGGCCGGTGTCCGGTACCGGCGGGAGCGGTGGCGGCGTGGGGATGTTCCACCAGTCCACCGGCGGCGGGGCCGTCGCGGTCGCCGGTGGCGGCGCCGCACCGGGTGGGTCCTCAGCTGGCGGATGCGCGCCCGGCGCGGGCGTCTGCCCTGCCGGCGGGTCATCCGGCGTGCTCGACGAGGGCGGTTCGGTGGGCGGCGCGCTACCCGCCGGGCCTGCGCCTGCGCCGCCGGACGCCGGTGGGACGAATGGGCGCGGCAGGGCCCGCACCTGTGCCAGGCTCAAGCGCACCTGTGTCGGCGATGGCGCCGGTGTGGCCGTCGTGGCTGGCTTCGGTGTCTTCCCGGAGTGGGCCACTTCGGTAGCGGCTTCCTGCGTAGCCGGCGCCTCGGCTGGTGCGGGACGCGCAGCGTCGCCCCTGGAGGATGTGTAGAACAGGACCCCCGCCCCCACCACGCAGCCGGCCAGCACCATCGTGCCCTTGTTCAAGATGCGCACTCCCCATCGTGGGGATCGGCTGGCGGCTCCCGCCCGCGCGGTGGCGAGCCCGTGAAGAAGCGGTTACTCCCCCCGCCTGAACGTGATGCGGAAGGTGGCGCCTTCCCCCGGCACGCTCTCCGCGTCGATCGAACCCTCCATCGCTTCCACGAACTGTCGCGCGATCGCCAGCCCCAGCCCCGCGCCGCCGCCGTCCCTCCCCCGCGACCGGTCTGCCCGGTAAAAGCGCTCAAAGACGTGCGGCAGGTCTTCCGCCGCGATCCCCGGGCCCGTGTCCGCTACGACAATGGCGACATTGGATTCAGTTGTGGAAACCGCCACGCGCACGAGCCCGCCCTCCGGGGTGTGGCGCACGGCGTTCCGCACGATGTTCTGCACCACCCGCGTCAGCCGATCCGCGTCCGCCCGCGCCGGCGCCGGACCAAGGGCATCGAGGCTCACGAGGACTGCCGCCTCGCGCCGGGCGACTTCCACGAGTGGTTCCACTGCCTCGCGCACTACCGTCGCCACGTCGAGGTCCCGGATTTCCAGCGGCAGCGCGCCGGCCTCCGCACTCGCGAGCTGGAACAGGTCCGCAACCAACCGTTCCAGGCGGTCGATTTCCCGCAGGGCCATCGTCATCCGTGGGTCGTCGCCGCCGGTCTCTTCGAGCGCCTCCACTTGCCCACGGATCAGGGCCACCGGCGTCCGAAGCTCGTGCGACACGTTGGCCACGAGTTGCCGGTTGGCCTCGAGCAGGCTCACGGCGCGTTCGCGTTCCTCCTCCAGCGCCGTCATCGCCTGTTGCAGCCGCTCGGCCATGATGTTGAAGCTGCGCGAGAGCGAAGCCACCTCGTCTTCGCCGCGGACCGGGACGCGGCGATCGAGGGAACCTTCGGCCAGCGCTTCCGCCGCTCCCGCCACTGCCCGCACGCGGCCCCCGACCGAGCGCGCCGCTGCCACCGCCAGCAGCGCCGCCACCACGAGGCCCGGGACTGCCGCGACGATCGAACCCACCCACACCGAAGTGACTACGGGCCGCACCTGCGCCCGCAGGATCGCCCAACCCTGGGGGGCCTGGATCTCCGCCTTCTCGACCACCACCACGCCCCGCCGCTCGCCGGCAGCGTCGATCAACGGGTAGGCGCCCACCCCTTCGGAGCCCGCGAACTCGCGCAGCCGGCTGTTCGCCCTCAGATCAGTTACCCCCGCTTCAGCGCTCGCGATCACTTCCCGGGCAGCATCGTCACGGGCAACCCCATCCGGGGGAAGCTCGCGGGAAAGCACCGCGATGCTCTGCACTCCCTGGAGGTGGCGGTCTGGCCGGACATCGAACTGGTCGCCGCGCGGTTCGCGGTACAGCGGCAGCTCGCCGGAGAGCAGCGCCTGTATCGGGCGCAAGTCTTCCGCGTCGAGCTGCTCACCGGGGCGCACCGCTCCTGCCGCCACCAGGAACTCCGCGACAGCCCGTGCATCGTCCGCGGGCTCTTCTTCCGCCCAGTTCCTGGCGGCCGCCGCGACGGCGGCCAGCCCCCCGACGAGCACGAGGGCGGTAGCCAGCCCGGCGATCAATGTCGCCAGGTTGTACCCCGCCAGCCGCCAGCGCAGGCTTCTGCGCGCACGCCGCCGGTAGGCCGCGATCACCGGCCACACAAGCAGGTAGCGCAACCAGCCGAGCATCAGCCCGCCTTCACGCGGTACCCCAGGCCCCACACGGTCTGGATGGTCTGGTCGCCGTCTCCGAGTTTCTTGCGCAACCGCTGAATGTGCGTGTCCACGGTGCGCACCCCCACGTCGGGCGCGTCGGCCCAAACTCGCTCCAGCAGGTACTCACGGCTGAACGCCCGGCCCGGGTTCAGGCAGAACAGCTCCACCAGCTCGTACTCCGTGGGGGTCAGTTCCAACAACTCGCCGCCAAAGCGCACCTCGCGCGCCTCGCGGTCCACCCGGAAGCGGCCCAGCTGGACGGGAGTCGCTGGCGCGGCCTCGGAGGTTCGCGCGGCCGCCGGTGCTGCCTTCGCCCGCCGCAACAGGGCGGCGATCCGCGCCCGGAGCACCCGGATGTGGGCAGGCTTCGCCAGGTAGTCGTCGGCCCCCGCTTCAAGCGCGTTGACGACATCGATGTCCTGGCCCCGGGCCGTCAGCATCAGTACCGGTACCAGGCTCGCCCGCCGGATCTCCTGCAAGGCCGACACCCCATCCAGCACCGGCAGCATCCAGTCGAGCAGGATGAGGTCGGGAGCCCCGTCTCGCGCGGCTTTCACGGCCGCCCGCCCATCGAACGCCTGGCTCACCCGGTAGCCGTCCTTCCGGAGCTGCTCGGCGATCAGGTCGTTCAAGTCCGGCTCATCTTCGACAACAAGGATGTGCTGCATGCTGGAATGGTCGGCGGCGGGCCCGTTCCACTGCAATACACGTTGTGACACTTCCGTGAAACCGGCCCTCAATCATGGCGGCAGTTCACTCGCGGCCCCCGCCGCGGAAAGGGCAATCGGTTGGCCATCCTGAGCTTTCTGCTCCCCGTGCTCATCGGATTCGTCGCGCTCTCCGCGCTGTTCGCCGTAGTCGAGCGTTTCTGGCCCTCCATCAAAGGCCAGAAGCGCCTGCGGGCCGGCTGGAAGGCCGACCTTGCCTGGTTCGCCTGGCAGCCTACTTTCGGGCGGCTGTTCTCGGCCGTCCTCGTCTTCGTGTCCATCATGTCTGTCGGGGCCCTGCTCATGTCGCCCATCCCCGCCGAGGAGCTGCGCGGCGTCACCCCGCGCGAAACCTGGGTGACGGGCCTGCCCGTGCTTCTCCAGTTCGGCCTCGTCCTGCTGCTCGGCGACTTCCTTGGCTACTGGCAGCACCGGGCCTTCCACCGTATTGGCGTGCTCTGGCGCTTCCACGCCATCCATCACTCCTCGGTGAACCTCGATTGGCTTTCGTCCGTCCGCGTGCACCCCATCAACGACGTCGCCGCCAACATTGCCATCGCGCTCCCGCTGCTCTTCCTCGGCTTCAGCCCGGTCGCCTTTGCGGCGTACGTGCCGGTCCTCACGCTCTACGCAATCATGCTCCACGCCAACGTCTCGTGGACGTTTGGCCCGCTGCGCCACATCGTCGCCAGCCCGACCTATCACCGCTGGCACCACACCAGTGAAGAACAGGGCCTCGACAAGAACTTCGCCGGCCTCTTCCCGTGGATCGACCGCATCTTCGGCACGCTCTACCTGCCGCAAGGGGTCCAGCCAGCGGAGTTCGGAGTAACCGGCGAACCAATCCCGGAGAGCTTCTTCGGCCAGATGAAGTACCCGTTCCGGAGGGCGCGTAGCGCCGCTTCAACCGGAGCTGCCACCTTCGGCGCCGCCGGCAAGTAGCCGGGAGAGGCAGCGTCCAGGCAAACGCCCCGCGGGTGCCGCCGCGGGCTGTTGCCGGCTAACCCTGGGTGTGCACGCGCACGCCGGGCGTCCTGAACGGCACGAACTCCGTGAGCACGCCGTGCACATCCTGCGGGTAGAAGAACGCGGCTCCGGCCCGCGGCCCCAGGTCGATCCGCCGGAGCCCCTGCGCCACAAGACGCGCCGCCTCCTCTTCCACGTCGTCCACCGCGTAACCGATGTGGTGCAGCCCCGGCCCCCGCTTCGCCAGGAATCTCGCGGCGCCGCTCGTGTCGTCCTGCGGCACGATGATTTCGATCACGGTTTCGCCTTCACCGACCTGGAGGAAGTAGTTCATCGTCCGCTCCGGCTTGAAGTACTGGCCGGTCTCGCCCGCCCCTTTCCATTCGGCGATCGGGAACCCCAGCTTGCCCAGCAGCACGTCCCGGGCTTCCTCCCAAGAGTTCGAGACCAGTCCGATATGGTCGATCCTGCGAATCATCGGTCTACCTCCAGCACGAAGCCGAAGCCTACCCGGTGGCCGGCGCTCCCGTCGACACGGGTCGCGCCAGCGCATGGGGGGTTGGGGGCGCGCTCCACCCATGCTAGGCTCGCGCCGCATCCAAGGAGGTTCCCATGTCCCTGCTCCCAGCGCGCGCACATGTCATTTGCGGAGGTTTTCCGCCCGGCCAGCCGGCCGGCCATGACCATGACTACGCCCGCCTCCGCCTCCTCGAAATGCTCGCCGAGCACGAAATCCACGCCTCCACGGCCAATGATTTCGTCGACATCGAGCGCTGGCTGCCGATTAGCCGCTTGCTTATCACCTACACCGCCGGGCCGGTCGCAGGCCCGGAGCAGGCCCGCGCTATCTCCGCGTGGCTCAACGAAGGGGGCCACTGGCTCGGCCTTCATGGCACCTCCGGCGGCAAGGCCGTCCGCGTCGATAGCGAGGACCGCCGCCGCGCCATGGTCCGCCTCGAACACCACGAGGCCCTCGGCGGCTTCTTCCTCAACCACCCTCCCGTCCGCAAGTTCGAAGTGAAAGTCCACAGCTCGGACGACACGCTCACAGACGGCCTCCCCGAAACCTTCGTCACGGTCGACGAACCGTACATGGTCGAATGCAGCGACCCGAACGCCCGCGTCCTGCTCACCGCCGAGTTGGGCCCCGATAACTCGCCGCGCGGGTTCGGCTTCCAGTACGAAAAGGACACCGCGCTCCTCGCCGACGGCAAGACGCGCGTCATGGGCTATGTGCGTGATGTCGGCGCCGGGGGCGTCACCTACGTCGCGCTCGGGCACGCCCACACCCCGAGCACGAACAGCCAGCCGTTCGTCGACAAGAGCGTCGACCCCGAAGGCAAGACTCCGCCGTACCTGCGCACGACCTGGGAAACCGACGCCTACCAGCGCCTCCTGCGGAACGCCATCCGGTGGGGCATGGGGTAGATCCAGTCCGCATTGCCCGGCGGCAACGGCGAGTCGCCGGGCCCCGCTTATCCTCCTGAGCGCGCCGCCATCAATCCCAGCCGCGCGCGTACCAGCTCGACCGCGCGTTCCAGCCGATCCAACCGGCTGATCTGTTCCCATTCGGCCCGCCTGGCAATCTTCTGCGCGTCGGCCACGAGCACCTGGTGCTTCAGCCGCGCTTCATCGAACGTCACCACGGTACCCTCCTTGTTCGCCCCCCTACGACGGAGCGCGCGCGCCCATCTCCGCCATCCGCTGGCTGAACAACTTCCCCGTCAGCATCCCGCCTTCCACTGGCAGGCAAATCCCGGTCACGAAACTCGAGGCATCGCCTGCCAGCCACAACGCCGCCCGGGCAATGTCCATCGCGTCGCCGGAGCGCGGGATCGGTTGCGCCTTCACGAAGCCGGCCTGCAGGGCTGGCACCATCGCCTCGGCGGCGTCCTGGTCCATGCCGAACACCCGCCCGAAGATCGCCGTCGGGATCGCCCCCGGGGCGATAGCGTTCACGCGGATGTTCTCTTCGCCTACCTCGTTCGCCACGACTTTCGTGAGGTGGATCACCGCCGCCTTGCAGGCGGAGTACAGCGTCCCGCCGTATCCCACGCCGATTCCGGCCACACTCGCCGTGTTGATGATGCTCCCCGACTTCTGGGCCTTCATCACGGGCACCGCGTGCTTCATCCCGAAGACGACACCGCCGAGCAGCAGGTCGGTCACTTCCCGGAAGATCTCCGCAGAGGTCTGCTCGATGAGCCCCTCGGCATGGCCCCGGCCCGCGTTGTTGAACATCACGTCCAGGCGCCCGAACGTCTCGACCGCGCGCTCTACCGCCCCCTGGATGTCGGCTTCGTTGGTCACGTCCGTATGGTGGTAGGCGGCGTTCGGCCCGAGCTCCTCCACCATCCGGGCCCCGCGCTCGTCCTGGATGTCGGCGAGGACGACTTTCGCGCCCTCGGCGATGAACAGCCGCGTGGTCGCGGCGCCGATGCCGCTCGCCGCGCCCGTGATCACGGCCACCTTGCCGTCGAGTTGTCCCGCCATCTGGTTGTTCCTCCGGGTGGATTCTCCCGCCGGGCTTGCCCGGGTGATTCACGAAGTCCTGCGCGTCGCGCCCACGAAAAGGTCCGTCACCTCGGCGATGTAGTGCTCCACGTCGAGGTCGGGGTAGGCCGCGAGGTGGATGCTGAAGGTATCCATCGCGCCCCGCAGCATCACGGCCATCACACGGCTGTCGTGCTCCCGGAACTCCCCGGTCTGCTGCCCCCAGTCGAACATCGCCGCCGTCCCCTGGATAAGCGGCTCGCTGTCCTGCAACCGGTAGACGGGCTCGCCATCGGGGGTCCGGAAGTTCGCGATGATCTCCGAAACGGCGCGCGTCGCCGTCCGGTTCCCGGCGATATAGAGCATGTTCTGGCGGACGTAGCGGCGGAGCAGCTCCCCGGCGCTGGTCGCCGTCTTCAGGTGCTCCATCATCTCCTCGTGTCCGGCCAGGAAGAAGTTGTCCACCACGGCCCGGACGAGGTCATCCTTCGACGGGAAGTAGTACCCGATGACGCTCTTCGAAATCCCCGCCCGCTTGCCAATCTGCGCCAGCGACGCGTTCGCGAAGCCCACTTCTGCAATCGTCTCGACTGCGGCTTCCAGGATCTGCTTGCGCCGCGCCGCCTCGATGAACGTCGGCCCGTCCCGTACGGTCGTACCGTTTTTCGTACCCACGGACGGACTCTAGGACGCACGTACAAAAAAGTCAACAACCGTCCGAAATCGAGGCCTGGCGCAGCCTAACCGGCCAGCTCCCGCGACCGCACCCCCAGTTCCATCGGCGCGCCGGGCGCCCGCCGGAACACGTGCGTCCGCACCTGCCAGCGCCCGCCCTGGAACCGCAGGTGGCGCTGCAACGGCTCGCGCTCTTGTGGTGTCACTCGCCATAACTGCGCCGCGATCTCACGGTCGTAGTGCCAGCGCGTCTCGGTGATCTCGAACCCGAGCGCCCGGTACGCCCTGTGCGCGTGCTCGTTGAACGCATTCGAGGTCAGCAGGAAGCTGACCCGCGGGTCGGTGACCTCCAGGTGGCGCATCAGCACCGCCAGCATCCGGCGGCAGACCGCCCGTCCTTCGTGCTCCGGCGGCACGTGCACCGCCCAGAGGTAGCAGCCGGCCGGGTCCTTCGGGTTCACGGAGACCCGCCCAACCGCCACCCCGCCTTCCACGGCCACGAAGTGCCGGTGCGTCTGGTCATCCCGGCAGCTCGCGACCGCGCTCGCCCGTTTCGCAGGGTCCTTCAGGTGGCCCAGGTCGAACGCGTGGAACGGGAATCCGCGCACGCCCCAGTTCGCCATCTGTGCCGCGAGGTCATCGTCCCAGGCGCGCAGCGCGAGCCCTTCGCCCTCGATAACCGGGTACTCCGGGGCCGCCATCGCCTTAGTATACGGGCCCGGCCCGGCCGGGCGTCCGGCTCAGAAGTTCGGTTCGCGCTTTTCCAACAGGGCCCGCACGCCCTCCCGGTAGTCAGCGGAGGTCGTCATCTCGTTCAGCAGCGTCTCGCTTTCCGCCACCGCCGAGCCGACGTCGCGATGCAGGTCGGTATAGAGCTGGTGGCGCGTTACCCGCAGCGACGAGGGCGCGAGACTCCGCGCGAACGTCCGCGCGTAGTCGTACACCGCGGGAAGCAGCTCTTCGGGCGCGCAGAGCCGGTGGACCAGCCCGATCTCGTGGGCCTCCTCGGCCAGGAAAACGCGGCTCGAAAGCAGCAGCTCCTGTGCCCGCGAAAGCCCGATGAGCCGCGGCAGAAGCCATGACAGCCCGAACTCGGCCGGCAGCCCGAGCCGCCCGTGAGCGGTCGTCAGCTTCGCTCCCGGCACCGCGAACCGGATGTCCGCGAAACACGCGAGGACAAACCCGACGCCCGCCGCGGGCCCGTTGATCGCCGCGATAACCGGCTTCGAAAGGCCGAAATGAAACGCGAAATTTGCGTCGAACTCCGGCCGCACGCCGTAACCCGGGGTGGCAAGCGGCTCCCGGATGCCGGAGTCGTACCCGCCCTTTTCCACGTGGCCCTCGAGAGCCTGAGAATCCGCCCCGGCGCAAAAGCCGCGCCCTTCGCCGGTCACCACAATCGCGCGGACGTCGCTGTTCTCCTCGGCCTGGGCCATGCACCAGCGGTACTCGGTGTGCATCCGCCCGGTCCAGGCGTTCAGCCGGTGTGGCCGGTTGAGGGTGATGGTGGCGACGCGGTCCTCGACCGCGTAGCGGGTGGCCTTCAACTCCATAGGGTTCGCAATTGTAGTCGATCCGCCGTCTCCCGCCCGTTCGCGCGGTTGTTCATCGCAGAAAGGGCAACGGCGATACCATAGGCTTCATGCCGGGCAAGTTCGGGGCCACCATCCAGTACCGGGCGTGGAAAGCCGCCTCCGCGGTCGTCGGCCGCATGCCCCCCGGCGCCAGTTACGCCCTCGCCCACGTGCTCGGGAGCCTGGCCTACTACTGCTGGCCTCGCGGCCGCCGCGCCCTCCACGCCAACTATGGCCGCGTCCTCCAGGGGCACGGCCGCGCCGCCCAGCGCCGTGCCGCCCGTCGCTCGCTGGTCAACTACTGCAAGTACCTTGCCGACTTCATCCGGTTTCCCCACCTCGGCGCCGGCCACCTGGTCTCTTCCGTCGATGGTGAGCCACGTTTCGAGGCGCTGAACCGTGTGCTCGAACGCGGCCGCGGCGCCGTCATCGTCTGCATGCACTTCGGCAACTGGGACCTCGGCGCCGGCGCTGCCGCAGCCCGCGGCTACCCCCTCACCGTCGTCGCCGAGACGTTTTCCGACCCCCGCCTGGACGCGATGGTCCAGGGCGCCCGCGCGCGCCTCGGCATGAACCTCGTGCGTATGGAAAAGGCGGGGCCCTCGCTCCTCCGCACGCTCAAGAACAACGGCCTGCTCGCCCTCCTCATCGACCGCTCGGTCCCCGGCGACGGGGTGAAAGTCACCTTTTTCGGCGAGGAAGTCGAGGTCCCGGCAGGCCCTGCCCGCCTCGCCCTCCGTACCGGCGCGACCGTTGTGCCAACTGCGTTCCCGCGTGTCCATCCCGGGCGTCCGGAAGTCACCACGCTCTGCGACTTCGGCATCGAAACGGTTGTCACCGGCGACGATGAGCACGACGTGAAGCAGCTGACCCAGGCCATCATGTCTTCCCACGAGCGCTTCATCCGGGAGTACCCGGACCAGTGGTACATGTTCCGTCCGATGTGGGCGCGCGCCGGGGCGCCGCGGGCCACATGAGCCTCAAACTCCTCGCCATGCGCCTGGTCCAGCCCCTTGCCGGGCGCTTCCCGCGCGTCTTCTACCCCGTCGCGACCGCCGTTGGATGGCTCGCTTTTTACTTGCGCCGCCGGTACCGCCGCAAGCTCATCCAGAACATGCTCCCGCTCGTCGACCGGCAACCCGCACGGGCAAAGCGTTCCGCCCTTGCCGCCAGCGTCAACGTCTGCCAGTACTACGTCGACCTCTGCACGCTTCCCTATCGCAACATCGCCACCTTCGACGCCACCAACCTCGAGATCGCCGGTGCGGACCGCCTGGGGCCACTTTCAGAACCGGGCCCGGTCATTGCGGTCAGCGCTCACACCGGCAACGCTGAGCTCGCGATCCAGGCACTGAGCGTCCGCGGACGTCCCTTCGTCGCCCTGGTCGAACCGCAACGTCCCCCGTCCTGGTCGCGATACCTGCTCCGTCTGCGCTCCTCCGCGGGCGGCCGGTTCTACGAAACCAACTTCCGCGGCATCAGGGCCTGCATCGAGACACTCCAGCGAGGCGGCCTCGTGGGGTTCATGGCCGACCGCGACCTCCAGGGCAACGGCATGTGCGTGCCCCTTGCCGGCCAGTGCGTCCGCCTCCCTCGCGGCCCGTGGGAGATTGCCCGCCGCAGCGGCGCGCTCGTCTTCCCCATGTTCACCAGCCGCCTGCGCCACGACCGCTTCCGCGTCTACGTCGAAGAACCGTTTCGCGTCGCGCGGAGCGAAGACGAAGAAGCCGATATCCTCGACGCCATCCAGCGTTTCGCCCGCCTGCTCGAGACGCACCTCCGCCGCGACCCCTCGCAGTGGGCAGTGACCGAAGACTTTTGGGAGGTGCACCGCTGTGGGTAAGGCCGACCTCCACATCCATACCCGCGTGAGCGACGGCATGGCCACGGTGTCGCAGGTGCTTGAGTACGTGGAACACCGCACCGACCTCGACGTCGTCGCCATCACGGACCACGAAGACGCAGGCGGCGGCTTCCTCGCCCGCGACCTCGCCGCCAGGCGGGGCTACCGCTTCGAAGTGATCGTCGGCGCCGAGATCACCACGCTGCACGGCCACGTCATCGGGCTCTTCCTTGAACGCACCCCTCCGAGCTTCCGGCGGGTAGAATCCACACTCGAGATGATCCACGACCAGGGTGGTATCGCCATTGCTCCGCATCCCCTCGCCTGGCTGACGCGCTCACTCAGTACGCGCACCCTGGACCGCCTCGCAACCCGCGATGGCCCCCGCTTCGATGCCATCGAACTGGCGAACCCCAGCCCGGCTGCCACCACCACCCGCGAGCGCGCCATCCGCCTGAACGAGGAACGCTGGCGCCTGCCGGCGGTTGGCGGCTCCGATGCCCACCACCTTCCCCACGTCGGCGCGGGTTGGACCGAGTTCGCTGGCTCGACCGCCCGCGAACTTCGCGAAGCGCTTCGCACTGGCGCCACAGCCGCCGCGATGGGTCCCTACCCGGGCCTCCGGGAGATCGGCGTCCGGAGGGTTGCCGCAGGGCTCGCCTGGGGCTACAGCGCAACTCCGCGTAAGCTCTTGAGGCGCCGCGCATGAAAATCGCACTCGTTTCCCCCTACGACTGGTGTGTCGAAGGCGGCGTCAAGACGCACATCGCCCACCTCGCCGCGTACTTCCGCGAGTGGGGCCACGACGTCACCATTTTTGCCCCCGCTTCCGACCGCGAACGGGCCTCGAAGGAAGTCACCGTCATGGGCAAGCCCTGGCCCATGCGCGTCAGCGGGTCGGTTGCCCGCATCACGTTCGCCTGGAAGTCCCCCGAAGTGCGCGATGTCCTCGCCGCGGGGAAGTTCGACGTTGTCCACCTCCACGAGCCGCTCATGCCGCTCCTCCCCTACCACTTCCTGCGCTACTCGAAGTCGGCAACCGTGGGCACGTTCCACGCCGCCAAGGACAAGGGCAATCGCTTCTACGGCTACACGACGCCGCTCACCAGGCGCTGGTTCCGCAAGCTCGAAGGCAAGATCGCCGTCTCGCCGGCCGCGGTCTCCCTCGTCAGCCGCTACTTTGCCGGCTACTTCAACATCATCCCCAACGGGATCGACTACGAACATTTCGCCCGCCCGGCTGAGCCCCTGCCGGAGTTCGCCGACGGCAAGCAGAACATCCTCTTCGTCGGCCGGCCCGAGAAGCGCAAGGGCCTCAAGTACCTCCTCCGCGCCTACCTCCGGGTCCACGCCCAGATGCCGAACACGCGACTGATCGTCGTCGGGGCGGGCGACTTCAGCCGCTACGAGCGCTTGATGGCGCCCTTCCCGGATGTCGTCTTCCGGCCGAACGTCCCTTACGCGGAGCTCCCCCGCTACCATCGCTCGGCCACAGTCTTCTGCTGCCCGAACACCGGGAACGAAAGCCAGGGCTACGTGCTCCTCGAAGCGCTCGCCTCCGGCGATGCAGTCGTTGCGAGCAATATCGAAGGTTTCGCCGGCGTCATGACGCACGAGGAAGAAGGTCTCCTCGTGAAGCCTAAAGATCCCGATGCGCTCGCAGCCGCCATCCTCCGGCTCCTTCGCGACCCGCGCCTGCGGGCCGAGTTCGGCATGCGCGGCCAGGCGCTCGCCCAACATTACAGCTGGGATAACGTCGCCCACCGCGTGCTCTCCTACTACGAGCGCATCCTCTACGAGCACCAGCAGGTCGCGGCGGCGCGGGCGGCGCGCAAGCCGCCCCTTGCCGCGGCCTCGAAGAGTTAACCGGTGAACATCCTCCCCCAGCGTCTGCCGAAGGCGGTCCAGGACAGCATCGGCAGGACCGTCGGCGGCCTCGGCATCACCCCGAACATGATTTCCCTGTTCGGGTTCTTCGGAAACGCCCTTGCCGCCTGGTTCATCATCCGCGAAGAACTCCTCGTCGCCGGCCTGGTCTACCTCGTCTTTTCCGCGCTCGATATGGTCGATGGCGCCGTCGCCCGCGCCACCGGCCTTGCCAGCCCCTTCGGCGCCGTGTTCGACGCCGTGCTCGACCGCGCCAGCGAGGCGCTCGTGCTTGCTGCTTGCGGGTGGTACTTCGCCGATCGCGGCGAGCAGATCCAGGCCGCATTCGCCTATGCCGCCATCTTCGGCAGCATCGCCGTGAGCTACATGCGCGCCCGCGCCGAGGTCGTCGGGATCTCCATGAGGGAAGGGCTTTTCCGCCGCCAGGAGCGGGTCGCCCTCCTCGCCATCGGGTTGCTCTTCAACGCGCTCACCATCGTCGTCGCCGGCCTCGCCGTCCTGGCGAACTTCACGGCGTTGCAGCGCTTCTGGATGCTCCGTCGCGCGCTCCGCGACTGAACGCCTAGGAAACCAACGGCCATCACCCGGCGTTGTAACAGGTGATGCCAGTCGTGCGCCTCGTGATGCCGGTGCTCGCGCTCCTGTGCTTCGGCGCGGCGGCCTGCGACGGGGGGACGCGCGAAGGCGCTGCCGCTGCCCCGACAGCCACGCCCAGCGCGGAAGCTGCTGCGCCAACCAGCTCCGCCGCGCCCTCGGGGCTGGCCACGCCCCCGGCGACCTCCACCTCTCCTCCCACCCTCACCCTGGTCGCCGTCGGCGATGTCATGCCGGGGCGCTCGCTCGGGTGGGCCCTCGAATCCGGCGGCGCGCCACTGTTGGATGAGCCGATCGTGGCCGTCCTCTCCGGAGCCTCACTCGCTGTGGCCAACCTCGAAGCGCCGGTTGCTACCGGCGGGGAGGCACAGGCGAAGAGCTACACGTTCCGGGCGCCGCCGTCCGCTGCGTCGGCCCTGGCAGGCGCCGGCTTCGATGTTGTCGGCCTCGCCAACAACCACATCCTCGATTTCGGTCCCGACGCGCTCGCCGAGACAACCCGCCTCCTGCGCGAAGCCGGCGTCGCGCACGCCGGTGCGGGTGTGGACCGCGCAGCCGCGCTCGAACCGGCGATCGTCGAACGGGGCGGCGTCAGGATCGCGTTCGTCTCCCTCGTCGATGTACCGGCCGAAGGCTCCTTCTCCCGCTCCGCCTGGGAAGCGGGCCCCAACACCCCCGGGGTTGCCTGGGCAGACGAACGCACGGTCGCCGAAGCCGTCGTTGCCGCGCGTGCTTCGGCCGCGATCGTCGTCGCGCTCCTCCACTTCGGGAACGAGTTCCACGCCGCGCCCTCGGAATCTCAGCGGACCCTCGCCCGGCTCGCCATCGACGCCGGGGCCGCGCTCGTCGTGGGCACGCATCCCCACGTCCTCCAGGAGGTGGAGGAGTACCACGGGGGCCTCATCGCCTACAGCCTGGGCAACTTCCTCTTCGATGGTTTCGACGGCCTGGTCGAGGACTCCGCGATCCTGCGCGTGACCTTCACGGGGCCGTTGCTCACCGGCTGGGATCTGCTCACTGTCCGGATCGACCCCACGGGACGTCCCCATCTCTCGACGGGCGACTGAACCGGCTACTCCCCGCCGCCCGGCGTGCCATCCGGCGGCCGCCAATCGGGCCCCGGCGTCGCCGACCCGGCGTTCGCCTTCCGGTTGTTCGCCATCATCATCGAGAGCAGGAACGCGAACACGGCGCCCAGCAGGAACAGCGCCGCCAGCCCGCCGATCACGATTGTGCCGGTGCCGATCTCGCCGTCGCCGTCATCGCTCGACGCGGCGCCGCCAGCCGCCGCTCGTGTCGGTGTGGCGGTCGCCTGGGGGCGCGGCGTGGGCGTTGCCGCCGAGGTGGGGCGTGGCGTGGGTGACGCTTGCTGCCCCGCGCCCACGGCGGCGCGGAACTCGTCCTCGAACGCCTGCACGTTCGCGTAGCCGTACACCTGGGTGAGCGCCTGGTCGTAGCGCCTGCCACCTTTGACGGTGCGCATGAATTCGGCGAACTTGCCCGCCCCCTTCTCTTCGATCAGGTACGACACCATGGCCCAGGCCTGGCCGTAGAAGATCCCCACCTGCGCGGGGTTCGAAGCCGGCACGGCCATTTGCGCAAACGGGATCAACCGGTTCGCGCGGGCCGCGGCCTCGAACGCCTGGCTGTACTCGCCCGGGGTCGACTGCGCGTAGACTGCCGCGCCCTCGTCCACCCACGCCGGGAGCTTCGCGAGCGTCCCCTCTCCCGCCGTTTGATTGAGGATGTGGCCGAATTCGTGACGCAGCGTGTCTGTCCGGTCCGCGGACCCACAGGCAATCGGGATAACGAGGACGATGTCGTTCGTCACCTTCGTCCCACAGGTGGTCACCGCCGCGTCGAACCGGCCGCCCGTGCCCGGCCGCGCGAGGTCGCTCTCCGCCTCGTCGGCGAACATGATCACCTTCACCGGCGAGAGCTCGAGCTCCACCCCGTACAGCTCCCGCCCGATGCGCTGGTACGTGTCTTCGCCGGCCTTCAGGTAGGCATTCGCAATCGACTGCCGCTCACCGTGGTAATACACGACCATGAACTCGTTCGAGACGCTCTTCCACTCCCGGTTCGGCGGCAGGAAGAGGAACTGCGATTCGGGCCCGGTAAACGTCGCCCCGTCCGCTGTCGTGATCTCCCAGTGGTAGGTGAACTCCGAGCCAACCGGGATGTAGTTGCTGGCGGAGTTGACCTGCAGGACGACTTCCGCGCTCAAGTTCCGTGCGGGCGCCAGGCTCTCCGGCTTTCCCAGGGCGCCCGTGCCGCGCCCCTTCAGCGAGTACCTCAGGGTGACGTCCGTGATGTTGGTGTCGGCGCTCGCCGTCACCTTGAACGTCAGCGTGCCGGGATAGCCGTTCTCAATCGTGGCGGATTCGATCACCGTGGCGGCGGCAGCGGAGCCCGCGCCCGACCACAGGGCGGCCGCGGCCAGCACGGCCAAAAGGGTGGGGGCAACCCTGCGCATCAGGTCTCCTCGCCAACGCGCGACTTCAGGTACGCCTCGATGAACCCATCGATCTCGCCGTCGAGTACCGCCGTCGTATCGCTGGTCTCGTAGCCCGTCCGCACGTCCTTGACCATCTTATAGGGGTGCAACACGTAGTTCCGGATCTGGGAGCCGAAGCTCACGTCCATGTGCTCCCCTTTTAACCGCGCCTTTTCTTCTTCCCGGCGGTTCAGTTCCAGTTCCAGCAGCCGCGCTTCGAGCACCTTCATCGCGCTCTCCTTGTTCCGGCCCTGCGAGCGCTCGTTTTGGCACGTCACAACGATCCCTGTAGGGATGTGGGTGATGCGCACGGCTGTCGAGTTCTTCTGGACATTTTGCCCGCCCGCCCCGCTCGACCGGTAGACGTCGATGCGGATGTCGTCATCGGGGATCTGGATCTCGCCAACCTCTTCCACCTCCGGCATCACTTCCACCTTGGCGAAGCTGGTCTGGCGCGCGCTCGCCGAGTTGAACGGGGACAGCCGGACGAGCCTGTGCACGCCTCGCTCCCCCTGGAGGTAGCCGAAGGCGTACTTCCCGCGCACTTCCACCGTGGCGCTCTTGATGCCCGCCTCTTCCCCTTCGGTCAGGTCCAGGATCTCGGTCGTGAAGCCCTTCCGCTCGGCCCAGCGCAGGTACATGCGCAGGAGCATCTCCGCCCAGTCCTGGGAGTCGGTCCCTCCCGCGCCGGCATGGACCGCGAGGATTGCGTTTCGCCCGTCATACGGGCCCGAAAGCTGGAGCTGGAACTCCAGCGTCCGCAGCTCTCGCTCGGCCTGCTCGATGTCCGCCGCCGCCGCTGCCGCAACGGAGTCGTCGCCTTCCGCCTGGGCGAGTTCGAGAAGTTCCACAGCGTCGCGCACGCGCCGCTCCAGCCCGCGCCAGGTCTCCACCCGTTCGCGGGCCGCCGCCAGTTCCTGCATCACGGCCCGGGCGTGTTCCGCGTCGTCCCAGAATCCGGGCGCAGCCGATTGGGTCTCGAGTTCCCTTACCTTCGCCTCGTCGCTGGCGAGGTCAAAGTCGCACCATGATGTCGGAGATACGGGCGAGCAGGTCCCGCCCACGAGTAATCACTTCGTTCATGTCTCTATCGTGCCATGCCCGCCTCACCTGCGCACCATTGAACATGCATGTGCATGCATGCATCATGAGGCCATGAGGACGACCATCGAGCTCGACGACGAGGTTCGCAAAGCGCTGATACGGAAGGCCGCCGAGCGCGGGGACCGCGGCTACTCGGATCTCGTCAACGAAGCACTGCGCAGGTACCTGGGGATCGACGAGCGGCTCAACCGTGAGGCTCGCGCCGCCCGCGTCGAGCAGCTTGCCGGGAGCATCTCCGACGAAGCAGCCGAACGCATGCACCGCACCGTCCGCGAACTGAGGGAACGGTGGCGGACAGGGTCGTAGATTCTGATGTCCTCATCGACGCGTTACGGGGCGTGCCTGCCGCAAATGCCACGCTCGCCCGCCTCGTCCGCGAAATGACCGTGGCAACCACCACGATCAACCTGTTCGAACTCGAGTGCGGCGTGGAAACCGACGAGGAACACCTGCGGGTCCGGGAACTGCTCGAGAACCTGGATCTCCTGCCCGTCGACGCGCTGGCCGCAGTCGAAGCGGCGGCGATCGACCGCGAACTTCGGCGCCACGGGCGGCGCATCGACACCCGCGATACCCTGATTGCCGGGGTTGCGCGCAGCTACGACATCCCGCTCGTCACGCGAAACCGCCGCCACTTCGATCGCATCGAAGGGCTCAGGGTAGAAGGGCTCGATCCCTCCTAACCGGCGGACTGCTCGGCCGCCCGCAACGTGTTCACCAGCAGCATTGCCCGCGTCATCGGCCCAACCCCTCCCGTGTACGGCGTGACATACGAGGCTACCTCGCGCACGTCCATCGCGGCGTCCCCCACCAGCCGGTAGCCACTCGGCCGCGAGGGCGCTTCCACGCGGTTCACCCCCACGTCGATCACGACCACACCGGGTTTGCACATCGCTGCTGTCAGCATCCGCGGGCTCCCGGCTGCGAGCACCACGATGTCCGCCTGGCGTGTGTACTCGCCGATGTCCGGTGTCCCCGTGTGGCAAATGGTCACGGTCGCGTTCGCGCCCCGTGCCTTGTTGCTCAGCAGGATCGCGAGCGGCCGGCCGACCAGCGTTGAACGCCCCACCACCACCACGTGCTTCCCTGCCGGGTCGATCCCCGTCCGCGCAAGCAACTCCATCACCCCGTTCGGGGTGCAGGGGATCGCGCCATCGAGTTCGCCTCGCAACAGCTTGCCCAGGCTGTAGGGATGGAGCCCGTCGGCGTCCTTGCGCGGCAACATCGCATCGATAACCTTCCGCTCGTCGATCTGCCGCGGCATCGGCAGCTGCGGCAGGATGGCGTGGAAGCGGTCGTCATCGTTCAACCGCTGGATCAGCCCCAGTACGTCCCCCTCAGTCGCGCTCTCCGGCAGGCGGAAGGTTTCCGAGAAGATACCCACCTCGGCGCAGTCGACCGTCTTGGACGACACGTAACTGATCGACGCCGCGTTCTCCCCCACAATCAGCGCCGCCAGCCCGGGGTTGACTCCCCGCGCCTTCAATGCAGCGACCCGTTCGGCCACGTCCGCCTTTATCTCCGCCGCGATCGCGTTTCCATCGATGAGTACCGCTGACACTCAGGCAAGACTACCCGTTGCACTTTGGCAATGCATCCCGGCCCGGCAGTTACGCTTTTGTTAGCCGCCAGAGCCGCCGTCCTCGTGTCCCCGTGTTAGCTCGCCCGATCGTGGGGGTACTGCGTGACGGTCCGTCCCAGGGCGGGGTCGTCGTCCGCCCGGTGCGCCAGGTACGACTGGTAGGACTGGAAGTGCTCCCGCAACTCGGCAATCAGCGCTGCCAGCCGCGGCGACTGCTCCGCGTACCCCGACTCGAACTCCAGGTGGAGGATGACCGTGTCCCACTGCCGCTCGACGCCGACCACCTTCGCCGGCAGGCGGAAGCGTTCGGACCGGAACGAGAAGTCGAGCAGCGCGTACTCGCCCGGCTGTTTGTCGCAAAACGCCCATACCAGCGCGCCGCCCACCGAAACGTCGCACAGCATCGCCGCCAGGGGCGGCTCGTCGTCGGCAAGGGTCACTTCGATCGGGAACCAGGCAGGGTAGCGCGGGTGTGCGCGGCGGTTGCTCGCAGCCATAGCGTTTTGTCTCTTCATTCATGATTGTCGGAAGCGCGTTAGAGAACTGAAGTCCACCGCCTCCCAGAAGGCCCATCCCTGCGCTTCGCGCCTGACCCGCCCGCTCGCGTACGATCGCCGCAATGGCCACCAAGTTCGCCCACGGCATCGACATCATCGAGATCGACCGCATCGCCGACGTCGTCGCCCGGCACGGCGACCGCTTCCTCAACCGCGTCTACACGCCGGACGAGATCGCCCATTGCCGCGGCCGCATTCCTGAGCTCGCCGCCCGCTTCGCCGCCAAGGAGGCCGTCATGAAGGCCCTCGGCACCGGCGTCCGCGGTGTCGGCTGGCGCGATATCGAAGTGCTCCCCAACCGCCGCGGCAAGCCGCTCGTCTTCCTCTACGGCCGTGGGGCGAGGCGCGCCGAGGCGATCGAACTGCGCGGCCTCGAGATCTCCATGACGCACTCCCGCGACCTCGCCATGGCCTCGGTCGTCGGCGAACGTGCGCTCACCGAGCTCGAGGACACGCCTCGCCGCGGCGAAAACGCCCTTCGCCTCATCAAGGAAAAGGGCCTCCGATGAAACTCGTCACCACCGCCCAGATGCGCGAGCTCGAGGCTGCCGCCATCGCCGCCGGCACCAGTGAAGAACAACTCATGGAGGAAGCCGGGCTCGCCGTCGCCCAGGAAACCTGGATGCTCCTCGGCACCCTCGAGGGCCGCCACATCGTGGTCCTCGCCGGCCCGGGGAACAACGGTGGCGACGGCCTCGTTGCCGCCCGCCACCTCGCCGATTGGGGCGCCGCGGTCACTGTCTTCCTCCCCAAAGGGCACCGCGTCCCCGAGCGCCTGGCCGGGCTCGCCGCGCACGAAGTTACCGTTGTCGATGCCTCGGACGACGCGTCCCTCCCCGGCCTCGATGCCCTCCTCGCGAACTGCGACATGGTCATCGACGCGCTCCTCGGCCTCGGCCAGGCCCGCCCCCTCGACCCCGGCGAGCCGCTTGGCGTGGCCCTCCAGAAGCTCGCTGCTGCTCGTGCCGGCTACCAGCCCCCGAAGCTCGTTGCGGTCGACCTGCCAACCGGCGTGGACGCCGATTCTGGCGCCGTCGACCCGCTCACCGTCGAACCAGATATGACCGTGACCTTCGGCCTGCCCAAGGTGGGCATGTACCAGGCGCCGGCGAGCGGCCTGCTCGGCAAGGTCCAGGTCATCGATATCGGCATCCCCCGTGCCGCCCAGGACGCCGTGAAGCTTGAGCTCCTGACATCGCGCTGGGTGCGCGCTCATCTGCCGAAACGCCCGGAAGACGCAAACAAGGGCACCTTCGGGAAGGTCCTCGTCGCCGGCGGCAGCCGCCGCTACGTCGGCGCGGTCCAGCTCGCAGCCCTTGCCGCGTACCGCGCGGGCGCCGGCCTCGTAACGGTCGCTGCTCCCGCCCTGGTCGTCGAGCTCATCGCGGGGACGTCCGCAGAAGTCACCTGGCTGCCCCAGCCGGCCACCGAAGATGGCGGCCTCCCCGGCGAGACCGCCATCGCGCTCCGCAACGAATGGCAAAATGCCAGGGCCGCCGTCATCGGCCCGGGCCTCGGCGACACGCCCGAGACCCGCGCGCTCGTTTGGGCCGCCCTCCCCGACCTCGCCGGTGTTTCCAGCGGGGCCGTCATCGACGCGGACGCCCTGAACGCGCTCGCTTCCATGCCCGACGCCCCGGCGCGAATGCCCGCAAACGCCGTGCTCACTCCCCACCCGGGCGAACTGTCCCGCCTCATGGGCACAACCGTCGCCGACGTGCAGGGCCGTCGTCTCCAAATCGCTGGCGAAGCGGCCGCGAAGTTCGGTTGTACCGTTGTCCTCAAAGGCGCTCATTCCGTCATCGCCCACGCCGACGGTCGCGTCAGCCTCAGCCCGTTCGCGAACCCGCTACTGGCCACCGCCGGCAGCGGCGACGTCCTTTCCGGGATGATCGCCGGCTACCTGGCCCAGGGCGTCCCGCCGTTCGAGGCGGCCTGCCTCGGGGTCTACCTCCACGGCGCCTGCGCCGAAGTCCTCCGGGAGGAGTACGGCGAGGCAGGCCTGCTCGCCGGCGAGCTCGCCGCACGCCTCCCTCGCGTCGCGAAGGACATAGCCGCGCCGTGATGTACACTCGGGCAGAACCGTGACAACCCCCTCCCGTCCCGGCCGCCGCGTCGTCGTCACCGGCGTTGGCATGATTACGGCACTAGGACATAACGCGACGGACAACTGGGGCGCCCTTGTCAGCGGCCGCTCCGGCATCCGCCGCATCACCCTCTTCGACCCGGACGGCTTCGAGTCCCAGGTTGCTGGCGAAGTCCCCGACTTCGACCCCACGGCCTACATGGACCGCAAGGAAGCGCGCCGCGCCGACCGCACCACCCAGTTCGCGTTCGTCGCTGCCGATGAGGCCCTCCGCCACGCGAACTACCAGCCGGACCCTGCGAACGGCGCCGACTTCGCCGTCATCATCGGCACCGCCATCGGCGGCATCACTACCCTCGTGTCCGAATACGACACCATGCTGGCCAAGGGCCCCGGCCGCGTCAGCCCCTTCCTGATGCCGATGATGCTCCCCGACATGTCGGCCGGCCAGTTGAGCATCCGCCTGGGCGCGAAAGCCGTGAACTACTGCCTCGTCAGCGCGTGTGCCAGTGGCGCCGACAGCATCGGCGAGGCCGCGAACATCATCCGCCGCGGAGACGCCGAGATCGCGCTGGCCGGCGGCACCGAGGCGGCCATCACCCCTATCTGCATGGCAGGTTTCTCCGCCGCCAAGGCCCTCACCACCCGCAACGACGACCCCGCGCGCTCCTCCCGGCCGTTCGACCTCAACCGCGACGGCTTCGTCATGGGCGAAGGCGCCGGTGTCCTCGTCCTCGAGTCCGAAGACCACGCCCTCGCCCGCGGGGCGACAATACTTGGCGAGCTCGCCGGCTACGGTGCCACCAGCGATGCCTTCCACATCACCCAGCCCGACGAAAACGGCGAAGGCGCCGCCCGGGCCATGCGCAAGGCCCTCGCCGAAGCGGGCCTGCTTTCTGACGATATCGACTACGTGAACGCACACGGCACCTCTACCCCGATGAATGACAAGCTCGAGACCCTGGCCCTCAAGAAAGTTTTCGGCGAGTACGCCTACGAGCTCCCGATCAGCTCGACCAAATCCATGACCGGGCACCTCCTCGGCGCTGCCGGAGCGGTCGAAGCGGGCGTCTGCATCCTCGCCCTCCAGCATGGCATCATCCCGCCCACGGCGAACTACGAAACGCCAGACCCCGACTGCGACCTCGACTACGTGCCGAACGTTGCCCGCTCCGCACCTCTCGAAGCAGTAATGACGAACTCGCTAGGCTTCGGCGGCCACAACGCCAGCCTCATCTTTCGAAAGTACCGGCCCGCGCCATGACGCAGCTCGTTGGGACGCCGAAACCCCGCTGGCGCCTCCGCGACCCGCTCGCCCACCAGAAGGGCATCGCCAACTTCCCGCCAATCGTCGCCACTGTCCTCGCCGCCCGTGGCATCACCACCCGTGCCCAGGCCGACCTCTTCTATAAGCCACATCTCGCCCCCGACTACGACCCGCTCGTCCTCCCCGGGATGAAGGAAGCTATCCGCCGCGTCCGCCAGGCAATCGCCGACAGGGAAACGATCGCACTCTACGGGGACTTCGATGTCGATGGCGTGACCTCCGTGGCGGTCCTCCACGAAGGGCTCGCCCCCCTCGGCGCTTCCCTTATTAACTACATCCCCGACCGCTTCTCCGAAGGCTACGGCCTCAATTTCGGCGCCGTGAAGAACCTGCGGGACCAGGGCGCCCATCTCATGCTGACCGCCGACTGCGGCATCAGCTCTGTCGCCGAAGTCGCCTACGCCAACGAGCTCGGCCTCGACGTCATCATCCTCGACCACCACACCGTCCCCGACGAACTGCCGGCCGCCGTCGCCGCCGTCAACCCGAAGCGGCCGGATTCGGACTATCCATTCGACGAGCTTGCCGCCGTCGGCGTGGCGTACCGGTTCCTCCAGGTCCTCTACGAAGACATGGGCCGCACCCTCGATCAGTCCGACTTCATCGACCTCGTCGCCCTGGGCACGGTCGTTGACGTCGCCCCGCTGTTCGACGAAAACCGGCGCATCGTCACGCAAGGCATCGAGCAGATGCAGAAGGGCCTCCGCCGCGGCCTCGATGCCCTCGCGAAGGTTTCGGGCACGGCGCCGCAGGCCTTCACCGCCGAAACCCTTGGCTTCGCGATCGGCCCGCGCATGAACGCCGCCGGACGCCTCGCCCACGCCAACATCGCCCTCGACCTGATCCTTGCCCGCGATCCCATCACGGCCCGCAACCTTGCCGAGCAACTCGACCACCTGAACCGCCAGCGCCAGGCCCAGACCGAGGAAGCCTACGCCCTCGCCGAAGAAAAGCTCGGCGCCAGCGACCCCCCGTTGATAATGGTGTGGGCCGAAGGCCTGAGCCCCGGCATCGTCGGCCTGGTTGCCTCCCGCCTTGCCGAGCGCCGCAACCGGCCCGCAATTGTCCTCGCCCAGGGCGCGACGGAAAGCCGCGCCAGCGCCCGCAGCGTCCCCGGCTTCGACATCGTCTCAGCGATCCGCAGGGAGAAGCACCTTCTTACGCGCCATGGGGGACACCGGGCAGCTGCCGGGTTCACGGTCTCGAACGACCACCTCGAAGAACTCCGCGAGCGGCTCGTCAACACCGCCGCCGAACACCTCGGCTGGGACCCCCGGCCTCGCACCTTCGACATCGACGCCGAAGCGCGCCTCGGCGACCTCAACGGCCTCGAAGTGAAGGGCCTCATGCGCTTCGAACCCTGCGGCCAGGGCAACCGCAAGCCCGTCCTCCTCACCCGCGGCGTTACCCTCAAGGACGCCAAAGCCGTAGGCGCGGACCAGGACCATCTCAAGGTCGTCGTCAAGGACGGGCCGGTGACCTGGCGCGGGATCGCCTTCCGCCAGGCCGAGGCCGAACTCGATGGCACCGTCGACATCGTCTTTTCGCTCCAGCGGGACTGGCGCGGCGACGGCGTCGAGCTCGAGATTCTCGACATCGCCCCCGCGTTCGAAGCGAGGCCCCTGGAAACCGCCTGATGGCCGACCAGATCACCCTCACCGAAGACGCCGGGCGCGCGTTCCGCGAGGCCGAGAACTTCTGCTGGCGGACGAACACCGGCATCGTCGCGCCCGAACACTTGCTTGCGGGCTGCCTCCGCGTTCTCAACGCCGTCGGCTTTCCCGGCCTGCCCGCCGACGAGCAGGTGGAGCAGGCGCTGCTGATGGCCCAGGGCATGAGCGAAGACGCCCTCACCCAGGACGTCATGTTCGGCTCGGCAGCCCGCGACGCGTTGAACTTCACCGCCCGCCTCGTGCGCGAAGCCGGCGGCGGCGAAATCGACCCCCTCACCCTCGCCTACGGCGTCATCCAGTCCGGCGAGCTCGGCCCGATGTTCTTCTCCGCGCTGGGGACGACGAAGGCGGAACTGCTGGCGGCATTGGCCGGCTCGCACACGGCCTGAACGACGAACCTCGGACGACGGCCTGAGTAACGACGCGTGAAAGCTCAGCGCCGTTCGAGGTTCGTCGTTCCCAGTTCCGGAACCGTCCCCTCGCTCAAACGTCATTGACATGCGGGTTATCGTGTCTGAGCGCCTATGTCGTAGCGGCCCCCCGAGCGGGGAGCGAAGGAGGACGGACGTGGCCAACGAAGCCCAGGAAGAACTGACCCCGAGGGAGAGGGAGGTGTTCGAGCTGCTGAAGCAGTTCAAGAGCAACCGGCAGATCGCTGATGCGCTCGGCGTGGACGAGCGGACGGCGGAGACCCACGTCGCGAACATCCTCCACAAGCTTGGCTACAACGACCGGCGCGAGCTTTGGGCGGACATGATTGGTTAAGGGAAATCCGTACTGGTACGGAAGGGGCCGGGAACTTTGTGTGCGAGACTGCCAAAACCAAGCGGAGGGAAATCGGAACGTGACCACTACAAAACGGCTCCTGCCGTCTCTTGCGCTAGCCGCAGTGGCGTGCGCGAGTTTCTTGGGCGGCGCGCCGATCGCCAGAGCACACAGCCAGTTCAGCGACTGGGTCGCCATTTGCCAGTGGTCGGGGTCGAGCCACACGAATTACCACTATAGCGGCATCGGCCTGACCGACGCTTGGGGATGCTCTGGTACTGCTCGCAGCGCGCGCGTGTATACGCAATTCATCGGGAGCAGCGGAACGTTCCTGGTGTGTAGCAGCGGATGGAATTCGGCGCCGCCGGCCAGCTGTTACACGGTCGAAAACCGGACCGAGGAGGTCTACAGCGAGCACGAGGCCTGGGCGCAGTATCCGTTCCCGTTTGGGACGTACAGCACCGTAAGGTCCACCGACGCCTACGACTAAGGAGTCCGCAAATGCGAATCTTCACCGCCACGAAAACGTTGCTGGTGGTCGCCCCCGTCGCCGTTGCGGCCCTTGGCGTTGCTGCGGGCGCCGCCTGGTCGCAGTTCGAACACGATGGATCCGAGCCGATCGCCCGCTCGATTCTGGCCGAACAGGCCCTCACGCCACTTCAACGCGCGATACTCGAGGATGGCGTGGTCACGCCCGAGGAGTACTCACAAGCGCGAGAGGCGACGTTTTCGTGCCTCGAATCAGGTGGTCTGCAGCCTCAACGGGGCCGCGCCGGAATCTATGCCAGCGTCCCTGATCCGGCCCTGGGAAACTCGATCGATGTAGGCGACGTTTTCAAGGAATGCATGGAGGCGGGAGTCGAGCCCATCGACAAGGTGTGGGCGGCACAGGGGGTTCCGGCAGACCGCGAGGCGGCCGCCCGCCTCGCCCTCGGTGCCTGCCTGCGAGCGGCGGGCTTCGAAGTTCCGCCCCGGCCGACCGATGCAGACGTCCGGGAGATTCTCACCGCAGGTCTTCAGGATGACCAGTCCGACGCGCTCATTGAGTTCGCCAGGTGTAACGAGAAGGCCGAGCTGGCCAGGCTCGAGTGACGGGCGTCGGGCAGGACTCGCACTAAACGTGAGCTGCACGATCGCCGATCCCGATCAGAACACGACCGGTATGGGTCCGAAGCCCAGCCAGATTCAGTTGACACCAAACGGAGGTCCCGATGTCCAGGTTTGTGGTGCCTGCGGATGGTCGGTCGATGCCTTCAACCCAACAGCTTGTGCCATGTACTACTACCCTTCCAGCACATGGACGTGCTGGCGCGGCCATGTGTATGACAGCTCGCACGACGTGTCCTGGCGTAACTCATGGTCGCAGAGTGCCGAACCGTATTTCTGGGCCGGATCGTCGTGGCGCGGCGTGCTGGGGAGCATCGGCTACTCGTCGCACTACGTAGGCATGTTTGTCTGCCACTATGGGATTAACACTCAGTACAGTTGCGGGACGGTGTCCTCGACAACCTTCCAGCCACCTACGGTGGTGCGTGCCCTAATGGCTCTTGCAGTTCGAACTGGATCGGCGTTACTGGGTCTTCCTGTGCCGGAGGCGATAGTGGCGGGCCATGGTTCATCAACTATACGGCAACTGGCATCCACAAGGGACATCAGTCGTCGACCTGTATTTACATGCCGATCGATAGGATTCCCGATCTCGGAGTATATTTGCTCACAACATGACTTCGAACATGAAAGCCGTGCTCTTGGTTGTTGGCTTCTCCGCCGTTGGCTGGGCGGCGTGCGGCGCGCAGGGGGAGCAGACCGCGAACGGCCCCGTCGTCATCCACAGGGGCGAATGGAACGGAGATGACGGGGCCGCCAGGGGCGAACTCGTGCTCGAAGACAACTGCCTGTATTTCATCCCGACATCGCTCCGCCCGGCTCCGATTGGCGACCAGCGCCTCATCCTCGCATTCGCCCGCGGAGCGGAATGGGATGCGGCGACGCAGTCCATCCACTACGACGGCCTCGTCCTTTCTCCTGGCCCGGACGCATTCGTCGGCGGCGGACCGATCGATGAAGACACACTGCCCGGCTGGATCAACCCTCCAGATCCTTCATGCGAGTGGGACGGCATCTGGTACATGTCCGACGCCGGGGTACGGCAGTAGTAGGCGCAGGACTGCCCGCCCCCCCACATTGGCATCCTCTCCCCAGCGCCTACCCGACCCTTCGCACCGCCCCGGGCCCGGGGACAGGACGCGTGCGCGGGCCAACGGGTCAGATCGGCGAACTCTCAAGCGACGCAACGCGCGATAGCCGACCATCGTTCGTGATGAAGAGGTCCGTGCCCGCGGCTGATGCGGCACAGCCGAGGTGGATGGCATCGGGCTGTGGCGCTTCCTGCGCTTACTTCCAGCCCTTTCGCAACCGCTTCACATATTCGTCTGCCGGTTCGTCAGCCCAAACCTGACGTCCGCTGCCCGCGAGCGCCAGCAAAGGGAGGCACTGCCTACGGGGTCAACAAGGGTTCACCTGGATCGGACTGCCTGTATATGCCGATTGACAGAATCACGACGCTGAGCGTATTCGTGTTGACGCAATGAGACTCGGATCGCTGGTGTTCGCTGCCCTCGCCCTCGCAAGCTGCGGTGGGGGGCCGGAGTTCCCGTTCGCGACGTACGGTCCGGAGTGGAACGCGGACGATGCGTTGCTTGCAGGTGAACTGGTCCGAGACGGCCCGTGTCTTTACGTGGTCGAGCCGGCGGGCTTCATCCCTCCGGGAGGCCGAGTTCTACTGGCGTTTGGCCCGGGTGCGAAATGGGACGAAGGCACCCAGACTCTGGAGTATTTCGGGCGTGAACTGCGAGTGGGGAACAGCATTCGCGCAGGTGGTTCAATCGCGTCGGCGCCCCTCCCGGACGAGAGTTGGACTCGCAAGCCAGATGATTCGTGTGATGCAAGGGCAATCTGGCTGGTGGCCCAACCCTGAAGCCCGCGTGAGTTGTGTTCAGTCGGCCGCGGACGAGCGCTGAAGTAACATGCGGTTAGGTCGCCTCCCCCGCCATTGACATCCTCCCCCACCGCCTGCCATACCCATACCCGGCTCCAGGCCCGGGGATCGTTCGTGTGCGCGGGCCAACGTGGGCTGCCATCTGAAAGGGGGTATCCGCTTGGCCGAAGCCACAGCCGCGGCGCCCGAAGTGGCCCACTCGTCCCACACCTCACGCTTGGCGAGACCCGCGACCAGGACTACCTGAACGGGTCCACTGCAGAACCGCGGCGCCAAACACCAGGTCGAATCGGCCCTCCTCGCGGCGAGGGCGTGAGCGACGACGCCCTCACCCAGAACGTCATGTCCGGCTCGGCAGCCCGCGACGCCGTGAACTTCACCGCCCGCCTCGTCCGCGAAGCCGGCGGCGGCGAAATCGACCCGCTGACCCTGGCCTACGGCGTGATCCGGTCGGGGGAAATGGGGCCGAAGTTCTTCTCCGCGCTCGGGACGACGAAGGCGGAGCTGCTGGCGGCGCTGGCCGGCTCGCAAACCGGCCTGAACGACGAACCTCGGACCACGGCCTGATGAACGACGGGTGAAAGCTCACCGCCGTTCGAAGTTCGTCGTTCGCAGTTCCGGAACCTTCCCTGCGCCCAAGAGTCATTGACATGCGGGTTATCGTGTCTGAGCGCCGATGTCGTAGCGGCACCCCCCGAGCGGGAGGGCGAAGGAGGACAGGATGGCGGACGAACCCCACGAACCACTGACCGGGCGCGAGCAGGAGGTACTGGGACTGCTGAAAGCGCGGTTGACCAATCGCGAAATCGCGGAGCAGCTCGTCATCGACGAACGCACTGTGGAGACGCATGTCGCGCGTGCGCTCCACAAGCTCGGTTACCGCGCCCGTCATGAGCTGTGGGCGGACATTGACAGGTTAAGGAGAAATCCGTACTGAGTACGGACGCCTGTGTTCGGCGCGAAGCGCTAGTCTCTCACTTGAGGTGAATGCCGTATGGGCACTCTAACCGCGCGATTGACGCTGACGCTTTTCTTTGCAGCAGTCGCTGTGTTCTCTTGGAGTCAGCCGGCTAAGGCTGTCGATCCCGCGCTTCACATCATGCCGCCTGTATGGGGCGGGAACTTCTACGATTATGGGCTTCATTACGATGAGGCTTCAGCGCTATGCGGCGCATACGACTACAGCGTCAGCCTCGGCAGCGCGTCATGGATCCGGGCCATGGCCTATGACACCATGAACTACGACACGAGGTATCAATACTTTTCAACAGGAACGTGCTCTGCGACCGGAAGAATGCAACGCTTGATTGATGGGACTTGGTACAGCATTTACGACCGCGATCTTCACTGGGTCCACGTGGCGATCGCTGGTCAATATGTGAAGTACACGACATCGGTCTTCCATAGCGGACAGTGGTTCTACGCGGACGACGTCGGCGCCGTCAGCGACTGCGGCCTACAGACAGGCCCCAACCTCCATATGTCGGGGCAAATTGGCACGTATCTCACCGTTTTCCCTAAGTCCAACGACACTTGCTGGTCGAACTCAACCCAATGCAACATCGGTACGGTTCGCAAGCACTCGAGTTGCACGAGTTGGTCCGGTACTGGAAGCGGCCGTAGCGGAACGGCGACGCAGTACATCGACTGTAGTAACGCCAACTTCTGGCCCATCGCCCTGCGGTCCGATGGCCAGGTAGTCTTCGTTGCGAGGTAGAACCGTGAACGCACGCGCGTGGATATCGGGGCTACTGACCGTTACCACCATTATGTCAGGGCTGGTGGCTGGGTACGCCATTGTCTTTCGACCAGGGACCACTCTGAGCGACCCGGCGATCGACGAGTCAAGCGCCCGAGCCCTGACTCCAACAGCCACCGCTCCGATTCCCGAAGCAAATGACCTGGAACGGGTGCGAGCCGACATCGAGGCAGACGGCGCGGCTGCCGCTTCCGCTGTGCGGGCCATTGAGGGGAATGACGTCGCGGCGCTCATGGCGATCCTCGCTTCGGAGCGCATCGAGTGCGCCCCTGCCGGGTCGCGGGGCGGCGCTCGACCATCCTGCGAGGCACTTGGCATCCCCGACGGAACGCAGGTGCTCGGGTTTCCCGTGGACATTGGCGGCCAGGTGGTGCTGGGTTCAGAAGAGGGAGTGCGAGCGCAGCTTCAAGGTTGGCTTCGCCGCGCCCCCAGCCTCTCCGTGGTCGCCCGAGCGCCGTCCGGGGCTCTCTTCCTGGGGTTCGCGGTCGAGCCCTCGGAAACCGGAGCGAACTGGATGTCGGTCCAAACTTCAGCCGAAGGAGACAAAGTCGCGAGTGTACGCTTCGGGGTGGACACGTACACGGCATTCGAGCTCTTCCGCGACTCCGAGCGCGGTGGAGGCGGGTCATTCACCGTCCTCGCGGCGTCACCAGCTGAATTGGAGCGCGAGCGCGTTCGGCATCAGTGGTTCGAAGCGCAACCCTGATGGTAAGCCCGACTCATCCGATTCAAGTCCGATTCAAGAAGGGTGGAAGTCCGACAGCCGGGCAGCGGTAGGCCAACCGTGCCGTGGCGGACTCTCGGAGTTTCGACCGGGGCGCGCCACTCAATGCCTCCCCCGCCATTGACATCCTCCCCCACCGCCTGCCATACCCATACCCGGCTCCAGGCCCGGGGATCGTTCGTGTGCGCGGGCCAACGGGGCTGCCATCTGAAAGGGGGTATCCGCTTGGCCGAAGCCACAGCCGCGGCGCCCGAAGTGGCCCACTCGTCCCACACCTCACGCTTGGCGAGACCCGCGACCAGGACTACCTGAACGGGTCCACTGCAGAACCGCGGCGCCAAACACCAGGTCGAATCGGCCCTCCTCGCGGCGAGGGCGTGAGCGACGACGCCCTCACCCAGGACGTCATGTTCGGCTCAGCCCGCGACGCCGTGAACTTCACCGCCCGCCTTGTACCCGAAGCCGGCCCAGCACACGGGGTGAACAGAGGCTCCCCTGGATCAGACCGTCCTGTACATGCCCATTGACAGAATCACCGAGCTGAGCGTATTCGCGTTGACGCAATGAAGTGCGGACCACTCGCCTTGACTGCGCTCGTCTGGGCCGTTGCCACGGGATGCGGCGACGGACCAGACACGGCGCCCACCGTGCCCGCGCTTCCAACGACCGCGCCCATTCCGGAGGTGGGCCAGTGCCTCAAGCAGGACGCTGTGGAGATTGCTGGCGTGGTGCCGTGCGATTCGCCGGATGCCTTTTACCGTGTCCTCGCGATCGACCGCGGCACCGGCGAACGCGTGTGCCCTCCCGAGACCGACGCAGGAACAGGTTGGGTTGGTGCGCCCGTCTCGCTGTGTCTACAAAAGCTCAAGGAGTAGCGGCTCTGGGCGTCTCCGGCCCCCCGCAGGAAGGCGTTCTCGGCGCGGGAAGGACGAAGGCGGGGCTGGTGGCAGCGCTCTCTGTCCCCCGAACCGCCTGAACGGCCACCAACCTGTTACCCCAGGGCGGGCACGTGGTCTGGCTCAGCGTCGTTCGCGGTTCGTCGTTCGCATTTCGTCGTTCGCAGTTCCGTCGCGTCGCAAGCCGCCTGAACAGCCAACCTCCTGTCTCCCCAGGCGGACACGTGGTGGCCTCGATCGACATCCTCACCCACCCCTGCCATACCCTTGCACGGCCCCAGGCCCGGGGATCGCTCGTGTGCGCGGGCCAACGGGGCTGCCCGTCAGATGGGCGACGAATCAAGGGACACGACGAACTGTATGCCCGGGATGCTCAAGCCGGAGAGCCGCGTGTCGTTTGTGATGAAGAGGTCCGTCCCCGCCGCGGCGGCGCAGGACAGTTGAATCGCGTCGGGGCTCTTCAACTTCAGCTTGGCCCTGAGTTCGGCGAACTGTGGCGTCGCCGTGGTATCGAACGGGATGATGTGCGCGACCTGGGCGATTGCCGACCGATACCGGTTGGTCAGGTCCGGCCGCTGGAGTTCCGTCGGTTTCACCAGGATCTCACCCAGGGTGAGCGCCGACGTGGACAGCGTGTCTCCGCGTGCCGTCATCCGTTCCCGGAGCAGGCGCACGCGTGCGCCGAGCGGACCGGAGTTTTCGAACAGGTAGATGAAGAGGTTCGTGTCCCAGAAGACGCGGCTCACTCCCATCCCTCGCGGAGCCGGCGGACGTAGGCATCGGCTGGTTCATCGGCCCAGAGGGCGCGGCCGGAGCCCGCGAGAGCCAGGAGGGGGTCAGGCTCTGTGCCTTGCCCGCTCCATTCCCGATACCACTCCAGGAGGTCGAGATAGGCGTCGGGCAGCTCTTCTGGTGCGGGCGTGGTCTTTCCCGCGGATCGCAGCGGGTGGAATGAGTCACCCGGACGAAACAATCGTCGGCGCCCTCTTCCTGTCTCGTACAGCATTCGATATTTCCCGGTGTTCGGTGGGATGTTGGCGACACAATGCTGCAGCGCGTGGACATAGACGCCAGGACGGACGGGTTCCGAGGGGTGTTCGGAGGCCGCGCGTTCAGTGATCTCCTTTGCAGAGAAATCAGGCCGGGCCGGGTTCTCGCGATGCAGCAGCGCGGTGGCCACCCACACTTCATCGGCCACCTTCATCGTCAGCCTTGTTTTGGTTGGTGTTACCATGAGCCAATGGTATCTGGGTCCCATGTGCGCGTCAACGAGTTCGTCGCGGCCCTCCATTGACATCCTCCACCCACCACCTACCATACCCATCGCACCGCCCCCGGCCCGGGGATCGTTCGTGTGCGCGGGCCAACGGGGCTGCCATCTGAAAGGGGGTATCCGCTTGGCCGAAGCCACAGCCGCGGCGCCCGAAGTGCGCCCACTCGTCCCACATCTCACCCTTGGACCTACCCGCGACCAGGACTACCTCAACGGGTCCGTCTGCAAGAACTGCGGCACCAAATACGTGGGCCCGCGCCTCTTCTGCGGCGTTTGCAGCAGTCAGGGGCCCTTCGAAACCATCCGCCTCGCCTCCACGGGCGAAGTCCACGTCTTCACCATCATCCACCAGGCCACGCCCTACGTTCAGGCCCCCTACATCGCCGCCATCGTCGACCTCGACGGCGGCGGCAGCGTCAACACCAACATCGTCGGCATCGAACCCAAGCCCGAGAACATCCACTTCGGCATGAGGGTCAAGATGTTCACCGAGAAGGTGTCCGAGGACAAAGAGGGCAACTCGTACATCGCCTACCGGTTCACCCCGGCCTAGCGCTGAAACGGCAGCTAGCTAACACAAAGGACACGAAGGGCACAAAAATCGTCAAAGGACGCACGGACACTCGCAAAGGCCTTCGTGGCCCCTTGTGTCCTTCGTGTTAGCGAAATCGACAAGGAGAACTAGATGCGAGAAGTAGCGATCATCGGCGTATCCATGATCAAGTTCGGGCGCTATGCGGACCGGGATTTCTCCCAGCTCGCCGCCCAGGCCGGCCTCGAAGCCCTCAAGGACGCCGGCGCCAACATGAAGCAAATCGAGGCGCTCTACAGCGGCAACCTCTACAGCACCTCCGGCTCCGGCCAGCGCATCCTCCAGCAGATGGGCCAGACCGGCATCCCCGTCGTCAACGTGGCCAACGCCTGCGCCACCGGCTCCACCGCCTTCCGCGAAGCCTACTTCGCCATCGCCAGCGGCGCCTACGACGTCGTCATGGCCGTCGGCTCCGAGCAGATGGGCAAGCAGGGCCTCCTCGGCTCCCGCGGCGATCCTGCCACCAGCCTCGAGGGCCGCGTCGGCTCCTACATGATGCCCGCCGTCTTCGGCATGGCCGGCATGGAGCACGCCCGCAAGTACGGCACCCAGCAGGAACACTTCGCCATGGCCAGCGTGAAGAACCACTGGCACAGCACCGGCAACCCTCTGGCCCAGTACCAGAAGGAATCGCCCCTGGACGAAGTCCTGAACAGCCGCGTCATCGCCTACCCGAACACGCTGCTCATGTGCTGCCCCACCGGCGACGGCGCCGCCGCCGCCGTCCTCTGCTCCATGGAGAAGGCCCGCCAGTTCACCACCCAGCCGATCAAGGTGGCTGCCAGCGTCCTCACCAGCGACCCGTTCACCGACCGCGACCAGACGCTGCCCGACATCAACACCCTCACCCGCAACGCCGCGAAGCTCGCCTACGAGCAGGCCGGCATCGGCCCCGAGGACCTGGACCAGGTCGAACTGCACGACTGCTTCGCCACCGCTGAGCTCCTCCACTACGAGAACCTCGGCCTGTGCGAAGACGGCATGGCCGGCAAGCACGTCGCCAGTGGCGCGCCGTGGCTCGGCAACAAGATCCCGACCAAGTACGAAGAGGACATCGCCCCCTTCGTCGACAAGACCTACCAGCCGAAGACGAAGGCGGTCGTCAACGCCAGCGGCGGCCTCCTCTCGAAGGGCCACCCGCTCGGCGCGACTGGCGTCGCCAACATCGCCGAAATCGTCTTCCACCTTCGCGGCCAGGCCGGCCAGCGCCAAGTCGAAGGCGCGAAAGTCGGCATGGCGCATGTCATCGGCCTCTGCTCGGCCTGCACGCTCCACGTCCTCACGAAGTAACTTCGTCCGGCCGCGAAACACCCGCAGCAGGCGAGGGAACCAGCTGCAACGAGGGGGCGCCCCACCAGGGCGCCCCTCTTGTATGGTTGCCGCGGTGGGACCCCTCGGTCTCGAAATCCCGTCACACGCCGCCGAACGGTTGGTGCAGCGAGGAGTAACGGAGGCCGAGGTTGAGCGTGTGCTGCGGGATGGTTGGCCAGCCCCAGATGCTGCACCAGGTTCACTTGGCAAGACGCTTGTCCTCCCGTTCGAGGCATACCGGAAAGGCAAGTGGTTCGAGCAAAAGGAGGTGACCGTACACTGGACGGAGGTCTCCGGCAGACGGGTTCTCCTGACGGTAAAGTCGCGGTTTGGCTCCGGATTCTCGAGGCAGCAATGAAAATCACTTACGACCGGGATAACGACCTCCTCTACATCTGGTTCGCTGACGAAGGCACCCAGTCTTTCCGGACGGAGACCCTTGCCCCGGGTGTGCATGTCGACTTCGATGACCAAGATCGGCTCGTGGACATCGAGGTCATCCACGCGAAGCAGGTCCTTGGCAAGGGCAGGTTCGAATTGACATCCATTGCCAGCTAGCGAACATGCCGGCTGCCCTCGGATTCAGCGACCACTCCGGCTGGGCCGTCGTCGCCGCAATCGAGCGTGACGGTACCGAGCGGTTCCGCCTCCTCTTCCGCCGCCGCATCGAAACCTGTCCTCCACATCTCCCGCGCCAGGCCTACCACGCCGTCGCCGAAGCCGGCGCCTCCAGGTCGGTCATCGCCGAGGTGGCCATTACCGCCCGCGACTGCTGCTCAGCCGCCATCGCCGCCGCCCTGTCCGAGTTCCCTGCCATCGGCAGCGCGGCCGTCGCCATGGGCCGGGCATCCATCCCGCTCCACCTCGACCGCATCCTTGCCTCTCATACCCTCCTCCACGCCGCTGAAGGCGAGCTTTACCGCGACGCGCTGTGCGAAGCGGCCGCGGTGAACGGCCTCAGCGTCGTGCGGTTCTTCAACAAAGAGGTCCGCAGTGAAGCAGCCAACGCCCTCAGCCGCCCCCTCGCGGAACTCGACGGCATCCTCGCCAGCATCGGCCAATCCGCGGGCAAGCCCTGGACGAAAGACGAAAAAGACGCCGCCGCTGCCGCAATCTTCGCCCTCGCCACGCTACAGTAGCGCCTGAGATGGCCCGTGGCCTGACCGAACAGCCGCCGCCCGCCGTGCTCGAAGCCTTCGGCTTCACCGGGGCTTCTGCGCGCGTCCTCGAAGGCGGCCAGGTCAACACCCAGTGGCTCGTCGAACTGCAGGGCCGCAAGGCCGCGCTTCGCCGCCTCCATCCCTCCCGCTCTGCTGCGTCGGTGGCCTGGGAGCTGGAAGTGCAGCGTTTCGCCGCAGGGCGAGGCTGGCCGGCTCCGCGTGCGGCCGGGCACGCGCAGGGGGAGTACATCCTCGAGCACGGCGGCCGCCTCTGGACCGCCGCGGAGTTTCTCCCGGGGAAGCACCCGCCCGAAGGTTCGACCGCCATGCAGCACATCTACGGGCGGCTCCTGGCGCGCCTCCACCGCGACCTCGCAGCGTTCCCTCTCGAAGGGCAACGTCCCGGCTTCGGCAAGCTCTGGGAACTCGATAGCTGGGTGGCCCCTGCCAACGCCGGCAGCTTCAACGACCTTCTCGCGGAGTTCGCCCGCGACTACCCTGGCCTGGCCAACGCAGTGCGGCGGTACCGCTACCGCAACCTCCGGGAACTCTCGCGCCTGCACTATCCTGACCTCCCCGAGCACGTCGTTCACGGCGATTTCGGCGCCCAGAACCTCCTCTGGGAGGAGGCGAAGCTCTCGGCGGTCCTCGACTTCGACTGGTGCCGCCGCGATGCCCTCGCCTGCGACCTCGCTGCCGCGTTCCCGTGGGACAACATGACCGGCGACGGCATCCGCGCCTTCCTCGAAGGGTACGAAGAAGTCCGCCCGCTCGATGAAGCCGAATGGCTCATGTTGCCTGCGCTCACCAGGGCCCACCTCCTCTCTTTTGTCGCCTTCCGCCTCGTCGAATGGAAGATGCTCGGTGGCTCCCGGCCGGCCGCCAGCATCGAGCGCACGGTCCGGGACCGCCTTCCCCGCACCGATGGCCTCGAGCGCTACCTTGCGGATCTCCGCATCGGCGCCCGCAGCATCGGCCGTTAGTCCGGCGCCAGGCCCGGCGCTTCCGCAGCCGTCCCACGCTCGGGCTCGACTTCGAAGGTCGGAGCCGGCCGGTGGCCGAACCTGCCCCGCACGGCCGCCGTCACCAGTACCGCAGTCGTCAGCCAGGTCAACGCTACCGGCGAGACAGCCTCCCGCGCGCCAAACGCTGCCGCCAGCAGCGCGAAGAGCAACGCGTGGAACCCGAAGAAGCGCCCCACGATGGCCCGCTTGAAGAGGGCGTAGCCCGCCAGGAACAGGGCCGGTCCCCCGGCGATGGTCAACCCCTCGCTGAGCGAGGTGCTTCCATGCGGATGGGCGAGCACGAGTTCATCGCCGACGGCGACCACCACGATCCCCGCCACCATCGGGAGGTGGAAGTAGGTGTAGGCCAGCCGCGCCAGCGCGCCGGGGTCCGAGGCATGTGCGATCCGCTCGCTTGCCGCCTCGGCCATCACATCGAAGTACACCCACCACATCGCGACGGCTGCGCTGAAGGCCGACACCATCGCCAGGACCGTCCCGTTCGTCCACGGGTGGCCGGAAAAGGTCGCGCCGGTCACCAGCAACGACTCACCCAGCGCGATAATGATGAACAGGCCGCACCGCTCGGCCATGTGGGCCCCTTCCACATGCCAGTCCGATGCCGCCGACTTCCCGATGCGCGGCAGCCAGAACCCCGCCGGCGGGCCAGCATATTCGATCGCCAGGGCTGCGATCCACAGCGCCACCCGTCCTTCGTTGTCCGCCGCCGCACCCGCCAGCCAAATCACGCCCGCGCCGGCCAGCCAAACGGTGATCCGCAGGAAGTTCCGGCGGAACAGCTCGTCGTCCCGCCCAGCGAACAACACGAACGCAGACCGCCCGACCTGGATGGCGACGTACGGGATGGCGAACGCATAGCCCCGCCCGTCGAACGCCTCCGGGATCGCCGCCGACATGATCAGCCCGCCGAGCATGATCGCGACCAGCACCAGCCTGACGGCCAGGTGATCCGGGTCCGTGAAATTCGTCGCCCACGTCGTATAGACCCACACCCACCAGATCGCGAGCAGGAGCAGCGTCGCCTGCAGCACGCCCTCGCCTGTGAGGTTGCCTGCCAGCTTGTGCGAGAGTTGCGTGACCGCAAACACGAAGATGAGGTCGAAGAACAGTTCGAACGTCGAGACGCGCGCATGCTCACCCGGCACGCGGACCCGCAGCATGCGGGTGTGCTCCGTGCGGTGGTTGTGCTCCGAAGCCACACGCGAACGGTAGGCGCGTCCCGCCTGCGCGACAACTCCCCGGGGGCCGGGCGCACGGTCGTCAAAAGCCCGTACAAACGCAAGACGCCCCGGCTGTGCGGGGCGTCCTGCGTTGGAGGTCGTGTGCGGCCCGCTCTACCGTTTCCGGGCGAGGGTCACGATGCCGAACCCGCCCGCCAGGCCGAGCAGGCCGATCCCTGCAATGGCCGCATAGGCGAGTGCGTTGCTGCTGTCGTCACCGTCGCTGTCCGCCGGGGCTTCCGGAGACGGGTCCGCCGGTGGCGGATTCGTCGGGTCAGCCGGGGCGGGTGTGCCCGGGTCGGCGGGCGTGCCCGGCGTCGGGTCGATCGGCGTTGGCGACGGCGTTGCGCCGCCCTGGTCGAACTTCACCTGGATGAAAGCCAGGTCCGCGGCCTGGATGAGCCGGTGCACCTGGCCCGGCTGCGCCGGGTAGTCGCCAAACTCGACGGTCACCTTGAAGTAGCCGGTCGCGTCGGTCTTCGCTTTCACGAGCACGTGGTCCGTCGGGGCACGCATCTCGCCGCCGAGCGCGCTGCCATCGAACAGCGCGATCTCGCTGTTCGGCGGGAAGTTGATCCCTTCAACAACCCACGTGCGCGCCTTCGTGCCGGGCTGCGCCGCCATCGCCGGCACTCGTTCTGGCGACCCGACGCCGCTCTCCGCGTTCACCCAGCCGTACTCGCCCTTGCGTACGAACTTCGTGGAGACGATTTCGTCGCTGGCGTACTTCCCGTAGGTGACAATGGCGCCGTCCGGACCGACCGACTGCACCGAGGAGACCCACATGCCCGGCCCGGCGTACATGCGGTCGAACTTGAAGTCCCCGGCATAGTTATAGCCGCGGGCTTGCGCTTCCGCCTTGATGGCGGCGCGAAGGTACGGCGAGACCTGTGTCGCAGGGACTTCCGCCGAGGCAACCTGCGCCTGGATTCCGAAGATCGCCGCGGCCAGGATCGCCCCGGCGACGAATGGTGTGATGATGAGACGCCGCGCGTCCATTCGATGACTCAGACCTGAAGCATCGAGCCCCGGGTGGTCAGTCCTTCCGCGCAGTTCGCGCTGGGCTCGATTCGAACGTAGCCCGGCCTTCGCGGCGCTTCCCTACCCGATGGTAAAGATTTCTTCTGAGAATGAGACCTATCTCACGTCCAACCGGGCCCGGTCCCTTACGGCCGCAGCGCGATCTTCAGGACCCCGCCCTGTTTGCTCCGGAACAGTTCATAGCCCGCTGGCGTCTCGCTGATCTTCATGGAATGCGTCAGTAGCGGCGTCAGGTCCACCTTCCCGCCGGCGATGAGTGCCATCAGCCGGTCCAGCCTTGCCGTCCCCACCGGGCAAAGCGTCGTCACGAGCTTGCGGTGGATGAACGACCCGGCGGTCGGCATTTTCAACTCGGGGAACGCGCTGTAGACGCCAACCGAACTCACCGTCCCCCCGTTGCGGACCACCCGGCAGGCGTTCTCGAAGGTCACCTGGTGGCCCAGCGCTTCCACCGCCACGTCGACCCCTTTGTTGTTCGTCAGCTCCATGATCTTTGCGACCGCGTCCGCCGGGTCGAGCACAATGTCGGCGCCGAACCGCTTCGCCATCGCCACCCGCTCGGGGATCGATTCGACCGCGATGATCGTCCCCGCGCCATAGGTTCGCGCGCCCGCCGTCGCGCACAGGCCGACGGGCCCCTGGGCGAAGATCGCGACCGTGTCGCCGGGCTTCATCTCCGCCCGCTCGATCGCGCCGAAACCCGTCGACATAATGTCGGTTACGAACAGCACCTGCTCGTCGCTGAGTGAATCGGGCACCTTCGCCAGGCTCGCCTGGGCCCCGTTGGCGATGAAGTACTCGCCTTGCGCGCCGAACAGGAGGTTCGCCGGCGCGTTGAACGTTTCGCAGACCTGCTGCTCGCCCTCCATGCACCGGCGGCACGTCCCGCAGCACAGCAGGCAACTCGTTGCCACGCGGTCCCCGGCTTTGAAGTTCGTGACCCCCGCCCCCACTGCCTCCACGATGCCGATAGCCTCATGGCCCATGGGGATGCCCGGCGGCAACGGCATCTCGTCGACGATGTGCATGTCGCTCCCGCAGATCGTACTCAGCGTCGTCCGGATCAATGCCTGGCCCGGCCCCGGCGTGTCCGGGTAGGGGATTTGCTTCATCTCGACCGCATGCTGGCCGGCTTTCACGCAGGTGTTGGAAGTGGGCATCTGTCGCTCCTCAGGGAAGTTGCAGGAGAATCGTAACCGCTGACTCGACTTTCGCCATGCACTCGTCGACTGCAACCGGCGGGAAGCATCACTGGTTCAATGCGAGGTCTCCATAGGCAAAGAGGGGTCCGCCGCCCACTCCGAAAGCGACGCGTCGTACACCGCCACATCCTCGAACCCCACCATCGTCGCCGCGAACGCCGCGCTGCTGGCCGCGATCCCGCCCCCGCAGTAGGTGATCATCCGCTCGCCCGGTTTCGCGCCCGCTTCCTGGAAGCGCCGCCGGATTTCTTCGTTCGGGTAGTAGAGCTGCGTCTCAGGGTCCACGATCCCGCCGGCGCCCATGGCGGGCACGTTGATGCTGCCCTTGATGTGCCCCGGCCGCCCGTACGGGGCTACCTCGCCCCGGTGTTGGGCGCCGTTCAGCGCATTGACGATGCAGGCCTGGCCGGCCTCCATCGCCGCCAGCACATCCTGTTTCGTCGCCATCAGCCCTGGCCGGAGCCGCGGAGTGAAGCTGGCTCGAGCCGGCGAGTCCGCATCCGCCGATACCGGGCGGCCCTCCGCCGTCCACTTCGCCCAGCCCCCGTCGAGCACCCGAGCGTTGTCGAACCCCATCGCCCGCAACATCCACCAGATGCGCGCGGCCCACATGTTCCCCGCCCGGTCGTAGAGCACCACCTCCGAGTCGTCGCCGACTCCGTACCGCCCCATCGCCTCCGCGAACTGCGCCGGGGGCGGCATCATGAAGCGCAGCGGACTCTGCCGGTCGCTGAGGTCGTTGTGCAGGTCCGCGAACACCGAACCGGGAACATGCCCCGCCGCCCATTCGTCCCTGCCCGGCACAACAGCGTACCCGGGCCGCCCGTCTTCTCGGGGGCGGAGGAACACCGTGCACTCCAGCACCCGCAGGTCCGGGCGCCCCAGGTTCTCAGCCAGCCAGCCGGTTGTGGCAAGGAAGCGTTCTCGTTGCGGCACGTCGTCCCTCCGGGTCAGGAATGGTTCAGCTTAGCCGCAATTGGCAGCCGCCGGTCCCTCCCGAAAGCGCGCGGCGTGATCTTCACGCCCGGTGCCGCCTGCCGGCGCTTGTACTCGTTGCGGTCGATCATGCGCACCACGCGCCGCACCGTTGCCTCGTCGAACCCCAGGGCCACGATCTCTTCGGGCGTGCGGTCGTCTTCCACGTACGCCTCGATGATCGGGTCCAGGATCTCGTACGGGGGCAGGCTGTCCTGGTCGTACTGGTTCGGCTTCAGCTCGGCGCTCGGCGGCTTCGTAATCGAATGGGGCGGGATAACCTCCCCCTCGCCCTGCCTGTTCCGCCACTTCGCCAGTTCCCAGAGGAGCGTCTTCGGCACATCCTTCACCACCGCGAACCCGCCCGCCATGTCTCCGTACAGCGTCGCGTAGCCACACGCCATTTCGCTCTTGTTCCCGGTGGTCAGCACCATCGACCCCTCGAACTTGTTCGAGAGCGTCATCATCACGTTTGCCCGCTGGCGGGCCTGCAGGTTCTCCTCCGCCGTCCCTGGCTCAGTCCCTTCGAAGGCGTCCGCCAGCATCTCCAGCATGGCCGCGTGCGCCGGCTCGATCGGCACGATGAGGTGCCGGATGCCCAGGTTCTGCGCCAGCGCGATCGCGTCGTCCTTCGAATGCTGGCTCGAATAGCGGCTCGGCATCAGCACGCCAATCACGTTCTCCCGGCCGATCGCGTCCACCGCGATCGCCGCCACCACGCTCGAATCGATCCCGCCCGAGAGCGCAATCAGCGCCTGCCGGAACCCCGTTTTCCTCATATAGTCCCGTGTCCCGAGCACCAGCGCCGCCCAGACCTCGGCGTGGTCTTCGAGCAGCGGGACGCGCTCGCCGTCCATCGGCGCGCTGCTCCCCGGAGGCGGCACGCTCCCCGGTTCGAAGTCCATGCGCTCCACGTCGAGCGCCTCCTCGCGGTCCCGCAGTTCCACCCGCCGCCGCGGGTCGTGCAGCCGCCGCTGCGCGACGCTGTCCAGGTCCACCTCGGCGATCAGCAGCCGCTCTTCGAACTGCGGCGCGCGTGCGAGCAGCCGGCCCTCTGCGTCGAAGGCCGTCGAACCGCCGTCGAACACCAGTTCGTCCTGCCCTCCGGCTGCGTTGACGTACGCGATTGCCACGAGGTTGTCGCTTGCTCGCGTTGCGATCATCCGCTCGCGGCCGAGCGCCTTTCCGCGGTGGTACGGCGAAGCGTTGATGTTGATGCACAGCTCGGCCCCGCCGAGCGCCATCTCGTCCAGGGGCGCGCCGGGATACCAGATGTCCTCGCAGATGCTCACCCCGAACGTGATGCCGCCTGCCCGGTACACCGCCGTGCGCCGGCCGGCCGCAAAATATCGCTCCTCGTCGAACACCCCATAGTTCGGCAGCCGTTGCTTGTGGTAGGTGTCGGCCCAGCGCCCGTCCACGAACACCGCGGCGCCGTTGTAGGCGTCCCCGTTGTGCCAGTCGACAAATCCCACCACCGCGATCAGCCCGCTGCTGTCCGCCGCCAGAGACGCCGCCGCTTCCCGCGAGCGCTGGCAGAAGGAGCGGCGCAGCACCAGGTCTTCCGGCGGGTACCCGGTCACCGCCAGTTCCGGGAAGGCGACGATCGAGCAGCCGGCGTCGCGGGCCCCCGCCATCGCCCTGCGGATAACCTCCAGGTTGCCCTCGAAGTCCCCGATTGTCGTGTTGATCTGCGCGAGCCCGAGACGGACAGTCCTCATGCGGCCTCCGCGGGCAAGTATAGCGCCGCACTTAGTGTCTCGCCGACACTAACTGTTCATCCATCCATCCGGGAGTTCCCGTAGGCGAGCCGCCCGATTCCAGCCGCGGCTCCGGCGCGAGATGCTGGCGCCGGTGGCGCTTTGAGGTAGGGAGATGTCTCGAAGCATGAAATTCCGCAACCACGCACCCTGTCCGCTCTGCGGGCGGGTCACCCGGGCGCACTCGCGCCTGGTCGTCGCCGACATGGAGCCAACCGGCCTCCGCCAGCACAGCTACGCCACGGTAATCTGCCGGGACTGCGCCTTTGCCATGGTCCTGCGCAGCGAGGCGGCCATGTTGAGGGCCGCCGTGTGATCTGACCCCACCTTCCGCCACACACGCCAAGCCCCGGGAAGTCGAGAGCCCGGGGCTTTGTGATCCTGGATGACTGCGCGGGCTGCCCGCCACAGGGCACGGAAAAGGCCCGGTTGGCGGCCCGGGCCTTTTCCAGGGAGGAAGCTCCGCTGCTGCGTCTGCGCTTACCCCGCGATTGCGTCGTTCCCGAGCATCGCCTGGGCTTCTTCTACGCTCTCCAGCCGCACGATGCCCTTGCGGATCGCGTAGCGGATCAGGTCGGTCCGGTTGCGCGCGTGCAACTTTGCCATGATGTGCGCCTTGTGCGCCTCCACCGTCTTCACGCTGATGTACAGCTCGTTGGCGATGCCCTGGTTCGTGTACCCCTCGGCGATCAGTTGCAGTACTTCGCGCTCGCGGCTGGTCAGCGCCTCGACCCCGTTCCGCTGGTCGCTCCGCTTCGCCTGGTAGAGCACCTCCGCCAGGTCGAACCCTTCGCTCAGCGCGCTCGAAAAGTAGCTGTTGCCGCGGTGGACTGTCTGGATCGCCAGGACCAGTTCCGACACGTCCGACTTCTTGATGATGTACCCCGAGGCGCCCGAGCGGATCGAATCCAGCAACTGGTCCTCGTCCACAAAGCCGCTGAGCATGACCACCCGCGTCCCCGGGCAGGACCGGCGGATCTGCCGCGTCGCCTCCAGCCCGTTCAGGCCCGGCATCACCACATCCATCAGCACCACGTCCGGCTGCAGCTTTTCGACCGCGCTCACCGCCTCCCGGCCATTCTCGACGTCCGCAACGACCTCGAGCTCCGGCTGGCTCTCCAGCAGCATCCGCAGCGCCTGGCGGATCACCGCATGGTCGTCGACAAGGACGATGCGGATGGCGTTCTGGCTGCGTCCCTGGGCGTTCGTAGCCCCTGCTGCCGTCCGGAGACCTACCGGTCGGCCGATTGTGCGCGTGCTGTTCACTGGCGTGCTCCCCTGATTGTGTAAGGCCCGCGCCAGGCACCCGCTCACCGAACGCGCGCTCTCCCCCACGTCCGCCGGCTTCCCTCACGGAAACCCTTAGGACTCCCTGCAGTCTTAGGGAGCGGTGTGCGCCGCCGTATTGGGAAAAACCCCGATAAGGAAAGGTACATACCCGACGTAAAGGGCGTTAACTCACCGGAGTTCGCCGCCCGCAGCAACCACTGAATCTGAACCGGATAGGGACACCCCGGAGTCTCTCTCTATCGCCCGACCGTCCGCTCGCCTGCCCGGCGGCTAACGGGCGCCGCCCCGCAGGACCAGCACGCCGAGCCCGGTATCGGGCTGCCCGCTTGCCCCGTGGCGGACAGCAACCCGGTCGCCCGGTTCGATGTCCTCCGGCCGGGCCGGCCGTAGCACGCGCAGCGGCGCACCCTCGTCGACGTACAGGGTCCCGGGACCGTTTGCTGTCTTCGTCACCCCGTTGCGCCCGTCGAACGACTCCAGCAGTACCGACAGCACCAGCCGTTCCCGCCCATCGCGCGATGCCTCGTACCCGTAAAACCCGTCGACCAGCGCAATGAATGGCTCTTCGAAGTTCGGTGTGCCCTCCGGCTCCGCCGCTACCATCATCCTGATCGTGTAGTTGCGCACCTCGTTCGGGATCCCGATCACGTTCACCAGCATCGGCGGCGCGAGGTTCGCCGCCGTCGCCGGCTCCATGATCCAGACCCGCGTCCCCGGCGGGAGGTCCAATTCGCTCGAGCTGGCGGTTTGGCCGCTGCCGCTCGAAACCTTCAGCGTGCCGCCGTCGTTCGATTCGACATCGAACGCCGTATACGTGTGCAGTTCGGGCGCAACGAACGCCGGTGGTTGCGGCGGCGCGTCCGACTCGCTCGATTGCCGGGCAAAGACGACCACCCCCGCCAGCGCCGCGAGCACCACCGCGAACAGCGCCACCGGCAGCAGCCATGAAAAACGCGCGGGCCGGGGGAGTGCCTGTTCAGCCATGCGGGCGACACGATGCCACAGACCCTAAGCTACGCGCACCTGCCGATGCCTGAGGACTTTCCCATGTTCCCACCGCTCAACCGCGAGTTTCCCCCGGTCTTCGACGGCCACGAGGATTTCATCACCGCTATCCGGCCCCGCCGCAACCCGTTCGGCCCGGCGGGTGGCCGCGACTTCCTGGCGGACGGCGCCGCGGTGGATGAATCCGGCGAGCACATCGAAGACTCCCGCCGCGGTCATGTCGACCTCCCGCGCGCCATGCGCGGTGGCCTCGGCGGTTGCTTCACCTCCATCTACCTCTCCGATGAGCGCGCCGAATTCGCCCCGCTCGCCTACGCGGTTGACGAAATGAACGATGTCCTCCGCATCGCGGACCGCAGCGACGGGCACTTCCGCATCTGCCGGACCGTCTCCGAAGTCCGGAAAGCATGGGACGAGGACGCCTTCGCCTCCGTCTTCATGTTCGAAGGGGCCGACCCAATCTCCTGGAGCATGAAAGAACTCCGCGTGTTTTACGAAGCCGGCCTGCGCTGCCTCGCCCCGACCTGGAGCCGGTCCACGATCTTCGCCCACGGCGTCTCCTTCTCCGGCACCCTGCCGGAGACGGGCCTGACCGACCTTGGCAGGCAACTGGTGCACGAGTGCAACCGCCTCGGCATCATCCTCGACGTGTCCCACATCAACCCCGCCGGCTTTTGGGACATGCTCAACGAGTCCATCCACCCGGTCGTCGCCACCCACTCCAGCGTGAAGGCGATCTCGCCCCACGTGCGCAACCTGGACGATGAGCAGATCAAGGCACTCGCGAAGAAGGGCGGGACTATCGGCATCAACTTCGCCAACATCTTCCTCCGCCCGGACATGCAGGCGGACAAGGACACGCCGCTCGAGGTCGTCCTCGGCCACTTCGACCACATCGTCAACCTCGTCGGCGACGAGCACGTCTCGTTCGGCAGCGACTTCGACGGCACCGACATCCCGGACTGCATCCGCGACGCGGAGGGCCTCCCGGTCATCCTCCGCGAGATGAAGCGCCGCGGCTGGAGCGACGCCCGCCTCGAACGCATCTGCAACGGGAACTTCCTCCGCGTGGCCGCGGCCGTCTGGAGGTGATGCGTCCTGCTCCCGCGAGCATCAGGCTGGAGCAGCGCCGGGGGTGCGCCCCTAGCTCTCCATAATCCGGATCGAGTGGATCGTCACCGGGTCGTTCGGCCGGTCCTGCGCGCCGGTCGGGGCCGTCGCAATCTTGTCCACGACATCCAGGCCGTCCGTCAGCTTCCCGAAAATCGTGTAGTTCGGCGGCAGGCCGTAGTCGGCGTGCATGATGAAGAACTGGCTCCCGTTCGTGTTCGGGCCCGCGTTCGCCATCGCCATAGTCCCGCGCGTGTATGGCCGGGTCACCTTCTCATCGTTGAACTTGTACCCCGGGCCGCCCCGGCCCGTCCCCGTTGGGTCGCCGCCCTGGATCATGAATCCCTTGATCACGCGGTGGAAAATGACGCCGTCGTAGTACCCCTCGCGCGCGAGGAAGATCCAGTTGTTCACCGTCTTCGGGGCGTCCTTCGCGAAGAACTCCACCGTCATCTTCCCCGCGGAGGTATCGATCTCGGCGATGTAGTTCTTGTCCAGGTCAATCGTCATCTCGGGCGGGCTCGAGTACTGCTTGGCCACGGTGTTCTCTCCTCTTGGCTCGGTTCGTCCTTCCAGCGTACGGCGAAGCGCCAGTCCACGCTCTCTACGCGCGGCCCTGCGGTCACACCCGTTGTTCCCGTACCCCCTGCGGGATCATCGAGTCGTTCACGCTCCCCAGCCACTCGCTGATCCAAGGCTCCTTCGCCCGTTCGGGCAGCGCCCGGAGGATGTCCCGCGTATGCGTCGGCTCGTGGATGGCGATGCCCCACAGCAATCCACCAAAGCGCACTTTCGATTTCGGAAGGTTCAGGGTCTTCCGGTCGCCCCCGTAGTCGATGACCCGGTCCAGGTGCTCGTCCGTGAACTTCTCGATCGCGGCCACCATCCGCTCGCGATGCCCGCGGGCTTCCTCCAGCAGGTCGTCAATGGAGGCGTTTTCGCGGGCTGCCACCGCCGCGTCGTTCCACTCGTCGATGTCGAACGGCTGAGGAAATGGCACGTCGGGCAGCGGCGCCGTCATCCCCACGGAGGCTGCGAACCCGGGCACGATCAGCCCGTCAATCGTGCAGAGGTGCACCACGTAGTCGCGCACCGTCCAGTGCGAGCTGGGGATAGGTGTGGCCAGTTCGCCCGGAGTCAGCGATCGGCACAGGTGCTCGAACTGCACGCGGTGGCGCGCAAACTCGTCGATGACAAGGCGGACTCGAGGGTTCATGCGGCAACGGCCTCCGTGGACTGGCCCGGCGGATGCTACACGACCGGTTCGCTGCTCTCCACGAACCGCTCCACCGCATACAGCCGGAGGGGCAGCTGGTGGCAGGTGATCGCCACGACGGTCCCAGTCCGGTCCAGGTCGATCCCCTTTGGTCCACCTTCGGACGGGTTCGGCCGCCGGCTTTCAAACGTCGCGTCGTCCATCACCCTCACGCGGCCCGCCGGGCTCCGTACGCCGTTCCAGGCCTCACCTCGTTCGAAGAAGAACGCATACGGCGCGCCCGCGTCGGCGACGAACAGGCGCGCTCCGTCCGGGCTGAACCGGACCCCGTGCGGGTATGCGGGTCCTGTCAGGCTTGCCGCCGGCGGTGTCCGCCGGTGCAACCCACCGGCGCTGTCGTACACCTTCACGTCGTGCGTGAGGTGGCTGCTCACTGCCACCCACCGCCCGTCCGGGCTGACCGCGATCCCGTCCGGGAGGTTGATGCCGCGCCGCAACGCCACCCGGTGCTTGACCGCGCGGAAGCCCTGCGCAGGTTCCAGCACGTGGCGCGTCACCCGGTTCTTGTAGTTGTTGCAGACGAGCAACCCCGGCAGCCCGTCGGGCGTTGCCGTTGCGGCCAGGGAGCCGGGCGAATGCGGCCGCGCAAACAGGTTGCTCCGCACTTTCCCTGCCCGCATCACGCTCAGCGCTTCCACGTCGTAGCACCTTCCGCCCAGCCTTGAAGGGATGCGCACCACTGAGACCCGTCCGTCGCGGTTTCCGGTCGCCAGTGTCCGCTCGTCCAGCCAGTCGAGCCCGTGCAGTCCTCCAAACGCCTCCGAGGTCAGCTCCGCAAAGTCGTCGATGCTCACGCACGGCCCGTTGCCTCCCGCTTCGATTCGGATGCGCAGCAACAGGACGACGTTACGGACGTACCCCGCGATTGCCAGGAGACGGTTGTCCGGTGAAAACCGGAGGTCCTCGGTGCGGCCGGCCCCCTCCAGCGCTGCCCGCGTCGCGTCCGTCATCGCAAGCTCAAGCCAGGGTGTCACCTCCGGGCATTCTACCCATGTTGCCGCCAGTAGAGCCCGCCGCCGACAATGTCCGGACGTGACCACCCCTCTCGAGTCCGCGCCCACCCTCGCCCTGCGCGGTGGATACGTGTTCGACTCCGCCTCGCGCGCCTTCCGCAAGTCCGACATCTTCGCTTCTTCCGGGCTGGTCAGTTTCGCTGCCCTTCCCGGTCCCGCCCTCGAACTTGACTGCAGCGGCCTCTACATCATCCCCGGCCTCATCGACTGTCACGTCCACATCACCGCGAGCGGCGACCCCGCCGAACTGAGCGCTTCGCGGACGGCGCCGCTGGCGGAACGCGCCTGGAGGGCCGAACGCTACGCGAAGGCCACCCTCCACGCGGGGATTACTACTGTCCGCGACCTCGGCGCCGCCGACCGGCTGAACATCGACCTCGCCCGCGCCATCGAATCGGGACTCGTCGAAGGGCCCAGGATCCTCGCCGCCGGCCTCGGCGTCACGATGACGGGCGGCCACGGGCACGGGTTCCTGGCCACCGAAGCCGACGGCCCCGACGCGGTCCGCAAGGCGGTCCGCGAACAGCTTCGCGCCGGCGCGCGTGCCATCAAGCTCTTCGCCAGCGGGGGCGTCATGACGCCCGGGGTGGACCCGCGTTCTCCCAGCTTCACCGAGGACGAGCTCCGCGCGGGTGTCGAAGAAGCGCACAAGGCCTTCCGTCCTGTCGGCGCCCACGCCCAGGCGACCGACGGCATCAAGAACGCGATCCGCGCCGGCGTCGACTCCATCGAGCACGGCGTCTGGCTGGACCAGGAAGCGATCGAAATGATGTGCGAGCGGGGCACGTACCTGGTCGCCACCCTTACGGCCCCGTACCAGATTGCGCACCACGGCCTTGAGGCTGGTATGCCGCGGTTCATGGCCGAAAAGGGCTGGCAGGTGCTCGAATCCCACCAGCAGAGTTTCGCCGCGGCCGTGAAGGCGGGCGTCCGCGTTGCCATGGGGACGGACCAGGGCACGCCCGTCAACCGGCCCGGCGAAAACGCCCAGGAGGTCGTCCGCATGGTCCAGCTCGGCATGACGAACGCCACCGCGCTGATGGCCGCCACCGCCTGGGCTGCCGACCTCCTCCGCATCCGGGACGAGGTTGGCCGCCTTGCCGAAGGCCTCGCCGCCGATATGGTCGTGCTCGAACGCGACCCGTTGGATGATATCCACACGTTGACCGACCAGCGCGCCATCCGCGCAGTGATCCAGGGCGGCCGCCTCGTGCGCGCCGACCTCCCCAGAATCGAGGATTGAGATGAGCCAACTCCAGAAGCGGATCCAACGCCTGCAGCGCCGGGACGGGCCCGGCATCGGCTTCGGGCGGGTGTCGAGGGAACAGCCGCGCGCCATGGCCCTCATCGCCACGGGCAACGATGCGGCGGCCCTCGCCGCAGCCATCGAAGCCGAAGCCGACGCCATCATCGTCGAGGCTGCAACCGCCGCCGAAGCCGCCCGCCTGATGGAGGGTACCGCCAGCGAAAAGGTGTCCGTTGGCGCCCTTCTGCCTTCCCTCTCGGAGGCCGATGCCGAAGCCCTCCGCGGCGCGAAGTGTGACTTTGTCGTTAGCCCGCTCGATACCACCGACTCTGCCGCGGTGGACACCGAAAAGACCGGCCAGGTCGTGATGGCAAGCCTCGACATGGAAGACAACACCCTGCGCGCTCTCGCCCCGCTCGGACTCGACGGACTGTTCGTCAAGCGCTCCGGCGGCAGGATGACGCTCGGCCAGCAACTCGCGCTCGTGCGCCTCGCCAGCTTTGCCTCGACTGGCCTGCTCGTAACGGTCGCCGCCGATGCTTCCGTCGGTGAGCTGCGCGTGCTGCGCGATTCGGGCGCCGTCGCGGTCGTCGCCCCGGCCGGCGCTTCCGCCGATGCCTTGAGAGCCCTCAGCGACAGTCTGAAGGCCGTCCCCGCCCCGAAACGTGGCCGGCGCGAGGGCGCCGAAATCGCGATCGTGCCCGCAGCGGCCGGCGCGGGCGAAGAGCACGAACACGACGACGACGAGGACGACTGACCATGCCCCAGCTGGCAATCGAGCGCGAAAACGGCGTCGCCGTCGTCACCATCTCGAACCCGCCCATGGGTTACATGGACGCGGCCACCGTCCCCGAACTCGATTCCGCCACCAGGGAACTCGAGGCGGATGATGCTGTCCGCGCGGTCGTGCTCACCGGCGGCCTCCCCGGCGTCTTCATCCGTCACTACTCCGTCGTCGAGCTGGAGGGGCTCTCGCGCGCGCTGCGCGATCGGGACACCGTCGTCGATACCTCGCAGCGCGTGCCGGAACGCGCCCTCGATGCCGTCTTCCGCCGGATCGAGACGATGCCGAAGCCGGTTATCGCGGCCATCAACGGCCTCGCCATGGGCGGCGGCTTCGAGCTCACGCTCGCCTGCGATATCCGCGTCGCCGAGGAGGGCGACTACGAGCTGGGTCTTCCGGAGGTCAACATCGGCATCCTGCCCGGCGCCGGCGGCACCCAGAAGCTGGCCCGCCTCGTCGGCATGGCCCGCGCCCTCGAGATGACCTTGCGCGGCCGCACGGTTTCGCCCCGCGAAGCCCACGACCTCGGCATCGTCCAGGTGCTCGCCCCGGCCGGCGCTGCCCTCTCGCAGGCGAGGGCCCTCGCACAGGAGCTCGCCTCGAAGCCGCCGAAGTCCGTCGCCCACATCAAGCGGCTTGTCCGCGCGTCCGTCGAGACCCCGCTGGAGGAGGGCCTCGCGCTCGAACGCACGCTCTTCCTGGACACCCTCGTTTCGGACGACGGCCTGGGCCGTATGGCGAAGATGAATGCCGAAGGCCTCGACATCCGCCACGTGTGACCCCGCCGCGCTTCGCCGCGCTCTCCAGCGCTGGTACCGTGCCAACGGGCGCCACGCCCTCCCCTGGCGCCTCACCCGCGACCCCTACGCCGTCCTCGTCTCCGAAGTCATGCTCCAGCAGACCCAGGTCGACCGCGTCCTGCCGCACTATCGCTCCTGGCTCCAGCGCTGGCCGGCCTTCCAGGCCCTCGCCGGAGCCCTCCCGGCCGAGGTCATCCGGCAGTGGCGGGGGCTGGGGTACAACCGCCGCGCGTTGAACCTCCACCGCCTCGCTGTCGCGGTCGTCGAACAGCACGGCGGCGAGGTCCCGCGCAATGCCGCCAGCCTTCGAGCGCTCCCCGGTGTCGGCCCCTACACAGCCGCCGCCATTCTCTCCTTCGCCCACGAAGAACCGGTCGTGGTGGCCGACACGAACATCGCGAGGGTCCTCGCGCGGGTGCTGCTTGGCGCGGCTGCCGCGCGGGACGTGTCACCGGCCGCCATCTCAGGCGCCGCCGCAGAGCTGCTCCCCCGCCGTGGCGCACGTGACCACAACCTCGCACTGATGGACCTCGGCGCACTCGTCTGCACCGCGCGGTCGCCGCGTTGCGAAGCCTGCCCCCTCGCCGGCGTCTGCGCCTGGCGGGCCAGCGGCCGGCCAGCGCTCCTCGCTGCGAGGTCCGCCGTCCCGAAGTTCGAGTCCACCGCGCGGTTCGCCCGCGGCCGCATTGTCGACCGCCTGCGCGAGTCTCCGGCGTCTGAGCTCGAACTCGTTGCCGCACTCCCGGCCCCCCACCGCCCGAAGCTACGCGCCTACCTGGCGGCACTTGAAAACGAGGGCCTCATCGCCGGGACGCGTGGCTCCTGGTCACTCCCGGGCGCAGGCTAGGCCAACGGCCAACGGGCCCTGGCCAACAACGTATACTCATCGCGTGAAGCGCCGGATTGCATCCCTCGCGCTCATCCTCGCCGGGCTCGCCGTCGCCTGCTCGTCCGCCGAAGCCGAAGAGGGCTCCGTCCACGTCATCAAGACAGACGGTTCCGTCGGCCCGATCATGGAGCGCTACCTCGACCGCGCCCTCGACGACGCAGAGGACTCCCACGCGCGGGCCGCCGTCATCGCCCTCGACACGCCCGGCGGTTTCGACAGCTCCATGCGCGAGATTGTCCAGCGCATCGAGTCCGCCGAGATCCCCGTGATCGTTTACGTCTCGCCTTCCGGGAGCCGCGCCGCCAGCGCGGGCACCTTTATCACCATGTCCGCCCACGTTGCCGCCATGGCGCCCAACACGTCCATCGGGGCGGCCTCCGCCATCAACGCCGATGGCAGCGACATCGAAGGCACGCTCGGCAAGAAGATCGAAAACGACGCTGTCGCGTTCATCCGGGGGATCGCGCTCCTCCGGGGCCGTAACGCCGATTGGGCCGAGCAAGCCGTCCGCGAGGCGGTCGCCGTCGACCAGGCCGAAGCTGTCCGCCTCAACGTCGTCGACTTCGTCGCGGCGGACCTCGATGACCTCCTTCGCCGGTCCGAGGGCCGCACAGTCGAGCTTCGACCCGGGGTGCCCACCACGCTCACCGGCCTCGCGGATGCTCCCCGGGTCGAAGTCGAGATGACCCTCTGGGAACGCTTCCTCGACATCATCGCCGATCCCACCATCGCGTCGCTCCTCATCACGCTCGGCATCCTTGGCATCATCATCGAAATGAGCGTCCCCGGGTTCGGCGTGCCCGGCGCTGGCGGGACGATCGCCCTCGTGCTTGGGTTCCTGGGATTCGGCGTGCTCCCCGTCGAAATCGCTGGTCTCGTCCTCATGGCGATCGGCCTTGCCTTGCTCGTGGCCGAACTGTTCGTCCCCGGAGGTGTGCTCGGCGCTTGCGGCGTCATCGCGCTTGTCCTTGGCGCCATCATCGCCTTCCGCGACACGCCGTCGGACCTCCGCCCGCCAATCTGGCTCGCGTCGCTCCTGGGAAGCATAGTGATCGTCGGATTTGGCGCCCTCACGGTCGCCACGTTCCGCGCGCGCCAGCGCGAGCTCCAGCAGGGCGGCGCCCGCCTCATCGGGCAGATCGCGGTCGCCCGCACGGCGCTAACGCCCCACGGCGACATCGCCGTCGGCGGGGAAGGCTGGCGTGCCGAGCTCCTCGGCGCCAGCCGCGCCGAACCTGGCGACCGCGTCCGTATCGTCGGAGCCGACCGCGCCCTCCTCCACGTCCGCAAAGTCGACGCGAAGCGGTAGAACTTCCGGTCGCTACCGGCCCGTCCAGTTCGGGGCCCGCTTCTCCGCGAACGCCCGCGGCCCTTCCACCGCGTCCGCGCTCTGCCGGCGTGCCATCTCCCACTCGTACCGCGCGGTGGCCGCTTCCGGGAGCGGCATCAGCAGCCCGCGCATGGCCGCCTCCTTCGTCGCCCGCACCGAAAGCGGGGCGCAGCGCAGGATGTCCTGCACCCATGCGTCGACCGCCTCGTCGAGCCGGGCCAGGGGCACCACTTCGTTCACCAGGCCAATCTCGTACGCCCGCTGCGCCGGGATGTGGCGCCCCGTCAGCAGGTAGCCCATCGCTTGCTTCAGCGGCAGGTGCCGCGGCAGCCGGTGGACCCCGAGCGCGCCCGCAATCAGCCCCCGCCGTGGCTCGGGAAGGCCGAGCTCCGCGTGGTCGGCCGCCACGATGATGTCGCACGCCAGCGCCATCTCCAGGCCGCCGCCCAGGGCAAACCCGTTGACGCGCGCGATCACCGGCTTGAACAGGTCGAACCGGTTCGTGATGCCCCCGAACCCGCCGGGAGGCATCGAGAGGTCCGGCCGCTGCTCCCTCGGCAGGCGCGACATCTCCGCCGTGTACTTCAGGTCGTTCCCGGCCGAAAACGCCCGCTCACCTTCCCCGGTCAGGACTGCAACCCAGGCGTCGTCGTCCGCCGCGAAGTCGTCGAAAGCCTTCCCCATCTCCCGGCTGGCGTGGGCATGCAGGGCGTTCATGACTTCCGGCCGCGTGATCGTGATCGTCACCACGTGGCCCTTCTTCTCGTAACGGCAGTACTCCATGGAATCCTCCAGCTGGCTCTCGTTGTGGCGGGATACTACGGCAGCGGGCACCAGCCACAAACCGCAATCCACCAGCTGCAGCCACAATCCGCCGATCCGTGGTACGCTACAAAGCCCGCGGCCCGGTTTCCCCGGCAGTTTCCGCGCGAAGGCGAGGTGATTACTCCTCTTGGCAGAAGTTATCGTCGGCGATGGCGAGGCTTTCGAGGCTGCGCTCAAGCGCTTTAACAAGCGCGTGCAACAGGATGGCATCCTGGCTGAGGCGCGGCGTCGTGAGCACTACGAGAAGCCGAGCGTGAAGCGCAAGAAGAAGGAAGCCGCGCGCCTGCGCAAGCTGCGCAAGAAGCAGCTTCGCAGCGAAGCCCGCGCCGCCAGCAGGCGCTAGCCGCCTCAAACGCACACCGCCCGCGGGCCCGGCAAAACGCCGGGCCTGCTCCATTTCCGCTGGAGCCACCAATGGCCACCCTCAAAGAGACCATCCAGGCGGACCTCGCCGACGCCATGCGCAGCAGGGACGAGACCCGCAAGTCGGCCCTCCGCATGCTCATCTCCGCCATCCGCAACGCCGAGATCCGCACCCCGCCCCCGCACGCAACCGACGCGCAACTCGCCGAAATGGCGAAGCTCCCGCCACTCGTCCTCTCCGACGATGAAGTCCTCGGCATCATCCAGAAGCAGATCAAACAGCGGCGCGACAGCATCGAGCAGTTCACGAAAGCGAACCGGATGGACCTCGCGCAAAAGGAGGAAGCGGAAGCGGCAATCCTCGAAAAGTACCTGCCCCAACAGGCCACTCCCGAAGAAATCGAGGCAGCCGCCGCGAAAGTGATCGCCGAGACCGGGGCTTCCGGCCCGCGCGACATGGGCAAGGTGATGCCCGTCCTGACGAAGCAATTCGCCGGCCGCGCGGAGGGGCGCCTCATCAACGAGACCGTCCGCAGGCTCCTGGGCGCCTGAAATGGCGATCCGGGCGGTCCTCTTCGATTGGGGCGGCACCATTGTCCGCGATGACCGCATTACCCTCGGCGCGCCCTCCGCGGCCATTGCCGACTACGCCCGCACTCATCTCGGAACGGCCATCTCTCCCGACCAGTTCGAGCGCGCGTTCCAGGCGGTGCTCCCGGAGTACACGCCCGGCGTCACCCGGAGCTCCCCGCATATCGCCCGCCTCCTCGGGGCCGCTTTCACGTGGCTTGGCCTCGCCGTCAGGGCCGGCGACGTGGAGGCCTGCGCCCGCATCTTCTTCCGCGAGGCCACCCACAACCTGGACGTCTACGACGACGCCCGCGCCCTCCTCGCCTCCCTCAAATACCGCGGCTTCCGCACCGGCGTCATCACCAACGCAATCTACCCGGCGGAACTCTTCCTCCCGAAGGTGAACGAGCTCGGTCTCTCGGGCTACTTCGATTCCTTCGTCACATCCGCGGACGTCGGCCTCGGGAAGCCGGACCCCGCGCCCTTCCTGCGTTCCCTCGCGGACCTCGCGCTCGAGCCCCACGAGGCCCTCTTCGTTGGAGACATGGCGGAAACCGACGTCGCCGGCGCGAAGGCGGCCGGGATGCGCGCAGTCCTCCTTCAGCGCGCCGACCGGGCGAAGGATCGGGCGGGATTCCTCGTCATCGAACGGCTCACCGCGCTCGACGACTTCCTGGGCGAAGGGCCCGCAGCCTGACCTTACGAGCCGCCGCGAAGCCCTCTGCTATCCTCAGCGCAACACACCCATGGAACGGCGCCCCTCCCACCCCCAGGTCACGCGCAGCTCGGCGGCCCTCTTCGGGCTGATCGTCGCGGCCGCCACCGTCGCGCTCGTCGTACCACTTTTCCGCTTTCGGGGAGACCTCGAGGAGGGGGATGTCGCCTCCCGCACCTTTACCGCCGTCCATGATGCGCAGTTCCAGTCGGAATCCCTCACTGAGGCAGCCCGCGAAGAGGCTGCCCGCGGCGTCGAGGAAGTCGCGCTTCCCATCGACCAGGCCGTCGTAAACCAGCAGGTCGCCCGGGTGCAGCGCTACCTGGACCAGGTCGCTGCCATCCTCGAACGCACCGACGAGAACGCCCAGCGCAAGCAGGAGCAGATCGCAGCCCTGACGACTCCGAAGCCCCTCACCGCCGAGGAGCGGGCCGCGCTCCAGTCTCTTGGCCCGCGAATCCAGTCCTTTAAGCAGCTCGCCACCGACGCGCTCAAGGACCTCCTCAGCGTGCCACTGCGCGAGAATCAGGTGGACCAGCAGATCCGCAACCGCGTCGATATCGCCCTGGTCTCCACCTCGGAGGAAGAAACCGCGCTCACGGGGGTCCTTCGAGCGTTCACCGTCCCCACGTTTCGTCTCGACGAGGCTCAGACCGCGCGCAAGCGCGAAGAAGCCCGCCAGCAGGTCGCACCCGTGTTCCGCACCTTCACCGAAGGCCAGGTGATCGTCGCCGAAGGGCAGGAAATCACTGCCCAGGAGATCGAAGCGCTCAAGGCCACTGGCGTCATTGAAGACGGCATCGACTTCTTCGCCGTTGCGGGCGGCGCCGTCTTCGCGGTCGGTGCGGGCCTCCTCCTCGGCGCGTACGCCTACCTCTTCCAGCCGTTTTCTCCCCCGGCGAACCGCCGCATGGTCCTTGTCGCCGTAGCGTTCGCCGCGGTGCTGCTGGGCGCGAGGCTCGTCCTCCCGCTCGTTACGCCCGACAGCGAGGAGCGCTACTACATGTTTGCCCTCCCCGTTGCGACAGCTGCGATCGTGGCCGCTTCCTTCGCAGATCTCTCCTTCGCCGCCCTTGTGGCGGTCGTCACGGGTCTCTTCGCCGCCTTCATCGGCGGCACCGCACCCCAGATCGCCGGCAGCTCCTATATCGGCTCGCTCCAGGGCCTCGAACTCGCCACGGCCTACACGGCGGGGGGTCTCGCCGGCGCCGCCGTGGTCCACCGCGCCAGCCGCCTCGGGCGGTTCGTGGCAGCCGCCTTCGCGGTGGCGATCGCGGTCGGGGCGGTCATCGCCGCCTTCTGGCTCGTCTCCGCCCAGCGCGAAAACGTCGACCTCGCGTGGGCCGCACTCGCTGCCGGCATCCATGGTCTCGCTTCGGCCGTCCTCGCCGTCGGCGTGTTCGTCGTGCTCTCGATGGTCTTCGGCGTTACCACCCGCCTCCAGCTCATGGAGCTCGCCCAGGCCGACCACCCGCTCCTGCGCCGACTCCAGGAGGAGGCCCCGGGGACCTACCACCACAGCATGCTCGTCGGCGCCCTTGCCGAACGCGCCGCTGTCCAGGTCGGCGCCGATCCCCTCCTCGTCCGCGTTGGCGCCTACTACCACGACATCGGCAAGCTGGCGATGCCCGGCCACTACGTCGAAAACATGCTCGACGGTGCGCAAAGCCCCCACGACTCCCTGCCCCCGGCGGAGAGCGCTGCCATCATCCGCGCCCACGTAACCAACGGGCTCGACATCGCCCGCAAGTACCGCCTTCCCGCTCCCGTGCGCGACTTCATCCCGCAGCACCACGGGACGCGTCTCGTCACATTCTTCTACCGGCGTGCGGCCGCCCAGGACCCTTCCGTCGATGCCTCAGCCTACCGCTACGGCGGGCCGCGCCCCCAGTCTCGCGAAGCCGCGATCGTCATGCTCGCCGACTCTGCCGAAGCCGTCGCCCGCGCCCGCCAGGACGACTCCACTGCCTCCCTCGACCAGATCGTCGACGCCGTTTTCGCGGAACGCCTGGCCGAAGGGCAGCTCGACGAGTGCGACATCACGCTCAAAGACCTCCAGGCCGTAGCGGCCAGCTTTAAAGCCACCCTCCGCGCCGTCTATCACCCGCGCGTCCAGTACCCTTCGCCCACTCCCGAGGAAATCGCCTCCCTCGCCCGCGGCGAAACCCCGCTGCCGGGCTAGAGACTTTCGCCTTTCGCCTCTTGGCTTTCTACTTGGCGCCGCGCTGCCGGGCTAGAAACTTTCGCCTTTCGCCTTTTGGCTTTCTACTTGGAGCATGAGGTTCGCGATTATCCGCTTCCCCGGCACATGGTCCGACCGCGATTGCTACCACGTCCTCCACAACGTGCTGGAACAGCAGGCGGAAATCCTCTGGCACCGCGAGACCGACCTGTCCCGCTTCGACGCCGTCGTGCTCCCCGGCGGCTTCTCCTACGGAGACTACCTTCGCACCGGGGCGATCGCGCGTTTCTCGCCCGTGATGGAGGCCGTCTCGGCCTTCGCCGAGTCCGGCAAGCCGGTCATCGGCATCTGTAACGGCTTCCAGATCCTGTGCGAAAGTCACCTCCTCCCGGGCGTGCTCATGCGCAACCAGAGCCTCGAGTTCCGCTGCGAATGGGTCTACCTGCGCCGAGAAGGCGGCTCCACCCCCTGGGCCGACGGGATCCGCGACGGCGAAGTTATTCGCGTCCCCATCTCCCACGGCGAAGGCAACTACTACGCCGACGCAAAGACCCTCGACGAGCTGGAACTCAAAGGGCGCGTCGTCTTCCGCTATTGCGACGCCGCCGGCGAAGTGACCCCCGAGGCGAACCCGAACGGGAGCGCGCGGAACATCGCCGGCATCATCAATGCCCGCGGCAACGTCCTCGGCATGATGCCCCACCCCGAACGTGCCGGCGAAACGCTCGTCGGCGGCGCCGACGGCAACCGCATCTGGGAGTCGATCATCGGCCAGGCTGTCGCCGTCGTCGCCTGATTGCGGCCCTGCGGCCATCCTCGCCCCTGCCTCGCGCCCTCGCCCATCGGGACGTAGAGTGACGGTTCCGTAACACGGCCGCCCGCGTTGCCCACCCGCCCGCTGCACGCGCCTTCACGCTTGTCTCAGGGTTTTCCCCAACATCGCGGCGGCACGCCATATCGGCAGCCACGCGCCGGAACTTGATACTGCATCCTGCATATCTTGCAAGCCAATGTGAAGAAATCACGCACGCGAGGGTTTCACCGCCTGTCCTCTCGTCCGAACTGCGAAGTGGAGACCTCGTAACAAAGGCCTCACACCATTTTGCGAGGGCGGGGAGGACCCGCCAAACAGGAGAGAACATGCTCAGGACCCTGAAGAGCCCGCGCCGCCTTGCGGCCGTGGCCGTCTTCGCCATCGTCGCGATGTCCGCCTTTGGCTTCGCGGCGACCAACAACTTCAGCGGCCAGAACCGCGCGGGTAACGGCACCGACGGTATCAGCGGGTACAACATCTCGAACATCAGCTACTCCCTTCAGGGCACGAACCCGCAATACCTCGACGAGGTGAGCTTCACCCTGAACCAGCCCGCGTCCGAGGTCCAGGTCCGGTTCGACGGCGGGACATGGATCGACTGCGGCGCCTCCGGAGTTGGCAACGCCGTCACCTGCACCATCCCGAACGACACCGTCCTGGTTCAACCTGCGTCCCAGCTGGAAGTCTCCGCCGTTTCCTAGGCGTCCTTCTGTCCACCCATAGCCGGCGGCGAAAGCCGCCGGCCCCACATCTTCACCAGTGAGAGCCGCTCCATGAACCGCTCCACCACCCTTACGCCCCGCCGGCTCTTCCTCCTCGGCATCTTCGGACTGCTCGCCGTGGTCACCTACGGCTTCGCAGCCTCGAACAACGTGCCCGCCTCCAACGCCGGCGACGGCCAGGCCGCCATTTCCGGGTACGCTGTCTCCAACGTCCATTACACCCTCAACAGCTCCAACCCTTCGACCATCGACACCGTCACCTTCACGCTCGCCCCGGCGATGGTCGCCGGCGGCCAGACGCGCATCTCGCTCGACGGCGGCACAACCTGGCTCGCCGCGGGCGCCTGCAGCGGCGCCGGCACGATCACCTGCACCGCCACCGGCACTTCCGTCCTCTCGCTCGACAACCTGCGAGTTGTCGCAGCCCAGTAGTCAACGAACGCGGAACACGCCCAACACGGCGAGGTCAGGCGCCGGGCGTGAGTCCACCAACGGGGGAAACCGATGAAGCCCAGGCCCCGCCTTGCCGCTTCGCTCGCTTCGGCACTCACTGTCGTCCTCGTCGCCGTTGCGTGGGTGCTCTTCGCCCCACCGCAGCTCGGCGGCCAGACATCCTACGTCATCCTCAATGGCAACTCGATGGAGCCGGGGATGAAGCGCGGCGACCTCGCCATCGTGCGCGAGGCCGGCAGCTACGAAGTCGGGGACGTTGTTACCTATCGCCACCCCCAGATCGGCCCGGTCATCCACCGCATCATTGCCCGCGACGGCGCCCGCTACGTCCTCCAGGGCGATAACAACGACTTCATCGACCCATACAGGCCCATGCCGGATGAAGTCGTCGGCGAGCTCTGGGTCCACATCCCGGGCGTCGGCTCGTGGCTGGCCCGCTTCCGCCAGCCGGTCTACATGGCCGGGCTTCTTTTCGTCGCCTTCATCGGTCTCGGCGGGGCCGCGGCGAAGGCGCAATCGAAATCTTCGGCACGCCCCGCGCGGCCGGCGAACAGGCCCCGGCGCGCCGGGAGCACCACGGGGGGAAGTCCCATGAACCAGTTGCTCCGGAACTGGCAAGACACCGTCTCCGTCCTTGCGGCGGCAGGCATCGCCCTCATCGGCCTCGCCTGGGTCGCGTTCCACCGCCCCACCCACCACGACGTCCCGGCCAACATCCCCTACGCCCAGGCCGTCGAGTACTCCTACTCCGCCGTCCCCGCCGACGGCCGCGTCTACGACACCGGCGTCGCCCGGGCAGGCGAACCCGTCTACCGTCGCCTCAGCGACCGGGTCGCATTCAAGGTGGACTACCGCCTCGAAGTGGAGGGCGCGGCGGGCGTCGCCGGGTCCTACCACCTCGTCGCCGAACTGAGCGACCAGAACGGCTGGAAGCGCACCATCGAGCTCACACCAGAAACTGGTTTCAGCGGCTTGCAGTTCAGCGCCGAGGGCGTGCTGGACCTCGCGCAGGCGCAAACTCTCATCGCCATCCTCGAGGAGCAGTCCGGCGTCAAGAACGACCGCTACTCCGTCGCGATCCGTCCCCAGGTCCAGGTCTCGGGGCTGATCGGGAACACGCCGTTCGAGGACACGTTCGACAAGCCGCTGCCGATGTCCCTGGACAAGGTCCAGCTCAAGATGGACCCCTCGTTCGAAGACAAGACGCCGCTGGCTCCCCGCATCGACGGCCTGGTTTCCACCGAGCGCACAGAAGCCAACACGATCAAGCTCCTCGCTCTCGCGTTGCCGGTATCCCTCGCCCGGGTGATCGCGATCGGCGGGCTGGGCCTGGTTTTGGCGGCGTCTGGCTGGCTCGCAATCGAAGCCGCGAGGCAGCGTGCACTCAATGCCAAAAGCTCGCTCCTCGCCGGCCGCACCAGGCTGAGCAGCCCCCTCGTCAACGTCCGCGGCACTGTCCCGACACCGCGGCAGCGCGTTGTCGACGTTGCCAGCGTCGAAGACCTCGGCCGCATCGCCGCGAAGCTGGGCGCTGTCATCCTCCAGGAAGCCCGGCCCGGCTACCACGCCTTCTTCGTGCATGACATGGAGATTACCTACCGCTACGAGGCCATCACCGCCGCGGACTCGCACTCCACTGAGCCCGCGCCCTACCGGAGGAGCGCGTGATCCGGCGTGCAACACGGCTGGCGTTCGGCAGCCTCCTGGCGCTCGTCGCCATCAGCCTGGTCGGCGCTTCAGCGGCTGCCAACACCGTCCCGCCGACAAATGCCGGGCTCAGCGACACTGCCCTGCTGCTCTCCCAGCTGGCGCCGCCGGAGTGCGCCGGCATGAACCTCAACCGCCTGCAGGTCGGGCCTGGCGGCGGAGGTGGCGGCAATGCGCTCATCCTCGGCAGCCCGGCGGGCGGCACGCTCAGCGGTGGCGGAGGCGGCGACTGCATCGTCGGTGGCGCGAGCAACCTGGTCCTCAATGGCCAGGGCGGGAACGACGTGCTGATCGGCGGGCCCGCATTCCTCGTCTTCCTCAACGGCGGCGGCGGCAACGACGAGTGCTACAGCGACGCCGTGATCAACGTCCCCAGCAGCTGCGAGGTGTACGTGCCCTGACCATCCCGCAGCCTACGTCGATTCGCCGATCTCCCAGCGCTCCAGGGAGCGGACCGCGTACCAGGTTGCCAGGGCCGTCACAAGGACGGCGAACACCACCGCCGGCGTGGTCGCCAGTCGCGGGTCGAACACCCGATCTGGCGCGCTGATGAACGCTTTCGCTATCCCCAGGGCATACTCGCTGATCGACAGGTACTTCACCCCGCTGAACAGGTTCACCACCACGCCTTCCCAGATGAACACGTAGAGCAGGCCGACGATGAGCGCCCGGCTCGTGGCGATGCTCAACCAGAGAAACGCCGCGCAATACGCAAGGGAACCGGCTACGCCGCCAACCACGAACCCCGGGATGATGCCTTCGTCGGGCTCACCGGAGAGCCCGAGCACGGCGGTGGGCACCGTCGAAAGCACCACCACGACCGCTGTCGCCGCCCATGCGACGAGCAGCTTCGAGAAGACGATGGTGGACCGCTTGATCGGCTTCGCGAGCAGGTAAACCGCGGTCCCGTCCTCGAATTCCTGGCCAAGCGCCGCCGTCCCGAAGACCAGCGCGCAAAACGGCAGCAGTGTGCCGATGATCAACGCCCCCAGCGCTACTTCGGCCGTCCATTCCTGCGCCTCTCGCGCGTCGTTCTCGAGCGTGTAGAGCAGCGCCAGCAACACCGGCAGCGAGGCCGCCGCCAGCATCACGATCGAACGCTTCTGGCCCAGGATCTGGCGCATGGTGAGCCGGACTATCGTCCCGTCGATCATCGCCGCACCAGGTAGGAGAACACGCTCTCCAGCGACTCATCGGTCGGGCGCAACTCGAAGATCGAGACATCCGCGGCCCGGGCCACCCCGGCCACCACGCGTGTGAATGCCGCGAACTCCGAGGTCCGCACTTCCAGCTTCCCGTCCTGCAACTCCACACCGTACACCGCCGGGTTCGCCACCAGGCTCGCCGCCAGTTTCCGGTTGTCGCTCGCCCGTACCACGAACGTGTGCGGCCGGTCCGTCATCAACTTCCGGATCTCGCGGAAGTCTCCCGACGCGGCCAGCCGCCCCGAGACGATCACGAGCACGTCCTCAGCGAGCCGCTCCACCTCTTCCAGGATGTGCGAGGAGAACACGATCGTGCAGCCCCGTTTCGCCATCGCTCGCAGCATGTCCATCAGTTGCAGGCGTTGGCGCGGGTCCGCGCCGTTGAAGGGCTCGTCCAGGAGGAGCACCTGCGGCTCGTGGACGAGCGCCGCCGCGATTTTGATGCGCTGCTTCATCCCTTTCGAGTAGCCGCCCGTGGCCCGGCCCATGGCCGCTTCCATTTCCACCATCTGGATTGCTTTCGTCGCGGCGCCGGCCGGGTCCGGCAGCTTGTGCAGGCGCGCGCTGTCCACCACGAACTCGTACCCGGTGAGGAACGGGTAGACCGCCTCCCGTTCCTGGACCAGCCCTACCCGCCGGTACATCCCGGGGTTCCGCCACGAGTCTTCGCCCAGGATGCGCACCCTGCCCGCCGATGGCCTCAGGAACCCGGCCAGCATATGCAGCATCGTCGACTTGCCTGCTCCATTCGGCCCCAGCAGGCCCGTGATCCCCGCATTCAGCGTGAACGAGATGTCGTTCACCGCCACGATGTTCCCGTACCACCGCGAGACGTGGTCGAACTCAATCGCCGGCGTCTGTTCGTTCGTCACGCGGCGATCCGCTCGAATCGCCGCACCACGAGCGCAGCGCCCGCCCCGGCATACGCCAGCATGCAGGCCAGGTACGTCCACATCGGGTAGCCGGCCACGTCCTGCGCGCTGTCCCGCCCCGGCTGCTTGTCGAAGATGAACTGGGTCGCCCCGTAAGCGAAATCGAACGGGCTCAGGTAGACCGCCAGGTGCCCCGCCCCGCCAATCCCGTGAACAAGGATGTTCGCCACGATGCCGACCACGACCCACCAGGCCACCACCGCGATCGTGGCATACGCCCGCCGCGCCGTTTGCGCGGCAATCGCCATGCAGAACGCCCCCGCCATCGCGGCGATGAGCACTCCGGACGCGAACGTCCGCGGGAAATCCGCCCAGTTGTCGGTGATGTACCCCGGGATGTCGTTGCTCGCCAGCCCGTTCCCGAAGACGAGCACAAGTTGTGGCGCCAGCGTCAGGAAGCTGAGCGCCGTCGCGAACGCCGCCACTTTCGCCAGGGCGTAATCCCGCCGCAGCAGTGCCCGCGAAAAGTACAGCGAGAGTGTCCGCTGGCGCATGTCTCTCCCCGCGATGTCCGGCGCCACCGCCGCGCAGAACAGCGCGATCGGCACCTGCACGAAATCGAAGTACCCCTCCGGCGTGATGATGTCGGCGTCGTCTCCGATCAGGGCCGCCACGCCCAGTTGCACCACCGCGGGCACGAACGCGATCACCGTGATGATCGCCGGGATGATCTTGCTCGAGGTGCGCCGCCCGATCCCGAACGCTCCCCGCAGGGTGTACCAGTACAGCGCCGTGATTGCATGCCGGCGCCCAAGCCGCAGGCCATCGTACGTCCGGTACCCGAGGTCGTAGATGCTGCCGGTCCGGGCCTCAGCTGGCTGCACGCTCGGCCTCCACACCCTCCGCGGGGCGGCGGAAAATGTCCTCCAGCGCCTGCCGCCGGACTTCGATGCGCACCAGCCCCAGGCCGAGGTCGTCGCACGCGTCGCGAATAACGTCGTACGCCTCGTCGCCGTCCAGGGCGACGAGCACGTTCCGGCCCTCCGGCACCGCCTTCAGGCCGGAGGCCTCCAGGCGTCCCGCGAACGCCGGCGCGTCCCCGTCCACCTCAACCACGAGTGTCCCCGTCGTCGCCGTGAACTCCTGGATCGGCCCCGACCGCATCAGGTGCCCTGCATCGATCACGACGAGGTGGTCGCACACCCGCTCGATTTCGCCCAGGAGGTGCGATGCCATCACGATCGAAATCCCGAACTCGGTGCCCGTCCGCCGGACCAGGTCCAGCATCTCGTCCCGGCCCGCCGGGTCCAGCCCGTTGGTCGGCTCGTCCAGGAAGAGGATGCGCGGGTCGTGCACCAGCGCCTGCGCGAACTTCACGCGTTGCTTCATCCCCGTCGAATAGCCGCGCATCTCCCGGTAGCGTTCTTCGAACAGCCCGACGTGCCGCAGCGTCTCAGCCGTCCGTTCCCGCGCCGCCGACCTGGGCAGGCCGTTGATCTGCGCCATGTGGGCCACGAATTCCGTCGCGCTCACGTCCCCCGGGAGGCAGTCGTGCTCCGGCATGTAGCCCACAAACTGGCGCAGTTCGGGCCCCTGGTGGGCGATGTCATAACCGAGCACCGTGGCCGAACCGGCTGTTGGCTCGATCAGTCCCAGCAGGATCTTGAGCAGCGTGCTCTTTCCAGCCCCGTTCGCCCCCACGAGGCCGATGATGCCGGGCTCCAGCTCCAGGTCGAGCCCCGCCAGGGCTGTGACCGACCCGCCGTAACGTTTCACCAGCCCGCGCGTTTCCAGTATTGGCACCATCGCAGTCTAGCGCGAAGTCGGCTTGTGCATGCCGCTCGCATGCACCGTTCGGCGGCTCTTTCAGGGGAAGTCCGGGAAAGATTCGGGCAGGCCCGCGCTGGCGACTTAGGCGCCGATGGCCGATTGTGAAGATGATGCGACGGGTCGCGGGGAAGGGTTTGCCGGGGACGCACGCCGTCCGCATCCTGCTTGGAGCATCGCTCCTGGCGGGTGTGGCCGCGGTCGTCGCCGCCCGGAATCCCGCCGAATCCGAAGGCGGCCGGCCTGTCGAGCAGTCGGTCGTCGGCCTCCCCGGTGGCGCGCCGGGTGGACCTTCTGGCTCCTCCCATCCCACCGCAGCCCCCTACACAACAGACGAGGGCGCCGTCCCCGAGCCCCGGCCCGGGCAACTCCCCGGGTCGGAGCAGACGTCTGCGTCGCTCAGCCGCTTTTCGATGCCCCTCCGCGCCTGGAGCAAGGTCACTGACCGCTACGGCGCGAAGAACCGCGGCCCGGGCTTTATCCATGGCGGCATCGACCTCGCCCTCGATGGCCTCTCCGGTTCGAACGTCTACGCCGCCTGCACCGGTACCGTCTCCGGCGCCGACTACTCCGGCTCCTATGGCAACCACATCTTCGTTGACTGCGGCGATGGCTGGAGCACGCTCTACGGCCACCTCAGTAAGATGCTCGTTGGCCCCGGCGACCACGTCACGCCCGACACGGTCCTCGGCATCACCGGGAGCACCGGGTTTTCCACCGGGGAACACCTGCACTTCGAGATCCGCTGGCTCGATACGCCTGTGAACCCGGAAAACTACCTCGAATTCCACATCCCGCCGGGGACGCCGCTCAGCGACGGGCCACTCTGGTTCCCGGGCCGTTCCGGCGCCGGCGCTGCGGAGGCGGATGGCACACCGGCCGGCCCTCCACCGACCCCGACCGACACGCCAACGCCAACCAACACTCCGACCATCACCCCGACGCCCACGATCACCCCCACACCGACGTGGACGCCGACACCCACGCACACTCCGCGCCCGCCCACGCGCACCCCCACGCCCCTTCCCGCCGCCCGCTGAGTTCCCACCCCGCTGGCAGGCTGGCCACATGGCCACTCCGCGACACTACGGCTGCTCACACCGCCCCGGCGCCGATGCCCTCCAGGTGCGCATGGTCGTTGAAGCTCGTCAACGTCATCCGGCCGCTCTTCGAGAAGGTCATCCGCGTAATCGCCGTGTTCGCGACCGCGAACGACCAGGTGCTTTCCAGGGGCACGCCGAGCAACTCGGCGATCATCGCCATGATCGCGTTTCCGTGAGAGACCACGAGGATTGTCCCGTCAGGGTGCGCCTCGACTGACCGGCGCAACGCGCCCGCTGTCCGTTCGCGCACCTCCTGCACCGATTCGCCCCCGGGCGCCGGCACCCGGCAGCGGAAGAAATCGCGCAGAACGTCTGGCGTCCGTTGCCCGATCTCCCGCCCGATGAGCGACTCCCACTCTCCGTAGTGCATCTCCCGCAAGCCCGGGTCCAGGACCGGGAGCGGCGGCCTCGGGTGCTGTTCGAGGGCAAGCGTTGCGGTCCGGTGCGCGCGGGACAGGTCCGAGGAGAATGCCGCATCGAAGCGCTCTCCGGCCAGCCTGCGCCCGAGCGCGCGCGCCTGCGCGATGCCCCGTTCCGTCAGTTCCGTTTCCGAGTGCCCGCAAAACCGGCCCTCGATGTTCCCGTACGTTTCGGCGTGGCGGACAAGGAGGACGGTGGTCGGCATTCCCGGCAGTCTAGCCCACGCCCGCCACAAGCGCCCTCGCCGCCTTTTTACGAACGTTTTACAGCGATGCGGCAACACCGGGGATGTCCGCCGCGTTTACCTGAGTGCGTGTATATGTCTTGCGCGTTAGGGTAGAGACACTGAACCGCAAACTGCGGGAGGACAAATGAGCTGGTTCCATCGAAGGGCGATTGCGGTGGTAGCCGCCGGGGCGGGCGTCGCGACACTCCTCGGCGCAAGCCTGGGTATTGCGGTTGCGAAGCACACCAGCACCGTTGGCGGCGTCTGCGCAGGCGGCGGCAATGGCTGCAACATCCACTACGTTGGCGCGATCGGCCAGGGCGGCGTTACCCCGTCCAACTTCACCAAGTGCCTGCCGGCGAACGACTGGGAAGCTATCTACATCTGGGATGGCCCCAACCAGGAGTGGGAGCATTTCTTCAACACCACGAAGTACCCGGCCTACGTGAATGCCACCTCAGCAGGCGGTATCGCGACCATCCCCGGCTTCTCGGGCGTTGTCCTTATCATGCGGCTCGGCGCGCCCACCCAGCAGGTCACCCTCCTCGACGGCAACAGCGAGTCCTGCTAACCCCGCGCACCACCCCGACATCGAACGGCCGCGGCGCAAGCCGCGGCCGTTGTGCATCTGCTTCCCGGCCACCCGGGCGCAAAAAGGCCCCTCTCCATCCTTGTGGAGAGGGGCCTTGAATGCCTGTTGCGGCGCCGCTACTCGATGTCGACGGTCGCGCCGGCTTCCACGAGCTTCGCCTTGATGCTTTCGGCTTCTTCCTTGCCGATGCCTTCCTTCACCTTGGCCGGGGCCGACTCCACCAGGTCCTTGGCTTCCTTCAACCCGAGGCCGCTGACGACTTCGCGGATCGCCTTGATGACGTTGATCTTGTTGTCGCCGAAGCTCTTGAGGACCACGTTGAACTCGGTCTTCTCTTCTTCGGCGGCTGCGGCAGCCGGGGCGGCGCCGCCGGCAGCAGGCGCGCCGGCTGCCATCATCATCGGGGCCGCAGCGGTGATCCCGAACTCCTCCTCGATCGCCTTGTTCAGGTCGCGGAGCTCGAGCAGGGTCATCCCCTTGATGATTTCCAGTGCCTCTTCGACTTTTGCCATGGTCTTCGTTTCTCCTGTTCGGTGGGTGATCGGGGCGGGGACGGCCAGCAGCTAGCCCGCCGCCTCCAGCTGGTTGGCGCGGGCCTCGACAAGGCCCACGAAGTTGCGCAGCGATGCCTGCAACAGGCCCGCAAAGTTGTACAGCGGGCTTTGCAGCTTGCCGACTACGTCGGCGATGAGCTGCTCCTTCGGCGGCATGGTCGCCAGGCTTTCCACCTCGGCCCGGGAGAGCACCTTGCCCTCCATCCAGCCGCCGTGGATGTCGATGTTGAGCCGGCGCGCCCGGAGGTGCTCCGTGAACGCCTTCACCGGCGCGATCGGGTCGTCGTAGCCGATAGTCAGCGCGGTCGGCCCCTGGACGATTTCCGCCATGTTCTCGCGCCCGGCCGCTTTCGCGGCGCGCAGCGCGAGCGTGTTCTTCACGACCTTCACCTCCGCCCCGACCGGGCGCAGGGCGCGGCGAAGCTCGGTGATCTGGGCAACGGTGAGCCCACGATAGTCGGCGCTGATCGCGATCGAGGCCCGCTCCATGCGGTCCTGGATCTCCGCCAGCATTTCGACTTTCCGTGGAGTCGGCATAGCCACCTCCGATGTCTGAACAGTCCCTCCTTGGGAAGGACGGGCGATGAGCCAGGGAAACAAAATCCCTGCGCGAAGGCAGGGATGGAGCGCGCACGGCCTCGCCATACGCGAATCACTGCCTCGGCAGGCGCCTTCCGGCATTACCCCTCGCGCCCGGCGGCGCGTCGCATAGGGACCTGCGGTCTCTGGCTCTTGGGTTGTCGCGCCATAACGTATCAGGTTCCGCCGTACAAGGAAGCGGCTGTGCCGCACGCCCGCGTCTCTTCCGCTACGATCGGGGCGTGCTCGAAATCACCCGCCGTCTCCTCGCCGCCGCCGAAGGGGGCGACCCCGTTGTGCTCGCCTCCGTCCTCGAGCCGGGCCCCCTGCCGCTCCAGCCCGGCGCCCGCCTCCTCGTCGGACGCTCCGGCGAACGCCTAGGCTCCCTCGGCGACCCTGCCCTCGACGACATGATCGCGGCGAAAGCGCCGGATGCTTTTGCCGGGCACCTCACCCAGACCTTCTACGTCACCCCCGACGGCCTCTCCGAACGGACCGTCCGTGGCGCCACCGCGATCTACCTCGAAGTTGTCGAGTCCAAGCCCGTCTTCCTCGTCGTCGGCGCCGGCCATATCGGGCGCTCCCTTGCGAAGCTGGCAGACTTCCTCGACTTCCAGGTCGCCATCCTCGATGACCGCGAGGACTTCGCCAATGCCGAACGTATCCCCGAAGCCGACCAGGTGATTTGCGCGGACTTCGAGGCCGCCCTGGATCGCTTCCCCATCGACGGCAACACGTACATCACGCTCGTCACCCGCGGTCACAAGCAGGATGAGCTTTCCCTCCGGAAGTGCCTCGGCCGCGGCGCCGCCTACCTGGGGATGATCGGGTCGCGGCGCAGGACAACCGCCGTCCTCCAGCACCTCCGCGACGAGGGTTTCGACCCGGCCGAGCTCGCGAAGGTGCGCACGCCCATCGGCCTCAACATCGGCGCCGAGACTCCGGAAGAGATTGCCATCAGCATCATGGCCGAGGTCATCATGCTCCGCCGCGGCGGCGATGGCTCGGTGATGTACTACCGGGGCGGGGCCAACGGCTGACGGCTGCGGCCAGCGCGCCTACTCCATCCTCCCCGCCACAGCACCCCGCCGCAGCAGTTCTCCGCGCAAGTCCAGCATCGCCGTGTAGGTCGGCACCACGAAGACGTCCTCGCCTGGCGCGGTGCTTCCCAGGATCGCGTCGAGCAGGGGCGCGGCGTGATGGACGACGGTCCCTGGCGCCGGCCAGCCCGCGTACTTCAGCCGCACCGCCAGGTCTTCCGCCCTGTCCCCGCCCGCCCACCATGTGGCGACCATTCCCGAGAGCAGTTCGTGGTCCACGTCCCAGATCCAGCTCACGTCCTGGCCGTCGGCGAACCGGTCGTTCAGCAGGAGCGCGAGCTTGAGCTGCCCGCGCTGCCGTGCGACCTCGCGCAGCAGCAACAGCACCTGGTTTGCCCCGGCCGGGTTCTTGGCGAGGAACAGCCGCAGCCTGCGGCCATCGACTTCGACAACCTCCTGGCGCCCGAACGCCGGCCGGACGGAGGCCAGCCCCGCGCGTATCGAGGCCTCGCCCAGGCCGAACGCCCGGCATGCGCCCACCGCCGCCAGGGCGTTATAAACGTTGTACAGCCCGGTCAGCGGCAGCGCTGCTTCGATCGCGGACCGTGAATCGTGGATCTGGAGCCGCGCCCCCTCAAGGCCGAGCTCGACATCGCTCGCCCAGGTGTCCGGCGCAGGCCGGTGCCGCTCACACTTCGCGCATCGCCAGAAACCCACGTGGGCGAAGTACCGCCGGTCGTAGCGGTAGTCGCCCCCACACGAGCACCAGCGCGCGTCGAATGCCCCGGCGGTGTCTGTCGCGAAGTCAGGGTCGTCGAGTCCGAACCAGTGCACGGGGCCGTCCCAGGCGGTCGCCAGTTCCGCCACCGAAGGGTCGTCTGCGTTAAGGACCAGGGTGCAGTCCCGCGGGGCGGCCGCCAATGCCGTCCGCCAGAGGCCTGCCACCGTGTCCACCTCCCCGTACCGGTCGAGCTGGTCGCGGAACAGGTTCGTGAACACGATCGCCCTCGGCTGCAGCGCCGCCACGGCGGCCGGCATCGTCGCCTCGTCGGCTTCGAACAGGCCCGCGGTTTGCCCCGCATCCCGGATCCTCCCGCTGGCGTTGGCCCTCGCGAGGAGGGTGCTGGCCATCCCGCGCATCAGGTTGCTCCCCTCCCGGTTGTGCACGAAAGGGACGCCCTCCGCTTCCAGTGCCGCCGCGATGATGCGCGCCGTCGTCGTCTTCCCATTCGTCCCGGTGACCATGATCCGGCCGCGGCCCAGTGTCCGGCCGAGGTGCGCGACGATCTGCGGGTCAATCCGCTCGGCGACGAGCCCGGGCAGCGCCGTGCCGCCGCCGCGGCGCAGCACGCGGCTCCCCGCCGAGGCGAGCTTGCCCGCCAGCACGGCCGACGTTGTACGAGGGTTCACACGACGATGGTGGAGGCGCCGGCCGCAGCGGGCAAAGCGCTCGCGGCGCCGCCGGGCGGTGACGCCTCCGCGCCCTGGGCGCTAAAGTCACGCATTCGCGTTTCTCGGGGGCATCTCTCATGGGTTGGGACTTTCAAACTGATCCGGAGTTCCAGGAAAAGCTCGATTGGGTCCAAAGGTTCTGCGAGGAAAAGGTCGAGCCGCTGGAATACGTCTTCCCCTACGCGGTCCGCCTCCCGGACCCCGTCGTCAAGGCCTACGTCAAGGAACTCCAGCAGGAAATCAAGGACCAGGGACTCTGGGCCCTGTTCCTGGACAAGGAGCTCGGCGGGCCTGGCTTCGGCCAGCTCAAGCTCGCCCTCGTCAACGAAATCCTCGGCAAGTACCCCTCTGCCCCGGCGCTCTTCGGCACCGCCGCCCCCGACACCGGCAACATGGAGATCCTTGCCGCCTACGGCACGCCGGAGCAAAAGGAGCGCTGGCTGAAGCCAATGCTCAACCAGGAGCTCTGGTCGGCCTACTCGATGACCGAACCCCAGGGCGGCTCCGACCCGAACCTGTTCAAGACCGTCGCGGTCCGCGACGGCGACGAATGGGTCATCAACGGCGAGAAGTGGTTCACCTCAGCCGGCCGCGCCGCCGACCTGCTCTTTGTCATGTGCACCAACGGCATCTTCATCGTCCCGAGGGACACGCCCGGCGTCGAAATCATGCCGGAGCCCCGCAACCACAACCACATCAAGTACACCGACGTGCGCGTGCCGCTCGACCACCTCCTCGGGCCCGAAGATGGCGCGAAGGCCCTCGCCCAGCGCCGCCTCGGTGGCGGCCGCATCCACCACGCCATGCGCACCATCGCCCAGTGCAAGCTCGCGCTCGACATGATGTGCGAGCGGGCGCTCTCGCGGCAGTCGCACGGCCGCGTGATCGCCGAACACCAGATGGTCCAGGAGAAGATCGCCGAGTCCTACGTGAAGCTGAAGATGCTGCGCCTCTACGTCCTGGAGACGGCGTGGAAAATCGACAACTCCTCCACCCAGGAAGCCCGCACCGATATCGCCGGGGTGAAGTTCACGATGGCCCGCGTGTTGCGGGAGATCAGCTTCGATGCCCTCCACATCCACGGTGCGCTCGGCACGACCGACCTGACGCCGCTCCAGGCAATGTACGCCGGGGCGCCTACCATGGGCCTGGCCGACGGGCCGGACGAGGTCCACATCGCCACCGTCGCGCGCAACGTCCTGAAGGCCTACCAGCCACACGAAGGCGACTTTCCGCGGCAGTTCATCCCTCACAAGCGGGAGCAGGCGTGGCAGAAGATGGAACCCATCTTCGCCGCCCGGCCGGAACTGGGAGCTGCCGCCGAGAACTGGAAGAAGTACATGGCCAGGCGCGGCCGCTGAACTACAGGCTCGCCAGCCGCTCCCGCAACCCCGCGATTTTTTCGCGCGTCTCTGCCAGCGTACTCTCCATCCCCGCGATGACGTGCGCCGGCGCCTTCGCCCGGAACGTCTCGTTCGCCAGCTGCTTCTCCAGCCGTTCCGCGTGCGCACTCGCCTCCCCGAGCTCCTTTTCCAGGCGCTTCCGTTCGGCCGCCGTGTCCACCCGGGGCAGCGCCACGGCAACCTCCGTATCGGCCACGCGCCCGAAGCCCCACTCACCCGGTGGCAACGGGTCGTCGGCACCCAGCACCGTCAGTTCCACGCGGGAGGTGAAGTTCGTCGCCGCCGCCGTTTCGCGCAGCGCCGGGGCGTAGCTATCGGCCCGCACGACCGCGGCCGGGCGGGCGGCCGCTTCCAGCTTCTTCTCCGCTCGGATGTTGCGGATCGTCCGGTTGACCTCGATCACGTGCTCGATGGCTGCTTCCGCGTCGCGGTCCTTCCAGTTGTGCCCGCTCTTCGGGAACCAGGCGATGATCAGCTGGCTCGCCATCTCGTCGTCGATCCGCTCGCGGAGCGCCTGCCACAACTCCTCTGTCACGAACGGCATGAACGGGTGCAGCATCCGCAGCCCGTGGTCGAGCACGTGCGCCAGGATGCGCAGCGGGCGCTCGTCGCCGTCCTGGAGCCGGGGCTTCACCATCTCGATGTACCAGTCGCAGAACTCACCCCGCAGGAAGTCCTCGATCTGCCGGGCGCATTCGCCCAGCTGGTACGCCCGCAGCAGCGAGTCCACATCGATCTCGAGCTGCTCCAGCCGGGACAGGATCCAGCGGTCTTCCAGCGCGTAGGTCTCGCGGTCCATGGGGTGCGGCCGCCTGACGCGCCGTTCGCCAATCCGCATGAGCACAAAGCGGGCCGAGTTCCACAGCTTGTTCGCGAAGTTCCGGGCGGCCGCCAGCCGTTCGTCGCTGTACTTCTGGTCGGCCCCGAGCGTCGCCCCCGTGAGCACTGCGAACCGGAACGCATCGGCACCGTACGTCGCAGCCGACTCCAGGGGGTCCACCACGTTCCCCCGGGACTTGGTCATCTTCTCGCCCTTCGAGTCCCGGATAAGCCCATGGAAGAGCACCGTCCGGAACGGCACGGCCCGTTCTTCGCCCCGGTCCCGCATGTTGTACAGCCCGAACATGATCATGCGGGCGCACCAGAAGAACATGATGTCGTAGCCCATCTGCATGTCGGACGTGGGGTAGAAGTAGCGCAGGTCCTCGGTGTCGTCGGGCCAGCCGAGGTCCGCGTGGGGTGCAAGCCCGGAAGAGAACCAGGTGTCCAGCACGTCTTCGTCCTGCCGGACGGGGGCGCCGCACTCAGGGCACGCAGGCGGGTCCTCCACCTGGCAAATCGTGTGCCCGTTCTCGCAGCGCCACACCGGGATCTGGTGGCCCCACCACAGCTGCCGGCTAATGCACCAGTCCCGGATGTTCTCCATCCAGTTCAGGTACACCTTCTCGAACCGCTGCGGGACGATCTTGATCCGCCCCTCGGTGACGGCGCGGATGGCGTCGCCAGCCAGGGAGTGCCCCGGCTCGTACTCCGTCGTTACGTCCAGCCACCACTGCTCGCTCGGCAGCGGCTCCAGCACGGTCTTGCACCGGCTGCACACACCCACGCTGTGGGTGTAGTCCTCCACGTGGTCCAGGAAGCCCTCGTCCTCCAGGTCGCGGAGAATTGCGGCCCTGGCCTCGGCCGTGGTCATGCCGGCGTACGGCCCGGCCTCCTCGTTCATGTTCCCCTTCAGGTCCATGGCCACCACGACAGGCAGGTCGTGCCGCTGCCCGATCTCCCAGTCGTTCGGGTCGTGCCCCGGCGTCACCTTCACTGCGCCGGTTCCGAACTCCGGTTTCACCGCCTCGTCCGCCACGATCGGGATCTCCCGCCCGATGATCGGCAGGAGGAGCATCCGCCCGATCTTCTCTTCGTAGCGCTCGTCGTTCGGGTTCACCGCGACCCCCGTATCCCCGACCATCGTCTCCGGGCGGGTGGTAGCCACCACCACGTAATCCGGGAGCGGCATCCCGCCCTCGCCGACCATGGGATAGCGGATGTAGTACAGCTTCGCCGCCTGCTCTTCGTAATCGACCTCGAGGTCGCTCAGGGCGGTCTCGTGGTTCGGGCACCAGTTGATCATCCGCAGCCCGCGGTAGATGAGCCCGCGCCGGTAGAGGTCGACGAACGTCGTCCTCACCGCCTTCACGATCTTGTCGTCCAGGGTGAAGGTGTTGCGCGTCCAGTCCGCGCTTGCCCCGAGCTTGCGGTGCTGATCGGCGATCCTGCTGCGGTACTTGCGCACCCACATCCACGTCCGCTCGACGAACGCCTCCCTCCCCAGGTCGTGGCGCGTGAGCCCTTCTTTCGCCAGTTCCCGCTCGATCACGTTCTGCGTCGCGATGCCGGCGTGGTCCTCGCCCGGCAGCCAGAGCGTCGGGTCGCCCTGCATCCTGTGCCATCGCACAAGCGCGTCGGTAATCGCGTCCTCCAGCCCGTGGCCAAGGTGCAGCTCACCCGTGACATTCGGCGGCGGCATGATGATCGTGTACGGCTCTCGCGCCGGGTCGATCTTCGGCTGGAAGTGCCCGGCCTCTTCCCACATCCGGTAAATCCGGCCCTCTACGCTCGCCGGCTCGTACGCGGGGGGTAGGCTCGTGCCGGGCGTGTGCGTAGTCATGGGGCGCAGATTCCTGGTGATTCGTCTCACGCCAGCCGGCGTGGGGTCACCAGTGTAGCAACGAAGCGCCCAGCGAACCCCTCACGAGAACGTCCGCCGCACCCGTCCGGCCAGCGCCGCCAACCCTCGGGGGCGAGGGGCAGACCTCCGTCCGGTCACCACCGCCAGCGCGGTCTGCAGCGCCTGCGCATCCGCCAGCAGGCTTATCCGGTAACTCCCCGGCGTCCCGTACACGTCGCACGGGATGAGGAAGTACCCCTGCTCGTGGAGCGCGAGGTCCACCCGAGGTGGCGCGTCATCGGGCGGCCAGGCTTCAACCGTCAGCCCCGCGTCCGGCGTCCGGCAGCGCCACCCCGCTTCCTCCAGCACCCGGTACACCACATGCGCGTTACGGCGGATCGCCTCCACCGTGCCCCCAACCAGATCGTCCCGCTGCTGAAGCGCCTGCATGGCGGCGGCGACTGAGAGCGAGCTCGGGCCGCCGGACAGCAGCTGGACCTCGCGGTCCACCCGTTCGCAGACCTCCCGGTCCATCGCGACGAGCCACCCGAGGCGCACGCCGCCGAGTCCGAGGCTCTTCGAAACCCCGCTCACGCTCACCGTTCGTGGCGAGATCCCGGCGGCTCGCCGCGGCGTCACCTTGCTGTGCACGAGGTCGAGGTGAGACTCGTCGACGAGTAGGTACCGGCACCGGTCGAACACGCCCGGGTTGAGCAACTGTCCGTCCGGGACCGACGGGTTGCACAGCGAGATCACGTCCAGGTGGGGCTCGGGCAGCGGCGTCTGCTTCAACTCCGCCTGGCTGCGGATCGCCGCCTCCAGGAAGCTCGGATAGGTTCCGCGCGCTGCCCACACGGCCGCGCCCGGTTTCAGTACGGCATGGGCGAACGCCGCGAGGGCCTCGGAGGCTCCCGAGGTGAGCACCACGTTCTCCGCGCCCAGCCCGGGGTAGTCTTCCGCGATGAGCGCCCGCAACTCTTCGGCCCCGGTTGGAGCCACGTAGTCGAGGTCGCTGGCCGTCTCGATCTCCGCGGGCGCGAACTCGGCCGGCGCGCTCGAACTCGAAAGGTCGATGAGCTCCGGGGAGTAGAAGGCCGAGTAGTGTTCGAGAAGGTCCACGCTTTCGAATCTATCCTTGGCCCCCGGACCCGGTGCTTTCCGGCCCGTTTCTTCGCCTATCGAACCCGTGACAGACCCCGCCTCGCCGGGGTGGCGCCCACCGTTCGATAGCTCTCGGCGAGCCATTCCCGCACCTGGCTATCGAAATCGTTGGGCTCGCGCAGCCGCACGCCGTGATACGTCCGCGGGGTGTTGGTTCGCTCCGTACGCGTGATCCGCAGGTGGTCCAGCGTCCGCTCCAGCCCGAAGCTCAGCTCCACCCACTTTGTCCTGGGCCGCAACACCGCGAACGTCCGCTCTGCCTTGAACAGGATGCCGATCGATACCGGCTCCACGATCACCGGGCCAAGTTCGAAGAGGAACTGGCGGACCGTTTCGAAGATTTCCCGCTCTACCGGCGGGCGCCCCGCGAAGTACGCGTCGGGGGACATAGCAGGCACGCAAACATGCGACTGCCGCTTCCCGAACTCGCGCCCACAGGCTTCGCATGCCCACGTCATCGCTGAAATCCTGCCACGGCCGTTGGGTCCGTGCCCATCGAATGGGCTCTGTTGATGATTGAAGGGTGGCCGGTCGGTTCCCGGGGACCTCTCGCTTCAGCAGTCCGCCCGTGCGGCCCGGCTATTGCTGGCCGGGTTCCGACTCAGCACCCGCTCCGCCCGGCGTCAATCACCGGACCGATCGACACCGGGGCGAACACAATCGTCTCACGCCACCCCGGCTGGAGCGGGTACGTGCCCGTCACGTCGACAAAGTAGTTGTTGTTCCGTCCTGTCGGGTCGGTCTCTGCGAACGGCGGGAAGCAGATCACGCGGACGTTCGCGCTGCCACACTTCTCGGTTTCCCTGCTGAGGTCGCACGCGGAAATCGTCGACGGGTGTGGAGGGGGCGCATACACCGTTGGTGTCGGCGTCGGCGGCACAGGCGTCGGTGTTGCCGCCGGGGCCTGCGTCGGCGCCGCGCTGCTCGGGCTTGGAGTCGGCGTCGCGCCCCCGCCGGTCACTGTCCCGCCGGCCGGGGCAACGGTCTGTGTAGCTCCCGGAGTGGCGGTCCCATCCGGTGTGGCGCTCGAAGTCACGCTCGCCGTAGCGGCAGCCGTCGTCTTGCTGGCCGTCGCCGCGGCTGCCGTGGCCGTGCCGCTCGCCCCGCCCAGCGAAATCACCGTCCCGGGCGTCGCGCCGGGCCCCTCGTCGCCGCGCGCATCGGCGCTGGTGTTCCCGTTCCCTCCGCCGCGTGTCGCGAGCACCGCCAGGGCCATGAATGCGACGATCGCCACGACCGCGCCCCCGAACACCAGCACCCTTCGCGATACCCCGGGCTCGCCCGGGAGCGGCGGCCGCTCCGCCAGCACCCCGGCCGTACGCCGCCGGGCGAACACCGGCTCTTCCTCCGCGGCGATGGGATACTCGGGCGCCTCCAGCAGGTCGCTCCCGGGGATGTACCCGTGGTCTTCGTGTGGGGGCGTGAACGGGGCCAGCGGCTCCGGCGCCCATTCGTCCGCAGGCTCGGGCTTCCGTGCCGTGGCCGGCACGCTGCGCCCACCGCGGGAAGCCACCGGCACAACCCCGCTGCGCTGGAACGGGTCGTTCCGGCGCGGGCTTGCCGTGCCGTTTGCCCGCGCACGACCATTGGCCCCGACGTATCCATCGGCGGCGCCCGGCGCCGCCATGTCTCCGCCGATCAGCTGGTCCAGCAGCGGCTGCGGGTCGATCCGGAGGTAATTCGCGTAAGAACGGAGGAATCCGCGGACATAGACCGGCGCGGGCAGTTCGTGGAACTGCTCGGCTTCCAGCGCCTCCAGGAACCGCGGCGAAATCCGCGTGTCCTGCGCGACCTGGTCGATGCTTAAGCCGCGGCGCTCCCTCGTCGAGCGCAGCGCCTCGCCAATCCCCGCCACGGCACCTCCCATAAGGTGGGGACATAAGGTAGGCCGTATGCGTGAATACAGTCCAGCCCCGAGTATCCCTCCCCCGCGTTTTGTTACACCCCGGGGACCTTCCACAAGGCTGTACTACCATGGCCTCCGTGCGCGCTCTTCCTCTCGCGGCTGTCGCTCTGGCGGCCTTCGCCTTCGTCCTCCAGGCCTCGGCCCAGCCCTCCGTCCCGGCGACCTTCTATGGGTCGGTGACTGTCGATGGCGCCCCGGCCGAAGCCGGCCTCGAAGTTCGCGGCTTCGTCAACGGCATCGATTGCAGCCAGTCCGCCCCCGGCGAACGCCCGATCATCCGCGATGGCGCCACCGCCGCCTACGTCCTCTACGTCGTCCACGATTCACAGCGCCCCGGCTGCGCCCGCGAGGGCTCCACCGTCACCTTCACCATTGGTGGGCGCCCGGCCGTGCAGACCGCCACCTGGAAGCCCGGTCCGGCGCGCCTCGACCTCTCCGCCGGCGCTGCGCCGCCCATCCCGCTGCCTTCCCCCACGGGTACCGTCGCCGCCGCCATCGAGACTGCGCAGGCCGCCCCCTCCCCTCCCTCCGCCACAGGCACGCTCGTCCGTCCGACCGGCACACCTCCCACAGACGACGTGCGCTTTGAACGGACCCCCATCCCCGGGGGGCCGCCGCCTACCACGTCAGCCGGGGATGATTCGGGAGGCGGTTCAGCAACGACCGTCCTCCTCGTTGCCGTTGCACTCCTCGCAATCGCCGGGGGCGCGGTCGGTATTGTCCTTGCCCGGCGGCAGCGCGCCCACGGCGCTTAATCTCGCCTTCGCGGCCTGTCGTATACCATAAGGAAGTCTGGATCCCGGACCCGGCGCGATGAAAGTACTGCCCTACGCCGCCATCTTCACGTTCGTTGCGGGCCTCTCGTTGCTCGTCGCCGGTTTCGCGTTCTCGAACGATGGCACGGCGGATCCCGGGCCGCCCGCTGCTCCTTTCGACCTCAGGACGCCCGCCGCCACCGCGACCAGCACGCCAACCGCCGTCCCCACGGACGTGCCGACGCCGACCCCGACACCCCCGCCTTTCGACGGCCCCATCGCGCGCATGATCGCCCCCTCCGTCGGCATCGACCACCCGATTGAGGAAATCGGCATCACGAACAACCAGCTGGACACTCCCAAGGATGGGGCCGGCAAAGTCGGGTGGTACTACATCTACCCGAAGCCCGGGTTCGGGAAGAACGCCGTGTTCGCGGCGCACGTTAACTACAACTTCAAACAGGGGCCGTTCGCCCGCCTCAAGGAAGTCCAGCCCCAGGACCGGATCACGATCCAGATGGAGGGCGGCCCCACCTACGTCTACGAGGTCATCTTCTATCAGCGCTATGACGTGAAGACGATCCCGATGGGCGAGCTCGTCGCCGCCCCGCAGAAGCCCGAGAACGAGGAGTGGATCACCCTCATTACCTGTGGCGGGCGCTTCGTCGAGACCCAGCCGAACGGGCTCGGCGAATACCTCGACCGCGAGGTCGTGATCGCGAAGCGCATCTCCTGACCTTAACGGGCCGTTTCCCGCCTGGCCTTCCGGAACCTATGTCCTTCCCCGTGCCTTTGCTAGGGTGGTTGCACTCGATTACTGCACCGGAGCCCGGATCTTGAAGTTCGTCCGTTACCTGTCGCTTGCTGCGTTTAGCCTCGGCGCCCTTGTCCTCCTCGTTGGCGTCGCCTGCAGCGGGGGCGACGGCGAAGACCAGGAACCGCCGCCCTCCGCGCCCGCGGAAACGGCAACGCCCACCGCGACGGCGACGAACACCCCTCCGCCGACACCCACCGCCACCCCAACGCCGTTCGACGGCAAGGTCGCGCGCCTCAAGATCCCCCGCTTCAACGTCGATGCGCCCATCGAGGAGCTCGGCCTCGTCAACAACCAGATGGACACCCCGAAGGATACGAACCGCTCCGTCGGCTGGTACTACATTTACGACAAGCCCGGCTTCCTCGGGAACGCCATTTTCTCCGCGCACGTGTACTACCACAGCATCCCGGCCCCATTCGTGAACCTCGCAAAGAGCCAGGCGGGCGACAAGATCATGGTCACCATGGAAGACGGCACCGAGTACACCTATGAGGTCATCTCCAACAACCGCTACCACCGCGACCAGATGGACATGGGCGCCATCATCTGGCCGAAGGAGAAGGCCGACTACGACGAATGGATCACGCTTATCACGTGCGGCGGCGAGCTCGACTCCACCGGCCAGGAGTACATCTCCCGCGATGTCGTCGTGGCAAAGCGCCTGTTCAACTGACGGCTCTCTTATCCCGGCGCCGGTGCAATCCGGCCGCCACATCCGCGCGCTGAATCAGGGTTTTCCCCCGCCGAACACGGAGATAGCCCCTCGGGGGAATCGGGCTTCTGCCCATTAAGGGTCTCCCGCACCATCCCTACGCTGACCCCGCTGTGCACCGCGAGTGCGCCCTGGAGGTCTGCCGACGATGCGTACCCGAATCGCCCTGGCAAGCGCCGCCCTGGCCGTCGTCGCCACGTTCGGGGCGGCCGCGGCGAATGGCCACGATGCCCACGCGGCCCAACTGCTGCGCGGCTGGAACAACATCTCCTACCTTGGCGGTTCGGCGGCTCCCTCCGAAGCCCTCGCCCCCATCGCCGGCAGCTACTCCGCCGTTTATCGCTGGGATCCCGTCAGCCAGACGTACCAGCTCTACGCGCCGGGCGCGCCCGCCTTCGTGAACACCCTCCAGCAAATCAACCCGGGCGACGCAATCTGGGTCAACTACACCCAGCAGCAGGGCGAGCTCAACACCGGGAACGCCGGCAACAACAACCCGGGCGGTGGTGCCGGCAAGCTCTCCATCGCCGCCAGCACGTTCCAGCCCATGAGCGACCTCGCCATTTACGAGAAGAGCTTCAACCAGCTCAACCCCGTCGGAAACGACGTCCCCTCCCAGCGCTACTTCGCCCCGGTCTCTCTCCCGCACGGCGCCACGATCACGACCATGTCCGCCGCCTTCGAAGGCACGGGCGACACCGTCAAGATCCGCCTGGACTACACCGCCCTCACCAACGGCGACACCTCATCTGCCGTCTTCAAGCTCGCGGAAGTCCTCTCCAGCGCAGGCACCTCGCCCCAGACGGCCACCGCTTTCGCCCACACCGTCGATAACGGCGCCAATGTGTACTTCATCGTGGTCGACCTTACCGGTGGCCCTGCCTCGAAGCTGCGCGGCGTCTCCATCAGCTACACGTACTAAGGAGCGCCAGCGATGACCATGATGGCGCTCACCCGCAAACGCCACCGCGCCCTCCACCTCTGGGCGCTGGCGCTCGCCCTCGTGCTCGTCGCCGCCATCGCGCTCGGCCTTCGCGGCTCTCGCGTCGAAGCGATCGCCGAGGGCGATGTCCAGTTCTCGGTTACACAGAGCCCGTCCGCGGGCTCCACCGTCCAGGTTGGCTCGACGCTACGGCTCGATGTCTCGGCGAACGTCGTGGTGGCGCCGGTGGGGATCCCGCTTTACTTCGAATTCGACTACCCGGCCGGGCTCACCTTCACTGCCGGCGGCTCCACTCCCTCCGGGGTTACCTGCACCGACAACCAGCCCTCGGCGGGGGTCGTACGCTGCAGCTACGGCCTCGTCCTCGCGGGTCCGCGCGTGCCGGTTTGGCTCGAGTTCTCCGTGAACGCTTCCGTCACCACCACGCCTGCCCAGGTCATGATCCGGGGCGGCGACTCCGACGGGGCGCCCGACACGGCCGTGGACGGCATCGATGACACGTTCGCCAACGCCGGCGCGGTCACCACTTTCGGCCCCGCCACAATCGCCGTGACCGGCGCGCCCGATACCGCAACTGCCTTCGAAGGCCGGTCTCTCGTCTACACCGCCACCTTCCAGAACAACTCCGGCGTAGCGACAGGTGTCCTTGGCCAGGGTGCGGCTGTGCTGTTTACCAACGCAACGGTGACCAGCATCGTCTGCTCGCACGGCAGCGGTGGCGGGCTCGGGAATGCCAACGCCACCTGCAACAACCCCAACATCGGCGCGGGCCAAACCCTCACCATCACCGCCACAGTGGTCGCAGCCAACAGCGCCGATGGCGCCGACATTGGCGCGACCGTTTCCGCGCCCCAGCTTGGCATCTCACAGTCCACCACTGGCGTCACGGTCAACGAGGTCGGCCTCGACTTCACCGGGACCACGCTGACAACAGGGACGCTCATCAACGTCTGTACGGCGCTCGTCCCGTCGGATGTCCCGAACGACGCGGCCGCGGGCCTCGCGCAGACCGGCACGAACGCCGTCGTCGGCACCGTCTCTCAGAACCCCCTGCTCAACACCGGCGACTTCCAGGTCTCAGGTCCGGGCGTCGGCGCCGTATCGGCCGCAACCGGCTGCGCGCCAAACCAGAGCGGGGTGAGCTTCACCCCTTCGGCCGCGGGCGCGTACTCCGTCACCGCGCTGTACAACACCGGCGGGTCCAACACGCTCTCCCTCACTGTCGGCGGTCCGTCCAGCAACCCCGTCCCGTCCGCCGGAGCCCTGGTGCCATCCTCTGCGAACGCGGGCAGCGGCGGGTTCACGCTTACCGTCCAGGGATCCAACTTCGTCAATGGCAGCGTCGTCCGCTGGAATGGCGCCAGCCTCGCCACGACGTACCTCAACGCAACCACGTTGGAAGCCGCAGTCCCCGGCGCCAACATCGCCTCCGCGGGGAGTGCCCAGGTCACGGTCTTCAACCCCACTCCTGGTGGCGGTACGTCGAACCAGATTCCCTTCACCATCAACGCCGCGCCGAACCCCGTCCCCACGGTCAGCGGCCTTTCGCCGAACTCGACCGCCGCGGGTTCCCCGCAATTCGTCCTGACCGTCACCGGCACGAACTTCGTCGCCGGCTCGGTCGTGCGCTGGAACGGCGCCGACCTCGCCACCACCTTCGGCTCAGCCACCAGCCTCACCGCCACCGTCCCCGCCGCGAACGTCGCGACCGCCGGGGCGGCCAACATCACGGTGTTCAACCCCGCCCCCGGCGGAGGCGTCTCGGTTACGCCCCAGGCTTTCACCATCAATCCCGGGGCGGCGAAGTTGGCTTTCACGACCCAGCCGGGCACAGGCGTTGCCGGGAGCCCGCTCCAGGCCCAACCCGTGGTCGCCGTCCAGACCGCAGCCAACGCCACGGTTACGAGCGACAGCACAACCGTTGTGACCCTCACCCTCAACGGGAGCGGCACGCTCACCTGTACTGGCGGGCTCACGAAGACGGTCACCGCGGGCGTCGCCGCGTTCGCCGGCTGCGCTGTCAGCCAGGCCGGCACAGGCTTTACCATCACCGCGTCAGCGGCCGGTCTCACCTCCGCCACCAGCGGCGCCTTCGATGTCTCTGCCGCGCCGCCGACGCCTTCGGCTCAGATCACCGTCTCGAACCCCACGAACGCCTCCATCCCGCGCTCGCGCCTGAGCTTCGCCGTGTCGACGGGCAACCTCAACGCCACCGCCGTCGGCTTCATCATCCGCCGGGACTCCGACGATTGGTACTGGAATGCCGCCACCGGCGAGTGGCAGGAAGACCTCGTCCAGAATCCGGGCGTTAAAGGCTCGGGCAGCGCATGGAGTCTCGCGGTAGAAGGCGAAGCCCGCCGCGCGTTCGCCGGCACGAAGGTCACCCTGGAGGCGCGTGTCACGGTCGGGGCCACGATCTACGTGAACCAAACCGTCCCTGAGCTCACCATCCGCTAGACGGCGGCTCCCTGCCCGCGGAACGCCGCCACATGTTGGGCCGTATCGGCTGCGTGCCGGAACGCCGTGACCTTCCCGTCGGGCCCGAACGTCCACAGGTGCAGCTCCTCGTCCACCACCTTGCCGCCGGTCGCCCTGACGGTCAGTTCGATGTCGATGACCGCTGCAACCTGGCTGCCGCCTTCGAGCATGTTCTTCGGCGCGAACTTCGTGATGTCCAGCGCGCCGAGCGCCTGGAAGAACCTGGCCACGTGTTCTTTCCCCCGGCCCGGTGTCAGCCACGGCACGCCGTGGTCGTGCCCGTTCGCTTCCCACTCAACATCGTCCGAAACCGCCGCGATGATCGCGGGGATGTCCCCTCGCCCAAAGGCCTCGTAGATCGCCTGGACCGCTGCGAGATTGCTCATCTGGGTTGTCCCTCCTTCGCCGTAGTCTACGTATGGCGTGCAAGCTGCTGATCACAGGGACTGCCGCCTCAGGCCGATCACTTAGAGGGTTCGCCCGTACCGGAATCGGAGTCCGCCCGATACTGGCCCGTGTTTCCCGGGCGATACGCTTCCTCCCATGTGGAAGCCCCCGTCCCGGGTCCGGTTTCTCGCTGCGTGCGGGCTGGTCTCCGCCCTCTCCGCCGGCTGCATGCAGTACGCCCCCGATGGTTCAGTCGTCACCCCGGGGCCGCCCGGGCAGTCTGACTCCTCGCGGCTCCCCCAGCTACTGAGCCAGCTCCAGGGCGCCGGCGCCGGGATCGAACTCCTCGACGGCTCGCAGAGCCAGGTCCTCGCCGCCCAGGACGCCCAGGGCAAGGAAGTCTCCACCGCCACTGTCACCGCCACCGTCGCCGGCGAGCAAACCCCGGGGCCGGGCGCCACTGCGACTCCCTCCCGCTCCGCAACAGCTACCCGCACGCCGACCCCAACCCGTACCCCCACCCCCGGCGGATCCGAGGGCAACGGCACTCCGACGCCAACTCCCAGCCCCACTCCTTCGGCCACGGCAACGCCGACCCCTACCTCGACTCCGACGGCCACCCCCACGCCCACCATCCCCTCCGAAGGCGGCTCCGGCCCGGGCAGCGAGTCCTCGCCTCCGACGGAATAGCCCATGCCCGACACCTTCGTCCGTACCCGCTGTTCGTCCTGCCTCCGGGTCCTCACCTTCCAGGACTTCGCCGCCGGCCACGGGCGCTGCCTTTCGTGCGCGAACGTGGCCCCGCCGGAGCCGGTCCGGGGCCCCAGGGTCCGCCGCAAGAACGCCCGCAACCTCGGCCCGGCCGCGGCCGTGCCGGGCGAGGAGGACTACGAGCGCCTCCTCGACGGCGTCCCCGACGAACTCATCGATGAGCTCGTCGCGGCCCTGGAAGCCGAGGCTGCGAAACTCCCCCCGGCGCCCGCCGCCAGCCCCGTCCGCGGCGTCCTCGAAGAGCTCGCTGTTGGCCGCTCGCCCCGCGAGCGCCAATGGGCGGCCTGGGGCTTTGCCGGTGGTTTTGCCGCCAACGTCGCCCTCGCCAAGTACGCCCAGATGGCGTCCTCCGCCCCAATGAGCGATTTCATCGGCCCGCTGCTCGTTGGCGGCGTCGTGGCCGGCCTCTGCTGCGCTGCGATTGGCTGGGGGCTCGCGAAGCTCCGCGAACCCGCCGCGCCCTGACCCGCCGGCAAGGCATTTCCCGCCCTGCTCGTGCCTGTTGCTTCCGTGTCCCACAGACTGTCCGGTATGCGCATTCTCGTCACCGGCGGCGCCGGGTTCATCGGTTCACATGTCGTCGAGGCCTATCTGGCCGAGGGCCACGAAGTGGCTGTTGTCGACAATCTCTCGACCGGCCGCCGCTCCAACGTCCCGAAAGGCGCCACCCTCCACGAAGTCGACCTTCACGCCCGCGAACTCGAACGGATCTTCGAATCCTTCGCCCCGGAGGTGGTGAACCATCACGCCGCGCAGGCCAGCGTCAAAATCGGCAACGCCGACCCCGTACACGACCTCGAAGTGAACGGCGGCGGCACCGCCCGGCTGATGCAACTCGCGGCAGCCCACGGTGTGCGCAAGGTCATCTATGCCTCGTCGGGCGGTACTGTTTACGGCGAACCGCAGAGCCTGCCGGTCACCGAGTCGCATCCGATCGCGCCGCGCTCAAACTACGGCGCCTCCAAATACGTCGGCGAGATCTACGTCCAGCTCGCCGCCCGCACCACCGGGATCGACTACACCATCTTCCGCTACGGGAACGCGTTCGGGCCCCGCCAGGACCCTCACGGCGAAGCCGGTGTCATCGCCATCTTTACCGGCCTCATGCTCAATGGGCAGCAGTGCACTATCGACGGCGACGGTGAGCAGAAGAAGGATTACCTCTACGTGGGCGACATCGCCCGCGCGAACCTGCTCGCCCTGGACGGCGGACCGGGGCTCGTCGCCAACATCGGCACGGGCAAGGGCATCACGGTCAACCACATCTTCGAGACGTTGAGCCGGGCCACCGGGAACTCTATCCCTCCCCGGCACGGACCGCCGCGCCAGGGCGACGTCCGCAACTTCTGGCTCGATTGTTCCTGTGCCAAAGCCGCGCTGGGCTGGGAACCGCAAGTCTCGTTCGAAGACGGCGTCCGCGTCACCGTCCAATCATTCCGGAGCTGACTGCGCCGCCTGCTGCGCGGCCACGCGCCGCTGGAAGTCGGTCAGGAAGTCCCCCATCGTCTTTTCCGCATCCTGCGCCGCCGTCTTCGAAGACTGCCACGCAAACCACGTCCCCAGCGTCATCACCGCAGTCGTCGCCCCGAGCATGGACCAGCGCAGCGTCTCCCCGTTGTCCAGGTCGGTGTAGCGCTGCATCAAGTCCGAGCCCGCGCCGACCACGGCCGGGGCGAACGCCGCCCCGCACACCGCCAGCGCCAGCCCGAACGCCGCGAATGCCTGCGAGCGGATCCGCGGGGGCGAAACCGCCGCGATGATGGACACGAGCCCTCCCGTACCCACCGAAGCGAGCAACGCCCCCAGTGTCAGCATCGCGATGCAGAACGGCGCCGAGGGCACGAGGAAGGCCAGCGTCCACGTCACCGTCAGGATGGCGGCTGCCGCGGCCCCCGCCTGCCCCAGGAACCGGAACCCTCTGCTCAGGTAGCGGTCCGCGAACGGCCCGCCATACCACGCCCCGAAGAACGCCGCCAGCGCAAGGAATCCGAGGGCGCCCGCTGCCGCTTCGGTGGAGTAGCCGTACTTCCGCTCGAAGAACGTTGGGATCCACACCCCGACGCCGAACAGCGAGAACCCGAAGGCTGCGTTCGTGAAAATCAGCATCCGCAGCGACCGGATCCGCCAGATGTCGCCCAGGCTCTCGAAGAACCCCTTCTTGTCCGGTGGGTCGCTCAAGAAGCTCGAAAACAACGGGTTCTGGTGCGCCGCCTCCAGCAGGTCAGCCTCGCCCCGCCGCGGTTCCCGCAGCTTGAACGCATACGCGCCAAGCAGGATCCCCGGGATGGCCGCTGCCAGGAACCCCCACCGCCACCCCACGGACCCCACGATCAGGCCCCCCACGATGGCCCCGACTACCTGCCCCAGCGGGTTCGCGGACCGGTGGTACCCGAGTGCCCGGCCGCGCACGTTCAGCGGGTAGTAGTCCGAAAGCAGGCTCGCGTGCGTGGGGATGATCGTGCCCTGCCCGAAACCGAGCAGCGCGCGCGTCAGGAACAACTGGATGAAGTTGGCCGACGTCGCCGCGAACACCCCTGCCCCACCCCAGATCATCGCCCCGAGCGCGAGGATGTTCACCCGCCGCCTGCGGTCCGCCCAGTTCCCCGCCGGCAGGCTGATGATCCCGGTGATGAACACCACGGCCAGCGGCAGGAACGAAACCGTGAAGTCCGAGAGCCCGAAGTCCTCGCGGATGTCGTCGAGCGCCACCGAGAGCACGGAACGGTCGAACTCATCGACCGCATTCAGGATGAAAAGGATCACGAGCGGCGTCAGGCCGTAGTCCCTCAAGCGGCGCCTTGCTGGCTCCGACGCGGGCGCTCCCCGCTCACTCGTTGCTGCGCTGACTGTCACCGGTGCGGCACTCCGGAGGTGTGGCTCGCGAAAGAATACCGGAAGGACGCGAATAGCGTTCGGTTTGCTCCCTCGTCCCTCTGGGTCCCGTCACCAGCGTTCGAACGGTCACCGCTCCGCCACGAGCGTCCCGTCCTTCCGCTCGAACCGCCCCGGCTGCGGCATCCCGCCGGCCATCCGGCGCGGCACCACCTTGTTCTCGCACCATTTGTCCAGCGTCTCCCTGTCGGCGACATACTCCATCCGGGGAACGGCGTACCCACACGAAGTCTGCACCTTCTCCACGTCCACGAAGAACGCCTGCCGCACAAACGGATGGAAGTCATCGACGAACGCTGCCCGGTACTCCGCCAGTTCCGGCGCGTCCAGGTCTACCCTTCGCCCGCGCCCATAGAGCCTCAGGATCCCGGCGGTCCCTTCGAAGCTGCACAACATCAGCGTGATGCGGGCGTTCTGGGCCAGGTGCTTCGCCGTTTCGTTGCCGCTGCCGGGGTAGTCCAGGTAGCCCACCAGGTTCGGGCCGAGTACGCGCAGCAGCGTCCGCCCTTTCGGCGAGAGGTTCACCAGCCCGTCGGCGTCCTCCGGCGCGGTTGCCACGAAGAAGACGTGCTGCTTCTCGATGAACGCCTTCCGCTCGTCGTCGATGCGGTCGTACCAGTCGGCCATGGCACCCTCCGGTTTGTGCCTCCATGGTCGCGGCGGGTTCGACTCGTCACCACTTCCAATTCCCCGTCTCCACCCCCACCCGATTGGCCCCACCTCTCATCCCAGGAACGGGTTCGGCGCCGCCGGCAACCCGAACACCTCCGCCACTGGCCCCCGCACCAGCTGGCCCTTGTACGTGCTCAAGGACTCCGCCAGCGCCCGGTCCCGCGCGAGCGCCCCCTCCACGCCGTAGTCAGCCAGCGCCTCGATGTATGGCAGCGTCGCACTGGTCAGCGCGAGCGTGCTCGTCGCAGGCACCGCGCCGGGCATGTTTGCCACGCAGTAGTGGACGACCCCTTCCTCGATATAGGTGGGGTGGCTGTGCGTCGTGGGGCGGCTCGTCTCCGAAGCGCCGCCCTGGTCGATGGAAACGTCGACGATGACTGCGCCCGGCCCCATCGACCGCACCATCGGGCGGGTGACCACCTTCGGGGCCGCCGCGCCCGGGACCAGCACCGCCAGGATGCACAGGTCCGCGCCCACCAGCTCCTCCGCCACCCCCTGCGGCGAAGAGACCCGCGTCCCGATCCGCCCCCCGAAGTTCTCCTGCAGGTAGTGCAGCCGCGCCAGGTCTCGCGACATAACGACGACCCGGGCATCGAGCCCCATCAGTACCCGTGCCGCCGCCGTAGCCACCGTCCCCGACCCGATGATGACCACCTTCCCGGGCGGTACCCCGGCAACGCCGCCGAGCAGCTTCCCGCGCCCCGGGCCCGGGTGCTTCAACAACTGCGCCCCGATTTCCGCTGCCATCCTCCCCGCCACCTGGGACATGGGCGCCAGCAGTGGCAGGTAGCCGTTCGCCGTCCGCACGAGTTCGTAGGCCATGGAGGTGCACTTCGATGCCAGAAGCCGCTCCGTCAGTTCGCGCTCCGCCGCAAGGTGCAGGTACGTGAACAGCGCCGTCCGCTCGCTCAGGTAGCCGTACTCGCTCTCCACCGGCTCCTTCACTTTGATGATCAGGTCGGAGTTGGCCCAGACGTCTGCGGCGTCGTCTTTCGGCTGCGCCCCCGAGGCGATGTATGCCTCGTCGCTGTGGCCCGAGGCCACGCCGCAACCGCGCTCGAAGAACACCGTATGGCCGCGTTCGACCAACGCGAAAGCGCCCTCGGGCGTCAGGCCAACGCGGGCTTCGCCATCTTTCCGTTCCCGGACCGTGCCGACACGCATTTCGACTCCCCTCCTGCCGCCGTCAATCGTACACGCGTCCACCAATCGTTCACGCCAAATGCGGGAAGCGCCTCCGTGGGTGGAGGTACTGTGCCCGCCGCCTCCTGCCGACGCTTCTAAGCAGAAGGGGATGTGTGGCCCCGCATTCGGGGAAGGGGAGGCAGCGCGTGCAACGTCCAAAGACAACGAAGAAGGGCAACGCCTGGCGGATCGCCTCGGCCGTTGCTTCCCTCGGCCTCCTCGCCTGGGGCCTCGCGGTCCTCGCGTACTTCGATGCCTCCGGCGCCCGCGCCGAGGACGCCCCCGCGTTCCGCGATGTCGATCTCGTCTTCGACGTTTACCAGGACGGCCAGTGGTACACGGTCGCCATTGCCTTCTTCATGTACGACAACGGGGACGGCTCCTTCGACCAGGCGGCCGAACAGGCCAAAGCGGAGATGCTCGCGCGCTTCCCCGGGGCGCTTCCTCCCGCCGCTGACCACATGACCGCAGCCTACGTGCTCAGCCGCTTCAAGTGGATGTCCGGCAACGCTACCTGGTCCTACAACAGCGCCGGGGAGCCTGCGGGCCTCGGCGCCTCTCCCGCCCTCCAGGCCGCCTCAAACACCTGGGGCCAGCAGGGCGGCAACTTCTCCTTCACCTCGCTCGGCAGCACGGGCGCCGGCACTGGCGCCTGTGGCGGCGGTGGCACCGACGGTTCGAACACGGTGGGTTGGGGCGCCCAGAGCGGTTCCGTCCTCGCCGTCACCTGCTCGTGGTTCTCCAGCCAGGGCAACCCGAAGCCCGCCGTCGAATTCGACATGGAAATCGACCCCGACTGGAACTGGACGACAGGCTCACCGATCCAGGTCGACCTCGAAAGCGTCGCGCTTCACGAATTCGGCCACGCCCTGGGCCTGAATCACTCCGCCAGTTCCAGCGCCGTCATGTACGCCAGCTACAGCAACGGCTCGAACAAGCGCACCCCGACCCAGGACGACAGGGACGGGCTCATCGCCCTCTATGGCGCGCAGGGTGGTGGCCAGCCCACCAGCACGCCAACAAACACTCCGCAGCCGACGAGCACTCCCACGCGCACCCCTACCCCTGGCGGTGGCCAGTCCCCCACCGCGACCCCGCCCCTGCCCACGAGCACACCGACGAAGACCCCGACGCCCGGCGGCGGCCAGTCGAGCCCGACTCCGCCACTTCCGACCAGCACGCCCACGAAGACGCCGACTCCGGGCAACGGCCCGCAGCCGACGGCCACGCCAGCGCTGCCCACCAGCACCCCGACCCACACCCCGAGCCCCACCGCGGCGGCGACCGCCACCCCGACGAAAACCCCCACGCCCGGCAACAGCCTGCCCGTGCTGCCGGGCGCCAACCTCTTCGCCTGGCCTGGCAACGATGCGCCCCCGTCCGCCGCCCTCGCGGGAGTGGCGAACCTCAAGGTCGTGTATTCGTACGACCCGCTGACCGGCGATTGGAAGCGCTACGTCCCCGGCGCGCCGGGTTACCTGAACAATCTCCCTGTCCTCAAGAAGGGCAACGCCTACTGGTTCATCGCGACCGGTTCCGCCCAGGTCCCGTTCGAATGAGGCGCACGTTACCCTGAGGGCCGCCACCGCGGCGGCTCTGATGCGCCTGCTGCCCGGCGCCCGGTCGACACCGATGAACACGAAACTGCGCCGTCTCGCGCTTTTCGTCCCTGCCTTGCTCCTGGTGCCCATCGCGGGGCTCGGGACGACGCCGGCCGGGCTCGGCCGGTTGCCCGCCGATGTGGCGGCCGAGCAGGCGGGGCCAGCCGCCTCCGAGGGACGAGGGATCACATTCCACCAGGTACAGCTCGCTGCCGTGAACCCCGCCAGGAGGACAACCTCGCTCACCCTCGAGGTGCTCGCGCCGTCCGCTCAGCAGGCCGAGGCTGCGGCCATCGCGGCCGTCGAAAGCCGGGGCCTGACGCCGCTCCTCCCCGGCGGCGGCGTGAGCGCTCAGTGGCTCCCGTGGCTTTGGAAGTGGGATTCCTCCGAACTTCCCGTCCCGGTTGCCTACAATCCCACGGGCGCTCCCGAAAGCGTCGGCCCGCCCGCCATCCTCGCCGCTCTCCAGGCGTGGTCGAACACCGGGGCTTCGTCCTTCGCGTTCCGCTACGCCGGCATCACCGAAAACACCGCCTCGATCCTCGAAACCGGCCCTGACGGCGAGAACGTCATCTCCTGGGCTTCACTCCCCTGCGATTCCGGTTGCGTCCTCGCCCTCACTTCCAAGCTCGACGGGCACGAAGTCGACATGCTCCTGAACAGCAACCCGCTTGCGGCCGAACAGCTGGGCGTAGGCTCCGTCCTCGATTGGCGCACCATCATCCTCCACGAGCTTGGCCACGTGGCAGGACTGGACCACTCGTGCCCCGTCCCCTTCGGCCCGTGCACGGAAGCCGAAGCGGAGGCCGTGATGTACTTCGCCTACCGCGGCACGCTGCGGAAGCTCGCCCCGGACGACATCGCCGGGCTGGCCGCGCTCTACCCGCTCGCGGGCACGCCCGCTTCGCCCACCCCGCCCGGGTCCGGCACCCCGACGCCGTTCCCCGAACTCGTCGTCATCCTGGAAGACGGTTGGAACCTCCTCGTCCTGCCGGCCGGTGCCGTGGCGCCCGTCGCAGGCGCCCTCCCCTGTCTCGAAGCCGTCTACCGCTGGGAGGAAGAAGCCTGGTCGGCCTGGGTCCGCGGCCTGCCCGCCGCCCTCCAGGGGTTTGCCACCCTCGAGCCGGGCCGCGGGTACTGGGCGCTCAGCAATGGCGCCTGTGCCCACATCTTCCCTTAGCCGGCGCCTTCAAACGCGAGCCCGCGAAGCCTTAGCGGTAGCGGCTTTCGTCCAGCACCACGTAGAAGAAGTCCCGCTCCCGCGTCCCCAGGAAACTGGAGACCCCCGCAACCATCGAGTCCATGAACTTCTGCGACTTCAATGTCCCGTCCGGCTGTGGGTAGAACAGCCCCGTCGAAATGTACGGGGCGTTGATGTCGAGTTGCATGGCCATGTGCGCCCCCGCCGCGTGCATCGCTTTCGCCAGCGTCTCCGCGCTCAGTGCATTCCCGGCCGCGATCATCAGGTTGCCGTCTTTTGTCAGCCCCACCGCCGAACGCCACGTGATGAACTCGGAGCTGTCCACGTTCACGTATCCCCAGGTGTCGTTCCCTTCGGTGGTGCGCTTGCTCACCTCGCCGTTGTCCACCAGCAACACAGCGTTCTGCCGGCACGCCTCGAAGTCTGCCTGCCAGCTGAGGTCGCGCCCCCACTGCCCCATCTTCATCGTCCCATTGGAAGCCACGCAGATCGTCGCGAGCCCGTTCCGCAGCGCGCGGTATTCCTTCCCGTTGGCCACCATGCCGAAGCCACCGTGCGGCCCCTGGAACCCCCCGTTGAACGCCACCAGCAGCTTGCTGTAGTCCTCTTTCGGGATGACCCCCGGGCCCTTCACGCCCCGGTCACCGCCCGGATGCTCCGTCCCGCCGACCATCTTCAGGTGCATCCGCCGCTGGTCAATCACCAGCACCCCAACCGTCGCATACGGCCGCGACCTGTCCGGCCGGATGAACGTGCGCGCCATCAGCGTGTCCGCGGGCGTGTTTCGTGGCAGCCCGGTCGTCGTCCAGACGCCCTCGCCCGGCAGCGGGTCCGAAGAGAGCACCTTCGTCGCCGGCAGCGAAAGCGGCAGCGGCCCGAGCGCCTCCGCCGTCAGTGTCTGCGCACCCTTCCGCGAAGTGCCGGCGAAGTACGTCACTTCCCTGGCCGGTGTCCGCGGGATGAACTGGACCTGGATCTCCGCAACCGCAAACGGGTCCGATTCGCCGCCGAAGAACCGGTACTTCCACCGTTCCATCCGGTCCTCCACCTTGAACACCCATCCCTCCACCCGGGCGGTGTTCTCGTCCCCGATGACGTCCCGCAGGAGTTCTGCCGTGTGCGGGGCGAGCCTGTCCTTCTGTGTGTAGGCCGCCGCGCCGCCCAACAACGCGATCGCCGCCACCGCCAGGGTCGCCCGCTTCCACGTAATCCGCGCGCCGGATGGCGAAACAGGCCGCTCGTCAGAAGCCTCGATCGCTGGTGCGCTCGCCGCTCCAGGTTCGGCCGCTCCCGCCTCAGCAGGCAGGGCCGACGCGGTTTGCATCACGTCTGCGCGCCGCAATCCGATCCGCCTGAGCATCTCGCGCGCAGTCTAGCAATACGCAACATACCCGCAATTCAGTATGCGTCGATGCCGCCGCAATCCGATTGCTTTCGGGACAGCCGGCGCCCGCCAGAGCACCGTCCCCGGTCGCAACGCCAGGTGCTGGATCGAGGGACGCCCGGGCGGCGGTACGCGAAGATTCCCCGCCGGGGGAAACGGCCACCCGTCGTCCGGACCCCTACTCCACGATGCTCGAGTAGATGATGTTCTTGAGCTGTCCCCGGAAGTTGAACGTCGCGCTCGGCATGAGCTGCGTCATGAAGATCGCGACGAGGTCTTCCTTCGGGTCGACCCAGAAAATCGTGCTGGCGGCGCCGCCCCAGTAGTAGTCGCCGGCGCCGATGCTGCCCGCTTCGACCTCGCCCAGGGTCATCGCGAACCCAAGGCCGAAGCCGACGCCTTCGTAGGCGGTCTCGCTGAACGCGCCGATGGCCATGCTCGCGAGGTCCTTCCCGCCGGCCAGGTGGTTCCTGCGCATCAGGTCGATCGTGCGCGGCCCGAGGATGCGCGCACCGTCGAGCTCGCCGCCCCGGCGCAGCATCTCGCAGAAGCGCAGGTAGTCCGCTGTTGTGCTCGTCAGACCGCCCCCGCCCGAGAAGAACGACGGCTTCTGCAGGTACTGGCTGGGCCCCTGCGGGTCGTCGATGAGCTTGAGCGTCTTGTCGGGCTCGCGCTGGTAGTTGGCGGCGAAGCGGTGCTGCTTCTCCGGCGTCACCCAGAACGACGTGTCCACCATGCCCAGCGGTTCGAAAATGTTCTTCCGGAGGTATTCGTCGAAAGGTTGGCCGGAAATGGCTTCGACCAGCCCGCCGCAGACGTCCGTGGAAAGCGAGTACATCCAGCGCGTCCCCGGTTCGTACCGCAGCGGCACCTGCGCCATCTTGTCCATGAAGCTCGCCAGCGTCTCCGAGCGGTCCCGGTTTACGCCCAGCCGCCCGTACACCTTGTCGACCGGGTGGTTCGTCATCCCGTACGTTAAGCCGCCCGAGTGGCTGAGGACGTGCCGGAAGGTCACCGGGCTGTCCGGCGTCTTCAATTCCATCTCGTCGATGTCGCCGCGGACCCATACCTTCTGGTCGCGCCACTTCGGCAGCACCCGTGAAATCGGGTCGTTGAGCTGGAACGCCCCCTGCTCGAACAGTTGCATGAGCGCCACCGACGTGATCGGTTTGGTCATCGAGTAGATGCGGAAGATCGTGTCCTCGCGCATCGGCGCCTGCCGTTCGCGGTCGGCGCAGCCGAGCGACTCGAAGTACGCCACCTGCCCATGGCGCGAAACCAGCGTTTGGCAGCCGGCAATCTTGCCCGGCTGGATGTAGTTCCGGTCCAGGAAGCCGGTAATGCGGTCCAGGCGGGCGGCGTCGAAGCCGGCCTTCTCGGGGGAGATGTCCATGCAGAGGCCCTCGCTGTTTGAGTGAAGCGCGGCAATGCTACCCGCTTCTTGACCGCGAAGCACCGGCCGTGCCGGCGGCCCGTTACTATTCGCAGCCTACGACTCGTCACCGGAGCGCACCCATGCCCACTTCCCTCGACCTCGTCGACTTCGCTGCCCTCACACCCGAATCTCTCGCCGAAGCCTGCCAGCGCGCCATGGACGGCTGCTACGCCGTCATCGCCGATGTGGTTGCTGTCCCCGACGGCAGCCGCACCTTCGCGAACACCATGCTCCCGCTGGAAGAAGCGGCCGAGCTCGTCGCCCAGGCATCGGGGCAGCATGCCTTCATGGCCTACGTCTCTGCCGACGACGCCCTGCGCAACGCGGCGCGCGAATGGGACGAGAAGCTCGACAAGTACCTGGTCGCCCTCAGCTTCCGCGAGGACCTCTACCACGCCGTCAAGGCCTTCGCCGCGAGCGATGAAGCCAATTCCCTCCGGGGCGAGGACGCGCGCTGGCTCGCGTTCGAGTTGCGCGACTACCGCCGCAACGGCTTCGACCTCCCGCCAGAACAGCGCCAGAAAATCCGTGAGCTGTTCGACCGGCTCGTCGAGCTTGATGTGAAGTTCCGGAAGAACATCGACGAGTACGAAGACGGCATCCTCGTCACACGCGAGCAGATTTCGATGATGCCCGAAGCCTGGATCGAGAGCCTGAAGAAAGTCGAAGAGGGCGGCGAGACCCGGTATCGCGTCTCGCTGGACTACCCGGAGATCCAGCCGTTCATGGCCAACTGCCCGGACGGCAGCCTCCGGCGCCAACTGTTCGAGAAGGACCAGCGCAAGGGTGGCCCCGAAAACGTGCGCATCCTTGAGGATGCCATCCGCGTCCGGAACGAAATCGCCACGATGCTGGGCTACGACTCCTGGGCGGCCTACCGCACGGAGACGCGCATGGCGAAGACCCGTGAGACGGTCATCAACTTCCTCCGGGACCTGCGCGGCAAAGTCACCATCAAAGCCGCCGCCGACCTCCAGCAGATGCGTGCCCTGGCCCTCGAGCGCACCGGCTCGGACCAGGTCAACATCTGGGACTGGCGGTTCTACCACAACGAGCTGCTGAAGACGAAGTACGCGGTCGACGAGTTCGAAGTCGCCCAATACTTCCCCCTCGACGCTGTCATCGATGGGATGTTCAGCGTCTACCAGACGATCCTCGGGGTGAAGTTCACCGAGGCGCCGGGCGCCCCCCGCTGGCACCCCGACGTGCTGGCCTACGACATCTCCGAAGCGAGCGGCGGCGAACCGTTCGCGCGCTTCTACATGGACCTCTTCCCGCGCCCGAACAAGTACGGCCACGCCGCTGCGTTCACGCTCCGGCGCGGCCGCCGGCTGCTCGACGGCTCGTACCAGAAGCCCGTCAGCGCGATCGTCGCCAACTTCACGAAGCCGTCCTCCACCCAGCCCTCGCTCCTGCGCCACTCCGAGGTGGACACGTTCTTCCACGAGTTCGGCCACATCATGCACCAGACCCTCACCCGCGCCGAGCGTGGCCGCTTCAGCGGCACCCAGACCGAACGGGACTTCGTGGAAGCCCCGAGCCAGATGCTCGAACACTGGTGCTGGGAGGCGTCGGTCTTGCGTTCATTTGCCCGCCACTTCGAAAGCGGCGCCGCCATCCCCCAGGAGCTCATCGATTCTCTCGTCGCGGCGAAGCAGCTCGACAGCGGCATCATGACCCTGCGGCAACTGTTCTTCGCCACCCTGGACATGGCCTACCACTCACCCGGCTTCGATGGCGACACGACCGAAACCCTGAAGGCCCTGCACGACATCACCGGGTTCCCCTACACCCCCGGCACGCACTTCCAGAGCGGGTTCGGCCACCTGTTCGGCTACGACGCCGGCTACTACGGCTACCTCTGGTCCCAGGTGTTCGGCGACGACATGTACACCCGGTTCGAAGCGACCAGCCCGATGGACACGGAGACTGGCCTTCACTACCGCCACACCATCCTCGAACGCGGCGGCACCGTCGACGGCGACCAGCTCGTACGCGACTTCCTCGGCCGGGAACCAAACAACGAGGCCTTCCTCCGCGGCCTGGGCCTGGAGGTGTAGCGCTAACCGCGGTGTTTCGCGCGCTGCTCGCCCTGGAGCGACTCGATGCGCTCGGCGCTCCGGTTGTAGATGTCCGGCACGTCCCAGCCGTTCATGCCCGCGTAGGTATCGATCTGGCTGCGATGGTGGATGTCGTGTTCCATCATCATCAGGAGCAGCCGCCAGCCGGGCAGCGTCAGCCCCGGTGTGTCGATGCTGTCGACCCGCCGATCGAGCCACTCCGCGGGTGTGGATGAGAGCTTCGCCTTGAACTCCTCGAAGCTGGCCTGGAGGGCCGGCGCCCACTTTTCGCGGCTGGACACATCCGGCGGCGCGGGGCTGATCCAGCCGCTCCCGGAATACGCGCTCGCGAAGTACAGCCGCGAACCGCACATGTGCCCGACGAGCTGGTTGATGCTCCAGGCCTTCTCACCTTCGCCCGTCGCAGGCCGCCAGCCGTCCGCTTCGGGCGGTAAAGCGGCGACATCGCGCAGCGCGCGCTTGTTCACCCCTTCGAAGTAGCGCAGAAACCCATCGATATCCCTGAACATTGGCGCCTCCCACCGCTTGTGACGCGATCGTACCCGCCCTACGCTACGCCGCGCGTCCCCCGGCGCGCATCATGCTCAAACTCGAAATCTCCTACCGCGGAATGGTCGCCCTTGGCGCGGCGCTCCTCACGCTCTGGGCGCTCAGGCAGCTCTGGGAAGTCTTCATCGTCGTTGTCACCAGTTTCATCTTCATGGCCGCCCTCCTGCCCTACGTCGATTGGCTGTGCCGCCGGGGGCTGAACCGCGTCGTTGCCGTCCTGTTGATCATGCTCGCTGTGCTCGCCGGCCTTGGCTCGGTCGTGGCTATCGTCGCGCCGGCGATGTTCGACGAGTTCCGGGACCTCCAGAGCCACCTCCCCGAATATGCGGCGGACTTCGAAGAGTTCATGAGCGAAACCTTCGGTTTCGATACCGAGCGCTGGGACCTCCCGGAACGCGCCGAGGAGATCGAGTGGGACGAGCTCATCAGCGGCAGCCAGGCCGTGGACTTCGGCCAGCGTGTGGCGCTCGGCGTGATCAGCGCGTTCACGGTCATCGTCCTGACCGCCTACCTGCTGGTGGACAGCCATCGGCTCAAGGTTTTCCTCTTCCGCTTCGTGCCCGAAGGCCGCGAACGGGACGCAACCCACTTCCTCAATGCCATGGGCCGCGTCGTCGGCGGCTACGTCCGCGGGCAGCTCATCACTTCGATCATCATTGGCGTGTTTACCACCGTCGTCCTGGTCGCGTTCCAGGTCGATAACGCCGTCGCCTTCGGGGTGCTGGCGGCCTTCGCCGACATCATCCCGCTGATCGGCGCCTTCATCGCCATCGTGCCGGCGGTTGTCGCCGCCTTCCAGGAATCGCCGCCGACAGCGGTCTTCGTCCTCGCCCTGCTCCTCGTCTACCAGCAATTCGAGGACCGCTTCCTCGTCCCCAAGGTCTACGGTCAGACGCTGAACCTCCCGGCGCTCGTGGTCCTCGTGGCGGTCCTCGTCGGAGGCGAACTGATGGGCATCAGTGGCATCCTGCTCGCCCTTCCCACCGCCGCGGCCGGCCGCGTCGTCCTGGATTACTACTTGGACCGGCGTGAGGGCGGCACCGGCATCCCCGAGGATCACGAGCTGCTGGCCCCGGACGAGCCGCACAGCCACGCTGCGGAGTCAGAGCCGGAGCCCCTCTCCTCGTAGGCCGCCCCGGCATCCATCGGCGGACATATTCATCCGGCAGTCAGCCCGGACGTTTTCTTTCGGCAGCGGTACTTTCGGCAGCGACACAGCCGGTACGGTGCCTGTTCCCTTACGTGTTGCTCGTTAGACTGGAAACAGGCCCTATGAGCGCAAGCGCGTCCACCATGCAGGAAGCCCAGGCCGGCCGGCGCCCTCCGTTCCGTCTCCACTACGCGTCTTTCGAGTCCCGTGTGGCTGCGGGCGCCCTCGACATCCTCGTGATGTTCATCATCGCCGCGCTCCTCGTAACCGCCGGCTCGATCATCGTGCTCATCTCTTCGGACTTCGAACGCGTCGAGCCATCCAGCACCGCGCTCAATGCGTTCTGGGTGTGCGTGGGCTGCATCCCGCCCGCGCTCTTGCTCTACTTCTTCATCGGCTTCGCATGGAAGGGCCAGACGATCGGCGCCTCCGTGATGCAACTGATGGTCATCCGTTCCGACGGCCACCCGCTCGGGGTGCTCGGCGCCATGGCCCGGGTCATCGGCCTCCTGGTCTACGTCCTCATCGCCTCCGCCGGGCTCATCCTCGCCTACGCACTGCGGGAAGACTCGACTCTCGCTGCTGCCGCCATCGGCGGTTCCTTCGTGCTCGCCGCCATGGGTTTCATCTGGGCCGCATTCGACCGCCATCGGCGGACGCTCCACGACCGCATCGCGGGCACCATCGTCGTGCGGTTGCTGTAGGCTCGCCGCGTGCATCCAGGCGAGCCTCGCGCCTACCCGGCCCGTGACGACATCTACGGGCGCGCAACCGCCTCGGCCGAGGGCCGGCGGAACTTCGCTGCCGTGGTCCTCGCCGTCTCGGTTTTCCTCCTCGTGGTCTCCGTCAGCTGCCGCCAGGCTACGGCCCCGGGCCCTGCCCGGAACATCCTCGAAGCCGGGCTCGTCACCCTCACCGATATCGATCAGATGCTCGCCGATGACGGCCCCGCCATCCGCCAGTCTGCCCAGGAGAGCGAAGACGAGTTCTTCATCCTCCCGGGGTACCCGCTCGACATCGTCCTCACCCGCGAGGAGGTCATTTCGCGGACCGACGAGCAGCTCCGCGACCTCATCCTCGCCCGCTCCTCCGCGTTGCTCTACGCCGAGGGCATCGAAGCGTTCGACCAGACCGGCGAGCAGGACCTGCGCCGCTTTTCCATCCAGGGCGTGCTTGAGTTCGGTGTCGGCCAGGTTTCAGAGGACACGCACGACAAGGCAACGCTGATTGCGATCGTCGCGCTGGTCGCCTGCGCTGCTTCCGCAGCGATCGTCGCGGCCACGGGCACCGGCTGGGGCCGGATGAGGGCCCTTGGCTTTGCAGCCATCGCCGGCGCCATCCCTGTCGTCGTCGCGTTCTTTCTCCTCCGGTTGATGGTCGGAGCAGTCGGCGGGGATGACCCGTTCATCAGCGCCTACCGCGATATCACGCGCTCTGCGCTCGGCGTGCCGCTGCGCAACGGGGTGATCGTCCTCCTCGCGGGCGCCGGCGTGGTTGCCCTGGCTATCCTGCTCGGCCGGATCGACCGGATGACTTCTCCCGCCGGGGTGGAGTGGGAGGAGGACTGGTAGGAGCGCACTCGACGCCCACCCACTCCGGGCGTTGTTCAGCGCGGCCGGTTGTCCACCCACACCGGCACATCCAGCCACCGCACCGTCGGGCGGACGCCATAGAGTTCGGTCAGCCGCTCCAGGTGGGTTTCGTCGTGCGTGGCTTCCGCCGCCTCCCGCGAAGTCCACACGTAGATCCCGCCGTTTTCGCGCGCTGCGTCGTCGTACCAGTAAGCCTTCCAAACGAGCCCGGACAAACCTTCGTACTTCGGCGCGGTCGTGCGGTTGATCGCTTCGAACCGCACCCGGTCATACGCGCCCGGTGCGTGCCGGAACGTCACAATCGTCGCAATCATCACCGCCTCGGAGCATAGCGGCGCATTTCGCAGTTCGTAACTCGAACTTCCTACACTTCGACGACTTCGAGCCCCCAAACGGGCCGGAACCGCCAGGTGCGGATGCCCTTCACCGGGATCTTGTGCTTCTTGATCAGCGCCCTCGCCTCGTGCGCCATGCCCGCCGGCACGTATACGTAGAACTCGCCCAGGCGCGCCTTGGGAAGCCACTCGTTCACGGCGGTTTCGTCGTTCACGGTGTCCGGTGTCTCCACGTCCGCCATGATCTGCAGCCACTGCCCGGGCCGGCGCACCACCACGATGTCGGGGTAGAGGTCTTTTCCCCCCTCCTCGCCGACGGCCATCTTCGGCTTCGGCACGTTCACAATCGTCTCGAAGTCGATCCCCTGGGGGCCTGGGAACGGGAATTTCACCTTCGCGATTTCCGCGACGGCACCCTGGTGACGCAACTCTTGCAGGTACTTTGCTGTCACAGGGGCAAACCTCCGGCCGGGCGATGACCACATTCTACCGGCGGCCCCGGAACGGAAAACCGCCGCGGCCCCTGGCCGGGTGGTATTGTTCGACGCCCATGGACGGCGTCGCCCTCCTCCGCGTCGCTTTCACCGACCTCCACAAGGAACTCCTGGAAGACGTGGATGGCCTCACACCGGACGAACTCTTCTGGCAGCCCGCGGGCGGGGTGAACCACATCGGCTTCCTTCTCTGGCACATCGTCCGGGACGAGGACACCGTCATCTGCCAGGCGGTCCTCGACCGGCCCCAGCTCTGGGCGCGCGACGGGTGGGCCGGGCGCCTTGGCCTTCCCGCGGACGAACAGGGGACCGGCCTCGAGAGCGCCGGACTCTCCCGCATCCGATACGACATCTCAGCTTTCCTGGGGTACGCGTACGAAGTCTTCGAACAGACCGATGCGGCCCTCGCCGCCATGCGCGCGGACCGCCTTGGCGAAGCTCTCACGTGGTCAACCGATTGGCGGCTTGCCAACCTCCTCACCACTGGCTGTCTCTCCCACGGTTGGGTGCACCTTGGCGAGATCCGGCAGCTCCGCGGCCTCCGCGGCTGGAAGTTCCGCGAGTAATCGATTGACCAGGCCTTCGCCCTCGGGGTACCGTGCCCTCTCCCCGCGATCGCGGGACGTACAAGGAGGCTCCGTCATGGCAACTGTTTGGCCCCGCACGTACGCGAGCCTCGGTTCTCACTAAACCACCCGCTGCGTCCGTGTGTACGCATCCTCGCGGCGGCCCCGCCGTCGCTTCGCGCTGCGTTCATCTTCGGAGTGTCTTCTTGTCTACATCCTCGAACGTTCCCGCGCCCATCCTGCGCGCGATCGCCCTCATGGCCGGCTATTCCCACCCCTGGGTCCTCTGTGGCGGTTGGGCTGTCGACCTCTGGCTCGGCCGCCAGACCCGCGACCACGGCGACCTCGACATCACCATCTTCGAACGCGATCTGCCCGCGGCCTTCCGCCAGTTCACCGGCTGGACGCTGAATGCCGACGACGCCACCAACGGCGCCAACCGCGAGCAGTGGGACGGCCGGGCGCTCGTGCTCCCCGCGCACATCCACGCCCGGGAAACAGACGGCCTCGAACTCGAACTCATCGTCAATCCCGGCGGCCCCGGCGAGTGGGTGCTCACCGCCAAGCCGCCCATCACGCTGCCCTTCGAGCACGCAGTGCGGGCGTACTCCCCGGGCCTCCTGGTCGCGGCGCCCGAGGTGCTGATGTTCTACAAGTCCCGCCTCTGCAACGGCTGCCCGGGGTGCTCGGCGCCGCGAAAGCTCCGCCCGCACGACGAAGCCGACTTCCACGCCCTCCTTCCGGGCCTTGGCCCCGTCGAGAGGGCCTGGCTCCGCGGCGCGCTCGCGGCGGTCGAGCCCGGACACGCGTGGCTGAAGTTGCTGTAGCGCCGTCGCAAACTCGCAAAGGCCCTCCCGGACTTCCGGGAGGGCCTTGCCAACGACACGGATTGTCGCTTGACGACTAGTTGAACATGATCACCGAGCGGTTCACTTCGCCGTTCTTCAACGACTCGTACGCCTCGTTGATCTGGTTCAGCTCCCAGCGCTTGGAGATGAGTTCGTCGATCTTCAGGCGCTTCTGGCGGTAAAGCTCCATCAGCCACGGCATGTCATACGTTTGCCGGGTCGAGCCGTAGTAACTGCCGACGATCCCCTTCTCGCCCAGAAACGCCATGCCCGCATTCGGGATGGTCAGCTGTTCCGCCAGGGGCAACATGCCGACGATCACCGCCTGGCCGCCGCGCTTGGCCATCTCGAAGCACTGCTGCGCGGTCGCCATCAGGCCGATCGCCTCGAAGGCGTAGTCAACGCCGCCGCCCGTCAATGCCGTGACCTGCTGCACAGCGTTGCCCTTGGATGCGTCGACGACATCGGTGGCCCCAAACTCACGGGCCGCCGCCAGCTTCGATTCCAGCATGTCCACGGCGATGATTCGCGACGCCCCGGCGAGCCTCGCGCCCTGGATGATGTTCAGGCCGACGCCACCGCAACCGACAACCGCCACCGTCTGGCCCACCTGCAGCCGGACGGTATTGGTCACCGCGCCAACTCCGGTCATCACGCTGCAGCCCACGAGCGCAGCGACTTCCATGGGCACCCCGTCGGGGACCTTCACGCAGGCCTTGCTGCTTACGAGCTGCTTCTCCGCGAAAGCGGACATCCCCGCGAACTGCATCATGGGCTGGCCGTTGAGCTTGATCCGACCCACGCGGTTCAGGGACTGGGTGTTCGTGCACAGGTTCGGCCGCCCGGTGGTGCAGCGGTCGCACGTGCCGCAAGACTGGACGAAGGCTACCACCACGCGGTCGCCTTCCTTCACGTTCGTCACACCGGGGCCAACCTTCTCTACGACGCCGGCCGACTCGTGGCCCAGCACCACCGGCATCGGGTACATCCACTTGCCTTCCATGAAGTGGAGGTCCGAGTGGCAAACCCCCGTTGCGCTCGTCTTGATCAGGACTTCGTTGGCCTGCGGGTCTTCGATCTCGATGTCTTCGATGACCAGAGGCTGGTTCGGCGCGTACAGCACTGCAGCTTTCATAAGATGGGGCTCCTCCTTCTTGAAGCACGAGGATTCTTTCCGGGCGGTAGGCACGTGTCAAACGCATCCTCGAACCCTATTCGGGACTGCCATGCCCCCGGCCCGCCGGTTCGACACCGCAGCTCCACCGGGCGACACTTCGAGCATGACCAATTCCCTCACGCGGCGCATGGAGTACAACAACTGGGCCAACGCCACCCTCTACCGGGACCTCAAGGGGAAGGGCGCCCCGGAGCCGGCCATGCGCGCGTTCCAGCACGTCCTCGAGACCGAGCTGACCTGGTCCACGCGCATCCTGGGCGAAGGCAATCCAGCACTGAAGCTCTGGGAACCGGTCCCTGCCGCACAACGCGACGAGTGGGCCCGCACCGCTCGCGAACAGATGCGCCGGGTGGCCGCCACCGAAGCCGTCACCGGCTTCAGCCGCAGGTTCCGCTACGCGACCTTTAGCGGGCAGGAGTTCGAGGACTCCGTCGCCGAGGTGCTCGAACACACGCTCATCCACTCAGCCCAGTACCGCGGCGAAGCAGCCGGGCTCAGCAACGCCGCCGGTGTCCAGATGCCGGACCTGGATTACATCTTCTGGCAGCGGGCGGGGATGCCCGCGGCCGAGTGACTCAGAACGGAAGCCGCAGTTCTCCCCACCGCACCGTGAAACGGTCGACCTTTTCCGGGTTGGCTTCGGCCCAGCGTTCGAACCTCAGGGCAAGATAGAAAGCTCCGGATACCATCGCCGCCCCGGCTATCATGTCGAGGAAGTAGTGGTTCCCCGTCACCACGATCGACCACCACATCAGCGCCGCGAACGCGACTGCCGCAGCGCGCAGCAGCCAGTGCTTCCACGTCCACCAGACCCCCGCCATGGCCAGCGCGATCCAGCCGAAGTGATATGACGGCACGGCCGCGTACCAGTTCGCCAGCGAGCCCGGCTTTTCGCGCGCGCTGTCCGGGATGGTGTCCCAGATTCCCAGGGGGTAACCCGCGCTCGGCATCAGCCGTGGTGGCGTGACCGGGAACAGGTAGTAAATCGGGATGGCGAGGAAGGCCGAGAGGAGGATCGCGTTGCGGATCACGCGGTGCTTGCGTGTGTCCGCGACGAAGAACGCCAGCCCAAACACCGCCAGGAACGGCAGGTGGAGGTCCATGTAGGTGAAGTTCGCCACGTCCACCAGCCGCCCGTTGCCGATCATCGCCTGCTGCCAGGCCGGTTCCCACCACACTCCGAGGGCCTTTTCCGCGTCGACGATGTGGAACGCGTTGCGGGTCGCCAGCTCCACGCGGTCTGGCGGCGCGCCGCGGCCAAGAAAGTAGAGAAATACGAATGCGAGGACGACGACCATGTCCACGGAATAGAGGATCAGTCCTCGTGCAATGCTGACCAGGGGACGGGGTAAGGTCTGAGTGACGACCGCCTCGAACTGTGTCATGCAGGCTCCTCGGGGGGCTTCGCAGTCATCGTAGCGAAGCCCGCCCGCAGGGGACACCTTCGCGCGCTCTCAGTTTCATAACAGCCAGGCGCCGGCTCTCACCCGAGAGCCTTGCGGACATCCTCGTGCTCGTCGTTCAGCTCGAAGGTATCGAACTCGTAGGTGTAGCCGCCTTCAGCTACTTCCCTGCGCCGTCCGGAGGCGCGGATCACGCCGAAGGAAACCATCGAGTTGGTGAGGTTGTGGACCCCCCATTCGTCCCGCCCGAGCGCATCCGCAACCGCCTTTTGGATGCGCTTGAACGTGAGAAAGTCCAGCGACGGGTTCTTCGACAGCGCGTCCACGGCCCGGATGACCGAGCGTTTTTCGTCCGGCGAGAGATCTGAGTACATGAACGCTGAGATGTTGAAATGCGGCACCTGTGCCTTCGGCGCCGGTTCGGGCAGCTTTTCGTCCGGGAGGTACAGGTAGTCCTGGAGGTCGCGGCGGGCGAGCCGGACCAGCCCGTTCGCGGCGAGCGATTGGACCAGCACCTGGAGCTTCCCCTTCACCTGCTGCGCGTAGGCAACAGGCGCCATCCGCTTTTGCATTTCCTGCCCGAGGGACGAGACCGAAAGGTCGCGGGCCGCCTCGCGAAACTCGCGGACCACCGTCATCGCCGTGTTGAGGACGTCGGCAAGGGCGCGCTTATCGGGGGCATCCGCGGCCGCAACCTGGCTCGCGATCGTCTCCGCCGCCTGGGCAATCTGCGGGGTCACCTTCTGGGGTACGGATGCCGGCGAGGCCGCCTTTTCCGCGTTCAGCTCGCTCAGTGGCTTGTCCACGTCAAGGTCGTAGTAGAGCACCACATCGGCGGGTTCGGTGAGCTGGCGCGCTGTCGACCAGGAAACGCCGACGATCACCACCTGCTTCCCTCGCGGCCGGAGGGTGTTGACCACGTGGAGGAAGCCGTGGTCTCCGGAAACGATGACGAACGTGCCGATATGCGGGTACTGGTGGCTCGCTTCGATGCAGTCGGCCGTCAGTTTCACGTCGACCGAATCCTTCACGCGGACTTCCGCGCCATCCTGGTAGCGGCGAGTCGGGACGTACACCGGCTCCAGTCCCGACATGTAGAGGCCTGAAGCCTCGTCACGCAGGCCGGGATCCTGCCAATCTGCGTAGGCACGCGCGTACACAATCCGGCCGAAGCGCTCCGCCGCCGAGCGGAGTGCCGCAACATTCGGGCGCAGACTCCGCTGGGAGAGGCTGTACTTCAGGTTCTCCCAGTCGACGAGCAGGGCGACGTCGCCTCCGGGCGCAAAGTGGTCATTGAGTTCGTTGATTGCCATGGCTCTATAAGGGCGGCGGGTTCACCGCCCCGACCTCCTGATGCGAAGTGGAGTCGACGGTCGGACAGCGGGTCAGGACTCGCCGAACCTGAGCAGAGGCGGCATCGCGCCGGGCGGTGTGATGACGACGAACGCGCTCAGGGGACGAGCGATAGCGGACTCAAAAGGGCGAAAAGAATTCTGTGCAGTTAAGCAGTATTCACGAGAATGGTTCCTGTTCGTTGGCGGGGGCCTGCCGGGCCACCCTGGCGTCGGCGCAATTCACTGACTTTGGTGCTTTTGTGGTTTGTTGGTTACCTCGATGAGCTTTCCCTCCGTTTCGCGTCGCCGGGTAAGAGTTGCGCGAGCCGTTGAGAAGGCCCCGGCATCATTCCTCGTGGGGCTGTCATGACCATCGACTCGAAAGCAAGATAGCACCCTCGTCCCCGGCCCACCACACGTTCGTCACGGCGGAGCCGTAGCGCCCCTCTGGGCCAGCCGCGTAGACTCGCCCCACATTCAGGAGGGCTCAATGGATCTGAAGGGGGGCGTCGTCATCGTCACCGGCTCTGCCACGGGGGTGGGCGCGGCCTGCGCCAAAATGCTCGCGTCGAAGGGCTGCAACGTCGTCGTCAACTACACCCGCAGCGAAGCCGAGGCGAAGGAAACGCAGGCCGCTTGCGAGGCGCTCGGCGTCGAAACTATCCTCTGCCAGGCCGACGTCTCGAAGGACGAAGATTGTCGCCGGATGGCGAATGCTGCGATCGAAAAGTGGGGCCGCATCGATGGCCTCATCAACAACGCGGGCACCACGCACTTCAATAACCACGCCAACCTCGAAGGCCTCTCTGCCGAGGACTTCCAGCGCATCTACGCCGTCAACGTCATCGGCCCCTACCAGATGACGCGGGCGGTTGCCGGCCAGATGAAGAAGCAGGGCCAGGGCGCCATCGTGAATGTCTCATCGGTTGCCGGGGTAATGGGCGTGGGCAGTTCCGTGGCCTACACGGCTTCGAAGGGCGCCCTGAACACCATGACGCTTTCCCTCGCCCGGGCGCTCGGTCCCGAGATCCGTGTGAACACCATCTGCCCGGGGTTCATCCAGGGCAGATGGCTTCGGGGCGGCATGGGCGACGAAGCGTACGAAGCCGCCAAAGCCCACCAGGAACGCGCCACCCCGCTACGCAAAGCCGGCACCCCCGAGGACATGGCCCAGGCCGCCGTCTGGTTCATCGAGGGCGCCGACCTGATCACCGGCGAGATCCTGATCGTAGACGCTGGGTCCCACCTGGGAGCCGCTCCGCTCATCGCGCGGTAGGTGGTGCCGCCCGGTTGTGCCAGGCGTCGAATTCACGCACGTCGCGAGGCCGGCGTGGTCAGCCCGCGATTTGCCTGATCCGCCGCTCCACTTCGTCGATGGAGTAGTCCGGCGTCGAGGCGCCCGCCGTGAGCCCCACGCGCTCGACGCCTGCGAACCATGCCGGGTCCAGTTCGTCCGCCCCTTCGATGTGGTGGGCCGTCGTGCCCTGTTCCTCGCACACTTCCTTCAGGTGGCGCGTGTTGGCGCTCTTCTTGCCGCCGACTACCACCATCACGTCCACGGTTGCCGCCAGGGCGGCTGCTGCTTCCTGCTGGCCCGTCGTCGCGTGGCACAGCGTGTTCACGACGTGCATCTCGAAATTTCGCTCCCGCCCCAGCAGCATCAGGTTCGAGACGAACTTCGCGAAGTCTTCCATCTTGTGCGTCGTCTGGGCCATCACCCCGATCTTGTTCGGGAACCCGCCGGGGAACGCGTCCACCAGCGTCCGCAGGGACTCGAAGTCGGCGTTCGGCACGATCGTCGCGTGCGAGACCCCGTCCTTACCGAGCGTCCAGCCCATGATGCCCCGGACTTCCTTGTGTCCCGGGTCGCCGAAGATCAGCACATGCCAACCGTCGCGCACGAACTTCTGCCCGTAGCGCTGGGCGCGCGTCACGATGGGGCACGTCGTGTCGATGATTTCCAGCCCGCTCGCCTGGAGTTCCTTCATCGCGCGTTCGCCGACGCCATGGGCGGTGATCGCCACTCGCCCCTCGCTCACACGGTCCGCCGTCGCGGCGCCAATGTCGCCATCGACTTCGTCTGGGCCGGGAAGCTGGATGACGCCGTTCCGTTCGAGGCTGCTCACGACGTGGGGGTTGTGGACAATCTCGCCGACGCTGAAGACCGGGCGCTCGGGGCTGGCTTCGCCTTCCATGATCTGCACGGCGCGGCGGACCCCCATGCAGAAGCCCATTTCAGTCGCCCGGATTACTTGCACCATCGGCTACAGCTTCGCCACCTTCAGTTTGAGTATAGGGAGGGTGGTACTTCTCCGGTAACAGGGCCAGGATCTCGCGGCGCATCCGCTCCGTAAGCTCCCTCACCTGTTCCTCTGTCGGCCGGCGTACGGCTTCGAGGTAGATGGGTTCGCCGATGCGGACCGTCATCTTCGGGCGCTTCAGCAGGTTCAGCGGGTTGGAGAACACTTCCGTGCCCGTAATCGCGCACGGGAGGACGGTGGCGCCAGAGTGCAGGGCGATAACCGCAGTGCCGTTGTGAAACGGCCCCATGTACCCCGTCCGGCTGCGCGTGCCCTCCGGGAACATTCCCACCACCCCGCCGTGCCGCAGGATCCGCTCCGCCGTCAGCATCGCCCCGATGTCCGCTTCGAAGCGGCGCACCGGAAACGCATCCCACAGCTTGATGATGACGCCGAACGGCATCTTGAAGAGCTCCACCTTCGCCATGAACCTGATCCGCCGCTTTGCGATGCCGGCTCCCAGGATCGGCGGGTCCGCGTTGTTCAGGTGGTTCGAAACCACGATCAACGCCCCCTCCCGGGGGATGTTCTCCCGCCCGGTCACCTTCCAGCGGACAACCACCGTCAGCAGGAAACGGAGCAGGTAGGTGCAGCCCCAGTAGAACGGGAGCGCGAACGTATGCCAGCTCAGGTGCATCAGCCTGCGCATGCCACCTTCTCCAATGCCAGCTGGATGACTTCCTCGAGCGTCATTTCCGTCGTATCGATGACAACCGCGTCGTCGGCTGGCCGCAACGGGCTCACGGCGCGGCTCGAATCCACCACGTCGCGGCTGACGATTGCCTTCCGGGCCTCCGCCGCGGCCTGCGTCATCTGCTCCCCGCGGCGCCGTGCCCGGGCCGCCTCGCTGGCATCCAGGTAGAGCTTGAGCGGCGCGCCGGGCAATACCACCGTGCCAATGTCGCGCCCCGCGACCACCACCCTGCCGGCCGCCGCAATCCTGCGCTGGTGTTCGACCATCGCTTCGCGCACTTCGGGGATGGCGGAGTACTTGCTCACGTTCGCTTCCACCTCCGGGTCGCGCAGGCGCGGCGTGACGTCCTCTTCGCCGAGGAACACGCGCGTGCCCTCCGGCGTCGCCTCCACCCGCAGGTCCAGGTCTGCGATGAGCCGCGCCAGGTCGCGCGAATCGGGCTCAACCCCCGCCCGCAAGGCGGCGAGGGTCACTGCGCGGTACATGAGCCCCGTGTCGAGAAAGCGGTAACCGTGTTTCCGCGCGATCGCCGAGCCGACGGTCGTCTTCCCGGAAGCCGCCGGCCCGTCGATCGCGATGCAGTCAGGAAGGGCGCAAACCATTGGCTGCCAATCCTAGTGCATCCGGCGCTTGCCGCTACGCCTCGCGCCTGCCACCCGCTGCCGCGTAGAGCGCGTCCACTTCCTCTTCGGTCAGTTCGCGGAACGCCCCCGGACCGAGCGACCCAAGGACCAGCGGCCCGATGCGGATCCGCCGCAAGGCGAGCACCTCCCGGCCGATGGCGTCCATCATTCGCCGGATTTCGCGGTTCTTTCCTTCGCGCAGCGTGAGGATGAGCCAGGCCCCCGGCTCAGGGGGAGGGGTGACGATCGTCGCCTCCTCGCCGCCCTCCTCCTCTTCGTCATCGAAGTCGACCTCGATCTCCGGTCCCGGAGGCGGCGCGGCAGCCGGCCTCGCCGAGACCGCCCGCAGGCGTTCCCCCGCGTCATCGATTCCGCGGACCAGCCGCTCGATGTCCCGTTTCGCCGGGGCGCGGTCCAGCCCCACCAGGTACTCCTTCTCCACTTCGTACCGTGGGTGCGTGAGCAGGTCGGTCAGGTGGCCGTCGTTCGTCAGGATCACGAGCCCTTCGCTGTCGCGGTCCAGCCGCCCTACCGGGTGCAGTTGCACCCCGGCGATCGGCACCAGGTCCAGCACCGTCTCCCGGCCCAGTTCGTCCCGCGCCGTCGTCACGAACCCGCGCGGCTTATGCAGCGCGAAGTACCGGTACCGCCCCTTCAGCACGGGCACCCCGTCCAGCAGGATCTCGTCGAGCTCGGGGTCGGCCCGCGCGCCCAGGGTGTCGACCACCCGCCCGTTCACGCTGACCCGGCCCGCCAGGATCATCTCCTCTGCCGAGCGCCGAGAAGCCACCCCGGCGTTCGAAAGGATCTTCTGCAATCGTTCAGCGGGCACGGGTGCGCTCCTTCAGTGCCCGCAGGCCCGGCCCGAGTTTGAGGCCGGCCACGCCCAGCGACAGTCCGATCAGTCCCCCCATCACTATCCAGGGGGCACTGGAGCCGTCCTCCCCTCCGGGAGGTCCCCCAGTCACGGACGGCCGGTCGTCGTCTTCCCGGGCTGCCGGGGGCCCTGCCGTGGCAGCGCCGGCGACCGTGGACACCGGTTTGGGCGGGAACAGGTTTGCTTCGCCGGGAGTGGGCCGAAGCGTGATCGCCCAGTTCTCGCTTGCCGCATCCGCTGCAACGTCTATCAGCCCGAGCGTTTCCCCGGCCCCCGGCGCGGGCGGCGCGGGGTCGAACACCGAGTCGTCGTCCCCGAACGACACTTCGTCGACAAGGCTCCCATCCGGTGCGAACAGGCGCACGACATCCCCGCTGTTGCCGAGGCCGTTGCCGATTTCGCCGCCCTCCGGCCGTATGCCGGGCACGGCAGGCCCAAGCGCCACGGCCCCGCCCGCCACGACGGCGAACTCACCCGGCCCGATGACCAGGGCCGGGAGGGTCTGGGCGCGCGTGCCGTCGCCGAGTCTCCAGCCCTGCAGGTCGACCGGCTCGCTCCCAACGTTCGCGAGCTCGACCCACTCGAATGCGGCGTCGCGTCCCGGTTCCACCGGGTCGCTCATGATTTCGGTGATGCGAAGGGTCAGGGCTCCCGCCGGGCCGGCGGGCGCAGCCCCTGCTCCCGCAGCCCCTGGCGCCAGGGCGGTGCCCGGCCGCGCGGTCGCCGTCCGCGTTGGTGTGCTTCCACTCTGCGGCGCCTGCGTGGGCCCCGGCGTAGTGGCCGGCGTGTCTGGCTCCGGAGGTGGTGCTTCGACCTGCCGGAGGACCGCATCGTCGAAACAGGCCGTCACCGAGCCCGTAGGCTGCAAGGTCAACCTGAACCGGGCGCTGCGCGCCCCCGGCGGCGCCTGCACGGGTCCCATGGCGATGGGCGACCACGCCTGCGACGACGAAACCGTGCCCTCGGGCGCCGCGATCTGCGAGCCGCTTCCATCCTCGCTCCCGTACCAGCTCACCCGTATCGAGGCGTTCCCGCCGCCCTGGAGGCGCGCCATCGCCGTCCCGCTGTACCAGCTCCCGCCCTCGACTCCGACGACCTGGTAGAGCCACTTCGTCGATGTTGTGTCCGACTCCAGGCAACCGCCGAGCCCCGCCGCGCCACCTCCCGCGAACATCTCGCCGCCGAGCTTCTGCCAGTACGCGGGTTTGCCCGCCGCGGCTACTTCGAAGTCCCCGTTCGCGAGCAGTCCACCGCTGGCCGAGCCCGCGGGCAGCGTCGGCGTCGAAGTGGGCAGGGGCGCGGTGGGCTCGCCTGGCCGCGGCGGCGCAGCGGTCCGCGCCGGTGTGCGGGTTGCCGTCGCCGTCGGTGTTCGCGTGCCGGTGGGCGTCCTCGTTGGCGTGTGGGAGATCGCCGGCGTGTGGGTGTCCGTCGGCGCCGGGTTGCCGCCCGTTGTGCTGGTGGGAGTCGCAGTACTGCCGCCGGGGCTTGCGGGGGTCGGCGTGGCGCTGGGCTCGGTCGTCGCCGTGGCGGAGGGCTCCGGCGTCGGCGTGTCGGCCGCGAGCGTGAGGTCGAGGGAAGCGTCGTCCACGAAAGAAGTCCCGGTGCCGGTCAGCGCGATCACGAACACAACATACGCGGCCCCCGGGTTCGATAGCACATGCTCGAGCGAGATGAGCGTGTAGCCCCCCGAGGTGTTGGCGCTGTTTCCCTGGATGGTCGCCAGCGGCAGAAACGACTCAGACAGGACCTGCACTTCGGCGCGGGCCGCGCCCGCCCCGCTCACGTAGGCACTGGCGCTCAGTGTTGACCCGGGACCAGCGACCGCCGCATAGCTGGCGACGCGGACCGTCTGAGGTGAGGGCCGGGTGACGCCCAGGGCCGTGCCCGTGCGCGCGCTCGCAGTCTCCTGGAACACCGTGGCAGCGCCCTGGATGTCCCAGCTGGCCGGAGCAGCCGGCCCGTCCCACGTCTCGAAGCCAGGATTCTCCAGCACCTGCTCCCCGGCTGCGGGGCGCGCGCCGAGCACGATGAGCACGCCGAGCCCTGCCAGCCCAAGCGCCGCCGGCACGATCTCCCGGCCCCGCGTCCGAAAGAAGCTCCGTCCGTCCACGGGCCGGAAGCCTGAGGCAACGCGGCAGGCGACGGAAGCATAACTTCACGCTAAACCGCGCTTTATGGCGAGCGGATGCCGTTTTCCCGCCGCCCGGCAGCACTTCCGCCCTCACGCCTGCACAATGAGCGTTATGCAGCGTCTCCCGGCCCCTGGACTGGTCTCTGCCGTGAGGCCCGGCTCCCTCGCCGCCGAAGCGGGCATCGAACCCGGCGACTCCATCGTCTCCATCGCCGGCCGCACCCCCCGGGATGTCGTCGACTTCCAGTTCTACGCCGCCGCCCACGAAGTCGAGGTCGCCGTGCGCAAAGCCAACGGCCTGGACGACCTCGTACTGTTCGAAAAAGACATCGACGAGGACCTCGGCCTGGAGTTCGAACGGGCCACCTGGGACGAGGTCATCCTCTGCAACAACAACTGCTTCTTCTGCTTTCTCAAGGGCCTCCCGAAAGGCATGCGGAAGACGCTCTACACCAAAGACGACGATTACCGCCTGAGCTTCCTCCACGGCAACTTCGTCACCCTCACGAACCTTACGGAGTCCGACTGGGAGCGGCTGGAGGAACAGCGCCTCAGCCCGCTGAACGTCTCCGTCCACGCCACGGAGCTGGATCTCCGGCGGCGCATGCTCTCGAACCCCGATGCCCCGGACATCATCGGGCAACTGCGGCGCCTCGGAGACCTCGGCATCCAGGCGCACACGCAGATCGTCCTCTGCCCAGGCGTGAACGACGGCGAGCACCTCGCCCGCTCCATCCGCGACCTGGGAGATCTGTACCCGACCGTCCAGACCGTCTCTGTCGTCCCCGTCGGCGCAAGCCCGAAGCTGGAAGACTGGTCGCTGAACCGCGACGGCATCCCCCTCGTCCGGCCCACGCCCGCCTACGCACGAGAAGTCGTGGGCATCCTCGCCCCATTCCAGAAGGAGTTCCGCCGCCGTTTCGGCGCGACGGTCGTCCAATGCAGCGACGAGTTTTACGTCACAGCCAACCTGCCCATCCCCGGCGCCGCCGCCTATGACGGCTTCCCCCAGTACGAGAACGGGATCGGCATGGTGCGCACCATGCTCGACGACTGGAGCCGGGCGAAACGCCGCGTCCGGCGCGGCTGCGGCACTGGTAAGCACGCGGTTGTCGGGACCGCAGCCCTCATCGCACCCATGCTGGCGAACGTCGCAGTTGAAGTCGCCGCCCTCACCGGCGCTGAGATCGACGTGGTCGGCGTTACCAACTCCGTCTTCGGCGAGCGGGTGAACGTCTCCGGTCTTGTTTGCGGCAAGGATTACGTCGAACAACTCCGCGGCCGCCCGGCGGACGTGTTCATCCTCCCGCGGCCGAGCCTCGACTACTTCGGCGAGAAGTTCCTCGATTCGATGACCGTCGGCGAAGCCGAAGCCGCGCTGGGGGCTCCCCTCGGGTTCGCTTCCCTCTGGTCCGAGGTCGTCGAGATCCTCGAGCACGGCGCTACCCGGCCCCACCGCAACGACGCCCCGAACGGTGCTTTCTGGTCCGAGGCTCGGGCCGGGTAGCTCGATGATGCGGGGACTCCCCTATCCCCCCGCTTCCTCTGCCCGGCGAAACTCGGACTGATACTCCGTGCAGCGGGTGCCTTCATGTCCCTCAGCCAAAACCAGCCGACATCCCGGGCCGCGAGCCTGCTCGCGGCTATCGAAGCGCTGCCCCCGCTCCCCGCTGTCGCGCTCCGCGTGATGGAAGTCGCCCAGGACCCCGACTCCTCGGCTTCCGACCTCGCCCTCGTCGTCTCATCGGACCCGGGCCTGAGCGGGCGTATCCTGCGCGCGGTGAACTCCGCCGCCTACCGGCGCGTCCGCGAAATCACCTCCGTCCAGGAAGCCCTGGTCACCATCGGGTTTGTCCAGGCTCGCAACATGGCCGTCAGCGGCGCCATCGCCGGCGCGTACGCGCCCGACGCCCTCAACGCCCTGTTCCGCATCGAAGTCTTCTGGCGCCACTCCATCGCTGTCGCGTTCAAGGCGGCCGAACTCGCCGGCAAATCCCGCCGCCTCGACGTGCCAAGCGCCTTCACCGCCGGCATTCTCCATAACATGGGCCGTCTCGCCATGTTCTATGCCGATCCTGCTGCCCTGGACCAGGCGATCGCCGGCACGCTCGCGCGCGGCGCAGATTTCGAATCGCTCGAAGGCGACCTCCTCGGTTACGACCACGCTCAGGTCGGCGGGCTGCTGGCCCGGCGCTGGAAGCTCCCGGCCGACATCCAGGAAGCCGTCGGCCACCACCACTCTGCGCCGCCTGATGAAGTCACCCTTGCCGGCGTCGTCCGCGCCGCCGACGAGTTCGTGACCACGAACGGTCTCCTTGCGGGCTACGTCGTCCCCCCGCCGTTGGGCGAACGCGTGGTGCCCTCGCCGGAGTTCTTGCACCTCTCCAGGCAGGTCGATGTATTGATGGAGCTTGTGAAGGGCCGCCCGGCAGGGGTTGCTGCCTGAACCACGATCGGCCCTCTTCAGCATTGCAATGGCATTGGCCGGGCGTAGAGAGGTATTGCTCTCAGCTATACCTCATGCCCTAGATATTCACACGACCGTGTGAATGGTCGTAATCTGCAAGGACGGGCGAATTTGCCCCCAGAGCAAGCACACCATGGCCATCTCTCCCGCGCCGCGAAGTGTCGCCAGCCTCATCCTCTCCAACGCCGGCCAGGTCCACCACAACCTCTCGGTTCCCGTGCTCTACGAGCACGCCGTCAAGCGCAATGAGGGCAAGCTGCTCCAGGGCGGCACCTTCGCCGTGTTTTCCGGCGAACGCACAGGCCGCAGCCCAAAAGACAAGTTCGTCGTCCGCACCCCGGACATTTCCGAGGATGTCTGGTGGGGCAACCACAACCAGCCCCTCTCCGTCGACACGTTCGACCGTCTGCGCGCGAAGGCTGTCGCCTACCTGAAGGGCAGGGATGTCTACCTGCAGGACTGCGTGGTCGCCCAGGACCCGGACCATCAGCGGACCGTCCGCGTGATCACCGAGCAGGCGTACCACTCGCTTTTCGCCCGCACGATGTTCATCCCCTCCACGCCGAAGCCCAGGGACAGCGAGGCGGACATCACCATCATCCACTGCCCCTTCCTCCAGCTGGCGGGCCCGGAAGATGGGGTCAACAGCGACGCGGTCGTGGCGCTGAACATGAGCGAGGGCGTGATCCTCATCGCCGGCTCCGCCTATGCCGGCGAAATGAAGAAGTCCGTCTTCACAGCGATGAATTACTATCTCCCGCTCGACGGCGTCCTCTCCCTCCACTCCGCCGCGAACGTCGACCCCGCGACCGGAAAGACGGCCCTCTTCTTCGGCCTCTCCGGCACCGGCAAGACCACGCTTTCGACCGACCCGGAACGCCTGCTCATCGGCGACGACGAGCACGCCTGGACCGAGCACGGCATCTTCAACATCGAAGGCGGCTGCTACGCCAAGACCATCCGCCTCTCGAAGGAGGCCGAACCCGACATCTTCGAGCAAACCCACGAGTTCGGGACGATCCTCGAGAACGTAATCTTCGACCCCGACACCCGGGAAGTAGACCTCGACAACGACTCGATTACCGAGAACACCCGCGGCAGCTACCCCCTGAGCTCCCTCCGGAACGTCTGGGAAGGCCAGGTGGCGCCGCACCCGTCACACGTCATCCTTCTTACCGCCGATGCCTACGGCGTCCTGCCGCCCATCGCCCGCCTGACGCCCGAGCAGGCCCTCTATCACTTCCTCAGCGGCTACACCTGCAAGCTCGCCGGCACCGAAGTCGGCATCAAAGACCCGGAGACGACGTTCAGCCCCTGCTACGGCGCCCCGTTCATGGCGCTGAACCCCACCGTCTACGCCGGCCTGCTCGAACAACGCCTGAACATGACCGGCGCCCAAACCTGGCTCATCAACACCGGCTGGACCGGTGGCAAGTATGGCGTCGGCAAGCGCATCTCCATCCAGGAGACACGCAAGATGGTCCACGCCGTGCTGAACGATTCGCTCGGCGAGGTCACCTTCCGCAAGGACCCGGTGTTCGGCTTCGAGGTCCCGACCACCGCCCCGGGCGTGGATGAGCGCCTGCTCGACCCGCGTTCCTGCTGGTCCGACGCGGCCGAGTACGACGAGACCTATGCCATGATCGCCGGCAAGTTCCGCGCGAACTTCCAGCAGTTCCGCAACCTCGTCCGTCCCGAAGTCGCCAACGCCGGGCCGTAACCCCCTCCCTGCGACGGACGCGCCCCGCGTGGGGGCTAATCCTTCGAGCAGGCGAGCACCGGGTCGTAGTCAGGGATGTCCGTGATCTTCTCCGTGGGCTGGATCCAGGCCACCTTGCCGTGCTTGTCCACCACGATGACGACGCGGTTGGCCACCCGCCGCGGTTCGATCACCACGCCGTACTTTTCTGCCGTCGCCCCGAGCGGATAGAAGTCGCTCAGGATCGGGAAGTCGACGCCGAGCTCTTTCTTCCACGCGGCCTGCGCCCACACGCCGTCGCTCGAAATCACCACCGGGATCGCGCCCTGGGCCTCGAACTCCTTCCGCTTCTGCTCGATCACCGGGAGCTGGTTGCTGCAAACGGTCGAAAACGCCGCCGGCACGAAGTTGATGATGACCGCGTTCTTGCCGCGGTAGTCGCTCAGCTTGAACTTCTCGCCCGTTGGGCTCGACGGCAGCTCAAAGTCGGGGGCTTCGTCGCCGACCTTCAGGGTGGCGGTTTCGGACACGGCAACACCTCGTTCGCGAAGGGAATAGTCTCCTGATCGTAGCAGCGAAGTGGTTGGAGCGCCGACTTAGCTCCCCGCCGCCCACGATGGGGGTCGCTTCTCCGCAAACGCTGTCATCCCTTCCAGCGCCTCCGACGATGCGAAGTGCACCGCCGAGCGCGCAGCCATCTCCTCGAAACCCTCGTGCACACCGAGGCGGGGCACATCTCGCACCAGCCGCTTGGCCCCTCCGAGGGCGCCCGGGGCGCCCAACCGCAGCTTCTCAAGGTACCCCTCGGTTGCCGAATCCAGCTCTGCGGCCGGGACGGACTGGTTCAGCAGTCCGATCTCGGTTGCCCGCCGGCCGTCGAACGTCTCGCCTGTGAGAAACAGCTCCAGCGCTGTCGCCATCGAAAGCTTGCGCACGAGCAACACGGAGATGATCGCCGGGATCACCCCGATCCTCACCTCGTTCACCGCGAACGTCGCATCTTCGACCCCGACGGCGATGTCACATGCCGCCACGAGCCCCATCCCTCCGGCGCGGGCGGCCCCATTGATGCGGCCCACCACCGGCTTCGGCGCTTCCCAGAGCGCCTCCAAAATCGGTGCGAGCGCGGTAGGCCCGGTGTTGCCGCCGGCCTGGTTCGCTTCGCGCTGCTCCTTCAGGTCCGCCCCCGAACAGAACACTGTCCCCGTCGCCGTGAGGAGGATGATCCGAGCCTTGTCGTCTTCGATTGCCCGCTCCACGTGGGCTGCCAGTTCCGAAGTGAGCTGGCGTGAAAGCGCGTTGCGGTTGTGCGGGGAATCCAGCGTGATCCTGGCAACGCCCCGGTCGGCTTCGTAGCGCACCAGCTCCGGCATCAGGCGCCCTCCTGCGGAAACTCCCCGGGCTTTCGCCCCGGCCCCGGGGGCCCCGCGAACGCCTGCGCAATGCCCATCCACTCGCGCGCCGCATCGCCGATCACTTCGAGCGACGTATCCGCGATGTGACGACGCTGCGTGACAACGCGGCAGAAGTCCGTGGCGGTGCCTCGCACCACGTTTTCCGTGGATTCCTCGCCGAGCTCCCACGTCTCCCCCGAAGGCGCCAGCAGCGAGACGCGGATCGGCACGCGGGCAGGCTCCATGCCGCGGTTTGTGTAGCTGAACGGCCGGGCCCGCACGCCCAGGAAAGCCACGTGCTTCAACCGGTCCGTGTCCGGCCGCTCGATGCCCACGACATCGACTACGTCCAGCCCGTGCGACCACGTCTCCATCAACCGCGCCGTCACGAACGACACGCCGGACATCGGCGGCCCCGCCCACGGGATCCGCGCCGAAGGGTCCACGCCCTCCGTGGCCGCGATCAGGCCGGTCGAGGCCTTCCGCCACCAGGCGAGCAGCTCGGCGGCTGGCAGCCGGCGCGCCCTCGCGAGGTACTCCGCCTCCGAGTTCCCTGGGCGGCGGAAGTGCTCCCGGAACGCCTCGGCATCGCGCAGGGCGAGGGCCGCCGCTTCGTCGAAGTGGGCCAGGTGGGCAACCTGGTCTCGCACCGCCCAGCCTTCCGCGTGCGTTGCGCGTTCCAGGTCTTCCGGCCGGAGCCGGTCCAGCACGCGCTCAAGCGCGCGCTGCTCCTCGGCCAGGTCCCGGACGACCGCATCGAACACCGACGGCATGGCGCGCACTCTACCGGAGCCCCGGCCGGCCCGCGAACCCGCTCCCGCAGGCCCGCCGCGCCCGCCGCGGCCAGTGGCGCGCTTTCCATGAATCTGTCACCCTCTCTCTCTGCATTTTCTCCAACGGAGGCGCCACAACCCGTGAACCTGCTCACCCGTCTGCTTCGCCCAACCCAGACCGCCTACGCCCACTGCGATGGCCCCTGCGGCGTCTACGACCCGGCGGCCGCTCGCATCGCTGCCGAGGCCGTTCTCTCCATGGAGAAGAAGATCGCCGCCCTCGGCGAAGGCAACGACCCGGCGTCGGTGAACACTCGCACGCGCTTCATCGCAATCAAGGAGCAGCAGGCCGAGATCGTCAAGCGCGAGCTCGACATCCTCTGGCACGACTACTTCAAGCCCGAACACCTGGAGAAGTACCCCAACCTCCACGACGTCTTCTGGAAGGCCGCCAAGCTCGCCTCCAAGAACAAGACCGAGCAGGACCCCGCGAACGGCGAGGCCCTCCTCAATGCCATCGAAGAGATCCACAACATCTTCTGGGCAACGAAGGGCCGCAGCGACGTGCCCTTCTACCGCGCCAACCCCTGAACTTGGCGCACCGCCATCCAACGGAGCCCCGCCCAAACCGGCGGGGCTCCTCCGCGTCGCATGAATGTCCGCAAACTCGATGAAATCTATAGGAAAACTCGCATAGCAAGGCCCCTCTCGCGGGTGCAAGATGGATCCATGAACGATCGAGTAACGCGCATTGTGCCTGTTGTTTTTCGGTCTGCGATCGTCGCGGGCGTCATCGCGTTCGCCTATCGCGTAGCCCGCCGCTTCCGCCGGTTCGCAATCTCCGGACGCTCCATGCTGCCCACGCTGAGCCCGGGAGACTGGGTCCTCGTCGATGAGCACGCCTATGACACCCGCCTGCCGCGGCGCGGCCACGTCGTGGTCGCCGAAGATCCCCGCGCGCCGGAGCGTCACCTCGTCAAGCGGGTCAGTTTCGTCGATCTCCATGGCGATGTCCGTCTTGAAGGTGACAACGCAGACGAGAGCACCGATAGCCGCGAGTTCGGCCCGGTCCCTGCCACGGCAGTCAAAGGCCGCGTACGCTGGCGCTACTGGCCCATGACGCGGACAGGAGCCATCGGCTAGCGATTCCGCCAGTCACCTCTGCAGCAAGTCTGTGATCGCCCGCACGAGGGGACCCGCGTCCACTTCCATCGCGACGTACGCCTTCGCGCCGGCAGCCAGGTAACCCAACTTCTCCGACCCGCTCGGCATGGCCGCGAGGACCACCAGTTGTTTCCCTTCCGCGGCCATTGAAGCGCACCGTGGGACAGTGCAATCGACGGTCGTTGTGAGCACGACTCGCTCCGGAACCTGCGCTTCCGCCGTCGATGCCACGCGGACGGCCGCTCCCAGGCGCTCGGAAAGCAGCCGCGAGAGGGCCCTCGCGAGCGTGGGCCGGCCCACGAGAACGCAGACGCCCGGGTTGGCGGACATCGCCTGAACCCTCGCAGAAGCGGGAGTCCCCCGGATGGTCCGGTCGTACACGTCGCTGTGGCAGTTCGGGCCGAACTCGCCGGACGCCGCGATCTTGCTGGACAACTGCTGCTCGTTCGCCTATGAAGTGCACCTGCGAAGGCGCGCCCTTGGCTCCTCGCAGGGGTCGCCTGTGGAACGACGTGAGTTTATCGGCGAACTGAAAGCAGCAGCAGCCGCCCTCGAAGACTTGGGCCGCTCTCCGGAACTCGCCGCGCCCGCCCGCCAACTCTCGTCTCTCGCGAGCCGCCTCCTCGATGCCGGGGCCGAGGAACGGCTGCTCCTGGAACAGGTCGTGACCTGCCTGTTCGAAGCCGGGCTCCTCGTCCAGTTGTCCGCTGTTCCCGGCGATCCGCCCCCGCGCGCCCTCATCAAGCGCCTCGATCGGCTCATGCGCGAAGCGCGCCACCTGGCAGCAGCGGTCCAGGCTGACTGATTCCCTGTCCGCGTGGCAACACAGCATGGCATCCGAGCCATAGAGTAGGGTAAGCCACCCCCATCGGTGGTAGCGTCCAACCGTCATGAGCGTGCGGCCGACCGAACCCCTCACCAAACGGCAGCGCCAGGTCCTCGATCTGCTCGTCCGCGGGTGCACGAACTACAAATCGCGCAGGACAACCCGTCCCCGGGCACTGTCCGCCTGATCCGCAACTACGGCCCCGAGCCGCCTCACCGGGCGCCGCGAGCCCCACTCATCCGCCAGTAGACGCCGCCGCAAGTTGCTCGAGGACCAGCGCGTCCGTGGGAAAGGCCAGGGCCGGCGGCTCATCCGGCGCGAACCACCCAAGCTCGGTGAATTCGCCATCCACCGGGTGCAACCTGCCGCCGGCCTCTTTCCCTTCGAACCATATGCCCACCGTCTGCTTCTCCCGGTTGTGGAAGTTCGAATGCACGGCTAGCACTTCCCCCAGCTCCACTCGCACGCCAGTCTCCTCCTCGAACTCCCGCACGGCCGCCTCCCGCACGTCCTCATCCCATTCCACGTAACCACATGGGATGCACCACAGCCCCGTGTAGTCGCCGGTCGCGCGACGGCCCAGCAACACCCGTCCCGACTCGTCGCGAAGCACCACCGCGACGCCCACCGCCGGATTCCGGTACTCGACGTAACCGCACTCCGGACAACACTGGCGCTCCCGCCCGGACTTCTGACGGCTCTCGAGCCGCGTCCCGCATTGCGGACAGAACGTTGCGCTCACGGCTGCGGGAGCTTGCCGTCTGCACGCAGACGGCACATCGTCACCAGGTCCTCCGCCACTTTCGCGATGGCGATCTTGACGCTCGCGTTCGCGGGCTCGTCGCCCGGACCCCAGTGTTCGCTTGCGCGGGAAATGACCACATCCGGGACCGCCGCGATCCCGCCAATGTGGCGCATCACCCGCGCCACGTCTGTCACCCCGGGCTCAGCGTCGCCTCCCGCAATCCCGATCAACGCGAACGGCTTGCCGCCCGCATGCGGCAGGTCGATGAAATCGAGCGCGTTCTTTAGCCCCCCGGGCATCGCCCCGTGGTAGCTGGGCACGGTGATGAGGAACCCGTCCGCTGCTTCGCACGCCGCCCGGAAGGCGGCCACAGTCGCCGGGTATTGTTCGTCCGGCCGCCCATCGAGCAACGGCAGGGAGCCGATTTCGAACGCCTCGCACTGCGCGCCGGCGGATTCGAGCGCCTTGAAAACGAATGAAAGGGCCCGGTCGGCCGAGCTGCGAGGGCGGATGCTGCCGTTGATCCCGAGGATGCGCGTCATACTGGAAAGCCTACCCAGCGTGCGTCGAACGGGCGATTGCTTCTGTGCCCTCGAATCTGCGAAAGCGCGTACACTTTTGCCATGCCGCGCATCGTCGTCGTCGGCTCCCTCATGATGGACCTCGTGGTCGGTGCGCCGCGCCTGCCCGCCATCGGCGAGTCGCTCATGAGCGACTCGTTTCGCACCTCTCCGGGCGGCAAAGGCGCCAACCAGGCGATCGCCGCCGCCCGCCTCGGCGCGCAGGTCTCCATCGTCGGCCAGGTCGGGGCCGATCGGTTCGGCGAAATCCTCCGCAGCGGGCTCGAAGCCGCCGGCGTCGAAACGCGCTACCTCACTGTCGACCCGGCCATCGGCACGGGGGTCGCTGTGCCGGTCGTCTTCCACGACGGGAACAACCTCATCTTCGCCATCCCCCAGGCGAACCACGCGCTCTCCGTGGCGGCTGTCGAAGCCGCCCGCACGGCCATCGAAGCCGCCGACATGCTCATGGTGCAGTTCGAAGTGAATATGGAGGCCACCCTTGCCGCCGTCCATATCGCCGCCCGTGCCGGCGTCCCGATCCTCACCAACCCCGGCCCAATCGCCGCGCACCCGCCCGAAGTCGTCACCCTCGCCAGCGTCCTCGTGCCCAACGAAGTCGAGGCGGCCGCCCTCGTCCCCGGTGCCAACGGGGACCACCTCCTCGAGCTAATGGTCCTGCGCCGGGCCGTCCCAAACGTCGTGATCACGCTCGGCGCAGCCGGGGCAACCTTCTACGACGGCGCCGAACCCGTCCTTGCCTCCGCGTTTCCTGCCCGGGCGGTCGACACCGTCGGCGCCGGCGACGCTTTCTGCGGCGCCCTCGCCGTCGCCCTCTGCGAGCGACGCCCCCTTCGCGATGCCGTCCGCTTCGCCAATGCGGCGGGCGCGCTGTCGGTGTCGAAGCCCGGCGCCCAGCAGTCGCTCCCGTACCGCGCCGAAGTTGAGGAGCTCTTTGCCGGCCCGGGGGGAACTTTCCATGCCCTTTCGGCGTCCCCTGTTGAAGATGGAAATCCCCGCGCCGATACTGAACCTCGCCCCGGGTTGGCCACTTGAGCCTCCAACAACGTTTCTGCCCGCTGTGCGACCGAGCCTTTCACGAAACGGAGGCAGTCCTTCGTTGCGAGGGTTGCGGCGTCCTCCACCATCCGGGCTGCTGGGTGACCAACGGAGGGTGCGCAACGGAAGCCGAACACCGGATCGCGCCCCAGGCCATGGCCTACTCCTCCTCCGAACGCGCGGCCGGGGCCCCTGCCCCCCACCCCGGGGAAGGCACCCGAATGGCCCCGCTTCCGGCCGGCGAGGACGCGGCCCCGCCGGAGCCTATCCCGCTCCGGGCCGTTCGGCAGCAGGAACCTGCGTCCCCGGCGGACGACGACGATGGCCTCGTCATCGGAGGGACGGCGTCGTCGCCGCCAATGATTCACCGGACGCTCCCCTCAACAGTGGGGCTTCCCGCCAGCAGCAGCCCACGGCGGTACCAGCCCCCTCCCGGCGAGCACATGCCGCGCCGCCAGATGCCCAAGATCTACGACCGCCATCCCATCCTCGGGTACTGGTACGTCCCCGCCGCCGTCCTCGTCGCCGTGTTCGTCGCCTTTGCCGTGGTCTGGACGGTAGGGCGCCTCACCGGAGACGACGGCCCGGACCAGGCTTCGAACCCAACGCCCGGCCCGACAACGGCCGGGGTGGGGAACACGCCCGCCGCGCCGGTGACTTCGGCGCCGACCGCGCCGGGCGGCACGCAATCCCCGGCGCCCTCTACGGGGCCGGGAAAGTTCAAGGGAGGGGACACGGTGGTGGTGACGGGTGCGGCGCCCGACTGTCTCAACGTCCGCGTCGCGGCGGGCACAGGCAACGACGCGATCGTCTGCGTCCAGGAAGGTACGGAAATGCGCATCACCGGCGGCCCGACCACCGCCAGCGAGCTCACGTGGTGGAAAGTCCAGACGGAACTCGGTGAAGGATGGGCGGCCGAAGACTACCTGTCGTTGAAACGTTGACCCGCTACCTCCCGATTGTCGCTGCGGCCGCCCTGGTCGCCGCGGCGTGCTTCGGAAAAGGCGGCGGCAACGGCCCCACACCCGCCCCGCAGGCATCCTCGAGTGCGAACACCACGCCAACGTCGCTCCCGACTTCCACGCCGGACCCCCTCACAACTCCTCCGGCCTCCCATCTCGATGCGCGCGGCTGGCTGGAGCGCGCCCTCGGGCCCACGCGGTTCGAACCCCCGTGCCCGCCCCGCCTGACCGCCGTAGGCGTCGCCTGCGCGCTGGGCGACGCCAACGGCGACGGACTGCCGGAGCTGGCCTACCTTGTGCCGGTTTCGATCGCGGGCTCCCAGTTGCCGGAGCCATCGGCAGTCTTCGTCCGCGACAGCCGCTCCCAGGAGCTCCACGAGTTCTCTTTCGACCTGACCGCCGACTCGTCCATCTTCGGCATCGCCTTTTTCTCCCTGCAGGACCGCAACGGCGACGGCCTTGCGGACCTCGCCTACCTGCAAAACATCTGCGGTGTCACCGGGTGCAGGACACGTCCCGTCGTCCAGTCGTGGGACGGGACCGCCTGGCGCGACATCGGCCCCGCCGACTCAGGCATCACGAACATCGACGAGGCGCGCTGGGAGGGCGCCGGCAGGGCCAGCAAGCTGGTCCTCCACGGCGGCAAGCTCCCGCCGAACGCTCCGGTTGAAGCCGGCCCCACCCGGGCGGCCACCACCACTTACCACCTTGCAAACGGCCGCTTCACCGTCGAGAAGGTGGATGCGGACGCCCCTGAGTTCCTGTACCACGCCGTCCTGGACGCCGAAGAGCTCTTCGCCCGGGATTGGCTCGCCGCCATCCCCGCTTACGAGGCGCTGGCGAAGGACACCGGGTTGAAGGACTGGCAGGCGAGGCCCGGCCAGGACGACCGGCGCCCTTCCCTGCGCGGGCTCGCCCTCTTCCGCATCGCCCTGGCGACGGCCGCTCTCCAGCGCGACCCCGCGACGCTCAACGCTGCCCTCGACCGGGTCATCCTGGAGAGTAAGGAACCGCTCTTCGTCAACGTCGCCCAGCAGTTTCGGAAGGGCTACAACGAGCGCGGTGGGGTCATCGGCGGCTGCGCGGAAGTGAACCTCTACCTCTCCCGTCCCGTCGAAGGCACCGACACTCGCGGCTACGTCACGCAGTTGTTCAACTACGGCTACGCCAACCCGCCGGGAAGCGACTGGCTCCAGCGTATCTGTCCCCTGTAGCCGTTTGCCTGGCCGCCGGGGCCGTTTAGTGGAACATCCGCCGCAGGTTCGCCATCTCGATGGCTGCCTGCGCTGCCTCTTCGCCCTTGTGGCCATCCTTGCCGCCCGCCCGCGAAAGCGCCTGTTCCACCGTGTCGACCGTCAGGACGCCGAAGATGACCGGCACGCCCGTCTCACGGGCGATCGCCGCGATCCCCTCGGCCGCCCCGCCGGCGACGTATTCGAAGTGGGCGGTATCGCCGCGGATCACTGCCCCGATGCAGATGACGGCATCGAACGAACCGCTCCTTGCCGACCAGCTGGCTGCCGTTGGGATTTCGAACGCCCCGGGCACCCACGCCACCGTCACGTTCTCCGTCGAAACGCCCCGCTCCCCGAGACACGATTCCGCCCCTTCCAGCAGCTTCCGCGTCACGAACTCGTTCCAGCGCGCCACGACGATACACACGCGCAGGCCCGCGCCGTCGAGCGACCCTTCCAGTACCGGCATCTACTTGCCCCCGCCCGTCGTGACCGACTCGAGCCCGTCGAGCAGGTGGCCCATGCGCTGCCGCTTGGTGTCGAGGTAGCGGACGTTGTGGGGATTCGGCTCCGTCTGGATCGAAACGCGCTCCACGACCTCCAGTCCGTAGGCTTCGAGGCCGGCCCGTTTCGCCGGGTTGTTCGTGATCAAGCGCATCTTGCTGACGCCGATGTCCCGCAGGATCTGCATGCCGATGCCGTAATCGCGCCGGTCCGCCGGGAAGCCCAGGGCAAGGTTCGCATCGACCGTATCGAGGCCCCGATCCTGTAACTCGTAGGTCCGCAGCTTGTTGTGCAGGCCGATCCCGCGGCCCTCCTGCCGCATGTAGAGAAAGACGCCCCCCTCCTGCGCGATCATGCGCAGCGCCCGGTCCTTCTGCTCGCCGCAGTCGCACCGCATCGAACCGAACACATCGCCGGTCACGCACTGGTCGTGCACCCGCACAAGCGTCGGCGTGGCCGGGTCGATCGGGCCTTTCACGAGTGCGACGTGCTCATCCGGGAAGTTCTCGGCCTTGTAGGCAAGGATCATCATGTCGCCGTACGGCGTCGGCAGGCGCGTCTCGGCCACCCGCGTCACCAGCCGTTCGTTCCGCAGCCGGTACTTGATCATGTCGTTCACGGTGACGATGCGGAGCCCGTGCCGGCGCGCGAAGCGCTTCAGGTCCGGCATGCGCGCCATCTCGCCGTCCATCTTCATGATCTCGCAGATGACCGCGCCGTGAGCGAGGCCCGCCATCTTCGCGAGGTCGAGGCTCGCCTCTGTCTGCCCCGCGCGGACGAGCACGCCGTCGCGCCGGGCGCGAAGCGGGAACATGTGCCCCGGCCGCGCCAGGTCGTCTGCCCGCGTCGCCGGGTCCATCAGCACCTGCACGGTGCGCGCGCGGTCCGCTGCGCTGATGCCGGTAGTCACCCCGGTCCGCGCCTCCACCGAAACGGTGAACGGCGTCCCGAACCCGGACGTGTTCGCCTTCGGGTCCACCATCAACGGCAGCCCAAGTTCGTCGCAACGGTCCTCCGGCAAGGAACAGCAGATCAGCCCGCGCCCGTATTTCGCCATGAAGTTGATGGTCTCCGGCGTGACGAACTGGGCCGCGATGCACAGGTCCCCTTCGTTCTCGCGCTCTTCGTCGTCGGTGATGATGACGAAATGGCCGCGGCGGAACTCCTCGATGGCTTCCGGCACCGTCGCCATCACCGGGTCTCGTTCAGTCATTGCCGTGCCTCCGCGACGAAGTTCTCGATGTAGCGCGCGATGATGTCGGTCTCCAGGTTGATCCGGTCGCCCGGTTTACGGTTGATCAGGTTGGTGTGCTCCTGCGTGTACTGCACAAGCGACACCGAAAAGCTCTCTTCGTCCTTGGCGATGATCGTGAGGCTGATCCCGTCGATGCATACCGGTCCCTTCACCACCATGTAGCGGAGCAACTCGGGCGGCGCCAGGAACCGCGCGATGATCGCCTCGCCCTCGGGGGTGAGCGAATGCAGCGTGCCCGTCCCTTCGACCACGCCCCGGACGATGTGGCCGCTGAGCCGGTCCGTCGGGCGGCAGCTGCGCTCGAGGTTGACCAGGTCCCCCACTTTCAGCTCGCCCAGGTTCGAGCGGCGGTACGTCTCGGGCATGAGGTTGGCGAAGAAGGTTTCCCGGTCCATCTCCGCCACCGTCAGGTCCACGCCGTTGATCGCGATCGAATCACCGAGGTTGCTGTCCTCCAGGATTTTCGGCGCGCGGATGCGGAGCGTGCCCTCGCCCGCCTCCACGACTGTCCCAACCTCTTCGATGATGCCTGTGAACACTGCGTCGCCCCCGGCGGTGGTCTCGATGGACGCGGGGACGGTGGGAGAGCCCGCGCAGGCTAGCGCGGGGCGGGCCTGCCGCTGCACAAGGGCAACGCGCACGCCGCGAGTGTCCTCTCCCATCCGGACTGTGACCGTCGGCCCCGGAGTTTCACCGGGTCAGTCGCTTCGCTTGCGAAGCGAGTCGCGGGCTTTCACCGCCGGTGGGGAATTTCACCCCGCCCCGAGAACATCTAATCGTATCGTTAGCTTTACGCTAAGGAGTTGTCAAGCCTGTTGTTCACATGCGGAGCCGGGGCTATCCCCGGCCAGCCGCCTACCCCTCCGGCCTGACTACCAGCTTCGAGAACATCCGGCGCTCGAAGCCGGGCGCGCGCTCGTCCCCGCCGGGGTGCAGCCGGAGATGCGGGAACCGCTCGATTACCGCATGGATCGCCACTTCGCCAATCATCCGTGCCAGCGGCCCGCCCAGGCAGATGTGCGGCCCCATCCCGAACCCCAGGTGCTGCCGGGCATCGCGCCGCACGTCGAGCCGGTCCGGGTCCGGGAACACCCCCGGGTCCCGGTTCGCTGCACCGGCTACCACGAACACGGCCTCGCCTTTCCGGATGCGGCGGCCGTGCAACTCGATGTCCCGTGTCGCCAGCCGTGGCACGGCATGGATGGGGCTGTCGTACCGCATCAGTTCGTGAATCGCCCCGGGGATGAGTTCGGGGTTGTTGCGGAGGTCTCCCAACTGGTCCGGGTTGGAGAGGAGTGCGTGGAGCCCGTTCCCGATGAGGCCGGCGGTCGGCGCCAGTCCGACTGTGCCGACGTGCGCAGCCAACGAGAGCACCTGTTCGCGGTCGATTTCCGCGCGGCCCTCCGCCGCGAGGAGCGCCGGCAACAGCGCTTCCTCGTCTCCCGCCTCCACCGCCGAGAGCATCTCCTCTGTCTGCTCGATGGCCCGCTCGCTCGCCGCGAGCGCTGCCCCTGTTGCGCCGGGCGAGGTGCGCACGGTTTCGATGATGTTGAGGGCGGTCAGCCCCACTTCCCGGGCGTCCTGGGGAAACCCAATGACCGGCGCCACCGCCCCTGCCGTGAGCGGCTCCGCGAACGTGCTCATCACGTCGAACGGCTCACCCGGCTCTACCCGGTCCAACAACTCGGCGGCCATCTGCTCCACCGCAGGGCGCACACGGTTCACCGTCCCAGGATGGAACACCCGGTTCACAAGCCGGCGCAGCCGAGTGTGTTCCGGGGCATCCGTCCCCGCGAGCGGCGGGACCTTGATCGGCAGCTTCTGCGCATCCTTCGCCATCCGGGCGGCCAGTTCGCCTGTCGCGTGCTCACGGCTGGCCGAAAAGCCTTCGTGGTCCCGGAGCACGTCGGCACAAATGTCGTACCGGGTGACGATCCATGCCTGGACATCGAGACTGAGGAACACCGGCGTTTCCGCGCGTAGCCGCGCGAGTGCCGCGTAAGGGTTCGCCGTGTACGCCGCTCGATGTGGGTTGAAGAACATGTGCCGCCCGGCCCCCGAAGCTCAGCGCGATCGTACGGCTCATGGTTAGAGCCGTACAAACGAATACGCCCCGAATTCCGAACGGGATTCAGGATTTTCCAAACCTGCGTTGCCGCCGTTTTCAGCCCGTTGTGGCCCGCCGTTCCAACAGCTTGACCAGCACGTCATACGTCGCGTACGCGTCCGCCAGCGCGCCATGTTCGCCCATGCGTCCGATCCCCAACCGGTCCGCCACATGGCCGAGGTTGAACCGGTCGACCTGGCCGCCGCCTTTGAGGAGCGCCCGGGCAATCGGTTGGACGTCGAGTGCGACGGTAGCGAACGGCCACGGCTGCTGCAGGCGCCGGTACGTTTCGGCCAGGAACGCCATGTCTTGCCCGATTCCCCACCCGGTCACGATCGCGTCCCGCCCGATGGTGCTGAACTTCTCCAGCGCCTCCTCCAGCTCGAGCGCCTGCTTCCATGCCCTGGGGGAGTAGCCGACGACCTTCAGTGCCGCCGGTACTGCATTTCCAATGTGCCGCGGCCGCACCCGGGCGCCCCAGGCCTCCTCCTCCGGGAGGCCCGGAGAGACCGCGGCGCGCACCCCCGCGAGGTCCAGCACTTCGTGCATCTGCACGTTTGGGCCGCTCATCTCGAGGTCGACCACGTAGAGCGCCCGGGCCGCCGCGAGGTCGTCCACGGTGCCGGGCTCCTGCGTGAGCCGTCCGTCCTCTTCGAGGCGGCGCAGGCCGCCGGCCAGGAGGGCAACGACGTTGTCCATTCAGATCCGCCTGAGTTCCCGCGCACCAAGCGTAATCGCCAGTGTCAGCCCGGCAGCCACTACCATCCATCCCCCAACAACGTGTGGAGCGCCCCACACGTCGATCATCCTGCCCATCACCAGCCCCGCGAACGGAGTCATGCCCCAGGTCATCGTCTGCAGCGAAACCACGCGGCTGCGATATTCCGGGTCGGCTTTCATCTGCATGAGCGAGGCGTTGAACGCCGAGTAGATGCTGTGGAACACCCCCGCTACAGCGAGGATGGCAACCGCGAGCCACAGCTCCCGGGAAAGCGTGAAAAGCCCGACCGCCGAGCAGTACAGGAAACACGACCACATCATCCCCGGCCCGATCCGGCTGTTGTTCGAAGTCGCCGCGACGATCGCGCCTCCGAGCAGCGAGCCGAGCCCGACCGACGCGGCGAGGTAGCCATACGCCGTCTCGTCGCTCTTCAGCACGTCTGTCGCGAAGACCGGCAGGAACGTGACGTACGGGTACACGAGCAGGCTCGGGATGATCGCCATCGTCACGATGAGCGCCATCCGCCGGTCGCGGACGACGTACGCCAGCCCGGAGGCGACGCTGCCAAACACGCCCTCCTTCTTCGAGAACCCCGTTGCCGGGCTCGGGTGCAGCCTTGCGGTCAGCACCACGGCGAGCGCCAGGCAGAGCGCCTGCACCGTGAATGTGCCCTCCGTCCCGATCAGCCCGATTAGCGCCCCGCCGATGGCGGGGCCAATCACCCGCATGGCGTTCCCGCCCAGGGCGTTCAGGGCGACCGCGTTCGTCATTTCGTCCGACCCCACCGTGTCGAACACCAGCAGGCTCCGGATCGGCCCGGCAAGCGCCTCCACTACACCGGCGGCTGCCGCGAAGATGTACACCATCCAGATCTCGATGTGCCCGGACCAGACAAGCACAGCGAGCGCGCCGGCGATCGACGCACTGCCGCTCGTATAGAGCATGAGCTGGCGACGGCGCTCATAGCGGCCGGCGAGATACCCGCCAAACGGCGAGAGCAGCATCAGGAATGCCCCGCGCAGCAGCGCGACGGTCGCCAGGTCAGTAGCGCTCCCTCCAAGGTCCACCTTCACGAGCCAGCCCTGGCCGATGGTTTGGACCCAGGAACCGATCTGGAGCGCCATCGTGGATGCGAGGAGGAAGCGGAAGTCCCGGTGCCGCAGGGAAGCCAACGGCCTCCCGGGCGCGGTCAACCCGGTCCCGGCTGGCTGGGATGCTTCGAGAGGCTCTGCGGTTACGGACAAAGGGTGGCACCGGGCGGAGCTGCCGTCCCGTTCGACCGTACACAACCCTCCCGGAACAAACCACCCATCGCCTCCTTCCGCTACCATCGAACGCAGACCACGACGAACGAGGCCCGCCATGCCCAACCCCGGCGCCGAAGCCATCGAGTTCTTCCGCAACCGCTACAACATCGATTCCGCCGCCATGTCCACATTGCTGTCGATCGCCCTCAGCCGTGGTGGCGACTTCGCGGAGCTCTACTTCGAACACCGCACCGACAGTGCCATCCAGTGGGAGGACCAGCGCGTCAAGTCTGCTTCGCGGAACGTCGCGCAGGGCGTCGGCATCCGGGTCGTCAAGGGCGATGCCATCGGCTACGCCTACACCGAGTCCCTCGACATGGAAGCGATGCGGCGCGCGGCGGAAACCGCATCCCGCATCGGCAGCGATGATGAGCGCCCTCAGCCGATGGACGCCACGCCCTACCTCACTTCAGGCTCGTTTTACTCCACTGCCGAACCGCTTACCGATGAGCCGGCCGCCCGGAAGGTCGCCTTGCTGGAGCGCGCCGACCGTGCCGCCCGCTCCTTCGACCCCAGCATCGCCCGCCTCGATGCCAGCATCGGCGACGAGCTCAAGTACGTCATGATCGCCCGCAGCGACGGCAAGGTCGTCGGCGACGTGCAGCCCCTCATCCGCTTCAACGTGAGCGCCCTCTCCCAGCAGGGCCAGAGCCGCCAGGTGGCCCGCACCGGCGGCGGTGGGCGGCTCGGCATCGAGTACTTCGAGCGCGTAACTCCGGAAGAACTCGCCCGTGAAGCGGCGCGCCAGGCCGTCCTGCAACAAAGTGCCATCGAAGCTCCCGCCGGCACGTTCCCGGTCGTCCTCGCCGCCGGGGATAGCGGCGTCCTCCTCCACGAGGCTGTCGGCCACGGCCTCGAAGCCGACTTCAACCGCAAAGGCACCAGCAACTACTCGGGCCGCGTCGGCCAGCCCGTCGCCAGCCCCCTTGTCACCGTCGTCGACGACGGCACCATCCTCGATTCGCGCGGCTCCATCAACGTCGACGACGAAGGCAATCCCACCACTCGAAACGTCCTCATCGAGGACGGGCGGCTGCGCGGCTACCTCCACGACGAAGTCAGCGCCCGCCACTTCGGGGTCGCGCCATCCGGCTCCGGGCGCCGGCAGACCTTCAAGGACTACATCATGCCGCGCATGACGAACACCTTCATGCTGCCGGGCGACAGCACGCCGGAGGACATCATCCGCAGCGTCGACCGGGGCATTTACGCGGTTTCCTATTCCGGCGGCCAGGTCAACATCTCCAACGGGGACTTCGTCTTCTCGGTCACCGAGGCCTACCTCATCGAGAACGGCAAAGTCACCGCTCCGCTCCGCAACGTCATGCTCATCGGCAACGGGCCCGACGTCCTGTCGAAAGTGACGGCCGTCGCCAACGACTACCAGCTCTCCGATGGCCGTTGGACCTGCGGGAAAGACGGCCAGTCCGTGCCGGTCGGCGTCGGCATGCCGACGGTGCTGGTCAGCGGCATTACCGTCGGCGGGACGAAGGTGGGAAGGTAGGGTGGCGCGGAGGCCCGACCCTCACCCCCACCCCTCTCCCGCGACGGGAGAGGGGGCTCGGTTCCACGTCGATAATGTGCCCGCAGCGCGGAAGCTTCGAAAGCAGCTCACGAGCACCGAGGCAATCCTCTGGGAACGGCTGAGAAGCCGTCGTTGCCTGAACCTCAAGTTCAGGCGCCAGCACCCGATAGGGCGGTACGTCCTCGACTTCTACTGCGAAGAACTCATGGTTGCGTTGGAAATTGACGGCGGGTATCACCAGGAGGCAGAGCAACGCCAGCGAGACCTGGAGCGCCAGGTCGAACTCGAGCAACGCGGGATACGATTTGTACGGGTCGCAGTTCCGCTCGTCACAGAGGATCCGAAAGCACTGATGCCCTACCTCGTTCAGATATTCTCTCTTCAGCGTCGAACCCCTCTCCCGTAGCGGGAGAGGGGATGGGGTGAGGGACAAATTCGCTCGGGGGGTGAGGTTTTGGAAGGTCCAACTCCACTGGCAATCGCAACCCAACTCGTCGCGCTCGCCCGGCGTGCCGGCGCCGAGCAATGCGACGCAATCGTCTCCATGTACACCGAATCCAACGTCACCGTCCGCCTGGGGGAACTGGAGAAACTCATCGAGGCCGGGTCGATGGCGGCCGGGCTCCGCGTGATCAACGGCGGGCGCACTGCCGTCTGCTCCACTTCGGACCTCACTCCGGCCGCGCTCGGGCGCTTCGCGGCCGACACCGTCGAACTCGCCTCGATTTCCGAGCCCGACGAGTTCGCGGGCCTTCCCGACCCTGGACTCCTCGCTCGCGCGCGGGATGCGGCGGGCCTCTCGCTCTACGACGAGCGCCTCGAAGCACTCGCCACCGAAGAAAAGGTCCGCATGGCTACCGCCTGCGAGGCCGCTGCCCTCGCCGCCGACCGCCGCATCACGAATTCCGATGGGGCAAGCCTGTCCACCCGGGTCGGACACACCGCGCTCGCGAACTCGCTTGGGTTCGAGGGCTCCTACCCGGCCACGAGCATCTCCCTCATGGTCGAAGCCATCGCTGACGACAGCGATGGCAAGAAGAGGAACGGCTACTGGTACGCTGCCGAACGCCACCTCCATCGCCTGATGGACCCGGAAGAGGTCGGCCGGATCGCCGCGCGCAGGACGGTCGACCAGCTCGGCGCCGTGAAGATCGCAACGCGGCAGGCCCCGGTTGTGTTCGAGCCGCGTATGACGGTCGCGCTCATGGGCGACCTCGTCTCCTGCGCGACCGGCGCTGCTCTCTACCGCGGCGCGACGTTCCTGGCCAATCGCAAGGGCGAACAGGTCGGTTCCGGGCTCGTGAACATCGTCGATGACCCGACTCGTCCCGGTGGCCTCGGCTCGCGACCCTTCGATGGCGAAGGTGTGACCGCCCGCCGGAACGAAGTCTTCCGGGCGGGCGTCTTCGAAGGCTTCCTGTTCGACTGCTACACGGGACGCCGGACGGGCAACGCCACCACAGGCAGCGCGCAGCGCGGCGTCGCCTCACTCCCGGCGCCCGGCCCCTCGAGCCTCGTGTTCGAGCCCGGCGACCTCGCCCCGGAAGAGATCCTGGCGGGCGTGAGCGAGGGGCTCTACCTCACGACCCTCATGGGGAGCGGCTTCAACCCCACGACCGGCGACTACTCACGGGGCGCGGCCGGGTTCTGGATCGAAGGCGGCCGCATCGCCTTTCCGGTGACTGAGGTCAACATCTCCGGCCACATGGCGAGCATGCTCGCCTCGGTCGATGCCGTCGGGAACGACCTCGCCTGGTTCGGATCCTCCGCCGCCCCGACCATCCGCGTGCGTGAGATGACCATTTCGGGGACGTGAGTTCGAGCGCTCAGGTCGCCGGGACCGAATCATGACGCTCCGCGAGACCTGCACGCACCGCCGGGTCGGTCAACGCCTCGGGGCCGAGCTGGCTCATCTCGATGAACATCGCTTCGAGCTGGCCCGGGACCAGTGCCAGCAGTCGGCCGCCGCCTGCGCCGGCCCGGATCATGTGCACCGTGTTGGGCGCCACCGTTACGAAGTCGCCTGCCCGCGCCGCGACCATCTGCTCGCCAAGCCGGAACTCAAACTCGCCGTCGAGCACGTAGAACGACTCGCGGCCGTTCCTGTGGACGTGCGGCACCGTCCAGGGCCCTTCCGCCCCGCTGAATTCGAGCACGCCGAAAGCGCCGCCGAGCTGGTCGCTCGCTACCCGGACTTCGAACGTCGTCGTGCCGATTGAGTAGCGCGGGCCCTGGCCACGAGTTGCTACGAGCGAAGCGTCAACCACTTCTTCCTCCACGCCCTTGGATCGGGCGCGGCGGATTCTCCCATGCGCCTGAGGCGGACTGCCACCCTGGGGGACGGGCGGCAGTTAACGGAAGCTCAGCGAGCTCTTCGTCTTCGCGATCACCCAGTACGCGCCGCCCTGTTTCAACGTCTTCAGGTTGTTCAGGTAGTCGGGCAGGCCCGGGAAGTACCGCTTCCATTCCTTCGCCACCGGATCCCACTCGTACACGACCGAGATGGTGTTGTTCCCCTTGAACGCCTCCGAAGGAGCGACGTTGCCTCCGGGCCAGGCCACGAGGTTTGCTCCCGGCGAAAGCGGCAGCGAACTGCCGGGGCCGGCCGGGGTGTTCGTGGGAGCCGCCGGAGTCGCCGTGGGACTGGGCGCGGCCGTCCCCGTGGACGTGGGGGTCGACGTGTTCGGCTTCACTGTCGGCGTGCTCGTTGGGAGCGGCGGAGTGGGCGGGGTGAGCCCGCCGCCGCCCTGGTTCGGCGTTGGCGTCCGCGTGGGCGTGCTTGTCGGCAGTGGTGGCGTGGAAGGCGGCTGGCCCCCGCCCTGGTTGGGTGTGGGAGTGCTCGTCGGCAGCGCCTGGGTCGGCGTGGCTGTGGGATTCTGCCCCTGCGGCGTGTTTGTTGGCGGGACAGGAGTGTTGGTGCGTGTCGGTGTCGCGGTAGGCGTGTTGGTCGGCCCCGCTCCGCCGCCGCCGGTCCCGTCGTTCGTGGCCCCGAACGTCGTCGCCCAGTACCAGCCATACTGCGAGCCCGCGCCGTAATAACGCGCGATGCCGATTTGCTGGTAGTACTGGCCCAGCATGTTGGCGTTATGCCCCGGCGAGTTCTGCCACGCGGTGAAGGCCGCCTGCGCCGTGCTCCAGGCGCCGCCGGCCGCCAGGTTCTCCCCCGCGCCCGACGGGTAGCCGCAGTCGATCGCCCGCGAATACGGCGACCGGCCCAACGAGTCGGTATGCGAGAAGTAGTTGTTCGTCGCCAGGTCTTCGGCCATCCAGGCCGCGCCCCGGTTCAAGTTCGTCGAAATCGTCAGCGCGCCAAGGCCGTTCTGCTGGCGGTAGTTGTTAATCAGCCCGAGGAACGCCAGTTCCTCCGAGTCGTTCGCGTCGTGCGAAACCGTACAGTTGGTGATCGCCGCCGCACCCTTGTCGGAGACGACCATCATTGCGAATGCGGCGAGCAGCGCCCCGGCCAGCGCCAGCGCCAGGGGGAGGACCGCCCGCTGTTCGATGTTTCGCACGTGCATACCAACCCCTCCACCAGGTCCCGTTCCCCGTAGGGACCTGTATGAGGAATCGGCGGCCATGCGGAGACAGCCGGTTGACGCACGGTGACTGAGTTGGGTCGAAAGGGCTTCTGTGAAGGCCCCTCGTGCGGGAATGCCGTCCCGCCGCGCGCCCTATCCCGCGGACTTGCGCCGGAAGTCCTCTATCGCCGCCCGCAGCGCGTCCGCAGCGAGGACGCTGCAATGGATTTTGTCCTTCGGCAGCCCGCCCACGGCCGCCGCGATCTCTTCTCGCGTCAGCGCTTCTACGCGCTCCAGTGGCCAGCCGAGCACCATCTCGCTCGCGACCGAACTCGTGGCGATGGCCGGTGGGCATCCTCGGGTCTGCCACTTCACGCCCGCGATGTGGCCCTCGACAACCCGGATCATCACCCGCATCCGGTCGCCGCACACCGGGTTGGACTTCGTCGCCTCGCCGTCAGGCTCGGGCAGTTCGCCCGCGTTGCGCGGGTGCTCGAAGTGCTCCATCACCAGGTCGGAGTAGGCGGCCATCCGTGAACAAGGTAGCAGGTCGGGTTGGAGTGCGGGCAGCGCGGGCGTATCGTGCCGCCACCCCAACGAAGGTGCCTCACCATGCGCGAAACCCTCGTCCCCGAAATGTTCGGCCCCCTCCAGGGTGTCCGCATCCTGTCGACCGGTTCGGTCATCGCCCAGCCCTTCGCCGCCGCCCTGGCCGCGCAATGGGGCGCCGAAGTGATCCAGGTCGAGAATCCGCATGTCGAAGACACGTGGCGCACCATCGGGCTCAAAGTACCCTCGAAAGACGGCCGGCGCCAGGTCGGCACGAGCTGGCTCGCCGAGCGCCGCAACGAATTCAACATCACCCTCGACATGTCGACCCCGGAAGGGCGGGACCGCTTCCTCAAGCTCGCCGCCCGCGCCGACATCTGGATGGAGAGCTCCCGCCCCGGGGCCTACGATCGCTGGGGCCTCTCAGACGTGGTGGTCCAGGCAGCCAACCCGGCGCTCGTAATCTGCCACGTCTCCGGTTATGGCCAGTCCGGCGAGCCCTCCTACCTCGGCCGTGCCAGCTACGACATGATCGGCCAGGCCTTCGGCGGCTCCATGTACCAGACCGGCTTCCCCGACTCGCCGCCTACCCGCGCCGCCCCGTGGACCGCCGACTACATCACCGCGCTGATGTGCCTCTCGTCCTGCCTCGCCGCGTTCCACCACGCGAAGGAAACAGGACAGGGCCAGGTCATCGACCTCGCCCAGTTCGAGGCCATCCACGCCGTCCTCGCCGGCACCATGGTCGAGTGGTTCCACCTGGGAGTAACGCGCGAACGCAGCGGCAACAAGTCGCCCGCGTTCCAGCCCTACGATGTCTTCGCCGTGAAGGACGGTGCCGTCGTCATCGCCGCGCCGGCGGAGACCATCTTCGAGCGCGCGTGCACGGTCCTCGGCCTCGACCCGAAGGACGAATACTGGTCCTCAGCCCGCACCGCCATCAACGACGTCCAGGGCCTGGAGTTCGACGCCCTCCTGCGCGGCTGGTGCGAGGAACGCACCATGGCCGAAGCCATCGAGCAACTGAATGCCGCTGGCGTCGCCTGCAGCCCTATCCTCAACGCCCGTACCGCCGCCGAAGACCCGCACTACCAGGCCCGTGGCGTCCACATCGAATGGGAGGACGAAGTCGTCGGCAAAGTGAAGGGCACGGGCGTCACGCCGCGCTTCTCCGCCACCCCCGGCAAGATCTGGCGCGGCACCACCCTGCCGGGAGCCGACAACGACCGCATCTTCGAGATCCTGGAGGAGGCCGTGGCGAAGTAGGTCCGGACGACCGGCCGCGTGGGGCGGTGGCCGCTGTGATACCATCCGCGCGACTTTCGTATGGCCGTCACCTACGGTTACGTCGATTCCACCGGCGGCGCGCGGATCTGCTACGCGACCGAGCCCGGTATTGGCGTGCCAGTCCTCACCGTGCTCCAGTCGATGTTCCCGGCCCCAAGCGTGTTCTCGCGCTATGAGAGCGTCTTGTCTCTGACTCGTGGGATTGCGGGCGGTGCGCCGTGGTACGTGTTCGATTTACGGGGGACGGGAAGGTCGCGAGTGCCCCCCGGGCCCGTCACCTTCGAGCAGCTCGTCGATGATGTCGAGGCTCTGGCTGAAGTTGTCGGCGAGCCGTTCGATCTGAGCGCGGTGAATGATGGCTGCGCGGTCGCCATGTCGTTTGCTGTCCGTCGCCCGGAGCTCGTCCACCGGATGCTCCTCGTCGCGCCTGTCGCGGGGGCCGCACTGCCCGAACCAGAATGGCAGGCCTACCTGGCCACCGCGGACCGTCGCATGGGGCTGGCTCAGTTCCTTATGTGGGTCCACCCGGGTGCTGACCCTGCGGACTGCTTCGCGATCGCGGAGGCAGCCATCGCTGCCCAGCCGCCCGAAGCCATCGTTGCTCTCAGGAGAGCCGCCGTCAGCGTCAACCCGGCTGAGCTTTCCCGGAAGGTCCTCGCCCCAAGCCTGCTCATCTCGACAGGGGACGAGTTCGCGGAAACGCTCGCACTGGCATCGGGAATGCCGTTGGCGCAGGCCGCCAACTGGACCAATATTGGCGATGGCGCCATAAACGGCCCGGCCTGGCGCCGCGCCTGGGACGAGCGCATCCCGCCGGAGACGGCGCCTGATCCACGCGCACTGGGTTACGGCGGCGGCGAGACCGGACTGTACGGCGGTGGACTCTCCATGCGGGAGCTGGAAGTCCTGCGCCTGATTGCGGGCGGCAAGACGAACCACGAGATCGCGGAGGCCCTGGTCATCGCGGAGGGTACCGTCTCCCGCCACGTACACAACATCCTGACCAAGCTGGGCCTTCCCAACCGCTCAGCGGCTGCAACCTGGGCCGCGGTGCACGGAGTCCGGCCTTCGCTCTGACGATGTACCGGACGGTACACGAAGGCTGGTCCTGATTTGTACCGTTTCGGCGAAGTCGGCTTTCGCCCCGGCTGAGAGTGTTCCCCCGGAAGGGGAATCACTCATGAAAGCATCTCTCCAGGACCGGGGCCGAACCACGACGCGCGGTGGTTGGCTGGCGCTCGCCGCTGTGGCGGCCGCTTTCGGAGCGTGGTTCGCCGTGAGCCTCCCCGCTCCAACAACGACGCGCCCCGCTGACGCAGTAAAGTCTGGCGCACCGGCCGAGGCTGACCACGACGAACGCCACGTCGATCGATGGACCGGTGTGCCCCGCGGTGCGGATCCCTGGACGTTCGAGCCCGGCACCGCAACCGTGTCGCCCTACGACGTAATGGTGGCCATGGCGGACCTTGAGGCGCTCGGCGACCGGTTGGCAATGCTCCGGCTCGCCGGCGAGGCGCCGCTGGACCAGGCGGGCATGCCCTAGCCCACCCCCAGCGCCCGGAACACTTCTTCGAAGCTGCTCACCGCCCCCGGGTTGAAGTGGGGCAGCACGTATTCCACCCGCCCGTCCTTGCCCACGACCACAACCCCACGGCGGGACTTTCCCTCATCCGGGTCCCACATCCCGAACGCCTTCACTGCCTCGCCGTAGAAGTCGCTCACCAGCGGGAACGGGAAACGGTCGCGCTCCTGGAACTTCTGGTGTGAGCCGGTGCCGTTCGTGTTGATCCCGAGCACCTGCACACCGTTTCGCGTCAGCAAATCGTACTCCTGCGCGAACGCTTTCAGTTCGCTCGTGCAGATCGGCATGCCGTCGTCCTGGTAGAACACCAGCAACACGCGACCCTTCGCCACGAGGTCGCCCAGCTTTGCCTCGAACTGCGTCCCATCTGTCGCCACCGCCGGCAATTCGAACATCGGCGCCGCTTCGCCAACCTGGATTGGCGCTTCTCTCGGCACGAGCCCGCCGTCGCTCACTCGCCGGCCTCGAATCCCGCCGGCGGGCCGTCCACGCCGCGCGTCGCTGCCAGCACCCTCACCCGCCCCAGCCCGGCGCCATCGGTCAACTGCTCCAGCGCCCGCCGGCGCGCGAAGTACTCCGCCATGTCGCTCCGTGCCGCTTCCACGAGCTGGCCGACCCCCACCGCGAACAGGAACTCCGACTGCTTCACGGGCCCGAAAACCGCCATGCCCTCGTCGTCGGCGGCGCTCGCCAGTTCCGAGAAGTTCACGTGAGCGGTGATGTCCTGCTCGCCAACGTGGATGTAGGGGTCTTCGTGTGCGGTGTGCTTGTAGAAGCACAACAGCGTGCCGCTCGTCCGCCACGGGGCCCACAGCTCTTCCTGCGAGTACCCGTAGTCGAACACCAGCACAGCCCCCCGCCCAACGAGCCGGCACAGCTCCCGCATCGCGGGGTATGCCCGCTGGTTGACCTCGAAGCGGCCCGCCGCGGGGGCGTCATCGATGCTCGCCACCCCTCCGGGCGCCTCGACGAATCGCTCGCCGTCCCAGCGCACCAGCACCTCCACCGGCCCGCGCCCGCTCGCATCGAACAGGCGCACCGGGAACGCGTCGAACAGTTCGTTCGCCACGATCACCCCTGCGTCGAATGGCTCAGGCCCTCGAGCCCAGACCACCCGGGCATCAGTCCCGGGGCTGTTCGGTTCGAGCGCCAGGTACCGGATCGCTTCCCGGAACTCGCGGTCGCGCCCTTCGGCCCAGTCCAGGATGGAAGTTGCCAGCGCCCCCTCGCCTGCCCCGGGCTCCAGGATCGTGAAGCGCCCGGGCTTGCCCAGCCGCTCCCAAACATCGCGGCACCAGGCGGCGACCGCCCACCCGAACATCGGGTGCACCGTGGGGCTGGTGAGAAAGTCCCCCTGCCGCCCTATCCGGCCACGCTTCCGGTAATACCCGAACTCCGGGTGATACAGGGCGAGCTCCATGAACCGCTCGAACGAGATGGCGCCTCCCGCCATCTCCTCTCTGATCGCTTCGATCAACCGCGGGTTGCCGAGGGCTGCAGTGCCAGGGTCCAGGTCCAGCGCCATGAGTCGATTGTCACACGCAACTTTCGCCTGTTGCCACGCGCGTGCCCCTGCTACCCTGCGAAAAAGCACGAAATCCTTCGCGAAGGGCTAACCATGCCAACGTCCGTCCCGAAGTCCGAACACGCCGTGGATAGCGCCATCCGCTTCTTCGGCGAGGCGCTGAACATGTACGACCCCCTCCGCTTCCGCGCCTGGGCCGAAATCGGCCTCACCACCGCGCAACTCAGGGTCCTCTTCCTCGTCCGCGAATCTCCCGGCGTCACCGCGGGCGAACTGGCCACCCGCCTCGGTGTGACGCCTCCTACCATCTCTGGAATCGTCGACCGCCTGGTCAAGCTCTCACTCATCCGCCGCGACGACGACGAAAACGACCGCCGCCTCGTGCGCAATTTCCTCACCGACGCCGGCGAAGTCGCCTGCAAGCGCATGGAGCAGGGCAGCGAGATCTTCACCCGCCGCATCCTCGTCGAGATGAACCACCAGGACCTCGAAGCCTTCATCGCCGGCCTCAAGGCCTTCATCAAAGCCGGCAAATACGTCGCCAGTGTCGAACCGAACCTCGCGACCGTTGCCATGCCGGGGCTGAACGCCGAATGACCACTCAGCGCCGCGTCCGCTCCATCGACCTCGAAAACCCCTTCGTCGAGTCCTTCGAAGGGATGTGCGAAGTCCTCCTCATCCGCCACGGCGAACAGCAGTTCTTCGAGAACATCCCTCTCGGCCAGGCGTATGACGCACCTCTCTCCGAACTCGGCCAGAAACAGGCGGAGGCGGTTGGCGAACGCCTCAAGCACGCCCGCCTCGGCCGTGTCTACTGCAGCGACATGAAGCGCGCTCACGACACCGCGAAGGCCATCGCGAAGCACCACGGCTACGAGCCCATCGTCAAGCCTGGCCTCAAGGAGATCGACCTCTGGCAGCGCGCACCCCAGGACAAGGGCCTGCTCGACATCTACACGCGTGCCGAACTCGCCGACATCTACCGCGAAGTCACCCGCGCCCGCAAGCACTCCGCCTACCCCTACTGCGAAGACGTCGACATGTTCCGCGGCCGCGTCTTCCAGGCGCTTGATGAAGCCATCGCCGAAAGCCACGGCATGCGCATCGCCGTCGTCTGCCACGGCGGGGTCATCAATGCCGTCCTCAGCCGGGTCCTCGGCTCCGAGTTTGACCACCTCGTCCCTGTGCACCACACCTCCATCAGCGTCATGCGCGCCGCCGACACCCGCCGCGTCATCCTCACCGTGAACGACTACTCCCACGTCATGCCGTTCCAGACTTCGCGCGGCGACGTCAACGCCTGATGGCTGCGACCACCCTCCAGCCCGACCCCTCGTGGTACGAAATCGACCCCGAGTTCTACCGCCACGGCGGCAATTGCTTCAGCGAACCCGAACTTCTCGCCCTTTCCGAAGTCAGCGGCCAGCGCGTCCTCGTCTCGCCGGCCAACGGCGGCGAAGAAGCCCTTTCGCTCGCCAACCTCGGCGCTGCCGTGTCCGTGTTCGACTCCAGGGAGGGCTTCGCCCGCGGCAAGGCACTCATCGACCAGTGCGGCATCCCGATTGCCTTCATCGAGGGCGCCCCCGGCAGCCCGGAGATCCCTGGCGGGCCTTACGACACGGTGTACTCCTGCTTCGGCGTGCTGCCGGCTCTCGCCAACTTCGACGACTGGGCCGAGGGCCTGGCGGGAGCACTGAAACCCGGCGGCCGCCTCGTCATCCACGACGTGCACCCCGCGGCCTACGTGCCGGGCGTCCACAAGGGCCTCTTCGCGGTCGCCCACAGCTACTTCGACGAAGAGGAGGGTAGCCGCGGCGCGCCGTTCACCATGGGCGACCTCATCAGCGCCCTCGGCCTCGCCGGGCTCGCCACCATCCACCTCGAAGAAACCCCCGACTCCGAGCGCTACCAGACCCCCCTCGACCGCTTCCACAACGTCCGCTGGCACATCCGCTACCGGCTGCCGGGGGCATTCGTGCTGGTGGCGTTCAAGGACCAGGACTGCCGTCGGAAGTAAAACACGGACTCGCTCGCCTGTTCGCCGACACCGGTGTCCTTGGTCTCTTGCCAGACGTACCAATCGCCCATCACCGTGGCCAGGATGGACTGCCTGCCCTGCAGATCCACGGTGTAGCCGACGTCGCTTCGGAAGTCGTAGAACCCAACCGCATTTTCCCAGGGCGTCCAGGACACAAGGTCACCGCCAACGTATGTGCCCCAGCCAGATCCCTCCGCGTAGCGAACCACGTTGTCAGTGGAGAGTTCCAGCGCGTACTTGGCACGCATTCCCCGTTGGGCATATTGGGTGTCGTCCCAGAGGAGGAACGCGCCGTCTGGGCTCAGCGCGCAAGAGTAAGGGTCGCCACCGATTTCGTAGACCGTCCGGGCGCCGGAGTCCAACGTCTGCACCCAGGCTTCCGGCTCTCCACGGCTGCGCCCGAGCCACGCCGCGTGGTTGGCGGCCAGGGAGACGGACTGGAGGTCACTTGAGGAGGCGTCCTCGATATCTACAAGCGTTGTCGTATGACCACTTGCGATGTCGTAGACCTGGAAGCGCTTCCCCAGCGTGCCCCAAGCGTTCACGAAGAACTCGATCCATCCCACCCTTCCCCCGGCGATCGCCGGAAGGGGCGCGAAGCCCGCAGGTCCGGTTTGGACGCCCTCGGCCAGGTCGGGTACACGCATGTCGCTTTCTGCGATCGTCCGTGATTCGTTCGTCGTCACGTTTCGGAGAACGAGACTCCACCGGGCGAGGGGCAACGAATAACCGGTCTCCACCGTCACGAGCCAATCGCCCTCGGCGACACCGAAAGCCTGCTGTGTCCCAGGGGGATCTGTCCAGAGCGTCGTGAACTCGTTGGTGGACGCGTTCCACAGTTCGTACTCGACAGGGTGTTCCGGGCTCCGCTTGATCACGGACTTCTTGACCACGAACGCCTGCTCCCCGATCGCGGCCATCGGTGTACGCGAGACCTGGTCGTCGCTCTTCCACGCGGTCAGCTTTGGCAAGTTGCCCTCCGCCCGAACGGTTCGCCGTTCGCCCACATTGAGCTTCACCGGGAGGGTCGGTGTCTTCCGTCCAGGATCACCAGCCGCAGGCGCGATGGGCGCCGCCGGAATGACCCTTGTGGGCGCCGGGTGCTGCGTGGGGGAGGCCGCGGGCGTCGGCGTCGCGTCTGGCGCGTCCGAGCGGCCTCCGTTGCAGGCTACTAGCGCGGCCGCGACTAGCAGAAGACCAGCGAGCCGCATCGGCCCGGTCACCACGCAATCCCGTACCAGTTGTTTATGGCGTCCCAGGCTCCCCCGTTGCCGGACCAAAGGCGGTTGTAGAACATGTTTGGCCGACTGCTTGGGTACGCGGGGTAGACTTGTGCAATCTGGACGTACTGCGATCCAGACACGAAGTGCCCATAAACGTTGTCCCAGTGCTTGAACGTGCCAGACTGGGGAAAATCCGGGGGCCAGTATGTTTCCGAGTTGTAGATCACATTTTGCGCGACCGGATATCCCATGTCGATGTCACTCTTGATGTTGTTTAGCGCGCCAGACTCAGTGAGTGTGGTCCCCTCTCCTGGGACTCCGGACACAGAGGATTGAATGTAAAATCCAGTGTCCGAACCTATCCTCCAGCGGTTCAAGGTTTTCCTGAAAACGAATGTGCCATCGTGCCAGGCCGTCTGGAGGTCGTTGTTAGTGTCGAGGTAATACGACCGGCCCAAGGCCCACTGGTCGTCGAAGATGTTTCCGGTCAGGCTCTCGCCTCCCGGCGCGTACTGAGAGTTGATGTTTCCCAAGTACCAGAGCATGCTCTGGGCGGTCGCCGGTCCGCAGTAGTCGCCGTCCTTCTGCTGGAAGGGCCAATAGTTGGAGAGGCCGGCCAGTGCTGACCCTTCAGGAGGTTCGGCAATGCGGTTCGGGCTGGGAAAAGGCAACGAATCGCCGGTGAGTGCTTCCAAGCGGGCTTTCGCCGAGTTCACATCTTGGGTCGATGCGTCGCCCGGAGAATAGGAGGCGTAGACCCGGGCAAAGTTCTCCTTCGCCTCAATCAGCTCAGCCTGCTGTGGCGTCGTCCCAACCCTCGGCACGCAGGGCTTGCCGTTATCGTGCAGTGCGATACCCCTGTTGTCGGTGACGCACTCGCCTTCGGCCCGCGCTGCCGTGATGGGGCTGGACATCATCAGCAGGACCAACACGGCCGCTGCCGCCGCTAAGTTGAAGAGAACGCGAAGCTTTCGGGATGGACGCTCTGGTTGAACTAACGTGTGGATCTGCATCGTGGTCGTTACCGTTTCTCAAGCGTAGATTGCGCACTGTCCCGACGGAAGGTCGAACTTCTCAGACCTGGAGACAAGCGAAATAACGTAATTTGATGGTTGCATTGTTGTAAATGCATCGATGGCCGTATGCCATGCTGCGACTTACTCGCGGCTGCGTTTGTTGCGGACTCGCGTTTCTCTGGGAAGCAAACACCGATCCTCGCGCGGACACCGAGGCCTTGCCCGCTCCACCATCTGGCAGCTTCGCCCCCCATCTGCGGCTTCGTCACAGATCCTCCGTGCCTCCGGGTTGAATTGCCCTTACCCTTACTCCTATGCTCAAGGATACGAACTGCGGCGACCTCCGCGCCTCCGATGCCGGCCGTACCGTCCGCCTCGCCGGCTGGGTCCACCGCCGCCGCGACCACGGCGGCCTCATCTTCATCGACCTCCGCGACGCCAGCGGGATCGTCCAGCTCGTGCTCAACCCCGAAAACGCCGAGGCCCACGCCGCCGGCCACCGTGCCCGCATCGAGTGGGTCCTCCAGGTCGAAGGCAAAGTCGCCCCGCGCGACCCCGCCACCGTCAACCCCAACATGCCGACCGGCGAGGTCGAAATCATCCCATCATCCGTCCGCGTCCTGAACGAGGCCCAGACGCCGCCCTTCTACATCAACGAACCGGTCGAGGTGGACGAGCTCCTCCGTCTCAAGTACCGCTACCTGGACCTCCGCCGCCCCGAAGTCGCGCGTCTCATCTACCTCCGCCACGAGGTCGTGCGCTACATCCGCGAGTTCCTCTACGCGAAGGGCTTCATCGAGGTTGAGACCCCGACGCTCATCAAGTCGACCCCTGAAGGCGCCCGCGACTTCCTCGTCCCCTCGCGCATGAAACCGGGGAACTTCTATGCCCTCCCCCAGTCTCCCCAGATCCTCAAGCAGCTCCTCATGTACGGCGGCGTCGAAAAGTACTTCCAGCTGGCCCGCTGCTACCGCGATGAGGACACCCGCGCGAACCGCGTCGCCGAACATACCCAGCTCGACCTCGAAATGGCGTTCGTCGAGCAGGAAGACGTGATGGCCCTCATCGAGGAGCTTTACACGGGCATCGGCGAGCGCTTCGGTCGTGGCCCGATCCAGCAGAAGCCGTTCCCACGCCTCGACTACGCCGACGCCATGGCCCGCTACGGCATCGACCGCCCGGACCTCCGCTTCGGCCTCGAATTCGTCGACATCGCTGAACCGTTGCGCTCGTCGGGCTTCCAGGTCTTCGCCGGCGCCCTCCAGTCCGGCGGCGAGATCAAGGCCATCCGCGTCCCCGGCAAGGCCGACATGACGCGCCGCGAGATCGACGAACTCACCGAGATTGCGCGCGGAGGCGGTGCGAAGGGCCTCGCCTACATCGGCTTTACGCCCGGCGAGCTGCGCTCGCCCATCGCCAAGTTCCTCAGCGAGGACGAGATCGCCGCAATCCGCTCCCTCACTGGCGCCGTCGAAGGCGACATGGTCTTCATCGTCGCCGACCAGCCTTCCGTCGTCGCACGCTCCCTCCACGAGGTGCGCACGTCCCTCGGCCAGCGCCTCGGCCTGGTCGACCCTGGAGTCCTCTCCTTCGCCTGGGTCACCGGTTTCCCGCTGCTCGAGTGGCGCCCGGAGGAAGAGCGCTGGGATGCCACCCACAACCCGTTCTGCGGCTTCCCGGAGGAATCCCGCGTCCACCTCCAGCCCGGCGGCGACCCCGGCAAGGCTGCCTCCTACCAGTACGACCTTGTCTGCAACGGCGCGGAGCTCGGTGGCGGCAGCATCCGCATCTCCAATCGCGCCGACCAGGAGCTTGTCTTCTCGCTCATGGGCTACACCCGCGAGGAACAACAGGATCGCTTCGGCGTCGTCCTCGATGCGCTTGAGTTCGGCGCCCCGCCCGAAGGCGGAGTCGGCGCCGGCATTGACCGCCTGATCATGACCCTCGCCGGCACCGAGAACATCCGCGACGTCATTGCGTTCCCGAAGGCCTCCTCGGGCAGCGACCCGCTCATGGGTTCGCCCACACCGGTGGACCCCGCCCAGCTCGCCGAGCTCGGCCTCATGCTCATCTCGGAACTCCGGACGTAACCGTCCTGTAAAGCCCCGTTTCCCGCGGCGAACCTGCTATGCATTCTCGCCGGAAGTGAACCCGTGTACGCTTTTGCACCTGACGGGGGCCCACCGATCGCCACGCCCCGGTCAGGTCGTATCCCTTACAGAACTCCGCCGGCAGGTGCCCATGTCGAACAAGATGCTCACCCTCATGATGGGGTTCGTCGCATTCCTCATCCTCGCCGTGGGCGCGGTCTTCGTGCTCGCCCTCGCCGGCGGCGGTGACGACGACGACTCGCCGGCCGGCGGCGATGGCACCCCTCGCCCGTCGACCTCGGGCAAGATCTGCGATACCGACGTCCTCATCGTCCCGGGCTCCGACCCCGCATCCGTCCTCGACCCCATCCAGGTCGGCGACGTCAGCACCGCGGAGTATGTCGTCGAGATCTTCGGCGGACTCGTCACCCTCGACCCCGACCTCAATGTCGTGCCCGACATCGCCGCCAAACTGCCCGAGGTCTCGAACGGTGGCAAAACGTACACCTTCAAGCTCCGGGACGACGTCGTCTTCCACACCGGCAACGCCAAGCGCGTAACCGCCAACGACGTGAAGTACAGCATCGAGCGCGCCGCCGACCCGGCGAACGCGTCCCCCACCGTCGTCGCCTACCTTGGCAACATCGTCGGCCTGCGCGACCGCTTCAACGGCCGCGCCTCCAGCGTCAGCGGCATCAAGGTGATCGACGATACGACCCTCCAGATCGACCTGATCGAACCGTCCGACTTCTTCCTCTCCGAGCTCACTTACCCCGTCGCCTACGTCGTGGACCGCGAACAGGTCGAAGGGAACCCTCGCAACTGGACGCAGAAGCCGCGCGGCACCGGCCCCTTCCAGCTGAAGGAATTCAAGCCGGCCGAGAAGATCGTGCTCGCCCGGAACGACCGCTACCACCTTGGCGCGCCGAAGCTCGCCGAAGTCGTGTTCGAACTGGCCGGTGGCAACATCCTCACCCGTTACGAAAACGACGAAATCCACATCGGCGGCTTCCCGGTTACGCAACTGGACTCGGTGAAGAGCGGCCAGAGCCCGCTCAGCGCCGACTACCGCGAAGTGCCGGAAATGGCCGTCTATTACTTCACGCTTAACCCGCAGAAGGCTCCCTTCGACGACCCGAAGGTCCGCCAGGCCTTCGCCCTCACCGTCGACAAGGAGAACATCAACACCGTCCTCTTCTACGATGCCTTCCGCGTCGCCGACGGTTTCGTCCCGCCCGAGACACCCGGCTATACCGAGTCGGTGAAGGGCTATCCCTATGACCCGGACCGGGCCAAGCAACTCCTCAAGGAGTCGAAGTACGCGGGCAACCTGCCTCGCGTGGTCCTCACCTACAGCGGCACAGGCGCCGCCCCGGGCGACCTCCTCGTCGCCATGCAGAAGAACTGGCAGGACACCCTGGGGGTCGAAATCGAACTCCAGGCCATCGATACTTCCGCCTTCCTGCGCGAGCAGCGCAAGGGCCAGTTCCAGATGCAGTCCGAGGGCTGGTCGGCGGACTACCCGGATGTCGAGGACTTCCTCGGCAAGCTCTTCGCCAGCGATAGCCCCCTGAACTACACGCGCTACAACAACCCCGAAGTGGACGCCCTCCTCAAGCAGGCGAAAACCGAGACCGACCGCACGAAGCGCTTCCAGCTCTACGCCCAGGCCGAGCAGAAGATCCTCGATGACGCAACCGTCATCCCGACGTTCTGGTCCGTCTCCCACACGCTCGTGAAACCCTGCGTCAAGAACCTGCCCGATGCGCCCCTCGTCATCCCGAAGTACCGGTACGTGGAAATCAAGGACGACTAGCCGATGAGCCCGGGGCTGGCCGGCTACGTGGTGCGCCGCCTGCTCTGGGCTGTCCCCGTGCTGTTCTTGATTTCCATAATCGTGTTCACGATGCTCCGCCTGGCCCCGGGTTCACCGGTCGACGCCATTCTCGGGCAGCGCTACACCGAGGAGCAGGCCCGCGCCCTGGAAAAGAAGTACGGGTACGACGACCCGCTCCCCATCCAGTACTACAAGTACATGAAGAACCTCGCCCAGGGCGATCTGGGTGTCTCCACCCGCCACCGCGACTTCAGCGCGAGCGAGGTGATCTGGCCCAAGATGTGGATCTCCACGCAGATCGGGTTCATCGCCCTGGTCATCGTGTTCGCCCTTGGCATCCCTGTAGGGATTTACGCGGCACTTGGCCGCGGCACGTTCATCGACCCCCTCACCATCTCCTTCTGGCTCGCCATCGAAGCCGTACCCGTCTTCGTCCTCGCCACTCTCGCCAGCTGGCTCTTCGCCCTCAAGCTGGACCTCGTTGACCTCGGCTACGAGGGCGTCTGGAGCCCCAACATGATCGTCCCCATCATGGTCATGTCCCTTCCAGGTGTGGCCGGAGTGGCGCGGTTTATGCGTGCCTCCGTGATCAGCGTGCTCGGCGAGGACTACATCCGCACCGCGCGTGCCAAGGGCCTCAAGGAAACCACCGTCGTGGTCACCCACATCACGCGGAACGCCCTGCTCCCGATGATCACCGTTATCGGGCTTTCGCTCCCAGGTATCACTGCTGGCTCGCTCTTCATCGAAGTCGGGTTCGGCATTCCCGGCATCGCCAACGAGTCGCTGCAGGCGGTCCTTGCGCCGGACTACGATGTCGTCCTTGCCCTCGTCCTCTTCGGCGCGACCCTGTTCGTCCTGGCCAACGTCGTGATCGATGTCCTCTATGGCTTCATCGACCCTCGCGTCCGCGTGGGGCAGGGCCGTGGCTAGTACGATCGGGGCCACACCGGCGGCGCTCGATGCGGACTACTTTGCCGGGATGGAGGTACGTCGTCCGCGGCGGTTTCGCACCCTGCGCGAACTGCTCCGCAAGAAAGTGGCCATGCTGGCCATCACCTACCTGCTCATCTTCTACCTCTGCGGCATCTTCGCGCCCCTTATCGCCCCCTACGGGTTGAACGACCAGCAGTTGACGGTCGACGCCCGCCTGCAGCCGCCCTCCTCGGACCATATCTTCGGCACGGACCGCCTGGGACGGGACCTCTTCACGCGCGTCCTCTATTCGGCGCGCACCACCGTCGTGTTCACCATGGTCATCGTTGTTACCGGGGGCCTCTTCCTCGGGCTGGGACTCGGATTGTTGGCCGGCTACCGCGGAGGCTGGGTGGATACCGCCATCATGCGCACGGGCGAAGTGCTCTCCGGGATGCCGACCCTCATCCTCATGCTTGCCATAACGGCGTCTTTCCGCGGCCGCATCAACTCCTGGTCCTTCTGGCTCGAAGACCACACGTTCCTTGGAGAAGACTCCAAGACCTTCGTGAAGTTCGCCATCATCGCGCTTGCCACCGTCCCCTTCGCCTGGCTCGGCAGCAGCCGCATCGTCCGCAGCCAGGTCCTCGCTATCCGCGAACAGGCCTACGTAACGGCCGCCGAAAGCCTTGGCGCTTCCACCCCGCGAATCCTCATCCGCCACATCCTCCCGGGCGTGATGCCGCTGTTTCTCGTGGGCCTTTCCTCCGGCATGGCCGGCATCGCCGGGGCCGAAGTGGCCCTCAGCTACCTCGGTCTCGGCATCGATGACCCGGCCGCGAGCTTCGGCAACCTCATCGGCGATGTGAACGGCAGCCGCCTTTTCGAGACGCACCCTTACCTGCTCATCGCGGGCGCCGGGCCGGTCATCCTCTTCTTCTTCGCCTGGAACCTGCTCGGCGACGCCCTTGTGGACCTCTTCGACCGCCGCCAGAACCTGCGCCGCTAGCGGCGCTTGCCCCGCCGCGAGCGCGCGGCCCGCTGCATCCGTTTCAAGCGTTTGCTCGTCGCCAGCGGCTCCACCGTGATCAGCCCGCGCCCCTGCACCACCATCTGGCGCTTCTTCTTTTCGAGTTTGCGCGCGCGTTCCTCCCAGCCCATGCGGAAAGCGTAGCAACTCGGCCCTGGTTGCGGTTGCGGGCATCTGCACGGCCGGGCTTCGCGAGCACCGGGCGAAGGCCGCAGGACCGTCAGTCGTGGTGGTTCGCGTGGATCACCCCGAGGTGTTCGTCGATGTGTTCCACCATTTCGTGCAGTTCCTGCACCTTCCGGTCCAGTTCGTTCAGCCGTTCCCACTCGGGGTCGGGGAGCCGCTGAATGGCGCCGTTCGAGTCATCGTGGAAGGCGACGATATGCCCCGGCACGCCCACCACCGTGGCGTTCGGCGGTACGCTCGTGACCACGACCGAACCCGCGCCAACCCGCGCGTTCTCGCCGATTTCGATACCGCCGATGATTTTCGCCCCGGCCCCCACCGTCACGTTGTCGCGCAGCGTCGGGTGCCGCTTCACCCGGCGCGTACTCGTCCCGCCCAGGGTGACCCCCTGGTAGAGCATCACGTTGTTCCCAATCTCCGCCGTCTCCCCGATGACTACCCCCATCCCGTGGTCGATGAAGAAGCGCGACCCAATCGTCGCCCCCGGGTGGATCTCGATGCCCGTGATGAACCGCGTGAAGTGCATCAGCCCGCGCGGCAGCAGCGGCACGCCCGCCTTGTGCAGCGCGTGGGCCAGCCGGTGCGCCAGGCGCGCATGGAACCCCGGGTAGAACAGGATGACCTCCAGCGCGCTCCTTGCCGCCGGGTCACGCTCCATGGTCGCCCGGATATCCTCCCGGATTTCGTGCAGCACTCCCATTGCGATCACCTTACAGGACAGCGCCCAACAGCGTGAGCGGCACCAGGCAATCACGGGCCGGACGCAGCCACCGTGTACGATCGCTGCATGAACCGCCGCTTGTGGTACTGGGTCTCGCTGCCGGAACGGGCGGTCCGGGCGCTTTCCGCCGCGCTCTTCGGTGGCGTCCACGAGACGGCCCAGCTTCTGTTGCCCCGCCTCGTCCGCCGCTCCCGGCTCTACGAAGTCACCGCAAAGAACCTCCTCCGCATCGCCATCGAGCTGGTGGGCGGCGTGGAAAGGCCGCAAACCGCTGCCGCGGCAGCCGAGCCAGCCGCCGGGCGCATCGCGGTCAAGAAGGCCGCCGGCAACGCCGTCGAGTTCGGGTCAATCGCCGCCTTCGGGTTCTCCCCGCTCTGGCTCCTGGCTGCAGCAAGCGATGTCCTCAACGGCACGAAGGTCTACCTGGCGGCCCTCGAAGACGAGCTGGCGAAGGCCGGTGTCCTGGCCGAGGGCACACACTTCGGCTCCGTCGAAGACCTCCTTGGCGCGCTCGAAGGCACGACCGGCAACGCCGCTGGCCTCATCGACATGCCGCCGCTCGAGATCAAGGAGCTCCGCGCGTCGATCAACGAGCTTCGGCGCGATGCCGCCTCCCTCCCAAAGCCAAAGGAGCTCGCGCAGCTCTTCGAAGGTCTCCGCCGCACGGCCGCGATGGAAGGCCGCTCCCTCCTCGACGTTTCGACCGGGGTCGGCCTCGCGTTTCTGACTTCCGCGAAGAACGTAGGCCGCGAACACGTCGTCGCCCCGTACCGGGAGGACTGGAAGCCGCTCCGCGATGAGGGCTTCGCCGCCTATGCGTCCCGCGTCTCCGGCCCGTACCGGGCAGCAATCGGCAGCCACTTCGACGGCGCCCGCACCACCTGGACTGAACGCGGCGGCCGGCGGGCCCATGGCTGGGCTGGCCGGCTCTGGGCACGGATCCGCCGCTAATGCGCCTGGTATTCCTCGCGCCCGCCTGGTTCCGGCACGCCCCCGAGGCGCGCGGGCAGCCAGTCGCTCAGCAGCGCGTCGATCGCGTCTTTCGCCTGGATGAGCGAGTGCCCTGCCTCGGCGTACAGCACGATCCGCTTCGGCTCCAGCGCCCGGCGGTAGATGTCCTCGCTCGCCTCGTGGCTGAGGACGTTATCGGCCATGCCGTGGACGAGGAGCAGCGGCCGGTTCAGGTTCTCCACCTGGCGCGTCCCGTACAGCTGCGGCGAGAGCGCGGCAACGCCGCGGACCATGTCGTGGAGCTCGCCGGCCTTGATGACGACCGCGGCTCCGAAGCTGTGCCCGACGAGCGCGAGGTCCGTGGCGCCGATGCCTTTGAGGAACGAACAGCCGGCAAGCGTGTCGAGGACGCACTCCTCGAACTCGTTCGGCTTGCGGTACTCCAGCCGCAGCACGGTGACCTTCGCCGAAGAGAGGAGGATGGGCAGCCGCGCGTACAGCTTGTCCGCCGGGCCATCGAGCCCGCCCATCGCCCCGCCTACACAAATGACAGCGGCTGTGCCGCCTTCGACAGGGTGGAGGACCCCCTCGATCGGCCCGCGTGTCGTCTCGAGGACGATCCCGAGGGTTCCGGAGTCGTCGATCGGGCGAGCGCCGACGCGGAGGAGGCGCAGGTCCAGGTCCTGCTGGGGTTCGTCCGGTTCGTCCCAGAAGTTGGCGGGCACAATCGGTACTATACGGCGCAGGGGAGCACCGCAATTGAACGTGTAGCTACGGGCGCACGCCGAGTCGCTGCCGAATTGATTCAACCGATTGCCCATCAAACGCTTGGGTCGCGCCGTCGTTGCCCAACGAAACAGCAGTTCGAGCTTTATCCGAGACGTAATCCGAGGAGACCATCCAATGCAACCGATCCGCATCGATACGGGCGAGGCTGGGCTCGCCGATGAATAGCATTTCGCCCCCGGCCGCCTGCCGAAGGAACACCACGTAGGTGTCATTGCGGTTCAGCTCGATGACTTCCTGATGAAGCGTCGCCCCTTGCGGGATGTTCGGGCGGGGGACGAACGTGTTTGTTCGAGTTGTGGACGCTTCGAACTCGGTCGGGAGCGCCGCACCCTTGAGAACTTCCACGGTTCTGAATTCACGTACCACGTCGATACGAGAGTCTAGGACGGTCCCATCGACTGAAGGTAGCCCCACTGTCTCTTCCCGGTCGCCAACCCACCTCACCACCGCGACGACGTCGCTGGCCGCGAGAAGGGCGTCGACCGAAGGCCAATCGAGCCGGCTCCCTATCACGACCGCCGACCCCACCGGCCCGGTTGGGACGCTCGCAGTGCTCGACTCGGGCTCGGAGTTGCCCTTGAGACTCGGGAAATTGAGAACAACAGCGAACGCAGCGCCGGCCACGGTTGCGCCTGCGAAACAGGTCGCGACCAATTTCGTTGCATGATTCATGAGGAACCTCGCTTAGTATCCGCATGTAGGCGAATACATGCTGCTAGGATAGGTCACGTTAACCCCGCAGACGTCATCCGAGCGAGGTGTATTGAATGACTGGTCGTTCAAACCCATGATGTCTACGTACCAACTGTGCCCCAAGCCCAGGTAGTGGCCAAGTTCGTGACTGGCAACACCTGTGCCGTAGAACACAGCCCCGGACGTGTTCGACACAGCATCGGAATTGATATACAGAGCTGTCGAAGAACGACTTCCACCAGCTCCGTTGCAGTAGAGCACGTTAACTCCGGCGAGGGAACCGCCTCCCAGAGACTTCACTCCGATGGAATGAGATCCCGATGACCTGGAGTAGAAGACCACTGGGGAGGAAGTGCCATTCCACGAAGAGATGGCGGAGCTCAGCATACTGCTGTAATAGCCGTACGGCGGGTAGTCCGCATCGTTGCGGTAGGGTAGGTTTAGGTAGTTGTATCCCCCGGAGTACGTCCAACCGCACACATTGTCGTAGTCATTGTAAGCTTGGCTGACTGTGTGACTGACGACCGACATTGTCACGGCTGCTACGACGGCTGCGGTTGAAAGTAGCCTGGGCGCTGGGCGGTTCGCTGCGTTAGGCATTCCGCTGCTCCGTTCGCTGGCAAGAATACACGGGTCGTCAAGCTCAGATGTGGCGTTCCCGGCTTCTTACGGCTCGTCCCACATGTTTCCAGGCACGATCGGTACTATACGGTGCGGGCCATGTCGGCGGATTCACTGTTCATGGGTCATGAATTTCCCGTATGCAGCGGCCTGTTTAGCATTCACTCAGCCGGGGAGGTGCGGCCACGGCGGAGGGCCGTGGGAGCCGGCAACGGAGGGTTCGCAGCCTAGATGTGTGGTATCGCGGGCATCCTGCGCGCGGGCGGTGAGCCGGTAGCTCCCGGGCTCATCGAGGCGATGGTCGCAGTCCTTCGCCACCGTGGGCCCGATGGCGAAGGGACGTACTTCGGGACGGGCGTTGGGTTCGGGCAAACACGCCTGGCGATCATCGACCTGACCCCTGCTTCGGATCAGCCCTTCATCGACGAGGCGGCCGGCCTCTCGCTGATCTTCAACGGCGAGATCTACAACTACATCGAACTTCGCGACGAGTTGAAAGCGCTCGGCCACTCGTTCCGTTCGGCGGGCGATACCGAAGTCCTCCTCCGCGCCTACGAGCAATGGAGCGTCGACGCGCTCCGCCGCCTCAACGGCATGTTCGCTTTCGCGCTGTGGGACGAACGCCAGCGTCGTCTGCTCCTCGCGCGCGACCGTTTCGGGGAGAAGCCGCTCTTCATCGCGCGATCGCCCAGGGGCGTGATTTTTGCCAGCGAGATGAAGGCGATCTTCGCCGTCCGCCCGGAGCTCCGCGAACCGAACCGCAAGGCAATCTACCGCTACCTCGCCCGCGGGGACCTCAACCTTGACTGCGAAACCTTCTTCGACGGCATCCAGAGCCTCCCCGGCAGCCACTACCTCCTCCTCGACGAGCGCGGCAACGGCGACCCCGTCCGTTACTGGCAGCCTTCAGCTGCTGACGTGCCGGACAACCGCCGGGAAGCCGTGGAGCGCTTCCGCGAACTGCTTTTCGATAGCGTACGCATCCGTCTCCGCAGCGACGTCCCCGTCGGAAGCTCGCTGAGCGGCGGCATCGACTCCTCCAGCATCGTCTCGACGATCAACGCCCAGAAAACGTCGCAGTGGGTGCAGCAGAAGACGTTTAGCGCGCGCTTCGATTCGCCCGCGCACGACGAGGGCCGCTTCATCGAGATCGTCACGCGGAAGGTCGATGCCGAGGCTCACGAAGTCTGGGTCGAGCCGGCCCGCTTCATCGACGCCTACGAACGGCTGCAGTACCACCAGGAAGAGCCCATCGCCAGTGCGAGCCCGTTCGCCCAGTGGCTCGTCATGGAACTGGCGAAGCAGAACGCCACGACCGTCCTGCTCGACGGCCAGGGCGCCGACGAGATCCTCGGCGGATACGACCAGGCGCACGGCATGTTCCTGGCCCACTGGCTGCGCCGCGGCCGCGTCGACAAGGTTGCCCGCGAACTCGCGTCCTATGGGACGCGTTACCGCGGCCTCCGCGAACCCGCCCTCTACGCCGCCTACTACTCCCTCCCCGGCCGCCTGAGGGACGGCCTCGCCGAGCGCTACTACCGCTCTTCGGGAGTCGTCTCCGCCGAACTTCACAGCGAGTTCGCGCCGGCCTATGCAGCCGCGCCGACCCCCTTCGGCGACCGCCTGCGCAACGAGCTTGTCCGCTGGCAAACCACCACCCAGTTGCCCGAGTTCCTTCGTTACGCAGACCGCAACAGCATGGCCTTCAGCCGCGAAGTGCGGCTCCCATTCCTGGACCACCGCCTGGTCGAATACTGCTTCGGGCTTCCCCCGGACCTCCTCCTCAAGGGCGCGACCACCAAGGTTGTCCTCCGCGAAGCGATGCGCGGGATCGTCCCCGACGAGATCCTGGACCGGAAGGACAAGCTCGCCTACGCGCCGCCGCAGCACCAGTGGAACCACACCGCGCTCCAGCCCTGGATCGTCACGATGCTGGACCGGGCGGCTTCCCGGCGCGAGTTCTTCAACCCCGAGCAGGTGGCCACGATCAAGGCGCAGTTCCTCGCCGGCGCGGGGGACACCCTTGCCTGGCGGATCGCCAGTACCGAAGCCTGGTACGAGCAGATGGTCGAGCCGCCGCGCGCCGTCCCCGCCGGGCATGCGGAAATAAGCCCAATAAGCTGGTAACCTCCCGGTTTGCAAGGCGATCAACGTGACCGAACAACGTTCGAGTTCGGCCCGGTGCAGCCACCAGTACCAATCCGAAGGGATCTGAAATCATGGCAATTTCGTACGAAGGCCAGGTTGCCCTGGTCACAGGAGCGGGCGCCGGCCTCGGCCGCGCCTACGCGATGGACCTCGCGAAGCGCGGCGCGAAGGTCGTCGTCAACGACCTCGGTGGAGACCCCCACGGCCAGGGCGAAAACCGCGCCGCCGCCCAGAAGGTCGTCGATGAAATCAAAGAGGCGGGCGGCGAAGCCACTCCCAACTTCGACTCCGTCGCCAGCTACGATGGCGGCTTCAACATGGTGAAGACGGCCATCGATACCTACGGCCGCCTCGACATCGTCATCTGCAACGCCGGCATCCTGCGCGATGTCGCCTTCCACAACATGAGCGAGGACGACTGGGACAAGGTCTTCGCCGTGCACGTGAAGGGCTCGTTCACCGTGCTCCGCGCCGCGTGGCCCGTGTTCCGCCAGCAGTCCTACGGCCGCGTCGTCCTCACCACGTCGTCGTCGGGAATCTACGGCCAGTTCGGCCAGGCAAACTACGGCGCGGCCAAGACCGCCATGCTCGGCCTCATGAACGTCCTCAAGCAGGAGGGCGCCAAGTACAACGTCAACGTCAACACCATCGCCCCCGTCGCCGGCACCCGCCTCACCCAGACGGTCATGCCCCAGGAGATGGTCGAGCGCCTGAAGCCCGAGCTTGTCTCCCCCGCGGTCATGTACCTGGTCTCGAAGGAGTGCCAGGACAGCGGCCTGATCATCGAAGCGGGCGCCGGCAACTTCAACCGCGCCGCCATCGTCAAGGGGCCCGGCATCCAGCCCGGCATGGCCGAGATCCAGACGCCCGAATGGGTCCAGCAGAACTGGGACAAGATCACCAGCCTCGAAGGCGCCGAGCCCATGTGGCGCACCGGCCAGACCCTCAAGAACTACCTCGCCGAAAAGGCCAAGGCCTGAGGTTTCCACCCCGGCAACGCACAAGAGAGGAGGCTTCGGCCTCCTCTCTTGGCTTTTCAGCCCGCGTGCCGGTTCCGGTTCCGCGCCTCTCGATAGGCTTCCGCGAAGTCCTTCATCTCCCCGCCCGGGTAGTAGTCCTTCACCAGTTGCTGCCGCAGCGAGCGCGTGTCCGCGGCGAGCGCCGCCCGCTGGCCCGGCTGCATTGTCGAGCGTCGCACCGGGACCGCCATCGAAACATCTCCCCCGGCCACGCTCAGGAACTCCAGCGGCCCGCGGAACCGGCTCGAGTCGTACTCCAGCGCGCTCACATCCACGCTCACATAGAGCGGCACCTTCACATTCGACGCCGAGTTCAGCGGCCGGTTGCTCACCGCGAGGCTGAGGCGGTCCGCGTACAGGGCGGCTTGCCGCCCGCTGCACTGCAGCAACACCACGGCGAACGTCGCCTCGTCGATGCGGCAGAGGAAGTCGGATGCCCGCGTGATCCGCTTCAGCGTCTCCGAAACGTGTTCGATCGCGAGCCGCGCCGTCCCTTCGCCCCACGAATTCTTGAGTTCCTCGAACTGGCTCACCCGCACCACGGAGAGCGTCAGGGCGTGCGCGTACCGCTCGCACCGCGCGATGTCTCGCGCCAGCGTGTCGATCAACTGCTGGCGTGTTGGCAGCCCTGTCTTCACATCCACCAGCGCGTCTTCACCGTCTTTGGACGAGCCCCTGCCCTGGAGTGCTTCCAGCCCGGCGTGCACGAATGCCCCCAGCCCGGCCGTGGCTGCCATCAGCATGAGGCCCAGCGGTCCTGAATACTGCAGCGCCACCGCAGCCTCGCAGACCAGGATCACGACTCCGAGGGTCACCGCGCACCGCCGCGCCACGGCCATGTGCCGCTCCGGCCCGCGCGGGATGTCCACCATGATGCGCCACCACCGGTGCAAGGTTCGCCTCATCGTCACCGTCCTGTTCCGGGAACGCGTGCGCGTTCGGAGGCATTATCGACCCCGAAAAGGTCGTGGAAGGTCGATGGACCGTGACAGCGCGTGTGAGGTGCGTTTCGAACAGGTGGACGCGCGGCCGCGGTAGTTGTAGCGTTAGCCCAGAACATTCTGCTGTTCGGGATCGCTGGGGGTGCCCTCGCGGGCTGAGATCAGACCCCTTGAACCTGACCACGTTAAGGCGTGCGGAGGAAAGCGATCGGAACCGCCGCTTGCGCGCGCGGAGTCCGGCTTTCCGGGCTCCTTTTCTTTGCCCGGGAAGCGCTCCCGGCCCCTTGGGCAGCGAAAGGAGCCTCCTCGTGCGAAGGATTTCGCTCGCCCTTTCCCTCGCCCTTCTCATCTTCGCTGCAGCCTGGTCCGCCGCGTGCGGCGATGACGACGAGGGCGCAACGCTCACCGTCGTCACGCACGACTCCTTCAACCTCTCCGAAGACCTCATTCGCCAGTTCGAAGAAGAGAACAACGTCACCGTCCGCCTGCTCCCCAAAGGAGACGCCGGCTCGATGCTGACCTCGCTCATCCTCACGAAGAAGAACCCCGAAGGCGACGTCGCCTTCGGCGTTGATAACACCCTCCTCTCCAGGGCGATCGATGAAGGCGTTTTCGCGCCATACTCGTCGCCGCTGCTGTCCAAAGTGCCAAACGAGTTCCAGGCCGAAGGCTCGAACCTCGTCACCCCGATCGACTACGGCTACGTCAACCTCAACTACGACATCGAGGCCCTCAAGAAGAAGAACCTCGAGCCCCCGCGCCGCCTCGAAGACCTCACCGACCCGAAGTACAGGGGGCTTGTCGTCGTCGAAAATCCCGCTTCCTCTTCGCCCGGGCTGGCCTTCCTGATCGCGACCGTCGACTACTTCGGCGAGGACCGCTACCTCGACTGGTGGCGGCAGATGCGCGACAACGGCCTCGTGGTCGTGGACGGCTGGGAGACTGCCTACTACACCAACTTCTCGCTCGCCGGCGGCGAGCAGCCAATCGTCCTCAGTTACGCCACCAGCCCCGCCTTCGAGCAACTGTTCGCCGACCCGCCCCGGCAGGATGCTCCCACCGCAAACATCCTCGTGGACAGGGCCGTCTTCCGCCAGGTCGAATACGCGGGCGTACTCACCGGGGCCGACCACCCGGACCTGGCCCGCAAGTTCATCGACTTCCTCCTCAGCGTGCCCGTCCAGGAGGACATCCCTGGCCAGATGGCCGTCTTCCCTGTCAACTCGGAGGCGAAGGTACCGCAGGCCTTTATCGACTTCTCCAAAGTCGACGTCCAGCCCGCCGATGTCAGCGCCAAAGAAATCGCGGAGAATCGCGACCGCTGGATAGCCGATTGGACACGGACGGTCTTGCGGTGAACCTCAGGCGGCGGGCGCCGTCGCTGCTTCTGTTGGCGCCCGTCGCCGCCCTGTTCGCGGTCTTCCTGCTGTATCCCCTCCAGGAAATCCTGCGCGAGTCGTTCGGGCGGCCCGGCGGGCTCGACCCCCTGTTCGAAGATTCCTACTACCTCGAACGTGCCTGGTTCACCACCTGGCAGGCGATGCTCTCCACGGTCATCACGCTCGCCCTCGCCCTCCCGCTCGCCTGGCTCCTCGCCTGCCACGACTTCCCGGGTAAGCGCTCCCTCGAAGCACTGGTCATGGTCCCCTTCGTCCTGCCGACCATCGTAGTCGCCGTGGCATTCACCGCGCTTATCGGCCCCTCGGGGGTCCTGAACGACCTGCTGGTCCGGTTCCCCGGGATCGACGAGCCGCCGATCCGGCTGCTCAACACGCTCTGGGCGATCCTCATCGCCCACGCGTTCTACAACGTGGCCCTTGCCGCGCGGATCGTCGCTACGGGCTGGCGCGGCATCGACACCAACCTCGAAGACTCCGCTGCCATGCTCGGGGCGGGCCCGGTTGCCAGGTTTACGCGCGTCACTCTCCCGCTGCTCCGGAACTCCCTCCTCGCTGCGGCCTCGCTGGTCTTCCTCTTCTGCTTCACCAGCTTCGGAGTCGTCCTCATCCTCGGCGGGACCGGCTACAGCACCATCGAAACCGAAATCTACCGCGAGTCGCTCTTCCTCTTCCGCCTGCCCGTCGCCGGCGCCCTCGCGGTGCTCCAAATGGGTGTGACGTTTCTCGCGATCGTGGTCAACACCTCGCTCCAGCAAGCCGCCGCCCAGCGCGTCGAAGCACGCCGCCCGGCACGTTTCAGTCGCGGTTCGGCCACGGGTGCGGCAGTCGTCCTCGCCTTCATCGTGGTCCTCACCATCGCCCCCATGGCCGCCCTTGCCGAGCGGTCATTCCACGCTGCCGACGGCTACACCACGCGCTACTACACCCTGCTCGACGACAACGTGCGCGGCCAGATCCTCTTCGTGGCACCCATCGAAGCGGTCCGGAACTCCGTTACCTTTGCGGTTGCCGTCACCTGCCTGGCGCTCCCGGCCGGTACCATCGCGGCCGTGGCCGCCGTCAGGCTCCGTTCGCGCGCGGCGGAAGCGCTGATTCAGGCCCCGCTCGGTGTTTCGGCGGTCACCCTCGGCCTCGGGTTCCTCATCACCTTTGATTCTCCGCCGCTGAACCTCCGCCACAGCCCGGTCCTCATCGTCATCGCCCACTCCATGGTCGCCATCCCGTTCGTAGCGCGGACAGTCGCGGCCCGACTCCGGAGCATCGACCCCGTCCTCCGCGATGCCGCCGCCATGCTCGGCGCTGGCCCGCTGGCCACGTTCTTCCGCGTCGATGTGCCGCTGCTCCGTGGCGCCCTTGTCGTCGGGGCCGTGCTTTCCTTCGCCGCCTCGATGGGCGAGTTCGGCGCCACGCTGCTCATCTCCCAGCCGGAGTACCCAACCATCCCCGTCGCGATCTTCCGCTACCTCGGCCAGCCTGGCGCCGTGAACTACGGCCAGGCCCTCGCAATGGCTACCATCCTCATGGTCGTGACAGCCGTCGCATTCTTCCTCGTCGATCGGCTGGCTGGCCGCCGGGCAATCGAACTCTGATGGAAGGACTGGGCGTCTTCGATATCCACTTTCGCGCCGGTGGAAGGCAAATCCTCGATGGCGTCTCACTGGCGGTCGCCCCGGGGGAGACACTCGCGCTCCTCGGGCCGAGTGGGTCAGGAAAGACAACCCTTCTGCGCATGGTTGCCGGGCTGGACTCCCCTTCCAGCGGGCGCGTGGAATTCGATGGCGAGGACGTGTCCGCCACCCCTCCACACCGCCGCGCCTTCGGCCTGATGTTCCAGGACCACGCCCTTTTCCCCCACCTCGACGTCGCACGCAACGTCGCCTTTGGACTGACGTCCGTAGACCGCCCAGCGCGGGCGGCACGTGTCTCCGAGCTCCTCCAGCTCGTCGGCCTCGCGGGGTTCGAACGTCGCCGCATCGACAAGCTCTCCGGTGGCGAACGCCAGCGCGTCGCCCTCGCCCGCGCGCTCGCCCCCTCCCCCCGGCTGCTGATGCTCGATGAGCCCCTGGCTTCTCTCGACCGCGCCCTGCGCCACCGCCTCGTCGGCGAGCTCCGCGAGATCCTTCGCGGCCTCGCCATCCCCGCGATTTACGTGACCCACGACCAGCTCGAGGCGTTCGCGCTCGCGGACCGGGTGGCCATCCTCGATGCCGGCCGCGTCGTCCGCGTCGCCCCGCCCCGCGAGCTCTGGGAGGAGCCCCGCACACAGTTCGTCGCTCGCTTCCTCGGCATGGAGAACATCGTCCGCGGGACCCGCGGCCCTGACGGCTTGGTGCGCACGCCGGTGGGCCTGTTCGGCCCGGTCGCCGGCCCGGAGGGCGACGTTTCCCTCCTCCTCCGCGGAGAAGGCGCGCGCACAACCCAAACCGCGGGGCCGAATGTCGCCAGTGGCATCGTCCGGGGCGTGGCCTTCCGCGGGGCGACTACCTCCGTGGAACTCGAGCGAGAAAGCGTGTCGCTCACCTTCGAGGTGCCTTCGTCCGATGAGATACCCGCCCTGGGCCAGGATGGGTTCGTCGCCGTAGCCCGCGTCCAGGTGATCGAGTAGCGGCGCCAGTGGGCCGCTGGTGTACCCTTTGGGCATGGCATCCCTCGCGTTCTGGAAGGCCGTCGTGCAGGACAAATCGAACTTTCTGGAACGGGTCTTCCGCCTCATCGAGGACGCCGGGTTCCCGTACTGCGTCATCGGCGGCGTCGCAGTCAACGCCTATGCCGAGCCCGTGGTGACCCAGGACCTCGACATTGTCCTGGCTGTGGAGGACTTGCCTGCGGCGCGGGCGCTGCTCGCGCGGGAGTTCCGGGTTGAGGAGCTCGAGCACAGCCTGAACGTGTATGACCCCGGGTCCCGTCTCCAGGTGCAGATCCGGAAAGACCCGCAATTGTCCGAACTCCTCGGGCGAGCCGAACGTCGAGACGTGCTGGGGTTGATGCTGCCGGTCGCCGCCCCCGAAGACCTCCTGCGCCTCAAGGTCGATGCCGCGCTCGAACCCACGCGGCGCAGAAGCAAGCGGCAGAAGGACCTTGCCGACATCGCCAGGCTGATCGAGACCCACCCGCACCTGCGCGAAGCGGTGCCCGCCAAGATCCGAAGGCTCCTGGTCGAGTGAACGGTCCCCTCGACGGCATCCGCGTCCTCGACTTCACCTGGGCCCTCGCAGGGCCCTTCGCGACGATGCAACTCGCCGACCTCGGCGCCGAGGTCGTCAAGGTCGAATACCCTCAGACGCACGAGAAAGAGCGCGGATTCGGTCCCTACCACGACGGCATCTCCACCTTCTTCTTCAGCCCGAACCGCGGCAAGAAGGGCGTCGCCATCGACCTCAAGGCTCCCGAAGGCAAGGACCTCGTGCGTCGGCTCGCGCGCCAGGCCGACGTCCTCGCGGAGAACTTCCGGCCCGGCACGATGGATCGCCTCGGCCTCGGCTACCAGGCGCTGCGGCGGGAGAACCCGCGGCTCGTCTATGCGGCGCTCAGCGGCTTCGGGCAGACCGGGCCGTACAGCCGCATGGCCGCAGTCGATGCCGTTGCCCAGGCCATGGGCGGCACGATGTCGCTCAACGGCGAGGCCGGCGGCCCCCCGATGCGCATGGGCGTCAGCATTGGAGACATGGCCGGCGGCCTGTATCTCGCCATCGGTATCCTCGCCGCCCTCCGCGCCCGCGACGTAACCGGCGAAGGCCAACTGCTCGATGTCGCCCTCATGGAAGCCCAGATGGCCCTTTGCGAGAACGCCATCGTCCGCCACTCCGCCTTCGGCGAGAGCCCCGGGAGGCAGGGGAGCCGTCACCCCCTCGTCGCGCCCTTCGGCCCCTATCCCACCGCCGACGGCTGGCTCGTCATCGCCAATGTGAAAGAGTGGGAGTTGTTCTGTGCCCTCATCGGCCGCGACGACATGGCCCTCGACGAACGCTTCGTCACCAACCGCGCCCGCCTCGACAACGTCGACGAACTCGAACGGGAGCTCGCCTCCGTCTTCGAAACCAGGACGACCCGCGAATGGTTCGACCTCATCGAGCCCGCGAACGTCTGCGCTATCGGCCCGGTGAATAGCGTGGCGGACCTTTTTGACGACCCGCATGTGCAGGCGCGCGGCATGCTCGTCGATGTCCCCATGCCCTATGGCAAGCACGGGACGCTGAAGCTCCCCAATTCCCCAATCCACCTCTCGGCAACGCCCGCCGTCGTCGGCCAGCCCATGCCCGAACATGGCGGCGACACCGACGATGTCTTCGCCCGCTGGCTGGGGCTCACGCCGGACGAGACCGCCGGCCTCCGCGCGCGCGGAATCGTGAAGTAGCCCGCTGACTGCATCGAGGCGATGACGTACAGTCAGTGCGCCTGGCGCGAGCCCAACGGCCCGGGAGGGGAGTCGCGCGCCGAGGCCTGGCAAGGAAAGGGCTTCAGCCGCCGCAAGGCGCGGCGAGAAGGAGCCCGCGATGCCCTCCACCTGGAATCCCGACCAATACCACCGCTTCCGCGACGAGCGGAGCAGGCCCTTCTTCGACCTCCTCGCCCTGGTCGAACCGGTGCCCGGCGGGGCTGCTATTGACCTCGGCTGTGGCACTGGCGAGCTCACCAGGGTCCTCCACGAACGCTCCCGGGCCGCCAGCACCCTCGGCCTCGACAGCTCCGAGACCATGCTCGCGAAGGCGATTCCCCATGCAGGCGGCGGGCTCCGCTTCCAGCAGGGGGACATTGCTTCGCTCGCGGGCAAGTTCGACCTCGTGTTCTCGAACGCCGCCCTCCAGTGGCTCGAGGACCACGAACGGCTGATCCCCGCCATCGCCTCGCACGTGGAGCCGGGCGGCCAGCTGGCGTTCCAGGTGCCGGCCAACGCAGACCACCCCTCACACCTGGTCGCCCACGCCGTCGCGCGGGAGGAACCTTTCGCCAGCGCACTGGGCGGTTACGTCCGCGAGTGGCCCGTCCTCCCACCCGAACGGTATGCCGAGATCCTGGATAGCCTCGGCTTCGAGGACCTCACCGTGCGCCTGGAGGTCTACGGCCACCATCTTGAGAGCAGCGACGGCGTCGTCGAGTGGGTGAAAGGCTCACTCCTGACCGACTACGAGAAGCGCCTGCCCGCGGTGCTCTACCAGCGTTATCTGGAGCGCTACCGCGAGCGGCTCCTCGCCGAAATCGGCGAGACTGCCCCGTACTTCTACGCGTTCAAGCGCGTGCTGGCCCGCGGGCGGGCCAGGGGCTGACATGGCCGTCACCATCGAAGCGGTCCCGCTCTCAGCGAAGCCGGTGCTCGCCGGCCTCCTGCAACTCTACCTGCACGACTTCACTGACTTCGAACCGCGCGAGATCGGGCCTGACGGCCAATACCCGTATGCCTACCTCGATGAATACTGGTCCTCGGCCCCTGGCGAGCAGCGGTACCCGTTCTTGATTCGCGACGATGGCGCCCTGGCCGGGTTTGCCATGGTCCGCGTGGTGAACGGCGTGAACGTGCTGTCGGAGTTCTTCGTCCTCCGCGGCCATCGCCGCCGGGGCGTGGGCGAAGCCGCCGCCCGCCAGGTCTTCGCCCGGCTCCCCGGGCGCTGGCTGGTCCACGAGGTCCCGGCCAACGTCCCGGCCCAGCGCTTCTGGCGTCGCGTCATCGGCGAAGTCACAGGCGGGAACTACGAGGAAGAGACTGGCGACGGGCTAACCCAGCGGTTCAACACGCAGGTCAGCAGATAAAGGGAGGCCCCGCTCCTGCGAGCGGGGCCTCCCTGGATTATGGCGCCTGAGTCCGGGGTTACCGGAGGAGGCTGAGGGCGGCCTGCGAGGCCTGGTTCGCCTGCGCCAGGACGGCCGTGCCGGCCTGCTGCAGGATCTGGTTGCTCACCAGCTGCGTCGAGAGCGCCGCCACGTCTGCGTCGCGGATGCGGCTCTCGCTCGCGGTCAGGTTCTCGACGCTGACGCCGAGGCTGTTGACCGTGTGCTCCAACCGGTTCTGCGCAGCGCCGAGGTCGCTGCGGCGGGTGTTCAGCGTGGTGATCGCGGTATCGATCTGGTTGATGAACGCCTGCGCGGCCGTGTTCGAGGCGACGATCGTCGTCGAGTCAGTCCAGTCCACGCCGCCGCCGCTGTTCAGGTTCAGGCCGGTCGCGGCCGTTGCCCGCACGTCGTTGAACGAAACGCTCATCGTGTCGTACGCCGTCGTGTTCGCACCGACCTGGAGGGCGGCGGAGCCGGAGCCTGTCACCACAATCGTGTCGTCGGCGCCGGCGGCGAAGCCCGCACCGATGGTGTCCGGGTCGGCGATGGCGGCGGCGGTGTTGAGGGTGATCTTGATGCCGTGCTGCGAGAAGTCGAGCACCTGGGTGCCGTTCGCTGCCATCGCGGCCAGGGTGACGTTCTGGGCCACACCGGAGGCGTTGGTCAGCGTGAGGGTGTTGCTCGCGGCCGTGTAGGTGAAGGTGTAGGTGCCGGCCTTGGCGCCCGCAACCTCGACCTTGGTGGCCAGCGCGCCGCCGACGGAGTCGTTGACGACGAGGTCGGTGGCGGTGGCGCCGCCGAGGGCGCCGGTGAGGGTGCCCGTGAGCAGGTTCTGGCCGTTGAACTGGGTGGCGTTGGCGATGCGGTCGATCTCGGTGCGGAGCTGGACGAGCTCGGTGCCGATGCTGGTGCGGGCGGCGGAGTCGTAGGTGTCGTTCGCCGCCTGGACGCCCAGCTCGCGCATGCGCTGGAGGATGCCGTGGACTTCGTCCATGGCGCCTTCAGCGGTCTGGATCATGGAGATGCCGTCCTGGGCGTTGCGGATCGCCTGGCTGTTGCCGCGGATCTGGGCGCGCATCTTTTCGGAAATGCCGAGGCCCGCTGCGTCGTCGGCGGCGCGGTTGATGCGGTAGCCGCTGGAGAGCTTCTCCAGCACTTTCCCCATCTTCATGCTGGTGAGGTTGAGGTTGCGCTGGCCATTGAGCGCAGCCACGTTCGTAACGATCGAAGACATTTCTGCTTGTCCCCTTGTTCCGACCCTGGCCTTCCCCGGCTTCCGGGGGAGCGGCCCCTGCCCTCTGGTGGATTTAGGCAGGTCTGACACGATGGTTATCGCGGAATCCCCGATCGCTTAGGGGTACAGCCGTGGATACGCAGGGAGCGTTCCGGTGAAGAATCGGTAGTCGCCGGTGGCCGCCCGGGAAACGCGCAGTGGCTGCCGGGTGGAATGCTCGCTTCCGAGACGTTAGCCCTGCTTACCGGACGTGAACCAACCGTAGCAACTGCAGCGCCCGCCGGTACTACCCTTCCGTGGTGTCCAACTGCCGGATGACGCGCCGCGCCGCTGTGCTCCGTATCATGCTCGTATGTGTCGCCGCGCTCGCCGTTATCGCACTCGCAGCCTGTTTCGGTGGAGGGGCCTCCCCTCAGGCACCACCCCTGGAGACTCCTGAGGTGGGCGACTCCCCAAGGAGATCCTGGGCCGGCACCGACCCCGCTCCCGGGTTCGCCACCGGTGTCACCTGGTTCAACGTCGCGCGTCCCCTCACGCTCGCCGAACTGCGCGGCCGCATCGTCCTCCTCGATTTCTGGACGTTGGGTTGCATCAACTGCCAGCACATCATCCCGGACTTGAAGCGCCTCGAAGCCGAATTTGGCGACGCCCTCGTTGTCATTGGCGTCCACTCGGGAAAGTACGCCACCGAGCACGACGACGAGTCCATCCGCGAGGCCATCCGCCGCTACGGCCTCCAGCACCCGGTCATCAACGACCCCGACTTCGCCGTCTGGCGCACGTTCGGCGCCAGCGCGTGGCCAACGCTCGTCCTGATCGATCCCGCGGGGAACCTCGTTGGTGGTCACGCCGGGGAGGGTGTCTACCCCCTGTTCCAGCCCATCCTCCAATCGCTCAAGGAGGAGTTCGAGGCGAAGGGCGAACTCAAGCCCGCTCCGCTCCCTCTTTCGCTCGAAGCCGCTCCGTCCACTGCCGTCCTCTCCTATCCGGGTAAAGTGCTCGCCGACGAGCGCTCTGGAAGGTTGTACATCGCGGATTCCGGCAACAACCGCATCGTCGTCGCGACGCTGGAGGGCGAACTCCTCAAGGCCGTGGGCACGGGCCGGGAGGGCTTCGCCGACGGTGCGGCAATCGAAGCCGCCTTCCGCCAGCCACAGGGCCTCGCGCTCGCGCCCGACGGCAGCACGCTCTACGTGGCCGATACCCGGAACCACGCCATCCGCGCCGTCGACACCACCACCTTCGAGGTGAAAACCATCGCCGGCACAGGCCAGCAACTGCAGCGCCTCCCGCAGGACGCCGCCCCGGCGCTGCAAACCGCGATGGCCTCCCCCTGGGACGCGGTCGTGCTCGGCGACACCCTCTACATTTCCATGGCCGGCATCCACCAGCTCTGGGCGCTCGACCTCGCGGCCTCCACCGTTTCCGTCTTCGCGGGCACCAGCCGCGAGGGCATCGACGACGGCCCCCGCCGCGCGATGGCCACGCTCGCCCAGCCCTCCGGCATCACCACCGACGGCGTCGACATTTTCTGGGTCGATCCCGAATCCAGTTCCCTCCGCCGCGTGCCTGCAGCCGGAGATGGAGATGTCGAAACGCTCGTCGGGACCGGCCTCTTCGACTACGGAGCGGAGGACGGCCCTGCCAAAGCCGCCCGCTTCCAGCACCCCCAGGGCGTCGCCTACGACGATGGCGCGCTGTGGGTGGCCGATACCTACAACCACCGGCTCCGCGTGTACGACATCACGAGCAAACAAGTGGGCACCGCGGCCGGCAGCGACCGCGGCTGGGCCGATGGCGTGGCCGGCCTCGCGAAATTCGATGAGCCGGGCGGCCTCTCGGTGGCCAACGGGAAGCTCTACGTCGCCGACACGAACAACCACCTGATCCGCGTCTTCGAACCGGGCAGCGGCCGCGTCTCGACGCTGGTCTTCACCAACCTCGCCGCAGTCGCTGAGAACGTCCCCGGACGTGTGACGCAAGTGGAGTTGCCACCCGTCACGATTTCGCCTGCCGCCGCCAACCTCCGGCTCACGCTCACCACTCCCGCCAGCTACCACCTCAACGGCGCCGCGCCATCCCGGGTCCGGCTCAGTTCCTCCAACTCGGCCGCGCTCAGCCTCGGAGAGAGCGAGCTCTCCTGGTCCAGCGACGAGCCTTCTGTGACCCTCCCGGTCCCGATTGTCGCCTCGACTGGTGCGTCGACAGTTGCCATCACCGCGTCCGTGTTCTACTGCCGCACCGGCGAAGAGGCGCTCTGTTTCATTGGCCAGTTCGAGCTGTCGGTCCCCGTCACCGTCGACCCGTCCTCCACGAACGGCGAACTCGCGGTCACCTACGAGCTGCCGCCCGCCTGATCCGCCCCCCTGAGGGCGCAATTCCTTGACACGCTGCTTACCGCGCAGAAAGATGTGGCCCCGCGACCTGCGCGGAGAACAGGAGGGGCTCCAATGGCCGTCCGAGGCTACGTCCTCATCGAAACCGATGTCGGGAAGGCGAAGGCCGTCAGCGCCGCCATCCAGGAGTTCACCTACCCCGGCGCCCGCGTCGCTGCGGTCGACACCGTCACCGGTCCGTACGATGTGATTGTCCAGCTCGAGGCCGATGACCTCGACCGCCTGGGCAACGCCATCACCGAGGCCGTCCAGAAGGTTTCCGGCGTCCAGCGCACCACCACCTGCCTGGCGGTCCGCCTGGCCTGAACCCGGGCGCCCTGTCCGCCCCAGGCGCCCCGCCCCCACCCGGGCGGCGCTTTGTTCGTGGTCGACAACCTGGCCGGGCCGTTCGACAATCGAACCCGTGCTTCCACCTGCCAGCATGATCAGCGTCGAAGAGGCGCGGGAACGGATCCTCGCCCTCTTCGCCCGCCTCGAACCTGAGCGCAAGCCGTTGATCGACGCACTCGGCCAGGTCCTCGCCGAAGATGTCGTCGCCCCCTTCGACCTGCCCCCGTTGGCCAACACCGGTATGGACGGTTACGCCGTCCGCGCCGCCGACACCGAGGGTGCGAGCGAAGCCTCCCCAAGGTACGTCCGCCTGGTCGGCAACCTCGCCGCGGGGTACGTCCATGCGGGCGAGGTCGGCCCCGGCGAAGCCGTCCGCATCATGACCGGCGCGCCCATCCCTCCCGGCGCCGACGCCGTGGTCCCCTTCGAGGAGACCGACGAGGCCAGCCGGCCACCCGGCCAGCGCCCCCGGGTGGGCGACTCCGTTGCCGTCTATAAGGCTGCGGCCGCCGGCGCCAATATCCGGGCGCGCGGTGGGGACATGCGCGAGGGCAGCACTGTCCTCCCCGCCGGCAGGGTGATCCGTCCCTCCGAAGTCGGGGTCCTCGCGAGCGTTGGCCTCGCCTCCGTCTCCGTCATCAGGCGGCCGGTGGTTGCCATCCTCTCCACCGGCGACGAGCTGACTCCCCCGGGCGAGCCACTCCAGCCGGGCCGCATCTACGACTCGAACTCCCCGGCCATCGCGGCGCAGGTGCGCGATTTCGGCGGTATTCCCCGCCTTCTCGGGATCGCCCGGGACACCGTCGAAGACCTCACGGCGATGATCCGCAAGGGTCTCGACGCGGACATGCTCGTGACCTCGGCGGGCGTCTCGCGAGGCGACTTCGACGTCGTCAAAGAAGTGCTTGCCCGCGAAGGGGCCATCGACTTCTGGACCGTCCGCATGCGCCCCGGCAAGCCCCTCGCCTTCGGGTCGTTCCGGGCGCCGGATGGCCGCAGCGTCCCCCACCTCGGGCTCCCGGGCAATCCGGTTAGCTCCATGGTCTCATTCGAACTCTTCGGCCGCCCTGCCATCTTCAAAATGCTCGGACGCAGCGACTGGGAGCGCCCCATGCTGCGCGCTACGGTGCGGGAGCGCGTGGTGAACACCGACCCGCGCCGCTTCTTCGGCCGGTGTATTGTGACCCGCGGCGAAGACGGCCGCTGGTATGCCGACCTCACCGGCCCGCAGGGCAGCAACATCCTCACCGGCCTGAGCGCCGCCAACGCGCTCACCGTCATCCCCGAGGACGTGGCTGCAGTCGAGGCCGGCCAGGAGATCGACGTGATGATGCTGGATTGGCGGCACGGACCGTGAGGTCGATGGGGCCGGGCGCATCCTGAGGGTGAAGGGAGCGACCATCCGCCGGTCGTCGCCGAACTCCCGGTCCCTTAAGCGCGCTCCTTCGCCTCCGCGCCACGCCAGGCCAGCACGCGCGCGGAGTTCCAGAACGAGGAACCGTAACCAAACGCCAGCACCAGGAGCAGCGCCAGCGCCAGCACCCCGAGGCCCACGATCGCCGACCCGGCACTCTTGTACCAGGTATGGGCAAGCAGCGCGCACACGCAGAACACCGCGGTGATCGCGTAGCTCGCGAGGGTCACTCCGAGGGGGCCGAACCCCGCGAGCCGCTCCATCCGGTCGTGGAAGTGATCGAAGTCGTGTTTGAACGGGTGCCGCCCTTCGAGGAACCGCCGGAGGAAGGCCACGCCCGTATCGAGCAGGGGCAGCCCGAGCGCGATCACCGGGATGTACAGCGGCACGCGGCCCGTTGTGTCGAGGAACCCGGAGATGCTCAGCCCGCCGATCATGAACCCGAGGAAGTACGCTCCCGAATCGCCGAGGTACCGCCGTGCTCGCGGCAGGTTGAGCGGCACGAACCCCAGCGAGGCCCCCGCCAGCGCCGCGAACAGCACCGCGATCAGGTCGTGCCCCAGGTCCCACGCAATGTACGACATCGTCGCCGACACCAGCGCCGCCACCCCGCCAGCGACGCCGTCGCGCCCGTCGATCAGGTTGATCGCGTTCGTAATGGCCATCACCCACAGGATGCTGACCACCGGGTCCAGCCACCTAAGGTCGACGCTCTCGCCCCCGGGGATGGTCATCTCGCCAACGCGGTACCCGCCGAGGTACAACCCCAGGGCCGCCAGGAACTGCGTCGACATCTTGTAGGGCCAGTCCAGGTCCTTGAAGTCGTCCCGCGCGCCCACCGCGCAGACAACGGCCCCGCACACCAGGAGCGTGAAGAACTCGCGGCGGCCATCGTCGAACAAGCGGTTCGCCTGGTCCGAAGAGACCGCCAGCACGAGCAGCGAGACGCTGAACCCCGCCAGGATGCTCAGGCCTCCAACGCGCGGCATGAGCTCGCCGCGCCGTCCCACCTTCGTCGGGAGCCGCAGGGCGAATGTCAGCGGGAGGGCTACAGAGAATGCGATCGCCGCGGCCTGAAGTTCGATGTCCACGCGCTCTCCCTGGCCCATCCGGCCGCGCACGCATCGTAGCCCGTTTCCTCGCGAGGATCAGCGGCTTGTAATGGCCTCTGTCCCCACTTCGCGCATCCGCCCGTCATGCATTGCCAGCACTCGGTCAGCGAGCGCTGCCATCTCCATGTCGTGCGTCACCATCAGCCCCAGTTTGTCGCGAGACTTCACCTCGCCGATGAGCGACTCCACCACCTGCCGGCCGCGCGCCGAGTCCAGGCTCGCGGTCGGTTCATCGACGAGCACGAGCTGGGGGTCGTTCATCAGGGCCCGCGCAATCGCGACCCGCTGGCGTTCGCCGCCCGAGAGCTCCGTCGCGAGCGCTTTCGCGCGCGCCGTAAGCCCGAGTTCCTCCAGCAGCCGGTCAGCGCGCCGGTTCGCCTCGGGACGGCTCGTGCCCGCGATCCGCGCCATGAGCAAGAGGTTTTCACGCGCGGTCAGGTAGGGAAGGAGGTTGTTCGCCTGGAACACGTAGCCGACCGATTCCCGCCGGTATGCGGCCTGCTCGCGACGCGAGAGGGCCGCGATGTCCCTGCCGTTCACACGTACCCGCCCTGCCGTCGGCGTCAGCAGCCCTCCGATCATTGCGAGCAGCGTGGTCTTTCCCGAGCCGCTCGGGCCAACGATCGCCACGAATTCGCCCGGCTGCGTTGCAAAACTGACATCGACGACGGCCTGGACCGCGCGCTCGCCCTCACCGTAGGTCTTGCACAGCCCTTCGACCTCGAGGATCACGCTCACTGCTGCTGCCCCAGCGCGATGATCGGGTCGACCTTCGCGACCTGCCTTCCGGAGAAAATTGCCCCAACCGCCGCTGTCGCGACAAGCAAGAGCGACGTGGTCACGAACGTCCCCGTGCTGAAGGCCACGGGCACAGGGTTCGGCACCTGTTGGAGCAGGCGATTGGTCGCCCACGCCAGCGGCACGGCCACGCCGACTCCGATGGCGCTCACGCCCAGCACCTGCACCAGGATCTGCCGGAACACGAAGAAGGAACTCGCGCCAACGGCCTTCATCACGCCGATGTGCGCCACCTTCTGCAGCGTCAGCACGTAGAAGAAGACTCCGATCACCAGTCCGCCGATCACATATCCGAACACGCGCAAGGCAACGACCGTCGACTGCTGGCCAGAGACCCCTTCGATGTTCGCGAACGCCTCGGACTTCGAGACCGCCTGCCAGCCGTCGCCGCGCTCGCCCGCCGCCTTGCCCCGGAGAAGCACGATCGACGCGGCGGGTGCGCCTTCCACCCCATTGCCGTACTTCAACTCCTGCCACGAACCGCGCAACAGGTACACGGAAGGCTGGAAGAAGAAGCTCCCCTCGTTGGTCGCGCCGACGATCACGAAGTCGCGTTCCACGAGCCGGATCGAAACTCGTACCGTGTCGCCCACTTCGTAGCCCGTGTACCGCAGGAAACTCCGGTCGACGAGCAGCCCGTTGGCGTCTGCGAGGGTCAGGGGCCGGCCCTCCACCACCCGAGGCTCCCCGAGCGTGCCCGGCTCGAACCCGAGGAACGCCGCCGAGTCGATCTCGCCGTCGGTGTCGCGGTAGTTCGCAGCCAGGTATCCCAAAGGCGCCGCGTTCTCAGCCCCAAACCTCTCGATGAGCGACTCCACCAGTTCGGCGCTCATCTCCGACCGGATAACGCTCAAGCCCGCCCTGTCCGAGTACGCGATCGCGTCCGCGTCGAAGTTCCGCAGAGCACTGCCCGCCTGCTCGTTCAGGCCAACCCCGAGCCCGTTGATCATCAACACCAGGTAACTGATGAGCGTCACGATGAGCGCGATGAGTGCGAACTGCACTTTCCGGCGCCGCATCTCCAGCAAACCGATCACGGCCATCTCCGGTTGTGCATTGATTCACAATGTAGCTGATCGTCCCGTCGCGCGCTTCGTGACCCGGGGCTGCACAGCCCTTACGCTGAGAGCGATGCTCGAAGATCCCGTCGTGCACCGGCACTCCCTGCACACTCCCCGGGCCAGTCTCGTCCTCGCCGCCGGGGAGGCCCAAAACCCCGCCACCGAAATCTGGATGGGGGGCGCGCACTCGCTCATAGGCGATGCAGTCGAACTGGAGCACGTCCGCACTTCCTGGGTCATTGATTGCGCCGGCGACATGGACACGTCCTACCGGACGGCCAGCGCCCGCTGGTTCTCCTGCGTCTTCCCGGACCTCGACGGACCTCTCGTCTCCTCCAGCCACGTCCAACGCACGGTCCGCGAAACCCTCGATACCGTGCTGCATGGCAACGGCGCAGCCCCGGAACGCATCTACGTCATGTGCCAGCACGGCATGAACCGCAGCGGCCTGGTGAGCGGCCTCATCCTCCGCGGCCTCGGGGTGGACGCGCGCGAAGCCGTGGACCGCATCCGCATGGCCCGTCCAGGGGCACTGGCGAACGACTCGTTCCGCCGGCTTGTCCTCCACGGCTGACCCGCGGCGTTAGCCTGCCGCCATGGCCGGGCCGCTCGCGTCCGGGCCTCGACAGGCCAGGCAGCTCCAATCCTCTCTCGAGGGGTAGCCGGGCGGGCACTTCGCCCATTTCGACGTTCAGGCGAGTAAGTCCGGCCGCCGTTCCCGCGTCCGTTGCTCCCTCTGCTCCCGCTTCCACTTCTCGATGTTCGCGTGATGCCCCGAAAGGAGCACTTCCGGCACAGTCCAACCGCGGTACTCCGCCGGACGCGTGTACTGGGGGTGCTCCAGCAGCCCGTCGGCAAAAGACTCTTCCTCCGGGCTCGACTCGTCCCCCAGGGCGCCCGGGATGTGGCGTGTGACCGCGTCGATGACAACCATTGCCGGCAGTTCGCCGCCCGTAAGGATGTAGTCCCCGATGCAGATCTCGCGGTCCACGCAGTGCTCAACAAAGCGTTCGTCCACGCCTTCGTAGCGGCCGCACACCAGCACCAGGCGCTCGTTCGTCGCCAGCTCGCGCACGATCCGGTCGTTGAGCAACTCGCCCTGGGGAGTGAGGTAGACGACGAGCCCGGGTGCCTCCTCCAGCGCCTGGACGTATTGCAGCGCGCGGTCGAGCACGTCCACGCGCATCACCATCCCCTGGCCGCCTCCAAATGGGTAATCGTCCACCGACCGGTGGCGGTCCGTCGCGTGTTCGCGGATGTCGTGCACGTGGAGCGCGAGCAGCCCATCCTCTCGCGCGCGCTTCACGATCGAAACCTCCAGCGGCCCCCCGTCGAAGGCGGCCGGGAACAGCGTCAGCACGTCGACTCTCACGGTTCCGCTCGCTCGTGCTCCACCGGCCCCGTCAAAAGTTCGGCGACGTGCGTCAACAGCGGGAGCAACACGTCCATCCCTTGCGCCGCCGCCTTCGGGTTGCCGGGCAGGTTCACAATCAGCGTGGCCCCCCGGGTCACCGCGACACCTCGTGTCAGACCGGCGTACGGCGTGTACTTCAGGCCGTTGGCGATAAGGGCGTAAGCAATCCCGGGCACGTCGCGCTCTCCCACTTCACGCGTCGCCTCCGGTGTCACATCCCGCTCCGTGAGGCCCGTCCCGCCGGTGGTGATGATCGCGTCGATAGCACCCGAATCGGCCCAGGCGCGCAACTTCCCGGCGATTTCCCACTGCTCGTCGCGCACGACTGCCTGCTCGACGACGTCGTGGCCGGCCTCGCGCAGGGCTGCGGCGATGATCTCCCCGCTCTCGTCGGTGCGTTCGCCCGAGGCGGCCTTGTCGGATGCGGTCAGGACAGCGATGCGCGCCACTGGCCCGATCGTATCGCGGAGCGGGATCCCGCGCTCGCACTTCCCCCACGTTCCCCATTTTGCCCCCCGCGTTCGCGCGGAGCCTGTAGCAGCTCTACGTAAAACCGCCAACAAAACGTTGACACCCGCGTTCCGGGTGTGCGAGAGTGGCCCCCGTGGCGATTGATGGGGTCAAATGGGGTACTCACCCAACTCTGCCCAGCCCCGGGGTCGCCATACCGACCCTCCGAAAGGTGAGCCGTGACGGACTACTTCGTCGGTACCGAGCCCTATCAGCTCGACGACCGGAATCGGATCCCGATTCCGCCGCAGTACCGCGCCGCCTTCGAAAAGGGGGGATACATCAACCGCGGCCAGCAGCCGTGCCTCCAGCTTTACACGCCGGAATCTTTCAACGCGATGGCTCAGATGTATATGAGCATCCCGGCCGAGACGGAGGAGGGCGACGATGCCCGGCGGGCCTTCTTCGGCAGCACACGGATGGTCCAGAAGGACAGCCAGGGCCGCGTCACCATCAAGGAGGACCTGCTCGAGTACGCCGGGATCACGAGCCAGGTGCTCGTCGTCGGTGTTGGCGACAAGCTCGAGATCTGGGATCGCGAGACGTACCTCAACCGCTCCCCTCAGAGCGACCAGAACCGGACACGGGCAACTGCTCGCCACCAGTCGTCGGGAGGGAAGTAACGTGGTTGTCATGACAGCTCCCGTACCCGTCCACAAGCCGGTGCTCCTGGCAGAAACGCTCTCCCTCCTCGATGTCCGCGAGGGTGGGACCTACATCGACTGCACCACCGGCCTCGGCGGCCACAGCGCCGCCATCGCCGAGCGCATCGGCCCCGAAGGCCGCCTTCTCTGCCTGGACCAGGACAGCGAGGCGCTGGAGTTCGCGCGTGCGAGGCTTGCCCCGTTTGGGAGGCGGGTCAAACTCGTCCACGCGAACTTCCGCGACATCGCCGATGTGGCGAGGCGGGAGGGCTTCCAGGATGTCGACGGCATCCTCCTGGACCTGGGCATCTCATCCTTCCAGATCGGGGAGGCGCGGCGCGGATTCGCTTTCGCCCTCGAAGGCCCCCTGGACATGCGGATGGACCCATCGTCCGGCGGCATCACCGCCGAGGAAATCGTCAACACCTGGGATGAAACGTCGTTGGCGGACCTCTTCTACCAGCTGGGAGAAGAGCGCCAGTCGCGCCGCATCGCCAAAGCGATCGTGCGCGACCGTCCGCTCCACACGACGTGGGAATTAGCCAGATCTGTCGAGCAGGCTGTGGGGGGTACCAGGCGACAAACCCATATTCACCCCGCCACCAAAGTCTTCCTGGCGCTCCGGCTCCGCGTGAATGGGGAACTCGACACCCTGATCGCGGCTCTGCCGCTCGCCTGCAGCCTGCTCGACGCTGGAAACTCTCATGGCGGACGCCTCGCCGTCATCAGTTTCCATTCGCTGGAAGACCGCATCGTAAAGCAGTTCTTCCGGCGTGAGTCAACCGATTGCATCTGCCCGCCGGGGCTCCCTGCCTGCGCGTGTGGCCACCGCGCCACGTTGCGTCTCGTCACCCGGAAGGCCGTCCGCCCCGGGGAAGCGGAGATTGCCGCGAACCCTCGCGCCCGTAGCGCCGTCCTCCGCGTAGCAGAACGGATCGCCTGAGATGGCAGCGATTCATCATCCCCTGGGCCACGCCCGCCGTGGAATGCCCCTCCCCGGTGTCCCGGGGAAGTTGCAGCTCTGGTTGGTGCTCGCAGTCGGACTTGCCGGCGCGGGCGCGCTTCTCCCGGTCGTCCAGAACAGCATCGCCACCAGCCGGGGCTTCGATATCCAGGCAGCCCAGCGCCAGGAAACCCAGCTCAAGGGCGAGATCAGCCTGCTCGAGGCCGACGTCGCCGAACTCACCTCCCTCACGCGCATCGAGCGGCGCGCACGCGAGATCGGCCTCCTGCCGGTCCCCGACCCTATCTACGTCAATGTGAACGAGCCCGGCCCCGCGCCGGCAAAGCTGCCCTCGGAGTATCTCCCAAGAGAGGAGACCCGCCCCGTTTCCTCTTCTCCGTGGTGGAAGCCGCTCGTGAGCTGGCTGCCCTAACCGGCAGCCCCAGAGTCGCGCTCTTCCATGGCAACCCCGTGGAAGGCGCTGGAGGCGCGTTCGATGGCGCAATACAAAGCGCACGGCACCCGGCGTGTCTGGCTTCCGGCCTTCGCGTTCGGCGCTTTCGCCGCAGTCATCGCTGCTCGCCTCGTCCAGCTCCAGGTCATCGAACACGACACCTACGCAGCCCGCGCCGAACACGAACTCCTCGGCCAGGAGACCATCTACGCCCGCCGCGGCACCATCCTCGACCGTAACGGCGGTGTCCTCGCCACCAGCGTCGACACCTGGGACATCTACGTGAACCCCCGCGCCTGGCGCGACGACGCGGTAGCGAGCAAAGCGGCCGCCGAACTCGCGCCCCTGCTCAAGACCACGCCGGCCGAACTCCTGGCGGCGGTCCGCGCCAACCCCGAGGGCGACGTCCGGGTGCGGATCGACCTCCCCTACGAGCCCGGCCTCGAGATCATCAAGCTCAACATCCCCGGCGTCGTCGCCCTTGCCAACACCGCCCGCGTCAACCCCGAAGGCGATGTCGGCGCTTCGGTGGTAGGTTTTATTGGTACCGACAATACGGGCCTGGCTGGCGTGGAGGACGCCTACAACGAAGTCCTCCAGGGCACGCCGGGCCGCGCCGTCTATGAGCGCGACACCACCGGCGACCCAATCCCGTACGGCCAGTACTTCATCGAAGAACCGAAACAGGGCGAAGACCTGATCCTCACCATCGACCGCCGGCTCCAACAACTCGCCGAGGAAACCCTCGCCGAAGCGCTCAAGACGCACCGCGCCAAGAGCGGCTCGATCATCGCCATCGACCCGATGAGCGGCGAGATCCTCGCTTTGGCCACCTTCCCCGCCCTCAAGTACAGCACCCGCGAGCAGGACCTCGCCCAGGGCGGAGAGGAGGCGCTCGCGCTCCTGAAGAACCGCGCCGTCACCGACCTCTACGAACCCGGCAGCGTCATGAAGGTGATCACCGCCGCTGCCGCCATCGACGCCGGAGTCGTGGGGCCCGACACCACGTACTACGACAGCGGCGTCGCCTTCGCGGAAGGCGCCCCGAACGTCCCCCTGAAGAACTGGGACGACGGCGTCTACGGCCAGCAGACGATGACCGGCGTCCTCCAGCACAGCATCAACTCGGGCGCCGTCTTCATGCAGCAGGCCCTCGGCACGAAACGCTTCCAGCAATACCTGGATGCTTTCGGCTTTGGCAAGCCCACCGGGGTTGACCTCCAGGGCGAGGCATCCGGCATCTTCCGCCGGCCCGAAGACGAAGGGTACTCCCCCGTCGATGTCGCCACCCAGGCGTTCGGCCAGTCTATCAGCGTCACGCCGATGCAGATGCTCCAGGCGGTCGCCGCCGCCATCAATGGTGGGAACTTGATCACTCCGCACGTCGTCAAGGCACGTGTGAAGCCCGATGGCACGCGCGTGGACATTCAGCCCCAGGTCGTCGGCCGTGCCATCTCCACCGCGGCAAGCGACACCATCCGCCAGATGCTCGGCGAAGTCGTCGCCCAGGACCCCGACGGCTGGGGACGCAACCCCTCGCGCTACACGGCGGGCGGGAAGTCGGGCACTGCCAACGTTCCCGTATGGGGGACATACGACGACACCCAAATTGTATCGTTCATGGGATTTGCACCACTCCAGAATCCCCGGATTCTGGTACTTGTGAAACTCGACGAGAACAAGGACGGGCTCACCGGCACGCAGGCCGGCGGCCCCATCTTCGCCCGCTTCGTGGACCAGGCCCTGCCCTACCTCAGCGTCCGCCCCGAAAAAGGCCCTTCGGCGGTCTCCCGATGACCCCGCATCTCACCACCCCCATCCTCGCCGCCTACGCGCGGCTGTCCGGCTTCGAAGTGTTCGAAGGCCCGCCCGCCGAAATCACCGGCGGAGCCGCCGACTCCCGCAACGTCAAGCCCGGCGACCTCTTCGCGGCTTTTCCCGGCGAGAACGCCGACGGGAACGACTACATCACCGAAGCGCTCGCCGGCGGGGCCGTCGCCGTCGTCTGTGCGCGCCCACCCGTCGACCGCGGCGCCGCCACGGTGGTCGTCGCCCCCGATACGACTCAGGCGATGGCGAAACTCGCCCACGCCTGGCGCAAGGAGTGCGCCCCGGAGGTCGTCGGCATTACGGGCACCGTCGGCAAGACGACTGCCAAGGAGTTCACCGCCGCCGTCCTGTCTCAGCGCTTCCGGACGCACAACAGTCCCGGCAACCTGAACAGCCGTGAGGGTCTCCCGCTCGCCCTCATGAGCCTTCGCCGCGACCACCAGGTGTCCGTGCTCGAACTCGCGATGGACAGCAAGGGCGAAATCGCCGAACTCGCCGCCATCGCCGAGCCCCGCGTGGGCGCGGTCCTCAATATCGGCCTGACTCACGTCTCCAAGCTCGGGAGCATCGAAGCCATCGCCGAGGAGAAACTCAGCCTCCCGCGCTCTCTTCCCCCGACGGGCACGGCCGTCCTCAATGCCGACGACCCGCGAGTCGCCGCCGTTGCGCCGGAGTTGAAGTGCGAGGTCATCACCTTCGGCGAAGCGGAGGGCTCGGTCCTCCGCCGGGGGCCAATCACCGATCGCGGCCTGCGCGGCACGTCCTTCGACGTCACCTACGGCGAGACGACGGAGCGCGTGAACTGCCCTCTCCCCGGCGCCCACACCGTGCCCGCCGCGTTGACGGCCATTGGTGCGGCCCTCGCGCTGGGGCTGAACCTGCGCGGCGCCGCTTCGGCCGTTTCCCGGGCCGAGGCAACCGGCAGGGCACGCATTTACTCGCTCGCGTCTGGCGCAACCGTCATCGACGACCGTTACAACTCCAGCCCGGCCTCCCTCCAGGGCGCCCTGCGCATGCTGGCCGGCCTTTCCGGGCGGCGCATCGCCCTCCTCGGGCGCATGGCCGAACTTGGCGAATTCGAAGAAACCGAGCATCGCAAGGCCGGGGAAGTCGCCGCTGCCAGTTGCGACACCCTCATCTGTTCGGGCGATACCTGCCGTGCGATGGCCGAAGCCGCCCGCGAAGCTGGTCACCCCGATGTCCGCTGGTTCGCCACGAAGGAGGAAGCTGCCCGGGAGGCTGCCGCCATTCTCCGCCCCGGTGACCACATCCTCGTGAAGGCCTCCCGCGGCGAGGCCTTCGAGACCATCCTTCCCACGCTGGAGGCGGCGCCGTGATCCACGCTCTCTACTCCGGCGCCATCACCTTCCTTCTCGCGCTCGCCATCGGTGCGCCGATCGTGAACTACCTGCGCCGTCAGAAGATCGGCAAGGAGATCAGCGAATACCTGCCCGAGCACCAGAAGAAAGCCGGGACCCCTACCTTCGGCGGCTTCATCATCTGGCTGCCCACCTTCGTCGTCACCGCCGTCGCCGTCGACTGGTGGGAACACCAGTCGATCCTCCTCCCCCTCGGGATGATCGGGATCACCATGGCGGCCGGCTTTGTCGATGACCTCGGGACGTTGCAGCACCGGGCCCAGAAGGGGCTTTCCTGGCGCTTCAAGATGGGCTTCACCGCCCTTTTTGGCCTCGCCGCCGCCGTCGTCCTCTACGACCACATCAAAGTCGAGTCGATCAACATCCCTTACGTCGGTGGCTACGAACTCGGGCTCTTCTACGTCCCGGTCGCGGCAGCCATCATCGTCGGTACTACCAGCGCCGTCGCAGTCACGGACGGCCTCGATGGCCTGGCGGGCGGCACCACCCTCATCGCCTTCATCGCCTACGGCATCGTCGGCTTCATCCAGGGCCAGGAATACGTGGCGACTTTCGCCTTCATCATCGCCGGCTCCACCCTCGGCTTCCTCTGGTACAACGCCCATCCCGCCCGCGTCATCATGGGCGACACCGGGGCGCTCGCCCTCGGCTCCTCGCTCGCGGTGATCGCCTTGATGACGGGCCAGTGGCTGCTCCTGCCCATCATCGGCATCGTCTTCGTCGTGGAAATGGGCAGCAACCTCCTTCAGATCGGCTACTTCAAGCTGAGCGGCGGCAAGCGCATCTTGAAGCGCGCACCGTTCCACCACCACCTCGAACTCAGCGGCTGGGCCGAGACCCAGATTGTCACCCGCTTCTGGCTGGTCTCCATCGCTGCCGCCATGGTCGGCGTAGCCCTCGCACTGGAGGTGCCCGACTGATGGCCGCCACCAATGGCGCGATGCTCGCAGGAACCCCCGACGTGCGTGGCAAGCGCGTCCTGGTCTATTCGCTCGGTATCGAAGGGCGCGACCTGGCGAAGTGGCTCCTCGCCAATGGCGCCACCGTCGTCATCTCGGATACGCGCACCGACACAGCCCTGGCTGCCGCCGGCGCGACCGCTCCCGAGGGCGTGCTGCGTGTCGCCACCGGCGGCCCTCTGCTCGACCCCGTGGGCTACGACCTTGTCGCCGTCTCGCAGTCGGTTATGCGCTACAACCCGGCGCTCCAGCGCGCACGAGAGCTGGGGATCCCGGTCACGTCGCAGATGCGGCTCTTCCTGCAGCTGTGCCAGGGGCAAACCATCGGCGTCACGGGTTCCAGCGGCAAGTCGACGACGACCGCCCTCGTCGGGGCAATGGCGCGCGAAGCCGGCGTCCGCCATGTCGTCGGCGGAAACATCGGCGAGGCCCTCCTGGCGCGCCTCGACGAGATCACTCCCGACACCACGGTGATCCTCGAAGTCAGCCACTCCCAGTTGCAGTACACCGACCGCTCGCCACACATCGCCGCCATCACCAACGTGACGCCGAACCACCTGGACCAGTTCAGCTGGGACGAATACGTGGGCCTCAAGCGGAACATCCTCGCATTCCAGTCCCGTGACGACATCAGTGTGCTCAATGCAGATGACCAGACGAGCCGCGCGCTCATGGCGTCCGCGAAGGGCCGGCTCGTGCGCAGCTCCATCCGCACCGAGCCGGACGGCCCGGGTGCCTGGCTGGACGGCGGGGAGGTCGTCGTCAGGACGAACTCTCGCGTTGTCCCCGTCGTCCCCGTCGCGGACGTCCGCCTGCGCGGCGAACACAACCTCGCGAACGTCGTGATGGCATGCGCCATCGGCGCCCAGGCGGGCTGGCCGGCCGATGCGCTCGCCCGCGCCGTGCGCTCGTTCAGCGGCGTCGCCCACCGCCTCCAGGTGGTTGGGCGCGCGAACGGGGCATCCTGGATCAACGACAGCATCGCCACCAGCCCCGAACGCACCATGGCCGGGCTGCGCGCCTTCACCGAGCCGGTTGTCCTGCTCCTCGGCGGGCGCGACAAGAACCTCGAGCTGGACGGCCTCCGCGAACTCGCGCGCACGCGCTGCCGGGCGGTGGTCTGTTTCGGCGAGGCCGGCGACCTGTTCTGTGGCGCCATGTCCGGCGCCGTCGCCGACTGCACCCGCGTAGCCTCGCTGGAGGAAGCCGTCGCCGTTGCCGCCACGAAGGTCGAACCCGGCGATGTCGTCCTCCTCTCGCCCGCCGGCACCAGCTTCGATGCCTATCCCAATTTCGAAGCGCGCGGCCAGGCCTTCAGCCAGCTTGTCCGGGCTCTGCCCGGCTTCGAGGAGGTGTCGCCATAGCCGCCGTCCAACAATCCCAGACCGGCCAGTGGACCGCGGGCCGTCCCGACTACGCGATCATCGCCCTCACCGTTGTGCTCACGCTCACGGGATTCGTCGTCGTCTACAGCGCCAGCTTCGTCATCGGCCTGGTCGAATTCGGTGACCCGTACTACTTCGTCGTCCGCCAGATGATCTGGGCTGGCGGTGGCGGCCTCCTCCTGGTCGTCATGGCTCGCAGCGACTACCGCCGGCTGCGGCCGCTCGCCGTGCCGATCATGGCCGTCACCATCCTCTTGCTCCTGGCGGTGCTCGCCATCGGCATCCAGGGCGGCGGCGCCCGCCGCTGGATCGGCGTTGGCGAACTCACCATCCAGCCCGCCGAGTTCGCCAAGCTCGCCGTCATCATCTACCTGGCGGCGTGGCTCGCCTCCAAGGGCCCCGAAGTGCGCAGCTTCGAACACGGCCTCTTGCCGTTCGTCGCCATCATCGGCTCTGTCAGCGTGCTCATCATGCTCCAGCCGAACCTGGGGACCACCCTCATCATCCTGGCCATCACGGTCACCATGTTCTACGTCGCCGGCGCATCGATCGCCCAGATGATGGCGCTCGGCCTCACCGGGTTCGCTTCGCTCGCTTTCCTCGCGACCGCCGCGGGCTACCGGGCAGACCGCCTCTCGGCGTTCTTCAGCGCCGAGTCCGACCCGCAGGGCAATGGGTTCCAGACGCTGCAGTCCCTGATCGCCATCGGCAACGGCGGCGTCGCGGGCCTGGGCCTCGGCGCCAGCCGCGCCAAGTTCTTCTACATCCCCGAAAGCCACACCGACGGGGTCTTCGCCATCGTCGGCGAGGAGCTCGGCCTCATCGCCACCCTCTCGATCCTCTTCCTCTACATGCTGCTCATGTTCCGCGGCTTCCAGGTGGCCCGCCGTGCCCGCGATGACTTCGGCCAGCTCATCGCCACCGGGATCACCACCTGGATCACCGTCCAGGCGCTCCTGAACATAGGCGGCATCACGCGCACCATCCCGCTCACGGGCGTGCCTCTGCCTTTCCTGAGCTTCGGTTCGAACGCTCTCGCCGCCGTGCTTCTCGCGATCGGCGTCCTGATTAGCATTTCCCGCTTCGGTACCGACCGCGGCGGCTACATGGACAAGCATCCGGTCGACCGCCGCCGGGTGGTGCGAAGGGACAGCCCATGAGACTGGCGCTCACCGGCGGCGGCACAGGGGGCCACATCATCCCGGCACTCGCCGTGATGGAAGCCGTCCAGGCGCGCCTCGGCGGCACCGCCGAGGTCTGCTTCTTCGGCCCGGAAGACCGTGGCGAACGCCGCCACGTCGAGGCCGCGGGTGTCCGGTTTGTGACCGTTCCGTCCGCTGCGGTCCGCGGCCGTGGCCCCCTCCAGCTGGCGCGCGCGGCCTGGCGCCTGGCCCGCGGAGTGTTTCTCGGTTTGCGGGCGTTGCGGGCGTTCAAGCCGGACGTCGTCTTCAGTACCGGCGGCTACGGGAGCTTCCCCGGCAGCGTCGCCGCGCGCTTCCTGCGCCGCCCGCTCGTCGTCTACCTCCCCGACGTCCATCCTGGTTGGGCCGTCAAAGCTGAGCGCATGCTCGCCACCAGGATGACCACGACGACGGAAGCCGCGCTTGAGTTCCTGCCTCGCAAGAAGACCGTCGTCACCGGTTATCCGGTGCGGTCCGCCTTCTTCACCACCGACCGTGGGCTTGCTCGCGAGTCCCTCGGCGTCGCGCCCGGCGACCACATCCTGCTTGTCGCCGGGGCCACCCAGGGCGCCACCGCCATCAACGAGGCGGTGATTGCCGCCCTCCCGCGCCTGCTTGCCGCCGCGCATGTTTTCCATGTCACGGGACCTGCCGGGCTCGCCGCCGCGGAGCTCGCCGCGGCGGCCCTTCGCGAAGGCGACCGGGCGAAGTATCACCCCGCGCCCTACCGGGACGACCTCCCCGCGCTCATGGTCGCCGCCGATCTCGGCGTCTTCCGGGCCGGGGCGTCCGTCCTCGGCGAAATTCCCGCCGCTGCCCTCCCCGCCATCCTCGTCCCCGCCACCTACGCCGGCGGCCACCAGCGGAACAACGCTCGCTGGCTCGAACAAAACGGCGCCGCCGTCATCCTCGAAGAAACGGACCTGCCGTCCCTTCCGGATACGGTGGAAGCCCTTTTGTCGGCCCCGGAGCGCCTCGCTGCCATGCGTTCCGCCGCCAGGCAGCTCGCCCGCCCGGACGCCGCCGACGCCATCGCCCGCGTGGTCCTGGAGGTCGCCCGATGACCGGAATCCAGGGCCCTGTCCACCTCATCGGCATCGGCGGCATCCACATGTCGGCGATCGCGCAGCTCCTCATGGAGCGCGGTGTCGCCGTTTCCGGGAGCGACCTGCGCCCCTCGGAGCTGACGCACAAGCTCGAGCGCCTCGGCGCCACGGTGGCCTACGGCCACGCCGCGAAAAACGTCCCCGCCGGCGCCCGGCTCGTCGTGACCACAGCAGCTGCCTCCGACGACAACCCCGAACTCACGGCCGCCCGGGAACGTGGCATCCCGGTCCTCCTCCGGGCCGAGATGGTCGCGAAGTTGATGGAGGGAAAGCGCGTCGTCGCCGTCGCCGGAGCCCACGGGAAGACGACCACGTCGAGCCTGATCGCCAGCACGCTTGTGCGCGCCGGGCGAGAGCCCATGTACCTCCTCGGTGGCGAAAGCCTCGACCTCGGTGGCCACGCTGCCTGGGGTTCTGGCGACATCTGCGTCGTGGAGGCCGACGAGTACAAGCGCGCCTTCCACGAGTACGCCCCCGACATCGCCGTGATCACGAATGTCGAGCCCGACCACCTGGACTACTACGGCACCGCCGAGGCCTACCACCAGGCCTTCGTCGAGTTCGGGAAGAAGGTGAAGGAGGGCGGTCTCCTCCTTGCCTGCGCCGACGACCCCGGGGCAAGGCACGTCAGCGACGTGCTCGGCGACGGGCCGCTCCGGCAAGAGACCTACGGCATCGAGGGCGTCCGCTACTGGATGGGCCGCAACCTCGCCCTCAGCGACCGTGGCGTCGATTTCGATGTTACGCGTGGCGGCACGCCCGTCGGGCGGTTGCACGCCTCCGTCCCCGGGGAACACTTCGTCCGCAACGCGCTCGCCGCCACCGCGGCCTGCCTCCACCTCGATGTGCCCTTCGAAACCATCCGCGAGTCCGTGGCCGCGTTCAGGGGCGCCCGCCGCCGCTTCGAAACCGTCGGCGAGGCTGGCGGTGTCCTCGTCATGGACGATTACGCCCACCACCCCACCGAAGTCCGTGCGACCATCGCCGCCGCCATCCGTGCGTTCCCCGAGCGCCGCATCATCGCCATCCACCAGCCCCACACCTATAGCCGGATCGACTACCTCTGGGACGAGTGGCTGACCTGTTGGAACGGCCTCGAGGCACTTGTCATCCTCGAAACGTACGCCGCCCGGGAACAACCCTTGCCAGGCCGCTCAGCCGCGGACCTGGCCGCCGCGATCAGCGGCGTGCAGACCGTCTACGCAAAAGACTTCGACGATGCCGCCGAAAAGGCGAAGGTGCTGGCCAGGCCCGGCGACGTCGTGTTCACGATCGGCGCCGGCGACGTGGTCGAAGTGGGCCCGAAGCTCCTGGAGTTGCTCCGATGAGCGCGCTCGACACCCTCGCGGAATCGGTCGCCAGCCTTGGCGAGCTGCGCCGTTCTGAACCGCTCGCCCGCCACACCACCTTCGGCGTCGGTGGCCCCGCGGACCTGTTCCTCACCGTGCGTACCGCCGATGCCCTTGCGAAGGCCACGAACGCGGCCCACGACGCCGCCGTACCGCTGTTTGTCCTCGGCAGCGGGAGCAACATCCTCGTCGCCGACGCGGGCATCCGCGGGCTCGTCCTCGATAACCGTGCCCGCGCCGAGGAGCGGCAAGACCTGTTGGTCCGCGTCGAAAGCGGCGCCAGCTTCGCCGCTTTCGCGCGCAAGATGTGCCGGCTCGGGCTCGAAGGACTCGCCTGGGCCGTTGGCATCCCCGGCACCATCGGGGGCGCCGTCGTCTATAACGCCGGGGCCTATGGCGGTTGCCTCGCCGACGTGCTCCGTCGCGTCCGTCTCCAGCTCCCCGGCAACGGCGACCTGTGGGTGGACGCGGCCGACCTCGGCCTGGTCTACCGCGGGAGCGCCTTCACGCGCGGCCAGGTGGCCGGCAAGGCCGTCCTCGAGGCCGAGCTCGAGCTCGCCCCTGGCGATGCCAGGTCTCTCCTTGCGCAGGCAGCCTCATACGACGAGAAGCGTCTCGCGGCCCAGCCGCGCGGCCGCAACGCCGGCTCCACCTTCAAGAACCCGCCGGATTCGCCGGCCTGGAAGCTGATCGATGCGGTCGGCATGCGCGGCGCGCGTCGCGGCGAAGCCGCCATCTCCGAAAAGCACTGCAACTTCTTCGTGAACGAGGGAAATGCCCGCGCCGAAGACGTTGCCTGGCTCATCCGCGAGGCCCGGCGCCGCGTGAAGGAACAGTTCGGCATCGACCTCGAACCCGAGGTCGAGTTCGTGGGGGCGTGGTGATGGCGAGGCAACGCGTGGCCGTCCTCTTCGGTGGTAAGTCCGGCGAGCACGAGGTCAGCATTACCAGCGCCCGTAGCGTGATGGCCGCCCTCGACCAGGCCCGCTGGGACGTTGTGCCGATCGGGATCTCCCGGTCCGGTCATTGGCTCACGCCGGGCGAAACCACCGCGGCCCTCCAGGCCGGCAGCCGTGCTTTCGAGAGCGAGGGCGCGCCCGTCCTCCGGGCCCCCGAGGCGCTTGCGGCGCTCTCCTCATGCGATGTGGCCTTCCCCCTCGTCCACGGGACCAACGGCGAAGACGGCACGCTGCAGGGCTTCCTCGAAATCGCCGGCATCCCCTATGCCGGCGCCGGCGTGGCTGCCAGCGCCATCGGCATGGACAAGGCGCTGATGAAGGCGCTCTTCCGCGAGGCAGGAATTCCAGTGCCCCGCTATTCCGTCATCCGATCATGGGAGTATACACTTGCGCAGAATACTTCTATGTCACTCATTGAGTCCGCCATCGGCTACCCGTGCTTTATAAAACCGGCCAACGGCGGCTCCTCTGTCGGCGTCACCCGCGCCCGCTCCCGGGAAGATCTGCCCGAAGCGTTCAAGGCCGCTTTCGCCTACGACGACAAGGTCGTCGTCGAACAGGCCATCACCGGCCGCGAAGTCGAATGCTCCGTCCTTGGCAACGAAAACCCCGAAGCCAGCATCGTTGGCGAAATCGTCCCCGACAGGGACTTCTACGACTACGACAGCAAGTACTCCCCGGACTCGACCACGCAGCTCTACATCCCTGCGCCAATCCCCGAAGGCGTCGCCGTCGAAGTGCGCCAGCTTGCCCTCCGCATGTACCAGGTGATGGGCTGCGAAGGCTATGCCCGCGTCGACTTCTTCCTCACGACTGGCGACAAAGTCATCGCCAACGAGGTCAACACGATCCCCGGTTTCACCAGCATCAGCATGTACCCGAAGTTGTGGGAGGCATCCGGCCTTCCCTACACGGACTTGCTCACGCGCATCCTCGAGCTCGCCCTGGCTCGTCATCAGCGGAGGGCTTCTCGATGATCATCAAACGCAGCCCCAGGGAGCCGCAGAATCCCCGCCGCATCGTCAAGCGCAACCGCCCCGATAACCACCAGCTGATCGGCAAGACGATCGTCAAGCGCACGCGCGGTGTCACCGTCGGTGGGCCTCCTCCGCGCGGCCCCCGTGGCCCGCGCTGGCGCCGGCCGTCGTTCGGCTGGCGGCCCTCTCGCTGGCTGATCTGGACCGCCGGCGCGGCCGCAACCATCGCCGTGCTGGGCTACGGGGCCTTCTGGGTCTGGACATCTCCGTACTTCAAGGTTTCCAACGTCGAGGTATCCGGGAACCAGCGCGTCGCCACCAGCACGATCGTCGAGGCCACTGGCCTCCTCGGCTCGAGCATGTTCGACGCAGACCTCGCCTCCGCCCAGAAGGCGCTCTACGAGCAACCCCTGGTCAACGCCGTCCGCATCGAGCGCGACTGGCCGCACACCATCCGTGTCGTGGTCGAAGAACGCAAAGCCTGGGGCACGTGGGAACAGTCCGGCGTCCGTTACACCATCGACCGCGAGGGTGTCGTCCTCGGGCTTGGCGAAGCCCCCCAGGGCTCGCCCGTGATCAAGAGCTCCGAACCCGGTAACCGGCTGACCGGCGACCGCGTCGATTACCAGGCGGTCGATGCGGCAGCCGAGATCTACGAGAAGCTTCCGCGCCAGCTCGGGACCACCGTCGCCGAGGTCGCCTTCATCACCGGTAAGGGTGTCCAGGTCACCACCACGAACAACCAGACCGCCCTGTTCGGGGACTCATCGTCCATCGCCTACAAGCTGTCCGTCTGGGCCGCCCTCCAGCAGGAGGCCCAGGCACGGCGGATTAACTACACCACAGTCGACCTGCGCTACGGCAACCGCCCCGTGCTGCAGTGAAGGAGTAACCGATGAGACGTCGCAGTACGGTCGCAGCCATCGATGTCGGTTCCACGAAGGTGGCCGTCATCGTCGGCGATATCGGCGACCAGGGAGAGACCCGCATCCTCGGTGTCGGCGTCACGCCCGCCGCCGGCCTGTCGCGCGGTGTCATCGACAACATCCAGACTGCCCGCGAAGCCATCGGCATTGCTGTCGAAAAGGCCGAGCAGGCGTGTGGCATGCGCATCCTCAGCGCCGTCGTCGGGATTTCGGGCGGGCACATCTCCTCCCAGAACAACCGCGGCATCATCGCCATCCCCGACCGCGCCAAGGCTATCTCGGAAGATGACCGCAGCCGCGTCCTCGATAGCGCCGGGCAGGTTGCCATCCCGACCAATCGCCAGGTGATCCACGTCATCCCCCGCGGCTTCTGGATCGAAGGCACGGAGCCCGTCAGCGACCCGGTCGGCATGTGGGGCGGCCGCCTCGATGCCGAAGTCCACATCGTTTCCGGCGCCGTCTCCGCCATCCAGAACCTGACCAAGTGCGTCGAAGGCGCCGGTGTCCAGGTCGATGACATCGTCCTCGAGTGCATCGCCAGCGCGACCAGCGTCCTCGAAGACCAGGAGCGCCAGCAGGGCGTGGCTCTCGTCGATATCGGCGGAAGTACCACCTCCATCGCCGTCTACGACGAAGGCACCGTCGCCCACACCGCCTGCCTCCCGATCGCCGGCTCGCAACTCACGAACGACCTGGCACGCGTGCTCCGCTGCCCGTGGGAGGCGGCCGAACAGCTCAAGTGCACCGTCGGCGCCGCCTACGCCGACCCGTCGAACCACGAGACCGTCGAGATCCAGGCCTTCGGCACCCAGTCGAAAAAGACCGTCGACCTTCGCCACGTGTGCGAGATCCTGCAGGCGCGCTCCGAGGAAATCCTCGAAATGGTGGCCGTTGAGCTCAAGCGTGTCGGCTACTGGGACAGGCTTGCCGCAGGGCTTGTCCTCACCGGTGGCACCAGCCAGCTCGGCGGCCTGGCCGAAGTCGCCGAGGCGCGTCTCGGCATCCCCGCCCGGCTCGGCAGGCCCTCCGGGTACTCCGGCCTGTCGGACCTCATTGGCACCCCCCCATTCGCTACCTCCATCGGCCTTGTCGAGTACGCCCTCGGCGGCCGTGAGCGAATCACCGAGAGCGCCGGAGGGCCCTCATTCGAAGTGCCGGTCGGCGGTCTCTTCCGCCGCCTCGCATCGTTCGGGAGGGCGCTGATGCCCCAGTAACGGGAGGAGGACACAAAGCGCTGAGCCAATTGACGAACCCGCAGTCTCGACTCACTCGCGAAAGGAACCGGCCCCATGAGCATTCGCTTCGATACAGAACTCCTGCCCGACATTAAAGTCGTCGGCGTCGGTGGCGGCGGCTGCAACGCCGTCAACCGTATGGTCCGCGCCAAGATCCCCGGCGTCTCCTTCGTCGCCTGCAATACCGATGCCCAGGCGCTCATGAGCTCCGAGGCGCCAACTCGCCTCCGCATCGGCGAGAAGCTCACCAAGGGCCTCGGCGTCGGCGGCGACCCGTCGCGCGGCGAACGCGCCGCCGACGAGAGCCGCGACGAGCTCTACGACATCCTGCGGGGGACCGAAATGGTCTTCGTCACCGCCGGTATGGGCGGTGGCACCGGCACGGGGGCGGCGCCCGTCGTCGCCGAGATCGCCAAGGACTGCGGCGCCCTTACCATCGGCGTTGTCACCAAGCCCTTTGCCTGGGAAGGCGCCCGCCGCATGAAGCAGGCCGAAGAGGGCCTTGCCCGCCTCCGCGATAAGGTCGATACCCTCATCGCCATCCCCAACTCCCGCCTCATCGAAATCTGCCCGCCCGACGCGACCGTTGAGCAGGCCTTCGAGACTGCGGACGACGTCCTCCGCCAGGCTATCCAGTCCATCTCCAACATCATCAGCCAGAACGGCTCCATCAACCTGGACTTCAACGATGTGCGCACCACCATGAGCGAAGCCGGCCCCGCGCTCCTCGCCGTGGGCCGGGCGTCCGGCGAAAATCGTGCGGCCGAAGCCGCCCGCGCGGCCACCACAAGCCCGCTGCTCGATCAGTCCATCGACGGCGCCCAGAACGTGCTCTTCAATGTCACCCACAGCGGCGCCATCCAGTTGCGCGAACTCGATATGGCTGCCCGCGTCATCGCCGAGATGGTGGACCCGTCCGCCAACATCATCTTCGGCACGGTCGTCGACCCGCGCGTCGGCGACGAAATCCACATGACGGTGATCGCCACCGGCTTCGCGCCGAAGGCCGCCACCATTGGCGAACCCACCGAGGCAGCACGCAGCATCCGCGACTACGGCCTGCAGGGTGTCTCGAACATGGATGACGCTGAACTGCCCGCGTTCCTGCGGCGGAACATTCGCTCGTTGAACACGAGCAGGCCGTTGGGCGAGGGGAGTGTGGCGAGGTTGGCTGAAAGGAGGTAGCTACCTAACCGAGCGCGCTATCAGTCCGGAAGGACGCTCGCCCGAAGCATTCGGGAAGCACGGGGCTTGATGCAATGGGAGATGGCATCAAGCCCCTTTTTCTTCGCGTCGGGTACCCCGCCGGTAGCTACCCCGCTTTCAGCCGGACGCGTACAGTACCACACGACTTTACAGAAACACCAGTGGTTTGTTGCCTCTCGTGGCCCAAATCATCGACCCTCAAGTCGGATTGTGCAGCGCTTGCGCCCACGCGCGGACTGTTTCCAGTGCGCGCGGCTCGCTCTTCTACCTCTGCGAACTCTCAATATCGGACGCCCGCTTCCGGAAGTATCCCCCGCTTCCGGTCCTCCACTGCTCCGGGTTCCGCGAAGCGCCCGCCCCCCTCGATCGCCCGTCCCATTCACCCTGAGTTGCCGCCACCATGCGGTTCGAACAGAATGCCCCGACTTCCCCGAGGTGCCCATGCCCACCTACTTCCCCCTCTCCACCACCCAGCTCCAATGGCAGGAACGCGCACAGTCCATCGCCAATGACGTGCTCGCGCCGCGCTCCGCCGAGGCGGACCGCAACGCCGCCTTCCCGCATGAGCAACTCAAGGCACTCCGCGAGAACGGCTTTTTCGGCCTCCGCGCGCCCAAAGAGTACGGCGGCGCCGGGGAAAGCCTGCTCACCACCGCTGTCGTCGTTGAGACCCTCGCAAAGGCCTGCCCGTCCACGGCGCTTATCTACAAGATGCACATCGAGAGCACCGAGATCGTCTCGCGCGTGCCCACCGCCGACCAGGCAGAACAGATCACCTCGAAGATCGCCTCCGGCGAGTGGCTCAGCACCGTCGCCGGCAGTGAGGCCGGCCACCAGGGCGGCGCCTGGGCCGGCGCCCCCAAGGCCGCTGTCCAGCTCGTCGATGGTGGCGTCCGCGTCGATGGCGTGCAGAAATCGTTCGTCACGGCCGCGGGCATCGCCGACACCTATCTGTTCATGGCCACCCTGCGCGAAGACGGCAAGCCCCCGATGCCCCTCATGTTCCAGATCCTCAAGGATGACCTGGACTGGACGGTCGACGGGCCCTGGGATGGCCTCGGCATGCGCGCCAACGGCAGCTCGCCGATGACCTTCAGCGGCTTCCTCCCGGACTCCCGGCGCCTGAACCCCGAGTACAAGCCCGTGGACTTCTACTCCATCGCCGTCGGTACCTACGCCGCCACCTACCTCGGCATCGGCGCGGGCTGCTATGAACTGCTCGAACAGTACGTCGCCGAAACCACCCTCGCCGACGGCCGCCGCATGCCCGAAGTCGAGACCATCGCCAACCGTGTCGTACGCTGCAAAGTGGAACTGGAACGCAGCCGGGCCCTCCTCTACTCGGCCTGCGCCGCGTGGGACGAAGGCCGCGTGCGTGGCCCCCAGGCCCTCTTCGAGGCCAAGGTCGCTGCTGACGAGACAGCCACGTTTATCACCGGCGAAGCCATGACCCTGGGCGGCGGCACGGCCTTCGCGAAACGCATGCCCTTCGAACGCTACTTCCGCGACGCCCGCGCCGGCATGGTGATGGGCATCGCGCACGACATCGCCGTCCTCAACATCGCGCGGTCCATCTTCCCAAAACCGAAAGGCTGACACTGGTCCTCCGGCCTCCCACACCCGGAGAGCCCGACGGCATGAGGAAAGACTTCGCGTCGTCGCACTTCCAACCGGTATAGTCGCGCCCACAGCCAATCCCTCCGATGGAGCACGTCTATGCCAGGAGCGCTCGAAGGCGTCCGCGTCCTTGACTGCACGCAGATCATCGCCGGCCCGCTCGCCGGCTCCCTCCTCTCCGAGATGGGCGCGGATGTCGTCAAGATCGAACCGCTCGAAGGCGAGCCCTGGCGCCTGCAGGCCGAGATCATCCCCAAGGAGAGCAAGGCCTTCCTCACTCAGAACCGCGGCAAGCGCAGCCTCACGCTGAACTTCAAAGACCCGGCGTCCGCCGAGATCCGCGACGCGCTCATCCGCTGGGCCGATGTCCTCCTCACCAACTACCGCCCCGGTGTCCCCGAAGCCCTGGGCATCGACTACGAGTCGGCAAAGAAGATCAAGCCCGACATCATCTACGCGGAGAACACCGCCTTCGGGAAACTCGGCCCCCACAAGGACCGCCGCGGCTACGACATCGTCGCGCAGGCGATGAGCGGCCTCACGACCTCCAACCCCAATATCCAAAACGGGCTGCCCATGCAGGTCGGCTTCGCGCCCGCCGACGTGGTCAGCGGCGTCGCCCTCGCCTGGGGCATCACCGCGGCCCTCTTCCACCGCGAACGCACCGGCGAGGGCCAGGCGATCAACTCGTCGCTCATGCTCACGGCCCTCTCGCTCCAGGCGGGCTCCCGCGAGATCATCGCCATGGACACCGAAGCACGCGAAAAGCGCCTGGCCGCCATCAACGCCCTCCGTGAACGCGGGGCCGACATCGCCGACATCTACGCCGAGCGCCGCGCGCTCATGCCCGAACTCGCCGGCAATGTCTATTACCGCCCCTACAAGACCAGGGATGGTTACCTCGTGGTCGGCTGTCTCGGGCCGGGGCCCCGCGCCCGCTTCCGCGAAGCCCTGGGTTTCACCGATCCGCGCTACGAGCCCGGCTTCGACGCCTCGCGCCTCAAGGAGGTCGGCGCCGAGCTCGTCGCCTTCTGCGAAGCAAAGTTCCTCGAACGCACCAACGACGACTGGATCGCCTACCTCGATGCCCGCGACATCGCCGTCGGGCCGCTCAAGTTCATCGAAGAGATGGTCGATGACCCGCAAGTCCAGGCGAACGGCTTCCTGGAGGAGTACGAACACACGCTTCTGGGGCCACTGCGAGGGCCGTCGCCGATCGTGCGCATGTCCGGCACGCCCACCCGTATCCAGCGGGCCGCCCCGGCCCTCAACGAGCACGGCGCGGAAATCCTCTGCGAGCTTGGCTTCAGCGAGGAGCAGGTCGCCTCGTTCCGCGAACGCGGCATCACGGGAGCTTGAACTCCCGGGCTACTCGGTCCGCAGCGCCGCTGCGTCGCTCGTCCGGCTGATGAGCCGGCCCGCAAACAGAAGCGCCGCAAGGAACACGCCGAGGACGACCGCGCCACCTGCCCCGACGAGCAACCACTCTGTCTGGAGCAAGAACTCCGGTTCCGCCCGGTTTCCACGGTCATCGACGTTCAGGAACGAGAGCATCCGCTCGCCAACGAGCCTGCCGAGGTATGCCCCGGCGATCAGCCCGAGCACGGCCACAACGGCGTATTCGAACGCCAGCAGTTGCACCACCTGCCCCCGCGAGAGCCCCATCGCCCGCAGCACCGCGAATTCAGACCGCCGGCGTTCCACCGACACCCACAACGAGACCAGCAGGGCCACCGCGACGAGCAGCAGCACCGCACCGAACGCGATGTACAGGATGCCGGCGCCCCCCGCCGCGATGAGCGGGTTCCTCTCCAGTGAGCGCAACTCTGATTCCCGGTCGCTCAGCGTGTCCAGTTGGTACGGCGGGTCGCCCAGCGTCTCCTCCAGCGCCCTCCTGTCGACCCCCGGCTGCAGTTCGAACCAGCCTTCGTTGATCCCGGGCGGCAGGAGCAGGTCGGTCGTGCCGACCCAGGAGAGCAACTGGTCCCGGTTGAATACCACCGCCGGGCCTTCCGACGTGTCCAGCGTGGGCATCAGCCGGAACGTCGCCGCCAGGCGTACCGGGACCAGCACATCGCTGATGCTGATGACGCCCGTCCCGCCCGGCGGGATGCCCGTCGCCACCGAGAACGTCTCGCTCCCCAACACCGCAAGCGGCACCGCCCCCTGCGCATAGTAGAGCCCCCAAACGTCTGCGCTCTGCCCGGCGAACCGCACCAGCTTGCCCGCACCCGAATCCGTCGCGGCCCCCTCGCGGGTGATCTCGAACGTGTCCGGCTTCGTGAGCCGCGTCGGCATTGGGGCCCACGAGGCCACGCTTTGCTCGAACCCGTCGAGGAGGGTCTCCGTCCCCGCTGAGCTCACCGCGCGAAGGTCGTCAAGCAGGATGGTGAGGTCCTGCGAGTTGAAGCGGTTCGAAGGCTCGGTGATGACGAGAGACATGAGCATGAGCGGCTCGCCATAGTCCCCATCGATAGACTTTTGGAGTTGGCCGCTGAGCTCGTGCCAGCCCTCCCCTTCGAGCTTCCCGAGCTCCACCATCTGGAAAGTCTGGTCCCGGTCCACCACCCGTGCCCACAGCGTTTGCACGGCGCGTTGGTCCGAGCTCTTGACCTTCACTTTCAGCCCCACGGTGCCCGCCGGGAGCGCCTTGCCCTTGAGCGGCGCCGGCGCCCCCAGCCGCGCCATCAGCTCGCGCAGGGAAAGGTCCGCGAAGTCGTCACGGAACCACAACATCGCCGCCGCGCGGTCCGGATCGACACCGAGTACCTGGAAGGTGCGTCCCGACACTCCGGCCACCCCCGGCGCTCCGGTAGTCCGGACCACCGACGTGGCCGATGCCACGCCCGGCAACGCTGCGAACTCCGCATCGACCTCCGCCCCGTTGAGCCCGAGGTCCGAGCGCGAGCCCACCCCCACTCGCCAGTCCACCCCGGCTTCGAACAGTGCCCGCTCGTCGAACGTCTTCTTCGCCGTGCTCGAATAGCTCGCGGCGAACGTCCCCACCGCCACGGCCATGGTCAGCAGCAGCGCCAGGCGTGCGGAGTTTCCCGGGCTCCGGGCAACCTGCCAGAGGCCTACCCCCAGCGCCGGCGACGCCCGCCTCCCGAATGCGCGCGCGGCGAGCCGCAGGCCCATCGGGTAGAAGCGCAACAGGAGCGCGGCGGCCGCCAGCATCAGAATGGCCGGCGATGCGAGCAGGAGCGGGTCCGAGGAGACGCCGCCTGTCGCTGAGGGGGTGAACACCGTTCCCCGCTCGCGCAGCTCGAACAACAGGAGTCCTGCCACCCCGGCCAGCGCGAGGTCCAGGTAGTAGCGCTGGAGGAATGACACTCCCGGCCGGGCCTGTTCTCGTCGCCGCACCACCGCGCTCCGACGCGCCACGAGCACGGCCGGGACGAGCAGCACGGCGACCGAGAGCATGACCCCGGCGAGTGCGAATCCGAAGGCCGACAGCGGTATGGTGGTCGGCAGGAGTTCGCCGCCGTTTACGTTCTCGAAGGTCGGCGTTTTGCCCAGCAATGCGGTCGCCGCCGCGGCCAGCAAGGGCGCCGCCAGCAGGCAGGGGATGCCCAGGATCAACCCTTCGAGCAGGTACATCCCCGCCACCTGGAGGGTCGTTGCGCCCCTGCTCCGGAGCAGCGCGATCTCGTCGGCCTGCCGCTCGACGATCACCAGTGCCACGAGCACCACGTAGAACAGCGCCACCGCCGACACTTCCAGCAAAAGGATCGTCAACGGCGCCTGCTGGTAGCTGGCGCTGTCGCGATAGTCCTCCAGCACGCCCGTCAACGGGCTGTACGACGCCCCGCCGTACGGCTCGAGCTCGCGGTAGAGCGCGACGAGGTCGTCGCCGGCGCGTTCGAAGTTCGCCCGCGAGAGCTTTTCCGGGTCGGCGTACGTGTGCCAGGCCGTCTCAGCCATGTAGCCCGGGTGGTCTGCCCCGAAGTTCTCCAGCAGCGACTCTTCCGTCGTGAACATTGGCGCCACCACGCCGGTTTCCGGCCCCAGGCTGAACGGGTCGAAGTACGCGCTCGTGATGGTCAACCAGAAGGGGTCAGTGTCCGAAAGTGGTTCGACGATCCCGGTCACCTTTGCTTCGAAGGCGTAACTGACGCCGGCCACGGGCGTACACGGGGGCGGGGGCGGCGCGTCCTGCCGCGGGATTTCGCGCGCGCACGTGTCGAAGTCTTCCACCAGCCGGATCGTCTGCCCGACGGACAGGTTCGCCGCCTGCGCCGCGCGCGGGCTCAGCGCAACTTCGATGGGCTGGCCCCGCTCTGTCGTCTTCGGGAACTCCCCTTCGACGAGGGAGACGTGCTCCTCGTAGCCCGTGAGCGACTGGATCTGACCCTGTGGCGAAAGCCACGTCGTCGGCGCCCCTTCGACACCGGCGAAGAAGCGCCCTGTGCGGTGGTAGCGCGCGCTCGAGCCCGCGAACCAGCCGATCCGTTCCTCGATGCGGCGCTCGACTGCCTGTTTCAGCGCCACGCCCTCCTCTGTCCCCAGCGGGATGGCGGTGAACTGCACGCGGTTGCCCGGACTATCGCTCAGCTGCTCCCGGACGGTGAACGTCAGCCCGAGGTCGGCCATGGCGCGGGCATAGATGGGCGCCGAGGCGAGCAGCGTCGCCGCCATCAGCATGCCGAGGCCCAGCACCGCCAGCAGCCGCCAGTTCCTCCCGCTGCGCCGCGCGAATAGCCGCCAGAGCCTGCCCATCCCACGCACGGCGAAACTGTACACAACGCCCGGGTTTGACGCCGGGAAGCCTTTACGAGTCCGGTTCGGCTTTTTGGCGTCCATTCGCGCGTGCTGCTAGTCTCCGGCGCGAAGCTATGCACACCGTCTCCACCATCCTCCGGATGGTCCTCCGCCGCAGCCTCGCGAATCGGCGCCTCCTCGCCACCGTCATCGTTGGCGTGGTCATGTCTGCTGCCCTCATGTCCAGCGTCATCCTCTACTCCGACGCCATCCGCGACCTCGGCCTCCGCTACGCCCTCCGCACGTCCGACCCGCTCGAACGCAACGCCCGCGTGCTCGCATCGGGCCGCCCGGGCGTCTCCGACTACGCCACGCGCCGCGCCACCATCGACGCCATCGTCCGCCAGCACCTCGGGCTCGCCCTGGACGAAATCGTCCACTACGGCCGCTCCGCGACCTTCTACCTGGCCCAGCCTGGCCAGCCTTTCCCGCAGACCGATGACCGCCCGCGTGCCCACTTCCAGTTCGCCGACCGGCCAGAAACTGAGATCGACCTCGTCGAGGGACGCCAGCCCAACCCGCCTTCCGTCGCCAGCCCGCCTCGTATCGAGGTCACCATGGGCCAGGAGGCCGCCCGCAAGCTCGGCGTCTCCCTCGGCGACAGCTTCGACCTCCACCCATTCTGGCGGACCGACCTCGCGCCAGTGCCGGTCACCGTGGTTGGCTTCGTCGAGCCCCGTGATTACAGCGACCCGTACTGGTTCGGCCGCACGGACCGCTTCGTCGTCGACACGGAAAACTGGGACACCTACGCCTTCTGGGCCTCGGAGGAAGCCATCACGAAGGTCCTCGCCGGCTACCTCCCGGACATGGACAGCTCCATCGAGACCTACGCCCTCATCGACATTGGCGCGATTAACGCCCGCAACGCGCAGCAGGTTGAGGATGGCGCGCGCTCGATGGGCAACGCCATGCGCGAGCAGGTCCAGGGCTCCACGGTCGAAACACGCCTCGCCGATATCGTCTCTGAGTACCAGACGAAGCTGTTCTTCACTCGCCTCCCCCTGTTCGCGCTCATGCTGCAGGTGGTCGGTATCGCCCTCTACTACCTGGTGATGGTCGCGACCATGCTCATCGAGCGCCAGCACGGCGAAATCGCGCTCCTGCGCTCGCGGGGAGCTTCTCCCGCGCAGGTGATCGCCGTCTACGCGATCGAAGGCGTGATCCTGTGTGGCGCCGCCGCGATCGCCGGTCCATACCTGGCCACCCTGGGTATCGCCGTCCTCGGCTACACCCCGCCCTTCGAGTCCTTGAGTGGCAACTCCGCCCTCGATGTGCCGATGTCCCGCCTCGCTTTCCTGGCTGCGCTCGGGGGCGCTGCGCTTGCCTTCGCGGCCCTCCTCATCCCCGCCTGGCGTGCCGCCCGCCAGACCACCATCGACTACAAGCACTCTCTCGCCCGGCCGCAAACCCAGCCCCTCTTCCTCAAGTACTACCTGGACCTCGTCCTCGTCGGCATCGGGGCGTTCCTCTTCTACCAGCTGCGAGAGAAGGGCTCGTTCGTCACCGAGCGTCTCTTCGGCGACCTTTCGGCCGACCCCCTCCTCCTCCTGTCGCCCACCCTCTTCATGCTCATGGTCGCCCTCGTCTTCCTCCGCCTGTTCCCGCTTGCCCTGCGCTTCGTCGCCTGGGCGACGCATCGCCTCGAAAGTCCGACCGTTGCCCTCGGCCTCTCCCGTATGACTCGCGCCCCCATGCAGTACAGCCGCCTCATCTTGCTCCTCTTGCTCGCCACGGCGGTCGGCATGTTCGCCGCCGGCTACCGCGCCACCCTCGAGCGCGGCTACGACGACAGGGCGGCGTTCGAAGCAGGCGCTCCGTCGCGCCTGGAGAACATCCGCCAGCCCACCGGCCTTTCCAACGAAGCCATGGAGGACCGCGTCAAGTCCGTCACGGGCGCCGGACAGGTCAGTTTGGCCGTGCGGTCTGCGGGCTCGTACCAGGTCACCCAGTACACGTCGCAATCGATCATTATGCTCGGGGTGGACGGCGAGGAGTTCGAACAACTCGCGTTCTGGCGGGACGACTTCGCCGGCCCCTCGCTCGGCGCGCTCCTCGAGCGGACGAAACTGCCGCACGCCGAACGCCCCCAGGGGATCGTCATCCCGGCGGGCTCGCAGGCCATCGGCCTCTGGGCGCAGTTCCCGCTTCCGCAGAACGTCGCCACGCTCGGGATCCGCACCCGGGACCCGAACGGGCTCCTCTGGGACTACACCCTCGTCAACCCACAATCCGCCCAGACCGACCTCGGGCAGTGGCGGTTCTTCGTCGCGGACCTTACCCGTCCCCAGCAGGTCCGGTTCAACCAGAACGCCTCGTACAGCACAGCCACGGACAAGACGCTCGACGCCGTCTACGTGCGCATCACCGGCCAGGCCCCGCAAACGGCGGTGCGCGTGACCGTCCTCGTCGACGACCTTCAGGTAAGCACGACTCCGGTGGCAGGCTCCGCCCCGCCGCGCCCCGGCGCGCCGGCGTCGGTGCAGGCCTTTCCGGATGGATTCCCCGACGGCCAGGTGGTGGAACCGTTCGAAGACCTCGCCCGCTACGTCATCATTTCCGGTGCCGGCCCCGGGGATCCCGGCACCGTATCGTTCGCCCCGGGCCAGGGCCACGATGGGGGCGGCGCCGGCCGTATCGCGTTCGCGCGCGAACGCGGCGCACCGCTGCTTTTCGGCATGCGCCTGGCCCGCGCCCCCGGCCCGCTCCCCGTCGTCGCCGAAAAGCGCTTCGCTGAAGTTGCGGACAAGAGCAACGGCGACGAGTTCACCGTCTTCGTGAACCGCCAATACGTCCAGGTCAAGCTCGTCGGCACCTTCGACCTGTTCCCCGGCCACGACCCGTCGCGCGGCGAAATGTTGCTCGTGGCGGACCGCGATGCCATGCAGGAACTCGCCTCCGCCGTCCCCTCTTTCGCCGAATTTGCCTACGTGAACGACGCCTGGATGTCCTTCGCGACGCCCGGGATCATGGACCGCGAAACCCTCCAGGCGCGTGGCTTCCAGGCCGATGGGTTGTTCGACCTGCGGGACGTGCGCGCCTCCCAGGAAGCCGACCCTCTCGTCGCCGCCAGCTGGGAAGGCATCCTCTTCCTCTCCTTCGCCGCCGTCCTCTTGCTCACGGGCCTGGGCTTCGCCGTCTACGCCACGATGGCGGCCCAATCGCGTTCGCTGGAGTTCGCCATCCTTCGCACGATGGGCTACACGAGCCGCCAGGTCCTCAGCCTGGTGAGCTTCGAGCAGCTCTTCGTCATCGTCGCGGGCGTCGTCGTCGGCACGTTCCTTGGCTTCCCGCTTGGCCGGCTGATGATCGGCTACCTCGGAGTCACCGAGTCGGGCGAGGACCCCGTCCCGCCGCTGGTCTCCCAGGTGAGCTGGCAGGCTGCCCTCACCGTTTATGGTTTGCTGGGAATTGTGTTCATCGGCACAATCCTCTCACTCGCGGCGGTCTATTCACGGCTCGCCGTACATCGCGCACTCCGGATCGGGGAAGTCTAGGAAGGCATGGGGTTCGTGGCATGAGGGACCAGTTGTTGCTTCGCGCCGGCCTCCAGGGGCTCGGCGCACCATGACCGGCGACCTCTACATCCGCTGCGAAGATCTCTTCAAGATCTACAAGACGGCCAACCTCGAAGTCGTCGCCCTGCGCGGCCTCGACCTGAAAATCGCCGCCGGCGAGTTCATGGCCATCGTCGGTGCATCCGGCTCCGGCAAGAGCACCCTCCTGAACATCCTCGCCGGTCTCGACACACCCAGCGCCGGCCGCTGCTTCGTCGGTGGCGAGGACCTGCTCACGATGTCGTCCTCGGACATGGTGCGCTACCGCAGGAAGAAAGTCGGGTTCGTCTGGCAACAGACGGGGCGCAACCTCGTCCCCTACCTCGATGCCGTGCAGAACGTCGAAGTCCCGCTCGTGCTCGACGGTGTGCCCGCGCAGGAGGCGCGCCAGCGTGCCACCGAGCTCCTGGAAATGGTCCTCATGGGCCACCGCCTCCACCACAAGCCCGAGCAGCTTTCCGGCGGTGAGCAGCAGCGCGTCTCCATCGCCGTCGCCCTCGCCAACCGGCCGCCGCTCCTGCTCGCCGACGAGCCGACCGGCGAGCTGGACTCGGTCGGCGCTGACACCGTCTACGACGTCTTCCGCACGCTGAACAAAGAACTCGGAACCACCATCGTCATCGTCACGCACGACCCCGACATCGCTGCCCGCGTCGACCGCGTGGTCGCCATCCGCGACGGGCGCACCAGCACCGAGATCTACCGCCGCGTTTATTTCGAGGGATCGAAAACCGAAGTAGTCCACGAAGAGTTCGTCCTCGTCGACGCCGCCGGCCGCCTCCAGGTCCCGCGCGAGTACCTTGAACGGCTCGATATCCACGAGCGCGCCCGCGTCCTCATGGGCGAAGGCCGCATCGAAGTGCGTCCGGAGAACAACCCGCGTCACGACCGGAGGAGCCGCTGATGGCGGGCAGCTCCGTCGAGGTCAAGAGTGTCAGCCGCCGGTTCAAGGTCGGCAGCGAAGAGGTCTATGCGGTCCGTGACATCTCCCTGACGGTGCCCGCGGGCGAGTTTATCGCCCTCATCGGCCGCTCCGGTTCCGGAAAGACCACCCTGCTCAACCTCATGGCCGGCCTCGATCGGCCCACAGCTGGCGAAGTCTGGATCGACGGCGAACGCGTCGACACGATGAGCGAGGGCCAGCTCGACAAGCTGCGCCGCCACAAGCTCGGCTTCGTCTTCCAGTCCTTCGGCCTCCTCCCGTTGCTCTCCGCCCGCGAAAACGTCGAACTCCCCCTCCGCATCGCCGGCATCGGCTACAGCGAGCGCACCCGGCGCGTGAAGAGCGCACTCGATTTCGTGGGCCTCGGCCGCCGCGCGGACCACCGGCCGTACGAGCTCTCCGGCGGCGAACAGCAACGCGTCGCCATCGCCCGGGCGCTCGCGTCCCAGCCCACACTCATCCTTGCTGACGAACCCACCGGCGAGCTCGACTCCGCGACCGCGACCGCGGTCTTCGGGCTCTTGCGGGACCTGGCCCGCGCCGAAGGCATCACCATCGTGACCTGCACCCACGACCGCCTCGTCATGGAGTTGGCCAGCCGCGTTGAAGAGCTCGCCGACGGCCGCCTTGTTACCGGCCAGCACCGCGAGGTCTGGGACCGGATCCAGCAACGCGAGCGCAGCCCGTTCGCCGCCACGGCCGCGGCCGGCATGGAAGAGCAGCCAGCCCTCTCGTCGCTCATCGGCGCCGACCTCGCGCAGTTCCGCCCGGCTTCCGAGCGGGTGATCCACGTTTCCGCCGAGCCGCACCCCGAACCACAACCCGTCGATGACTCCCCTGCCCACCGCTTCCACGAGAAAAAGGCGGCCGCGAACGAGGCCCGCCAACGGGAACCTGAACCAGAAGCGAATGGCGCCGACGAGCCCACGGGTACATCGGCCGACGCTTCGCGCTGGGCTCGCCCGCGCGACTAAAGGCTGCCGCGTCGCGCGGCGGCCAGCTGCGCTTCCGCGGGCCGAAGCGTCCTCGCGAGCAGCTTCAGCAGCGGGCGTCGCTCTTCAGGGATCCCCTCGGCGAGCCGCTGGCCCACAAGGATCGGCCACCAGAGCGTTGCCCTCGCCGTCTCGGCCTGCGTCAGCCGCCCGTACCCGCGGACGTACCCCGCGCGCGCCAGCCTCCGCCCCATGAGCACAATCAGCCTGACCCACAGGCTCGTCTCTGGAGGCACGCCAACATCGAACAGCAACAACGATTTGACGTGGTCGGCCACCGGGTCCCCCCGCCGGGCCGACGCAAAGTCGATCACGACTGGCCCCTTCGAATCCACGATCACGTTCCCGGGGTGGAAGTCCATGTGGCACAGGCGTTGGCCGGCCGGCGCCTCTTCGAGCAAGGCCAGCAGGCGCGCCCTCGCTTTTTCCGGGATCCGGTCACTCGTGGTCAGGTCGTGCTTCGCCACCGCCTGAAAGTCGAGCAACTGGGCCGGAGCCTCGACCCGCGCGATTGCCCGGTGAAGGCGCCCCAGCCCGGTTGCAATTGCCCACAGCTTCCACGGCTGCTTCTCTATGGCCGTCAGCCCGTCCCGCCCTTCGATCCGTTCCATCAGGAGTCCCGGCCGGCCTTCGTGCTCGACGATCTCGTACACCTGCGGTACGCGGATGCCGGCTTCCATCGCGGCGCGCTGGGCCCGCATCTCCCGCGAGAGCCAATCGGCGCTCGCCGGGTCGCGCTGGAGCTTGAGCACGCGGCCCTCCGCGCAGGCGAACACCTCTGCCCCCCGGCCGATGCCAAGCCGCTCGCCGACATGAATCTCCACCTGCCGTACCTCCCGCTTCTTCGGCCGCGGCCCACGCCGCGCGCCGGCGCAGACTCTACACAACGCGGCTTCGAGCCGCCGGGCGCGATCTCCACCCGTAGATGGCCATCATGCCGGCAGCCACACTGCAGGCGGCCGCTGCCGAGCGAAAAGCGGCGCCTGTGCCCGCGGCACCGACGATCGCGCCGCCGGCCGCGGGACCGATGGCCAGCCCCAAGCCGCTCAGCGCCACCATCGCCCCGATGACCGTCCCGCGGTGCGACGCAGGCGCGGCGTCCATCACGGCCGCGTTCAGCGCCGGCACCGTCAGCACATTCCCTGCGAAGATCGCTGCCGCTGCCGTGGCCGCCACGACAAGCGAGTCCGTCGCCGAGCAGGTGAGCAGCCCCCCGACCACGAGCGCTTCGCCCGCGAGGAACGGCCGCGGTCTCCCGAACCGGTCCGCGAAGTGGCCCGCCGGGATGTAGAGGGTGGCCCCCACCACTACCCCGGGAGCGAGCGCCAGCGTGAGCGACTCGAAGGAGACCCGGAGTTCGTCCTCTCCGAACGGCCGGATGGCGGGGACGATCATCGCCATGCCCGCGCTCGAGGCGAGCACGATCGCCCCGAGCACGGCGAACTCGCGCGAGTACACCTCGCGCAGGCTCGGCCGGCGGACGGCCGGTATGAGGCGGAAAAGGGAACGCTGGCGGTAGTTCGGCAGCCCGGTGAGCGCCGCCGCGAGGGCGGCAAGCACCGCCGCCGCTGCCAGCGTGAACTGGAGGCCCGAGGGCCCCGCCACCAGGTATGCACCGGCGAGCGCGCCGGCCCCGAACCCCAGGAGTTGGGCCAGGTTCAGGAACCCGATCACCTTCCCCCGGCGGTCCAGCGTGTAGCGGTCTGCGCTGATCGCGTACGTGGCCGGCCAGAGGAAGGCCGTCGCAAACCCGAGCAACGCGGAAAACCCGAGATACGCATAGCGGTCGTGGACAAAAGCCATCAGCCCTATCGCCGGGAGCATCAGCGCGAAACCGATAAGCAGTCCCAGGCGCCGCTCGACGCGGTCCGAGATCGCACCGGTGGGCGTCTCGAAAGCGAAGCGGGCCGCCCCGTACGCCGCCAGCAGATAGCCGCCCCACGCATCGCCCGCATCCAGGGCCGAGGGCGCCCATTTCTGGAACGTCGCGTACAGGATCGTCCCGAGCGCAACCTGCACCAGGAAGATCGCCAGGCCAAGCGCCACCGGGTAGCCCTGCGTCCGCTCCGGTGGCGACCCTTCCAGCGTCATCGCTCCACGTTAGGCTGCCCGCCTCGAAGAATCGATGCTCGGCGATCCGCTACAGTCGTCCGAGAAGATCCCGGAGGGCCCAGCCATGGAAGCACCAGTCCAGATCAAGCCGACGAAACTCGCCGACTACCTCGAGGTGCTTTCGAAAGCCGTCTTCGAGTCCGGCATGAACTGGCAGGTGGTCGAGCAGAAGTGGCCCGGCTTCCGCGAGGCATTCGACGGTTTCGACCCGCCGACCATCGCCAGCTACACCCCCGACGATGTCGACAGGCTACTCGCCGATACCCGCATCATCCGCAACGGCCGCAAGATCCTTGCCACCATCCACAACGCGCAGGCGTTGCTGGACGCGGAGAAAGAGTTCGGCAGTTTCGCCAGGTACCTGGAAGTCCACCGCCCGTTCGATTCCCAGCTCGCCGACATGAAGAAGCGGTTCAAGCACGTCGGCAACTTCGCCGTGTACTACTTCCTGTACGTCGTCGGCGAGGAGGTGCCACCGCACGAAGAGTACGCCGCGAAGCTCAAAGGGCAGGCCGTGCCGCCGGCCCGGCAACGGCTCGGGAAACAGCGAGGCTAAACCACCTCAGTGCCCTAGCGTCGGCGCAGAAGCAGCAGCCCCGCGACCGCTCCCAGGCCGGCGCCAACGGCCCAGCCCAGCCCCGTTTGACGCCGCCTGCCCTTCAGCTCGGCTCGAAACGGCCGCCTCATGGACTCCAGCATCTCGAGGTCGAGCTCAGTCGAGTAATCCGGCCCGGTATCCAGCGCCTGCGCGGTAGCCTGCAGGGGCTGCGGCCCCCGCCGCGTCGCCGCAAACCAGGCGACGATCACAACCACCGCCAGGAACCCGAGGCTCAGCACGCCTGCGTTCGGCCCACCGCCCCCGCCCTGGAGGTCCGTCGTGCCGAGGACGGGCGGTGCAGGCGTGCGCGTTGCAGTTGGCGTTGCGGTAGGAAGCGCCGTTTGCGTCGGGGGCGGGGTTACCGGCGTCGAAGTCGGCGGCGGCACCGTGGGCGTCCGCGTCGGCGTCGGCGTCGGCCGCACGTTCAGCACCTCGAACGGGACGCTGATCTGGCACGAACACTTGAAGTTCGTGAAGAAGATGACCTGGACGCCGCCCCCCACCACAGGCGGGATTGTGAACGTGAACGCCGCGTGACCGCTGGCGTCCGTCTTGCCGGTCGCCAGCACCGGGTCGCCCGGGATCTTCAGGATGACTGTGATGTCGTCGTTCGGGAGCCCGTTGAAGAGCTCTGCTTTCACCACGGTACCGGGCGGGCCGGATGTCGGGTCGAGGGTGACGAACTTCTCAGGCGCTTGTGCGGCGGCGCGCTCGCCTCCCGCGAATGCTGCCAGTCCCAGGGTGATGACGGCGGCCGCGACGATTCCCAGACGAGCGAACATAATCAATACCGCACTGTGAACTTGGATCGTGACTGTAGGCGCAACTTCGCCCCATGACAACCGGGTAAACCCTCATCAGGAATAAACTGATACGAATTCGGAACACCGGCGAGCCAATCGCACCGATGTTGGATATCGATGTGAAGGAATCGCGCGGCAAAGCGGGCACGGCGCGCTGACCGGATCGGGGATCCGGGGGTCGAGGCTGACCTCGAAGAACAAATGTTCTATACTGCCTGAATGGCGCGCAACCGCTACGGCAGTCCGTCTGGCCCCGGCGACATCCAGCCGCTCGTCAAGGAAGAAACCGAGCCTGGCGGCGTTTCCCGCGCCGCGCCCCAGCACGACTACGTCGAACTCCACGCGCACTCCTGCTGGTCTCTCCGCGAAGGCGCCAGCGCAACGGACGAGCTCATCGACCGCGCCCTCCAGTTGGGCTATACGGCGCTCGCCGTCACCGACCACGACAACCTCTACGGCGCCATGGAGTTCGCGAAAGCCGCGCATGAGCGCGGCCTGAAGCCGATCACCGGCGCGGAAGTGACACTGCGGCCGGGGGACGACGGGCCTTCCTCTCACCTCACCCTCCTCGCGATGGACATCACCGGCTATCGCAACCTCTGCCGCCTGCTCAGCCGCGCGTACATGGTCCACGGCAAGGACACCCCCATGGTCGAACGAGCGTGGCTGCTCGAACTCAACGAAGGGCTCATCCTGCTCTCAGGCTGCCGCGATTCGGAGGTCGCCCGGTTGGCCGTCGCCGGCCCCACGCAGGCAGCAGAAATCGCGAGGACGTACCGCCAGGCCTTCGGCGACCGCTTCTACATCGAGCTTCAGCATCACGACGTGTTCGGCGACAGCGAGCGCGTGGCTGCGCTGGCGCGTCTCGCGGAGTCCGTTGGCGTCGAAGTCGTCGCAACCAACAACGTCCATTACCACGTGCGCACCAGGCACCGCCTCCACGATGTCCTGGTCGCCGTCCGCCACCGCCGGACGCTCGACAGCTCCCACGAGGTCCGCCGGCCGAATAGCGAGTTCTTCCTCAAGCCCGCCGCCGAGATGGTGCGCCGTTTCGAGCGCTACCCGCGGGCGGTATCCAACACCCTCGCCATCGCCGAACGCTGCACCTTCGACCTCACGCGTGACCTGCCGTACCGGTTACCCGACTACCCCGTCCCGGAGGGCGCCACGCTCGATAGCGCCTTGCGCGGGATCTGCGAACGCGCCTTCCGCCGCAAGTATCCACCGTCGGACCCGCTCCACGCCGAAGCCCGCCAACGCCTCGACCGCGAGCTCATGCTCATCGAGAAGCACGGCCTTGCGGGGTTCTTCCTCGTCTACTGGGACCTGCTGAAGCTCGTGAACGAAATCGCCGTCGAAATCCGTGGCCGTGATCCGCGTCTGCAGCCCGACGAACGCCCGGTCGGCCGCGGGAGAGGCTCCTCCGTCAGCTCGATTGTGTGCTACCTCATCGGCCTCTCCCACATCGACCCGGTGCGCAACAACCTCTATCTCGAACGCTTCCTGAACGACGAACTGCACTCCCTCCCCGATATCGACCTCGACTTCCCCCGTGACATCCGCGACCAGGTGCTGCAACGGGTCTATGACCGTTACGGCGAAGAGCACGCGGCAATCGTCGCCGCCTTCCCGACTTACCGTTTCAAGAGCGCCGTCCTCGACATCGGCAAGGCGCTCGGGCTCCCGCAACCTGTTCTCGCGAAGCTGAACAAGCTCGGCGGCAGTTTCGCCAGCGCGACCCAGATCGCCGGCGAAATGCAGAAAGTGCCAGAACTGCGCCCCCTCATCGATGCTCCCATCTGGAGGGACATGATCGAACTTGCCGGCCAGCTCTCCGGCTTCCCGAGGCACATCGGGCAGCATGTTGGCGGCGTCGTGATCTCCGCCGAGCCCCTTTCCTCCGTTGTCCCGGTCGAGCCCGCGCGGATGGAGGGCCGCTTCGTTTGCCAGTGGGACAAAGACTCGGCCGACGACGCGCGCTTCGTCAAAATCGACTTCCTCGCGCTTGGGATGCTCTCCGCCGTCGATGAATGCCTCGACATCATCGAGGAAGTCCACGGTGTCCGGGTCGACCTCGGGCGCATCCCGCACGATAGCCCCGAGATCTACGAGTCCATCCGCGAAGGCGACACCATGGGCGTGTTCCAGATCGAGAGCCGCGCTCAGGTCCAGACGTTGCCGCGCACCCAGCCCCGAAACCTCGATGACCTGGCCGTGCAGGTCGCCATCATCCGTCCAGGTCCGATCATGGCGGGGGCATTCCGGCCCTACATGCACTATCGCGAGGCCCTCGCTCGCGGCGAACCGGTCGAAGTCGACTACGGACACCCCGAGCTCGCACCGAAACTGGCGTGGTGCCTCGGCGAAACGCTCGGACACGTGCTCTACCAGGACCAGGTGCTGCAGATCGCGTGCTCGGTCGCCGGGTTTACCCCCGGCCAGGCCGACAAGCTGCGCCGCGCGATGAGCCGCAAACGCTCTGCCGAGGCCATGCAGGCCCTCGCCGCGGAGTTCTATGCCGGGACCGACGCCCAGGGTCTGAGCCGCGAGGCCGCGAAGGTCGCGTTCGACAAGATGGCCGCCTTCGCCGCGTTCGGTTTCCCGAAGAGCCACGCCGTCGCTTTCGCCCTGCTCGCCTACGAATCCACCTGGCTGCGCTACCACTACCCCGCCGCCTACTACTGCTCGCTCTTCAACGCCCAGCCAATGGGCTTCTACTCCGTGGAAGTGCTGACGCAGGATGCCGGCCGGCACGGGATCCAGACCCTGCCGCCCGACATCAACCTGAGCCGTGCAGGCGCCTGGCCCGAAAAGGACGACATCCGCCTCGGCCTCCAGCAAGTGAAGGGCATAGGCGGCGGCTGGCAGGATGTACGCCAGCACCACCGCCAGCCCGGCTACGAAACCACGCCCGCCCAGATCGTCGCCGAGCGAGAGGAAAACGGCCCGTACCGTTCGCTCCGGGATTTCCTGGTGCGCACAAATGTCAGCCGCGAACAGGCTGAAGCGCTCATCCGCGCCGGTGCGATGGAAGGTTTCGGCCTGCCCCGGCGCGAACTGCTGTGGCAGTTGGGACTGATCGTCGAGGCCAGGGCGATCCCCGACCTACCACCTGCCCTCGAACGAGGCCGGGCTGAGGTCCCGGGTGCGGCGCGCAGGAAGGCCCATGCGCAGCGCCAGCTCGCCCTCCCGCTTTCCACGGAGCAGGACATGGCCGAACTCCCCCCGCTTTCGCCGTGGGAGTCGCTCGCGTGGGATGTCGAAAAGATGGGCCTCAGCCCCGGCAAGCACCCGATGCAGCTCGTGCGGCCGCTCCTCCACGAAGGGCTCATCACCAGCCTGCACCTGGGTGGCGTCCACAACCCGAACCGTTTGCCCGAAGGGATGATGGTCGAAATGGCCGGGATGGTCGTCACCCGCCAGCGGCCCTCTACTGCAAGCGGCGTGATGTTCATGTTGCTCGAAGACGAGTTCGGCCTGGCGAACATCGTCGTCTACACGCCGCTCCAGGAGCGCCAGCGCCAGCTCGTCCGCGGCACCCAGTTCGTCATCGTCCGCGGTCGCGTCGATAACCAGCAGAGCGGCTTCCCCAACATCATCGCCGAGGAGTTTCGCGCCTGCCCGCTGCCCGGGTTCATCGAGGACCTGGGTTCGCACGACTTCGGTTAGGACGCTGCCGGCCCCCGCGCTCACAGCATCTCCGCGATCACATCTCCGATGATGCCGACGGCATAGTCGATCGTGTCCGGGTCGGCCGCCGTGAAGTTCATGCGCAGCGTCGCCAGCCCCTGCTCCTCGTTCACGTAGAAGAAACGTCCGGGCACGAAGGCCACGCCGCGTTCGATCACCCTCTTCTGCAGTTCCACCGCGTCGAATCCCGCCGGCCCCTCCACCCAGACGAACATGCCGCCTTCGGGCTTCGACCAGCGGAAGTCCTCCGGCAGGTGCCGTTCCAGGGCTTCGAGCATCGCCGCCTGGCGTGGCCCATAGAGCTCGATGATCTTCGGGATCTGCCGCTCGAGATAACCGCCCGTCAGGTATTCGGCCGCGAGTGCCTGCGCGAGCGTGTTCGTGTGCAGGTCCACCCCCTGCCGCCCGGTGACGAGCCAGCGCTGGATGAACTCCGGCGCCACGCAGATCCCTATCCGCAGCCCCGGCGCGAACGTCTTCGAGAGCGTGGTCGAATACACCACGTTCTCCGGCGCCAGCGATTTGATCGGCGGCACGCGCTCGCCCGTGTAGCGCAGGTCGCTGTACGGGTCGTCTTCGATGAGCAGGGCATCGCGGCGCTTCAGGATCTCCGCAACCTGCCGCCGGCGCTCAAGCGGCAGCGTCCGCCCCGTGGGGTTCTGGAACGTCGGCACCAGGTACGTGAACTTCACCCGGTTCGCTCCGAGCACCGCGTCGAGGGACTCGGGGATCAATCCGTGGTCGTCGGTCTCAATCTCCACGTACCGCGGCTCGTACGGGTTGAAGGCCTGGAGCGCCCCAAGATACGTCGGCGCTTCAACTGCAACACAGTCGCCCGGCGAAATCACGATTTTCCCGATGCCGTCGAGGATGCTCTGCGAACCGCTCATCACGAGCACGCCATCAGGCGTCGTCGCGACGTCGCGGGCCGCGAGATGCGCGACAAGCGCCTCTCGCAGGGGTCCCCAGCCTTCGCTGGCGTCGTATTGCAGCGCCTTGCTCCCGTGCTTCGCGAGCACGGCGCCCATGATCTCTTCCATGATCTCGAGCGGGAAGCTTTCCGCCGCCGGGAGGCCCCCCGCCAGGGAGATCATCCCCGGCGAAGACGCCACCTTCAGGATTTCGCGGATGACGCTCGCCTCCATGAGGCGCGTGCGGGAGGCGAGGAGCCGTTCGTAGTCCATGAGGGTCAAGCATAGCGGCTCTCTTTCTCAGGCGGACGACTGCCCTTCCCGCGCGCTACTGCGATGGGTTCCGCGTGTGGGGGCGCTTCCAGGGTCTCTCCAGCTCTTCTCTCTGACCGCTCGTTCCGTCTTACGAGGTTCGGGTGCTTGTCTCACTTGCGCCGGTGTTTCAGCAGCGTCGCTGTCCTTTCGCCGGGCGTGGCCCGTCGTAACCCTGCATGAACCATCCCCCGCCGGCGAGGTCGTGGTAGACCGTCAGCTTGCGTCCGGTTTCGAGCTCGACCGCGAAGTACCTTCGCGCGATCTCGTCGCGCCACCATTCGTCGTCGATCCGCCAGCTATCGAGGATGGCGCGGACGCGCTGGAACCGCCCGCTGACGACCACAGCCGCTGGCTCGTCCAGCTGGTTGGCTTCGACGGCCACGGGTTTGGGCTGGTTCAGGAGCCGTAGGCCACCAGCGCCACCTGCCGCTCCGGGATTCTCGACCATGGTTGCACCTCCACCACGCGGTACACCTGCGGGTCGCCTGCCCGCGTATTGAGTTGCTCAATCGCTTCATCGAGTTCGCGCTGCCGTCGCGGGCCGAGCTGCCAGAGGTTTGCCTGGTGGGCGTACTCGCTGCAGAGCCCGGAAAGCCTCACCCCGAGGCCAACCGCGGCAGCCCCCAGCTCCAGCCGTTCGATCTTCGAGCGCAACACGAAGAGCATCCGGCGCGCGTCGTTCGTGGGCTCGCGGAACACCACCCGCCGCCCGACCTGTTCGCCGCTTTCGAGCGTGAGCCACCAGTCCAGCTTGCGTACGGTCTGGCCGCGCACATCGTTGTGCGCAAGCGCCCGCTGGAGCAGCGCTTCCGTCCCGGCCACGAGCGGCTCGCTCGTGGTTGCCGGCGCCGGCAGATCGATCTCCTCCGTGACTTCAATCTCCTCTCGCGCAGGGACAATCCGAGAGCTGTCCTCGCCCCGCGCCAGTGCCCGTGCGCGCGCCCCTTCCGCCCCGAACTGCGCCTGCATCGCCGAAACCGGGATCTCTGCCACCTGCCCAACGAGTTGCAGCCCGAAGAGCCGGAGCCGCGTGTGCATCACCGGGTCCACCGGGAGGACCTCGACTGGCGCCGCGGCAAGGAAGGCTCGTTCATCCCCGGAAGGGACGAGGGCGAAGTGGCCGCCGGAACCGCGAACGTTGAACCCTGAACTTTGCTGAACTTGAGTACGGTGGCTTGCTCTCCGCGTCGTTCGAGGTTCGTCGTTCGCAGTTCGTCCTGGACGGTCAGCGGAATCGTGAGTCGTGAATCGTGAATCGCGAATTCCCGTCAGCGCCGCTACATGCGCCACGAAGACGGTTGTTGCCGCCCCAAGCTGAACCGGCAGCCGCGTGCGCGCGGCGATCCCCTCGTGGAGTTGCGCGAGGTATTCCTCTTCCGGGAGGCCGGCAAGGCGGGCCAGCCCGCGAATTTCGAAGTGCAGGTGCCCCGGCCCGACCACTTCCACCAACGGGCTGCGCTCCCGCACGAGCCCGGCCAGGGCTGCGGCTTCAGCCCGCGCGAACCCTTCCTGGACCGGCAGGAAGACAGCATTCGGGCAAAGCGCGAGCGCGCGCCTCAGTGTTGTCCCGATCGTTACGCCGGCAGCCGCTGCTTCCGGCGAACAGGCGGTAACCGCCGCATGCTCTTCTGGTGCGCCACCGACGATGACCGCCCGGCGGGAAAGCTCGGGGTGCTCGCGCCGCGCCAGCGCGACGAGGAAGTTCGGGACAATCAGACACGCCACGTCCATGGATCTGTAAGTTTAGAACATACGTTCTACGATCGGAAGAGACGTAACGTGAAGATTCCGGCGACCGCAAGCAGCCCCGCTGCACGGCACTCAATCCAAAGGCGGCGCTTCTTCCAGCGCCTCGAGGACTTCCTCGTGCTCCTTCGCTTCTTCCTTGTCCGTAAGGTCGTGCGTATCGACGCCCGCAGCCGCGAGCGTTGCCTTGAACGAGGCGATCGCGACTTCGATCTGCGAGTCGTCCGGCACCTTGGTAGTAAGCGCCTGGAGGGCGATGTTCGGCACAAACATGGCGTGGACGAACCAGTTGCCCCCGTAGCGAGCCCCGATGCGCAGGATCTCGTAGCTGATCCCCGCCACGAACGGGATGAACACGATCCGCGAAGCCGTCCGGATGATCAGCCCGCGGTCCACCAGCACGTCGAACACAAAGAACGTGATCAGCGCGACGAACACCACCACAAGCAGAAAGCTCGTCCCGCAGCGCGTGTGCTCCTTCGGGAACGGCCGGATGTCGGCCACCTGGAGGGGCTTCTTCGCCTCCCACGCGTGGATCGTCATGTGTTCGGCGCCGTGGTACTGGAACACCCGCCGGATGTCCGGGATGAGCCCGATCACCCAGATGTAGCCGACGAACAAGAACAGCCGCAGCACACCCTCGACTGCGACAATCCAGAAGCGGTGCATATCCAGCAATTCGAGCAGGTTTGCCAGCAGGATCGGGCCCGCGAAGAAGATGGCAACCACGAACACGATCGCCAGCGCCATCGTCCCGATGAACACCTTCTCCGGGAACTCAACGGGCTCGCCCGACTCGTCGCTCTCTTCTTCGAACGCGATCCGCGAAGAGTAGTTGAGGGCGCGCATCCCCAGCGCCATCGTCTCCCACAGGACCACCACGCCGCGGATGAGCGGAAGCCGGCGCGCCCGGCCCGTATAGAGCCCGCCCAGCTTCTCCGAATGTGTGACGATGTGCCCCTTCGGGTGGCGCACTGCCACGGCCATGTGCTCGGGGCCGCGGATCATCACCCCCTCGATCACGGCCTGCCCGCCGAAATAGACGTTCGCCGGCTCTGCCGGGGGGTTCGCTGCCGCCATCAAGTCCGTCCGGTCAACGCGTAAGGTGTCTCCATTGTCACCCCTTGGGCTACTCCGTTCCACGCGACCCGGGCGCCGGAAGTCTCGGTCCCCTCGCGACTGCGCGCAAGGCAAGGAAAAAGGCGCCCCGAGGGGCGCCTCTTGTCCATGAACCCTGGGCTAACCTTAGCTGCGGTTGAAGCGGCGGTTGAACCGCTCCACCCGGCCCGCGGTATCCACAATGCGCTGTTCGCCCGTGAAGAACGGGTGGCAGACGTTGCAGACGTCGAGGTGCATCGCCGTCTTGGTCGAGCGAGTCTTCACTTCGTTCCCGCACGAGCAGTGGATGGTGGCTTCCTGGTAGTTGGGATGGATCCCCGCCTTCATGGCTCTCTGTTACTCCTGGCCCGCGGCCGAATAGACACTGATCTTCTTGCGCCGGCCCTTGGCGAAAGGTTCGAACTTCACCTGGCCGTCGATGAGCGAATAGATGGTATAGTCGCGCCCCAGCCCGACGTTCTCGCCCGGGTGGAACCGCGTCCCCCGCTGCCGGAGGATGATCGAACCCGGCTTCACCACTTCGCCGTCGAAGTGCTTCACGCCAAGCCGCTGGCTGTTGCTGTCGCGGCCGTTCTTGGAACTCGAAACGCCCTTCTTGTGAGCCATCTCGCCTAACCCTTCGAAATCGACTCGACAACGAGCCGGGTGACGTGCTGACGGTGCCCGAACTTGCGCCGGTACCGCACCTTGTTCTTGTACTTCATGAACACGATCTTTGGCGCACGCCCATGCTGGGTAATGCGCGCCGTGACTTTTGCGCCCTCGACGAGGGGCGATCCAACCGTGACGTTCGGGCCATCCAGGACCATCATCACGTCGAGGTCCACGGTATCGCCCGGCTCTCCGGCCACGTGATTCATCTCAAATTCCTGGCCTTCGGCGAGGCGCAGTTGGCGCCCATCGGCGCGTACAATCGCTTCCATACAGTTCTCCGGGATCTCCGTGGACGGTCTTTCTAGTCTGCGGCGCGAACCTGAACCCGTCAATAACGAGCTCATCCGCTGGACGTTAAGGGAGGTCACGACTGCCGCCGTGACCTCCACGATTCGTGCGAACCGCCTTGCGGCGCTAACTCACGTCGGTCCGGCTCTGGCTCCCACCTTCCCATGCGAGGCCGGTCGCCGGCTTCGGCTCGAAGGCCGGCCGTCGCGGCGCCTCTTCCGAGGGAGCCGCCGCCGGGGGCTCGTTCTTCGGTTCAAGGTCCGAAGGCGGCCACGGCTCGTTCGGGTCGCTCGAGAGCAGCCGATGGAGCGTCTCGCCCTCGAGCGTTTCCACTTCCATCAGCACCGAAACCAGCTTCTCCAGGATCGGCCGCTTTTCGCGCAGCAGCTGCCGCGCCCGTTCCTGCGCCTCTTCGATGAGCCGCCGCACTTCGTCGTCGATCTCCTCGGCGATCTTCTCGCTGTAGTTCCGCGTCTCTGCGATTTCGCGGCCGAGGAACACCATCTCTTCCGTCTTGCCGAACGTCCGCGGCCCGAGCCGGTCGCTCATGCCCCAGCGCGTCACCATCGACCGGGCGATGCGCGTCACCTGCTCGATGTCGTTCGAAGGTCCCGTCGAGGCCTCGCCGTAGATCAGTTCCTCCGCCGCATGCCCGCCCAGGGCGCTCACCAGCTGGTCCTTGAACATGCTGGGGGTGCGGTAGTGCGTCTCTTCGTCCGGCAGGAAGCGGGTGTACCCCCCGGCCATCCCGCGGGAGACGATCGTCACCTTGTGCGGCGGGTCGTGGTGTTTGAGGAAGAATGCGCACACCGTGTGCCCGCCTTCGTGGTAGGCCGTCAACCGCTTTTCGCGTTCCGTCATCACCCGGCTCTTCCGCTCGGGCCCCGCGATCACCCGGTCCACCGCTTCCTCGAATTCCTTCATCGTGATGATCTTCTTGTTCCGCCGCGCAGCGAGGATCGCCGCCTCGTTCACCAGGTTCGCAAGGTCCGCCCCGCTGAAGCCCGGCGTCGACTTCGCCAGCGTCGGCACGAGCACGTCGTCCGCGATCGGCTTGCCCTTCGCGTGCACCGCGAGGATCGCTTCGCGGCCCTTCACGTCTGGCGCATCGAGGATCACCTTGCGGTCGAAGCGGCCCGGCCGCAGCAACGCCGGGTCGAGAATGTCGGGCCGGTTCGTGGCCGCGATGACGATCACGTTCGTGCCCGTGTCGAACCCATCCATCTCCACGAGGATCTGGTTGAGCGTCTGCTCCCGTTCGTCGTGGCTGCCGCCCAGTCCCGCGCCGCGCTGGCGGCCCACAGCATCGATTTCATCGACGAAGACGATGCAGGGGGCGTTCTTCTTCGCCTGGTCGAACAGGTCGCGCACCCGGCTCGCGCCAACGCCGACGAACATTTCGACGAACTCGGAGCCGGAAATGCTGAAGAACGGCACGCCGGCCTCGCCGGCCACTGCCCGGGAGAGCAACGTCTTACCGGTGCCGGGAGGCCCAACGAGCAGCACGCCCTTCGGGATCCGCGCGCCAAGGGCGGCGAACTTCTCCGGGTACTTCAGGAATTCGACGACCTCGGCGAGTTCTTCCTTTGCCTCGTCCACGCCCGCGACATCCGCGAACGTCACCGTCACCTTGCTTCCGGTGAACAGCCGCGCCCGGCTCTTGCCGAAACTCATCGCCTGCGAGTTCGAACCCTGCGCCTGGCGCATGATCAGCAGCAGGAACAGGCCGAACAGCAGGAATGGCAGGATGTTCAGGAGCAAACCGAGCCAGGGCCCGAACCCGGACGAATCTTTGTACTCCAGGTTCACGCCTCCGGCCGGCGTCCGCTGCAGGGCCACGCCCTTCTCGAGAAGCAAACCCTCGATGTCGGTGTTCTCGCCCATCTTCGAGCTGTACACCACGGGGTCGCCGGACTCGTCCTTCTCCACCGCGGATGTGACCGTCAAATTCCGGCCATCGACCACGATTTCCTGGATCTTGTTCTCGGAGGCCTCCTGGATGACCTCGCCGAAATTCTTCTTCGGGTGGTCCTCCCCGTTGTTGAAAAACGCGAAGACGATGGCGATTACCGCCACCAGAATGAGCAGGTAGATGAATCCGTTACGTAGCCAGCGGGAATACAAATGCAACTCCGGAAACGCGGGGGGCGCCGCGCCTATGGTTTCGAGTATAGCAGACGTGTCCCGGCCGTTGACCGTACGGTAAGCAGCCCTATACGCCGCTGGCCCACGGTCGAGGCCGTCCTCTCATAGTAATAACGCCTGCAAGCCCCCCGCGCCGCAGGCAATCCCCGGATATTCCCCCGAAATGCTCTGGATCGCTCCCCTGCGCTCCGGCTGCCACGGTTCGAGGCGACGGAGTAGGCTAATCTCTCACTTTCGTCCTGGAGTACACATGAAGCTCGCGTTCATCGGCGGCACGGGGCCCGAGGGCCTCGGTCTCGCCATGCGGTTCGCCGCAGCCGGACACGAAGTCGCAATCGGTTCTCGTTCCCAGGAACGCGGCGAAGAAGGCGCCGCCCGCGTCCGCGAGGCCGTCCCCGGCGCCACCGCGACAGGTGGCGACAACGCGTCGGTCGTCCCCGGCGCCGAACTCGTGTTCCTTACGTTTCCCTACAGCGGCCAGCAGGCCACCCTCGAAGCCCTTGCCGGCGCCCTCGAAGGCAAGCTCGTCTGCAGCGTCGTTGCCCCCCTCGAATTCCAACCGGGAGTGGGCGCGGTCGCGCTCAACGTCCCCGGGAATAGCGCCCTCCAGGAGGCCATGGCTCAGCTCCCCGGGAGCCGCGTTGTCTCCGCCTTCCAGAACATGAGCGCCGAAGAACTTCAGCATCTGGGCCACCCGATCGAAGCCGATGTCCTCGTCTGCGGCCGCGACGCAGAAGCGAAACAGGTCGTGATCGGTCTCGCCAACCAGATCCAGGGGGTCCGCGGGATCGACGCCGGCGGCCCGTCGCAAAGCCGCTACGTCGAAATGCTCACCTCCCTCCTCATCAACCTCAACCGCAAACACAAGACCCAGACTTCCATCCGCATCGTGGGGCTGTAGCCATGCCTGGCCTTTCCATCTTCGGCATCCACGGATTGCCCGAAATCACCCCCGGCACCGACCTCGCCGCCTCGATCTTCGAAGCCGCCCGCGACAACGCAACCCCGCTCGAATCCGGGGACATCCTCGTCATCACGTCAAAGATCGTCTCCAAGGCGGAGGGGCGCGTCGTGCGCCTCGATGACGTCGAGGTCTCGCCTTTCGCCCGCCAGTACGCCGAGCGCACCGAGAAGGACCCCGCCGTTGTCGAGCTCGTCCTCCAGGAGTCCCGCCGCATCGTCCGCCAGGTTGGGCCCATCATGATCACCGAGACTCGCCACGGCTTCATCTGCGCCAATTCGGGCGTCGACCAGTCCAGCTCCGGCGGACACGGCCTTGCCGTGCTCCTCCCCCTCGACCCCGATCAGTCGTGCAGCCGTATCCGCTCCGCACTGAAGCAACGCGGCGTCGATGTTGCGGTCATCATCTCGGACACGTTCGGGCGCCCATGGCGCGAAGCCCAGACGGACGTCGCCATCGGGATCGCCGGCATGCAGCCCGTGACCAGCTACATCGGGCAGGTGGACCCTCACGGCCATGAGTTCCGGGTCCAGGCCCTCTGCACTGCGGATGAAATCGCCGGCGCGGCCGAACTTGTGAAGGGTAACCTCTCCCGCGTCCCGGCGGCCGTTGTCCGCGGGCTGCCCTGGGAGCCCGACGAGACCGCAACGATGCAGTCCATCATCAGGGACTCGGAGCGGGACCTTTTCCGCTAGCGCCGCCCCGGGTCCCTCCCGGGAAGCAGCTCGCCGGACGGAATCTACACCCGCGGGCGCGCCGTTTCGACGACCGAATTGCCGCGTTGCAACTGCCGCGGGTTCAACGTCACAAGGCGGTCGCCGAGCGTCTCCGCCACGGCGAAGTACACGGCGTCGTTCCCCCGCAACTGGTGTTCCGCAGCCAGCGTCGCGGCCCGTTCGGCCAGCGGCAAGGCCACCGGCAGGAACTCGAACAGCGGCGAGTGGCGCATGTGCGTCTCCACGTCGCGGGCAAGCTGCTTGTCCCCGGTGCCTGCGGCGATTGCCGCGGCCACCTCGGCCAGGGCCGTCACGGGCGCGCGCAGGGGCTCGCCATCCGCGATAGCCTCCCGGAACCAGGCGAACGTCTGCTCGTGGAGCCGGTCGCGGCTGTTGAAGAGCGACACCAGCACACTGGAATCGAGCGTGGCCATCAGCGTGCCCGCCGGGCCCGTACAGGTTCCGGTTCGAGGACGGCCGCCACCTCCAGCCACGCCTCACCGACCGCTTCCGCCAGCCGCTCGATCGCCTGGAGCTCTGAAGCCGCCTGGCTGCGCTGCATCCCCGCGATGTCCCGGTCCGAGTACGGCCGGAGTGTTGCCACCGGCTGCCCGTTCACGGTGATGACGTAAAGCGCATGCTGTTCCTTCACCGAGCGCACAATCTGCGTGGCTTCGTTCTTCAGCTGACGGACGCCAATGGTCTTCAACGCGGCGCTCCAGGTAAAGTAGCCACATAGTGGCCACTCTGACATAACCCGTCAAGCGCCGGCGCCGACTGAGGAATGGCAACGCCCCACCAGTTGGGGCGGGGCGCAGCAATGCCTGCCGTTTCGGATTCCGGCTCTTTAGAACCGCTTTTCTTTGATGCGGGCGGCCTTGCCTGTCAGGCCGCGCAGGTAGTACAGGTTCTTCCGGCGCACTTTTCCACGCCGGACGACCTCAACTTTGTCGATGCGCGGGCTGTTCAGCGGGAACGTCCGTTCCACGCCGATGCCGCCGGCCGCGTTCTTCCGCACCGTGAAATTCGAGACGAGACCCTTCATCCGCTTCCGGATGACGACGCCTTCGAACACCTGGATGCGCTCTTTGTCGCCCTCGACCACCTTGGCGTGCACTCGCACGGTGTCGCCGGAACCGAAGTCCGGGATGTCGGTGCGCTGCTCCGTAGCGGCGAGCTGATCCAGTTCGTATGCCATAACCGTGAACCTCTGAGGGCGTAACTTCCCCACGATACCGGATCGCCGTTTATGTTCCACTTGCCGCCGCCGGGCTTCCGCTCAGACGGTCCTGGCCAGCGAAGCCCCCATCCAGACGGCGGCGATGCCCAGCACCACACTCAGGACGACGTTGGCCGCCGCCCGCGCCACTTCGTCTCCCCGCGCCAGGCTGTAGGTCTCCCAGCCGAACGCGCTGAACGTCGTGTAGCTCCCGAGGAACCCCGTCACGAGCAGCAGCCGCGCTTCCCGCGAGAGCCCGCCGCGCTCCTCCGACAACCCGAGGATTAGCCCGATCAGGAAGCATCCCGTGACATTCACGAAGAGCGTGCCTGCCGGGAATGGCCCCCACTCCCCTGCGCCCACCCGCGAGCCGAGGAAGTACCGCAGCGGCGCTCCTGCCACCGCCCCGGCGATGATCCACGCGTAGGTCATCGCCCCGTGCTCCCGTGGCCGCCGGAACCGCGCACCGTTTCCGAAAGCACCAGCGCCCGCTCGAACTCGACATCCGCAAGCCGCGTTATCACCAGCTGCGCGATGCGGTCACCGTGCTGCACGCTGTGCGTGATCTCCGGCGCCACCGTGTACAGCGTGATCATGACCTCGCCGCGATAGTCCGCATCGAGCGTGCCGAAGGTGGCCATCACACCCTGCCGGGAGAGCCCGCTCCGCGGCCGGAACTGCGCATCGAGCCCTGGTGGCACTTCGATCGCGAGGCCGGTGGGTACCAGCACCGGCCTCTGGCCGATGTCCACCGGTCCGTGCTCGAGACACGCGTAGATGTCGTATCCCGAGGCGAGTTCGCTCGCCCGGAATGGCATGCGTGCGCCTGGACGCAGCAACTGGACGCGGACAACTTCGGGCACTCCGCAAGGCTACCGGCACTTCGCATCGGGCGGAAGGTGAGCCGGCCCGTGCTGCCCGGTCCTACCGCCTGATCCAGACGCGCCGCACCACGACGGTCTCGCTCACGGCGGCCGCGTGCGGATAGGGGTCCGGCGCCGGCTGCGGGGCCACCATGACTTCCTTGGCTGGTTTCCGCTCCTGCTTGCGGGACGGCCGGGCCACCGCGTTGAGCGCCTGTTTGCTTGCCTGGCGCGCCAGGTACTTCCCGGTGAGGCTTACCCCGATTTGCAACGCCGTGCCGACAGCCATCGCGGTTGCCGCCTTCTTCACCGGGCCTGGCAACGGCGCACGCTGCCGCGGCTGGCGCACAGGCAGTGCAGGCGCCGGCTTCGCCACGATCGCCGTGTCGCGCAGCGCGGCGAGGTACATACCGCACTGGCGGCAATAGTTGTCGTCCGGCTGGTACCCGGATTGGCAATCGGGACAAAGGGAGAGGTTTTGAGCCATGCGGGCGATTATAGGTGACGCATGCAAGGGCCAGCGAAAGGCGCCACCGGCCGCAGCGCTCAGTCGCGGAGTGCGGCTTCCACTTCCGCGGTAAGGTCGAGCGGCTCCTTGGGCGGCAGTTGGAGTCGGCCCTCTGCGAGCGCGCGGAGCGTTTCGACGAGGAACGGCCGCTCACGCGCCACGCCGCGCGCCCGGATGTCGGCGTACAACGGCGTCGCCATGAGCTCCTCCAGCGAGGCGGCGTCGACAGCCACCCCCGAGAGCGCTTCCCATGCGGCCGCATTCAACTCGTCCTGGATATTGAACCGGCAGAAGCTGATCGCCGGCCCCCGGTCGACATCGCCCGTCACCAGGTTCATCAGGCAGCCCGATTCGAGTGCGTGATTGCGGATCAGCTCCGCGATGACTTCCTGGTAGGTGCCGATCGGCCCGTCCGGCAGCGCCGGGTGGTCGTTGATGAATGTGTAGCGGCCGAACAGCTCTTCGGTGGCGATGAGCATGTAACCGAACATAACGCCAAGCTCGAACTCGTACTTCGCCAGCGTGTCCGCCACCAGCCGGTCGTACTCGTACCGCCAAGGCTGGAGCGGCTCGCCGGCCTTCCCGATCTTCCCGCCCTTCGCCTTCCGGAACCGCACCGACGAGATGGCTTCCACCGGGAGCCCGCGGGCTTCGGCCATCGCGATCAGCCGATCGGTGGCCTCTGCCTCCCCGCGGTCGCGGTTCACGAAGACCACGGCCACCTCAACCGGCAGCCCTGCGTCTATGGCCTCCAGCACGTACTCCAGCGCGCCGTACGAGCCCGGTCCACGCCCGGTGGTGAGCCAGGCTATGCGCATGGCGCATCACTCCCGGGTCTCACTCCTCGGCCTCGTAGGCGGCTTCCACCTCGCGCAACTGGTACTCGTCCTCCTCGATGCGCCCCTGCAGCGTGCGGACCTTCAACTCGGCCTTCTCGAGGAACTCCCGGAGCTGGTCCACGAGCTTCGCACCTTCCTCGTAGAGACGGAGGGATTCCTCCAGCGGCAGGTTGCCCTGCTCGAGCTTCCGCGCCTTCTCCTCCAGCTGTGCGTAAAGCGATTCGAACGTTGGTTCCGGCATCGGTCAGCTTACCTCTGCCCAGAATGCCCCATCGGCGACCGACACGGAAAGGCGGTCGCCCGGTTTCACCTTTTTCGTGCTGTTGACCACCGGTTTCCGTGCGGAACCCTCCTTCTGGACGATGGCAAAGCCGCGCGCCAGCGTTGCCATCGGGTTCAACGAATCGATCCGTGCCGCGATGTTCTCGAAGCGTGCGCGGTCGGCCGCGCAGCGGCGCTCAAGGCCGGCCTGCATCGCCGCAACCAGCGCGCGCACATCCCCAGCGAGCGCTGCCGGGTTCGGCGCTCCGTAGCGCAGCCGCCGGAGCTGCGACTCGACCGCCCCCGCCCGGTCGGCGAGTTCGGCCCGCACCGCCGACGCCATCTGCCGGTCGAGCATGCGCAGCGTGCGGTCCAGCTGCAGGACGTCCGGCGTCGCACGCTCGGCGGCGGCGCTTGGCGTCGGCGCGCGCAAGTCGGCGACGAGGTCCGCGATGGTCACGTCGGTCTCGTGTCCGACGCCGGTGACAACCGGGACGGGGAACCCGTAGATGGCACGCGCCACGCGCTCGTCGTTGAATGCCCAGAGGTCCTCGGCGCTGCCGCCCCCTCTTGCCACGATCGCCAGGTCCAGGTCGGGCTCGCGGGCCAGCCGGCGGAGCGCCGCTGTCACCTGCCCGGCGGCCTGGTCGCCCTGCACCAGCGCCGGCGAAAGCAGCACCGTGGCCAGCGGCCATCGCCGCGAGAGCACATTGCGTACGTCCTGGAGGGCCGCCCCCGTTGGAGACGTAACCAGGCCGATGCGCCGCGGGAAGCGCGGCAGCGGCCGCTTTCGCGCCGGGTCGAAGAGCCCCTCCGCTTCCAGGCGCAGCCGTAGCTCCTCGAACTTCGCCGCCAGGATGCCCACCCCCTCCGGCCGGACGAAATCTGCCACGAATTGCAGCTCGCCGCGTTGCGGGTAGATGGTGATGCGCCCGTGCGCGATGACTCGCTCGCCATCCTTGAGCTGGAACCCCGGCATGCTGTCCCGGAAGAGCACCGTGCGCAGCGAAGCGACCGGGTCCTTCAGCGAAAAGTAGCGGTGCCCCACCTGCGAACGCGTGTAGTTCGAAACCTCCCCCTGGATCCAGAGGTCGCTGAAGAATTCGTTCGCTTCGAGGACTTCCCGGAGGAACGAGACCACTGCGGAGACGGAGAGGGCGGAGGGCGTGGTCATGGAGCAGACAGATTAAACGCAGAGGCGCAGAGGCGCAGAGGCTGGGACTCGGGTTCGGGGGCAGGCTAGTGCATCAATTGGCGCGCTGTGTGATGCAGGGGTGCGCGGAGCCCTTGCCCCCGCTACTGCACCCGCTCGATGTAGCTCCCCGTCTCCGTGTTCACCCGCACCTTCGTCCCCTCCTCGATGAACAGCGGCACCTGGATCACCAGCCCCGTTTCCAGCGTCGCCGGCTTCGTCCCCCCGGTCGCGGTGTCGCCCTTGAAGCCCGGGTCCGTCTGGGTGACGGTCAACTCAACGGTGATCGGGAGTTCGACGCCGATCACCTCGTCCCCGTAGAGGACAACCTCGCAGAGGTCGTTCTCCTTCAGGTACTTGTTCGCGTCCCCCACCTTGTCCTTCGTCACCGGGATCTGTTCGTAGGTCTCGGTGTTCATGAAGTAGTAGAACTGGTCGTCGCTATAGAGGTACTGCATCTCGCGCCGCTCGACCCGTGCCCGCTGGAACTTGGTCCCCGCCTGGAAGGTTTGCTCCGTGATCGCCCCGGAACGCACGTCGCGCAGCTTGATCCGCACCTGCGCCGAGCCGCGGCCCATCTTGATGTGGTTGTAGTCCATGATCGAGTAGAGCTTGCCATCCAGTTCGATGGTCGCGCCCTTCTTCAGTTCACCTGTCGAAATCAAATCGCGACTCCTGCGGGAGTGAGTTTTCTGGCTTTGCTGAGCACCCGCGCCCGGCCGTTTTCGAGGACGACCACGTCCTCGATACGCACGCCGCCCCATCCGGGGAGATAGATGCCGGGTTCAATGGTAAACACCATTCCCTCTTCCAAGGTATCCGTGCCGGACTTCCCCAGGTACGGGTCCTCGTGCACGTCCAGCCCAACGCCGTGGCCGAGCCCGTGCCCGAACCGGTCGCCGTAGCCCGCCCGGTCGATCACCGCCTGGGCGAGCATGTGGGCCGCGTTCGCCTTCATCCCGGCTTCCACCCGCTCTATCGCGGTCTGCTGCGCTTCGAAGACGATGTCGTAAATCTCGCGGAACTTTGCGTCCGGCTCGCCGAGCACAATCGTGCGCGTCAGGTCGCTGCAGTACCCCCCGAACTTCGCCCCCATGTCGATCACGATCGGGCGCCCTTCGCCTACGGGCGCCGGGGTCGGATGGGCGTGTGGCATCGCGCCGTTCGGGCCAGCGGCCACGATCGTCTCGAACGAGATGTCGTCGCCGCCCTCAGCCTTCACGTTCCGGGCGAACATCTCGGCCGCGACGGTCTCCGCCGTTTCCGGCGTCAACTCGGCCTCGAGTTGCTCGAACGCGCGGTCCGAAATGTCGATCGCAGCCTGCAGCAGCCGCAGTTCGTCGGCGTCCTTCACCCGCCGCAGCCTGCCGATGATGTCCGGCGCCGGCCGCCACTGCGGCCGCTCCGAGGGCTTCAGCGGCCGCGACAGCGCGGTCAGGGCCAGGCGCCCCGCATACGTCATGTCCTCCGTGGAGAGCCCCACCCGCTTTCCCGCAATTCCGGCTTCAGCCACGAACTTCGGAAACCACTCCTTGCGCGATTCGAGTGCTTTGAACACCTCGAACCCCCGGGGCGCGCACTCACGCTCCGCCTGCTCCGTGTACCGGAAGTCCGCGGCGATGAGCGCCCGTTCCTTCGTGATTAGCACCACACCGGCCGAGCCGGTGAACCCGCTCGTGTAGTACCGGGACGACTTGCCGAGGTTTTCCTCCCCTGGGGCGCAGATCATCAGCGCATCGAGACGGGCTTCGTCCAGCGCGGCCCGGATTCGCTCCAGGCGGGAGCTTGCCCCCTGTATGCCTCCCGCAGGAGACCGGGATTCGGATGTCTTCAAGGTCGGCCTCCGCCTGCGCTGCGAGAATTCAACCCCCCTTCGCCGCGCCACCCGGGTGGCTAGCCGGCTGCCGCCACACCCTCCAGGTGGTCGAGGAGGAGGTTGGTGGCGATAGTGTAGCCGTCCCGCCCGAGCCCGGTGACCTGGCCCAGGCAGACCGGCGAGATCAGCGAGCGGTGCCGGAAGCCCTCCCGCGCGTGCGTGTTGGAGATGTGCACTTCCACCACTGGCAGCTGGACTGCCTCGATCGCGTCCCGCAGCGCCACCGAGGTGTGCGTGTAGGCGCCCGCGTTGATCACCACGCCGTCCGCGAGTTTCCGGTGCTCGTGCAGAAAGTCGATGAGCGCGCCCTCGTGGTTGCTCTGGAAGCAGAGGACGGCCGCCCCACGCGCCCCCGCCGCTGCGGCCACGTCCGCTTCGATGTCCAGCAGCGTCGTCCGCCCGTACACGGCCGGGTTCCGCTCGCCGAGGAGGTTCAGGTTCGGGCCATGGACGAGGAGGAGGTTCACGGTGCGGGCTTCAACATCCATGATTCGCGGCCCCGCCGCAAGACGCTGTGCTGAGTGCTCTCCTCGGGCCACCCTCGACTGGACGTCGGGCGACAGCCTTCGCGCCCACTGTCACAATTGCCGGTGCGCGTCCTTTTCGCCGGCAGGGAGGTCCCATGGTTCGAATGCTGATCGGTAAGGTGGAGCCGGCTGGCTACAAGGCGATCCAGCCTCTCTACGAGCACTGCCAGGCCAATGTCGATCGCCGGCTGCACGAGCTCATCAAGATCCGCGCTTCCCAGATCAACGGGTGCGCCTACTGCATCGACCTCCACGCCCGTGATGCGCGGGCGCTCGGCGAAGGCGAGCACCGCATCTACGCCCTCAACGCCTGGCGCGAAACGCCGTTCTTCGATGAGCGCGAACGCGCCGCCCTCGCCCTCACGGAGGCGGCCACAAGGCTCGGCGAGCACGGAGTCCCCGACGACGTCTACGAAGCCGCTGCGGCTCAGTTCAGTGAAGTCGAACTGGCCAACGTCATCCTCGCCATCGGCCTCATCAACTTCTGGAACCGCATCGGCGTCACCTGCGCCATGCAGCCGAAGGCCCGCGAGTAGCCGGCGCTCCCGTCCCGGCATCGACCACGGTCCGGGTTGCTGCTACGGTCGCCCGCTATGGGCGCCCTCTATCCGCCGGCGGGACCGTTCGATCACGGCATGCTCGACGTCGGCGAAGGACACCGCTTGTACTGGGAGTGTTGCGGCAACCCGGGCGGGGACGCGGCCGTGGTGCTGCACGGAGGGCCGGGCTCGGGGTGCACCCCGTGGCTCCGGCGCCTGTTTGACCCCGCGAAGTACCGCGTTGTCCTCTTCGACCAGCGAAACTGCGGCCGCAGCACGCCCCACGCCAGCGATCCCGCTACCGGCCTCTCGACCAACACCACCTGGAGGTTGATCGAAGACATCGAACTCCTCCGGCGCTCCCTCGCAATCGACCGCTGGCTCGTGTACGGCCTCTCCTGGGGCGTCACACTCGGCCTGGCCTATGCGCAGTCACACCCGGAACGGGTGACCGCGGCGGTCTTCTCCTCGATAACGACCACCTCGCGCGCCGAGATCGACTGGCTGTATCGAGGTGCCGGGCGGTTCCTCCCCGATGCCTGGACCCGCTTCTTCGCGGGCGTCCCGGGCGCGCAGCCGGAGACGGACCTCGTCGCCGCCTACCGCGAACTCCTCGAAAGCCCCGATGCCGCCGTCCGCGAAGGAGCCGCGCGCCGCTGGTGCGACTGGGAGGACGCCGTGGTCAAGGCCCACCCCGCCGGCCCTCCCAACCCGCGCTACGCCGACCCACGCTTCCGGCTCGCCTTCGCCCGTATCGTCACCCATTACTTCTCGAACGCCGCCTGGCTCGAAGAAGGGCAGCTCCTGCGCGATGCACAGAGGCTCGCTGGCATCCCCGGCGTCCTTATCCACGGCCGCAACGACCTCAGCGCGCCACTGCAAACCGCGGTGGCTGTCCACAACGCCTGGCCCGGGAACGAGCTCGTCGTCGTGGACTCCGGCCATCTGGCTTCAGACCGGGCGATGGAGACGGCGATCGTCGCTGCGCTCGATCGCTTTGCCGCGGGGTAGTCCCCCTCGACCTGCCGGGAATGTCCCGTTCCGCGTTCACACTTCACAATTGGTTTATGGCAACAGCCCCTGCCCACAAGTCCGCGGAGGCCTTCCTGGAGGCGTACCTGCGCGAGCTCTCGGCCGTGGGCAACCGCTCGCCCTACACCATCCGCAACTACCGGAACGACATCGGCAGCTTCCTCGCCTGGTGCGAGGCCCGCGGCTCCGATCCGCTGGGGACATCCCGCGCCGAGTTCCGCGAATACCTCACCGAGCTCAAGGACGGCGGGATGGTCCCGGCTTCGATCACGCGGCGCACCAGCACCGTCCACGGCTTCTACAAGTACCTCATGCGCGAAGGCGCGGCCAGCCGCGACCTCCTCTACGGCGTGGCCCTTCCGAAGCGCCCCAAACGCCTCCCGAAGGTGCTCGACCCCACCGTGCTCGATGCGCTGCTTTCGGCGCCGGACCCGGAGACCCCGGCTGGCCTCCGCGACCGCGCGATGCTCGAGATGCTCTACGGCGGTGGCCTCCGCATCTCGGAGCTCGTCGCCCTCGACGTGGGCTCAGTCGACATGGGCGACGGCAGCGCCATCATCCATGGCAAGGGCTCGAAAGAGCGCCTCGCCCTCTTTGGCGAGCCAGCCATGCAAGCCCTGGAACGCTACCTGGAATCCGGCCGGCCCCTCTTGCGCGGAAACCGCCCGCCACGCTCCGTGGCCGAGGCCCACGCCCTCTTCCTGAACCGCTTCGGCCGCCGCCTGACGGCCCGCGCCGTCCAGCTGCTGATCAAGCGCCACGCCGCGGCCGCGGGCATTGCCGCCGACGTCCACCCGCACCTGCTCCGCCATTCATTCGCCACCCACCTGCTGGACGGCGGGGCGGACTTGCGGATCGTCCAGGACCTCCTTGGCCACAGCTCCGCGAACACTACCCAGATCTACACACACGTCTCCCGGGCCCGCCAGGCGAAAGTCAGCGCCGATGCATGGGAGAAACTCGCCGAGCAGGCGCTCGAAGGTCCTCGCCGGCGCCGGCCGAAGGCCCGGCCCGCCTGACCGGGAAGTGCACGCTCAGCAGGCCAGGCCGCACAAGTGTTGTAAGGTCGAGTCATAATGAGAACCTACGGTTGGTACGCCACAGACCTGCGCGGCGCCACTTTCAAGCGGCAAGCCGGCCTCTTTGGCGGCCCACCACAGCCAGCTGCGCCGTTCAGCACGCCACCACCGGCCGATTTCCCGCACGTCGCTCCGCCCGGTTTTGGTCCTTGATATGAGCGACGATGCCGCGAACGGTGTCGTACTTCATGCCCAGTCGGTCCGCGGTTTCTTGCTCCGTACGGTTCTCCGCGAGCTGGCCGAGAACGCGCAGTCTCGGTGGAGTAATCCATTCGTAACTTGCCCGAATCGCCACCGCGGTCGCTTCCTTGGAGAGGGACCCTGGACGATCAGCCCTGCTCCACGCCCGGCATGAACTTGGAACAGAAGGGCCGATTTTGGAACGGGTCGGCCCGGATCCTGGAACGCCAATGGAACTGCGTTCAGCACGCTCTCCTCAAACACCGATGAGGAGATGCATGTGCCACGCCACGAAGTCCCCACTCACCTCAACATCGAGGACAAGGCCTTTGCCGGCCTGACGATGCGCCAGCTGATGGTGGCCATCATCGGCCTGGCTCTGGCGTACTCCGCCATGAGCGAAGCGCCGCTGCCGCTTGCCGTGCGTCTCGCGGCCGGGGCGACGGTCCTGTTGCTGACCGCCGCCATCTCCCTCTGGCAGCCAGCAGGCCGTTCGCTCGTAATCCCGCTCGCTGTCCCGCTACGCCGACCCGCGTTAGATTCAGGCCATGACCGCGAAAGCCCCCAAAAGTCAGGCGGACGAGCTCATCGTCGGCGACTTCCACCGCATCCTCGAAGGCGATTCCCCCTGGGAACAGGCCGGGTTTGCCCTCCCCGATGGCACCACCTGGGTCTATAAAGAGCCGGGCGCAATGGTGCTTGTGCGCAACGGCATCCTCCAGGTGAGCGCTGTGCCGTACACCCGGTCGAACGACCGCGTGCAGATCCTCGACAACGCAAAGCACATGTACTTCTCCAGGCAACGCTTCGAAGTCCCGCCCGGAGGCCGCATCACGTTCGAGATCCAGATTGCCGCCCGCACCGTCGGCTGCGAACCCGGCAACCTCTACGACGGCTATGTCAGCTGGAACTTGCTCGACCTCACAACCGGCTGGGCGCTTGACTTCTTCACCGGCGGCGACACCGTCGCCACGGTCTACGGCCGGCTGCCTTTTCCCGGTGCGGCGGTGCCGGAAACCGGGCCCGCGCGCGCCTTCTGCATCTTTAACGAACTGAAATCCGTCCCCACCAAACAGGGCCAGCGCCACGCCTACCGCATCACCTACGACCAGGGCGCCGACACCGTCGAGTTCGAAGCCGACGGCAAGGTGGTCGACCGCTATGAGCGCGTGCCGGACAAGATCACCGGCTTCACCGCCGCCCTCGGCCTCATGTCCGAAATCGACATCACCGACGGCAAATCGGTGAGCTGCCACGGCCAGGGGGTCATCGGCCAGTGGAGCCCGATGCGCGTGCGATTCGAACCCGCAAAGTAGCCGCCCGCCCGCCGGCGGGCGGGCGTGGCAGCCGGCGCCCGGGAATCGCAACCGGCAACGGGTGACAGGGGCGCCTGAAAGGGCCGTCGCCGCGCCTATAATCGCGGCGTGTCTTCTCCTTCGCAGCAAAGCCCCCGGCTCGTCGTGCTCGATTCGCACGGCATCCTCTACCGCGCCTTCTTCGCCTTCGCGAACTCCGATAGCCCGCTCATGACGTCGAAAGGCGAGCTCACGTTCGCCACGCACGGCTACGCCGAAACGCTCATCCGCGTCCTGGACCAGCTCAAGCCCACCCACATCTGCGCCGCCTGGGACGCCCACGGCCCAACCTTCCGCCATGAAGCGAGCGATGCCTACAAAGCCACGCGCCGCCCCACCCCGCCCGAACTGCTGGCCCAGATGCAGCGCGTCCGCGAAATGCTCGACGCGTTCAACATCCCGGTCTTCGAAGTGCCCGGCTACGAGGCCGACGACGTCGCCGGGACGATTGCGAAGATCGCGGCCGCCCAGGGCGTCGACACCTGCATCGCCACCCTCGACACCGACCTCGTGCAGCTCATCGGGCCGCGCATCAGCCTCTTCATGTTCCGGCCGTACCAGCGCGACACGGTCATCTACAACGAGCAGCGCGCCGCCGAGCGCTACGGCTTCAGCCCGAAGTACATGATCGATTTCAAGGCGCTGAAGGGCGACACGAGCGACAACATCGAGGGCATCCGCGGCATCGGCGAAAAGACCGCCACCGACCTCATCCGCCAGTTCGGCGGCGTCCCCCAGATCTACGAGAACATCGAGCTGATCAAGGGCGCGCTCAAACAGAAGCTCATCGACGGCCGGGAGATCGCCTTCCGCAACCTGGACCTGGTGACCATCAAGACCGACGTGCCGATTGACTTCGACCTCGAAAAGTGCCGCGTGCGCGACTTCGACCGTGAGCGCGTGATGGCGCTCTTCCGGGAGCTGGAGTTCCGGGTCCTCGCCCAGCGCCTGGACGAAGTCCTCGGCTCCCGGCCCGCGCAGGAGCTGGTGGACGCAGAAACCGACTACGCGATGATCTGCGACCAGCCGTCACTTGAGGAACTCGCGCGCACCTTGCGCGATGCGGGATCTTTCGGCATCGCGACGGTCTCCTCCACCGGCGACACGCTCCACCCGATGCTCCTCGGCATGTCCTTCTCCACCGCGCCGGGCAAAGCCTGGTACATCCCGATCGGCCATGCGCCGCGGCTCGAATCCGAGCTCAAGCAGGTGACGCTCGGCCAGGTGCGGGAAGCGCTTGGGCCGATCCTCGCCGACCCCGCGACCAAGAAGACCGCCTACAACACGAAGTACCTGATGCACCAGCTCGATGCCAACGGCATGACCCTCGAGGGCTACGAGTTCGATGTCTCCATCGGGGCGTTCCTCCTGGGCGAGACGAGCAGCACCCTCAGTGCGTTGATCAACGAGCGCCTGGGCATCGAACTCGTGACGGTAGCCTCGCTGACGGGCACAGGGCGGAACGCGACCGTCCTCTCCCAGGCGGAAGTCGAACAGGTTTCGCGGCACGCCTGCCAGCACGCGGAAATGCTGCTCCGGGTGCGGCCGCAGCTGGAACAACAGCTCAACGAACGCGGGCAATGGCCGCTCTTCAACGAGATGGAGATGCCGCTCGTGCCGGTCCTCTACCGGATGGAGGAGGTCGGCGTCGCCGTCGATGTGAACGTGCTCCGCGAGATCTCGCGGACACTGGCGGCGGATGCAGAGCGAGTCGAGCGCGAGATCTACGCCATCGTTGGGCACGAATTCAATATCGGGAGCCCGAAGCAACTCTCGGACGTGCTCTTCGGCGAGCTCGGCCTGCCGAAAACCCGCAAGACCACCCAGGGCTACTCCACTGACCAGCGCTCCCTCGAGGCGCTGCGGCCCGTCGCGCCGATCATCGACCTCATCTTCAACTATCGCGAACTGACGAAGCTGAAAGGGACGTACACCGACGCGCTGCCGGCCGCCGTAGCCGCCGACGGGCGCATCCACACCGACTTCCAGCAGACGGTCGCTGCCACGGGACGCTTGAGCAGCACGAACCCGAACCTCCAGAACATCCCCGTCCGCAGCGACGCCGGGCGCGACATTCGCCGGGCATTCGTGGCCGCGTACTTCGACGACCCGTGGCTGGTGGCTTCCGACTATTCCCAGATCGAGCTCCGGGTGCTCGCCCACGTAACCAAAGACGAGGGGCTCATCTCGGCCTTCCTGGCCGACCAGGACATCCACCGCGCCACGGCGGCCACGGTGTACGGGGTCAAGCCCGAGGAAGTCACCCGCCAGATGCGGGACACCGCAAAGATGGTGAACTTCGGCATCGCCTACGGGATGGGAGAGTTCGGGCTCGCCAGCCGCACCGGGATGACCCGTGAAGAAGCCGAGGCGTTCATCACCAGCTACTACCGGAGCTTTCCCGGTATCGCCCGCTGGCAGCAGGAGACGCTCGCCTTCACCCGCGAGAAGGGCTACGCCGAGACCCTCTTCGGGCGGCGGCGCTACCTCCCTGCCATCCGCAGCACCAACTTCCAGGTGCGTTCCGCCGCCGAACGGGAAGCTATCAACATGCCCATCCAGGGGACGGCGGCCGACATCATCAAGGTCGCGATGATCCGCGTCGACCGCGAGATGCGGCAGCGGGAGTTGCGCAGCCGCATGATCCTGCAGGTGCACGACGAACTGATCTTCGAGTGCCCAGCGGACGAGGTGGAAGCGGTGCGGGAACTGGCGGCCCGGATCATGCCGGCGAGCCTGGAAATGAATGTCCCCCTGAAGGTGGACCTGAAGCAGGGACGCAACTGGGGAGAAATGGCCTGAGTGGCCCTGCAAACGACCCGAATGTCTTTGGAACCTCGGCCGGGCGGCCGCTACGATCGGAGGCACAAAACCGAATCAAGGATGCCTGAGATGGAACCTGCAAACCGGTCTTCTGCAATGGACGCGTCCCAGGCTGCTGCAGTCCGGGGCGCCGAACGCACCCAAAACGCACTCCTGGAAGCACAGGAGCACCTTTTCCGGGCGCTTCGCCGCCCTCAGCCCACGCGCGAACGGCGCTGGGCCGAGGCCGTCAACACCGAGCTCTCGCGAGCGCTGGCGGCGGTGCGCGAGCATCGGCTCGAAGTGGAGGGCCCGCAGGGGCTTTACGCCGAGATCCGGCGCGATGCCCCGTGGACGGAACCGCGGCTGCGGCGGATTAGCGCACAGCTGCGCAGGCTGGAAGAGGAGCTTGTCGACCTCCAGGTAGAGGCTGCACGGGTCGAAGCGGGAGACCTCTCCCCCCTCGGCGACCTGCGCGCCGACGCCGAGCGGGCGCTCCTCTCTCTCCGGGATATCCTTTCCCGCGAAGCCGACCTGATCTGGGAACGCTTCAACGAGCCGGTAGCCCAGGATTAGTGCCCTCGCCGCGCCGGGTGTACCGCCGCGAAGTGGTTCAGCGGGCCTGTAAGCCGGATTCTGTCCCGCCCGGATCACCGGGCGGGGGCGGCCATCTCTCTCGACGCCGCGTCGCCGCGGCGCTCTAGCGGCCAACCCGGGAGTAGTAACGGGCCGGGCGCCCTCCTCCCCTATTTGGCCTTGCTCCGGGTGGGGTTTGCCCGGCCGCCCTGTTACCAGGACGCCGGTGCGCTCTTACCGCACCATTTCACCCTTACCTGCCCGGGCCGCGAGGCCCCGGCAGGCGGTATGTTTCTGTTGCACTTTCCGTCGGCTTACGCCGCCCAGGCGTTACCTGGCACCCTGCCCGGTGGAGTCCGGACTTTCCTCTACGGTCGAAACCGCAGCGGCCACCCGGCCCGCTGAACACCTGCATTGTCTCACATCCCGTGGAGTTGGGACGGTGCTCTTCTGCGGCGGCGCTCCCTTACGCCCGCTGCCCGGTCCGCCAGGCAGCCTCGTGCGCCGTCGCCCGCTCAAGCAGCGTGAGGTACCTGGATCGGGGGATCTCTATCCCGCCCATGCGCTCGGTGTGCTCAGTGAGTACCTGGATGTCGACCAGTTCGATCCCTATCGCGAGCGCGTGCTGCGCCAGCGCTGCCAGGGCGACCTTCGAGGCGTCTCTCACCCGGTGGAACATCGACTCTGCCCCGAACATCGCGCCAACTCCGACCCCGTACAGGCCGCCTGCCAGCTCGTCCTCGCCTGTCCACACTTCGACGCTGTGCGCCCACCCGAGCCGGTGAAGTTCGACGTATCCCCGCAGCAGTGCCGGCGTGATCCAGGTGCCCTCGGGCCGGCACTCGCCGCAGCAGCGCATGACTTCCTCGAACGCCGCGTCGATGGTGACGTGGAAGCCGCCGCTGCGGATCGTGCGGCCCAGCCGGCGGGAGATCTTCAGGTTCTCCGGCGGGAGGATGGCACGTGGGTCGGGAGAGAACCAGAGGTACTCCGCTTCCGGGTGGGGCCATGGGAAGATGCCGAGCCGGTACGCGGCAACGATCGTCGCCGGCTCGAAGTCGCCACCGGAGCTGATGAGTCCCGCTGCGCTGGCGCGGCGCGGGTCGGGAAAGGCCCACGGGCAGGGTGGCAGCGGCTGCGGTGCGCAGGGTGTGCGCACGTCGAGCTCGAGGTGAACCGGCCGGCCGCCGGAGTCGGTGAGGCTTGTCCTCATGGGTGGAACCTTGGGACAACTCTCTCCGCGCCGCAAACGCGCCACGAGTTGTCGCCGTGCGCGCTACAGTGTCGGCCGTGAAGCGCCGCCCGTCAGCCGCCGCCGAGGCCCGCCGCCGAGTCGATCGCCTCCGCGCGTTGCGAAACAGCCCCGACCAGTTGCATGAGTTCGCTCTCGAAGTCCTCGCCGACGAGGGCAACCCGGACATCATCAAGCTCGCACTCGAGTCGATTGGAGATCGCGTCCGCCCGTCCGACGGCCCTGTCCTGCGCGCCCTCTATGCCGACTTCGACGAGGACGGTGCGAAGCGAGACCCCGGCGGGACCGTCCGGGTCGAGGTCCTCCGGTCGCTCTGGCACCTCAAGAGCCGCGAGGACGTGGAACTGGCGCTGCACGCGCGGGACACGGTCGAGCGGACGCTCCAGTCCAACGGCGAGATGATCCGCGCGGCAGGTCTCGCGCTGCTCGGTGTGCTGGAACCGGGGCGCGCAGCCCTTGAAGCCGCCCTCGTGCTCGGCCGCGACGATGCGGACATCCTGCGCGCATCCAGCACGGTCACCGGAGAGCCCGCGCTGACGGCTGTCCGCCTGCTCGCCAACCTCGGGGAGACGACCGCGCTGCTCCTCTACGCGCTCTCGGGGAAGGCGCCGACATCCGAGGTCGTGGGAGAGGCCCTGCGAGGCATTGCCGGGCTCGACCCCAACATTATCCGCCCCATGCTGGTCTCGCTTGTCCACCAGGAGGACGATGGGTTGCTCATGGCGGTGTGCGATGTCCTCGTCGAGATGGCGCCTGACCCGGAGAACGCCGCCCTTGTGTACCAGCTCCTCGAGTCGCCCTCCCGGGGCGAGGTCTACGAATTCCTCGTCACCTCGATCGTCGCCAGCCGCCGCCAGGACCTTATCGAGATGGTGCTTGAGACGCTCCCTCGCGAAATGTCCCGCAAGCGCCTGGCCGCTGCACTCGAGGCGCTCCGCCTCGCCCCGCGGACGCCCTCCGTGGAACGGGCGATCGCCGGGCTCGAACGCCGCGTCGCCCGGCAGTAGCTGCGTCCTGCGTCACGCAGGGATCGTCGACGGGTACAGGGAGCGCCGCTTCTCCTCGAAAGCGGCGATCGAGTCCGCCTCCTGCAGCGTGAGACCGATTTCATCGAGACCATTGAGCAGGCAGTGCTTTACGAACGGGTCGATCTCGAATCGCCGTGTCCACGAGCCGTCGGCGATCGACACCGTCTGCGATTCCAGGTCGACGATGAGCTCCGACGACGGCAGTTCCTCGGAGCGGGCGATCAGGTAGTCGCAGTCCTCCTGCGGCAGGACGACCGTGAGCAGCCCGATCTTGGCGCAGTTGTTGCGGAAGATGTCGGCGAACGAAGGGGCGATGATCGCCTTCAGGCCAAGGTCTTCGAGCGCCCAGGGGGCGTGTTCCCGGGACGAACCACAACCGAAGTTCGGGCCAGTCACCATGATCGGGGCACCCTTGTACGCCGGATTGTTGAGGACGAAGTCCGGGTCCTTCTTCCAGTCATCGAACGCGAACGGCCCGAATCCGGTGCGCTCGATGCGCTTCAAGAACTCCTTCGAAATGATCTGGTCGGTGTCCACGTCGGCCCGGTTCAGCGGGATGGCCCGCCCTTTGACTGGCTTGAACGGTTCCATGGTTACTTCCACTCCCGGATGTCGACGAAGTGGCCGGCGATGGCGGCGGCCGCCGCCATCTGCGGGCTGACGAGGTGCGTGCGGCCCCCGCGCCCCTGCCGCCCCTCGAAGTTGCGGTTGGAGGTGCTCGCACACCGCTCGCCGGGCATCAGGATGTCCGGGTTCATGCCCAGGCACATGGAGCACCCGGCTTCGCGCCATTCGAACCCCGCGTCCTTAAAGACCTGGTCCAGCCCTTCCTGCTCCGCCTGGAGCTTCACGAGCCCAGAGCCTGGCACGACCATCGCCTTCAGCGTGCTCGCGACCTTCCGCCCCCTCACGATCTCGGCGGCAGCCCGCAAGTCTTCGATGCGCGAATTCGTGCATGAGCCGAGGAAGACCCGGTCCAGCGGGATGTCCTGGATGGCCGTGCCAGGCGTCAAACCCATGTACGCGAGCGAACGTTCCGCCAGCTCCCTGGCCTGCGGGGTGGCGGCTTCATCGGGCGAAGGCACGCGGCCGGTTACGGGCACGCTCTGTGCCGGGGTTGTCCCCCATGTGACACACGGTTCGATCGCACCGCCATCGAGTTCGACCGTCGTGTCGAACTCGGCGCCCTCGTCAGTGGGCAGCGAACGCCAGTAGTCCAGCGCTCGTTCCCAGTCCGCGCCCTTGGGGGCGTGCTTGCGGCCCTCCACATAGGCGAAGGTCGTCTCATCGGGCGCGACCAATCCTGCCCGCGCACCGCCTTCGATCGACATGTTGCAGATGGTCATCCGCCCCTCCATCGAGAGGTTGCGGATGACTTCGCCGCGATACTCGATCACGTGCCCCACGCCACCCGCCACCCCGATCTTGCGGATGATCGCCAGGATGACGTCCTTGGCCGTGACCCCGGGGTGGAGGGCGCCGTCTACCGTGACCGACATTGTCTTCGGCTTCGCCTGCGGAAGCGTCTGGGTGGCGAGCACGTGCTCGACTTCGCTGGTACCGATGCCAAACGCCAGCGCCCCGAAGGCGCCGTGCGTCGCCGTGTGGCTGTCACCGCAGACGATCGTCATTCCCGGTTGCGTGAGCCCTTGCTCCGGGCCAATCACGTGGACGATCCCCTGGCGGATGTCCCCCACGCCGAAGAGCGGCACACCGAACTCCTCGCAGTTCTTGCGCAGCACCTCGACCTGCTGGATCGAGAGTGGGTCCGTCCACGGCTTGTCGCGGTCGATGGTGGGGACGTTGTGGTCCACGGTCGCCAGCGTGAGGTCGGGGCGGCGCACCTTGCGGCCGGCCAGGCGCAGGCCCTCGAAGGCTTGCGGCGACGTCACCTCGTGGACCAGGTGCAGGTCGATGTAAAGCAGGTCGGGCTTGCCCGCCTCGCTGTGGACGACGTGGTCATCCCAGATCTTCTGGATGATGGTGCGCGGTTGGGTCATGGGGTGCGGAAAGCTCCGGAGAGACTTGGGTTGGCCTGAAAGGATCCTACCAGAATCAGAGGTTGCCGCCGCGCCAGCTGCGCGTCCACTACCCGCAAGGAATGATCGTTATGCCGCCGGAGCGCGGCTCCGAAGGTCGTACGCGAGCCGGGCGAGGAGCGTGCCCGCCCCGCGCAGATGGTGGGTGACGATCGGCACCCCCGCGGAATTCGCAGCGTCGGCGACGCGCCCCGACGCCGAATGCCCGATGCACGCCGCGTTGATCACCACCAGGTCTGCATTGCGCGCCTTTGCGAGCACGTCCGTGCCGCGTTCCGCTTCGTCGGGCCCCATCCACGTGACCTTCAGCTGCCACTCCTTGTCGAGCACTGGCTTGACCCGGTGTTGGAGCCATTTGTGCCCGCCAACAATCAGCACCCGGAAGCCCGGCACACCGTCGGGCGTGCGCGAGAACGTTGCGCCCTCCGGTCTCCGTGCCTCCAGCCAGGCCTGGAATTGCGGGAAAAGGTGGAACGATCCCGAGAGCGCGAAAGCCGCATCGTCGTGCTCCCCGCGCAGGCTGAGCAACTCTTCGGCGGTGTCTTCGAACGGAAGGCCGCTCTCCAGCTGCGCGTCCAGCAGGACTTCCAGCGCCGGGCCGCGCACTGCGCGCATCGCCGTACGGAGACGGACGCAGGTGGAGAGGATCTCTTCGCGCCCCGCCGCGCCTTCATCGCGCAGTTCGCGGACCAGCCGGTCGAACGCCTCCAGCGTGTCCCGGTTGTGCCGGTGGCGCAGCGAAGCTTCGAGCGCCCGCCGGTAGAGGGTCTTGCGCTGCTCTCCGCTGACGCGCTCGGTCCATGGCCGCCCGGCGTCTTCCACCAGCCTCGCGGCCGCGTTGAGGTAGTTGTCCGGCCGTTGGCCCCCCTCGAGCAGGTCGAGGAGGTCGACCAGCTCCGCCTGCGGGTTATCGAGGCCCCAGAGGTCGAGGGCGCCGAGATACACGTGTTCGGCCAACGCCCAGGTCAGGCTGCCGGAGCCCCCGTTATCGTTCGCAGCCACGTCCATCAGGTACGAAGCGCTCCGGCTCAGGCGCACCTGTGCCAGGACCTTCGTCCAGCCCGGGAACAGAGTCAGCACACTCTTCTGTCCGGCCGCCGCAGGCTGGAACGCCGCCAGGAATTCCGCGTACTCCCTCCGCCGCGGGTTGCGAAGCGAGACGAGCTGAACCAGTGCCTTGCGCTGGCTGTTCGAAGCCCAGTCCACCGGCCCGCCGGCGATGCAGGCAAGGACCGAAAGCGCGGCCGGCTCGGCCATCACGCTTTCAATCGAGGGACTCTTCAGGCGCCGTTCCGCTTCTTCCACCAGCCACGACAGGTCTTCGAGGGTCTCGGCGACATCCGTGTGCGGCCAGGCTTTGTCCCAGTCGTTCACACACTTCTCCCCGTGCAGGGCGTTCGCGAGCAGGATGAGCGCAAGGGCAAAGCCTTCGTCGCCGAGCGTCTGCTCGCGCAGGATGTCGGTGATCCGGTTGGCCGCCATCCATTGCCCCCCGCGGGCGAAGCCGAGCAGGTGGGCCATGCGCGTGTAGTCCGAGAGCGCAGGGGCGATGCGGCGCAGGACAGGGTCGTTGACCAGGTAGTCCAGGCGCGAACGCGCGGCTGCCGACCCAATTTGCTCGTCGTCGAAACCGTTGTCGTTGACCAGTTCGTCGAGCAACCGGTCCCGGAAGTCGCTCTCGCTCGCGAGCGGACCCTCCGGCCCGCATTCGCTCTGAAGGAGCGCGAGCACGGCAGTCGTGTACGCCGCGGCGGCCTCGCGCGCGAGGTCCTCGTCGATGGCGCCCGGCCGTTCGAGCGTCCGCCGGAGCGCTGTCAGGGCGTTCGCATAATCTCCGAGCCTGGCCATCGCGAGCCCGGCCACGGTCCGGTAGGCGGGCTCCTGCTCGGGAAGGGCAGTCTGTGCGGAACGCTGGGCCCGCTGAAGCACCTCCGCGGCATCGTTGTCGAGGAGCGCAACCAGCTCGCGCCAGTCCGAGGGCGCCGGCTCCGCCGCCTCGGGTGGCTCGGGTTCCGGGGTGACGGACGGTGGTTGGGCCTGCTGCGGCGAAGAACTTCGAAGAGTCTCGACCAGCTGTTCCACCGCCGTAGCCAGCCGGTCCAGGCGGTCCAGCAGCGGTCCCGTCTCGGCCCCGGCGACGGAGGTCTGCGGTAGTGATTCTTCGCGGACCGGAGGGAGTGGTTCGGCTGGCGGATCCGGCGCCGCGGCCACGGGCAGCGCCTTCGCCCGCGCGAGGGCGGTCTCCTCATCGATCCGTTTCAGTTCGATGAGCCGCTTCGCGGCCTCCTCTACCTGCAACAGCGGGCCGAAGTGCTCGCTCAACAGGTCCAGTGCCATCGGCGCGGACGGCAGGAACCAGCGCCGCTGCGGCGCCGACCAGCGGTAGCCCGGCACGAGCTTCACGAGCTCCTTGTCCCCGAACATGCACTCGACCGAGAGTTCCTGGCCTATGAGGGTCACCGTGGCCGGGTGTTGCGCGCGCCCGGCCTGCCGGGATCGAGCCTCGGCCACTTCGATGGCGAGGTCGGCCGAGTGCTCCCATCCCTCCGGTCCGAAGAGCCGGTCCAGGGCCAGGAGGCTGCCGGGCTGGCGCGGGAGCGAAAGCGCGCCCAGAGACGCCACATGCCGGGAGGCCGGGATACGGCGCACCAGCGCTTCCTCCGGGCCGGACGCCGTCACCAGGTACCGTTGTTCTTCCGCCCGAAGCCGGAGCATGCGAGGAATCTATCACGCCAGCACCTCCGGCGAACTCGGGATTTCGCCTACCCGGCGTACCCCGGCGGTGGGCAAGTGGTTGACGCCCGGTTGCGTTCTAACGGCGCTTTTATGGCCGGAGCTTGACCGGGTGCGGTACAGTCACGTTGCGTTCACTGAACTGGTCGAGTAGTGGACAGCCCGAATACAGAAGGTTGCAGGGATACCAGGTCCGCCGAACCGGGGAAACGCGCGGAGACCGGGTCTTCTTTCCAACCAGCCACGGCTGAACATGACTCGCATTGCCGGACTCGTCTTTTTCGCCGCCGCCGCGGCTGCTTCGTCCCTCGGCCTGTTTGTTTTCAACACGGCGCCGGCGCACGCCCAACTGCCCTACACCGTCTCGGTAGCGCCGGCCCGGGACACCGTCCCCGTTGGGGAGATGGCGGTGTTCCGTGTACGAGTCGAGGGGCAGACCACCACGCTCCCAAGCTTCAATTTCGACGTCGAGGGCGGCAGCCTTGCAGGGGTCGGCTCGATCGACCCGACGGCGGCGAACGTCGCGGAAGGGACCGTGTTCGTCACCCGCGAGTCTGAGGGCACGGCGAAGCTCACCGTCCGGTTCGGGGGACAGGCTCTCGCTTCGAGCCAGGCGCGCTTTGCGCGGATGGGCACACTGAACATAACCGTTACCCTGGACGCCGGCCCGGATGCCGCGGCGCGCACCTGGCGCTACGAGGTCGTCGCCCCCTCTGGCCAGGTTGTGGCAACGCTGCAGGCGAATACGAGCGGCGACGCCCCGAGCCACCAGGTGTCTACCCAGAACCTCCCGTACGGCTTCTATACCATCCGCCAGGTCCTCGGGAACGACACGCGGACTGCCTGCGCCCCTGGCACGTTCTACCGCGTGGCCGCCCCCGTTGGCGCCGAGACGACCGTCCAGCTCGACGGCGAATCCGCCACCGTCAGGTTTTCGATCGCCACCTGCCCCGACCTCCCCACCGACCTGGGTGTGATTATCCCCATCGATACGCTCGCCCCCGCTCCAGCGGGTGGCGTGGTCGGCGAAGCGGACGTCCTTCCCGGCGTCACGCCCATCAGCGAGGTCCGCGGCACCCGCCAGGAAGGCCCGGGCGACCCGCTGCCCCCGGCTGTGGGCAACTCGCCCGCCGGTGCAGCGCGCGGCTCTGTTCCGCTGCTCGTTGTGCTCGCGGTTGGCGCCACGATGACGCTCGTTCCCGCCGCCGCCTGGTGCGCGGCAACCTCCCGGAACCGTTCGAGACGGTAGTTCCTCCTCTGAACCCTGGTCAGGAGGCAGACCCCGGTGCGCGATTGGCCCGCGCACCGGGGTTAACTCTTATGATGTGTCGGACGTTGTTTTTACAAACCGGAGCTTGACCTTAACGGTCGGCTTCAGTCATAACTGGCTCCAACCTCTGGCGGGTACATGGCGGGTCGAGACGCTGCGTACCAGGGCCACCCACCATCGCCCGGCGGGGTGCGTTGGAAGTCCTCAGGGGGCTTCATGGCGCGTTCCACCCGGCGGTTTTTTCTTCCCGCCGCCCTGGCACTCTTTGTAGTCCTCTTCTCCGGAGACCGGCTCGCCGTGCCCGTGGACGAGGCCAACGCGATCTTCGACCCCACAACACCGGCGTGGGACCCGCTTTCAGTATTCGACCCCAGTGAGACCCCTGTCGCCGTCCCGTACCCGCCACGGTTGCTCGCCGGTACGAACTCCCACGCCCTGCCTGCCGATGCGCTCACGCGGAATGGCTACTGCCTGGATGTGAATATCGAGGGCATCACGCCGTTTAGCTCGTTCACGATCCCCGCAGGAAACCTCGGCTTCCGCGTCTTCGCCACCGACCCGATTGACCCGAACGCCCCGCCGCTCGTCGAGGTCCCCTTGCCCGCCTCGGGTACCTACTACGATGCAGCCGGCTCGCCCGTCGTCGTGGCCGGCGCCGCCGCCGATTCCCAGAATGCAGGGGCGGGCTCCACGACCGACGACGTGTACTGCGTCGTAGTGTTCGCGCAGCCTGGTTACCAGACCCTGAACGTGGAGTGGCACTACCTTGAGAATGGCGTCGAGAACGTCATCGCCCTCCCCGAAATCCCCATCGTTACAGTCACGCTCGTCAAAATCGGCAACGGCCTCGTCGGCGCTCCTGCCGAGGTCTGCACCGTCGGCTGGGATGCCGAGTTCCTCACCGGGCGCACGTCGAACGCCAATGGCCTTAATGGGGTGACCCCGGATCCGGTAAACGACGTCCAGACGGCGGACTTCGTTCCTTCCGGTACGTTCAATGGGACTGTCACGGTCGCCTACGTCCGCGAAGAAGGCCCCGAGTGGTGTGCCGGCATCGCCTCGACGACCAACGAAGACGACATCCAGGTCACCTTCAACTTCGACGCCGTTTACAACCGCGTGAACATCGGCACGCGCGACCACGACGCCGACGACCAGCCCGCGGCGCCGATCGCGCTCCCGCCCGGCCGGCTCGTCGACATCCGCGACCTCGTTGAGTTGCGCCACGTCACCATCGATGGCGAGGTGCCGCCACGCCAGCGCTCTGGCCCGCTCGTCGTCAACGCGCCGCACTACGTCTGCCTGATGGGGACCACCCTCGCCGACGCGCTCTCGGCCACGGGCATCACGTTCACGCCGATCTCCCCGCCCGACGCACCCGGCGTCTCGGGCCTTACGGTCTTCCGGAAGTCCGCGGCCGATGAGCCGCGGCTGAGCGACACGATCGCGGACGACACGCTGTGCTTCACCTACACCTCCGGCGCACCCGGCGAACACGCGATCCAGGTCGCATTCACCAACAACGGCGTGCCGGACTTCGCCTTCTTTGACTCCGACTCCGACGGCAACGGCGTCGTCGACGGGGGCGGCGCCGGGCCGCTGATCGCCGAGTGGAACCGCATCGACCGGACCGTGCTCAGCAGCGGCTCGTCCTTCGACCAGGGCGTCATCACGTTCACCACGCGCAACGTCCCGCTGCAGTTCAACCTGGGCGACGGCTCCTACATCGGCAGCTTCTCGGTGACAGAGTGGGTCCTTGGCTCGCATACCACCGGCGGCGTCCTGAAGGACAACCAGCTGCTCAACGGCGCCCTCCTGCGCGCGACCATCATCGGCGCCTGCGGGTACTTCGTCGTCCCGGACTCGGACTCACCGACTTTCGCGAAACCGAAGGTGGTGACCGGCATCTCGGTGGGCGGCCGGTTCGAACTCAATAACTTCAACTCGGACCCGTTTTCGCCGTTCCTCGGCGACGACGACGCGTCGCCTGACGATATCGAGTTCTCGACCCTGAACGCGCCTGATTGCGTGCCCGGCCTCGGCGTCCGCATCCAGGTCGAGGTGTTCTATCCGAACAACACGACGCAGAAGGCCGCGCCCGACGAATGGGTGGACCTCACCTTCAGCTTCCGCCCGAACTCCAAGCTGCCGCGGCTCGCGTGGGTAGGCCAGTTCGTGACCATTACCTACGCCATCGCCAGTGACGAGGAGTGTGAGGGCCAGGCCGTCCAATTCGTCCGGCCGGCGGGCCAGCCCGGCTCCTTCGTCCCACGCCCCGGCGTGACAATCAGCGGCTCCGGGTCAGCCTCGGCCGAGTTCGATGAGAACTGTTCGGCCTCTGTGGTGTACGAAAGCGAAGCGCCCGGCGAAGTCGATGTCGAAGCCTTCCTCGCGGGGAACAACTTCTCGAAGTTCGCATTCCCCATCTTCTTCCTCGCGTTCGAGGATGTGACCGTCGATGCCACCCCGGACCAGTTCGTCTCGACCTTCGGCGACGTCACCGCGCAGGTGCGCGGCTACTTCCCGGGCACGAACCCCTCGGGCCGTCCGCAAGAAACAAAGCCCGACGGACGCACCGTCCCGGCCGACCGCTGGGTGCTCCCGGACGACTGGGAACGGCTGAAGGGCGAATCGCCGCTGCGCTCCAACTGGGGCGGGGTCGAAATGCCGCCGTCCATCGTGACGTTCCTGATGGAGAACGAACCGGTGATGAACAACTACAAGGCGGGCGTGAAGCACGGCGCCGCCGGGTTCTTCATCCCCGATTCGTCGGACGACTTCTCGTTCAACGTGAACCCGCACACCCAGGCAACCACGCTCCTCGGCACGCCCACCAGGCCGCGCATGATGAGCGCCATCAGCGACGGTGGCGGCGAAGCCTCCGTGGATACGTTCGGCGACCGCAACCTCAGCTACGAAGGCTGCCCCCGGAATGCCATCACGGGCAACCCGCACTGCGAGCCCGAGGACATCGCCGGGCGTACCCGCTACTTTGCCGTCGCGGAGTACCCCCAGGCCGGTACGCGTGGCAAGTACCCGGCAGTGGCCAGCAACGTCGCCGAGACGGTCTGGCTTTGGGCAGGCTATAAGGCCGTCACCATCGTGAACACGGATTCGCCCCAGATTAAGTACGTCGTGGCCCACCTGCGCGACCGCGACGGCTTCTGCGACGCGGCCAACTTCAACAATACGCTTGGCGTGCCCGTCACGTTCGAAATCGATGCGGGCGGCGGCGTCATCATCGAAGCCGCCGACCGGCCGTTCACCATCAACGGGACCCGCCAGTTCGCGACTGCTACGACCTTCGACACCCTCGATGCGAACGACCGCCCGATTAACACGCACATCGCCCGCCCGCCGCTCTTCGCGGACCAGCCCGACGAATGCCAGGCATGGATCAAGATCACCAACAGCTTGATGGTCCCAACCAATGTCATGGTCACCTTCCCGGCCCCACCTTCCCCAATCCCGGGCGACATCCGCATCACCAATCTCCAGTGCGAGGGCCAGGAGACGATCACGGTCAAGAACTTCGGCACGAACGAAGTGAACCTTGGCGGCTTCAGTCTCGAGAGCATTGGCAGCGATGTCGGCAACGCCGAGCAGCTCGACCTGATCGGCATTCTCCAGCCAGGCGAGAGCAAGACGTTCCTTGGCGGGCCAGCCGCATCGGAGAACAACTGGATCGGGACCGGCAGTGAGGTCTTCGTTGGCGCGGGCGACTTCGCCGCCCTCACCTGGGAGGACTACCCGCTGACCACCGTGTTCTGCGATGGGAGGCGAGTGGAGCAGTCGCCGCTCGTGAGCTTCCCGCCTGACGGCGAGGGCGAGATCAAAGTCGACATCGTCATCCCGTTCGGCTCGGAAATGGAGCTGCCGCTCGTTGCAGGCTGGAACATGGTCGCGACGGGCGAAGGCACCGTTTCCATCGAGACAGCGTTTGCCGAATTCATGGACAAGGTGGCTGCCATCTATGTCTGGGACCCGGTGCTTGGCGAATGGGCGCGCTTCATCCCGGGGGCGCCAAGCGGCGTGAACACGATCGACTCCATCGGAGATGGCGCCTTCATGTGGGTGCTTGCCAAAGAGCCATTTACGTTAGTGCTTCCAAAGTAGGTGCGCCTACGCGGCCTCTTCCCTACTCTCGGGAGAGGCCGTTCAAACCCGCTTTGGTGTAACTGATGACAAATTTCTCCCGGGCCGCGTGGTTCATCGCGGCCATCCCGGGCGGTGCGCTCGGAGCCCTGCTTTTCTTCTCCGCCACGTCTGCGCAGTTCCAGCCGCCGGCAACCGTGTTCGGTTCGATCTCCGATGCGGCTGGCCGCGTCTCCGATGGCGTCCCGGTCGAGGGGTACATCGGCGAGACCCTCTGCGGGAAGGGAAAGACCGAGTACACCGGCGAGGGCGATTCCCGCGTGACCGTTTACGTCATCGACGTCGTCTCTGAGAGCCAGACTCCTGGCTGCGGACGCGAGCGCGCCGGGCAACAGGTCCGGATCAAAGTCGGCGACCGGTTCGCGAACCAGACAGCTACCTGGGAACCCGGCCCCGTGCGCCTCGACCTGACGTTCGGCAACGCGACCCCCGTCCCCATCCCCACCTTCACACCGACACCCACGCGGACGCCGGGCCCGCAGACCACGCCTCAGCCCGGCGGTGGCACGCCGGGCCCCGGTGGCGCCGTCGAAACGATCCCTCCGGGGTCGCCGGGGGCGGGTTCACCCGTGCCGGGTTCGCCGCGGGGCGGGATCACGAGCGACCCGCCGGGCCAGCAGGCATCGGCCGGCGGCGATGGCGGCGGCGTCCCGGTCTGGGCCATCGTCCTGCTCATCCTCGGCGGCGTGGGGGTGGTCGGCGGGGGCGTCGGCTACATGATGTCCCGAAGCCAGAAGGACGCGGCAGAGTCCGACCTTCTCGCGCCCGACGACCCGTACCCGCCCGCGGAATAGCACACCCGTCGATGCCGGGCTAGCGAGCCATCCGCCCGCCGTCGATGGGGAAGATGCCCCCGTTGAGGTAACTCGCTTCCGCGGAACAGAGGAAGGCGACGAAGGCAGCGACTTCCTCCGGTTCGCCATAGCGGCCCATCGGGTTCGTCGAGGCCATCTGCTGGTGCACAACCTCGGGCTCGTCGGGGTTAATCCCGCGCTCGAGTGCCCGCATCATGCGGGTTTCGATGGGCGACGGGCAGATCGCGTTCGTGCGGATTCCCCTCGGCCCGAACTCCAGTGCTGCCGACTTCGTCATGCCGACGACTGCGTGCTTGCTCGCTCCATAGGCGAAGATGCTCGGCGTGCCCGAGAGCCCGGCGACTGAGGCCGTGTTCACGATCGCGCCACCACCGCGTTCGAGCATGACCGGGACCACATACTTGATCCCCAGGAACACCCCCTTGAGGTTCACGGCGATGACCCTGTCGAAGATGTCCTCGGGGTACTGCGTCGTGGGGCCGACCCACCCTTCGATGCCAGCATTGTTGAAGAAAGCATCGATGCCGCCGAATCGGTCCTTCGCCGCGCGCGCGTAGCGCTCGACATCCCCTGAGCGGGAGACGTCGGCGGGTACGGCGAGCGCGCTGGCGCCTTCGGCTTCAACCAGGTTCACGACGTCATCCAGCGCGGACCCGGGCAGGTCGACGGCGACCACGCTGGCGCCTTCCCGCGCGAACCGCAGCGCGGCGGCTTTGCCGATGCCGCCGGCCGCCCCCGTAATCACGACGACCTTTCCTTCGAACCTGCGGTCCATGAATCCCTCCTATTTGCGGCCCGCGGCCGCGGGCAGCGGTTGAATGCCAGGCGCCTCGACGGCCGCCTTGCCCCGGAACGAGGAGGCGACCACCGCGAGGCCCGAAGCACACGCCGCGACGATGAACGCGACCCGGACGCCATCGAGGATGGCATCCTGCGGCAGGTCGCTCACTTCCGAAGCGGAAAATCCCGCCGAGGCCGTCGCCACTGCGACGAGCACAGACGATGCCATCGCGAGGCCCGAAGCGTTGCCGATGTTTCGAGCCGTCGCAACCGAGGCCGAAGCGGTCCCGAGCCGCTCACGAGGGACGGCGCCCATGATGGCCGAACTGTTCGGCGACATGAAAATCGCGTTCCCGATGCCGATCACGGCCAGGCGCGCCATGACCAGCGGGATGGGCGTTCCGCCGTCGATCGTGGACATGAGCAGCAAGCCCAGGCAGACGATGCCGATACCAAGCGTGGTCTGGTGGCGGAAGCCGTAGCGGTCCGAAACGTGTCCGCTGATCGGGGACAGCACCAGCATCATCGAAGGCACCGTCGCGATAACCAGCCCCGTCTGGCCCGTGGACAGGCCGCGCACTTGCTGCAGGTAGAACGGCATGAGAAACGTCACGGCCGACTGGCCGGCGAAGCTTAGCGCGAGGCTGGAAACCCCCACGGCGTACTGCCGGATTTTGAACAACCCCAGCGCGACGACCGGGCTCACCGCCCGGGACTCGATCCGGAGGAACGCCGCCAGGCTGCTCGCGGAGATGGCGAAGAGGCCCAGGATGATCGGCGAGCTCCACCCCCACGAGGTCCCGCGGTTCACCGCGAGCACCACCGTCGAAAGCGTCAGGAAGAGGGCGATGGCGCCCGGCACGTCGAGCTTCCGGGAGGCGGGCGCGTTCGAACCGTCGGACGGCCGGATGAAGAGGATCGCCATCGTCATCGAGAGCAGGCCGATCGGCACGCGCAGGTAGAAGATCGCGTGCCAGCTGAGCGCCTCGAGGATCAGGCCGCCGACAATCGGCCCGCTCATGAGACCGGCGCCGACAACCGAACCCGTGGTGCCCAGCGCCTGGCCGCGCTGCTCGGGCGGGAAGGCCTCAGTCACCAGCGCGTTCCCGTTGGCAATGGCGAGCGCGATCCCAAGGGACTGGAAGAACCGCATCGCGATCAGCTGCGGCAGCGACTGCGCGAAGCTCGCCGCCAGCATCCCGATCGTGAAAATCACCCACCCCGTGATGTACACCCGCTTCCGGCCGTACAGGTCGCCCATCCGGCCGGAGGTGAGCGTGATCCCGGTGACCATGAGGCTCGATGCCAGCGACACCCAGACCACGTTGTCAGGGGAGGAATCGAACTCGCGCGCCAGGGTTGGCAACGCCACGTTCACGATGCTCGTGTCCATGGTCGCCATGAAGGTCCCGAAACAGACCGCGATGAGGCAGCGCCATTTGTACTCCACGACGCCGCGAATCTACGGGCAGAACGCAGAACGCGAAAGCTGGATGCTCCTGCTCGGGGGCCTCATGTCGCCGTATGGGCCCAGAGCAGCTCCCAGATGCGGACGGGCTCTTCGAGGCCCGGCAGGGCGCTCGGCCCACGGTCGGCGAAGGCGAACCCCTTGCCCGCCGCCAACTCCCGGACCACATTGGCGACGAGCACCTCGCCGCCGTCGGCCTGCGCCGCGATCGCCTGGGCGGCCTTCACTGCTGCGCCGTGCAACTCGTCGCCTTCCTGGATGGGCTCGCCTGCGTTGATCCCCACCCGCACGCGCAATTCAACCGGGAGCTCCGCGCTCGCATCGGCAAGGCGGCGCTGCAGCTCGGCGGCGCACTCGATCGCCGACTGTGCAGTGGAGAACCGCACCAGAAACCCGTCGCCGCGGGCGAGCACCTCCGTGCCCTCGAACGACTCGATAGCGGCGCGGGTGATGCGCTCGTGTTCCCGCAAGACCGTGCGCCCTCGCTCATCGCCCAGTCGCTGGATGATCGAAGTGTGACCCTCGATGTCGGTATAAAGGAGCGTCTGGAACCCCGAAGGTCCCTGCTGGCCCCGTCTCGCGCCGCTCGCTCCCGCGAGGAGAAACTCCCGGAACGCCGCCGCGATCCCCGGAGCATCCGCGATCACGAACAGCAGCGACGAGCCCGGAACGGGCAGCAGCGACGCCTCTCGCATCGCCGAGGCCAGGTAACGCGCGGACGCCGGCAGCGGGGAGGTCCCGTTCATCCGGTATGCGACCAGCACCGGGCAGCGCACTGACGCAAGCTCTGCGCTGATGTCCTCGGCGAGGACGCCTTCCAGCACCGCTTCGTGGATCGCTGTGGAGGCGGCCTCACGCATGATCGCCGCCATCCGGTGGGCCGCCTCGGCCTGCTCCCACCCGGCGACAAGGGCGTGGGCGGCGGTCTGCGCGAACAGCTCCCAGTCGGTGCGGCTGAGCTCCCGGAGCGCTTCGAAGCTCGATGTGCGCAGTTCGTCGCCCCGTGACACCGCGCACCAGAAGACGATACGCGACACCCGCTCCGGGTGCCGCGCCGCGAACGCCACCGCCACCGGCCCTGCCTGCACCGGCGCGATCAGCGAAAACGTCTCGAAACCGTTCTTGTCGGCCACAGCGCGAAGGTCTTCCACCATCGCCTCGAGCGAATAGTCCAGTTCGGGAGCCGAAGAGAGTCCGCAGCCTCGAGCGTCGTACCGCACCAGCCGGAATCCGGGCGAAAGCAACTCGTACCAGGCGCGCCAGTCAGGGTCCTCCCACTCCATCTGGATATGGGTGAATGGGATCGGTGGCATTTGGACGAGCGGCAGCCCCTCGCCCATCGCCCAGTAGGCGATGTTCGCGCCGTCGGCCGTGCGTGCGTACTGGATGCGCGGTTGCACGGGCGCGATTGTAGCGCCCGGACGGTCAGGAGACGCCGGGGCCCTGCACGAGCACCGGCCGCTTCGCCGTGCGGATGACCGCTTCAGTTACGCTGCCCGCCACCAGGTGGGACAGCCCGGAACGCCCGTGCGACGCCATCACGATCACGTCCGCGTCGATTTCGTCCGCGAGGGCGTTGATTCCCTCGGCAGCATGGTCATCCCAGGCAACGTGGGCGAATACCGGGGCGCCGGGGAACTGGGCGTGGCCCAGCGTCTCCAGCCAGGAACGGGACTCGGTGGCGGCACGCTCCATCGCCTCGCCGTGCGTCTCCACAACGCGCGGCAGCGGAGTGCGGACGTGGACCTGGCCTACACCGGCTGCGGGCGCTTCGGCCAGCGAGTGCTCGGTCCGGCCGTGGATGCTCTTCGGGTCCAGGACCGTTGCCAGGTGGATCTCGATGCCGGGTTGAAGTTCGATGAGGCGGCGCACGGTGGTGGCGATGCGGCTCGCGTAGTCGCTGCCGTCGAGTGGGACGAGAGCTTTCATTGTGGTCTTCCTTCCTCGAAGAGGTCGTCGCATTGTGCGCGCCGGCAGACCGGCGCCGGAAGAGACGATGGGGCAGTGTACAGCGTCCGGTTGGCTATCGGACGCCACATCGTTATGGAAGTTCGTCCCCTCCCCCCTTGCTGAGTTACTTAGCAAGTGCTAAAAATGAACCGGGTCGCGCTGGATGCTGTGTCCGCTCCACACATCCACCGGCCCTATTTCTTTGCCCCGGACCGGCGCTGGTTCGATGGGGGCCTACTCCCTAGACTTTGCATCGTATGAAGATGCTGCTCGCCCGGTTTCTCCTCGTCGCTCTCCTCCTCGCCGTCCCGTTCGGCGGCGCACCCGCTGCCCTTGCCCAGGACCACGGCGATGAAGAGGCCACCCAGGCTGGCGGCGAAGGCCACGGCGGCATCGACTTTCTTGGTGGGCCCGACTGGACCAGCGTGAAGGAAGTAACCATCTGGTCCGTCGTGGGCGTCGGCGCCTTTAGCGTGATCCTCGGCGTGCTCTACCTGTTCAAGCGCAAAGTCGGCGGTTTCCCGGAGCACCCGTCCTGGGTTGCGCCAATCTCGATCATGCCCGCCAGCGAGCTTCCCGGAGACGACGATGCCGGCCACGAGGACCACTCCGGCCACGGCGCCCCCGGCGGGCACGGGGGCCACGCGCTCGCGCATTAGGGTTTCCAGCGGAGGTACCGGCGCGCTACGCTCTCCTCTGAAGAGGAGACCGCTCCCGTGTACCTGGTAAACGGCAAGAAGCTCGAACGCCTCGACGAGCACCTCGACTGAGGTTAGATCTCGTCCGGCTCGCTCCACATCGATGTTGGTACTGGCGACGGCCAGTACGCGCTGCGCCGTGCCCGGCTTGAGCCCGCGCACACCTTCGTCGGCATCGAGCCCAACCACCGCGGACTGATCGAAGCGTCGCTGAAGGCCCGGCGGGTCGCGCCGAACGCGAACTTCGTTCTCGGCGCCCTCCAGGACCTGCCCGGGCCGTTTGCCGGGGCAGCGGCGACGGTGACCGTGCTCTTCCCCTGGGGGACGCTGCTGCGGGCCGTGCTGGGCGGTGAGGCCCGGGATCTGCAACGGCTGCTCGCGCTCTGCCAGCCGGGTGGCGTCGTGGAGGTGGTCACCGCCATCGATGCGGAAGCCGATGCCGCCGAGCTCGAACGCCTCGGGCTTGGCACGCTCGATTTCACCGCGGTCGCCCGGGCCTGGGCGGCCGCGGGGTTCGCGGAAGTCGCGGTTGGATCATTGCCGGTGGACCACCCCTACCAGACAACGTGGTGGAAGAGGATCCGGCAACGCCAGGAGCGCGAGCCGCTGCGCCTGCGCGCTGTGGCCCCCGGACGCCCCTAACGGTCCTGCGCGTCCACGTCGTAACTGTCGCTGGCGGCGTTGGCCGCGATGAGTGCGTCGCGCATCTGCGCCGCAAGGTCGGCCATCCCTCCCGGTGAGTACGGGACGAAGATCGTGTTCGCCCGCGAAGAAGCACCGACTTCTTTCACCGTGTCGTAGTGCTGCGTCATCAGGACGAGTTGCATGATGCTCTCCGGGCTCGTGCCGGAGATGCTCTGCTGGAACTGGTCCACGGATTCACGCAGGCCATCGATGATCGCCCGCCGCTGGTCGGCGATGCCGCGCCCCTGGAGGGCCTTGCTTTCCGCCTCGGCTTCCGCTGCCTTCACCTTCAGGATCTTGTCGGCTTCGCCGCGTTCCTGGGCCGCCTCGCGCAGCCGCTTGGCTGCGTTGATCTCGTTCATCGACTCCTTGACCTTCTTGTCCGGGTCGATGTCGGTCACCAGTGCCTGGACGATGATGTACCCAAACGTATCCATCTCGCCGGAAAGCTCTTCCTTCACCGCGATCGCGATCTCGTCCTTCCGCTCGAACACGTCGTCGAGTTCCATCTTGGGGACCCGGGCCCGTACCACATCGAACACGTACGCCGTGATCTGCACCGTTGGCCGGTCGAGCCGGTAGAAGGCGTCGTACACCTTGTCCGGCACCACCATGAACTGCACAGCGACGACGGTGTGGACGAACACGTTGTCGAGCGTCTTGGTCTCAACGGTGACGTCGAGTTGCTGCACGCGCAGGTTGATGCGCCCCGCTACCCGCTCGAAGAAAGGGATCTTGAAGTTCAGGCCCGGCCGCGCCACGCGGGCGAACTTCCCGAACCGCTCGACGATCGCCGCGGTCTGCTGTTCCACGGTGAAGAACGACGAGAAGAGGACGATCAGCAGCAGGACGACAATCACGCCCAGGACGATGAGGGTTGCTTCCACGGGACCGGCCTTCCGCCCGGCTGCGCCGGGGCAGCGTATTGGGCGCCAGTATAGACCAGCCGTTCCGGCCGAACGGTTGTCGTTGTCTGTAGACTGCGCCCAACCCCAGGAGGGTGCGCGGATGCCAGACGAGCCCGGACAACCTGACCACGTCTTCGACCTGCTCATCCGCGGCGGCACCGTGTACGACGGGAGCGGGAGCGAGGGCCGCTCCGCGGACGTCGGCATCGCGGGGGCGAAGGTGGCGGCAATCGGTTCCTTCGCGAGCGCGCGCGCCGGCGAGGTGATCGACGCCACCGGGCTCGCCGTCGCGCCGGGGTTCATCAACATGCTGAGCCATTCGTACCTGAGCATGCTCCACGACGGCCGTTCTCTCGGAGAGCTCAAGCAGGGCGTCACCCTCCAGGTCTTCGGCGAAGGCAACTCCATGGGCCCGCTTACCGGGTCGGGCAAGCGCTGGGTGGAGCGGCTCGATGCGGACCTTCACTACACCGTCGAGTGGGACTCGCTCGCCGGGTACCTCGAGCAGTGCGAGCGCCAGGGCGTCAGCCAGAATGTGGCCTCCTACATCGGCGCGACGACGCTTCGTTCCATCGTCGCCGGCTACGAGAACCGGCCGCTCACAGCCCGGGAAACGGAGACGGTGCGAAGCCTTATCCGCGACGAGATGACAGCGGGCGCCCTGGGGATTGGCTCGTCGCTGATCTACCCGCCGGCGTTCTTTGCCTCCACTGAAGAATTGATCGACATGTGCCGCGCCGCGGCGCCGTACGGCGGCCGCTACATCTCCCACATGCGGAGCGAGAGCGAAGGCCTTGTCGATGTTGGGCTTGCGGAACTCATCCGGATCGCGCGCGAGGCCGAGGTGCCGGCCGAAGCCTACCACCTGAAGGCCGCCGGCCAGGCCGCATGGCCCCTCATGCAGCCCGCGATCGACACCATCGAGCGCGCCCGCGCGGAGGGGCTCGCCATCACGGCCGATATGTACACGTACACCGCCGGCGCCACCGGGCTCTCGAACTGCATCCCTCCGTGGTTCCACGAAGGCGGCCAGGAGCGCCTTATAGAGCGGCTCCGCGACCCTGCGTCCCGTCGCGAAATCCGTGCCGCGATCGAAGGCGACTCCAACGACTGGGAAAACCTCTACCGGCGCGGTGGCACACCCGACAACATCCTCATCCTGCAAGTCCGCGAGGAACGGAACCGCAAGTACCAGGGTAAACGCCTCAGCGAGGTCGCTTCCCTCATGGGCCGCGACCCGATCGATGCGCTGATGGACCTCGTCGCCGACGACCGCAGCCGGATCACCACCGCCTACTTCATGATGGACGAAGCGAACGTGAGACTGGGGCTCAGGCAGCCCTGGGTCTCGCTCGGCTCGGATTCACCATCCACCGCGGCCGAGGGTGTCTTCCTCCAGCGCTCCACCCACCCGCGCGCGTATGGGAACTTCGCCCGCTTCCTGGGGAAGTACGTGCGGGACGAACAGCTCATGCCTCTCGGCGAAGGCATCCGCCGCCTGACGAGCCTCCCGGCCGGGAACCTCGGGCTGGACAAGCGCGGCAGGCTCGAGCCGGGGTACTTCGCCGACATCGTCGTGTTCGACCCCGCGACCATTGCCGACACCGCGACGTATGAGCGTCCCCACAGCTACGCCGCAGGCGTCCGCGATGTGGTGGTGAACGGCGTGCTGAACCTCCGCGCCGGAGAGCACACCGGGAAGTTCAGCGGGCGTGCCGTCTGGGGACCGGGCAAGCGGTAATGCCGCTCAGACCGTGAGCGCCTGCCGGTAACGCTCCAGCAGCCGGGTGAGCTCGCCTTCGGGGTCCCGGTACCACGCCGGCGCGAACACACGAACGACTTGCCAGCCCATCCGCGTGAGCACGCCGTGGCGCCCCAGTTCCCGGTCTTTCGCGGCGGGGGCTCCCGAATATCCTGGCCCGTCGCATTCGATTGCGAGGACGAACCGTTCCCGGTCCTCCGGGTGGCGCACCGCGATATCGACCCGGTACCCGCCGACCCCGACACGCGGCACGCACTGCAGGCCCTCTGCCGTCAGCGTCCGCATCACGACCTCTTCGAACGGGCTGAGCGGCGCCGGCACGGTCGTCGCCGTCGGCGGAAGCGACTCCGGCCCGCGCTCCGCGTAATCCAGGTAGTCGCGCAGGCGGAGCGTGCCGGTGGACGATGTGCGCGAAGGGTCGATGTCGCCGGATCGGATGCTCGAAACGAGGATGGTCTTCCACTTCGCCCGCGTAATGGCGACGTTGAGGCGCCGCTCGCCCTTCTCCTGGCCCAGCGGCCCGAAGTTCAGGATCATGCGGCCGTCGGCGTCACGCCCGTACCCAACGCTCAGGATCATGACGTCCGACTCGTCGCCCTGCACCGTCTCCAGGTTGCGGACGGCGCCGCCGTTCTCCATCCAGGCCCGGAGCACCGGGTCGAGCATTGCGGCGCTTTCGAGCTGTTCCAGGATCTCCGCTTGCTGCGCGAGCGACATCGCGGTGATCGCGACCTGGCGCTTGCCTTCGGAGGCCTGGAGCTCCGCCCGGAGCAGTTCGATGACGCGGCGCGCTTCGGCCGGGTTCGCCCGGCTCTTGCCACGCCCGTACACCGCATCCGGGACGAACTCGAAGCGCACTCCGGATTCCGGCCGGCTGCCCCAGGCATCGGGGTACGCGATCAGGCGGCCGTCGTAGAAGTGCACGTTCGAAAACGCGATCAGCGACTCGTCCCGGGAGCGATAGTGCGCCCGCAGCATCGTGGACGTGAGCAGGGGCGACGCCTCATCCAGGATGCTCTCAAACGTGACGTCGTCCTCGCCCTGGTCGTCGGCCACGGCGCTGATCTCCCGCGCGAAGAAGTTGGTCGGTGGCATCTGCTTCGAGTCGCCGACGATGATGGCCTGCGGTGCGAGGCTCAGCGCGACCACCATGTCCGGCGTCGGGATCATGCTCGCTTCGTCCACGATCACGGCGTCGAACGCGTACGAACCCTCCGGCCCGTGACACAGGTACTGCGCGGCTGCCAGCGGACTCATCAGGAGGCACGGCTTGAGCAACTGCACCGCCTCGCGGCTCTTCCCGAGCATCGTGCGCAAGGCGGGCCGTCGCTTCGCCCGTGCATACTTCACCAGCGGGGCCATCGCGCTGTGGTTCACGGACCGTGGCCTCTTCGCTCGCACCCGGGAGAGTACGGCCGTCCGCGCCCAGCCGATCATCTCCGCGTCCAGCCGCCCGAACGACTCCACAAGGCGCGCGTGCTGTTCGGGGTTCACGGCCGCGCCGGCCGCAATCGCCTGGTCGGCCCATCCCGCATAGACCGTCGCCGGGACCACCGAAGCCAGGCGGCGGTGATTCGCCGGGTCCGCCAGCAGTGCTACAAGCGCATCCCGCATCCCGAGAGGGGCCGCGGCGGCGAGGTTCGCCGCTGCTTCGGTCAGGATCTGCAGGCGGGCGACGCCGGGCTGGAGCCCGCGCGCCCATGCCGCCACGTCCGCGGCGCTCTCCGCGGTGGGCGCCGCGTCGCCGAACGCTTCGGAAGCAACCTGGGCCGCCGAGGCGGCCGCCGCCAGCAGTTCGCGCAGGCTCGCGGCGCGGGTCGCTTCGTCGCCCGTTTCGCGGTGGCCGGATGCGAGGAACGCGTTTCGCGCCGAGCGAGCCGAGTAGAACCCCGGGTTGACGAAGCGGAGAAACGAGCCGGCTTTCTTCCGGTAGCGGGCGACATCTTCGAGCCCGGAGGCGAGCCGGGCGCCCTCCTCCAGCGTGAGGTCCGCGGGTTCGCGCGCTTCCGGCAGCGCAGGCCCGGCAGCTTCCGCGATGCCGCTGTCGATCGCCGCGAGAGTGCCGAGGGCGGCCTCGAGGCGCGACTGGTCAGCGGCGCTCCACGATGTCCAGCGCAGGTACGCCCAACCCCCTGCCAGGAAGGCAAGGCCCTCCGCCGGGAACGTGTCGAGCGACCGCGCAATCTCGATCACATCGTCCATCCAGAACCGGCTTTTGCCCTCGATTGGCGGGATTTCGATGCCCGCGACGCGGTCCGGCGCGAGGGCGATGGCCCTCCCGATGACCTCGAACGTTGTCGTCCACCCACCCTCCCCGAGGGGGCGCGCAATGGCCTCGGCGTAGCTGTTCAGGCGCTGGCGCACTTCGGCGTAGCGCGCAGGCAAGGCTGCATCCGGCGGCGGCGGTGGCGGCCCGGCGTCGAGGGTGGCGATGATTTCCTTCACGACCTGGGCTTTCGCGTCCGCGCGGCTTGCCGCGCCGGCATTCGATGCCAGGTGGAGGCAGGCTTCGGCGAGCCCCGCCTTCTGCAGGTTCTCGAGCACCACCTCGCGCGCTACCCGCTTTTCCGCGACAAACAGCAGGCGCTTTCCCTGGGCCATCAATTCGGCCGCAATGCTGGTGATGGTCTGGCTCTTCCCCGTCCCGGGCGGGCCCTCGATGACGAAGCTGTGCCCCGCGGCTGCCATCGCGATCGCCTCCAGCTGGTAGGCGTCCGCTTCGACGACCGTCCTGAGTGTTCCCGGGGGGAAACGTCCGTCGAGCGGGGCTTCCGGCGGCTCCACGCGCGGGAGTGTCTGTTCGCCGGCCAGCGCGCGGAGGATTGGGTGCCTCGACATCCGCGCCATGGAATGCTCGATTTCGTCGACCATCGCGAGTTTCGCGAACGCGAACACGTCAACCGCCGGGCCGTCCTTCTCGACGCTCCAGCCCGGCTGCCGGGCGACCACGTCGCGGACCGCCTGGAGGAACGCATCGAGCGATGCGTGCACCGGTTCTCCCTCCTCGTCTTCGAGCGGTGGGAGGCGCACTCCGTACTGGGACTGCAAGAGATAGGCGAGCGAAGGGTTCACCTCGGGCGGGTCGTCGGCTGCCGCCTGGATGTCCACCTCCTTCTGCTGGCGGTCGTACGCCAGTTCGACGGGCACGAGGACGAGTGGCGAACGGAGCTGGACACCATCCGAATCCACCCACGAGAGCCAGCCGAGCGCGGCGAAGAGCACCTGGATGCCCTGCTCGCGGTCCGCCAGGCGGGCGCGTTCCGCGAGCCGGTTTGCGCGCGCGAACGCTTCAATGGCCCGTTCGTCCTCAGCGGGAGAAGCAGCGTCGGGTGCGAAGTTCCGGGCAGCGAAAGATGTGGCCCCTTCCGCCACGACCAGCGTATCCCAGAGGTCGTCCGGGGAAGCCGGCAGATCGAGCGTGGCCCGAGTCATCCGATGGTTGATGGCCCGGTTCCGCCGGGTTACGTCCAACAGGTCGCGCTTCCACTGCTCGGCCTTCTGGCGGAAGGCCGCGGAGATATCCGCGGGCGGCGGGCCGGCGGGCGGCTGGCTACCGCTGGACTGCGGGCGATCCCTGAAGCCGAAGTCGACGATCGGTTCCTTCGCCATTGCTCGATTCTAGCTATGGCTCGGGCCAGCGCCACCCGGAGACGGATACCGGGTCAATCCGGATCATCGGAAGCGATTCGAGTGCCATCGCGCCGTACTGCGGATAGCGGACGCGAAGGGCAGCGAGGGCCTCGGCGGCCTGGTCGCCCCTCGGAAGCACCGCCGCCAGCCCATCGACACGCACCCACCCGAGCTTCGTCCAGTCGTCGTCGTACCGGTCGAACAGGAGCGACACCCGCGGTTCCGACTCGATGTTGCGGAGGCGGGCCAGGCGGGTCGACCGCTTCGGCTTCTCGTCGACAGGGATCCAGAACGCGCCTCCCGAGTGCGCAAAACAGGCCGGGACAACATGCGGTTGCCCCCCGGGCGAGACTGTCGCCAGGCGGGCTACCTTCACTTCGGCGATCAGCGCGTCCTGCCACGGCTCGAAGCCCTGCACGCCGAAGATCCTACTCCCGGCCCGCGTGGCCGGTGCGGTCGAAGGCCCGAGTTCTGTAGAGTGAGCGGGTGACTCCCACCAGGGTTCTCGCGGCGGACTTCGGCGGTACGCACTTGCGCGCCGCGGTGGTCGACGAAGAAGGCAACATCGTCTACCGCGTGGACCACGCCACCCCAGACACCGGCACGCCGCAGAGCATCATCGTCGAAGTGGTGGAGTTGCTGGCGGCAGCGGCAAGCCACACCGCGCCGGCGCCCTCGGCGGTCTGTATCGCGACCGCCGGACTGATTAACGCCAACGAAGGCAAGGTCATCCTCGCGCCCAACATCCCCGGCTTCCGCAACCTGGTGCTCACGACGCCCGTTGCCCAGCGGCTCGGCATCCCCGCATTCATCGAGAACGACGCGAGCGCCGCGGCCCTGGGCGAGTTCCGGTTCGGCGCTGGTCGCGGCACGCGTCACCTCCTCCATGCCACGCTGGGGACCGGGATCGGCGGAGGGATTGTTGTCGATGGCAAGCTCTACCGCGGCGCCCAGGGACTGGCAGGCGAGATCGGGCACATCATCCTCGACCCCGCAGGCCCCAGGTGTAACTGCGGGTCGCGCGGCTGCCTGGAGGCGATGGTCAGCGGCGTGGCTTTCGCGGGGCGTGCCAAACGAATCCTGGAACAGCGAAAATCACCCGTCCTCCAGGAGATCTCCGGCTACGGGGAACCCACCGCCGAACACCTCTACCACGCCGCGGCGAAAGGCGACGCCATCTGCGAGGCGGAGATCCGCCACGGTGGCCACCTTCTCGGGCTCGCCATCGGGAGCCTGGTGAACGTGCTCAATCCCGATGCCGTCACCCTCAGCGGAGGCCTGCTGGCGATGGGCGACATGCTCCTCGCGCCGGCGCGCGACGCGATGTACTCGCTTGCCTACGGTCCCGCCGCGGGGACGTTGCTTCGCCTCAGCACCCTCGGCCAGGACGCCGGCCTCCTCGGCGCTGCCGCAGTTGCCTTCGAACGGCTGGGCGAGGCGAGGGCGACTTAGTAGGCGAGCCCGGCCGTTCGCTTGCGGTGTTATGGCACCAGGCAACACGCAGATTACGTGCGGGCGATCTTTTTGCCTGCCGTTTACGGCAAATAAGGGATATCCCGGTCGTTTGAACCCTCCCCGGCCTTTACTTTCGAAGCGGTGGCCCCCGGGGAGGATGTGTGAGTCACAAACTCGCCTGGGCGCTCATGGCAACCATCGCTCTGGGCGCCTTCACGTGGACCGCTGCCGCGCCCCCGGCGGCTTCCGCTAACGGCTCTTGCAACGTTTCCGACGCTTCGCTCGACGGCGAGGAGCAGGCATTCCTGCGCCTCGTGAACGACTACCGGGCGAAGAACGGCGCCCCTGCGCTGTCCCTCGATAGCGCCCTGACGCGCGCCGCTACCTGGATGGCGAACGACCTCGCGGCACGGTCCGGGTTCGGGCACACCGACTCGGCCGGCCGCAGCCCGTGGGTGCGCATGCCCGATTGCGGCGTCGCCGCCCCCGGCGGCGAGAACCTGGCCGCCGGCACGAACTACTCCAGCGCCCAGACGGCGCTCAACGCCTGGATCAACTCGCCGTCCCATCGCGAGGTGATGCTGGACGCGAAATTCGCAACCATCGGCATCGCGCGCGTCTTCCGCGAAGGGAGCACCTACGGCTGGTACTGGGTGACCGACTTTGGCTATGGTGGGACGCCCGCCGAGGCCGCCGCTTCCGCACCGCCTCCTCCCGCGCCCCGGCTTGCGCCCGCATCCGGGCCGTCCTCCTCCGGCGCGGCCGTCGCAGGCCCTGTGCGGGCGCCTGCCCCGCCTGCCGCGCCGGCGGCGCCACCGCCCCTGGCGAAGCTTACCCTGAACGCAGGGGTCACGCTCGTTGACTGGAATGGCGGCTACCGGGCGCCGGAAGCCGTTTTCGGGCCCGCGGCAAGCTGGGTGGGGATGGTCTATGTCTTCGATCAGGCGACGCAGACGTGGTTGCGCTGGGGGCCGGGGCTCGCTGCGAACATGCAGACCCTGACGGAGTTGCGCGCGGGCGTGCAGTACTGGGTGGTCTCCACGCGCCCGCTGGAAGTGCCCATGGACTAGTCGCGCGGTGTGGCGCCGCCTCCGAACCAAATCAGGTGACTCAGGCGGGGGCCGCCTGCTACGATTCTTCCAGCGTCAAGAGGGCGACCGGCGCCCGGCAACCTGGTTAAGCCTCCAAGGTGCCAAGACGACGCGGCCCTTCCGTCCCGTACCCGGGCTGGAGAGGGCAACAAAAGGCGGGTCCTTCCGCGGGAGGACTCGCCCCTCGCGTAGAGGGGCCGCTCTGTGTTTGAGCGCGCGACCCCGACCGGAACGCGAGGGGTTTTTCTTTGCCCGCGAGACCAACCCCAGGGAAGGACCGTGTCCGAACGCAAACTCCTCACCTCCGAATCCGTCACCGAAGGCCATCCCGACAAGGTCTGCGACCAGATCTCGGATGCCGTACTGGACGCAATCTACCGCGATGACCCGCTCGCTCGCGTCGCCTGCGAGACCGCTATCACGAACGGCCTGGTGCTCGTCACCGGCGAGATTTCGACGGTGACCTACGTCGAAATCCCGCAGATCGTGCGCCAGACCATCAAAGAGATCGGCTACACCTCATCCGACATCGGCTTCGACTACGAGACCTGCGGCGTGATCACGGCCATCGGCCAGCAGTCTCCCGACATTAAGGGCGGGGTCGACCGCTCGTGGGAAGCACGCCACGGCCACATCGAGACTTCCGAGCTTGATACCGGCGCCGGCGACCAGGGCATGATGATCGGCTTCGCCTGCACCGAGACGCCGGAACTCATGCCCCTGACGATCTCCCTTGCCCACCGCCTCACCCGGCGCCTGGCCCAGGCGCGGAAGTCCCTCGAACTGCCCTGGCTGCGTCCCGACGGGAAGAGCCAGGTCACAATCGAGTACGGCCCCGACTGGACGCCCATCCGCGCCGAAGCCGTCGTCATCTCCACCCAGCACGCGCCGGACGTCGACAACGAGACAATCGAAACGGACGTCCGCCAGCACATCATCAACACCATCGTCGACAAGCATCTGATCGACGAGAACACGCGCGTGTACGTGAACCCCTCGGGCCGATTCGTGATTGGCGGGCCGAAGGGCGATGCCGGCCTCACGGGCCGCAAGATCATCGTCGATACCTATGGCGGCATCGCCCGTCACGGTGGCGGCGCCTTCAGCGGCAAAGACCCGACGAAGGTGGACCGCTCGGGCGCCTACGCCGCCCGCTGGGTGGCGAAAAACATCGTCGCCGCCGGGCTCGCGACGCGTTGCGAATTCCTCCTCTCCTACGCCATTGGTGTCGCCCAGCCGACGAGCATCGGAATCGAGACCTTCGGTACGGGTGTCGTGGAGGACAACGCGATCCTCCGCGCGGTGCGAAAGCACTTCGACCTGCGCCCCGGCGCGATCATCCGTGACCTGGACCTGCGCCGGCCCATCTACCGCCCGACAGCGTCGTACGGACACTTCGGCCGCATCGACCTCGACGTCCCGTGGGAGGACACCTCGCGCGCGGCCGACCTCCGCACGACGGCGGGCCGCTAGGCTCGCCGGTGGACGCCATCGTCCTCGTTGGCGGGCAGGGCACCCGGCTCAGGCCTTTGACGGCCTACCGCCACAAGAGCCTGGTGCCGCTGCTCAACCGTCCCGCAATTGAGTACCTGTTCGACTGGCTCGAGCGGTCCGGGTTCGAACGCGTCATCCTCGCGCTCGGCCAGGCCAACGAGGACCTCGCGCAGGCTTTCCCCGAGGGCCGGCGCGGGGCCATCAGCCTCCTTCCCATCCAGGAACGCGAACGCCTCGAGAGTGGAGGAGCCATCCGCCACGCCGTGCGTACTGCGGGCATCGAAGGGCGCTTCGCCGTGCTCAATGGCGACATCTACGTCGACTTCGACTTCCAGCCCGCCCTCGCCAGGCACATCGAGCGGGGCGCCGACCTCACCATGGCGTTGACCGGGTTGCCCGATCCGTCAGCCTTTGGCGTGGCCGTTGTCGATGAGGATGGCCTGATCACCGGTTTCGTCGAAAAACCCCCGCCCGGCACGGCCCCCAGCCGGCTCGTCAACGCCGGGGTGTGGATCTTCGAGCCCGGCCTGGTCGATGAGATACCGCCCGGCGCGGTGCGCGTCGAAGAGACCCTGTTCCCATCACTCGTCGCCCGCCGCCGCACCGTCCTCGGCTACCAGTTCGATGGCGTTTGGGCCGACCTCGGCACGCCGGCGCGCTACCTCGCCGTCTCCCGCGAGCTGCTCGGCCAGAGCAACGCGGTCGCGCCCGGCGCGAAGCTTTCCGCGACGGGGCACGTTTCCGGGTCCGCCATCGGCCCCGATTGCCAGTTGCAGATGGGCAGCGAGGTCACCGGGTCCATTCTCTGGGAGCGCGTGACTGTCGGGGCGGGCGCGACGGTGTCCGGCAGCATCCTCGCCGACGGTGTCACCGTCGGGGCGAACGCTTCACTCAATGGTGTTGTAGCCGGGCGGGGAGCCATGTTCGCGCCGGGAGCGTCCGCCGGGCCGGGTACAGTCCTTGAGCCGGGCGCCCGGTATGATGGCCCCGGATGAAACGAAACCCCGTCCATTTCGGGACCGATGGCTGGCGCGCAATCATCGCTGAGGACTTCACGTTCCAGAACGTCATGGCGTGCGCGCAGGCCACAGCGGACCACTTCGCGGAGTCGCGTGGGACGGCTCAGCCGCTCATCGTCGGGTACGACACGCGGTTTCTGTCCGAAGAATTCGCGGTCGCGGTGGGCCGCGTGCTCGCCGGGAACGGTTTCCATGTCCAGCTTGCAGACCGGCCCGCGCCCACTCCCGCGTTGAGTTACCGCATCATCCAGGCGCAGGCCGCAGGCGGGGTCGTGGTCACAAGTTCACATAATCCAGCAACCTGGAATGGGATCAAGGTGAAGCCCCACTACGGCGGCAGCGCCAGCCCCGAAATCGTCGCGGACATTGAGCGCCGGGTGCCCGCGATCCTGGATCGCGAAGACGGAGTCCGCCTCGCTGCCGCAGGCAGCGAACTGATCGAGCGGTTCGACCCCCTCCCGGGGTACGTCGAGGCTCTCGCTGGCAAGGTCGACATCCACCGCTTGCGCGGAGCAGGCCTGAAAGTCGGCGTCGATCCCATGTACGGCGCCGGTGCGGGCCTCTTCGAACGGCTGCTCTTCGGTGGCAGCACCTCCGTCACCGAGATCCACGGCGAACGCAACCCCGCCTTCCCCGGCATCCGGGCGCCGGAGCCCATCGAGTCGAACCTGGGCGAATTCATGCTCCTCATGTCGACCCAGCGTTACGACGTCGGCATCGCCAACGACGGCGACGCCGACCGCGTGGGCCTCGTCGACGAGCAAGGCAACTACATCGACCAGCTCCGGACGTTCGCGCTGCTCGTGCACTACATGCTCGGCGAGCGCCAGCTCAGGGGGCCCGTCGTGAAGTCCGTGACCACAACGAACATGGCCGCCATCCTGGCGAAGCACTACGGCGTAGAGCTCTACGAGACCCCGGTTGGTTTCAAGCACATCGGGCCACTGATGATGGAGAAGGACGCGCTGATCGGCGGCGAGGAGAGCGGCGGCTATGGCTTCCGTGGGCACCTGCCCGAGCGTGACGGCATCCTCGCGGGCCTGTACCTGCTCGATTACGCCGCCGCTACCGGCAAACCCCCGTCGGAGTTGCTCCAACGGGTGTTCGCCATCACGGGGCCGCACTACTACGAACGCATCGACATCGAGCTTGAGCCCGGCTCGAACGAGCGGTTCCGGGCCACGCTCGATGCGGCCAGGCCCACCGAGATCGCCGGCCGGCCGGTCCGCGGCCGGGACACCACCGACGGGTGGCGGTTCTTCATCGACGACGGCTGGCTGCTGTTCCGCCTTTCCGGCACGGAACCGCTGCTTCGCATCTACACCGAAGTGACGTCCAGTACCCTCGTGCGCCCCGTCCTGGATGCCGGGCGGCAGATTGCCGGGCTCGCATGATCGACCTCGACGACCCGCTTTCCTACGGCGTCGACCGCTCCGGCATGTTCGCGCACATCGAACGCCTGGGGACTGAACTGGAGACCGCCTGGGCGCAGTCCGCGGGCATGTCCATTCCGGGCGGCGTGTTCACGAACGTGGTCGTCGCGGCAATGGGTGGCTCGGCCGCCGCCGCAGACTACTTCGCCGCGCTCGTCGAGCCCGGGTCTCCCTTGCCTGTTCAGGTTGTGCGCGGCTACACCCTCCCCGGGTTCGTTCAGGCCGGCACTCTCGTCGTGGCGCTCTCCTACTCGGGCAGCACCGAAGAGGTGCTCGCCTGCTTCCGCGAGGCAACCCGCCGCGGCGCCACCACCCTCGCCATCTCCAGCGGCGGAGACCTCCTCCCTGCCGCGGAAGCCCTCGGCGGAGCCTGTTACCCTGTCCGCTACGATTCCCCTCCCCGGGCCGCGCTCGCTCACCTGCTCGCGCCGCTGCTCCGCCTGGCCCAGCGGCTCGGGCTGGCTGCGCTCTGTGATGACGACATCGCGGTCGCGGCGAATGCCCACACGCAGCTGGTCGCCAGCCACATCGGCCGCGAAGTCTCGGAGGCGAGGAATGCCGCGAAGCAGCTCGCGCACCTGCTGCTCGAGGCGCAACCTCTCCTTGTCGTCGGGGCTGAGCATCTCTCGGCTGCCGCCCGCCGCACCCGGAACCAGTTCGCGGAGAACACCAAGCTCTTCGCGGCCTTCGAAGAAGCGCCGGAAGTGACGCACAACGTCATCGAGGCCCTCCGTGCGCCGGGAGCTGCCCATCCCGCCGCCGTCGCCTTCGATTCCCCGAAACTGCATCCCGGCAACCGCCGCCGCTACGAGCTCATCTCGCAGCTCTTCGACGAAGCGGGGGGCGCCATGGCCACGCTGCAGATGCGCGGAACTTCCCGGCTCGCCGACATGCTCGAAGCCACCGCCTGGGGCGATCACCTCTCGTGCTACGCGGCCGTCCTGCTCGGGATCGACCCGACGCCGACGCCGGGCCTCATCCGCGTACGCGAAGGCACGACCGGTGGCGCCCCCGTGGGTGGGTAGGCGAGCCATGTCCCGGCCGCGCTTCCTGGCTCTGGGCGATTCCTACACCATCGGCGAATCCGTCGGCCCACCGGAGCGCTGGCCAAACCAGCTCGCCCGCCTGCTCCGCGAGCGCGGGGTCGCCGACTTCGCCGAGCCAGAAATCATCGCCACGACAGGCTGGACCACCGACGAGCTGGCGGAGGGGATCCCGGCGGCGAAACCGGAGGGGAAGTACGGCCTTGTCGCACTGCTCATCGGCGTGAACAACCAGTACCGCGGCAGAGGATTGGACGAGTATCGGGAGCAGTTCCGGGGCCTGCTCAACACAGCCATCGAGTTCGCCGGCGGTGCCGGCCACGTCCTGGTGCTTTCGATCCCTGACTGGGGTGTCACGCCGTTCGCAGAGGGCCGCGACCGCACGCGAATCGCCCGGGAGATCGACGCCTTCAACGCCGTCAACCGGGACGAATCCGCTGCTGCCGGCGCCGCGTACCTGGATGTCACCGCGATATCTCGGCGTGCGGCGCTGGAGCCGCGCCTGCTCGCCGAAGACGGCCTGCATCCTTCGGGGGAGATGTACCGGGAGTGGGCGGAAGCGGCGCTCCCTGTCGTCGCGCGAATGATCGGACGCGCGGCATCCGGCTGAGGCCTGCCCTCCCGGGGGGGCGTTAGCGCTGCACCAGCTGCGTGAGGACGCCGCCGGTCATCGATGGGTGGATGAACACCTGGCCCTTCACCGGGTTGCCCGGCCCGGGGTCCCCGACGAGGCGGATGCCGGCGTCGCGCAGCTTCGCGAGCGTCGCCTCGATGTCATCGACTTTCATCGCCACGAGGTGCACGCCCTCGCCCTGCTCGGCAAGGCGCTTTGCGATCGGCCCCTGGTCGCCGGTCGCCGAGACCAGCTCGATGTACGAATCGCCGAAGCGGAAGAACGCCATGGCCATCCCCGCCGCCGGCGCCTCGCTGCGCTCGCTGACCTGGGTCCCGTAGATCGTCTCGTAGCGCCCGACTGAAGCGTCGAGGTCCTTCACGGCGATGACGACGTGGTCCACACCTTTGAACATAGAGGGACATTCCTTTCGTTTGTGCCGCCCAATGAATCTGGATTCGGCGACGGAGGGCTATTCGACGATCTCGCTCGAGTGGCCGGTCGCCGTGATGAAGATGAACTCGAGCGGCTCGTGGTGAGTGGCTGCGTGCACGTGGGCGGTGTTTGCCGGGATCCACACCACCATGCCGGGCTTCAGGTCGTAGCTCTGGTCGCGCGAACGCACCTCGCCCGAGCCTCCCGTGATGATGAGGTACTGGTCAGCGTCGTGGATATGCAGGGCCGAAACGGTGCCGGCTTCGTAGCGGCCCTTGATGATGTGGTTGTGCCCCAGCACCCGGTCGAACAATGGCGTGAGCGTGGCATGGCCGACGAGGAACGGCCGTGCCCGCGGCAGCGGCGGCCGGCGCGCCGACGTATAGGTGTAGTTCGCCCTTTCCAGCCGATCCTCCAGGTCGTCGCACAGGGCGACGATGTAGGTTGGGTTCCCTTCGACCAAGACCTGTTCCTGGGTCATGCCGTGCCCTCCCGGCGAAAGTTGAGCGAATTCTAACGGCCGTGCGGCGACCGTCGACCGGCACCTATCGACGCGCCCCCCGGAATGGCCTACGGTGTGTATGTGGCGGATAAGTTCGAACGCGAGATCGAAGAGATCCTGGCGAAGCTGGACGAGGAGCTGCCGCCCGCGCCCGGCCGTCAGCCGATTTCGCTCGCCGCCAAGCGTACCCAGAAGGCGAAGGCAAAGCGTGTCCGCACCGCCCGGCCCAACCCCCTGGCCGGCCTTACGCCCACCCACCTCCTCTTCACCGGGGCGGGTGTCATGTTCCTTGGGTTGCTGCTCTCCGGCTTCTGGGGGCCCGCCATCTGGCTCTCCTTTGCCGGTGTTGTCCTCTTTATCGGCGCGTTTCTCTGGTCGTTCCGCCGCACACGCCGGACCTCCGCCCCGCCTCGCTCTGGAGGGACGTTCTGGCGCGACCGCTACATCGATGACAGCCCCGGCGGCGGAGAGAGCAAGGGCCGGTTCAGGCGCAGATAACCGGTTTCCGAGCGGTTAACCGCCTTCCACCGTACCCTCGACTGACATGCGCCGGCTCTTCCTCGCGCTCACCGCTGTCTCGACCGTCCTCGTGGTTGCCGCGCTCGGCATCCTCCTCGTCCGGGGCGATGATGGCGGGCGCGAGCCGGCCGCCGTCGCCAAAGAAGCAACCGCCACACCACGCTCCACCGCCCCTTCGTCCGGACGGGCCGTCACTCCCACCGCCACGCCAGGGATGTCCGCCCCAACGGGTTCCGCGTCTGGCCCTGCGGCCCATGAAGGCCAGCGGGCGATGGCCATCGTGGAGGAACTTGCGAAGGAGCCCCGCGTTTCGGGCACGCCCGCCGAGGCACGCGCCGCTGAGTACATCGCCGGGCTGTTCCGGAGCTATGGGTACTCAACTGAGATCATGGAGTTCGAGTTCGATGGCGACCGCTTCCGGGCCGGCGAAGCGTTCGTCGATGGCCGCCCGATTGAGGCGCTCACCCTCGCCGGCAGTCCCGGAGGCGAAGTCGAGGCTGCGGGCGCCTACGTTGGCCTCGCAGACGCCGCGGGGATCGGCGGGCGCGACCTTTCCGGCAAGGTCGCCGTCGCGGACCGTGGCGAGCTGAACTTCTCCGATAAGTACCGCAATGTGCGCCAGGCGGGAGCAATCGGCCTTGTGGTGGTCAACAACCGCCCTGGTCCCTTCAGCGGCAACCTCACCACGGAGGCGGCGTTCCCCGTGGTCGGTGTCTCCCAGGAAGACGGCGCCGCTGTCCTTGCCGCCGCCAAAGCGGGGCGCCCTGTGGGAATCAAGGCGCCCGGCACAGCAGGGCTCACCAAAGCCCTGAACGTCATCGCGCGGCCACGCGCTGATTCGCAGTGCAGGATCCTGGTCGGCGGCCACTTCGATTCTGTGCCCGGCGCCCCGGGCGCAAACGACAACGCGAGCGGTACCGCGAACGTCCTCGAACTGGCGCGCGCTACCGCCGTCGACGGCGTCGACGAGGGATTGTGCTTCGCCACCTTCGGCGCCGAGGAATCCGGCCTGTACGGCAGCAAGGCACTCGTCGAGCGGATGACGAAGGAAGGCGCCCTGCCCCGGTACATGATCAACCTCGATGTGACCGGCATCGGCGACGATGTCGAGGTCATCGGCGACTCGGACATCGCAACCGATGCGATCGACCTCGCGAAGGCGCTCGGCATCAGCGCAGTCAAGTCCCGCTTGCCCGCGAACTCCGGGAGCGACCACGAAAGCTTCGTCAACGCCGGCGTCGAAGTGGTGTTCCTCACCTCAGGCGACTTTTCCACCATCCATAGCCCGCAGGATGTGCCCACGGATATCGAGCCGGGGATGCTGGACCAGGTCGGAGACACCGCGCTTGCAGTCATCAACTACCTGCTCCCGCAGGTTGCTCAGGGCTGAGAGATGCCTAGCATGAACCGGGTGGGGAAGCCGTTGACGATAGCGACTGCCGGATTGGCACTCCTCCTCGCAGCTGCTTGCGGCGGTGGCGGCGAGCCTGAAACGCCAGGGGAGCGCATCACCGACCCGGCCCGCGTCCCGAGCGCCGAACCGATCCAGAACCCGACGCTCTTCAAGATCGAGGGCAACGAGGTCATCCTCAGCGGAGGCCCGACGGGCGCGATAACTCCGTCGGCAGCGGTCACCCCGGCCGCCTCCTCGGACTACGAAGTGAAGTCCGGGGACCTCTGTTCAACGATCGCGGCGCAGTTCTCCATCACCCTCGACGAACTGCTCAAAGCCAACCGGACCGTCGACTGCAATACCCTGCGCATCGGCGACAAACTGAAGATCCCCGCGCGCGCGACAGCTACCCCAACGCGCCCGGCCGTGGGCGGTGTCGCGACGACGCGCCCCGGTACCACAGGCGGGGGAAAGACCTATACGGTAAAGCCGGGTGACACCTGTGGCTCGATCGCGAGCCAGCACGGGGTGACCCTGGCCGCGTTCATGGCGGCCAATTCGAGCATTGATGCGAACTGTCTGAATCTGCGCGAGGGACAGTCCGTGACCATCCCCTGACCCGGGGACTTCAGGACTCGAGCTTCTTCGCGAGTGTGTCTACCGGAAGGCCAGTGCGCCGGGCCGCCTCCCCCACGCGCAAGTCGAGGTCCTCCCGGGAGAGGCCGAGTTCGCCCAGGCTCTTGAGTGAGCCATGGCCCGTGCGCAGCACCTCGTACATGGAAGCGTTCGCCGGGATTCGCGTTGCTGTTGCTGCCATCTGATTCACCCCTTACGGAGCTTCTCCCCTTTTCGTGACAGCGATGTCGCGGAGGCGAGAAGAACGTGTTTCACAGGCCCGTCCGAATGTAGTCCTCGCTCGTCCGTACGTCAGCCCCGGAAAGCCAAAGATTTACGTTGGAATGCGAGGTTCGATACGTCCGCCGTGTGACCTCTATCACTCACAGCCCAAACGGAGAGGCGTGTGGCCCGCCGGGACAGCAAGGGGCGGGCCACACGCGAGGGCGGAGACCCGGAGGGGAAGGTTGGGTCGCCGCCACGGGTTCACAACCCGATGCCCTCGAGTTTCGGGCCGCGACATGAACGGACCGTTACCCGGATGTGACGGTGATGTTTCGCGAAACTCGAGGGGCGCCGGCTACCAGATGCCGAGTTGCATCTTCACGTCTTCGCTGGCCATCGTCCGCGGGTCCCACGGCGGGTTCCAGACGATCTGGACGTCAACGTCCTTCACACCCGGGAGCTCGCGCAGCTTGGCATACGCCTCGCCGCGGATAATCGGGCCCAGCGGGCAACCCGGGCTCGTCAGCGTCATCGTCACGAGGACGTCGCCGTTGTCGTACTGGATGTCGTAGACGAGGCCCAGTTCGACGATGCTCAGGTTGATCTCGGGGTCCATCACCTCCGAGAGCTTGGCCCGGAGTTCGTCGTAAGTTGGCGCCGCCTGTGTGGTGGTTTCAGTCATGTGGTCTTCCTTGGCGTGGCGTTGGCGGCCTGTTCGAGGCCTTGTTCGAGTACGTTCCAGCATAGCAGCGCGCACTTCACGCGTACCGGCAGTTTTGAGACGCCTTCGAGCGCTTCGAGGTCGCCGAGTTCCTGGTCGGGCAATGCGCCATCGATGAGCATGGCCCGCACTTTGGCTGCGACGCGCGCCGCTTCCTCGACCGGACGGCCCTTCAGCCGCTCGGTCAGCATGGAGGCGCTGGCCTGGCTGATCGAGCACCCCTGCCCCCAGAACGAGATGTCCCCGATCGCGCCGTCCTCCACCCGCAAATCCAGGTGGATCTCGTCTCCGCAGACGGGGTTCACTCCCTCCACCCGGATCGGTGCGCCGGGCATTGGGCCGTGATTCCTCGGGCGGCGGTAGTGGTCCAGGATCAGTTCGCGGTAGAGGTCGTCGAATGGGTCGGCCATCAGGCGAACACCCTCTGCGCATGTTCCAGTGCTTCGACCAGCGCTTCGATGTCGTCTTCGCCGTTGTAGATCGCGAAGCTTGCACGGCTCGTGGCCGGCGCCCCGAGGTGGCGCATCAAGAGCTGGGCGCAGTGGTGTCCCGCGCGGATAGCAACGCCGTGCGAATCGGCGATCGTGGCGATGTCGTGCGGGTGCAGGCCGGGGATTTCGAAGCTGACAACCCCACCACGCGCTGTCGGGTCCGCCGGACCATGCACCTTCAAGCCCTCGATCCGGTGGAGCGCCTCCATTGCTTGCGCCGTCAGCTCCAGTTCGTGCTGGCGCACATTGGTCATGCCCACGGCCTCCAGGTAGTCCACAGCCGCGCCGAAGGCGATCACATCCGCGATGTTCGGCGTGCCGGCTTCGAACTTCTGCGGCACCTGTGCCCAGGTGGAGCCTTCTTCGCGCACTGTCGCGATCATGTCGCCCCCACCGAGGAACGGTTCCATCCCGTCCAGGAGCCCCGTTCGCGCCCACAACACCCCGACACCCGTGGGCCCGAGCATCTTGTGCGCGGAGAAGGCCACGAAATCGGCACCGAGGGCCGCAACATCGAAGGGGAGATGTGGGACGCTCTGGGCGGCATCCACCAGGAACAGCGCTCCCTGGGCGTGGGCCAGCTCCGCCGCGTCGGCAACCGGGTTGATCGTGCCGAGCACGTTCGACATATGGACGAGGCTGACGAGCTTCGTGCGGGGGCCGATGAGGTCTCGAAGCGAGTCCCTATCCAGCCGGCCGTCCGCCGTGATGCCCGCGAACCGGACGACGGCGCCGGTCCTCTGTGCGAGCAGCTGCCACGGCACGATGTTCGAGTGGTGCTCCATCCGGCTGAGGACGATTTCGTCGCCTTCGCCCACGTGCTGGTCGCCCCAGGCCCGGGCGACGAGGTTGATCGCTTCGGTGGCGTTCCGTGTGAAGACGATGTCCTGGGCCCTCGGCGCCCCGATGAACCGCGCTACCTTCTCACGCGCCGCTTCGTACTGTTCGGTGGCGCGCTGCGCGAGCGTGTGGATGCCCCGGTGGATGTTCGCGTTGCTCGTCTCGTAGTAGTTCACGAGCGCTTCGATGACCGCCCGCGGCTTCTGCGTCGTGGCGGCGTTGTCGAGGTAAACCAGCCGCCGCCCATGCACCTCTTGCTTGAGGATCGGGAAATCGTCGCGGATGGTCGCTACATCGAGCATCTCGAACACCTTAACCCGGGGCCCCGTTGGCGGCCCCGACAAAAGTCACACCTCGATCTCAACGTCACCGTTTGCCACGCGGGTGGGATACGTGCGCACCGGGCGTACGGCGGGGAGTACCACAGCGCGGCCGGTCGTGACATCGAACTGGGCGCCGTGGCGGGGACACTCGATGCGATTGCCGATCAGCGTCCCCTGGTCGAGCGGCCCGCGGTCGTGCGTACACATGTCGTCGATGGCATAGAACCCGTCGGCGGTGTGGCACAGCGCCAGCCGCTTCCCGCCCGCCTCCACTACCCGGGCGGTGCCCTCCGCCACGTCCTCGGCCCTGGCCACCCGCACCCAGGTCATCGGTCGAGTGCCTCCCCGAGCTTGGATACCAGCTCGTCCCGCAGCGCCTCGTCGGGGATGCGGGCCAGCACGCTCTCCAGGAACGCGTGCACCAGCATCGCCTCCGCTTCCTCGTATGCGATGCCGCGGGCCTGCATGTAGAAGAGTTGCTCCTGGTCCACCGGGCCGGCGGTTGCCCCATGGGAGGCGCGCACGATGTCGGAAGTAAGGATCTCCAGCACCGGGTCGCTGTCGGCCCGCGCGGTCTTGCTCAGCAGCAGGTTGCGGTTCTCCTGGTTCGCGTCCGCGTTCTTCGCGCCAAGGCCCACTTTCGTCAGGCCGTAGTACACGGCCGTGGCGTCATCGGTCAGCGCGGACTTGTACTCGAGGTCGCTGCGCGTGTCCGGGCCGATGTGGTCCTGCAGCGTGAAGAAGTCTGCGTGAGAACGGCCCGTCCCGTAGGTGACGCCGAGGAGCTCGCTGGCCGTCCCGCGCCCCTCGAGGGTGGACTCGAGGTGACCTTTCACCACCTCGCCTCCGAGGACGAGATGCAGGTTCTGGAACTCGGCGCCGGGCTCAGCGCCAAGGAATCGCTGATTCGCGAAGACCCTCGTCCTGTCCCCCCAGTGGTGCACGCAGTAGTAACGCACTTCCGAACCGGGCCCCGGGATGATCTCGGCGGCCGGGAGGACGACGGTCGCCGCCTCGTCGGAGGTGAACTCCTCCACCACCGTCACGCGGCTGTTCGCGCCGGTAACAATCAGCGTGTGCGGTGTTGCCAGGCCCCCACCGGAGAGGCGGCGTGCGATCCGGACCGGGCTCTTTGCTTCCACGCTCGCCGGCAGGTGCACCAGCACGCCGTCGTCGAGGAACGCATAGTGCAGCGCCGTGAGCCGGTCCTTGGCGGGCGTCACCGCGGTGCCAAGGTGCCGCGCCAGCGTCTGGGCGGCGCCGCCGGTGGCCTCCTCGAACCGCGTCACCGTCGCGCCTTCACCGCCGCTCAAGTCGACCCGGGCTGTTGCCAGCGGGGTTTCCGGCGTCACCCCGATCGTTGTCGCGTCGTAGTACTTCCACGGGCGGTCAGCACGGGAATCCGGCCAGTCGAGCTGGCTCGCAAGTCCTGCTGCGTGCGCCCGCAGCTCGCCCAGCCAGGCGGGATCGCGCCGCTCCGCGCCACACCTGGCGCTTGCCGCACGGAAATCGAGTCGCTGTTCCACAACAGCAGTCATTCGTTACCTCTCGTTGTGCCCCGGCCGCCACGCGCGGCGGGGACTGTTCGAAACGACGGACCGGCGCCCGCGGGTCAACCCACCGCGCCGTCCATCTGGAGTTCGATCAGCCGGTTGAGTTCAACGGCGTACTCCATCGGCAATTCCTTGACGATCGGCTCGACGAAGCCGTTGACGATCATCTTGGCGGCCGCTTCCTCCGTCATGCCGCGGCTCATCAGGTAGAAGAGCTGGTCCTCTCCCAGCTTGGAGACATATGCCTCGTGCTGGATGCTCACCTGCGGCTCGTCGATCTCCATCGTCGGGTAGGTGTCCGAACGCGAAGTCTCATCGAGCAACAGCGCGTCGCAGCGCACGTTGGCTTTCACGCCCTCGCAGCCGTCGTAGACCTTCAGCAGCCCGCGGTAGCTCGTGCGCCCGCCGTCCTTCGAGAGCGACTTGGAGATGATGCTCGAAGTCGTGTTCGGCGCTGCATGCACAATCTTGCCGCCGGCGTCCTGGTGCTGGCCCGCCCCCGCGAACGCCAGCGAAAGGATCTCGCCGTGCGCACCAGGCTCCATCAGGTAGACGCTGGGGTACTTCATCGTCAGCTTGGAGCCCAGGTTGCCGTCGACCCACTCCATGACCGCGTTCTCGTAGGCCTGGGCGCGCTTCGTCACCAGGTTGTAGACGTTGTTGGACCAGTTCTGGATCGTGGTGTAGCGCACGCGTGCGCCCTTCTTCACGATGATCTCGACGACGGCGCTGTGGAGCGAGTCGCTGCTGTAGATGGGCGCCGTGCAGCCTTCGACGTAGTGCACCTGGCTGTCTTCGTCCGCGATGATCAGCGTCCGTTCGAACTGGCCCATGTTCTGGGTGTTGATCCGGAAGTAGGCCTGGAGCGGGATCTCCACCTTCACGCCCTTCGGCACGTAGATGAACGACCCGCCGCTCCACACGGCGCTGTTCAGCGCCGCGTAGCGGTTGTCTCCCGGCGGCACAACCGTCCCGAAGTACTCCTTGAAGATGTCTTCGTGCTCCTTGAGCGCCTGGTCCGTCCCGAGGAAAACCACCCCGAGCTTCTCCAGGTCCTCGCGGATGTTGTGGTAGACAACTTCGGAGTCGTACTGCGCGCCGACGCCCGCGAGGTACTTCTTTTCGGCCTCCGGGATGCCCAGCTTGTCGAAGGTGCGCCGGATGTACTCCGGCACGTCTTCCCAGCTGCGCTCATCACGGTCGGTCGCCCGCACGAAGTAGTGGATGTCGTTGAAGTCGATGTCCTTCAGCTGGGGGCTCCCCCACGGCGGGTCCTGCTTCTGCAGGAACAGCTCCAGCGAGCGGAGGCGGAAATCGCGCATCCACTGCGGCTCGCCCTTCATGTCCGAGATCATGTTCACGATCTCGGCGTTCAGGCCCTTGTTCGCCTTGAAGAGCGCCTCCTCGGGGTCGAAAAAGCCGTACTTGTATTCAGAAACGATCGATTCTGGCGCGGTCGTCATGGTCGCCTCCTCAGGCAGTCGCCGCGGCGGCGGCTTCGTACTTGTCGTAACCCGTCGCTTCGAGCTCTTCCGCGAGTTCCGGCCCGCCCGACTTCACGATCCGGCCGTTGACGAGCACGTGGACGAACTGCGGCTTGATGTAGTTCAGCAAGCGCTGATAGTGGGTGATCAGGAGCAGCCCCATCTCGGGGTTCATGAGCGTGTTCACACCCTCCGCCACCGTGCGCAGGGCGTCGATGTCGAGCCCGGAGTCCGTCTCATCGAGGACCGCCAGAGAGGGTTCGAGCATCGCCATTTGCAGCATCTCGGCGCGCTTCTTCTCGCCACCGCTGAAGCCGTCATTCACATAACGCCGCGCGAAGTCCTGGTCGACCTTGAGGAGGTCCATCTTCTTGAAGAGGCTCTCCCGGAACTCGCGGATCGGGACTTCCTGTCCCCGGCGAGCGTTCACGGCCTGGCGCATGAAGTTCACCAGGGTCACGCCGGGGATGGCCACCGGGTACTGGAACGCGAGGAAGAGACCCATGCGCGCCCGCTCGTCCGGGGCCAGCTCCAGCAACGACTGCCCCTTGAACAGGATTTCGCCGGCGGTGACTTTGTAGTGCGGGTTGCCCATGAGCACGTTCGCAAGCGTGCTCTTGCCAGACCCGTTCGGGCCCATGATGGCGTGAATCTCGCCCTTATCGACCGACAGCGTCAGGCCGGTGAGGATTTCCTTCTCCCCGATGTTTGCGTGGAGATCGCGGATCTCCAGGAGTTTTGTCATTTGCCCGTTCTCCCTATCGAATCTCGATGATTTGCGGCCCGCGCTCGGCGCGGACCAGGTACTCACAGCATGGCGCCCCATCGACGATTCGATTGAGCTGTTCGACATCGTGACCGAGGAGGAGTTCGATCGCCTTGCGGTCGGATTCGCAGGGCAACTTCGAAATCTCCGCTGCCCGGTGGTACGGGCAACGCCCGTTCACCAGGTGAATGCCGTCCGCTTCGGAGCGCCACTCCTCGAGGATCCCCTCCGTGCGGAGGCTCTCCGTCACGCGGGCCGCGAGTTCCTCCGCCGTGAGGCCCGAGACCTCGTGCCGGTGCTTCGATGCGAGCGATTCCGCCACGCTCGTCATCACTTTCGCGGTCACGTCGTCTCGCTCGCCGAGGCTGCGGAGCATCCGCTCCAGCAGGTCGGCGTAGGCTGGCGGCATGGTTTCGGTGGCCTTCTCGGTGGCGAAGTACACGTAGTACGGCCGGCCCGTCGCCTGGCGTACGGGCTTCGCGTCGACGAGGCCGTCGGCGCGAAGCTTGTCCAGGTGTCGCCGGACCGCGGCAGTCGTCACCCCGAAGGCAGCCGCCACGTCCTCCACGCGGACGTCACGCCGCTCGATTACCCAGTCCAGGATGCGGTCACGAGTGCTGTGCACGCTCCCAGTGTACCTCCGGGAGGCGACTTTTTCTACTTTTGTGTTTCTAAAGTGCCAATCCGGCCTGCTACGTCACAAGCCGGCGAACCACTTCGTACAGAACCTGCAGGCCGAGCCGGATGTTCTCGACGCTGATGCGCTCGTTGTGTCCGTGGATCCCGGCCAACTCCCTGGGCGGCACCAGGCACGGGACGAACCCGTACGCGGGGATGCCGCGCAGGCGGTAGATGCGTGAGTCCGTGAAGCCGCTCGTCATCTCCGGGGCCACGTGCGCGCCTTCCGCCAGTTCGCGGACAACCTCGGAAACGACCGTCACGAAGCGGTGGTCCATCGGGCTCTCGGCGCCCGCGGACCGGTTGAAGACGTCGACGCGCACCCTGTCATCGCCGATGACTTCCCGCAGTTCCTGGAGGAACGAGTCGGGGTCCACGTCCGGGAGGAGACGGCAATCCAGTGTCGCCGTCGCTTCCGCGGGGATCACGTTCACTTTGATGCCCGTCGCGATGGTCGTGAGCGTTACGGTGTTCGTCAGTCGCGCCCTGAGCGCGGGCGAGAGGGACGCCATCGCTTCGACACTGGAACCGGAAGGTGGGCCGAGCGCGCCTGCGGAAGCGAGGGCATCGATGTGGCTGCGCATGATGGGGAGCAGGCGAAGCTCACGCTGCCAGCGGGTGACTCGCTCGAGTGCGTGCACAAGATGTTCCGCACAGTTGTCGGCATGTGGGACGGAGCCGTGGCCCGGCGCGCCCTGGACCGTGAGTTTCACCCAGAACGGCACCTTCTCCGTGGGCGCGACCTGGAAGACTTGCGGCCCGCTCGGGAAGGCGAGGCCGTAGGCACCCTCGTTGATGACGAGGCTGGTATCCATCCAATCCGGGCGGTTCTCTGCGACCCACTGAGCGCCGAATTCGCTCCCCGCCTCCTCATCGGCCACCGCGAGGAAGGAGACGGGCTGCTTGAGCGCGAGGCCCTGGCGCTTCAGGAGGACGAAGGTCATGAGTTCAAGGATCCCCATACCTTTCATGTCGAGGGCGCCACGGTCCCAGATCACGCCGTCTTCGACGTCGCCGGAAAAGGGATCCCGCTCCCAGAACTGCCGTTCGACAGGTACGACGTCGGTATGGTTCAGCAGGCAGACGCCACCCGCGCCGTCGCCGAGCCGCGCATACAGGTTATCGCGGCCGGGTGCGGCCTCGGCGGTCTCGAACGGTATCCCTTCCGAGCGCAGGACGTCCCCGAGAAATGCCGTCGCGAGGTACTCGTTCCCGGGCGGGTTCGAGGTGTCGAGCCGCAGGTATTCGCGCAGCAGGGCGACTGCTTCGTTAGTCAGCGCGTCCCAGTCGATGCCGGTCATGAGCCCTCCCGAAGAGCGAGGAGTCTACGGCAGCCGGCGCCGTTGCCGGTAGCGCTGCGGCTCGGGATAGTCGCAAACGATGGAGTTCGTCCAGCCGGCGATTGCGGCGATGGTGGGCCTGGCGGCCGGTGCGGCGTTCCCGGGCTTCCAGCATCTGCTGTACACCGAGCCCGACTTCCGGGCGCGCCCGGCAGCGGGAGGCCGCCTGCTGGCGCTGCGTGCCTTCAGTGGTGTGGCGCTGGGGACCTGCTGGGGGTTCGCGTTTCGCCCCGACTTTTACGAGGCCGGCCCGGCAACGCTGCTGGCTGCGTGCCTCGCCGTGCTTGTCGCGGTTTCGAGCACGGACTTCGACCGGCGCCGCATCCCCAACAAAATCACGTACCCCGCGACAGTCGGTGTACTTTGCTTCGCGTGGGCGTGGCCCGACCGGTCGGTCGGGGACATCCTGGTGGGGACGGGGGCCGGGCTGGCTGCGGCGATCCTGCTCGTCGGGCTCGGGGCCCTGCTGGGGGGCGGGAGCATGGGGCTTGGCGTGGGCGACGGGAAGCTGATGATCCTGATTGGCGCGATGGTCGGCTGGCCGGGCATTGTGCAGGCGCTCTTCTTCGGAATCCTGCTCGCGGGAGCAGTAGCGGTAGCGTTGCTGGTCCGAAGCGGGCGTCACGCAACGTTCAGCTACGGGCCGTACCTGGCGGCGGGCGCCGCGCTGGTGTTGCTGTTCCCCGGCCTGCGCTAAGGCGGCAAGAGAGAAAGAAGCCCGGGCCTGGCCGGCCCGGGCTCGTTTGTGCTCGCTCCACCCCTGCTAGAGGTTGTTTTTCATCTGGATGATCGCTGGCCCGCCGATCACGATCATGATGGCCGGGAAGATGAAGAAGACGAGCGGGAAGACCATCTTGATCGGCGCCTTGAACGCTTGCTCTTCAGCCTTCTGGCGCCGCTTTGTGCGGATGACGCCAGTTTGCACGCGGATGACCCCGCCGATGCTGATGCCCATCGCCTCCGCCTGGACGACCGCGTTGATCAGCTGGCGAAGCTCTTCGACCCCAGTCCGTTCCGCCATGTCGATGAATGCGTCCCGGCGGGCGCGCCCCATCTGGATCTCCGCCATGGTCCTTGTGAGCTCCTCAGCGAACGGCCCCTTCACCTTCTCGATCACCCGGGTGAACGCAGCGTCGATACCAAGGCCGGCTTCCACTGAGGCAGTGATCAGGTCGAAGGCGTCGGGGAGCGACTTCCAGATCTCCTTCTGGCGGCGCTTCACCCGGCCGAGGAGGATGATGCGGGGGCCGTACACCCCCATTCCCGTCATCACGCCGAACGTGAGGAGCACCATTTTGAATGACTGGTGCATGCTCGCCATGTAGAGGGCGGAAAGCGGCGGCAGCACCCCGGCCGTGAGCGCGCAGATGAGCAGGAACTGGCCCGGCTTCATCTTCATGCCGGCCTGGACCATCGTCTTTTCGAGCCGCTCCGAAAGTGCCGATGGCAGGATGCCGTTCGCCTTCCGGGAGATGCCGGAAACCAGTGGACGGATGACGCGCTGCGAGAAAGCCGCATCGGGGTCCGGGAGCGCTTCCTTGTTGGGGCGGCTGTAGCGCAGACCGCCGAGGCGCTGGTCCATGACACCGTTGCCGGTGGTCTTGTGGAGGAGACCGTACACCATCAGGGTGACGGTCACGAAGGTGCTGAGCGCAACGAGGTACGGCATGGCTAAATCTCGATGTTCACAATCTTTTGGATGACGGCGAAGCCAATGACTTCGGAGACAGCAGCAGCCATGAGCATCATCCGCCCGAGCGGGTCGGTGAAGAGCAGCGAGGTGAAGTCCGGGCTGATCATCGAGAAGATGATCAGGAGGCCAATCGGGATACCGCCGATGACGAAGCCCGTCATCCGTTGCTGGGAAGTCAACGTGCGGATCTCGCCGCGGATGCGCTCGCGCTCGCGCATCGTGTGGGCAACGTTGTCCAGGATCTCCGCCAGGTTACCGCCGACGGCGCGCTGGATGAGGATGGCCGTAATCACGATGTCGAAGTCCGGGCTGCCGACTCGTTCGTTCAACGATGTCAGGGCCTGCTCAACGCTGGCGCCCATCGCGGTGTCGCGGAGGGTGCGCCGGATCTCCGTTTGAAGTGGCACGGGTGTTTGTTCTGCTGCAGCTTCCATCGCCTGGAGGAGACCGAAACCAGCGCGCAGCCCGCTGGAGAGCATCTGCAGCATCTCGATGAGCTGGCTCTCCATCTTGTGCAGGCGCGAGGCCTTCCGGCGCTTCAGCCAGAACCCCGTGGCGAAAAAGCCCATGGGCAATCCCGCCAGGGCGAGCGCCGGGATCGGCACCAGCACCATCATGAGACCGGTCAACACCAGGGAGACCACAACGCGGAGGACGAGGTACTCCTTCGCGTTGAGCGTGAGGCCGGCCCGCTCCAGGTCGCGCGTCCATGTGGCCGCGAGGTTGCCCGAAAGCACGGTGATGCCGGCGAAGTTGACTGCGCCCCGTCGGCGCAGACTCACCCGGGTGTCACTGGGCAACTGCGTATCGACTTCGCGCAGTTTGTTCAGGCGGCCGGCTGCGGCTGCGCTGGCGCCGCCAATCCCGGCGAACCAGAGCACCCCCGTCGTCGCGAACGCGCCCGCGCAGATTGCCGCAAGAATCATCAGCATTCGCCTACCACCCTTCCGGAGTACCGAACAGCGAGTTCGGAAGTTCGATGCCCGCGATCGCGAACTTGTGGACGAAGCCGGGGCGGATGCCTGTCGGCTTCATGGACCCGTGGACCTTGCCGTCTTCGTCCACCCGGTCCAGCTTGAACAGGAAGATGTCCTGGAGCGTGATCGTGTCCCCCTCCATGCCGCTCACCTCGGTCACATGCGTCACCTTGCGGGAGCCGTCCTGGAGGCGGCTGATCTGGATGAAGAGATGGATGGCGGAGGCGACCTGCTCGCGGATTGCGCGAGAAGGCAGTTCCATGCCGGCCATCAGGACCATGTTCTCCAGGCGGGAGAGGGCCTCGCGGGGATTGTTCGCGTGGATCGTCGAGATCGAGCCGTCGTGGCCCGTGTTCATTGCCTGCAGCATGTCGAAGGCTTCTTCGCCGCGGACCTCGCCGACGATGATGCGGTCCGGGCGCATGCGCAGGCAGTTCCTCACCAGGTCCCGCTGCTTGATCTGGTTCTTGCCCTCGATACTCGCCGGGCGCGCTTCCAGCGTGATCACGTGGTCCTGCTGGAGGCGGAGTTCCGAGGGGTCCTCGATCGTGATGATCCGTTCCGTGTTCGGGATGAACGCGGAGAGCGCGTTCAACATCGTCGTCTTACCGGTGCCGGTACCGCCGCTGATGATGATGTTCATGTGGGCCCGCACGCACATGGCCAGGAACTCGGCCGTAGCCTCGCTCAGCGCGCCGACCGCGATCAGGTCGGCCATCCGCATCTTGTCGGCGCGGAATTTCCGGATTGTGATGCTTGGCGCCTTGGGCGAAGCGGGCGGGATCGTGATGTTGACGCGGGAACCGTCGGGAAGGCGGGCGTCGACCATCGGGCTGGATTCGTCGATGCGCCGTCCCAGCGGGGCGACGATGCGCTCGATGATGCGCATGACGTGCTGCTTGTCGCGGAAGCGTACGGGGCTGCGGAAGATGCGCCCCTCCCGCTCGAAGTAGACCTTATCGATGTCGTTGACCATGACTTCCGAGATGGAAGCATCCCGCAGCAGCGGTTCGAGCGGGCCAAGGCCCAGGGCTTCGTCCGCCACCGCTTCAAGCAGTTCCTCGCGGCTGGCGCCGCCAAGGGATATGCCCTCCTGCTGGATCAGTTCGCGGGCGGCCTTCATCACCGCTTCGCGCTGCTGCTCCGGCGCCAGCCCTTCCAGGGCCCCGTGCTCGAGTTCCTCGATGAGCAGCTCGTGGAGACGGATCTTCGCTGCTTCGGCCTGGGGGTTGGCGCCGCGGCCGGCGCCGACTGCTTCGACGCGGGCTACCGGGCGCGCGGGTTCAGGCCGGGCGGGCTCCTGGCGTGGGGTCTCGGGGTTCGGGATGGACGTGCCCGCATTGCGCAGGGCGCTCATCCGTGTCTGGCCCGGGATGCCGGGCGGCGGCGGCGGCACAGCCTCGACATCCCCCCAGCTGCGGCCGGCCGGGGCTGGCCGCTGGAGTTGGCCGGAGGGCCGCAGGCGCGGCGCTTCGCCCGGCGCCGGCGCGTCCCGGCCCTCTGGAGCGGGCGCCTGGGCAGGGTCGCCGCTCATGCGGCGGCGGGCGCCCGACCACCCGAATGCCGGGCGCTCGTCGTCTCCTGCTGCTTTACGGTCGCGGAAGTCATCTGCCATAGCGCATCACCTCGACGTTCGAATCAGGCCGTTTTCTTAAAGAGACGGCCGAGACTGAACCCACCGCCACGTTTCGCTTTTGACCGCTGCCGGATGCCGGCGAGGGCGCGCGCGATTTCGCGGATCTCGACGGCGACGCGACTGTTGGGGCGGCTCATGACAATCGGGCGCCCCAGCTGTGCCGCCTTCACCACTTCGTTGTCCTGAGGGATCTTCCACCACAGGTCTGTGTCGAGCGTGCGCTCCACGTCTTTCTCGCGGACCCCCGTGTCCATCCCGGCACGGTTGAGGACGACCTTGATCCGCTCGTCGTCGTTGCCGAAGCGTTCATGCAACATCTCGAGCGCCAGGACGGTGTCCTTGATGCTCGCCATGTCCAGCGTCGTAATCAGGAGGATCATCGTCCCGACTTCGATCGCAGCAGCCACGATTTCGTTGAACGTCCCGGGGGTGTCCAGGATGACGAAGTCGTGGGTCTGCGAGAGCACGTCGACCACATCGCGGATGTGCGCCGAGCTCAGGTTTCGCCAGTCGCTGGGACGCGTCGGGGCCGGGAGGATGCGGACGCCCGATTCGTGCTGGACGAGGTAGTCGCGCAACGTGTTGCGGTCGACGTTGTCGAGGTTCCGTGCGAGGTCCGCGATGGAGCGCTCGACCGGGATGTCCATGGTGATGGCGACGTCGCCGAAGCGCGTGTCCATGTCGACCAGGGCGACCGTCTGGTGGGCTTCGCTCGCCAGGGCGACGGCGAGGTTCGAGGCGATCGTCGTCTTGCCGATGCCACCCTTGGCCCCGAAGACCGTGATAATGGTGCCCTGCGCTACCGGGTCGGCCAGCTCGCCGCGGCGGCGCATGCCCTCGCGCTCCTTCTTTTCGAGCACCCGCATGATCGAGCTCTCGAGCTCCTCCGAGGTGTAGGGCTCCTGGAGGTAGTCCGAAGCGCCGCCGACCATCGACTGGCGCATCAGCCGGATGTTCGCCTCGGTGGAGAAGACGATAATCGGCAGGTCCGGGAGGCCGTCGTTGATCCGCGAAAGCGTCTGCACCGGCCTCACAAGGGGCTCTTCGATGCGCATGAGGACGAGGTCCGGGCGCATCTGGAAGCAGAGGGTGAACGCCTCCACGCCGTAGCCGGCTGTAGCAAGGACCTGGAACCCCAGCATCTGGAGGGTCTTCGCCATCTCCGCTGAGCTCTCTCGATCCGGATCGACCACAATCAGTTGCGGTACCCGTGCCATTGGTTGTTCCTCCACCGTCTCGCACCCCAGGACCGCCGGGGGCCTTGCTGGTTCGTCTGGTGCGGCCGCCCGGTTGCCGGCGGCCGCGGTTGCTCACTCCTTCCCCTTCCGCTTAGCGGACCGGGAAGATGTCCTCGTAGTTGTATGTAGTCTTCCCGGAGATCGGGTCGGTATCGCCGCGCTGTCGCGGGAGGATGCGGTACTGCCCGATGTCGTCCTCGAGCGCATCCAGGAGCGCCACCTTGGCGGCGAGGTCCGGCGGCAGCGCCAGGGTGAGCGAGATTGCCTTCTCGAAGGTGGCGTTCTCGTCGCTCGGCGCGACGGCCTGCGCGGCCGGGTTCGTGCTCACGGAGGCGGCGCCGTTGCCGCTGGAGTTGGAGCCGTTGGCCTTGGCATCAATCTTTGGGATCGTCTTGACGACCGTCTGGGCGACGGCCAGCACCTGCACATCCTGGGCGAGGTAACCGGCGATAAGGTCCGGCCGCTCCTCGCCGGTCAGCGGGTCCGTGGTAACGAAAGCCGTGATGCCGAGGACATCGACGCGGTCGCCGGGCTGGGGCAGCCCTGCCGCGATCCACGCTTCGTGGGGGACCTGGACGCTGAGGGCGCGCATCCCCGCCGGGACCTTCCAGCTGATCGAGTCCTGCCCTTCGTACGTGCTGACCTTGGAGCTGAGCAACTGTTCGCCCGTGTAGAGCGGCGCGACTGCCACCTGGCCGACGAGGGACTGCGCATCGTCCGCCTTCACCCATCCATCAACCAGGGCGGCGGCCGGCATCGTCTTCGTGCCCAGCATGTCGGCGGTGATCTTCTCGCCGACGTTCACGTTCCTCGTCAGGACGACGACCGACTCGGCGCCTTCGCCGGAGCTGAGCTGCTCGCTGATGCCATCGTCGCCGCCCCGGCTGTTGAGGAAGGCGAACATCAGCATGGCGCTGAGGATGCCGAACACCGCGGCCAGTAGAAGGACGCCACGGTTTCGAGAAGAACTGCTGGAGGCTGCGGACGCGATTGTTCGATTCACGGGTGTACTCCTCCCCTTTCCCTTGCTATATCGGCGGTCTAACCGGGTTCCTACAGGCCGGGTTAACCCTGTTGCCGGAAATCCAAGGGCCCCGCCGGGACCGCCTTTCCAGGAGTCCTGGAGACGCGGAGGCGGGGCCCTCGAGTGAGGCTGGGTGCGTTAGCGCACGAGGGCGATGTGGGTCTGTTCGGCGATGGCTTCGAAGGCCTCGTCGAGCTGGTCGGTGGTGGGGGCGAAGTAGTACCGGCAGCCCTGCTGGTTGTCCTGGCACGGGCCGCTCGTCCCGCCCCCGTCGGCCACGCGCTTCAGGAAGTTGGCGTCGACGCCGTTCCCCAGGCCAATCGTGAAGATGATGATGTCCTCACTGGTGGCCCGGGCGGCCTCGTTGTAAGCATGGCTCTGGGCACTCGCCTGGGGCTCACTGTTTACGCTCGAACACGGCAAGTTGTTGTAGTCGCTCTGCCCGTAGGTGCTGTCGCTCCCACAGACATAGTTCGCGATTCCGTCCGTGAGGAGCACGAGCACGCGGACGGCGTTCGCTCGCTTGCCCGCGCCATCGAGGATGATGCGCCCGGCGGCAAGTCCGCCCGCGATGTTCGTCGTCCCGGTCGGTGGCACAAGGTTGTGGATCGAGCTCTTCACTCCCGACAAGTTGCTGCTCAGCCCGGTGATGCTCGCGGTGTTGTCCGAGTACTTTGCGGCGCCAATCTTGTCATAGCTCGGGTTGAACAGCGTCGTGAAGTACTCGGCCGCAGCGACGGTCCCGTCGAACGGCTCGACCTGGTAGGGCGGTGTCGTGCTCCTCGCTGCCTGCGCGCAACTCGTCCGGTTGCGCCAGACTTCGGCGCCCACGGGGTGGGCCATCTGGCTGGTCGAGGTGTTCGGGTCGTTGAACTGGTTCTGCTGCGCCCGGTTGACCGTCAGCCGCCTCGAAGCACTGTTGATGTTGGTGATCACGAAGATCTCGTAGCTGCCCGTGCCGTTCAGCCCCGAGTGGATCAGGATGCGGTTGTTCGGGCTGCTGGTGCTCAGGCCCGAGACCGAGCTGACCTCGATGACGATGCTGCTCCCGCTGCTGGCCGGGATGTCCTGGGCCCCGGCGACGGAAGTGTTGCCATCGACGAGCGTGATCCTGCCGGCTCCGTTGCCCGGGCTCATCAACTGGCTTTCATCGTCTTCGATGACGTGGAGCATCGGCGGGTCGTAACACATCGACCCGGAAACATCGAGCACGACGGCGATATCGAGCACCTGGGCTTCGGCGTCACCCTCGGCCGAGACGTGCCACTTGTCCACGCCGAAGAATTTGGCGAACCAGGTGGGGATGTCCGCCTCGCCCCGGACGCGGATGCGCTTGTTTCCTGGCGGATACGAGACCGTGAATGTGACGTTCTGGCCGGACGACTGGATGAAGCCGGAATTGTCGACCCAGTACTGGGCCGCCGTGGCCTCAGCCTGCGTCTGGTTCGGCATGTCCTGCGCGGCCGCGACGGCCGCCGCATCGACGCCGGCCTGCATCGCCGTCCGCGCCCACACGTAGCGGCCGACGTCGATGCTCATGGCCACGAAGCCAATGAGGATCATGAACATGAGGCCGAACATGGGCAGTGCCTGTCCAGCCTCTTCTTCTGATTTGCGTTGAAGCAGCGATCGCAGCATCGACAGCCTCCGGGGTCCTTGGGGTGATTATTCGAGCCGCATCGAGGTGTGCGCCGTGATGGTCGGCTCACCGATGCTTCCCCCGGTGGCGATGTTGATGATGTCGCCAATGGGGGTGACGTAGTCGAAGTCGTACGTCAGGTCGATGGAGACGGCTTCTCCGCGGGGCCCCTGGACGTTCGTCTTCGAAATGGTGAGCTTCGCCGGGTTCAGCCCGCAGTCGGTCGGGTAGCTATCGCAGAAGCTGTCGTAGATCCGCTGGTCGATGGTCGCGGCGTCGGACTGGACAGCGGCGATGCGGGCGCCTTCGCGTGCGGCATTGGTGACGAGCAGCCACGTATAGAACCCGCGCCCGAACTCGACCAGGCCGAAGAGGAGCATGAGGAAGCACGGCAGGATCATCGTGAACTCTACGAGGGCTTGCCCGGCCTCCGTGTGACGCAACCGCCCGAAGAGCCGCCTGACCGGCCCGCGTCGAGTGGGAGAAACAGGAGCGGCATCGATTTCAAGGTCCACGCTCATCCGCCTTTCGTGAGAGGCTCGGTGTGACCGAGATGGCGAAAAAGGGGTGGGTCGACCGTGGTCGCCCACCCCCTTCCCTGTGGTGTGCCCCGGCTCGCGCCAGGAAAGTGCTTAGATGGAGCCGGCGACCCGGTTGAGGGCCGTGGCGATGTTGCCGCCGAGCAGGGTCAGCGCGGCGATGCAGACGATGGCGATGAGGGCGAGGATCAGGCCGTACTCGGCGAGGCCCTGGCCTTCTTCGCGGGCGGCCTGGTACTTCGCGACCTTGCTCAGCGCCCAGTTCTTCATCTTGGACATGTTGGTTCTCCTACCTCTTTCCTGGTTTGGGGCTGTTCCACCCCGTGGGTGTGCCGGCCCGGCGTCGCAACCCTGCCTCCCCTGGCCCCCTGGCCAGTTGTCCCTCGCATCGCGGTGGCGACTCTCGTCTCCGAGTTGGCCATCGCCGCCGCTCTGCTCCGGACCGGGCGCTTTCGTCGGTGAAGCTATTGGCTATTTCGACCTGCTTCACGGGGCCTAAAGACGAGTCACCGGCTGTTCACCGTGTTGTCTCCCGGGTCCCCGGGCGCCTGCCGGAAGCCCCTCGCCTTACCAATCGAGCTGGATGTGCCGAATCTTTAGAGGGACGTTCTGGCCCGAAGTTCGTGGCTGTTCCAGGAGTTCACCGAATGGCTGTTTCGCTCGCTGCCGGCGCACCCGCCGTGGCAAATCCCTGGCTCCGTCGCCGCTCGTACCTGCAGGATGCCCTGCTCGTTTGCGTGAGCGGCCTGTTTTTCTACGTGCATCTGGGCCACGCGATCCGGGAAGCCAGCGCGACGAACCTCTTCTTCGCAATCGAACAGGGGGTGCTCGTTGGCGTCTTCCTCTCCAGGAGGCGGACGACCACCACTTCCCAGCGGCCGTGGGACTGGTTCGTCGCCACGATCGGCGGATGGGGAGCGCTGGCGCTGCAGCCGGACGAAGCAACGGGCTTGCAGGCGGTTGCCGGCGCCAGCGTCCAGGTCGTCGGGTTGTTCCTGGTGACGGTGTGCCTCCTCAACCTCGGCAAGAGTTTCGGCGTGGTCGCAGCCAACCGGGGATTGAAGGTGCGCGGGCCCTACCGGGTCGTACGGCATCCGGTGTACGCGTCGCACCTGGTAACGCAGCTGGGATTCGTGCTCGCTAACCCCGGGTTGGCCAACGCAGCTGTCGTACTGACCGTCACGCTCTTCCAGGTCCTCCGGATCCGCGCCGAAGAGCGAGTCCTCACTGAGACGGCCGACTACGTCTCGTACGCCCGGACCGTCCGGTGGCGGCTCCTGCCGGGGGTCTACTAGTGGCACCGCCGGCGGAGAGCTACTGGTCGCGCCAGAAGAAGGCCCTCGTCCCGTTCGCGCTCTGGGGGGCGTATGGCCTCTTTTTCGCCGGGCACGTCCTGTTCCGGTCGGCGGGAGACGAGCTGCTGTCCTGGCGGAGCGCCGAAGCAGCGGACCGGTTCTTCACCGGCGGAAACCCCTCGCTATGGCTTCAGCAGCAGTGGCACTCCGGGCAGACCAGTGCGCTCGACCGTACGGCTACCGCTGCCCACATCCTCTGGTTCCTCTTCCCACTCGCGGCGGGGCTGGCCATCACGGTCTTTCGCCGCGATCTTCTTGTCCGCTATCTCATCTGGCTCACGGTGACCTGGTACGCGGCCGACGTGTTCTTTCTCCTCGTCCCAACGATGCCGCCCTGGATGGTCGAACCGGAGATCAGTCGCATCCTCTACTCCGCCGGGTGGATCGAGTATGCCAGCCACGATTCGAACCCCGTGGCGGCCTTTCCGAGCCTTCACGCAGCGGTCCCCGCGGTGATGGCGGCATTCTTCCGGGTGCACTGTCCTCACCGGCGCTGGCCGGTGGTGGTTTGCGGCGCCTTCTCCCTCTGGGTCGGGGTGGCTGTCATCTACCTCGGCGAGCACTGGGTGGTCGACGTGGCTGCGGGATATGCGCTGGCAGCGGCAATAGCCTGGGGACTGACCCGACCGCCGGTTGCGGCGCTTACCGCCCGCGTCTTTGGCGGCCATGCCTCCTTGCAGCTCCGGACGCCGCAGTTCGCCGCGCCCCAACCAGGCACGCCGGGCGTTTGACCTGCCCACCCACCAGCCCCTCCCCGAACCCCTCCGCGAAGCTGCTTAGGGCACGAGCAGCAGGTCCACCAGCGCGGGCAGGGCGACGCCCGCCGGGGCGCGGACGATGACGTCCGCGATCGGGGTGAGGGCCGTTTCTTCGGGGTTGATTTCAATGAGGGGCGCGCCCCGCCGCTTCGCCATGATCGGGAAGTCCGCCGCCGGGTACACCACCGCGCTCGTGCCGACGGTCAGGAAGAGGTCCGCCTTAAGCGTCTGGCGATAGCACTCGTCGAGGGCGTCTTTCGGGATGGGCTCGCCGAACATCACGACGTCGTTCTTCTCGATCCCGCCGCACTCGGGGCAGGTGGGCGGGAGCGAGTCGAGGTTCACGGAGTCCAGCCTGTAGCGCAGCCCGCAGGACATGCAGCGCACCTTCGAGCGGTTCCCGTGGATCTCCGTGATGTTGCGGCTGCCGGCCAGGTTCTGGAGGTTGTCGATGTTCTGGGTAATGACGTGGGCGAGGCGGCCCATGTGCTCGAGTTCGGCCATGGCGTAGTGGCCGGCGTTCGGCACTGCGCGGTCGATCGCTTCCGAGAATTCGGACCCGCCGACCTTGTGTTCCAGCGCATGGCGCCACCATGCTGCCGGGTCCTGGCAGAAGAGGTCCCAGCCGTCGATCGTGGGTTCGCCGAACCGCGTCCAGACGCCACCCGTGCCGCGGTAGGTAGGGATGCCGCTCTCCGCGGAAAGCCCCGCCCCGGTGAGGGCGACGGCATGGATGCTCCGGCGCAGGAGCGCAGCCGCTTTGCGGATAGCCAAATCGAACTCTTCGCTGCTCATGCGCCGCCTCCCGCCAGCATCTCTGGCGTGGGAAGGTGGAAGTCCAGCTCGTCCATGAACGCCTTCAGTTCCTTTTTCCGCCGGGGTGCTTTCCAGCCGAGTTCCTTGCCGGCGATCTCCGCCACAGTCTCGGCGCAGCAGAGTCCGCGGCAGGCCGCCCAGGAAATCCCCGTCCTCCGCAGCATGATGTCGGCCAGCGTCTCCACGTGCTCGTTGCGTGCAACATAACGAACTTCGCCTGCAATTGCGCCGGCGTGCTCGCAAAGAGCGTCCTGTCCGCCCGTCAGCGCATCCGCGATGCCCGCACCGTAGATGCGGAGGTGCTGCTTTTGTTTGAGGGTGAGTGGGGCCGCGCGGAGGACGTCGGCCCAACCGGGTGCGCCGGGGCCGGGCTCATCGCGTTTGCGCGGCGGGTCGAGCAGCCTTGCGACCTCCCGGGCGAGCGGCCTGAACGTGCTCAGTTTCCCGCCAACAAGGCTGAACATCCCGCGCGGGCCGCCGTGACTGGCGTGGTCGATGACCTTGTGGCGCCGGCTGATCGCCGCCTCCGGCCCGCCCGCGACACGCTGGAGCGGCCGGAGCCCGGCGTACGCATACCGGATCCGTTCCCGCGTGATCTGGCGGCCGGGCATCAACTCTTGCGCTTCAGCAAGCAGGTAGTCGATGTCCTCCGCCGTTGGCCGGATGGACCCCGGGTCGCCTTCGAAGCGGTCGTCGGTGGTCCCCACCAGCAGGAGGTCGCCTTGCGGCACGGCGAAGAAAACACGCCCGTCGCTCTTCGCGGTGGAAAACACAGCGTCGCGGCCCAGCGGCTCATCCAGCTCGACGACGATGTGGGTGCCGCGCGTGAGGCCCAGCAGTTCGATGCCCGGCAGTCCACCCGCCCGGTTCACCGCGTCGACCCATGGGCCGGCCGCATTGATCACCGCCCGCGCGGGCACCTCGAACGCCTCGCCCGCCCGCTCCACTTCCACGCCGCTGACGGCGCCGGTCCTGGCGAGGATCCGGGCGACGCGCGTGTGGTTGAACACGGCCGCGCCCTGGCGCTCGGCCGCGAGGGCCAGCTCGAGCGCGAGACGTTCCGGCGAGTGGATGCGGGCGTCGTAGAAGCTGAAGCCGCCCGCAGTCACGTCCGGCAGGTAGGGGGCCATCTCGATCAGCCGGTCGCGGCTCCATGCGCGGTGTCCCGGCACTCCCCCACGGAACGCCAGCAAATCGTATGTCGCCAGCCCCGCCCGGATTTGCCAGCCGGGCCGCCGGGACCATGGCAGCATCGGCAGGAAGAAACGCTGCGGCGTGACCAGGTACGGGCGCGTGCGGAGCAGCCATGCGCGCTCGCGCAGAGACTCAAAGACGAGGCGGATATCGCCGTGTTCGAGGTAGCGGAGGCCGCCGTGGATCAGTTTGGTTGAACGCCAGGTGGTGCCGAAGCCGAAGTCGCTGGCTTCGAAGAGCGCGACGCGGAGGCCGCGCGCTGACACTTCTTCGGCGACGGCACACCCGTTGATCCCGCCGCCGATGACGACGGCGTCGAGGGGAGGCCCGGCAGCCAGGTCCGCGAGCGTCACTCCTCCGCCCACCGGAGCGTGCGTTCGACCGCTTTCCGCCAGCGGCGCAGCCTGTGGTGGCGCTCGGCGGAGCTGATAGCGGGTTCGAACACGCGGTCGGTTTCCCACAACGAGGCGACCTCCTCATTGGAAGCCCAGACGCCCGCCTCCAGGCCGGCGAGGGCGGCGGCGCCGAGGGCGGTGGTCTCGATGTTGGCCGGGCGCCGCACAGTCAGGCCGCTGAAGTCCGCCTGCAGCTGCATGAGCAGGTTGTTGCGGGAAGCGCCGCCATCGACGCGCAACTCGGTGATGGGGGCGGGCAAGTCCTGGTTGATCACCTCCAGCAACTCCGCGCTCGAGAGGGCGATCGCCTCGAGGGCCGCACGCGCAATATGCGCGGAGGTAGACCCCCTTGTGAGGCCAAGGATGGCGCCCCGGGCGTGTGGGTCCCAGTCGGGCGCGCCCAGGCCCGTGAAAGCCGGCACGATCGTAACGCCCCCTGCATCCGGCACTCTGGAGGCAAGCCCCTCGATGTCCTCGCTGCGTTCCACCAGGTGGAGCTCGTCCCGCAGCCACTGGACGAGTGCTCCCCCGACGAACACGGAGCCCTCGAGGACGTACTCGGGACCGGTCGGGCCCGCCCCGGCGCCGATCGACGTGAGCAAACCCGCCGTGGAGTGGATTGGTTGCCGCCCGGCGTTGGCCAGCAGGAAGCAGCCAGTGCCGTAGGTGTTCTTGGCGACGCCGGGCACGAAGCCTCCCTGGCCGAAGAGGGCGGATTGTTGGTCCCCCGCGACGCCGCAGATGGGGAGCTTGACGCCCATGACCGCTTCGTCCGTCGCGCCGAAGAGCGATCGCGAGGGCTGAGCCTGGGGGAGCACCGCGCGGGGGACGTCCAACAGGTCGCAAAGGTTGTCGTCCCAGCGGCCGCGGTTGATGTTGAACAACAGGGTCCGGCTGGCGTTCGTGAAATCGGTGACGTGACGGCGGCCGCCGGTGAGCTTCCAGATCAGCCAGGAATCCACTGTCCCGGCGGCGAGTTTGCCGGCTCGCGCCTCCTTTGCGAGTTCGGGATAGGTTTCGAACAGCCAGCTGAGCTTCGTGCCCGAAAAGTAGGGATCGAGCTTCAGGCCGGTGGCGTTGGCGACCGCCTGCTCGTGGCCGGCGGCCCGCAGGCGCTCGCAGATCGGGGCGGTCCGGCGGTCCTGCCAGACGATGGCGTTGTGCAATGGTTCGCCGGTGTCGCGGTCCCAGACGACGACCGTTTCCCGCTGGTTCGTGAGGCCGATGGCCGCGACTTCGCTGATCGCGAGGCCTGCCTGGGCGAGCGCGATGCCGATGGATTCGAGGGTCGTGGTCCAGATCTGTACAGGGTCGTGCTCGACCCACCCGGGCTGCGGGTAGATTTGATCGATGGGCTGCTGGCCGGTGCCCACAACCTCGCCGGAAGCATCGACGATGAGGGCGCGCGACGACGTGGTGCCCTGGTCGATGGCGAGGATGTAGCGAGGCTGCACGAACTCCAAGTATACGAGCGGTGTGCTCCAGCCACCTATTCCCGCCAGCGCCCTGCGCGCGCCTCCCGCGCCGCCCGCTCCGCCGCGCGGAAGCGTTCGACGTACTTCACGTCGGGCGGGAACGTTGCCACCGACGCGAGACCCTCCCGGAGCAGGATTTCGTTCACGAGGGTCCCGTCCGGGAGCCACACGTACCGGAGCAAGCGTCCGAAACGGTCGGTTTGAGACACGTCTCTTTCGAGGCAAACCCTGCGATCGCGGACGAGTTCTTCGTTGCGCTCGGCGGCGTCGGCCGCAAACGGTTCCGGGCCGCCCGCCTCGGTGGTGAGTTCCGGGGTGTCTATCCCGATATAGCGCACCCGGACGTCGTCCGGGCCGTCCTCGAGGTCGGCCCGGACAGTGTCGCCATCGGAGACGCTGCGGACGGTCGCGATCTGGCAATCAACGCCATCCGGGAGGAGCCAGGACTCCCGGCCAGGGTCGCCCCCGGTTTCGCATGCCGTCGCTCCCAGCGCCATCACGATTGCGAGCCCGGCGAGGAACGCGCGCATGGCCGCCACGATACCGGAGCCGCGCTTTCCGGCCCTCCGTCGGCCCGTCGCCGCGCGGGCGGTGGGCGAGTAGAGTTGCGGCACCAACCCAGCCACGAGGGCTCGCCATGGAATTTCGCGATACTCCCGAAGAAGCCGTTTTCCGGACAGAGGTCCGGTCGTTCATCAAGGAAAACCTGCCGCCCGTGCTGAAGGGCGTATCCGCTTTCGAACAGCCAGACGACCCGGAGATCGACGCAGCGATGAAGCAGTGGCGCTCCGCCGTCGGGAAGAAGGGGTGGACGGCGCCGCACTGGCCGAAGGAGTTCGGGGGCGCCGGGATGAGCGTGACCGAGCAGTTCGTGTACAGCGAAGAGATGGCCAACGCCCGCGCGCCCCAAACGGGAGGCTCCGGTGTGCAGATGCTCGGCCCCATCCTGATCCGCTACGGCACCGAGGAGCAGCAGAAGGAGCATTTGCCCCGGATCACATCGGGCGAGGTGACCTGGTGCCAGGGCTACAGCGAGCCCGGCTCAGGGTCGGACCTCGCTTCGCTGCAGACCCGGGCCGTCCGCGACGGAGACGACTACGTGGTGAACGGGCAGAAGATCTGGACTTCCGGCGCGCACCGCGCGGACTGGATGTTCCTGCTCGCGCGGACGGACCCGAATGCACCCAAGCACCGCGGCATCTCGATGCTGCTCATGGACATGAAGAGCCCGGGCATCTCGGTGCAGCCGCTGATCACACTCGCAGGCGACCACGTCTTCAACCAGGAGTACTTCGACAACGTGCGCGTCCCGGCGAAGAACATCGTCGGCGAGGAGAACCGCGGCTGGTACGTGGGGGCCGCCCTGCTCGACTTCGAACGGAGCAATATCGCGGGGGCAATCGGCCATCGCCACTTCGTGGACGATATCGTGGCAATGGTGAAGGAGGCCCCGCCCTCGACGGGGGTGCGGCACCGCCTCAAGCGGGTGCGGAATGAGCTGGCCGATCGTGCCGTGGAGGCGGAGATCGCGCGGTTGATCAGCTACCGGCTGATCAGCATCCAGAAGCGCGGCGGGGTGCCCAATTATGAGGCTTCGATGAGCAAGAACTTCGGCGCCGAACTGGGCCAGCGCATCGCTTCGACCGGCATGCACGTGCTCGGGATGCTCGGGGGGCTGCACCACAAGTCGCCGAAGGCGCTGCTCAAGGGGCGCATCACCCATGCGTACATGTCGTCGGTGGCGAGCACGATCGCGGCCGGGACCAGTGAGGTGAACCGGAACGTCATCGCCACCCGGGGGCTCGGCCTGCCGCGCAGCTAATCGCTCCCGCGCCGGCGAACTGTGGGCCAGTTCATGTGCAGCCGGCGCCCGGCGAGTCCACCATCCAGAAAGCGCACCGCCGGCGGCATGGGCGCGTGCGCGGATGGAGGTGCAGGTGGACCGTCAGTCCTGGTTGCAGGTCATCGACGAGATTGGCCCCGGGTTCGCGCAGGGCGCCGAAGAGCGCGATGCGAACGATGCATTCGTGGCTGGCCACTACCCCGTGCTGAAGGAGCGCGGGATCGTCTCCGCGCTGGTACCGGAAGAATGTGGCGGCGGTGGCGCGTCGTACTCCGACATGGCGGCCATGCTCCGCCGACTGGGCTACTACGACAGCTCGACGGCCCTGGCGCTCTCGATGCACCAGCACCTGGTGGCCGCGCAGGTGTTCAACCACCGCAACGGGCGGCCGGCCCCGCTCCTCCCCAGGGTCGGGAACGAAAAGATCGTCCTGGTAAGCACCGGCGCACGCGACTGGCTCGAGTCCAACGGGACCGTCGAAAAGGTCGATGGAGGCTTCCGCGTTTCGGCGCGCAAATCGTTCGCCAGCGGCAGCCCGGCGGGCGCGGTCGCAGTCACGAGCGCGCCGTACGACCATCCTGCGGAAGGCCCGCAGGTGCTGCACTTCGGCGTGCCGTTGAACGCCGAAGGCGTTTCGCTGCACAACGACTGGCAGACCCACGGCATGCGCGCGACAGGGTCGCAGACGATCGTCATGGACCGGGTATTCGTGCCCGAGGCTGCGATCTCGCTCGCCCGCCCGCGGGCCGGGTTCGCCGCCATCTTCAACGTGGTCGCCGGCGTGGCCATGCCGTTCATCACCGGGGTCTACGTGGGCGTCGCCGAGAAAGCCGTCGAAATCGGACTGAGTCTGGCAAAGAAGCGGGCGAACGATCCTGCCGTGCAGTTCGCCGCGGGCGAAGCGATGAGCGCCCTGAAGGTAGCTCAAACGCTCCACGATGAGCTGGTCCGGATGGCGAACGACCTGGACTTCACGCCCGCCGTCGAGAACTCCAGCCAGGTGTTCATGCTCAAAGCGAGCGCGGCGGCCCACGCGAAGAAGGCGGTCGAGGCTGCCATGGACGCAAGCGGGGGCGCCGGTTTCTACCGGGTCAACGGCCTCGAGCGGCTCCTCCGCGACGTCCGGGCGAGCCACTACCACCCGCTCCCGGAGAAGCAGCAGCTTCTCCTCAGCGGGCGCCTCGGGCTAGGGCTGGAGGCCGTCTAACGGTCGCAGGCAGTTCCGCGCTCTTCTCCCCGCCAGGAGAGGCGCCTGCAGAGCCTACTTCTTCGCCTCGAGGACGGTCAGCCGTTCTTTGAGCTTGGCGTTCTCGTCGCGGAGCTTCTCGAAGTCCTCGCGAAGCTTCTTCACTTCGTCGTCGGTCCCGGCGCCCTTGCGGAGGGCCAGCGCGTTCTCGCGCGCCATCCGCACTCCGCGGCCGTCGAGCTCGCGGGCGGCCATCCGTTCGAGGGCGGGCACCTGCGAGTCGTCCTTGAGGGTCTTGAGGGCGTTCGTTGCCGCTATGCGTACGCGGAAGTCCGGGTCTTCCAGGTACTCCGCGATTTCTTCGCCGAGCGCCTTTTGCCGCGCGGGGAAGTACTGGCCGAGTTTCGCCAGCCCAAGGACGGCGGGCGGCCGGCCCTGGAAGGGCTGGCCGTACTTCGCCACCCGGGTCAACACTTCAAACCCAGCCTCGCGCCGCAGTTCCACCAGGCCGTCGATGCAGCCCACGCGGACCACCTGCCGGAACGAGGGCCGGTCCATGTTCTGCTTGAGGACGGCGAGGGAGTCATCCAGCCTGAGCTTGCCGATGCTCCGGCAAGCTTCCCCTTCGACGAACCAGGACTGGTCGCGGCGGGCGATGGGCGCCAGCGCATCGAAGACTGTCCGGTCACCGCGGAATTCTCCGAGGGCCGCAACCACTGCGCGCTTCGCTTTCAGGTTGCGCACGGCCAGGCAACGCAGGAGCGCGTCGCGCGAAGCAGTAGTGCGGATCTCCCCGAGGGCCTTCGCTGCGGCAGCCTGGCAGGCCCAGAAGCGGTCTTCCATCACCGCGCGCTCCAGGGCCGCGATGGCCTCGGCGCCGCCCTTCTTGCCGAGCTGCTCGGCGGCGAAGCGCCGCCCGCAGATGTCGTCGTCGTCCCGCAGTTGCAGGCGCAGTTCGCCGACCGACTTATCGAACTCGATCTCCTTCATGATCCCGCCGTAGGGGTCGAAGCGGCAGAGGTCGGGTTTCTGCGGTACCGGGAAAGCGAAGGTGTGGGCCTCCTCGCTGACCTCGACGTGGAAGGACCACGGGCGTTGCCGGCCCTTGCGGAAGTCAATCGTCAGGGGCATCCGGAAGATCGGTGTCCCGTCCGAGGTTGACTGTGTCTGTTTCACCGAGACGGTGGCGAGCTTCTTGTCGTCGTCGTAGGACCAGGAAACCTTGAACTTCGGATGGCCCGGCCTGTACACCCACTGATCGAAGAACCAGTCCAGGTTCCGGCCGGTCTCGGCGGCGAACGCATCGGCGAGGTCCTGGGTGATGACGTTGCGGTCCTGGTTCTCTCGCACATAGCGCTGGAGCGAGCGGAAGAACTGGTCGTCGCCAACCAGGGCGCGGAGCATCCCCAGCACCACCGACCCCTTCTCGTACAGGTGGCGGTCGAAGAGGTCGATCGGCTCGTGGAACACGTTGGTGACGATCGGCCGGCGATAGCGCTCGCCCAGGTAGAGCTCGGTGTTCTCGATGAGGTCCCAGCGGTAGTGGTTCAGGCCGAGGTGGTGCTCGTCCCAGAGCATTTCCAGGTAGGTCGCAAAGCTCTCGTTGAGCCAGCCATGCGCCCAGTCGCGGCAGGTGAGGAGGTCGCCGAACCACTGGTGGGCGAGTTCGTGCGAGATGAGCGGGTCGCTCGTGAAGTCGCGGGCCGCCTTGCGGTCGACCAGGATGTTCTCGGTCATCGTGGTCGCGCTGGTGTTCTCCATCCCGCCGAAAACGAAGTCACGGACGACGACCTGGGAATACTTCGTCCACGGGTACTTCGAATCGAACAAACGCTCGAAGAGCCCGACCATTTCCGGCGTATTGGCGAAGGTGCGTGTCGCATCGTCGACGTGTTGCGGCTCGACGAAGTAGTCGATCGTGAGCCCGTCCTTCGAGGCATCGATCCGCGCGAACTCACCTGCCACGAGGGTGAAGAGATAGGTGCTGTGGGGCCGGTCCTGGTGCCAGTGGAACCGGCGCGTCCCGTCGCGGTTGGCCTTGTCCTCCAGCAACCGGCCATTGGAGAGGGCGTACCAGTTGCCGGGCACAGTGACGATCACTTCGCTCGTCTGCTTCTCGCTCGGGTGGTCGAAGCAGGGAAGCCAGTAGCGTGTGTCCTCGTCCTGGCACTGCGTCCACACCTGGACCGGCTTGTCCGGGTAGCCTTCGTCCGGCCCGATAAAGTACATGCCGATGCGAGGAGCTGCGCTGTAGGCGATGCCCACCGCCACGTCCTGGCCCCGTTTGCGGCCTTCACCCAGGTCGACCCGGAGTTTCGCCCCGTCGTACCAGAACTCGGCGGGCTTCCGGGCCACGATCACCGCGGCGATGTCGAGGTCGATGCCGTCGAATTCAACGTAGCGCGTGCCGTCGTTCAGCGGCGCGACCGTATGGGTGACCGTCCCGGAGACCCGCTTCCCGTAGACATCCAGGCGGACCTCGATCTTGCTGTGCTTCACGTCGACGACGCGGTCGCGCGCCCAGACGGGCCGGTCGCCGGGCAGGGCGTGCGCGGGCGTCGACGGCTCATCGGCGAGCCTCCCGCAACTGATGCGTTCTCCGTAGAAGGTCATGTGGGGCGCTCCGGGGATGTGTCCAGCGATCCTAGGGCGCGGCGGGAACAGGGAACAGGGAACAGCGCGCTAACTGTTCGCGGCTTTCCTCAGCCACTCCAGCACTTCCGCGGCGTGGGTCTCCGGCTTCACCCGCGGCCACACCTTCGCCACCCTGCCCTCGGGGTCCAGGACGACGGTGGAGCGGATGATGCCCTCGTAGGTCCTGCCGTAGTTCGTCTTCGGGCCGAATGCGCCGAAGGCTTTCGCCATGGTGTTCCCTTCGTCAGCGAGCAGGGTGAAGGGGAGTTCGTACTTGCTCGCGAACTTCTGGTGCGAAGCTGCGCTGTCGCCGCTGACGCCGATGACCTTCGCGCCCGCCGCTTCGAGGGCGGCGAAGTTGTCCCGGAAGCTGCAGGCTTCCTTCGTGCAGCCCGGCGTGTCGTCCTTCGGGTAGAAGTAGATCACGGTCCACTTGCCCTTGAGGCTGTCGCGTGAGACGACGTTGCCCGCCTGGTCCTTCACCGCGAAGTCGGGTGCGAACTCGCCAACTGCCGGGAATGCCATCGCCGTTTGCTCCTTCGAAGCTGCTTTCGCCCGGCGCTCAGCCGGACAGCCTTTGCGCGAGGCCGATGAGGGCCATGTTGGGGGGAGGGTGCCGGCGGGTGACAACCTCGCGCAGCGGCACCTCCACCGAGACGCCGCCCTGGCGGCCGACCATGAAGCCGGTCCGCCCTTCGAGCAACCCGCTGACGGCCATCGCCCCGGCCTCGGAAGCCACGAGGCGGTCGCGCATGGTCGGCCGGCCCCCGCGCTGGATATGGCCGAGCACGACCACCCGGTATGGCTGCCCGAGCGCCTTACCCACCCGTTCCCCGACCGCGAAGGCGCCGCCGGCTTCGTCACCCTCGGCTACCACGACGATGTGGGAGCGCTTGCCGCGCGCCGTGGAAGCGCGGATCTGCTCGATGAGGATGGCCAGTTCCGCCTCCTGTTCCGGGACGAGGACGCCCGCGGCCCCGCCCGCCACGGCCGTGTGCAGCGCGATCGCGCCGCTGGTCCGGCCCATGACTTCGACGAAGAACATCATGCCGGTGGATTCGCTCGTGTCGCGCACCTGGTCGATTGCCAGCACGGCCGTGTTGACCGCGGTATCGAAGCCGATGGACTCGTCGGTCCCGTAGACGTCGTTGTCAATCGTGCCGGGGATGCCCGCGACGGCGACGCCACATTCGTCCTGGAGGGCGAGCGCCCCGCGAAAGCTGCCATCCCCCCCGATGACGATCAGGCCATCGATGCCGTCCCGCTTCATCTGCCCGGCAGCTTCGCGGCGCACGCCTGCCTCGTGGAAGGCCGGGCACCTCGACGTGCCGATGATGGTGCCCCCGCGCTGGATGATGTTGCCGACGGCGCGGTCGTCGAGTTCGCTGTAGCGGCCGGCGACGAAGCCCGTGAACCCGTCCAGGTAGCCGACGACGCTCACTCCCTCCCTCGATGCGGTGCGCACCGCGGCGCGCACCGCCGCGTTCATCCCCGGTGCGTCTCCGCCGCTCGTCAGGATGCCGATGCGCTTCATGCGCTCAACTCTCGCCTGTCGGCGTGCTCGGTGGCAAGGCGGCGCCGCCGGCAGGAGGCCGCGCTTCGATCCGCAGGATGCGGGGGTGATGGAGGTCCCCGTTGTCGACCACACAGTGCGCCGCGTCGCTTGGTGCGTAGCGCGAGTGGTAAAGGTCGTCGCAGGCCGTCCAGAAGGTCTCGTAGCGGTGGCGGATGTCGGTGCCAGGGTCGGCCCAGGCGGGGTCTCTGGCGACGGCGCGTTCGACCATGGTCGCGGCATCAACCTCCAGCCAGATGCGGTAGTCCCACAGGTCCCGGAGTGCCGGCATGAAGCCATGGCCGGCATCGGAAAGGAGGATCGCGTCTTCGGGGACTGCGACCCACTCCTCGGGGTAGGGCTCATCGAGGTACGAATTGAACCAGCGCGCGAGGATGCGCCTGGAGCCGCCCGGGCCGAGCGGATCGAGGACAAACCGGCGGAAGGCCGCGTAGTCCAGGCCCTCGGCGAGGCGCAGCTCCGGGGTCCACTCGCCGCGGATCGAGCGCCGCCTGTGTCCGGGGCGATGAAAGCCGTCGATCGAAACACGCACGACGTGGACCCCGCGCTGTTCGAGCAGGGCGACGAGTTCGTCTGCCAGGGAGGTCTTGCCGGCCGCGGACCGGCCATCGATGCCGGCCCGGAGGGGATGGGGTGTGGCGGCCGCCGCAGCCAGGAGCTGTTCGGCCAGCCGGTGGAGCACGCGTGTGCGCGCAGCGGACTGCGGGACGTCCACAGCCGGATGGTACCCCCATTGTGGGCACGCGCGGATGAGAAAGGTACTTTCGCCGTGCGTTGCCCGCCGGGTGAGGCGTTCGTAGCATCCTTCGGCATGGGAGAACAATTGGCGCGGTTCGGACGGAAGCGCCTGGTCGCGGTGGCCGGGGCGGTGGTGGCGATGGCCCTGGCCTCACTCGGCATCCTGCTCGTCGCGGCAGGTAGCGGTGGGGGAGAATCGGCGGCCCAAGAACCGACGCCCACCTCGCCGGCGCCGGCTTCTACCGCAACGGCGACAGCCACCGTCGAAACTTCGCCCACACCCATCGCGCACGCGGCCATCCTGGATGGCATGCCGATGACGGACGCGGAGTGGGCGGCCCGCAAGGACACCCTGCCGATCGCCGTGATGATCGACAACACGTCGGGCGCCTACCCTCACTACGGGCTCGACAAGGCGGACATCGTGTACGAGGCGTTCGTGGAGGGCGGAATCACCCGCCTGATGGCCGTCTACTGGCGGCAGGATGCCGGCAAGATCCTTCCGGTGCGCTCCGCCCGGACGCCGTTCCTGGTGTGGGCCACCGAACTCGATGCGATGTACGGACATGCCGGCGGGGCGATGACCGACAACGACGCCAACGCCATCGGGCAGATCTTCGAGTGGGGCGTGCGGGACCTCAACGCCTTCTCCGACATCTCGAGCAGCTACTACTACCGCGACAGCGAGCGGCACGGGCCGTACGACCTCGCGACGAGTACCGGGTATCTGCGCGAGGCGGCGGAGCGGCTCGGGTACGCGGGCCCGGCCAAGGTTGAAAGCTGGCGCTTCCGCGAGCCCGGCGCCACGCCGCCTGCGGGGACCCCCGCCCGGGGCGTCGAGATCGACTTCCAGGGCCGGCTGTACTCGTGGCAGTACATCCAGTGGAAGTGGGACGCGGCGCGCCAGCGCTACCTCCGCTTCCAGTTCGGCGGCCCCCATCTCGACGCGGCCACCAATGAGCAGCTCGCGTTCACGACCGTCATCGTGATGGAGGTTGAGTCGAGCGTGGTCGATGAAGCGGGGCACGTCCTCCTCGAACAGGTGGGCAGCGGCGAGGCGACGATCTTCACACGTGGCCAGGCCTACCCCGTGACCTGGAAGAAAGAGTCCCGGGAGGCGCGGACGCGCTACTTCGACGCTTCCGGTCAGGAGTTCGTGTTCGAGCGCGGGCCGATCTTCGTGGAAGCGCTCAGCCAGCAGAGCCGCTTCGCCTTCTTCGATGATGCGGCGAAACTGCCGGCCATGCCCGAGTACTCACCCCCGCCGCCAGGCGAGGGACCCGTCGCAGGCGACCCGGAGCAGGGGACGCCGACGCCCGGCGCGACTGAGACCGCGACGCCGTCGTCCACGCCTACGCCCGGCCCGCCCACGGCGACGCCGACGCCGGCAGGCACCCCGACACGGACGCCAACCCCGACCGAGACGGCTACGCCGACGCGCGACCCAACGTTCTGACTGTGCAGACGGTGGTGACTACTGGGGGTTGTGACCGTTGCGCTTCACACACACGTGCCCTCCGGGATCCATGGGCGCCGTGCAGAGGGGGCAGGGCGGCCGGCCGGCGGCGACCACGGTGGAGATCTGGCGGCGCAGTTCGAAGGCGTCGCTGAAGCCGAAGCTCATGTTCACCGAGGTCGTGTCGTCGTCTTCCGGCCCGTCGGCGGCGATCAGGACAAGGCGCCTGTTTTCGCGGTCGAGGCCCATCGAGAGTTGCGCCAGGCGGAACTCCAGCGACGGGTTCAGCGGGAACACCGGTGGTTCCGGGGCGTCGTCCAGGGGGCGGGCCTGGTACTCGAAGCCCTCGTCACGCAGCACGCTCTCGATGGCGTCGCCAAGGGCGGCGAGCTGTTCCTTTTCCAGCCAGAGGCACGCGGTATCGCCGATGTCGTTCATGGCGAGGAGCCGGAACCGCCGCTGACCGGGCTGGCCGATCGCTTCGGCGGCGATGTAGGTGAGGATGCCAAGTTCGCGGGAAGGCACGTACGGATCGTAGGGCAGGCCCCGCTTCGGCCCAACCCCGCCGATGAAGCGCATCTGCGCCGCGCGCCCCGTCACCGCCCGCGCCGGCCCGCCTTCGCGTGGTGAACGGCCCCCAGGCCGGTTCGCGGCCCGGCGTACGCGTACAATCCCCGGCATGAACAGCCCCATCGATTTCGAGAAACGCGGGCCCATCGGCCTGCTTACCCTCAACCGCCCGGAACGCCTGAACGCCATCGACCATGGCATGCTGCGGTCGCTGCGTGCCTTCTTCGATGAACGGCACCGGGACTTCGGGACGCGCGTCATCGTCATCACCGGCGCGGGCCGCGGGTTTTGCGCGGGACTGGACCTGAAGATGGACGGCGACCCCTGGCAACCCGGCGTCGGCCCCGTGCAAAACGTCCTCACGTTCCAGGAGGACATCGCCGACCTGATGGTAAAGATGCGCAACTGCCCGCAGCCGCTTATCGCCGCGGTGAACGGTCCGGCTACGGGCGGCGGGCTTTCCATCGCGATCGCCTGCGACATGCGCATCGGGACCGAGAACGCCCGGTTCGCCTGCTCCTACCTGAACCTCGGCCTCGGCGGCGCGGATGTCGGTTCGAGCTACTTCCTGCCGAAAATCGCGGGTTCGGCCCACGCCGCCGACATGCTCTATTCGGGCCGGATTGTGGATGCGGCCGAGGCCAAAGAAATGGGCCTGGTTACGCGAATTGTGCCGCAAGAGGAACTCGTCCCCACGGCCTTCGCGATTGCCGACGGGATCGTTCGCAAGGCCAGCCCGCTCGGGCTCCGCCTGACGAAGCAGGTCCTGAACGAGACCGTCACCGGGATCTCGCTGGACAACGCGCTGAAGCTCGAGAACCGCAACCAGATCCTGGCCAGCCAAACGGAAGACGCCCGCGAAGCGCGCCAGGCCTGGGCCGAGAAGCGCGAACCCGTGTGGAAGGACGCGTGAGGAACCACCGGAGGTCGCCCTGGCCCACGCCCGCGGCTCCTCCAGCGCATGCGTGCTGCCGGGAAAGCCCTCCTGAACCTTCGCGGCGCCGGGGCTGTCTCGGCGTGGGAACAAACCGGCAGGCTCGGGCGTTGTGTGGCCATGGCATTGCCATGGAGGGACCACATGCGATCGTCATTCCTCACCCTCGCGGCGCTGACCGCCGCAACCATCGCCGGGACGTTCTTCGCCACCACGCGCGCCGACGCCTGTGCCGGGCTCATCGGCTCGAACGGCGCGGTCAATCTTGGGCGGACCACGACTTTAGCCGCATACGCCAACGGCGAGGAGCACTACGTCACATCCTTCGAGTTCCAGGGCAGTGGCGGAGGCGAATTCGGTACGCTTATCCCGTTGCCCGGGGTGCCTTCGAACATCGAACGCGGCGGCGCCTGGACACTCCAGCGGCTGCAGCTCGAAACGACCCCGCAGGAAGCGCTCTTCCGGCCGCTTGCCGCGGCTGATGCCGCGGGCGCCAGCCGCTCCGTTGAAGTCCTGATCGAGACCCGCGTCGACGCCCTCGACCTGACCGTCCTGAAGGGCGGCGGACCGGCCGTCGCCGCGTGGGCAGAGGAACACGGGTTCCGCCTCTCGCCCGATGCGCCGGAAGTCCTCGACTTCTACGCTGAGCGGAGCCCGATTTTCCTCGCGGCCGTCTTCGACGGCGACGCGGCGCTTGAGCGCGGCCAGCAGGCGGGCGACGGCACGCCAGTCCACCTGACGATCCCCACGGACAACCCGTGGGTGCCACTGCGCATCCTCGCCCTGGGCAAGCAACCTTCCGACCGCGTCGAAGCCGACGTGTTCCTGCTCACCGAAGCGAAGCCGAACATCCTTCCCGGTCTGCGCAAAGGACTGACTCTCCTCCACAGCGACCCCGCGACCGGCCTGCTCCTTTCGGACCTGCGCTCCGACGACGGGATGGCGTGGGTGCCCGGCGAGATGTGGCTCACCAAAATCGGTATCGATGCCAGGGCGCGCGACCTCGACTTCGACCTGGCGGTGGAGGCCGATGGCGTCGGCAGCCCGTCGCGGGTGGACGCCGGGCTGGAGCCGCCCTCGCAGTCGATCGGCCCGGACTCCGCGTTCCAGGATGACGGCGACAACGGCCTCGTGCGCAACCTGGCGGCGTTGGCGGTTATCGGTGCGGGCGTGCTCGCCGGCAGCATCGTTATCGCGAAGTACCACCCGGTCCGGCGGCTGCCCCGGTGAGGCGCCTGCGGGTGACGATGGTTGCGGTGGCCGGCAGCCTCGTCGCTGCCGGTGCTGCGCTCGCGGCGCTTGCCGATACCGGCGCGAGTCAGCCCACCACGGAGGCGGCCATCGCCATCCACTACTCGAAGTTCCAGCCGGGGCGAGTCACCGTCCCGGCTGGCGTGCCGGTCACCTTCGTGCTGGCCAACAACGACCCCATCGAGCACGAGTGGATCGTGGGAGACGAAGCGACTCACGCGCGCCACCGGACCGGCACGGAGCCCTACCACGACCAGGTCCCCACTGAGGTGACGTTGCGGGCCTACGAGACCAGGACCACCGTCGTCGTCTTCGATGCGCCGGGCGAGTACACGTTCGTCTGCCACCTCCCCGGCCACGAGCAGTTCGGGATGAAGGGCGTGGTCCGGGTCGTCGATTAGGGGAAATCCGGGCTGGTGGCGAGTTCGTACTAAGAGGGAGGGACAGGACCAGGCGAGGGGAAAGCTCTGGCCCTGTCCCGGAGGGGACCAGCTGGCGGCGACGACGAACCTCCGCCAGCCCTCCAACTGTACTCCCGGGCCGCAAGAGCGACGTTAAGGGCCCCGCTCCGTTCCGGTAGCAGCTGCGCGCGACCGCGAACCTGCCATCCAGGCCTCGCCACGGGGTGACAGCCGGTAGCCGGTGCCCAGGCTGATCGTCAGGCCAAGGTTCTTCAGCTTTCGCACGTTGAGCTTGAATTGCAGCAGTTCCTGGCCGAGCTGCGGCGCGAGGTCGCCCGCTCGCACGGCGGGGTTCTGCGCAATCAGCGCCAGCGTGGCAGCCGTCCAGGGGCCGGACGGGCTGGCGCGGTCCAGGCGTTCGAGGCGCTTCGCGAGGTTCACAAGTTCCGCTCGAGAGAGCTCGGCCCGCGCCGCAAGCGCATCTCTCGGGTCGTCGCCCGGGGCGGGATGAAACTCGACGCGGTAAACCGGGAGGCCGTCGCTGCCGCGAAGGTCCGCGCGGAGGGCCTCAGCATCCGTATAGCCGGCGCGCCTGGCGTCTGCGTCCGAAATCGCGGCAGGGTCGACGATGCGGACGGAGTCGACAACGAGGCGGCCCGCGGCCGTGCGGTACGTGTTCCCGGCAACCGCCTGGGGCCGCTTCCAGCGCCGGAACGTGAGCGTCTGCGCGCCGCTGGCGATGCTTTCTGCGTGCCTGGCTTCGAACTGCATCAGTACGACCTCGGCAGCCCCAGCTCGTGCTGGCCGATGAAGTTCAGCACCATCTCGTTCGTCACGGGCGCGATCTTCATGACCCGCACCTCGCGCCAGTACCGCTCCACGTTGAACTCCTTCGCGTAACCAAAGCCCCCGTGCACCTGGAGGGCGCGGTCGGCGGCTTCGAAGCCCCACTCGGAAGCCAGGTACTTCGCCATGTTCGCTTCGGCGCCGCAGGGCTGGCCGCTGTCGTACAGCCAGGCCGCCTTGCGGATCAGCAGCTCGACCGTCTTGAGCTTGGCGTAGCTGTCGGCGAGCGGGAACTGGATCGCCTGGTTCTGGCCGATGGGGCGGCCGAAGACGACGCGGTCCTTCGCGTACTGCGTCGCTTTCGCGAGCGCGACCCGGCCGGTGCCGAGGGCTTCGGAGGCGATGAGGATGCGCTCCGGGTTCAGCCCGTCGAGCAGGTGGTAGAACCCGCGGCCGACTTCGCCAACCACGTCCCGCGCATCGACCGGGAGGTTGTCGTAGAAGACCTCGTTGGAGTCGACCGCGTGGCGGCCGAGCTTCTCGATCTCGCGAATGGTGACGTAGGCCGGGTCCAGGTTCGCCAGGAAGAGGGTCATGCCGTCCGTGCGCCGCGGGGAGTCCTCCGGTTTCGCCGTACGGGCGAGGAGGAGCACCTTCGAAGACTCTTTCGCCTTCGACGTCCAGACCTTCTGGCCGGAGATGATGAAGGTGTCGCCGTCCTTGCGCGCGAACGTGGTGATGCTCGGCGTGTCGCTGCCCGCTGTGGGCTCGGTGACGCCGAAGGCGACGTGCAGTTCGCCCCGGGCGGCGGCCGGGAGGGTGCGCTGCTTGAGGTCCTCCGTCCCGTGCTTTACCACGGGGTTCAGGCCGAAAATCGTCAGGTGCAGCGCCGTCGCACCGTTCATCGCGGCGCCGGAAGCCGAGACCTCCTCCAGCAGGATCGAGGCTTCGGAGATGCCAAGGCCCGCGCCGCCGTAGGCCTCGGGGATGGCGATGCCGAGCCAGCCGGCCTCGGCGAAGGCGTTGTAGAACTCCATCGGGAAACGGTGGGCGGCATCGCACTCGCGCCAGTAGGCATCATCGAAGCGGGCCGCCAGGGCCCTCGCCTGCGTGCGGATCTGTTCCTGTGCTTCAGTCGGCTGGAAGTCCATGGCAGGGGATTGTAGGGGATGGCAGGCTCGACGCCGTGGGACGCGGGCGCGGCGAGTCGGGGCTCGAACGCCGCGCCCGCCACTGGAACGCCCACCTTCGCTGGTTGCCGAGCAGGGATTCGAACCCCGACCAAAGGCTCCAAAGGCGGCGTTCTGCGCTCAGAAGCCCCGGTTGCCCAGGGCTATTCGGCCCGGCAAGTCGCGGTTGAGACGCGTGGGACGAGGCCTCTTGTCGCCTCGTTTTGGGGCAACCATGGGACGAGATGAGTGGGTGCGTCGTCTGCCGAAGTTAGGACTCAGGTGTGACGACTCGTCACCTCTTCCACGGCGGCCAGAGCGCTCTGAGGCGCCATGTCACGAACGAGATCGATGATCTCGATCCAGGTCCTGGGTTTGGAGAAGATCTCTCTTTGTAGCGTGATCACCAATTCGTCGTTTCCATAGGCTTTGGTAACCTCCTGAAACCACAGAGCGGCGTTCCCAGCCTCCACATAGAGCGAATTGCCGGCATATGACTGACGGGTTTGGGCGTCAAAGCGATTGGAGGGGTCTGGGTGGATTCGAAATTTGCCTCCGTCCGCGGCCGAGAGGTAACCACCCTTCATACCAGAAGCTTTGAGCGCCATAAGGTCAGCGAATGCTTCGTCGAATGTAGCAGGTTGATCCTTGCCCCAAAAGTGCATGAGCTCATGCGCAGTCACATACTCGGTCGCAGTTTGGGACTGTGTCTTCAATCCTATGATGATGGTCGGACCGCCTACAGTTTGGCTCGAGGTTGCGAAGCGGTCGAGGAACAACTGCACATATTTCGACGGAAATGGCAGGTTCCCGAGCTGACTGGCATTAGTGACGACGTTCCGTTTAGCCGCCTCGACCCATGTCTGGCCAGTCTCCACGGTGTAGTTCTCTTTGTTTGAGGAGGAAACGATCAAGAGCGGCTCCGAAGCGTTCGGCAACCACACATAACCAAAGGTTCCGGTCTCAATCACCTTGATGACTTCCGCCGGTGGGAAGCCGCTGAATTTGAGGATGTCGCCTCCCTGCGGATTGTTCCAAATGGGGTACTCCGTCGAGAACGTATGGTTGTTATGGTCCGCGTCCGCGGCGAACTCGGCCAACAGCACGTGTTCAATGGCAAGGGAGTCACCATACGGTCGTCCTTCCCAGAACTTGAGGACCTCGGGCGCCATCCGCCGCTTCGCCGCCGCGAGTCGTGCGCTCAAAACGTCGACAGTTGGAGTGGCCGAAGGCAGTGGCAGGGGAATCTCCGTGGCCGATGGGGGCAGGGTGCTTTCGGCGCTTGGAAGCCCCGGACCGCCAGATTGCGATTCGCCGCATCCCACCATACCGGCAGAGACTGCCGCTATGGGCAACTTCAGAAATGCCCGTCGAGACTGTGTGCGCGCATTGCTTCGAAGGCGTTCGTGAGGCACAGAATGTTCTAACCGAGCCGGCGCTGTCGTGAATGCTACTGAACGCGTAAACAGACGGAAGCGTTGCACGCCGGAATTCTATGCACTGGAAGCGCGAGAACGCTATGGTTCGCTCGCGAGCAAGGGACTCGGCCTGAGCTCCGGGTTTGCGAGCAGGCCCCGCAGTCACCGCCCAGGCCTATGGTCGGCCTCGACCACTCGATATGGAACGCCCACCTTCGCTGGTTGCCGAGCAGGGATTCGAACCCCGACCAAAGGCTCCAAAGACCCGTGTGCTACCGTTACACCACTCGGCAGGGGCAGGCGTTAGGCGTTAGGCCTTAGCTGCTAGATTAGGCCCTTCGCTAAAGGGGGTCGAGCAGGGCGAACGAGTGGCTGGCGAACGATCGCACAGGGATCTTGTCGTCTGGCAGAAGGCCGTGGACCTTTCCGTGCTCGTCTATGAAGCGGCGCGCCAGTTGCCGCCAGAAGAGCGGTTCGGACTGTGGAGCCAGCTAACGCGCGCGGCCGCATCGGTGCCAATGAACATCGCAGAGGGCAGAGGACGCCAGGGCCCGCGCGAGTTCGCCAACTTCCTCTCCATAGCGCGTGGCTCGCTTGCCGAACTCGACACGGCACTTGAGATATGCGTCCGGCTCGGCTATTTCGCTCGTCACGACATGGCTGCTATCGAAGCGCTCGCTGACGAAGTAGGCAGGATGCTGACCACCCTGGCGCTCCGCCTTCGTGAGTCTCGCGCCCGAGGCCTACCGCCCATCGCCTATCGCTGGTGCCGAAGGTGGGAGTCGAACCCACACGGGTGTTGAGCCCAACGGTTTTTGAGACCGCCGCGTCTGCCATTCCGCCACTTCGGCTTCACCCCATCATAGCCCAGTCGCCCGCTTCGTTCGCCCCGAATGCACCACGCGGGCCGTCGCCGTCTCGGTGGTCGCAGGTACCTGGCGGCCCTGCCTACCGCGCGGCGCCCGGCCCGAAGCGCCGCCAGTGGCCCTCGCTGACAACCTCCATCTCGCCATCCACCACTTTGATCGCCGTATGGTCGTCAATCGCGTACGCAGGGACCGTCATCCCGGCGGCCCACCGTTCGGCGTCGGCCATCGTGTTCTCCGGCAGCATCGGGTGGTCCAGGTGGGGGAAGATGGCGAAGTCGACGAAGCCGAGCGTTGCGTCCCCGCCCGACGGCGGGCGCCAGTGCACGAAGTCCTCACCGATCCTCGGCGTCATCACCATGCTCCCCGCGCTCAGCCCGACCCAGGCCGCGTCCGTTAGCGACGGGAGCAATCCGGCCAGCCCGGACTCCCGCATCCAGTGGCACAGGTACAGCGGGTCGCCACCGTTCACAAGCAGGACATCGGCTTCTCGCACCCAGGGCACCCATCGGTCCTCGCCGATGCTGGGAAGCGCCGTCAGTTCCAGCACCCCGACCGACTTCCAGCCCAGTTCGCACATCGGGGTTTCGGGCTCTTGCCCGGCGATGAAGCGCCACGCAGTTTCGGGCCCAATTGCGGGGTGCCCATATGTCGCGGTTGGGATGCACAGCGCGGTGCAGTCAGCAATCGGCTTGCCCAGGAGGTCCAGCAGGGCGGTGCGGATGCTGGCGTTCTTGATGCCGGCCGACGTGAGAAGAAGTTTCATGCGTGCTCCTTTGTACCGGGCGGAGCGAAGAGCCTGGCGAACCGCCCGGGAGTGGCTGCGCTCCATCCACCGGGCGTCCGCCCGCGGTGAGCGGAAAGTGTAGCAGGTATACTCCGCTGGACTCCGCCGGTCGTGACACACCACACCCGGGTTGCGGCGTCCTACCGTTCCTCGGAAATCCGCTGAAGGATGAGTTCCGCGAGCGCTGGTCCAGCTTCCTGCACCATGTGCGCCGCTCCCTGCACCAGGTCGAAAGTCGCGCCCGGGATGTGAGCCGCGAACTCCTCGCCCCAGGACGGTGGGAACACCGGGTCCAGCGCGCCAAAGATGACGTGCGCGGGCTTGTCCCATCGGCCCAGCGCGGCGTAGGCCGCCTCCTGCCGGTCCGCGCCGCCTTCGACCGGGTTCGCGAAGGGCAGCATCCAGGGCCAACGAAACGCACCCACCTGGGCTTCCGGGACATCGACCGGGAACGGCGCCGTGTACCCCGCTTCGAGAACTTCCGGCGGGTCGACGCTGCCGATCGCCCACGGGCCCGCCCCCATCCGCGAGAAATCGACCGACTTGCTTCGCTCGTGCCAGCCGCGGAGCGCGGGCGTGTACGGAAAGTCGTGGCGGTGAAGCCAGGTGTTCAGGATCACGAGCCGCGCGAACCGCCCGGGCGTTTCGGTGGCGTTCACCAGGCCGATCGGGCCACCCCAGTCCTGGCAGACGAGCGTGATGTCCTGGAGGTCGAGCGCTTCGATCAGGCGACGGAGCATTCCCGCGTGCGCGTCGAGCGTGTACCAGCCAGGGTCTGTCACCTTGTCCGACCGCCCGAAACCAATCATGTCGGGCGCGATGCACCGGTATCCCGCGGCGACGAACACGGGGATCAGGTTCCGGTAGAGGAAGCTCCACGACGGTTCTCCGTGCAGCAGGAGCATCGTCCCCTCGCCGCCGCCGCCTTCGTCGAGGTAGTGCATGCGGAGGCCATCGAATTCGGCGTAGTGGGGCGCGAACGCGAAGCCGAGCAGGCCGGCGAAGCGTTCGTCGGGTGTCCGGAAGAAAGGCGGCGCGGGCATGAGTCTCCTCTCTGCGGGGCAGGGCGCTGGTTCGACGGGCGGCGCGGGTCGAGTCGGCCGTGGCCCTCGTGCGTCACGCCCGCCCAGGCGCTGATTGTGCAACGGTGACCGTTCGCGGACGAACGGCCGGGTGGATCCGGATGACGCGGCCCCTTCGAGAGCGGCCGGCGGTTCTTGCGGTACACTCCGTCGCTCACGGGAGGGTTGGCATGAACGTCGGCGAATTGCTCCGGAACCAGTATTCTCAGGGCCACCAGCTGGTGGCGGGGGTCATGGCGGACGTCGGCCCGGACGTGTTGAACGACGCGACCGGCCTCGGCACCCTGGGGTCGATCGCGTCGATCTTCGCGCACATGGTCTTCACGGAAGACCTCCTCGTCGCCGGCTTCACGGCGCGCCCGCCCCTGTACTCTTCGGCCGGTTGGGATGCGAAGCTCGGCGTCGCAATTCCCGGGCTGCAGCAGAGCCCCGAGTGGGCCGCAGGCGTGCGCATGGAGCTGGCGCCCTTCATGGAGTACGCGAAGCAGGTCTGGGCCGCGACGGAAGACTACGTTGGCGGGCTGAGCGAAGCCGACCTCGACCGCGAAGTGCCCGGCATCGGCGGGAGAATGGTGAAACTGGCCGTCCTCGCGGGGAACGTGGGCACTATCCACATCTCGAGCCACATGGGCGAGATCGCAGCCAGCAAGGGCGTGCGCGGGCTGAAAGGCCTGCCGTTCTAGGTTCCCGGTCCGAGCCGGGGGAAGCGGTCGTACCCCACGCGGCAGCCGTGCGCATCCCTGACCACCAACGACAACGGCCCACCGGAAACGGTGGGCCGCAATGTTGAAGCTGGAGCGGAAGACGAGGGTCGAACTCGCGACCTCCTCCTTGGCAAGGAGGCGCTCTGCCACTGAGCTACTTCCGCGTGGACTTCCAGTATAGCAGGCGAGCCGGTTCAGGGAACCAGCGTGGGCGCCCCGTCAGTCGCCAAGGAGCGTGGTGTACCCGAGCTGGATAACCTCTTCGACGTAGTTCGAGCGCCAGCCCGGGTCCGGGATGGGGACGTGGTTCTCGCGGAACCAGCGGTGCAGTTGCAGGTACTCCTCCTCCAGCCGCAGCCGCCACGCGTCCTCCTCCTTGAAGAGTTCCGGGTCGACTTCATCCAGGCCCTTCGCCATGTCCTCGTAGTCGACTTCGATCTCCTCTTTCCAATAGGTCGCGAGATAGTCGATCGAGTCTTCAAGGTTGTGCCTGCACTCATCCAGGAGCACGCCCATCATCCCGGGTTCGTCCATGAGCTGGCCGTTCACCCGGTGCACGCGGGCGCAGTTCTCGCAGACCACGACGAGCTTGCGCGCATCGCAATCCGACTTGTCGACGCACTCCTTGCAGCGGGTGGCGAATTCGGCCGCGGAGGCTTCGCGCGTGTAGCCGACGATCATCTGGTCGCCCATGGCGCCACACGCCTGGCAGGTCATCTTGTCGGACAGGATTTCGTTGATTGCCTTGTCCCAGTCGAGCTGCATGGTTGCCTCCAGTCGCGAAGACCGCCTCCACTTTGCGCGAGCGCGGAGACGGCCTCACAGGTCAACAGTATACCAGCCCGCCTGCCCCGGCATTTCCTCGATGCCGACCGAAATCTTCCGCAGGTGGCTCGCTCCCTGGGAACGGAGCGCCTCGAGCAGCCGCCCGGCGAACCACTCGCTGATGCACTCCGCCGTCGTGTTCTCCACGGGGAGGGGGTACACGTCGTCTTTCGGGAACGTGTAAGTCCGGGGTCCGAAGGCGACCGTCCAGGAGCCGGCGCCCTCGCTGATGGCGAGATGCCTGCTGTTTCGCTGGAGGAGGAAGTGGTGGTCGAGTTCTTCACAGATCGCGCGGGCGGCGCGCTTCACGTGGCCGAAGTCCCACACCCAGGAGTCTTCCGTGAGCTCCCCTTCGAGTTCGAGGAGGACATCGTAGTTGTGGCCGTGCAGCGGCTCGCAGTCGCCCCCGAACGTGGCCATATGGGCGGCGGCGAAGCGCAACCGGTTGCGTTCGACGGTGATGCGGCGCGTGACAGTCATGCCGCGATGGTAGCGGGTGCCTCCGCGAAGGTCTGCGTTGTCCCAACCCGTGCGTTTCGTCACAATTGCCGCTGGCGCCGCAACGCCGCAAGGGTGAGTCGATGGCACTGATTTACGTTGGGTCGTCAGGCCCGGGCGAGGGCAAGACCGGCGTCGCCGCCGCCATCGCACGCCACTTCGCGTATTCCGGCGTGCCCACAAAGCTCACGCGCCTCGCCCAGGAAGGCTCCAGCGCTGCGGCCGACGCAGCCTGGTTCGCCGAGCTCGAATTCGTCCCCGGGAGTCCTCTCGCTGTTGCGGAGTCCGTGCCGCAGGCGGGCCAGGGCGAGACCCTGGTCGTCGAGGGCCCGCTGGGCGCCTTCCCCGGAGGCGAAGCGAAACTGGTGCAGGTGGCTGCCCACACGAAGCCGCCGGCTGCCGCCGGCGCCGTCGCCCTGGTCGTCACGGGGGTCGATGGCCTGCAAGGGGTGCGCGCCGCCGGGAGCGCCCCGCTCGTCGTCGAGATCGGCGAAGACCGCACGCTCGCCGGCTTCAGCGTCGATGAGGCGCGGGCGGCCTTGAACGCGGAAGTGCTGGTGGAAGGCCTTCCAACGCAGACCAGCGACCACCTGGTCATCGCCCCGATTGGGAGCGATGCCGGCCAGCCCTATCTGCGCCGGTTCGATTCCAAGGCCGTCGTGATGCGCTTCGACAAGACAGACCAGCACCTGGCGGCCCTGCGCGCGCGGCCGAATGTGCTCATCCTCACCGGCGGCCGCCGCCCTTCGGAGTACACGTTCGACGCGGCCAGCGCGAGCGGTGTTCCGGTCCTGCTGAGCCGGACGGACACCGAGAATACGGTGATCGCGCTGGAAGGCGTGTTCGACAGGACCCGCTTCCACGGGGAGCGCAAGCTGGAGCGGATGAGCGAGTTGCTCGCCGGCACAGGGCTCTTCGAAGCGCTGGTGTGAGGTATCGCGGCTCTGGCCGCGTTGCCATTGCCAACCCGGCTGGTGAGTCTTTCTATTCCCCGATGACCGGCCCATCGGCTTCGCCGGCGCCCGCCGTGGCCGAGCGCGAGCGCGCGCCGAACGGGTCCTGCCGCTGCAGCGACGGCGCCGGGCCCGTGCGCTGGATCGGGCGGGCCGGCTGCGGGCGCGCTTCCTGGACGGGCGGAGGAGCCACAGGCCGGGGCCGCGGTGAGGGCGCGCCCCCACCCGCCCCCGGGACGCGGACCGGACGCGGCCCGACGCCCTCGCGCGGGGGCTTTTCGAGCCCGCAATAGGGACATGCCACCCATGCGTAGCTCAGCGGCTTCGAACACTGGCGGCAGGCTTCCTTCAACTGCGTGCGGCAGCTCGGGCAGACCAGGTACTCGTCTTTCACCCGGCGTTTGCAGGTCGGGCAGGCCTTCTGGTCCTCCAGCTCCTGGAGGAGCGCCTCTTCCTCGAGCGAGCGTTCGTAGAGCTCGGTGAGGGTGTAGCGGGGACGCACGATCAGGTAAATCCAGTGGCCCGGGAAGTTGAAGATGAGGACGAGCAGGACGGCCGCCGTCTGGAGGATGGGGTCGCGCGTCCGCTGCCGGATGTCCCGGTACGTCCAGAACACCACCGCCACCCAGAACGCGCTGAGGAAGATCGCCGTGAAGACGATCCCGTAGCGCAGGGTCGCTTCCCAGGAGCCGCCCGGCCACGAAGCTAAGAACATTTCCAACCGGTCCCTCCGCGCGGCCGGCCGCGCAGCAAAGCTACTGTAGCGCACCCGGAAACTGCGGGCGAAACGAAATGGTTAGAGCAGGTAAGCGGTAGACTTTGCCTGTGGACTCCATCGCAACGCGCGCGGAACTGCTGGAAGGTTTGAACGAGGCGCAGCAACGGGCGGTGATGCACGGCGACGGGGCTGTGCTCATCCTCGCCGGCCCGGGCAGCGGCAAGACCCGCGTCATCACCCACCGCATCGCTCACCTGGTGATCGAACACCGCATCGCGCCCTGGCGCATCCTCGCGGTCACGTTCACGAACAAGGCCGCGCGCGAGATGCGCGAACGCACGGCCAGGCTCCTCGGCGAGGACGCCGGGAGCCTCCACATGGGCACCTTCCACAGCATGTGCGCCCGCTGGCTGCGGATCGACGGGCAGGCCATCGGGCTCTCGCCGGACTTCGTCATCTACGACGACGCGGACCAGGTGGCGCTGGTGAAGCGGGTGCTCGACGAACTGCATATCGATCCCCGCCGCTTCTCCCCGAGGGCGGTCCTTTCTGCCATCTCCAACGCCAAGAGCGAAGCACTTGTTCCCGAACAGCTGCTCTCGACGGTGCGCGGCTACGGTGATGAGGTGGTGGCCCGGGCCTACGCGGCCTACGAGCGCGCCCTCAAGGCGGCTTCCGCGGTGGACTTCGACGACCTGCTGCTCTACGCGGTGCGGCTGTTCGAAGTCCCCGAGATGTCCCAGAAGTACGCCAACCGCTACCTCCACGTCCTCGTCGACGAATTCCAGGACACGAACCCGGTCCAGTACCAGCTCGCGCGGAAGCTCGCCTCCGGGCACGGGAACATCACCGTGGTGGGCGACCCGGACCAGAGCATCTACTCCTGGCGCGCAGCCGATGTGCGGAACGTGCAGTACTTCGAACGGGACTTCCCGGACTGCACCATCTACCTCCTCGAACAGAACTACCGCTCGACGCAGCCGATCCTGGAGGCGGCGGACGCGGTGATCGCGAAGAATCCCGGACGCCACCCGCGCAGGCTCTTCACCGACCGCGCCGGCGGCGACCTGATCACGACGTACGACGCCTACAGCGACGAGGAAGAAGGCGAGTTCGTCGCTCGCGAGACGGCCCGGCTGGTGACCGGAGGACGGTCGTACAGCGACGTGGCTGTCATGTACCGCACGAACGCTCAGTCCCGGGCGGTGGAAGAGGCCCTGGTGCGCCACCGCATCCCCTACCGGCTCATCGGTGGGGTGCGGTTCTACCAGCGGCGCGAAATCAAAGACCTGATCGCCTACTTCCGCCTCGCCCAGAACCCGCACGACGAGGCCAGCCTCTTGCGCGTGATCAACGTGCCCGGGCGCGGGATCGGCGACAAGACGGTCGAACGGCTCGAAGAGTTCGCGCGCGAAAACGGCGTCACACTCTGGGACGCTTGTGAGGGCGTGGCCGGCGGCCTCGGCGCAGCGATCACCGGGCGGTCGGCGGCGTCAGTGGCCGAGTTCGTCCACATCGTCAACCGTCTGCAGGCTGATTCCGGGCGGCCACTGCCGCAGCTGCTGGACCAGGTGCTTTCGCTCACCGGCTATGCCAAGTACCTGCAGGATGGCGGCGAGGATGCGCAGGACCGCATCGAAAACGTGCTCGAGCTGCGTTCCCTGATGGCGGAATACGAGGACGTCGGCGGCGATCAGAGCGACCTTGCGACGTTCCTCCAGGACGTCGCCCTCATCGCCGATGTGGACGAACTGCGCGAAGGCGCGCCGGCGGTCACGCTGATTACCCTGCACGCCGCCAAGGGCCTCGAGTTCCCGGTGGTGTTCCTGATCGGGCTCGAAGAAGGCGTGCTCCCGCATATCCGCTCATTCGACGACCCCCGCCAGATGGAGGAAGAGCGCAGGCTCTGCTACGTCGGCATGACCCGGGCGATGGACCTGCTCTACATGTCGCGCTCCTACCGGCGTTTCTCCTTCGGGCAGTCGGCGGCGAACCCGCCCTCACGCTTCCTCGCCGATGTCCCGGCGCATACGAAGCGGCCGTACGGGAGCACCTCGCGGACGTACGAGGAGGCAGCGGCGGCGCCCTCCCTCTTCGCGAACATCGAGGAGGCGGAAGACTCGATGTGGAGCCCCGGGGAGCGCGTGGCGCACCCGAAGTTCGGGCCGGGCGTCATCGTGAGCGCCCAGAAGAACGGCAGCGACATCGAGTATGTGGTCGCGTTCGAGAGCGCCGGTACCCGCCGCCTGTTGCAAAGCTACGCAAAGCTGGTGCCGGCCTGATGTCGGGGATTGAAGACTGGGCAATCTGGGACGAGGGCCATTTCGTTCGCACGCTGGTCGCGCTGGCCTTCCTCATCTTCCTCGCGCTGGCGTTCCAGGTATTCGTCTCGAAGGTGCTGAGCCGCGCGCTCGCCCGCGCGGTGCAGTTCCGCAAGGAGGAACGCGAAGCGATCGAGCGGCGCACGAACACACTCGCCACCACGCTCAACTGGGGCTTCCGGCTGATGCTGGTCTTCATCGGCGCCGGCCTCGTCCTGAGCGAGCTTGGCCTGAATGTGTCCGCCCTCGTCGCCAGCGTCGGCATCGTCGGCATCGCCCTCGGCCTTGGCGCCCAGACGATCGTGAAGGACGTGCTCAACGGCATGTTCATCCTGATCGAGGACCAGTACGCAGTCGGCGATACCGTCACCGTGGCGGGCGTCACGGGAGAAGTCATCGAGATCAACCCCCGCCGGACGGTGCTGCGCGACGCCGACGGCAACGTCCACTCCATCCCGAACAGCGCCATCACGGTGGCGACGAACCGGACGGCGGGGCTGAACCGCTTCGTCGTGGAAGTGGCCGTGCCCTTCCGCGAAAGCGACCGCGCAGCCGACCTCGTGAGGACGGTGTGCGACGAAGTCGCAGAAGCCCAGGGAGGCATGCTCGTCACCCGTCCACGGCTGGCCGACCAGCGGGCGCTGGCCGACGGCCAGGTAGGGCTGAAGGTCGTCGGCGATGCCAGGGCGCCCCACCGCTGGGCGGTGGAGGCCGAGTTGCGCAGGCGCCTGAAGCGCGCGTTCGAGGCCGAGCGCCTGGAAATGGAGATGGCGGGGGCTGAGGCGGCGAAGTAGAGCGGTTACCGTTCCCCGAGGGCCGCCCTCATCTGCTCCAGGTGTTGCTCCTCGTGCGCCAGCTGATGCCGGACGTAGTGATCAAGGCAGACGCTGCCCGCGAGTTCATGCCGCCCCGTGCGCTCCCATGCGGATTCGGGCAGGCGGCTCAGCACCCGGACCAGGTCTCGCCGCGAGGCGGCTACCTCCTCAACGATCTCCATCGCGTCCGCGGGGGTGTCGTTCGCCGCCGCCACCCAGTTGTTCTCGTCGTAATTCGGGAGAAGCGGGTCGTCGTCGAAGACCATCCAGCGGAATCGGATGGCGTAGACAAGCACCGCGTCGCGCATGTGGCAGAGCGTTTGGAACGCCGACCACGCCTCGCCGCCCGGAGCGCGCGAGAGCCGTTCAGCCGATGCAACGGACACAACATCGCCCAGGTGGCGCGGCACCCCCGCCAGTCCGGCCAGGACTTCGGTTCGGGAGAGCTGGCGGTCGAGGACGTAGAGGTAGGGGTTGGGCTCTGCCGTCAATGGAGGACTCCGGGCCGGGATGTCTGAGCATAGCACCGGCGTTCATACTTCCAGTGATGCAACCACGTCCCCGGTCCGCGCCAGTCCTTCGCGGTGAGCGCCTCCTGCTCCGGCCGCCGGTCCCGGCCGACCTGGAGGAGCGGCGGAGGCTCGGCTTCTCGCCAGAGATCCAGCGCGGCTACGGAGTCGAAATGGCTGGGCGGCGTGACATGACTGCTGAGCAAGCTCAGCGCGAGTATGGCGCCTGGCTCTCCGATGACTTCGGCTGGGTGTTGGACCTGGACGGGCGATTCGTGGGTTACGTTGGCCTGCACCACCTCGAACCGCACGATATGCGCGCGGCATTGCGCATCGGCCTCGCCGATGAAACCCTCCTCGGGCGAGGCCTTGGCGCAGAAGCGATCCGCCTGGTCGCCCAGTTCGCCTTCGAAGCCCTGGGACTGCACCGGATGTCGCTGAGGGTACTTGCGACCAACGAGCGGGCCATCCGCTGCTACGAGAAGTGCGGCTTTCGTCACGAAGGCCGCGAGCGCGAGGCGGCCCGCGTGGGCTCCGGCTGGGTGGACGACCTGATCATGGGGCTGCTCCCGGCGGACCTGGCGGCCTCCCGCCCTTAGAACCGCAGCTCGATCCCGTCGATGCACACCTTCTCGCCCGTGCCCCCATCGATGCGGCCCGCCGCGGGGACGACCAGCCGGCCGAGGATGTTGCCGCCCTCCCGCCAGAACCGCGTCTCCGTCGGTTCGGGGGGATAGTGCGGTGCCGGCAGGCTGGCGATGGTGATCTCCTTGAGCTGCGACACGTCGCCGCCGGCGAACACCCGGCAGGCATCCGAGATGACGAGGCCCATGTTGCGCGGGCCATGTGTCAGCGGCGCCGGGTTGCCCTCCTGCTGGATGAAGTGTGTCGTGTTCCAGTCGCCCGATGGCACCGCCCAGTCGAAGGTGACGTTCACCGGCGTGTCGTGAGCCACGACCTCGTCCGGGGCGCGTTCGGGGATCGCAACTCTCGGTGGCGAAATCGCCCCCGCGCCCTCAGGCGCGCAGCCCAGGAGGAAGAGGAGCATCCAGCCTTCGAGGAGGCGGCCACCGGCAGTGTCGTCGACTTCGAAGTTGAACCGGACGAGCGCGTGACCTTTCGAGGTCGCGCCGAGCTCCGTGATGCGCGAGCTCACGCGGCCGCGCCCCGACTGTGGGATCGGCTTCGCGAACTTTGCCGCGCCGGAACCCCAGCGGCCGACCTGTTGCCAGTTCGCATACCCGCCGATCAGGCGGTCCATCACTTCGTCCCGGTTCCGTGCGAGCAGTGCGCCGTTGAACGGCAACATCGGGTGGCCGGGCGCATCGGAGGTCCTGTGCATCCGCGGGATGTCGCGCTCGTCCCGGATAGAGCAGCCGGTCGCGCGTGCCAGCAGCTGCGAAGTCTCCCACGTCCACTCGAACTCATAGTCCGAGAACGTGGCCCCCACAATGTCCAGCGGCACCTTCAGTTCGGTCATCTCTCACTTCACCGTCCCTGTGGCATCGACCGGCCGGGGCGCGAGCTGCGCCACGGCGATGTGCCTGCAGCGCGAGTCCGCTTCGACCGGTGCCCGCCCCTCTTTCGTCGCTGAGTATAGGTGGCTGCGGCCTTCTGGACGTTCGCCGCTACACGGCCCTGCCTGTATCCTCTCCCACCGGGCATCCGAACCCACCGCACCACGGCCGCCTGCCGCACCGGAAATCGGAAATCGTTCACCGGATTTCGCTCTATGTCCGTGCTCGTCGATGCAAACACCCGCCTGATGGTCCAGGGAATCGGGACCGAGGGCGCGAACCACATGCGCCGCTCGATTGCCTACGGGACGAACGTGGTCGCCGCCATCCACCCGAAGCGCGGCGGCGAGCAGCAGGATGGCGTGCCGATCTTCACGACGGTGGACCAGGCTGTCCGCGAGACGGGCGCGAACGTGAGCATCATCTTCGTGCCGGCCCCGTTCGCCGCCGACGCCATCCTCGAAGCGGCGGCCGCAAAGCTGCCGCTCATCGTCTGCATCACCGAGGGCATCCCGGTCCTCGACATGGTCAAGGTGAAAGCCGCCCTCCAGGGTGCTTCAAGCGTCCTCATCGGCCCGAACTGCCCGGGCGTCATCACCCCGGGCACGAAGACGCGGGTCGGCATCATGCCCGGCGACGTCTTCCTCCCCGGCCGCGTGGGTGTCGTCAGCCGTTCCGGCACGCTCGTGTACGAAGTCGTAGCCCAGCTCACCGCCGAGGGCATCGGCCAGAGCACCTGCATCGGCGTCGGCGGGGACCCCATCATCGGCACCCGTCAGGTCGAAGCCATCCGCATGCTCAACGAAGACCCGGATACCGACGCCATCGTGATGGTCGGCGAGATCGGTGGCTCGGCCGAGCAGGAAGCGGCCGCCTACATCAAGGATCACGTGAAGAAGCCAGTGGTTGCCTTCATCGCCGGGGCCACCGCGCCTCCCGGCCGCCGCATGGGCCACGCCGGCGCCATCATCTCCGGCGAAGACGGCAAGGCCGAGAACAAGAAGGCCGCCCTCCGCGCCGCCGGCGCGCGTGTCTCGGACTCTCCGGCCGAGATTGGTTCGACCATGAAGACTGCGCTCCGGGAGCGCGGGCTCCTGAAGTAGGTCTTGCCGCGTCACCAGTCGCCCGCGTAGGCTCCGCGTCCGTTGACGCCGCGGATGAGCCTCATCGTTCCCTCGCATAACCGTCGCGTCTCGCTGGTCTGCCTCCTCGAGTCCATCGCCCGCCAGGATCTGGCTCCCGCGGACTTCGAAGTGGTGGTCGTCCTGGACGGGTCGACGGACGGTTCGGCCGGCGCTCTCGACCGGCCATGGCCCTTCGCTCTGAAGGTGATTGAGCAGCCGAACCGCGGCGCCGGCGCCGCCCGCAACGCCGGCGTGAACGCGGCGCGCGGCCAGGTCTGCGTTTTCGTCGACGACGACATCACTCTCGATCCGGGCGCACTGGCAGCCTACACTGCCGCTCACGCCGAATCAGACCGGCCGAGCTGCATCGTTGGTGCGCTGCGGATCCGCGCGCAGCATCGCGGGTTCCCGGCCGGCGGCGAGCGCGACTGGGCCCGGAACACAGCCCGGCTTGCCGAGCAGGGCTGGGGTCCCCGGCAGGGGTTGTACAGCGGCAACTTGTCGCTCCCTCGTGAGCTGGCCCTCCGTTTCCCGTTTCGAGAGGACCTCCGGCGGCTCGAGGACATCGAACTTGGCCGGCGGCTGGCAGAGGCACGAGTCCCGATCCTGTTCTGCGCCGGCGCTTCTGGCCTGCACATCAATCCGAAGACCACCGGCCAGCGCCTCGCCGACCTGCGGATGGGCGGGGCCACCTGGGTCCGGCTGGCTCGCGAAAAGCCCGGCTACGGTACCGCCGGGCCCCGCGGCCGCCGCGGAGCCCTTCCGGTTGTCCTCGTCGCGTGGGCGGCGAGCAACTTCCCCCTGCCCGGGCCGATCGCAAGTCTGCTCGGCGCGGTGCCCGCTGCCGTGCCCGGCGCCGGCCTGCTGTTCCGGCTGATGCACGCTCACGCCTACCTCCGCGGGCTCCGCGACGAACTCTCCGGGCTCCAGGAGTGGAAGGCCTACCTCGGCCGTGAGCGCAGATGAAGGCCGAGTTGCTCGCAAGTTGCTAAACTCCGCGCAACTTGCCACGGGCGGTCCCGCACGGATGCTCTCTCCCTACCGCGTACTGGACCTGACGACGAACACCTCCGCGGCTGCCGGCGCCATCCTTGCCGACCTGGGCGCCGACGTGATCGCCGTGGAGCCGCCCACTGGCTCGCCCCTGCGCCAGCAAGGCCCCTTCCGCTACGACCAGCCCGACGTCGAGCACTCTCTGCCGTGGTGGGCGTACTCCCGCAACAAACGCTCGGTTGCGATAGACCTGGCGTCTCCTGCCGGCAGGGACCAGTTCCTGCGCCTGGTGGCCACCGCCGATGTGGTCCTCGACTCCTTCCCGGCTGGCTACCTGGATTCCCTCGGGCTGGGGCACTCGGCGCTGAGTGCGCGCCGGCCGGAAATCATCACTGCCTCGATCACGCCGTTCGGTGAGACCGGTCCCAAGGCGAACTGGCAGGCAACGGACCTCACCGTCTGGGCGTCCTCGGGCGCGCACTTCATCACCGGCGACGATGACCGGGCGCCGGTTCAGGTCTCCATGCCGCAGGCGTTCCTGCATGCGGGCGCGGAGGCGGCCGTGGCGGTCCTCGTTGCGCTCGCCGCCCGTGCGCGAGACGGCCTGGGACAGCATGTCGATGTCTCGGCCCAGGCGGCAGCGATGATGGCGACGCAGTCCGTCATCCTGGCCCCGGCCTGGAACGATCTGCCCATCGGCCGGGTCGGCGGCGGGCTTAAGTTCGGGCCGCTCTTCGTGCGGTTCGTCTACCCCTGCAAAGACGGCTACGTGAACATCACGCTCCTCTTCGGCAACGTGCTGGGGCCGTTTACCCGCCGGCTCATGGAGTGGATGCACGAGGAGGGCTTCATCGATGAAGCGACGCTCAACAAGGACTGGATCAGCTACGTGCAGATGCTCGTCTCGGGCCAGGAGCCTGTCTCCGAGTTCCTGCGCGTGATGCAGGCGATCGAGTCCTTCACGCGTTCGCACACCAAGGAGGAGCTGTTCCGGGGCACGTTCGAACGTCACGTGCTCGTGGTCCCCGTGAGCACGCCGGCCGACATCTTGCGCTCGGAACAATTGGAGGCGCGCGGCTACTGGCAGCGGCTCGCCCATCCCGTCGCGAACGAACTGGCGACCTTCCCGGGGCCCTTCGCCCGTTTTTCCGAGTCCCCGATCGAGTACCGGCGGCGCCCGCCCAGGCTCGATGAGCATGCCGCCGATTTCGAGCCCGAGCTTCCACGCCCCGCCCGGACCGGCCCGGGGCCGGTAGATCGGCGCCCGCCGCTTGCCGGCCTTAAAGTGTGCGACTTCTCCTGGGTGTATGCGGCCCCCGCGGCAACCCGCGTCCTCGCCGACTGGGGCGCGACGGTGGTGAAGGTGGAGAGTTCGAAGTATCTCGACGCCCTGCGCACGGGCCAACCTTACAAGGACGGCGTCGTCGGCCCCGAACGGTCGGCGAACTTCTGCAACGTGAACGTCGGCAAGCTGGGGATCACGCTGGACCTGGGCACGCCCGAGGGGCGCGAGGTTGCTCTCAAACTGGCTACCTGGGCCGATGTCGTGGTGGAGAACTTTTCGCCGAAGGCGATGCGCTCGTGGGGCCTGGACTTCGAAACGCTGCGGGCGCGCAACCCCGGCCTGATCATGCTGAGCACGTGCCTCAGCGGGAGCTCGGGGCCGCAGGCGGACCTTGCCGGCTTCGGCACCATGGGGGCGGCGCTCGCCGGCTTCCACGAATTCACCGGCTGGCCCGACAGGCCTCCGGCCGGGCCGTTCCTGGCGTACACGGACTACGTGAGCCCGAAGTTCGTCGCGGCCAGCATCCTCGCTGCCCTGGACCATCGCCGCCGCACAGGCCAGGGCCAGCACGTCGACCTCTCGCAGGGGGAAGCCGCGCTGCACTTCCTCGCGCCGCTCCTGCTGGACCACACCGTGAACCAGCGCCTCCGCACGCGCGACGGGAACAACTCCGAGGAATGCGCGCCGCACGGCGTGTTCCCTTGCGCGGGAGAGGACCGCTGGATCGCCATCGCCTGTGCCACCGGGGAGCAGTGGACCGGACTGAGCGCTGCCGCCGGGCAGGATTGGGCCGCTGACGAGCGGTTCGCTTCGTTCGCGCGCCGGTATGCGAACCGCAACGCGCTGGAAGCGCTGATCGCGGCCTGGACTTCGGCGAACGAAGTTGGCGAACTGGAGGAGTTGCTCCAGGCCCACGGCGTGCCGGCCCATCGCGTATCGGCCGCCGTGGACGTGCTCGCCGACCCGCAGCTCCAGGCGCGCGGCCACTTCATGCAGGTAGACCAGCCGGAAGTCGGAACGGTCCTCGTCGAGACTCCGCGGTTCCGGCTCTCGCGCCATGAGTTCGTGCGCGGGCAGCCTGCCCCAACGCTCGGGCAGCACAACGAAGACGTGCTCCGCGAGATCCTGGGGTTCACCGACGATGAGCTGGCAGCGCTTGCGGTCGCGGGGGCGCTGGAGTAGACCTCGCGGGAAAACGGAGGCGCCCGTGCCGCGCAAAGTCCCCCGCAAGTTCTCGCTGCATTTCGGTAGCGGCATCGTCGCGGAAGAAGCGACGTACAGCGGGGAGTTCCACGAGCCCACAATCCAGCTGCTCGAGTTCCAGGGAGGCGAGATGGATGGGCAGGTGCTCCTCCGGTTCTGCTCGTACACCCACAAGGGCAGCTTCATGAGGGACCCGTTACTGCTGAACGAAGACGACATCGCCGCCCTGCGCGAGGCGATTGCCGGCACCCCCCGCATCAAGGCGCTGCTGCAGAGGCTTGTGGAATGACCGAATACCTTGAACCGCCGGGAGGCTGGCGCACTCCGTCCGGCCGCCTCGCCGGCAAGGTCGCCATCATCACCGGTGCCGGCTCCCAGAACGAAGGCGTCGGGAACGGGCGCGCCATGGCCGTCCTCTTCGCCCGCGAAGGCGCTCGCGTGCTCGTCGTAGATCGCAAACGTGAGGCCGCGGATCTGACACGCGACTTCATCGCGCGGCATGGGGGCGAATGCGCCCCGTTCGAAGCCGACGTCACCGACCCGGGCGCCTGTGAGGAGATGGTGGCCCGCGCAGTGGAGCTCTGGGGCGCGGTGAACGTCCTCGTCAACAACGTCGGCATTGGCGTGGCCCGGACGATCGCCGAGGTAACCCCGGAGGACTGGGAACTCCAGATGCGGGTGAACGTCACGACAATGGTGAACGCCAGCCGGCCCGCGATCGCCGCCATGCGCCGGTCCGGCGGCGGCGTCATCCTCAACACGTCGTCGATTGCCTCCCGTCGCGGGCGGGGGTTAGCGCCGTACGCGGCTTCCAAGGGGGCCGTGGAAGCGCTCACCCGCGCCATGGCAGCCGACCACGGGCGCGAAGGCATCCGGGTCAACGCAATCGCCCCCGGGCCTGTGTACACACCGATGGTGTACGCACGCGGGATGTCCGAAGCCGCCCGGGAAGCGAGGCGCAAGGCCTCTGCCCTTGGCATCGAAGGCACGCCGTGGGACATCGCCTACGCCGCCGTCTTCCTCTGCTCCGATGAAGCGCGCTACATCACCGGGGTCACGCTGGACGTCGATGGCGGGGTGCTCGTCAACTAGCTGGACGCGCCCGCCGGAAAGCCACGACCCCCAGATCACATCTGTCACATTGCGCGTCGTCCCGTATCGCAACCCGGGCGTCACCGTCTTCACCACCCTGATCTGCGCCGCCTGTAAGGGGATGCCGAAGGTAAAACCATGAGGATCCGTCGCTTCGCCATGGTCGCAATCGCCGCTGTTTTGCTGGCGCCACTGTTCCATGGGCGGGCGGCGCCGACCCAGGCGCAAATCGTCAATCTCCCCTACGCCGTTGCTTCCGAGACCTACTACACAGCGGACACCGCGAACGGACACCTGGCTGTGCGGGTGCACGCCGAATACCAGAACACGCAATCGCCCGACCTGCAAAGCGTGCGAGTCTGGCTCATGCCGGGCGCCCAGAACCTGGTGGTCACCGCGGACGGGCAGGCCCTCACGACGAAGATTACGGACGGAAGCGAGGCCGAAGGGCGCTCGGGGTTCGCCGAGACGACGCTGCCGCGCCCGCTGAAGTCGAACACCCGGATCACGCTCGAAGCCACGTACGAGGTCGGACCACGATCCGGCGGCAGGCTGATGACGCTCGAACCGGGTCTCATCGAGACGCCGTTCATCGGCCAGGGGCCGGGCTCCTTCGTGCTCGTGGATGTCCCGAAGGAAGGCGACAACTACTTCGACCCCGGCTGCCTGCTCGCCACCGAGCAGCCAGGCGACGTCAAGTCGGCCGGGCGTGAGCGCTGGGTCTGCGGCGAAGTCACGATCATCGCCGTCAACGGCGACGACCCGGATGTCCTCCGCCGCTGCGCGAGCATGGACGACCGCTGCCGGCAACGCGGGCTCATCACCACCTTCTCGGCGTACATGCAGTCGGTGACGGACCTCTCGAAGCTTGGACGGCTGGAGGGGGCCGTCACGATGCCCGACGGCGACACCGTGCAACTGGCGCTGAAGTACTTCAAGCGCGACCAGGCCTGGGCCGACAAGCAGTGGGCGATTGCCACCCAGGCGTTTCCGCTTCTCGCGGGCCTCTTCGGCTGGCCCTATGAGCGTGACCAGGTGGTGATGCGGCAGTCGCACCACCTGGAGTTTATCGGCGCCGCCGGTCTGGCCCTGGACGGTGAAGTCTTGCTCTCTACCGGGACCGGGTTCGATGAAGAAGTGACCGTCCACGAGCTGGCGCATATGTGGATGGGCTACAACCTGGACACCAAGTGGCTGTGGGAAGGGCTGGCCGAGTACGGCACGAAGGTTGTGGCCCCGCAACTCGGGATCACGCTCTACAACCGCAACTGGCGCTCCGTGCCCGTCAATGAACCCCTCGCGACGTGGCTGAACGGTTCTTCCGTGTACGACCCTGACTACTGGTACGGCAAGGCCGGCGACTTCTGGATGGCCTACGAGGCTGCCGTCGGCGGGCGGGAAGTGATGACCCAGGTCCTCTCCCGGATGGATGACGAGCAGTCACTCTGGCCGCTCAAAGCAGGCTGGTTCATGGACCATGGCGAGTGGGTGAGCGGCAAGAACCTGGACGCGCTCTTCCTGGAGTGGGTGTTCAATCCGCTGACCGCGACGAAGCTCCTCGCCGAACGCCGGGCGGCGCACGATGCCGTCAAAGAGCTCCAGGCCCGTGCGGCGACGCTCAACCTGTACGGCATGCCCTCGGACATCTACGACAACCTGCTTGCCTGGGTGTTCGACCCTGTGGCCGGCCAGGTCGAAAAGGCGAACAAGGTGCTCGACAGCTATCAGCAGGTGGTGACGCTGAGCAACGAGGCGGGCCTGGGCGCGCCGGAGGGCGTAGCCAAAGCCTGGGGTTCGAAGAAGGTCTCGGAAACGCAAGTCGTGGTGGAAGAACAGCGCCAGGCGATTGCCGCGATCCTGCAGGCCGCGAAGGACCTCGCCAGCGAACCGGAGGACTCGCCCGCGCTGAAGCTGCTGGCCGAGGCGAAGGACAAGTACGCGGCAGGGGACTACTCGGGCGCGAAGGCCTCCGCGGCGGCGGGCGTCACCGCGCGCTTCAACGCTGATGCGGCCGTGAAGATGATCGAGATCGCGAAGAAGAAACAGGACGAATTCAGTCCCAACTTCTTTGGCCGGATCGGCATGTTCTTCACCGAGCCCGACAAAGAACTCGCCGACGCGGAGAAGGCACTGGCCGATGGTGACGGGACGCGCGCGCTCAAGCTCTCGCGTTCGGCCTATGACACGTGGGACAGCGCCACCCAGCGCGGGATCCAGCGCCTGGCGATGCTGGCCGGGCTGATGTGCGCACTGACGTTCGCGGTGTGGTTCATCCTCCACCGGCTGGAAGGCCCTTCTGCCCCGAAGCGGGCAACTGCCGGTCACTACCTCGAGGAGCCCGGCGAGCGGCGTTCGAGCTGGCGCGACTGGGAGAACACGCCCTGAGCGGGCCGTGCAGGTTATTCTCCAGCTGCCTTCAGCGCGAGGCGGAGGCCGACGAGGATGAGACCGACGGCTAGCGCGCGAATGATGTGCTGGTCGTGGATCCGGCGCGAAAGGTAGGCCCCGGCCTGCGCGCCGGGCACAGCCCCGAACGCGAGAAAAACGGCCTGCACGAGTGAACGATCGAATTTGAGCGCGCCCGTCGCCAGGTGCACGGCTGTGCCTTCGGCTGCCATGAACGCGAGAACGAAATGCGACGTGGCAGCCGCGATGTGCACGGGGAAGTGGAGCACCGTCGCCATCACCGGGACGTGAATCACACCTCCTCCGATTCCGAGGAGGCTGCTCACGAAGCCCACGCCCGCGCTGATGGCGACGCCCTTCCACATCTGGAACGAGTACCGGTAGGTGTTGTGGTGCCTGTCCGTGATCTGACGTTGGACGGTGCTCCAGCCCGAAACCGGTGGATGGATGGCGTTTGAAGCGGACCGGAAGAGCAAGACGAGCCCGAGGGCGACCAGGACGGACGCGAACAGGGCATCGAACCCCCGGCGCGGGATGTAGCCAACGATGATCGCCCCGGCAACCGCGCCGGGCAGTGTCGCGACTGCGAACCATGCGCCGCTCCGGTAATCGATCCGGCGCTGCAGGCCGTACGCAATCGACCCGGACGTAGCATTCGCCCAGACGACGAAGAGCGAGATGGCGGTAATGGTCTCCGGGTCCTTGTCCGGGTAGAGGAACAGGAGGATCGGGACGAGGATAAACCCCCCGCCTGCGCCGACGAGCGTGCCGAACGTCCCCACAGCGAAACCGAGGAGGATGAGCAGGAGGTCCTGGGCTTCCAGACTGAGCTCCCTGGTGGAGTTCCGTCAGTTTCCGCGCCACGCGCGCAGCCGTCCAACGGTCGCGCGCAGCGGCGCTAGACCGGGATGTCGAAGTCCCCTTCGTAGTCGAAGCGCCGCCGCACCTTCGAGCGGTCGCGCAGGCGGTCCAGGTAACCCCCGACGCGGTCGGTGAAATGGGCCATGCGCCGTTCGAGCCGGCCGCGGAGCCAGCTGCGGGTGGAGCCGATCTGGCGGTAACGGGCGTAGCGCTGCTCGAGCCGCCGCTTCGGGCGGATGCGCTGGATGCGCGAGAGTTCGCGCAGGATCGACCGCCGGAGCAAGAGGGCTGCCTCCGCGTGGTCGGTGTGCGCGCCTTCGCCCGGTTCGGGAACGGTGTGATCGATGATGCCGAGGCGCAGGCAGTCGTGCGAAGTGAGACGGAGGCGTTCGGCGGCCTCGCCCGCGGCCGCTTCTCCTCCGTACATAATCGTTGCGGCGTCCTCCGGCCGGATGACCTCGTAAACCGCGTTGTCGAGCATGAGGACGCGGTCCGCCACCGCCATGGCCAGCGCCCCTTCCGAGTTCGCTTCACCGGTGATCACCGCGATTGTGGGGCCGGGAAGTTCCAGCATCGAGGTCATGCATTGCGCGACCGCGAAGCCCAATCCCTGCTCTTCGCTCTCGAGCGAGGGGTCGGCGCCATCGGTGTCGATGAGCGTGATGACCGGGAGCTCGAACTTGCGGGCGAGCATCATCGCGCGCCGGGCCTTCCGGAACCCTGCCGTTGAGATCTTGGCCGCCCGGGCCTGGTCGTGCGGGCGGACCTGGCCGATGAACAACACGGCCTCGCCCGCGAGCGAGCCGATCCCCGTCTGCACCAGTTCGTCGTCCTGGCCGCTGCGGTCGCCTCGCAGGGCGAAGAACGACGTGGACATGCGCGCGATGAAGTCGGTGGCTGTGGGGCGGTCCTGGTGGCGCGAGAGCTGGACCTGCTGCCAGGCGCTGCGGGTCGTGTGCAGCGAATGGCCGTCGTGCTTCGTCTTTTGCGCGGTGAGCCGGTAGTCGTTCATCAACAGGTCGAGCAGTTGGGCCACCGCATCACGCAGGTGTGGCCGCGGCACAACCGCGTCGATGAGGCCATGCCGCAGGTGCGATTCGGATGTGTGCGCGCCGGCCGGCAGGTCGTTCCCGGCCGCTTCCTGCAGGGCGCGAAGTGCGGCGTACCCGACGAGGGCGTTTGGCTCGCAGAGGATGAAATCAGCGAGGTTCACGAACCCGGTGTAGGCCGACCCTGTCGTCGGGTCGGTGAGGACGGCGATGTACGGCAGGCCGGCCCTGTCGTGGCGGCGCACCGCCGCCGCAATGCGGGGCGCCTGCATCAGGGCGAGGAGGCCTTCCTGCATCCGCGTCCCCGAGGTCGAGCAGACGAGCACGACGGGCACGCGGCGGGCAGTGGCTTTTTCGAACGCCCGCGCGAGCCGTTCGCCGGCTGCCACCCCAATGGACCCTCCCAGGAACGAGAAGTCGATGATGGCGAGGACGATGTCGCGGCCGTAGATGCTGCCGGTCCCGGTCAGGGCGGACTCGGTGAGGCCCGTCCGGCGCTGTGCGTTGATGACGCGGGAACGATAGGACTGCCGGTCGCGGAAGGAGAGCGGGTCGATGCTCGTCACGCCGCGGTCGTCTTCGTGGAAACTGCCCACATCGAGCAGGGTGGCGAGCCGTTCCCGCGCCGTCAGGTGGAAGTGAAACCCGCACGAGTGGCATACCCGGAAGCGCTCGTACGACCGCGAGCCCTCGAGGTCGGCGCCGCACGACAGGCACTGCTCGTGTTGCCGGGGCTCGGCAACAATGTCCTCGGGACTTTCTCCGCGGCTGAGCAGTGTCTTCAGGTTCTTCATGCGGCCCAGTGTATCAAGCGAAGGTGTCCGGCGCGGTTGACGACAGCACCCGGCGCGACTCGCCTTCCTCGCGTGGCCCGACGAGCCCTTCCTCTTCGAGGATCTCGATGATCTTGTTCGCCTTCAGGAAGCCGACCTTCAAGCGGCGCTGAAGGAGCGAGGGCGAGATTCGCTGATGCTGGAGCGTCAGGTCGCGTGCGCGCTCGACGACCGGGTCGTCCCAGTCGACTTCGATGTTGGCTTCGCCGCCGTTCGCTTCCGCGAGGGCCTGTTCGAGCAGTTCATCGGCGTTTTCCGGCGTCAGCGCGCTGAAGCGCTCGTCCTTCCAGAATTCGACCAGGCGCTCGACTTCGGCATCGGAGACGTAAACGCCCTGGATGCGGATCGGCTTCGCGGCGTCGGTGGGCATGAAGAGCATGTCGCCGCGGCCGAGCAGTTTCTCTGCGCCGCCCATGTCGAGGATGGTCCGCGAGTCTGTCTGCGAGGTGACGGCGAAGGCGATGCGCGTCGGGAAGTTCGCCTTGATGAGGCCGGTGACCACGTCGACCGATGGCCGCTGGGTGGCGACGACGAGGTGGATGCCCGTCGCCCGGGCCAGCTGAGCGAGGCGGCAAATCAGTTTCTCGACTTCGAACGGCGCCGCCATCATCAGGTCGGCCAGCTCATCGATGATGACCACCCAGTAGGGCATCTTGATCAGCACGCGGGGGTGCTTGTTGTAGGACTCGATGTTGCGGACGGCGACGTTCGCGAACTTCTTGTAGCGTGCCTCCATCTCACCGACGACGGCCTGGAGGACGCCGACGACCTTGTCCACATCGACGATGACTTCGCTGAAGGCCATGTGCGGGATGCCCTGGTAGGCCGTCAGTTCGACGCGTTTGGGGTCGACCATCACGAAACGAACGTCGTTGGGCGAGGCGTTCATCATGATCCCGGCGATGATCGCGTTCATGCAGACGCTTTTTCCGGAGCCCGTGGCCCCGGCGATGAGCAGGTGCGGCATTTTCGCCAGGTCCGCGACAACCGGCGTGCCCGAGACGCCTTTCCCGAGCGCCATCGCCAGCTTGCTCTTCTTGGCGAGGTCGGTGAACTCCTTCGTTTCCATAACAGCTCGCAGCGTGACGACTGAGGCCGAATCGTTCGGGACTTCGATGCCGACGATTGCGCGCCCCGGCACCGGTGCCTCGATGCGCAGGCTGGGCGCGGCCAGGGCGAGGGCGAGGTCGTTTTGGAGGGCTGTGATCTTGTTCACCCGCACGCGCGTGCGCCCTGTTTCGACGCGCTCGGTGCGGGGCCGCCCATCCGGGCCGAGCAGCGCCTTGCCGTTTTCGTCGCGCAGCGGGACGTCCTTGTAGCGCACTTCCCAGCCTGGTTCGACGCCGAATTGCGTCACGGTCGGACCTTCGTTGATCTCCACCACGGTCGCGTCGACTCCGAAGCTCGCCAGCGTATCGACGATGAGCTGGGCCCGCGCGGCGTTGTCGTGCTTGCGGTGCTGGCTCGGGATAGGGGCGTTCAGCATTTCGATGGCGGGCAGCTGCCAGCCGGATTTCTGTTCGAGGCCAAGCCCGAGCTGGGTGCCCTCGTCGAGTTCCTCGGCCGGCTCGTCGAAGGCGCTCACCGCGGGCGGTTCGTCGAGGACTGCCTCCTCGATCTCGACCTCAGCGAAGGCGACGGCCGCGCCGACACTCACCGGCGAAGTCGGCGAGGCCGGGTCGATCGAAGGCCGGAACACGACGGGAGCGGCCTCGATGGCCGCGCTGCGCATCGGTTCGATGCGTGCGAAGTTGCCCGCACCGATCACGACCTCTTCGTGGTTGTCGCCGGGGCGGCGGAGGATGAACCGGAACCAGCGCGCCAGGGCTGCGGCCGCGCGGTGCGGGTAGCGCCGCCGCCACGATTCCTCCAGCCAGTAGGGGACGTTGAGGGCGACCCAGCGGGTAGCGCCGGGCGCAAGCAGGCTCGCGGCCACAAGGATCGTGCTCAGCCAGGCGAGTTTCCCCAGAAATCCCGAGATCATGCGTTGCCCGAGCGTGCCGCCGAGGCTGACTTCCGCGAACCGGACCCCTCCGGTGGACCAGTCGGCCTCGTTGAGGGCGAGCAAGCCCCAGAGCGCGAGTCCGAGGGCCGTGATTCCCCCGGCTTTGCGCCAGAATGCGCTGCCGTGCTCCCACCAGCGCCGCCACGCGGCCGCCGCCGCGAACATGACCCACCCGAGCAGTACGAAGACTGCGAGGCCGAACGTGCGCAGCGTCCAATCGCGCGCGGTGGACACCGCATGGCCGACGTCGACGACGAAAAAGAGGGCGGTCAGCGCCGCCAGCGTGGCGGCCGCACCGAACAGCTCCGGGCTGTTCAGCCGGGAGGCGAGACTCGTCTTGCGCTTCGCGCGCGGGGCCCGCTCGCCGCGGGCGCTCCGGGGCCGTGTCCGGGCTCGTGCCGCCATGGGCTGCACTCCTCATCAGCCGCGCCGGGCCCCCCGTGTGCGCCGGAACGGTAGGACGGCCGATCGCCGCGCTGACTAGACCTCGACCGTCACCGTCAGCACCATCGGCCGCCTGCGGGTCTCATCATAAAGGAACTTGCTCACAGCGTCCCGGATCCGGGAGTTGATGTCGCCGAACTCCGCGTAGTGTTCGAGTCCGCCAAGGGCGCGTTCGACAACGACCTGGCTCTTCTCGATGAGGTCGGTCCGGTTCTCGATGTCGACGAACCCTCGCGCGAGGATCTCCGCCGGCCTTTCGAGCTTTCCGGTCTGCTTGTCCACCGCCACCATCACGACGACCACGCCGTCGGTCGAAAGGTGCGCGCGGTCGCGCAGGATCAGCTGGTCCACATCGCCGATGCCGAGGCCATCGACGTACACATAGCTCGCCGGCACGCGTTCGCCGGTGTAAGCGTTTTCTTCGTCGATTTCGAGGACGTCGCCGTCGGTGAGCACGAACGCGTTCCCCTGCGGCACCCCGACCGACTCCGCCAGCCGGGCGTGGACCACCAGGTGCCGGTACTCACCGTGGATCGGGAGGAAGTACTCCGGCTGGAGCAGCCCCTGGATGATCTTCAGCTCCTCGCGGCTGGCATGCCCGCGGACGTGGATGTTCGAAATGCGGTTGTAAAGCACGTCGGCGCCCAGGCGGAAGAGGTTGTCCACGTTCCGGTAGACCGCCATTTCGTTCCCCGGGATAGGGCTGGACGAAAGCACGACGGTGTCGCCCTTGGTGATCGTCACGTGGCGGTGGTCGCCGTTGGCCATGCGCGTGAGTGCGCTCGTCGGCTCGCCCTGGCTCCCCGTCGTGATCACAACCAGCCGGGAGGGGGGCGTGTTCCGCATCTCCTCCACGCCGATGATGACGTTGTCCGGCGCGTTCAGGTACCCGAGCTGGCGGGCCATGGCGACGTTGTCGATCATCGAGCGCCCGGTCACGAACACTTTCCGGCCGGTGAACACCGCCGCGTCGACCACCTGCTGGACGCGCGAAATGAGCGACGCGAAGGTCGCGACGATGACGCGGCCGCGGGCATTCACAAGGATGTTGCGCAGGGCCTCGCCGACCAGCTGTTCGCTCGGCGTGTAGCCGTCCTGTTCGGCGTAGGTCGAGTCCGCCATCAGGAGCAGGCAGCCTTCGGCGCCCACCTGCGCGAGCCTGATCAGGTCCGTGTGCTGGTCCATCACGGGGGTGTGGTCCAGCTTGAAGTCGCCCGTGTGCACGAGGAGGCCGAGGGGCGTCCGGATGATGAGCCCGCAGGCATCCGGGATGCTATGCGCGACGGTGAAGAACTCGACTTCGAAGACGCCGGCCTTGATCACCTCGCCGGGTGTCACCACGTGAGTCTGTGCACCGTCGAGGACGCGGTGTTCCTGCAGCTTCACTCGGACGAGACCATCCGTCAGCTTTGCGCTGTAGATCGGGACGTTGAACTCCCGCTGGAAGTAGGGCAACGCCCCGACGTGGTCTTCGTGGCCGTGCGTGAGAAAGACAGCCCGGAGTTTTTCGCGGTGTTCCCGCAGGTAGGTGAAGTCCGGGATGACGAGGTCGACGCCGAGCATCTCTTCTTCCGGGAACATGAGGCCGACGTCGACGACGATGATGTCGTCGCCGTACTCCAGGACCATCATGTTCCGGCCGATTTCGCCGAGGCCGCCCAGGGGGATAACGCGGAGTGAATCTTTTGCCATAACCACCTATTCGAAGAGCCGGATTTGTTCTTGTTGCGCGGCCGGCACGGGCTCTTGCTGTGCCGCCGTGGATTGCAGTGTGGGAGCCTCGCCGAGGGACCGTTCACCCGGCGCTTGTTCGCGGGCCGGGCCGGCCACATCTCGAGCCCCGGCGGGCGTGGCCGCCTGCGGAGACATGGTGCGCGGCATTGCCGCGTGTGTCGTGTCGCGCCTCGCGCGGGCGCGTTGAAGGATCGCGGGAAGCCTGGCGAAGTCTTCGAGCAGGACCTGCCGCAGGTTGCCCTGGTGGAGTGCCGCTGCGGGGTGGTACATCGGCACGATGAACCGCCCGTCGGCTTCCTTCACCGTGCCGTGGATGCGGGAAATCGCCTGTTGCGGGAACCATTTCGACATCGAGAACCGCCCGAGTGTGACGATGACCAGCGGGTCCACCATGTCGATCTGGAGGTCGAGGTACTCGGAGCAGGCTTCGATTTCAGAGGGCAGCGGGTCGCGGTTTCCCGGCGGCCTGCACTTCAGCACGTTGCAGATGTAGACCTCTTCCCGCTGGAGGCCGGCGGCCGCGAGCAATTCGCCGAGGAACTGGCCGGCCGCCCCGACGAATGGCCTGCCCTGCTTGTCTTCGTTGACGCCCGGCGCCTCGCCGATGCACATCACTTCGGCGTCGAGCGGCCCCTCGCCCGGCACGGCGTTGGTGCGCGTCCTCGCGAGGGCGCAGAGCTGGCAGTTTCGCACGAGCTCGTAGAGCTCGGCGGCGCGTTCCTCCATGCCGATCATGCCGCATCGGCCGCCAGGGGAACTCGCTCGATGGGCCCAGGGCGCATCCGCCGCCGGGCGGTCCACGCCATCTGCGTCCCGATCGCGGCCAGGACAACCGCGAAGACCATCTGCAGCGAGCGCCCGCTCAGCGCCGTCGCCACGAAGGCGCCGGCAACCGCGGCCGGGAGCGCCGCAGGGACCATCCAGCGCGCGGAATCCATTTGAACCGTCCCCTGCCGGTAGTGCGTGATGCCGCCGGACACCGAGGCCAGCAGGATCACCCAGAGCGAGATGCCCTGGGCTTCGTGCTGGCTGGTCCCGAGGAGCAGCACGAGGGCAGGGACGAAGATCGAGCCGCCGCCGACGCCCAGCGCGCCGGAGGCAACCCCGCCGGCAAGCCCAACCGCCAGCGCGGCGCCCCACCTCAGAGTCCCGGACGCATCGAAAAGGGGATCGGCGCTTTCCCACAGGAGCATCCTGAGCGACACGGCAACCAGGAACACCCCGAACAGCAGCCGCAGCTGGAGCGCCGGCACCCGGGCTGCGCCGCGCGCGCCGAGGGACGCGCCGGCGATCGCGCCCGAGCCGAGTGCGGCAACGAGCGCGGGGTCCGGTGCGTCGTGGGCGGCGTAGGCCATTGCCGCGACCATGGCCGTCGCGGCGATCACCAGCAGCGACGTGCCGTGCGCGACGTGTTGAGCCATCCGCAGAGGGCCGGTCATGAGCGGCACCATGACGGCGCCGCCACCGCCGCCGAGGACGCCGCTGAGAAAGCCGCCGCCGAGGCCGGCGCAGGCAGCCCCGAAACGCCCGCGGCCGGTCAACCTGGTGGGGCTCACGCTGGGGCCGCCACTTCGCGCGGGCGCTTCGGCTGGATGATCCATGCGAAGAAGATGCCAACGATGTAGAGGAAGACGAGCGGCCCCGCCACGAACGTCTGCGTGATCGGGTCCGGGGTCGGCGTGACGACCGCGGCGATGATGAAGATGATAACGACCGCGTAGCGCCAGAACCCGATGAGCTGGCGTGCGCGGACCACGCGCAGCTTCGCCAGCAGGGCGAGCAACATCGGCAGCTCGAAGGAGATGCCGACCCAGAAGATGATGCGGACGGCAAAGTCGATGTACTGCTTCGCCCCGATTTCCTCCTCGAAGTTGCCGCTGCCGAAGTTCAGGAGGAAGCCGAGGGACGCAGGCAGGATCACCCAGTAGGCGAAGGCCATCCCCGCAAGGAGGAAACTGATGATCCCTGCCAGCCCGGGCAAGACGAACCGGCGTTCCCGCGGAGTCAAACCCGGGACGATGAACGCGGTGATCTCGTAGATCACGACTGGCGAGGCCAACAGCAGGCCCCCGTACAGGCCCACCTTGAACATAATGCCGATGGTTTCCGTGGGGCTGAACACGTTCGGCCGGAAGTCCGGGATCTCGTCGCGTGCGGGGGCGATGAGCCAGCCGATGATCGTCTCCCAGAAGACGATGCAGATGACCATCCCGAGGACGACCGCAACGGCGCTGATGACGACGCGGTTCCGGAGCTCCTTGAGGTGCTCGAGGAGCGTCATCTCGCCGTCGCTGTAGACATCGGCGGAGGCGTCGGGACGGATCGGTATCGGCTCGCGAGGTTCGGCAGCCATTCGGACTAGAACACCATGGGCGGCTTTGCCGGCTCGCGCGGCAGTGGCTCGGGAGCCGGTTCTACCTGGGCGGCAGCGACTTCGGGCACGGGAGTTTCGGTGGTAGCGAGGGCAACCGTGGATTCGACCGTGGCGCTCACGTCGCGCAATTCGGCGTTGAGCCGCGCGTTTTCCGTGCGGATGGCCTGCTGGGCCTCATCGACCTGGCCTTTGATCGTTTTGTACTGCTCGTCCAGGTAGTCGATCTCGTCGCGGAACTCATCGCGGACGGCGCGGGCGTAGCCCTGCATGGTGCGCACGGCGCGGCCAATCTGGTAGGCCATCGTTGGCAGCCGTTCGGGGCCGACGACAACGAGCAGCAGCACCAGAACCAGCAGGAGCTCCTGGTAGCCAATGCCCAGGAATTCCAAATCACCCTCCCGCTAACGGCGCCGCCTGGCCCGCGCGTTACTTGTCTTCGACGCCGTGATCCTTCAGATAGTCTACGGCGTCCTGCACCGTAGCGATCTTCTCCGCGTCTTCGTCGCTGATCTCCAGCTCGCCGGCGTCGGCAGCGAACTCCTCTTCGAGTGACATAATCAACTCAACAAGGTCGAGCGAGTCCGCGTTCAAGTCGTCCACGAAGGAAGCTCCCGGGACAACTTCGTCCTCCTCGACGCCGAGTTGTTCAACAACGATTGCGCGGACACGTTCGAATACTGTTGCCACGTTGGGGGATGCTCCTGGGAGTCGTTATGTGCTTTCTGGGGGCGCCGCGCCCTGCGGCTCTCGGTTGGCCGCCCGCGCGGCCGTGATGCGGTCGCTCACCGTGCGGAGGACGCCGTTCACGAAGGCGGGCGTGCTCTCTCCGCCGTACCGGTGCGCAAGTTCCACAGCTTCGTTCACGACAGCCGCGACTGGCGCCTCCGGGTCGGCGAGCAGTTCCCATATTGCAAGGCGAAGGATGTTCCGGTCAACGATGGCAAGCGTGTCGACCGGATATTGGGTAGCCGCCTCCTGGATGTGTGCGTCGAGTTCCGCTTTGCGTTCGGTAACCCCCTTCAGGAGCTCCCGGCCGTACGTGCTGGGGCGCTCCTTTGCGACGCCCCGGTCCTGCGCGGCTGCCTCGGCGAGGTGGCGCTCGTACACCTCGACCGCCGGATGGTCCGACGTTTCCGACTCGTACAGGGCTTCGAGGGCGAGCTGGCGGGCCCGCCGCATGGGATTCTGGCTCACGCCATCACCATACCGCCATCTACGTGAATGCACTGGCCCGTGATGTAGGAGGCGCCGTCGCTTGCCAGGAATGCGACCAGTGGAGCCACCTCCTCCGGCGCCGCGATGCGCCCGAGCGGGATCTGCCCCATGACCGCGGTGACGGCCTGCTCGCTCATCCCCGCGATGATGTCGGTCTGGATAAACCCGGGCGCGACCGCGTTGCAGGTGATTCCCCGGGAGGCCACTTCCCGCGCGACCGCCCGCGTGAACCCGATGATGCCGGCCTTCGCGGCGGCGTAGTTCGCCTGGCCGGCGTTCCCCATCACCCCCACGACGCTCGTGATGTTGATGATCCGTCCGCCGCGGGCGCGGAGCATCGGCCGCATCGCCGCCTTCGTCACCAGGAACGTGCCCCGCAGGTTGGTGTTGTGCACCGCGTCCCAGTCGTCTTCCGACATCCGCATGAGGAGCGTGTCCCGCGTGATGCCGGCGTTGTTGACGAGGATGTCGAGGCCCCCGAAGCGGTCGATCGTCTGCTTTACGAGGTTCCCGGCCGCCTCTGAAACGGAGACGTCGCCGCCGATCGCCACGGCTTCGCCTCCGGCAGCGGCGATCGTCGCGACCACTTCGTCGGCAAGGGCGGGGTTGGTGTTGTAGTTCACCGCGACTTTCGCGCCGCGCGCGGCCAGCTCGATGCAGATGGCCCGGCCGATGCCGCGAGAGCCACCGGTCACCAGGGCTGTGCGTCCTTCGAGTTCGGGCATGAGCATCCTCCGGGGAGCGGCTGAACGTGCCGCAGACTATCGCTCTCCGCCTTTATGCCCCACCCGGGCGAGGCTCGCGGAGGGGCGCGCTCCTCCATCGCGGCGTGACTCGTTCGGCCGGAGGGGCGGCCGTACCTGCGCTCGAACTCGCTTGGCGGCCGGGATCTCAGAGGCCCAGGCGCACCGTCGTCGCGTCGTTCACGTTGATGCAGTTCGACTTGCGCAGCATCCGCTTGATGATCGCGGTCAGCACGCGCCCGGGGCCGAATTCGATGAAGGTCTCGACGCCGGCTTCGCCGAGGAATTCGACCGTCCGGCTCCACTGCACCGGCTTGCACACCTGGTCCACGAGCTCGTGGCGGACGTCTACTTCCGCTGTGACGGGGGTCGCGGTGCAGTTCGCCACCAGCGGGATCAGTGGGTCCGAGATCGCGGCTGTCGCGACTGGCTGGACCATGCCGTCGGCAGCCGGGCGCATCAATGAGCTGTGGAAGGCGCCGCTGACGCTCAGCGGGATGACTTTCACGGCGCCGCGGGCCTTGGCGTAGTCGAGCGCGCGGACGACGGCTTCGCGCCGCCCTCCGATGACGATCTGCCCGGGTGCGTTCACATTGCAGATCTCCGCGCCGGCCTCGCGGCAGACTTCTTCGCAGTCGGGGAGGTCGAGCCCAAGCACGGCGGCCATCGTGCCAGGGTTGCGGTCGCCCGCGGATTGCATCAGTTCGCCCCGTGTGCGCAGCAGGCGGACGGCCTCGTCGAACGGGAGCGAACCCGCCGCGACCAGCGCCGAGTATTCGCCCAGCGAATGGCCGGCGACGTAGGCGGGCTTCTTCAGCAGCTCCGGCGAAAGTTCGGCGGCGACGCGAAGCAGCGCGAGGCTGGTGACGGCGATGGCCGGCTGGGCGTTCCGGGTCTGCTGCAGTTCCTCTTCCGGCCCTTCGAAGCAGAGCCGCGAAAGCCGGAACCCGAGGATCTCGTCGGCCCGGTCGTACAACTCGCGGGCGGAGGGGAACTCATCGTAGAGGTCCTTGCCCATGCCGACCGACTGTGCGCCCTGGCCGGGGAAGACGAGGGCCCGCGAGGCCTGCACTGGCTCTTCGAAGGCGATGAACGGCGCCACCGCCAGTGCCGTGTTCGTCAGTCGAGGTCGGGTTCCGGAAGCGCGATCACTTCCCGGCCCCGGTAGGTCCCGCAGATCGGGCAGGCGTGGTGCGCCAGGCGTGGGCTCCTGCACCGTGGACAATCGATGACGTGCGGCATCTTGATCTTCAGATGGGAGCGCCGCTTCCCCTGGCGGGAAGAGGCGTACTTCCGCTTCGGCAGCGGGGGCATATCGGGACTCCTTCAGGTGGCTACCCATTCGTCTTCTGCTTCAGGGCCACCAGCGCCGCCCAGCGAGGGTCCATCGGCGTCCGGTCGCACTGGCAAGCTGCGATGCCGAGGTCCGTCCCACACACCGGGCACATGCCCGGGCAGTCCGGACGGCAAAGCGGCTGCATCTCTGCAGCCATCTCGCTATATTGCCGCACCGCCTCCCTAATGTCGATGGTGTTGTCGACGGCGATGCGGAACGCGTCCGGGTCCTCGATGGTGAGCCTGCGCCCTGTCGCAAGGTCGATCTGCTGAAGGTAGATCTCCTCGAAACCGATCCCGGCGAGGTAGCCGAACGCGGTCAGGCAGCGGCTGCAGTCGGCTTCCAGTTCCACAGTCGCGTCGCAGCGCACGAGGATGCCCCCCGGCGTACGGATGAGTTCGACCCGCCCGTGGTGGAGCTGGGCTTCCGGATCCAACTGGTAGCGGCGGCTCGCCCCCACCTCTTCGCGCAGTAACTGAGAGACGTTGAATAGCATGAGGAGCGCCTCGCTCGAGGTACTTCCAGCGTACACCACACCGCGACGCCGGACCTGATTTTGTAACGCCCGCAGCGGCGCCGGCCGCTACAATCCCGTCGCGTGAAGATCCTCGGGCTCGCAAATAGCGACGTGCGCGGCGGGCGGGCGAACATTCCCGCCGGCGAGCTCTACCCGTCCGCCTTGCAGCGCGCGCTGGCCCGGGCCATCGGCGAAGACATCGAGATCACCGCCCACGCGCTCTGGCCAAATCCCGGCGTGCACCTTGTCGTCCGGAAGTGGCTGCACGAAATCCAGCCGGACCTCGTGACCTTCTCGATTTCGTCGTTCTGGTTCCTCTACGAGTCTACCCCCGTGAAGCTGGAGCGCAGCCTGGGCACTCCGGGACGCTGGGTGTCGCGGCAATCCCAGAGGCTGGCGGGCACTCCCTGGCTGGCGCACAACCGGGCCTTCCAGTGGGGGCGGAAGCAGGCGCAGCGCAGCATTGGCGGCAAGGCGTGGTTCGAACCGGACGAAGTGGTCGCCCGGGCTACCGAGGTGATCCGGGAGATCCTCCAGCACGAGGGGAGCTACCTCGTCGTTACCGGCCCGGGAAGCGGCGCCCGCTGGGCGCAAACGCCGCAGGCGCAGGCCCGCGCCGCCGCCCGGCGAGAGACCGTTGATGCCGCCCTGGCTTCCTTCTGTAAGCACCACCACGTGGAGTACGTCAGTTCCGCCGAGATGGAAGCCATGCGCGACCCGCGGCCGTCCTCCCTCCAGGGGGACCAGCTGCACCTCGACCGCGAGGGCCATCGCCGGGTGGCCGAGCACTACTTCGGGATGGTCCAGGGCTGGGTCGAGCGGGCGCTCGCCGCGACCCGGGACGCGCCTTCCGGCGTTGAGTCCCACATAAAGGCCGAAAGAACGTAACGATTCCCGGATTGGCCCCTGCAACGGCCCGGTCGCGGTTTACTCGCCCCGCGCTTGCCGCCTACGCTTAGCGCTACGGTTAGCCTTTACGCGGGCAAGGAAGGAGCTGAGCCGCCGTGAGCCAGGTGTCGGATATCCGGACGCTGCAGGAACTGGACGACGAACTGGCGCGCGCCGGCGCCGCGTTGGAAGACGCCCGGCGCAGGCTCCAGGGCAGCGAGGAACTTGCCGACGCCCGCGCCGCGTTCACGACTGCCGAGGCCGACTTGAACGAGGCCCGCAAGGAGCAACGACGCATCGACGGCCTCGTCCAGGGTTTGACCGCGAAGATTGTCCCGGAAGAGAAACGGCTCTACGACGGCTCGGTACGGAATGCCAAGGAGCTTTCGAATATCCAGCACGAGTTGGAGTTACTCAAAGCGCAACGCGCGAAGCTGGAGGACGAGTTGCTGGAGGTGATGGCCCGGCTGGAGGCGGCCGAGTCTGCCTACGCCTCCGCGCAGAAGGCGCTCGTCCGCGCGGAGGCACGGTGGGAAGCCGAGCGCGCCCGGCTGACCGAAGAGTCGGAGCGGCTGGCGGCGACCCTCACCGCCCTGGAGGGGAAGCGCACGGCGCAACAGGCCAAGATCAGCGCCCGTAACCTGGCCGTCTATGAAGACGTCCGCCGCCGGCGTGGCGGTTTGGCGGTGGCCCGCGTGGCCGGCGGCAGTTGCGGCGGGTGCCGCGTGGCCATCCCGGAGGCGGTGCGAAGGCGGGCGTTCGACGCCGACCAGCTGGCGCAGTGCCCGAATTGCGAGCGGATCCTGTACGTGGGGTAGGTGGATGCGCGCCGTCGGTTACTTCGCTGAGAATGCCCGCCGCAATGGCGTGAAGCGGAGCATCGCCGAACAGAACCACGCCTTCACGGACTTCTGCCAGCGCCACGGCTACGAAATCGCGGGGACGTTCCTCGACACCGGGGACGAGGGCGCCGCCCGGCCCGGCTTCGCGCAGATGCTCCACTTTCTCAGCCGGCCGGACCGGGGGTTCGTCGTCGTTGCTGTCGATAGCCTCGGGGTGCTCGGCCCGGACCTTGGCCAGGCCGCGCTGCGCCTCCTGGAGCTCGAGCAGACCGGCTGCCAGGTGCTGATCGCGCACACCGCCCAGGAAGCTTTCAAGTCGCTCGTCGATACCTGGGCCGACCGCGGCGACGGCACTCCGGTCTCGGAGAAAGTGCGCTCGGCGATGAGGCGCAAGGCCGTGAAGGGCGAAGTCCTCGGGCGGCCGCCCTATGGTTACCGTGTCGGCCCCAGGCGCCGCCTCGAGCTGGTGCCGGAGGAGGCCGTCGTCGTCCGCTACATCTTCCGCCTCTACCTCCAGGAAGGGATGGGGATCCGCAAGATTGCGGGCCAGCTGAACGCTGAAAACGTTGCCACCCGCCGCGGCGGCCGCTGGAGCATGGTGACGGTGCGCGACATCCTCCGGAACCGCGTCTACCTCGGCCACTATTCCCGCTTCGGCACGACCGTCACCGGCAGCCACCCCGCCCTCGTTTCGGCCGAGGACTTCCGCAAGGTCCAGGACCGTCTCCAGACGAAGCACGGCGCCGTACGCACCCGCACCGTCCAGCCGTTCCTGCTTAGCGGGATGCTGTTCTGCGGGCGTTGTCAGAACAAGCTCATCGGCGTCTCCCGGCGCCAGCGCTGGGTGACGAAGACCGGCGAAAAGAAGGAGGCGGCGTACCGCTACTACCAGTGCGAATCGCGCACGAACCAGAACGCCTGCGCCTACAACACCCAGCGCGCGGCGGAGCTCGAATCGCGGGTGCGCGAGGCCCTCAGCGGCGACGACCGCCCGGTCACGCGGTTGCGGCGCGCGGGCAACGTCGATGGCTACCTTGTCGACCTCATCGGCCAGGTCGACCGCGTCGAAGGCCGGATGAAGCGCAACCGCCGCCAGGTGGAGGAGCTCGTCGCCGATGCGGCACACGGCCACATCACCATTGAACGCATGAAGGCGCTCGGGGCCGACCTTGCCAGGGAACATCAGGAGCTCGAGCGCGAACTCGCTTCGGCGCGGGACAGGCTGGCCGTACAACAGTCCGAGGCCGAGCGGCGAGCCCACCTGGAGGCGCTCCGAGAACGCCTCGCGCGCGAGTGGGAGTCGCTCCCGTTCGACGTGCTGCAGGCGTCCCTCCGCGATGTCGTGGACCGGGTGGAGGTGGACGGCGAAGACGTCCGCGTCTACCTGCGGGTGTAGCCGTCAGGCGTCAGGTCTCCGGGCTCCCGTTCCCGGCTTGCGGGACTCGCGTGCTGCCGCCTCGACCGCGGTGACCAGGACGGCGGCGAGGATGAGGAGTCTTTGGGGAGTAGATGAGCGGGACGCCCCGCGTATCGCATGTTCGGAAGCGATGGCCAATGGGTCAGGGACGGCTCTTTCGTCCCCTGTGTCTGTTTCTCTCTCGCGGGAACATGTCGCCAGCCCCTGGCGTTAGACTCGTGACGAGAGGCACTCCATGAAGACACGACGCCTGTGCCTGGCCACGCTCGCAGGCAGCGTGGCGCTGCTCATTGCCGGTGGCGCGGCGGCGTGCTCCGGGCGCGACGACGCGGGTTCCACCCCGACCGTGGTCCCTTCTTCCCCCGCGTCCCCAACTCCGCTCGCAACGCCGACAGCAGCCGCGACGCCGCTGCCGACAGTTGGCGCAGGGGAACTCCGCGCCATCGCGGTCGAGGTCGCGACGGCGCGGGTCGTGCGCCTTCCCGTCGGCCTCAACAGCCTGGGGAGGCGCACCGCATGGTCACGCAATAGCTCATGGGTGGCCGTCGCCGGCGACGAGGGACTGGCTGTCGGGACGGTGGGCTCGCCTTCGTTCCTGCGATTCGCGAGCGGAAAGTGCTTCGATGTCGAGTGGTCGCCCGTCGCGGATCTCCTTGCCGCGGTGTGCGCGCAACGGCTGGCCGTTTTCGACAAGGACGGCCGGCTGGTGGCCGAGGCTGCCGTGAGCCAGGCCGACTTCACCGCGAAACAGCCAACCGTGCACTGGGCGCCCGACGGCCAGGTACTCGCCTACGGGCCCCTTGGGCGAACGGTGAAAGTCCTGCGGCTGGCCGGGACGGAAGCGGAAGTGAAGGGGGCGTTCACGGACTTCCAGTGGGCCGCCGGCGGCTACCTTGTCACGTTCGAGGAGCCGAGACTCCAGCCGCCATCGACGGTGCGGCTGCACGACCCTGCGCGGGGCTTCGCGGCGATCGCCGAGTACACCACTCCGGAGCGTTCCACGGCCGTCGGCGTGGACCCGACCGGCACCTACGTTGCGTACGGCGTGTACGGCGCTGAGCGCGGGCCGGGAGAGCGAGTGCTGTCGTCCACGTTTTACATCGTCCGGCTGGGAGATGCCGCTGTGGTGGCAACGTTCGAAAGCGCTTACGGCACGGACTACAATCGGACGAGCTTCGCGCCCGACGGCAGCGCGGCGCTCATGATGACGGACTACTGCCGGCCGGAAACCTGGACGCTGGACATCGGCAGCATCGATGGGACGAAGCGGACACTGGCGCGGGGCGGCGCGATGGCGCTGAAGTTCTCGCCGGATGGACGGTGGGTCGGCTACACGAAAGGTATCGAGCTCTGGGTCGTGCGCAGCGATGGCGCGGAGCCTCCCCGCAAGCTCGCAGATGACATCCACGGGCCCGCGGGCTTCGAATGGTCACCCGACAGCCGCTGGATCTCCGTGCCGCCGTTCTTCGGCGGGTTCGACCAATGCCCGTAACCAGCCTGGCAGCCCTTTTCTCTTCCGCTTCAACCGCGTAGCGTTCGCCCCACCAACCCCAATGCACGGACCGCCCGTGCGGCTGGCCCCGCCGCTCCATGGCTATGCGTGCGAAGGACCGACCGGACGATGCCTTACAACAAACCGATTCCCGAGCCGGGCGACCCGCTCACCAAACCGTTCTGGGACGCCGCGAAACAGGACCGCCTGGTGCTGCCGCGCTGCACGAGCTGCAACCGCGTGCACTGGTACCCTCGCTGGATTTGCCCGTTCTGCCACGCCACCGAGATCGAGTGGGTCGACGCGTCGGGCACGGGGTACATCCACACCTTCGCCGTGCAGCACCGCGCCTTCGGCGGCTGGGCCGACGAGGTGCCATTCGTGACTGCCTACATCGACCTCGCGGAAGGCGACCGCATGTTCACCGTGCTCCGCGGGGTCGACCCCACGAAGCCCGAGACCATCAAGATCGGCGCGAAGGTGCAGGTCGAATTCGAGCCCGCCACCGAGGATGTGCACATCCCGTTCTGGCGCGTTGTCTAAGAGGTTAGCGAATAATGCCCGGTGAACTCTCCCGCGCGGCCGCCATCATCGGCGCCGCCGAAGCCGATTGGATCGGCTATCCCGAAGAGCCCAAGACGGCGATGCAACTCCACATCTCCGCCATCAAGAACGTCTCGAAGCAGACCGGAATCCCGATCAGCGCGATCGACGGGGTGTTTAGCGCCGGTTTCTCGTCCGCCATCGCGGAACACCTGGGGCTGCACCCCGCCTACATCGACACCACGTCCGTCGGCGGCTGCTCGTTCGAAATGCACGTCCATCATGCGCTTGCCGCGATCCACGCCGGCATCATCAAGGTCGCGCTGGTGACGCATGGGCAGAATGGCTGGTCGGCGCGTGCCACGCGGGGAGCGGGTACGGGCGGTGGCCGCGGTGCGGGCGACCCGTGGGACCCGGCCAGCCAGTTCAGCAACCCGTACGGGGTTTCTGGCGCCCCGTCCAACTACTCCCACGCGATGACGCGGCACAACCATCGCTACGGCACTACCCCGGAAGACTTCGCGCACATCGCGGTGGTCACCCGGCAGTGGGCGATGCTGAACCCGCGGGCCATCATGTTCTCGAAGGAGACGAACCCCGGCGGCGGCCCGATCACGGTCGAGGACGTGCAGAACGCCCGGCTGGTCTCCTGGCCGCTGACGCTGCTCCACTGCTGCCTGGTGACCGACCACGGTGGCGCGGTGCTCGTCGTAAGCCCGGAAATCGCCCGCAGCGCGAAGACCAAGCCCGTCTGGATCGCCGGCGCCGGCGAAAGCATGAGCCACTCGAACATGCTCGAGATGGACGACTTCACGGCAACCTCGGCCGCCGCGTCGAGCGCTGCCGCCTACCGCATGGCCGGGATGGGGCCGGAGGACATGGAGATGGCCATGCTCTATGACTCCTTCACCGTTACTGCCGGGATCACCGCCGAGATGATCGGGCTGGCCCCCCGGGGAGAGGGGTTCCGGCTCTGGAAGGACGGGCACGCCGCTCCCGGCGGCCGCCTGCCGATCAACACGAACGGCGGCGGGCTTTCGTTCAACCACTCCGGCATGTACGGCATGCAGTTGCTCATCGAGGCCTACCGCCAGCTTTCCGGCACCGCCGAAGACGGCGGCTTCAGCGGCCTCCCGGGCAAGCAGACGAAGGCCCGCAGTTGTGTCGTCAACGGCACCGGCGGGAGCCTGAGCACAACCGGGACGCTGGTGCTGGTGGCGGATTAGCGAGGATGCGAGTGTCGCTGCGTCCGACGGATCACCGTTGGCGGAGGAGCTGGTCGTACTCGGCGTGCGTTCCAATCCAGATCCACACGATGACGTTCCCTTCCCGGACCCCAAGGACGCGGTAGTCGTCGTTCACGCGCGCCGACCAGAGGTCGCGGCGACTGTGCAGACGTTTGAATTGGAGACTGGGATGGAACGGGTCGCGAGCGAAGAGTTCGCAGCTTGCGCGCGCCTGCGCACGGACTTCGGCCGGAAGCGATGCAAACGCGCGGTCGAATCGCGAGTGCCGCTGGCTTCTCAAAGCTCCTCTGGGATGAGCGGTCGGGTTCGGCCTGCGTGGTAATCGGCAACGGCCTCGTCGGCCCACTCCGCCAGCATGTCCTCGCTCTTCGCGAACAGCTCATCCCAGCGCCGCTCCGAGTCGATGTCCTCGAGGATCATCAGGGCGAGCCGATCCTGCTCGGACTCATCCAGTTCCTGCAGTTTCGCCCAGGCTTCAGAGAGCAGCTTCGTCATGCTGTGAGTTTAGCAGAGCGTCAGCCGGCTAGAGCGGGATGTTCCCGTGCTTCTTCGGAGGGTTGCGATCCGCCTTGTTCTCCAGCATCTCGAGCGAGCGGATGATGCGCCGCCGCGTCTCCCGGGGGTCGATCACGTCATCGAAGAAGCCGCGGCCGGCCGGGATGTACGGGTTCGCGAACTTCGTACGGTACTCTTCGATGAGCTCCTTGCGGCGCGCGTCAGGGTCGGCCGCATTCGCGATCTCCTCGCGGTAGACCACATTCACTGCGCCGTCGGCCCCCATCACGGCCACCTCCCCCGTCGGCCACGACAGGTTCACGTCACCACGAAGGTGCTTCGAACCCATCGCCAGGTAAGCGCCGCCCACGGACTTCCGCAGGAGGATCGTCACTTTGGGCACGGTCGCTTCGCTGTAGGCGTAGAGCATCTTCGCCCCGTGCGTGATGATGCCGCCGTACTCTTGCGTGGTCCCCGGCAGGTAGCCGGGCGTGTCCACCAGGGTGACGATCGGGATGTTGAAGCAATCGCAGAAGCGCACGAAGCGCGCAGCCTTGCGGGCCGCGTTGATGTCGAGCGAGCCGGCGAGGACCATCGGCTGGTTTGCGACGAAGCCCACGCTGCGCCCGCCCATGCGCCCGAAACCGACGACGATGTTCGCGGCCCAGAGTTCGTGGACCTCCATGAAGTCCCCGTCGTCGACGAGCCGGTCGATCACTTCACGTACGTCGTACGGCCGGTTCGGTTCCGAAGGCACAAGTGCCAGCAGTTCCTCGTCGCCGCGGTCGGGGTCGTCGCTGGTGGGGACGATGGGCGGGTCCTCGGCGTTGTTCGAAGGCAGGAACGCGAGGAGCCGGCGCACTTCGGCAAGCGCTTCCTGCTCGGTGGCGTTGAAGAAGTGCGCCACCCCGGAACGGGTTGCCAGCGAGTGGGCGCCGCCGAGTTCCTCGTGGGTGACTTCCTCGCCGGTGACCGAGCGGATGACATCCGGCCCCGTGATGTACATCTGGCCAAGGCCTTCGACCGCGAACACGAAGTCCGTCAGCGCGGGACTGTACGCGCCGCCGCCCGCGGATGGGCCCATCGTCACGGTGATCTGCGGCACGACGCCGCTCGCGAGCGTGTTCATGGCGAAGATCTCGCCGAACCCGCGCAGGCTCTCGGAACCGTCCTGGATGCGCGCGCCGCCGGAGTCGATCAGGCCGATGATCGGCGCGCCGGTCGTCAGCGAGAGGTCCATCACCTTGAGGATTTTTTCGGCTACCGCCTCGCTCAGCGAACCGCCGTACATGGTGAAGTCGTACGCGAACACGAAGACTGGCCGGCCATCGACCTTGCCCCAGCCGGTGACAACGGCTTCGCCGGGGGTGTTGTCGACGCTCCGCGCGCGGACAAGGGCGTCGATCTCGTCGAAGCTGCCGGGGTCGAGCAGCAGGTCGATGCGTTCGCGGGCGGTGAGCTTCCCGCGGGCATGCTGCCGCTCAATCCCCTTCGGTCCCCCGCCGAGGGCCACCTTCGCTTTCAGCGCGATGAGTTCGGCGAGTTTTTGTTCGGCGGTGAGTTGTTCGGGCATGGACGGCCTCTCCGGGTCCTCTCGAGGTGGCTAGAGGGATCATGGGGCGCAAAGAACCCGGCCAGCCGGCCGGGCGGGAAGTTCGCGCGAAGGCCATCCTAGCATCGGCCGTGCTCTCAGTCTGCCCGTGCCTCGAAGAGGGAACGGGTGGGGCGCAGTTCACCGGGGTGGATCCCCATTTGCCTTGCCGGGTTCCGCGACTATCGCCTCGCGCGCCGGCATCCTGCGACTTCGAAGACGTCGAGTCCTGCATCCACGCGACCCAACCCACATGTCCGGCGCGTCCCGAGACGCCGCGCTCTCAGTCCAGAGCCTGCGGGGCGAGCAACTGGTCGAACACGAGGGCGATATCCTCGCGGCCGACGGCGCGCAGGTCCCGCGCAAGCGCGTGGGCCTTGTCCAGCTTGCCGAGTTCCTGGTCGGTGAGCATGAGCATGGTCCAGGCCGTTTCGAGCAGCGAACGGAGTTCCGCCTCCACCCGCTCGGCGCGCGCGCGGAGTTGCGGTTCAAACGCGCCACGTGCGAGTTCGCGCGCGAGCGTGTCGAGGTGGTGCTCCAGGCCCAGCAGGCCGTCCCGGATCGTCATGCGCACTTCGGGGCCTGTTCGCGCGTCTTCGAGAGCGGCGGCGGTTGAGAGCAGCGACTTTACGATGCGGCCACTTCCACGTAGTGCAGCCAAGGGTGCCCTCCTCAGGCCGGCCTGTGATGCTGGCCGCCGCCGAAAGCCGTCCGGTCGGCCAGGGCGACGAGGACAAGCAGGACAACGATCCCTGCGACACCGGCGAAGAACAACCATGCCATCCCGGGCCTCCTTGAGCGTGGCTACCGGGGTCAGTTTGCTCTGCACGGGGTGCGGCGAGGAGGGCCGGGAGTGCCCGGCCTGCGGCCCGATCGGCCGTGGTCTGGGTGTGTCGAGGTTGCGCTGAGCGCGGGGTTACGTGGGCCTCCGCCGCGTTCCGTGCCGCAAGAGAAGTGTGGTGGAGACGAGGGGACTCGAACCCCTTACCTCAGCGATGCGAACGCTGCGCTCTCCCAGATGAGCTACGTCCCCAATAACAAACGGGCCGCTCCACCTCTCATCGTAGGGAGCGGCCCGCGAGTGGGTCAACAGGGTTTCGGTTCAGGAGCGGTGGGAGGAACCCCGGCCGATGCGGTAGCTCGTCTCGCCCGTGAACTCCCGTTCCTTTCCGCACTTCTTGCACCGTCCCGGCGTCAGCTCCCCTCGCGGAGGTTCCAGTATCCAGTGATGGACACAATCGGCAACCATCTGAAGAGCCTCGGCTTTGGACATGCAACACCCCTCGAATATTTTCGCTCAGGCTAACGGCCGAGGGTGCACATCACCCCGCCACCGGCCGTCCGGCAGTGTAGTCCCCGGCTATAGACGGTTTCAATCGCTTATTTCGATTCGTCCAGCATTCCCGGCAAAGGTGTAATGGATACGACCCCACCCTTCACATCGATGCGCTCGATGACTCCGCCAATCGCCGGCACAAGGATCTCGCCCCGCTCACCACGCACCACGTAGACGTCGTTCGCGCCGGTTTGGAGGACTTCCGTGATGGTCCCGAGGTCCTCGCCGGTGCCTTCGACGACGGCCCGCAGGCCGATGATCTCGTGGACGAAGTACGAATCGGCGTCGTCGCGGAGGACATCGTTGTCGGCCGCCTCCAGGAGCTCGCCCCGCAGATGCTCGACGTCGTTCCGGCTGGCGAGGCCACTTAGTTTGATGATCCACGCATCGTCGTCGCGGCGCGCACGCTCGATGATCCGCCGCACGCCCTCCAGGTAGACGGGCCGCCCGCGCTGGAGGTTCCGGGCTGTTGGCGAGAACGCCTGCACGCGAAGCTCACCCCGCAGCGCGTGGGGACGCAAGACGCGCCCAACGGCGGTGAAGCCGGGGCGCGGCTCTTTCGGCGTGCTGAGAGGGTTTCCCGCCCGGGGGCGCCTCGGAGGAGAAGGGTTTTGCGGCCGGGCAGGCTCCTCAGCGGTCAGTCGCCGATCTCCAGGCTGACGCGCACGTCCTCGCGCACGGCTGCGACCTTGACGAGGGCGCGGATCGAGCTCGCTATCCGCCCGCCCTTGCCGATGACCTTCCCCCAGTCATCCTCGGCGACGTCGAGGCGCACCTGCACCCGGTCGCCGTCTTCGGTTTCGTTGACGCGCACTTCTTCCGGGTGGTCGACAAGCGCTTTGGCGAGGTACTCGACAATTTCGCCCATCATCGTGTTGGCCATGGGCACTACTCCGCGGTGGTTTCGCCGGGCTCTGCGGGTGTTTCGCTGGCCGCTTCCGCGGCGGCAGCCTTCTCGGCTTCCCTGGCCGCTTTCGCTTCTTCCTTCGCGCGGGCCTCGGCACGAGCAGCGGCGGCCTTCGCCTGTTCGGCGCGCTTCACCTCGAGCTTCGCCTTCGGGCGGTCGGGCTTCTTCTCCATCACGCCGGCGCGGATGAGCAGCTTCTCGGCCGACTCGGACGGCTGAGCGCCCTTCGCAAGCCATTCCTTCGCCTTTTCGCCGTTGATGACGATCGAGGGCGGGTCCTGGTGCGGGTCGTAGGACCCCAGCGTCTCGATGAAACGCCCGTCGCGCCGGTCGGGCTTGTCAGCGACGACGACGCGATAGTGAGGGTGGCGCTTCTTCCCGATGCGCCGAAGCCGGATCCGGATCATGTCTACTCCTGGAAATACACCCGCTCCGTGTGGGCGGGCGGAAAGTGCACTTCGAGCGAGCGTACACGATCCAGTCATAAGAGGCGAAAGCTGCCGCGGCGGACAGCCCGGGACGGCCCGGCAAGCCGGGACGTGGCATTCCGCAGGCGTTTGCGCCGCGTTGCCGTGCCGGCGCGGGTTGCCCCCGGCAACGCTGCGAGCTTTCGGGGAGGTCATCCGGGTTTCTCCCTAGTGAACGAACGGGGCCAGCATGCCGAACATTCATGGTAGAGGCCGTCGGGGTTTCATCCCCGGGCCGTGGGAGCAAGGGAATGAACAGCAACATGCGTGTCTGCCAGCACTGCGGCTCCCCGTACGATTGGCGCCGCTCACCTTCGGGCTCCCTGAAGATGACTTACTGCGGGTCGCTCTGCGAAAAGGCCGACATGGGGTTCACGATCGAGACGCTGCTCGGCGAAGTGGAACGCGTCAAAGTCGAGTGGAAAGACCTCATGGCCGCCTGATCGCCTGGCCAACCGGCCAACCTCCGGGCCCCGATGATGGCCCAATCCTCCGCGCAATATGGCCCATATGGCCGCTCCCCCGCGGCTCCGCCCGGGGCACGCTCCCATGGTGCACCGGAGGACCACATCCGGCCGCGCGGAGGACCACAGCAATGACCACAACCCTCGCCCAGTGCATCGACTCTGCCAACATCAAGACGTGCCGCCGCTGCGGCGTCCGCTACGACTGGCGCCGCTCCCCGAGCGCCTGCCTGAAGATGACCTACTGCGGTTCCCTCTGCGAACGCGCCGACATGGGCTTCACCATCGAAGCACTGCTCCGGTCATCGCGCCCGCCTTCTCCGGCCCCCGATTGGCTCGCAGCCTGATGTTCCCGATCTGATCCGGAATTGAAGCGCATCCCGGCCTCCTCGATCCGACGTAAGAAGTTGTCCTGTCGTACGTCTTAAGGAGGAGGGGAAATGCTCCCCCAGCACGACGAGACGGCGCCAGGCAGCGAGCAGAATCGAGAAGAAGGGTGAAGAACCCCGCCGGAGGACCAGGACAATGACCGCGAACATCTCCTTCATCAGCGACCAGGCCAACATCAAGCATTGCCGCCGCTGCGGGCTGCGCTACGACTGGCGCCGCTCCCCGAGCAGCTCCCTCAAGATGACCTACTGCGGATCCCTCTGCGAGCAGGCCGACCTCGGCTTCACCATCGAAGCGTTGCTGCGCTACGAACGCGCGGCCAGCCCCCTCGCCGCCTGAGCGGGAACGTAACGAGTTCGTAAGGTCAGTCTCTTTGCGCAACTCGCTGCGCTCTTCTACGCTGGAAGTAGCCCACGCACTCGACCGTTCCCGGTACGGGCCGGGAGGCGGGGAAGCAAGGGCAGGAAGGCCTTCTCGATGAGCGACATCACCATCGGCCCCGGTCCCGCCGGGATGAACCTCAACCACATCAAGGTCTGCGCGCGCTGCGGCCTCCGCTACGACTGGCGGAAGTCCCCCAGCGGCATGAAGATGACCTACTGCTCCTCGCTCTGCGAGAAGGCAGACCTCGGCTTCACGGTCGAAGCGCTCCTTCGCTACGAGCGCACCGCCCCGGCCGAAGAGCCCGCAGCGCCAGCCGTCTAGCGGACCGGTCCTCCGGCGTCCTCCGCGGCCCGCTCTACGCGGGCCGTTTGCTTGTCTGCAATCATTCGTTAACCGCGCTTTCCTCGCAGCTATTGCCGCCGCGCTCGATACTCGAACGGTGGGCACCCGCGTCGCAGGCATCCTCCTTCATCCCACCTCGCTGCCCGGTGCCGGGGGGATCGGCAGGGAGGCGCGCACGTTTATCGACTTCCTCGCCAGCGCCGGCTGCAAGGCATGGCAGATGCTGCCGCCCGGGCCGGTCGGGCCGGGGAACTCGCCTTATGCGGCCCGTTCGGCGTTCGCCTGCGAACCGCTCCTGATTTCGATCGAATCCCTCGCGGCCGACGGGCTGCTGGACACGCGAATGGATTTCGCGCCGATCGATGGGGACCCCCACCACCTGGACTACGACCGCCTTCGCCAGCACCGCGAGCCCCTCTTGCGCGCCGCCTGCCACGAGTTCCTGGTGAACGGCGGGGAGTACCGGCTCATGGAGTTCGCCGCCGAACATGCCTGGGCCGAGCCCTACGCCCGTTTCGCCGCCCTCCGCGAACTCAGCAAGGAACCCTGGTGGCTCTGGCCCGAGCGGTTCCATCACCCCGCCGGCGTCCCCGCGCCCGAGGGTACTGCCCTGGCCGACGAAGTGCGCTTCCAGCTCTTCCTCCAGTGGGCGGTGGAGCGTCAGTGGTTTTCCCTGCGCGAATACGCCCGGGCGCGCGGCATCGCCCTCTACGGCGATATCCCCATCTTCGTCGACCTCGACAGCGCCGACGTCTGGGCGGATCAGCACCTCTTCAAGCTCGACCCCACCGGCCGTCCCACGGTCGTCGCCGGTGTCCCGCCGGATGCGTTTTCAGAGACCGGGCAACGCTGGGGCAATCCGCACTACGACTGGGAAGCTGTCCGCAAGACGGGGTACGCCTGGTGGGTAGAACGGATGCGCCGCACGCTCCAGCTGTTCGACGCCGTCCGCATCGACCATTTCCGCGGGTTCGAGTCCGCCTGGGAGATCCCCGCCGACGAACCGACCGCGATCCACGGTTGCTGGCGCAAAGGCCCGGGGCGCGAATTGTTCGATGTGCTCGCCGAGCGGCTGGGGCCGCTCCCGATCATGGTGGAAGACCTGGGCATCATCACGCCAGAGGTGCGCGCCCTGCGCGACGCCCTCGGCTACCCCGGCATGGCCGTGCTCCAGTTCGCCTTCGGCGGCGACGACACCAACCCCTACCTCCCCCACAACCACATCGCCAACCAGGTGGTCTTCACCGGCACGCACGACAACGACACGACATTGGGGTGGTACCAGCATGCTCCAGAGTACGAGCGAGACCACGTCCGGCGGTACCTCTCGGTCGATGGCGAAGACATCGTGAATGACCTCATACGCGTGGCCTACAGCTCCGTCGCCGAAACGGCGATCATCCCGATGCAGGACGTGCTCCAGCTCGGGAGCGAAGCGCGCATGAACGTGCCCGGCAGGCCTGACGGTAACTGGACGTGGCGGTTTACCTGGGATCAGCTTGAAGAGGGCCGCGCAGACTGGTTCCTGGAGCTTGCGCTGGAGACGGGCCGCCTGGCGTCCACGGTGGCGGCCCGGTGAGCGATCTGGTGCTTTCGGTGTTGGACCAGTCACCGGTGCGCAAGGGCGGCACTCCGGCCCAGGCGATCGCCGAAACGCTGGAGCTGGCCCGGCTCTGCGACTCGCTCGGCTACCACCGCTACTGGCTCGCTGAACACCACGGAACGACGCTTGCCTCTGCCACGCCCGAAATCCTCATCGCCCGCGTCGCATCCGAGACTCGTCGCATCCGTGTGGGCTCCGGCGGCGTCATGCTCACGCACTACGCCCCGCTCAAGGTTGCGGAGCAGTTCCGCATGCTCGAGACGCTCCACCCCGGCCGCATCGACCTCGGAGTAGGCCGTGCGCCGGGCAGCGACATGCGCACCGCCCGCGCGCTGGCCGACGGCCATCCGCTGGCCGACGTCGAACGCTACCCGGAGCAGCTGATGGACCTCTATGGGTTCCTCTCCGGGCAGATGCCGGAAGACCACCCGTACCACGGCATACGCGCCCAGCCCGCCGGCGAAACGATCCCCGAGCTTTGGCTCCTGGGCTCCACCCGCGCGAGCGCCCACTACGCAGCGCAGCTTGGTTGGGCGTTCTGCTTCGCCCACTTCATCAGCCAGGAGGGTCCCGAGACCGTCTTGCAGGAGTACGAGGCTGCGTTCCAGCCCAGCCCCTTCCTCGCGGCGCCCAGGAGCGCGATGGGTGTCGCCGTCACGTGCGCTCCGACCGATGAGGAGGCCGAGTACCTGAGCTGGAGCCGCTGGGGCGGCAGGGTGGTTACCCGTGGCCGGGGCCAGCAGGGCGCCGGTGTCATGCCTCCGGAAGAGGCCATGGCCCTGGATTACACGGAGCCGGAACTGGACTACCTCGCCTACCTGCGCCAGACGTCCATCTACGGGAGCCCCGGCACCGTGCGCGGCCGGTTGGAGGACCTCGCCGCCGCCTATGGCACACGCGAACTGGTGCTTGTCACCATTACGTATGACTTCGAGGCGAGGAAAGCGTCCTACCGGCTCCTCGCGCGGGAGTTCGGCCTCGCGCCGTAGTGCCCGCTTCGCCGGAGCTTTACCGAGCGGTGGCCCGAATTTTGCATAACGCCCCTACCTCGAGGCTATGGACCCGCTGTCCGCCCTGTCCGGCGCTGCTTCGCACAACCCGTTCGCGGCATCGATGACGGTGAGCGCCTTCCTGCTGGCATGGCTCGGCGGCCGCCACGCGCTCGCCGAAGGTGGCCTCTCGGCCCGCACAGCCTGGCCGGCGGCCGCGGTCGTGAGCGTCCTGCTCGGCGCCTATACGTTCGTCGTCGCCGGCGCGCTCGGCGAAGCGCGCCAGGCCGCGTTCCTTGTACAGGGAGCCACGCTCTTTGGCTTTTACTGGGCGCGCCCGCGGACGGAGCACCCACGTGCGCCCCGGCCGCTGCGCCCGGCGCCCCCCGGAGCGGGTCCCGCCAGCCGCGCATTCCAGCGCCGCGCGTAGGCCTTACCGCTCCGGGTCACACGTCCTTGTCGCCGCTTTCGGCCGCCTCCCAGCGGGAGATCAGGTCTTCGAGGTAGCGCCGCTGGTCGTGGCTGAACGGCGCCGAGTCGAGGAAGCGCCGGATGGCCGCAGTGTCGCCCGCGTCCATGGCCGCGTTCAGCGCCGCACGGTGAGGCGTGCTCTCCAGGCGCTGGGTCTCCAGCCACTCCCGTAACGTGACCACGAACCATGCCCTGTCGGCCATCGCTGCCTCCGGCGGCTCTCCGGGCCAAAGCATACCGCGCCTGACATTGGCCCGCGCCGTGGGCTATCGTCACGCCACACAAACCCTCCTTCGGAGCAACGCATGGAATACCGCTCTCTCGGCCGCACCGGCGTGAAAGTCAGCTCGCTCTGCCTGGGCTGCATGATGTTTGGGGGGAAGACCAGCCCGGCAGACTCGTACGCGATCATCGACCGGGCCCTCGACGCCGGCATCAACTTCATCGACACGGCGAACGTCTACAACCAGGGCCGCAGCGAAGAAGCGACCGGCGAGGCGCTCAAGCGCAACGGCAAGCGCGACCGCGTCATCCTCGCCACCAAGGTCCACGGGCGCATGGGCGAGGACATCAACAACGCGAACAACACCCGCCGCCACATCATCCAGTCGGTCGAAGACTCCCTTCGCCGGCTGCAGACCGATTGGATTGACCTCTACCAGGTCCACCGTCCGCAATCCGATATGGCGATCGACGAGACCCTCCGCGCACTCGATGACCTCGTCCGCTCGGGGAAGGTCCGTTACCTGGGGGCGAGCACCTTCGCCGCCTGGCAACTGGTGGAATCGCTCTGGGTCTCGAAGGAGTACGGGCTGAACCGCTTCGTTTGCGAGCAGCCGCCATACAACCTCCTCGACCGGCGGATCGAGCGCGAACTGCTGCCCATGGCCCAGACCTACGGCTTCGGCATCATCCCGTGGAGCCCGCTCGCGGGCGGCCTGCTCACCGGCAAGTACAGCCGCAACGAGCCACCGCCCGAAGACAGCCGCTACTTCAACGCGGAAAACAACCCCAACCCCGTCTACCGGCGGCGCTGGAGTTCGAACTTCTGGGATGTGATCGAGGGCCTCGAGGAGATCGCTCGCGGCAAGGGTGTCTCCATGTCGCAACTCTCGCTCGCATGGTGCATGCAGCAGCCCGGCGTCACGAGCCCGATCATCGGCCCCCGCACCATGGAGCAGTTCGAGGACAACCTGAAGGCCGCTGACGTCTCCTTCTCGGAAGAAGAGTTGCGGGCGATCGACCGCGTGATCCCGCCGGGCACGAACGTTACCCCGTACTACGAAGCGGACTGGGCGGCCGCGCAGTACCGCTGGTAGCCCCGCCTTCAGGCCGGGAGCGGGACGAGCACCGACAACACCGCGGGCGAAGGCGACAGCGGCAGCAACCTGAACGAGGCGAGCACCCGGACGGACGACCCACCCTTGACCCGGACCGCCCCTTCGACGAGCTCCATATCGTCGGAGCGTTCGATGCGGCCACCCACCCGAGCGCGTTCTCCCCGGTCCGGCCAGAAGCCGAGTTCTTCGGAGGTGCGCCCGATGATGTCGGCGCGGTTGTAGCCGACGAGCGCGGCGAAGGCCGTGTTGATGTGGGTGAAGCGCCCCGTGCCCGAGTCCGTGATGGACATCGCCACCGGGTTCGACATGAACGCGCGTGCGTAGAGCTCCTCAGACTCGCGAAGACGCTGGACCGTTTCCGGAGGCGGCTCTCCTGGCATTGCGCGCGCAATGTACGCCCGGACCGCGAGAGCCGTCATCAGCCCCGGGGCGGGGAGCGTAAGCTCGCTCTCCGTGTGACGCGCGCCACGCTCGGCCCCACGCCACGCGTGCTACTGTCCGTGCGCAGTGGATGTGCCGCATACCCTGCCGTCGTTGTTGACGAGCTTCGTCGGCCGCGAGAGCGAGCAGGCTGAGCTCAACCGCCTTCTCGACCTCTCGCGGCTGGTGACCGTGGCCGGGCCCGGTGGGATCGGGAAAACGCGGCTCGCCCTCGAAGTCGCACGCGGCCACGCCGTCCAGGGGCGGACCGTGCTTTTTTCCGACCTCGGGCGCGCGGGCGAGGAAGGGCTCGCGCTCCACGCGCTGGGCAACGCCCTCGGCATCCACGAGGCGTCTGCGGAGTCCCTGGTCGAAGCCGTTTGTGCCCGCCTCGCAGGCGCCCGCGTCCTCGTCCTCCTGGACAACGCGGAAATCGTGGCGGGCGAAGCTCGAGGCCTCGCTGAGTCTCTCCTCCGCGGCTGCCCCGAGGTGCGCCTGCTGGTAACCAGCCGGGTGCCGCTCGGCGCACCGGGGGAGCACGTCTGGCGTCTCCCGCCCCTCCGGCTACCCCCCGAGTTCGGAACCGGCGGCGACTGGCGCAGCTCCGACGCCGTCGAGCTGTTCGCCCGCCGCGTCGAGGCTGCCAGGGCCGGGTACGAATGGCACGACACTCGCCGGGCGGCCGCCGTCGTCATCTGCCGGCGCCTCGACGGGGTGCCGCTCGCCCTGGAAGTCGCGGCGGCACGTGCCGGCTCCCTGGCCGTCGAAGACTTGGGGCGCGAACTCGACTCCGGCCTCGCGCTGCTCGACAGCACCGCACCGGCCGAACTGCGCCGCCACGATACGCTGCAGGCCACGCTGGAGTGGAGCTACCGGATGCTCTCAGGACCCGATCAGGCGCTGCTGAGGCGTCTCTCCGCGTTCAGTGGCGGTGCAACCCTCGCCGCCGCGGAAGCCGTGTGCCGCCCGGACGAAAGCAGCGGTCAGACCGACACGATCGCCGCCGGGCTGGCACGCCTCGTCGGCAACTCCATGGTTGTCGTGCAGGAGGCCGCCGGCTCGCCCGCACGATATGCGTTGTTGGAACCGTTGCGCGACTTCGCCCTCGAACGGCTCGCCGAATCGGGCGAGCGGGACGCGGTGGCCCGCTGCCACCGCAGCTACTTCGTGCGGTTGGTTGAAGATGCCGCCCGGCGCTTGCGCGGCCCGGGCCAGGTAGCGGCGATGCGCGAACTCGACGCGGAAGACGCCAACGTCCGCACGGCCCTCTCGGTCTGTCTTGCTTCGGGCGAAGTCGCCCATGCCGCCCGCCTGGTGGCGGGGATGGACCTGTACTGGGACATCCGGGCCCGCTACCGCGAATCCCTCCGCTGGTGCGACCTCGTGCTCGCCGCCATGGAGGCGGATGACCCCTGGCGCGGGCGCGTCCTTCGCGTTGCCGGCCGCACGAGGTCGGCGCTTGGCGAACACGACGAGGCGGTCGACCTCCTGTCCCGCAGCGTCGAAGCGGCGCGCGACCGCGGGTCCAGCGACGAACTCGGCGAATCCCTCTGCTGGCTTGGCATGGCCTTCGAACGGCAGCGGGATGCGTCCAGCGCCCTCCGCTGTGCCGAAGAGGCTGAAGCGCTCGTCCAGGATACAGACCCCTGGCTCCAGGCGTTGCGCCTCCGGGTGCTCGCCCACGGAGAAAAAGTCCGCAGCGGCGACCTGATATGCGTCGAGGCCATCCATAAGCGCGAATACGAACTGTGCCAGCGCGCCGGCGACAGCCTGTTCACCGGCAATGTCCTCAACTGCCTCGGTGAGTTCGCACGCTGGCGAGGCGACTACACCCGTGCCGAGATGATCTACAAAGAGAGCCTTGCCCGCCGCCAGGCCGTCGGCGACCTCGGCGGGACGGTCCTCACCATGGTGAATCTGGGCCTCCTCGCCACGCAGACCGGGCACGAGGCGCTCGCCCTGGACTACCTTTCGGAAGCACTCGAACTGAGCGTGCGGATCGGCAGCCCGCTGCAGTTCGGCGGAGTCACCCTCGGACTCGCCGCCGTGGCTGCCAACCTGGACCGCGCCGATGCCGCGGCGCGCCTGCTCGGGGTCACGCGAAGCCTCACACGCGGTGCGTACCTGGACCCCCAGGATGCCGCGGTCCGGGACGCGGCCGAGGATCGCAGCCGCGCCGCCCTTGGGGACGAGCGCTTCGCGGCCTTCGAAGCCTCCGGCGCTCTTGTCTCCCTGCAGGCCGCGATCGAGGAGTCTCGCGAGTTCGTACGCGGCCAGCTCCCCGCGTTCGCGCCCGCTGCCGTCCCATACCACCGCCCCGCGCCGTTCGGGTTGAGTCCGCGGGAAGTCGAGGTGCTGCGTATGCTCGCTTCCGGGCTCACCAATCGCGATATCGCGGCGAAGCTCGTGCTCTCGACCCGCACTGTGGAGACCCATGTGGCCAACGCCTATGCGAAGCTCGAGGTCGCCAACCGCGCTGAAGCAACAGCTCGCGTCCTCCAGATGGGGCTGGCCGCCGAAACTCCGGTTACGTAGCCGATTCCGTAGTTCCCACGATGCGCCGGGCAAGCTGGCCCCTGCACGATTGGGGTGCGGTCCATGCCGCGACACATCCCTCAAGGAGTCCAAAATGCCCGCTCAACTCTTGCCGGAAATCGACCGGGGCTACGCCCACCCGGAAGTCCTCGTTACCACCGGGTGGGTGGCCGCCCACCTCGATGAGCCGGACGTGCGGATCATCGAATCCAACGAGGACCAGCTGCTCTACCCGTCCGGTCACGTCCCCGGCGCCGTCCAGGTGGACTGGGCCCGCGACCTCAACGACCAGCTCAGGCGGGACTACCTGGACAAGGCGGGCTTTGAAGCCCTCCTGGGGCGCCTCGGGGCGACCCCCGCCACGACCATCGTGTTCTACGGCGACAAGAACAACTGGTGGGCCACCTACGCCTTCTGGGTGTTCCAGCTCTTCGGCCACACGAACGCGAAGGTCATGGACGGTGGCCGCCTCAAGTGGGAGAAGGAGGGCCGCGAGTTTTCGAAGCACGTGCCGTCGTTCGAGACCTCGCGCTACACCGCGCCAATCCGGGACGACCGCACCCTCCGCATCTTCCGCGACGAAGTCCGCCAGAAGATCGGCACGGCCACCCGCTTGATCGACGTCCGCAGCCCTGCCGAGTTTTCGGGCGAGCGCACGCACATGCCGGAATACCCCCAGGAAGGTGTCCTCCGCGGTGGGCACATCCCGGGCGCCAACAACGTGCCGTGGGCGCGCGCCGCCAACCCCGAGGACGGCACCTTCAAAGCTGCCGGCGAACTGCGTGCCATCTACGAGTCTGAGGTTGGCCTGCAGCCCACTGACGACATCGTGACCTACTGCCGCATCGGTGAGCGCTCCTCGCACACATGGTTCGTGCTCACCTACCTGCTGGGCTACCCGCACGTCCGCAACTACGACGGCAGCTGGACGGAGTGGGGGAACTCGGTAGGCGTGCCGATCGAGCGCTGAGCGCGGGACTGGGAGGAGAAGGCGAGCGGCCTTCCCTGCGGCCCCCGCGCCTTCTTTGACTTCTCTCCCGCCCCGCGATAGCGTCCCCGCACGCTCAACCTCGGCTTCCAGGGGGCTTCCACGTGAGAGAAATGACCGGTGGCGACGCCGTCTACGAAACGCTGCGCGCGCTCGGTGTCGAGCATGTCTTCGGCATCGTCAGCGTCCACAACATTCCCATTTACGACGCCATCCACCGCGGCGGCGGCATCACCCCCGTCGCCGTGCGGCACGAACAGGGCGCGGTCCATGCCGCCGACGGCTATGCGCGCGCTACCGGAAAGCTCGGAGTTGCCATAACAAGCACCGGGCCGGGTGTGACCAACGGGGTGACCGGCCTCTTCGAGGCCGGGTTCGCCTCCAGCCGGGTCATGATGATCGCCGGCCAGATCGACTCCGTGTACTACGGCAAAGGGAAGGGCTTCCTCCACGAGGCAGAACAGCAGCTCCCCCTGCTCCGCACCGTCACCGGCCGCACCGAATCCGTCCGCCGCCCTGAGGAGATCGGCGACGCGGTCTTCCGCGTCGCCCAGGACGTTTGCACCGGCCGGCCGCGGCCGGGAGCCGTCGAGATCCCCATCGATTTCCAGTACGCCAGGGCTGAAATCGATATCCCGCATGTCGAAGCCTGGCCGCGCAAAGCCCCGGACCGCGACTCCATCGCGAAGGCCGCCGACGTCATTAAGGCGGCCTCGAAGGTCGTGGTCTGGGCCGGGGGCGGTGTCCTCACCGCCGGCGCGGAGGGCGAACTTGCTCAATTGGCGGAAGCCCTCCAGGCCCCGGTTTTCACCTCCCAGAACGGACGCGGCGCGCTGCCGGAAGATCATCCCTTGTGCATCGGCCCCCTCACCGCCCAGCCGGGCGTTGGCGAAGTCCTCGACCAGGCCGATGTCGTGATCGCCGTGGGCACGCGCTTCCAGGCGGGCCAGACCCGCAACTGGATGCTGCCCCTGGGCGGCAAGCTGGTCCACATCGATGCCGACCCCGGCGTCATCGGCCGCAACTACCGGGCTGACGTGCCAGTGGTCGGAGACGCCCGCCTGGGGTTGGCCGCCCTCCTGAAGAGCCTCGACGGCGCGAAGTGCGACGCCGCCTTCCTCGCCCGCGCGCAAGAGCTGCGCGACGCGACCCGCCAGCAGATCCGCAAGGAAATCGGGCCCGACTACGAAGCGATCATGGACGCCATGCGCGAAGCGCTGCCGCGCGACGGCATCGTGGTCCGCGATGCGACCGTACCGGCATATCTCTGGGGGAACCGGCTGTTGCCCATCCTCGCGCCGCGCACATCGATGAACCCCACCTCGGCGGCCATCGGCCCGGCCTTGCCGCTGGCCATCGGCGCCGCCATCGGGACTGGCCGGAAGACGGCTGTGATCCAGGGCGACGGCGGCTTCATGCTGAACATCGGCGAGCTGGCCACAGCCGTCCAGTACAACGTCCCGGTCGTCACCTGCGTCTTCAACGACCGCGGCTACGGGGTCCTGCGCAGCATCGAGGGGCGCACGTTCGAAGGCCGCCAGTTCGGCGTCGAACTGGCGACCCCGGACTTCGTGATGGTCGCGAACGGCATGGGGATGAAGGCGGAGAAGGTCGAAAGCGCAGCCGCCTTCCGCGAGGCGTTCGGGCGCGCCATTGCCCACGACGGCCCGTACCTGATCGACATCGACATGACCAAACTGACCCCGATGGCTGGCCTCGGCACGCCGCCGCCCCGGAGAGGTTAGCCCCCGCATGGGGTCGGGGAGGCCGGTCGTCAGGCCGTTGCCTGCCGCCTCGTGACGCTGTCGATGACCTTCGCCCCGACGAGGCCGAGGACGACCATCGCGACGCCAAGACCGAGGTGGAGGATGTCGTCGGCGCCGTTGACCGGGACGAAGTTGGCGTCCGAGTGGCGCTCGATCGAGGCGCCGTACACGCCGAGCAGCACGTAGACGATGCCGCCGCCGACCAGGTAGGTCTGCGCGCCGGAGACCGTGCGCCAGAGCGCCAGCCCGGCCACACCAAACAGGATGTGGACGATGTTGTGGAGCACGCTCACCTGGAACAGGCCCAGGAGTTTGCTCTCCGAGTGGTGGTCGGCGAACGAGAGGTCGCCGTAGTTGGTCGTGATTCCCGGGACAAAGCCGAGGATGCCGACGAGGATGAAGGTCACGCCGACCGCGAGGGCGAGCAGGCTGACTGTGGACCTGGTACCGGACATTGGGTGCCTCCAGTGCGTGTCTGTCCCTGTCTACGAGGGAGCACAGAGGCCTGATCACCGGCTGGCGTGCCGGGAAACCACGGCAGGGAGGGCGGGCCGGGAGGGGGGACCGGGCGTTCCACGCCCCTTCCACTGCCGTTTCAGTAACCAGCTTGCCTCGCCTGGCGGGCGCCGTCTGTGAACGGTGTCACCTGCCGCGGGAAACGTCTTTGCCGGGGACACGGGCGCTGCGCGCCTCGCATTCGAACACGCGCGCGAAGTGGAAACGGAACGACTCAAGCACGTCCTGGAACGCCACCTGGCGCCCCACCTCCGTCGCCATGCTCGTCATTTCGGTGTCGGGCATGCCGCAAGGGTTGATGAGCTCCCAGTGGCTCATGTCGGGGTCGATGTTGAGGGCGATGCCGTGCATCGTCACCCAGCGGCGCACATTCAGTCCCAGGGAGGCAATCTTTCGCTCCCCGATCCAGACGCCGCGGCCCGCATCGTTGCGCTCGCCGCGCAGCCCCCAGTCGGCGACCACACGGATCACCGTGTCTTCGAGCCCTCTCACATAGTCGAGGATCGGCAGGTCCCAGGCCTTGAGGTCGATGATCCCGTAGGCGACGAGCTGGCCGGGACCGTGATACGTGATGTCGCCGCCGCGTTCGGACTGCACGATGTCGATGCCCCACTGGCGGACGGTTGTCTCTTCAACGCGCAGGTTCGGGTGAGGATGGCTTCGCCCGAGCGTGAACACCGGCCGGTGTTCCGTGAGGAGCAACGTGTCCTGGCCGGCGCCGTCCCGCCGCTGGGCCTGCAGGCGCTGCTGCAGGGCGTGGACCTCGCTGTAGCTTGTCGTCCCCAGGCCGTACACCGCGACGGAGCGCCTGTTGGTCTCCACGTTGTTCTCCTGGCTCATACCAGCATCGAGTATGGAGCTTCGAGGGTGTCCCGTGCTCGCGCCAGCACCCGCGCCGCTGTGCCCATCGAGACCAGGCCATCGTTGTAGGCCATCGTGAGCGTCGCGACGCCGCGACGGTCCGCTGCCCCGGCGGCGAAGGCGACCGCATGATCGGCGGGCAGGCGCGGTGTCGCGCTGCTTACTCCGAGCCCCGCGAGCGACGCGAGCACCCAGTCCGCGGACTCGAAGGCAACGTCGCCCCCGGACGCCCGCGCGGCAATCGCGTCGCGGAGGGACCGGCGTGCCGGATCTCCCACGGCAGCACTCGAATCGGAAGACGGCCCCGCTACCAGGAGTCCGCAGGCCGCCGCGGGAAGTCCGGCTTCGTCCATGGCCTTCGCGATTGCGCGCAACGCGAGGTCTTCGAGGATGGGCGTTGGCCCTCGCTCGCCCCACTCCCGCGCGCAAGCGGCGACCAGGCGGCCGCACTCGGCCATGTTCACCTGGATGGACATCGAGAGTACCGACGCGGACGCGGCCGCCTGTTCGGAGATGCGGGCGAGGCGTGCCTCGCGAGCAGGCGCCACGTAGACCGCCGCGCCGGCGAGCTCGTCCTCCGGGTCCCAGAGCGGGAGACCGGGGATGGATCCGCCCGGCTCGGGTAGCGTCTCGGCCGGGTCTCCTCCGGGGTCGAAGAGCGACGAGTCGAAGGCCACGGCATCGCCTGGGGCCGGCTCCCAGGCATGGTCGCGTTGCGGCGCGAACCTCCGAGGGAAAGGCACTACGACGGGTGCGGGTTCGCCCGGCGCATCGGCCTCCGGCGCGAAGTCCGTCTCGCCCGGGGCCTCCGCCAGGACGTCCTGTTGGCGTTCGGACACACCGTGCGGCGCGGGCAGTGGCTCGCCGTGGGCGAGGATGAGCCCGAGGATCGCGCCCGGGCGTTCGATGCTCCCCGCCGGCTTCTGGTGGCGCAGGATCCCGTGACCGGCGGCTTCGATTTCGACGGCGACAAATGAAGACTCCAGGCGGCACACCACGTCGCCTGGCGATACCGTGGCGCCGTCGGCAAGGTACCACTCCGCCACCACGCCTCCTGCCATGTCCTGGCCAAGGTCCGGGACTTCCACCGAAACGGCCATGCGCTGCCTCCCCGTGGCGCACCTGCGCCCACTATGAGAGACGGCATGCCGGGGTGGCTTGGGCAGGGCTCAGGGCGCCAGTTGAAGCGCTTCCACCACCGCGAGGAGTTCGTCGCGCGCGATGGTGGCGGAAGTAATGCGCACGATCAGGTCGCCCTCCGCCCATGAGATGGTTACCCGGCTGCCATCCACGCTGAGGGATGCGGTGCGCGTTCCGATCGTCACCTCCTCCCCGGGGAGCGGTTGGGCCGGGCCACCGCTGCGGATGCGTTGCTCCACGACGAAGCGGCGGCCGTCGGGGTGTTCGTATTCCACAAGGAAGCTGGTCGGCCGATTTCCGGAGTCGTGGCTCGTTTCCATGCGCGTTGCCCTGAAGCCGTCCGGCAGCGCGGCAGGGCGCAACATGCCCGCGGGGACATCGACCGCGATGCCTCCCGGCGAGCCGCCCATCACCGCCGACCCGCTGCCGCCAGAATCCGCCAGCGCGGACGCGGTATCGTCATCGACGCGGCGGGCGTCCTTCGGCGGCTGGAAAGTGAACCGGCCCTGCGGCACCCGCGTGTCCCAGTCCAGGCGGGTCACTTCGATCGTGAACGCCTGCCCTCCGCCGCCCTCCACGACCTGCTTCATGACCACAAGCCGTTCGGGGTCGATCCAGTAACGCACGGTGCCCTCACCGGCCGGATTGCCGTCGCTGCCGGAGTGGGTGCTGGCCGGAGAGTACTCGACAACGTCAACTGCGCGTCCCAGGAGTCGCTCCCGGCCCACGACCGAGACACTGCGCGGGGCGCTGTCCTGCCCTCCGAACTGGCGGAGCTGCTCGAGGATCTCATCCAGGCTCTCGACTTCGGTCATCCATGGCCCGATGAAGGAGCTGAAGCTCCACGGCCGGGTGCGCAGGCGCGCCTCTTCCGGGAACTCGTAGAGCGGCGTTTCGGTGTACGTGTTGGTCTGGAACCGGTAGTAGACCTGCTTGCTGCCACCCACAACGATGGCATCCGTCCCTGCCTCGGATGCGGGTTCAAGCGTATGAATCTCGACGCGCATGTGGTCCCGGTCCTGTTGCCACCAGCGAATCTGCGCGACCCGGTGTTCTGCCTCGGGCGCAGCACCGCCGGCCACATTGGTGCCGATCGCCCGGGAGGTATCCCGGATCTCCATCGTGGCTTCCAGGTAGAACGGTGGAAGGTCTGAAGACGGGCGAGGTTCGTCGTCCGCGAAGAGCCCGGCCAACAGCCCCACGCCGGCGATTGCCGCCGCTCCGCCGGCCACCCACTTCAGCGCGCTCATCCCGAGCAGGCCGCGCAACGACGCGAGCCGGCCCGCGGGCCGGCGGCGCCAGCGCCAGTAGGCCGCTGCGTCCTCGCGGGATGCGAGGCCAAGCTTCGTGAGGATCTCGCTGACGTGCCACTTCGCCCCATCGAGCGTGATGCCGAGCGCTTCGCCGATTTCACTGTTGGTCTTGCCTGCCACCAGCAGGTCGAGGACTTCGCGCTGGCGGGCATTCAACTGCGCTTCGTTCCGGCGCGCGTGCTCGAAGGGGCTGTCGCTCATGCCCGGATCCTGTACCGGCCCGGCCCGCCCGTCACTACCCGATGGCTGACATGCCGGTTACGTATGGAAGCGCGCCCACGTTTTACATCCTCGCAACGAGCTTCTTGCGGGAGTTTATGCCGCGGTTTACATGGCGCCGCTAGGGTCGAACGCATGGCCGTCCTTCACAGGGAAACGTCGCGCGTCCATCTCCCGGCCGACTTTGGCCTCGGCCTCGCCGTCACGACGGTGATCGGCGGCCTGCTTCTGTTGTTGCTGGCCATGGCCCAGGGCATGCCCTCCCATGGGCCCCGGACGGAGTCGCGCCAGCAGGACACCGGGACGACCGGCACCTATATCGACGCCCCGGCCCCGCCGGCGCCGTCGCTCGTGCCGGCGCATTAGGAGTCGTGGCGGTCCTCGCCTCCGCGCATGAGGAACTCCGCCAGCGGGAAGGCGACCAGCAGTCCCGCCGCGCCAACCGCGCCCAGCACCACCATCTCCCGGTTGTCCGCAACCGCGCCCCAGGCGAGCAGCCCGAGCGCGAGCACACCGAGGACGAGCGGTGCCCAGCGCCCGAGCGGGAGAGTTGGGCGGCGCGCCATCGCTACTCCAGCACCACCAGGTCTTTCTCCTCGATGACGTCCCAGTCCTGGTCGCGGAGGGGCTGCATTTCGCCCTTGCGGTAGGACTCGTAGATGCGGAAGAGGACCTCCTTGTGCGGCCGTACCCTGCCGATGGGGCAGGCGGCCCAGTCCTTCTCGCTCTCGTCGCAGTACCCGAGACGGTGCTCTCCGCACTTCGGCTGGAGGTAGCGGCCGAGCTCGGGCGTCACCTTCATGACCTCGGAGCGCATCAGTGCGGCCACCTTCCGGAACTCCCACTGGGCGCGCGTGCAGAGCCGCAGGTCGCAGATGTGGAGCAGGCTCTGGAAGTTCACCGTGATCTTGAAGTTCGTGTTCGTCGCGTTCGGCAGCAGGAAGCGGGCGTCCTCGGCCGGGATTCCCGCGGCCACCATCTCCTCGTACAACTCCCCAACGCGGTCGAAGAGCTCGTCCATCTTGTCCTGCATACCCGCCTTACGGACGGTCTCGGGCACGGTGTAGGGGAACTCGCCGCCCTTGTAGGTGACGTAGCGCTGGCTCTGCTGCTCGAACGAGATGCCCACCCGGTGGCGGACGAACTGGTGGGAGAAGGCACGCGAAACGCCGGAGATGCCGAATTCGTACCAGACCTGTTCCAGCGGGCTGGCATGCCCGGTCTTCAAGCGCTCTTCGATGAAGCGCGTCATCTCCTCCCGCGTGATGCGGTCGTCTTCGATCCGCCGGGCGACCTGCTGGGGCGTCAGCGAGCTGTAACAGGTGCGGTAGGCCATGTAGAGCGACCGCAGCGGGTCGGGCGAGTGGGAGATGAGGGTTACCTGGATAGTCATGGCAGGGCCACCGGCAGAGTCTCGCGGTTGCGCGGGCGCCTATTGTCGCACAGACAATTGAGAGGGTGGGTGAGCGGTATGGGATCTGAACCTTCGGCCGCTGCTATGTCGCGGCGCCGGCGCCGTCCTCCGGGGCGCCTTCCACCGCGGCCTCGCAGGCGCGGCAGAGCGCGTCCAGCGCGGGGAAGATGGCCCAGCCGCGCTCCGAAAGCACGTAGTTTGGCGCGGGCGGGTAGCCGTGGTCGACCGTGCGCTCGACGAGCCCCACCGCCTGGAGGTCCTTGAGGGCGAGCGCGAGGGCGCGGGCAGTAATCCCGGGGAGCGCCGCCTTGGCTTCGTTGTAGCGCGTCGCCCCACGTCCGAGGGCGACTGCGACGAGCATCGGCCACTTCTTCAGGGCCACAGGTAACAACTCGGTGTCGGCCACGATCTCGACCAGGGGGACGCAGGTAGCCCCAACTTGCCGGCCGAGCGCGGTCAGCGCGTAAACCGTCTTGCGGCCAGGGCGCTGGCGCTCGATGACACCGTTCGCTTCGAGTTTCGCGAGGGTTTCGGTCAGAGTATCGCGGCTGGCCGAAAGGCGGGCGGCGAGGCCCGCGAACGGCAGCGGCCCCTCCCGGTAGAGGGTCGCAACGATCGGCACGGACCACCGGTGGTGGAAGAGGCGGATTGCTGGCTCGAGGGAGATGGCGCACCTCTTGACGGATAAAATACAGTTAGTATATTTTCCGGTAGTTCTCGGGTACCGTGGGCACTGTACCCGCACCAGACCGTTTCACACCAGTTCAGGAGGGAACAATGGCCGTTTGGTTTCGCCCCGAGCTCACAATCTCCGTGCTCGTCTCGGATTGGGACGCGGCGCGGGCCTGGTACCGCGAGAAGTTGGGGCTCGAAGAAGGGTTCGTGACGGAAGAGGGCGGCTGGGCCGAGTTTACCGGTCCCGGACAGGTCACCATCGGGTTGAACGCCCTGAACGGCGAGCCCCACCCCGGCCCGGGCGGCACCTCGCTCGTCTTCGGCGTGGACGACATCGCCGCCACCCGCGCCGCCCTCGAGGGCAAAGGCGTGCAGTTCCTTGGCCCCACGGACGAGTTGCCGGGGATGGTCCGGCTCGCGCGCTTCCAGGACCCCGACGGCAACGTCATGATGCTCGCCCAGTCGCTCATGCAACCATAGAGTTGCATTATGCGTCGGCTTCCCGCATACTGCCGCGGGCCGGGGGCCGAGGAGGGTACTCGTGAGCAAGACCGTCGCCTTGATGGTGGGGACAAAGAAAGGGCTGTTCGTGGCGACAAGCCCCGCCGCGGACCGCAAGGACTGGACGATTCGCGGGCCCTACTGCGACGCCTGGCCGGTGAACCACGCAACCTACGACCCGGGCTCCGCCAGTATCCTCGCGGCGGGCATGAACGCCTGGTTCGGGCCAGCGATCTGGAAGAGCGCCGACCTGGGCAAGACGTGGACGCATTCGAGCGAGGGTCTCACATACGGGGACGGCGAAGACCCGCTCGCCGCCGCCTGGCTGCTCAAGCCCGCGCCGGCTGGCGTGGTCTACGCCGGCGTCGAGCCTGCGGGCCTCTTCAAGAGTACCGACGGTGGGGTGACGTGGGAGCACGTCCGGGGGTTGCGGGATCACCCGACGCGGCCACACTGGCAGCCGGGTGGGGGTGGGCTGATGGTCCACACCATGGAAATCGACCCTCGGGATCCCAATCACCTCTACGTGGGCATCTCCGTGGCGGGCGTGTTCGAATCGCGCGACGGCGGGGCTTCGTGGGCGCCCCGGAACCAGGGCATCGATTTCGATTTCCCCACCGAGGTGCCGGAAATCGCCAACTGCGCACACCACTTCGAACTCGACCGCGCGGACCCGGACGTGATGTTCCAGCAGAGCCACGCCGGCATGTTCCTCTCGCAAGACGGGGGCGCAAACTGGCGTCGAGTCGAAGCGGGACTCCCTTCGACCTTCGGCTTCCCGGCCGTCGCCCATCCCCAGAAAGCCGGGACGTACTACATCGCGCCGCTGACCGACGCGGACAAGGGCCGCTACATGCCCGGCGCTGCCGCCGCCGTCTACCGGACGACCGACTACGGGCAGAGCTGGACGGCCCTGCGCCAGGGCCTCCCCCAGCAGGGCGCCTACTTCGGCGTGTTGCGCCAGGCGATGGCCACCGACGGGATGGACCCCGCTGGCCTCTACCTGGGCACCAGCACCGGGCACCTGTTCGCGAGCGCGGACGAGGGTGAGTCGTGGGCTGAGATCGCGAGCTACTTCCCCGCGATCTCGTCCGTTGAAGCGGCCGTGATCGAGGTCTGAGTTTGGCGGTCGTGCTTCTGCCCGATTCGCTCGCGCGGCTGTTCCCCGGCGCGCCTCGGCGTGCGCGCGTTCCCGGGGAAACGGTGCTGGACGTGGTGGACGCCCTCAACGAGCGCTGGTCGGGGATGCGCGACCGCCTCCTCGACGGGCGCCCGGAAATCCGCCGCCACATCGTCATCTTCGTGAACGAAGTGCGCTCTACCCTTGAGACGCCCGTCGGGCCCGAGGATGAGGTCTACGTCCTCCCGGCGATGAGCGGCGGGTAAGGGCCTACCGCTCCAGGAAGAACTGCGTGATGACGGCGGTCGCGTCGATCGCCTTCGAGGTCTCGGCGCGGACGATGGGAGGCGGGTTCACGCCGCCCGGCCACGGGTGGTCGGCGCCGTGCACGATCATAAGTCTCGCCCCGGCGCCATCCCGGCAGCCGCTCCACGTCGTCGTTGTGGTGGCGCCTTCCGGCCTCGGGGTGGGGGCGTCCGGACACTTCATGCCGGCGGTCCAGAGTTCGAGCGAGCGTGCCTGGCTCACGAAGTCGACTCCTGCGATAGAACGCGGGCCCTGGCCACCGTTCAGGGGGTGGCTCTGGTCCGCGTCTCCGTGGATTGCGAGGAGGTCCACCCCGCGGGACGGCTCGCACTTCGGGACCTCGAGCGAGCCCGCGACCGGGGCAATCGCAGCGACCAGGTCTGCCCGTTCACACCCAAAGCGGAAGGCCATGATCCCGCCGTTCGAGTGGCCGGTCATGAACACGCGTTCCCGGTCGATCGGCAGCCGCGCGCTGAGGGCCTCGATCAGCGCGGCGAGGAAACCCACGTCATCGACGTCGTTGCGGGCTGCCTGGCCGCAGCAGTTGCCGCCGTTCCAGGTGCGCCCCACGCCGTCGGGGAAAACGGCGATGAAGCCGTGCTCCCGGGCAGCCTTCTCGAACTGCGAATTGTCGGCGAACTGCTCGCCCGTCCCCAGTCCTCCGTGGAGGCCGACCACCAGCGGCACCCGCTCGCCGCCCGCGATTCCCTCCGGCACGAACAACCGGTAGGTCCGCGTCGCTCCGTCGTGCTTGAGTTCGCCGCGCGAAGCGCCGGGTGTCACTCCCGGGGCTGCCCCCTCGCTCGAGGGCGAAGCGGTCGCCGCCTGGTCGGGGCTCCCGGGAGTGTTCTCGGTCTTGTCGCGGCAGGCCAGCGCCGCCCCGAGGACGAGGACTGCTGTGAGGTAGAGGAAGAATCGTTTCATGGACGACAGCTTGCGAGACAGGTGTCCCAAAAGATCGTCGGCGGCCGGCAAGGGTCGCTCAGGGCTCGTCCTTGCGGGCCAGGCACTCCCAAACGCGTTTCGGCTGCTCGTAGCGGTCGATGGTGACGTGGGCGAGATGCTCGACCTCGAACAGCCCCGCTACGGCTTGGCGCACGGCTGCCTCATCGAAGAAGCGCTTCGTCTCCGCGTGGAAGGAGGCCGGGTTGCGGTAGAAATTCGGCTCCAGTTCCTCCCCTTGGCCGGCGCCGTGATGGTGGTCGTCGGTGGCGTTGACGCGGAACAGGAAGGCCGCGCCGGGCCGGAGGACGCGCGCCACTTCCCCGAACGCCCTCCGCGTCGCGGCCCACGGGAGGTAGTGCAGCGAAAGGGACGCGACAGACGCGTCGAACGCACCGTCCCGGAACGGGAGCGGTATCGCCGCATCCGCCTGCAACAACGTGGCGCCGGCAGCGCGTCCGCGCGCCCGCAGCAGCGGTTCGCGCGCCCGGTCGAAGCCGACCACTTCGAACCTGTGCCGCGACAGCGTGGCCGCATCGAGGCCCGGCCCACAGCCAACCTCGAGGACGCGCGGCCCGAGTGCCCGCAGCGCCGGCAGGAAAGGAAGAAGCCAGCCGCTGTCTTTCGGCAACGGCTGGCTTCGCGTGGTGGATTCGAGTCTCCGTGAACTCACAAAGAACCTCCGTGTCCTCTGTGACTCCGTGGTGAACTAATCGAGGTAGTCCTTCAGCTTCTTCGAGCGGCTCGGGTGGCGCAGCTTGCGGAGCGCCTTGGCCTCTATCTGGCGGATGCGCTCGCGCGTGACTCCGAATTCGCGCCCGACCTCTTCGAGCGTGCGGCTGCGCCCGTCTTCGAGCCCGAAGCGCAGCTGCAGCACGCGCCGTTCCCGGCTCGTGAGGCTGGCGAGCACGTCCTCGACCTGCTCGCGCAGGAGCTGCTGGCTGGCGGCTTCGGCCGGCGCGAGGGCCGTGGGGTCCTCGAGGAAGTCGCCCAGGTGGCTGTCTTCCTCCTCGCCGATCGGCGTTTCGAGGGAGACCGGTTCCTGGGAGACCTTCTGGATCTCGCGGATGCGTTCCGGCGTGTAGGCGGCGGCGGCATCGGGCTTGCCCGATTCGGTCATGCCGCGCGCGATCTCCTCGCTCGTTGGCTCGCGGCCGTACTCCTGCACGAGCCGCCGGCTGACGCGCACGAGCTTGTTGATCGTCTCCACCATGTGGACCGGGATGCGGATCGTGCGCGCCTGGTCCGCAATTGCGCGCGTGATCGCCTGGCGGATCCACCACGTGGCGTAGGTCGAGAACTTGAAGCCCTTGCGGTAGTCGAACTTCTCGACCGCGCGGATGAGGCCGATGTTGCCTTCCTGGATCAGGTCCAGCAGCGACATGCCGCGCCCGATGTACTTCTTCGCCACCGAGACGACGAGACGGAGGTTCGCCTCCGTCAGGCGGCGCGTCGCCTTCTGGCCGTTCCGTTTCACGGTGTCGAAGTGGTAGCGCAGCTTTTCTTCGAGCGGCGAGATCTTCTCGACCAGGCCGTCGACCGGCGGGACGAGGTCGTCCTGGCTGCCGGCCTCTTCGCCCATCTGGGCCACGAGGTCCGGCGTCAGGATATGCGTGACGATCGACAGCTGGACGATACGCGCGTGGGCGTCGTCCTCGTCGATCTTCAGCTTGTTCACCAGGTGCATGGTGAAGTCCGGGTCGATCTCGCCGTCGATCAGGCCGCGGAACTGCGGGTCGGCGATGGTCTCGCTGTACGACAGGTTCTTGAGCTTCTGGCCCTCGGGGTTGCGCCACTTGCGGACGACGGCGATCTCGCCCTCTTCCCGTGGCTTCACGAGCTTGTCGAAGTCGTCGATGAAGCGCTTGGCCTCCTTGTAGACGGGCAGGAGCGCGCCCCACTGTTCGAGCAGGCGGACGGCGACGCGCGCCGCGGAGGGCGGGTGGCCGTAGTTCTGGACGTACTCCTGCTCGATGGCCTCGATGTGGAGGCCTTCTTCCATCTGGCGCGCCAGGTGCTTCTCGTCGTCGGCGGTCAACAGGTAGACCTTGCCGATTTCGCGCAGGTACATGCGCACCGGGTCGTCGATCCCCTCGGACTCCTCGGCGAGGAGGGCGAGGCTGGCGTCCTCTTCTTCTTCCTCTTCCTCGTCGAGGGTGACTTCTTCTTCGTCCTCGGTCGCGATCTCGTTGAGCTCGTCTTCCGAGGCGTCGTCGTCGGCGAAGGAGGAGAGACGGCTGAGCACGCCGTCGATGACCGCGCCATCGCTCTCAGGGGACGCGCCAGTCAGGACATCTTCAGTCATGTAGTGTTGGTTACCTCTATGAAACGGGGGCGAACACGGGCAGCGCAGGGCATACTGCGCCTTTTCCATAGTAGCAAGCGCTCAGGAAGGGATCAAGGAGCCCGGTAGTGGGTCAGTTTCACTTTTGTGAACTTTTCTCAGCCGCGCGGCGGGCCTCTGAATCCTCCAGCAAGCCGACGATTTCCTCGATGGTCCACACATGATCCTCAAGGCCAGCGGCCATTGCGGGGGTTCGACCCTTGAGTGCTTGATGGGGCCGCGCCCAATTGTAGTAGAGGAAATGGAGCGCCACGGCGTAGGCCAGGTTTTCAGCCTTCTTAGAGAAGGCGTTGGTCAGCCGGGTGAACCGCCGCATCGACATGCGCATGGTGAGGTTCTGGCGCTCCACGTAGCTCGTGGAGATGTGGCGGGGGTTCGGGCTACCGGCGACTAGATGTAGCCGTGTTGAGGCCCATCGCGTCCTTGATGGCAACGCCAAGATTGTAGAGGGCGGGGAGGGCGATTCGCTCCACAGTTCCGGCGTTTAGCCATGCCCTGCCCGCCCGGTCAAGCATTATGTCCAAATTGACCCACTACCAGGAGCCCGCCTAAAGCGTGCACTCCTGCGCCGTCTTCGGGACATCGAGGAATCGCCGGCTCGCTGGAAGGTTCGGGGCGCCGCCGGGCGGACGGGCACATCCACCGAAGAGAAACTGACGCCGATCTGCTGTCGGCTCATTGCTGAAGGTCGGGCCGCTCGGTGGAACAGCCAGTAGCAACAGCTCTCGCCGGGCTACGCGTACATCTTGATGGGCAGGCCGCTGTCCCCGATGGCGGCTGCTACGGTGGGGCCGAAGGGAACCCCATCGAGGTCAACTCCTTGACTGGCACTGATGAACTCGACTCCGAGCACCGTCCCGTCCTTCGCCAGGTCCACGAGGCGAAGGTCCCCGAGGTTACGAGACTCGGCCACGTCACCCTCGGCGAGGCCGACATAGAGCACGTCCGCATCTTCGTCGTACGTCACGTACGGGTACTTCATGGGCGTCCCTCGCTTACTCGTCGGTCCAGGCAACCGTTTTGACTTTGGGCGGCACCGTTCCGATTTCGACGTAGACCTTCAGCCGGCGACCGGCGTAGGTCCCGATGTAGATTTCGGCAGGCTTCACGTTGACGCGAGGCTGAGCGGGTCTGTGCACGTCGTAGTTCGCTAAGACGTACTCGACGCCGTCCGCCGTAACCTTGCGTCGCCGCATCTGATCGCGAGCGTGGCTGGTGTAGGTGCATGGCGTCACGGCCCCCATCGTGCCGCTCCCTGGGCGTTGGAACGCTCTGAGCCGGGTCTGAGTTAACCCCCGACTCCGGAAGCGACATCATTCGCGCACATAGGCATGATGTCAAGAATCACCGTGGATCGTCTCACATCGCTGTGAGGCGTTTCACCAAGCTTACGCGTAGGATGCTACGGATTTCTCGCGGCGAGGCCGGGGTAGAGAAAAGAACGTTTCTGTCCAAGCTGACCCGCTACCAAGCCGGCAGGCAGTGAGACGCGTCCCATCCAAGCTGTTCCCGGACGTGACCCCTCCGTGCCTGACCGGCTGCGCGGCCCTACCGCAGTCCGAACACCTCGATCGCGTTCCCGCCGACGATCTTCTTCGCGTCCTCTTCGCCTACCGACTTGAACACCGCCTCAACCGCGCTCCGCGTGTAGCCAAGCGTGCTCTCGTTGTGCGGGTAGTCGCTGGACCACATGGCCCGGTCCGCGCCGATGCGGTGGATCATTTCCAGGCCCGCCGGGTCCACCATGAAGGTCGCGTAGCAGTTGTTGAACCAGTAGTGGCTCGGCGGCTTGCTCAGCAGCGGCCGCTGGTGGCTCGGGAACGACTCGTAGATCATGTCCGCTTCCTGGAGCGCGCCCGGCACCCAGTGGAGCCCGCTTTCGACGAAGATGACCCGCAGCCCCGGGTTCCGTTCGAACACGCCCCCGAACGTCAACGTCGACCAGACGTTCCGCATGCCGCCCATCTGTTGCATGACAAAGATGCCCGCCGCCCCGCGCGGCGAGGTCGCCGGGTTCACCGGCCGCTCGCCGATGTGGAAGCACAGCGGCATCCCCGACTCTTCGACCGCAGCCCAGAACGGCTCCATGCGCTCGCTGTGGTAGTTGATGGGCTCTCCGTCGGCGTGCCGCCCGGGCGAGATCGGCACCATCATCGTCTTGTAACCCAGCGCCTTGATCTCCGCGATCGCGTCCTTCGCCTGCTGCGGCTCCCACCAGTTCATGATCGCCACGCCGTGGAGGCGCTCCGGCTCGCCCGCCGTGAACTCGGCCAGCGCCTGGTTGTAGGCCCGCGCGCACCACTCCTTCTCCTCCAGGTTTTCGAGGAAGAGGAGGTTGAAGAACTTCTGCGGGAAGATGATCTCCTGTTCCACGCCTTCCGCGTCCAGGTCGCGCATGCGCACGTCGAGCTGGTTGAACCCGGGCACGCATTCGAAGGCACAGGCGGCCGCGGCCGCTCCTCCCGGGGTGAGGCGCTTCCCGCCAAGCTCCACCTGCCAGCCGCCGTCTTCGAAGAACACGCGCGGCGCGCGGTCCCGGAGGTGCTCCGGGAAGCGCTCCACCCAGATGTCGCCTTCGAGCCAGTGGCTGTCCGCGGAGATGATCCGCGTGCCCGCTGGCGGGCTCCAGCCTTCGGCCTGGGCGGTGCGGTTGACTGCGTCGCCGATGCCTTTCATCTCGGGGATTTCGAGGACGGAGCTTGCGCGAGCCATGGTTCGTTCTCCGGGGCAGGAGGAGTATGGCCTCGCTTCTACGACTGCACGTGGAGACTGTCAACGGGCAGCGCATTGGCGATTACTGTCATCCGCGATTGACACCACCAGCGCCCGGCCCTGAACATGCCGCATGGCCACCACCCGCCACGACCGCGCGAGCGACACGGTCCTCTCGGAACACGCGGAGCGCCTGCGCGGCGCCGAAACCGCGCTCGCGGCGGCGAGCGAAGAGTTGCGCCGGGCCCGGGCACTGCGCGACGAAGCCATCCGCCAGGCCGTCGAAGCAGGGCTCTCCCTCCGCCAGATCGGGGGTGCGCTCGGCCTCTCGGCCCAGGGCGTGAACAGCGCCCTCGGCGCGGCCAAAGCGGCCTACGACACCCTCGGCCAAACCTACGCGCAGACGCGCCGCGAAGACCCACGCATCCGCGACGCCATCTGGTCCGCGATCGGCGACGCCCGCACGGTGGTCAACGTCGGCGCCGGCGCCGGTAACTACGAACCGCCCCAAACGCTCCTCGCGGTAGAACCGTCGATGGTGATGATCGCGCAGCGACCCCCGGAGCTTGCGCCGGCCGCGGTCACCACCGCCGAGCGCATCCCCCTCCCGGACAAGTCGGTCGATGTGGCGCTCGCCTCCCTCACGGTCCACCACTGGTCCAACCTCGAGGCATCCTTCGCCGAGATCCGGCGCGTCGCCCGGAAAGTCGTGATTTTCACGTGGGACCACGAAGCCACCCGCTCGTTCTGGCTCGGGGACTACATCCCCGCCATCTTCGAATTCGACCAGCGCATCGAGGTGCCAATTTCCTGGCTCTGCGAAACCCTCGGCACCGCCGACGTGCGCGTCGTCCCGGTCCCGCACGACTGCACCGACGGTTTCCTCGGCGCCTTCTGGCGGCGCCCGGAGATGTACCTGGACCCCGTCATCCGGGCGGGAATCTCGACGCTGTCGCGCATTGACCAGGGCGCCGTGAAGGCCGGCCTTGAGCTGCTGCTCGAAGACCTGCAATCCGGCGCCTGGGGCGCGCGGTACGGCTACCTGCGCGAACTGGAGGAGCTCGACGTTGGCTACCGGCTGGTCGTGGCGGAGCTGCCGTGACCAGGCGAGTGCATGCAAAGTGCAGGCACTGTGGTAGGATGTCGGTATGACCACGATCACGGTCCGAAACGTGTCTCCGGAACTTCGGGACGCACTGAAGGCGAAAGCCAGGCGCTCGGGGCGTTCGCTTCAGCAACTCGCTCTCGAGGCTCTCACGGAGAAAGCCCGGCGGATGGACCCGGAGGAGTGGCTGGCCGCGGTAGAGGCGAACGTGAGCGAGTACGGAATCGAGGTCGACCGCGACGACATCCTCAGACACCTCCGCGAGATGCGCGGTGACCCTGACGCTTGATGCGTCGGCAGCGTTCGAACTCGTGGTCGCTCACGCGCCCCAGGGCAATTGGGTGCGTTCGGTCGTCGCTGGCCATGACTTCGTTGTGCCGACCGTGTTCCGCTACGAACTGCTCAACCTCATCCGGCGGGAGTTTGCGCGCGGGAGGCTCGGCAGCGTCGCCGCTAATTCAACCGTGGGCGTGGCGATGGCCATGCCGCTCAAGGAATATGGCATCGATGCTCTTGTCGGCCGGGCCTGGGAGCTGCGGGGCAGTTTCACTTTCACGGACTCCTCCTACATCGCGGTTGCTGAACTAACGCGGACGCCGCGCTTGACCCTCGATCTGGGGATCACGCGTGGGCCAAAGGTCGGCTGTGAGATCATCGTCCCGCCCGAACCGCCGCCCTGATTCGCCCCCACGCCCCCCACCGCCTACCCTCGAAACCATGTCCCGCCGCGGCAAGCGCTACCGCGAACCATCTGAGCCCACATTCCTCACGTTGCGGGTCGAATCGCTCGTGTTTGGCGGGGCCGGGCTCGCCCACGCCCCGGACGGGCGCGTCGTTTTCGTCGCCTTCGCGGCGCCGGGCGAGCTCGTCGAGGCGCAGGTGGAACGTGAATATCCCGACTACCTGGAGGCCGTGACCACGAAGGTCATCGAGCCCTCTCCCGACCGTGTGGACCCACCGTGCCCGCTCTTCGGCGAGTGTGGCGGCTGCCAGCTGCAGCACATGAGCTACCCCGCCCAGCTGGCGGCGAAGGAGGCCATCGTCCGCGAGCAGCTCCGCCGCATCGGCAGGCTCGACGACTCGGTCGTGCGCCCGATCGCCGGCGCGGCTCAGCCGTTCGGCTACCGCAACCACCTGCGCTTCTCGACGGGGAAGAAGTATGGGGACGTCGGCTACATCACTCGCCGGGGGTATGGCCTGCTGAAAGTCGAATCCTGCCCGATCGCCGACCCGTGGGTGAGCGCCCTTCTCCCCGCCCTGCAGGGCCACGGCGGCGGGTTGCATCAGATCCAGGTGCGCCATTCGGCCGAGACCGGGACCTACCTCATCAACCCCGCCGTGCCGGGCCTGGAGATCGAAACAGGCCAGAAGTCCTACATCGAGGAACTGGCCGGCCGCCGCTTCGAAGTGAGCGCGTCGGCCTTTTTCCAGGTGAACCACGCCCAGGCCGAACAAATGGTGCGGCTCGTCGGCGAGGCGCTGCCGCAAAGCGGCCGCCTGCTTGTCGACGGGTTCGCCGGGGTGGGGACGTTCGCGGTCATCTTCGCGGACCGTTTCGAGCGCGTGCTCGCGATCGAGGAGTCCCACAGCGCCGCGAAAGACAGCGAAGTCAACCTTGCCCAGGCGCCGAACGTCGAAATGCTCGTCGGCAAGGTCGAAGACATCCTCCCCGGGCTGGACGAGCGGCCGGACGCGATCGTGCTCGACCCGCCGCGCCCCGGGTGCGCCCCGCCCGTCACGCGCGCCATCCTCGAATTCCAGCCACAGACCGTCGTGTACGTCTCCTGCAACCCGGCCACGCTGGCGCGAGACCTGCGGCTCCTGGTAGAGGGCGGCTACCGGCTGGACTGGGTCACGCCGCTGGACATGTTCCCCCAGACCGGCCACATCGAATGCGTCTCGAAGTTGACCTTCGTGGGCAGCGCTGCGTCATGACCGTGATCCTCGCCTCGGCCTCGCCCCGCCGCGAGGAGTTGCTCCGCGCCCTCATCGACGACTTCGAAGTCGTGCCGTCCGGTGTGGACGAGCCCTGGGAGGACGACCCCGTCGCCAATGCCGTGAACCTGGCCGTGGCAAAGGCCCGGGATGTCCATGCCCGCCGCCCAGGGAGCGTCGTTATCGGCGCTGACACCATCGTCTTCGATGGCGGCAGGCCCTACGGAAAGCCGGCGGACGCGGAGGACGCACTCGCCATGTGGCGGGCGCTGCGCGGGCGACAGCATCGCGTGGTGACGGGCCTCGCGGTGGTTTCGGATGACGGCGAATGGACGGCCGCGACGCTTTCTGCCGTCGAACTGGCGAACCTCGACGACGAAGCCGTCCGCGCGTACGTGGCAAGCGGCCGGCCGATGGACAAGGCCGGGGCCTACGCCATCCAGGATGAAGACGTGCCCACGGTGGCCCGCATTGAAGGCTGCTACTGCGCCGTGATGGGCCTTGGCCTCTGGGACCTCCACCGCCTGCTGGCGGCGGCCGGCGTGGCAACGCGCCAGCCGTCGGAGGCATTCGCGCGGTGCCGGTCGGCATGCCACGCCCGGGTTGCGTAGTACTTGTGAAGCGCCGCGCGGTGAGTACACTGGCGGGAAACTCATGCCCGACGACGAGCACGTGGGAAGCGCTCCGGGGGACGAGCAGCGGGGAGGGCACAGTGAGTATGCCGCGCAACGGGGGGCGGACGGTTTCGTCCAACAGCCCCAACCACCACATCCGCGTGCTCATCGTCGATGATCATGCGGTTATCAGGCAGGGGCTGCGGATGCTCCTCGAGAGCCGCCCCGAAGTCGAAGTCGTCGGGGACTGCGAGAACGGGCGCGAGGCCCTCCTCGCCGTCGAGCGACTGAAACCCGACGTCGTCCTCATGGACGTCGTGATGCCCGGCTTGAACGGCATCGAAGCCACCCGCCAGATCCGGAAGGCGTCCTCGAACACCCGGGTGGTCATCCTCAGCGGCTTCGTCGATGAGGACCAGATCACCGCCGCCATCCGCAACGGGGCTTCAGGCTATCTCGTGAAGAACAGCGATGTCTCCGAGCTCGTCCTGGCCATCCAGACCGTCAACCGCGGCAACCAGTACTACTCCGCGGCGCTGAGCGAGGGCTTCGACATCGCTGAGCTGCAGCTGCAGGCGCGACGGCCCGAGCAGAAGACCGGCCTCGACACGCTCACCGCGCGCGAGCGGGAAGTGCTCCAGCTCATCGCGGAAGGCCACACCAACCAGCAGATTGCCGACGAGCTCGTCGTCAGCGTAAAGACCGTCGAAGCGCACAAGTCGCACATCATGGACAAGCTCAAGGCGAAGAGCCGTACAGACCTCATCCGCTACGCCCTGAAGCGCGGCATCGTGAAGCTGGAAAGCGTGGACGAAGCAGAGAAGAGTTTGGAGAAGCTGGGGGGCGCGGACTAGGGGTGCCGTCCCCCACGCGCCCAGTCGCACAAACGTTCGCCTCCCGCTAAACTGGCCCATCCACCGCGGGAGTCGCGCTGCGTGTCCACGCCCATCCGGCTGCAGTACCTCGAACTCAAGCAGCGCTACCCGGGGACCATCCTCTTCTTCCGCCTCGGCGACTTCTACGAGACCTTCGACGACGACGCGAAACTGGTCGCCGCCGAACTCCAGATCACGCTCACCTCGAAACCCATGGGCAAGGACCTGCGCGTGCCCCTCGCGGGCGTGCCCTACCATAGCATCGATGCGCATGTGGCCAGGCTCGTCGCCCGCGGTTACCGCGTCGCCATCTGCGAGCAGCTGGCTGACCCGGCCGAGGTGAAAGGCATCGTCCCCCGCGACGTCGTGCGCGTCGTGACCGCCGGCACGGTCACCGCCGACGCCTCGCTCGACGCGGCCGCGCCCAACTACCTGGGCGCGATCGCCGTGCGCGGAAACGACCGCGCCCTTGCCCTCGCCGACATCACGACCGGGGAGGTGCGCATCGCCGCCGGCGCGGAGGCGGCACTCGAACTCGTCCGCTCCGCCCCCGCCGAGTTGCTCGTTGAAGACCTCTCCGATGCGGCGGGCGACGCGGCCACCGTCCTCCGCCCGCAGATGAGCGAGATGGCCGCCGACGCGGAGCTCGCCCGCCAGTTCGGCGAGCACGCGAAAGAGACGGTCGCCGCGAACCGCGCCGAGGCAGCGGCGCTCGCGCACGTGCTCGCCTACCTGCGCGAGACGTACGCCGCCGCGCTCGGCTCGCTCCAGCGGGTGCGGCGCGTGCACGAGGCTGGCGTGATGGCGGTGGACCAGCGCACCCTGCGCAACCTCGATGTCCTGCCGTCACCCAACCACCAGTCGTCGCTCTTCCAGGTGCTGAACCGGACGAAGTCTGCGATGGGCGCGCGGTTGCTTCGCCAGTGGCTCACACACCCCCTGCGCGACCGCGAGGTGCTCGAACGGCGCCTGGACGCCGTGGGCTGGGCGATGGCCCACCCGATCGAACGCGAGCGCTGCCAGCTCGTCCTGGGCGACATCCCCGACATCGGGCGGATCCTGGGCAAAGTCGGGGCGCGCAGCGCCGCACCCAGGGATCTCGCCGGGCTGCGCAGCGGTCTGCGCGCCGCGTTGGACCTCGGGGCCCACCTCTCGGGCGAGGGCGTGCCCGGGCTTCTGCGCGAGGCACTCCACGGGCTCGCGGCCGCGGCCGATGCGCTCGTCACGCTCGACGCCGCCCTCGACGACGACCCTCCCCACGGGTTCGACGAAGGCGGCGTTATCCGCCCCGGGTTCTCGCCGGAGATCGACTCGTTGCGGGCCATGACGCGGGATGCGCGCGGCTTCCTCCTCGGCCTCGAACGCCTCGAACGCGAGCGGACCGGCATCAAGACCCTCAAGGTCGGGCACAACAAGGTGTTCGGCTACTACCTCGAGGTTTCGAGCGCCAACGCCGCCCTTGTCCCCGCGCATTACCAGCGCCGCCAGACGCTCGTCGGCGCCGAACGCTACGTGACCGAAGAGTTGAAGGAACACGAGTCGCGCCTCGTCGGGGCGCGCGACCGCCTGGTCGACCTGGAGAAGCAGGCGTTCGCGCAGCTCGTCGAGTCGCTCGCCGCCGGGCTGGCGAACCTCCAGGCTGTCGCCGATGCGGTCGCGTTGATCGACCTCGCCCTCGCCCTCGGCGAAGTCTCGAGCGAGCGCGGCTACGTGCGGCCGCGGTTCGGCGCCGAAGGAGTGCGTATCACCGCCGGCCGCCACCCCGTGGTCGAGGCCGCGCTGGGCAGCGGACGGTTCGTGCCCAACGATTGCGTCCTCGACGACGAAGCCCAGATCGTCGTGCTCACCGGCCCGAACATGAGCGGGAAGTCGACGTTCCTGCGCCAGGTGGCCCTGATTGCGCTGATGGCCCAGGCCGGCTGCTTCGTCCCCGCTGCGGAAGCCGAACTTCCGCTGTTCGACCGCATTTTCAGCCGCATCGGCGCCCAGGACGACCTGGCCGCCGGCCAGTCGACGTTCATGGTCGAGATGGTGGAGACGGCCCAGATCCTCCACCATGCGACGCCCGATTCCCTTGTCATCCTGGACGAGGTGGGCCGCGGGACGAGCACCTTCGACGGCATGGCGATCGCGCGGGCGGTGGTGGAGTTCCTGCACAACCGCAAGGAAGTGGCCGCGCGCACCCTGTTCGCGACCCACTACCACGAGCTCACCTCGCTCGCGGACGTGCTGCCGCGCGTGCGGAACATGCACGTCGGCGTGCGCGAGGAGGGCTCGGAGGTCGTCTTCGAACACCGCATCCTGCCCGGCCCGAGCGACCGCAGCTACGGGATCCACGTCGCCCGCCTGGCGGGTCTGCCGGGCGCGGTCGTCACCCGCGCTGAGCACCTGCTCACCGAATTCGAGGGCTCGCGCGGTGCCGCGGCGGCGGGCGCACGCCTGGAATCGCCGCAACTGCAGCCATCGCTGTTCGGGGGGCCGTCGCCGCTTGAGGCGGAGCTCGCCTGCCTCGACATCGACGGGATGACCCCGATCGAGGCGATCCAGCGGCTGTACGAATTGCGCGCACGGGCCCGCGCCCGGCTCGAGGGGCCGCGCAAGTGACCTCCGTCGAAGCACGCCGCGCCATCCGCATCCTCCCGCCCGAAGTCGCGGCCCGGATCGCTGCCGGCGAGGTGGTCGAGCGGCCGGTCTCCGTCGTGCGCGAACTTTTGGACAACGCCATCGACGCGGGCGCCACCCGGGTCACCCTGGAGATCGAAGAGGGCGGCCTCTCGCTCATCCGCGTGAGCGACGATGGCCGCGGGATCCATCCGGAGGACCTGGAGGTGGCCTTCGAGCGCCACGCCACTTCCAAGATCGCCGCCCTCGACGACCTCGGGCACGTGCACACGCTCGGGTTCCGCGGCGAAGCGCTCCCGTCGATCGCGGCGGCCTCGGACCTCGAAATCACGACGAGGGTGGAGTCGGAACCGGTGGGGGTGTTCGCCGCCCTGGTCGAAGGCCGCGTTGTCCGCCGCATGGCACGGCCCGCGCCGCGCGGGACGACGATCGCGGTGCACGACCTCTTCCTGCGCGTGCCCGCCCGCAGGAAATTCCTGGGCGCCCCCGGCACCGAGGGCCGCCAGGTGGTTGTCCTTGCCTCGCACTACGCCCTTGCCTACCCGGACATCGCCTTCCATGTGGTTTCGGGCGGCCGGAGGGTGCTGACGACAAGCGGCGACGGGGATATCCGCCATGCGTTCGCGGCTATCTACGGCGCCGAGACCGCCGCCGCGATGCTCGAGGTCGATTTCGTCGACGAAGCCGTGCACATCACGGGGCTCTGCGGGCCGTCGAGCATCCACCGCGGCAACCGCTCGGCCATTTCGCTGTTCGTCAACGGCCGCTGGGTGCAGAGCCGGCCGCTCACGTTCGCCCTGAACGACGCCTACCAGGCGCAGTTGCCCATCGGGCGCTTCCCGGTCGCGGCGGTCCACATCGCCCTGCCGGACGAAGAGGTCGACGTGAATGTGCACCCCGCCAAGGCAGAGGTGCGCTTCCGCGACGAGCGGGCGGTCGGCCGGGCGGTGCGGCGCGCCGTCTCGGCGGCCCTCGAACAGAGCCTCGCCGCGCGCTGGGATCCCGCGCCGGAGTCCGCCGCGCGCGTGCTCGCGCGGCCCCTGCACCAGGAGCCCCCGCCCGCGCTTCGGGGCCCGCAGCCGGTGCAGGGCGCCCTCGAACTGGCCCGCGGCCCCCAACCGGCCGGGCAGGCGGCCCCGACGCAGCGCAGCCTCCTGCCGCTCTTGCGGGTGGTCGGCCAGCTGAACGCGACCTACGTGGTCTGCGAGGGCCCGGACGGGATGTACCTGCTGGACCAGCACGCCGCCCACGAGCGCGTGGTCTACGACCGCCTGCTGGCCCGCCCCGGCGGGGAGGTCGCCGGGGCGCAGCCGCTGCTCGAACCCCTGCAACTCGAACTCGAGCCTGCCCTCGCAGCCACCCTGGACGAGCACCGCCAGTCGCTGGCGCGGCTGGGGCTCGAAACCGAGCCGTTCGGGGAGCGGACGGCGCTCGTGCGGGCGGTCCCGCCTGGCCTTGGCGCGCGCGACATCGCGGAGGAGGTGGCCGCCCTCCTCCAGAAGCTGGAGTCCGAGCAGCGGGTGACCGACCCATTCGGGAAGGCGGCGGCCACGGTCGCCTGCCACAGCAGTGTGCGGGCGGGGATGCTGCTCTCGATGGAGGAGATGCGCCGCCTCGTCGAGGACCTGGAGCGGACCGCCGCCCCGCGCACATGTCCCCACGGGCGCCCGACGCTCGTCCACCTGGGGACGGAGGCCATCGAGCGCCAGTTCGGGCGGCGCTGAGGCTGCTGTTCTACGCCAGCCGCTTCGACATCACGATGAAGTCAGCCGGGAACTTTAACTCGTCCAGCGCATCCTCGGGCCACGGCGCGCGCCCGGAGACCTCGTAACCGAACCTGCGATACAGCGGGGGCAGCTCGGTGCGCGGGCTCGCGACCTCGAGGTCCATCGTCTCGCAGCCGCGCTCCCGCGCGAATGCCTCGGCCGCTTCGATGAGCGCGCGGCCGAGGCCGGCGCCCTGCGCCTGCGGCAGCACGGAGAGCATGCCGAAGTGCCCGCGCCGTCCCTCGATGGCCACACGCACGACCCCGACGATATCGTCCGCCTCGTCCCGGGCGGCAAGGAACGTCTCTGTCAGCAGGTACTGCGCCACTTCGCGGACGTCCGTGCGGTCGCCGGTCTTGAAGAAATCCTCGACGCGATAGGCAGCGTTGATGACGCGGTTGATCGCGACCGCGTCGCAGGCCTCAGCCGGCGCGATCCGCCAGGTTGTGGGGCTCACAGGTCCTTCACCATCTCGCAGTAATGGTGTTCGACGACGAGGTCCCAGTGGCCGGCCGGGTAGGTCGCCTCGTGGAAGACGCGGTAGTCCAGTTTCTCGTAGTACTCGACGAGGCCGAATTCGCGCAGGGTCCCGAGCGCGACCCGCGGGTAACCTTCCGCCTGCGCGAGCGCTTCCACGTTGCGCACAAGCAGCCGCCCGAGCCCGCGGTTCATGATCTCCGGCTCGACTCCGGCGAGCCCGAAGTAGAGCGCGCCACTCCAGGGATGATCGGCGGGCAGTTCGAGGCCGCCGCCGGGGCGGCTGGTGCCGGCCGGGCCAAGCTGTTCGACATCGACGAAGCGCTCTGCCCTGGCGACCATCCCGGTGGCGAGCAACCGCCCCGCTTCCTCGACAAGGAAGACTCGCGCCGCTTCCCCGACCTCGTCGCGATAGTCCGCCGGGGACGTGCGCTGCCCCCTGAAAATGTGGGAGTACACGCTGAACGCGCGGTTGACCAGCGCGGCGACCTCATCGAGGTCAACGTCGTGGATGGGCGCCAGGCGCACGCCCGGGGTTGCCGGTGCAGTCATGTCGGCGAGCGTAGCAGAAGGGCGCGCCGGGTTGGAGGGCCTGGTTCACTCAGGCGCGCAGGTCCACATTGCGGCCCAGGTTCGGGTCGAGCAGCTGGAGGACTTCCTTCGCCGTCTCGTTGGCAGCGCGCACGGCCTTCGTGGCCGCGGTGAACGCGACCCGCCCGGCGATCCCTTCGATCGGGTCGACTGCGACGCTGGTCGGGGCGAGTGCGCTGAGCAGGTTCATGCCCCGTAGCGTCGGTCGCACCGCGGTGCGATTCAATGGCAGGCGCGTGACAGTCCGGGGACTATTCCCCGCCGCTGACGCCGGCCTCCTCGCGCGGGTGGGTCGCGTTGTGCGCCCGGATCGCGCCAAGGACCGCCTTGTTCGCCTTCTCCATGAGTTCGGCCTTGTGCGCGCTGACGAAGTCCGCCGACCGTTGCACCGGTTCGATCAGCCCCTGCGCACGCGGGATGACGTAGCGCGCGAACATCTCGTAGCTCCGCAACTGTTGCTCCCGTGTGGCCGCCCAGTCATGCGCGAATCCGATGAGCGTGCCGAAGCCCCCGGAACGCTTCTGCAGCAGCTTGATCGAGGCGAGGATGTCGTCCGGAGTGCCGATCATCGAGCCTTCGGCGTTGGCCATCCTCGTCGCGAACGCTTTCGCGTCGGAGTACGTCTCGGCGCCGGGCCGCCCGAGGATGCCCACGTTGTATTCGTTGTGGTGGCGCAGCGCCCCTTCGGCGATCTCTTCGATCGCCTGCTCTTTCGTGGGCGCGCAGTGCCAGTTGGCGTTGATCCGCCATTTCGAGCGGTCCATCGTGTTCCCGAACTCGGCGGCGTAGGTCTCCCCGAAGCCCCACTGGGTGGGCAGGGCGGCGAGCCCCTCCTCGCTCGCGCTCGCGATCGAAATGACGCCGACGCCGTACTTGCCCGCCGCTTTCATCCCCGCCGGGCTGATCGTGGAGGCGCAGACGATCGGCAGGTCTTCCTGGAGCGGCTTGATCTGGAGTTGCGCTTCGTTCAACTCGAACCAGTCGGACTTGTAGCTGAACGGCTTGTCCTCACGGAGCAACCGGATGATCACTCCCAGGGCCTCGTCCATGCGGTCGCGCTGCACCGCCGGTTCGATGCCGAGCATGCGCGCGTCCGATGGCAGGGCCCCCGGCCCGACGCCAAGCATTGCCCGCCCGCGCGTGAGGTGGTCCAGCTGGACGATGCGCTGGGCCACGTTGAAGGGGTGATGGTAGGGCAGCGAGACCACCCCCGTTCCCAGCATGATCCGGGTCGTCCGCTCGCCAGCCGCGGCCAGGAACATCTCCGGGGAGGCGATGGTTTCCCAGCCTCCCGAGTGGTGCTCCCCGCACCAGAACTCGTCGAAGCCGAGCTTGTCCACGTGTTCGGCCAGCTCGATGTCGCGGCGGATCTGGAGCGTGGGGTGCTCACCGATCGGGTGGTGAGGGGCGAGGAAGACGCCGAAGCGGAGTCGCGGCATGAGGGAGTCCTTCGTCGTTAGTCGTTAGTCGTAAGCGGCGGGGTGGCCGATGGCGGTCGGCCCCTGGCCATTGGCGCGCAAGTGTGTGGCGATTGTGCCACATCGCGCACAAAGGGGTGGCCTTGCCTGCCAGTGCCGAGTCGCCGACGACGGACGACGACTGGGGCCAACGGCCAGCAGCTAACGGCCCTTAAACACCGGCTCCCGCCGCTCCAGGAACGATTGCCGCCCTTCCTTGACGTCCTCCGTCTGGCTGGTGATGCCCTGGAGGAACTGCTCCATCTCGATCTGGGTCTCGAGGTCGCGTGTCAGGCCGTCCTGGGTGACGCGCTTGATCAGTTCGATGGCGACGGAAGGGCCGGTCGCGATTTCACGGGCGAGGGCGGTCGCGCGCTCCATCAGTTCGTCGGCGGGGACGACTTCGCTGACGAGGCCGATGCGGAGGGCCTCGGCGGCGTCGATGATGCGGCCGGTGTAGAGCAGCTTGAGGGCGTTTTCGAGTCCGACGAGACGGGGAAGGAACCACGTGGAGCCCGTGTCGGCGACGATGGCGCGCTTGACGAAGATGGCGCTGAAGCGGGCCGCTTCGGAGGCGATGCGGATGTCGCAGGCCATCGCGAGCGAGAAGCCGGCGCCCACGCTGGCGCCGTTGACCGCGGCGATGGTGGGCTTCTTGCAGCGGTAGACGCTTGCCGTGGCCAGGTAGCGCGAACGCATCATGCCGGGGCGGCCCTGGAGCGGCCGCGGGTGCCAACTCGCCTCCTCGCCCTGGCCGGTGAGGTCGGTCCCGGCGCAGAAGCCGCGGCCGGCGCCGGTGATGAGCACGACCTTCGCGCCGTCGTCGGTTTCGGCATCGGCGATGGCCGTTTCGATTTCGGCCCATGAGCCCCAGGAGAGGGCGTTCAGCTTCTCCGGCTTGTTGAGCGTGAGGCGGGCGATGCCGCCCTCGACGGCGTAGGTGATGTCCTTGAAGTCGCGCATGGGGTGTGGCCTCCGGGTTGCGAGGCCACACAGTAGCGGGAGACCGCGCGCCCTGCACGCCGGGGCGTTGCCTGCCCGGTTCAGCGGGCCGGCACGGGCGGAAGGACGAAGCCGTCGAGCGGCATATCCGCCACCTTGCCGGCGAGCATGTCCTCGATGTTGCCGCCGCAGCCCTGGTAGAGCGCGGTGACGCCTGACTCGGAGACGATCGCCGCGCGCAACTCCGGGTCGAACCCGCCGCCGGGCTGGAAGACCACGAAGTACTCTCCCGGCGGCCGTCCGCCCTCGGCCGGCGGTGCGGGCGCCGCGGCGAGCTTCGCGACCGCCACGAGGCCCGGCCGCGGCCCGGCATAGCGCGCCAGGGTGTCGAGCAGTTGCGGGTACTCCATGAGCCAGCCGCCTTCGCAGCGCGCCTCGTATAGCGAGGGCACCGCGGTCCCCGCCGTAACCCCGTCCGGGCAGACTGGCGTCTGCCTGCCGGCCGTGCCTTCGGAGACGGCGCAGGGGAGGCTGGTGAAGACGAGCATCTCCCGCAGCTGGAGCACGCTGGCGATCTCCACTGCCCGCACGAACCGGTCCACGACCTCGACGCCGGTGGCCGTGGAGTTTCGTGGGTATTCGACGAACGCCGCCGCCGAGGGATCGCCCACCGTGGGCGTCGAAGTGGGCACGGCTGCGGCTGTCGTCTCTTCCGCCGTCGGCGCGGCTGGGCGGGTCGCCGTGGCCGTGGGGGTGTCGTCATCAGACGAAGAGCAGGCGCTCAGAAGGGCCCCGATCACGGTGAGCCCGACGGCGAGGATTGCTATCTTGTTCATTTTGTCCTCGGGTGAAGCTGGTGCGAAGGACCTGGCCCTGCTCGATGCCTTCGAGGAGTTCCTCCGGCGGAACAGGCTTGATCTCCGATGGACAGCCAACAAGAAGCGCAGTTCGCGCTCCCATCTCGATCCCCCGCCACGGACCGGACGTTGCGTTCGGCCCGCACGTCCGCAGCCATGTAAGGCTCGTACCATAGGGGGTCCGAGGTATCGATGCTGGGGCTGGTTGAGCCCCTATCAGCGCTCTTGGCGCGGGGGTCGAACTCGCCCGCCCTGGGCCATCGTTGTCGCCGTGCGGTCCGCCCAACCGTCGGCGACTACGAAGGCAGCCACGAAAGCGAGAACCCCCACGAGTGCAAGGCCCGCACGCAGGCCGTTCGAATTGCCTCTTGTCGTGGCTCGACCTCAGACGGTGTTGGTTTGTTCAGAGCTCTGTGTACCGTCGAAATAAGGCTCTGACTCCCGGCGTTCCCTGCATTGGGCCGGATGGACCCCGTTTGTTGGTCCAGGCAGCCGTCTTTCGTGATGCGCTCGATGGTTTAAGCACGTACCGGAAGCCATCGTACCCATCAGGGAAAGCACTCCTAGTCCGTGGAACGGCGCGTTTGTATGCTTGCGCGAACGCGGGCCGGGGGACGCCGCCTGCCACGAGGCGAAGCATGGACTACGGAACACTCCGGGTGGCCACACCCGATGGCCAGATTCGGGAGTATCCCATCACCGAGCCGACCGCCGTCATCGGCCGCGCCGACGGCAACCAGGTCGTCATCGACCACGTCTCGGTGTCGCGCCGCCATGCCCAGCTGGTGATCGAATCGGGGCGCGTCACGATCCAGGACATGGGCTCCGGCACCGGCACATTCGTCGGCAGCCAGCGCGTCCCGGCGAACACCCCGATGCTCGTTGAGAGCGGCCAGACGATGCGCTTCGGCGACGTCGAGGCGCGGTTCAATTTCTCCGAAGCCCTGGCGCCCCACGACGAGCGCGCCGCGGACGTCCCCGAGACCGAGCAGACGATCGGTGTCAGCCTGCTCTCTCCGAGCCAGCCCGTGGCCGCGGGCTCGCCCACCACGGCCACGGTGAACGTCCAGAACCGCGGCACGGTCGTCGATGAGCTGACCATCGCCATCGTGGACCTGCCCGAAGGCTGGGCGAAGGTCAGCCGGCCGAACCTCTCGCTCGTCCCCGGGGCGCGCGACGAGGTCACGGTCGTCATCCAGCCACCGAAGGACTCGAGCGCGGCCGCCGGCGACTACGCCTTCTCGGTCGCCGTCACGTCGAAAGTCCATGGGCGCGAAGTTCGCGCCCTGGGGAAGCTGACCGTGCGGGCGTTCGAAGGGTTCCGCGTCGCGCTCGAACCCACGCGCGCGAAGCGCGACTTCACGGTCGTCGCCGCGAACAACGGCAACGTACCGATCACGATCGGCCTCGCTGCGACGGACGAAGCGCGCGAGTTCGAGTACACGTTCGGCACGCCCAGCGTGGAGCTTGCCCCGGGCGAAGAGAAGCGCATCCCCCTCGCGGTGAAGGCGAAGAAGCGCCCGCTCTTCGGGGCGACGGCTATCCGCCCCTTCAAGGTCGAAGGGCGCCAGGGGGGCACGAATGCCTCCGCCACCGCCGATGGGCAGCTCCAGATCAAGCCTCCGCTCGAGCCCTACAAGTGGCCGGTGATCGGCGTCCTCGCCCTGCTCGTGATCGCGGGCATTGGCTTCGCGGCGATGAGCCTCCTCGGGGGAGGCGACGATGGAGGCGAAGCGGACGCCGACGCCACGCCGACAGCTGCCGCGGGGTCCCCGACGGCGCCGGCGGCAACGCCCACACCCACCGGCCTGTATGTCGGCGGCCGCGGCATCATCGCGAACTCCGACCCCGTGCCGAACAACACGAACTGCCTCGCCGTCCGCTCGGCGGCGACGCGTGACGCGTCGAACATCCTCGGCCGGCTGTGCACCGGCGAGCGGGTCACCATCAAGGCCGGGCCCACCCAGGCGGACGGGTTCACCTGGTGGCAGATCGAAGCGTCGAACGGCCTCGCAGGCTGGGCCGCCGAGAAGAGCCAGGACGGCGCCACGCCCTTCATCACGCCGGCCACGAACTAAACAGCGGGCCAACGCCGACCGTGGGAGCCTAGATCGGGTATTCCTTCACGATGTTGCGCGCGATGACCGTCTTCTGGATGTCGCTCGTGCCTTCGGCGATGATCATCAGCGGGGCGTCGCGGTAGTACCGCTCGAGCGGCAACTCCTTGCTGTAGCCCACGCCGCCGTGGATGCGCATCGCATCGAGCGCGCACTCGTTCGCGATCTCCGTGGCGTAGAGCTTGGCGATCCCGGCGTCCAGGTCGCTGCGGGCGCCGGAGTCCTTCTTGCGGGCCGCGTCCAGGGTGAGGAGCCGCGCCGCGCGGATCTTCACCAGCATCTCGGCAAGGCGCAGTTGCTGCGCCTGGTGCTCGAAAATCGGCTTGCCGAACGCCTCGCGCTTCTGCGCGTAGCGGATCGCGTCGTCAAACGCCGCCTGCGCCACCCCCACGCCACGCGCGGCCACGTTGATCCGGCCGACTTCGAGGGCGGACATAATGTGCTGGAAGCCGCGGCCCTCGCTCCCGCCGAGCACCTGCGTCGCGGGGACACGGCAGTCGTCGAACGTGAGCTCGGTCGTCTCGACGCCTTTATAGCCAAGCTTCTCCAGCCTGCGGCCCGGTGTGAAACCGGGAGTGCCCGCGTCGATGAGGAAGGCGGTGATGCCCTTGTGGCGCGGGGTGGCGGTGGGGTCGGTCTTCGTCATGGCCAGGTAGACACCCGCGCGATGGCCGTTCGTCACCCACATCTTCTGGCCGTTGATGATGTAGTCGTCGCCGTCCCGCCTGGCCGTCGTCTTGATGGCCTGGGCATCGGAGCCCGCGTCAGGCTCGGTGATGGTCAGCGCGCAGCGGATTTCGGGCTCCACCAGCTTCGGCAGGTACTTCTGCTTCTGTTCCTCGGTGCCGTACTCGCTGATTGCATAGCCAACGAGCACGTGCGTGTTGATGATGCCGGCGAGGCTCATCCAGCCGCGGGCGAGCTCCATGCACACCCCGGCGTAGCACTCGAACGAAAGGTCCAGGCCCCCGTACTGCTCGGGGATCTTGATCCCGAACAGCCCCATCTCCGACATCCCCTTCACGAGCGGGTCCGGGAACTCGTCGGCATGCTCATATTCCGAGGCGACGGGCTTGACCTCGCGGTCCACCCAGACTCCGACGTTCGTGACGATCTCCCGCGCGACGGGCTCTTCGATGTCGGCGGCGTAATCCCTGGCCATTGGCGATACCTGTGGAGAGTGTGGGCGCAGTATCGCTCACCACTCCCGTACGGACGACGAGCCCATTGCCCCACACCCTGACGTTTACGTCAGGGTGGCGAATGGTTAGGATGTGGCTAATTGACCGGGCGGGCAGGAGAGGCGCGCGCATGCAACGAGGTCCGGCTGGCGCTCACGGCCCTGCTTCAGGCGGCAAGCCGTCGTTCACGGCCGCGCTCGTCGTCTTCCAGAACCGCAACTACCGCTACCTCTGGACCTCCTCGCTCTTCTCGTTCACCGGCATGCAGATGCAGCAGATCGCGCGGGCGCTGCTCGCCTGGGAGCTGACGCACTCCTACGGCTCCGTCGGCCTGATCTCACTCTCGTTTGGACTGCCGATGCTCTGCTTCTCGCTCATCGGTGGCTCGCTGGCGGACCGGTTCGAGAAGCGCAACCTGACGATGGCGTCGCAGTCCGCCACCGCGCTTTTCGCGGTGCTGACTGCCCTCATGCTGGTCACCGGCACCATCACCATCGAGTGGCTCTTCCTGTTCGGGTTGGGCGGCGGGACGGCCATGGCCCTGGGAATGCCGGCGCGCAGCCCGCTCATGGCCCAGGTCGTCGGCCCGCAGAACGTGATGAGCGCGATGGCCATGTCCAACGCCGCCATGAACGCCACGCGCCTCTTCGGCCCCGCGCTCGCCGGGGTGATGGCGGGGGCCTGGAACCTCGAATCCGTCTACTTCCTCCAGGCCGCCCTCTCCGTCATTTCGGCGCAACTCCTGTTGTTCGTGCCTACCGGCCTGGGGGGCACGCCCGCGCCGCAGCGCGGAGGCATGTTCCGCGAGATCGGCAAGGGCCTCGCCTACGTCGCCACCACACCTCGCCTGCGCCAGTTGAACCTCTCGATGTTCGCGGTCAGTTTCTTCGCCATGCCCTACGTCATGCTCCTCGCGGGGTTCGTCCACGAAGAACTGGGCAAGGGCGACAAGGAGTTCGGCTACCTCCAGTCCGTCTCCGGGGTGGGGGCGCTGGTAGGGTCGCTCGGGGTGGCCACGCTCGCGACATTCGACCGGAAAACGCTGGTGCAGTGGGTGGCCGGTATCCTGGGTGGCGCCGGGCTTGTGCTCCTTGCGTTCGCATCCAACGCGTTCGGCTACGGCGGCGCGCTGGCGGCGATCCTCGTGCTGGGCCTGACGCTCACCGCTTACCAGACGCTCAACAGCACCCTGATCATGGAAGCGGCGAAGCCCGAGTTCTACGGCCGCGTGATGAGCATCAACATGCTCAGCTTCAGCGCCATGCCACTGATGGCCTTCCCCCTCGGCAAAGTCGCCGACCACGTGGGCGTCACCACGATGTTCGTCGCGCAGGGCGTCATCGTGGTGGGCATCATGGTGCTGATCTCGGTGCTGAACCCGGGTCACACGTTCGGCCGAGCGGCGCCCGCCGAGCGGCCGCCCTTCGGCGCGCGCCCGGGGGCTGCGCCGGCGGCAACGGCTGAAGGCCTGGACGACGCGGTACCGGCCGGGGGCAGGTAAGTCACACCGGGGGACCCGGGCCCCCGGCCCTGTTCAAACCGGGCAGCAAATTCGACTGTACCGCGAGGTGCCTGACGCGCCGGGTGACGCATCTCAGGCGAGCGTCGTCATCCCCTCGTGTGGGGCGCCGACCAGGATCGCCATGTTGCCGTCCGGCTGGCGGTTCTCGTACATCAGCTGGTGGCACTCGCCGGTCTCGTTGAAAGCGAACGTGCGCGACAGGCAGGGGTCGATTTTGCCCGCAAGGACAAGGTCGTTGAACGCGTTTGCCTGCTCGTCGTTCGCGAAGTGCGAGCCCTGGAGCCGCTTCTGGCGCATCCACAGGTAGCGCAGGTCCACATCGGCGTTGTACCCCGAGGTGCCGGCGCAGATCACGATCATCCCGCCCGTGTCGCACACGAACTGGGACGTCGGGACCGTGTCCTGGCCGGGGTGCTCGAACACGATACGCGGGTTCCGGCGCTCCCCGAGCGTGTCCCAGATGGCCTTCCCGAACGCGCGCGCGCCGGCCGTGAATTTCCCCATCGCCTCGTTGTCCTCCCAGTCCGGGAGGCGGCCCCAGTGGTCGAACTGCTTCCGGTTGATGCAGCCGACGGCGCCCAGCCGCATGCAGAACTCATACTTGCGCTCGTTCGAGACGACAGCGATCGCCTTTGCGCCGGCCTGGGCGCAGAGCTGGATTGCCATCGAACCGAGGCCGCCCGCACCACCCCAGACGAGGACGACGTCGTTCTCGCGCACGGTGTGCGGCGCCCAGCCGAACAGCATCCGGTAAGCCGTGGCCCCCACGAGCGTCGGCGCGGCCGCCGCCTCCCAGGTCAGGTGCTTCGCTTTCGGCATGCACTGGTGGGCCTGCACCTTCGTGAACTGTGCGAAGGACCCCCACGTCGTTTCGTAACCCCAGATGCGGAAGCTCGGGCTGTACATCGGGTCTTCGCCCGAGAGAACTTCCGGAGCGTGGATGTCCCACGATCCGCAGTGGACCACGACCTCGTCGCCCACCTTCACGTTGGTGACAGCGTCACCGACCTTCCAGACGATGCCCGACGCGTCGGAACCGCCGATGTGATGGTCCCAGGGCTCGCCCTGCTTCTGGCGGGCGGCGATGACATCGACCGGCGTGCCCAGGCCCGCCCACACGTTGTTGTAGTTGACGCCCGCGGCCATCACGTAGACGAGCACGTCGTCTGGACCGATCTCCGGTGTGTCCACCACTTCGGGCTGGAACGCCTGGCGGGGCTCTCCGAACCGGGACTGGCGGATCACCTGTGCGTGCATCTTCGGGGGCACATGCCCGAGGGGCGGGGCCTCGCCGATGGCGTAAACTTCCTTCAGGGTGTCTGCAGTCAACTGATTGGCTCCTCGGGCAGCCCGCCCGGGCCGTCCCTTCGCATGCGGTTTAGTCGCGTATTGGGGGCATGTTACCCCAGCGGTATCGACCGGGGGAAGCAACCTTTCGAGGAGCTATAGCGGTTCGCTATAGCTTTGTAACGCCGCCGGGCCATCTGGCCGCGAGCCATCAGGCCGCTCGATTCATCCCCGCACTGCCAGTTCCCGCCCCTCGGCTGCGCTCCGGTAGCACGCGTCCACGACCTCGTGCGCCTTCAATGCCGTGCGGAAGTCCGGGGAGGCAGGGCGGCCCTGCCCGACGCAGCGGAGGAATGAGAAGTCCTCGTACATGCCGAAGCGGGCCAGTTCCGCCTCCTGCCCGGCGATCCCGGCGAGCTGGCAGTACCGCTCGAACACCTCCTCCGCCGTCATCTCCCGCGCCGGCCCGGACCGTCCCTGGTACCGGATGGGGCCGATGAAGTCGTGGTCCGTGGCGAAGTAACCGCCTTCGAAAAAGACCTCCAGGTGCCGGGTCGATGGGCGGTCGTCCAGGGAGTGCCAGATCGACGAGAGCGAAGTCTGGTGGCCGTCCTCGTGTTGGAACGTCACCAGCGCGACGTCCTCGACCCCGGCGTGGCCCGTCGTGCAGCGTGTGTGGCATCGCACCGCGGAGATGTCGCCGAAGAGCCAGTGAAAGAGGTCGATGTCGTGGATCGAGTGCTCGATCAGCGTGCCCCCGCCGGCACGTTCGAAGTCCCCTCGCCAGCTGCTGCCGTAGTGCCCCCGGATCGGGAAGAACTGGTCGTCCCGGAGGTGCGCGGTCAGGAGCGGCCCGAGCCCCGGTTTGGACATCATGTCCTTCAGCACGGTGAAAACCGGCGAGTAGCGCAACACGAGGCCGACCTGGTTGACCACACCGGCCGTTTCGACCGCCTCGACCATCCGGCCCACCTCGTCGAGGGTTTTCGCCAGCGGCTTCTCGCAAAACACGTTCAGGCCACGTCGCGCAGCCTCGATGACGAGGGCCGGGTGCTCCGCGGTTTCGGTGCAGATATAGACGGTGTTCAGCCCGGCATGGGCGAACACGTCCGCCGCTTCGGTGGAGACGGTGCCGGCGCCCACGATCGAGCCGAACGACTGAGCGCGCTCGAGTTCGCGGTCGCAGACGGCGACGTACTGGCCCGGCACGAGTTCGGAGCGGAGGGCACCGCGCAGGTTCCGCGAGTGAAAGCGGCCGATGTGGCCACAGCCGATGAGGCCGACAACTGGCTCGGGCAAGCAGGGACTCCAGGCCGGGCGATTTTGCCCGCATTTTACGGGGGGCTTGCCTGCAGATGGCGAATGGAAGGTTCTGCCTCGGGATACTCGCCTGCGAGGCCGCCCGCGGAAGAGATCACCTGGGGGCGCAAGTGAGTCTTCCGCAGACGGCCTCACCTCTTTCCTCGCAGGCCCCCGTCGCCAGGCGGGGGCTTTCTCTTGCCGCCAGGGCGAACGCTCGCGCCTGGCTGCGCTGCACCCCGCGTGGTCCACGCAGCTTTCTCCCCACGTGCCTCGATTGCCGCCGCTGTGTGCGGCCAGGACCGCTTTTGTCCGGCCCGAACCCCCGTGCTATAGTCAGCGCCGTCCTTAGGGACGAATTTCACAAACGGTCCCGGCGTGCTCTACGAATACGGCCACATCGGCATTCTCGTCATCATTGCGGTGATCTTCCCGCTGGGGGCGCTCGTTACATCGTGGGCCTTCCAGTACGTGCGGGTGCGCCCCCCGAGCAGCCCCGACCCCGTGAAAGACGACATCTACGAATGCGGCCTGCGGACCGAAGGCCCGAGCCTCGTCCAGTTCAACTTCCGCTACTACTACATCGCCCTGCTCTTCGTCCTGCTCGATGTCGAAATCGTCTTCCTCTTCCCCTGGGGGCTGGTGTTCGACCAGGTGGGCTGGGCCGGCTACGGCAAGGGCCTGCTCTTCATTGGCACGTTCATCATCGGCGGCGTCTACGCGTGGCGGAAACGCGCCCTGGAGTGGCGGCTGTGACCCGCGAGTTGAGCGGCGAAGAAGCCGCCGCCCTCGCTGAGGCCGTCGTCCCCGGTTCCGTCGCCAAGACAACCGCTACTGCCTGCTACCTCAAGCCCGAGCGGCTGGTCGAAACGTTGGAGGCGCTCAAGCGTTCCCCGGATGCCGACCTCGTGCACCTGACGAACACCTGCGGCGTGGACTTCTGGGACCACCTCGAAGTCGTCTACCACATCCAGTCCTTCGAAAAGAACCACATCGCACTGTTCAAAGTCGAAGTGCCGGACCGCGACAACCCGGAAGTGCCCAGCGTCGTCCCGGTGTTTCACGGCGCCTGGATGCAGGAGAACGAGACCTACGACCTCTTCGGCATCAAGTTCGCCGGGCACCCGAACCTCTACCGCATCCTCCTCTGGGAAGGCTACCCGGGCTGGCCGCTCCGGAAGGACTTCCTCTCCATGCCGGGCGGCCTGCAGCCGGGCCTGGGCGAGTTCGCCGGCGTCGCCCCGCGGCCAGAACCCCCCGTGAGGGTGGTCGAATGACCGACGTGATCAAGTCCGAGCCGTTTGTCCTGAACATCGGGCCGCAGCACCCGTCCACGCACGGCGTCTTCCGCATCAAGGCGACCGTCGATGGCGAGAAGGTCATCGACGCCGAGATGGTCATGGGCTATTTGCACCGCTCGATGGAGAAGCTCGCCGAAGAGCGCACCTACACGCAGAACATCCCCTTCACGGACCGCACGGACTACCTCAGCAGCATGTCCAACAACCTGGGCTACTGCCTGGCGGTGGAAAAACTTGCAGGCATCGAAGTGCCCGCCCGGGGAAACGCCATCCGCGTGATCATGGCCGAACTGCAGCGCCTGGCGAGCCATTGCATGGCGGTGGGCGCCTTCGCCAACGACACCGGAGCCTGGCAGACGCCCGTGATGTGGTGCTTCCGCGAACGCGAGAAGATCCTGGACATCTTCGAGGTGACCTCCGGCGCGCGGCTCACCTGCAACTACATGCGCATCGGGGGAGTTGCCTTCGACATCCGGCCGGAATTCGAGCCGATGGTGCGCAGGATCCTCAAGGACTTCCCGCCGTTCATCCAGGAGATGGAAGACCTCCTCTCGGGGAACGAGATCTTCATCAGCCGCACGCGCGGTGTCGGCGTGCTCTCGCCCGAGATGGCGACGAACGCCAGCCTCTCCGGTCCCATGCTGCGCGGCAGCGGCATCGCCTGGGACCTGCGCAAGGCCGACCCCTACTGCGGCTATGAGCAGTACGACTTCGACATCCCCATCGGCTACCAGGGAGACTCGTTCGACCGCTTCATCGTGCGGCTCGAGGAGATGCGGCAGAGCGTGCGCATCATCCAGCAGGCGCTCGATGGCATGCCGGGTGGGCCGCACTCAACACAGGTGCCGCTGGCCCTCCGCCCCCCGAAGGGCGAGGCTTATGCCCGCATCGAAAGCCCCCGCGGCGAACTGGGCTACTACCTTGTCAGCGACGAGGGCCCATCGCCGTACCGCTTCCACATTCGGCCGCCATCCTTTATCAATCTCTCCGCGCTCCGGGAAATGACCGTCGGCGGCACAATCGCCGATGCGATCGTCGTCCTCGGTTCGATCGACATCGTCGTGGGGGAGATTGACCGCTGATGGCCACTTTCCTCGCGAGCGACAACTGGTACGACATCCGGGATCTCTCGAACCTCTCGAGCGCGCTCCTCGAGGCCGCCGACAAGGTGCTCCCGTTCGGCGTGGTCTACGTGCTGGCGGCCCTCATCGGGTTCGTCGCCAGTTTCCTCATCTTCGTGCTCCCCTCGCAGCTCTACGTGGGTGTCTACGGCGAACGCAAGCTCATCGGGCGTATGCAAAGCCGCTATGGCCCCAACCGTGTCGGGCCCTTCGGACTGCTCCAGCCGATCGCCGACGCCATCAAACTGCTGACGAAAGAAGCGCTCACCCCGACCGCAGCCGACCGCGTTGTGATGTACATCGCGCCCATCCTCTTCGTAATGCCGGCCGTCCTGCTCTTCGCCGTCATCCCCTTCGGCCCGACGGACGAAGAAGGCAACGGGATGGTCTTCGCGAACATCCAGGTCAGCCTCCTCTATTTCCTCGCCATCACGTCGCTCCCCGTGATCTCGATGTTCATGGCCGGATGGAGCGCGAACAACAAGTACTCGCTCTTCGGGGCCATGCGCATTGTCTCCATGGTCATCAGCTACGAAGTGCCGCTCGTCACGTCCCTCCTCACGGCGGTCGTGATCGCGAGCAACCCCGAGTTCAACGGCCTCGCCCTCCAGGGGATGGTCGAATGGTCCGACGAGTTCAAGATCTGGATCGGCATCTTCTCGCCGGTGGCCCTTGCCCTGTACTTCATCTGCGTCAGCGCGGAACTGAACCGCACCCCGACCGACATCGCGGAAGCCGAGTCCGAGATCGTCGCCGGCTACCTGACGGAGTACTCGGGCATGAAGTGGGGCCTCTTCTACGGCATGGACATCGGTTACGCGCTCGGCGCCTCGGCGTTCGCGGCCACCGTCTTCCTTGGGGGCTGGACGCTCTTCGGCCTCGAACAGTGGATCCCGCCGTGGATGATCTTCATCGGCAAGACGCACCTCTTCTACTTCCTCTTCATCTGGACCCGCGGCACGCTCCCTCGCCTCCGCGCCGACCAGCTGATGGCGTTCGCCTGGAAGTTCCTCCTGCCGGTGGCACTCTTCAACCTCATCATCATCGCCACCGAGCGGATGATCTGGGCGGAGCAGGACTACGAGAAGGGCCTTGCCTGGGTGTTCGCGATCGTGAACATCGGAGTGTCCGTCGGCCTGGTCTACGCGTGGGCGAAGTTCATGGGCTACAACCGCACTTCGACGCCGGTACGCCCGCGGCTGGTCAAGAAAGCGGGCGGCTACGTGCCCGTGGGCAGCGAGGTCAAGCAGTAATGGAAGGCGGTGGAGTCACCTTCGCGTTCTGGGTCCTCGCAGCAATCACGCTCATCGCAGCCGGCGGCGTGATGGTTTCGCGCAACCTGCTCCACGCCGTCCTCTTCCTCATCCTCACGTTCGTCGGGATCGCGGGGTTCTTCGTCCTGCTCTCGGCGGAGTTCATCGCGATGGCCCAGGTCATCATCTACGTCGGCGCGATTGCCGTCCTCGTCCTGTTCGCGGTCCTCCTGACGCCGCGGGCCGGCCGCGACAACGGCGAGACGAAGTTCGCCGCGCCCGCGCTGTTGCTCGCTGTCTGCCTGGCCGCGGTCTTCCTTTTCGTAATTCACGACACCGCCTGGCAAACGACCGAAGACGCCTATCAGCTCGGGCCGCGCGAGCTTGGCACGGCCCTGCTCGAGACGTGGGTACTTCCCTTTGAAATCGCAAGCGTCCTGCTGACGGCCGCGATGGTGGGGGCGATCATGCTCACCCGCTCGCCCGAGGAAGAAGCGGAGGACGGCCTCGCATGACTCCGGGATTGGAACATTTCCTCACCGTGAGCGCCCTGCTCTTCTGCCTCGGCCTTGGCGTCGCCCTGAGCAAGCGCAACGCCATCGGCGTGCTCATGGGCGTCGAACTCATGTTGAACGCGGTGAACCTGACGCTCATCGCTTTCTCCCGCTTCACCATCAGCGACCGCCCCATCGCCGGGCAGACGTTCGTGGTCTTCATCCTCACGGTGGCGGCCGCCGAAGCGGCCGTCGCCCTCGCCCTGGCGGTCTCCGTCTACCGGAACCGCGAAACGGTCGACGTCGACCGCATCAATCTCTTGAGGTCGTGACGTTCGATGTGGGTTGAGTTCATGACCGTGCGGAACGCCTACGTGGCTGAGACCTGGCGCGAGCTCTTCGCGGCCGAAGGCCTCTCCGTCCGCGTGGTGCCGCCCATTGGCTACGGCGAAAAAGCCTCCCTGCGCGACGAGCGCACCCTCTACGTACCAACCGGGAAGGCGCACGTCGCCCGGGAAATCCTGAGGAAGATCTAGCCGATGCTGCTGCCGTTCCTCCAGGCCCACGCCCCTGCCGGCCATGCGCCGACCATCGCTGAGGAAGTCCTCTGGGGCATCCTCGTCGCACCCCTGGTTGCCTGGGCACTCATCGCGGTGTACGGCCGCAAATTCCCGACGGTTGCCGGCTGGCTCGCCATCGCCGGGGTTGGCGCCGCATTCGTCCTCAGCGTCGTCACGCTGTTCAACGTGATCGACGCCGATGGCGGCATCCGCCAGTACCACCACGAATGGTTCACGGCCGGCTCGCTCGTCGTCGACCTCGGCGTCCGCGTGGACGGCCTTACGGCGGTAATGCTGGTCGTCGTGACGAGCGTCTCCCTGCTCGTCCAGGTGTATTCCACCGGCTACATGGATGGCGACCCGGGCGAGGGCCGCTACTTCGCCCACATGTGCCTGTTCACCTTCTCCATGCTCGGCCTTGTCCTCGCCGATAACCTCTTCCAGATCTTCATCTTCTGGGAACTCGTCGGCCTCTGTTCCTACCTGCTCATCGGGTTCTGGTTCCACAAGCCGAGTGCCGCCGCCGCCGCGAAGAAGGCGTTCATCGTCACCCGTATTGGCGACCTGGGCCTGCTGGCCGCGTTGCTGCTTGTCTGGACGCGCCACGGCTCGTTCGATGTCGCGAGCATCCAGGAGTGGGCAACCAGCGGTGAACCGGAGGGCTACATCGTCACCCTCTTCGCGCTCGGCATCTTCGCCGGGGCCGCCGGTAAGTCGGCCCAGTTCCCGCTCCATGTCTGGCTCCCGGACGCGATGGAAGGCCCCACGCCGGTCTCGGCGCTTATCCACGCCGCCACCATGGTCGCGGCCGGCGTCTATCTGGTCGCGCGGTTCTTCCCGGTCTTCGAAGCCTCGGGCGACGCGCGCGATGTCGTCGCGTGGATCGGCGCCATTACCGCCCTCATCGCCGCCACCATTGCCCTCGTCCAGACGGACTTCAAGCGCGTGATGGCCTACTCCACCGTCAGCCAGCTGGGCTACATGATGCTCGCGCTCGGTGCGCTGGGGTACGTGGCCGCCATCTTCCACCTCTTCACCCACGCCTTCTTCAAGGCCCTCCTCTTCCTCGGCAGCGGCTCGGTGAATCACGCGACGAACACCTTCGACATGCGCAAGATGGGGGGCCTGAAGAGCTCCATGCCCATCACCTTCTGGACGTTCGTGATCGGCTCGCTCAGCCTGTCCGGCATCTTCCCTCTCGCCGGTTTCTGGTCGAAGGACGAAATCCTGCTCGACGCCTGGCGCGAGAACACCGCCCTCTGGGCGATCGCCGCGCTGGTCGCGTTCATGACCGCCTTCTACATGTTCCGGGCGATCTTCCTGACCTTCTTCGGCGAATACAAAGGCGGCGAACCGGTCGACCACCACGACGAGGACTCCCACTTCCACGGCGACCCGGCCCACCCGCACGAATCGCCCTGGGTGATGACGCTGCCGCTCATCATCCTCGCCGTCCCTTCCATCGCGGCCGGTTGGTTCGCCTACGACCACATGTTCAAGGATTTCATCGAGGCCGCACTGCCCGAGGTCCACGCCCATGGGAGCACGTTCGAGTGGGGCATCGCCCTCAGCTCGACCGCAATCGCCCTCGCCGGCATCGGCGCCGCCTACGCGATCTACATGCGCCGCTGGGTCACCTCGGAATCGATCCGCTCCACATTCGCGCCATTGGCCATCGTTTTCGAAAACAAGTACTTCCTCGACAAGCTCTACGAGGACGTGATCGTCACCCGCCTGATGCAGCGCGGCTGGAACCGGCTGCTCGAACTCAACGACAAGTACGTCATCGACGGCGTCGTCAACGGTACTGGCCGCCTGGGCCGGGAAGCGAGCGCGCGCCTGCGCACCATCCAGACCGGCCAGGTCCAGGGCTACGGCCTCGGGCTCGTCGCCGGAGTCGTCGTCATCGTTGCCGCAGTGTTCGCGGCCAACCCGCTGTAGGAGGGCGCGGTGGAACTGACAATCCTCGTGTTCCTTCCGGCGGTCGCCGCCGCCGTCATCATGCTGCTCCCGCGCGCCTACGAGCAGCAGGCCAGGTGGGTTGCCCTGGCTGCCTCGCTGGCGATCCTCGCCCTCTCGATCCAGGTGTTCTTCGCCTTCGACCTCGACGCCGACGGCTACCAGTTCACCGAAAAGCATGAATGGGTCGATGTCGGCCGCTTCCAGCTCCAGTACTACCTCGGCGTCGACGGCCTGAGCATGCCGCTTGTCGTCCTGACGACCGTGCTGACCGTCGCTTCCGTGCTCGTCTCGTTCAGCATCGTGAACCGCCCGCGCGCGTACTTCGCCTGCCTCATGCTGCTCGCTACGTCCGTGATCGGGGTGTTCGTCGCACTGGACTTCCTCCTCTTCTTCCTCTTCTGGGAGCTCGAGCTGTTCCCCATGTTCCTGCTCATCGCGGTCTGGGGGTCGGGGCGGAAGGAGTACTCGGCGACGAAGTTCGTGCTGTACACCATCGCCGGCTCCGCGTTCATGCTCGTCGGCATCCTGGTGCTCGCCTTCAGCGCCGGCACGTTCGATATCGAAGTCCTGGGCCGCAGCGAGTTCTCGGACACGCTGATCCCGCTCGGATGGGTGTTCGCGTTCCTGTTCGTGGGATTCGCCGTCAAGCTGCCGATCGTCCCGGTCCACACCTGGTTGCCGGACGCGCACAGCGATGCCCCGACGGCAGTCTCCGTCATGCTCGCCGGCGTCCTCCTGAAGATGGGCGGCTACGGGATGATCCGGATGTGCGTGACGATGATGCCCGGGGTCGCCGAGGATTGGGATGTCTGGCTGGCCGCCATCGGCGCCATCAGCGTCCTCTACGGTGCGTTCATCACCCTCCGCCAGACTGACGTGAAGCGGCTCGTGGCCTACTCGTCCGTGAGCCACATGGGCCTCGTGCTGCTTGGCATCGGCGCGCTGGGCGACACAGCGCTCGTCGGCGCCGCCTACCAGATGCTGGCCCACGGCCTCATTACCGGGATGATGTTCGTGATGATCGGGCTGATGTACGAACGCACCCACACGCGCGAGATCGCCCGGCTCGGCGGCCTCGCCCGCCAGATGCCGCTGATCGCCACCGGGATGGTGTTCGCCGGGTTCGGCTCGCTCGGACTGCCGGCGATGGCCGGCTTCATCGCCGAAGTCACGGTCTTCCTGGGCAGCTTCCAGCGCTTCGAGTGGGCCGTGCTGATGTCCATCTTCGGCGTCGTCCTGTCGGCCGGGTACGTCCTCTGGATGCTCCAGCGGGTGGTGTTCGGTCCGGTGAAGCACGAGTGGGACGGTGTCACCGACCAGCGCCACTGGTGGGAGCACGCGGTGGTCGTTGGTCTCGCTGCACTGGTGCTCCTTCTCGGCGTGTACCCCGCAGTCATGATGGACATGCTCGAACCCGCCATCGAATCGATCATGCAGAGGGTGGAGTCGTGAACGGAATCGACCTCGTAGGCCCTCAAATCGCCGTCCTTGGCGCTGCTGGCCTTGTGCTGCTCGCCGATGGGCTCTTCCCATCCCAGCGCCGCGTGTTGCCGTTCATCGCGCTGCTCGGGCTCGCGGTCTCAGCGCTCTGGACGACGTCCTGGGTTGGCCGGGACGACTACCAGACGGCCTTCGGCGGCACCCTCGCCCTCGATGAATACGCCGTCTTCTTCTACTACCTCTTCGCCGGCATCACCGCCACCGTCGTCCTCGCCTCGATCGACTGGGTAAACCGTGAAGGCCGGGGCCAGGGCGAGTACTACGCACTTGTCCTGACCACGTGCGGCGGCCTCATGTTCCTCGCTTCCTCGCGAGACCTGATCACCATCTTCATCTCGCTCGAGCTGTCCTCCATCCCCCAGTACATCCTCGCGGGTTGGGGCAAGGACCAGAAGTCGAGCGAAGCAGGCCTGAAATACCTCCTCCTCGGCGCCATCGCCTCCTCGCTCCTCCTCTATGGGATGGCGCTGCTCTACGGCGTTACGGGCACCACCATGCTGCCGGAGATTGCTGACGCGATCGCCGCCGACGGTGAGAGCTACCGCGCGCTGCTCGTACTCTCCTGCGTGCTGCTGATCGCCGGCTTCGGGTTCAAAATGGCGATCGTCCCCTTCCAGATGTGGGTGCCGGATGTGTACCAGGGCGCGCCCACCCCGGTCGCCGCGTTCCTCTCCGTCGGTTCCAAGGCCGCCGCCTTCGCCGTCGTCATCCGCATCTTCTTCGAAGCGCTCGGGGCCGACTTCCTGAGCGACGACTGGTCGATGATCTTCGCCGTCATCGCTGCGGTTTCGATGACCCTGGGCAACCTGATGGCCATCGTCCAGACCGACATCAAACGAATGCTCGGCTACTCGTCCATCGCCCAGGCCGGGACGTTCCTCATTGGGCTGGCTGCGATTTCCGCCGAGGGCAGCGAGTTCACGCTCGGCGCCAGCAGCGTGCTCTTCTTCGCTGCAGCCTACGCGTTCACGAACCTCGGCGCCTTCGTCGCCATCATCGCCATCTCTCAGAAGATCGGGAGCGACGAGATCAAGGACTACGCCGGGATGTGGAAGCGCGCCCCGTTCCTGGCAGTGGCCCTCGCCTTCTGCCTCGTGTCCCTGACCGGCATACCCCCGACCGCCGGCTTCTTCGGCAAGCTGTACATCTTCTATGCCGGCGTCCAGGCCGACCTCGTGTGGCTGGTCATCATCGGCGTGCTGAACACGGTTGCCTCAGCGTTCTACTACCTTTCGGTCGCCCGCCAGATGTTCCTTGGCGAGGCGGAAGACGGCCGCACGTTCCGCCCCACCCCGTCAATCGCGATGGCCCTCGGGACGACCACGATCGGCGTGCTCGTGTTCGGGATCATCCCCTCGCCCCTGCTCTCAGCGGCCGAAAACGCCGTCGAGATCTTCGCGCGCTAGACTGGAATCGTGTACGACGACCTGCCCTACGACGTCTCGATCGAGGTCGCGGTCGATGGCCCGGCCATCAACGTCGAAGCCTTGCACCACCTCGCTGTCCGCGTGATGAGCGGCGAAAAGGTCGAGGAAGGGACGTCCCTCGCAATCCTCGTCGTCGGCGACGACGAGATTCGCGAGATGAACCACCAGTTCCTCGGGATCGACGAGCCAACGGACGTCCTCTCGTTTCCCGACGAAGTGGACGACTTCGTGCAGGGACTCTCCGAGGAGCGGCTGCTCGGCGACATCGCCATCTCGCTGCCCACCGCGGAGCGCCAGGCGCGCGAAGCCGGGCACTCGTTGGATGCGGAGCTTGCTCACCTCCTCACCCACGGCATCCTCCACCTCTGCGGCTACGACCATGTGAACAGCGCGGAAGAGGAGACGACGATGCGGACACGGGAAGAACACTACCTGGGGGACCTTGGCGCGGTGCACAAGCACTGAGCGGGTAGTCAGCGGAGACCTGCCATGTGTTGTTCGAACGCGGCATAGAACTCGGCCACCGGGGTCCCGAACACCGACTCGAAGGCGACCTCCCAATCGGAGCCGGCGCCGATGAGGCCGTAGTACCGTAAGACCAGTGCCGGCGAACGCCCCGCGAGCAAGAATTCGGTGGCCACCAACCCAATATCGTAGGAGTGCATCGCCGCGGCGAAGTCGCGCGGGTCTTCGAGGGCAGAAAGCTTGTCGGGCGACTCGGCCGCGCGTGCCCGGAGCGTGCGCAGCACGTCCTCCCACGGCATGCCCTTGGCCTCGGCTGCCACCCGGTTGCCCCACCAGTGGGCGGAGCCCTCCATAAGCCAGGCTGGACCCCGGACAGGGACGTAGTTGCGCGCTCTGCCCAGGGCCTGAATCTGAAGGACGTGGAAGAGTTCGTGCGGGAACCCGCTCAGGATGCTCGCCCGGCGCGGAAACAGGGAATGGTCGTCCCAGCCCTGCCCCAGGCGCGCGAGGATGACGCCGTAATCCGCCTCCGCGCACTGTTCGCACGAAAACCGCAGGATCGAACCGTCCACAGGTTCGCCGCGCCAGGCCGCCCGCTTTTGGGCGATGGCCATTTGATCCACATAACCGAAGAAACTGAAGGTCGGCACGCCAGCCCCAAACTCCGATTCCGCCGCGGCGACGGCGGTGGCGATCACTGCTCGGAGGTACTGTGCCTGCTCCCCGCTCAGGGCCGGGTCGATGTCGATGGTCACCTGCGGCGGCAGGGGTGCTTCGGAGAGCCGCAGAGTGGCCGCAGCCCCGGCGGGCTGCGGTGCCGTGCCGTTCGATGCTACGGCCGGGGGCGTGAGACGTGCGGTGGCAGCGCGGGTTGCCTCGAACGACGGGCACGGGTTGATGTTCCCCGGGCAGTGAGGTCCGCGGTCCGGCGTGGGGGTGCTCGTGGGGTACGTCTGGCACAGCACGCATAACGTTGGCGTCGATTCAACGGCGCTTTCATTCCCTGCCGGAGCAGAAAGGGGATGCTCCTGGCCGCCGCACGAAGCGAGCCACGTCGCTGAAATGAGGAGCAGCGCCAACGCCCACGGGTTCCGCACGGGAGGATTCTAGTCCGCGCCTCCTCTCGCGCGCACCCTGCCGCAGCGGCACATCTGTTCTATACTGGACCCCATCCAGATTCGCCCGGGGTGCGTGTGCTTTACGGGAAATGGCGGCCGAAGGGCTTCGACGAGGTCCACGGCCAGGACCACATTGTGCGGACGTTGCGGAACGCCCTTGCTACCGGCCAGGTCGCCCACGCGTACCTCTTCAGCGGGCCGCGCGGCACGGGGAAAACAACGACGGCGCGCATCCTTGCCCGGGCGCTGAACTGCGCGAACCTGAAGGATGGCGAACCGTGCAACGAGTGCCCATCGTGCCGGGCAATCCTTAACGGTTCGGCCCTCGACCTTATCGAAATGGACGCCGCCAGCAACCGCGGCATCGAGGACATCCGCGAACTGCGCGAGAAGATCGCGTTCGCCCCCTCGGACCTCAAACGCAAGGTCTACCTGCTCGACGAAGTGCACATGCTCACCGACGGCGCCTTCAACGCCCTCCTGAAGACGCTGGAGGAGCCGCCGCCGCACGCCGTCTTCATCCTCGCCACCACGGACATGCACAAGGTTCCGGCGACGATCATCTCCCGCTGTCAGCGGCACGACTTCCACCGCATCAACAACGAGGCCAGCGTCGCGCGCCTGGAGTACATCGCGAAAAACGAGGGCTTCGACTTCCCGCGTGAGGCTCTCGCAGCGATCGCTGTCCAGTCCCGCGGCGGGCTCCGAGACGCAATCACCCTGATGGAGCAGGTGGCCGCGCGCTATGGGAACGCGCCGACCCTGGACGATGTCCTCGCCGCGATGGGCCAGGTCCACGACTCCCGTACGACCGGCCTCGTCCGTGCGATCCTGGATGAAGACCTCGGCGCCGCCCTCGAAATCGCACGGTCGGTCGCAGACGACGGGATCGACATCGCCCGGTTCACGAAGACGGTCATCGGGGTAATCCGCGACATCCTCCCTGACGTCATCAAGGGCAGCCCGCGCCCCGAGCACCCGCACGCCGACCTGGTGACGCAAGCGGTTGGCGCGAACGGTGTCCGCAAGCTGACCGCGGCCATGGCCGAGCTTGCCCGCGCCGACTTCCGGCTGGATCCGGCCAGCGCCATCCCGTTGGAGGTGGCCTGCGCGACGGCGATCCTGGGCGGCGGGCTCGCCCCGGTTGCGCCTGCTGCGCCGCAAGGCGCCGCGCCTCGGGCAAGGGCCGAGGGCGCAAGGCCCGCCGCTGCGGCGCCCCCGCGAGTCCCCGCCGATGCGCCGCTCACGCCCCAGGAGCGGTTTGCCCGCGAACTCTACGACCTCTGCAAAGTGGAGAATGCCCGGCTTGCCATGTGGCTCGGGTCTCCGTTCGAAGTGCTGCAGATGGAGGGGGAGGTGGTCGAGCTCGGCTTTGAGCGGCCCCTGCCGATGGAGAAGGTCCAGGCCGGCAAGTCCACGGTCGAGGAGATTGCCTCCAGGATCCTTGGCCGCCCGGTGACTGTTTCCGTGAGACTCCTGGAAGCACCAACACAACCGCGGCGCGAGACGCGTCGCGGCCACCTCGCCGAGGCGGCACGCGCCATCGGCGCCACCCCTGTGGGGAAGGACCAGTAAATGGCAAAGAGCAGCGGGAACAACCGCTACCTCCGTCGCGGCGGGAGCAGCCTTCCCGGCCGCAGCTCCGTCGCGGGCGGCGCCAACCCGAACGCGCTCGCCCAGGCCCAGGAGATGCTTGCGAAAGCCCAGGCCGAGCTCGCGGCCGCCACCGTTGAAGGTTCCGCAGGTGGCGGCGCCGTCCGTGTCACCATGTCGGGCGAACAGAAGATCACCGCGATCGCGATTTCGCCCGACGTCGTCGACCCTGACGACGTGGAGTTGCTCCAGGACCTGATCATGGCCGCGATCTCGGATGCTTCGGAGAAGGCTTCGGCGCTGCAGTCCCAGTCATTCGGCGCCATCACCGGGGGGCTTGGCCTGCCCGGTCTCGGTCTCGGTTAAGGGGCAGCAGTGGCAGAAATCCCCTCCACCCCCGAGCCGATTCAACGACTTATCGAGGCCTTCCACCGGCTCCCCGGCATCGGCCCCAAGTCAGCCCAGCGGCTCGCCTACCACATCCTGCGGACGAGCGACCAGGAGGCGGCTGCTCTCGCCGATTCGGTGATGGACGTGAAGCGCCGCATCCGGCTGTGTTCCATCTGCATGAACATCACCGAGAGCGACCCGTGCCGGTACTGCGCCGACGACCGTCGCGACAAGACCGTGGTGTGCGTCGTGGAGCAGCCGCTGGACGTGCTCGCAATCGAGCGTTCGGGCGGGTACCGGGGCCAGTACCACGTCCTCCACGGCGTCTTGAACCCCATGGATGGCGTCGGTCCGGAGGACATCCACCTGCGGGAACTCGTCGTCCGTCTCCAGGACGGCCACGTCCAGGAAGTGATCATGGCCACCAACCCGAGCCTTGAGGGCGAAGCCACGGCGATGTACATCCAGCGCCTCGTCGGCCCCGCCGGCGTGAAAGTCACGCGGCTCGCGCGCGGCCTGCCCAGCGGGGCCGACCTCGAGTACACCGACGACGTCACCCTCGCGCGGGCGCTCGAAGGCCGCCGGGAGCTTTAGCGATGAGCGCGAGGCCCCGCTCCTACAACACCGAAGGCGTGGTGTTGCGCCGCCGCAACTTCGGCGAGGCGGATTCCATCTTCACCGTGTTCAGCCCGACCGAAGGCAAGTTCGATGCAGTCGCGCGCGGCGTGCGCAAGCCCCGGAGCAAGATGCGTGGCCACCTGGAACCTCTGACACGGGCCCACATGCACCTTGCCCACGGCCGCAACCTGGACGTGTTCGCACAGGCCGAGACCATTGCTGCCTATCTCAAAGTGCGGGACGACCTGGACCGGCTCACCCTTGCTGTCTACTGCTGCGAACTTACCGACCGGTTCTCGGCCGACCACGCCGCCCAACCGGAACTCTACGACCTGCTCGTCCAAACCCTCGAAGCGCTGGACGACGGCGCCCCGCTCACCGTGGGGCGCTACTTTGAGTTGCAGGTCCTCGCGCTGACCGGGTTCGAGCTGCAGCTCTCGGGATGTGCCCTGTGTGGCGCCAGGCTGCCCGAGGCGGAAGCGCTGTTTTCGGCGGCTTCGGGCGGCCTGGTCTGCGACCGCTGCAGGGCGGCGGCGGAATCCGGCCGCTTGCTGGGCGTCCGCGCCATCAAGGTCCTCAGGTTCGCGGCGGCTTCGACGTTGGGCCAGTTCGCCGGCCTCAGGCTCGAGGCGGCGCTCGAAGCTGACCTGCAGCGCGCCCTCGGCGACGCCATCCGGCACGTGCTCGAGCGGGAGACGAACTCGGGCCGCTACGTAGAAGCGTTAGCCGCCCCTTTACACGGCGCCGGGCGCGAACTCGCGCGCGATGTACAATCAACGCCACCTCAGGAATCCTGATCGGGACGGGACACATGCCTCTCTACGAGTACTACTGCGAACCGTGCAATGGCATCTTCGAGGAGCTTCGCCCTATTCGCGAAGCGACCGAGCCGGTGCCGTGCCCGGTGTGCTACAAGGACGCGAAGCGCATCATGCCCACGTCCTTTGCGGCCTTCACTTACCGGGACGGCTACCCGCGCCGCATCCCCGACGACGGCAAGTACTGGCACCTCGGCCAAAAGGTCAGCCGGCTGGTCTCCGAAGGCAAGCCGAACGAGCACCCCGAAGTGAACAAGCGGCCGCCGAAGCCCAAGCGCACGAAGGCGGAAAAAGCCGACATCAAGGAGATGCGCGCCCTCGCGAAGAAGGGCGAGCTGGTCGACGTGTACAACAACCCGGTGTTGCCCGCGGACGTGCCAAAGATTGTGGAACAGGGACGGACCGCGAAGCGCGGCACCCCCAACTGGGTGCCACGCGAGCTGGAACGCTAGCTGCGCCGCTCGAGGACGTACTGCCCGAGCTCCACGAGGCACTCCTTCGCTTCTGAAGCAGGCAGAAAGTCGATCGCCGCGTTCGCACGCCGGATGTAGTCGCGTGCGATATCCATGGAAGCCTCGATGACATCGGAGGCGACGATCGCATCGATCGCCTCCTGCAACCGCGCGTGGCGGTCGCGGCGGGCCGTGAAGAACTTCTTGATCGGGTTGTCCCGCGGGTAGCGCTCGAGGAAGAGCAACCCCGGCAGCGTCACCGTGCCTTCGAGCAGGTCACTGCCGACCGGCTTCCCCATCAACTCTTCGTCCCCGGTGAAGTCGAGGATGTCGTCGACGATCTGGAAGGCCATGCCGAGGCTGTAGCCATAGGTGCGCATCGCCTCGACCGTCCGTTCATCGCACTGGCCAAGCATCGCCCCGCCTTCAGTGGCGTTCGCCATCAGCGCGGCGGTCTTCCCGCCGATGCGCCAGAGGTACTGCTGCACGTCCTTTCCCACGTCGAACGCCGCCGCGTCCTGGTCGAGCTCGCCACTCGTCATCTTCATCAGGGCGAGCGCGAAGAGCCGGGTCACCGGGAGGCTGCCGGTGCGGGTAACCATCTCCGCAGCGTTTGCGAACATGTAGTCACCCAGCAGGACCGTGATCGCGTTGTCGAAAACGGCGTTGGTGGTCGGGCGGCCGCGGCGGCTCATGGCGCCGTCAACGACATCGTCGTGCACGAGCGAGGCCGTATGGAGGAGTTCGATCGCCGCCCCCAGTGGCACGAGCCGGTTCAGGTTGTAGTCGCCCAGGTTCCCGGACAGCAAAACCAGCGCCGGCCGTAGCCGCTTGCCGCGCGCTTCCAGGGCGTGATCGAGCATGCGCTTCAGCGGCGGGAGTTCCACCTGTTTGATCGACTCGAGCAGGTCCTCCACAAGGATCATGTCCTCGGCGACCGGTCCGTAGAGCGGTTTGAGCGGCGTCTGTGTCATCGTGTCACCGCCGGCTGGAGCACGGGCAACCGGAACAGCCGGGCCGCGTTGTGCGTGGTCACCTCGAGGACGCGCTCCAGCGGTTCGCCGCGGAGGCTGGCGATGGCTTTCGCTGCTTCGATGACGTATGCCGGCTCGTTCAGCTGTCCCCTCCTGCCCTGGGGCGGAAGGTACGGGCTGTCGGTCTCGATTACCAGTGCCTCCAGGGGCAGGCCGCGTACGAGCCTGGCAGCTTCGTCGTTCTTCGGGTAGGTGATTGTGCAGGCAACGGAGATGAGGAAGCCGGCCGAGACGTAGGGCAGCGCCTGTTCGAGCGTGCCGCCGAAGCAGTGCATCACTCCCGGGTGGTCGAGGCCCGCCGCCCTGGCGCGTTCTGCGAACGGCCCCAGGTGCTCGATCGCTACCGATTCGGCGGCGCGCGTGTGCACGCAAACTGGCTTGCCTACGCGGAGCGCTATCGCGAGCTGTTCGTCCAGCAGGCGCCGCTGGTTCGCCCCGGTGGAGTGGTGCCGGTACGAATCGAGGCCGATTTCACCCACGGCGACGACCTCGGGCAGGGCCGCGATGGACTCCAATTCCGCGAGCATCGCCGGCGACACCCCATCCGCCTCATGCGGGTGGAAGCCGACCGCCGGGAAGAGGATTGGCGACCGCGAGGCAAGCTCGAGCGCAGCCGCGTTCGATGGGCCGTCGTAGCCGCAGACAGCGATCCCGGCCAGGCCGGCTTCGAGTGCGCGCTGCACGATGCCCTCGAAATCCCCGGCGAGCTTCGGGTCCTGGATGTGGCTGTGTGTATCGAACGGCCCCGTCATGCGCCCGCACCCGCAGGTTCCGCTTCGATTTTCGTGTAGAGCGGGCGCGCCGGCGGGAGCTGCGTACCCGCGGGGATCGGCTGGTAACGCCATCCCTGGTCCTGCAGCGTCCCCGGGAGGCCGAGGTCGCCGTGCAGCTGGCTGGTGGAGAACGGCAGCACGGGATGGAGGAGCACCTTCAGCGCGTTGATCACATTCAGCGCCGTCGCCAGCGTCTCGGCGGCGTGAGCAGGGTCGCTCTTGACCGCTTTCCACGGTGCCCGCTCGTCCAGGTACTTGTTGGCGGACTGCGCCAGGCGGAGCGCTTCCTGGAGCCCCGCCCGGAAGTGGCAGCCCCCGAACTCCGCGCCAACAGCGCCGAAGGCGGCCTCGGTCTCCCCGAGGATGGCTGCGCTCTCCGGTGAAAGATCTCCCGTGGCCGGCACCCGCCCCTCGAAGTTGCGGTGGATCATCGAGATCACGCGGTTGGCGAGGTTTCCCCAGGTCGCGATCAGCACGTCGTTGTTCGCGCGGACGAGGTCCTCTTCCCGGAATTCCGTGTCGTTGGTCTCGGGTAGCACGGTTGTCAGGTAGAACCGCAGCACATCCGGGCTGTACTGGTCCAGCAGCTCGAGCATCCAGTGGCCGGTGCCCTTGGACTTGCTCTGCTTCTGCGTCGCCGAGAAGTTCACGTACTGGTTGGCCGGTACGTCGTACGGGATGTTCAGCCCCCCGTAGCCCATCAGCATCATCGGCCAGATGACCGTATGGAAGGGGATGTTGTCCTTCCCGATGAAGTAGTACGACCGGACCGACGGGTCTTCCCAGAAGGGCCGCCACGCTTCTGCGTCGCCGGATTTCTGGGCCCACTCCTTGCTCGCCGAGAGGTACCCGATGACCGCGTCGAACCACACGTAGATGCGCTTTTCGGAGTATCCCTCGACCGGGACGGGGACACCCCAGTTGATGTCCCGCGTGATAGCCCTGTCCTTCAAGCCCTCATTCAACATGCCAAGGGTAAAGTTGAGGACGTTCCGCCTCCAGTGCGTCTGCTTACTTGCCCACTCCTTCAGCTGCCCTTCCATGGCCGAGAGCTTGAGGAAGTAATGCTCCGAAGGGCGGAGGATGGGCGTCGCACCGGTGATCTTGCTGCGCGGGTTGATCAGTTCCACCGCGTCGAGCGTCTTCCCGCAGTTGTCGCACTGGTCGCCCCGGGCCTCTTCGTAGCCGCAGTTGGGACAGGTGCCCTCCACGTAGCGGTCGGGCAGGAAGCGCTGCGCCTCGGGGTCGTACAGGTATTCTTCGGTCCGCGGGTAGAGCAGGCCGTTATCCCGCAGTTTCAGGAAGAAGTCCTGCGTCGTCGCGTAGTGGTTCTCGGTGAGCGTCGTCGTGTAGAGGTCGAACGAGATGCCGAAGCGTTCCCACACCTCGAGGATCTTCGCATGGTAACGGTCCACGATTGCGCGCGGTTCCACGCCTTCGCGGTCCGCGGCCACCGTGATCGGGGTGCCATGGCAGTCGGAGCCCGAGACCATCAGGACCTGGTTGCCGAGGAGCCGCTGGTAGCGGGCGAAGATGTCCGACGGCAGATAGGCGCCCGCGGCCTGGCCAACGTGCAGCAGGTAGTTCGCGTAAGGCCACGCCACGCAGACGAGGATACGTTCCGGCACAGGACAACCCGGGACAGAGGATGCGGTGGAGTCTACCACAGGCGTCCGGCGAGGGGCTTTAGAGGGTATCCCATGCCTCGTACAGGGCGTCCCGGGCCTCCCCGCTGAGGCGGGCGCTTTCCGCGGCGGCTGTCGAGCGCCTGGCCCCGGCACGCTTCATCGCCGCGAGGATCTCCCGCCCGCCTAGCCCGCCGCCGCGCGCCGGCATCCCCGCGCACCGCACGACGATGGTGCACTCCCCGCGCGTCGATTCGAACCGCACCGCCAGCTCCGAGGCCCGCCCCCGGACCACTTCTTCGTGCAGCTTTGTCAGTTCCCTGCAGACCACGACTTCCGGGTCCGAGAGGCAACCGGCGATCTCGCCGAGGGTCCGTCCCAGCCGCCCGGGGCTCTCGAAGAATGCGAGCACGGCTGCGCCGGCAGCGGCGCGTTCGAGGCGCGCGAGGCGTTCGCCGCGCGGCTTCGGCAGGAATCCCAGGAAGTGGACATCCGAACAGTCGAACCCCGAAGCGGACAGCGCCGCCGTGAGCGCTGACGCGCCGGGCACGGGGGAAACCCGGATGCCTGCTGCGTGCGCGGCCTCGACGAGCCGTGCGCCCGGGTCTGCAACCACTGGGGTGCCTGCGTCGGAGACGAGCGCGACGATCCCGGCGGACGCCGCCTCGAGGAGCGCCGGAGTGCGCGCTTCCACGTTGTGCTCGGTGAGGCTCACCAGCCGCGCGGAGCTGCCCGCCCTGGCGAGGAGGAGCTTGCTGGTGCGGGTGTCCTCAGCCGCGACAACCGCCGCCTGGCGCAGGGTTTCGAGCGCGCGCTCTGAGAGGTCTCCCAGGTTCCCGATGGGGGTCGCGACGACGTAGAGCCCCGGCGGGATGGGGGTCATTTACAGAATCCATAATCGGCATTGCACATAACCGAATGCGGAACACCGTTTCGTGTTGACCGCCCGGTAGAAGGTTCCGTACACTCGAATGAACATTTTCCCCGGGATTGCGCTGACTTGAGTACTGCTGTCACCCATTCCTCCGCCGCCTCCGAAATGCCGGAGAGCGGCCATGCGCCGTTTCCAGACAACGACCTTGCCGCGCCCCGATTCAAGCAACTGCGCCGCGCCTACGGGTTCGACGAAGTGGCCATCGTGCCCGGCGACGTCACGATCAACCCTGAGCTGACCGAACTGGGGCTCGACATCGGGCCCCATCATTTTGCCATCCCTTTCCTCGCCTCCGCGATGGACGCCGTGGTGGACCCCAACTTCGCCATCGCCATGCACAAGGCCGGCGGCCTCGCTGTGCTGAACCTGGAAGGCGTTTGGACCAAGTACGACGACCCGTCCGGCATCCTCGAAGCGGTGGCATCGGCCAGCCGCGACGAGGCCACCCGCCTGCTCCAGGAAGCCTATGCCCAGCCTATCCGCGAGGAATACATCGCCAAGCGGATCAGCGAAATCAAGGCCGGTGGGGCCGTCGCGGCGGTCTCCCTCACGCCCATGAACACGAAGAAGTACGCCGCCCTCATCCAGAGCGCCGGCGCCGATATCCTCGTCGTCCAGAGCACGGTGACAACCGCCCGGCACGAGTCGAACAGCATCGAAGGGCTGCGCTTCGACAAGCTCTTCAAGGACATCCACATCCCCGTGGTAGTGGGCAACACCGTCGGCTTCAAAGCCACTCTTGAGATCATGCGGACCGGCGTCGCCGGTGTCCTCGTCGGCGTGGGACCGGGGGCCGCCTGCACCAGCCGCGAAGTCCTCGGCATCGGCGTCCCCCAGGTCACCGCGACCATCGACTGCGCCGCCGCCCGCGACTTCTACTTCAAGGAGAGCGGGCGTTACGTCCCGATCATCACCGACGGTGGCATCCGCACCGGAGGCGACGTCTGCAAGTGTTTCGCCAGCGGCGCCGACGGGGTGATGATGGGCTCGCCCTTCGCGGCCACCGTCGAGGCGCCCGGCCGCGGCTACCACTGGGGCATGGCGACCCCGCACGCGAACCTGCCGCGCGGCACCCGTGTGGCCGTTGGCGTGAACACCACCATCCAGAAAGCGCTCTTCGGCCCGACGAGCCGCACCGATGGTACCGAGAACCTGGTCGGCGCCCTCCGGACCGCGATGGGGATGTGCGGCGCGCACAACATCCGCGAGTTCCAGCAGGCCGAGATGGTCATCGCCCCGGCGATCAAGACCGAAGGGAAGATCTACCAGTTTGCGCAGTCGCAGGCTTAGCTTTTTCGCCACCTTCGCACTCACGATAGCGGCGGCCCTCTCTCCGGGGGCCGCTGTTTTCGTGCGGCCGGCCCACGCCTGTTCCCTCATGGCCGTCGACTCGCCTGTCCGGCTGGTTCCAGAAGCCGAGCTGATCGTGATTGGCGAGGTTACCGCGGTCGATGGCGCCGGCGCCACGCTCCGCCCGGAGGCGTTTCTCAAAGGCCCGCTCTCGGGCAAGGACATCCGGCTGGAGCGGGACTCCTCCGGCTGCCCGACGGCCGGGCTCGAGACGGGAGCACGCGCGCTCGTGTTCGTGTTCGACGCGGATGCTCCGCGCTACCCGTACGTCAACGAAGCCTACCTGCTCAAGGACGGCCATGCCCGCATGGAGGGGTCCGCCGAGCTGAGCGAGGTCGAGGTCGTCTCTGCCATCCGCGCCGTCACCGGGCAGTACGCCGTACCGGCGGAATCTGAGAGTGAGGGTGCCGGGATCGATTGGCGGAACACCATCCTGCCCCTGGGCGCTGCCCTTGGGGTGATCTTCGTGATCGGCCTGGCGCTGATGCGCGTGTGGCACAGGATCGACCCGAGTTAAGGGTCCCGGGGGGCCGGGCGCTGCGATTCCCGGCCCCCCGGGGGCTCAAACCCCGCTACTCCACCAGCCCTGAGTCGCGGCCGACATAGGTCAGTTCATCGGGCGCGGATTGACTGCCGCCGCCAACCCACCCGCTCGGTGGCGCCGTGGTTTTCGGATCCAGGATCGTGCCCGAGCAGTGGTTTTTCGTGCAGCCCGCGTCGACCTGGATGATTGCCCACGCCGCAATACGGAAGCCCCGCTGGTCGGAGTTGCCCGTCGCCTTGTCCACGATCGGGATCACCAGGATCTCCCCCGGAGTGGGGACTTCGACCGAGCCGATGCCGCCGACGGAGAACGTTTCGCCGACGTGGTTGACCGGTGCGCCATCGCCGTGGTTGATGTCGCCCTTGAAGTTGTTGCTGTTCGATGAGTCCCAGTCCGGCAGCTTCGGCCTGCCGCTGGCGTTCATCCAGTTCGTATCGAGGAAGGTGTACGACTTCCCGACGCAGGTGTAGAGCGCGCAACGTTGGTCGCCAGGATGGACCATGTTTTGGCGCGCGCCGCCCCAGATGACGAAGGGCGCGGTGTTGGCCCAGGTGTATCCCGTCACTTCAATCGGCTCACCCCGCGCCGCCGCGCTTCGCGTCAGCTTGTGCCCGGAGAGCCCGATCACCTTGAGAAAGGAGAACTCGACCTCCCGGCTGGCCGCCACCCGGATGACTGTGTTGCTGTCTTCGAAGGAGATGGCAAGTGTTGCCTCCCCGTTCTCAGCGCCGTACGCGTTCGCCGCGGCCGTTGCCGCGTTCGTGCTGGGAAGGTCCTGGGAGCCCGCCAGCGCAGCCGCGTCGGCGATCTTCTGCAGGTCGGCCGCGGTGTAGACAAGCCGGCCGACGTCGATCGAAAGCCCCACGAGGGCGCACAATCCGACGAGTCCCGCCGCGAACAGCGTAAGCGCCTGCCCCGAACTGTCGCGGCGCAGTTTGCGCAGCGCCTGTCTCGCTCGGCTCGAAAAGTGGACGACGATGCTCATAGTCGCTCCCCGGCCGTGTGGATTCATTCACTACTTCCTACTTGCCGGGCAATACCGGCTGTTACCGGCATCCGGGGCACCCCGGTTACCGGACGGTGGAAGTCTGGTGGACGGCATCCGGGGTGCTGGTATTACGTCCAGTAACAGGGCAAAGTACGCAGAGACGAAAGAAGCCGTGCTGAGGTGGGTGTGGAGGAAACCTGGGATCTGAAGCGATCGCTCGCCGGTCGGGAAGAGCCGGACCTGCTCGATGAGCTGGCGGCGCGCACCCGCGATGGGGACGCCGCGGCCTTCGAAGAGGTGTACTTCCGCCTGGTTGACGACGTCTATGGGTATGTGCGCAGCCAGTGTTCCTCCAGCGCGGACGCCGAAGACATCGTCAGCACCATCTTCCTCCGTGCCTGGCAGTACGCCCGCCAGTATCGGGCGGGGACCGGCGCCTACCGGAAGTGGATCTTCGGCATTGCCCGGAACGAAGTGCGCAACACCTGGCAGAAGGAGCGGCGGGCGCGCGAACTCCAGACCGCACTGGAGCGGGACCGCGCCACAGAGGCTGTCGAATCCGCTACCCTTCCGCCTGCGCGCGAGGAACCGGCGCTCGAGCGCGCGATCGCGGAGCTCACGGAGGAGCAACGCGAGGTGATCATCCTTCGCTTCCTGAACGGGAAAACGCCCGCGGAAGTGGCGCGTATCCTTGGCAAGCGCGAAGGCAGCGTGCGCGCGCTCCAGCATCGAGCGCTGCGAAAACTGCGATCGGCGGTGAACCATGCTGCGCCGTAACCACGAAAACTCATTCGAGTTCCTGCTGGTGGAACGCGCGCTGCAGCAGCTCGCCCCCGGCAAGCTCACGCTGGAACGCAAGATAGCCCTGCGCGACCGCATCTTCAGCCAGCTCGGCCCCCAGGACGTGCCCTGGCGCGAGTCGGCCCGGGGGGCGATCGGTGCCAGGTGGGTGGCCGTCCCCGCTGGCATCGGCATCGCTGCCGCGGTGCTCACCGCCCTCGCCGACGCAGGGCTGCTCGACCTTCGGAGTGAGCCAGCGGAGCAGCGGATGGCGGCCGCGCCCGAATTCCAGGTCATCGGCGCCATCGACGGCGATGTCGAACGCGGCAGGCTTGTGACCGCGCGCACGGCTTCGTGGATCACGCATGGCAGGTCGGTCTTCGGTCTCGAAGCCGGGTCCTCCGTCATCTTCCATCGCGCCACTGAGCACGCCTACGACATCGAACTCGTCTCGGGCGAGATCAATGTTGCGACGGATGTCGCCCACGTCCGCGTCGCCCTCGGACTGTCGGCGGCCGAGCTCGGCCCGGGAGGGTCGCTCAAAGCCACGCGCGTGGACTCGCTCTCCACCGTCACGGCGATCCGTGGGGCGGTGAACGTTTCCACCGGCGGGGCGACGTTCCCGATCTCGCCCGAGGACGGGACGCAGTTCCTTTCCAACCCCGGCGAAGACAGCGGTCCGCCGAGCGCGGGGGCGTTGCCAGACCCATCGGGGCCGGCCTCGGATGGCAGCCCCGGCCAGGCGCCTTCGACACCGCCGGGGCTCATCACGTCCGCCGGCGGCGGACAGCCGCCCGCGTCCTCGGGGCAGGCTCCGGACGACGTCCCGCCTCCGGATGCCTCGAGCCCCGGCGAAGGGAATGGCCCTCCCGCGCATGCGCCGGGCCCGCCCGACAATCCCGGCCCCGGCAATTCGCAGGGGACGCCGCCGGCAGATCCGGGCCACGGAAATGGTCAGGGCAACCCGCCGCAGGAACCGGGCGCCGACCCCGGGCAGGGAAACCCGCCTTCCGATCCGGGCGGTGGCAACGGGACGCCTCCGGAAGACCCCGGCGGCGGAGACGGCAATGCCCCGGGCAGCCCTCCGGAAGACCCGGGGAACGGCCACGGACCTGGGAACGGCAACGGCCAGGGCAACCCGCCGGAAGACCCCGGCGGCGGGAACGGCAACGCCCCGGGCAACCCGCCGCAAGACTCCGGCCACGGCGGCCAGGGCGGCAACGGGAACGGCCAGGGCAACGGGAACGGGAACGGGAATGCGCACCAGTCGGACAGCGTCCAGGCCCAGGCGGTGCAGCCCGCGAACCCCGGGAAGGCACTCGCGAAAGGTCACGTAGTGGAAGAACGGGGACCGAACGGCGCGGCCAACGGGCAGGAAAAGAACGGCAAGGCGGCCGGCTAGCCGGCCGCCTCCAGCGCCGCGCGGAAACCTTCGGCATTCCCAAAGGCGATCCGGTAGGGGAACAGCTCCGCCGTCATCACGCCTCCGGCCACCGCGGGGTCGCTTTCCATGATCGCCCGGGCACGACCTTCGTCTTCGGCGATGAACACCGCCAGGCCAAGCGTGTCCGGAGTCGTCGTCTGGGTGCGCCCCACCATGAGCATGACGCCGTTGGCCGCCAGATTCGCGACATGTTCCGCGTGGCGCCCGATGGTTGCCTGTTCTTCTGGTGTCGGACCGGAGACGAGCATCTCGGGCCGCTTCGGATGGAGGACATAGAGCCACTGTTGCATGGCGAGAAAGTATACCTGAGGCGGGACTAAATGTGACCAACAGGTAACGTAAAATTCCTGCGCGCGACGCGCTCCAGGAACCCGGCCAGCGCCTCCTCGCCGCCTTCCAGCACCTCGTCTGCCGCGTCGACCGCATACGCGTCGCTATGCGCCATCGCGAACCCCCTCCCCGCCCACGCCAGCATCGAAGCGTCGTTCACGCTGTCCCCCACTGCGATCACTTCTTCGCGCCGGATACCCAGGTCGTCGCACAACAGCGAGAGCGCGTGGCCCTTGTTCGCGTCCAGGGCGACGGCGACGGTTACCTCGGGGAAGTCCAGCACGTGCAGCTCATGGGCATGGCGGGCTACCAGTTCACGATGGATGGCGTTCGCTTCGCTGCTCGAGGAAATCACACCGACTCCCGTGGGCTGGACGCCTGAGTTCTCCGGGTCGGGCCGGTACTCCGGCTGGATCCCGGAGACCACGCCATACTGGTCGGTGGCGGCCGAACGCGCAGACGCGATGTAGCGCAACGGGTTGAACCACTCGTACGCCCGGTCGATCTCGCGGGCGTAGCCGCAGATCTCGAGCGCAACCCGGCGCTCAATTGGGAACTCGTGGGTGATTGTGCCGTCGAGCAGGTGGACCGAACATCCCTGCTGGCAGATCACCGGCCCGGGAAGTCCCAGGTGGCGGGCAATCTTGCTCGTGCCGGGAAACATCCGCCCGGAAGCCAGCACGACGTGAATCCCCGCCTCCAGCAGACCCCGCACCGCCCGCGTGACCCGCTCGGTCGGGTCGTGGTCGTGGCCGTAGTGCGCCGGTGGGATGATCGTGCCGTCGATGTCCAGCGCGACCAGTTTCACCGCCATCGCGCGCACACGATCCTGTCGATGCCGGCGAAGTCCTTGACGGCCCAGGGTTCGGCGCCCGCGGCGCGCAGGATGCCTTCGACTGTGGCGGCCTGGCCGAAACCGACCTCGAGCGCCAGGAGCCGCGGCCGCAGCCGGCCCGCGCAGTCGTCGATGAGCCGCCGGATGAGGGCAAAACCGTCGTCACCGCCGTCCAGCGCGACACGCGGCTCCCACTTGCTCACCTCCGGCTCGAGCGCGTCGATCTCCCACGTCGGGATGTACGGAAGGTTGGCAAGGACGATTTCGGCCCGCCCCAGGGGCGCCGCCAGGTCTGCCAGCACGACCTGGACACCCGGCGCATGACGGGCGGCATTCGCGGTTGCGAACGCCGCTGCCGCAGGGCTCACTTCGGTCGCGATAATCGTTGCGGAAGGCCGCTCGGCCGCGATCGAAACGGCGACGGCGCCGCTCCCCGTCCCGACTTCCAGCACCACCAGGCCGGGTTCTCGATCCAGCTCTGCAAGGGCCAGCTCGACGAGGAGTTCGGTCTCCGGGCGTGGGACCAGCACGCCCGGCCCCACCGCGAAGGGACGTCCGTAGAATTCCCGCTCCCCCGTAATGTAAGGGGCAGGCTCCCGCGCGGTCCTGCGTCCTACCCAATCTTCGAACCGTTCCCGGTCGACCGGAGCGAGCGGCGCGCCGGCGAAATAGGCTGCCCGGGAGATCCCGGCGGCCGTGCGCGCGAGCAGCTCCGCCTCGAACCCGGCATCCTCGATGCCGGCCGCCGCCAGCTTCGGGACGGCGGACTGCGCCGCGGCGCGGGCGTTCACGCGAGGCCCTCGAGCCGCGCCGCTTCCTCGGCTGTCGCCACCGCATCGATGATGTCGTCCAGGTTCCCATCGAGCCGGTCCGGGATGTTGTGCACGGTGAGGCCGATGCGGTGGTCCGTGATGCGATCCTGGGGGAAGTTATAGGTGCGGATCTTCTCGCTCCGGTCGCCGCTGCCGACCTGGGTCTTGCGGGCTTCGCTCATCTCGGCGGTCGCTTTGCTCTGCTCCATGTCGAACAGCCGCGAGCGGAGGACCGTCATCGCCTTCACCCGGTTTTTGAGCTGCGACCGCTCGTCCTGGCAGACGACCACAATCCCGGTCGGGATGTGCGTCAGGCGCACCGCCGTCGCCACTTTGTTCACATTCTGCCCGCCCGCTCCCGAGGAGTGGAAAATGTCCACGCGGATGTCTTTTTCCTCCACCGCGACATCAACCTCCTCGGCTTCGGGCAGCACGGCAACAGTCGCCGTCGAAGTATGAATGCGGCCCTGGGCCTCGGTTTCAGGGACCCGCTGCACCCGATGGACGCCACTTTCGTACTTCAGCCGGGAATACGCGCCTTCGCCCCGGACCTCGAAGATGACCTCCTTGAAACCGCCCTTTTCCGACTCGGAGGCGCTCAGGATCTCCGTCTGCCAGCCCTTCCGTTCCGCGTAGCGGACGTACGCGCGGTAGAGCTCGTGGGCGAAGAGGGCGGCCTCCTCGCCTCCGGCGCCGGCACGGATTTCCATGATCACGTTGCGGGAATCCCGAGGGTCGCGCGGCAGGAGCGCCCGCCGGATCTGCTTCTCCAGGCTCTCCATGGTTGCGTTCGCCTCGTCCAGCTCTGCCTGGGCGAGTTCGCGCATTTCCGGGTCGCCTTCGGCGAGGAGGGCTTGCGCATCCTTCGCCGCCTTCTGCGCGGCCTGGAATTGCTCGAAGAGGTGGACCACGTCCTCGATTTCGGCCCGTTCCCGCGCGAGCTTGTTTAGCTGCTCGAAGTCGGCGGCGACTTCAGGGCGCGCCATCGCTTCGGTCAGTTCATCGAACCGGCCGCGAATGCGTTCGAGCTGGGTGAGGATGGCGCTGTCCATGACGTCGTGCGAGGTGGCCCGCACGCGCGGGCCATTCTCAGCATAGCACCGGCGGCCCTTAGGCTTTGAGTTTTGCCGCCAGCAGCGACGGCAACCCGCCGAGTTCGGCAGGCTCTTGTTCCCCCTCGCCGCCAAGGTCCTTCACGAGGCCCACACCGCGCCGGTACTCATCCTCCCCGACGATGACCGCGTATCTCGCGCCCGAAGCGTTCGCCGCCCGCATTTGCGCTTTGAACGACTTGCTCGATTCTCCCAGGAGCGTCGCCACGCCTGCGCTCCGCAGGCGCGATGCGAGCGCGAAGACGGCCGCCTCCGCGCCTTCCGCCTTGTGCACGATGTACACGTCCGCCGTGGCGCCTTCCTCGAACACCACGCCGTTCTTCTGCATCTCCAGGATCATGCGCTCGATGCCGCTCCCGAAGCCGATTGCGGGCGTGGGCGGCCCGCCGAGGATCTCCATCAGTCCGTCGTAACGCCCTCCCCCGCCCACGGTGCCCTGGGCGCGCTCGTCGTCGGTAGGCACAATCTCGAACACCGTGCGGTTGTAGTAGTCCAGTCCGCGCACCAGGAGCGGGTCGATCACCACCGGGATCTCGGTCGATTCGAGGGCGGCGAGCACAGCCTCGTGATGCTCGCGAGCCGGCGCCGAGAGTTCGTCGATCAGCTTTGGCGCCCGCTCCTTGAACGGCTGGTCGCGCTCATCCTTGCTGTCGAGCAGTCGCAGCGGGTTGCGCTCGAAACGGCGCTGGCTGTCCTCGGAGAGCTTGTCGAGGTGAGGCCGGTAGTAGTCCTTGAGGCGTTCCACGTACGCCCGCCGCGGCCCGATGTCGTCGAGCGAGCCGAGCCGGACGCTGATGTTGCGGATGCCGAGCATCGTGTGTAGCCGCCACAGCAACGCGATCACCTCGGCGTCGACCAGCGGGTCGCTTGAGCCGAACACTTCGCAGTCGAACTGCGTGTGCTGGCGGTAGCGCCCTTTCTGCGGGCGGTCGTAGCGGAACATCTGGTGCGTCGTGTACAGGCGCACCGGCTGGGGCCAGCTGGCCATGCCGTGCTCCAGGTAGGCGCGGCAAATCGCTGGCGTCCCTTCGGGCGTCAGGGCGAGCTTCTCCCCTCCCCGGTCCTCGAACACGTACATCTCTTTTTCGACGATGTCGGTGGTGTCGCCGCTGCCCTTTTCGAACACAGCCGCGTACTCGAACGCAGGCGTGTCGATCCGCTTGAACCCGTGGAGGCGAGTCACCACCCGGATGGCGTCGTGGACTGCCTGCCAGTAGGGCTGCATCTCCGGGAGCACGTCTTGCGTGCCCCGCGGCGCCTGGAAGCGGGTGGTCATACGGTCGGTTCTTTCGGCAAAGGGATGCATGGTAGAATAAGGATCCCTCCCGCCGGGGCAAAGAGGTTCCTGTTTTGGCGCTACGCACCGAAGCTCCCGTTGGTGTCGACGTCGAATTCGACGCGCTGATGAAGCGCGCTGCCCAGTATTTGCCCGCCGAGCGCCTGGATGGCATCCGCGAGGCCTACGAGTTCGCCGCGGAGTGCCACAAGGGCCAGCTCCGCAACACCGGCGACCCGTACATCACCCACCCCGTCGCCGTCACCCAGCTTGCAGCCAACCTGGAACTGGACCAGCAGGCGCTGATGGCTGCCCTCCTCCACGACGTGCAGGAGGACTGCGGCATCCCCAACGAAGTCCTGGTCGAAAAGTTTGGCGCACGCGTCGGGCGGCTCGTCGATGGGCTGACGAAGCTGGACAAGCTGCCGATGAATGTCGGCGGGATCGACCCGGCGCGCGGCACGGCCCAGGCCCAGAACCTGCGCAAGATGTTCCTTGCGATGGCTGAGGACGTCACCGTGGTCCTCATCAAGCTCTGCGACCGGCTCCACAACATGCGCACGCTCTGGGCCGTGAAGCCGGAGAAGCAACGCCGGATCGCCCTCGAAACGCAGGAAATCTTCGCCCCCCTGGCGAACCGCCTCGGCGTCTGGCAGATCAAGTGGGAGCTGGAGGACCTTTCCTTCCGCTACCTGGAGCCCGAGAAGTACCGCGAAATCGCCGACCTCCTCGCCTCGAAGCGCGTCACTCGCGAGCGCTTCATCCGCGAGGCGTCCACGATCCTGAAGGAGCACCTGGACGCCGCCGGCATCAAGGCCGAGATCAGCGGGCGGGCCAAGCACATCGCCAGCATCTACCAGAAGATGATGCGCTACTCCGCAGAGTCCAAAACCTTCGACCAGATCTACGACCTGCTCGCGATCCGCGTCTTCGTGGACTCCGTGGCCGAGTGCTACCACGCCCTCGGCGTCATCCACGCGCTCTGGCGGCCGATCCCGGGCCAGTTCGACGACTACATCGGCAACCCCAAGGACTCGATGTACCAGTCCCTCCACACCACGGTGGTGGGCCCGAACGGGCGTCCGCTCGAAATCCAGATCCGCACCTACGAGATGCACCGCGTTGCCGAATATGGCGTCGCGGCCCACTGGCGCTACAAGGAGGGCGGCAAGCAAACCGGCAAAGACGAAGAGCGCATCGCCTGGCTCCGGCAGCTCCTCGACTGGCAGCGCGACCTCACCGGGGCCGACGAATTCGTCGAAAGCGTGAAGACCGACATCTTCCACGACCAGGTCTTCGTCTATACCCCGAAAGGCGACGTGCTGGACCTGCCGGCAGGCGCCACGCCGCTCGACTTCGCCTACCGCATCCACACCGACCTGGGCCACCAGACCGTCGGCGCGAAGGTCAACGGCCGAATGGTGCCGCTCAACTCCGCCCTCAAGAACGGCGACGTGGTCGACATCATGCGCAGCCGGACGAGCAAGGGGCCCTCACGTGACTGGCTGAACAGCAACCTTGGCTACGTACGGACGACGCACTCGAAGGAAAAAATCCGGCAGTGGTTCCGCAAGCAGGAACGCGCCGAGAACATCGAGCGCGGCCGCGAGATGATCGAGAAAGAGATGCGGCGCCTGGGCCTGGACCTGAGCGAGCGCCAGGAGCAGGTGCTCCAAAACTTCCCCTATCCCACGTGGGAGGATTTCCTCGCCGCGCTCGGTTACGGGGGCGTCAGCACCACCTCCATCGCCCGGAAGTTCCAGGCGATCATCGCGGAGGAAGAAGCCGTCGCGGAGCCGCCCCCGGCCCCGCCCGAGAAGATGGCGCCGGCCGCCCTCGGCAGCCCCGGGATGCGGGTGCTCGGTGTCGGCAACCTGCTCACCACCATGGCCCGCTGTTGCAACCCCCTCCCTGGGGACCAGATCGTGGGCTACGTCACGCGGACACGTGGTGTGACGGTCCACCGCGCGGATTGCCATAACGTGCTCAACGAAGAGGAGCACGAGCGCATCGTCGAGGTTGAGTGGGGGACGGTTGCGAAGCTCTACCCGGTGCAGATCCGGATCGAAGCGTGGGACCGCGTTGGCCTCCTGCGCGACATCACGACGGTAGTCACCGAGGACAAGGTGAACATGGTCGGCGTGCGCACGCTCGAAAACGGCGACGGAAGCGTGACCATCCAGGCGACGCTGGAGACGACTGGCATTGAGCAGTTGTCCCGGCTGCTTTCACGCCTGGAGATCATCCGCGGCGTGCGGGCCGTGGACCGGGTGCAGGAGCGCAAGCGCAAGGGCGGCAACGAGCCGATTCCCATCCGGCGGGCCAGCCAGGGGTAATCTCACGCCGCCCGGCGGCGGGCCGCAGGCAGGCGATGGACCGTCGCGCGGCGGCGCGCTGTCCGTGTCGCTGCCGGCGGCTTCGTCCGCGACGTGCCGACGTGCGGCTCGCGCGACACCAGGTATTCGGCCGCCATCGCCGCCGTGATTGCCACGGCCGACCCGATGAGGAAGAGGTCGAACAGGATCGTGAGGGCGGGGTTCACCATCGATGCGCACATCCGTTCTAAGGTGCCGTGAGCCTATGCGAACGGACGTTCGGCTGTCAAGACAAATGTTCTAAAGTCGTCATCGTTTGTCGCGATCGCGACTGGGTATAGTTCCGCGCCGGAGGTAGGCGATGGCCAGGAGCAAAGGAATGTTCGGCCCGTCCGATCGGGCCCTCGAATTCGGCAAGCAGTACACGGAAGTACTGCAGGCGTGGGCGGAGTTCTTCGCCGCGGGCGCCAGGCTCTCTGCCGCCAATGTGCGGCTCGGCGAACTCGCCCAGGAAGCCGGCCGAGACTGGGAAAAGTGGGTGAACGCCACCGCGAACGCCCCCTGGAACTGGATGAACCCCGACGCGCTGCGCCAATCCATGGGCGGCGCGGCGACCGAGGGCAGGGACTAAACGCAAAGACGCAGAGGCGCAAAGGTTCTCCCGGGGCACTAGTCGGTGAGGCCGTAGACCACCCGCCGGATTCCCTGCCTGAGCACTTCTACGTTGAAGTTGATTAGCAAGCCGAGTCGGTGGTTGGTGACCTTGAGGTATGAGAGCAGCTGCTGCTGGTGGAGCGGGATGAGCTTCTCAACAGCCTTCAATTCAACTACCAGGCAGTGATCGACGAGCAGGTCGACGCGTCCTTCACCGACGGGCTTGCCCCGATACCCCAGCTCGATCGGAACCTGGCGCAGAAACGGAATTCCTTGATGCTCCAATTCGATCGCGAGCGCCGACTCGTACACGGACTCGAGGAAGCCGGGGCCCAGCACGCGGTGGACCTCGATGGCCGCCCCAATCACGCGGCGGCTCATCTCATTCGCATGTGCGTCATTCAGTCGGTTCCCTAGCTCCCCCATAGCCGCTATTCGACGTAATCCCTTCGGAGAATCCTTTGCGCCTTTGCGCCTTTGCGTTTCATGGGGCGGTTGCTAGAAGACCTCGAAGAGGGGGAAGCGCGGGCCGTCTTTGCAGCAGAGCTTCACGCCGTGGTGCTTCGTGAAAATGGCGCAGCCGTAACACATGCCCCAGCCGCAGGGCATGTTCTCCTCCAGCAGGATCTCCGGGAACTGGCGCCGCCCGTTGTGCCGGAGGACATCGGCGAGCGACTGGAACATCGGGTTCGGGCCACAGGCGTAGATCCGGTTGGCCCACTCCTGGTACTTGCCCAGGTGCTGCGTCACGAACCCCTTCGCGCCAGCCGAGCCATCCTCCGTGGCCACGACATACTCCACTTCCCTCGGCCACTCGGAGGCTGGAAGCAGGTGCCGCGACGTCCGCGCCCCCATCATCGCCACCACCTGATGCCCGGCCCGGATCGCGCGTTCCGCCGTGTCCACCAGCGGCGCCACGCCGACGCCGCCGCCGACGAGGAGCAGGTTGGCGGGCGTGTCCGGGAACGTGAACCCGTTCCCCAGCGGCCCGTACATCCGCACAGGCGCTCCCGAAGGCTGTTCGCTCAGCCAGTGCGTCCCCTTGCCAACGACGGCGTAGAGGAGCGCGAACCGCTCGCCGTCCAGCCGGTAGTAGCTGAACGCCCGCGCGAACATCGGGTCGAGGCCGTCGCTGCTGCAATGCACCATGACGAATTGTCCGGGCTCAACGCCGCGGGCCAGCGCGGGCGCGTGGAACCAGGTAATGAACGCGCCTTCCCACGCAGGCTCGGTCGAGATGATGCGCGCTTCTTCGATGTTCATCCCAGGTACTCGCGCACCGTCGCCACCTCGTACTCGGAGGCGTTCGCCAGCGCTTCCACCGCTGCCCGCATCGTGTCGATCGACGTGAAGCAGGGGATGCGCTTCTCTGCCGCTGCCCGCCGGATGTGGAACCCGTCCCGGAGCGACCCCGTGAAGCGGTTCTCCGAAGTGTTCAGCACGCACTTCACGGAGCCGTCCATGATCACGTCCACAACGTTCGGGTGGTTGCCGCTGAGCACTTTGGTCACAGGTGTCACCGGCAGGTCGAGTGCCTCGATCATCTTGCTCGTGCCTTCGGTGGCATACAGGGAATAGCCGGACGCGGCCAGCTGTTTGATGAGGGGTAGCGCCGCCGGCTTCGTCCGGTCGCTGATGCTGAGGAGGATGCTGCTCCCGGGCTTCAGCGCCAGGTCCGAGGCCAGCAGCGCCTTCGCCAGCGCGGCTTCGAACGTGCGGTCGACGCCCATCACCTCGCCGGTGCTTTTCATCTCCGGCCCAAGGTACGTGTCGACGCCCGCCAGCTTCGACATCGAGAAAACCGGCGCTTTGATCGCAACCAGGTCCCGCTCCGGCCAGAGGCCGTCCGGGTAGCCCTGGTCCTTCAGCTTGCGGCCAAGCATCGCACCAACCGCGAGCTGGACCATCGGCACGCCGGTCACCTTCGAGAGGAACGGGACCGTGCGGCTCGCCCTCGGGTTGACCTCGAGCACGAACACGCGCGGCGGCTCGCCGGGAACGCGCGGCAGCACGACGTACTGGATGTTCGTCAGCCCAATGGCCTCCATCCCCAGGACGATGCGGCGCGTGTAGTCGACGATGGTCTCCCGTTCCTCGGCGTCGAGGTTGCGCGGCGGGTAGACGGCCATCGAGTCGCCGGAGTGGACACCTGCCTTTTCGATGTGCTCCATGATCCCCGGGATGAGCACCGTCTCGCCGTCGCAGATGGCATCGACTTCCACCTCGGCGCCATCGAGGAACTTGTCGATGAGGATGGGCTTGCCCTGGGCCGCCTCGGCTGCCTGCGTGACGAAGGTGACCAGCTCGGTCGCGTTCTGGACGATCTCCATCGCCCGCCCGCCGAGTACGTAGGAAGGGCGCACCAGCACGGGGTATCCGATGGTCTGGGCGGTCTTCATCGCTTCTTCGATCGTGAGGATGGCGGCGCCGGGCGGCTGCGGGATTCCAAGCTCCTGCAGGAACCGTTCGAACAGGCGCCGGTCTTCCGCGGTGTCGATGGTCTCGGCGCTCGAACCGATGATCGGCAGCCCCGCGCGCCGCAGCGGGCCGGCAAGGTTGATCGCCGTCTGGCCGCCGAACTGCACGATCGCGGGCGGCGCCTCGTCGCCATCGCCAGTCTCGTTCTCGATGATGTCGCGCACAGCCTCCTCGTCGAGCGGTTCGAAGTACAGGCGGTCGGATGTGTCGAAGTCGGTCGAGACCGTCTCGGGGTTGCTGTTCGCCATCACCGAGCGGATGCCCATCTCCTGCAGCGCCCAGGCCGCGTGCACCGAGGCGTAGTCGAACTCTATCCCCTGCCCGATCCGGATGGGGCCGCTGCCAATGACGACGGAGGCCGCGCCTTCCGGCGGAGCCGCCTCGTTTTCACTCTCGTAGGTGCTGTAGAAGTAGGGCGTCACCGCTTCGAACTCCGCCGCGCATGTGTCCACCATCTTGTAGACCGGCCGAAGCCCCCACTCGTGGCGCAGCGCGCGGATCTGTTCGGGCAGCCGGTCCGCGAGCTGAGCGACCATCTCGTCGCTGAATCCGAGGCGCTTGGCGTCCAGCAGCAGGTCCGGGTGGAGGGGCTCGTTGAGCAACCGCTCCTCCATCTTCACGATGTTGTGCAGCCGCTCGGTGAACCACGGGTCGATGCTCGTGATCCGCGAGAGGTCGAATGGGTCGGCCCCGCGCCGGAGCGCCGCCATCAGCGCCCAGAGCCGCTCATCGGTCGCGTGCAATGGGAACTCGGTGCTGTCACGCCACTCCGGACGCTCCCAGAGCAGGCTGCGGCCACCCACCTCGAGCGAACGGACGGCCTTGTTGAGCGCCGCCTCGAAGGAGCGGTCGATTGCCATCACCTCGCCGGTCGCCTTCATCTGCGTCCCGAGCTGGCGGTCGCCCAGCGCGAACTTGTCGAACGGCCAGCGCGGGATTTTCACCACGCAGTAGTCCAGCGCGGGCTCGAAAGCAGCCGTCGTTTTCTTCGTGACCGCGTTCGGGATCTGGTCCAGGGTCTTGCCGCAGGCGATCTTCGCGGCCACCCGGGCGATCGGGTAGCCGGTCGCTTTCGAGGCGAGCGCCGAAGACCGTGACACGCGCGGGTTCACTTCGATCACGTAGTACGGCAGCGGTTCGAAGGGGTCGCCGCGCCACGGCGTGATGTCCTGCCTCGGCGCGAGCGAGAACTGGACGTTGCACCCGCCTTCGATGCCGAGCTCGTCGATGATGCGCAGCGCCGCCGAGCGCAACATCTGGTAATCCTTGTCGCTCAGCGTCTGCGACGGCGCGACCACGATGGAGTCGCCAGTGTGGACTCCCATCGGGTCGAAGTTCTCCATGTTGCAGATCGTGATGCAGTTCCCGGCGCCGTCCCGCATCACCTCGTACTCGACTTCCTTCCAGCCGAGGAGGTTCTTTTCCACGAGCACCTGCGTGATGGGGCTGGCGGCCAGGCCGCTGGCCGCCACCGTGCGCAGCTGGTCCATGGTGAACGCCATCCCGCCGCCGGTGCCCCCCAGCGTGTACGCCGGCCGGATGACTACGGGCAGGCCGATCCGCTCCGCGGCGGCGACACACTCCTCGAGCGTGTGGCAGATCTCGCTCTCGAGGACGGGCTCGCCCAGTTTCGCGAGCATCTCCCGGAACAACTCCCGGTCTTCCGCCCGGCGGATGCCCTCCAGCGGCGTACCGAGCAGGCGGACGTCGTACTTCTCCAGGATGCCCGCCCTGTCCAGTTCGACAGCGAGGTTCAGGCCGGTCTGGCCGCCGAGGGTGGGCAACAAGCCTTCGGGCCGCTCCCTGGCGATGATCCGTTCGAGCACAGGTACCGTCAGCGGCTCGATGTAGACCGCGTCGGCGATGTCCAGGTCCGTCATGATCGTGGCCGGGTTCGAGTTGACGAGGATCGAGCGCACGCCCTCCTCTCGCATCGCCTTGCAGGCTTGCGTGCCGGCGTAATCGAACTCCGCGGCCTGGCCGATGATGATCGGCCCGGACCCGATGATCAGCACACTCGCCGGTTTCACCATTCCACCCCCGACTCACATTCGGATTCAGTTCGACGCCGGATCGCAGCCATCTTCAAACCTTCCGCCCGATCGCCTTCGAAGCTGCGCGGCGGATGGGACGCACCAGCAATACGAGCAACAGGAACGGCAGCAGGAGCGTGGCCGCCCCTTTCGGCTCCAGGAAGAGCCACGACTCAAGCGCACCGATGACGATCCCGACCGCCAGCGGGACCACGTAATACTCCATCCGGTTCCGGTCCGCCCGCAGCAGCAACAACCCGAGGATGAAGAGGAACAGGGCCGAAAGCAGCAGTGTCGACGCGAAGACGCGGGCCAGCATCGTGCCCGCATCCCCCGCCGAGAGGTCGTCGTGCACGAACGAAGCAGCGAAGAACACCGCCGCCATCGTCAGTAGGGCCATGCCGATCGCGAAGAGAAAGTCCGGGACGACGGTCGCCGGCCGGCGCGGACGCACCGGCGCGTTGTTGCGCCGTTTCGCCCTCGCCGTCATTGTGCGGCTCCATTGCAGATGCGCTTCCACTTCAGAGGGGCAACTCGAAGGTCATGTTCGGGTTCCGCAGGGGGACCATGGCGCCGATCGCGGAGAGGAAGCTGAGCGCCGGCTCGTTGCCTTCCGGCAGGCGGCCGCGGATGCGCCGGTAGCCTTTTTCGCGGGCAAACTCGATGAGCGACTCCGCCAGGTCAGTGGCCAGGCCCCGCCGCCGGTGGTCCGGCAGGACCCACACGCCCAGCAGCCCCGTATCGGGTGTCGCCGTGTCGAAGTCGAGCGCGCCGAAGGCCACCGGGATGCTTCCATCCATCGCGACGAAGATGGCGCCGTCGTCTCCAAGGCGCTTCAGCCAGGCGCGGATACGTGCCGCGTCGAACTCGCCTTCGAGGCCGACATTCTCTTTGCCCATGCCTCGGAGGATGGCCGCGATGCCCTCGGCATCGCGTTCTTCCGCCCGCCGGATCTCACTGGATCGCGTCATCGAACACCTCCACGTACGGTCGCCATCATCTCGACGAAGCGGTCGAAGATGTACGCGTTGTCCTGCGGCCCGGGACACGCTTCGGAATGATACTGGATGGTCATCAGCGGCTCGTGGCGCAGCGCGATCCCTTCCACTGTCTGGTCGTTCAGGTTCACGTGGCTCACGTAGGCCGCGCCGGAAAGGCCGTCGGCGTCCACCGCGTAGCCGTGGTTCTGGGCCGTAATCGTCACCTTGCCTGTCACCGTGTCCTTTACCGGGTGGTTCCCGCCGCGGTGGCCGAACGGCAACTTGTACGTGCCAGCTCCCAGTGCCCGCGCTGCAACCTGGTGGCCCAGGCAGATGCCCAGCATCGGCGCCTTGCCGATCAGCCGCCGGACTTCCTCCACCATCGCATCCAGCAAGCGCGGGTCTCCGGGCCCCGGAGAAAGCACAATGCCGTCCGGCCGCAGCGCCAGCAAGTCTTCGGCCGAACTGTGCGCCGGGAACACGCGCACCGAGCAGCCGCGCGCTTCCAGCGAACGCATGATGTTGCGCTTCACCCCGCCGTCGAGCAGGACGACGTTGTGGCGCAGCTCGCCGGGTGGGGCGTTCCAATCGAATACATGGTCCGTCGTGACCGAGTCCACCCAGTTCACGTCGTCGTAACCGGGGAGCGAGCGGAGCCGCGCCAGCGCCTCCTCGGCCGTCTCCGTGGTGGTGATCGTCCCCGGCATCACCCCGGAGCGCCGGATGCGCCGGGTGACCGCGCGCGTGTCGATGCCCTCGATGGCGACCACCCGCCGTTCGACGAGGTAGTCCCGCAGGCTCTGCTGCGACCGGAGGTGGCTGGGGAACGCCGCCGCCTCCCGCACGATCAACCCCGAGGGCTGGATCCGCGCGGACTCTTCCACAGTGCGGTCGATGCCGTAGTTGCCGATCAGCGGGTAGGTCAGCACCAGCAGCTGCCCGGCATACGAAGGGTCGGTGAGCATTTCCTGGTAGCCCGTCATGGACGTGTTGAAGACGACTTCGCCGTCTGCGACGCCTTCCACCCCCACGCTGCGGCCGGGGAACACGGAGCCATCCGCGAGGACAAGGAGCGCGTCAGGCACTGGCAGGCTCCAGTTCGTACGCCACGGCGCCGTCCCGGATCACGAGCGTCACCATGCCCGTCAGCTCCGCGCCGGCGAGCGGCGTGTTGCGGCCTTTCGACGCGAACCGCGCCGGGTCCACCGTCCAGCGGTGGCCGGGGTCGAACACCGTGATATCCCCTGCCCCTGGCGAGAGCGTGCCGGTCCCGGCGGGGAACCGGAACACCCTTGCCGGGCCAGAGGTCAACGCCCGGAGTGCTGCCGTCAGCTCCAGCTCGCCTCTGTCGACGAGGGTCAGGATGGTGCCGGCGGCGGTCTCGATGCAGCTGATGCCGAAGGCCGCGTCGTCGAATTCGCAGAGCTTGTCTTCGACCGCGTGGGGCGCGTGGTCCGTGGCGATCGCGTCGATGAGCCCGCTGTTGACGCCGGCCAGGAGCGCCTTGCGGTCCGCCTCCGTGCGCAGCGGCGGGTTGATCTTGGCGTTGGTGTCGTACAGCGGTTCCGGGCCCGGCCCGAAGACCGCGTCCTCCGTCAGGTAGAGGTGGCTCGGGGTGACTTCGCAGGTCACGGGGAGCCCGCGCCGTTTCGCTTCAGCCACGAGTTCCAGGCCGCGCGCCGTTGTCACGTGCGCGATGTGCAGCCGGGCGCCCGTCGCCTCGCAGAGCGCGATGTTGCGGGCGATGGCGGCAGTCTCCGCCGCTTCGGGTTGGCCGGGGAGGCCGAGCCGCTCGCTCACTCGTCCCTCGTTCATGCTGCCGCCGTGGCTCAGGTCCGGCTCGTCGCAGTGTTCCGAAATCGGGATGTCCATCGCCCGCGCCAGTTCCATCGCGTTCCGCATCAGGCGCGGGTTGGCCACCGGGCTGCCGTCGTCGCTGAGTGCGACGCACCCCCCATCCGCGAGCTCGGCCAGTTCGGCGAGTTCCTTTCCCTCGCGCCGGCGGGTCACGCAGCCAATCGGCAGCACGCGCACTCGCGCATCCCGGGCGATGCGCTCCAGGAGCGCCTCCAGCACCGGCGCCGAGTCCGGCGCAGGGTTCGTGTTCGGCATCGCGCAGACCGTCGTGAAACCGCCCCGGAGGGCAGCCAGCGTTTCCGTCGCGATCGTCCCTTTCTGCTCGAATCCTGGTTCGCGCAGGTGCGTATGGAGGTCCACGAAGCCCGGCGCGACAACCCGTCCGCGTACGTCGATCACGCGGGCCTGTGCCTCGAGGTTTGTCCCGATACGGGCGACGCCGCCGTCGGATACGAGGATGTCGACCACGGCGTCCACACCACTCGCGGGGTCGATCACGCGCCCGCCGCGCAGCAGGAGGGGTTCGCTCATGCGTGCCTCCCCGTTGCCATCAGGTAGAGGACGGCCATGCGCACCGCCACCCCGTTGGCAACCTGTTCTTCGATGACCGAGGTCAGCCCGTGGGCGACGTCTGGCGCTATTTCGATGCCTTCGTTCATCGGCCCGGGGTGCATCACCAGCGCGCCCGGCCGGGCCAGCCCCAACCGGCGGTTGTTTACCTGGTAGCCCGTGATGTACTCCCGCAGCGATGGGATCAGCCCTTTCTCCTGCCGTTCCTTTTGCATGCGCAACGCCATGACGACGTCGGCGCCGTCGAGCGCTTCCTCGATGCGTGTGGTCGTCCGCAGGCTGGCGTGCTCCGCGACGCTATCTCCAAGGTGGCGGGGCAGGAGCGTCGCAGGGCCGCAAAGCGTTACATTCGCCCCGCAGGCCAGCAGCGTCCAGATGTTCGAGCGTGCAACCCTGCTGTGGAGGACGTCGCCGATGATGGCGACCTTCTTTCCCGTCAGTTCCCCCACATGCCGCCGCATCGTGAACAGGTCCAGCAGTGCCTGCGTCGGGTGGGCGTGCGTCCCGTCGCCTCCGTTGATGATGCCGGCAGACGTGTTGCGCGCTGCGAGGTACGGCGCACCGGAGCGCGAATGGCGCATCACCACCAGGTCTGCCCCGATCGCTTCGAGCGTGCGCACGGTGTCGATCAGCGTTTCCCCCTTCTCCACCGAGCTGCCGGAGGCGGTCAGGTTCACCACGTCGGCGCCGAGCATCTTCGCAGCTACCTCGAAGCTGGCCCGCGTGCGCGTGCTCTGTTCGTAGAAGAGGGTGATCACGGTCACCCCGCGGAGCGTCGCCACCTTCCCGACAGGCCGCGAGCGGATCTCTGCCATCGCCTCGGCGGTGTCCATCACGAGCTGGATTTCGGCCGGCGAGAGTGTGTCGGTGTCGAGCAGGTCTTTCCGCGTCCAGGCAGGGGCCTCGCCCGGCGCCGGTGGAGCTTCGGGGTTGCGCAGTTCAAGCATGGGCTGCCTCCTCGCCGAAGACGTAGACCGCGTCCTCGCCGTCGACTTCCTGCAGGCGCACCTGCACCTTCTGGATGAGCGCCGTGGGGATGTTCTTGCCCACGAAGTCCGGCCGTATCGGCAACTCCCGGTGGCCGCGGTCGATCAGCACGGCCAGGCGGACCCGTGCCGGCCTGCCGTAGTCGAGCAGCGCGTCGAGCGCCGCCCGGATGCTCCGGCCCGTGAAGAGCACGTCATCGACCAGGACCACGGTCTTTCCATCGATCGAAACAGGCATCTCGGAGGGGCGCACCGGCGGCGGCGCCGAGCGCCGCGTCACATCGTCGCGGTAGAGGCCGATGTCCAGCGCGCCCACGGGGACGGAGACCCCCTCGAACTCCCGGATGGCCTCGGCCAGCCGCCGGGCGAGCGGGTACCCTCGCGAGAGCAGCCCCACGATGACGAGGTTTTCCGTGCCCCGGTTGTTTTCGACGATCTCGTGCCCCAGGCGCCGCACCGTACGGGCGATCTCCTCGGGGCCGAGGTAGGGTGACGAAGGGACGGTCATGAAAAACGCCTCCCCCGGGAATCGGGACAGGCGCATGGAGAGACGATACTGCCGGGCATACCGGCGCCTCCTCCCTTGGCTGCCTCACGGGACGGCCTTAAAGGGCTGAGTTGAGAGTACTGCAGCACGCAGAGCGCGGCAAACCAGTTAACCGTAACGGAGCCGTGCTTATACTCGGCGGTACCTGGCTGCTGGAGGCCGTCCCGGCAGCCAGCCGGGAGCACTTGTGAGTTCGAGTTCAAGCACGCCTGCCGGCCGGGAGGCCGAGGTCCGCGAGCGCATTTTCGCCAGTGCGTTGCGCCACTTCTCGCAGAAGGGGTTCGCAGCGACGTCCTTGCGCGAGATCTCCGAAGACGCCGCGACCACCAAACCCATGATCTACTACTACTTCGGCTCGAAAGAGGGTCTGTATGCGAGCATCGTCCGCCAGATCCTCGAGGAGATGGCCGACGGCATCCGCTCCCACCTGCCCGCCGAGGCGCCGGTGGAAGAACAGGTGATGGCCTACTGTGAGAACTACCTGGACTACTTCCTCCAGCAGGAGGAGATCATCGCCCTCGTCCTGCGCGAAGTCTTCGGCCTCGGTGGCGTGCCAATGGCCGAGTTCTCCCAGGCCCTCGGCGAGCGCGTCCGCCAGCCGCTCGACATCATCCTGGCACGGGGCATGGAGACTGCCGTGCTCCGCCAGGACGGAGTCGCCACCTGCGCCACCGCCGTGACCGGAATCCTCAACATGTTCATCCTTGCCCACGTCTTCGGGGGGGCAACGTTCGACAAGCGGGCGCCGCTGCAGCAGGTGCGGCACTACCTCAACGGCCTGCGCTGCGCGTAAAACCTCGGCAAACTGCCCTCTTGCTTGCCGTTTTCCTGCCGTTCTTTAACGGTAGGGAGGCCGTCTTGCATGGCTGAAGCAAAGCTCATGGATTACTACGCGGTGCTCAATCTGCCGCCGCGCGCCGACCTCTCGGGCATCGAGAACGCCTACGCGCGCCTCTCGGACGATCTCATGAAACAGTCCGAGGACGACGAGACCTACCGCGATGCCATGCAGAAGCTGAACGAAGCGTACGCCGTGCTCTCCAAGCCCGAGCTGCGCCGGGAGTACGACCGGGCCTTCTTCAAGGGAGAACTCGAGCGGCTCGAACGCGAGGCGCGCGCGGCCCAGCGCCGCAGGAATGCCGCCGGCAACATTCTGGTCGGCGCCCTCGCGCTGGTGGTCGCGGTCCAGGCGGCGGCCCTCGTGTATCTGGGCTGGGGGGCCGTCACCGGTTTGCCAGGGGCGATCTTCGGCGGGCTCTTCTAGTCCTCGACTGTCCGCGGCGTCCCGCCTCGTCCCCGCGGCAGCTTGCTGACCGTTCTCTCCACGTCATACAGTGCTCGCGGCAGGCGCGAAGCGTTTGCGGGGGAGCCGGGTGAAACTTCGCGTGGGCCGCCAGCGAAAGGTCGAGCGCCGCCCTTCCCGGCCAGCGAAGCGCGCAGCGACTTCGGCGCCGCCGCCGGCCGGCGTCCTCGGCCTGCAGCGCGGCGCCGGGAACCAGGCCGTCCTCCGCCTTGTGGCTGCCCGGAATGCCGTCCAGCGTGACGACGACCCTCCCGGGGGCAGCGGAGTATCGACACTGCCTCCGAAGCGGCCCCCGCCTCCTCCGCCGGTTGGCTCGAAACCGCCGGACCGGCCCCCTCCTCCGGTCCCCAGTTCCCCTCCGAAAAAGGCGCCCCCGCTCACGCCCCCTCAGCAGAAGCAGATGGACGAGTTGGGGAAATCCCCGGAGGTATGGGCGAACGAGTCGGTCGAGGCCGCCCACCAGGCCGTCGCCGGCGGACTTCGCTCCGTGACCGACGCGACCAAAGCACGGTTCGGCTCCGCCGGCGTCGACCACGTGGCCGGCACAGCCACCGACGGAGGCATGGAGCAACTGGTCGAGTCGCTTGTTACCGATGCGCTTGGGAAAGTCCTTGAGCAAGTTGTCGGCGAAAAGAAGCGAAGCGGAAAGCTGAAAAAGAAGAAGGGCAAGATCGTCTTCGACCGGGCCCGTTTCTCCCACATCTTGCCCACCCTCGACACCGCGTTGACGGCGCGCGGAAACCAGGGGCCAATCCCGGGATCCTCCACGCCTGCGAAGGACGAGTATGTGCGGACGGCCGCGCGGACGATCACCAAACCGGAATCTCGCGACAAGCTGATGAAGAAAGCCGGCATCGCGATGGCCCAGAAGGGCACGGAGTCCGCCCTCAAGAAGTCGCCCGAAGTGCTCGGAGAAGCGGCCAAGCACAGGCCAAAACTCCTGACGGCGGCGACCACCGCCGCCAGCGACACATTCCAGCAGCAGATCGACCTCCACATCACCGAGTTCCGCCGCGACCTGCAAACCGTGAAGATGCTCAAGGCTGCGCTCAAGACCGACACGAACCGGCGGGACCTCATCGCGAATGCCGAGCGCGTCCGCGTCCGTGCCGGGGACCGTGGCAGCGTCGCGGCGTTTGATGCCGTCGAGGCGCTCGGCGTGACCGCCGCCGAGCAGGCGATAGCTCAACAGTTGATCGAGGTCGCGCCGAAGGCCGGCGAAAACCTCCAGCGCGACCTGACGAAGAACCTCACCAAGCTCGATGCGTTGACTCGCGCGGCAAACGCCGAGACCGACCGCCTGATGAAAGACCCGACGTTCGCGAACCAGGCGGCGGAAGAAGCCATCAACGAGAGCCTCGAAGGCAAGATGGACTCCAGCCTGAAGTTCATCGCAACCGTTTGTGGCAAGGGGAAGCGCCCCGGCGACGCCAAGAAGATCAACGTGATTATCCGCGTGCCCGTCGACCCATCGGCGACCGGCTTTCTCGGCTTCCAGGTCCGCACGACTTCCCTGCGGAACAACGACCTGAGCTTGAGCCTCCATGCCGAACTGAACCTCATCGGCGGGGCGAAGATCCCGGGGATCGACCTCGAGGCCATGGGCGCCCTGGGTGGCTATTTCGACGTCAAAGTGGCACACGACCCCACCGGCCAGCGAAACGATGCGCAACAGGCGGGAAACTTGTTGAGCTACGGGCTCTACCGGCGGTTCAGGGAAAGCTCGATCATCCCCAAAGCGCTGGCCGACTGGATCTGGGGCATGGGCGGCAAGTCGATGCAGACGGGCGAGACGAAGGGCCAGGCCAAGACCCGCGAAGCCGAAACCTGGGGCAAAGCCATGGAAGAGGGTTTCGCCGAGGGCGACATGGTCGAAACCGGCGGCCTCGTCGGTGGGCGGGTCAAAGCTGGTGTCCAGGCTGGTGGCGGGAAGGTCGGGATTCGCGGCGGACTGGGAGTGCGTTCCGGGAAGCGCTACACCAAGAAAAGCATCGAAGCGGGGAACGAGAAGAAGAAGGGCCGCACAGGCTCGAAAGAACTCAAGACCGGGATGGGCAAAGGTGTCACGACGCTCTACGCCGATGCCGCGGCCACGATCGGTCCCCTGACAGCGGGAGCGGACTTCTCCATCACCTTCCGCGATGCGCCGAAGGACGACGAGGATCACGTCCTGGACGCCAACCTCAGCATCTATGCCCAGGGCATGGTCATGAAGAAGGCCATGTTCGGCGACCCCGCCGAAGCCGGGATCCGGCTGGCGACATGGCTGGCCGAGATTGGCCTGCTGGGTCGAAAGGTCATCGACCAGGCCGATGAGCAGTCGCGCGGCTTGAAGAGGCCAAAGATGGGCTACAAGGACTTCAAGCTCATGAAAAAGGGCCGTCGCCTCGGGATGGAGGGCTTCAACACGGCCTCCGCCCTCTTCGCCGGCGAATGGACGAGCCAGCACCAGGCGTTCGAACAGGCCCAGGCGTTGCAGGAAGGCGCTCCCACCATCAGCGAGGTCGGCGACAAGACCGGAGAGCTGGTCGGCAATGTAGGCAGCGGTGTCAGCGGCGCAGGCGGCGCCATGCCCGGCGTCGTCAACTCGGTGCCGAACTCCATCAGCAGCATGAGCCCCGCACCAACCCAGCAGGCCCTGCAAAACGTCGTCCGCCCAATCCAGCCGGCGCTTCAGAACCTCGGCGAATTGAAGGAGATGATCCTGGACAAGACGGCCGGGCTGAAGCTCAGCGTCAACCTGGGATGGCCCTCCGATGGCGAGTTCACGGGCGACATCAACCTGGACTACGTGAAGCGCACGGGCGCCTTCATCCTCAACAACCTCAAGACCACGGGCCTCATCGACGCCTCGTTCGAGACATCGAACCGCCTCTTCGGCCTGCAATTCGCCCCGAGCACCAAAGTGACGTGGCTCTATGACGATGTCGACAAGCAGAAGCTGATCGCGACCAAGGACTACCTGAAGCGCATGGGCAGGCACGCCCACCGGTTCATCCTCTAGGAACCCCGGCATGACGGAACCGATCGCGGTCGCGCTTGGTGAGTTCTTCAGCGACGACGACTGGCCCGCGGTATTCGACGCGACGGCCGGGCACTTCGCGATGCGGTTCCAGGGCACTCAGGCCCAGTGGACGTGCCTTGCCTATCCGTTGGAGGACGACCGGCAGTTTGTCTTCTACTCCGTCGCGCCCGTCCGGGCCGACTCGGCCCACCGGGCGGCCGCCGCCGAATACCTCACGCGAGCAAACTTCGGGCTCGTGCTGGGCAACTTCGAGATGGACTATGCCGACGGTGAGATCCGCTACAAGACGAGCATCGACGTGGAAGGCGCCGAGCTCTTGCCCGAACTCATCCGCCACGTCGTCTATGCGAACGTCCAGGCCATGGACATGTATCTCTCGGGGCTCATACTGGTGCTGGCCGATGGAGCGACTCCGGAGCAGGCGGTCGCCAGGGCGGAAAGCGCCCGCGGGTGAGGCCCATCCGGCCGTGCCACGCGCCGGCCCACCCTGTAGCATGCCGCGCATCCCAACCTGGGGGTGACAGCATGCGCGCTGGTGTCCACTTCAATTTCCAGAATTACACCGACTGGGACCGCTTCGAGGCGAAGCGCCCGGGCCCGCAGGCCGTCTCCGACCAGCAGGTCTACGAAGAGGAACTCCACCTCGCTTCGCTGGTGGAACCCCTCGGGTTCGACTCCTACTGGGCCATCGACCACCATTTCGCGCCCTACATCATGACGGGCGGCGCGTTGCAACACCTGACCTTCATGGCCGGCAAGACCAGCCGCATCGACTTCGGCACGATGGTGGTCGTCCTGCCCTGGTACGACCCGGTGGTGATCGCGGAACAGATCAGCGTCCTCGACAACCTCCTCCAGGGACGGAAGCTCACGCTCGGCCTGGGGCGGGGCGCCGCCAAGCGGGAATTCGACGCCTATCGCGTGCCCATGGACGAATCGCGGGACCGCTTCGCCGAATCCCTTGAGGTCCTGCGCAAGGCGTTCACGCAGGAGTGGTTCTCCCACGAGGGCACCTTCTACACCATCCCCGAAACCACCATCCGCCCCCGGCCGCGCAACCCGGAACGGCTGCTGGAGAGCATGCGCGTCGCCTGGACAAGCCCCCAGACGTTGCCGATCACGGCGAACTCGGGCCTCGGCATGTTGATGACCAACCAGAAGAGCTGGGAGGAGTACCGCAAGGACGTCCAGGACTTCAATGCCGTCCGGGCAGAGAAGGGCTGGGCGCCGATTCAGCCGACGGTCGTCGTCAATGTCGCGTGCTTCGACACCGGGGAGGAAGCGTGGGACGTGATCCGCAGGCATTCGGCCGAAGCCCAGGACAGCGTCCTCCGCCACTACGGCTGGCGGGAAGCCGACCGCTTCCGCCAGACGAAGGGCTACGAGCAGTACGCGAAGTTCAGCGAACTGGCCAACACCAAGACGGTGGAGGAACTGGGCGAACATAACGCGCGCCCGCAGGCGTGGGGCACCCCGGACCAGGTGCTCGAAAAGCTGCTCCATGTCCAGCGGACGACCAGCGCCGAGGAGCTTGTGCTGAACTTCCGCTACGGCGCCATGCCCGTGGAGACGGCCGAACGCTCGATGCGCTTGTTCTCGAAAGAGGTGCTCGGACGCCTGCAGGCCGCCCCGGCGCCGCTTCACCCGGATATGGTGGGTGCGCCCGCAGCGTAGCCGCACTGACAGGGACTGTCAGTTGTAACCAGCCGGCCCACCGCACAAAGATGCATAGCCCAACATCAGCCTGGAGTCCCCCATGCCAAACTTCACCGACGTTATCGACAGCGAAGCGGCGCTGCGGGAAATCATCCCGCCGCCGCGCGGTTCGGGGGCGTGGGACAAGTCGCTTACCTTCATCGACCCTCACGCCGCGGCCTTCATCGGCAAGAGCCCCTTCGCGATGATCGCGACGGCCAGCCGCGACGGCAGGATGGACATCTCGCCCAAAGGCGACCCGCCAGGCTTTGTCCGCGTCCTCGATGAGCGCACCCTGGCCATACCGGACCGGCCGGGCAATGGCCGCGCCGACACCTTCCGCAACATCCTCGAGAACCCGCGCATTTCGGTGTACTTCCTCGTCCCCGGGCGGTCCGAGACCCTCCGCGTGAATGGCAGCGCTCAGCTCGTGCGTGACTCAGCCCTGCTCGAATCGATGGCGGTAAAGGGCAGGCCGGCCCAGCTCGCCATCGCCGTGACCGTCGAAGAGTCGTTCTTCCACTGCTCCAAATGCGTCGTGCGCTCGAACCTCTGGGATGCCGAAGCCTGGGACGACGCCTCCGAACTCGCCTCCCTCGGCGCGATCATGAAGGATCAGCTCAAGCTCCAGGTCGAGGCGGAAGCGATCGAGGCGGGACTGCGGAGAGACATCGAGACGAGGCTGTATTAGGAGTTCTGAGTTCCGACACCCGAGCGCTTAGCGCTTGAACTGCTTGCTCAGGCCGAGCCCCTGCTGCTGGTAGCTCGAGCCGACGTTCACCCCGTAGAGGCGCTCCGGGACGGCGAGCATGCGCTCGTACATCAGCCGCCCGATGCGCTGCCCGTCTTTGAGCGCGTACGGGATCTCGTGGGAGCGGACTTCCAGGATCGCCCGTGTCCCCTGCAGGTCGCCGGACCCGTAGCCGAAGCCCGGATCGAAGAACCCCGCGTAGTGCACCCGGAACTCCCCCATCGCCTGGTCATACGGCAGCATCTCCGCCGCGTAGGTCGGAGGCACGCGCACGCGTTCCTTCGAGCCCAGGATGTAAAACGCATCCGGGGTGAGGATCAGCTGTCTCGCGGGCTTCACCGGTTCCCAGAACTCCATCGGGTCGTAATACCCGATGCGCTCCAGGTCGATCACCGGCGTCTCGCTCCGGGCCTTCCAGCCAATGATGCCTTCTGAGGCCGATCCCGAGAGGTCGACCGAAAACCAGATGCCCTCATCCACCGTCGCTTTCATCGGCTCACCGTGTTCGTCGAAGACCAGCGCCTCATCCTCGCTCGCGCGCCGGCTTGCGTGCGAAGTCGCCGACCTCCCGCGGAGGAAGCGCAGCTGGTTCAGGCGCGTACCCACCTGGACGCGCACGTGGAACGTCTTCGGGGAGACTTCGGCGTAGAGGGGGCCGGTGTAGCCGCGTTCGATGAGGTCGAACTGGTCGGCGTAGTCCGTGATCAGGCGGGCGAAAACGTCGAGGCGCCCGGTTGTGCTCTTCGGGTTGGCCTTGGCGAGCAGTCCCGTCGCCCCGCGCCTCAGGTCGAGCGTCTCCAGCACGGGGATGATGTAGACCGCGCCCTTCTGGAGGACCGCCCCGCCTTCGAGGTCGATCTCCTGGATGAGGAGGTCCTGCGCCGCTTCGAGCACGGTGGAGGAGCGCCCCGGCAGGAACGACGCCCGTACCTGCAAGGCCCTGCGCCCAAGCCGGAGGTCGATGCTGGCGGGCTGCAGCTGGTCGTCTTCGAGCGGGGCGGGCGCGCCAATTACGCCGTCGGCGACCAGTTCCTTCAGGTGCTCGTAGGGCAGCACCCCACGGTCGCGCAGGCGGAGCTCCCGGCCGGTCTCGGGAAAGAGGCGCGGGTTCGGCGGTTCAAGGGCCATGCCCCCGAACTCTAAAGCCGTTGTCCCCAGAGGCACAGAGGCACTGGCAGACCATCACGGACGCGAACGCGGCGGGTACGGGCGGCTCTGGAAACCGTGCTACCCCGCGGCGCTTCCTTCGCCGAGCGCAAGCAGCTTCTGCGCCTGCTCCTCCGCATAGGGGCTAATCGTCTGGATCACGTCCACCCGGCTGTCGAGGCGCTTTTGCAGCCCGCTCATCAGTCCCAGCACGCGGAAGATCAGGAGGATGTCGCCCGGGATTTCTGTAACCGGGTTCGCCTGGAGGATGCGCGAGAGCCGCTCGTTCACCTCGGGCATCACGTCGGCATCGACGTAGGGCAGGTTCTCCTGGCCGCCGTAGTCGAAGAAGGAACGGCCCAGCGCCACCAGGGACTGCGGGTCCTCGCTCTTCGTCTTGAAGCCGATCGCGCGGAACGCCTTCACCATTTCGTCGTCGTCCTGGGCGATGAGCGCCTTGATCAGCCGCGCGTAGTTCAGCCGGAACTGTTCGGGCAGTTCCTTCGAAAGCCCGAAGTCCAGGAAGACCACCACCGGCCCCGGAAGCACGAAAAGGTTGCCCGGGTGCGGGTCGGCATGGAAATAGCCGTGGACCAGGATCTGCTCGCAGTAGGCTTCAGTCATGATCTGGGCGACCTGGTTGGGGTCGATTCCCTCGGCCAGCAGCGCCTCGATGTCCGAAATCTTCGTCGCCTCGATGAACTCGGTCGTCAGGATCCTTCGCCGGGTCAGGTCCCAGCGTACCGTCGGGATACGGATGTCCGGCCGGTGGGCGAGGTCCCGCGCGACCCGCTCGCCGCTCCTCCCTTCGAGCTCGAAGTCGAGTTCGCGTGGCATGTTCTGGTTCAACTCATTCATCAGCACGCGGAAGTCGAAGTTCTTTTCGATGCGTGCGAGGACTTTGACGAGGATGCCGATGTTCCGCAGGTCGGTCTCGAGGATGCGGTCGATGCCGGGGTACTGCACCTTCACGGCGACGTCTTCGCCGTCCTTGGTGCGCGCCCGGTGCACCTGGGCCAGCGAAGCCGAAGCGATCGGCGCCCGCGTGAAGCCGTCGAACAGTTCGTCCGGGTGCTTGCCGAACTCCCGCTCAAAAACGGCTTCGACCTGTGAGAACGGCCTCGCGGGCACGCTGTCCTGCAGGCGGCTGAGGACGGAGATGTACTCGGTGGGAGCAACGTCGGCGCGGGAGCTGATGAACTGGCACGTCTTGATGAGCATGCCTTCGAGCCGTGTGGCAAGCCCGTAGATGCGCTCTGCGTTCTTCGTATGCGCGCGCGAAAGCCGTTGCTCGCGCTCCGCGGGGGTCAGCTTCTTATTGCGCTGGATGCGCTTGTAGCTGACGTAAATGGTCAGAAACGTCCAGCCGACATCGAGGAAGCGCTTCGCGCGTTTGTGGATGGGAAGCGGCTTCGTGCCGGTAAGTGATTTTGCCATGGGCGCCAAGCGTAACCCGAACGTGGTTCAGAAGCGAAGAAGCCGGGACGTGAACGTCCCGGCTTCGGCCTGTCTCAGCGACGGCTCGTCAGGCCTTCAGGGCGATCCCATCGACCTTCCAGGCGCCGGCAACGTCCTTCCAGCGCGTCGTGATGACGCGGCTGTCGCTGCTGCCTTCCGCGCTCATCACCAGGTCCACGACGTGGTCGTCGCCTTCCTGGCCGACGACGTTCACTTCGACCTTCGGCGTGCCGGTGGGCTGCGGCTGGGCGGCCATCTGCCCCTGGAGGGCCATCGCCTGCGTCATCCCGTTCGGGGTGAAGGCCATCATCAGGCCAGCGATGTTCTGGTTGATGAGGTCCTGCGCGAATTGCTGCGCACTGTCCTTGAGTTCCGCCATGTGTTGAGCTTCTCCTTGAGCGTGCCGGACTGGATGTCCCGGCGCCCCGTTAGGGTAGGGTGCGCCGTTAGGGTGTCAAGTCAGCACGCACTCCCCGCCGGGGGCGGGACCGGCGTTTCAAGGACGGCTCGTGCCGTCGGAGGCGGTTCTCGCCCGCTGCGCGTGGCGGGCGCCGTCCTCTCCACGTGCTTCCCGGGAAGTGAGCGTCTGCGCCGGCGCCGGTGTTGACCCTCCGGGCGGCAGCGGCGTCGGGCTCCACAGGTCCCGGGTATCCGCAAGGAGACGCGGCCGATCGCCCGCCAGCCATATCGAGTCGCGGCCCGCGGTGCAACGCGCATCGGGAGGCGTCGCCCAGCGGATGTACACCGCCCCAGGGGGATGGCCGCTGCCGCCGAACAAGACGTTGTCGCCGGGCTCCATCCGGACCCGCCGACTGTCGGGGCGCGCCCTGCATCGTCCCATTCGCTGCTGGTCGCCGCGACGGCGATGAGCGTATCGGTGCCGTCCTTCTGCCTCACCACCAGGCAGTTCCTGGGGTCGACAATGAGGGCGCCGATAAGGGCTGCGCCATCACCGTTCGGCTCCCCCAGGTAGCGCGGCACGAAAACGCGCTGTTCGCGCTCCCCGCAAGCAGCAACGAGAAGTCCGAGACCGGCGAGGAGTGCGATCGATCGCCCCGTCACAGGGAGGATACGCTTGGGTCGCTCTCTCCGGCCCTGTCCAGCCGCACCAGTCCGGGCGGGATGCCCCTCGCCATGTCGGCTGCCCGTGCCGCTTGCACCCGATACGGTGTGAAGCGCAGGACCGCGAACGACGCGGAGCCGGCGCCTCCGGGCCAGATGCTCGCCGGGTCATAGCGGACCGGTTCGGGGGCATCCAGGAACGCCTGCCAGCACTCCTGCTTCCCCTTGTCGTCATCGACCCACTCGGCCGTGCAGTCGAAGTACGCGAAGTCGGTGCCCGCGCCCACATACGCAATCGAGACGTGCGGGTTGCCTGCGAGATGGTGCAGCTTGAGGGGCGTCTTCCGCGTCGTGAGCCAGCCGTTGAGTTGCTCGGCTTTTCGCACCCACACCGGGTGGACCACCCGGTTGCGCGGGCGGCCCCGCGAGTCGACCGTGGTCATCACGCCCCAAACGGTGCTGTGGGCTATCGCGATCGCGGTCTCGACAACCGTGGCGCGACCAGGCTCGTTCTGCACGGCGATAGTCAACCGCGGTTGAGTAGCATTCGTCAACTGCGGTTGAGTACCATGCCGGGATGACCGGCAAGCCGCTGCTCCCGCCCCAGGACGATATCGGCCTTCTTTGTATGGTCATCGCCAATGGATTCACCGACGCCGTCCTGGAACGCCTGCGGGATGGGGGTTTCGGCGACTCGAAGTTCGCCCATGGCTTTGTCGTCCAGGGCCTTCTCGCGGGCGACCGGACTGTCACAGAACTCGCCGGACGGCTCGGCATTACGGTGCAGGCCGTCTCCAAGACCGTCATCGAGATGGAGCGGCTCGGCTACGTTCAGCGGAAGCGCGACCCGTCGGACGGACGCTCATGGGTGCTGGAACTGAGCCCGCGAGGCGAAGAGAGCCTGGCCCTCGCCCGCAGTTCGCGCCTCGCAGTCCAGCAACAACTCCTGAACGCCCTGGGGGAGCGCGCACCCGCGGTACTCCGGGCGCTTCGCGACCTTGCCGCAGAGTTCGGCGGGCTCGAAGCCCTGGCGGACCGGCGGCTGAAGCCGCGCCCGCAGGACGCCTAGCGCTCCTCCGGCAGCATCGCCCGCAGGCGCTGAGAGAAATCGGCGCCCTGCCGCAGGTGATGCCCTCCGTCCGTCGGGAGGACCACCCCGGTGACCCACGAGGCTTCGTCGCTCAGGAGGTAAGCGGCTGCGTTCGCGACATCTTCGACCCTGCCAAGCCGTGAGATCGGCATGCGCCGGAGGTACTCGGCAACCGTCTCATCGCTACTGGTCAGGCCTACGCTCAAGTCCGTCGGCACCAGGCCCGGCGCGACCGCATTGACACGGATGTTGTACTCGCCCAGGTCGTCGGCGGCGCAGCGAGTCAGCATTTCGAGCCCTGCCTTCGAGACGCAGTACGCGGTGAGCCACCGGATGGTGTGCGAACCCGCGTCGGAACTGATGTTGACGATGCTGCCGCCGCCGGAAGCTTTCATCAGCTTCGCTTCCGCCCGCATGGAACGGAACGCCCCGGTGAGGTTGGTCTGGAGGACGGCTTCGAAGTCCGCCACGGTCGTGTTGAGTACGTTACCGGCGCCGCCGCGGCCCGCCGAGTTCACCGCCAGGTGAAGCGCGCCGTGGCGTTCCCGCACCTGCGCGAGGGCGGCGTCGACGTCTGCGTCGCGCGAGACGTCGCAGACGGCGTAGCTGGCCGACGGGCCGAGTTCCTGGACGGCTGCCTGGAGCTGGGATTCACGGCGGCCGGCAATCACCACCTTCCCGCCGCCATCCACGATCGCCTTTGCGCAGGCAAGCCCAATCCCGGTGCCGCCGCCGGTGACGAACCCGACTTTCCCCTCGAACCTGTCCATCCGAGCCCTCCCCACGAGGGCCGGATTCTAGTACCCGCGGCTGTCCCAGAGGAGGTCGCCCTTGCCCGCCAGCTTCGCCTGGTAGCGCGCCGCCACGAACAGCAGGTCGCTCAGGCGGTTCAGGTACGGGATCACGTGCGACCCAACCGGCTCCTCGCGCGAGAGCGCGATCGTGCAGCGCTCAGCCCGCCGGCAAACCGTCCGCGCGACGTGCAACTGGGCGGCGGCGAGGTCACCCCCGGGGAGGATGAAGCTCTTCAGCGGTTCGAGTTGCTCGTTCCACTCGTCCATCCAGGTCTCCAGGTCGGTAACGTGGCGTTCTTCGATGCCGGGCACCGCGAAGCGCTGCTTGTCTTCTTCCAGGATGCAAAGGTCGGACCCGAGGTTGAACAGCACCTGCTGGATTACGAAAAAGCGCGCGTGCAGCGATGGGTCGAGACCCGCCGCGACGGCAACGCCGATGACGGAGTTCAGTTCGTCGACGGTGCCGTACGCCTCGATGCGGAGGCTGTCCTTCTTCACCCGTTGGCCGCCGCCGAGCGCCGTCGTGCCGTCGTCGCCGGCGCGGGTATACACGCGGTTGATGCGCACCATGGCCCAATAGTACGCCGTCGACGGTACGCCGCGCCCGCGCAGCGAGCTTTCACGTGGGCGCGCCGGGCGGCACAATGCCTGCGATGAGTCCCGAACCCCAGCGCTGCATCCGTTGCCATGCCGTCTTTGCGACGCCGCCTTACCTGATGGCGGGACGCAAGTTCTGTTGCCAGAGTTGTTCGGTCGGCTCCGCCTGCGAGCACCAGGGCATCAAGCGGCCAACCACTGTCCGCCGCTTCGATTCGAACTTCGACCGCTTCCGCCAGGTCGCCCGCGAGAAGACACCGTACGAGACGGAGAAGGAACCGCACGCCTGGGTGGGCGAGCACCACCCTTAGCGCCTGCAAAACGAAAAGTTCACGCAGCGCCGCGTCATAACTTTCACCCTGCCGCCTGCGCCCTCCCTATAGTCCGCGCGAGGGGCTCGGCGCCCGCAGGACAGGCGCTCGACCCGCCGGACCGTCGGGGTAGGAGGCGCGCCCGCCAGCGCCGCGGATACCCCCGGCGCCGAGCCTCACGTTTACTAAGGTTTTTTCGAAGTAAGCGCTCCGCTACGATGCACCTGTGCCCGCCGAGCAGCGCTACGAAGTGAACAAGCCGGATGTCGTCGAAGAGAGCGTCGACGGCGAAGCCCTCATCGTTCACCTGGGTACCGGCACCTACTACAGCTCTCGAGGCGCGGGAGACTCCGTCTGGCAACTCATCGCGAGTGGTGCGAGCGTTGCCGAAACCGCCCTCGCCATGGGACACGAAAGCCCTGCCGCCGTCGAGCGGTTCGTCAGCCAACTCATCGAGGAAGAGCTGATCCGGCCCCGCTCCCGCCCGGTGGAGGCGCCCCCGATGGTCACGCCCCAGGCCGGGCCGCTCGAACTCGAGAAGTACACCGATATGCAGGAACTTCTCCTCCTCGACCCTATCCACGATGTCGAAGAGGCCGGCTGGCCGAGAGCGAAGCCCGCACTGGCCGGAGACTGATCGCGCGTGTCGCTCGCCGCGCAGTTCCCCGACGACGCCCTGGAGATCTTCAACGACGCATTCTTCCGGGCTGTGGCCCAGGCGGGCGGCGTGCAGTCGCAACAGTTCGTCCTCGGCGGACGTGTGCTTCAATTCGATTTCGCCGGCCCGGGCCTGGTTGCGCGGCTGGCCGCACCCTTTCAACACCTGCGCCTTCTCTCCGCCACCCCCGCGGACCTCGTTATCCGCGCCTGGGACAGCGAGACCACGGGCGTGGAGTTGCCAGCATCGCTCCCCTCTCCGGGGAGCATCTACGCGCAGAGCCTCCCGGCCATGAGCGACCAGGGCACGCGCCGCTGGACCTACTTCCGCCCCGACCCCGGCCTGACCGCCTACGACTCGGCCAGCCGCACCGGCACGTATTGGGTTCCAGCGGCCTCCTGTCTCACCTATGGCGACGTGGCCGGCGGCTTTCGCGCCATCATCGCCTGGGCCATGGCCGAATGCGGCCAGCAGTTCCTCCACTCCGCGGCCGTTGCCTGGGACGGGCGTTGCGCCCTTGTGGTCGGCGCGAGCGGCTCCGGGAAATCCAGCACGGCCCTTGCCTGCCTCCTGGCAGGCCTCGAATACCTGGGAGACGACCATTGCCTGCTCGAACTGGGTGAGCAACCGCGCGTTCATGCCGTCTACGCTGCGGCCAAGCTGCACGACGCGCAGCTCACCAGGTTCCCGGAGCTCAACGAGCTCGTGGTGAACCCCGGCCGGGTCGCGCCGGAAAAAGCGGTCGCCATCCTGCACCCCGCCTTCGCTGCGCAGTTGCCCGTCGAGCGCCCACTTGCGGCGGTGCTCGTCCCCCGCATCACCGGTGGCCCGAAGACCATCGTCAGGCCTATCCGCCCGGCAGCCGCGCTGGCCGCGCTCGCCCCGAGTACCCTCCTGCAAATGGCGTCCGCCGACAGGAGAGGGTTGTCTGCGATGGCGCAGCTCGTGCGCACCGTCCCGTGCTTCGCGCTCGAACTCGGCACGGGGCGGGAAGATGTCGCCGCCACTGTGCGAGAATTCCTCGCAGAGTTCCCGCCCGCCGCAAGCACATGAACCCACTCGTCTCCGTCATCATCCCCGTCCACAACGGCGGTGCGTACCTCCGGGAGGCGCTGCAATCCGTCTTCGCCCAGGACTACGTCCCGTTCGAAGTGCTCGTCGCCGATGACGCTTCCGCCGATGACTCGGCGGCCATCGCTGCTGGCTTTGGCGGTGTCCAGGTGCTCCGCCTGCCGAAGGGCGGTGTTTCCCGCGCCCGGAACCTGGCTGCCGCTGCCTCGCGCGGCGAGTTCCTCGCCTTCCTGGACGCCGACGACCTCTGGCTCCCCGGAAAGCTCACGGCCCAGGTCTCGCTCGCGTTGGAACGCGAAACCGCCGGGTTCGTCTTGTGCAACCAGGTCCACCGGTTCGACGGCCCCGTGCCGCCATGGTTCGACGGCCCCACCGACGGCGCCCCCGCCGTCGCCTACGAGCCGAGCGCATGGCTCGTGCGCCGCTCCACCTTCGAGCGCGTCGGCGGGTTCGACGAAGGGCGGTCGCTCGGCGAAGACACCGAATGGCTGGCGCGCGCCTGGGACCTGAGCGTGACCCACGCCATCCACCCCGAGCCGCTCGTCGTCCGGCGCATCCACGGCGGGAATGTATCCGGGCATGTGCCCAGGCGGAGGGTGATGCTCGACATCCTGCGGGAGTCGGTTGGCCGGAAGCGGGCGAGGCAGGTGGCACCCGATGGCTGATATTGCGGTCGTCATCCCGGCGTACAACGCCGCCCGCTACATCGCCGAAGCAATCGAGTCGGTCCTGGCGCAGACCCTCCCGCCGGCGGAGATCATCGTGGTCGACGACGGCTCGACGGACGCGACGGCCGAAGTGGCGGGCGGCTTTCCAGGGGTCATGGTCCTTCGCCAGGCCCACCGTGGGGTGTCTGCGGCCCGGAACGCAGCGGTCGAGGCGTCGAGAGCGCCGTTCATCGCGTTTCTTGATGCAGACGACATCTGGCTGCCCCGGAAGCTCGAAGTCCAGTGGGAATTTGGCGGTCACCATCCGGCCCCCGGAGTTGTCATGGCACGCCAGGTGTACCACTTCGAGGGGCCAATCCCTGCGTGGTTTCGAGGTCCGACGGACGGCGGTTGGGAGCCCGGACTTGTGCCGAGCAACTGGTACCTCCCCCGTGAGACGTGGCGGATCGTCGGACCGTTCGACGAGCGTCTCACGCACTCGGAGGACACCGATTGGCTTGCGCGGGCGTCGAATCTGGGGGTTTCGACTGTGACCGTGCCGGAGATCCTGGTCGTGCGGCGCATCCATGGTGGCAACGCGAGTGCCCAGGCTGCCGCCGTGCGCGCCGGCATTCTGCGGACGCTCCGCTCCTCCGTGCAGCGCAAACGGGAGCTGGCGAACGATGAGTGACGTCTCCGTGATCATCCCCGCCTTCAACGCCGCGCCCTTCGTCGCTTTGGCGGTTGCGTCGGCTTTCGCCCAGGGTCCCCGCGTGCGCGAAGTGCTCGTCGTCGATGACGGCTCCACCGACGGGACCGCCGACGCCGCCTCGGCCGCGGGCGCGCGCGTCGTCCAGCGCGCGAACGGCGGCAGCGGCGCCGCGCGGAACACCGGCGTGGCCGGGACGGGCGGGCCGTACATCGCGTTCCTCGATGCCGACGATGAATGGCCAGGGGGCCGCCTCGCCCTCCTGCTCGGCGTGCTCGAGTCGGACACGGCCCTCGACGCCGTCTTCGGTGAGGTCGTCGAATTCGGCGAAGGCCGCACAGAGTCCCAGCCGGGCGCCGCCCGCCTCCCGGGCAGCATGCTCATCCGACGCGCAGCTTTCGAGCGCGTTGGCCCGTTCCGGGAGGATGTCCGCGTCGGAGAATTCATCGACTGGTGGGCGCGCGCCGAAGAAGCCGGGCTGCGAGCCCGGAACACCCCCGGCGTCGTCCTGCGAAGACGGATCCACGCCACGAACACCGGGATTGTCCACGCGGATTCCCGCGCCGACTATGCGCGCGTGCTCAGGGAGACCTTACGCCGGCGGCGAGGTGCCAGCTGACCGCCAAAGTCGACATCCGCACTCCCCTCCCGCGCCAGCAGGCCGCGCTCGAGGCGGCCCTCTTGCGCGGGCAGGCCGCGCTCGATGCGTGGGAGCGCCTCCGGCGAACGACAAACGTCCTCGATGAGACCGATGCCGCCGTGTTTCGCGTGCTCCCGCTGGTCTACCGGAACCTGCGCGCCGAGGGCCTCGCCGAGGGTGACCTTGGGCCCCTCAAGGGTGTCTACCGGCAGTCCTGGTACCGCACCCGGCTGGCGCTCGCTTCGGTGTACGGAGTCCTCGATGTGCTCGAGTCGGCGGGGGTTGAACCGATAGCGCTTAAGGGGCTGGGCCTGATGGCCACGATCTACGCCGAGCCCGCCCTTCGGCCCATGCACGATGTCGATCTCCTGTTTCGCCCCGGGCACTACGAGGCCGCCGTCGATGCGATGCTCGCCGCCCGCTGGAGGCCGTTGCGGGGCGGCCGCGAGGACTTCTTTCGCCGGATCAAGGTGTTCCATGCCCTCCCGCTTGTCAGCGGTCAGGGAGAGGGCAGCCAGCGGCTGGAAGTCGACATGCACCGGTACATGCTGGAGGAGAATTGCTTCCCGGGAGCTGATGCTCCCGTCTTCGCTCGCCTTGTGCGCGGGTCGGTCGGGGAATACCCGATCACGACGCTTTCACCCGAGGACCACGTCGTGAACGCGTGTGTCCACGGCGTCCGCTGGGACCCCACGCCGGCGCTCCGCTGGGCACCCGACGCAGTCACCACCATCCGGGCCGCCGGCGAGACGTTCGATTGGGAGTACGTGGTGGAGGAGGGCAGGCGCCGCCAAACGGGCCTCGCGCTTGCGGCGGCGCTCCGCTACGCCGGCCGCTTCGAGCCATCGATCCCCCGGGACGCGGTCTCGCGCCTCGCTGCCGGCGCGGGGCGGCTGGAACGGTGGGACTTCCGCGCGCAACAGGCCCGCGAGGGAGTGGCCCCGCAGGTTGCCCGCTACCTTACGCGTTACGCCCGCCTCTCTTCGCATCGAAGCCCCTGGCGCAAAGTTGCCGACTTCCCCACGTACCTCGAATGCATGTGGGAGCTGGACCGCCCGCGCCAGGTCCCCGTCGACGGAGCGCGAAGGATCATCGCGCGCGCCCGCGGGCGCATCCCCGCGCGCTACCTGGGCAGGCGCAACGACGGCAACAGGGACTCATGAAGGCCGGCCCGGAAACGCTCTCCCATCGCCTCCCACGTGAATCGCTCTGCCGTTGCGCGCGCCGCCAATCCCATGCGACTGCGCAGGTCACCGTCGCCCGAAAGGCGCACGAGGTGGTGGGCTATCGCCTCCGCGTCCAGCACCGGGACGATGAACCCGTTCTCTCCGTCGCGGATGACGTCGTCGTAGCCGGAGCGATCGGTGGTAATCACGGGAAGCCCGGCGGCCATCCCCTCGAGGACGGCCCGTGGCATCGAATCGCCCAGGGTGGGAAGCACGAACACGTCAGCGCCCTGCAGTGCCCGCACGATGGCCGCGCGCGCCAGCGCGCCGGGCAGCCGCAGGTGCGGCACCGAGCGGGTGAGCACCGGCGACAGCTCTGATTCCCAGCCCGGGACCGTCCAGGATTCGACTGCCGCCCCGGCCAGCGCCGCCGCCTCGTCCGCGACGAGCAGGCCCTTCCCGTGCACGATGCGCGACAACTGGATGACGCGGAGGGGGCGCGCTCCGAACTCCCGCTGCGGCCCGGGCACGAACACGTTCGTGTCCACACCCTGGCCAATCGAGACGATTGGCGTCCCTGGCTTCGCCGCGCGCCGCGCGAATTCCGCCATCCGGGTCGATTCTGTGATGGCCGCTGCCGCGCGAGACAGAGCTCGCTCCAGGCGCGAAACCCGTCCCGCCGGGAACTCCGCCTCGAGCTCGGATCTCAGGGGGCCGGGCGGCATCCGGCCGGCAGCCGCAGCGAGTGACTTCGCCAGGTCCCACTCGTCGCCGAGGACGAACAACCATGCGGCCGCCCCCGGTGGCGCTGCCTTTGCGATCGCGGCGTCGTAGCGCTGCTGCAGGAACAGCATGGCTTCGGGCCGGTCGTGCTGCATCGCCTGGACTGTCGCCCGCGCCATGGCCCGGTAGCGCTGTACAACCAGCCGTTGCGGGCCGAAGCTCGCCCTCATGGAGCGGGGAAGGCGGAAGACTGTGGCTACAGCGAGCTCTTCCAGTGCCGCGGCAGACCGTCCGCGAGGTTTGTGCCGCCACTGCGCGAGACGCTTCCGCAACCAGTTGGACGGCGCCAGCACCCGCCCGAGCGAATCATCAAGCCGGGTGGCGTCGAGCGGGACAAGGAAGTCGCCCAGCAGTCCCTCGTCCGCGAGCACGCGCACCACTTGCTGGAGCCCCGGGTGGTCCGTGGACATTGCCACCGATATGCGCTGCGCCGGCCCGGACATACGCGCCCCGTCGTAGTGGTACCGGGGGAGGGATTCGAACCCACACGCCTCGCGGCCGCCGGGTTTAAGCCAGCTGCGTCTGCCATTCCGCCACCCCGGCCGGTGTTACAGCGTACTCCATCGATGCCGGGCGCTACGGACGGCATCGCGAACAGAGGCCGTACAACTCCAGGCTGTGGCCCTGTAACGCAAATCCGTGGCTCTTCGCCTGCTCCTGGATGCGCGTGTCGATTTCCGGGTCGCTGAACTCCGTCACCGACTCGCAGTTGCGGCACACCAGGTGGTGGTGGTGCCCACCCTCGGAGAGCCGGTAGCGGACCCCGCCGTCTTCGAGCGGCACCCGGCAAACCAGGTCCAGTTCCTGCAGCAGCTTGACCGTCCGGAACACCGTCGCGCGCCCCACCGATGGCACCTCGTCCAGCAGTTCTTCGACGGTGAATGGCCCGGCGGCGCACTCGATCGCGGTCAGAACAGCCCGCCGCGGAGCGGTAGAGCGAAATCCGATGTCTTCCAGGCGCCGCGACGCCGATTCGGCGAAGGTCACCGTTTCATCCTAGCAAAGGCTCGTGGCTGGCGGCCGTTCCTGCGGCCCGCCATACCCTTCCCTCTCGAATCGCACGCCGGGACTCTTCCAGCATGTCCAGGTGGCCCTGCACCGTCGAAATGATCTGCCAGAACCTCCGGCGGAGCGCGCGCGGGTACAACCGCTCCGCCAACGCATACACGGTGGCCGGCCCCTGGGCCCGCAGCGCTTCGTCCACTCGCTCGGTCCGCTCCTTCGCCTGGGCGAGGTTCGCCTTTAGCACTTCGGCGACACCCCCGAACGGCTCCCCGTGGCCGGGGTAGCAGCGCGCGAACGGTCCGCCGGCCGCGGCCAACAGTTCGAGCGAGTCGAGGAACCGCGGCAGGCTCGGAAACCGCGCCCCGTTGTGGAACTGGATCGCCGGAGTCGGTGTGATCTCCGGAAGCAGCTGGTCGCCGGAAAAGAGCAGCCGGCCCTCGCGCCCTTCACCGAGGACCACGACGTTTCCGGGTGTGTGCCCCGGCGCGGGTAGGACCCGGAGTCCGCACGGCAGTTGCATCTCGCCGGCCACGAGCGCCGACGGTTCGAATGGCGCGTAACGAAGCTGCGTAGGCCAGCGGCCGTCGCGCGAGGGCGCCCAGCCTTCAGCATGCCGCAACCTGTCGTGCCATTCGCGGCGCAGTTGCAGCCCGTGGATGGCTTCCCGGGCGACGTCGTCGGGCGCGCCACACTGCTCCACATAAGCCGCCATTGCCTCGAACTCGAAGTCCTCCCCGCGGGCGTAAGCCTCGTCGTCCCGGCCGAGCAGCACCGGCACGCCCATCCCCCTCCACCAGGCGCCCAGCCCTGCGTGGTCCAGGTGGCCGTGCGTGCAGACCACCGCCGCGGGCTTGCGGCCCCGCAACGCGGCGAGGATGGTTTCCCGCGCGCCCCGGTAGTCCGGACCTGCGTCGATCACGACAAGTTCGGCCCCGTCTTCCACGAGATAGACGTTGTTGTAGGCGAGCGCGACGCGTTCGACGGTGACCATTGCGCGAGTGTACGGAGCCAGCCCGGTTCACCGAAGTTCGCGTGCCGGGCCGGGCTACCGCTACCATCCGCACGTGACTACAGCCGAACGCCTCTCCCTCGAAGATGTCGCCCTGATCCGCACGACCGCCGAGCGCCTCCAGGCGAGCGTCGAGCAGGTCATCGTCGGCAAGCCTGAAGTCGTCCGGCTCGCGCTCGTTGCGCTCCTCTGCGAGGGTCACATCCTCCTCGAAGACGTGCCCGGCCTGGGCAAGACCACGCTCGCGAAGTCGATCGCGCGCTCCCTCGGCTGCAGTTTCCGCCGCATCCAATTCACGCCGGACCTCATGCCCTCCGATATCACGGGGATTACCTACTACAACCAGAAGGTGGGCGAGTTCGTCTTTCGCGAAGGGCCGCTCATCGCCCAGGTCGTCCTCGCCGACGAGGTGAACCGCGCTACGCCGCGCACCCAGGCTGCCCTCCTCGAAGCGATGGAGGAGCGCCAGCTCACCGTCGAAGGCCAGACCACCATCCTCCCGCGGCCCTTCCTCGTAATGGCGACCCAGAACCCGGTGGAGCTGGAAGGCACGTTCCCGCTGCCGGAAGCGCAGCTCGACCGGTTCCTGGTCCGGCTCAAACTCGGCTACCCCGGCGAGGACGACGAGGACGAAATCCTCCGCCGGTTCGAGACGCAAAGCCCCCTGGAAGGCCTCGAACCAGTCATCACCGCCGAAGAGCTGGTCCGCCTGGCCGAGGCCCTCCGCCACCTCCACGTCGACCCGGCAGTCCGGCGCTACGCCGTGCGCATCGTCCAGGCCACGCGCGAAGACCCGGCGCTCGAACTGGGCGCCAGCCCGCGAGGGAGCCTGGCCCTCTTCCGTACGGCCCGCGCCCTCGCCGCAATCTCCGGCCGCGACTTCGTCCTCCCGGACGACGTGAAGACGATGGCCCCGTATGTGCTCCCCCACCGCCTCATCCTCTCCACGCAGGCGCGGCTGCGCGGCCGCAACGCGGATGACGTGCTTTCGGAAGTGCTGCAGCGGGTCCCGGTCCCGATAGAGGGCTGACGATGCCATTCCGCGACGCCTGGCTCGCCGTCGGCGCCCTCCTGGTCTTCATCGGTTTCGGCGCCGAAGAGCCGGCAGTCGGCCTGACGGGGGCGATGGTCGTGGCTCTCGGCGCGGTCGCGCGCTACTGGAGCAAACACCTTTTCGACCGTGTGACGCTCACGCGGAAGCTGTCCGAACGCCGCACGTTCATCGGCGAAGAGATCGGCGTCGATGTCGAACTGGCGAACCGCAAGCCCCTGCCGTTGCCCTGGTACGAGTGGCGCCTTGCCCTCGGCGAACCGCTGCCCGTCGAGGGCGAGAATCTCGGCGCGGCTGCCGTCCCGGGCCTCAAGTGGCTTCATCGGCGCGGTTCCCTGGGCTGGTACCAGCAGCACCGCTGGCACTTCACCCTGCGTCCCACCGAGCGTGGGTACCACCAGTTCGGGCCGGCCACGATCAAATCGGCCGACATGCTCGGCGCCTTCCCCAGGACGATGGACGATGGCCTGCGCGAGAACGTCGTCGTGTTTCCGCGCGTCTTCCCGATGGAAGATCTCGGCCTGCCCTCGGACCGGCCGTTCGGCGAGCGCAAGGGCGGCAACCGCGTGTTCGAGGACCCGCTGCGGTTCGCCGGCCTCCGCGAGTACCGTCCCGGCGACCCGCTCCGACGCATCGATTGGAAGGCAACGGCGCGCTCCGGCGAGCTTCGCTCTCGCGTCTACGAACCGTCCGCAACCCAGCAGATTTACCTGCTGGTGAACATCGACACCATGGAGCACTCCTGGGAGGGATACCTCAAGGACGAGCTAGAGCGCATTGTCTCGGTCACAGCCTCGATTGCCGCCTGGGCGGCGGGGGCACGTTACGCGGTCGGGCTCCTGGCGAACGGTGCCTTCCCGGACGCCGACCGGCCCATCCGGCTCCCGCCCTCGCGCTCGCGCGAGCAGATCACGCGCATCCTCGAGGCGCTCGCCGTCATCCAGCCGTTGACCATGGGCGACCTCGCCGGGGCAATCCAGCGCGAAAGCGGCCGCCTCCCCGTCGGCTCCACGCTGGTTGTGGTTGCATCGCTCATGCCACCGGCGCTCGCGGGCGTACTGACGCGCCTGAGCGACGAGGGCCACCACCTCTTTGTCGTCGCGACCTCTCCCCGCGTGCGCGAGGCCATGCCCGAGGGCATCCCAATGCGGGAAGTCGGGGGTGTGTTCGAGCGAGAGGGGGTGTTCGCGTGATCGCGGCCATCGCCATCCTCGCCTCGCTGCTGGCCGATGCGTTCATGTTCGCGACGCTGGCCGAACTCCTGGCGGCGGGCTACAGGACCGACCAGCACGCCATGTGGGCGGTGGCCTTCTGCGGGGTCGCCCTCGCCGGGTACGCCATCCCCCGCATTGTCGAAGGCTTCGAAATCGGCGAACGCGCGGCCACCGCGCTCACCGGCGGCATTGCCCTGCTGGCGATCTACGCATTGGTGCGCCTCTACACGGCCGGAGACCTCGCCCTCTGGGAGCTCGGCTGGGTGCGGAGCTTCCTCGGCGACGCGGAGGAGACCACCGAGTCCGGTGGCCACGCCCTCATGGCTACGCTTCTCCTGCTCGGCACATGGGCCAGGAGCACGCTCCGCGCCGGCGACGAGATCGAGATGGAGAGCATCCCTCGCTCGTTCGCCCTCCCGTTCGCATTCGTGACCGTGTTCATCGTCCTGGGTGCCCTCACGGATCGGTCAGGCGAGGTGGGGCGCGCCGGCGCAGCGTTCTACGCCATGGCGATCGTCTCCCTCGCCTGCTCCCAGCTGGCCCTCAGCGGCGCCACCTACGGCGAGGTCCGCGCCGGCGGCACCGCAGGGATTCTCCTCGCGGCCACCGCCGGGGTGGCAGCGGTCGGGCTCCTGCTCATCGGCCTGTTCGCCGCCGTCCTCGGGCCGGTGATCGGCCCGGTCATTTCCAGCGCCGTCGAGTGGACCCTGACGATCATTCTTACGCCGTTCGCGTGGGTCCTGACGAAGTTCTTCGAGGCCATGTTCGCGGGTACGAATCCCTTCGAGAACCTCGCCCAGGCTGCCCGCACGACCAGCCAAGAGGCAGGCGACCCGGAGAACTCCGAACGTTCGGCCGCGGGGCGGGCCGGGCTGTTCTTCATGCGGACGCTGGCGTTGCTGGTGTTCTTCGCCCTGGCCGCGCTCGCCGTCACCGTATTCGTGCGGTTGCGGAACCGCCGCTCGGCCGCTGCCATCGAGGAGCGCCAGGCCGGGGTCGCGGGCAGTTTTCGCGACGATGTCGGCTCGTTGTTCCGGTCGCTCTTCCGGCGTCCCCCCGCGCGCCCGCCCGGCCACGCCACCACCGAAGCCACCCGCCTCTACCTGGAAGTGCTTGCGAAAGCCGAATCCGCCGGCCACGCCCGCCCCGCCGGCGAGACCGCGCGGGAGTTCGCCCCGGAGCTGAAGGAAACCTTCGCCACGCCGGTTACCGACGACATTACCCGGGCCTTTGAAGCGGCCCGCTACGGCGGCCGCGAACCGGATGCGCGTGCGCTCGCCGAACTCAGGGAGCGCTGGCAACGGGTGCGCTGACATGATCGCCGACGTAGAGGTGCGCGACGCCGGTGCAAGGGGGCTGGGGGTGTTCGCCCTCCGGCCGTTCGCTGTTGGCGAGTTCATTTTCCGGCGCAGGCACGGCCGCGTGCTGAGCTACGCGGACCTACCTCTGCTTTCCGAGGAAGACGCCCGTCACCTCTGCGAACTCGACTTCGAGCGGTGTGCTGTGCTCCTCCGACCCGGTTGTTACCTGAACCACTCTTGCGAGCCAAACGCTATGAGGAGCGGCGTGAAGGTGTTCGCCTGGCGTCCCATCCAGGCGGCCGAAGAGATCACCATCGACTACCGCCTCAACGCCTGGGACGAGATGTCGCGCTGGCGCTGCCTGTGCCGCTCCGGGTCGTGCCCCGGCGAAGTCATCGGAAGCTTCTTCGCGCTGCCCCCGGACGTCCAGCGGCTGTATCTGCCCTGGGCTCCGCCGTTCATCCGGCGGGAGTACCGGCGCCGGCACCCGCGCTGACATGACTTTGCGATAGGCGTGGGCCGCAGGTTAGTGCGTCGGCAACCGCTCCCGAGCGATACTCCATCCACAACGGCCCACGGTAACGCAGGCCAGTTGTCCGCAAAGGGAGTTCCTTCCCCAAGCAAGCAGAACAACCCCGCTGAGGCGGGGTTTTCTGCGTCTCGGGTCAGCCCCGTTCGAGGCGGCACCAGCCCTGGCCGAATTCTCGTACGACCGGGACCGCGCCCACTGCATCCATCCGCGCGCTGAACTCCACATCCTCACCGAGTCCCAGTGCCTGGATCACGGCTGCGTGTTCCGACCGGGTGATCAACCGTTCGGGGGACGAAAGCTCCAGGGCCAGCCGGGCCGCGTCGCCGGTGGCCGCTCCCGGGTGGCGCGCATGGACCCGTTTTGCCAGGGCGCTCGCGGTCGCAAAGTCTTCGAGCGAAAACCGGGAGGCGCCGCCGTTACCCGCGCAGACGATCGTGACGCTCTCCCGCCCCGCGGCAAATGCCGCCACGGCCGACAGGTTCACGATGGACCCCGCCGCCACTGCTCCCAGGCCCGCCACCGCGCAGAGCGCGCGCGTGCCGTTCGAAGTCACCTGGACGGCAGAGCGTCCGCGCAGGTCCAGCGTGGCCGCCTCCACTGGCGAGTTGCCATAATCGAAACCTTCCGGCCGCAAACCGCCTCGCTCACCGAACAGGAGCGCATCGCTGCCCTCTCGCGCGGCGACCGCCGCTTCGAGCTCCTCTACAACCAGCAGGCTCTCGAGCCCGGCCTCGAAGAGGACCGCCATCGTCGTGGTCGCGCGCAACGCGTCGATCACCACGTAACAGTCCGCCGCGGGAAGGATCGCCGCCTCCGCCGGGGTCATCGCAATATCGATGCGCTTCACACCCGGTATGGTGCGAGGGGTGGCCGTTTGGCGCATGCGCCGTGCTATTCTGAAGTCCGATGGATAGCCGCCCGGTCGGGATGTTCGACTCCGGTGTTGGCGGTTTGAGCGTCCTCAGAGCGTTCCAGCGACTCGCCCCGGGCGAGTCAGTCGTCTACCTCGCCGATACCGCCTGGTTCCCCTACGGGCCGCGCCCGGCCGCCGAAGTGCGGAAGCGCGCCTTCGCCATCACCCAACGCCTGCTCCAGTCTGGCGCCAAGCTCATCGTTGTCGCCTGCAACACTGCCTCCGCCGCGGCCATCACGGACCTCCGCGAGGCGTTCGACATCCCCTTCGTCGGTATGGTCCCTGGTGTGAAGCCTGCCGCGCTCGGTTCGCGCAGCCGCCGCGTCGTCATCCTCGCTACCGAGGGAACCCTCGATGGGGACCTCTACGCTCGTGTGGTCGAGGACTTCGGCCGCGGCGCCACGATCGCCGCGGTCGCAGGCACGGGGCTCGCCCAACTCGTGGAGGACGGCCTTGCCGGCACAGCCGCTGCCGAGGCCGCCCTCCGCCGCGCGCTTGGCGCCGAGATTGCCGCCGGCGCCGATACCGTCGTCCTGGGGTGCACCCACTACTGCTTCCTCGCACCCGATATCGCGCGGCTCTTCCCTGGCATCTCCATCGTCGACACGAGCGAGGCGGTCGCCCGGAGGGCCGTCCAAGTGCTCGATGAGCGCGACGCGGCGGCGCCCGGGGGGGCCAACGGGAGCCTGAACCTGATCGTCACGGGCGACGGTGCAGCATTCACCGAAGCGATGGGCCGGCTCGGCTTCTCGCGCCAGCTCGAACCAGGGGCAACTCGATGACTTTCTTCGAACAACTCGAGCAACGCAGCCGCGAGGCCGACTCCCTCGTCTGCGTCGGCCTGGACCCCGACTTCAAGCGCCACCGGGTCGAGGAAGTCGCTTCGTTCAACCACGCCATCATCGAGTCCACAGCGGAATTCGCGGCCTGCTACAAGCCCAATATCGCCTTCTACGAACAGTGGGGCATCCCGGGCCTGCGAGCGTTGGAGGACACGCTCAAAGCGATTCCCTCGGCCATCCCGGTCATCTGCGATGCCAAGCGCGGCGACATGGGAAACACCGCCGAAGCCTATGCCCGCGCCCTCTTCGAAACATGGGGATTCGCCGCCGCGACCGTGAACGGCTACCAGGGCAGCGACGCCGTCGCGCCATTCCTCGCCTACCGCGACAGGGGCGTGTTCGTACTCTGCCGGACCTCGAACCCCGGCTCTCGCGAGTTCCAGGAGCAACGGCTCGAAAACGGCCGCTTGCTGTACCAGCACGTCGCGCTCACCGCGACGTCGTGGGGCCCGAACGTTGGGCTCGTCGTCGGCGCGACGGCGCCGGAGGAACTGCGGGACGTGCGGGCACTCGTCCCGGAGACCCCGCTGCTGGTCCCGGGAGTGGGGGCGCAGGGGGGCCTGCCGGAGGACGTTATCCGCAGTGCAGGCTACCGCCACGGGAAGATCGTCGTGAACGCCAGCCGCTCCATCCTCTACGCAGGCGAAGGTCCGGGGTTCGCGCGCGCCGCCGGCGAAGCGGCGAAGAAGCTTCGGGACGACCTTCGCGCCGCCGCCGCGCTGGTCGCGTGAATCCCGAGATCGCGGAGGGAGACGTTTACCGGATGCGCCGTCAGCACCCGTGCGGCGGGTGGGAGTGGAAAGTCTTCCGGACCGGCGCCGACATCGGTATCGAATGCCTGACCTGCGGTCGCCGCGTTCTGCTCGAGCGCCGCAAGTTCGAATCGCGCGCCAAAGGTCGCGTCCAGCGTGAGGGCTGAGCCCGCCCCCGCCGTCCCACTCCTCCAGCAGCGCCCATTCCGCATGCTCAGCTACACCCGTTTCTTTTCGCGGGTGGCGCAAAACTCCATCAACTTCGCCCTCCTTCTCCTCATTGTGGAAGAGACCGGGAAGGCGTTTCTCAGCTCTCTCCTCGTCCTCGCCCTCGTTGTCCCCTCGACGGTGGCGGGCATCGTGGCGGGGACTGCCGCGGATGTCCTCCCGAAGCGGATCCTGGTGCTGCTTGGCGACCTTGCGCGGGCGGCGGTCTGCCTCTACTTCGTGCGCGATTCCGGGGGAGTGGCCTCGTACTACGTCGTTGCCGTCTGCGTCGCCACCGCCACGCAGTTCGCCTCGAGCGCCGAAGGGGCCATCCTGCCGGCCATCGTCAAGCGGGAAGAATTGGCCCGCGCGAACGCCATCGGCCAGGCCGTTGGGGGGGCGGCGCAGCTGGTCGGGCTCGCGCTGCTCACACCCCTTGTCCTGCGGGTGGTGGATAGCCCGCGGACGCTCTTCGCGATTTGCGCGCTCCTGTTCGTGGTGGCGGGATTCCAGGCGCTCTGGATCGGCCGCACCACATCCCCGTCGCGCCGCGAGGTCGGTGGCGAAATGGCGGGACGCTGGTGGCTCACCGGCTGGCGGGCAATGCGCCAGGACCGCGTCGTGATGCACGCCGCGCTCGAACTCACGCTGTTGTCCGCGGCGCTCATCATCCTGAGCGGGCTCATCCCGACGTACATCGAAGACGTCCTCGGCCTCCCTGTCGATATCGGGGCAGTTATCCTCACGCCGGCAGCCGTCGGCGTCGTCCTCGGCCTGCGCGTTGCGAGCTTCCTCTCCCACCGGGTGCCGCATGCCCTCCTGAGTACCACCGGGTTCCTCTCGTTCGTCGTGCTGCTCGCGCTGCTGGCGTTCGTGAACCAGGAGGCGGACTTCGTGAGCGGCTACGGCGCCTTCAGCTGGCTCGACAGCATCAAGATCGGCTCGTTCGATAGCGGTAGCGTCGTCGCGATGGCGCTCATGTTCCCCCTCGGCTTCTCGTACTCCCTGGTCAACGTCGCAGCCCAGACAGTGATCGATGACCGCGTCCCCCTCCACCTGCGCGGCAGGGTGGGCGCTACCCAGGCAGCCATGTCGGCCGTGGCCTCTTCGATCCCGGTGCTGGTGGCGGGCGCCCTCAGCGACGTGATCGGCGTTTCCCCGGTGATGGCCCTCGTCGCTGGAGTCACGGGGGCCGTCGCAGTCTTGAACTTGCGCGAGCCGCGCACGGCCGGCGAGCCCGCGCACGGACTGGTCCGGTGAAGTTCATTGACTGCCCGATCCGGCCGAACCTATCATCGAGACAGGGCACCCCGGAGGACGCGCGTGAAAGAGCTGAGCATCGAGAGCATCCGGCTCAGCCTGATGAACTACCAGCGAGTGGTGATCCTTCGCGAGAAGGACTCGGACCGCTATCTGCCCATCTGGATCGGGCCGGCCGAGGCTGACGCGATTGCCGTCCGCCTGCAGGACGTCGCCGTCCAGCGGCCGCTGACCCACGACCTGCTCCGCAACCTCATCGAACAGCTGGGCGGCCGCGTCGCGTACATCGTCGTGAACGACCTCTCGAACGACACCTTCTACGCCCGCATCGTGCTCGACGTGAACGGCGAAACCATGGAGGTCGACTCCCGCCCTTCCGACGCCATCGCGCTCGCCGTCCGGACCGAAGCCCCCATCTATGTGGAAGACACCGTGCTGGACCGGGCCGGTGTGGTCCTGGAGGAAGACGGCCAGGCGGCCGAGGGTGGTTCCAGTCCCGTCGAGCGCACCCGGCCGGTGGACCCGGCGGAGCTGGAACGGCTCGGCGCGTTCAAGGATTTCATCGAAGGCCTCGACCTGGACGACTTCGATCAGCGGAAGGCATAGCGGCGATAGCGCAGGCGCGTAAAAATGGGGCCAGTGAGAGCCCGAATCCGCTTGCGCATTCCATCACAATCGCCCTATGATGCGCGGGGTCTGGAGTCCGGGCGCCGGGGAGGCGTGGTGTGGGCAGCTGGGTAGGACCGACTGCCGCACTGCTTGGAGCCGGGTGGTTCTTCGCCACTGCGCTCATCCTCGGAGTTCTTATCGGCCAGTGGGCCGATGAGAAGACCGGCCTTGAGCCCACATTCACGCTAGTTGGGATTCTCCTTGGGCTTGCCGTCGCGGCGGTTGGTGGCTACCGAATGCTGCAACCGTTTATCCGCAAAGTGAGTTCCACGGACCCCGAGCAGGGCTGATTTTGAAAGCTGTCTCTTTCGTTGGTGGCGCTATCGCGGTCGCGGCCGTCCTTGCCGTCGGCCTCTTCGTTGCCAAGGGCCCCCAGCCCGAAATCATCGTCCCGGCCGAAAAGCTCTGGACCGTCGGCCCGCTCAACATTACCAACACCCTGCTCACTTCCTGGGTGGTGATGGCCGTCATCATCATCCTCGCCGTCGTTTGTACCCGCGGCATGAAGCTCATGCCCGGCGGCGCCCAGAACTTCTTCGAAGCCGTCATCCAGTTCCTCCTGGACCAGGTGACCGAGATCGCGGGCGAGAAAAACGGCCGCAAGTTCTTCTGGGTCGTCGCCACCATCTTCATCTACATCATCGTCAGCAACTGGTTCGGACTCCTGCCGTTCTTCAACGCCATCGGCAAGACCGAGGATGTGAACGCCCACATCACCCACGTCATCGCCGAGCAGGCCGCGAAGGACGAGCCGTTCGTCGAAGGCGAGCGCCAGGGCTTCTGGCTGATGGAGAACACCGGTGGCTGGACGATCGCGAAGGCCAACGCGAAGGCCGGTCACTTCGAAATCGAAGCCGGCGATACCCCCGGCCAGGCCACCGACCGCTACATCGTCGTCCTTGCTGAAGAGTTCACCGACTTCGAGGCCGAGGGCGAAGGGCCCTACGACGCCGAGACCGTCCAGCACGCCGTGGAGGCGCTAGAAGCCGACCCGGATGCGCCGAAGATCCACTTCGCCGCTGCCGAAGGGGACGACCACGGCGAGGCCGCCGAAGGCGAGCACCATGGCATCCCGAGCGAGGCGCTCCATGCCACCGTGGAAAACATCGAGTTCCCGGGCAAGACGCTCGGCCTGGTCATCCCGTTCTTCCGGGGCACCTTCTCCGACGTCAACAACACGCTCGCGATGGGCATCATCGCCTTCCTGTTCATCGAATTCTGGGGCCTCCAGGCGCTCGGCATCGGCTACCTCTCCAAGTTCTTCAACCTGAAGGGGATCATGTCGTTCGTCGGCATCCTGGAACTGCTCTCGGAGTTCATCCGCGTCATCAGCTTCACGTTCCGTCTCTTCGGCAACATCTTCGCCGGCGAGGTCCTGATCCTGATGCTGACGTTCCTCATGCCGTTCCTGCTCGTCGACGTCATCTACGGGCTGGAACTGTTCGTCGGGTTCATCCAGGCCGCGGTGTTCGCGTTGCTCACGCTCGTGTTCGCCTCGATGGCCGTGGAAAGCCACGATGAGGAACACCACGAAGGGCACCACGGCGAAGACGGCGCCGCCGATGCCCACCATCACGAAGGAACTGCACAGGCCCACTGAGGCCTGTTCACAGTCACAACCGGGCGCCGCAGGACAGGGCGTCCACAGAGGAGTACAGCGCACACATGGACATCCTTCTCGTTTTTCTGCCGTTCCTCCAGGAGGCCGGGGCTCTGAACAACCCCGACGTCGGCAAGGCCCTCGGGGCCGGTCTCGCGATGGGCATCGGCGGCATCGGGCCGGCCCTCGCCATCGGCATGCTGGTGGGCAAGGCGATGGAAGCCCTCGGGCGCAACCCGGAAGCTCGCGCCGCCATCCAGACGAACATGATCCTCGGCGTTGCCTTCGCGGAAGCCATCGGCATCTACGCGCTGCTCTCCGCCCTCATCATCGCCTTCGTCATTTAGCGCGCCCGGCGCCCGCCGGCAGGGGTTCCGCATGGACAAAGCAGTCGAAGCACTGGGCCTTAACCTCCCGCAGCTGATTGCGCAGATCGTCAACTTCTTCGTCCTCCTCTTCATCCTCCGGCTCGTTGCCTACAAGCCGATCCTGAAGATGCTGGACGAACGCAAGCAGCGCATCGCCGAGGGCCTCAACGCCGCAGAGATTGCGCGCGCCGAGGCAGCGGCGGCCCAGGCCAACATCCAGGCTCAGCTCGACGCCGCCCGCAGGGAGGGCCAGGAAATCGTCGCCGGTGCGCAAACCATCGCGACGCGCATCCAGGCCGACGCCCGCGAGCAGTCCCAGAGGGACCGCGAGGCCGCCCTCGAACGGGCCCGGGTGGAGATTCAGCAGGAACGGGACCGGGCGATAGCCACCCTTCGCAGCGAGTTCGCCGATATTGCGGTGAGCGCTGCCGAGAAGGTCATCCACCAGTCGCTCGACCGGCAGGCGCATCAGCGCATCATCGACGAGACGCTCGCCGAGTCGAGCTTCAGCGGGAACTGACAGATGGCAGACGTCCAGGCCGCCCGCCGGTATGCCCAGGCCGCGTTCGCGATCGCCAAAGACGCGAACGCCATCGCCCAGTGGCGTGCCGAGCTCGACGACGTGGCGACAGTGCTCGCGGAATCGCAACTCGCGCCGCTCCTGGCCGATGCCCGAATCCCCGCCGAGCGCCGGATGGAGATGGCTGCCCGCGTGCTGGCCGTTTCCCCGCTGGTCTTGAACCTGGCGAAGCTTCTCATCCGCAAGGGCCGCTCCCAGGACGCGCGGGCCGTGGCCAGCGCCTTCAACCGGCTCGCCGATGAGCAAGAAGGCATTGCCCACGCCCAGATCACGACGGCCGTGGAGCTCTCGCCCGAGCAGCTCAACGCGATCGCCGCGAAGCTGACGGCCGCGATGGGCAAGAACGTCCGCGCCACGAGCGTGGTCGACCCTGCGATTATCGGTGGCCTCGTAGTCAAAGTTGGCGACCGGCTCGTCGATGGCAGCATCAGGACCCGGCTGAAGCGGCTTCGCCGCGAGCTGGAGGGCGCCCGCTGAAGGGCAAACTCGTGAGTTGGAAGAAGAGGTAGGCCGCTATGGCAGTACGTGCGGAAGAGATCGCGTCCATCCTGCGGGAGCAGATTGAAAGCTTCGGCGCCGGTGTCGTCGCTACCGATGTCGGCAGCGTCATCGAAGCCGGCGACGGCGTGGCCCGCATCCACGGGCTCTCCGGGGCTATGTACTCCGAGCTCCTGGAGTTCCCCAACGGGGTCATGGGTATCGCCCTCAACCTCGAAGAGGAGTCCGTCAGCGCCGTCATCCTCGGCGACTACTCCAACATCCGCGAAGGCGACGAGGTCCGCTCCACCGGCCGCATCATCGAAGTCCCCGTGGGCGACGCCATGATCGGCCGCGTCGTCGACCCGCTCGGCAACCCGCTCGACGGCAAAGGCCCGATCAACACCAGCAAGACCCGCCCGATCGAACGCATTGCCCCGGGCGTGACCCTCCGCAAGAGCGTCAATCAGCCGGTCCAGACCGGGATCAAGTCGATCGACGCGATGTTCCCCATCGGCCGCGGCCAGCGCGAGCTCATCATCGGCGACCGCTCCACCGGCAAGACCGCAATCGCCCTGGACACGATCATCAACCAGAAGGGCGGCGACCTGGTCTGCATCTACGTCGCCATCGGCCAGAAAGCCGCGAAGGTCGCCCAGGTGGTCGGCATCCTCGAAGAAAACGGCGCGATGGACCACACGATTGTGGTCGCCGCCAACGCATCGGACTCTGCGGCCCTCCAGTACCTCGCCCCGTATGGCGGTTGCGCCATGGGCGAAGAGATCATGGAGTCCGGCCGCGACGCGCTCATCGTCTACGACGACCTGAGCAAGCACGCCTGGGCCTACCGCCAGATGTCGCTGCTCCTTCGCCGCCCGCCGGGCCGCGAGGCCTATCCCGGCGACGTCTTCTACCTTCACAGCCGCCTCCTCGAGCGCGCGGCGCGCCTCGAGGCGGGTGGTTCGCTCAGCGCGTTGCCGATCATCGAAACTCAGGCGAACGACGTCTCGGCCTACATCCCCACGAACGTGATTTCGATCACCGACGGCCAGATCTACCTGGAAGCCGACCTCTTCAACGCCGGTATCCGCCCCGCCATCAACACCGGCCTCTCGGTCAGCCGCGTGGGCTCCTCCGCCCAGACGAAGGCCATGAAGACGGTCTCCGGCGGCCTGAAAGGCGACATGTCGCAGTACCGCGAGCTCGCCGCTTTCGCGCAGTTCGGTGCAAGCGACCTCGACGCCGCCACCCGCCGCCAGCTCGAGCGCGGCCAGCGCGCCACAGAGATCTTGAAGCAGGACCAGTTCACTCCGCTGAGCCTCGCCGAGGAGGTGGTCGTCATCTACGCGCTCACCGGCGGCATGCTCGACGACGTGCCGGTGAACAAGGTGCGTGCGTTCGAGACCGAACTGCGCAAGTTCCTTGGCAGCAACCACCGCGACCTTATGGCTGAAATCGAAGGCAACCCGGTCTGGACTGACGAAGTCCGCGACCGTGTCCGCGGCGTCATCCAGACCTTCAAGGACACGGTGCCGTACTAGGCCAAACGAAGCGGGCCGGTCGCCCGGCCCACGACACCCTGGACGGCCCCACACGGCCGTCACCAACCCGGACGGGACGAGGCTATGCCGACAATCCGCCAGCTCAAGCGCCGCATTCAGAGCGTCAAAAACACGGCGAAGATCACGAATGCCCTGCAGCTCGTCGCTGCCTCCAAGATGCGGCGCGCGCAGGACCGTGCGAACCAGGCGAAGCCGTACTCTGAGAAGCTGCGCCTGGTGCTGGCCGGCCTCGCCGCCCACGCCCCCCAGGAAGAGGGAAGCGACGTCGCGAAGTGGCTGGCGCCGCGCCCCGTACGCAACATCGCCGTCCTCCACATCACGCCGGACCGCGGCCTCTGCGGCGGCCTGAACTCGAACATCAACCGTTCTGGCGGCACGTTCGTTGCCATGCAGCACGAACCTGTCCAGGTCGTGGCCGTCGGCAAGAAGGGCCGGGACTTCTTCACCCGCGCCCATGTCCACGTGACGGCGGAGTTCACCGAACTGGGCGACTACCCCACCCAGTCCGACACGCTCGGAATCTCGCGCCTGATCATCGATGACTATCTCAACGAAGTCGTCGACCGCGTCTACGTCAGCTTCGCTGAATTCGTCTCGACCGCGACGCAACGGCCGGTCATCCGCCAGCTCCTGCCGATTGAGCCGCCCCAGGCCGAAGAAGGCTCCGAAGCGATGCTCTCCGACTACATCTTCGAGCCCTCCCCGGAGACGGTGCTTGCCCGCCTGCTCCCGCGCTACATCGAGATGCAGATTTACGAGGCCATCCTCCAGAACGCGGCCAGCTTCCAGTCGGCCCAGATGGTGGCCATGAAGAACGCGACCGACAACGCGAACGATATCCAGCGCGAGCTGACTCTCACGTACAACAAGACGCGCCAGGAACAGATCACCAAGGAACTTCTCGATATCGTCGGCGGCGCCGCCGCCCTGGAGGGCTAAGCTGTCTCGCTTTGCAGCGGTCATCTTCGACATGGACGGCGTCCTCGTGGACGGCGAGCCGCTGCATTTCGAGAGCGTCAACGAGCTCCTCGCCGCGGAAGGCAAGTCGATCAGCCTCGCCCAGTACAAGCCCTACATGGGCACGAAGACCGGCTGGACCGACATGATCACCGACTTCGAACTGAGGCACCCGCGCGAGCACTACTCGCCGATCTACCGCGAACTCGTCCTCTCGAAGTACCGCGAACGGAGCGAGCCGCTCCCGGGCGCCCTTTCGCTTGTCACCGCCCTTCGTATGAGCGGCACGCGGCTGGGTGTTGCTTCCTCATCCATCCGCGAGTGGGTAGAGGCCTGCCTGGGGCGTATTGGCCTTGGCGGCGCGTTTGACGCCCTCGTGACCGGGGATGAGGTGGAGCACGGCAAGCCCGACCCCGAGATTTATCTCCGGGCGGCGGAGAAGCTTGGCGTCGAGCCCTCGGCCTGCCTCGCCTTCGAAGACGCCCCGGCCGGCATCGAGGCCGCCCGGCGCGCCGGCATGACCGCCTGGGCCGTCCGTACCGAGTACACGCGCGACCTCGCGCTCCCGGACCCGGAACGCGAATTCCAGTCGCTCGCCGACGTCGACATTCTCGACATCGTGGCGGTGGCGGCATGACCGGCCTTGTCCTCCGCCAGGACCGCGATGGTGTCGCGACGTTGACGCTCAACCGCCCGGAGACGTTGAACGCGCTCAGCCCGTCGCTCTTCGTCGAGCTTCGCGAGCATATCGATGCCATCGCGGGGGCGCCGGACTCCGTGGGTTGCGTCGTGCTGCGCGGCGCCGGCCGCTCCTTCTCTGCCGGGAACGATATCAAGGCGATCCAGGCGGGCGATCGCGCGCCATCGGCCCACTTCCAGGCAGAGACCATCGACGCGCTGGAATCCCTGCCTCAGCCCGTCATCGCGCAGGTGCATGGCCACTGCTACACCGGCGCCCTCGAACTCGCCCTCGGCTGCGACTTCATCGTCGCCGGCGAATCGGCCCGCTTCGCCGACACTCACGGCAAGTGGTCCATGACCCCCACCTGGGGCATGAGCCAGCGTCTGCCGCGCCGCATCGGCGTTGCCCGGGCGAAGCAGATGATGTTCACGGGTACGCCCCTCAGCGGCCGCGGGGCCGTCGAATTCGGCCTCGCGAACCTTTGCGTGCCGGACGCGGAGCTTGACTCGGCCGTCGCGGCGCTCACCGCGACGATCGTCGCCAACTCGTGGCACACGCTTCGTGCCGACAAGACCCTCGTGAACGAAGGTCAGCAATTCGCGCTTCGCGAAGGGCTGGCCTACGAACGTCGAACCAGCCCGGGCGCAGGCCCGGACATGGCCGAACGCCTGAAGGCGTTCGGCGCACGGTAAGGAATCCCGGAGGTACTCCAAATGGTCATGACAGCGAGCAAAGAGGGACGGGTCGTCCAGATCATCGGTACGGTGCTCGACATCGAGTTCCCGCCGGAGCACCTCCCGGCGGTCAACAACGCGGTCAACGTCCAGCGCGAAGACGGCAGCTTCCTCGTCACCGAGGTGCAGCAGCACCTGGGCAACAACTGGGTGCGCTGCCTGGCCATGGACAGCACCGACGGCCTCCGCCGCAACGCCGTCGCCGTGGATACCGGCAACGCCATCGCCGTCCCCGTCGGCGAGCAGTCGCTCGGGCGGATGTTCAACGTCCTCGGCGACCCGATCGACAACCTCCCCGCCCCGGAGGGCGGCCCCCGCTGGGGCATCCACCGCGAACCGCCGAGCTTCGAGGAGCAGGAAACCGCCCCTTCCGTGCTCGAAACGGGCATCAAGGTCATCGACCTCATCGCCCCCCTTGTCCGCGGCGGTAAAGTCGGCCTCTACGGCGGCGCCGGCGTGGGCAAGACGGTCGTCATCCAGGAGCTGATCTCCAACATCGCCCGCGAGCACGGCGGTTACTCCGTGTTCGCCGGCGTGGGCGAGCGCTCTCGCGAAGGCAACGACCTCTGGCACGAAATGCGCGAGTCCGGCGTGCTCCCCAAGATGGCCATGGTCTTCGGCCAGATGAACGAGCCACCGGGAGTGCGCCTGCGCGTCGCCCTCACGGGCCTCACCATGGCCGAATACTTCCGCGACGAAGAAGGCCGCGACGTCCTCTTCTTCGTGGACAACATCTACCGCTACACCCTCGCCGGCATGGAAGTCTCCGCCCTCCTTGGGCGCATGCCCTCGGCCGTGGGCTACCAGCCCACCCTGGCAACCGAAATGGGCGACCTGGAAGAGCGCATCACCTCCACCAAGAAGGGCTCGATCACCTCGTTCCAGGCGATCTACGTCCCCGCCGACGACTACACCGACCCGGGCGTGGCCACCACCTTCGGCCACCTCGACGCCGTCGTCGCGCTCGAGCGTGCCCTCGCCGAACAGGCGCTCTTCCCGGCCATGGACCCGCTCACATCGTTCTCCCGCGCCCTCGAGCCGCGCATCGTCGGCCAGGAGCACTACGAAGTCGCTCGCGGCGTCCAGGGCGTGCTCCAGCGCTACAAGGACCTCCAGGACATCATCGCCATCCTCGGCATCGACGAACTTTCCGACGAGGACAAGCTGACCGTGGCCCGCGCCCGCAAGATCCAGCGCTTCCTCACCCAGCCGATGTTCGTCGCCGAGCAGTTCACCGGCACACCGGGCGCCTACGTGCCCGTGCGCGAGACCGTGCGCGGCTTCAAGGAAATCCTCGAAGGCGCCCACGACGGGCTGCCCGAGCAGGCCTTCTACATGGTCGGCAACATCGAGTCGGCGGTCGAGAAGGGCCGCCAGCTCGCGGAGGTTTAATCATGCCGCTCACGGTCGAGGTGGTGACGGCCGAGCGCGTTGTCCGCACCGAACAGGGTGTCGATGCGCTGATCGTGCCCGGGAGCGAAGGTCAGCTGACCATCCTCCCGCGCCACGCCGCCCTGATGACGACGCTTGGCCCCGGCGAGCTCGTCATCCGCCGCGCCGGCGACGACGAAGGGTTCGCGCTCAGCGGCGGGTTCATGGAAGTCCGGAACGACCGCGTCACCATCCTCGCCGACGCCGCTGAAGCCGCGGAAGAAATCGATGTCGCCCGCGCCGAGGCCGCTCGTGCCCGCGCCGAAGAACGGCTGCGGCGCTACCGCGAACAGGCTGCCCGCGACGTCGACCTCGCTCGCGCCCAGGCTTCGCTGCAGCGGGCGCTCCTTCGCCTGCGTGTCGCCGAACAGCGCCGCCGCCGCACTACGGGCCGGCCGCGCGTCTGAGGCCAGGCATCCCCGAGCACCACGGAGAGCCCGCGCAAGCGGGCTCTCGTCTTCCAGGCAGATCTTCCCAGGGCTTCCTCTGCCGTCACGCTGCCGAGGAACTCCGCATTTCGGCGCGGGAGTCCCGCGCCGCGTGTGGGGGGCTTCGGCTGGCGCCGCCAGCTTTCCGCACGCGTTCGCCCGATGTGAATACACGCCATAGACTGACGGAGGATGACAACCCGAGTGCGCGGTGGCCGGTACGAGGTGCGGGGTGGTGTGGCACTCCGTGGCACGGTACGAATCTCCGGGGCGAAGAACCACGCCCTCGCCGCCATGTGCGCCGCCCTCCTTACCGATGAGGACCTCGTCCTCGAGAACGTCCCCGACATCAGCGATGTCGAGTCGCTCGGCGCGCTGCTCAGCAGCCTTGGGGCTACGGTCGCATGGGAGGGCCACGGGACGCTGCGGATCAACTGCAAGGACGTCTCGGTCTTCGAAGCGCCAACCGAACTCATCAGCGAGAACCGAGCTTCCTTCCAGGTCATGGGCCCGCTCCTCGGCCGCTACGGCTACGCGTCTTCCGCGCCCCCCGGCGGCGACGTCATCGGCCAGCGCCCCATCGACGTGCACCTGGCCGGCTTCGAAGCAATGGGGGCGAAGGTAACGCGGGAAGGCGAACGATTCGTCGCGAGCGCGCCCGAAGGTCTGCGCGGCACCCGCGTCTTCATGGACTACCCATCGGTTTCGGGCACCCAGAACGTGATGATGGCCGCCGTCCGCGCCCGTGGGCACACCACGATCGTGAACGCTGCCACCGAACCGGAGGTGCGCGAGCTCGCCGTGCTTCTCAACGCCATGGGCGCGAAGATTGCCGGGCTCGGCACGCAGATGGTCGAGATCGACGGCGTCGACCGCCTCCACGGCACGACCGGCCGGGTCATGCCGGACCGCATCGAGACGGGCACGTTTGCTATCGCCGCCGTCATGACCCGCGGTGACGTGACGCTCACCGACGTGCCAAACGGCGTGCTCGATGCCGTCCTTGCGAAGCTCCGCGCCAGCGGTGCCACGATCGACGAAGGCCCCGGCACCCTCCGCGTCCGCGGCCCCCGCGACATCCACCCCGTCAGCTTCCAGGCCTTGCCCTACCCCGGACTCGCCACGGACCTGCACGCGCCCATGGCCGCCTTGCTGACGCAGGCCAGGGGCGTCTCCATCATCCACGAGCGCGTTTTCGACAACCGGATGTTGTATGTCAGCGAGTTGCGGAAGATGGGCGCCGAGATTGTCAGCACGGGTTCATCGGCGATCGTCTCCGGCCCGACGGAACTGCACGGCACGCGCGTCCGCGCCCTCGATGTCCGTGCGGGCGCCGCCGTCCTCCTCGCCGCCATGGTGGCGCAAGGTACGACGATGATTGACGATGTGTACCATCTCGACAGGGGCTACGAACGGCTCCCGGACAAACTGCGCGACCTCGGCGTGGAAGTGGGGCGGTACTGATGGCAATGGAGTTCCTGACCGCGAAGCGCGCCGGCATCGACCTGGGCACCGCCAACATCCTCGTCTACGTCAAAGGCCACGGCATCGTGGTGAACGAACCATCGGTTGTAGCGCGACATAACCGCGACAATGCTATTGTCGCCGTCGGCAACGAGGCGCGCGCGATGCAGGGCCGCACGCCTGGCTCCATCAGCGTCATCCGCCCCATGCGTGACGGCGTCATCGCCGACTACCTCACGACCGAAGCGATGCTCCGCTACTTCATCGGACTCATCACGGGCCGGTTCAACCTCATCCGCCCGGAAGTGATGGTCACCGTACCTGCCGGCGTCACGAGTGTGGAACAGCGGGCCGTACGCGACGCTGCCGAACAGGCGGGTGCGCGCAAGCCCGCGCACCTGGTCCCCGAGCCGCTGGCCGCGGCTATCGGCGCCCGCATCCCCATCGGCACCGCCCGCGGCAACATGATCGTCAACATCGGCGGCGGCCGCGCCGAGGCGGCGGTCATCTCGCTCTATGGCATCGTCGTCAGCGAATCCGTCCGCATGGCCGGCGACCGCATCGATGAAGCCATCATGGCCTACATCAGGCGGCGCCATAACCTCATCATCGGCGAAAAGACCGCCGAAGAAATCAAGATCGCCATCGGCAGCGCTCTCCCCCTCGACGAGGGGCTCGCGACGCAGGTGCGAGGACGCGATCAGCTCAGCGGCCTCCCCAAGACCATCTCCCTCAACAGCGTGGAAGTGGCCCAGGCCATCCAGGACTGCCTCGGCACGATCGTGCAGACGGTACGCGCCGTGCTCGAAAAGACGCCGCCGGAACTCGCCGCCGACGTGATCGACCGTGGCATCGTGCTCACCGGCGGCGGGGCCCTCCTCCGCCACATGGACGAACTCCTGACCCAGGAAACGGGCGTCCCCTGCTACGTCGCGGACAACCCGCTTGAGTGCGTCGCCATCGGCGCCGGCATCGCCCTGGACCACCTGGACGTCATCAAGCGCTCCCTGCCGACCGAAGAGGAGAACCTCGTCGGCTTGTTCCCCGGCCCCGACTTCCGCTAACCCTTCGTCCCGCCACCGCAACTCGCGGGCAGGGATCCTTCCGTCTTTGCTCGCGCCATTCGCCACCCGGGTGTTCGGGAGCTGCCTCCACGGCAGCGTCTCTGCCTATCACTCACCCGCGCGCCGCCCCGCCCTTCCTCCCGCCGTTCAGCCAGAGGAGCGCCTCCCGCTTCGAGAGCCCCGAAAGCATCTCCTCGTGCGCGGACACGAACGCCCGCACGGCCTCCGCATCGGTCTTGGAATATTCACGCAGCGCCCAACCGATGGCCTTGCGGATGAAAAACTCCGTGTCGCCCGCCCGCAGCTCGCAGTAGCGGAAAAGCCGTCCCGCGTCGGTCATCTTTTTCGCCCGCAGTTGATGCAGCAGCGCGACGCGCGCCAGCCAGATGTTCGCATCCTCGATCCATTCATCCATCACCGCCGCCGTTGGGGGGTGGGCCCGCACGATCGGTCCCGCCACGTGCGAAGCAAGCGTGTCCACGGTGTCCCACCACGACTTCGTGGTCACGAGTTCGCGCAGAACCGGCATGAACTCCGGCCCCAGTAGCCTCGCGTGCCGCGCCAGCAACGAGCAGGCCGCGTACTGGTATTCGCGCTCGGCCAGTTGCCAGAGCGCCAGGGCCGCCTCGCGCAAGTCCTCGGGCGACGGGCGCGGCATGCCGGTCAGGGCCTCGCGCTGCAACCGTTCGCGCTCCGGTCCCGGGATGCCCAGGAACGAAAACTGGTCCCGCATGTATCGCGCCATACCGGCAGCGCGTGCCGGGTCGCGGTGCGGTTCGAAGGCCGCCTGGAGGCGGGAGACAATAGGACCCTCGAGAGCCGTCACTGTTTCGTAGAGCGTACAGCGACGCCCGGCGTCCCGCCTACTTCGCCCCCGCCTCCCCCCGCTTGATGTAGAAGGTCATGCTCTGCATCGCCAGCACCGGGTCGATGTGCCGGATGGTCACGTCCTGGGGCACGTGCGCAGTGATCGGCGCGTAGTTCAGGATCGCCCGCACGCCACCCGCAACCAGCCGATCGACCACCCCCTGGGCGTCCTGTGCCGGCACGGCGACGATGCCGATGTCCACGCGGTTGTTGCGCAGCCAGCGCTCGAGGTCCGCGATCTCCTGGACTTTCACGCCGCCAACCTCCCGCCCTACCACTGACGGGTTCGCGTCGAACGCAGCGACGATCTCGAATCCCTGCGGCCCGAACCCTCCATACTCGGCGATCGCCTGGCCCAGCCGCCCCACGCCGACCAGGATGAGCCGCCACTGGCGGTCGATGCCCAGGATTTCGCGCAGCTTGGAGAGCAGGCTGTGGACGTTGTAGCCGCGGCCCTGCTTGCCGAACCGGCCGAAGTAGCTCAGGTCCTTGCGGATCTGCGCCGGGGTCACGTCCAGGAGCTCTCCAAGGGCCTGCGAACTCACCACAGTCTCGCCCCGTGCCGCCAGTTCGCTCAGGGCGCGTGCGTACACCGGGAGGCGGTTGATGACAACTTCGGGGATTTCTAGGCTCATGCGGGGGTTGTGAAATCCGTAACTTTCGCCACGAATACTATTCCCGCCTCTCTCTCGGGGTCAATTCAGCCGTGTGATGCGGCCAACGGCGGTTGCCCATGCCGGAATTCTGGAAACACAGGCGTAACAGGCGCCCCAACGCGGCCCAGGGGGTGCGCGCCTATCGAACCGGCCGCGGCCGGGTATTTGTTTCGCTTTGGAAACGCAGTGCCATGTTCGATTGACCACGCTTGAATAACCGCTGACGATAACTCCACCCATTCCTTCGGAGTACCTTGTGAACCTGCGCATCCCCGGCCCGACGCCGTGCCCGGAAGATGTCCTGATGGCGGGCGCGGCCCAGATGATGAACCACCGCGGCCCCGAATTCGCCCAGGTCCTGCGCCGCGTCACCGACGGCCTCAACTGGGTCTTCGGCAGCTCCACCGACGTCCTCTCGTTGACAACGTCCGGCACTGGCGGGCTGGAAGCTGCCGTCGTCAACACGCTCTCCCCGGGGGACCGGGTGCTCTCGGTCTCGATCGGGTCCTTCGGTGACCGGCTGAAGAGCATCGCCAAGGTCTACGGTGCCGAAGTGGTGAGCTATGCCACCGAGTGGGGCGAAGCCGCCGACCCCATCGTCATCGGCCAGATGCTCGATGAGGACGCCTCGCTCAAGGCGGTGCTTGTCACCCACAACGAGACGTCGACCGGGGTCACGAACCCCCTCGAGGCCATCGCCAAGGAGGTCCGCAAGCGCGACCGGCTCATCATTGTCGATGCCGTGAGCAGCATGAGCTCGATCCCCTGCCCGGTCGAGCGCTGGGACCTCGATGTTGTCGTCAGCGGCTCGCAGAAGGGCTGGATGGTGCCGCCCGGGCTCGCCTTCCTCTATATGAGCGAACGCGCCTGGGAAGCGAACGCGACGGCGAAAATGCCGCGCTTCTACTTCGACGCGGCGAAGACCCGCGACTCCCTCGCGAAGCTCCAGAACCCGTGGACGCCCGCAATGTCGATCTACTACGCGATGGACAAGGCGTTCGAACTGCTCCGTGCCGAGGGGCTCGAAGGCATCTTCACCCGCCACGAAGACGTTGCGAACTACACCCGCGAACGGGTGAAGAGCATGGGTCTGAAGCTCGTGCCGGTGAACGAGCAGTTCGCCTCCAACACCGTCACCGCCGTCTGGTGGCCCGAAGGTGTCGATGCGAAGAGCATCAGCCGCCGTGCCCGCGAGGAATTCGGCGTCGTCCTCGGCGGGGGCCAGGGCAAGCTCGAAGGGAAGATCTTCCGGGTCGGCCACCTCGGCTGGTTCCAGAAGTCCGATATCGCCGAAGCGCTCGACGTCGTCGAGAAGCTGCTCACCGAGGCGAAGGCCACCGTCTAACCCGGCTTCGTCCAGATACACCCCGCACGGCCCATGCAGTTTGCATGGGCCGTGCTGCTTCATGCATACTGCATGGACATGCGGGCCGAGGACTTCACAGCCAGCCGCGCCGCCCTGGGGCTCTCGCAGGCCGCCATCGCCGCCGCGCTCGGCGTCGACCAGGGGACCATAAGCCGCTGGGAAGCGGGTAAGGCCCGCATCCCGGCCGCCGTCGAGCTCGCCCTCACCAGCCTCAAGGAGAAGCACATGCCAGAAAGCCTTCGCAAGCCACGCATCCTCATCGCCGACCCGGTGGCTCCCGAAGGCATCGAGCTCCTCCGCACCGTTGGCGAAGTCGACGTGAAGACGGGCCAGCCCGCCGACTCGCTGCTGGCCACCATTGAGCACTACGACGCGCTCGTCGTACGCAGCGAAACCAAAGTCACCCGGCCGATCATCGAGGCCGGCGCCCGCCTCCAGGTCATCGGGCGCGCTGGCGTCGGTGTCGACAACATCGACCTGGACGCCGCGACGGAACGCGGCGTTATCGTGGTCAATGCGCCGCAGGGAAACACCATCGCGGCGGCCGAGCACACTATCGCCCTCCTCCTCGCCCTTGCCCGGCACATCCCGCAGGCCGACGCCTCCATGCGCCAGGGAAAGTGGGACCGGAAGTCCTACATCGGCACCGAAGTGCGAGGGAAGACGCTCGGCGTGATCGGCATGGGCCCCATCGGTTCCGAAGTCGCCCGCCGCGGGCTGGGACTGGACATGCGCGTGCTTGCGAACGACCCGTACGTCGCCGAGGAGCGCACCCGCTCCCTTGGTGTGGAACCCGTCGACTTCGAGACCCTCATCGCGGTATCGGACTTCATTACCGTGCACGTGCCCCTCACCGCCGCCACAAAGGGCATGCTCTCCGCCGAACAGTTCGCGCGGATGAAGGAAGGTGTGCGCATCCTCAACGTCGCCCGCGGCGGCATCGTGGACGAAGCCGCCCTCCGGGCTGCTGTGGAAAGCGGCAAGGTCGCGGGCGCGGCTGTCGATGTGTTCACGGCTGAGCCGGTGACTCCGGACAACCCCCTCCTGGGGGACCCTCGCATCGTGACCACCCCTCACCTCGGCGCCTCCACCGCCGAAGCGCAGGAGCGGGTCGCAGTCGACGTCGCCGAACAGATCGTCGATGTGCTGTCGGGCAGGCCGGCGCGCTACGCCGTGAACGCGCCGATGCTCGCGCCCGAAACGCTCAAGGTCGTCGGCCCCTACATGGCCGTCGCCGAGATGGTCGGCATGGTGGCCACGCAACTGGTCACCGGGAAGCTGAAGTCCATCGAGATCGAGTACCTGGGCGAGATCGCGGAATACGACGTCACCCCTCTGAAGGCCTCTGTCATCCGCGGCCTCCTGCGCCCCATCAGCGAGGAGACGGTCAACATCGTCAACGCCAACCTTGTCGCTCAGTCCCGCGGCTGGGACATCGCCGAACAACAGCGGACCAGCCACGATGTCTTCAACAACCTCATCAGCCTGAAGGTGGGCACGAGCGACGAGGAGGTCACGGTCGGCGCGACCGTGGTGCACGACCAGGCGCACATCGTGCTTATCAATGGCCTCGATGTGGACCTGGCGCCGGTCCGTGGCACCTTCCTGCTTGCCTGCGACAACGAGGATCGGCCCGGCATGATCGGGCGAGTCGGCACCCTCCTGGGGCAGTTCGACATCAACATCCAATCGATGCAGGTGGGCCGCCGGGGCCGCCGCGGTCGCGCCCTGATGCTCATCGCCGTGGACGAGGCCCCTACGCCCGAGCAACTCCAGGCCATCGAAGCCATCGACGGCATCTACAACGTCCGCCTCGTCCGCTTCTGAGGCCGCGCGCCCGCTTCGCCTGCAGCCCGCCGCGAAGGCCCAGCCACCGCTCAAGCGCCCGTGCTTCCGTCACCCGGCGCGGAGCCAGGCGGTCGCCTCCTCGCGGTCGGAGAAGACGTTAACGGACACGCCTTCGCTGACGAGACCGAGTTGGAGGGCCTGGCGGTTCAACCCGAACAGGGCGGGGCGTGGTGCGTACACAGCGACCTTCAGGCCCGCTTCTTCCGCCAGCCGCGCTTCCCGCGCGAGGTCGTACGTGTCCGCGATGACCTCCGTGACACCCGCATAGTCGACGAGGACGCGAGTGCTGCGGGCGGCGATCTTGCGCAGCGGCAGGGCTGATTCGATCACACCCTCAAGCCGGACTTCGAGGTAGTCCTCGTGCCTGTGCAACTGGTAGGGCAAATGGCTCTCCCCTGGGTCGGCGCGGTGGCCAAAACCCATCCTGCGGCATTGCGGGACGGCGTGCTGTGAATTATTTCACATGTTATCCCTTCGGTCTCCCGTAGCCAAACATCACCTGGGCGACCCGCCGGATCTGGATCTCTTCTGAACCTTCGGTGATCCGGTAGCGGCGATGGTGGCGGTAGATGTGCTCGAATGGCATGTGGCGGGTGTAGCCCACGCCTCCGTGTACCTGGATCGCCTGGTCGGCGGCATTGCACACGAGGCGGTTTGCCCGGTAGTTGCACATCGCCACTTTGTCGCTGATCTCCATGTGGTGCTTCGAATCGAGTTCCCACGCCGTCTTATACACGAGGTTCCGCACCATCTCGCATTCCGTCTGGAGTTCCACCAGCGGCCACTGGATGGCCTGCCGCGTGGAGAGGGGCTGGCCGAAGGTGATGCGCTGGTTGGCGTACTTCACCGATTCGTTGATGCAGTACTGCGCTGCCCCCACACCCGAAGCCGCCTGCCGGATGCGATTCTCGTGCGTGAACGTGTTCGCCAGTGCCAGGCCGTCGCCCTCCTTCCCGAGCATCGCGTCGGCCGGCACACGCACGTCCTTCAGCGTGACCTCTGCGTGGTCCGTGGGCATGTTCAACGTCCACCACATGAAGTCCACGGAGAAGCCCTCGGCGTTCGTCGGCACGATGAAACAGCTGATCCCCTTCGGCTTGCCTTCGTCGCCCGAGGTGCGGGCGAAGATGAGGTCGTGCGTGGCGTTGTGGAGTCCACTGTTGAACCGCTTCTGCCCGTTGATCACCCAGTCGTCGCCGTCCCGGACCGCCCGTGTTTCGAGCCAGCTCGCATCGCTCCCGTGGTTCGGTTCCGTGAGGCCGAACGCGACGCGCGTTTCGCCCGTGAACATGCCGTCCAGGAACTGCTTCTTCTGGGCTTCCGTACCGAACTGCTCCCACATCTTCACGGTCGGAAAGTTCCCAACGACCGAGGACTCGTTTTGCAGGTCGTTGTGGAGGCCGAGACCCTTCGCCGCGAGGTGTTCGCGGATGATGGCCATGCCCAGGTTCGTCCCGTCCTTGCCGCCATACCGTTTCGGCAGGGCGTACCGCAGGAACCCGGCGCGGTCTGCCCGCCGGCGCATCTCGGCGAGGAGGTCCTCCCAGTCCTTGCGGGGCACGCCCCCGTTCTCGAAGTCGGTGCGCGCGTACTCGCGGCGGTGGTCGAAGAACCGGATGTTGTCGTCTTGCTGTTCGAGCGGCTTGATCTCGTCCTCGATGAACTCGTCGAGCTCCTTCAGGAACTGCTTGATGTCGTCAGGAATGGTGAAGTCCACTGTGGCTGCCTTCCGCGGGGTTGTGAGGCTTTCCTACCGGTTTCGCCCGGCGAACGCAAGGCGGCGTCCGGCGCCGCTGCAACGCAGCCGCAAGGGTTGGCCGGCCCCGGCTGATGTCTCCGAGCCGGCCCCTGCATCACCCTGTATTGATGGCGCCGCCCGGCGACGACCGGTGCTGACCATCTCCTGAGAGGTGTCCCTATGCCCGGTGACCGTCCCGCGCGCGATTCCCGCGAACTCGACAGGGAGATCGCCGACACGTTCCCCGCCAGCGATGCACCTTCGCACTCCCCGGTGGTCGGCGTGGGCGCGCCGAAGCACGAAGCGTTCCGGCGCCGGGACGAACTCGCCATCGGCTTCGCCCTCTCGAGCGAGGAGAGCCATCCGAAGAAGCTGGTCCGGCTCGCCCGGATCGCCGAAGAGTCCGGTCTCGACTTCCTCTCCGTCTCCGACCACTACCACCCCTGGCTCTCCGCGCAGGGGAATAGCCCGTTTGTCTGGAGCGTCCTCGGCGGGATTGCCACCGCGACCAGCAGGATCAACGTGATGACCGGCGTCACCTGTCCGATCATGCGCATCCACCCGGCCATCATCGCGCAGGCCGCGGCCACGGTGGCGGACATGATGGACGGCCGCTTTTGCCTTGGCCTGGGCACCGGTGAAGCCCTGAACGAACTCGTCACCGGGGAACGCTGGCCGTCCGCCCGTGAGCGCCTGGCCCGCCTGCGAGAAGCAATCGCCATCATCCGTGAGCTCTTCAGCGGTGAGCGTATCGACTTCGACGGCGACTACTACACCGTCAGCGACGCCCGCCTGTTCACTCGCCCGCAGCGGCCACCGGCCATCCTCGTGGCCGCAGCCGCCCCGGCCTCGGCGCGGCTGGCCGCCGGGCAGGATGGCCTCATCGCGACAAACCCGAACGCAGACCTCGTCCGCGAATACGAGTCAGCCGGGGGCGCCGGCAAGCCGCGGGTGGGCCAGGTAACGCTCTGCTGGGACGAATCCGAGGACGACGCTCGGCGCATCGCCCGGAAGTACTGGGCGACTACCGTCCTCGGCTGGGAAGTCCGCTCCTGGGTGTCCACCCCGGAGATGTTCGAAGACATCACGAAGGACGTGACCGAAGAAGAAGTCGCGAAGAACATCCCCTGTGGACCCGACCTCTCGAAGGCGCTGGAGCAGCTGCGCTCCTTCCGGGACGCAGGGTTTGACCACGTGTACATCCACCAGGTGGGCCCGAAACAGGAAGAGTTTCTTGCCGTCCTTCGGGATCGATTGTTGCCGGAGCTCAGGAAGGAAGCGCGCAGGGCCGCTTGAGCCCGGGCTCGTCCGGCTTTCCCGGCGCTCCATGGCCGGGGCAAGAAGAGGCCCCGCGCGGTGTGGAGCGGACACGACCGGCGGGGCCTCAGCCCTGAACGTACCCAACGGGGCACCGCCCGTAAAGTAAAACGTCTGAGGCTCTACCGGGCCGGTGGACAGGTCCTGTACATCGGCGCCCGGTGACTACCCGCCTGGCGGGACGCCCGCCGTACGCGGCGGTCAGAGGATCCCGAGCCGCCTCGCCTCCAGCAGCGCCTCGTGCCTGCCCGAGGCCCCGAGCTTCTGGTAGGCGCGATGGGCAAGGGTCTGGACTGTCGATGGGGCGATGCCGAGGGCCACCGCCGCTTTCTGGTATGTCTTCCCGTCGGCGAGCTGCCCCAGCACATCCACCTCCCGGGGCGTGAGGCGTTCAGCCAGCCGGTTCCTCGAACTGAGCGTCAGGCTGTGCGCAATCGTGTAGGCATGGGGCAGCGGGTCGTATCCAAACAGCCGCAGACGTTCGATTCCTGCGGCGCGGCTCGCGCGCCAGGTCCTTTCCGGGACGCGCAGGTCGGCGTTGGCGCAGAGTTCGCCCAGCTGCAGAAGGGCAAGGCCTTCCTCCGGCAGCGCCCCGGCTGCCCGGCTCCATTCGACAGCGTCGTTCAGCTCGCTCCGTGCCCGCCGCACCATCCCCGCCCGAAGGGAGAGGGCGCCACGCAGGCGCGCGACCGACACCGGCCACTCCAGGGCGCTCTGGATCCCTGGCGGAAGCACCTCGCCGAGCGCTTCCAGCCACTCCCCGGCGGCCCGCTGCGACCCCCGTGCCGCCACGGCCTCCGTTTCCGCGAGCCACGCCCCCAGGTTGTTCAGGTGGATCCTCTCCGGGGGCGGCCCGTCGATCACTTCGGAAAGGTTGTTTGCGCAGGCGAAGGCGCGTTCGAGTTGCTGGACCCGGCCCAGGTCGGCGGAGCCCACTCGCCGCCGGGCTTGCCGCAGCGCGTTTAGCGCGCGTTCACCCGCTTCCAGGTCGCGCCGGAGGGCCGCCTCGCGCAGGTGCACCGACTCGCCCCGCCAGGTCGACAGCCCATTCGAAGGATCGAGCTGGCTGCGGCTCTTGCGGCCTCCCGGTTCCCGGGAGAAGTCCTCCCACGCCTCGAACGCCGCCGCATCGGAAAGACGCCACTTACTCCTGGCGGCCTTGGCGTCCAGCCGCACGGCGCGGATCCACGGGTGGGCCTCTCGCCGCAGCCCCCGGGCTGCGAGATAGGGGATGTACCAGGTCAACAGGAAGGTTCGGTCCCGCCGCAACCGGTGGCGGGCCGTCAACGCCAGGATCTCCTCGACGTCGCTGGTCTCGTCGGGGTGGAACATCTGCCACTTGACGATGCGCCGGAAGATCCGGAACCGGATGCCCTCCACCAGCCCCGCTCGCGGCAGCGCCCGCTCGCCTTCCGCTACGGCCGCGAGCGCCTCGGCGAAACGCCCCGGCGCTGCCAGGACCGAAGCCTTCAGGCCGAACAGGACCACTGCCGCATCGGGCAGTTCGCGCGCGAACACCAGCGCGTGGTCGATCTCCGCTACCGCATCTTCGAACCTGCCCTGCGCGTCCAGGAGATGTGCCACCACCTGGACCATCGAGGTCAGGGCATGCGCATCGGACTGAGCGTAGGCAGCGCCGAGGCCCTTCTCGACTACGTCCCGCCAGTCGGTCCCGGGGGACGCCGCCCGCAGCCTGCGCGTGGCCTGCTCCGCATAACGTGGGACATCGAGGACGCCGGGGGCTGCCATTGCGTCCTGAGTGTACAGCCGCCGTCCACCGAATGGAGGCTGTGGCGCCCTCGCCCAACAACCACCATCGATCCGGGGCGCACTTGCCCCGGGAGGACTAGATGTCGTGGACAGGATGTGAGGAGTCGACCTGGTGGGTCACCTGGGCGCTCCGCCAGGACCGGACGAAGGAGCGGGTTGCCGCCGCTGTCGACGCCGGCGCACCCGTCGACGTGGTCATTGACCACGTCGTGGCCGACCTCGAGCCCCGCGTCGCCGCCATCGTCCGCGAGGAGCTCGAAGCGCTGCCCAGCGCCACGGTGCTTTCGATCGTGGATGCCTGGAGGCTCGCGGCGGCGGGGAGCAAGCCCTTCGAACTTTCCTCGGGCCGCCCCGAACGGCCGCTGGAGGCAGCCCGCGCTCGCCGCGTGCGGCTGGTGGTCGATGTCTGCGAAGATGGCGTGCACGCCGAGATCAGCCATGTTGCGGGCCGCCACCCCACCTGGCAGCTGAGCGCCCCGGAAGTCGAAACCGGCCGCTGAGCCAGCCAGTCCCGGGCGGCTCCGCCCGGCCGCCGGCGAGTTCGTGGGAGGGACGGCGATGCCGGTACCCGGGACGTTCGGAGATGTGACCGTCGAAGTTGGCGACGACTTCGTGGCCGTGGTGGAGATCCACCGCCCGCCGAGCAACTTCTTCGACGGTCAGCTCATCCGCTGGATATCCGAGGCCTACGAGGCGCTCGACGAAGACCCCGCCTGCCGCGCCATCGTGTTGTGCGCCGAAGGAAAGCACTTCTGCGCGGGCGCCGATTTCTCCGCGCCGCGTGCCGAACCGGGCGGGCCGCCAATGCCGGACCTCTACACCGAGGCCGCGCGCATCATCGAGGCGAAGACGCCCGTCGTGGCCGCGGTACATGGCGCGGCCATCGGTGGAGGGCTCGGCCTGGCCTGCTCGGCCGACTTCCGCGTGGGCTGCAGCGAAACGCGCATGGCGGCGAACTTCGCCCGGCTGGGCTTTCACCACGGCTTCGGGCTTACGATCACCCTCCCGCCGATTGTCGGGCAGCAAAAGGCGATGGACCTGCTCTTGACTGGCCGCCGTATTGATGGCGAGGAAGCGCACCGCATCGGGCTGCTGGACCGCTTCGTCGCCCCGGGAGAAGTGCGCGCCGAAGCACGCCGGTTCGCCGCGGAGATTGCCGCCTCCGCGCCCCTCGCCGTGCGCAGCATCCGCGAGACGATGCGAGGCGACATCGGCGCCCGCTACCGGGCGGCTACCGCCCGCGAGGCCCAGGAACAGGCGAGGCTCCGTGCCACGGAGGACTTCCGCGAGGGAATTGCAGCCAGTGCCCAACGGCGCCCGCCACGCTTCCAGGGGCACTGAGAGGCGCTACCCGGCGCGCAGCAACACGTCTCCTGTTTCCACGTTGGCGGCGGCCCCGGCCGGCAGCTCCAGCACGCCCTTCGCGCCCTTCCCGCCGAACACGAGGCCAACCCACGGGCGCACACGGCGGCCTACCTTCGTCACCCGCCCGTTGGCGTCGTAAAAGACCGCATCTATCGGGAAGCGCATGAACATCATGTGGATCGACCCGCACGGCGTGATGTCGAGCCCGCCTCCTTCAGGAAGGCTCCCGCGAAGCATGAGCCCGCGGAACCTCGCCCAGGGCGAGCGCGCCACCTCCAGGTTCTGCACGAGCACTTCGCCCGTCCGCTGGACCGTCACCTGCGTCACGCCGCGGATTGTGACGCAAACAAACGCCGCGGGACAGGTCTGATTGCTGTCCCGCGGCCGCTCGTCACCTATCCTGTCGGTACAGAAACGCAGGAGGCGAGCATGACGGAATACGTCCCGAGCCCGATTCGCTGGGTGCGAGACCAGGTGGAGCTGTACGAACGCACGAACGGCGCGGAGGGCACCACCCTGCGCGACACCGGCCTGCCGGTCATCATCGTCACAAACACCGGGAACAAGACAGGCGCCGTCCGGAAGACCCCGCTGATGCGCGTCAAGGATGGCGACTCCTACGTCCTCGTCGGTTCCATGGGCGGCGCCCCGAAGAACCCCGTCTGGGTCTACAACCTCCGCGCGAATCCCGAAGTAGAACTTCGCGATCGCGACCAGGTACGGAAGATGCGCGTGCGCGAAGTCACCGACGAAGCCGAGCGCGCCCGCCTCTGGGAGCTCAGCGTCGCAGCCTACCCGCCCTACGCCGACTACCAGCAGCGCACCACCCGCCGCATCCCACTATTCGTCGCGGAGCCGGTGTGAGCGGTTCGCGTTTTTCGCGGGCGCGGCCGTCTGTAGGATAGGCTCCCGGCGCTGCGCTGCTTTCCCGCGCCGCATTTCGCGTCCACAGAGGCTGCCGGTCTATGCCATTGAAGAAGCTCCTTATCGCCAACCGGGGCGAGATCGCGGTTCGCATCGCCAGGGGCGCGGCCGAACTCGGCATCGAGTCCGTCGCCGTCTATTCGTCCGACGATGCGAACTCGCTGCACACCCGCACCGCTGACGAAGCCCGCGACCTTGGGCTCGAGGGGCCGGCGGCCTACCTCGACATCGACCGCGTCCTCGACGCGGCCCGCGCCAGTGGCTGCGACGCGATCCATCCCGGCTACGGCTTCCTCAGTGAGAACGCGGAGTTCGCCGCGCGGTGCGAGGCGGCGGGCTTCCGGTTCGTAGGCCCGCGTCCGGACATCCTCGCCCTCTTCGGAGATAAGGTTCGCGCGCGTGCCCTCGCCCACTCGGCAGGCGTGCCCGTCCTCCGCGGCTCCGAGGGACCCGTCACGCTCGAGGAGGCGCGCGCGTTTTTCCAGGCTCTCCCGCCCGGCCGGGCGATGATGCTGAAAGCTGTCGCCGGCGGCGGTGGCCGCGGCACGCGCGCCGTCGAGTCACTCGACCAGCTCGAGCAGGCCTACAACCGCTGCCGCTCGGAAGCACTCGCCGCCTTCGGCAACGGAGATGTCTACGCGGAGCAGCTGGTACGCCGGGCCCGCCACATCGAAGTCCAGGTGGTGGGCGATGGCACCGGGGCCGTCAGCCACCTCTGGGAACGCGAGTGCAGCCTCCAGCGGCGCTACCAGAAACTCGTCGAAGTCGCGCCGGGTCCGGGCCTCCCGGAGGGTCTGCGCCAGCGCATCACCCAGGCCGCCGTCCGCGCCGCCGAGGCGGCCAGGTACGACAACCTCGGCACCTTTGAGTTCCTCATCGAGGCTGAAAACCTGGCTGACGACTCGCTGTTCCACTTCATCGAAGCCAACGCCCGCCTCCAGGTCGAACATACGGTGACCGAGGAGGTGCTTGGCCTGGACCTCGTCCGCATCCAGCTGGAACTCGCGGGTGGCGAGTCCCTCGCCAGCCTGGGCCTAACACAGGCGAGCGTGCCCCGCCCGCGCGGGTTCGCCATGCAGGCCCGCGTGAACATGGAGCGGATGGAGCCCGACGGGTCGACGCGGCCCGCCTCCGGCACACTGACGGCGTTCGAGCCGCCCTCCGGCCCGGGCCTCCGTACCGATACTTTCGGTTACGCCGGGTACACCACCAGTGCCCGGTACGATTCGCTGCTTGCAAAGGTCGTGGCACACACACCGTCTTCCCGCTTCCCCGATGTCGTGGCGAAGACGGCCCGCGCCCTCTCGGAGTTCCGGCTCGAAGGCGTCGCCACCAACATCGGGTTCCTGCAGGCCCTGCTCAACCACCCGGCTGTGCGGAGCGGCGATGTCCACACGCGCTTCGTCGAAGAGTCGATTGGGGAGATCCTGGCTCAGAGCGTCGCGATCCCGGCCCGCCACTTTCCCGCATCGCCGTCCCCGGCGGCGGAGCCGGGGAGGCGGCTCGCCGGCGTGAAGGTCGACCCGCGCGATCCGCTCGCCGTCCTGGAGTACGGGCGAGGGGGCTCCACGGTTGCTGCCCCGCCTGCGCAGTCGTCCGTGCAACCCTCGCCGGCGGCGCTCCCCGCATCCGGGGGCCCGGAAGGCACATCCCCCGTGCTCGCCCCCATCCAGGGCACCATCGTCTCCATCGACGTTGCCGAAGGCGACGCTGTCCGCGCCGGGCAGCAGCTGCTGGTCATGGAAGCCATGAAGATGGAGCACGTGATCTCCGCTCCCGCGGCCGGCTACGTCCGGGCGGTGAACATCGCCGCTGGTGATACCGTCTTCGAGAGCCATCCCCTGGTCTTCATCGAGGAAGCCGAGCTCGAAGGCGGTGACGCCGGCGAAACCGAAACCGTCGACCTCGACTACATCCGCCCCGACCTCAAGCTCATCCACGACCGCCACGCGGCGGCTCTCGACGCTGCCCGGCCGGACGCCGTCGAGCGCCGCCGCAGGACGAACCAGCGCACCGCCCGCGAGAACGTCGATGACCTCGTCGATCCCGGGACGTGGGTCGAAACCGGCTCCCTCGTGCTCACGCCGGGCACCGGGCTGCCGCTGGAGACGGTGATCGGGAAGTTCGCGACCGACGGCATGGTGACGGGGTTCGGCAGCATCAACGGAGCATTGTTCCCGGAAAAGGACACGCGCGCCGCCGTGCTCGCCTACGACTACACCGTCCTCGCGGGCACACAGGGACCGCTCAACCACATCAAGACCGACCGTATGCTGGAACTCGCGGAAAAGTGGCGCATCCCCGTTGTGCTCTTCACCGAAGGCGGCGGTGGCCGCGCCGGCACCGGCGGCAACCGCACCGGCGGATCCAGCGTGAGCGTGGGTGGCGGCGGCGAGTTCTTCGGGGGCCGCCCGCTCGATACGCCCACCTTCTCCACCATGGCGCGGCTGAGCGGGACGGTCCCGGTCGTCGGTATCAATTCCGGCCGTTGCTTCGCCGGAAACGCCGCCCTCCTTGGCTGCTGCGACGTCATCATCGCCACCGAGAACTCGAACATCGGCATGGGCGGGCCCGCGATGATCGAAGGCGGCAACCTCGGTGTCTTCCTCCCCGAAGAAGTTGGCCCCATGTCGGTGCAGGTGCCCAACGGCGTGGTCGATATCGCGGTGAAGGACGAGGCCGAGGCCGTGAAGGTCGCGAAACAGTACCTCTCCTACTTCCAGGGGCCACTGAAGTCGTGGGACTGCGCCGACCAGCGCCACCTGCGCAACTGCGTCCCCGAAAACCGCCTCCGCATTTACGACGTGCGCAAAGTCATCGAAATCCTCGCCGACACCGGTTCGTTCCTGGAGTTGCGGCGTCACTACGGGCTCGGCATGGTGACCGGGTTCATCCGCATCGAAGGGCGTCCGATGGGCATCATCGCGAACAACCCGGCGCACCTCGCCGGGGCGATCGACAGCGACGGCTCTGACAAGGCCGCCCGCTTCATGCAGCTCCTCGATGCCTTCGACATCCCCCTCCTCGTCCTCTGCGACACGCCCGGCATGATGGTCGGCCCGGAGGTGGAGAAGACCGCCCTCGTGCGTCACTGCAGCCGCCTCTTCGTTACCGGGGCGAACCTCACCATCCCGATCTTCACCGTCGTCCTCCGGAAGGCGTACGGGCTCGGCGCCCAGGCCATGACGGGCGGCAGCTTCAAAGACCCGTTCTTCGCCGTCGCCTGGCCGACGGCCGAATTCGGCGGCATGGGCCTCGAGGGCCAGGTGAAGCTCGGCTTCCGCAACGAGCTCGCCAACATCCAGGATCCCGCGGAGCGTCTCCAGCGCTACCAGACCCTCGTCGACCGGGCGTACGAGCGGAGCCGCGCCATCCACCAGGGTGTTTCGTTCCAGGTCGATGACGTGATCGACCCGGCCGACACGCGCTTCTGGGTGGCGAACGGCCTCCGGACGGTGCCGCCGCCCCCGCCGCGTCAGCACAAGAAGCGCCCCTTCGTGGACACGTGGTAGGCCCTGCATGCCCGACGCCTCGCTGCCGCTCGCCGATATCAACGTGCTGGACCTTACGGACGAGGCGACCGTTTTTGGCGCACGCCTTCTGGCCGAACTCGGAGCGCGCGTAGTCCGCGTGGAGGACCTTCGCGGCGACGCGATCCGCTCGCGGTCCCCGTTCCTCGAGGACGAACCTGGCATCGAGCGTGGCCTCGCCCATCTGCTGTATAACGCGGGCAAGGAAAGCGTCGCCCTCGATCTCTCCCTCCCGGCGAGCTGGCAGGCCATCGAGCGCCTCGCCCGGCCCTGCGACATCGTCATCGGCCCTTGCGGGCCACGCACAGAGATCGCCGCACTCTTCCGGTCCCTGGAGGCACTGGGTGACGATGCGCCCGGCATGGTCGAGGTCGTCTTTCGCCGTGGGGCTCCCGATGAGGTGGCGACGGACCTCGTAGCCACCGCCGCCGGCGGCCTGCTCGTGCTCGGCGGTCACCCGGAGGACCCGCCCAACCACCCGAAAGGCGACCTTGCCTACAAACAGGTGTCGCTGGCCGCCGCTGAAGCTGCCGTCGCCCTCGTGCTCGAGCGCCGGACCGGCCGCGCCGGGCGAATCGAAGTCAGCATGCAGGAAGCGGTGAACATCACCACCATCCAGACCGCCAACGCCAACATCTTCCACTGGCACGGCCGCGTGCCGGGCCGCCATTCGCCGCTCGCCGCGTTCACCACCTACCAGGCCGGTGACGGGCGCTGGGTTTCGTTCACCATCCACCCTCCGAACTGGCCGCGCTACGCCGAGTGGGTAGCAGCAAGACTTGGAACCGCTGACCTGGACAGCGAACAATGGGCCGACCCGGTCTACCGGGCCGCGCACGCGCGCGAGATGGCGGCGTACACCCGCCGCCTGCTCGCCGGCTACACCCGCGAGGAGGCGATCGCCGAAGGGCAGAGGCGCGGCTTGCTGGTGCTCCCCGTGAACACCATCGCCGACATCGCGCATGACATCCACCTGCGCGAACGGGGCTTCTTCCAATCGATTCCCTGCCCCGAGGCAGAAGGCAGGCTCAACACCTTCAGGTCCGCCTTCCGTTCGGATGTCTGGGAGTCGCAGCCGCGGCCAGCGCCGAAACTCGGCGAGCACACGGTCGCCGCCCTTACGTCGCTGGCAGGGCTTTCAGCCGCGGACGCCAGCGCCCTCGCCGCGGGGCAGGCGGTGCCGCTCTCGGCGCCTCCCCAGGCCGGCGCGGCCGTGCCTCGGCGCCGGCGGCGTGGCTCAGGCGAGCCACGGCCCCTGGAGGGAGTCCGCATCCTCGACTTCTGCTGGGCCATCGCCGGCCCGCTCGCCACCCGCCTCCTGGCCGACCTTGGCGCCGACGTCATCAAGGTCGAGTCTGCCTACCGCATCGACCCGATCCGCAGCATCGGAGTGCAGCCCCCGGGCGAGATCAGCTGGAACACGAACGGCCAGTTCAACGACTGCAACGCCAACAAGCGCGCTATGTGCCTGAACCTGAACACCCCCGAGGGGATCGACATCGCCTTGCGCCTCGCCGCCACCGCGGACGTTGTCACCTCGAACTACACCCCCGACCGGCTGGACCGCTGGGGCCTCGGCTATGAGGCGCTTCGCACGGCCAAACCCGACATCATCCTCGCGAACCTCGGCGTCATGGGGATCAACGGGCCGCATATGGGCTGGCGCTCCTACGGCAGCGGCGTCGTTGCCATGTGCGGCATCGGCGCGCTCACGGGCTTCCCCGGCAGGGACCCGGTGGGCATCGGCACGCTCCACACCGACTTCACCGTCCCGTACTTCGCCGCCGCCGCGATCATGGCCGCGCTCCATCAGCGCTCCCGGACCGGGAAGGGCCAGTACCTCGAACTCTCGCAGTACGAAGCTTCGGTCCACCTGCTCGACACCGAACTCCTTCATTACCTCAACGGTGGGTCCGAGCCGGAGCGCAACGGCAACCGCTCGCCGCGCATGGTCCCCCACGGGGTGTTTCCGTCAGCGGGAGAAGACCGCTGGGTCGCCATCGCCTGCCGCAATGACGACGACTGGCGGCGGCTCTCCGCGCTGGCCGGGCTGAGCGGTCCGGCAGACCTGCAGGGGAGGCTCTCAGTGGTAGACGACATCGAACGGCAGCTCGCGGCGTGGACTCGTGCACGGGACAACTGGGCCGCCGCCGCGGAACTCCAGGCTGCCGGCATCCCCGCGTCTCCCGTCGAGGACCTGGGCGAACTCCTCGGCCGCGACACCGCAATGAACGCCGACTACCGCACTCTCGACCTGCCGTCGGGCGTCTCCGTTGTCGTGCAGGAGGAGCCCATCCTTTGGGATGGCCGCCGCCTCCCGCTCCAGCGGGCCCCGCTCTGGGACGAGCACACCATCGAAATCCTGGTGACCGAACTCGGCCTTGCCGACGACGAATCGCGTCTCTCGTGGCGAATAGTGTCCTCTTCTGAATCTGACGGCCCGGTTCGCGCGAGTCGTCCCCCGCTACCGGTACTGGGAACCGCCAGCGCCCCGCAAACGCGGGTCGAGCAGGTCGCGGAGCGCGTCGCCAAGCATGTTGAACCCGAACACCGCTGCCGGTCCGCAGCTGCAGGCGGTCGGCGTCGAGCCTCCCGAGATCGAGCAACTCGTTCACGAGCGCATCGCACCTGATGGCCGCCGTGTTTGCATCCGCTGCCAGTTCCCGTGGGAGCGCTCCGTTTCGCGGCTGATGTGCCAGAGACCAACCGCCGGCAGGGCGATCAGTATCGCGATGCCGAGCCCGAGGATGAGGTAGAACACCACCACCCCCCGCCTGCGAGCGCGCAATCCCTCGGCCACCGCCCGCTCCTTTCCGCCTTATCCGCCAGGAAGATAGTTCGATACGCGTGAATTCTCGCACGTTCGTCAAGATGGTTATCGTCGCGGGGGCAGCCATGTGAAGGCCCCCTGGCCCGCGGAGAGAAGGGCCGGCTTCAAGGCGGCGCCTCAGAGGAAAGAGCGGGACCGGATGCTTCACCCTTGCCTGCTCGAAGTGATCCATGAACTACGTTTGTTAGACTGTCCACGGGCGCGCAAGGAGCCCTTGCGGGTTCGACCCGGCAAACCAACGGCAATGTCGTCGCAGACATTGCCTGCGACAAACGCCGTGCCCGGCGTTTGAGTCCCGGTCGTGCCCGCCAGCTGTGTTGTGGCTCGTAGAGCCAGTCGCGTGTGCCCCCGTAGCTCAGCGGATAGAGCAGTGGTTTCCTAAACCATGTGCGCAGGTTCGATTCCTGCCGGGGGTACCACAGAATTTTGAACCTGGCGTGGGCCTGATCGGCTGGTCGGCGCCGCTCGAAAAACGAGAGTTGCCGACCAATTGCCGACCAAACGTACACGTCTACTCGGAGACCGCGTTCTCAGCGGCTACCCGCGCCGCGCTGAGTAGACCGGTGATGGAACGCGCCGCCTCTTCCTGAACGGAAGGCAGGACGTGCGAATACCTGTCCAGAGTCAAGCCAACGGTAGCATGCCCGAGCCGCTCGCTGACCACCTTCGGATTAGCGCCCTGAGCGAGCAGCAGCGTCGCATGTGTGTGACGCAGGTCGTGAAACCGAATGGCCGGCAGATCCAGCTTCGAGACCAGCTTCGCGAAACTACGGGCGATCTGTCCTGGCTCGAAGTGCTGCCCGAGCGCCTGAGCGAATACCAGGTTGTTGCGAATGTAAGCATCACCGAGTCGGACAATCTCGGCCTCCTGCCGTTCGCGATGGAGTTGAAGCTCGGCCAGATATTCAGGGGCCAGCGAAATCGGCCGTTGCGAGCGGTGTGTCTTCGTGGGCCCCTCGACCATGCCGTTCCCGGTAATGCGTTGCACCGTGCAGCGAATGGCTACTCGCCCGCGAACGAAGTCGATGTCGTCCCACCGAAGCCCGAGGATCTCGCCCACGCGTGCCCCGGTATGCAAGGCCATCGAGATTATGGGGCCGATCGCCGTGCCTTCGGCAGCGGCGAGCAGTGCAGCTGCCTGCGCGGGATTCAGAGTCTGAATTTCAGCTCGCTCCGGCCTCGGGGGTTGAGCACCATCGACGGGATTGCTCGCCAGCAGTTGCCACCCCACCGCGTGCTCCAGCGCCTCATGGAGGATTCTGTGGTGGTGCAGGACCGTCCTAGCCGAAAGGCGCTCTCCCTCAAGGCAGGTGCGGTGCGTTCGCTGGATGTCAGCGGGACGTACCGACCGGAGCTTGATATTGCCCAGGTGAGGGACGATGTGCCGATTTATGGCAGACCGGTACCGCATGAGTGTCGCGGGACGAACTCGAATCGACGCATAATCCCGCATCCATTGCCCCAGGTACTCTGCCAGGGTAAGGCGCCCCGCGAATGCTGCGACGCCCCGGTTTCGTTCCGCCAGCTCGGCGGTGAGTGCCGCTTGTGCCTCACGCTTCGTGCCCTTCACCGTCTTGTACGTGCGATGGCGCGTTCCCGCCGCGTCTCGCCCGTGATCGATCGTCAACTCCCAACTCCCGCGTCCGCGTGGACGGAAACTTCCTCGCATTGGTTACTCCCAAGAGCAGGCGGCTGGCCAGCAGTCACGCTGCCAGCCACCTGGGTCACTTGTGAATCCCAGCTTCAGGTTCGAGCACTGCATTCAGCGCGCGCACCTCAAGATGGCATTCAGTTCAAGAGGCGCTCGAGCGGCGCCCGCGGGATCAGGTATCGCCTGCCGACCTTGATGACCGGTGTAGGAAAACGGTCCGTCCTGACCGCTTCGTAAGCTGTATTCCGGCCGATACCCAGAAGCTTGGCAGCTTCCTCAACCGTCACTGTGCGTTGTTCCATTGGTGTTGTGCTCCCTTCTGAGGCTCGATATGGCTCGCAATGCCTCGTCTATATTCGATGGTATCAGGAAATTCCGAAGCCGTACAGCATAGCAAAATTCCCATTCCAATGTCCAGTCTTTCGACACGAACACTCACCTAAACTGTGGTGCAGCTCGTCAGAGCGGCTAGTTGCAAAGCTTTGTGGATCTTTGTAACTCCTACTCTAGGTTCGCATATTTGCGAAATCCTTGCGGTAACGTGACACAAGGAGGCGGTCACCGTGGGACATCGTGACGCGAGACGGTGGGCCGGCACTTCATCTGTGACATCTGGGCACAGTAGTCTTTGAACTGTCGAAACTTGTTGGTTGGGATAGCCCGTGTGCCATTTTCCCAGTTTGCGATGGTCGTCCGACGCACTCCGAGGATCACGGCGACTTCCTCCTGAGTCAGCCCAGCTGAGGTTCTCAGCTCCCAGAAGGATGAGGCGTAGCTCTTCGGCAAACGTGCTGACGGCGGACAGTTACTCACTTCCTGATCTTCAGAACTGCCTAGGTAGCACATGACCATGAGAGTCTTTCCAGGTAGCTTCCCCCGGCGACGGGCGTTCTGAAGGACGGCCAAACCGTCTTCGTTGATTACCGTTCCGCGTCGAGTGTGCACGACCAGCCCGAGGCGCCGGGAGAGGACCTCCAAGTCGGAGACGAATTGGCCAAAGCGACTAGGTGAGCTGCCATAACCTCCTGCCGCCATCCGCACAGCGACTTGGTACCCCGTATCGTGGAATCCGTTGAGGGACGACGGCTTTTGAGCTCCCTTGCGCCCACCTGGCCGCTCCACCAGTAACGACAGCAAGAGGCGTTGTTGCCGCGCATTCAGGCCGATCCTTAGCGCCTTCTGCCAGAGACCGGGTTCGAAGTAAACGTACGTGGAGCCTTCGACGGACGCCCGCAGCGTTGCCTTCTCGTGCTTGTTTAGGCTGGGGTCGCCGCGAAGGACTTTTTTAATGGCATCTCCCCAATGGATCACCCCGTGTCGGTCCACGAAGTGAGGGAGATACGAATCGCCCAGATTCCCCGCGATCAGGACGTAGAAGGCGTCGTCTCGTAGGACTCCCGCCTCGGCGAGGCGAACAGCCAAGTTGCGACCGGCACCCGACTGGTTCGCTAGCTCGTAGCCATCGACCACGTATTCCAGGAGCCGCACGGTAGAAGTCGGCGGGCCAGAGTCAGGTAAACCGCACTGCTGGACGCATGCAACGGCCTGAAGCGACCGGCGGAGGGCCACTCGTTCGGGCTCCCGATGAGATCGACTAATAGCACGGTACCAATCAGCCAGAGCGCGTCGGTCTATGCGAAGCCAGCCTCGCGGCCTGCCCGCCTCGATAGTAGTTCCATCGTCCAGGCACACTCGCCCAAGCGCCCAAGCGTCCCGGTCCCTCGCGAGCACCTCTTGCACCACAAGCTCGGCTGTAAGGGTTTTTGTGAGATCGAGACGCCCGAGGGCGAAGACCAATTTCCGCTGCACCTCCGTGTCAGATGCCTCTGCGGCTATCCGTTTTGTTTCGAAGGCGTTGACAACTGACGGCCCATATTCATCCCGAAGGCTCTTTGGAAGTAGCGACGCTGCACCGGGCGCCAAGCAATACCACTGGAACAGGTCGTTTTGTACCGCATAGTGGAGACGAAAGCGTCCCAGCTGCCCCTTTTGGGCGGCTCGCCTGGCGGCCGCCCACGGCACACGAGAAACTTCCTTCCGCAGGCTTGCGCGAAGGCCCTCTCCATCGGCGATCCTTTTGAAGTCGCTTCTTCCTTCAATGTTGTTGCCCTCCAGCGCCGAACCCCATGCGCGCTGGACCGTGCTGAGATCCGAGCAGGCGAACGAGGCACTCAGTTCCTCTAGGTCGAAGCTACAGCACGTTTCTACCTCCGCGAGCGACCTTTCGTTCGCGAGCGATCCCAGCAGGTTTGTGCCAGATTCACGCCAGAAGTAATCGAGTACAACTGGCGCATCGGAAGCGAGAGTCGGAACGCTCGAACTGCCGCCAAGCACCTGTGCCAGGTCTGCCGGCGGAGCGAAACTGATAAGCAATTGCGCGGCCTTGCGCGGAAGGACGAAGGGTTCCACCCCAAACTGTTCGGTCACTGTTGCCTCCGGTTTCTACCCTGCCGCTGGACGCTTTCCGCAGCCTTGGTGACCGTTCGGTCCAAATAGTCGTCAGGATTCGCCTTGCGGGCTTGCGCCTGCTGCCCAAGGACGCTCACCTCCAGCATCTTCCGCACGTCTTCCGCGCTGTGTCCCGACTCCAGAAGAGAGCAAGTGACAGCGAAGTCTCGCGCGGACTTATCGCCGCGGTATCGAGAAGGCATGGCGCCGTTCAGCAGCGCTTTGAGGTCTCGCGATGCTCTAACCGTGGTCGGACTCGAGGGGCGAGCGCGCCGCCGCGTTTTCGGCGCTGGTGCAGGCCTGAGTTTCGGTAGCCGCGCGGCCATTACATCGGCCGGGATCCGCGAGGAGGCGACTTCAAGGAGTGTCACTTCCTTTGGAGGATCGTATTTGTACGAGAGGGTTCCCGGTGGACGCAGGACTCTACAGATGCTCTGTCCCGACTTGTCACCATTGAGCAGGGAGGCCATTCGTGTGAGAAGGGAGGCGACGATTTGAGCATCGCTCAGGGGTAGGCTCAGACCGTAGTACACCTGAATGCCCACTCCGCTGGAGACCACGGCGAGGGGTGGCATGCTGTACTCAGCAGCTACATGCCGAATCCGACTGACGGCCGCGGGGACATTCGCAAATGGCTTCCCCTCACCGCAATCGAGGTCGAATCCCAGCGTCGCGGTTCGAGAAAAGTGGGCATTAGCGCGCCGCCAAAGCCCGGAAACCGGCCTAAACACGGAAGTCGCTACGCCAAGGTTCGTGGTTCTGCCCTCGCTGGCGAGGAACTCTGTTAGCGACGCCAGGTGTCCGAAGAAGAGTGCCTGAGCGCTTAACGTTCTCCGGCGAGTGTTAGGCCAATCTGACTTCCAGAAAGGCTGTACGGCGAAGCGCTCGTCGCGCTCGAGTGGAAAAGGGAACACGGCATTGAGCCATTCCTCTAGGTCGTTTCTGCGCTGTTGCTTGCTTGTCTTGACCATTGTCTCTCCGACGGGAGATTTCGTTTGCCCCGTATGAAAGTAAGATCGACACGAACGGATCAAATGCGACGACGCGGTCGACGCAGCGACCACCGGGAAGGCGGCAAAGTTTAAGAGACCTGTGCCTCTGCCATCACCCTGGCCTGCTCCATCACCAATGCGATGGCCGCGGGCTGGAGGTCGGGCGGATAGCCATACCGCCCTAGGACACGCCGCACGAGCCGACGGAGGTTAGCCTGGACTGAGTCCTTCAAAGTCCAGTCTATCGTCACGTTCGCCCGAATCGTCGCCACTACCTCGCGGGCGATGACCATGAGTTGGTCGTTCCCGAGCACGTCGACCGCACTCTCGTTTTGAGCCAGCGCGTCGAAGAAAGCAACCTCTTCTTTCGATAGGCCGAGCTTCTCGCCGCGCTCCCGCGCCGCTTGCATCTCCTTGGCCATCTCAATCAATTCGGAGATGACCTTGGCCGTCTCGATACTCCGATTGTGGTAGCCCTTCAGAGCGCGGTCGAGCATTTCCGAGAAGAGCCGAGCCTGGACTACGTTCTGCCGCTTAGTGACTCGGATTTCGTCGTTGAGCAAGCGGCTGAGCAGCTCCACGGCGAGGTTCTTCTTGGGAAGCCGCTGCACTTCGAGGAGGAACTCATCGGACAGAATCGAGATGTCCGGCTTTTCGAGGCCCGCTACTTTGAAGATGTCAACCACCTCTTCGCTGACTAACGCATTGGACAGAATCTGCTTGATGGCGTGGTCCAGCTCTGCCGAAGACTTCCCTGAGCCGCCCGGCCGTTTCGTCAGCACAGCTCGCACGGCCTGGAAAAAGGCAACATCGTCCCGAATGGTCGCCGCCTCCTCTGAGGCTGCACACAGTGCGAACGCCAGTGAAAGCGAAGCCACCGCCTTGTCGTACCTGTCCTTACCGTCTTCCAGCCCTAGTACGTGCTCGCTGGCGCTGCCGATGATTTCCAGCCGCTGAGCGCCCGAGCCTCGAACGAAGCCGCTCCAATCGAAGCCATGAAAGAGGTCGCATACAACCTCGTACTGCTCCTTCATCTTCGCTATGGCCTCCGCGCCGATGTCCTGCGCTGTCGAGCCCTTCCCACCGCTCGCCGTGTAGGTCGCCAGTGCCGACCGGAGCTCTTCGGCGAGGCCGAGGTAGTCCACCACGAGCCCGCCGGGCTTATCGCGGAAGACCCTGTTCACCCTAGCGATAGCCTGCATCAGCGTGTGGCCTCGCATCGGCTTATCCACATACATGGTGTGGAGACACGGCACGTCGAACCCGGTCAACCACATGTCGCGAACGATGACCAGCTTCAGCGGGTCGTCTGGCTTTTTGAACCGCGTTGCGACCTTCTCGCGGCCCTCCTTGCTGCGGATGTGTCGCTGCCACCTCGGGTCATCCGCGGCGGACCCGGTCATGACGACCTTTACAGCACCCTTCGTTTCGTCGAGGTCATCCCACTCGGGGCGGAGCTTCACGATTTCGTCGAACAGGGCCACGGCGATTCGGCGGCTCATCGCTACGACCATCGCCTTCCCCTGCATCGCACCCTGTCGGCGTTCGAAGTGCTCGACAAGGTCCTTAGCAACCAACCCTAGCCGCTTCTCTGAGCCGACGATGGCTTCAAGCTGAGCCCACCGCGACTTCAGCTTCTCCTTGGCGGTCAGCTCCTCTCCCTCGGTAACCTCTTCGAACTCGGCATCGAGGTGGGGCCGCTCCTCGGGCTTCAAATCCAAGCGAGCGAGGCGGCTCTCGTAGTAGATAGGGACGGTGGCGCCGTCATCGACGGCCTGCTGGATGTCGTACACATCGATGTAGTCGCCGAAGACTTCGCGCGTGTTGGCGTCGGTCAACTCGATGGGCGTGCCTGTAAAGCCAATGAACGAGGCATTCGGGAGCGCGTCGCGGAGGTACTTCGCCAGACCGTAGGTGAGCGCGCCCGTCTTCGGGTCAACCTTGGCGGCGAAGCCGTATTGGCTGCGGTGCGCCTCGTCAGCAATGACGATGATGTTCCGCCGGTCGGAGAGCACAGGCATATCCGCGGCCTCGCCCTCCGCGGGGCCGAACTTCTGGATGGTCGTGAAGACGACACCTCCTGAGGCCCGCTTCAGCTTGTCGCGCAGGTCGGCCCGGCTGTCCGCCTGCTCGGGCGTCTGGCGAATCAGCTTGCGGCAGCGGCTGAACGTTCCGAAGAGCTGGTCGTCCAGGTCGTTTCGGTCGGTAATGACGACGAGCGTCGGGTTGTCGAGTTCTAGTGCGAGGCGCCCCGCGTAAAACACCATCGTCAGGCTCTTACCTGACCCCTGGGTATGCCACACGACACCGACCTTGCGGTCGCCACCGCTGCCCGTCGCATCCACCGTCGAGGCAACAGCCTGTTCCACCGCGTGGTATTGGTGATACCCGGCGAGCTTCTTGAGCAACCCTCGCCCCTCGTCTTCGTAGACCACGAAGTGCCGGACGAACCGCAGGAAGCGCTCCGGCTGGAACAGACCCTGTATCAGTACTTGAAGCTGAGGCCTCCCGACCCTTCGACCGTTTTCCAGGCGACGAAGCGCTCGCGGTCGGCGGTTATCGAACCGGCCCGTGCCTCCATGCCGTCGGAAGCCACGAGTAGTTCGTTCGAGTCGAACAACGACGGTATCTCCGCCTTATACGTCTGTAGCTGGTTGAACGCGCCGTCCACCGTCGCGTTCTCGTCTCCCGCGTTCTTCAGCTCTATCACGCCTAGCGGGATGCCGTTCACGAACGCGACGATGTCCGGCCGCCGGTGGTGCTCGCCATCGTGCACGGTGAACTGATTGACCGCTGCGAAGTCGTTGGCGCCGACGTCGTCGAAGTCGATAAGCCTCACGAGCGCTCCGCGGGTGGTGCCATCGGGATACCGCGCCGGGATGTTCAGCCCGTCGACGACCATCCAGTGGAACGCCTCGTTTTCTGCGATGAGCGTCGGATGCTCGCGCCGGACGACCCGCCGCAGCGCCTCGTCGAGCGCTTCTCGCGGAACGTCCGGGTTGAGCCGCACGAGCGCGCGCTCCAGGCGGCCCACGAGAATCACGTCGCTGAACATGCTGCGCTCGGGTGCCGTCCCTCCGGGAGCGATGTCGGGCCCGTTTACACGCTGCCAGCCGAGACCCTCGAACCATTCGAGCGCCGCATCCTCGACCTCGGACTCAACGATGCCGCTCAAGAGCTACACCCCGTCTTCCGCGGGCGGTGCCATCGGCTGGTCGGGGTCTACCCAGTCGGCGGCGTTCAGTGTCTTGACGATGGGCTCGAAGTAGTTCGCCCACTGGGTCGCCTTGGCCACGAACCAGGCGTTCAGCTCGGGCCACTTCGATTTGTCCGACGCGAGGCCGTGGCGCCGGAGTGTGAGACGGCTCTCCTTCTTGCCGGGCAGCTCTTCCCACTCCAGGGCCCGAAGTGCCGCTTCTATCTCAGGCTTTCGTTGTTCGAGCTGGTAGTAGAAGGGCTTGCAGTCGTTCCCGCTCATTACCAATGAGACGGTGGACCAGTTAGAGGTCATGGCGTTCGCGGTGGATAGCCCGAAGCCCGTCCGTCCCACCCCGTGGTACTTCCAGTAGTCCGTGGAAGGTTTCTTGGTCCATCGCGTAGCGCCGACGGTCTCACAGTACTCGTTGAACTGGGTCCAGAACTCCAGGTTCTTCAACGCCGCCCCGCCCAGTTCACCGGCGGGCTTCACGACAAGGTCCTTCACCGTCACCAGCCAGTCGTTCGGCTGCGAGACGACGTTGAACTTTGGAGCCATCGGCGAGTCGCCGATGCGCCACACCTCGACCTCCAGGCCGAAGAAGTTGAGCCCCTCGCCCGTAGCGCGGTTCAACCAGTCCAACGCGGCCCGGTGTTCGCTGGTGAAGGTCTTCGCCACCCAGAAGATGGTGACGGCCTCCAGGCCCGCGGCGTAGGTAAGAAGCTGGCCGAGATGCGTGTGGTCCGTGCGTTCGAGCTGATTCTCGATGAGGACGTAATGGCCGGATGTGGTCTCTTTGCAGAGGATGTCGGCGCTAAATGGTCCGACGGGCGCCTCAGACTGCTGTACTTCGAGGTCCAGGTGGATAGCCTCGCCAAGCAGCGAGATGTTCTCCGGCTGAGCTAGCCACGGCGTGAACTGGAGGGCTTCATGCTCCCACGCGAGCCGAAGGTCAACCCGCACGAGACGACCCAGCGCCAGCTTCGGCAGAGTCACGTTCAACCTCCCGCGGAATTCTGGTCAGAGTCTACGCTTCTACCGCGCCGGTCTCGCGACGCCTTGTATGCAGCCCAAACGGCATCACAATCCTCGTGACGAATTGCTTCCCGCACTTTGGAAAGCGCTTGCTGCGAGTACCTCGTAAACAAGGACTTCCCCATCCAGAATGTCTTCGCATATGTCTCGTCGTTCCTCAGTCCCAGATGCCAAACCAGAGCCGTCAGCTTCTGCTGAGTCACGCCGCACTTAGTCTTTAGTTCCCCAAAGCTGAGGTTGTAGTAGTCCAACTCGTTAACCCGCTTCACTCCAACTGTGCTCACGCCGACAGTACCATCGGGCACCGTCGCGATCGGGATGCCCTCCTTCTTGCTGAAGCGAAGCTGCACCCGGTGGCTCGAGTCCGCAGTCGTCAGCTGGATGGTTGCAGCACCACTGAAGACGTCATCCCAACGTTCCCCGTCTCGGAGGCGCTTCGCAAGTCGAAGAAGGTCTAAGCGCGTCGGCGTTTCGTCGAGACCCGAGGCAGCCCCATCGAATATGGCAAGAGGGTGTAACCGGGCGAGCACGCTGGCGCGTTGCCGTCGTCCAGGCGCCAGCAACTTCATCACCTCGGCGGTTTCGGACGCGAAGAGGGCTTCGATGTCCAGCGGCGCCAGCGTTGCAACGGGCAGCACGCGCGGTGGAAGCACCTTGGTTAGGTCGCGCGCAAAGACGCTCCTATGCAGGTCGCGGAAGAGCGTGAGTCCACCTTGAACATGCCAGTAGAGATGTGGTTCTGTGACGGTCAGCAGGTGGTGCTCGGCCGCAGAGCGGAGTCCGTAGATGCTCCGCAAAAGGACGGCATTGTCCTCGGACAAGAACTTAACACCACCATCCGAGAGCGCCCTCTGGACGCACGTCTTGAATCCAATGGTGTTTGTCTCGCCTTTTTCCCGGATGGACCCACCTCTGTGGAGGATGCTCGCCTTAAGGAGCATCTCGAAGCTGTGATGCAGGAGGATGAGCGTGGCGGTGGCGCGGCCACGATCGTCTGAGCTGTTGAACCTGTCAACGCTCAGCACCAACGAATCAACACCGCTGGCCAACAGTGCTCGGACTTCCCGCTTCATCGCATCCGCAGCTTAACAAACCCGCCGGTCCTCCGTCGGGGCATTTCGATTCAAGCTTTGAGGCGGGCCTTGAGCGCTGCAACCTGTCGCGCGCGCTCCCGCAGACCTTCCTGATGTGGGCCCAATCGCACTTTGAGGCCAGCAAACGGGGCGCCCGTCCGCACATGTGAGACGCAATCGAGCAGGAGTCCTGTAGCCAATGCCGAAGCCTCGGCGGCACGCTCCACGGTGAAGTGCGCGTTGCCGGCGCCAGTGTTCGTGCCCAAGGGGTGCGGCTCCACGGGATCGTCGGTCTCCGCTGAATGAATAGCCTTGTTTCGGTCATCGAACAGCTGTCGCAACTTGATCGCTAGGTCCCGCGGCTCAAGGTCGAAGGCGAAAGTGAGGACTTCGAAGGCCCTCTCCGCTGCGGAACGCTTCCTCCAGGAAGCTCCCAGAATCCGGCCACTCACCGTCTTCTGAAACGACTCAACGGCTCCAGCGCTGCCAACCGCCGCAACCATCGCAGCTTTCGTCTCCGTCACCATGTGAGAGCCAACAGCTGTCCCGGCGCGTCGGGCCTCTTCCCCAGCGAGGCGGGCTGATACGGCCCCTTCCAACTCCCGTATCGCCACATCCAACCAGTGCCGCCAGTACGGCGTTGACATGAGGACAGCGAACGGCAGGACCTCTGCTACAACTCGGGCAACGTCGGCCTGGATTACCACGTCCTTGCGCCGATGCCCCTTCCTCACTTCCCGACCAGCCTTCGCACCCGCTCTTCCCAGTCCCCCGTGTGAATAATCCGTCGCGCGCCTGCCTTTTGCGCCTCCTGCTTGTCGAACTGGAAGACCCGTTTCCAATCCCCGACACCGCGAAGGCAATAGTAGAGCGCGTGGCCGTAGTCGGACGTATCCGCGATGGCGACGTTGGGGAACTCCGCAACGTAGTAGACGGCTAGGCTTAAGTGCGATCCTCGGTACCATTGGAGTGGACTTAGAGAGTCGAGAAACTGCAAGCGCCACGCGACGTCGTCACGGTTGAGCAATGAACCGGTTTCGTTCTGAACGACGGGGTGCCGCCAGTGTCCCGGTGGCAAAACCTGCCACGTAAGGTAGCGGGGTGACCCGCGAGCGGTCGCACTCTGGAGTCCCAACTTCTTGCGCCTCTCCATCTCAGCTCGCGCGCGGCGTTCCATCTCACGCCTCCGTTGCGCTTCAATGCGCTTGATCCTTTCCATATATCCGTCTTCGGAACCGCGCGGCCTGTCTGATTCGGCCAGCGGCGCGTGTGACCTGAACCGGCTCGGCGCAATCCTGAGCGCGATCACGCAGCCACGCTCGTAGCCCGGGATCACAACGCAACGAACCTGCAGCATTTCGCTTGTCGGAACGCGGGACTTCAACACACCCGCAAAGGCCGCTTCGAACTGCCGGCTCGTCGGAGTGGGAATGCCGATTGGGTGTGGTGGCGCGGGAGCCTGGACCCTTCCGGTGCGACTCGGACGACGGTGAAGAGTCCACGGACGTACGCCCAACAGGACATCTCCGCCGTCGGTGTTTGCGAGCGCGCAAACACGCGCCAGCCAATCATTGGCCTGGGGAAGTTGCGAGAAGAACTCAACGCCATGCAGTTGGGGACTTGGTAGCTCCATGCGCAGAGAGGCTGCCGTTGGCGGCCAAGTAGGCAGGCCTCTGCGGCTCACCCCACCGCCTCCACCGTCCGCTCCGCATCCCGCACCCGCACTTCGCCCGACATCAGCTTCGGCAGCAACGTGTCGCGCAGCTCGGCTAGCGTGTCGGACTCGTGCAGGTTCGCCAGTACGCGCTGCAGCATTGGGTTCACAATCGCGTCGATGGCCGCCACGAGTGGCTCGTGAGGTTCCACTAGCTTCATGTCGACGAACGCGTCGGGGGTCACGCGCTGATGGCTGCCTGTGGTTCCGGTCACGAGACTTCCGAATCGCTGCTTGAACGTGTCGCTGGTGGCCCAGAGGTAGAGCCAATTCCTCCAACCCGCGCGCCGGGGCAGTGTCACCAAGAACTCGGTCGAAGCGACCGCTCGGGTGTCCTCGGTAGGAGCCGGGTACCAGACCCTCGGGATGTGCGGGTTGAGCTTGGATACCAGCACCGCTTCTTTCGGGACTCTCAGTTTGTTACTTTTGATTGCGGCCCCGAGCTCTCGGGCCGGGCGACGGCCCGCGTCGAAGGCGGGCAGGCTAAAGTGTTCGAAGACTTCATCGGGCGCCGACGCCGGATTCACGCCCGCTCGCTCGAGGGTCGCCACGTCCCCCACCGTCGACACCCGCCACCCCTTCGGTATCTCGCCCAGCTCGCTGTCCTCGAACTCGCTCGGGAAGAGCGCCGCCGTCTGGGCGTCCATGCCCCAGGGCTGGCGCCCTTCCGACTTCGCCCGCACCGGGTCGAACTCCACAAACCACGACTTGAACAGCGCCCGCGCGATTTCCTCCAGCGTTTCGTTCATGCGCCGGTTCAGCTCGATCTTGTCGTCCAGGGCGCCGAGCACGCCGGCGATGGCGCGTTGTTCGGGGAGGGGCGGGAGGGGAATTTGGAAGGACTCGATGTGGCCCTTAGTGATAGCCCGCCGAGAACCGCCCGCATTGAAGGACTCCACGTAGACCTTGACAGCGGGGTGGGTGAGGAACGAGAGGACGTATCCGGGGTCCGCTGTTTCGGGGTCAACGCGGACAATGGGAACGTGCTGGTTGACACAGGCTGGAAGGACTTCTTTCGGCGCGGCGCAGCATCGAGAGAAGGTGACGCCATCGCCCGTGATGTTGAGCAGCAAGTCCCCAGGTCGGACCGTCGCCCCTTTGAGTTGGGCGGCCTGGGCATCGGAGATGAACGCCAGTCCTGAGTCGTCGAAAGTCCGGTCGAAGACGTTCTGACTCCGGATGAGCGCAAACCGCTCGCGCTGGGAGAGATAGGCTAACTGTCCGCCGGGCGGGGTGGCGCCAGAGCCTATCTTCAGGCACACATCTTTCAGGCGGCGGACGGCCCACTCGGGCGGGTGAGGGAGAGGTGCCAGGTCAGACAACACTGAGCCGCCCCAGGTTACTGGCTATTTCTTGGTCGAGTTCGCCCGCACGCGCGCGTTGTTGGCTCCAAAGGCCTACGAGGCCGGTCAGCCGTTCTTCGAAGCCTTCGCTCTCATCCGGGACGTAGCTAGACCCGGTGTAGCGACCGGGAGTCAGCACGTGACCCTGTTGGCGAATCTCATCAAGCCTGGCCGACTTACAAAAGCCTGCCTCGTCTGAGTAGCCATCGCCCTGACGCCAGCGATGGTAGGCGTCCGCAATCTGGCGGATGTCCGATTCCCTTAGTTCACGATGGATGCGGTCCACCATCGTTCCACGGCTTCGAGCGTCGATGAATAGGGCTTCGCCGGTCCGGTCTCTCGGTCCGGAGCGCTTGTCACGCGTGACGAACCAAAGGCACACCGGGATGGTCACCGAGTAAAACAGTTGCCCAGGCAGGGCGACGATGCAGTCAACACGGTCGTCTTCGATGATGGCTCGTCGGATTTCTCCTTCGGCTCCCCCGGCTGCCATCGACCCATTGGCCAGGACGAATTCCGCCACGCCGTTCGGCGCCAGGTGGTGGATGAAATGCTGCACCCAGGCGAAGTTCGCGTTCCCAACTGGCGGGACCCCGTACTTCCAGCGCACGTCGCTCCGCAGGCGTTCGCCGCCCCAGTCGCTGACGTTGAAAGGCGGGTTCGCAAGGATGTAGTCGGCCTTCAGGTCGGGAAACGCGTCCTTGTGGAAGCTGCCCTCGGTGTTCCAGGCGATGTTCGCCTCGATGCCGCGGATGGCGAGGTTCATCTGGCACAAGCGCCACGTCGTCTGGTTCGTCTCCTGTCCGTAGATGGACACGTCGCCCAGCCGCCCGCCGTGCTCTTCGACGAACTTCTCGCTCTGGACGAACATCCCGCCTGAGCCGCAGCAGGGGTCGAAGATGCGGCTCCCCGGCTTCGGCGCCAGCATCTCCACCAGCAACCGGACCACGTGCCGGGGCGTGTAGAACTCGCCACCCTTCTTGCCTTCGTTCGAAGCGAACTGCCCGAGGAAGTACTCGTACACCCGCCCGAGGATGTCCTTCGACTTGCTCTCGGCGTCGCCGAGGCCGATGCCGCTGATGATGTCGATGAGCCGACCGAGCCGGTCGCGGTCGAGGTTGGGCAAGGCGTACACCTTGGGGAGCACGCCCTTCAGGCGCTGGTTGTCCTTTTCGATGGCGGTCATCGCCTCGTCGAGCAGCACCCCGATGTTCGGCTTCCTGGCGTTGTCGCGGATGAACGACCAGCGAGCTTCCTTCGGCACCCAGAAGACGTTCTCGGCCGTGTACTCGTCGCGCTCCTCCAGGAAGTCGTAGCGGAGCTTCTCCTCGGCCAGGTACATCGGGCTCTCCGGGTCGCTCACCTCGGCGAGCAACTCGCCGTGGCGCTCCTCGAAGGCGTCGGAGATATACTTGAGGAAGATGAGCCCGAGGACGATGTGCTTGTACTCGGAGGCGTCCATGCTTCCGCGAAGGGCGTCCGCCGCCTGCCACAGCTTGGCCTCGAAGCCCAGCTCGCCCTTGCCGTTCTTCGCGGCCTTACCAGCCTTCGCCGTACCGGAATCGGCGCCATACCGCGCCGAGGAAGCTTTCGCTGGGCGCCCACGCCTGCGGGTAGCACCGTTTGTCTCCGGCGCGTCCCCCGGCTCAAGCAGCTCGAACTGAGTCATTCCGCTCCTCCACCTGGATTCGGGCGGGATTGTACACCATGGCGCCGGCCGGCAGCGGCAGTGGCTGGTGCCCGTGCGCACCGATAGTGTTATAGGGCACCGTTTCTGTAAACTATGGTCGCTAGGGACTCCCATTGTCCGGATGACCTGATCGCCGATTCTAGATTCGCTAGTCGCCTTGGATCGCAAGCCGTAGGCGCCACACCCAACGACGGACTACGGCTTGAGTAATAGAAAGGGACGTAACCCTATTGCATTACGTTTATCGATTCGTGCATGATCGTATCTAGAATTGTTAAAAGGAGCCGTACATTGGCTTTCGAAATTAAGGTAGTCGACCGTATCCCTCACCGCGCCGGTCGCCGCGGGCCGCGCTCGACTGTGACTCGGGACATCTTCGAAGAAGTCAGTAGCTGCGCCACTGGCCGCGTTGCTGTTCAGTTCACGGACAAGCACGAGAGCGAACGAATATACAAGAGTCTGATCCAGTACAGGATACGACACTTCCATAAGGGAGAAATGGAGCTTCAGAAAGACGGGCTCACCATCTACGTCTGGCGCCACGATGCCCCAACTCCCTCAGTGTTCGCACGACGGCCACGTCCCGCACTAATACGAGCGCGTTAGTTTCGGGATTTGCGCAAACTGTCAACAGGAGGGCGACCTATGAAGGTCGCCCTCTCTGCTTTCGAATCTGTATGCTGCTACCGCCGTCGATGAGCCAAGGTGCTAGGAAGTGCAAAGTTTGCACTAAAGTCCCCGTTTGCAGTGTTGTGTGCGCACACTTTGCATGGCAGTTTGCATCCGCCCTTTCGTCCGTCTGAGCCTCGTGGGCTCCTGGACCAGCAGAACTTGCGGACATAAGAGAGGCAGTGCGAACGCAGACGGGAGTGTCGTCGTCCCGTGTCCGACCTCGTCTGACGCCCGAACCCAGCCGCGTGACCTGGTGCTGTCCGTTTCTCGCGGAATTTGCCACGCGGATTTAGATCGAACGTGGATTGCGCGTGACGGGGCGAGCAGGCGGACGAGTTCGCGGCGGTGGCGAATGAGGCCGCCGAAACGGAGTAACTCAGCAGACCCGCGCAGCGGGCCAGAGACGGCTCCCTGTGCTCGTTGTGGCGACACCGGTACGGCGGAGGATGTAGGCCGGTTATGGAAGTGCGCTTCAAGAGACGATGAAAGGCCCAGGGTGCCGCTCACCGGCGAGGATTCCCGCCAGGCTCCCCTGGGCGAACGCGACTACTGCTTCTGGCATGACCCTGAGAACGAAGAGGCCGCGATGGAAGCGCGCCGCCTGGGCGCCCAGCGCGTGAAGCGCGAAGGGACCGTCGCCGCAGCCATGCAGATCGATGGCATCGCAAGCATTGCGGACCTCCGGAGGGTGCTCGAAGTCGTCCTCTTCGAGTCCCTCGCCCTCCAGCACGGCGTCACACGGAACCGCCTGCTCGCGTCGCTCGTCCAAGCCGGAGGCTCGTTACTCGAGGACGGCGAGTTCGAGAAGCGCCTGGCGGAGATCGAGGCCGTCCTCGGCGACCGCCTGAAGAGGGCGGGACGGAGATGAGCCGCACACGAAGGTGCGTTGGTGTGCCCCGGTGAGCACCACCGAACGGCGGCTCGATCAGGCCGAGTCGGCTCTCAGCGGCCGAGACCGGGCACGCCTCTATGTCCAGGCCCTTTCCAAAGGCGAAGACCCCGACGAGCGCATCGAACGCTACTGCCCGGCGTCGGAGCGAGCCGAGTTCGAGGCGATCAAGGCCGCGGTAGAGCGGGGCGTCATGGAGGTCTGGCAGCGCGTCCTGTTCGAAATCGAGTGGCTGAACAACGACGACATCTCGCTCGGCTGGCTCGAGTGCCTCTCCGCATTCCTGGAGCGGGAAAAGGCGTTCAGGAAGCTGGCCGGAGCGCAGACGAAGGCGGTCCCCGCGATGCCTTCGCCAGGGCGCGGCTTCCTTCGCGACGTGCCGCTGCTGTGGGGCGTGATCGTGGACCCGCCCGACCAGGGGCCGGCGTCGTGGGAGGAAGCGGTGACGTTCCTCTCGGGAGAGCTGCGCAGCGGCGTGGAGACTCGCTGGCGAGCCCTTCTTGCCTATGAGGAAGGTCTTGCGGCTGCATCCCGGGCCCTCCGCGTTACCATCGCCCACCTCAACATGACGAAGGCGATGGACGCCGTTCGCACGAAGGTCCTCGACCTCCATGAGGCCCTCCAGCGCTTCGTGCCGTTTGAACTGCCAGAGGCGCTGGAGCGTGAGCGGGAGATGGTGAGGAGCTTCTGGGACATGGACGTGCTCAGAGAGAAGGACGAAAGGGCGAGCGGACGGCCGCCGATGTGGCAGTCGCAGCGACAGGAGCTGGAGGCGTGGGAGCGCGAGCAGAAGGCGAGCCTGGATGCACAGGCGTGACCCACTGGGGGCTTCGGATTCTCTGGGGCGTTCGCGCCGGCTCACAAAGGGCGGCCCCATCTCGCAATGTGCATGAAATTCCAGGAAACGGTGCAAGTCCTCAGAAGACTTCGGGGGTGTAGCGATGGCTATCCACGGACGGAGGCCGAAGGACGAGGAACAGCGCGTCAACCGCAACGCGCCCACTCACGACTGGATCGATGTCCCGGACGTGCCCTACCGAGGCGACCGGCCAGGCCTTCCTGAAGGTCTTCCCTGGCAGACCCACGAGCGGTGGGAGACCATCTCGACGATGCCCCTCTGCGTCTTGTGGAGGCGCGAGGACTGGCACTTCACCCTCGGCGCGGCGCTGCTCCATGCGGGCCTTCGTGAACGGCGACCAGGCGCCCGAACCGAAGCTCAGGGAGCGAGAGAAGGTGATGGGCACTACCCTTGCCTACCGAAGGGACAACCGCATCCGCTACGAGGTGGGACCGTTCCTTTCCCTCGCCGCCCCGGTGGCGCTCCTCACGTTGTTCGCCCTGCCCTTCTTGTCTCTCCGAGAACAGCTTGTCGCACCGAACTCATGCGCGGGGTAAGATGCGGTTGCCGTGCAGGCAGAGGAGTGGCTGCGAACGAACGGCCATCTCCTGGAGGTGGCCTGGGAGCGGCTGTTCGTAGAAGCAGTGCTGTCCAAGGTCGAAGGCCTCGACTTCGAGCACGTCCGTGCGCAGGTCCCGTTCACCGATGGCAGCGGTCGTGAGCGAAGACTCGACTTCGCAATCGTGGATGACCGGGGAGCGAAGCTTGCCATCGAGGTCATGGGTCTCCAAGCCACTCCAGTCATGCAACGTGACTTCACCAACGACTCCCGCAAGGCCATTGCCCTCGTAACCAACGGATGGGTGTACCTTCCGTTGGCTAACGCCGTCTTCGGCCGGCCGGGTCCCGGCGGCCAACTGATCGAGCGCATCGATGGCGCTCGGCGATGTGCCAAGGCAATTCGGGCCACCCTCCACAGTATGCGAAGTGCTCGCGCGGCGGAGGTGCTGAACGATTCCTTCCGCGCCCGGATCGCCGAGACCGAAGCAGACATCCAGGCGCTCAAACGGCAGCGCGCTGACGCGACAGCCGCCAAGGCACGGGCAGAGGCAGAGGCCGAACGCTTACGGGCGTCCCACGTCTCTGCGCCTGAGTTGGAGGCGATTGAGCGCCGGATCGCTGATACCAACCGCCTCCTTGACGAGCTGAACGCCGGACTCTCCGAGGCCAGCAACGCGCTGGCGGCGATGCAATCGGTTCAGGCGCCGTCGGGGCCGACGGTGGGTACGCCCGAGCCTGCGCCGTCGCCCACGCGGCTTCGTCCGGTCTTCTTTGCGGCAGTCGCGCTGGCTGCAGCGGCTAGTGCCGTCGGTGGGGGAGCTATCGCCCTGAAAATGAGCCGGGACCGCGATCCCCCTAAGCCCACCCCCGCCGCCTCAACCATCTCAAGCACAATGGCAGTCAGTTGCGAGGGCACCATTGGCTGGGGCGATGCCGTGAGCTGCCCAGGACGCTCTCTCACCGTGAAAGGACCGGTGGCCGGCATCTCCTATCAGAAGAACGTCACCGGAGGACCGACGTTCGTCAACCTTGGAAATGACTTCCCCAGCGCCATCCGGTTTCAGGTGGTCATTTGGGAGCGGTGCCGCTCGAACTTCACCGTGCCACCCGAGACCGCCTACGGGGGGAAGGTCTTGTACGTGACCGGTGGCGTCGAGGTGCACGGGGGCGTCCCGCAAATGGAAGTCTGTTTCCCTGCTCAGGTCACCGTGGAGTAACACGAACTACGGTTCGTGTGGCGGCAACCCGGCCACCAGCGGGTCCCCAGCCGTTTGGACTCAGCGGGCCCAAGTCCACCGGAAGCCGCTTCGGCTTCGACCTTGCGCAGCGCCTCTCTTGCTTCGGCCAGATCCCTCTCCAACTCAGTCAGCCGGCCAGGGCGGCCTGCTTGCGCGGCGAGCTGACGATTGGCTTGCATCCAGCGCTCTTCCGCCTCTCGAAGACGCCCCGCCAGCTCCGTCTCACGATCCGCGCCGGCTCGGAGTTGGTCTGCGATCTGCCGTTCGCGCGCGATGAGGAGTTCCAGGTGTTCCACGCATCGGGCCGCACCTTCCTGTACGACGGTCTTCGGATTGCTGGACTTGGATGGTGGCGCGCTCGGAGAGACGCCTGCTTCAGCGGCCAACTTCCGCACAAGAGCGGGCACCAGCGCGTCAACTGCCATAGAGAGGTGAGCGAGAACCAGCGGCTCGTATCCGGGGCGCCAAGAATGGAGGGCCTGATGGTACTGGCCGCAGGCGCGGGCGATTCGACCGCCTCCGTCTGGGTGCCGCTGGACGGCAGACACGAACTCGACCGCCGCGGCTGGGCAAAGCCTTCCTGGCGCTGGCACGCCGGAGGGCAAGGGCAGGACTCGCTGACCTCCACGTACACGCCTCTAGTGTCGCTCGTCGCAAACTTCATGGGAGACTGGCTCAGAGATGCCCTCGATCCGCGACTGAAAAACCTGCGCTGAGCACCGGGGTGGTGGACTCGAAAGGAGGCGATGGGCAGCGCAAGGGAATCGTGGAGCATGACCCTTCTGATTTGGTCCTCAGTCACACGACCGCGATTGCGTTCGCGGGAGAACCGACTCCTCCGGGGATGTTCAGCGGCACCGAGACCAGCAGGCTGTAGTAGTTCCGACTCTCTGCAGCGAATTTCGCGAGCTCTTCGAGGTTCCAGAATTCGCCCATCGCCATTCCTAGCAAAGGGATCATCCGCCGGTGGAGCGAACCTACCCGCGGGTCGCCTGGCGAGTGCTCGACTGCCGGATTGTCTACGACAAGAGCGGCGAAGTGATTGTCCCAGAGGAACTCCGCCATGGCCGCGTCTGCCTCCAGTCCAACCCAGGAGCGGCTCTCTGCGACCTCTGCGCGACCCTGAACCGACAAGCTGAGATAGGCTCCCATCCATCCCGTCCTCACCATCAGGATATCTCCGACACTGAAGTGGACGCCCTGCGCCGACGCCACCTCCCGCAGCAAGTCCGCGGTCAGCGCCCCCCCGGCCCAGGGGGCCACGGGAGTCCCCATCGCGTCGAGATGGCGGCTGACATCGAGGAGTACGCCACGGCCCACGACTCCACGAGACGCCCAATGCTCGATCCCCAGCTTCGAGCCGGACGCGCCCGCCTCGTCGTCCTGTCGGCCGCCGTAGAAGCCGAACTCCCGAGCTCGCACATGCCGCAGCCCGTCCAACTGGCTCGAGCCCTGCAGGTAGAACCCGTCTAGGTAGTCGTCCTGTCCATTCCGACTGCTGAAAACGTGATGGCGATACTGCTGGCGACCGAACATCGGTGGGTCCGGCATGTTGAGCGGGAGGGAGAGGTTGAACACCCGACCCAGCGTCGGGACCCGCAGAGCTGACAGCCGCCGCTCGTCGGTGAGCAGGTTGAGAGTTCCGACCTCGTCCTCGCGACCGAACACGTTCCAGGCGTGGGGCAATCCGATCTCAGGTATGACCGGCAGGTCTCGGTATCTGGTGGTTTCCGCGTCCATGCCCTTCGTTAACCCTCCTGAACGTCATCTGGCGGCCCGCACTGTGTCACGTATGATAGGAACGGAGCGAATTGGTGATTCGCATCGATGACATCGAACACGGCTATTGACCCCACGTTCCCAAGAATTGATTGGAGCGGGTTCGTCGGTCGGAGCTTCGAGCTCTCTATGATCGACGATGCCTTGATGCAGGCAGCGACCGGCCGTGGCAGTGCGATCCTGATTTCCGGTGAAGCTGGAATCGGGAAGACGCGGCTGGCCAGGGAGGCGCTTCAGCTCGCCGCGGAGCGCGGTCTCGACCACTTCTACGGCCGCTTCCATGAGTCAGAACTGAACCTCGCCTACGTGTCGCTCGCCCGGGTCCTGGCAGACGTCGCAGTCGGCCCTGTCGGACCAGAGCTGAACCGCCTTCTCGCCATCGGCGGGGCAAGCGTCCCAAGCTCGGCCCCACCTGGGCCAGCCGCAGACCGCTCAGACCTCAATCGTGAAGCATGGGAGTGCCTCGCTGGTGCGAGCCGAGCAAGGCCGTTCATCCTTGTTCTGGACGACCTGCAGTGGGCGGACGCGTCGTCGCTCTCGCTCCTCGAGTTTCTCCTTCCAAGACTTCGCACCGTCCCGATTGTGTTACTCCTCCTCCGGCGTACCCCGTCGCTGAACTCGGCAACCCGCTCCTCATCGGGGCACACCTTCGACTGGCACTCCCCTCATTTCCGACGACATGAACTGGTTGGATTGCGACTCGAGGACGTCGAAGAACTTCTCTCCAAAACCGCCCGTCAGGAACTCGACGACTTCGGTGTGGCGTTCGCTCGAGCCACGCACCGGCGGACGGCAGGTAATCCGCTGTTCGTGGAAGAGATCGTCCGTCACCTGGTCCAGACCGGTAAGCTCATACGTTACGATGCGAAGTGGCAGATCCCAAGCTTCCCCACCGGAGAGCTCGAGCTTCCACCCGGCCTGACGGAGGTAATCACGGACCGGCTGGCGTTAGTCCCGGAGAAGTGGCGTCAGATCCTGACCTACGGCGCCGTCCTTGGGAACGTGTTCGACTTCGACATCCTTGCCACGATGACCGACACAGACGAGGAGGAGGTCATCCTCGCGGTGGAGCATGCCCTTCGTGCCCAGCTCATCACCGAGTCGCCCGGCTCACCGCGCTCCGACTACGAATTCCGCCACGAGGTAGTTCGACAGGTACTGTACGAATCACTCAGCAAGCCCAGACGGCAGAAACTGCACCTCCGCGCTGCCCATGCGATGGAGCTTGCCCACCGAGGAGACGACTCCTATGAGGCGGTCGAGCAGATCGCCAGGCACTATCGTCTCGCCGGCAGGTATGCCGACCCTGAAAGGACGCTCGAGGCAGCGCACCAGGCCGCGAGGCACGCCGACGAGCTTTGCGCTTACGACGAGGCCATCCTGCACCTGGAGTTCGCCGCTTCCGTACTGCAACAGAGCGGGAGAGGACAGGAACGGCTCGCGAGTCTGTATGAACGGTTAGCGGCCCTTTACTTCGTGACCGGAATTTCGCCGGACAAGGGAAGGGACTACTCGGAGCGAGCCATAGCCATCTACCGCGAAATGGGGCTTGGCGAATCAGCAGCCCGGTCGCACACCAGACTTGTGTGGCAGTACGCGAGCAATCGCGAATCGCTCGACCTTCCGCGAGCACGGGAGGAGCTCCGAGCCGCGGAGGAGGTGTTCCTCCAGGGCCCCGATAGTCCTGCGGCGGGGTACTTCCACATCGGTCGAGCAGGTGCCGCGCTTTGGGAATTACGGACCTCCGAGGGGCTCCTCGCATCACGCAAGGCCATGGACATCGCAGAGGCTCTCGGGGATGAGGCGCTTTGGGCAAGTGCCGCGAGCATGCATGGTTGGCACGTCGCGATGTCAGGAAGGGTCGATGAGGGTCTGGCGTTGTGCGAGCGCGCCTGGCAAATCGCCGACCGCCTGAACACATTCGTCTGGACGTTTCGTGCGGCTTGGTATCGCGGGACGATGGCCTACCTCATCGGCGACCCTGGAGACGCCCGGAACTGGTTCCAGCGAGAGTCGGGGCGACCTCACATGTCGAGCGCTCTCACCCAGCGCCGCTCGCTTGTAGAGCGCCTCGGGAATGCCTTCTCGACGATGGGGAACCTCAGTGAAGCAGTGAAGGCCGCGGACGAACTGACTCGTGAAGGAGTCCTCGACGCCACCATCTGCTTCCGCATGGGTGACTGGGAACGGGCCGAGGCTCTCTGGCTTGAGGCCAAGGAAAAGGCGGTCGTCGCCGGAGATGCCTTCGACGTCTGGCGGGTCAACTACAGGCTCGCGCAGCTCTATCAGATGCGAGGGCAGTTCGACCTGTCGCTCGCCATACTTCGAGAGGCTCTCGCCGCGACATCCGACCAGGCTGTCGTGCTGGAAGCGCACACCCAGGCGAAGGTCGTCCAGCTGCTCAACCAGATGGGAGCCGCCGGCACCCCGACTCACCTGGCGAGGCTCGAAGAGATCGTCTCTAGTGGCGGAGACTGGCGCGGCCTGATGGGTCACGTCTTCCTGGCGCGGGCGTCAGACCATCGCGCACGCGGTGACCATGATGGTGACCGGTCCGACTTGCAGCACGCGCTCGAAGTCTTCCAGAGATACCAAAACCCGTGGGAATGCATCGAGACGCTCGTCCTCCTCAGCACCTACGGCCCCGACTCCGAACTGCTGGCCCGAGCTCAGTCGCTCGCGCAAGGTCTCGCCGCATCGGGATACTGGAACAAGCGCCGCGAATTCCTTGGCTCCTGGTGCGATCCCGCCACGACGGGACCGCTCGGCCTGAGTCCCCGCGAGGTTGAGGTCCTTGACCTCGTCCGCGCCGGGAAGACCAACAAGCAGATCGCGGAGACACTGTCGATCTCTCATCACACCGTGGCCCGGCACGTCAGTGCGATCCTTCGCAAGGCCAACATCGAGAACCGAACTGCGGCGGCTTCGCTCTTCGCAGAACTCTCGCTTCCCCGTTGATAGCAAACCTTTGCTATCGCCGCTCGCAAGGAAGAATAGTCACCGTGGGGGATTCGCCGACCGGAGCCGTCCGTGCAGACTCCGTTGGCAGTGGCCGCCGTGCCGGGACAGCCCCGGCGGTACAGGAGGGGGAAATGCACTCACCGGATAATTACTGGCTTCGCACGCTCAAGACGCGTGCCTCGCGAAGAACGCTGTTGGCCGCGGGCGGCGGCGGAGCGATCGGACTCGCCGCGCTCGCGACCGTGGGATGTGGCGGTGATGACGACGATAATGGCGGTCCATCGAGCACGCTGCCCACGACCTCGGTAAAAGAGAATCCCGACACCGCCAAGCAGGGTGGAACGTGGCGCATCTACGGTGATGCGGTCAACGAGCCACATGACCCGACGATCTCCACCAACACAGCGGCCGCATTCTGGAATTACATCGGCGACCGGGCCATCGACGTCGAGCCAACGACCAACCTTCTCACCGGGTCGCTCATCGAGAAGTGGGAGCAGCCCAGCCCCGACCAGGCGGTCCTCCACGTCCGCGCTGGGGCGAAGTGGCACAACAAGGCTCCCGTGAACGGACGTGCGGTCAATGCCGAGGACATCGCGAACGCGCTCCTCGCCCATGCAGGCCGGCTCGACACAACAGGCGGCAAGGCGGTCTATCCACGAAAGGGGAGCTTCGCCCTCATTGAGAAGATCGAGGCGACGGACGAGAAGACGGTGGTCCTCAAGATGTCGGCGGCCAACAACGGCATCCTTCCAGGGCTGGCCGACTGGCGACTGCCCATGTTTCCCAAGGAGCAGCTCACCATCGGCTTTGCTGACAGCAACAAGCTGATCGGGTCCGGCCCCTGGGTGGTCGACCCCGGATACGCCAACGGGACGGACTTCAAGTCCGACTTCGTCCTCACGCGCAACGCTGACTACTGGGACAAGCCGCGTCCCTACATCGAGCGCGTCGAGTCCACGATCAACCAGGACCAGGCAGCCCGGACGGCCGCCTTCCTGGCGGACAAGATCGACTTCCTGGCAACGTTCCGCTCGCCGTATGTGGAGATCCAGTCGTTGCTGCAGCGGAAGCCTGATGCGCAGTTCGTGAGCTGGCGGTTCGGGCACTGGCATTACACGCGCTTCAACACGCAGAAGGACCCCTGGAAGGACCCGCGAGTTCGGCGCGCGATCTTCCTCGCCCTGAACCATGCGCAGATCGGCGACGGCTTCTACGGCTCCGGGAACTGGTACTTCACCGGCCCGCTCCCTTACACGTTCACCAAGTTCGCATTGAGCCCGGACGACGTCTCCAAGCTGGCTGGATGGAACCCGGCGACGAAGGATAAGGACATCGCCGAGGCCAAACAGCTCATGTCGTCGGCCGGCTATCCCGACGGCGAGATCACAGTCTCCGACCTCGTCTTCTCCCTGGCTCAGAACACCGCGAATACGACTCGCCTGAAGGACCAGCTTGAAAAGGTTTGGCCGAAGATCAAGTTCACGATCGACGGCAAGCCGGACTCGGCGACCTTCTACTCCACCACCGCCAAGATGGAGTACGACTTGCAGTGCGCAAGCATCTACCCCGTTCCCGACCCGGTCTCCGAGCTCATCGGCCACTACAGCACAACCGGTGGTCGCAACTACGGGAAGTACTCCAACCCCAGCATCGACACCAAGCTGACAGCGGCCCTCGCCGAGTTCAATGAGTCGGCGCTCAAGCAGAAGCTCGTTGAGATCCAAAACGTCCTCATCGACGAGATGCCGATCATGACTCACTACGCAGCCAATCTGACGGCGCTGTACGGAAAGGATGTTCGCGGTCTCAAGGACGCGCACGGACCCGGGGTCTCCAGTGCCGCCGTGAAGCGACTCTCGTTCGCCTAGCCTGCGGGGTCCCATATCGAACGTCGGGCACCTCCCACAACCCCCTGGTGGGAGGTGCCCCGTCACGCCACCGGGGAGAGTTTCTTGACGTCATACCTTCTAGCGCGAATGGTAGGCTCCGTCCCAACGGTGTTGCTGCTCGTTCTGATCGTCGTTCTGCTCGCCAGGATCGTGCCGGGGAACGTCATCGACGCGGCGGTTGGTGACCAGGGTGCCATCTCAGATGCCGACCGGGAACAGATCGAGCACGAGCTGGGCCTCGACCGTTCGGTTCCAGAGCAGTACGTCCGCTATCTAGGGAATCTCTTGACCGGGTCGCTTGGCGAGTCTCTCTGGAGTCGAGAATCGGTGTTGTCGGTGGTGACGCCGCGCTTGCGACCGACGATCGAACTCGCGGTCATTGCGCTAATCATGGCCCTCATCATCTCGCTGCCTCTTGGCGTCTGGGCGGCAGTGAGAGCCAATTCCCCCACGGACTACACCCTTCGCATCTTTTCGGTCCTGGGCTTGAGCGTGCCTTCGTTCGTAGTCGCCTCCTACGTGATGTTGCTTCCAGCGATGTGGTGGGGATGGTTCGTTCCGATATACGAGGAGCCAAGCGACGGTCTCTGGGTGCACTACAAGAGCCTTTTGATCCCCGCAGGGATTCTCGCCGTCGAACTGTCCGCAGCACTCACCCGATTGACGCGCACATGCGTCCTGGAGTCGCTTCGGCAGGATTACGTCAGGACAGCACGCTCCAAGGGCCTTCGCGAGACGATTGTCCTGGTTCGTCATGTGGTACGCAATTCGCTGATACCGGTGGTGTCGGTCGTCGGGCTCCAGATTGTCGCACTGTTCTCGGGCGTAGTAATCATCGAGCAGATCTTCGGGATTGCCGGAGTTGGACAGCTCATCATCGCCTCTTTCCAGGCCCGAGACTACACGATGATCCAGGGGATAACGGTCCTGCTCGGTTTCGTCGCGATCTCGGTGAACATCCTGGCGGATCTCAGCTACGTGTGGCTCAATCCGCGGATTCGGCTGGCGTAGTTCGATGGCAGCCGCAACAACTCCACTCGCGCAAGACGAAGCTGCATTCCGTCCAAGGAACGCATCTCGCATATCACCTCTGGTCCGCTTCTGCCGCCAGGAACCGCTCGCTGCCGCGCTCGGGTTGCTGACGCTCGTGATGACAGGCATGGCTGTCTTCGCACCACTCGTCACGCCCCACTCACCAAACGAGATCGTCGCGCTTCCACTCCTCGAGCCGTCTGCATCTCATCCGTTTGGAACGGACGAGTTTGGTCGCGACCTATTCACCCGCGTCGTCTTCGGAGCTCGGGTGTCACTCGCGGTTGGATTCCTGGCGACGGGGATCGGCGTTGCCCTCGCGTTCGTCATCGGCGTGACATGCGCCTACGCCGGTGGCTGGCTCGATTACCTCGTCCAGCGGATCGTGGATGCCGTCCAGGCGGTGCCAGCCGTCGTGCTCCTGCTCGGAATCGTCGTCGCCCTGGGCCCGAGCCTGACGTCGATCGTCCTCGCGCTCTCGGTGCGGTCCGGGATTGTGAGCTCTCGAATCATCCGCAGCGCCACACTCGGCATCCGCAGTCTCGACTACGTCACAGCCGCGGAAAGCATCGGAGCGACGAAGGCGAGGATCATCGCCCGTCACCTCGGCCCGAATGTGCTGCCCATCGCCCTCGTGATGGGGTCCGTGTCGCTCAGCGCGAACGTCATCGCGGAAGCGTCGATCAGTTTCCTTGGCTTTGGCCTCCGGCCCCCGGACCCGACCTGGGGACGAATGCTTTCGGACGGGAGGGCGTACATGCTCTCCGCGCCGAATCTCATTTACATCCCCACCGCGGCGCTGGCCATCGTCGTGCTCACCGCAAATCTTCTCGGCGACGCGGTCCGAGACCGGCTCGACCCGAGACTGAGGGGTTAGGACGTGGAGAGAGTGAGTCATGACTGAGTACGAAACGATCAGAGCAGGGGTTGAAGGACGCGTCGGGACGATCACGCTGAATCGTCCCGAGAAGCTGAATGCGCTGAGTCGGAAGATGTCTGCGGAGTGCCGCCAGGCACTGGACGCGTTCGCCGACGACGATGCGGTCCGAGTCATCGTGCTCAAAGGTGCCGGACGCGCATTCTGCGCTGGTGCCGACCTGTCGCCATCGGGCGCGACAGTGAGTGGACCGCACTCGGTGCCTGAAGACGCCTTCGGTATCGCTTCAGGCGTCGAGGCCTGGCTTCACGTCTGGCACCACCCGAAGCCGGTCATAGGTCAGGTGCACGGGTTCTGTATCGGTGGCGGAGCGCATATCGCGAGCTTCTGTGACCTCGTCATCACCGCTGAGGACGCCGTCATCGGCTGGCCCAAGCTTCCGGTCGGTGGGGGTTTCATCAGTCCGGTCTGGTCTTGGTTCGTCGGACCCAGGCGGGCAAAACAGCTCTCCTTCATGGTGGGGAACACCTTTAGCGGCGCAGATGCAGCAGCCATGGGCTGGGCGAACTTCGCCGTCCCGGCTGAGCAGCTTGAGACCCGCGTCCGCGAGGTGGCGGACCGCATCGCGAGGGTGCCGTCAGACATCCTCCGTCTCAAGAAAGAAGCCATCAACACAACGGCGGACCTCCAGGGGTTCAGCACGTCAATCCGGCTGACCGCTGCCTGGGACGCGCTCGCTCACGCCTCTCCAAACGTCGAATTCATCCGCCAGAAGATACGCGAGCTTGGCCTCCGCGGAGCCATAGCCTGGTTTGAATCGGAGGGCATGTGATGCCGAACGGAAACGCACAGCGGGTCGTGCAGGTCGACGTGACCTGTGACGCGCCGGGGCTCGAAAGCGCGCTCCGCCTCTTTGACGAGGCCGAAGCGAACCCTGCGTGCCGCGTCGTGCTCGTCGGCCTGAGGACATCTTCGTTCGATCAGTCCCCAATCGCGCAGACTCTGAGTTCCCGCTTCCGCAACAGCGGAAAGGTCGTCATCGGCACGTTGTCAGGACAGTACGGTGCGGACGGGGTCACGCTCGCGGCGGGAGCTGACCTCGTGATCGGTTCGGACGAGACGGAGCTAGCCCTGGACGTCGAAACCGTCGGGTTCGACGCCTCCTGGTTTCCGAACCTGACGCTCAGAGACTTGAAGTGGCTGGCGCTCTGCGCTGGTTCGCTCAATGCGGGGCAGCTCGCGAAGAGCGGCTTTCTGAACTTCGTGTGTCCTGCTTCCGATGTGAGGGCGACCGCCGAGTGCGTAGCTCAAGACATTGCACGCGTTCCCGGAGACGTTTTGACCCTCAAGAAACGAGCACACGACACGCGCCATCGACTGGCGACAACCACTGGGAGGTAGCTATGCCAGGACCGCTACACGGATACTCAGTTCTCGACTTCGGTCGATTCCAATTAGGGCCTCTCGCCGGCGTCTGGCTATCTGACCTTGGAGCGGACGTCATCAAACTCGAGTCCCGTCAGGGCGACCCCGTCCGCGGCAGCCATCCGGCGGCGGCTGCAATCGTCACGGCGCACAACCGGGGTAAGCGAAGCATCGCGGTTGACCTGCAGACACCCGAGGGGCGCGAGGTCGCGCTTCGGCTCGCGTCCAGGGTGGACATTCTCACGCACAACTTCCGCATCGGCGTGATGGAGAGGCTCGGACTCGGCTATGAGGACGTCTCGAAAGTGAACAAGGGCATCGTCTACGCCGGTGCTTCGGCGTTCGGACCAAAGGGTCCTCGGGCGCTCGAGCCCGGGAACGACACCATCGGCCAGGCGAGCGGGGGCCTGGCTTTCTCGACTGGCGTTGCCGGCGGTTCGCCGCTCCCGGCCGGAGCGGCGATCTCAGACTCAGTCGGGGCCTATGCGCTTGTCGCAGGCGTCCTTGCCGCGCTGCTCGAGAGAAATCGCTCAGGTTGTGGTCAGGTCGTGGACGTCAGCTTGTATGGAACCCAGATCGCACTTCAGTCATGGGAGACGGGCTACTGCTCGATCACCAAGCAGCTTCCAGTGCGCAACGGCGGTTACCCGTACCTGTCTGGTTACGGCATCTACCCCACCTCCGACGGCTTCATCGCGATTGGGGGCCTGAACGACAAGCAGTTCCCGGTCATGTGCCGAATCATCAACCGCGAAGAGCTCGTCGCTCGCTGGCCCACGGCGCAAGACCGCCTCAAGGACCTCCCCGAGGTGACCGCTATCCTCGTGGAGGCGACCAGGCAGAAGCCTACCGCCTACTGGCTCGAGGTCATGCGGGCGGCGGACCTGGTCGTCTCCACCGTTCAGTCGTATGCCGACATCCTTGCCGACGAACAGGCGAGGGAGAACGGCTACGTCATCGAGCTCGAGCACGAACTGCCAGGCACGTACCTGGGGGCGGGTAGTCCCTGGACCTTCTCCCGCACGGCAGTCGCGCCAGGTACACGGGCCCCGGAACTCGGTGCTCACACCGAAGAGATCCTGCTTGAGTGCGGCTATAGCTGGTCCGACATCGGTCGTCTTCGAGACGAGAACGTCATCGGCGCAGAGCTGTGAGCTGCGCCTAATCCCAATCAGAACGGAGTGAAGTCTTGAAAATCAGTCTCATGCACGAGCTACAAAAGCAGCGCCCGTGGCTGTCTGAGGACAACCGCGAGGTGTACCCCGAGACGATCGAGCAGATCGAACTTGCGGACAGACTCGGCTATCACACGGCGTGGGTCGTCGAACACCACTTCCTGCCAGAGTTCTCGCATTCGCCTCGCCCGGAAATCTTTCTTGCAAACCTGGCGGCAAGGACCAAGCAGATTCGCCTGGGCCACGGAGTGGTCGTCTTGCCAACGCAGCACCCGGTGCGGGTCGCCGAGGGCATCGCCACCTTAGACATCCTCTCTGGGGGACGGGTGGAGTTTGGGACGGGGCGCGGTCTTTCTCCCCTTGAGATGCGGAGCTTCGGCGTCGACCCTGCCGACACCCGTGAGATGTGGGAAGAGTCCCTGGGAATGATGAAGGAGATCTGGAAGCAAGAGGTCTTCGAGCACGACGGTAAGTTCTGGAAGTTCCCGGCGCGTCCGGTCCTTCCCAAGCCTGTGCAGAAGCCACATCCGCCGATGTGGATGGCAGGCACGCAGCCGGACTCATTCCGCATTGCCGGCGAGAAGGGCCTGGGCATGATCGCCCTCAACGCCGGCCGCCCGGAGAGGCTGCAGAAGGTCGTCACCACCTACCGTGAGGCTGTCGCGCACGCGAAGCCCATCGGGGACTTCGTGAACAACAAAGTCGGCACGATGGTCATGGTGCACTGCGGGGACAACGACGCCGAGGCCCGAGAGCTCGGCGCGGTTGCCGCCAAGTGGTACCTCGGGGTGGGTAGGCGCTATTCCCGCGACTTTTCCGCAGCAGGAACGGACGAGGGGGCATGGGGCAGCTACGACCCCAAAGACGTTCCTGAGTCGTACCGGTGGTACGCCGAGATGGCCAGAAAGGGTTCTGACCTCAAATCGACTCTTGGGGCACTGACGACCGAGGAAATGAACGAGATGACGGTCGTCGTTGCTGGCAACCCCGCGCACTGCCTGGAGCAGTTGAAGGCCTATGAGGACGTTGGCATCGATGAGGTGCTGTGTTTGATGCAGATGGGCACCATCCCCCACGAGAAGATCATGCGCTCGATCGAACTCATCGGTACCGAGGTGCTGCCGCACTTCGACCACCTGCCGGCAGCACAGCTGGCAGCGCGGTGAGCGCCGTGGCCTCCACTTGCGATGCACGCTGTGAAGCGGTTTGCGACCGCATCATGGCGGGGCATGCTCTCGGGGAGCCCACGGCGTGACGACGCTCGACGTACTCGGCCGGCCAGTCCGAACCGGGAGACGTGTGCTCTTTCACGAGCACATCCAGTTCGGCTGGCCGGGCTTCAACCTCGACTACCTGAGCAGACGGACGGACCCCGACCGGGCAGTTCGGTTCTTGGACGAGCTCAACCAGGCCGGGTATGGGGTCGTCGTGGACGCGACGACCCTCGAGTGCGGACGTGACCTCCTCCTGCTTCGCGAAATCGCACAGCGCACCGACGTGCAACTCGTGGCATCCACGGGAATCTACCATGCCCGTCGGGGTTTCCCTGACCACCTGGCCAGTCTCTCGGTGGAGGAGCTCGCAGACCTCTTCGAGCATGACCTCCTCCCGCCGGACGGCGCGCCTCCTGCCGGCGTCGTTAAGGTCGCAGCCGAGCGGCTGCCGCTGGCGAAACGCGAGCAGAAGGCTATCCGAGCGGCAGGGCAAGTCTCGGCCAAGCTGGGAACGAGCGTCGTCTGTCACTCCGTGCATGCCAGCGTCGCCAGTGAGATCCTCGAAATCTTCCAATCAGAAGGAGGACCTCCTCCGTCGATCGTGCTGGGGCATCTCGACAACGAACGCCCGCACTTCGATGAGCTTGCGTCGCTTGCGGCGGTGGGTGCATTCATCGGGATCGACCGATTCGGTGCCGGCGGTGATGCCGCCGATGCAGAACGCGTGGAGCTGGTGGGGGCGCTGAGGGACAGGGGTCTCCTTAGCTCAGTGCTGGTGTCGCATGACCGCCCGCTCACCTTCCTCGGGCGGGTGAGCACGGACTTCGGCCCGGACAACCTCTTCCTTCACATCGAGCGCAACATCTTGCCTGCCCTGAAGCGGCGTGGACTTGGCAACGATGAGATCGAAACGCTGCTCATCGACAATCCTCTGCGCTTCCTGAAAGCGGCTGGTTCCGGTGTTCTCTCGGAATCAGCAGCCAGAGAACACGCTTCACGGTAAACAGTCAGATCTGGAGGACGTCCAATGGAATTCGGTTGGGAACCAGAGTTCATTGCCTTTCGTGAGGAGGTCCGCGACTTCGCAGCGAGCGTGAAGACGCCCGAACTCGAACGCGAGCTTGCGGAAGCCGGGGAAGGTTACTCGAACGGGCCGGTCGTCCAGTCAATCCGTGACGAGATCGACCGAAGGGGCTGGCTCAGGCGGGCCTGGCCCGTCGAGTTCGGCGGAGAGGGCAAGTCGCCCTGGTACACCTACATCCTGAACGAAGAGCTGCAGCTCGCGGGCGTGCCGACGACGGGCGGCTCTGCCTCGATGATCGGCCCAGCGATCATGCGGTTCGGCACCGAAGAGCAGAAGGAGTGTTACCTTCCGGGTTTGTGGAGTGGCGAGATTCGATGCGCGCTCGGCTATTCGGAACCGAACGCAGGGACGGATCTCGCATCGCTTCAGACGGCTGCGGTTCGGGACGGCGATGATTGGCTCATCCGAGGGCAGAAGCTGTGGACCTCGGGCGCTCACACCTCCACGCATCTCTGGCTTGCTGCTCGGACCGACCCGGCAGCTCCGAAGCATCGCGGAATCTCAATGTTCATCGTTCCCATCGCTTCTCCGGGGGTCACGGTGCGGCCAGTCTGGACGATGACGATGCGGACGAACGAGGTGTTCCTCGAGGATGTTCGGATTCCGCACACCGCCCTCATAGGCGAGGAAGGTCGCGGTTGGTACGTCCTCGCGAACGCGCTCGACCATGAGCGCGTCTCCCTTGGCGGGGCCGGCATCGGGGCCACGTTCGAACGCCTACTCGGGTACATCCGGGAGTGTCGACCAGACATTCTCGAGAACCCTGCCGCACGGCTGCGGCTTGCTGAGTTGGAGTTGGACCTCCGAGTGCAGCGCGCTTTGTCGCTGACCAACGCATCGATCGTCGTTCGCGGCGAGACCCCCACGATGGAAGCATCGATGGCGAAAGTCTGGGCGAGTGAGCTCCGCTATCGAATGACCAGCATGGCAATGGACCTCCTCGGACGGTCCGGTGTCCTTGCCAAAGGAGCGGAGGGTGCGCCCTTGGACGGCGAAATCGAGGACCAGTACCGGTTCTCGCCGGTTCAGCGATTCGGCGGCGGGACCAACGAGGTCATGCGCAACATCATTGCCCAGCGTGGTCTGGGCCTCCCGAGATAAGGACATCCGAGATGAACCCAGCCTTCTCAGAAACACAGGTACTTCTCTCCGCTTCCTTGCGCGACTACCTCACTCGCGAAGTCCCAAGCCAGCGAATCCACGAACTCGAGCGAACCGGGAACTACGACCATGAGGTCTGGAGCTACCTCGCCGGAGCGGGATACCTCCACCTTCCGTTCGCGCCCGAACTCGGTGGACAAGGTGGCACGCTTACCGACCTGGGCGTCCTCCTGGAGGAGCTCGCCCGGAGGCCAGTCACCGTTCCTGTGGGTGAGACTCTCGCCTGCGCTCTAGCCATCGCCAAAGGCTCGCCTGAGTCTGCGGGCCAGATTGTTGAGGCCGTCGGCCGCGGAGCCATGACGATCAGTCCAGCAGTGCTCGAGGCGTCAGACCATTGGAACGACATCTCCCTGAGCGTCGTCAACGGCTCGGTCAGCGGAGACAAGCGGTACGTCGACTTCGGTGCACTGACGTCCCATCACCTCGTGGCGGCCGGCCCTGCTGGCAATTCGTCTCTCCATCTGGTGCAGTCCAGTGACCCAGGAGTGTTCGTCAGGCCGCTGGCCAGTATCTCGAAGACTCCGACGGCCAACGTGTCGTACGCAGGGGCACGTGGCGAACATGTCGGGGACGCAGACGCGTATCAGTATCTCCTGCGGCTGTGCCGGACACTTGCAGCCGTCCAGTGCCTGGGTCATTCACAGCGCGCCCTGGACATGACGGTCGAGTACGTCGGTGTCCGGGTGCAATTCGGTCGCCCCATCGGACAGTTCCAGGCAGTGCAGCACCATATCGCGAACATGGCCACGATGGTTATCGCGGCACGGTTCCTCGTGTATGAGGCACTGTGGAAGCTCGACTCGGGCCTGGCGAGCGATGAGGACATCGCCGCTGCGAAGGCGTGGGCCTCCAGGACCGCTACCGAAGTGCCGATGATGGCACACCAACTCCACGGCGGCATCGGCGTTACCAACGACTACGACCTGCAGTTCCTGAGCCGAAAGGGCAAGGAGCGAGCGGTGAGCTGGGGCACATCGGAGGAGTGCCTCGGTGTCCTGGCGAACCAGCTCTCCCCCAACTAGGCGCACCGAAAAACAGCAAAACTGAAAGGGATGCTATGCAGGTCGGAGTGGTCTTCCCCCAGACCGAGATTGGCAACGATCCCTCGCTCATCCGGGACTTTGCGCGATCCGCGGAAGCGTTGGGCTTCAGCCATGTCCTGGCGTTTGACCACGTCCTCGGAGCACAGCACGCGAATCGGACGCCGGAGCTCAGGAAAGGTGCGTACGACGAGCGCAGTGCTTTCCACGAAGTGTTCGTGCTCTTCGGGTATCTCGCGGCTGCGACAACGAGGCTCGGTCTCGCGACCGGCGTCCTCGTGCTGCCTCAGCGCCAGACTGCCCTGGTGGCGAAGCAAGCGGCCGAAATCCAGATCCTCTCTGGCGGTCGCCTGCGTCTCGGAGTCGGGACCGGCTGGAATCATGTTGAGTTCGAGGCTCTCGGAGTGCCTTGGGAGCGACGCGGTGCGCGGCAGGCGGACCAGGTCAAGCTCCTGCGACGACTCTGGACCGAGGAGTTGCTCGACGTTCAAACGCCCTGGCATCGGATCGACCGTGCCGGCCTGAATCCGCTACCGCCGACGACGATTCCCATCTGGTTTGGGGGGTTCGGTAATCCGGCTTTCGAACGAGCGGCTCGACTCGGTGATGGGTTCATCCTCGCCGGCGGAGGGCGCGATGCCTTCGCAGCTCTCGAGGCAGTGAAGCGAGAGCTCACAGCCGTTGGGCGCTCGCCGGGTGAGTTCGGGATCGAGGCGATCGTTGACTACGGGCCGCCCGACCTCCCCGATGCGACAGCGAAGTGGCGCAACCTGCTGAGCCGCTGGGACTCTCTCGGCGTGTCGCATGTTTCGCTTCATACCATGCGCATGGGACTAAACACGCCGCAAGAGCACATCGATGCGTTACGGCGCTACGCAGAAGGCATCGGACTCACAGGCCCGGTCTGAACCCCCATCTAAGAGATTCTGGAGAAACGAGGAACCATCCATGACCGTCACCGGACTCCCCACCCTCTCGGAGATAACCGCCTGCAAGTTCGAGCTCGTCGACGGCAACGTCGCCGTGGTCACGCTGAATCGGCCCGAGCGGCTCAACACTCTGAGCGGCGACATGCACCGCGACCTCATCGTGTGTTGGGAGGAAATCAACAGCAATCCCGAGATTCGCGCAGGAGTGGTGACCGGCGAAGGCCGCTTCTTCTGCGCTGGACGCGACATCAAAGAGTACATGGACTTCTACGGCTCCGACGGGGCCCCTTCCCGTCTGCGAGCCATAGACGACCCCGACTCGCCAATCTTCGGTATGCATGCGCATCACTACGAGTTCACGAAGCCGATGGTCGCAGCGCTCAACGGGCCAGCGGCCGGGGGCGGTCTTAGCCTCGCACTGACGTGCGACATGCTCGTAATGGCAGACGACGCCTACGTCAAAGATGCGCACGCCAAGGTGAATGTGGAGGGCGGCAGCTGGTTGCTTTGGTTCCTGCCACCGATGATCGCCCGAGAGCTGGCTATGACTGACCGCCGGCTGACCGCGGAGGAATGCCTTCACTACGGTCTGGCGAACTACGTCGTTCCGCGCGGGGAGGTGCGCGCCAAAGCGATGGAAGTCGCCAGGGCGACGACCGCCATGGGCCCGGATGCAATCCGTGCACTTCGAGCTGCCAGTACGGAGTACCTGGTCAACGCGAAGAAAATTCAGCCGAACCGACGGGCGGAGTGGCTGGAGCGCGGACGCGAGCACATGGAAGCCCTTCGCTCGCACGCCGACCCGGATGTCGCCGAGGGTATGCGCTCCTTCCTGGACAAAAGGGAGCCGAGCTACCAGAAGCCGTCGTGAGCAGGTTTCCAATGGCCGGGCGACGCCGTGTCATCCATCCGATCTAGCCCCGGATTATGTCGGGCGGTTGACAGCAGCAGACCTCCGCGCCACGGTCGGAGCCCTGCAAACCGAGAGCGTCCTTGGCGCTGGGAGCACACCTCCGACCCGCGAGCCTACGGTCGCTCAGTGCGGCCTCCAGCGTGTTTACGCAGGCATCTCAGGCGGTAGTAGCTGTCGAGACGGACGAGGCAAGTGGCACCGCGTTGTTCATCGACGGGACTCACCTTTTGACCAACCGCCACGTGGTTGGCGCTGCGAACCGGTTGACCGTGAGGTTTCGAGACGGCAGCCAGACTCAAGCGGCTGTGGTCGCGGTCAGCGACCGGATCGATCTCGCCGTGCTGCGGGTCACGAGTGAGAGCACCAACGTCATGGCCTGGGGGCGGACCGACCAGCTCCAGGCCGGTCAGGATGTCTACGCGGTTGGTTATCCGCCGGGAGCCCGCGGACTCCCAGTCGTAACGAAAGGATGGGAAGGTCCTCGGCTGCCACGCAGGGGCCAGCGCTGGGGCGTGCATGAAAGTAAACGAGTCCCGCACTCCCGGCCCTGAGCTCGTGGCCTGGTGTCGAGCCAACCCCGGCTCCATCCCTCCGCTCGCTGCCACGGGCCACAGCAGTGCGTATGACTGGAAGTGCGATGGGCCAACGGCCAGTATCAAGACGGACGCTTCCTTAAGACCCTCCGCGACCTGGCCGTCTCGCTCGTGGTGAAGAACGAGTTGCGTTACGACTACGTCGTGGGCAATCCGCCTTACGTGAGGGTCCAAAGGCTCCCCGACGAGCTTCGGCGCTATTGGGTGAACCAGTACGAATGGGCGGAGGGCAACTTCGATATCTACATTCCTTTTTTTGAACGGGCGCTGACGGACTGGCTCCACGACGGTGGCAAACTCGGGTTCAAGTGGCGGGTTCCAAGGTCTCGTCACGGGTGCCGACGACTTGATGGTGCTTCGCCTAAGGGAAGACCGGGGCGCGACACTCCTGCTTGAGCCAAAGGGCGGCGGTGCTCCGGTGGAGATGGAACGGGACGCCGTGAAACCATGGCTGTTTGGCACCGACGTCGCTCGCTCGCTCGTTGACTGGGACGGCTGGTACGTCCTATTCCCATTCGTGGCCGTCAACAACGTTTCTGGCGAGGTTGCAGCCTCTGCTGGGCCGCGGTTTCGCGGTCGCTATTGTCCCGGGGCACCAGCCGAACCGCGAAACTGCCGTCGCGAGACTTGCGAAGTCGCTCGTCGGCAGTGGTCGTTTTGATGCAACGAGCTGCCTCGTCCGGGTCGCTCCGATCGAGAAGTTAGCAGGAGGCGGAGACAGATCCGTCACACGCCACCTCGATACAGTCGTTGTCCGGCGGCCGGAGTTGATATTCGGCCGCGACATCCTGCTGTTGGATGACGTTGCAACCACGAGGAACTCGCTCCACGCTTGCCGGAAGCTACTGCTTGACGCTGGCGCGGCGTCGGTCAAATGTGCAGTGCTCGGACGAACTTGGCGACAGACGGTGCTGAAGAAGCCACCGGATACATCGGTGGGGCAAGACATGGCTCACAGCAAGACCGCCGCAAGCAGGGCGGCCCGAACCAAATCGAACCGCCGACCTCCATCTTGACAGCCCCTCCATGAGGTGCGGACGGTGCTCCCTCGGCGCTCAGGCGGCGTGGGACTCGAGTTTCGCCATGCGGGTGAGGTTGTAGGCGATGGCGGCGAAGGTCGCCCAGAGCCGGTTCTTGTCCAGTCCGATGTACCGCAGCTTTCGTCCTCCGCCCACGGTCTTCATCCAGCCGAAGCACTCTTCGATGCGCTTGCGGGCGCGCTGACTGCGGCCGTAGCCAGGATACCTGGTGGTGCGACCATCGATTGCGCTCCTCCGGTGAGTTGAGACGTTGCGGGCGATGTGTGGCGTCACCTCTCGCTCGGGCAGGGCTTCCACGAACGCCTTGGTGTCGTAGCCCTTGTCGGCCCCGACGGTCACCCGCTTGCGTGGCGTGAGGCGTTCGTCTCTCGTGACAGCGCGCGAAGACAGGAGCTGCATAGCAAGGGCGCATGGCCGGAGAAGATGCCGACATTTTGCCGACCAACTTGCCGACAAATGCCGTCATCACACGTCAGCACGGCCCTCTCATAGCCATACCCGCAGATTCAAATCGGCACATCTCGGTACTCCCCGACAGGGCTTCCGGCGAATTCCTAAACCGACGGGGCTAAGCGCTATGGTTCCAGAGTGCCGCGTCGTCACGAATCGAGTCGAAAACACTTGTCTATCTGTCCTTGGCTTGCCTGCCGCTTCGTGTCCGTTCGAACCCGTCTCGGGCCGAAGGGGCCGCTGCCGTGGCAATCGCAAGCACACTTTAACCGAATCTGTATAATCATCTCCCGGACGGACCCAGGCCCAGTTTAGGGGGCGGCGCATGGCTTCCTGGTATGTCGAGTGGCGAGAGCAGGGCCAGCTTCGACGCGTCATGCTCGACCGCCGGCTGAGCATCGGCCGATCGACCGCGTGTGACATCACGCTCGACGACCCCTACGTCTCGAGGTCACACTGCACAATTGAGCCGGCTGGTGACTACGCGGTAATCGATGCGAGTCGAGCGCTGAATCAGATCCGCGTCGATGGCCGGGATGTCGAGGCTGCGACGCTCGGTAACGGCGACGCCTGGATGGTCGGCAACACTGCGATGCGTGTGGTGGTCGCGGGCCGATCAGACGAGGAGACGACGTTGCGCCTCGAAGGCGGGCGGCCCTCGTTCGTCCTGCGGTGCTCAACGCGCGAGCTGATCGGGCCCGGCGGCAGCGTCCTGCAGTTCTCGCCCTCAGAGTTCCAGGCATTCGAAGTTCTTGCCCGCCGGTTTCCAGATGCAGCAACCCACAGTGAGCTCGGTGCCGCCGTTTGGGCCGGGATGGGGTTCGACCAGTACCAACTCCACCGACTCATGCAGTTGATCCGCCGGCGCATTGCCGAACACGGTGAACTGGTGAGGGCAGTTCGGGGGTCCGGCTACCGGCTCATCGTCCCGGTCGTCGTCGCGTGACCCTTGTTAGCGAATTGTTCGCATCCGAGTCTGGAGCCCGTGCCGGCCGGCGGCCATACTTCGCTCGCATCCGGAACACCGGAGTGAACGCCATTCGGGGGAAAGGCGATGAACTACAGTCCCGCTTTCAAAGTTCCGCGCCGCGGCTGGCACACCGCCACAGTACTCACCGTCGTCTTTGGCGGGCTCTCCATTCTGTTCAGCGGACTGTCGCTCATTGGCATCGTCATCGTGTTTGGTGCCATCGTACCGACCGGGCTGGCGGTTGCGGCTGGCCTCGTTGAGCACCGGGCCTGGCGCGCCATCCTCTCCGGGGGAGCAGCGTTCTTCTTCTTCTCCTACTCGTTTGTCGCCTTCTGGGTGGGAGTCGTCTGGACCATCTTGTTGGTGGGCTTGCTGCTAGTCGCTGCGTCGTTCTTCGCGCTTGCTGCAACGGTGACTGCGCTCGTCGAGATGGTGAAGGCAATCAACGGCGACAACCCGTCCTCGAATGCGACGCGGCTGCAGAGCGCCTACCAGGGTGCTCCCGCGCCGATCGTCATTCACAACCACAACAACGCCCAGATCGGTAACAACGACAACCGCCGCCTCGCCATTCAGACCATCGATGCCCGCGGAGCGCGCATCGGCGTCATCGACCGGGGGCATTCGCTTCCGGATGTCGCCGCCAGCCCGGGGATGCCACTACTCATCGGCCGCGACTCCAACGCTTCAGTGGTCCTTTCGGACCCGAAGGCCAGCCGACGGCATGTCGAAATCCTGCTCGAAGGCACCACCTGGGTCGTGCGCGACCTCGGCGCAATGAACCCCACCCGCATCTTGGCGAGCAACGGCTCCGAGCAGGCGATGGGACACACGACCCGCCGGCTGGAGCATGGGCAACTGGCCGTCGGAGATTCCGTCATCACCCTTTACCCAGTGGGGCGGTAAGCACAGATGCACCCGCAACTTGCACCGGGCGACTTCGTCGGCGCACACAAATTGCTGGCGCCCCTTGGTGCGGGGGGCATGGGTTCCGTGTGGGCGGCCGAGGCTCCGGACGGCTACCAGGTCGCTGTGAAGGTGATGCACGACCACCTTAGGGAAGATGAAGAGTTGCTGAGGCGGTTCCGCCGCGAATTCGAAGTCGGCCAAAGGGTTCGGCACCCCAACCTGACCCAGATGATCGAGATTGGCCAGCATCGCGGACTCCCGTTCCTCGTGATGGAGCTAGCAACCGGGAAGTCGATCCGTCGCCTCATTGAACGCGGTGGTCCGTTTCGCGAGTGGGAAGCGCTCGAGATGGCCGCTCAGGTCGCGGACGGACTCGCCGCTCTTGAGTCCCACGGAATTGTCCACCGCGACCTCAAGTCTTCGAACATCGTGGCCGACCGCGACCTGTCGGTCAAGATCATCGACTTCGGGATCGCGCGCGTCGAAGGCGAACGGACGCTTGCCGAAGGCAACACGTTCATGGGCAGCGCAGAGTTCTCTTCGCCGGAGTACTACTTTGGACGCACTCCGGGACCGAGCGCCGATGTGTACTCGCTGGGTGTGGTCCTGTTCGAAATGCTCACGGGCCGCGTCCCATACCGCAGTGACCGCTACACCGACACATTGAAGATGCACGCGACGCTGCCCGTGCCGCGCCCAGCGCAGTACGCCGGCGTGGTGAGCCAGGAATCGGACGACCTCGTCTTCGACATGATGCAGAAGCAGGCCGAACGGCGGCCGACGGAGCGCCAGGTGGCCGCGCGCTGCCGCACCATCCTCGCTCTGCATGGGCGCGGTAGCGTCCCGATTGGCGCGCCGATCCCGCCCCCGGCTCCTCCCGCACAGATCGGCTCGGGGCCTCCGCCGGCAAGGCAATCAGAGACAGGCAGACCACAGAACGTCAACTCGGGCGCCGTGATCGCCGTGGTTGTCTCAGTGCTGGCGGGAGCGGCCGCTCTGGTCGGTGGCGCCATCCTCGTCGCGGCGATGTCTTCGTGACCACGACCGCACCCTTCCGTGCCGTCGCGAGTACCCATGTGGGGCGGAAACGCAAAACGAACCAGGACTGTTCCGCCATCCCCGCCGTCCAACACCCGAACGGGACCTACCACCTGCTCATCGTCGCGGACGGCATGGGCGGCGGCGTGAAGGGCGACGTCGCCAGCCGCACCGCGGTCGACGCCGTCCTCGACTACTTCCGCACGACTGGCTGGTACAACCCGGAGGAGGCCTCACGCGAGGCGGCTTTTAGCGCCAACCGTGCCGTGTTCGACAAAGGCACGGGCGGGGGCCGGGCAACGAAGAGCTTCATGGGCACCACCCTCGTCTTCGCGCTCGTCGAAGAGGTCACGAATCGCGCCTGGATTACCAATATTGGCGACTCGCGGGCGTACCTCCTGCGGCATGGCGTGCTCGAACAGGTCACGCGCGACCACTCGGTGCTGGGCGACTTCGCGACCGAGGGTGCGCCGCTCACCCCTGAGGAGATCGCGCGGCTGCGCAACGTCGTCACCCGCGCGGTGGGCCTCGCAGCGACGGTCGAGCCCGACATCTTCGGCCCAATCGAGTTGGATCCGGCAGACCGCCTCCTGCTCACCACCGACGGCCTCCACGGAGTGGTCCGCGACGACCGCATCCAGCGCCTTTCGGCCAATCAGCCGATGGAACGCGCGCTCAAGTCGCTCATCGGCGCCGCCAACGCTGCTGGTGGCCCGGACAACATCACGGCGGTGATGGGGGGCCGGGAGGAGGTGCCTGCGAGTAGCACAGCGGCAAGCCGGCGGTTGCCCGGAGTACTCGCTGTTGCCGCAGCGGGAAGTGCCGCGATTGCGGCGCTTTTGGCCATAGTTTGGCTGGCACTCGACGATGACTCTCCGCCGGAGCCTCCACCAGCCCATGGCAGCCCAATGGCCCGCTGGATCAACGACATGGTGGACGCTGTTAGAGTCCCGCGTGGCCCAACGGACACTAATCGCCCGCTCGATCCACCGCTGCTCCCCATTCCCCCCACCCGCCAGATGACTCTGCAAGAGGGTCAGGGCTGTGACGTCCTCTACGCCGCGGTTGTCGCCGACCTGGACCTCCAACGAACCGAGCAAGATCGCCTCTGGTTCCATCAACAGGTCGAGGAGATGGACTCATCTTCAGCGACCTGTGTGCCCGCGACGTTTAACAAAGGTGCCTACGAGGTTCCGTACGGCACGCTGAGGTTCCGTTCCCAATGAGCTCCTCCAACCTCCTCGTCGCCTCCCACAAAGACCCCGGCCGCGTCCGTGACTACCAGGAAGATGACTGCCGCAACTTCCCGATCGAGCACGAGACCGGGCAGTACCACTTGCTCGTGGTCGCCGACGGCATGGGAGGCCACTCCCACGGCGATGTCGCCAGCAAGATGGCCATCGAGTCCCTGAAACAGTTCCTCCAGTACGGGACGTGGACCGAGCCCGCGGAGGGCCTGCGCCGCGCCTTCGCGGTCGCGAATGACCGGGTCCATGACCAGGGCGTCGACATGGGCACGACGCTCACTGCCGTCCTCTTCCGCGAAGAGACCCATGAATACTGGTGGGCAAACGTCGGAGACTCGCGCGCTTACCTTTTGGACGGCAACGCTCTACACCAGCTCTCCCGTGACCACTCCGAGATCCAGGTGCGAGTCGATGCCGGCCAGCTGACCCAGGAGGACGCGCGTGTTTCCAAGGGCCGCAACGTCCTCCTCAGGGCGATCGGCCCGTCGCCTCGCGTGGAGGCGGACGTCGAAGGGCCGTATGAGCTGGAACCCGGCCAGCGCCTGCTCATCTGCTCCGATGGACTGCACGGCATGCTGCGCGAAGACGAACTCGCGGCGCTCGCAAGTCATGAACTGCAGAACGCCGCAAAGGACCTCGTCGCGGCGGCGAACGTGGCCGGCGGCAAGGACAACATAACGGCACTCATCGCCGCCCTCTCCGACGGAGAGGACACCGTCTGGATGGGCCCGGCCCCGGCGCGGGTGACGAAGCCGGCGGCGCCGCTGTTCGCCCGCCTAGGACAACTCGGGAGGCCGGGTGGCATCGGCGCGGCGGCGGCAGGACTGGGAGTGTTTGGGGTGACCGCGTTCGTGGCAGCTCTTGCCCTGTCTGCAGGAGATGGTGGGGAAAATGGCCCACCGCCGGTTGCTCCTGAGGAGACGCGGGCAAGCGGACACGAACGGGCTACGACGACTCCTTCCCTTGCCGCGACCGAAACTCCGGCCACCTCGTCCGTACCGACGAGCTCGACGGATGGCTCATCGGTTGTGCACGACACACCGCTGCCTGCCTCAACTGCGACTCTAACCCGAACGCCGACCCCGCCCCCGACTGCCACACCAAGTGCTACAGCAACCGCGACTCCAACCCGAACGCCGACCCCGCCCCCGTCTGCCACACCAAGTGCTACAGCAACCGCGACGTCGGTTGGGACGTTATCTCCGACGGCCACTCTTACGCCCCTACCAATACCCGCACCAAAAGCTGAGAAGCCCAGTCCCGGGGCGCAGATCTTGCTGAGATGGGAAATCAGCGACTCGAGCAACGTGGCCAGTTTCACAATCAAACACTGGATTCTCAAGGACCGTGTCCGCTCCGACCAGGACCCCGTGGAGAACCTGGCGCCTTCAACCCTATCGCACCGAATCCCTGCTGACCCGTTGGCCGGCACGCACTGCTTTGAGGTGGTCGCTATAGCCAAAGTCTCCGGCGAGCAAAAAGCGTCCAATCAGGTGTGCGTCCCGTGACTGAGCGCTTCGAGCTCCTTCGTCAACTCGGCACGGGTGGTATGGGCACCGTCTGGCTGGCCCGCGACAACGAAACGGGCCAGACGGCCGCGCTGAAGCTGCTTCACGGCCACCTTGCGAACGACCAGGACTACTTGCGGCGGTTCGAGAACGAGGTCCGTCTGTCGCAGGCGATCCATTCGCCGCGCGTGGTGCAAGTTTATGGTTATGGCGCACGGGACGGTGTTCCCTACCTGGCCATGGAATACGTCCCAGGCGAATCGCTTAAAGAGAACATCCAAAACCGGGGCGCGTTCTCTTGGCAGGATGCCAAACCGGTGGTCCGACAGATAGCGGAAGGGCTTGCCGCGGCACATGCCGTGGGCATCGTCCACCGGGACATCAAACCTTCAAACATCCTGCTCACGCCGCAGGGAGACGTGAAGATCGCCGACTTTGGAGTTTCGCGCGCCCTCGATGCCACGCGGCTGACGCGTTCGAGCACGCTCATGGGGACGCCAGCCTACATGGCGCCGGAGTCCCAGAAAGACGAACGCAGCGACCTCTACGCGCTGGGGTGCGTGCTGTTCGAAATGCTGACCGGCCGCCAGCCAATGGATGGAGACACTCCGCAAGACATCTTGCTTGGCCATCTGAACCGTGAACCTCGACTCGACCTGGTCGCTGACGGCCAGGCCCGCCGCATCGCTGGATGGCTGCTCCAAAAGGATCCGAGGCGACGCCCGGCTTCGGCCGAGGCGCTCATGGCCGCCCTCGACGGCACCACCCGGATCCCGTCGGACACGCTTCGGACGGCAACCCGAGCGCGGAAGCCGGCAGCCGTCTTGCTTTTCGCGCCGGTGGCCAGCCTGGCGCTGCTCGGTGGCCTCGCAATCGGTTACGCGCTCACCAGGGATGACGGCGGGGACGCGTCGGGTTCAGGCGGCACTGACGCAACCGCGCCGGTCTCCCCGCAGACGCCAACTTCGACGGGCGGCGGTGGTCAGAGGAGCGCTACGCCAATTGCGACGAAGACGCCCTCGCCCTCCTCCACGCCCGGTGCGACGCGCACGGCATCCGCGACACCGACGGACGGCGGCGGCGGGGGAGTGTCCCCAACGGCGACCCGGACTTCTACGGTGAAGCCCTCGGCGACAGCCACCGGCACCGCAACGCCTACCGCGACTGCGACCCGGACACCCACCGCCACAGCGACGCCCAGTCCGACCGCGACCGCAACCGCTGCCCCCACGTACACCCCGACAGCCACACCAACTGTGGCGAACTACTTCCTCGACATCACCGTGGACAAGTACCAGTTCCAACAGGGAGAGAACGTGCTCTTCTGCTACGACCTGACCCCCAATACTCCGTTCGACTTCTCGTTCTACAAGAGCGTCAACGGCGGACCCAAGGAGTTCTTGCTCGCGTTCAACGACGACGGCTTCGGCGGATGTTTCGAAGGAGTCATGGGAGACGAGGGGTTCCGGGAATACACTTTCGAAGCCCGTGTCAACAACATCCTCGTCGCCTACCGCCTGGCACACGCCCAGGTTGGCCCCGGCAACACGACCATCATGACGGTGGATTGATGACTGAGCGGTTCGAGCTCCTTACGCAACTCGGCCGCGGCGGGATGGGCACCGTCTGGAAGGCGCGTGACGCCGAGACCGGCGAGGTGGTCGCGCTCAAGCTATTGCACTCCATCTACGTCGATGACCCGGACTACGTTGCGCGCTTCGAACTCGAAGTCGAGGTGGCTCAGCGAATCGACTCGCCGCACGTCGTGAAAGTGCTTGGCTATGGCCGCCGTGAGGGCGTCCCGTACGTCGCCATGGAATACGTCGAGGGCCTCTCGCTGCGCGAACGCCTCCGGGACCACGGCCCAGTGGGATGGGACGAGGCAAAACGGCTTGCCATCCAGACGGCCGAGGCGCTCTCCGCGGCCCACGCTGCCGGCGTCATCCACCGGGACATCAAGCCTTCGAACGTCCTGCTGGACGCCGACGGCAACGTGAAGCTCGCCGACTTCGGCATCGCGCGGGCTGCGGACTTAACGCGAATGACCGGCACGGTGACGATTCTCGGCACACCGGCCTACATGTCGCCGGACGGGGATGCGAGCGAGCAGGCGGACCTCTATGGCCTAGGCTGCGTGCTGTACGAACTGCTGGTCGGCTCGCCGCCGTTCGAGGCCGAGTCGCAACAGCAAGTCCTGCTGAAGCACATCCGCGAAGCCCCGAACATGGACCGGCTTCCACCGCCCGCCGGCCGGGTCGTCGGCTGGCTCCTCGAAAAGGACCCACGGCGTCGGCCGCAGAGCGCGGACGCGCTGCTGGCGGTGCTGACGGGGAGTTCTGTGCGCGGGACGGGACCGGTGAGGGTGCCGCCGTCGCGCCGTCGCACGGGGAGGTGGGTGGCGGTGGGTATGCTGGGGAGCGCGGGCTTGGCCTTCATTGGTCTTGCAGCCGCGTTCTGGAGCTCGGCCGCGGATGGGGATGACGAACCGACGCCGGTACCACTGCTTACGACCACCTCAACCCAACGCGCTCAAGCGACCGCGACGACCACGCCGCCGTCGCGTCCTGCGGGCAGTCAGACTGCCACTCCGCCGGGAGCATCGCCAACCGCGACAACACCCGCGACCAGCCGGCCGCCTGGCGGCTCCACTCCCGCCAACTTCGCGACCCAGGGACCTTCGAGTCCGACCGCGACCCCGTCGTCCACCAAAACGCCAACGCGAACGCCGGTGGCGACTTCCACACCGGGACCCACGAGGGCGCCGAACCCGACGCCGCTCCCGTGGGACATCCCGCCGCCGTCCAACGAGATTGCGGTGCACCTACTCGCCCCTGCTGGAGAGACTTGTGAGTCTCTGCTGGAGGGACTCCTCGCGACGCACCGGCTCCAGATCGTGCCGGACGCCGAGCGTCGGGCGCATGCCCTCTTCGAGTTCATGCTCGGCAACCTCAACGTCGAGCCGCAGATCTGCTCCGTGGGCGGCTGGCTGAGTCGCGACGACCTGTTGGTGCCCACCCTGGACTGGTTCTGGCTGCAGTCGAACCTCTTCGAGGTGCTCCGATGACTGAGCGGTTCGAACTCCTCGAACAACTCGGCCGGGGCGGGATGGGGACCGTCTGGAAGTCGCGCGACACCGAGACCGGCGAGGTCGTTGCCTTGAAGCTGTTGCACTCCATGTACGTCAACGACCCGGAGTATGTCGAACGGTTCGAGCGCGAGGTCGAGATCTCGCAGCGGATTGACTCGCCACATGTTGTAAAAGTGCTTGGATTCGGGCGCCACAACGGCAGCCCGTTTGTCGCCATGGAGTATGTCGAGGGCCCGTCTCTCCGCGAGTGGCTGCGGGACCACGGACCCGTTTCTTGGGAAGAGACGAAACCCATTGCGGTCCAACTCTCCCAGGCTCTTTCCGCCGCCCACCGGGCAGGGGTGACTCATAGGGACATTAAGCCCTCGAACATCCTGCTGGGCGCCGACGGCGACGTGAAGCTGGCCGATTTCGGCATCGCACGGGCTGCGGACTTAACGCGAATGACCGGCTCGGTGACGGTTCTCGGCACACCGGCCTACATGTCCCCGGACGGCGACGCTAACGAACAGTCCGACCTCTACGCCCTCGGCTGCGTGATGTACGAACTGATGGCGGGGACTCCGCCGTTCGAAGGGGAGTCACAGCAACAGGTTCTCCTCAAGCACATTCGCGAAGCGCCGGAGCTGGAGCGTCTGCCATCGTCCGCCCGCCCGGTGGTCGGGTGGCTGCTCGAAAAGGATCCTGGGCGGAGGCCGCAAAGCGCGGATGCGTTGCTCGCGGTGCTCAGGGGGAGCTCGAAGGCACCGCCGCTCTCCAGAGCGGACGACCCAAATTCGTCGAGCGGACGCCGACACCCCATCCTCGCTCCAGTGCTCGCCTTTGGGGGGGTTGCACTCGGAGGGATAGTCGCCGCGATAGCCATGTTCAGCGGGGGCGATGACACCGATCCTCCCCCAACCCCGCCGCCGGCGACGGCGACCGTCTCGCCCTTCGAGATCCGTGCCGTCGATTGCTCACCGACGACGGTCGACATCGGAGGTGAGGTTGCCTGCGAGGCGGTGGTGGCCGGCGTTGATGGGACTGAGGTCGAGTTCTCGTGGGCGGCCGCGAACGGCAGTCCAGCCGAGGCCGCCGGCCGCACCTTCAGGACTGCGTTCGCCGCTGAGGGCGAACGGCAGCGCGTCATCCTCAAAGTGTGCCGCGCCGATGGCACATGCCTCGAGAGGTCCGCCTTCGTCTCCGTCAACGACCCGTCAATCGGTCCACCCCCTGATGCGGCGTTCAACTGTGCGCCGAACCCTGTCCGCCCCGGCGAAACCGTTGCATGTTCCGCGCTCATTGGTGGGGACGACCTGGAGTGGAATTGGACCGCACCGGGTGGTAGCCCCGCGGAGGGGGCGGGCCAGGCGTTTTCGACCAAATTTGGGTCGACCCGCACGAACGAGGTCTCGCTAACCATCTGCCGAATCGTTGGGGAGCAGAAAGCCTGCGGCACCGCCAAGCAATCGATTCTGCTTGCGCAGGAGCCGACGCCTACGCCATCCGTTGCCGCCACAAAGTCCTCAGGGACGGTCGTCGGCCCGACCTCCCCACCCCCACCAGTCATCGCGTCAGTCCTCTGCACCCCAGCAACACCGAAGCTGTCGGAGCGGGTGACCTGCACTGCAAATGTTTCCGGCGCTGTGGACTCGCGGTCGTGGATTGCGTCGGGTGGCGCTCCCGCCTCCGCGAGCGGTGCTTCACTTGTCACTTCGTTCGCGGCGGCCGGGCCAAAGACGATCCTCCTTGAGGTCTGTGGTTCCGGTGGGTGCGCGACGTCCGCCACAAGCGTTGCGGTTTCAGATGTCCCGCCGCCGGAAGTGTCCCTCATTTGCACTCCCGGGGTGATCTTCACCGGGTCGCCCACCACGTGCATCACCTCGGTGTTGAGCGGGGCAGTTACGTCGTGGTCGTGGAACGCCCCGACGGGCAACCCTGCGACGGGGGCGGGCCCGGGCTTTGTGACCACCTACAACACCTACGGAAACCGCACCATCACGCTCGTTGCCTGTGAAGCATCATCCTGCACCACCGTCACAGCGAATCTCCGGGTTGACCCTCCGTGGGCAACGCCGAGCGGCCAACAGCCGGGACCAGCGCCGACGAGCCCGCCCCTTCAGCCCACGCCCGTTCCGTCGACACCCGCCCAGACATCTGTCTCGACGGTGCAACCAACGCCAATGAACACTGCGTTACCCACACCGCATCCGACCCCCATCAACACCCCCGTCCCGACGCCCGTACCGACGCTGCCCCCTACAGAAGTACCTCCACAACTCCTCGAACTGTCTCCCAACATTACCGTTCAGATCGACCAGCCGGGGCAGACCTATTTCACGCGCACACTCTCAGTGGCCTACGGAGGGAGCGGAGCGGTCATCCTCGGTGGCGGGCAGGGCCTCGGACCGATGGGCATTGACGATCGCATCGAGGTGACTGTCCGGCGCCCTTCGGGTCAGACAAGCACATTCAGTCACACGTTCTCGTCAAACTGCGTGGGACCGACTAATGCCGGGCCGTTCGATCTGACTCACCTGTTCGGAACTGGGACGAACGAGGTGACGGTGCGGCTTAGCGATCTTTGCGGCTTCTGGGGAGGCGGAGGGGCCACATACCTCGGAGTGGGCTACTGATGACGAGTACCTCATGACCGAGCGTTTCGAACTCTTGGAGCAGCTCGGCCGCGGTGCGATGGGCACCGTCTGGAAGGTGCGCGACAGCGCCACCCGTGAGTTCGTCGCGCTCAAGCTGCTGAATCCGCATCTCGTCGAAGACGAAGATTCCCTGCGACGGTTCGAGAGGGAAGCGGAGATCGCGAGCCGGCTCGATTCGCCGAGGATTGTCCGTGTGCACGGGTTCGGGCGCCGCGAAGGACAGCCGTACCTGGCAATGGACTTCGTTGAGGGCGAGACGCTTCGCACCCGTTTGCAGCGGAGGGGCCCGCTGCCCTGGCCCGAAGCGAAGCCGCTTCTGCGCGACGTCGCGGAAGCTCTGGAGGTCGCCCATCGCGCCGGCGTCGTCCACCGGGATGTGAAGCCCGCAAACGTCATGTTGGACGGAGATGGGCGGGCGCTCGTAACGGACTTTGGAATCGCACGGGCGATGGATCAGACGGCGCTCACGGGTTCGTCGACGGTGTTGGGGACGCCGCTCTACATGGCGCCGGAGGCCGAGGTCACTGCGCTCTCCGATCTCTACGCGCTGGGTTGCATCGCGTATGAAATGCTGGCAGGCGCGCCTCCGTTTGACGGCGCGACGCACCAGCAAATCTGGCTTCGCCATTTGACGGACACCCCGGACCTGCACACGTTGCCGGAAGAGGCCAGGGCCCTCATCGCCTGGCTTCTCCAGAAGGACCCGGCTCACCGGGCCCAATCAGCGGAGCAGGTTTTGCGGGTCCTGGATGGGACGATGCGAACCCCGTTGGTCGGAGTCAACAGCCACCGAAGTCGTTCGCGGCAGTGGCGTCGGGGCGTTGTCGCGGCGGGAATCGGCATCACTGCGCTTACCGGCACGCTGCTCGTGCTGCTTCTGGATCGCGGAGAGGGCGTGCCCGCAGAAGCTAAGTCGAACCTGGCGGCTTCGGGGAATACAGCGGCAGGGCAGGTTACCGGTACGGCGGACTCCGGCGGTCGACCGTCCACGGCCTCGGGAACGCCGCCAGAGATCAGTGGAAGCGTCACTCCTCTGGGGAGTCCATCTCCTGCGGGTACGCCCGCCGCGACGCATACCGCGGCGGTGCCATCCGGCGGCGCTCCGAGCCCAACTTCAACTTCAACGCGGCCGGCGACCGCTGCGTCTTCCCCAACTGCCCTGCCGACCGCAACGCCATCTCCGACAGCCACGCCAACGCCGACGCCGAGCCCAACGACAAAGCCGAGTCCGACGCCGCCAGCCGCGTCCGGTCTTGTTGCTTCCGGCTTCGCGTTTTTCGTTGCTTTCGATCACGACGAACAGGTCTACGATCAGTCGATCCACTGCGATCGTTCCCGGCCGGCCAGCCAGTTCCGCCCGGGACCCGGTGAGGGCCTGTGCCTCGACTGGACGCTGACGGGCGCACAGGAGGGCCGGCTCTACACCATCAAGCGGGAAATTCGCCACAACGGCATCCTGAACGAAGAGTTCACCTTCCAGAGCGCCGCCTGGAACGGCGCTCACTTCAATAGCACGCCGCAGGGCAGCGCACCCGGTACGTACGTGTGGACATGGTTGATGGACGGCGTAGCAATCGGCTCCGGCACGGTGACCGTGCCATGACTCGCTTCCAACTCCTGGAACAGCTCGGACGCGGCGGCATGGGCACCGTCTGGAAGGCGCGCGAAACCGAGACCGGCGAGGTCGTGGCGCTGAAGCTCCTTCACTCCATCTACGTCGACCTACGTCGACGACGAGGAGTACGTCGCGCGCTTCGTACGCGAGGTCGAAATCGCGCAACGCATCGACTCGCCCCATGTCGTGAGAGTGCTCGGCTACGGGCGGCGTGACGGCGTGCCATACGTCGCGATGGAGTACGTCGACGGGCCCTCGCTCCGGGATCGCCTGCGCAGCCATGGCCCGGTGTCGTGGGACGAGACGAAGCGCTCCGGCTCAGTGAGCGTGAGAGCGGCACGCGCCTACCAATAGTTCCTTTGTTAGGCACTTGTTCGCCAACACACGTGCAACTTTCGCCAGCCCTGCCCCAGAATCCGCCCCATGGACGCACCCTGGCTTGAATGGCAGGACGGCACCGGCACCCAGCGGGTTTTGCTCGAGCATCCGGTCACCCTCGGGAGCACGCCCGAAAACGTCATCCAAGTCAACCAGCCCGGCATTTCACGCTCCCACTGCACCATCTCGTCCAAAGGCGCAGAGGTACTCGTTGATGCGCGGGCCAGCCAAAACGGCGTCCGGGTCGATGGCCAGCGCGTGTACGAGGCACGGTTGCGCCCGGGCCAGCGGTTTGAGGCGGGCGGGATCGCGTTCGCGATCGGCGGGCGGCCGGGTTCCGCAGATTCCGGCGGCGCGCCGGCGTTGTTGTGGGATGACGTCCACGGCCGCCGGACCCTCCCGGTGAGTTCACCCGTAACCATCGGACGTACGCCGGAGAACACCATCCAGGTCAACGCGCCGGGCATCTCTCGCCGCCACGCCGTCGTATCACCGGCCGGCAATGCAGTTTCGGTCGACGCCACAGGCAGTACGAACGGCATCCGCATCGCCGGCCAGCGCGTCGCCTCGGCGACGGTGCGCGCCGGAGAGTCGTTCGAGGTTGGCCCGGTCCGGTTCGGGGTGGGGGCGGGAAGCGGGCGGGCCCGAGGCGGCGGGCCCGCGGCGTGGATCGCGATCGCGGCAGCGGTGGCGGTGGTGGTTTTGGTCGGCGGTGCGCTCGCGGCGTACCTTGCGACGCGGGGTGGAGACGGGGATGGGGTAGCTGCCTCGTTGGCGACGGCTCGAATCGATGCGGCGGAGGGCGGCACCCTTCAATTGAAGGGCGGGGGATCGCTCCACTTCCCGGCGGGCTCCCTGCCGGAAGACGCGACGGCCACGGTTCGAGTTGCGGAACTGGTTCCCGGTGAAGGCGCGGTAGAGGTCATCGGCCAAGCATTTGAATTCGAACTCGAGGGAGGGCTCCAGCCGTCTGCGCCCTTAACGCTTACACTGCCGCTTCCCGAGGGCACGGAGCCCGACGGGACGTTCCTGGCTTACTTCGAACCATCCACCAACCGGTGGCTCGCCGTCGGCGGCAGGTACGACGCCAATCGGGGAACTGTTTCCACGGAGATCACCCACCTGTCCGGGTACGCGTTGGCCAGCCTCGATCCGACAAAGGTGCTTGACGACCTCGCAGCAAAAATGGAACAGGCTGCCAATGAGACAAGCCCGCGAAGGCTCATGGCCACACTTAGCAGGTTCACTGATGCGGGTCTAAACCCGGTGAAGTGGTGGGAGGCCTGGAAAGACCGCGAGAAACCGTGCAATGCGAGCGGTGGCGGCCTGAAAGTTACGGGGTCTACGAGCGTGGGGCTCGTCGGGTGTATTCAGGTGGATCAAGCTGGGCGCCCCACCCTCTCAATCATCAACGCGAACCCCTATTTTGTTGGCATCACGTCGTCGAACAACTTCAAGGGGTACCCCCAGCGGGGCGATGTACTGGCCGTGGGGGAGGAACGGAGTTGGGCGGCTGGCGACATCGATGGGTGGGCCACGCTGACCATAACCGCTGACGCGACGCAGGAAGCCGCGGTGATGATGTTTGCGGACATCGCTGTCGGCTTCATCCTCGATCAGATTGAAGTGCGTGGCTCGGCGGAGATCATTTATAAGGCCCAGCTAAAGCTGCATGCATGCCTCGTCGGGAAGGAGCCCGCCAAGAGCATCTTCTCCCGCGCCGCGAGTGGCCTTCGCCAGAACCACGACGATGCTGTTCTAACGGCTGTCCGGGCCTGGTCTGATGAGAGGTTTGTGGAAGCCGTCGAATCCTGTGCGAAGGAAGTTGGTTTCGAAGCCATGACGGACGTGGGTGCGCTTATCTCCAAGCGGTTGGCTAAGGCACTTGAGAATGCATCCGTCGGATCACAGCTTTTCACGGCGACCGTTCGGGTCGGGTCGATGCTGAGCGACACACTGACCAAGAACACATCCCATTCGGTCGAGTTCGCACACGGTGATGCCGCTCAACCGAACTTTGCGTTCTTCTGCATCACTCCGGTCGCGGTGAACAGTGAGGTTTACTGCAACATCCAGGCGGCCCGCGTGCCTGCCGAGAGCTATACGTGGACGGCCCCCGGCTCGAATCCCACATCCGGAACCGGCCAGGTCTTCAACCCGAGATATGGCGCGGCCGGCACATTTGTGGTGACTGCAAAAGGATGCAAGGGCTCCTTGTGCACGGAGGTGCGCCAGAACGTGGTGGTGAGTGGTGGCGAGACGCAGCCGAACACTGACCAGGACTCCGATGGCGACGGCATCCCCAACTCGCGCGACGCCTGCGACACTCAGGCCGAAGACCGCGATAACTTCGAGGACAGCGACGGCTGCCCTGAGCCGGGACCGGTGACGGACCCCGACCCCGACGGTGACGGCATCCCCAACTCACGTGACGGGTGCGACAATCAAGCTGAGGATCGCGACAACTTCGAGGACAGCGACGGCTGCCCTGAGCCGGGACCGGTGACGGACCCCGACCCCGACGGCGATGGCATCCCCAACTCGCGCGACGGGTGCGACAACCAAGCTGAGGATCGCGACAACTTCGAGGACAGCGACGGCTGCCCTGAGCCGGGGCCGGACCGCGACGGCGACGGGGTTCCTGACAGCATTGACGAGTGCCCGGACGCCCGCGGCCCCGCCCACCGCTCTGGCTGCCCGGAGCCGCTAGTGACCGTGCCCGCAGCTCCGTCAGCCCTTAACGTGTCGATGCCGTACGACATCCAATGTGTTACCACGCCATGCGGCCCCTTCCCCGTGGTCGTTGAATGGAACGACAACTCCAACAACGAGACCGGCTTCCGTGTCTACCTCAACGGAAACCTGCTTCACGCCGTCGCAGCGAACTCCACGCACTTTGAAGTGCAGAATCCGGTTGCAGGGCGTTACTGCTTCGAAGTCTCCGCTGTCAACTCCGCTGGCGAGTCGGCCAGGGCGTTCACGGACTGCCGCACCCTGGATGCCGAACCCGAATTGGGGTACGAACTCACGGCGACCATGAACAAGTACAACTTCCTTTCCGGGGAAGGCTTCACGGTCTGTTACGACCTCTCACCCATCCAGCCGTTCGAACTCCGAGTCTACGTCTCGACGGACGGCGGGGCGTTCGTGCATAACCGCGCGCTCTTGGACGACGGATATGGCGACTGTTTCGATGGCACCATGGGCGCGCCGGGCGGACGCACGATTCGCCTCGAGGCGTGGGTTGGAGGCAGCTTGGCCGATGACGTCCTTTTGACCGCGATCGTCTTTGGGACGGTGGGCGGCAACTGATGTCGACAACGCCTTCAAGGGCGGCTGCCCATGACTGAACGCTTCGAACTCCTCGAACAAATCGGCAAGGGTGGCATGGGCACCGTCTGGCGGGCTCGCGATCGCTACAGTCGGCAGATAGTCGCGCTGAAACTCCTGCACCCTGCGCTCGCTGAGGACCCGTACCACCTGGCCCGGCTCGAGCGCGAAGTCGAGGTGGCCCGGCGCATCGACAACCTGAACGTTGTCCGCGTCCTTGGCTATGGGCAGCAGGACGGCACCCCCTATATCGCGATGGAGTACGTGGAAGGCAAGTCGCTCCGGGATCTCATCCTGGAGGGCCGCACGAAGGACTTCTCGGAGTGGGGTCAGGCCAAGTCCGTGTTGAGGCAGCTCGCGAACGCGCTCGATGCCGCCCATCGTGCTGGCGTCATCCACCGGGACATCAAGCCCGCCAATGTCATGATCGATGAGCGCGGCAATGTGAAACTCGCCGACTTCGGCATCGCCAAGGCCATGGACATGAGCCGCCTGACAGGCGGGCTAACCATCCTCGGCACCCCTGCATACATGGCGCCAGACCTGGAAGTAACCGAACAAAGCGATCTCTACGCCGTGGGCTGCGTCATCTACGAAATGGTGACTGGTGCGCCACCGTTCGAGGGCGCCACGCAACAGAAGGTGCTGCTGCAGCACCTTCGGGATGCGCCCGACCTGGCCAAGATCCCCGAGAACCTTCGGGATACGGTCCGCTGGCTGCTCGAAAAAGAACCCGGGAAGCGCCCAAAGAGCGCCGCGGAGTTGCTGCAGTCATTGCTTCCCACCGGAGCCTTCGCGCCCGTCTCGGAAGCCGCTGGAGTTGCCGGCGAACAGCGCCAGCGGAGCCGCGAGTGGCGGCTGCTCTGGCCGGCGCTAGGAGTGCTGGTGCTGCTCAGCGCTGCGGGCACCGGGGTATACCTGTGGCGTCTCTCAACCAGGGAGGTCGAGGAGCGGCCGCTGGTGTTGGTATCGCGCACGCCAACCGCCGGCGCCGTCATCGCGGCGCCCCCTCCGGGTCCCCCGGTCGTCGAAGAGTTCCAGGTCAGTCCGGAGATCGCGATCGCGGGCGAAACGGTCATCGTCTCGCTCCGCTTCTCCGATCCCGACGGCGACGCCAGCTTGCTCGTGACACGGTACGTCGGGGGAACGCCGTGGAAGTTCGGCTCCAAGCTCGAAACTCCGCTGAACATCCCTCGTTACGACCAATGGAACGGCGAGGCTCGCGCCGAGGTGCGATTCGAGTGTGTGGACTTTTACAACACGGAGCTTGAGTTTACCGTTGTCGATTCTGCCGGTGGTGCAAGCGCCCCGCAGCTGGCGATGTTCGGGTGCCGAGTTGGACAGCCGGAGACGGCAACGGCTGTTCCTGCCGTAGAAGAATCCACGCCAGCGGGAGGGTCACCAACTCCCGTTCCCCAGGACACCATCCGGATCACGGGGATCAGCCACACGAGCGTGCCCCGCAGCGCCGTAACGCCCTTCGAGGCGACGACGCATTTCGAACTGCATTCGGCCAATTCCGGCGACTGGGTGCTCGCACTGCGCTTGTTCCCGGAGCCCGGCTGCCGCGGCGAGCCGACTAACACAGGGCTACTGGGGGGGCCTGTGGAACCCGGCACGTCAGAACGTACAAACGGATACCCAATCGGGCCGTTTCCTGCAGGCGTCCTTTCCGTCGCCGCACTTTCCACGTTGACGCGCAACGGGGCGACCATCGCCGCCCAGTCGACGTGCATCACGGTGGTCGACTAGCAATGGCGGGCCGGTTCGAGCTGCTGGAGGAGCTGGGCACGGGTGGAATGGGCACAGTCTGGAAGGCGCGGGACCGCGACAGTGGCCAGGTAGTCGCGCTGAAGCTCCTCCACCGCCAGTTCGTTCCCGACTCCGAGTACGTGGCGCGCTTCGAGCGAGAGGTCGAGATCGCGCAGCGGGTGGATTCGCCGTTCGTCGTGAAGGTCCTGGGCTTCGGCCGGCAGGACGGCACGCCTTTCGTTGCGATGGAGTACATCGAGGGCAGGTCGCTCAAGGACGCAATCCGAGAGGGTGGCCCCATCGCCTGGGACGGCCCTGGGCGGCGAATGGCCATCGAAGTGACCCGCGGTCTGGCAGCCGCACACGCCGCAGGGGTGATCCATCGCGACGTGAAGCCTTCCAACATCCTCCTGGATGCTGAGGGCGGTGTGCACCTGGCGGACTTCGGGATCGCGCGGGCCGCTGATTTCACTCGCATGACCGGAAGCCTGACGGTGCTCGGGACACCGGCCTACATGGCGCCGGATCGGGCGTTGGACGAGCGCAGCGACCTGTATGCGCTGGGCTGCGTGCTGTTTGAAATGTTGGCTGGCGAGCCGCCGTTTGCTGGCGAAACGCAGCAACAGGTACTACTCGCGCACATGAGAGACGCTCCAGACCTTTCGCGGCTACCCGCCGGAGCACGACGGATCGTCGGCTGGCTGCTCGCGAAGGAACCCGGCAAGCGGCCGGGCTCAGCGACTGCCCTGCTGGCTGTGCTGGAAGGATCGATGCCGGGTGGTGCCCGCATCCCGGCGAATCGCGTGGGGCCGCCGTTGCGGTGGGCCGCCGCGGGCGTGCTGGGGGTCGCGGCGATCGGGACAGGCCTGGCGTTCGCGGCGCTGAGGGACGGCGGAGATGGTGGGGCGGCGAACGGGGCAACGAGCGGGGACGAGCCGAAGTTTACGACCACGCAGGCGGCGACAACCTCGACCCGGCTGCCGAGCGCCACCGTGCCAATCGAGACACCACAGGGGATAGCGAGCGAAACGCCCGCGGGCGGAACCCCTTCGCCGTCATCCACCCCAACCACCACGACGAGCGCGACGGCTACGCTCACACCGACAGCTACCGCGACATCGGCGCCGGCGGCCGAAGTGTCTCCAACAGCCGATACGCGGCCGGTGAGCTTCGTCTGGGATTTACCCAACTCTGCAGTGGCCCCGGGAGAAGCGTTCTTGTGCTGGGTTGCCATCCCCATCGGCACCTCCTTCGATGTCGAAGTTGTGCGCATGGGATCAGAAATCGTCGCCTTCCACGAAACGGCGACCGCCAGCGAAACGCCGCAGTGCTTCTTGCTTCGCACCCTCGTCGCAGATGTCCCAGAAGTCCGGCTCGAGCTGAAGGTGAAAGCCGTGCATAACGGCAGTGATTTCACCAAGTACCACACCCTCAAAGTGAGCCTTCCAAGCGACTACGTTGCTGGCGCGCCGCCAACGATCGATTCGGTCACCCTCCTTCACTCCGCCCCCTACGCGGGCGAACCGAACGTCTGGTTCAGCGTGAACCTCTCCGACCTCGACAGGAACGCAGCCAGGGTGGACTGGCGTGTCATCGAGGGCGAGCATGCGCCGTCCTCCGGGTCTCGAGCCGACCTGTTCGATGACTTCGGCCATGGGACTGTGAACATCCCGTTCAGTGTTGCCTGTGGCGCTCCGCTGACAGTCGGGTTCACATTCGTTGACCATTCCGGGCAATCCAGCGCGGAAGGGCAAGGTAGTGTTGTCGGCGCGTGCTGAGGCGCTCCTCCCTGTTAGCCAACTGTTTGTTGCCTGCGCTTAACGCGACGAGCCGAATTCCGTAATGTTCCGCAATCCGGGGCCGGGTGTTCCTCCCAGATCCGGAAATCAGCTAGTGAGTTGCCAGCCGATGAGCGATGACACGGTAATCATCCGGAAGACGCCGGCCTCGTTCGCCTACCTCTTCTGGCTCTCTGGCGTTCGCCGCGGAGACAGCACCCTCCTTCGCGAGGAAGGCAGCACGATTGGGCGTGGCCGCGAAGTCGATGTCCTCCTGGACGACGACACGGTCTCCGACGAGCAAGCCCGCATCCGCAACGAGAACGGCACCTGGTTCCTCTATGACCTGGCCGCCACCAACCGGACGATGGTGGGCGCCGATGCAGTGGCGCGCCGCGAACTGCGAGACGGCGACCGGCTCACGTTCGGCACCACCGAAATGGCCTTCCGGGCTCTCAAGTAGGGATGCAGACATGAACTTCATCGATTGGGACCCGGTCGTCCGTTCTCTGGTGTTCGGCGGCATTTTCCTCGTCTGTCTGGTACCCGTGCTGTGGCAGCTGTACGAGACAATGACTGGAATCGGCCGCTGGTCGTGGTTCAGCGGCTCGATCGTGGCCTTGTTGCTGACGACACCGGCGATCGTCGTTGGTGCGGCGAACCTGGAGGAATCGAAGGAGACGCTGCTCAACGTCGTTTCGTGGCTCGCGATCGGCGGCGCCCTGCTGACCATCATCTCAGTCGGCGTATATGCGGCCCTCGGGCGTGGCGAGCCACCGGTGGTACTGCCTCCGCCCGCTCCCTATGTGCCCGAGCGGGCGTACGTCAGCCCCGAGCTGCCACCGCCCCCGACGGAAATCCAGCGGCTGCAGCCTCGCCCCGTGAAGTCGGATGCCTTCCTGTTCGTCAAGGACGGCCCGGACAAGGGAAAGCAGTATCCTCTCGTCCAAACGGTGGTCATCGGCCGGGGCTCCGACTGCGAGATCGCACTCGACGATGGACGGGTGTCGTCCCAGCACGCGCAGGTGAAGGAAGCCAGCGGGCAGTTCGTCTTCACAGACCTCCAAAGCAGCAATGGCTCATTCCTCGTCATCGCGGGGCGGGAAGAACCGATCAGGGCCGCCCAGGTTCTCGTCGACGGTGACGAGATCCGCTTGGGGCGAACCGTGCTCGAGTTCGTCGATACTCGCAGGGGCCGACGACAATGACCGCCTGCGGCAGTTGCGGATGCGACCCCGGCTTCGCCACCCCGGTGTGTCCCCGCTGCGGCGCGCGGCCCGGCGAACGCCCGCCGGCAGGTGCTGGTGCGAAGACGGTGTACATGAATGATGCTACGCAGGGGCCTTCCCGGGAGTCCGGCGTAGCAACAGGCTGCTTCCTCGTCGTAGCTGGCCCAGACCTCGGGAAGCAGTTCCTGGTCTCACGTACGAGTATCATCGGTCGGGGTGGCCAGGCAACTATCCCTCTGATCGACGCCCGCGTTTCGTCCCGTCATGCTTACGTCCACGTCGAAGGTGGGCGCGTCACTTACAACGACCTTGAGACGACGAACGGTTCGTTCCTGACGACGGGATTGTCGCGGCGACGGCTGCGCGGGCCCCACGTGGTAACCGACGGCGACGAGATCGCTCTTGGCAACACGGTGCTGCGATACATGAAGTTCAAGAAGGAGGGCTCGCGATGACCGGCCCATGCTCTCGTTGCGGTACCGACCCGGGGTTTGACTGGGCCATGTGCCCTGGATGCGGGTTTCGGCCTGGCGGGGCGCCGGCGACCCAGCCCGGTATGGCCCCCGCCACCCAGCCTGGCCACGGGAGCGATCGCTGGGATCCCACCATCATCGAAGGTACAGCGGCTGGCGCGGGGGCCCGGCCGCGCGCTCGCTTCGGCGACGGCGGCGATTTCTATCAGCCGGTGAACGGGCCCTCCGTGGCTGGCGGACCTCTCCGTTTCCGTCCGGAAGAAGACGCTGGCCGTACCATCCTGGATCGTGGGTTCGACCGGGCAGGCGGCAATGGCGAGGGAGATGATCGCACGATCATCGACAGGGGCGGCATGGGCTTCGATGACGATGCTGACGGCGACGCAACGGTAATTGTTCGCGGCGGCCGGAAGGGCGTCAGCGGCCCGCTGGTCTACCTGGTGCAGCGAAACGGCATCCGTGCTGGACGCATACATCTGCTTGCAGACGAAACGTCCATCGGACGCGGCGCGGATCAGGACATCGTGCTGGCGGATGATACAGTCAGCAAACGCCACGCCAAGATCCGCATGGAAGAGGGGCGGCGCATGTTCTGGGACCTCGCCAGCGCGAACCATTCGTTCATCGCCAACCCGGATGGCTCACGAGCGCGCATCCTGGAACCCCGAGAACTTCAGGACGGCGACACTATATTTTTGGGCGAAGCACGGCTGACCTATCTCGAGGTGGACCGTGGACTCGAAGATTAGGCGTTTCGTGCTGGCCATCGGAATGATGGCCCTGCCGGCAGCCGCAGCGCTCAATCCGGCCTCAGCGCACGCCGATGGAGAGTTAGTCGTATCGCTGGTCGATGCCGTCGACACTGGCAGATATCCTTCACTGAACGCCACTGTCTCGGTTGTCGACAGCATCACGGGGCGTCCCGTCGCCGGAGTGGAGGCTTCGGGATTCGCGGTGCGGGATGGGGCTGGCCCTGCCGCCGTAGAGAATCTCGAAGCCTCAGTCGACCCCGCCACACCCGTGGCCTTCGCCATCCTCCTTGACACGGGTGGCGCCATGGCGCCACACATCGAACGAGCGCGCGAAGTTCTACGCCAGGTCATCGCTGACCTTGGTCCTAAGGACGTCGTACGCATCGTGAAGTTCAACGAAGGCGCCGACGAACAGGGCACCAACTGGGTACGTCGCGACGACCCAAACCTCGCGGCCCAGGTGGATGGCTGGCAGGCGACGGGGCAGCTTTCACTCGTGGTGCCGGCGCTCCAGCGCGCAGCCACCGTGGCGGCGCAGGCTCCCGAGGGCTACGAACGTCGCGCAACCGTCGCTTTCCTCTCGGTGGATGGTGAACGTGGGGAGGCGGGACTCACCCTGGAGACTGTGGCAACCATCCCTACCGTGACGTTTACGTTTGGTTTCGGCACACCGCCACGCGACTTCGAAGGCTTGCCGTTCTTCCTGGAGGACCTCGCGGTGCAGCGAAACGGCGCTTATTGGCCCGTCGACGCGCAGCGCTATGCGGGCAACGGGCCGACGCTGTTGCACGAGGCAATGCATGGAGTGTGGGAGCTCACGTTCCGCGCAGACGGGCTGCCAGACGGCCAGAGCCAAGATTTTACGATGGAAGTACGCGACGCACTCCAGCGTTCCGGGACGGTGGCGAGCTCGTACAGTGCAGGAAAACTGCTAGATGTCTCTCCCTTGACCATTGACGGGTTACGCAACGCGGAGTCGATTGGCGGCGACCGCCAGGTGAGGGTCGCGCTTGGAGGCGAAAAGCGCTGGGACAGTTGGCGCATAGAGTTGTTCCGCGACTGCTTGCCGGACACCTGCTCGCCCGTCGCCGAAGCTGAGGACGGGGTGCTGGCCTGGCGGCTCGTTGCCGGGCCCCTCGACCAGGGAGACCACCAACTGTACCTCCGAGTCTTCGCGCGTAGTGGCAACAAAGAATTCGTTGACACCCAGATTTTGCGCTTCGAACGCGCCGGGACGGGGTGGAACCTCTGGACCCCGATCGCCGTCTTCGGCGTTGCCATCGCTGCCGCCGTCCCGGTGCTTGCCCTCGCGAGAGGAGCGAAACGGCGGCGGATAACTGAGGAGACTCTGGCTTTCTGAGTCGGCGGGGGACCGGAATTCCGGGGGGCGGAGGGTCCAACGCCTCAGCCGCCCATGTTTTCTCGATGTCCGGCACACCATCGCCAAGTGCCTAGGGACGAGTATTCCTAAACCGACAGGGCTAAGCGCTATGGTGCCAGAGTCGGTCGCCTAGAGCAGGGTGCTGAAGAAGCCACCGGATACATCGGTGGGGCAAGACATGGCTCACTTGAGGGGCTGTCAAGGTGGAGGTCGGCGGTTCGAATTGGTTCGGGGCCGCCCTGCTTGCGGCGGTCTGCTGGGGTGCGGACGGTGCTCCGGCGGCGCTCAGGCGGCCTTGGACTCGAGTTTCGCCATGCGGGTGAGGTTGTAGGCGATGGCGGCGAAGGTCGCCCAGAGCCGGTTCTTGTCCAGTCCGATGTACCGCAGCTTTCGTCCTCCGCCCACGGTCTTCATCCAGCCGAAGCACTCTTCGATGCGCTTGCGGGCGCGCTGACTGCGGCCGTAGCCAGGATACCTGGTGGTGCGACCATCGATTGCGCTCCTCCGGTGAGTTGAGACGTTGCGGGCGATGTGTGGCGTCACCTCTCGCTCGGGCAGGGCTTCCACGAACGCCTTGGTGTCGTAGCCCTTGTCGGCCCCGACGGTCACCCGCTTGCGTGGCGTGAGGCGTTCGTCTCTCGTGACAGCGCGCGAAGACAGGAGCTGCATAGCAAGGGCGCATGGCCGGAGAAGATGCCGACATTTTGCCGACCAACTTGCCGACAAATGCCGTCATCACACGTCAGCACGGCCCTCTCATAGCCATACCCGCAGATTCAAATCGGCACATCTCGGTACTCCCCGACAGGGCTTCCGGCGAATTCCTAAACCATGTGCGCAGGTTCGATTCCTGCCGGGGGTACCAGTTCAAACACCCTCGGGCCTCCGTCTCCCCGAACCCGTCCGCTATCCGCGGGGACACCTCCTCCCCCTCGGTCGGGGCGCTTCCACGGCGTCCTCCCCCTGGCGCTCCGCGCCCGAAAGCACAGTAGCGAGGGGCCCATCGGCCGTTTCAGCGCTGCCGCCGCCTGCCTAGCATCGTTCCTGGACTTCACACGAGGAGGTGCGGCATGGCCGCTACACCGGAGCTCCAGACCCCGGAAGAAGCCAGGGTCGATGACACCAACCACGACCTCATCCACAGCCTCTCAGTGCGGTTGGATGCGAGGTGGCATGACTCCACCTACGGCGCCGAGACGCGTTGCCCCGGGTGCCAGGCGGCCTTTGCCCGGCTGCGCGAGTTGGACAGCGAAGCTATCCAGCTGCTCACCAATGAGCTGACTCGCCACGTGAAGGTCGGCCGCTTCCCGATTGACCTGGTCGACTGAGGCTGGAGGATAGATGGACGCGTCGTTGACCACACAAGCGGGCGAGGCGTCCGCACTGAAGACCACCCTCGCGGTACCCCCCGCCGAACTTCATCTCGACCTTCCGTTTCACTTTCCCTCCGCGAGCGACTGCATGGAGCCGCTCGAGGAGGTAGCCGGTCAGGAGCGGGCGCGGGAGGCGTTACAGTTCGGTCTCGAGGTCTCGGGCGAGGGTTACAACATCGCCGTCTCGGGGGTGCCGGAATCCGGGCGGACAACGATGGCGCGACTCCACGTGACGGCCGCGGCGGCGCATCGTCCCAAGCCGTCGGACTGGTGCTATTTGCACAACTTCGAGGAGCCGCGCCGGCCGCGTGCCGTCGCGTTGCCGCCTGGCGCCGGCGATCAGTTGGCACACACGCTCACCGAGTTCGTCCGGGTGTGCCGGGAAGACTTGCCGCGCGCCTTCGATACGGAAGGGTATGCGGCGAAGGTCCAGGAGACGCTCGAGCCGTTTACCACGGAACGCGACCGCCTGCTAAGCGCCCTTGATGCGCAGGCACGCGCAGCCGGGCTCCTGCTGAACAACACGCCGCTCGGACTGGTAGCCATCCCTGCCCGGCCGGATGGAACGCCGATGTCGCCGGTGGAATTCAATGCGCTGGACGCAGCCACGCGCGAGAGGATCGAACGCGCAATCGTACAACAGGGCGAAGCCATCGAATCCACCATGCGCACCATTCGCCACATCGAAGCGCAGGCACGGACGGCGGTGTCCGCCGTCGACAAGGAGATCACCCGCTTCGTGCTCGGCCCGATCCTTGGCGAGCTCCGTGCGAAGTTCCCCGGCGCGGAACTCGAGCAGCACTTCGCCGCACTCGAAGCCGACGTCGTCAGCAACCTTGGGGTTTTCCGGCAGTTCACCGACGGATTCGCCGAGACTCAGCCGTCTCCGATGGTGTCCCAGGTGTCAATGGTGCGAGAGGCCCTCCTGCGACGGTATGGCGTCAACCTCTTCGTCCGCCAGGACACATCGACGGCGGGTGCGCCGGTCCAGGAGGAGCGTCACCCAACGTTCGCCAACCTCTTCGGGCGGATGGAGTTCGAACACCAGATGGGCACGATGGTGACGGACTTCCTGCACCTGCGGGCCGGAGCGCTCCATCGCGCGAACGGTGGCTTCCTCATACTCAAGCTCCAGGATGTGCTGAGCGACGTCCGCTCATGGCCCACGCTGAAGCTGGCGCTGAAGAACCGCGAAGTCCGCCTCGCCGAAGCCGGCCAGGGCTTCTTCCCATTCCCTATCACGGACCTCATCCCCGAAGGCATCCCACTCGATGTCAAAGTCGTTCTGATCGGCGACCCGGGCCTTTTCGCGCTGCTCGATGCGTTCGACGACGAGTTCGCCTCGCTCTTCAAGGTACGCGCGGCGCTCGAACCCGACATTGACCTGGACGCAGGCTCAGTGGAAGGCTACGGCCGCTTCATCTGCCGGACGCAGAAGGACCTCGCGCTGCCGGCCTTCGACCGCTCAGCCCTCGAGGAAGTCACCCGTTTCGGCGCTCGCCTCGCCGGGAGGCGGGACCGCCTCAGCGCCCGCTACGGCAACGTCGCCGACCTCTGCCGCGAAGCGGCCCATATCGCTACCGCCTCACACGCAGATGTGGTCACCGCCGACCATGTTGGTGCCGCGCTGCGTGGCCGATCCAGGCGGTCCAGCCTGGTGGCCGACCGGCTCCGGAGACTGGTCCGCGAGGGCACTCTGCGGGTCCGCACCAGCGGCACCGAGGTCGGGCAGGTCAACGGCCTCGCGGTGTACCTGACCGGCAACTACGCCTTCGGTACCCCGGCGCGGATCACCTGCCGGGTGGGCGCCGGCCGCCTCGGGGTGGTCGCCATCGAACGAGAAACCGAGCGCAGCGGCGCCATCCACACCAAGGGCGTGCTGGTCTTGAGCGGCTACCTCGCCGGTATGTTCGGCAGGCAGGTGCCCCTGGCGTTCAACGCCAGCCTGACGTTCGAACAGAGTTACGACGAAGTCGAAGGCGACAGCGCCTCCTCGGCGGAGCTGTACGCCATCCTGACTGCCCTCGCCGAACTCCCCGTCGCCCAGGGCATCGCCGCCACCGGCTCGGTGGATCAGTTCGGCAATATCCAGGCGGTTGGCGGCGTGCCCGAGAAGATCGAGGGATTCTTCGATCTCTGCAACGAAGTCGGGTTGGACGGCACGCAGGGCGTCATCATCCCGGAAGCGAACAAGCGGAACCTGACCCTCAGGCCCGACGTGGTGCGCGCCGTTGAAGAGGGCAAGTTCCACATCTGGGCCATCTCCCGCGTCGAAGAGGGGATCGAATTGCTCACCGGAGTCCCGGCCGGCGCACGGGACGCGCTCGGGCACTTCCCATCGGGCTCAGTGTTCGCGCGTGTCGAAAGGGAACTGGCGCGCCTGCGCTCGCTCGCGGAGCCCCCTTCCAACCAGAAGCTGGAAGCGTAAAGCGCGTGCGCGCGCCGGGGCCCGCGGGTCAGCCATGGTGCGGACGACGGTGCCGGATGGACGGCCCGTCTGGCCGGTAACCGGAGCGCATTGCCTTTGTAGGATGGCTCATCATGGCAGCTCGAATGCCTCCCGGGGGACCGTTCATCGCCTGGCTGGAGTCCGTCCGGGCGACCGACACGGCGCTGGTCGGCGGCAAGGCCGCATCGCTCGGGGAACTGGCACACGCCCTGGCCGGCACGGCGGCCGCAGTCCCGCAGGGCTTTGCGGTGACAACCGCCGCCTACCGGGCCTTCCTCGCTAACGGCGGCGTTGATGGAGCGCTGGAAGCAATCCTCGCCTCGCTGGGCGCCCGCGAGGTCAGCGCCGCCGACGCTTCCTCCCGGATCCGGGCGCTTATCGTCAACTGCGAGTTTTCCCCCTCGCTCGCCGGGGCCATCCGTGACGCCTACCGGGAACTCGCGCATCGCCTCCGCGAGGTTGATCCGCCGGTGGCAGTGCGCAGTAGCGCCACCATGGAAGACCAGCCGGGCCTGAGCTTCGCGGGTCAGCACGAGTCGTTCCTTGGCGTCCGCGGAGAAAGCGCGCTGCTTGCCGCTTGCCGCCGGTGCTTCGCCTCTTTGTTCACAGAGCGGGCCCTTGTCTACCGCGAGAGGATGGGACTGGACCACGGCGCCGCCGCGCTCGCTATCGCCGTCCACTCCATGGTCGCATGGCCGGACTGCGCGGCGGCCGGAGTGATGTTCACGATCGACACCGAGTCTGGATACCCCGGAATTGTCACCGTCACCGGCAACCGGGGCCTCGGAGAGACGGTCGTGCAGGGCACCGCGACGCCGGACGAATTCCTCGTCTTCAAACCGACACTCGGCAGGGCTCCACGCCCGATCCTCGCCAGCCGGCTGGGCGACAAGCTCCACAAGGCGATCCCGGGGCACGAGCCGGGCACGACGGCTCTCGTCGATACTCCCGTTGAGGAGCGCGAGGCATTCTGCATTGCGGAGCGCGAAGTCCTGGACCTCGCGGCGCTGGGAGTCACCATCGAACGGCATTACGGCCGCCCGATGGACATCGAATGGGTGAAAGACGGCCGCACGGGCCAGTTGGGGATAGTCCAGGCGCGCCCCGAAACCGTCCACAGCAGCCAAATGCCGGCGACACTCCAGTCCTTCTCGCTGCTGGAACGGCGCGATCCGCTGGTCCGGGGTGTGGCTGTTGGTTCCGGCATTGCCGCCGGCCGCACCCGCGTCATCACTCGGGCGGAGGGCGCTGAACTGGAGGACGGCGACATCCTGGTCGCCCCGGCGACCAGCCCGGACTGGGTGGCTTTGATGCGCCGCGCATCTGCGATTGTCACCGACTCCGGTGGCCGCACTTCCCACGCGGCAATCGTCAGCCGCGAGCTCGGTATCCCGGCCGTCGTCGGTGCCGGCGAGGCGACGACGAAACTGAGCGACGGAAGCGAGGTGACAGTCTCCTGTGCCGAAGGGAGCGAAGGCTACGTCTATCCTCAGCGCCTTCCGTTCGAAGTGAAGGAGCTTGGGATCGAGGGCATCCGTCCTACGAGGACGAAAGTGATGCTCAACCTCTCCATCCCGGAGGCCGCCCTTCGCTGGTGGCGGCTGCCGGCGGACGGTGTCGGGCTCGCCCGCATCGAGTTCATCGTGAGCGAGCAGATCCGGGCGCACCCCATGGCGCTCCTCTATCCGGAGCGCGTCGAAGACCCCGGCGAACGAGCCCAGCTTTTCGCGCTGAGGGCCGGTTTCGACTCCGGCGCGGACTACTTTGTCCACCGGCTGGCCGAGGGCATCGGCCGGATCGCAGCTTCGCAGTACCCGCGGCCCGTTGTGGTCCGCCTCAGCGATTTCAAAAGCAACGAATACGCCAGCCTCATCGGCGGACGGTGGTTCGAGCCGCCGGAACCCAACCCCATGCTTGGCCTCCGCGGCGCTTCTCGCTATTACCACCCGCGCTACCGGGATGCGTTCGCCCTCGAATGCCGGGCCATCAAGCGGGTGCGCGATGAAGTTGGGCTGGCAAATGTGCTTGTCATGATCCCGTTCTGCCGGACCGTACCTGAGTGTGACCGCGTCCTCGAAGAAATGGCGCGGCACGGCCTCGTCCGCGGGCGCGACGGCCTGCAGGTGTGGGTGATGTGTGAGCTCCCATCGAATGTCGTCCTGGCGAGCGAGTTCGCCACGCGGATCGACGGGTTTTCGATCGGCTCGAACGACTTGACGCAACTGGTCCTCGGTGTGGACCGCGATTCACCGGACCTGCGCGCCCTGTTCTCCGAAAAGGACCCCGCGGTCACGCGGATGATCAAATCGGTCATCCGCGATGCCCACGAGCGCGGCGTCACGGTTGGCTTCTGTGGCCAGGCCCCGAGCGACGACCCCGCCTTTGCCACCTTCCTGGTGGAGTGTGGGATCGACTCCATCTCCGTGGCGCCTGACACGCTCCTCGACACGCGCCGATACGTCGCCACGGCCGAATCCGCCGCCTCCTGACCGCCGACGCTCAATGCCGCGAACGCAGGCCGGCAAGGGAGCGGCCTTCGTGCATCCTCCGGATCGCATCGGCCAGCAGCGGCGCGAGGGAGACCGCTTCCACGTTCGGCGCGGTGACGGGATCGATGGGCACGCTGTCCGTCGCCAGCAACCGGTGCAGGCCGAGTTGCGCGAGCATCGCGGGTGCCCCGGCGGAGAAGACGGCATGAGTCACCGCGACGATCGCCCCGCCGGCCGCCCCCGCCGCCGCGAGCGCTTCCAGCGCTGCCCGCACGGTCGAACCGGTCGTGATCATGTCGTCTACGATAATCGGCCGCAGGCCGCGGACATCGCCGGTGACCCGCGTCGCCACTACGTCCAGCCCGCTGAGGCGTGTCTTGTGGACCGCGGCCATGGGGAGTTTCAGGGCGGCGGCGAACCGGTCCGCCAACTTCGCCGCCCCAAGGTCGGGCGCGACGACGACGCTTTGCTGTTCGATTGGGCCCAGGCGCGCCAGCAATGTGTCGAACGCCTCCAGGTGCTCCACGGGAATCGCGAAGAACCCCTCGACCGCGGGCTGGTGCAGGTCCACCGTCAGGAGCCGGTCGAGACGGCCGGAGCTGAGCAGGTCCGCGATCACTCGCGCGCCGACCGCGGTCCGCGCGCCGTTTGCGCGCCGGTCCTGGCGGCTGTAGCCGAGGTATGGGGTCACGGCGGTGATCCGTCCCGCACCCGCCCGGGCAGCCGCGTCGGCGATGAGCAGCAGTTCCACAAGGTGTCCTTCAGGCGGCGGCGGAGTGGGCTGGATGATGTACACGTCGGCGCCGCGGACACTCGCCTCGACGTTGACGACCTCAGCGTCGGGGTACCGAGACAATGTCACCGGGACCGGATCGACGCCGAGTTGCGCTGCAATCGCGTGCGCAAGGAGCGGATGCGCGCCACCGCTGACCAGGGCCACCATCTCGCTTCTCCTCCCGGGTTCAGCCTTTCACGCAGATCCGCGGCGTCAACCGCGCCACCTTGCTGGCGAGGCCTGCCCGCTCTGTGGAATCGGCCACCGCGTCGACGTCCTTGTAGGCGCCGGGCGCTTCCTCCGCCACACCGCGCATCGACTTTGTCTTGATGACGATCCCTGCTGCGGCAAGGTCATCGATCAGTTCCCGGCCGTGCCAGCGCCGCAGCGCTTCGTGGCGGCTCATGGCCCTGCCCGCCCCGTGCGATGCCGATGAGTACGCCAATGTTTCGCTTTCAGCGGTGCCCCGGAGGATATACGAGGCCGTGCCCATGCTCCCGCCGATAATGACCGGCTGGCCAACCTGGCGGTAGGCGGCCGGGAGTTCAGGATGCCCTGGCCCGAACGCCCGCGTGGCTCCCTTGCGGTGGACGTACAGCTCCCGCGGCCGCCCCTCAACAACGTGGGTCTCCACCTTGCAGGTGTTGTGGGAAACGTCGAACAGCGTCTCCACGTTTGCCCTCGGGAACACCTGAGCGAACGCTTCTCGCGCGGTATGCGTAAGCATCTGGCGGTTCGCCAGGGCGCAGTTGATCCCTGCGCGCATCGCCCCGAGGTACTGTTGCCCGAGTGGCGAGCGGATGCGCGCGCAGGCCAGGTCCCGCTCCGGCAGCCGGATGCCCTCGCTCGCGGCCGTTTTCGCCATCAGCACCAGGTAGTCGCTGCCAATCTGGTGCCCCAGACCCCGCGACCCGCAGTGGATCGAGACCACGACCTGGCCCTCCCGGAGACCGAACGCCGCTGCCGCCGTGTCGTCGTACACCCTGTCGACAACCTGCACCTCGAGGTAGTGATTTCCGGAGCCCAGCGTCCCCATCTCGTCCAGCTGCCTGCGTTTTGCGTGCTCTGAGACGTACTCGGGCTGTGCGCCTGCCATCCGCCCGCGCTCCTCGACGAACTCGAGGTCTGCCGGCGTGCCGAACCCCCGGCTCACCGCCCACGCCGCGCCATCCCGCAGAACGTCGTCGAGTTCGGCGGCCGACAGGTGAAACGCGCCTCGTTCACCCACGCCCGCGGGCGTACGGGCGAAGAGTTCATCGGCGAGAGGGCGCGCGGCGGAAGCGACGTCGTGGTCAGCCAGGTTCGTCCGCAAGCAGCGTATCCCGCACGAGATGTCGTACCCCACGCCGCCCGCCGAGACGATCCCGCCGAGGTCCGCGTCGAAGGCCGCTACCCCTCCGATGGGAAAGCCGTAGCCCCAGTGGGCATCGGGCATCGTCAAAGAGGCGCCGACAATCCCCGGAAGCCGTGCCACGTTGCTCGCCTGTTCGAGGACCTTGTCGTCCAGGGCGTCGATGATTTCCTTCGAACCAAAAAGCACAACGGGGGCGCGATGCTCTTCCTCGTTGCCCGGGAGGGACCATCGATAGGGCGTTACCTGTACAAGCCTGCGTATGTCCATCACACATCCACCACGCAACGCGCTTCCCATTCGTCCCCTTTGCGTTCGACGGAAAGCATGGTGAGCGTGGCGCCCTTCACCTCGACACCACGCTCGAACTCTGGGCGCCAGGGTTCTCCCCGCGCTCTCCCCACCCAGCGCCCGCTCTGCTGCTGCAAATCGAACTCAGCGAGTGCCAGCTTGCGCGACTGGGCCTCCGCCACCAGCCGGTTCAGCCACGTTACGAGCGCCAACTCCAGGTCGTCCTCGTCGAAGACCACGTCGACCGCCTCCGCAGGCTCAACCTGTGAGAGGTCGCAGGTGATGGCGAACATGGAACGCGCGGCGTCGGCAAACGCCTCCGCAGGCGTGCGTCCACGGCCGACCACGCCGATGTCGGCGTCGTGCTGGAAGTACCGTTCGGGGGCGTCCTCTTGCCGGTTCGAAGGCAGCGGGGGTGGGGCCTCACCCTGGTTCACCTTCGCCCTCCTGCACTTCGCGCGGCCGACACGCCCGACGACATCTCGTTGATTGTGGACGCTGCAAGCAGGTCGAGGCAGGGCCGAACGGCGGTGTCGGATGTGCCGTTTGGGCCAACCCCGCACCGGCGGCAGTTGCATGCCCCGTGGACGGGTTAGTTCAGGTAGTCCCGAAGGGAGAGGGCGTGCGGGAGTTCGCGCAGCTTCTGCAGCGCACCCTTTTCGATCTGCCGTATCCTCTCCCGCGTCAGTCCGAGCTGACGGCCGACTTCTTCGAGGGTCCGGCTGCGCCCGTCCCGGAACCCGAAGCGCAACTCGAGGATCTCTCGCTCGCGCTGAGTCAGGTGAGACAGGACGTCTCCGATCTGCTCGTGCAGCATCGTAGTGCTCACGATGTCGATGGGCCGCACCGCATCTTCGTCCTGGACGAAATGTCCGAGTTCCGATTCCTCGCCCTCACCGACGGGGAGGTCGAGCGATACCGGCGCGGACTGGAGCCGCTGGATTTCTTCGATGCGCGCCGCGCTCAGGTGTTGCCCGGGATGCTCACGCTCCATGGCCAGGGCGACGTCCGCGTTCGTGGGTTCTCGCCCGTACTCCTGCAGCAGCCGCCGCCGGGTGCGCGTCACCTTGTTCAGGAGTTCGCCCATGTGCACAGGGACGCGGATGGTGCGGGACTGGTCGGCGAGTGCCCGGGACACCCCCTGGCGGATCCACCAGGTGGCGTAGGTGGAGAACTTGAAGCCCCGGCGGTAATCGAACTTCTCTACAGCGCGCAGGAGCCCGATGTTCCCCTCCTGGATGAGGTCGAGGAGCGTCATCCCGCGGCCGAGGTAGCGCTTCGCGACGGACACCACCAGGCGCAGGTTCGCCTCGGTCAGCCGTCTTTCGGCGCGGTCGCCATCTCGGACGAGGGCATCGAAGAAGCGTTCGAGTTCGGCCTCAATCGCCGTGAGTGCTTCAAGCGCCTCCTCCGGGCGCTTCAGGAGCATCGCAGACTCGCCGGCCGCTTCGGCCATCCGTCCAACGAGCGACGGAGCCAGCACGTGCGTGACGACGGACAGGCGGACGATCGTGGCCGCGGCCTCCTCCTCGGTGAGTCCGAGCGCTTCCGCCACGTGCCGCCGGAACGACTCGTCCATCTCCCCGTCGACGAGCGCCCGGAAACCGGCGTCGGTCGCCGAGTCAAGGTAGTCGGCTTCGGCGAAACCGCCTTCCTTCGAGACGCCGAGGAATTCGAGGGCGGCCGCGTGGACCGGCAACAGGCGGGACCACTCGGCCAGCATGTCCACGGCGACGCGCGCCGCCGACGGTGGCCGGCCGTGCCTGTCGAAGTAGGCGCCGCGCACCGCCTGGACAAAGTTCCGCTCCTCCATCTGCCGCGCGAGATGCTTCTCGTCCGCGGCAGTCAGCAGTGCCGTCTGGCCGATTTCGCGCAGATAGGCCCGCGTCGGATCCTCCAGGTCGCTCGCGTCGGCGCGGCCCCGGATGCGTCCGGTGGCGGTCGTCTCAGAGCCCTCCTCGCCGTCCTCGCCGTCGAAGAATTCGTCCGGCTCGATCTGGTCGGGGGTGAGCAAACTGGTAAGCATCGATGAAACCTCCGGTGCGCCCCGTGAAGGACGTCACTCGACGCCTCCCAACGGGCAGTTCAGGTTGCCTACAGTTCTCGTGTGCCACTCGCCGGGCCCGGCCCGGCAGACGCCTTGTTGGGGGCTGTTTTCGGCCGCCTGCTCCTTCGTGGAGCAGCCGCTTCGCCTGGCCCAAAACCGTACTGACCTGTTGCCGATATCATACACGAATCCGGGCGGAAATGGAACACTTGTTCTGAGCGATTCCTGCGACGCGATCCCCGGCCCTGCCGATGCGACACCGCGGGGTGATGCGCTCCCTGGTCCGCGTGCCAGGCCAATGCCAGCGTGCGTGCCGCCGGTTGCTTGCGAACTGCTCAGGTCGGCTCGGGATGAGCGCTCTACGGTGCGTGCACCTGAACGCACTGTCCTCCCTGTCCGCTACCGGGCGACGAAGCCGCCGTCGACCGGGATGACCGCGCCCGTGATGAACGACGATCGCTCGGAGGCGAGGAAGAGCGCGAGCTGCGCGACCTCCCGCGGCGAACCGAGGCGGCCAACCGGTTCCATCGCCGTCATCTGCGCCTGGGCCGCCGGGTCACCGCCGACGAAACGTGCCACCATCGGCGTATCGATGACCCCGGGGCAGAGGCAATTCACGCGGATACCCAGGCTGGCGTATTCGAGGGCCGCGGTCCTCGTGAGCTGGGTTACTCCGCCCTTGGCGGCGCAGTAGGCGGGAATGCCGGGGAAGCCAACGAGGCCCGCTACCGAGGCGTTGTTCACGATGCAGCCTCCGCCGCTCTTCGCCATCGCCGCGATCCCGTACTTCATGCCAAGGAAGACGCCACGAAGGTTGATGGCGATGACGCGGTCGAAGTTCTCGATGCTGGCGTCAGCCGTGGGTGACTGCTCACCTTCGATGCCCGCGTTGTTGAAGAGGACATCCAGCCGGCCGAAGGTGTCGACGGCGAAGTTCACCATCTCCTGGACGTCGCTCTCCTTCGACACATCGGCGTGGACGTAGCGGAAGCGCTCACGGTCCAGGCGCCCCGCGAGGTCTGCGCCGGCCGCGTCCTGGACGTCTGCGCAGACGACTTTCGCGCCCTCCTCGAGGAAGAGTTCCACCGTCGCGAGGCCTATGCCCGAGGCCCCGCCGGTGACAATCGCGACTTTGCCTTCCAATTCGTTCATCCCCGTGTCCTTTGCGAAAGCAGGATTCGGGACGGATTCTCGCGATGCTGATGCCACCCGGTAATGTCCGAACGGGCTACAGCCTGCGGCCCGGAGGTAGACCGGGGCGCTCGACCGGGCTCCGCCGGGCCACGGCCCCGCCTGGACGAACTGGCCCGACCGGGCCAGAAGGAGTGACCGGAAGTGCCTCGTGGGCCCCTGGTTGTTGGTGGGATCATGCGGACCAGGGAGGGCAGGACAAAACGCCACCGCCTTCGCGGCGAAGGCGCCGCCGGCCGGGAGGCCTCACCGGCGCCATGGTTGTCGGTTCCTGTCCCTCCTTTCCCACCCATACGCGTCCCGGCGAACGCCGCGGAGGAGTGAAACCATGGCCGCACCTGGACTCCAAGGCATTGACGAGACTGTTCAGCAAACCTACGTGTGGATCGACGAAGTAGCTGACGCCTTCCACGGTTCGCGTCACCAGGGCTTCCAGATCTTGCGGGCGTTCTTGCACTTGCTGCGAGACCATCTGCCCGTCGATGAGTCGGCCCAGCTTGCCGCGCAATTGCCGATGCTGGTACGGGGGGCTTACTACGAGGGCTGGGACCCGGGCCGCACACTTCAGCATGAGCGGGACGCCGAGGACTTCCTCGCCCGCCTGGCGTCCGAGAGCGGGATCAGGGAGTGCGATGCGCGGGACGCCGTGAAGGCTGCCTGGCGGACGCTGGGCCGCCACATCAGCGGGGGCGAGGTTGCGCAGGTCGAACAGGCCCTTCCGAAGCACATCCGTGCCCTGCTCTTCTGAAGCTCGGCCCACACGAACCGGGAGGACATGAAATGGATAAGCGCAGCCCATTCGACTACGCGAACCTGCCAGTTGACCGCAGGCGTCACGATACGATCGTCCCGGAAGCGGGGGCAGACCCGTACCGCGAGGTCCGCCACTACCCGGGTGGCACCGTGTGCGCCGGTTGCGGCCTGATCTACGAAGAGGGGCGCTGGGCGCCCCCGGAAGCAGCATGGGCCCCACCTCCCGCTCACGCCCTCGACCCGGATGCAACGCCGCTCTGCCCAGCCTGCCGGCGTATCCGCGACGACTATCCGGCCGGCTTCCTCGCCGCTACCGGAGCGTTCGTGCGCGGCCACCTCGCCGAAGTCCTCGATGTCGTCCGCCGGAACGCGGAGCTCGAACTGGCGGAACACCCGCTGAACCGCATCATGCGTCTTGACACGGCCGACGGCCGTGTCGACCTCACCACGACGGACATCCACCTCGCACGCCGCATCGGAGAGGCCCTCCACGACCTCTACGGCGGCGAAATCGACCTCGATTACCTCAAAGACGGCGAACAGCTGCGGGTGAAGTGGACGCGCGAGGACCTTCCTGTCCGCGAGGCCCCCGCTCCCACCAGGGAGCCCCTGGCCGAAGTGGTCACCCACGACATCGACCTCACCCCGGAGGTGCTGGACTACCTCTGGCAGCGGATTCGTCGCCTGCCCGAGTTCTACGAGCGGATCATCGCCAGCCGCATCGTCGTCCGTGGCGAAACGCGCCACCACCGGACGGGTGGCCCGTTCAGCGTGCACATCCACATCCAGGTGCCACAGCGCGTCGTCTCGGTAACCCGGCAACAGAGGGACGACCTCCACGTGGCCATTCGGGAGGCGTTCGATGCCGCCCAGCGGCAGCTCGAGGACCTTGCCAGGCGGCAGCGCGGCGAGGAGAGCCCGACGGTCCGGCCGCTTCGCGGACGCATCCTGCGGCTGTTCCCGGGCATGGGCTACGGCTTCATCGAAAGCCCAGACGGCGATGTCTACTTCCATCGCAACGCGGTCCTCGACGGGCGCTTCGACGATCTGTCGGTCGGCGACGTCGTGAGGTACGAGGTCGAGCCGGGAGATGCCGGTCTGCAGGCGAGCACGGTGGCGTTGCCCGGCGACTGACACTTCACGAGCGGCAGGCCGGCCAGGCGTTCAGCCGTTATCCGACGCCGCTTCCGCCATCCACGGGCAGGGACACCCCGGTGATGAACTTCGCCTCGTCGGAGTGGAGGAAGAGCGAGGCGTAGGCGATGTCCCAGCCGGTGCCCATTTTCCTGCCCAGTGGCACCTGGCGGTCGCGTTCGGCGATGACCTGTTCCCGTGGGACGCCCACAGCGACGCGCGGCTCGATCGCCATCGGCGTGTTCATCAGCCCCGGGAGGATCGTGTTCGCCCTGATGCCGTAGCGCGCGTTCGCGCCGGCGATGTTCTCGGTGAGGGCGATCACGGCGGCTTTCGTCGCCTTGTAGCCCAGGTACGGGTAAGCGTGCCGCACCGCCATCGAGGAGATGTTCACGATCGACCCGGATTGTTGCTCCCGCATCACGGGAAGGGTGTGTTTGCAGGCGAACCACATGCCCCGCAGGTTCACCGCCACAATCCGGTCGAACGCCTCCGCCTCGAGGTCAGTCGCCGGCGCGTCGCCCAGCGCGAGACTCGCCCCCACGTTGTTGTGCAGGATGTCAATCCTCCCGAACTCCAGCCGCGCCAGGTCAATCGCCGCGCGTACTTCGTCCTCGCTCGTGACGTCCGCGCGATGCGCCGTGGCCTCGCCGCCCTCCTCGCGGATCAGGCGGACGGTTTCTTCCGCCGAAGCCAGGTCCCGGTCGATGGCGAGGACGCGTGCACCCTCCCGCGCGAGCAGGATCGCGGTCGCGCGGCCGTTGCCAATGGTCTCTCCGGGCGTCTGGCCCGCCCCGAAAATGATTGCTGCCTTGCCTCGGACACGGTCTCCCATGATTCGCCTCCTCCGGCTCGAACCATACCTCACCCGCCGCGGCCCGCTACACTTCCGGCCTGTTCGGAGGTGAAGCATGGGAAGGCTCGAAGGCAAAGTCGCGGTCGTCACCGGTGGCGCAAGCGGGATCGGTGAGGCCACCGTCCGCCGGTTCATCGCGGAAGGCGCGAAAGTGCTCATTGCCGACTTGCAGGGAGGGGTGGCCGCGGAACTCGCGCGCTCGCTCGGACCCGACGCCGCCCCATTTCAATGCAACGTTGTCCACGAGGACGAGGTCGCGGCGGCCATCCGGAGCGCGGTCGACCGCTGGGGCCGGCTCGACATCCTGTTCAACAACGCCGGGTTCGGCGGGGCTTCCGGGCCGCTCGAGGAGGCGACCGTGGAGGAGTACGACATGACGATGAACGTCCTGCTCCGGGGCGTCTTCCTGGGGATTAAACACGCCTCTCCCGTCATGAAGCGCCAGGGTTCCGGCAGCATCATCAACACCGCCAGCGTGTGCGCCTTCGAAGCGGGAATCGGCAACCAGCTCTACACCGTCGCCAAGGCGGGAGTCGTGATGCTCACGAAGGCGGCCGCCCTCGAACTGGCCGAAGCCAACGTGCGCGTGAACGCCGTTTGCCCGGGCTACATCGCCACGCCGCTTGCAGCGGGCCGCCCCCGTGGCGAGAACGAAGTTGAGAGAGTCGAACGGTCGCTGGAGCGCCTGCGCGAAGCGAACCGGGACAATCAGCCGATCGCGCGTTCTGGAGAGCCGGAAGACATCGCCAATATGGTCCTGTTCCTGGCCGGCGACGAGTCGCAATGGGTGACTGGCCAGGCGATGGTTGTCGATGGCGGGCTGCTGGCGGGCCGCCCGTGGCGCAAGCTGGCGCCCTGGCTCACGGAACGCCGCGACATCCGCCTCTATCGCCCGGACTAAGCGCCCGGACGCTCGCTCACTCCAGCCGGTAGAACCCGGCGGCCGTGCCGTAGAACATGGCGTCCTTCTCTGCTTCCGGATAGCCCGCTGCCATCTTCTTAAAGGCGTTCCAGAGGACCGGGTACGAAACGCTCGCCTTGTCCACAGGGAAATTGCTTTCGAACATGCAGCGCTCGGGCCCGAACTGCTGGATCGTGAAGTCGTAGTAGTGGCCCGTTGCCTCAACGAGCTCGTCGGAGGTGGGTGGATTCTCGCGGTGGTGCCAGCCGAAGCCGTTGATGGGCATGTTGATCCCGCCCAGCTTCGCGTACACGTTCGGGCACTTCGCGAGTTCGGCCACGGCTGGTTTCCATTGCTCGAAAACCTCGGCGCCCTTGTCCGCGAACGGGCCGATCCCCAGCGGGCCGCCGAAGTGGTCGAGCACGATCCGCGTACCGGGGAACTCGCGCGCGAGGCTGGTCAGCTCCGGGATCTGCGGGTGGTACAGCCACGCCTCAAAAGTCAGGCCCAGCGGCGCAAGCTCCGCGAAGCCGCGCCGGAAGGTGTCGAGCGTCAGCAGGTGCTCCGGCGGGTTCGTGTGTGAGTTGCGGATCTCGTCGCTCGCATGCCATCCCGCGGCGTGCCGGATGCCGCGGAAGCGCGGGCTCGCGGCCATGTGCGCCTCGAGCACCGGCCGGACGGCGTCCCCCAGCGTCAGGTCCGCGTACCCCACGATCCCGGCACAGGCCCGCGTCGGCCCGTGCGCGCCGCTCGCTGACTGTGCTGCAACGCGCTCTACGAAGTCCGTCTCTCCCACGGGCCGCATTGCCTCCGGGCCGTCTTCGCGGTAGCCCGACATGCACTCGACGAAGACCGTGCTGACCACGTTGTGGCCGCTCCCGGTGTCGGCCAACAGCTCTTCGAGCATGTAACGGTTCCCGGGGCGGTCCCAAAGGTGGTGGTGCGGGTCGCAAATCCTGCGCCCCGGCTCGAGGATCTCTTCCTGCACCTGTTCGAGCCATTCCTGTTGATCGGCCACTGGCATCCTCCTTCGAGCTTGCGGGCGGTGTGCGCGGGGCGGTAGCGTTCGCGCCGTTCTGGGAGGGTAGCGCATTGGCTGTGCCACCGGGGTTGGAGGCCGAGTTCGGCCTGCGTGACAAGGTCGCCATCGTTGCCGGGGGAGGCGCCGCCGGCGATGGCATCGGCAACGGCCGGGCCGCGGCCATCCTCCTGGCCAGGGCCGGCGCGAAAGTGTTCGTCGTCGACCGCAAGCTCGAACTGGCCGAACGGACCGCCGGGATGATCCGCGACGAGGGAGGCGCAGCTGTCGCTCACGGCGCCGACGTCACGGCCGAAAGTGAGTGCCGCGAACTGGTCGAGCGCGCCGTGGAGGCATTCGGGCGCGTGGACCTGCTGGACAACAACGTCGGCATTGGCAGCCGTGGGAATGTCGTTGAGGAAACGCCCGAGAACTGGCGCCGCGTGATGCAGGTGAACGTGGACACGATGTTCCTGCTCTCGAAGTATGCGATCCCCGCAATGGTGGCCAGCGGCGGCGGCGCCATCGTTAACGTGTCCTCGATTTCCGCCCTTCGTCCACGCGGGCTGACGGCGTATTCCACCTCCAAGGGCGCAGTCATCGCCCTCACGACGGCAATGGCCGTCGACCACGGCCCCCAGGGCATCCGCGTGAACTGCGTCGCCCCGGGCCCGGTGTACACGCCCATGGTCGGCGCCGGCACGATGACCGAGGCGGCGCGGGAGAACCGCCGCGCGGCGTCGGTCCTGGGCATCGAAGGAACCGGCTGGGACGTCGGCAACGCCGTCCGCTTCCTGCTCTCGGACCTCGCCCGTTATATCACCGGGCAGGTGCTTGTCGTCGATGGCGGCACCACGTTGCGCGGCCCCGAACGTTCGAACTGAAAGGCGCACCCATGGCTCGCATCCCATACCTCACGAAAGACGACCTGCCCGAAGAGCAGAAGAACCTCCTCTCGCGCGACATCGCGCTGAACCGCGTGCTCGCCCACTCGCCCAATGGGATGCGTGCCTTCGGGACGTTAGGTGGCTTCATCCGCAACACCAGCAAACTCGACGCGCGCTTGCGCGAGATGGCCATCCTCCAGGTCGGCTACCTGACACGATCGAGGTACGAGTACTCCCACCACATCAAGATCGGCCGCGAGTTCGGTGTCTCGGACGACGACATCCGCGCGATCGCCCTCGACACGGCCGGCCAGCCCACGGTGCTCGACGAGCTCACCCGCGCGGTCCTCGCCTGTGCGCGGGAGATGACCGGCGGCCTGGCCGCGTCCGCCAGTACCTTCGCCGTGCTCCAGCGCCACCTCGACACCGAATCCCTGGTAGACCTCGTGATGACGGTCGCTTTCTACTGCGGCGTCGTCCGCCTGTTGGCCACCCTCGAAGTCGACGTCGAGGAGGAGTACCTGCACTACCTGGAGGAATTTCCGTTGCCGGGCTAACCCCGCGGGCGCTTCTCGAGGATCCTGGCGAGCTCGCTCGCGTCCACGTTTCCGCCTGTCACGATCGCCCCGATCCGGGTGCCGCGCACATCGCCGAGGGCGCCGCTCATGAGCGCGGCCGCCGGGATGGCGCCAGTCGGTTCGACTACCGTCTTCATGCGCAAGACCATGAAACGTACTGCCTCCTCGATTGCGTCGTCCGAAACCGTGACCACGCGCTCGACGAGCCGCTGGATTACCGGGAACGTCAACTCTCCCGGCTGGCGCGTGCGCACGCCGTCCGCGATGGTGGCCGGCGGGTCGATGAGGACGCGCTCTCCACGGGCGAGGCTCTGCACCCAATCATTCGCCTCTTCGGGTTCGATACCGATCACGCGTGTCGCGGGCGAAACGCCCTTCACTGCGGTGGCGACGCCCGAGAGGAGCCCGCCCCCGCCGAGCGGGGCGATAACCAGGTCCAGCCCGGGAACCTCCTCGATGAGTTCCAGCCCGGCAGTCCCCTGCCCGGCCATGATCATCCGGTCGTCGAACGAAGGGACGACATACGCGCCGGTCGCCTCGGCGGCGGCCCGGACCGCGGCTTCGGGCGTCTCCCGGAGCCGGTCGAACGAGCGGACCTCCGCGCCGTAGGCGAGCGTCGCCGCCCGTTTTGATTCGGGCGCGTCGGCCGGCATCAGGATGGTGCAGGGGATCCCAAGCAACTTCGCGGAAAGAGCAACACCCTGCGCGTGGTTGCCCGACGATGCCGCTACCACGCCTTTTTCCCGCGCATCGGCCGGGAGCGTCGAGAGGTGGTTGTACGCCCCCCGGAACTTGAACGCTCCGACACGCTGGTAGTTCTCTGCTTTGAAGAAGACGGTAGCCCCGATCATCTCGTCGAATGTCCGGGAAGTGACCACCGGAGTGCGGTGGGCGAGTCCCCGCAGCCGCTCCGCGGCAGCGCGGACGTCGTCGGGGCCAATCGGGAGCGGCGCATCCATTTCCCCAATCGTAACCGGTGCAGGGGCCCAGGCTCGCGGGCGAGCTATGAGTTGACTGTCATCCCGCGTTAGGATGACGCAGGCAGGGGACACCGGAGGTGAGGATGCACGCCCGGGAGCGTGCCCGTCCCGCACGAGCGCGCCACAACGACTCCAGGCCGGCCCTCCTGGTCGCCGCCGCCGCCACCCTTGGGTTGGCGACGGCCTACCTCTGCCTCACGCTCACGAACGTCATCAGCGCGCGGCCCTCCGACTCCGCAATCGCGATTTTCCGTTCGAACGGGGCGGCCGGCGACTCGACGCCCCCGCCTGCGCCCGCCGCCGGGGACAGTTCGACAGGCCCGCCTGGCCCCGTGACGGCGCCCTTGCCAGGCCTCGCCGAAGCGGTCGGCGACCCGGAGCTGGCCGCGCTGCTCGAAGACTCCCTCGGCGAGGACGCGGAGCACGTCGCCGTGGCCGTCCGGCGGGTGACCGACCGGCGTTCTGCCTCGGTCAACGGCGATTACCAGTTCTACGCGGCAAGCACGTTCAAGCTCGCCGTGCTCTACGAAGCCGAGCTGCGGCATTTCCGCGGAGAACTGGAGTACGACGACACGCTCTTCATCTCGGACGTGGACGCCGCTGAGGACCTCGGGACGGCGGGATACCTGGAGTTTGAGGACGACGGCTCGATCACCATCGAGCACCTGCTCCAGGCGATGATCACGGTGAGCGACAACTCGTCCGCGGTCGCGCTCATGCACGCGTTCGGCTCCGCGAACATCGATGAGACGCTGCGCTCGCTCGGACTGCGGGACATGACGGTGAACAAGGTGGAGCTCTGGACAACCGCCTCCGACCTGGCCAGGCTCATGGAGGCAATCTATGTCGGCGAGGGGGTCGGCCCCGAGGAGCGCGAGCACATGCGCGGACTGCTGCTCGGCCAGACTGTCCGCTCGGGCATACCTGCCGCCATCGAAGAGGAATTCGGCGGAAGCGTGCTCATCGGCAACAAGACAGGCACCTGGGAGGGCGCCCAGCACGACGTCGCCTTCGTGGAAGCGCAAACGGGGGCATACGTTATCGCCATCCTCACCGACGGCTCGCTCGAGGGCTGGCAGGCGCTCCACCGCCTGGCACGGGACGTCCACGAAAAGTTCGCGGCTGCTCCCTGAACCGGTACTGGTATCGCCGCTACCGCTCCAGTAGGGTAGGCTGACCTCAGCGCCCCGGAGTGATGGCTTGCCAGAGTTCGAAGCGCAGGGAAGTTCGCCCCTTCGCCGGGTGATCGTCTTCTTCGGGGCCGTTGCCGTCCTTGGCACCCTCGCGGCCCTTGCCCTCTCTTCCACCGGTTTCGCCAACATTTTCCCGATGCGGGCCGAAGCTGCGGCTTCGGTGGCCGCCGACTGGGAGGAATTGAAGCTCTCCGAGGAGGCGTTGAAGGCCAGCGCCATCCAGGTCTGCTCCGCGGAAAGCACCGCCAAAGCGGCCATCGGCAGCGCCAACGAGGGCGTGCGCCAGGCCCAGGTCGATGTCCTCAAGGCGGAATACGCCGCCGCCGAGCAGGCCTACAACGCCCGCGTCCGCGCCCTTGTCGAGGCGGGCCATCGCCGCCCGTGGGACGTCGCGAGTAAAGCCCTCCCCCTGGACCTCGCACGCAATCGCCTCTGCATGAAGATGGCAGTGGCGCCCCCGCGACCCGCCCGCCCGCTGGCCAGGCTCGAACTCTCGCTCACGCACGACCCGTACGCCGGCCCGACGTGGCTCCCGGCGCCGGAGGACCGGTTCATCACGCTGGAGCAGCTCGATGCCTACGCTGCCCAGGCTGGCTGGCCAAACGAACCAGGCTGGTGGCCGGAGATGCGCAAGATCATCCTTTGCGAAACACGCAGCCTCGATACCATGGCGCACAACACCAGCGACCCGCACGGCGGCAGCTATGGCCTCGCACAGCTCAACGGGAGTTACCACTTCTACAACGCCGGCGAGGACTTCGCCCTCCGTTTCGATCCCGTGGTCAACCTGCGCACCGCGTTGTGGCTGCGCACCGTCCGCGGCCATTTCGGCGGGACCGGAGGGTGGTATAACTGCGCCAAACTCTGGGGTATCGATTAGCGAGGCTGCACATGTTCGTCGCCATGAACCAGTTCACCGTCAACGAGGGCCGCGGGCCGGATTTCGAAGAGCAGTGGCGGACGCGCGAGAGCTACCTTCGGGAAGTGCCCGGCTTCATCCATTTCGCCCTCCTCAAGGGCGACGAGCCGGGCGACTACGTCTCGCATACCATCTGGCGCTCCAGGGAGGACTTCCTGAACTGGGCGCAATCCGAAGCTTTCCGCAAGGCCCACTCGGCCCGCTCCAGCGAAGGTGTGCTCGCGGGTCACCCCCGCGCCCGCTTTTACGAAGCGGTGATCACCGAACCCGGCCCGGTCCCTGCCCTCTCGTGACTGAACCCGGGTCCCCACTCCGTCCCGAGCATTTCCAGCGCGAAGACGAATCCGACGATGGCCTCTTCTACCGCGAGGCCCGGCTCGTCACCCACATCGATGACGCCGCCATTGCCGCGCTCTCGCACTTTTACGGTCAGCTGATCCCACCCGGTTCGCTCGTCCTGGACTTGATGACCAGTTGGGTCTCCCACCTTCCGGATGACCTCCAACTCGCGGGTGTGGCCGGCCTCGGAATGAACGCTGCCGAACTCGAGCACAATCCCGTCCTCACCGAACGCATCGTGCAGGACCTCAACCGCGACCCGGCGCTCCCGTGGCCGGATGGCTGCTTCGATGCTGCCCTGGTCACGGTCTCCGTGCAGTACCTCACCCGGCCGGTGGAGGTGTTCGCCGAAGTGGGCCGGGTGCTGAAGGATGGCGCCCCCTTCGCCGTCGCATACTCCAACCGCTGCTTTCCCACAAAGGCAGTCGCCATCTGGCGGGCGCTCAACAGCCGCGACCATGCCGAACTCATCGGCCTGTATTTCCGGCTCTCGGGGATGTTCGAGCGGCCGCAGGCCTACGACATCTCGCCCGGTGGCCCCGCAGACCCGATGTTCGTGGTGGTTGCGAGAAAACGCCCTACCCTTGCGCCGGCATGACGTGCAGGTCGGCGGCGGGCAGCTCGATCAGCCACTCTTGGCCCGGCTGCACGCCAAGGACCTCGTACGGCCGCGAGGCTATCTCCACCTCCACCGCTGGCCCGCCGTCCACGGGCTGGAAGTGGAGCGTATGACTGGACCCGAACGCGAACTCCTCCACGAGACGCGCCCGGAAGGCGTTGGCGACCTCACCCGGCCGCCGGAGGTTCACGCGCTCAGCCCGGATGGCAACGTCGACGGCCTCGCCCGCGGTCCTCGCCCCTGCGGACTCCGCAACGAACCTCGCCCCGGCGATGTCGAGGAGGACGCCAGCGCCGCCGGCCTCGAGCAGCCGCGCCCGGAAGATGTTCGTTGTTCCCGTCAGTTCGGCGACACGGCGGTTCACCGGCCGCCGGAACACCTCCTCGCGCGGGCCGAACTGGAGGACGCGCCCCTCGTCGAAGACGGCCAGCCGGTCGGCGAGCAGATGAGCCTCCCGCAGGTCATGCGTCACGAAGATGATCGTCAGCCCGAGGTCCCGCCGCAGGCGGAGCAACTCTTTCCGCAGGGTCACACGGAGGGCGTCATCGAGTGCGCTGAAGGGCTCGTCCAGCAGCAGGAGGCGGGCATCCCGCGCGAGGGCGCGCGCCAGCGCCACGCGCTGCCGCTGCCCCCCGCTCAGGGTGCCCGGCTTGCGGTCTTCGAAGGCTTCCATGCCGAGGAACGCCAACAGTTCTCTCGCCCGTTCCCTGCGTTCCCGCGCGCTGCGCCCGGACAATCCGTACTCGACGTTCCGGCGGACCGACAGGTGCGGGAAAAGGGCGCTGTCCTGGAGGACAAGCCCGACCGGGCGTTGTCGCGGTGGGAGGTTCACCGGGCGTTCTGAGTCGAACAGCGCGCTGCCATCCAGGACGATCCGCCCCGAGTCCGGCCGCGTGAGCCCGCTGATCGAACGGAGCGTCAGGCTCTTCCCCGACCCCGAATGTCCGAACAGCACAGTGATGCCGGGCTCGGCTCTGAAGGCGACATCGAGCGCGAAACGCCCGAGGTTCAGCTTGATTTCGAGTTCGAGGTCCGCCACCTCACACTCTCCTGTTGCGGCCGTAGAGCGTGAATGCGAGCGCCGCAAGGAGGACAAGGCCAAGAAGGACGGAAAGCGCCGCAAGCGTGTGCGCGAGGCTGTCGTTGCCCGCCTGGGTGGCGTCGTAGATCGCGGCCGGGACGGTCTGCGTTTCGCCCGGGATGTTCGCAGCGACGATCACCGTGGCGCCGAATTCGCCGATGTTCCGCGCGAAAGCGATCAGCGTGGCCGCGATCAGCGACGGCCACGCGAGTGGTATCCCGACCGTCCAGAACACGCGTAACCTCCCGCCCATCGTGCTGGCCATGTCGAGGATGTCCTCGTCAATCTGCTCGAACCCGCCCTGGGCCGTGCGGATGTACAGCGGCAGGGCGACGATTGCCGCGGCGATCGCGGCCCCCTGCCAGGTGAAGACCAGCCGCAACCCCAGGTCGTCGATCAGGAACCGTCCGAAGGCACTCTGTCTTCCGAGCCCGTAGAGCACGTAGTAACCCACGGCCGTCGGCGGCAGGACGAGCGGCAGCAACGCGAGCGACGACAGCGCTCCCGCGATGAGTGGCTTCGTCCGCGCAATGGCCCAGGCGAGCGGCGTTCCCACAAGGATGCAGAGGACGGTGGCCGAGAGGGCAACCTGCGCGGAAACGCGGAACGCATCCCAATCCACGGCGCTGAGGTTCATCGGGGTGCAGGCTCGAAACCGAACTTTTTGAGTTGTTGCTGGCCGGCCTCGTCGAGCAGCTGTTGGAGCACGCAGCGCGCTGTCCGCTCGCCGCCGGAATCCTCGATCACCGCTCCTCCCTGGACAATCGGGTCGTGCAGCGATGCGTCGATTAGCGTGTACGCGGCGGGCGACCCACGCACGACCAGCGCCAGGGCGACGATGGCCGCATCCGCGTCTCCTTGCTCTACATAATCGGCCGTCTGCCGGATGTTCTCCCCCATCACGAGCCGGTCCCGGACCGCTTCGTAGACGCCAACCCGCTCCATCGCCGCTTTCGCGGCTCGACCGTAAGGAGCGTGCGCGGGGTTGGCAATCGCGACGCGTTTGATGTCCGCACGCGTCAGGTCACTCAGATCCGGCACCGGCGACAGCCCCGGTCGCGTGGCGAGGACGATGCGCCCGACGCCGTAGGCAGCGACGCCGTTCGGCGCGATGAGTCCCTCGTCCTGGAGTTCGCGGGGAAAGGCGATATCGGCCGAGAGGTACAGTCCAAACGGCGCCCCGGCTTCAATCTGCGTCTTCAGTTGCCCCGATGACCCGAAAACGAAGGTCAGGCTGGTGTCACACGCCTCTTCGAGCTCCGCCTGGTAGTCGAGCAAGACATCGCGGAGGTCCGCGGCGGCCGCGACTGTCAGCCGCGAAGTCGCCTTCTCCTCAGGACCGCCACCATGCAGGACATTCCCGGGACTGCCGCCCCCGTTGGCCGTCGCTGTTGGTGCAGCTGCGCCCTCGCGCTCGCCGCCGCAGGCCGCGCCAGCCAGCAGGAGCGCAAGGCAAGCTGTGACGACGATCCTCACGCGGGCACCCCGTCGGCCGCGAGCTGGATCGCGTACTCCTCCAGCCACCGGAGCGTCGACTCTGCGCCGGACCGCTTCGAAGCGGCGACGAGCTTCGAAAATCCGGTAGCCTCCCGCTCACGCGCTTCGAGCCGCTCGAAGTATTGCCGGCACGCGCTGATCTGAGCGTCCAGCAGGGCGCGTTCCCGCGCGCCGTCCAGCTGGTGGAGGAAGTACAGCTTCAGCAAGAAGTCGAGACGGACTTCCCGCAGGCGCTCCACGGGCGTTTCGAGCCAGGACTCGATCAGGTCCCGGCCGAGACGGGTCAACTCGAAGAGTTTCCGCGGTGGGCGGTTGCCTACCCGGAGCTCTGACCAGGCCACCAGCTCCCGCTCTTCGACGTTCCGGAGGTACGTGTACAGCAGGCTCTGTTCGATCGGGCACACTTCGGACAGCTCTTCGCGGCCGAAGTACCGTGCCATTTCGTAGCCGTGTTTCGGCCCGCTCAAGAGCAGGCCGAGGATGGCGTATTCGCCGGGAAGCAGAGGGCGCGTCTGCACCGTGCCAGATTAGTCACGGGGCTAATACTTGGCAATCAAGTAATCGGTCAGAGGACCATCGGTTCGCGGCTGACGAATTCGTAGAGCATCGCCGGCCGGTGCGCACCTTGCTTGGAGGTCTGTCCGGTTTCGCGGACGATGCCCAGGCCCACGACTTTGCGCCTGAAGTTCCGCTTGTCCAGTTGCTCGCCCAGGATAGCCTCGTACACCTGTTGCATCTGCGTCAGCGTGAAGCGGCGCGGGAGGAGGCTATACGCGACGTTGGTGTACTCCAGCTTGTTCCGCAGCCTCTCCTCCGCGTAGGCCACCACCCGCTCGTTTTCGAACGCGAGGCCGGGCAACGAGCGGACCGGGTGCCACGCGGGCCGCCACTCCGAGTCGGGCCGTGTGCGCGTGCGGGCATAGTCGACCAGCGCGAAGTACGTCACCACGATGCTCGCGCGGCCGTCGCCCAGACGGTCGAAGGTGTACAGCTGCTCCAGGAAGACGTCCGAGACGCCCGTCTCGTCTTCGAGCTTCCGCTTGGCGGCATCCTGGAGCGATTCGCCTTCGAGGAGAAACCCGCCTGGCAGCGCCCATTGGCCCCGGCACGGCTCCGCGGCGCGTTCGATGAGGAGCACCGAGAGCGCGCCGTGGCGGATCGTGAAGATCACGACGACGACAGCAGTCACGGTGAAAGTGTAGTGCCAGAAATGACAACGCTCAGACGGGCGCCGCCGCTGCGCGATTACCCTGCCGGGGCGCGCTCACGAGGTCGTCCACGATCACCGCCGCCCGTCGCGCCGAACCGGGGACGAGCCGCCGCTAACCCCGGGAACGCTGGCGAATGGATGACCGTTGTCCCGGAGCAGCCCTACAATAAACTTTCGACCCGGACCGCGCGGAGGGGTCGCATAGTGGTCTAGTGCGCCCGCCTGCTAAGCGGGTTCCGGGGTAACTCGGTCGAGGGTTCAAATCCCTCCCCCTCCGCCAGCCAAAACCAGGCCAATCCCGATGACGACGCGCTACTACCTCTGGACCGTCGGCTGCCAGATGAACAAGGCGGACAGCGAAAAGCTCGCTGCCGGCTTCGCCCGCATGGGCCTGAAGCCGACCGACCGGATGGAGCGCGCCGATGTCGTCGTCATCAACACCTGCAGCGTCCGCCAGCACGCCGAAGACCGTGCCTACTCCAAGCTGGGCCGCGTCCGCGACCTGAAGAAGTCGCGCCCCGATCTGAAAGTCGCAGTCATGGGGTGCATGGTCGGGTTGAAAACAGACGACCTGGTCAAACGCTTCCCCCAGGTGGACGTCTTTGCCCGGCCCCAGCAGTTCGAACCGATCATCGAGCTCGTCGATGGCCCCACCGAGGACCTCGGTGGGGAGTTCTGGCCGACGACCTACGCCATCCCCGAGGGGCCGGCGGCGTTCGTCCCGGTCGTCCACGGCTGCAACAAGTTCTGCACTTACTGCATCGTCCCCTACCGCCGCGGCCGCGAAAAGAGCCGACCCGTCGCCGAGGTTGTCCGCGAAGTCGCCTACCTGGCCGCAAACGGCGTCCGCGAGGTCACGCTCCTCGGCCAGACGGTCGAGGCCTATGGCCATGACCTCCCGGAGCAGCCGGACCTCGGGGACCTGATGCGCGAACTCTCCGCGCTCGAACGGCTGGCGCGAATCCGGTTCCTGACCTCCTACCCGAAGGACATGACCCACCGGATCCTGGAGGCCGTGTCCACGCTCCCGAAGGTCATGGAGAGCTTCTCGCTCCCGGTCCAGGCCGGGAGCAACCGCGTCCTCGAATCCATGCGTCGCGGTTACACGCGGGAAGAGTACGTGGAAAAGATTGCCGAAGTCCGCGCCCTCATGCCCGCCGCTGGCATCACGACCGACGTCATCGTGGGCTACCCGGGCGAAACCGATGCGGACTTCGAAGAGACCTGCGCACTCCTCGAAGAACTCCGATTCGACAAGGTGCACGTCGCCGCCTACTCGCCACGTCCCGGCACCATCGCCTGGCGCAAGATGGAGGACGACGTCCCGGGCGAAGTCAAAGCGTCCCGCCTGCACCGGGTGGAGGAGATCGAGGCCCGGATCTCGCAGGAAATCAACGCCACCTATGTGGGCACCACGCAAGAAATCCTGGTCGAGGGTTTCCGTGGCGAGCAGCCTTTCGGCCGCACCCGGACGGGCAAGCTTGTCCATCTCGACGCGCCCGCCCGCGTGGGCTCGATGGTCGACGTCCGGATCGACCACGCCGGGCCCTTCTCCCTGCGCGGCATGCCGGTGGACGCGCTGGCGCTGGCCTAGATTTCCCCGCCGGCCCCTGGCCTGGCCTAGTTCTCGCTCCAGTCGATTGTCACCGCGTTCTCGTCGCCAGGGTCGACGCGGACGTTCAGGGTGCTGCCCTCGATCAGGAGCCCCGCGAGCGAATCCCGCACCAGGCTCGCCACTTCGACCCGGTACGGGACTTTTCCCACCGGCTGCACTTCGAGCTCGAATTCGACAAGCCGCTGGCCCCCGGCGGTCGCGCCGCGGTCTTTCTTTCGCACGATCGTCGCTCGTTCGCGGCGAAGTTCGGCACCGGTATCGCGGGCGTCGTGGTCCGAGGCTGGCTCAACCCGCGGCGTGCCCGCCTGCACCACCTCCCCACCCTCAACGATGGTGGCATTGCGCAGCACGTCCTCGTCGATCTGGACGCCTACGGACTTGAGGTATTCGCTCAATCCCGCGGGGTCTCGAGGCAGCTCGCGGCCGCCGCGCTGGCCGCGCAGATCGATTGTCCGGTGCTGGACGTCGACATTCGCGTTCGTAGCGCCGTCGAGCTTGATCCCGAACGGCGCGAGGAAGTCCGCGACCCCATCCATGGTCTCGAACGAGGCACCGGCCTGCGCAGTCGTCACCGAAGCCCAGGCGCGGCGCGTCTTGCGGATCGCCACTTCCGTCACCACAGAGCTGATGAGCCCGGTAGCCACGAACGACGCTCCCAGGATCAGGAAGGTCGTGCTGGCTCCGACGTTGCTGCAATCGCCGTCGTCGCAGGTCGAGTTTTCGTCCAGCCAGTCGGACCAGGGGTCGTAGAGCGCGATCGCAAGGAACCCCACCCCCATGGCGAGGAAGAAGATCCCGAAAGCGTGTCCAAAAACGCGGCCCATCGTGGTCATGAGCATCCCCCGGGGAAGTGTCAACGGTTCGACCTTCGTGCTGCCGGAATCTTACGCGTCCCCGCCATGCGCCGAGCGCCAGCCAACGGCGCGCCGTACTATCGGCACACGTTTTCCCCGGAGGGACCTGTGAAGTTCGAAGACATCAGGAAAGTGGGCGTGCTCGGCGGTGGGATCATGGGCGGCGGCATCGCCCAGACGTACGCGCTCGCTGGCTACGACGTCGCTGTCCGCGACATCAACGACGACGCGATCACGGCGACGCGCAACGCCGTCTTTGACGGCAAGTGGGGCATCAAGCGCGGTGTCGAGCGAGGGAAGCTCGCCTTCGACGATGCGCTTTCCGCGATGCAGCGGTTCACGTTCGGGACGAGCCTGGATGTGCTCGCCGACTGCGACATCGTGATCGAGGCGATCCCCGAGAAGCTGGACCTCAAGCAGCAGGTCTTCGCCGAACTCGATGGGGTGGTCAAGCCGGAGGCCATCTTCGCCTCGAACACCTCCGGGTTCGTCATCCAGGAGATCGCGCGGGACGTGCGCGAAGCGCGAAAGCCGCTGTTCATCGGCATGCACTTCTCCAACCCGGTGACGACGATGCGGATGTGCGAAGTCATCTACACGCCCGAGACTTCGCAAGAGACCATAGACGCGACCGCGAAGCTCGCGGAAGCGGGGGGCAAGGTGGTGTGCATGGTGAAGGACACGCCGGGCACGTACGGCTTCCTCCTGAACCGCATCTTCGGGGCGGCCTACCGCGAAGCCCGCGCCATCGCCGACGCCGGCATTGCCACGAAAGAAGACATCGACAAGGCGATGATCACGGGCCGGAACTGGCCATCCGCGTTCTTCGGCAGCCGCGGCGGCATCGGCAAGGAGTGGTAGGGCTGCGCTCGAACTTCCCCGAAAAGCGAAGGGGAGGCGGCCTGGCGGTCCCCTCCCCCTGTGGGTTTCCCTGGTGGAGCTGAGGGGATTCGAACCCCTTACCTCAACACTGCCAGTGTTGCGCTCTCCCGATTGAGCTACAGCCCCGAACCGTTCGATCCTACCAGCCGTCCCCGTTGCGCGCCAAACCGGCGGAGTCCCTACTTTCGCGTCCGGGGATCCAGCGCGTCCCGCAGCCCATCGCCCAGGAACGTGAAGCACAGCATCAGCACGGCAACCATGATCGTCGGCCAGATCAGGATGATGTTGTGCGTCTGGATGCTGTCGAGGCCGAGGCCGATCAGCGAACCCAGGCTTGCTTCGGGCGGCGGCACACCGAGGCCGATGAAGCCCAGCGTGGCCTCAGCGAAGATCGCGAGCGGAATGCCGAAGGTTGCCGACACAATGACCACGCTGAGGGTGTTCGGCAACATGTGCACCCGCACGATTCGCCACGGGCTCGCGCCCATCGCCCGCGCCGCCGTTACATAATCCTGCTCCTTGATCGAGAGCATTTGCCCGCGCACCAGCCGCGCCACCGTCGTCCAGCCGACGAACGAAATGGCGAGGATGGTCACGAGCAGCACGCTGGGGACGCCGGGGATCTGGGGGTCGCCAGACCCGATGATCGGCCAGTCCCGACCGTAAAGCACCTGCCGCAACAGGATGATGGCGAGGAGGTCCGGGAAGGCAAACGCCAGGTCCGTAATCCACATCAGGATGGTGTCGCTCACGCGGCCGCCGAGCGCTGCGAGCATTCCCACCGTTATCCCGATCGCAAGGATGACGATCTGCGTGCCGAGGCCGATCTTCAACGAGAAGAGCGTGCCCTGGAGCAAGCGCGCCCAGAGGTCGCGTCCCAGCTGATCCGTGCCCAGCCAGTGCGACCAGCTCGGCCCCTGCTCGATGACGCCGTAGTCGGGGATGAGGGGGTCGTGGCGGGAGACGAGCATCCAGAAGTCCCCGAGGAACGAGGTGGCGGCGATGATGATGAGCAGGGCGCCGGAGATAACCGCGAGCTTGTTCTTGAGGAGGCGGTGCCAGGCCTGGCTCCAGAGGCCTCGCTGCTTGGTGTGGATGACGTCTTTGGTGAAATCGAACGGCTGGGGAATAGCGGTCGGATGCGTAGTCACGGTGCTCTCCTAGTACCGGATCCGCGGGTCGGCCACGGCATAGAGCAGGTCAACCACCAGGTTCATCAGGGCGATGATCACCGCGAAGAAAATGGTCACGCCCATAATCAGGCCGTAATCGCGGATGAGGACCGACCGCACAAACTCCCGGCCCAGACCCGGGATGGAGAACTGGCTTTCGATCACGAGCGAGCCGGTGATCAGCCCGGCGAAGATGGGTCCGAGCACCGTGAGCACGGGGATCATCGCGTTTTTCGCGGCGTGGCGGATGACGACGAGGTGCTCCTTGAGGCCCTTGGCCCTTGCCGTGCGGACGTAATCCTGCCGCAGCACTTCGAGCATCGAAGCCCGCGTGATCCGCGCAATAAACGCCATCGGCAGGAACCCCAGCGCAATCGTCGGCAGGACGACCTGCCGCCAGTTGCTGAAGTCGCCCGTGAACCACCCCGTGAAGCCGTAGTCCGAACTCAGCACCCGGAACCAGTGGACGTTCACCGCGAGGAAGATCGTGAGCAGCGGGGCGAGCACGATGCTCGGCATCGCCGCCCCAACTGTTGCCAGGAACACTCCCACGTAGTCGCCGATGCCGTTCTGGTTCAGCGAGGAGATCACCCCGAGCGAGAGGCCGAAGATCGTCGCGAACAAGAACGCGGCGATCCCGAGCTGGGACGAGATCTCCATCCGCTCCTTGATGATGTCCCGGATGGGGCGGTCGTTCGCGAATGAGATACCGAGGTCGCCCTGCGCGAGGTTCCCGATGTACGTGATGTACTGCTCGGGCAGCGACTTATCGATCCCGTAGCGCCTTTCCAGGTTCTTGCGCTGGACTTCGGAGAGGGGCCGGTCGGAATCGAAAGGGCCGCCCTCTACCGAGTGCATCAGCAAGAACGTGATGGTCGCGATGGCGAGCACGAGCGGGATGATGCCAAGCATCCGCCGGATGGTGTAGACGAGCATGGAGCGGTTCGCAATCTAGCGCGGGCCGGGGCCTCGCTCTGAGACCCCGGCCCGGCGGAATTCAAGGCCTAACTGGGTGGCACCGGGCTACTTCTTGGAGGTCTTCCAGAGCTCGATGTACCAGTCACCGGCGACGAACGTATCGGCGGGCCGCTTGTTCTCGACCATACCCGTGATGTGCGGCTTCACCAGCATCGCAGCGAGGGTGTGGTACACAGGGGCAATGCCGTTGGCCTGCTCCAGGAGCAGCTTCTCGGCGTCGCGGTACAACTTGCGGCGGGCTTCGTCGTTCGTGTTGTACTTGGCGTCGGCGATGGCCTTATCCAGGGCCGGGATGCTGGTGCTCGTCTTGTTGATCGAACCGCCGGTCTCCCAGAGGCCGATGAACCAGTTCTCCGGATCCGGATAGTCTTCCTGCCAGCCGCCGAGGACGATCTGGAACTGCTTCGTGTTGAAGGCCGACTGACGCGTCTTCGAGTCCACGTACTGGACTTCGAGGTCGATGTTCAGGTGCTTCTTCCACTCAGCGGTCAGGAAGTCGCCGGCCAGCTTGTTGGTGGCGCTGTCCGTCTGGATGAGGGTGATCTTGGGGAAGTTCGCTCCGTTGGCATAGCCGGCCTTGGCCAAGCTGGCCTTCGCCTTCGCCGCGTCGAACCCGAGGATCGAGTCGTACTCGCCACCCTTGAGGCCATTGCGTGTCGGCGGCACCCAGCTCGTCGTCGCCGTGTTCGCGTCCTTGAAGACCACCTTCATCATGGTCGCCCGGTCGGTCGCCTGGCTCAGCGCGAGGCGGACATCCGGGTTCTTCATGATTGGGTCCTGCAAGTTGAACTCGATACCAATGGTCCGGGTCGCCGGGTAGAGGTGGAGTTCCTTGGAGGCGGTGAATTCGCTCTTCAGCTTGTCGAGTTCGGCCTTGTTCGCCACGGTGGCGTCGATTTCGCCCGCGCGGTAAGCCTGGTTCAACACGGCCGGGTCATCGACGTACTTGAGGACAACCTTCTCCACACCGACCGGCGTGCCCGACCAGTTCGGGTTCGGCACGAGTTCGAGCGAGGACTTTTCGGTGTAGGCCTTCGGCATGAATGGGCCGTTGTAGACGTTCTGCAGCGGGCCGGGCCACGGCGCGTCGACCGACGCCAGCTTGTGCGATGGCGCCGGGAAGGTGGGCCACATGGCCAGCAGCGTCGCGAACGTCGGCTGCGGGTTCTGGAGCTTGATCTCCAGGGTGGTGTCGTCGATTGCCTTGACGCCGACGGCGTTCTTCAGCGTTTCCTTTTCGGCAGCGGGCTTGTCGGCAGCCCCGTAGTAGTCATCGCAACCAACGATGTTGGTCAGGATGTACTGGTAGTGGCCGGCGTTGTCCGGGTTGCAGGTGCGCTGGATGCCCAGGACGAAGTCCTTTGCCGTCAGCGCCTGTCCATCCGACCACTTCAGCCCGGGCTTCAGCTTGATCGTGTACGTCTTGCCGTCCGCGGAAATGGTCGGAGCGCCGGCGGCCATTGCGGGCTGCGGCTTATCCTGGAGGTCGGTGTGATAGAGGCCGCGCCAGACGTACACCATGTGGGTGATGTCGGCAGCGAAGTCGGAGAAGTGGGGGTCCCAGTTCTCGAACTGGGTGGCGCCGATGGTGATGGTGCCCGAGGGCTTGGCGGTCGTCTGCGTGCCCGTGGCACTGGTTGGCGAGGCTCCGGACCCGCCGTCGTCATCGTCGTCGTCATCGTCGTCTCCGCAGGCTACGGCGACGGCCATGATCGCGAAGATGGCGAACATGCTGATCAGCAGCCGCCACTTTGATTTGGTCATCGGTAGTGGTTCCCTCCTCTATTCGATTAACCGTCCGGTAAGGTGCTCGCCATATCGCTTAAAGTCAACAACTCTTAACGGCGAGCAAAGTAGCTTTCAACCAAACGTAACCCCGTCACCTCCTCCCCCCGCGCGAATCCGCGGAGGTGCTCTGGCAAGGGTACGCCTTCGACGCAATCTATGGATGTCTGTGAATTTCCCATGGAGATGCGGCCGCCCGCGCGCGCTGCCCGTAGCTTCGCTCGGCGCTATCCTCGTCTCTGCCGGAAGCCCCGCCGGACACCCCTCAGGGCCCGCCCATGAACCGCATCCTCGCCATCATCAGCGTCCTCGGGCGAGACCAAAAGGGCGTCGTGGCCCGCATCAGCACCTACCTCGCCGCGCAGGAAATCAACATCGAGGACATCGAGCAGCGCGTCGTCCGCGGCCAGTTCCTCATGGACATGCTCGTCGACATCACCGATGCCACGGTCTCTCTCGATGAGCTGATCACCGGGCTGCTCGCCATCGGCAACGAAATCGGGATGGAGATCCGCGTCACCCTCCACAGCGAGCGGGAGCGGCGGAAGGTCGGCATCCTCGTGAGCAAGGAGCCCCACTGCCTCGAACAGCTCATCGCAGACCACCGGGCAGGCCTCCTCCACGGGGAACTCGCGGTCGTCCTCTCCAACCACGATGTCCTCCGGGATGTCGCGGAATCGGCAGGGATCCCGTTTGCCTGGTATCCAAGTGACGACAAGGCCGCCCACGAAGCGTTCGTCGTCGCGGAACTCGAGCGTGCGGGCGCCGACGTAGTGGTCCTCGCGCGCTACATGCAGATCCTCTCGCCGACGGTCGTGAACCCGTACGCGGGCAGGATCATCAACATCCATCCGTCTCTCCTGCCGTACTTCCCGGGCGCAAATCCCTACCGGCGGGCGTGGGAGGACGGCGTGCGCGTGACTGGCTGCACGGCGCACTTCGTCACCGAAGAGCTCGATGCCGGCCCGATCATCCTCCAGGACGTGTTTCACATCGACGTCGGTGTAGACACGGTGGACGACGTACGCCGGAAGGGGCGGGCGCTCGAAGGCGTGGTGCTCAGCAAAGCGCTCCAGCTCTATCTGAACAACGAAGTGGTCGTGATTAACGGGAAGGTTGTCTTCAAGCCCGGGATGCGGACGTTGCTACGGGATTTCGGCGGCTCGGAGTAGTCAGTTCGTCCGCCAGGCGCCACGCCATCCGCACTCCCGGCACGCGGCCCCGGTAGACATCGACAACGTGCTCGGGACACGCGTGGACCATCACGTGGTGGTCCTCGCCCTGCCGTCCCAGCTGTTCAACCGCCGTTGCGATGACGGCGGCTTCGTTGGTGAGCAGGCCAACGGTCCCCGTCGCTTCTCGTGGGGACGTCTGGACGTGCTGGCAGATCGCGCAGAGGGGCATCGGGACCTCCGGGGGCGTGGCCGAGCCTAGCACCCACTGCATCGATAATGTTCCTGCTTCCGTAAAAGGTGACGCCCCACCGGATGACTTCCGCGATTGTGTTCCGAGGCACGTCCCAACGTTTTGCGTGACCCGGAGCACAGCCACGACGACTCGTGGATTGGCACGCCCACGGACATCGTGCCGGCGAACACCGGCCGTGGGACACGGGCCTGACGCGATGAACGTGCTCGTCGCGGGAGGGATGGGGTTCGTGGCGGCCCTCGGCGCCCGCTGCTCACTCGCCTGTGTCGCTCATGAAGCTCGCGGCGCGAGTGGCCCGGCATATCCCCAGGGCGCCCGGGAACTGCTCGCGGCGTTCTCGGGGGCCTTGCTCTCCTCGATCAAGGGGCGTGGCCTCGTGCCTCGCCAGGGGCCGATGAGACCCCGTGCTCCGTCTATATCCCGCATCGACCGCTTGCATAGCGACTGCCCAATAGGCGTAGAATCCGCTTTGCGGCTTGCGGGGGCCGCGAGCGGTATCGATTTCATCCGCCGGGTTTGGGGAACGTGCGCGCAGATCATTCAGACGTTGCGTTCAGGCTGCTTCTCGCTCTGGGCGAGTTGTGGGACGGGCTGGGTCGGGCCGGCGTCGATCCCACGGCCAAGGGACTCCACCTTACGCAGGAGTACCTGGGCGGATACACGCGCTTCTCCGCAGGGCCGGGCTCGCACGCCCGGCTTGTTGTTGAGTGGAACCAGACGACCCGGCACCTTCGCGTCCTGCGCCAGGAGCCCTGGCCCGGCGCCGAAGCCACAATCTCCGGGACGGTCGCACACGTGCGGGCGGCAGCCCGCGCCCGCGGCATCGCCGACACCGTCGACCGCGCGCTTGTCGCTGCCTGCCAGGAACCGAATCAGCCGTTCCGGCGGACCGTGCTGTCGACGGCCGTCGCGTCGAGTCAGCCCGTGCCGGCGCTCCGCCGAGCCTGACCTACTGCCACCTCGCCCACTGCTTCGCGTGGTAGGTGATGATGATGTCCGCCCCGGCGCGGCGGATGGAGGTCAACGTCTCGTCGATGGCGCGCCGCTCATCGAGCCAGCCCTTCTCAATCGCGGCCATGAGCATGCTGTACTCGCCGCTCACGTTGTAGGCCGCGACCGGCACGTCCACCCGGTCGCGCACCTGGCGGATCACGTCCAGGTACGGGAGCGCGGGCTTCACCATCACCATATCGGCGCCTTCAGCGATGTCGGTGCCCACCTCGTCGAGCGCCATCCGGCCGTTCGCCGGGTCCATCTGGTAGCCCTTCCGGTCGCCGAACTGCGGGGCGCTGTCGGCTGCTTCCCTGAACGGCCCGTAAAACGCGCTGGCAAACTTCGCGGCGTACGACAGGATCGGGGTCTGCTGGAAGCCGGCCGAGTCGAGTGCCATGCGGATGGCCGCTACCCTGCCGTCCATCATGTCGCTTGGTGCGATGACGTCGCAGCCTGCTTCGGCGAGGGTGACGGCGGTCTCGGCGAGCAGCGGCAGTGCGGCATCGTTGTCGACCGACCCGTCGGGGGCGAGCGGACCGCAATGCCCGTGCGAGGTGTATTCGCAGAGACAGACATCGCCCACGACGAGCATTTCCGGCCGCGTGTCCTTGATCCGGGCGATCGCCTGCTGGACGATGCCGTCCCTTGCGTAGGCTCCGCTCCCGACCTCGTCTTTGGCGGCAGGGAGGCCGAAGAGCAGCATCGCAGGCACCCGGGCCTGGGCGAGGTCCAGGGTCTCTTTCTCCAGCTGGTCCAGGCCAACGCGGTCCTGGCCGGGCATCGAGCCGATGGGCTGGCGGCCGGTGAGTCCCGCTTCCACGAACAGCGGGTAGATCAGGTGGCGTGGCGAAAGTTCGGTCTCGCGCACCAGGCCCCGGATTGCTTCCGAGCCCCGGAGGCGGCGTTGCCGGCGGAAGTTCGAGAGTTCCACGGCTTCCCAGTCTAGCATCAGTGCAATCCCCCAATGCCCTTTCCGAGGGCTGCGCTACCATCCAACCATGGAACGGCGGCTCCCTCCCGAGTACACCGGCTGGCAATCCCACGAAGCAGCCTTTCGACGCCTCTCGACGCCGGAACTCGTCCAGGAGATCCAGGATGGCTCGCCCGAGCGCCGCCTCGCTGCACTCTCGGTGATCGACCTTGCCGGGGTCGCGCCGAGTACGATCGAGGACTGGATACGGACCCTTCCCGACGCCGAAGCGAACGAGCTTGCCGGCGCGATCCCGGTCCAGCGGCCGCACTCGAATTGCCAGGAAGACGCCCGCTGGGTCGAAGTCGCCCGCCTGGGCTACGAGCACCGCCGCCTGCCGACGTTCCTGGTGATGCTGTTCTCTTCGCTGGAAGCGCTCGACTCCCGCGGCTGTCCCGAGGCCCCGGGAGAGTGGGAGCGCATCGGCGACTGGCTCGGCGACGTCTACGACCGCATCGCAGCATCTGGCGACGAAGATGCCCGCACCGACATCGGCCTGTTCGTCTTCGAAAACTACCTTCGGCAGCCGGCCATTTTCGAAGCCTTCTGCGGCATGATCGTCCGGCACGAGGCTCTTGCGCTCGAGGTGAGCGCCAACCCGGCCCTCTATCTCGCCGTCCTCGACGAGGCGCAACAGCGGCTGGCGCTCGAAGAGGCCGCCGCGAACGGTGGAATCCCACTCGAGCGGTCGTGGGCGGCGCTTCAGGCGGGCTGAGAGTTGACCTTCCGGCGGCCGGCTCTCCGAGCGGAAAGCGTCCTTAGACCGCGCACTCGCCTTCCCCGCGCTGGAGCTGGTAGAGCTCCAGGCGGTTCCAGTCGATGAACATCTGGCGGTTGTCCTCGCTGAACTCGCCGGGGATCGTCAGGTCTTCGATCGCCGCCTCGAACGGTTCCGTGCCGACGCGGTCGAAGAAGGCGTTGAACTCCTCGCCGGGCTGGCGCTCACGTTCGTACAGTTGGACCACCCGCTCGACTGCTTCGGGGCCGCGCTTCGCCGGCAGGCGCACCTTCAGCTGCGTGCCCATGCGCAGGTCGCCGTTGTCGTAGCTTCCACCGAGGAACATGTGATACGCCGGCAGTTGCTGCGGGCCAACCTTCATCGCCGCGCCGTGAAACCCGATGTTGGCGATGTGGTGCTGCCCACAGCTGTTCGGGCACCCGCTCATCTTGATGTGGATCTTCCTCGTGAGCGGGTCGGTAATGTCCATGACCTCGACTTTCTCCTGGATGGCGCGGTTGAGCCCCATTGAGGAGGTGATGCCGAGTTTGCAGCTGTCCGTCCCCGGGCAGCTGACGACGTCGGTGATGGACTGGGCGCCGAGGTCCGCGAGGTCCAGTTCGCGGAGGCGCTGGAACACTTCGTAGAGCGACTCGTCGCGTACCCAGCGGAGGACGATGTTCTGTCCGACGGTGGTGCGGGCGTAGCCGCCGCAGTACTCGCGCATGATGTTGGCGAGGCCGCGGAACTGCTCCGGCTTCAGGTCGCCGCGGGAGACCTTGACCTCGACGGCCGAGAAGCCCTGCTGCTTCTGCGCCTTCACGTTCGCCGTCACGAATGCGGAAAACGCCGTCATGTCGCCGTTCGGTTGTTCGTAGTGAGCCTTCTTCGCCGGGGCGTTCGCCTCTTCGTTGTGGACATAGAGGAGCCGGCCTGGCCGGAAGTCCCCGTTGGCCCACTCGCCCTTGAGTTCTTCGTCGACCATCCGCTTGAACTCGTCGATGCCGACGCGATGCACCAGGAACTTGAGGCGCGCCTTCGCGCGGTTCTTCCGCAGCTCGTCGGCCTTGTCGAAGATGCGGACGACGGCCTCGGAAAGCTTGAGATACTCGTCCGTGGAGACGAACTCGGTGAGCGTGAAGGCGTTGCGAGCCATGATGCTGAGCCCCCCGCCGACAACCACCTTGAAGCCCTGCTGGCCGTCCTGGATGCGCGGGATGAAGCCCAGGTCGTGGATGCCTGTGATTGCGTTGTCCGCGTCAGTCGCGGTGAACGCAACCTTGAACTTCCGCGGGAGCAACTGGGAGAGCGGATTCCGGAGCCAGTAGCGGGCGAAGGCTCCGCAGTATGGCGTCGGGTCGAAGAGTTCACCTGGTTGGATCCCGGCCCACGGGTCGCCGGTAACGTTCCGCACGGTGTTGCCACAGGCCTCGCGGGTGGAGAGACCGGCGCGGCCGAGCACAAACAGCGCTTCTGCCGCCTTCGCCAGCGGGATATGGTGGAATTGGAAGTTCTGGCGGGTGGTGATGTGCCCCTTGCGCAGGGGGGCGAAGCGCTCGGCCACTTCGCCCAGGGCTTCCATCTGCTCCGGGGTTACGCCGCCGAACGGCAGTTTCACGCGGATCATCTGGACGCCGGGCTGGCGCTGGCCGTAGACACCCTGTTTCAGGCGGAAGCCGATGAACTGGGTCTCTTCCCATTCGCCCTTGAGGAAGCGGTGGGCTTCGGTCTTGAAGTCTTCCAGCTCCTTTTCGAGGACGGGCAAGACCCGGTCGGGCTCGTTCGTGTAGACGATGGTTTCGACGTCTGGCATGTGGTCCACCTTGCCGGGTATGCGGCCCACCCGGCCGAGCGTTGGCTGGAGACGAGAAAGATGACTGACTTTATCAATTATAACCATTGCCCGCAACGGTCGAAGTTGATAATGTTGACCGAACTACTCAGGTTTAGGTGCCGCGCTTGACCACGCCAACCCGCTACTCCGAATCCGAACTGGCTGACCTGAACGCGCGCTTCGAGGCCGCCGACCCGCGCGAGATCGTGCGCTGGGCGGTCGAGACGTTCGGCGACGGCCTCTCCGTCGGGGCCAGCTTCGGCGGAGCGAGTGGGATGGCCATCCTGCACATGGTCGCGCAACTCAAGCCGAATGTTCATGTGTTCGTCCTGGATACGGACTACCTCTTCGAGGAGACGCACGAGACGATGCGGAAGGCGGTGCCGGCGCTCGAAGTGCAAAACGTCAGCGTCTACAAGTCCCGTCTCAGTCACGAGGAACAGGCGGCCAAGTACGGCTCGGCCCTCTGGATGCGGGACCCGGACCTCTGCTGTGAACTGCGCAAGGTCGAACCGAACCGGCGCGCCCTCGAAGGCAAGACGGCCTGGGTGAGCGGCCTCCGGCGCGATCAGTCGGAAGGGCGGGCCGACACGCCGATCGTCTCGTGGGCATCGAAGTTCGGGGTGGTGAAGCTCAACCCGCTCGCCAACTGGACCGAGAAGCAGACGTGGGAGTACGTGATGAAGCACAACATTCCTTACAACCCGTTGCTGGACCAGGGCTACGCGAGCATCGGGTGTTACAACTGCACGGTGCCCGGCGTGCAGGGGCGGGCCGGGCGCTGGCAGGGCTTCGAAAAAGACGAGTGCGGCCTCCACACCCAGGGATGACTATGAACACGACCTTCCACCAGCAAGAGCCGGAGGCCGCCGCGTGAGCAACGAACAGGGATTCGTCCTCTGGTTTACCGGGCTCTCGGGGGCCGGGAAGTCGACCCTGACGGAGGCGGTCGCGCCACTGCTGCGGGAGCGCGGCCGCAGGGTCGAAGTCCTCGATGGCGACGAAGTACGTCTGAACCTCTCGAAGGGTCTCGGGTTCACCCGCGAGGACCGGGACACGAACATCCTGCGCATCGGCTTCGTCGCGAACTTGCTGGCGCGCAACGGTGTGGCCGTGATCACCGCCGCAATCTCGCCCTACCGCCAAACCCGGGAAGCGGTGCGGGCCCTCGTCGAGCGTGACGGTTCCCGCTTCATTGAGGCGTACGTCGCGGCCACCCTCGCAGAGTGCGAAGCGCGAGACGTGAAGGGCCTGTATGCCGAGGCGCGCGCCGGCAAACGCCCCGGGTTCACCGGTATCGACGACCCGTACGAGCCGCCGCTCCGGCCCGAGATCGCGATTCCCTCCGGGCAGGAGCCCGTGGAAGCGTCACTGCGGCGGGTGCTCTCCTACCTGGAGGGCGAAGGCCTGGTGGCCAAACTGGCGGAGGCCGCGCGATGAACGAAGCACCTTCCGTCCCGGTCGCGCACGACTCCGTCCTCGAGATGCTCGAGGCCGAAGCCATCTTCATCATGCGAGAGGTCGCCGCGGAGTTTGAGCGCCCGGCGCTCCTTTTCTCCGGCGGGAAGGACTCGATCGTCCTGCTCCGAATCGCGGAAAAAGCGTTCTGGCCGGCGCGCATCCCCTTCCCTGTGCTGCACGTGGACACGGGGCACAACTTCCCCGAAGTGCTCGCGTTCCGGGATCGGCGCGTCGCAGAACTCGGAGCGCGACTGATCGTCGCCTCGGTCCAGGAAGCCATCGACCGGGGCGAGCTGGTGGAGGAGAAGGGCCCGCGGGCGAGCCGGAACCGCCTGCAGACCCCGGTCCTGCTCAACGCGATCGCCGAACATCAGCTCGATGCCGCCATCGGGGGCGCTCGCCGCGACGAAGAGAAAGCCCGGGCCAAGGAACGCGTTTTCTCGTTCCGGGACGAGTTTGGCCAGTGGGACCCGCGCAACCAGCGGCCCGAGCTCTGGCATCTGTACAACGGCATGCACGTGAAGGGCGAACACATGCGCGTGTTCCCGCTCTCCAATTGGACGGAGCTGGACATCTGGCGGTACATCGAAAGCGAAGGCCTGGAGATCCCGTCCATCTACTTCTCGCACGAGCGGGAAGTGTTCGAACGCGACGGCATGCTCATGGCGGTGAGCGAGTACCTCCCCCTCATGCCGCACGAACGCAGCTTCCGCGCGGCCGTGCGTTACCGCACGGTCGGCGACATGACCTGCACGGCGGCGGTGCGGTCGACTGCCTCGACCGTCGCGAGCGTTGTGGCCGAAATCGCCGCCACACGCATCACGGAGCGGGGGCAAAGCCGGGCCGACGACCAGTTCTCGGAAGCCGCCATGGAAGACCGTAAACGCGAGGGGTACTTCTGATGGACCTCCTCCGGCTGGTAACCGCGGGTTCCGTGGACGACGGGAAGAGCACGCTCATCGGCCGCTTGCTGTACGACTCGAAGGCGGTGTTCGAAGACACGCTCGTGAGCCTGGAGCGGGCCAGCGCGGCCCAGGGCCTCGACGAGGTGAACCTGGCGCTGCTGACCGATGGCCTTCGCGCTGAGCGAGAGCAGGGCATCACGATCGACGTGGCATACCGCTACTTCGCTACGCCCAGGCGCAAGTTCATCATCGCGGACTCGCCCGGGCATGTGCAGTACACACGCAACATGGTGACGGGCGCTTCCACGGCCAGGCTGGCGCTGATCCTGGTGGACGCGCGCAAAGGCGTGGTGGAACAAACGCGCCGCCACTCGGCGATCACCCACCTGCTCGGGATCCAGCACCTGGTGCTGTGCGTCAACAAGATGGACCTCGTCGATTGGTCGGAGGAGCGCTTCCGGGAGATCGAAAATGACTACCGGCGGCTGGCGGCGCACCTCGGAGTGCCGGCAGTGACGGTCATCCCGATGGCCGCCGTCAGTGGCGAGAACATCGTCGAAAGGGCAACTTCCATGCCCTGGTACGAGGGGCCTGCACTCCTCGAATTCCTCGAAACGGTCGACGTGCCGGACCCGGCACGCCACGCCGAGCTCCGGTTCCCCGTGCAGTACGTCATCCGGCCGCAGTCCATCGAGTTTCACGACTACCGCGGATATGCGGGGACCGTGGCGGCGGGGATGCTGGAAGTCGGCGCGCATGTCACGGTGCTCCCCGTCGGGACATCCACCCGCGTTGTCGGTATCGACCGGTTCCAGCAGCCTCTCGCGGCGGCGGAAAGTGGCGATGCCGTCACCGTCCGGCTTGAAGACGACCTCGATGTGAGCCGGGGCTACATGCTGGTGAGCGCCGATGCATCCGCTCCATCGACAAACCGTTTCACGGCGGACCTGTGCTGGATGAGCGACACGACAACGCTCCGGCCTCGCCAGCAGTTCTGGATAAAGCACACCACCCGCCGCGTGAAGTGCCTCGTTGAGTCGCTCGACGACCAGCTGGAGGTCGAAACTCTCCAGCGGGTGGGGCACCCGGAGTCGCTCAGCTTGAACGGCATCGGGCGTGTCACCATCAAGACGCTGGAACCGATCTTCGCCGACCCATACGACATCAGCCGCGATACCGGCAGCTTCATCCTCATCGACACATCCACGCGCCATACCGTGGCGGCGGGGATGATCCGCGATGTCGCGCCCGTGGTCGCGGTATGACGGGCGAGAGCGAGCGCGTTGCCGCAGCGCGCCTCGCGGTTGCGCAGGACGGGGAGACGCTCGCCGAGGCGGATGCGCGCTTCGTGACGCTCCGGCAACTTGTGCGGGCCCTGCAGGCCGTCGGCGGGCTGTTCTTCTTCATTTTCGCTCTCCAGCTCATCAAGTCCGGTGCCCGCGCCGTCGTCCCCATCCTGGATGGCCTCGATATCGCCGGGCCGGCGAACTCCCTCGGCTTCGGCTGGCTCGCAGCCTACGGCGCCCTCAGCGGATCACCGGTGGCAGCGATCGGCACGACGCTGCTCGCAGGCGGTGTCCTCGACGAGAAGGAGGCGTTCGCCGTCATTGGCGGTTCGCGCCTGGGTGCGTCGTTCATCGTGCTCGCGGTGGGTTACGCGCTGTACGTTGGGCGCCGGAGGAGCCCCGATGGGCTCGCGATCGGCGTGGTCGCCCTGCTGACCACGTTCACCACGCAGGGCCCCGCAGTCCTGCTCGGGCTTATCTCGCTGCATTTCGGCTGGCTCGACAGCGTGCAGTTCACGCCGCCCGCGGGCATGCTCGACTGGATCGACACGGTCTACGGCCGGCCAATCGCGTGGCTCGATGGCTTCCTTGCCTCCGGCCTCATGTTCGCCCTTGGGGTCTTGGTGCTGCTCGGCAGCTTCGCGCTGTTCGACCGCGCCCTGCCCCAGCTCGAGGCCGGGTCCCCGGGGTTCGAGAAGCAATTGCGCCGCCTCGATTCGCGCTGGCTGATGTTCGCGCTCGGGGGCGCCGTCACTGCGATGACGCTGAGCGTCTCGATCTCGCTGACGTTGCTGGTGCCGCTCTCGCTGAAGGGGTACCTGCGACGGGACCAGGTGATCCCGTACGTCATGGGCGCGAACATCACCACGTTCATCGACACCCTGGCGGGGGCGCTCATCCTGGGCGGCGCAACGGCCTTCACCGTCGTATTCACCGAGATGGTGGCCGTCGCCGTTGTGTCGGGCCTCATCCTGCTGACCATCTACGGGCCGTATTCGCGGGCCATACTGGCAGTCTCGGCGCGCGCGACGCACAGCCAGCGGAGCCTTGGGGTCTTCCTGGCAGCGATCGTGGCCGCGCCGCTGGTGTTGATGGCCCTCTAACCGTCCAGGCCGAGCACAAAGCGCACGGCGGTCGTCACGCTTGGAACATGGCCGCCGGAGAAGTGGCCACCGAGGGATTGAATTCCACCCTACCGGTGCAGGCTCTCGTCCGGCACGTCCGCCGTAACCCCCGCCGCGTAGAGCGCCGCGACTTCCTCCTCGCTCAGGCCAAGCACGTCACGGAACACGTAGCTGTTGTGTTGCGCGAACCCGGGGGCAGGCATGCGGATGTGTCCTGGTGTCCGCGAAAGTTTCCACGGCGGCGCTTCCATCTCCCAGGTCCCGGCGTCGGGGTGCGTGTGCTCCACCCAGGCGCCACGGGCGCGCAGATGGGGATCGGCGAGCAGCTCCGGGATGGTGAGCACCGCCCCGGCAGGTACGCCCGCGCGCTGGAGCAGGTGCATTGCTTCATGGTGGCCGCGCACCGAAGTCCACGCCGCGATAACGGCGTCCAGTTCGTCTTCGTTCGCTTTGCGGGCGTCGTTGGTGGCGAACCGCGGGTCCGAAGCGAGCTCCGGCATCCCGATGGCGTTCGCCAGCGCTGCGAACTGCGCATCGCTCTCGCAGGCGACCGTGACCCAGCGGTCCTCGCCAGCCGAGGGATAGCGGTTGTGGGGCGCCAGGAACGGGTGGCGGTTGCCGATCGGCGGCCGCTGGATGCCGTTCATGCTGTAGTCGACGAGGTATTCGCCCACGAACATCGTCAGGTTCTCGCGCTGGGCAAGCTCAACGTATGAACCTTCCCCGGTCTTGCTGCGCAGTCGCAGGGCGGTCGCCACCGCGCCGACGAGCGCCGTCCCGGCCATCGGGTCGCCGTAACTGAACCCCGTCTTCATCGGCTCGTCGCCTTCGTACCCGGAGATAGAGACGATCCCGGCCAGTTGTTCCACGTTCGAGCCGTAGGCGACGAAGTCCTTCTCAGGCCCTGTCTTGCCGTGGCCGGGCATCGAGACGTAGACGATTCGCGGGTTGACCGCGCGGACCGCCTGGTAACCCAATCCGAGGTTGTCCATCACGTCCGACCGGAAGTTCTCGACGATGACGTCGCTAACTTCGCAGAGCTTCAAAAGGGTGGCGCGTCCCGCGGGATGCGCGAGGTCGAGTGCGGCCGCGTACTTGTCCCGGTTGTTGTGGTTGAAGTAGGCGGACTTGTTGTACCAGTGGTGCTCCTCGCGCGGGATCAGCCCGAGCGAGCGCAGCAGGTCCCACTGCTTCGGGGCTTCGATCTTGATGACCTCGGCGCCGTAGTCGCCCAGCAGGCGGGCGCCGAAAGGCCCCGCCCAAACCATCGTGAGGTCGATGACGCGGATTCCGTCGAGTGGCTGTGTCATTGCGACGCTCCCAGACGGGCGAGGCTTGCGGGCCCCTCCCACGTGTCTCCGTTGTCGAGCCGGACGACAAGCACGGTGCCCGATTCTTCGACCGTGCCCGCCAGTTCGCGCCCACCCCGGGGGTAGCGCTGCTCTTCTGGCACGGTAACGCGGGCGCCGGGCGGGAAGTCGGCCGAGGCAGCAATTTCGAGCGTTTCGATGCGCTGGCCAACGGTCCGCGTGATGGCCTGGAGGAGGGCGAAATCCTGGGTCTTCCGCAGGGTGGCGAGCGCCTGCTCTTTCGTCGCCGCATCGCGGGCGGCGCGGACGTCCGCAGGATGGGGGATCGACTCTTCCGTGCCCTTGCTCAGGAACGAGCCGACCATGCGCTTGATGCGCGGCGCCGCCTCTTCGAGGCAGGCACGGAGCATCGCCATGTCGTCGCTCTGCTCGAAGTAGGCGATCGCGCGCGCGGCCTCTTCTCGCGGAGTCATCGTGCGCCCACCGGGACCGCACGGCCCAGCACCTGCTCGGTGTGCTCTCCCAGGAGCGGCGCCCGATCCTGGCTCCAGCCGGCCGGCCCGATCCACCAGGGCGGGCCCGGGTACGAGGCCGTCCCGGCGACCGGGTGGTCGATGCGCTGGATGAAGCCGCGCGCTTCGAGCTGGGGGCTGGAGAGGAGGTCTTCCATCGTGTGGACGTAGGCGATCGGGGCGCGCCCGGCGCCGGCGCGCCGGTAGATGTCCTTCTTTTCCTCGGTGGCGGCCCACGCGTAGAACTCGGCCATCAGCTCGTCGTTGTGCTGCGCGCGGACTGCCTGGGTGGCGAAACGCGGGTCGTCGAACAGGTCGGCCCGGCCAATGGCGTCGGTGAACGGTTTCCAGTTGCGCGGCATGATGTGGATCCCCAGGTGGCCGTCCGCGCACGGGTAGATGCCGATGAAGCTGGCCATGTGGTTGCCCCGCCGCAGGCCTGCCCAGCGACCCATGTAGGTGTAGTAGGGGATGCCGGCTTCCAGGATCGGCGCCATGCACTGCTGGATGCTCACGTCGACGTGCTGGCCGATCCCATCCCGCTCCGCGGCGAGGACCGCAAGCATGCCAGCCGAGAATGCGTTCAGGCCGCCCTGGTAGTCCGCCTGGTAGCCGCCGTTCTTGAGTGGCCCGCCCTCCTGGGTGCCGGTGATAAACATCTGCCCGCCCATGGCGAAGGCCACCAGGTTGTTGCTCTCGTAATCCGCGTACGGCCCGTCCTGCCCGAAGGTGGTCACCGATATCATCACCAGGCGGCGGTTCACAGCGCTCAACACGTCCCAGGACAGCCCCAGAGCGCGCAGGTCGGCGGGCCGGCAGTTCTCGATGACCACGTCCGCGGTCTCGACCAGTTCGAGGAGCTGCTCGCGCCCTGCCGGTGAACCGATTTCGAGGACGACCGACTTCTTCCCCGTGTTGAGGTAGAGGAAGAGGGCGCTCGTTTCGGGGTTGGGCACGCCGTCTTTGAACGGGCCATGGGCGCGCGAGATATCCCCCGCGGGGGGTTCGATTTTGATGACCTCGGCTCCGTACCCTGCGAACAGCTTGCCGCAGTACGGCGCCGAGACGAAGGTCCCGATTTCCAGGACGCGCAGTCCTTCGAGTGGTTGAGGCATGGGCTGATTCTACGCACGCGCGGCCTCTCCGGTGCCGCGCCGCCCGGCACGTCATCTGGGGCCGGCCCGTCGCGAGGGTCATAACGCGGGTGTTCGCTATACTCAGTGCACTTTCCTGTTTCCCAGGTCCATTCGCGCGCGGGGGTCCCAGCATGCCGTTGTCTCTCGGTTTCACGTCGAAGGTCTTCCAGGTCGACACGATCGATCTCGGGGGTCACAAGGAGCAGATCGTGAAGGGTGGGCGCCACCTGTTTCCGCTGCTGCCGAAGGCCTTCGAAGGCATCAAACAGATCGGCGTGATTGGCTGGGGCTCGCAGGGCCCGGCCCAGGCCCAGAACCTCCGCGACTCACTGGAGGGGACGGGCATCAAGGTCAAGGTCGGCCTGCGCGAAGGTTCGAGTTCGATGGACGAGGCCCGGGCGGCCGGGTTCTCCGAGGCCAACGACAGCCTCGGCGAGATGTTCCAGGTGATCGGGGAGTCGGACCTCGTCCTCCTCCTGATCTCGGACGCTGCCCAGGCCGAGATGTTCCCCCGCGTGTTCGCAAGCCTGCGGCCCGGCGCCACGCTGGGCCTCTCTCATGGGTTCCTCGTCGGCCACATGAAGAACGTCGGCGCGAAGTTCCCCGAAAACGTGAACGTGATCGCGGTCTGCCCGAAGGGCATGGGGCCCTCCGTCCGCCGGCTCTACGTGCAGGGCGCATCGGTGAACGGCGCCGGCATCAACAGCAGCTTCGCAGTTGAGCAGGACATCGATGGCCGCGCGACCGACATCGCCCTCGGCTGGTCAGTGGCGATTGGCTCGCCCTACACCTTCCAGACCACGCTCGAATCGGAGTTCAAATCCGACATTTACGGCGAGCGGGGCATCCTCCTGGGCGCCGTGCACGGCATCATCGAGAGCCTCTACCGCCGGTATATCAACCAGGGCATGACGCACGAGGACGCCTTCCGGCACTCGGCCGAGGCAATCACAGGGCCCATCTCGAAGATCATCTCACGCCAGGGGATGCTCGGAGTGTACGAAGCGGTCGGCGCGGACGGGCGGCCGGAGTTCGAAGCCGCCTACGCGGCAGCGTATCCGGCGGCGCAGGAGATCCTGGAAGAGATTTACGACGAGGTCTCGAGCGGCAACGAGATCCGCAGCGTGATCCTTGCGGGCGAGCGCCTGAAAAAGCGGCCCATGGGCAGCATCGACCGCACCGAGACCTGGCAGACTGGCAAGAAGGTGCGGGCCGCGCGCAAGGAAGATGAGATCCCGCTCGACCCCTTCACCGCGGGTGTCTACATCGCCACCATGATGGCCCAGATCGACATCCTGATGGCGCATGGCCACCCGTACTCGGAAGTCGCCAACGAGTCAGTCATCGAAGCCGTCGATTCACTCAACCCCTACATGCACGCACGCGGCGTTTCCTACATGGTCGACAACTGCTCGACGACAGCGCGGCTCGGCTCGCGAAAGTGGGCCCCGCGCTTCGACTACGTGTTGACGGAACAGGCCTACGTTGCGGTCGACGCCAAAGAGCCGCTTGAGGGTGGACTGGTGGAAGGGTTCAAGGAGCACACAATCCACAGCGTGCTGGCTGAGTGCGCCAGGCTCCGCCCTTCGGTGGACATCTTCGTCGAGTAAATCCGCTCCCCCTGCCACGGTTGCGGCGCAGGGCCGCGGGCTCAGATCGGCAGGATGACCTGGCGGCGGTGGCGGTCGTGTGCGTAGTTTTCGAAGGGGTTGATGCCAAGTTCGCGGAGCATGGCGTAGCCCTCGATAACGCGGATCTTGCCATCCACAAGGCGCACCCAGTCCGCGAACCGCGGCCGGGCGGGGTCGATGGCCAGTTCAACAAGCGCCATGTGCTCCCCGGCCAGCAGGTTCGTTACGCGGAGGCGCCCGAAGGCGGGCATGGGGATGTGGCGCAGGAAGTCCAAGATGTTGTCGGGACCGTGGGCGATGCCGTACACGCCGTCGATCACTGCTGCCTTGTCGTGCAGATGCTGCTTCGCGCCTTCCGCGTCTCCGGAAAGAAGCGCGTCGTAAAACGGCTGCACGGTGCCGCGCGTGGCGCTCGCGCTGCCGCCCTTGAAGCCGGTCGCGTCGGTCATCGCCGCCGTCGCGGGCTTGTCGAGCTCGAGGTCGCGAAGCGCGCCGTAGAGCCGGCGCTGGGCGACTTCGCCGTGCTCATCGAACTGGAACACTTCGATAACGCGCTGCGTGAAAGGCCGCCAGTCGTACCCCTTGGCTTCGATGGTGGCCCGCACCGCGACGGTGTCGCCTTCTTCGATGTACTCGAGCTCGGTGTAGTTGCAGTCGGCGTAATCGCGCAGGAACTCGCGGTGCCAGTCGGCGATCGCGACGCTATCGCGCAGCGTCGGCCCGCGAAACGAGTGGAACACGGCGTCGGGACGGTGGCGCGCCTCGATTTCGGCGAACCGGTCGAAGTTGATAGCGGTGATGAGCGCGTTGACCGCGGGGATGTTCGACATGCCTGTGGGCGGTACCTGTCCTTGAAGTGCGGGCGGATTGTACCTCCTGTCACGAATGCGGGGTAGGCGCTGTGCTGGTTCCCGCAGCGGCTGGCCCCGGCCTCCCCCGCGAGCCCGGGTTTTCCCTTACGCTAGAAGACTCACTTCCGCGCGGCTCTGCCGCGCGCACCGGAGCGTTCCGTGACCACACCGACCATCGCACCCGAGGTGCGCGACAACCTCACCCAGGCGGACGCCGAGGCGCGTGCCGGCCGCGTGAAGAGCTGCGCGTACGAGATCGCGCTCGAACTCACCCGCGGCGCCGGCACCTACCGCGGAGACGTCACGCTCTCTTTCGACGCCGCGGGCGAGGGCGACCTCTTCCTGGACTTCCGCGGCAAGGAGATCGAGCTCCTCGAAGTCAACGGCCGGAAGGTCGAGCCCAGATGGAACGGGTACCGGTTGTGGCTGCCGGCGGACGCCCTGGGTGGGGCGAACCGGGTGCGCATTCGCTACGAGAACAACTACGACCACGAGGGAGACGGCTTCCACCAGTTCAAAGACCCGGAAGACGGCGAAGAGTACCTGTACTCGAACTTCGAGCCCTACGACAGCCACCGCCTCTTCCCTCAGTTCGACCAGCCGGACATCAAGGGCACGTATGCGTTGACGGTTCTCGCCCCTCCCGAGTGGGAAGTGGTGGCGAACAGCCGCGAGACTGCGCGAGACACCCGGCCCGACGGCCGGGTGCTCCACACGTTCGAGCCGACGAAACCGTTCAGTACGTATCTGTTCGCGCTGGTCGTCGGTCCCTACCACGTCGCGCGCGAAAACCATAACGGGGTCGATATCGGCCTGTACTGCCGGAAGTCCCTCGCGAAGCACATGGACACGCCCGAGCTCTTCGAAGTCACGCGCCAGGGCCTGGACTTTTACGCCGATTTCTTCGCCTTCCCATACCCGTTCGGCAAGTACGACCAGATCTTCGTCCCCGAATTCAATGCCGGCGCCATGGAGAACGTCGGCTGCGTCACCCACAACGAATACATGATCTTCCGGGACCCGCCGACCGAGAACCAGCGCCGGGAACGCGCCGAGGTCGTCCTGCACGAGATGGCCCACATGTGGTTCGGAGACCTGGTGACCATGAAGTGGTGGAACGACCTCTGGCTCAACGAGAGCTTCGCGACCTACATGTCGTACCTCTGCATGGACGAAGCCACCCGCTTCGACACCGGCTGGCAGGACTTCGCCTACGGCGTGAAGAACTGGGCCTACCGCCAGGATCAGCTCGTCACCACCCACCCGATTGTCGGCGAAGTGCGCGACACGGATGAGACCTTCCTCAACTTCGACGGCATCACGTACGGCAAGGGCGCCAGCGTGCTGAAGCAGCTGGTGAAGGCCATCGGTATGGAGGGCTTCCGCGAAGGCATGCGCCACTACTTCCGCACGCACGCCTACGGGAATGCCACGCTGGCGCAGTTCCTCGCCTCCCTCGAGACCGGGAGCGGCGCCAACCTCAAAGAATGGGCGAAGCTCTGGCTGGAGACGTCGTCGCTGAACACGATCGGTGCGCGCTGGGAGACCGATGGCGATCGCATCTCGCATTTCCTCCTCACGCAGTCGGCGCCGCCGGAGTACCCGACCATCCGCCCCCATCGCCTGGACATCGGTCTCGTCCGCGATGAAGGCGGAAAGTTGGACCTCAGCGTTGTGCCGGCCGCCATCGATGCCACGGAGGCCGAAGTGCCGGAGGCCCGGGGATTGCCGAAGCCCGACCTCGTGTTCCCCAACTACGGTGACCACGCCTACGCCAAGGTCGCCCTCGACGTGCAATCGCTGGAGTTCTTGAAGGAACACATGCAGCGGATCGACGACGCGCTCCTTCGGCTGCAACTCTGGGGTTCGCTCTGGAACATGGTGCGGGACCAGCAACTGCGTTCGACAGAGTACCTGGAGCTCGTGCGGTCGAAGATCGTGCGGGAGCAGCTCCCCGAGCTCGTCGAGGCGGTGCTCAACAATGCTACCGCCGCCGTCGCCCGGTACGTGCCGGAGGAGTGGAAGGCGCGAGAGGCGCACGCGCTCGTCCAGGAGGCCTATCGCGCACTGAAGGCGCAAGGTTCCCCGGACCTGAAGATCATCTGGGCTCGCGCCCTCATTGGTAACGCGGCCTCGAACGAGGACTTGCTCCTGATCGGACGCCTGGCGGATGGCGAAGAGGTCATCGAGGGCCTCACCATCGACCAGGACATGCGCTGGAGCATCGCCGCCAGGCACGTCGCCTATGGGATGCCCGGCGCGACGGACCGCGTCGCCGCGGAGGCGCAGCGTGACCCTTCGGACCGGGGCGTCCGGGCGAAGCTCCGCTGCGAGACCTCGACGCCGGCTCCCGAAGCGAAAGCTGCTGCCTGGGAGCGCATCAACGGCGAAGGCTACGGTTCTCTGTACCTCACGATCGCGGCGATGAGCGGCTTCAACTGGGCCGACCAGCGGACGCTGCTTGAGCCGTACGTTGAAAAGTTCTTCGCCACGGTGCCCAACGTGTTCCGGACGAAGGACAAGCAGTTCGCCACCGACTACTTCCGGCATCTCTTCCCGGGGTATCGCATAGAGCACGAGACGCTGGCGAAGAGCGAGGCGGTGCTCGCCGCCTACGGAGAGGAGCTGCCCGTCTTGGCGCGGACGATGAAAGAGGCGAACGACGACCTTGCCCGAAGCATCCGTTGCCGGGAGTACGCGGCGAGGTAACCGCGGGCGGGAGTCCCGCCCGGCGGACTCTCAAACGGGCCGTCAGCTTGATGTGACATAACGGGAGCCATACGTCCTGCTGGCCGGGCGCCTGCAACGCAGATGGCGAACGCGGTACGCTTCAGCGGCTCAACCTCGCCCTGGGAGTCGCGATGAACTTCGGCTTGCATATCGGACAGCAGAACATCTCCATGCAGGAGATGCGCAAAACCTGGACCTGGGCGGATTCCGCCGGCTTCGACTGGGTCGACGTCTGGGACCACTTCTACGAGGCCCCACCGGTCGACGGGAACGGTTCCTGTTTCGAAGCGACGACCTGTATGGCGGCGATGGCGTGCGAGACGAAGAACGTCCGCATCGGCGTCCTCGTCCTTGGGATGAACTACCGCCACCCGGCCGTCCTCGCGAATGCGCTTGTCACCATCGACCACCTCAGCGGCGGCCGGCTCGAAATCGGGCTCGGCGCGGGCTGGCACCAGCCCGAGTACGCTGCCTACGGGATCCCGTTCCTCCCTATTGGCCAGCGCATGGACATTCTCGAAGAGGGCGTCCAGGTCGTGCGCATGCTCACCACCCGGGACCGGTCGGACTTCCAGGGGAAGTACTTCCAGCTCAACAACGCGGCCTGCAATCCAAAGCCTGTGCAGGCTCGCCCACGCATCTGGGTCGGTGGAAACGGGGAGAAGCGCACCCTGCGCATCGCCGCCCGCCACGCCGATGGCTGGAACACCCCCTACCCTTCCGTCGAGGAGTTCAAGCGCCTTTCCGGCGTCCTCGACATGTGGTGTGAAAAGGAAGGCCGCGACCCGGCAACGATCGAACGGAATGTGAACCTCAGCTTCCACATGGCCGCGACCCCGGCGGACCTCGACCGCACCGAGAGGCAGTACCGCGAGACCTGGGGCCCGGCAAGCGAGACGATGCGTGGCCGCGGCGTGGTGCTCGGGTTGCCGGACCAGGCGATCGACCTCGTTGGCCGCTTCAAGGAAGCCGGCGCCGCGCGCATCAACATCGCGCAGCGCCCGCCGCTCGACTGGGACGGCCTGCACGCCTGGTCGGAGAAGGTCATCCCGGCGTTTTCCAAATAGGGCGGATGTGCGCCCGCGAGCGGCAATCGCTTGGCAAATGCAGCCGTCGCCATTAGGCTGCCGCCACTTCGGCCCCGGGCGGCCCTTCAGGCAGGGAACGGATGGACTCCAAGGCAGGTTTCCCGGCGCTGCTCCGCGCCTTTCGAGTTGAGCGAGGTCTGAGCCAGCAACGGTTGGCCGAGGCGTCGGGACTGTCGCTGAGTACCGTCCAATCCTACGAACAGGGCCGCCGGCTTCCGGAGGCGCGGCAGGTCGAGCAACTACGGAACGGGCTCAAGCTCGACGACGCTTCGAACGAGTACCTGCGCCGGGCGGCGGGCCTCGCAGCCCGGCCAAACGCCTTCGTTGCCACCCTGAAGGAGGGCCGCGGGCTGGCGGATTCTGTCTGGGACGAAGTCCAGGCCACTCCCTGGGTGTGCCTCATCCTGAACGAGCGCCGCGAGATCATCGCCTGGAACCGGCTGGCGAACCGTACGGGCGAACTCGACCTCGGGACGCTTACTCCGTTCCAGCGCGGTCTGTTGCGGATGGCCTCCACTGAGCACTACGACCGGCACCTGAAGAACTGGAACCAGCTCATTGGACGGCTGATTTCGATCTTCAAGGCGGAGGGGAACGACCTCTCCGCTGGCGTCTCCGCCCAGTTCATCCAGACCGTCATCCAGCACATCATCGCGGAAGAGCACGAGCGCTTTCATCAGCGCATCTTCTCCCTGTTTGTTTCGGTCGAACCCTGGCGCGAAGAGGACCGGAACGTCCACCCGATCCAGTGGCGGCTGGACGATGGCACGGAGCTTTCCTTCCATGGGTCGTTCGGCGAGTGGAACCTCTACGACGGCACGTGGGCGTTCGACTGGCACGCCGCGGACGCCCGGACGGCGGCCTGGGTTGAAGGTCAGCTCGCGACCGAAGGTGGAGAGTCTGAATCTCCGCCGCCGAGGCGATTCCGGGACGCGATCGCCTCCGAACGGCAGCTCGCCCGGCTCTCCCGCGCCCAGGTGGCAAGCGCGTCGGGCATTTCCTCGGCGAGCATCGCTGCGTATGAGGCCGGGTCGCGGACGCCGTCCCGGGCGGCCGTCCTGGCGCTCTGCCGGGCGCTGAACGTCGACGGGTACGAGACCAATCGTTTCCTCCGCGAACTGGGCTGGGAGGAAGAGCCCAGCGACTTCGCGAGGTGGATCGCCGGCGAAGTGCCGATTTCCATCATGCGCGGCCACAGCGAGTTGCGGGCAGTTGGCCCCGGCCCGGTCTTCCGTACGTGTGATGGGCTCGCCTGGCCATCCGCAGTGCTCGACGCCGCTTGCCACATCGTCCACGCGAACCCGGCCGCGCGCCGGATCTTCGGGCTGAACCGCTGGGCGCCTCTACCGGGGCGTCCCGGGCCTCACCTGATGCAGCTCATGGTGAGCGACCACTTCCTTGCTCAAGCCAGAAACTGGGACGAGGTCGCAGCCGTCATCCTCCCCGGGAGACTGGAACCCCTCGTCCTGGGGACGGCGGCGCAACAACCTTCATCACGAGGGCTGAGGGAGGTGGCGGCCCAACTCCGCCGCGAGGCCGCTGCCGGCATCGACCGGTTGGCGGATGTCTGGCGCAGTTCCCCGGGCTACGACAGCTTGCGGCGCCCCGGCGTCCGTTTCGAGTGGACCGCCGACGATGGCAACGAACTGGCGTTCAACTGCGTCATTTCGAACTGGAACTCATTCGACCCGTACAAGGCCCTGGACCTCTTCCCGGCGGACGCGGCGACGTTTCAGTGGCTGGCGGACAGAGAACTCGTACGGGTGTAGTGAATCGCTCGTTTCCGACGGATCGGAAAAGTCGCGACGCTTCGAGGGCCGCCAGCCTTCCCGCCGGGTCCTCGCTGCAACGGGGGCAGGTGAGGGGCCACGTGGTCCCGTGGCGCCCGGGCTGCCCGGCCCGGGCGCTCCCCGGGGAGCCTGTCGTTCTCTGCTGCGCTCACTGTCGCCACTCGCCTCCCGGCCGTACGATCGAAGTTGTGACTCCCCGCCGTACCGTCGCCGTCCTCGGCTCCACGGGTTCCATCGGGCGCCAGGCCCTCGACGTGATCCGCCAGTTTCCCGAGCGCTGGGAAGTCGTCGCCCTGGCGGGAGGGCGCAACCACACGCTGCTCGCCGAGCAGGTGGCCGAGTTCGCCCCGAAGCTTGTCGCCTGGGAAGGTACGCCCCACTCACTCCTGGCGGCGGCCGTGGACACGGTGGGCGCCGCAACGGCCACCCCGCGGGACATGGCGGTGGCCTGCGATATCCCCCTGGTGGGGACGGCGGGCGCGGCCGGCCTGTTTCCGACTTTGGCGGCCCTGGAGCATGGCAAGCCGGTGGCCATCGCGAACAAGGAAGTGCTCGTGATGGCAGGCCACCTTGTCCGCCGTGCCATGGCCGCCGGAGGCGGCGCACTGCATCCCGTGGACAGCGAACACTCGGCCATCTGGCAGTGCCTCTGGGGAGAAGAGGGACACGCCATCCGCCGCATCCTCCTGACGGCGAGCGGTGGCGCGTTTCGTGACTACGACCGGGCAGCCCTCGCCTCGGTCACCGCTGAACAGGCGCTTAACCACCCCACATGGAACATGGGGCCAAAGATCACGGTGGATTCTGCCACGCTCATGAACAAAGGCATGGAGACGATCGAGGCGATGTGGCTGTTCGATGTCCCCATGGAGAAGGTCGAAGTTGTGCTCCACCGCGAATCCATCGTCCACTCGCTCGTTGAGTTCAGTGACGGCAGCGTGAAGGCCCAGCTCGGCGTGCCGGACATGCGGTTGCCGATCCAGCTCGCGTTGGCCTACCCGGAGCGGATGCCGGCGCCTCCAATGCCCACGCTGGACCTCGCGAAGGTCGGAACGCTCAACTTCGGCACGCCCGACGTCGACCGCTTCCCGTGCCTCCGCCTGGCGATGGAAGCCGGGCGCTCCGGGGGGACGTACCCGGCGGCGATGGCCGCGGCCGACGAGGTCGCCGTCGAGCGTTTCCTCGCCGGCGAAGCCGGCTTCCTCGATATTCCCGTTATCATCGAAGCTGTGCTGGAGAACCACCGTTCCACAGCCGATCCTGATCTCGAAACCGTCCTCGCAGCTGACGCAGAAGCGCGCGCCGCCGCCCGGCGCGTTCCCGTGGGAGTGACCGCCTGATGTACCTCGCCTTTGATGCAGTCGCGATTGTCCGCGCGGTCGTCCCATTCGTGAGCCTCCTGCTGATCCTCGTGCTCATCCATGAGCTCGGCCATTTCATCGCGGCGAAGGCCTTCGGGATCAAAGTGCTCGAATTTGGCGTGGGTTTCCCGCCGAAAGCCAAGACCCTGTTCAAGAAGGGCGAGACGGAATACACGCTGAACTGGTTGCCGATCGGCGGCTTTGTGCGTTTGCTCGGCGAAGAGGACCCGAGCGACCCGCGCTCCCTGGCCGCGGCGCCCCGCTGGCAACGCCTCACGGTGATGGGCGCCGGCGTGATGATGAATTTCGTCCTGGCCATCCTGCTGCTCTCGATCGGCTTCATGATCCCTCGCGATCGCCCCCTGTCCCAGGCGCAGATTTACGAAGTCGCGCCTGGTTCGCCGGCGGCAAACGCGAAGGTCACCGGCGAGATGCCCGACGGGTCCGCCCCCCAGCAGGGCATCCAGCCGGGCGACATCGTGATCGAAGTCGAAGGCCGCAGCGTCCAGAACACGAGCGAAATGGTGTACGCCAACCGGCTCAACCTCGGCGAAACCCAGACGTGGAAGATCATCCGCGGGGGTTCCACGCTGACGGCCGAGGTCTACGCGCGGTGGCACCCGCCGGAGGGGCAGGGACCCACCGGTGTCCGCATCGGGGCGCCGACCGTCTGCAAGTACGACGAAAACTTCGAGCCCATCGAATGCCAGCTGAAGTACACGCAGACGGAAAAGCAGTGGTACTGGCCCTGGACGGCCCTCGTCAAAGGTACCCAGTCGTTGGTCGACACGATGGTTCTGACGGTGAACGAGGTTCGGGTGCGCGTGGGCGGTGGTGGCGGTGCCAGCATTGGCGGAGAGGATCAGCCGGCGTTCACGGGTCCCGTGGGCATCGCCGATACGACGGGGACGCTGATCGAGGAGGCCGGATGGCGCCCGCTGATCGAATTCGCCGCGTTGCTCTCCTTGAACCTGGCGATATTCAACGCGTTGCCCATCCCGATGCTCGACGGCGGGCGCATGCTCTTCGTGTTCATCGAGATACTCCGCGGTGGGCGGCGCATCGCGCCGGAGAAAGAGGCGCTCGTCCACTTCGCCGGCTTTGCCCTAATGATGGCCGGGGTGCTGGTGGTCACCTACTTCGATATCGCCCGCCTGGTCACCTGAGCAGGGGTGTTCACCGGCATCTTCGTCACGCTGATGGTCGCCGGCTGGCTCTCTCTCGCCTTCCTGCCCTGGCTGGGCTGGTCGGTGGCCACGCGCGGCAACGCGGGGCTGGCGAACCTGCCTTTGTGCCTGTTCGCGGGTGTCGTCGCGGGGCTCGCTGTGCCCATCCTCTTCCGGGACGATGCGTGGGGCCTGTTGTTGAGCGGGCTTGCGGCATTCGCGGTGCCTTTGGGGCTGCTGGCCGCACAGCGGGTGGCCATGGCGCGCCCACCGAAAACGGAGGAGACCACCCGTTAGTTTCTCGCCTCACGCTGGGAGTCTGTTGCTAGAACTCCAGCTCGAGCGAGATGTCGATCGAGCCCTGGCTGTGGGTCAGCGCTCCCACGGAGATCGCGTCGACGCCGGTTTCAGCGATGGCCCGGACGGTGGCGAGGTTGACGCCCCCGCTGGCTTCGAGCTTCGCGCGGCCGGCGGTTCGCCGCACCGCTTCCGCCATGTCGGCCGGGCTCATGTTGTCCAGCAGGATCCATTCGGGCCGGCCGGCGAGCGCCTCGTCGAGCTGTTCCAGGGCGTCGATCTCCACCTCGACGGCGATTCCCGGCGTGCGCTCGCGGATCGCCGCTACCCCCTCGGCGAGTGACAGTTCGGCGCGTGCCAGTGCTTCTCGATGGTTGTCTTTGATCATCGCCATCGCGGCGAGGTCGCGGCGGTGGTTCGTGCCCCCGCCGCAGCGCACCGCATACTTCTCGAAGTCGCGCATGCCGGGCGTTGTCTTGCGGGTATCGAGGATGATCGCGCCGGTACCCTCCACCGCGCGCACAAACAGGCGGGTGAGCGAGGCCGTCGCGCACAGCCGCTGAAGGTAGTTCAACGCCACCCGCTCCGCCTGGAGCATGGCCCGCACAGAGCTGGTCACCTCCGCGAGGACTTCCCCTGCTTCGAACTCCTCCCCTTCGGGGACCCCGCCCTGCAGGACAGCGGACCCATCGAGGATGCGGAAGGCGGCAAGCGCCACGGGCAAGCCGGCCATCACGCCGGGCTCCTTGGCCACGAACCGTGCAGTCCCCCGGAGTGTCGGAGGCACGGTCGCCAGCGTGGTCACGTCTTCGAAGGCGCGGTCCTCCGCCAGCGCGCCCTCAACGGCGGCACGGATGAGGGCCTCGTCCAAAGGTTCAGTCGCCACGGACCCACACCTGCTGGCGGCGCCAGTGAACGTCGTCCCGCGCCGGGTAGTCGCGGCGGAAGTGCGCGCCGCGGCTTTCGGTCCGTCGAAGCGCAGCTTCCAGGACGAGGCTGCCCAGGAGCGCCAGTTGCTGGCGTTCGAATGCCGGGCGGGAGCCGGGCTCCTCTGCCAGTGGCCATGCCCGGACCGTTTGCAGCCCCTGCTGAAGTCCTTCGGCGTCGCGCTCGATGCCGGCGCACGCCCACATGAGTTCCTGGATGGCCGTGTGCGTAGGCGCTGCAACTGTCGGAGGCGAGATGGGGACTCTCGCCGGGGTTGGCGCTGCGCAGCCACCCTGGCCACTGGCGATGTGTTCGGCCACCCGCTTGCCGAATACCACCGTCTCCATGAGGGAGTTGCTGGCGAGCCGGTTCGCGCCGTGGACGCCCGTGCAGGCCGCCTCGCCGCACGCGTAAAGGCCCGCGATGTTCGTGCGCCCCCAGATGTCGGTGCGCACGCCGCCCATGAGGTAGTGGGCCGCCGGCGCGACGGGGATCGGCTGAGTCCGCATATCGATGCCCACGCTCTTGCAGTGGGCGTAGATCCCGGGGAAGCGGGCAGCAACGTCGATCGAGCGCAGCCCGGTGCAGTCGAGACTGACGGAGTCGCTCCCCTCGCGGCGCATTTCGGTGACGATCGCGCGGGCCACAACGTCACGCGGGGCGAGGTCTTTCAGGGGATGGTAACGCTCCATGAACGCCTCGCCGGCCTGGTTCCGCAGGACGGCGCCCTCCCCGCGTACCGCCTCGGAAATGAGAAACGGCCCGGAACCCTCCAGGCGCAAGGCGGTCGGATGGAACTGGTAGAACTCGAGGTCGGCGAGCTCCGCCCCGGCTTCGAAGGCGAGGGCAATGCCGTCGCCGGTAGCCACGTCCGGGTTCGTGGTATGCGAGAACAACTGCCCGGCGCCGCCGGTGGCGACGACGACGTGAGGGCTTTCGAAGACTTCCGTGCTCCCGTCGTGCAGGGCAATCGCGGCGACGCCCCGGACGCGGCCGTCCGCAACGAGCAGGCGGGTGGCGAGCGTGTGGTCGAGGACGGTGATAAGCGGGTCGCGCGCGGCCTCGCTGAGGGCGTTCTCGATCTCCGCGCCGGTGCGGTCTCCGCCTGCATGGAGGATGCGCGACCGGCTATGTGCCGCCTCACGCCCGAGTGCCACCTCGCCGCCGAGCGAATCGAACGCGACGCCGTACTCGATCAGGTCCCGGATACGCGCCGGGGCCTCTTCGCAGAGCACCCGGGCCGCCTCCTCGTCGACGAGCCCGTCGCCCGCGGCGATGGTGTCGGCCAGGTGCTGTTCGGGAGAATCGAGGGGTCCGACGGCTGCAGCGATGCCCCCCTGCGCCCACCGGGTGTTGCAGTCGTCGATGCTGCCCTTGGTCAATACGAGGACAGGCCCGAGGTGGCGCGTTTCGAGCGCGACGAAGAGGCCCGAGATCCCGCTGCCGATAACGATAACGTTGTAGTCGCGCCGCGGTGGCGCCGAAGGGCCGGGAGTCTCCGGGCTGGCCATGGGCACTTAGTGTAGATCAGACACGAAGTCGAGTCTCCCGGAGCGTCATAGCGCGTCCCGGGATACACTGTCAGGCGGCGCCCGGCGCGCCCGCGAACTCGCCACGGAGCACTTCGAAGTTGGCCATCCTCCCGATCAGGCGCGCTGGGGACCCCGTCCTCCGCGAGAAAGCCCGCCGCGTCCGGACCATCGACAAGTCCATCCTCAAGCTCATCGAAGACATGTGGGAGACGATGTATGACGCACCCGGCGTCGGGCTGGCTGCGCCGCAAATCGGCGTGTCGCTCCGCGTCATCGTCATCGACGTCGGCGATGACAATCCCATCGCCCTGGTTAACCCGGAGATCGTCAAACGCTCCGGAGAGCGGCGCTGCGACGAAGGCTGTCTCTCGGTGCCCGGTTACCGCGGCGAGATCACGCGCTCGGTGAAAGTCACGGCCCAGGGGATCGACCCCTACACCGGAAAAGAAGTGCGCATCAAAGCGGAAAACAACCTCCTGGCCGAAGCGCTCGAGCACGAGATCGATCACATCAACGGGATCCTCTACATCGATTACCTCGCCAGCCCGGATGCGCTCGTGCCGCTGAGCGACGCGCCGGAAGTCCGCGGCTAAGGAGCAGCATGTACATCGACACCATCCAGGCACGCGAAATCCTCGATTCGCGCGGGAACCCGACCATCCAGGCCACGGTAATCCTCGACGATGGCTCCGTGGGTGTGGCCGCCGTGCCATCAGGCGCTTCGACGGGCGCCCACGAAGCCGTGGAGCTGCGCGATGGCGGGAAGCGCTACGGCGGCAAAGGCGTGACCAAAGCTGTCCGGAACGTCAACACCGAGATCGCCAAGGCGCTCGAAGGCTTCCCGGCCACCGAGCAACGCGTGATCGACCGGCTCCTGTGCGAACTCGACGGCACGCCGAATAAGGGCCGGCTTGGCGCGAACGCCATCCTCGGCGTCTCGCTCGCGGTGGCGCGCGCCGCCGCCGAGTCCTCGGGAGTGCCGCTCTACCGCTACCTCGGTGGGGCTTCCACGCACCGGTTGCCCGTGCCGATGTTCAACATCCTGAACGGCGGCAAGCACGCCCCGGACAGCACCGACTTTCAGGAATTCATGGTCATGCCCGTCGGCGCGGAAACCTTTTCCGAGGGGCTGCGTATGGGCGTCGAAATCTATCACGCCCTGAAGGCGGTCCTTCACGACCAGGGCGCGATCACCTCCGTCGGCGACGAAGGTGGATTCGCACCCTCGCTGCCAGGCAACGAGGAAGCGGTGCAGGTTGTCGTAGAGGCGATCGAGCGCGCCGGCTACAAGCCTGGCACCGACGCCGTGCTCGCCCTGGACCCGGCGTCGACTGAGCTCTATGGGGCCGGGAAGTACGCCCTCGCGAAGGAAAAGCGCGTGCTCAGCTCGAAAGAGATGGTCGACCACTGGGCCGGCTGGGTCGCGAAGTACCCGATCCGTTCGATCGAAGATGGACTCGCGGAAGACGACTGGGAGGGCTGGGCCGCGTTGGTCTCCCGTCTTGGCGACCAGTGCCAGCTCGTCGGCGACGACCTCCTTGTCACGAATGTCGAGCGCATCCGGCGCGCGATTGCGGAAAAGTCGGCGAACAGCGTCCTCATCAAGCTCAACCAGATCGGCACACTCACAGAAACGATTGAAGCGATCGAGATGGCCCACCGGGCGGGCTGGACCGCCGTGGTCAGCCACAGGTCTGGTGAGACCGAGGACACGTTCATTGCCGATCTCGCAGTCGCCACCGGTGCAGGGCAAATCAAGACCGGGGCGCCGGCACGCAGCGAGCGCACGGCGAAGTACAATCGGCTGCTCGAGATCGAGGCCGAGCTTGGGCCCGGCGCGACCTACGCCGGCTGGGACTGCATCAGGCAGCTCGGCCCGCGGCCGCAGCGCGAGTCAGCGCCACGTCCGCGCGCGCGGGCCGACCGGCGGCCGCCGCGGGCCCGGCACTGAGATGGACCCGGAAATCCGCGCCCTCGCGGACCGGTTCATCTACGAGCAGGCCACCCTGAAGCACATCGCCACCCTTGCGGGAAACGAGGGGCTCCAGCGCCCCGTCCCCGGTTATGCGTGGAACGTCGGCCAGCTCCTCGCGCACCTGGCGAACTCCCTCAGTGCCTACGGCGAAGTCGTCGAGCGTTGGCTCGCCGGCGAGGAACCGCTCACAGGCTTCGAGCCCCCGGAAATCAATGCGCGCACAGCCGAAGAACATGCGACGACCTCGGTCCCGCGCCTGCACGAGCTGTTCGGCGCGGGCCTCGTCCGGCTCGTCGGCGCACTCCTCCGCGTGCCGGGGGAGCGGCTGGACGATGACCTCGGGCCGGCCACGGCTCGCCAGCTGCTTCGGACGCCGAGCCGCCATGCGCTCCACCACGCCATCCCCCTGATCGATGCCCTCCCGGAAGCCCGGCTGGATCCCCTGGTCCTGAACTGGCTGCTCTACGCAGACTTCGACGACGAGGCTTCGAAGGCATGGCAGGCGAAGCTGCTGGCGGATGCGCGAGAATACCTCGCCTCGCATCCTCGCGAGGACGAGGAGGACGACGAATGACCATACCTGCCGTCCAACAGGTGATCGACGAACTCGACGCCCACCGGGCCAGGTTCGAGGAGTTCTGCCGCTCGCTCACGAGCGAAGAGCTCGAGCGCCAGGTACCCAGGAGCACGTGGCAGGTGCGGGACTTCATTGCGCACCTGGCGACTATCGACGGGCCTGTGGCAGAGATGTTCCGCACGATGCACCTCGGACAGGATGCCGGCATCCGTGACAGTGACGGGGGCCGGTTCGAAGTCGACGGGTGGAACGACCGCCAGGTGGCAGCCCGGCGCGACCTGGCACTGGAACAGGTGCTCGCGGAGGCGGCGGCGGCTCGTGCTGCGCTCAAGGAGCACATGTACGTGCTGACGGACGAGGACCTGGCGCGGACGCTCAAGTTCGGCGGCGATTCGAAGAGGGCGCCGGCCGAGATCCCGTTCGGCGCCTATCTGCGGGGCTGGTGCAAACACGACCCAATGCACGCGATGGACATGTGCCGGGCAATGCCGGAGCGCGCGGAAGCCCTCGCAGGCTGGTTTGATGACCCGGTCGTCCAGGGCTACCAGCGCCAGATGAACCGCTGATGTCGGCACCCCGTGTTTCACCGCCAAAGGTGTTCCCGTTGGCGATGGGCGCCGCCAGGCCACCCGCCGGCGCCGCCGGCAGCGCCGACGCGTTCCGCCAGACAAGCTTCGTGCTCGGCGGCGAGGTGGAGGCGGTGCTGGCGGGGCTGAACGCCGAGGGGGCGGCGGCAGAGGCATCTTCGGGCGCGAGATACCGGAGCCAGCGGATGGTCTCGGCGCTCGGCCTGTGGTCGCGCGCCTGGCTCGCGCGCCTCCAGGCACTGCACGCACTGCAGTGGGGAAACTACGTGGCGGCGACCCCGCTCATCCGGGCGGCCGCGGATCACCAGGCCGCCATGATCGCCCTCCTGGAGAGTGAAGGGGCGGAGTGGGATGAGTGGCTCGCCGGCGGCGGCATCGCGATTTCCGCGGAGCACCATGCGACTGAGTTCCGCATGCACGCCTTCCGCTCCGGCGAAACGCTCGCCAGGCACGCGGTGCTGGGACCCCTGTATCGCGTAACCACCGACCTCTCCCTTTCGCACTTCGGCTCGACGCTGCTCCTCGCAGGCTCGGAATCGGCGCCGGACCACGTTTCGATAACGTTCGGTGACCGCGACTTCCACGTGGGCCTGGCCGAACTCCACCTGGGTTGGCTGACGGAGCTTGGGAGCGTCGCCGCGGAAACCGTGCTCGCGCACGAAGGCGTCTTCGCACCAGCGTCCGCGCTCGCGAACTGGCGCGACGATGCGCTCGCCAGGCCGCGGGACACTTCGCGCTGCCGGGTCGAGCAACTCGATGTGGACGGGGAGCGGCGGTACCTGGTGCACAACTGGCGGCGGGAGCCTCGCTCCGCTCCCAAACGGATACTCCTCTGAACCTGCGGGCCGCCGCTAACGAGATGAATGTGTAGCATGGGATTGATGCGTATCCCCGGCTTCTTCGTTTTGATGACCGTCCCCTTCTTGCTCCTTGGTGCGGCCTGTGGCGACGACGGCGACGACGACAAGGCAAACGTGCCGTCGGCGAAACCGGGCGGCAACGACGAGGACTACCTGCGGGCAATCTGTGCCGGCACGCAGGAGTTCTCGAATGCGCTCATCACGAAGACGACGGTGGAAGAGATCGGCAAGGTGGTCGAAGCGTTCATCGAAGACATGAAGGCGACGAACCCTCCCGACGACCTGGAGCAGTACAACGCCGAGTTCATCCAGTACCTGGAAGACGCACTGGCGGAACCAACATCGCTCGTCACGCGCAATCCTCCGCTCCCGCCGGAAGATGTCCAGCGGCGCCTCGCCGCCAAGGAGATCTCGGTCGACGAGTGTAAGGATGGGACGTTCTTCAGCCGGGACCTTCCGCAGTAGTCCAGCGCGGAGGCGGGGCCCGGGTATACTTGGGCAAACGCGGCCGCATGCCACTCCGAGGAGCCCAATGCCCACACCGTACGCCTACTTCCAGGGCAACATCGTCCCCCTGAGCGAAGCCAAGATCGGGATCATGACGCATGCCTTCAACTACGGGACGGCGGTGTTCGAAGGCATCCGGGGCAACTGGAACGAAGACGCGCAGACCACCTACCTGTTCCGCCAGCGGGAGCACTTCGAGCGGCTGGGGCAGAGCTCGCACATCCTCGGAATGCCCATGAACGTCTCCGTCGATCGGCTGTGCGAGATCGCGGTTGAGCTCGTGGAACGGAGTGGATTCACCGAAGACGTGTATCTCCGGCCCATGGTTTACCTTTCAGGCGAAGTGCTGGGCGTTCGGTTGCATAACGTGGAGTGCGACACCCTCATCTTCCTCTCGCCGTTCCCGGCCTATCTCCCGGAGACGGCCCGCTGCCACACCAGCACCTGGCGGCGAGTGCAGGACACCGGCATCCCGCCGCGCGCGAAAGTCACCGGCATCTACGTCAATAGTGCCCTCGCCAAGACCGAGGCGAACATGAACGGCTTCGACGAGGCCATCATGCTGAACGAGAACGGCCACGTCTCGGAGGGAAGCGGCGAAAACATCTTCATGGTCCGCCACGGACAGTTGATTACCCCCACGCCGGCGGACAACGTGCTCGAAGGAATCACGGCCAAGAGCGTCATGGAGCTCGCGGCAAACGAACTTGGGGTCGAAATCGTGCAGCGCGAGATCGACCGGACTGAGCTCTACATCGCGGACGAAGTCTTCATGACCGGTACCGCGGCCCACCTGACCCCCATCGTCGAGATCGACCGCCGGCGCGTGGGAAGCGGCGAGCCCGGGCCGATTACCTCGAAACTGAGTGCGCTCTTCTACGACGCCATCCGCGGGAAGAGCGAGAAGTACGCTTCGTGGTGCACGCCGGCACGCGCGCGCGTCGCCCGTTAGAACCCGTCGAGTTCCGCCCGCCACGCGCCCTTGGCGTGATCGTGGCGTGTGGTTTCGCGGCGTGGGCATTCCTCGCGGCGCTGCTCGCGGGGCAACTCGCCCTCGGCGCCGAGGCGGAGTTCAAGACGTTTCTTGCGTGGGCCATCTGCGCGCTGTGCGTCGCCATCGGGGTGCTGTTCGCCAACTGGGCCTACGCGATCGCGACAATGACCTACGTCATCGACCGCGACACGCTCCAGATCCGCTGGGGTTTTCGCGACGTTACTGTCCCCATCTCTGCCATCCAGCGGATGGTGCCGGGACGGACGCTCGATGCCGCCCCCGTGAGCGGGCTCAACTGGTGGGGCTGCCACGTTGGCCACGCCGACGTGAAACGCGCGGGCTACACCCTGTTCTTTTCCACCCATAGCACCCCCGACGAACTCCTCTATGTAGTGACGACGGGGGAAGCGTTCGCGCTGACAGTCCTGGACCAGGCAGCGTTCGCGGAGGAGATCCAGGCACGGGCCGCGCTCGCGCCGGTCGAGGACTTCGCCCAGCGCTCCGCTGCCGCCGGGATTGCGGCCATCCGCTTCTGGCGGGACAGGACGGCGTTGAGCATCCTCGCCATCAGCGCGCTCGCCTGCGCCATCCTCGGCGCGTATGTGTTCGCCCGCTACCCGGGGCTGCCCAATGTGGTGGAGTTGAGCTTCCCGTCGCTGGGCGGGGTAGTGCGTGTGGGCTCGAAGAGCGAGTTGCTGCGGATTGCCTACCTGGGGGCCGGGATCCTTGGATTCAACGCGGTGGTGGGTATCTTGCTCCACGCCCGCGAACGCGCCGCCGGCCTCTGGCTGATGGCGGGCTCGGGCATCCTCCAGGTGGTTTTGTTGGGCGCCGCGGTGCTCGCTTTCGCACGCGCGTGAGTGCGGGAAAGCGGCCGAGCAGCTAAGATCGCAAGACACGCCCCCGTAGCTCAGCGGATAGAGTGTCGGCCTCCGGAGCCGAAGGCCCAGGTTCGAGTCCTGGCGGGGGTACCAGGTTTTCTACCCACCCCACCGTTCGTAGTGCACATAGTCGCTGGCTGGCATACGCGGGCGCGTGCCCTGGACGGGGTCCTTCTCCTCGGCCGGGTAGCCAAGGGCGATGACGTTGGCGACGACGTGTCCCTCGGGGAGGCCGAGCACCTCCGCGGCCTTTTCGGCATGGTGCATGGAGGCGGGACAGCTCGCGATGCCTTCGGCCCAGGCTGCGAGCATCAGGTTCTGGGCGGCCCGGCCGGCATCGAAAGGCCCGCGGAAGATGGCAAACGGCGCTCCAACCACGCCCGCTTCCGGCACGAGGACAAACACCGCCGCGACCGCGCACGTGGGGACATGGGGGGTGAAGTTCCCGCACGCGGCCAACCGTTCCTTCTGCCGCTGATCGCGGACGAGGATGAGACGCACCGGTTCGGCGGCCTTCGCGCTTCCTGCCATCCGGCCGGCCTGGACGAGCTTCTCGAGCACCGCTTCGGGGATCGGCCGGTCCGCGAACCGGCGGGTGTCGCGTTTCGAAACGATCGTCTCGTAGGTGTCCTTCATCCTGCCACCGCTTCCCGCCATTCCAGGGCGTACCATTCGGCCGGCTGGTCGCCCGCGGGTTGACCGGTACGGCGCTCGAAATGGAATCCTTTCCCCGCCACGAGCTCGCGCACCACGAGTGAGACGAGGATTTCCCCGCCGGAGGCTGCCTTTGCGAGCTGGCGCGCAACCGTCACCGATTCGCCGTAGAGCGCGTCCCTCTCCGCGATCGGTTCGCCTGCGTTGATCCCGACGCGCACTCGCAACCGTTCGCCATGCACGGGCGCCAGCGCTTCGAACGAGCGCTGCAGGGCAATCGCGCAGCGGAGCGCCATCTGCGTGGAACCGAACGAGACAAGGAACCCGTCGCCGAAGGTCTTGAGCTCCTCGCCTGCGTGCGCCCTCAACGCTTCCCGGATGATCCGCTCGTGCTCGCGGAGGACCTCGCGGCCGCGGACATCGCCGAGGCGCTGCATCATCGCGCTGTGCGACTCGAGGTCCGTGTACAGCATCGTCCGCATCGCGCCGTCTGCAGCTGGTGAGCCGGACTCCCCCTCGTCCTCCTGGAGGAAATCGAGGCAGGCCTGCAGGATTTCGCCTGAATCGCCGATGAACGGGACGATCGAGTCTCCTTCCAGGAGCAAGAGGCGGGCGTTCGGCATTCTCGCGGCCAGCCCTTTCGCGACATCGACGTGCGAACCCACGAAGGCCGGCCGGTGCATCACGAGGGCCGGGCATGTCACGTTCGGCAAGTCCTCACGAGCGTCGAAGGCCGCGTGATTGGCCAGGTTCTCGAAGAAGCGCTCCGGGTCGATACTCTGCTTGGCGATTTCCACGAACTGGTTCGCGGTCTCTCCCTGCTTCCAGCCGACCGCGCGGTGGAGGTACGTGCGGATGTACAGGTCCCGGTCCACGCCGGCCAGCTGGTTCACCGCGACGCGTTGCTGGTTGAGTTGCTCCGGCAGGCGCGCGATGACGTCGCCGTGGTAGGCATGCGTGCTCCAGAGCATGATCCGCGTGACGCGGTCCGGGTGGCGGGCGGCGTACCGCAGGCCCACCGGGCCGGAATAGCTGGCCGCGAAGATGGCGAAGCGGTCGAGCTTGAGGCGGTCGACGACGGCCTCCAGGTCGCGGACGTGCGCGTCCAGGGTGCGGTCGGAGTCCGCGCGGTCCGAGAGTCCGAGTCCGCGTGCGTCGAAGCGGATGAGGCGGTGGGTGGCGGCCAGGTGCTCGTAGAAGTCCCGGAGCCCGCCGATCTGCCACTCGAGCTGGAGATGGCTCAGCGGCAGGATAGGGAGGAAGACCACGGGCCGCCCATCGCCGACGCAGCTGAAAGCGATGCTCACGCCGTCCGAGGTCATTGCATACTGGATTACCGGCTCCATGTGCCGCCCATAGTATCGGATCAGGTGTCGAGCGATGCGAGGAACCGCAGCAGCAATCGAGTTACTTCCTGCGGGCGCTCCTGCTGAGTCCAGTGGCCGCACCCGTCGAGCACCTCGAGGACGCGGAGGTCCGCCACCACCTCGCGGAGGCGCTCGATCGCAGCGGGGTTGCGTGCGGGGTCCCGCGACCCAGTGACGAAGAGTGCCGGCTGCCGGACCACCGCATCCGCGAGGTCCGCGCTGTCGTGCCAGTTCCGGTCGACGTTGCGGTACCAGCTCAGGCCGCCGCGAAAACCAGACTGCTGGAAGGCAGCGACGTAGACGGCGAGGTCTGCTTCGTTCAGCCAGGCCGGCAGTTGCGCCGGGACGGTCAACGAATCCAGGAAGCGCTTCCCGCGCTCGATAGGCTTGAAGCGTTCTTCCCTCGGCGCATCGCCGGAGATGCACCAGAGGAAACCCAGCAGGGAGCCGCGGACGTCGCCCTCGAATTCGCCTTCGGCCACGCCCGGCGCCTGGAAGTAATCGATGTAGTGGATATGGTCCGGGCCCGCGGCCTCACGCATCAGGGCCAGGGGAGGGCCCGGCGCGCGCCTCGCATGGGGGACGCTGAGCGAACCGACCGCGCGGACCTTCCCGGGGAAGCGCAACGCGGTGTGCCAGGCGACGGGCGCGCCCCAGTCGTGGCCGATGACCACCGCGGGGCCGCCGCAAGAGTCGATGACCGCTGCCGCATCGCGCGCCAGCTCCTCCAGGCGGTAAGCCTCCACCGGCCCCGGCGCGGTACTTCCGCCAAAACCGCGCTGGTCCGGAGCTACCACGCGAAAGCCGGCCCGGACGAGTGGTTCGAACTGGTGCCGCCACGAGTAGGCGAGTTCCGGGAAGCCATGCAGCAACAGCACGGTCGGGCCGTTGCCGGCTTCGAAGACGCGGAGTTGCACGCCATCGCGCTCCACAACGCGGTTCGTCGTGCCGGCGATCATCCGTTCAGCGCTTCGGGGTGGAAGGTGTCGACGATGTGGCCGCCTGCCCGGAGCTGCTCTATCTCTTCGTCTGAGACACCGAGGACCTCGCGGTAGACGTAGTCGTTGTGCTCGGCGAAAAGGCAAGGGGGCTCGCGCAGGTCCACATTGGACTTCGAGAAGCGATACGCGGGCCGCAGCCATTCGACCTCGGGGTAGTCGGCGGTCGCGGGCAGGCGCTTCCAGGCGCCCGAGGCGGCGAGGTGGGGGTCCTCCGCGGCCTCCTTCGCGTTGAGCACCGGCCCCGCCGTGACGCCGGCTGCCTGGAGTGCGTGGAAGAGTTCGTCGCGGTCCCGGGTAGCCGTCCACCCGGCGAGTCCTGTCTCGATGTCATCCTCCGCCCGCGCCCGGCCCGCAACGGTCTCGAAACCCTCGCGCGTGGCCCAACCAGGGCGGCCCATGAAGTCCACAAGTGCCCTCCACTCGGCATCGGAGCGGCAGCTGATCGCGACCCACTGGTCGGCAGTGGCGGTGGGGAAGACGCCATTTGGGACGTACCCTTCCGCACTGCGGTTCCCGATCGAGCCCTGGGCCCGGCCGTTCCAGGCGGCATCGAGCGCCGCCTGGGGGAACATGTGCGCCGACGATTCGACCTGGGCCATTTCGATGACCTGGCCTTGCCCCGTCCGCCGCCGGTGGCGCAGCGCGGCCATCACTGCGAACGCGCCGTGCATGCCGCCCCAGAAGTCGCCGGCGAAGATGCTGGTGTTGTCGGCCGGGGCGCTGTCCCGGTAGCCCCTGAGCACGGAGGAACCGGCGACGCTATCGATATGCGAACCGTAGCCGCGCCCTTCGGTATAGGCGCCAGTCCGGCCGAAAGCAGGCATGTGGAGGATGATCGCGTCGGGCCGGAGTTTCCGGATGGCGTCGTCGTCCAGGCCAAGCTTGTCGAGCGTGCCGAGCGCCAGGTTCTCGGCGACGATGTCGCTGATCCTGATGAGCTGCTGGACGATGGCGAGGCCCTCCGGGCGGCGGCTGTCCACCGTAAACGACTTCTTGTTGCGCAACACCTGGATGAAGGCCGGGCTGTTGTTCCACGGCCGTGGGCCGGGCTCGGGCGGATGCCCGGCGATCCACGGAGGCAGCATGGCGGCCATCATGGCGTTGATGCGCGGAGAGGCCGCGCGCGTCATCGGGTTCCAGATGTACGGGTTTTCGACCTTGATGCATTCCGCACCCATGTCGGCCAGGTACATGGTCGCTGTCTGGCCTGCCCACACCGCGGTGAAGTCGCAGATGCGGATGCCTTCCAGGGGCAGCTTCGCGCTCATGCGATCACCCCCAGTTCGCGCAGCTCGGCAACCCGGTCCGCCGCCAGCCCGGCTTCGGCGAAGACGGCGTCCGTGTGCTCGCCCAGGCGTGGTGCGGCGGCGCGGATCCGCCAGGGCGTTGCTTCGAAAATGTACGGCCGGCCGAGCATCGGCAGCGGCCCCAGGTCCGGGTGCGCGACCTCGGTCCAGAAGCCGCGTTCGTGGAAGTTCTTGTCCTCCCAGAGGTCCATCCCGTTGTAGAGCGGCGCAAGCATGGCATGGGCGTTGCGTGCAGCCTCCCACGCTTCGGCGCGGGTGTGCGAGAGCATCCAGCCGTAGGTGATCGCGTCAACCTCCTCTTTCGCCGCCGGGTCCATCATGGTCATCGGGTTTTCCCACTTCGGGTCCCGGAGTGTGTCGTCGTCGACCATGGCGACGAACCGCCGCCAGTAGTTCCCCGCGCTCGCCGTCAACTCCACAAACCCGTCGGCGACGGGGTAGATGCCCCCTGCGACACCCCCGCCAGCCGACACGGGACGGGCCTGGATGCGGCCGCAAAACCGGTACGCGAGGATGCTCGAGCTGCGCCGGTCGATGTTGCTGACCTGGACGTGGAATAGCGGGACTTCAACAAGCTGGGCGGTGCCGTGAGCTTCCCACGCGTGGATCGCCCCCATCGCCGCGACTGCCGCCATTGCGCCGCCCTGGAGGAGCGCCGCGGTGCCGCCGAGCTTGAGCGGCTCCCGGTCCGCCAGGCCGTGGGAGTACATCTCCGCGCCCATGGCGTAAAGGACGGTGTCCGAGAGCCGGTAGTCCCGGTACGGGCCTTCGTGGCCGAAGTTGGTGATCGAGAGCACCGGGATGTCCCGGAAGCCGCTCAGCGTTGCGTAGTCGATGCCCAGTGCCGCTTCCTGCGCTGGCGAGCTGGCGGTCACGACAAGGTCGGCGAGGCCCAGCAGAGACCGCACGAGGTCGCGGGCCTCGGGGCGCATCAGGTCGATGACCACGGACTCCTTGTTCGTGTTGAGGTACTGGTAGGTGCCGCTGCGGTCCGGCCCCGGCTCGTCGTCCTTGAACGGCGGCAGGGAGCGGCTGGAATCACCGCCGGGCTTTTCCACCTTGATCACGCGCGCGCCCATGTCGGCGAGGAGCTTGGTGCAGTAGGGGCCGGCAATATGACTGCTGAAGTCAAGCACCGTAAGTCCTTCGAGTGCGTCCATGCAGCCTCCGGCTGAGGGATGCGCTCGAATCTACCGGAGGCGCCCGTTCCCGTCAGCCGGGAGATCCTCCAGCGCGGACGGGCCGGCTCGCGCGCGCCGCCGAGAACGCCAGCATGATCACCGGCACAGCCACAAGGAGGATCACGACGCCAGCCCCGAAGAACGCGGGGCGGACCCCGACCCAGTCGACAAGAGGGCCGGCCACAGCGTAGCCCGCCAGCTGGGCCAGCGAGGCGACCATCCCCACGAGCGCCATCACGCGCCCGCGGAACGCGTCCTCGGCTTCCTGCTGGAGGAAGCTCGCGAAGGCGACCTGCAATGCCACGACGCTCGCCCCCTGGAGCGCGAGGGCGACTGCCGCCGTCGCGAAGTTCCCCGCGCTCCCGAGAAGCAGCGTCGTGCCGCCAACGCCGATCAGCGCGAATGCGCCCGTGACGATCAGGCGGCGTCCCGGGCCGATCAGGAGGAACGCGACGGCGAGGGCCATCGCGCCGGCCCCCTCGATCCCAAGGAGGACGCCGTAGCGAGAGTCCGAGAGGCCGAGGGGCCCGCGCACGAGCGGCAGGGTGCCGGCGTTCACGAGCGTTCCGACGAGCATGACGGAACCGACCGCCCCGATCACCGTAAGGATGGGTTTGCGCGCGGTTGCGTAGCTCAGCCCGGCCCAGGCGTCGCGCAAGGCGGACGCCCGCGCCGCGAGCCCCTGGCGTGGCAGCTTGCGTATGGTCACGACGAGGAGGGCCGAGAGGACGAAGCTCGCCGCATCAACCCAGAGCACGAGTTGCAGGCCGCCATGGGTCACCAGGAAGGCGCCGAGTGCCGGGCCGGCGATGCTCGCCAGGCTGGTCGCCAGCCGGAGGCCGCTGTTCGCCCGCCCGATGTGGGAGCCCGAGGCGAGCGACGGCAAAAGCGCCTGCGCCGCGGGACGGTAGAAAGCGCCCATCGCGGCGAGCGCGCCGACGGCCAGCGCGCTTACCCACTCGCGCGGGAGGCCACTGTTCGCCAGCACGGCGACTAAACACACGAGGGCGGCGGAACTGTCGGCAACGAGCAGGATCCGGCGGCGCGGGTAGCGGTCCGCGAAGCTGCCGGCAAGCGGCGCAAGGAGGACGGTAGGGATGGCCGCGAGCCCGAGCAGGAAGCTGACCGCCGTGGCCGAGGCCGTTTCCTGGAACACGACGATAGACGCAGCGGTCAGGAGCACCATGTCGCCGGCGGCTGAAATGCCCTGTGCGGCGACGAGAGCCGCCACGCCACGCAAGTCCGTAACCGGGTGGGATGCATCCGCTCGTGCCACAGCGGGGCGCACTGTACACGCTGCGCCGGAAAGCGCCTATACCGCCTCGGCCAGTTCTGGCCCAACCGGGCGGACAGGCTCACGCGTCTCCACTCCGCGGGTGAGTTGCAGGAAAACGGCAACACCCGCAGCCATGACTGCTCCGCCGAAGATGAACGCCCATTCGACGCCCTGCCAGTCCGCGATGACACCCGCCACCATCGAGCCGGTGATGATGCCGGCCCCGTTCGAAGCCGATCCCAGGCCAAGCACTGCCCCCATGCCGTTGCGGCGGCCCGCCACCACCTGCATCGCCCCGGAGGCCACAAAGGCGACGGCGCTCGCGGCGCCCATCGCGAACAAGAGGAGCACGACCAGCCAGTACCCGGGCGCCAGGCCCACGCAGGCCAGCATTGCCGCGTTCGCGGTGAGCCCCGCGCCCACGAGCAGCCGCCGGCTGTAGACGTCGGCGAGCCGTCCGACGAGCGGCTGAGCGACCCCGCCCGTGAGGTCCTGGGTGGCAAACGCCAGCCCGACCATCACCGGGGCGACGCCGAGGTCGTCTTCGAGGCGCACGGCGAGGAAGCTCAGCTGCGCGCCGAAGGCAAGCGAGTTCAGCCCTTGCTGGAGGGTCAGCGCCACGACCAGGCGGTCCTTCAGCGCGACTGCGAACGGCGTTTGCTGCTCGCGCGCGCCGCCGGCAGCGGCTTCCGCGCGGCGGCGTTCCTCGGCCGGGCTGTGGCGCGGCAGCCACCACAGCAGGATGAGCGCGCTCAGGGCCATCATCAGGGCCATCGCGACGAACACCGACCGGAAGCCGACGAACTCGCGCAGCGCCCCGGCGATGAGGGGCCCCGTCCCGAACCCGAGGATGTCCGCGGTCGCGAAAACGCCCAGCCAGCGGCCCTCCTGGCCCTTCGGCGTCATGTCGCCCACGTAGGCTCGCGCGACCGAGAAGATCAGGCTCGTGCCGGCACCGCTGAACGCCCGGAACGCGATCACCTGGTAGAAGCTGTCCGCCGTGAGGTAGCCCAGCGCCGCCACCATGTACACCATCAGCCCGGCCATGATGAATGGCTTGCGGCCGTAACGGTCGGAGAGCCGTCCCGCGAAGGGCCCGAAAATCGTCTGCACGATCGCGAAGCTCGAGAACGTAAGGCCGAGCCAGAACCCGCTCGCGCCCAGGTCCTTCGCGTAGACGGGGAGCAGCGGCGAGACCATCGAGATGCCGAGGGTGGCGACGAACACGGCGACAAACAGGGCGATGAACGGCCGTGAACGCATGGAGCCAGCCTATCGGTGACCCCGGTACCCGGCCAGTGATGGCCGGGTGGGATGTTCATGTCACCACTGCCCACCGAGTGTTGCCAGCGTGAATCCGATATGCTCGACGAGTGGAGGATTTCCTCTGGGGGCTCTGGAACGGGATTACGGCGTGGCCGCTGCTCATCATCCACATCTTCGACGCGTGGGAGCGGTACCCGGTGTACAACGTCGAGCGGGACGGCGGCTGGTACCAGTTCGGCTTCCTGCTCGGCGCGGGCTCGCCGTTCCTGGGATTGTTCGGCGGGAGCAAGGGCCGGCGGCGGTGAGCGTGAGCCGGGCCCGCTTCGCTCTCTTCTCACCTTCTAGCCCCTCCCTCCGCTAGACTCGCAAGTACAGCCTTCCCAACCGGACGAACCGCCGCATGAAGATCTTCGATATCCACGTCCACTTCCCGCGTGACTGGGAGAACCCGGACGCAGACCCGGCGCCCATGGTGGACCGCCTTGTTGAACGCCTGAACGACGCGGGCGTGACCAAAGCCTGCCTGCTCACGGGCGGACGCTTCGGCCCCAGCTACGAACGGGGCATGGAGATCGCCTCGAAGTACCTGGACCTGTTCATCCCGGTCGCGGTCATCGACCCGGAGGAGATCGACGGCGATGGCGTGCAGCGGCTGTACAACATGGGCTTCCGGGGCCTGAAGCTGATTGGCGTGCAGCGCCCGTACGACGAACCGGACTACATGCCGGCCTACGCGAAGGCGGAAGAGCTCAACATGCCGGTGCTCTTTCACATGGGCGTGATCGGGGGCGGGCTGGACTACTCGATCACCCATCCCCGGCGGGACGCGGCCGCTGCCCAGGCCTACCAGCGCATGCAGGCGATGATGGGCCGCATGCCCCCGCGCAACGCCTCGGCGACGCGCATGTCGCCGCTCCACCTGGACACCATCGCGAACCGCCTGCCGAAGTTGAAGATCATCGGAGCCCACCTCGGCAACCAGGGGAACTACGATTACGCCACATCGGTCGCGCGCTGGCGCCACAACGTCTACTTCGACATGTCGGGCGGCGAAACCATCGAGCGCCACATGGTCGAGCGCAAGCTCCTCGCCGCCAATTCCCAGGGCGAATTCGGCGTGGAGAAGCTGATCTTCGGCAGCGACTGTGGGATGGACGAAATCCGCGCCCACATCGACCGCTTCGAAGTCATCTACGACCAGCTCGGGCTGACCGAGGACGAGCGCGAACGGCTCTGGTGGCGAAACGGCGCCGAACTGTACGGCCTCGAGACGCCGACGTTCGCGGGAGAGTGATGCAGGCAGCCTCTGGCATGCCGCTCACGCCGGGCGCGAACACGGTTGCCGCCCGCACCGTGCTCCTCACGGGGCTCGCGGCCCTCGGCATCGGGGCCTACGTCTCGATTCGGCCCGAACAGCCCTGGATCCTTCTGCTCACCACGCTGATGGTCGCCCTGGGGACGGACGGGCTGGTCAAGAGCCACCCGGGCTGGACGAACCTTCGTCCCATCGACTCGGTCGTGTATACGTTCCTTCCTGCGCTGGCGGTGCTTGGTTCGGGCCTGTTCATCGACCACGCGATCGAAAGCTACGCCCGCCAGGGCCTCGCCATCCTGGCCGGCGTCGCGGTGGGGATGGCGGCGTTCGGCGAGTACCAGACAGTTGACCCCGGTGGGCGCCTCTACGGGCCCTTCCGCGTGGTGATGGCGGTGGCGACGTACCTGGTGGCGTTCTCCTTTTTCACCGTGATCTATAGCCGCGACTTCGACGTGCCCTTCGCCGGGCTGTTCGTCGGCGGGGTCAGCGCTCTGCTGGCGATGGAGCTGTTCCGGGAGAGCCGGATTATCGGGGTCGGCAGCCTGCTGGTCTCCGTCGCAATCGGCCTCACACTGGGCGAATTCCGGCTGGTGCTGTACTTCTACCCGCTCGACGGGCTGCTCGCCGGGGCGCTCCTGCTGATCGGGTTCTACCTGGCCACCGGCATCGTCCACCACTTGCTGGACCGCGACCTGGACGTATCCACGGCCGCCGAATACGTGGCGGTCTGCGCCGTGGCGGTTGCCGCGGTGATTGTCGCGCGTGTGCTGTCGTAGGCCCTGGCCTGTAGAGGCCAATCAAGCAGAAGGCCCCTCAGTCGAAGGGCCTTCTGTGAGTGCTGCGGTAAGGCTGTCGCCTCAGGCGGCTGGATTGAGCTTCCGTGGGTCGTTCTGCGGTTCATCTTGCGCGAAGCCCATTCGGGGCCGTTCGTGGCGCGCTGAGTGCCGTTCGATCCACTGCCGCTCGATGTCCGGCGCACCCGTGAAGCGGGCGTCGCAGCGAGGACATGCGGTCATGGTGTTCCTCTTACTTCTTTCTTACTGGTCAGTATCGGCAGGGAATGCCATCTCGCCATAGGTGGAACCCTCGGGCTGATTGCAAATCTCCTGCAATGCTTTTCCGCATACCATAGCCACTCAAGTTTGCGGCCACGTTAAGCGCTCGTTGTGCGACCCAGCTCACTGAACTTCGAACAGCGCGTCGCGGGGATTTCTCCCGGCAAGACCGTCCCACTTCGCCGTCGTTCGACGGTTCGCCGTGCGCGGATTTCCCGTTTCCCGTTCCCGGTCTACCGTTCGCTACGCCATGGTCACCCGCACGATTTGCTCCTGGAACGTCAACGGCCTGCGGGCAACGTTGAAGGCCGGCACCTTGCAGGCCTGGCTGGAGACGACCCGGCCCGACATCGCAGGGTTCCAGGAAGTGAAGGCGACTCCAGAACAACTCCCCGATGAGCCCTGGACGGCTCTCGGCTATCGCAGCTGGTGGCACCCGGCCCTTCGCGCCGGTTACAGCGGTGCACTCCTGCTTTCCAGAGAAGAGCCGCTCGAAGTCCGCATCGGCCTGGGCATCGAACGGTTTGACGTCGAGGGTCGCGTCATCCAGGCCGACTTCCCCGAGTATACCGTGATCACCAGTTACTTTCCTAATGCCGGCCGCGGCATCGAGCGGCTGCAATACAAGCTGGACTTCTACGCGGCCTTCTTCGACCACGTGAACCATCTCCGCGGGCAGGGGCGAAGCGTCATCTTCATGGGCGACTTCAACGTCGCCCACCAGGAGATCGACCTTGCCCGGCCGGAGGAGGCGCTCAAGGGCACTGGTTTCCTCCCCGAGGAGCGGGCGTGGATCACGAAGTACATCGAAAACGGCTACGTCGATACCTTCCGCGCGTTGCATCCCGACGCCCGCGACCAGTACAGCTACTGGGACGCCTGGCGGGAACGCCGCGCCCGCAACATCGGCTGGCGGATCGACTACGTCATGGTGAGCGAGGACCTGCTGCCCTGCGTGAAGGGCGCGTTTATCCAGCAGGAAGTCATGGGTTCGGACCACTGCCCGGTCGGGATCGAGATCGAAACGCCATGAAGCGGCCGGCAACGCAACTGTTCCCGCCTGTGCTACCCCTAACGTTCGCGTAAAGGTACGCTATTGGCCGTGCTTCTCTGGATTGCTGGCGGTTGCTTCGCCGTCGTCGCGGTCGTCTCCGTTGTCCTCTCCAGTCGTCTGCCGCAGCGCCTGGCGCAGGCAGAAATGTTCCGTGCCCTCCATTACCGGAACTACCGCCTCCTCTGGCTTGGGCAGACCGGCCACTCGGCGACGCTCTGGATGGACCAGGTCGCCCGGGCCGTCCTGATCCTGGACCTGACCGACAACTCGCCAACGATGCTGTCGCTGGTGATCGCCACCCGGCTCGCGCCAATCCTCTTGTTCGGCCTCCTCGCGGGGGCAATCGCCGATCGGTACAACAAAAAGCGCATCCTGCTCTCCACGCAATGGGTATCGACGGGCTGCCACCTCTTCATCGGCACGATGTGTGTGACCGGTGCGGTGGAGGTCTGGCATGTCTTCTTGACTGCGGCTGTCGCAGGGACGGCGATGGCGTTCAACCAGCCCGTCCGGCAGTCGCTGATCCCGATGACCGTCCCCCGGGAAGTGCTGCTGAACGCCGTGGCCCTCAATTCCAGCGCGCTCAGCTTCATGCGCATCGGCGGAGGCAGCCTGGCCGGCGTGTTGCTCATCTGGCTGAGCATCGGCCAGGTCTACTACCTCACCGCTGCCATCTACGTGCTGGTCACGTTCACTACGATGGCGATGCGGTTCGAAGGCGATGGGCGCGCCCGCAAGCGCGCCGAAGGAGGCATCTTCGGCGACCTCAAGGAAGGGTTCACCTACATCGCGGGGAACCGCACGCTGGGGATGGTGACGGGCCTCGCGCTCATCCTCTTCGTATTCGGGTTCCCGTACCAGCAGGTGTTCGTGCCGCTGCTGGCCAAGGAAACGCTCGACCTGGGGAACTCGGGCGTCGGCTTCCTCCAGGGCGCCACCGGCATCGGCGCTTTCAGCGGCTCGCTCTTTGTGGCGTGGAAGTCGGGGATCAAGCGGCCAGGGCTCCAGCTGGTGTTCAACATGCTGGTCTTTGGCGCCGCGCTCGTGCTGCTGTCGTTGCAGGCGACGGTCATCGGGACGTGCCTGCTGCTCGCTGTGGCGGGGAGCATGACGGTCACCTACATGGCCTTCACGAACGGGATCCTGCTGGAATACAGCACGCCGGAAATGCACGGCCGGGTGATGTCGCTCCTCAGCCTGGACCGCGGCCTGATCCCGCTTGGAGCGATCCTTGGCGGGACACTCGCGTCGAGTCTTGGCATCCGTCCCGGGCTGTTCGTCCTCGGCACAACCATCCTCGTGCTGAGCGGGTGTGTCCTGCTGTTCGCCGGGAAGCGGCTCGCGTCGATCAGCTCGGCGAATGCTGTTGCCGGGCATGGACGCCACACCCCGGCGGAGGCGGAGCCGGCGCGCGAGGCTGGTGTCCCGCAGCCCGCCGGCGGCGGCAGCTGAAAGCGGATGACTCTTTCGGGCGCAGTTCGTAGACTGGATCCTTGCCCGGCAGAGCTCCGGGCGCAGTCAGTCGGGGTGTAGCGCAGCCTGGTAGCGCACTTGAATGGGGTTCAAGAGGTCCCGCGTTCGAATCGCGGCACCCCGACCAGCTTTCCCCCGCTCGCATCGCCACCGTGCGCTAAACTCGCCCCCACATGAAGAACATCCTCGTGCTCTTCGCCGTCGGGACGGCCGCCGCCGGCGGCTACCTCGTTGGGGACGATGGTTCGCTCACGATCCCGGCCGTCATTGTCGGGGCCCTCGGGCTCGCGGCGCTCGTAATCGCGTGGGGCACCGGTGGGGCAGAAGCGGCGAAGGCCGTCTCTTTGCGCCCCGCCCACAGCCCGCCTCCGAAGGTCGTGCGGCCAGGCGAGCGACGCGTCCTGCGGCCTGGTGAACTGGCGCGGCTCCGCGAACAGGAGCGCATCCTCGGTGAGCTACCGGAGGTCGCAGTGCGCCTGGCCGATGCTGGCAAGAACCAGATCGCAGTCATTAAGGTACTCAGGAACTACCTGGACCTTGGCCTTAAAGAGGCGAAGGCCTTCACCGACGAAGCCAAGCGGGGAGGGTCGCCGCTCGTCATCGCGGAAATGGCCGTGGAACACGCGCAGCAGTTCGCCCGCGACATCGAGGCCGCGGGTGGGGCAGTCAGGTTCGAGGAGCCCGCTACTCGATGACGATGCGCCCTGTCATCGCTGCCTTATGCACCCCGCACTGGTAGGCGAAGCTGTTCCCCGTCTGGTCGAAGACGCGCTCGTACGTGCCCGAAGTCTGCTCGGGTGAGGTGTTTCCGCTCAACTGGATGGAGTGCGGAGCGGATGTGTTCACCCACTTCCAGATGACCTTCGTGCCGGGCTTGATCGTGATCTCTGCCGGCGAGAATTCGTTGTCCTTCACTTCGACGGTGACTTCGGCGGTCGGGTTGTTGTTGTTCCGGGGGGCGTCGATCTGGACGTTGCCGAGGGCGCCGGTGTCTTCATTCTCATCGCCGCCACCACCGCCGCACGCAGCGCCGAACAGCAGGGAAGCTGTTACCGCGCCGGCTGCTGCCCCCAACCCAACGAACCGCCGAATCTTGAACACGTTCCCCTCCGAGCTATCGATTGGCGCGGAATGCTAGGCAGGGGGTGACGGGATGACAAGAGGGTAGTTAATGCGTAGCTTTCTATCCCGTTAAGGCGAGCGAAGTATGCGGGATCCTCACGGCCCCGGTCAGTGCGCCCGGGGCTTGATGCGGACTGTGGTCTGGCCCGGGACGGCCGCGAGTCTCACCAGCTCGCGCACGATCCGAGCCGCTGGAGCCTCCCCTTCCCCGGCCGCGACGCGGGCGAGCCAGGTGCTGCGGACGTTCGCCTCGACCTCGAACGCCGGAGCGTCGTCTCGCTCTACGCTTGCGTACACGCGGACTTCTCCCGGGTCGGCGGTTTCAGCGAGGAAGAGTTCGCCGCAGCCGAGCTGTTCGTGTTCAAAGCGCCCACCGAATTCCGCGAGCCGCGGCCCGGCCAGGTGCGTGTGCTCTTCGGAGGAAAGCACGAGCCGTTCCGGGGTGTGTTCGAAGGGGACTTCCGGCACGTCGCCGAAGGCGGGTGCCAGTTCGGGCTCCAGTTCTGTTGCGCCGGCTGCGGCCGGACCGGGTTGATGCGTCATACGCCCTCCCTGCTCCATTCTAAGGCTCGTCGTCAGGCGCGGCTTCGCCATGCCATGTTCGGGAGAGGTCGAGTTAACAGGCCGTTTACCGGGGGTGACCGCTCAGTCGCGCCGGTTCCGCTGTACGAACCGGCCGATGCGCTCCAGTGCGCGCTCAATCTGTTCGTAGCCGCTCGCGTAGCAGGCGCGGACGTAGCCTTCGCCACGCACCCCGAAGGCGCTGCCCGGCACGACAGCTACGCGTTCTTCGGCGAGCAGCCGCTCGCTGAATGTCACGCTGTCCATGCCGGTGACCGAGACATCGGGGAAAGCATAGAACGCGCCCCTGGGCTCGAACGTCGGCAGCCCGATCGCGCGGAAGCCGTCGACGATCAACCGCCGGCGCCGGTCGTACTCGGCCACCATCTCGGAGACGAAGGCTTCGCCGTGGTCGAGCGCTGCAATCGCCGCGTACTGCGACGCCGTGGGCGCCGACATCATGACGTACTGGTGGACCTTCATGACGGCTTCGGCGAGTGGCCCTGGCGCGGCCACCCAGCCCAGCCGCCAGCCGGTCATCGCGTAAGCCTTGCTGAAGCCCCCCAGCAGCACCGTGCGACCGTGCATCTCCGGGAGCCCGGCGAAGCAGGTGTGTTGGCCAACGTAGGTCATGCGGTCATAAAGCTCGTCGCTGATGACCGCCAGGTCGTGACGTTTGGCGACTTCGCCGATGGCGATGAGATCTTCCCGCCCCATCGTCGCGCCCGTTGGATTCGAGGGGTACCCGAGAAGGACCGCCTTCGTCCGTGGCGTTATCGCGGCCTCCACGTCTCCCGCCAGCAGGCGGAAGTCGTTCTGGGCATACGTCGGCACGGGGACGAAGCTCCCGCCCGCCATCACGGTGGCCGGGAGATACGCGACATAACACGGGTCGGCGCACAGGACCTCGTCGCCAGGATCGAGGAGGGCGCGCAATGCGATGTCAAACGCCTCGCTGGAACCACTGGTGATGATGATCTCGTTCCGTGGGTCGTACCTGACGCCGTAGAGGTGGAAGAGGTGCGCGCTCAGCTTTTCGCGCAGTTCGAGGAGCCCGTAGTTCGACGTGTAATGCGTGTCGCCGCGTTCGATGCTGGCGATAGCCGCGCGCGAAATGGGCTCCGGCGTGACGTAGTCGGGCTCGCCGACGCCGAGGGAGATGACGTCTTCGATGGTGCTCAGCAAGTCAAAGAACTTCCGGATGCCGGAGGGCGGCACCGCCTGCATCCGGCGGGAGATGAATCGGCTCGAACTCGGTTCGTCGGTGTTCATGTGGCTTCCCCTGTCTCCCCCAAGGCCAGCCTGTCGCGAAAAGACCGCCTCTGGGGCGGTCTTTCGAAGTTTCATTCTGCCGAAGTCAGACCGGCCGCCAACTTTGCCCGCGCGCATGCGCAGCGGCAGCAGCGGCGGCCGTCGCAACGAGTGCGGTGAAGGTGGTGTCGTTCGACATCGGTTACGTAACTCTGTCGGCTGACGCCCATAACGTCAATAGACCGGAACCCCCGAGTTCATCGCACCGTGTAGGATCCCGGCCGGAGGAACGCCATGCCTGAACTCGTAGACCTCACCATCGCCGAAGCGTCCGGCGCGCTCCAGCGCCGCCAGGTCTCTTCCTCCGAACTGACTGAGGCGTACCTTGGCCGCATTGAGCGCCTCAACTCATCCATTAACGCCTACGTCCTGGTCACCGCCGAACGCGCCCGGAACGAAGCCGCGGCCGCCGACGAAGAAATTGCGGCGGGACGGTACCGTGGGCCCCTGCACGGAATCCCAATCGGGCTCAAGGACCTCTACGACACCGCCGGCATCGAGACGGCGGGCGGCTCCGCCGTGCTCCGGGGCCGAGTCCCTCAGCGCGATTCGACGGCTGCGCGAAAGCTCGCCCAGGCTGGCGCAGTCCTTCTCGGCAAGACCAACACCCACGAGTTCGCCTGGGGCACGACGACAAACAATCCGCACACGGGTGCGACACACAATCCATGGAAGCTCGACCGCATCCCCGGCGGCTCCTCTGGGGGGTCCGGCGCCGCCATCGCCGCGCGCATGGCCGCCGGTACTCTCGGTACGGACACCGGAGGGAGCATCCGCATCCCCGCTGCCCTCTGCGGGTGCGTTGGACTGAAACCGACCTTCGGACGGGCGAGCAAGGCCGGCGTCCTCCCCATGTCGTGGCAGTTCGACCATCCCGGGCCCATCACCCGGACGGTTGAAGACGCCGCCATCCTGCTCCAGGCGATGGCCGGCTACGACCCCGAAGACTTCGCGACCGTCCCGGTCCCCGTGCCCGACTACCGCGAGGGGCTGGAGTCCGGCGTGAGGGGCCTGCGGGTCGGGATCCCGCGCGAGCAGTTCTTTGGCCTGCTCGATCCCGAGGTGCGCGTGGCTGTCGAGGAGGCCATCGCAGTGCTGGCCGGGCTCGGGGCGGAAGTCCTCGATGTCGACCCCGGGTTCACCCGCGAGCAGGTGCTACAGGCCTGGAACGTTGTGAACGCCGAAGGCCAGGTGCACCACAAGCCGTACTTCGCGGCCCACCCGGAGATGTACAGCGCGGAGTTGCGCGCGGTGCTCACGCAGCCGTTGCCGGACGCGCTCGGCCTGACCGAGGCCTACCGGGCGAGCTACGACGTCAAAGAACGCGCCCGCCAGGCGTTCGAAACCGTGGACTTGATGCTCGCGCCCACGACGATGCGTCCGGCCGCGAAGATCGGCGAAGAACAGGTGGCCGTCGAAGGCGTGACACTCAGTCCGGGCGCTGCGTTTGCTTCGCTGACGATGCCCTGGAACATCGCCGGCCTGCCGGCCATCTCGATCCCCTGTGGGTTCTCCAGCGAGGGCCTCCCCATCGGCGTACAGCTCGTGGGAGGACCGTTCCAGGAGGCGACCGTGTTGCGCGCGGCGCGAGCCTACGAGGCCGCGACCGACTGGCATACGCGCAGGGCGCCCTGCTGATTCGTCAGGCGGGCACAGCGCCGAGTTGCCGCATCAGGCCGAGGTCGTCGTTGTTGCCCCAGTGCTCAACCACCTTCCCATCTTTGATGCGCGCGATGTGGATTCCCCCGAGGGTGACGCGCTGGCCGGTGGCCGGGATGCCGAAGAAGTCGCCGGTGTGCCGGGCCGTCATGGTAGTCCGGGCCACCACACGGTCTCCTTCCGAGATGAGGTCCTCGCACTTCCACCGCATCTCCGAAAATGCGTTCCGGAAGAGGGTGACGATCGCCTGGTGGCCCGCGATGCCCCGTTCCATCCCCGGCGGGTTCGTGTGGTCGTAGAAGTCCGGGTGAATCAGTTTCTCCGTCAGGTCGAACCTGCCATCGGAGATCTCGACCTCCAGCAGCTCCTTGAAGATTGCCTTGTTCGCCTCGCTGTCCATCCGGCAGCTCCTGTGGTATGATTCTGAAACAGAACCGTACGGATACCGAACAATATTGTCAACACGTCACACACACACCGGCCCGCGCACGATTGGCGCGCTCCTCCGAATCCCGAACAACCATGTCGCCCGGCGCCTCTACGACGGTCTCTCGGCGCTGTTCCCGGACCTTCGGCAGGGGCACCTCGTGATCTTCCAGCATATCGACCATCCCCCGGCCGGGACGCGGCTGACGGTGCTCGCCGAACGGAGCCAGGTGACCAAGCAGGCGCTCATCGAAATCGTCGACTCCCTCGAAGCCCTCGGGTACGTCGAGCGCGTGCCCGATGACGCGGACCGCCGCGCAAAACTCATCCGCCTGACGGCGAAGGGCTGGGACGTCCACGAACGCGCGTACGCGGTTGTAGCGGATGTGGAGGCGGAATTGGCCGAGGCGATGGGGTCGCGGGAGTTTGAGGAGCTGAAGAGTTTGCTGGCGCGGCTCACAGCGGCGTTGCAGGCCGAGCCGCGCCACGGCTAGCCAGCGATGCGGCCGTGGCCCTGGGCCAGCCGCGCCACGCAGGCCGCATCGTGGATCGCCACTTCGAGGCCATCGGGCAGCGCTTCTGCCCAGGCGCGTGCCGCGGAGGAGACGCGTCCCGTCGTCACGAGCGCCGCACTTGTCGCCCCGGCCGCGACGGCCGCCCCATAGAGGTCCCGCACCTGCGCGGCGCTCACGGCGGCGTGTTCGGCGTACCGTTTGCACTGGACGGCGAGGACTTCCTTGCCCCGCGTCGCGAGCAGGTCGATCCCGCCGTCGCCAGTCCCGCCGACGTGCTCGACCTGCCAGCCGCAACGGCGAAGCCAGCGGGCTACCTCCTCTTCGAATGCCGCAGGCGGCAGCGCCCGGAGCCCCTCGAGGCGCTTGCGCGCTTCACGGCGGTTTCGGGCCCGGAGGAGCGCGACGATGGCGCCGATCGCTGCCAGCCCCAGCCCCGCGAATCCGGCCAGCCGGAGGGCCCCACCACCCCACAGCGCCGCCGCCGCGGAGAGCGCCAGGAGTGCCACCAGGAACCGCGTCATAACGAAACCATAGCGCATCGCCCCCGCTCGACCGCCCGGCGGGAACTTCACCCGGCCTTTCCGGCGCGCCGAAGTGCAAGCGGATTGCAACACCCATCGCTCATCCGTTGATAAGTCGCAGGCGCCATAGCGCCCAGAGTGTCCTGAGCCGCTGGTAACCCCTGCGGCCGATTCGGAGGTGAACATGCGAAACCGGACTCTGGGGCTGGGCATGGGCGCGCTCGGAGGCTTGAGCGCGATGTTGATCGGAGCGGGCCTCGCCATGCCCGCGGAGGATGTGCCAACCGCTTCGGCGCAGGCGACCGGTACGACAACAACGACAACGACCACGACGGTGACGACCACTGCCACCACCACGACCGCGACGGCCACCACAGCAACGGTGTCGCCGACGGCTACGGCCACCGCGACCCAGGTGCCACCGACGAACACGCCAACCACGGTCCCGCCGACCCAGGCGCCGACCCAGCCTGCGAACGCGCCCATCAACATCACGTTGCGCGGGTCCGAGGAGGTGCCTCCGGTGACGACATCGGGCACGGGCAGCTTCCGCGCGACCGCTTCCACGGCGTCGCTGGCCTACACCCTCGAGGCGAGCGGCCTGAGCAGTAACGTGACAGCCGCGCACATCCACTCAGGCGCGCGCGGCGTGAACGGCCCTATCGTGGCGAACCTCGTGACCGCGACGACGGGGACGAACAGCGTCAGCCGGAGCGGGACGATCACCCAGGCGGACCTGGTGGGCCCGATGGCAGGCAACATGACGGCGTTCATGGACGCACTGCGGGCCGGCACGCTCTACGTGAACGTGCATACGACGACGAACCCCGGCGGCGAGGTGCGCGGGCAATTCCCGGCGCCTCCCGGCCCGCCCGCGACGGGCACGAATGCCGTCGATGGGAGCGGCATCGACAGCGGCCTGCTCCTCGCCGCGGCCACGCTCGCGGGCGTGGGCGCACTCGCGTTCGGACTCGGCCTCCTGGGACGCCGGCGAACGGTGAGGTGAGCGCGAATCTCCTTCGCGCACTCGCTCCCACCGGGCCCGGCTGGAACTTCCAGCCGGGCCTCGTCGTTTGTCGGGTACGCCGGCGAGTTCAAACGCAAAGGCGCAAAAGCAGAGGTTTACGAGTTGCGACGGGACGGGACTTTGGGAGCGCTCCGACGGGTGGCCCGCCTCAGCTGGCGAAGCCCATTCGTTTTGATATGGACTTGTTACGGGTTAGGGGTGAATCCGCAACGTGGGCATGATAGTCTCTCGCATGTGGAGCAACGGGGCGCGCCCTCGCCCGGGTCCCACAGGGACGGTGACCGTGGCGGTACAGGCCAACTACGAATGGATCACATGGAGCCGAGCGAGGGTCCTGCGCGAGCCCGCGCAGATGCGCACGGAGCGGGAGGCCGCAAAACGCCTGGGCATGGAATACACGGGCATCCGCAGCATCGTGGAGGACATCAAGCATTACACCGGCCTCGACAACGTCCGGGACATCGGCCGCTGGTGGGCGAAGGAATGGCCGAAATGGGCCAAGTGGGCCGCTGAGCAGGGCGGGTCGGTCGAGGAAGGGGCCCAAGTGGGCCGCCCGACGGGGCGCGGTGCGCGAAGAAGGGTACGGTCCGTAGGGTGATTGGGGTACCGATGGTGGGTTATGTGCCCTTAAACGATTCCGGACGATAGGTCCACCTCTCAGACGGAGCTGTGATTCGTGTACACTAGACTGAGGACGGCACTCCTATCGAGCTTCTTGGTCGCGATGTTTGCGATTCTGGGGTACATCGGGAACGGCTTGGGCCGATGTCGACATCATAGTCGATCTACCCGTCGGCAACAGCACGGGAGCGGTGTACCCTTCCGGCTCCACTCCGTGCTTAGCGATCCCGTACCAGCAAGTGGACTGGGGCCATAGCCTCGCCTATAGCGTCGAAAACTTTATCAATCCGCAGCACATCCATTTCAAGTACCTAGACTTTTACGGAGGGTATCACAACAAGCCGGGAGCGAATATGCGGTGGTACCTTCCGTATCTCAGGGAGTACTACACCAGTACTAAGCTTCCTCTGAACGCGCTTCACAATCAACCATTGACAGTGTACGACGTCACGATGTGGCTGTGGGTGTACTATCCTCACTACTCGTACGCAGATGCACCTTGGTTTGAATTCGCGAACGGGTTTCCGGACTTCAACTGCGGCAGTTATAGCCACACGTATTTCTTCCCGTAAGAACCTCGAGGAGCTTGATATGCGGACACCACGAATTCGGTTGCGCTGGGTTGCGCTTTCAGCAGGCGGTCTCGTACTTGGGGGCGTCGCCGCCATCGGCCTGGCCCTGTGGGGCAACGGCGATAGTGCCTCATCGGTCGCTCTCCAGGACGGAGACGTCGTCGTCAGCCAGGGGTCACCAGAAGAAACATTACGCGAGGCGTCACGAATCGCCGGGTTCCAGTTGAAGGCGCCCGGTCACCTCCCGGACGGGTACGAACTCGCCGCGGTGCTCATCCACCCCGCTCCGGAAGGACTTCCGGGCTTGGGCGCTCCTTCCGACGAACGGATAGTCAGTTTGAGCTTCAAAGGGCCAAGTCCATTCCAGATGGATCAGTTGCGCGACGGCTTCGACCCTCAGCTCTCTGGCCAAAAGCTCGACGGAGCCGTCGCAGGGGCGGAGGTATGGGCAGACACGACCGACACTTCGAGGATTTACTCCGTGCTTGCAGACGGACGCGGGTACATCTTCCTCTTCAATAAGGATTCGACCCTCAACGAGTCGGAGATTCTGGACATGGTACGCTCGACCCTCAGCGGTTGAGCGCCCGCCCAGGGGTAAGCCTGCCCGGTTCGGCAGTGCTACTTGCTCGGAGTCGCGGCGTGGCTCGTCTGGCTCTTCCACCCGCTCACCAACGGCCTCGTCGCCCTACGTCTTTCCGCAGTGTCGTTTCACCCTCGCAACGCGCGGCCGCCACTCCTCGAAGAGTAGACTTCCGGGCGATGTACCTTCCGGGAACCGATTGGCTGAAGCGCCAACGCGCGGGAGTGGACTTCGCAGGAGGCGGCTACTACTCCAGGATGGCCCCCCCGATGCGCTCGGGGGCAGCGTTCGGGATGTCGGTTGTGCTGGTGGTTGCGTGGCTGCTGAGCCTTCCGGTGCTTTTCGCGTGGGCCGGTGCCCGCCGGGTCCGGCCGAGGCCCTGACTCTTCAGTCAAGGAGGCGCTTGTGACCTGGAAGCCGCTGATCCTCGTTGTCGTGGTTGTAGTCGGCGTCGTTGGCGCACTCGCGTTCGGACTCGGCCGCGTCGGCCGCCGCCAGCACGCCGTCCGCTAACCGCCCGCTTACAAGCGCTTGCTCCCACGGGGCCCGGCTGGAACTTCCAGCCGGGCCTCACCGTTGTTAAGCCACCGGTATGCGTTGCGCTAACGAGTTTGACATCACGTGGTACTGTCCCCGCGTTTGGAGCACCGGGGCGGCACCATCGGGCGGCTTCAAGGGTCTTCCAAATGTGATGCCCTCCGTCTCCGTCAAGGGGCTTTCGCCCCCAGGGCGAGGCACGCAGTGAATCGCAGATGACTCGGCACGGTGCCTACTGAGCAGTCTCCACTCGCTTCGATACCCCCGCCTTCCCTACCGCAGACGGCGTTAATCGCTGTGGGCCTTTGCCTTAACAAGAGCAATGCCGACCAGTGCGACCAGCGTGGGCAACACAATTGCAATGGCCAGGTTTGGGCGAAGCGAGTCGCCCTGCGCAGTGAAGCCGCCTGCGTTGCCAGTGTTGGGCGGCCCGGGATTGAGCTTCGGCGCGAGGAGGAACGACGAATACGACCGCAGGGCGAGCCGATGGGCGACACCGTCACGGCAGCCCGCGTTCACCCCGATAATGCCCCCTGAGTTGATATCCAGGGTGATGCCTGCATCGTCGATCCCTTGGACGGTGGACTCGCCTGAATCAGTGGCTCCGCCGAAGAACGCCGCGAACTCTGAGCCGGTCGGCGAACCACCGGTCCGGGCGACCGCGAACAGATGCTTCCTAGGGCTTGCCAGTTTAGTCGCGACCTCATCGAGCGTCGGGTCGGTGGCTGGTACGAACGTGGTCTCGCAGTCGCCGCTTCGAAAGACTAGTACTCCGGTGCCCGCCGGCTGCCCAGCCGGACATGGTATGGCTCCAATGCCCTGATTCCCGGTGCAAGGCATGGGGGCGCCGGTAAACTGGGAGCGTAAGGCTGCCGCGTCCTGCCTGACCATGGCGCCGATCGCCGCGTCGACGGCGGCGACGCCGGTCCTGGTGTCGTCGGGATAAGCCCAGCGCGGTGACGTCGATTGCGCCGGTGCTCGCCCGGTTTCGCTGGTCGCGGCAAGCATCCCGACGGCGAGCACGCCAACCCCGACGAGACACCGTCTGATTGCCGTTGCTGGTGTCATAATCCATACCCCACTGAGAGTAGGCCCGCGAACGCGGCCAGGCTGGCGGCCACAGCGATCGATTGCGCGCTCAAGGGCGTAGGTCGTCCAAAGCACCCGCATTCTGCTAGTAGCCCTCGCGATCGGACCCAGACCTGCCCTGCCACCAGGGCCGCCAGGTACACAGCCACAACGAGGCATGAAACGGCGGGGTCGACAACGAGGTTGAACGCGGCCGAAACCAAGACCGCCGCGGCGAGAAGTTCGGACACCGGAAGGGCCGATACGATCGGGGCTCGCGCCGGCGCGGGAAGGCCCCAGGAACCGACCGCAGCCGCAAACGCTGTGCGACGCACCACCTTGATACTCGCTGCGTACGCAAGTACAACGGCGAGCAGGATGGTCAAAGGGATCAACGTGACCTCGAGCAATGGACCCTCCTAAAAAGAAGTAGAGCCACGACTGTGAATTGCAGTTGAAGTTGGTGTTGGCACCGTTCGCGCCCGCGGCCTCCATATGTACGTGCGAGCCCTCATAACAGCCCGTGATGTTGCCGGCGGCCACATAGGCGACCTGCGTCAAGGCACGGATGTTGCCGAACGCCGCCGTGTTGACGGCGCCGGTGAAGGAGGCATCGCAATGTCCATAGAGGACGGAGCCCAGGTAACTCCCACCGCCATTGAGGCCGGTGTATAGCTGCAGTTCGAACCCATTGTCATACGGTGCTCCGGGATCCGCCCCGCACATGATGTCGGTGTGCTGAACCCCGACCACACTACAAGGAAGTGGGGACCGCTTCAAATTGCGGCACGGGATGCGATCCGGCTTGTCCGCATTCCCATCTCGCCATGACGCTGTCTGCACAGGGGTCAGTGACCTACAAGTCCAACGACACTTGCTGGGCTGCGGGTTCGGAGTGCGGTGTCATGGGTCGGGACGTCAGAAAGCACGCGACCAATATTCCGCCGACGCCCGCCGGAGAGTGCCCGGGCAGGTGGGCCGGGGAATACCAGGCAAACAAGAGCGGCGGCGTTCTCAATCCGTATCTCTGCCAGCAGTGGTCCTACGTGACCCGAACAGACGGCACTCCAGTATTCGACATTCACTGATCGGAGACCCAATCATGAAGAGGCGAACCACGCTCCCCCTTGCTCTGGGCGCGGCCGTGGCCGTCTTCGGTGCCGCAGGGGTTTGGGCTGCATCACAAGTCGGGACGGCCCCCGGACCGAATTCGTCAGCCGATCTCAATACCTTTCTGGGAGTGACGCCCACCCCGCCGGTGCTTGACGACGTCCCGAGCGCTGACACAGGCCTCGCCTCCCTGCGATCCAGTTCAAAGCTCGCGCAAGAGACCACCCTTGCCTGGCTCCGGGCAGACATCAGCACGGCCGCGAAGTCGGTTGTATCCGAGCAGGTCAACTGTTCCGATGCTGCGGCTCGAGCCGTCACAGTCTGTAAATCCCAAGCGACCCAGCCCGCGACAGTCGTGACCCTATATCGTCCCGTTGTCGGACTGCCGGCGTTCCGCGTGACCTTGCCAGCATGTCCGTTGGGTACTTCATCTACGGTGCGGCTGAGGGCCGCCTGTACGCGGGCGGCGATGACGCTGCTTTGAACGTCCAGGCAACACCCAGGGCCGAATGGCCGCCTTACCCGCCCGGCGAAGGACCAGGCCGGGGACCTGCTCTGGTTGACCCACCAGGGCCGGACGTCACGCCTCTTCCAGGCTCGACGCCGGATGTGACGCAACCCTGGTGGTATGTTCCCTACCTCAACGCAGAGCGATCGAAGCTCTCGTTTGAGGGATCTCTCAACGGGATTACGATCCAGGTAGCTCCGGTCGATGTGGGCTCCGAGTGGACGTGCGAGCAGTTCCGCCATGGAGATGTCTCGGCGGCTGCAGGCTCGAAGCTCGCGATTAGCCCGAGCTACTTGCCGCAGTACGCCCGCCTTTCCGACGGGGCCATGAACCTCTCCATGGAATGCGACGGTGAAGTCGTGATCGCCGAGGCGACCTATGATGTTCTGGTCCCTGACGACGCACCGACGGGTGTGCGGGGAGGTAGCTTCTCGCTCTTTCGTTACGCAGGTAGCGCGGTGGCGTCCGTGGCTATCCCGGCCGACCGCTGGCGAGCAGGCGAGATCGCAGGCCACCCTGCCGCCATCGCTCGGCCGATTCTGGATAACGGTCTGGGGACCTCGGCCGTCATCGTCAGCCACGATGGCTCCGTCACGCGGGTGATAGCCGATGGCCTGACCCTCGACGAGGTCATTCGCATTGCAGAGGGATTGTTCAAATGAAGTTGCGGCTCACATTGTCCCCGCGCTGGCTGTCGTTCGCCTGCGTATCTGGAGTCACCCTGGGAGCCCTGGTTCCCTTCTCTTGGCCGCTCCACGTGGGCCGCGCCGAAGCCGCGACGGGCACGTGCTCTTGCACGTTCACCCTGGAGCAAGTACGACCATGAACTGCGGTTGGCATTCGGCTTGCAACGACGACCCGCCGCCTTTTGGATCCGTCTTGGACTGGCAGAACTCCGGAGGTTCGTACGTTAACTGGAGGTCTTACGGGTACCGAAGTGACGACAATCCCGTACCGCTCGGCACAGGGCAAATATCAAACGATCACAGCACGTGCAAAGGCGTCAAGGTCAGCATAGTGGATGCCTATAACGTGTCTCGCGGCACAATGCGCTATTCTCACTCCGAATCCTCCTGGGCTCCGGCAAGCTTCAATATTCCAGCTAACGGCACCGGGTATGGACAATGGCATGCCGGCGCTGTGGGACCTACCGCAAGTACTGAACTCTCGGCTTGCGCCTACGACCCACCAGGTCCAGTCGGGCCCCTGTGGAGTGGGGCCCATCTGCATCAGGGTCCGCAGGACGGCTCTTGGACCATCAACCAGGGCGCGTATTGCAAACCGGTTCAAGGCGATGATTGTGAAGGCGACACCTTTCCAAACATACTCGTCGCCGGATACCACCACGCGCATCGGTACTGGGCGTGGATACTCTAGCCAAAATCCCGATAGTCCTGGCCGCAAAGCCTCCTCCCGCCAATGGCCGCCTGAGGGGGGATCGAACCCCCGGACGACGCACCGCTCGTCGAAGAGGTCAACCGCTGTAACCGGTTCGTCGTTGTCAGCCTCCCGACCCGCAAGGTTCCGGGAGGGGTTGTTCGCCTTGGGGCGTGCTCGGTGTCGTCGCCTGGGTTGTCTGTCTTCTCCTGCTTCTCACGGGCGCTCTTGTGGCACTTGCCCTGGCCGGCACCCTCGCAACGATGGTCGTAGGTGTCCCCCGTCGGAGCCGGCATCAGGCTTGGCGCCTCACCCCCGTGGTTCGGCCCCATGCTGCGCTACTGGTCATGGGCGCTCGCCGTGGCGGCGGTCTTCGGTTGGATGACGGCGCTTTTCTGGTACGGGCTACGCTAGCCCGGCTTCACAGCTCCGCGAGCAAGTTCCGGAAGCCGCTCGCCGCTTCGTACGCGCTCGCGACCTGGAGCACCCGCCCTTCGTCGAAGAAGTTGCCGATGATTTGCATGCCCACGGGCAGGCCGTCGCTCAAACCGCAGGGCACGCTTACCGCCGGCAGCCCCGCGACCGACGCGGGCAGCGTGTACACGTCGTTCAGGTACATGGCGTAGGGGTCGTCCACCTTCGCGCCGATGGGGAAGGCCACCGTCGGGGAGGTTGGGGTCACCAGCACGTCGTACTTCGCGAACGCCTCCGCGAACTCGTTGTTGATGACCGTCCGCACCTTCTGCGCCTTCAGGTAGAAGGCGTCGTAGTAGCCCGCCGAGAGCGCGTACGTCCCGAGCATGATGCGGCGCTTGACCTCGTTCCCGAAGCCTTTCGCCCGCGTTTGTTCGATGTTGTCCCAAACGCTCGCCCCCGACCGGTCGCTGAAGCCGTACTTCACGCCGTCGTAGCGGGCCAGGTTCGCCGAAGCTTCACTCGGCGCGATGATGTAGTAGACCGCCAGGGCGTGCTCCGTGCTCGGCAGCGAAAGCGACGTGTCGATCTCCGCCCCCAGCGCGGCGAGCGTTCCCAGCGCCTCGTCGATTCGCGCTTTCACGCCCGGCTCCATCCCGCTGATGAAGTACTCCCGCGGCACGCCGACCTTCATGCCCTTGATCTCGCGGCCCAGGTAGTGGCGCACATCCGGCATCGGTTCGGGGTTGCTTGTGCTGTCCCGCGGGTCGTGCCCGCCGATGCACATCAGCATGGTCGCCACGTCCTCGACGTCCCGGCCGATGGGGCCGACCTGGTCCAGGGAGCTTCCGAAGGCGATGATGCCGAAGCGGCTCACCCGCCCGTAGGTCGGGTCGAGCCCCACTGCGCCGCAGAGGGCCGCCGGCTGCCGGATAGAACCGCCGGTATCGCTCCCGAGCGCGACCAGCGCCTCCCCCGCGGCGACGGCCGCCGCTGACCCTCCGGAAGAGCCTCCGGGCACCAGTTCCAGGTTCCACGGGTTCCGCGTTGGCCCGAAGGCGCTGTGCTCCGTGCTCGAACCCATGGCGAACTCGTCCATGTTCGCCTTGCCGACCATCACCGCCCCCGCCCTGCGCAACTGTTCGTAGACGTGGCTGTCGTACGGCGGCACGAAGTTCTCGAGGATCCTCGAGCCCGCGGTGGTCGGGACATCTTTCGTGACAATCAGGTCCTTCACGGCGACGGGGATGCCGGTGAGCGGCGTTGCCGTGCCGCTCGCGTACTTCGCGTCCGCTTCACGCGCCTGCGCCAGGGCAACGTCCTCGGTCGTCGTGATGTAGGCGTGGACGCGCGGCTCGACCTCCCGCATCCGGTCCAGGACGGACTGCGTCAGCTCCACCGCGGAAATCTCCCTCGCGCGGAGCTTCTCGTGGGCTTCGTGGGCGGTCAGCCGCCAGAGGTCGCTCACTCGAGCACCGCCCGCACGCGCACGTAGCCGTCCTCCGTCAGCGGAGCGTTGGCCAGCGCGATGTCGCGCTGCAAGGAGGGCGCAACCAAATCGTCCCGCATGACGTTGGAGAGGGGGAGGGGGTGCGCCGTGGGCTCGAGACCTTCTGTGTTAACGGCGGAAAGCGCGGTGAAATGGTCCAGGATGCCGGAGAGCTGCGCGGTGAACCGCTGCACGTCCTCTTCGCTGAGGGCGATGCGGGCGAGCCGCGCGACGTGGAGGACTTCTTCGGGAGTCAGGGCCATGCCAGAGAGGGTAAAGCGAGAAGGGAGGAGGGAGAAGGGAGGAGCGGAAGCGCAGGGCACTCCCTGGAGGTGCAAGCGTGCTTAACCCGGGCGTTTCCCGCGCCGCGAGCGTTTGCTACGGTGGCAACCGGTGGGTTACAAGGCGCTCCGGATGAATCGCGAAACCATGGCGGCGAGACCTCTTCAGAAACCTCCACGCCCCTGTACATCGCTCTCCACGCTGGAGGTGGAGGCGTGAGTTCGCTCATCGTCCGCAGGCGGCTGGCGGCGCGCCGGGACCACCGGCGTGGCGCGGGTGCACGCCCGTTCCTGATCGTGCTCTTCGGGCTCCTGGCGCTGGGTTCAATCGGCGCGGCCGCGGCGTTCGGCGCGCTGTTCACCATTTACAACTCCTACGCGCACGACTACGTCCCCATCGAGGAGAAGCTCCTGCAGCGGAACGTGGGCTTCACGGAGATCTACGACCGCGGGGGCCCCGAGGGAGGAGTCCTCCTCGGCCACCTGACGAACCTGGACGCACAGCTGCTCGAGCCCATCCCGCTGGACCAGATCTCGCCCTACCTCATCAACGCCACCATCTCGACCGAGGACAACTCGTTCTGGGACAACCCGGGGATTAACTTCACCGGGCTTGCGCGGGCGGCCTACGAGAACTACGTGTTGAACGAGTTCGGGAGCGGCACCGGCGGCTCGTCGATCACGCAGCAGCTCATCAAGAACGTCTACATCTGCCCCAACATCAACACCGCCGACGACCCGACCCGCTGCGTCACCGCGGAACGCACGCTCGACCGGAAGCTGCGCGAAATCGTGTACGCAGTCGAGCTGACGCGCGACTACACGAAGGAAGAGATCCTCACCTGGTACCTGAACCAGATTTCCTACGCCGACCGCTACATCGGCATCGAAGCGGCCGCGCAGGGCTACTTCCGCAAGCCCGCGAAGGACCTCACGCTCGGCGAGGCGGCGCTGCTCGCGGGCGTGCCCCAGTTCCCCACGGAGTATCACCCGCGGCTGAACTGCGTCAAAAACGACGACGGCACGTGCGTCCTCGATGAACTGCAGCGGACCACCGTCACGGGGCCCGCGAAGGAGCGCCAGGAAGCCGTCCTGGACCTGATGGTCGAGCATGGGCGTGCCACGCGCGAGGAAGCGGAAGCGGCCAAGCTCGAGGTGATCAAGGTGTACGCGGCCGTGAGCGACATCAAGGCCTCGGCGTGGATCGACAACCAGGTCGAACCGCGGCTCGTGCGGCTCTGTAAGGCCGGCAAGCTGCCAATGCCCGACGGTGTGGACGATTGCGACAAGTGGGTCCACTCGGCGGGCTACCAGGTGACGAGCACACTGGATTACGAAGCGACGCAACTCGCCCAGCAGATGATGCGCGGGGCAATCGAGACGGGGCTCCAGCAGGGTTGCCAGTGCAACAACACCGCAATCGTGACCATCGAGCCGTCGACCGGGCAGGTCATCGTCTACGCGCCAAACCGCGACCCCAGCTACACCTCCGACCCCCGGGTCGCCGGCAATGTCGATCAGCTGGCTGAGATCAACCAGCCCGGTTCGTCGTTCAAACCGGCCGTCTACCTCAACTGGTTCGACACCCAGAACAAGGCGCCGATGAGCATCTTCTGGGATACGAGCCCGTTGACCGTCGAAGGAACGGCGATCACGAACCCGCGCCAGGGTGGTTCGACGGAGGGACTCATTTCAGCCCGCGCCGGCCTCGGCGGCTCGCAGAACGTGCCGGCCTTCCGCGCCGCCCAGGAGGGTGGCATCGACAACGTGATCGCCACCGCCAAGAAGCTCGGCATCACCACGCTCGAGCAGCACTTCGACCCCACGTTCAGCAACCACGATGCGGTCACCTACGGCGCTTCGATCGCCACCGGCGGTGCCAACATCCGCGCGATCGACATGGCCTACATGGATGCGACCATCGCCAACATGGGCAAGATGGTGGGCACGCCCCACTATGCGGAGTACGTCGCGCTCGACAAGCTCAAGAGCAAAGCGGTCGACGTCGGAGAGGACTACGACACCGCGGTCAAGCAGTCGATCGAGTTCCAGCGCGGCAATATCCGCATCCCCGGGACGCGCGAACTCGACCCGATCGTGGTCCTCGAAGTGCGGACGAAGGAAGGCGAGCTTGTCTACCGCGAGCCCGACCCGGTCGAAAAGCAAACCATCGACGCCGGCTCGGTGTGGCTGCTGCACAGCATCATGTCGGATTGCACGGCGCGCTTCATCATTTGGCGTTGCGGCGGTTCGAACACCGACCTCGGGCTCGACTTCTACGCGAACGGCGTCCGCATCCCTTCGGGGGTGAAGACCGGCACCCAGCAGGGCCCGCTCAGCGCGAGCGACACGCTCGAAACGTGGATGACCGGGTACTCCCGCCACGCAGCCACCGCCGTTTGGGTGGGGAACGCGACGAACGAGCTCGTGAACGACCGGCAGTTCGCCAGCGCGAACACCACCGTGCGCCTCTGGAAGTCGTGGATGGGTGCGTACCACGAGTTGCTCACTGCCCGCGGCGTGAACGACGTCGGCAAGGGGTTCGCGGACCTCCAGCCGAAGAACGTCGCCCAGCGGTCGTTCGCGACTCCGGCGACAGACCGTGTGCTCGGGCCCGACTTCAAGTACTGCGAACAGACGGTCACCGCCTGGGTGCGCACGGACGTGACGTACGCCGACCAGTGCGAGGAGAAGGAGATCGACACGCGAAACGGCTTCCTGGCCTCCGACCAGACGCCCGCGCAGTTCCGGGAGACCAAGAAGTTCGTGAAGCTGCCGACCTTCAAGCCCGAGCTCGCGCAAGAGCTCGCGAAGGAGCGCGGCATCCCCATCGCGCCAACGGAAAAGAGCACCGGGGCAACGGCGTTGACGCTCTCGAACCTCCAGAACGGCCGCACGATCAGCACCACTTTCCAGGTGATGGGTACCGTGAACGTGCCGAAGCTGAAGAACTGGAAGCTCGAGATCGGCGAGACTTCGAACCCGACGGAGTGGAAGACCATCGGCAGCGGCACAGCGAACGTCGTCAACGATGGCCCGCTTGGCGTGATCGAGCCGCGTGAGCTGAAGAACAACACCGTCTACACGGTCCGGCTGAGCACCGACGACGGGAAGGGCTTGAAGATCTCAGTGATTGTGAACATAAGAAACAACGTGCCGAACAACCCGTTCGGGAGTGTGACGCCCACCCCCGGCGGCGCCACCCCAAACCCCAACTTCCCGTCAGGCACGGTTACGCCGCAGCTTCCCCAGTAGCGTTTGTTCCGTTGTTGGTCCCGGGCCACTAGACTCGCTGGCACACTTCGCCGGAGGAATGCATGGCCGCCGCCTACGCCCGCCCCGAACTCCTGGCCGAGCCCGATTGGCTCGCCCAGAACCTGGACAACCCGAGCGTCCGCCTTATCGACTGCGCGACCCTGGAGGCCTACCGCCGGGCGCACATCCCCGGCGCTGTGCAACTCCCGGTGCACTATTACATCAAGGAGCGTGATCCCCAGGGCACCGACCACGGCGTGCTGGTCATGCCACCGGCCGAGTTCGAAGACCTGATGGGGAAGCTCGGCGTCTCGAACGACACGCTCGTGGTGACCTACGACGACAACAACGCGCTCGTGGCGGCGCGCCTCTGGTGGGTGCTGAAGTACTACGGCCACACCAACGCGAAAGTGCTCAACGGCGGCTGGCACCGCTGGTTGACCGAGGGCCGGCCCGTTACCTTCCACGCGACCCGCCCGCCGCAGGCGACGTTCAAGGCGCGCCCCAACCCGGACGTCTACGCCTCCCTGGATTTCCTGAAGGAGCACGTCGCCGATCCCGCCTGCCAGGTGCTGGACGCACGCACCGATGGGGAGTGGGAGGGCACCAACGACCGGGGCAACAAGCGAGCCGGGCGCGTCCCCGGGGCGAAACACCTCGAGTGGCTGAAATTCGTCAGTGCCGACGACTCCCGGAGGTTCCTCCCGGCGGACGAGCTGCAGGCGCTGCTGGACCAGGCAGGCTTCCAACGCGGCAAGCCAACCATCACCTACTGCCAGGGCGGCATCCGCGCCGCCCATGCGGCGTTCGTGATGGAACTGCTGGGTTACGACAACGTGCGCGTATACGACGGGTCCATGCGCGAATGGGCCAACCGCGACGACACGCCGCTGGAACGGTAGCCAGCGCTACGCCGGCACCGCCGACTCCAGCTCGTCCAGCGTCACGCGCGTCGCGCGCCGCCCGCGGCCGACGAGCGCGGCGAGGTCGCCAAGGGCCTGGGCGCGGAGCAGTTCGCCGAAGGTGTACGGTTTGCCGGGGACCGGGATATCTTCGCCGAAATCGTCGGTCACCTGGATGAAGGCGCCGGTTGGAGGGCCGCCTTTGTGCAACTGACCCGTCGAATGCAGGAACCGCGGGCCGAAGCCGACGGTGACCGCGACCCGGTGCCGCACGGCGAGCCGCTGGCGGATGGCGTCCAGGCGGCGCTCGTTTACCGCGTCTCGCGGGACGAAGGCGTTGATCGCGAGGTAATCTCCCGGCTCCAGCGAGTTCAGCACGGCCTCGAGAGGCATCGGCGCGATTTCGGGTTGCCGCCCGCTCAGGACGATGCTCGCGGCATCCTTCGCTTCCTGCACGTTGGGCTGGTCGAATGGCTGCACGCCGAGCACCGCTCCTGCCACGGCGGTCGCGAACTCCCAGCGGAAGAATTCGCCACCGAGCCCCGCGTCTTCGAGCACAAGGACGGGATGGCCGGCCTGCCCTAGCGCGTCCAGGGCTTCGCTGGGCTCGTAGGCGACGAACACGCGGTCCTGGCCGTAGGTCTCGGGCGGCCGCAGGGCTTCCCCTTCGACGGGCAGGATCCCCCGGCCCTCCTTGCCAGTGCTCTCGGCGACAAGCTGTTCAATCCACCAGCCCAGAGCGCGATAACGCCCGGGGAGGACGAGCGTGCACTTGTCCCGCCCGTCGAGTGCGGCCTCGCCGAGGAAGATGCCGAGCCGGGCGCCCGGGTTGGCGGATGGGTCGCCGTGGCAGCGCCCGGCCATCGCGTCCGCCTCGTCGAGAAGGTTCTCCAGGGGCGCGCCGATCAGCGCGCCCGGCACCATGCCGAATAGCGAGAGAACGGAGTAGCGTCCGCCGATATCCGGCCGGTTTTCGAATACCGCGCGGAACCCTCGGGATCGGGCGAGCGCAGCCAGCCCGGAGCCCGGGTCGGTGATTGCGGCGAAATGCTTCCCATCGCCGGCGAGACTCCAGAGGTACTCCGCCTGGGCAGCGGTCTCGATCGTGGATCCGGACTTGCTGGCGACGAGGACGAGCGTGCTGGTCAGGTCGAGGCGGCGCAGGGTGTCGCGGATCTGTCGCGGGTGGGTGCTGTCGAGGACCACCAGGTCCAGCAGGGACGGGCTGTAGCACTCGCGGAGCACCTCCGGTCCCAGGCTCGAGCCGCCCATGCCGAGGAGGAGCACTGTCCGCAGCCCGTCGGCGTAGGCCGACCGGGCGAACTCGCGCAAACCCGGCAACGCGGCACGCGAGTCTTGCGCGACCTCCAGCCACCCCAGGCGGTCGGCAAGTTCGGTTGGGTCGTCTTTCCAGACGGTATGGTCCCGGGCCCAGATCCGCTCGACGATGTGTCCGCGGACAAAGGCCGCCGTCCGGGCCTTGATCGCCTCGTCCAGCTGGTGTGTCACAGGAACAAGGTAGCGCACGGGCGCTCACCGCGCCGCTCAGGCCGCTCGCCCGTCCATGTGGTGAGGAAGCGTCGGGATGGTCACTTCGCCGTCAACGACGACCGAACCGGCGCGGATAATCCTGGCAGTCGGCCTCACCAGGGGTTCGTCCTGCTTCCGCTTGCGCTTCCGGAACGGGATAGGCTTTTCGTACGGGTCCACCACGACTGCATTTTCGACCCTGTCCTTCAGGGAAATCCCTAGTTTGCCGTGACGATGCGGGGACAGCGTGGTGACGGCTCGGAGGAAGCCCGTGCGCCGGAGCTGCCCTCCCGAGGTTCGGCCCTACCGGAACATGGGGATTTTGCCGGTGCTCAGTGTCTTCGCGATCTTCCGGGCTTCGAAGAACTGCTTGAGCAGCTGGTTCACCTGGGCGGGGTCTGTCCCGCTGCCCCGGGCGATTCGCTTGCGGCGCTTGCCGTCGATTTTCTCGGGGTGCCGGCGCTCCCACGGCGTCATCGAGAGGACGATCGCCTCCGCCTTGTTGAAGAACGAGTCGTCGATGTCATCGACGTTCAGCTGAGCCTTGATCTTGTTGAAGCCCGGCAGCATCCCCACAAGCTGTCCGAGCGGGCCCATCTTCCGCACCTTGCGGAGTTGCTCGACGAAGTCCTGCAGGTCGAACGAGCCCTTCTTCAGCTTCTCGCCGAACTTGTCGGTGTCCTCCTCGCCGATCGTCTCCTTCGCACGTTCGATGAGGGAAAGCATGTCTCCCATGCCGAGGATTCGGCCGGCAAGGCGGTCCGGGTAGAACGGCTCCAGCGCGTCGGCCTTCTCGCCCATGCCGATGAACTTCACCGGCACGCCCGTTACCTGCCGGATGCTGAGAGCAGCGCCGCCCCGGGCGTCGCCGTCCATCTTCGTCAGGATGAGGCCGGTCGTCCCGACCTTGTCGTGGAACTCCTTTGCCGCCGTGACTGCGTCCTGGCCGGCCATGGCATCGGCAACGAAGAGCACCTCCTCCGGCTGGAGCTGCGCCCGGAGGTCCGCGACTTCCTTCATCATCTCTTCGTCGATGTGGAGGCGGCCGGCCGTATCGACGAGGACGTGCGTCGCGTTCATTCGCTTCGCCTTTTCGAGGCCGTTGGCGGCAATGACCGCTGGTTTCTGGGACGTGCCCTCCTCGTGGTACGGGACATCGAGCGACTTCGCGAGTGTGACCAGCTGGTCGACTGCGGCGGGCCGGTAGACGTCGCAGGCGACGACCAGGGGCCGGTTGCCCTGCTTCTTCAGCAGGTTCGCGAGCTTGGCGATGCTGGTGGTTTTGCCCGAACCCTGGAGGCCGACGAGCATGATCACCGTCGGCGGCCGCATGGATGTGGCGAGTTGCGGCGCTGCCCCGCCCAAGATCTCGACGAGTTCGCCATGGACGATATCGACAACCTGCTGCGCGGGCGTGAGGCTGCGGAGCACCTGCGCCCCGAGCGCCTTCTCCTTGACGCGGGCGGTGAACTCGCGGACGACCTTGAAGTTCACGTCCGCTTCGAGCATGGCCATCCGGACCTCGCGGAGCGCCTGGTCGAGGTCCTCTTCGGTGACGATGCCGCGCGCGCCGAACTTTCGGAACGCGCCCTGCAGCTTGTCGGTCAGGGTTTCGAACATTCCCTTCAAAGGTATCAGGTTTCGGCTTTCGAAGGAGCAATTCCGAGCGGCGTTCGGCTGCAAAATGGCGTCATGCAGATACGTTTGGCGGCGGCCGCCGATGCCGGCGCGCTCCGCGACCTCCGGCTGCGCGCGCTCCTCGACAGCCCGGACTCTTTCGGGCCCACCCACGCGCAGGCCGTGGCCGAACCGGACGCGTACTGGCAGCACTGGGCCTCGGGTGGGGCTGGCCGTTTCATCGTCCTCCTCGCGTTCGACGGGGCCGGTGGACCGGTTGGACTGGTCTCCGGGAGCGTCCGCGGGCCCGGGGAAGGGGGTTTCGGTGCTTTGTGGGTCGCGCCGGAGGCGCGCGGCAGCGGCCTTGGGCGGCGGCTCGTGGAGGTCGTCTGCAAGAGCCTGGAAGCCCGCGGCTGCACGCGAATCACCCTCAGCGTCACCGAAGGGAACCCCGCGGAACGCCTGTACGAGTCCCTCGGCTTCGTGCGCACGGGCGAGCGCCACCCGCTGAGGGAGGGGTCGCCGCTCTCCGAGGTGACGATGGCGCGCGAGCCGCCTTCCGGCGCCGGCTGAGATTGCCGTAGGCTTCCCCGTCATGATCCGCGACCTCGAACACATCCGCGCGTACTCCGACTCCGAGCACGCCTGCAACCAGGGCAGCATCATCGCCCTGGCAAACGGCGACCTGCTGCTCGGATACAACGAAGAGCGCGGACGGGCCCATTCCGACAGCGGCCAGTCGTGCCTGGTCCTTTCGCGCGATGGCGGGAGGACGTGGGACCCGGCAACGCGCCTGGTTGTCTGGCCGTACACCGACTTCGGCGGGAACTGGGACTGTGCCTTCACGCAGGTTTCGAGCGGCGAGATCCTCATGCACACCAGGGTCTGCAGCTTCATCGCTCCGGCGGGCCTCAATGCCGCGAACATCGGCGAGCAGGTCATCGGCCCGCCCCCGGGGCGGCGCGAGCGGTTGAAGCGCCAGACGGGCTACGCCCTGTGCCGTTCCGCCGACAATGGTCGCACCTGGGGCGCGCCCACTCCGGTGAACACTGCTCCGATCGCCGATTCGGGCCTCGGGCCGTATGTCGTTGGTGGCAGCGGCGCCGGTCACCTCATCGAGCTCCCGGATGGCGGGCTCTTGATGCCGCTGCACGGCACGATCAGCCGCGAATGGCCCACCCTTTCGGGCGAGCAGCCGCGGGCGTTCTGCCTCCGCTCCGACGATGGCGGCGCCAACTGGGAGTACTGGGCGACGATCGCGTTCGACCCGGCTGCTGTCCTCCTGTTCGCCGAAGTTGGCTGGTGCCGGATGCGCGGCGGGCGCATCGTCTGCTTGCTGCGCGCTCAGGCCCGGCCTGGGCGCTTCGACAACATGTGGTCGGTGTATAGCGACGACGATGGCGCAAGCTGGTCGCGGCCGGTGCGCACCGGCTTGTGGGGGTACCCGGCCGACCTGACGGAGCTGCCCGACGGTCGCGTGCTGGCGGTCTACGGGTACCGGAGGCCGCCCTGGGGCGTGCGGGGCTGCATCAGCCCCGACGGCGTCACCTGGGACCCGGCGGGCGAATTCACCATCCGCGAAGGGGGCGCCGCCGACCCCGCAGCCGTGCGCGAGTACTGGCACATCGGCTATCCGACCGTGGCCCAATGCCAGGATGGCACGCTCGTCGCCGCTTACCACGAGTACAGCGCGGGGCCGCGGCCAATCCAGGAGATGTGGGTAACCCGTTTCCGGGTTGCTTAATCCACCCGGCGCCACTTGCGGAGGCTGACCATCTCGCGCGCGGGGTTCAGGCGTCCTCCGACTTCCGTGTAAGAGACTTCCGCGACGTAGACGTCGCCCCTGGAATCGACTGCGATACTGTGGGGCCAGAGGAACTGGTCCCAGGCTTCGCCGGGGAGCGGGGCGCCGAAGCGCGTGATCAATTCGCCCCGGCGGCTGTAGATGGAGACGCGGTGACCCAGGTTCGGGACGCCGTACTGCACCGGGGGCGGGCCTTGCTCCGCAACGTAGACAGCGGCGTCTTCGCCGCGGCCCGAGGTGACCGCGACCGCGTGGTGCACGTGCCATGCCTGCCTGAATTGGCCATCCAGCGAAAACACCTGGACGCGGTGGTTTTCCCGGTCGGCGACGATGACGGCGTCGGCGCCGAACATGGCGAGGTTGTGCGGCAGGCTGAACTGGCCGGGGTCGCTCCCGGGTTCGCCCCAGGATTGGATCAGCCGGCCGCCGCTGTCGAAGCGGTGGATGCGGGAGTTCCGGTACCCGTCCGAGACATAAATGTCGCCGTTCGCGGGGTTGATCACCACGTCGGTGGGGCGGTTGAACGGCTGGCCGGACTGCGCGGGCGCCGGTTCCCCGCTCCCAAGCCGCATGAGTTCGTTCCCCGACCGGTCTGTCTTCGTCACTGTGTGCCCGAGGACATCGACCAGCCAGAGGTTGTCTTCGTGGTCTGTCCGGATCGAATGGGCTCGCAGCCAGCGGTTGCCGGGCCACGTCAGGACGCTGTTCCCGTACGGGTCCGTGATCACTTCCGTGCCCGACCAGGGCCGGTCGTTGCCCCACATATCGATGAGGTTGCCCTCAGGGTCGAACACGAGGACGGGCATGTTCCCGCGGTTGAAGACGAACACATGATCCTGCGAGTCGACGGCGACGGACGTCGCTTCCTGAAGCCAGATGCCGTGCGGGACCTTTGCCCAGAAGGGCACCGGTTCGTAACGAGTGGCAGGGGCGGGCGATGGCGGCACACGCGCAGTCTACGCGCGCCTGGCGTCCGCCGGCGAAACACGCAATCGCAAATGCGTGTAGGGTGGGACGATGGAAACAGTGCCCGAAGCCGTCCCCACCGAGCCACCATCCTGCGTGCACCACTGGATGCTCGAGGCCCCAGGTGCAGGCGTGACCAACGGCGTCTGCCGGACCTGTGGCGCAGTCCGCTCGTTCAGCGATGCCCGCAAGCCCTATTCGCGCATGGGCGGCGTTCGGAAGTAGGCCCACCCGCGGGCGAATCTGGCGCAGGAGGCCGAAATGGAGAGGGCCGACAAAGTCCGCCGCTTGCTGGACCGCGCCGACGACATTCGCCGGCTCGCCCTGGACGAACTCGACGCGACTGCCCGGCGGACGAACACCTGGGGGACGGCGGTGCACCGCCAGGGCCGCGACCGCGTCGAACGGCACTACGACGAGGAAGCGCTGCGGCTGGAGCGCCTCGAGGATCAAGAACTCGACAGGGAGCTGGCGAGCCAGCCCTGATGCCTTGACAGCCAAGCGTAAAGTGGCGGGACAGCCCGCGAATGCGCCTGCGCCGACTGCAGCCCCCGCTGTTGCCTCCGCACCGTTGGACCGAGCCCAGACGAACGTTTTGGAGGCGAACATGGGAATCCTTGACAAGCTCTTGCGGCGGAACCGGGAAGCCGAACACGACCGGTGGCTTGCCGAGCACCCCGGCAAAGGCCGCCCCAAGATGAGCGAGCCGATCGTTTCCGATGCGGAGCAGGCGGCGATGCGCCAGCGTATGGAGGCCGAGGTGGCCGAGCAGAATGCAAAGCGCAACGCACAGTGAGATGCCCGCGCTGCGATTCCGCCTCCGTCGTTGCCAGCCATGACACCATCGCCTGCCTGTCCTGTGGGCACGCAATCGCCGAGCCCGGGTACCGCGCAGGCGACAAGGTGAGCGCTCCGCGAGGTGCGCCGCGCCTGCCCGGCCCCGCGTGGACCGAGGCAGATCAGGCGCTCTGGATAGCTTCGCTGCCGACTTAAAGGCGCACGCAGCCTTCCACAACCGCCGCGCACTGGAGCATCTCCGGGATGACGAGATACTCCTCTTTGGTGTGCTGGTTGTAGCCCCCGCGCCCGATAACCACGCTGGCGATGCCGTGGCCGCGGAACACGTTCCCATCGGTCCCGCCGCCGACGGGGTGAGGGTTCGGCCGGAAGCCGAGGCGCTCCAGCACCGGGAACAGGAGCTTCACCGCCGGGTCGTCCGGGGTGAGGGAATACCCGGGGTAGGCTTGCCCGAAGCGGGCGTCGATCCGGGCATCCGGGTGCGCGCTCGCCACCTCGGCAACATGTTTTTGAGCGCTCGTCACGAGCGTCTCGAGTTTCTCTTCGACCATGCTCCGCATCTCGCCCTGGATGAGCGCGTAATCGGGTACCGCGTTGCGGACCAGCCCGCCCTGCACCTTGCCCACATTGCCAGTCGTTTCACTGTCGAACCGGCCCTGTGGCAGCCCGACGATGATCTCGGCAGCGACGGTGATGGCCGGCACGCCCTTCTCGGGTTCGAGGCCGGCGTGGGCGCTTTTGCCGTGGACCTCGATGTCGTACGTACTGTGGTACGGCGCCTGGCCCTGGATGCTCGAGGGCGGGCCGCCGCTGTCGATGACGATTGCCACCTTCGCCGACAGCCTCGAGTAGTCCATGTGGGTCGCGCCGAGCAGGCCGACTTCTTCGCCGCGGCTGATCGCGACTTCGATCGTGCGGCACTCCGCGCCGTCTTCGATGGCGGACTGGATCACTTCGAGGATAACCGCGCAGCCTGCCTTGTTATCGGCCCCGAGGATGGTGGTGCCGTCGCTCCGGATGATGTCGGGCCCGTCCCAGACCGGCTTGATCCCGCGGCCGGGTTCGACGGTGTCCATGTGGGCGGAGAGGAGAATCGCCTCGCCGGTGCCTTCCCGCCGTGCGAGGACGTTCCCGGCACCATCCTGGCTCGCGTCGAGCCCGAGTGCGCGGAGGCGGCGTTCCAATTCGGCGGCGATCGCGTCTTCCTCGCCGGATGGCGAATCGATGGCTACGAGGTCGAGAAAGGTCTGGACGATGCGTTCCCGGTTGATCACGCCGCGAAGATACGACGCGCCCCAACGAAGACACAAAACATCCGGCGCCGCGGACGTTAACGCGCGGTTCATCGGCTTCTGGCAGACTGTTTTGCATGACCCTAACTATCGCCAATCGCGAGCTGCGGCTCGAAGTCGCCCACAATGTCCGCCACCTCGGCGGCTATCCGGCGCGGGAAGGGCGCACCACCAGTGACGCGGTGATCCGCTCCGCCGGGCTCCACCGCCTCACCGCCAAGGGCCTCGGCGCCCTCGCCGACGCCGGCGTCAAGGTCATCGTCGACCTTCGCTCCACCGTCGAACGCGAACGCGATGTCACGCCGGATCCCTCGGCCGCGGGCATCGCCCATGTGTTCGCGCCGGTGTTCGAACAGGATCATTCGCCGGTTGGCGCAGCCGGAAGCGAGTTCCCGGGGTACTTCGTGGTGTACCAGCGGATCCTCGAATCGGGCCGCACTGCCTACCGGACGTTGTTCGAGACGGTCGCGGAAACCGACGGGAAGGTGGTCTTCCATTGCGCGGCAGGCAAGGACCGGACGGGCGTGGCTGCCGCCCTGATGCTCGCGCTGGCAGGCGTCGAGGACGAGACGATCGTCGAGGACTACGCGCAGTCGTCACGGCTGTTGGAGCCACTGCTGGCAGAATGGCTCCCAAAGATGGCCGAACGCGGCATCGATGAGGTCAAGGCGCGGCAGCTCATGGCTTCCGAGCCGGAGGACATGCGGCGGACGCTGGAACACGTTGATGCGCTTTACGGTGGGGCTGCGGGCTATTTGGAAAGCATCGGCGTCAGCGCCACCGTCCTCTCGGCAGTGAAGGCGCGAATGGTGGCCTGATCCCTCAGGAAGGCGCCGCTGCAAGGATTTGCAGCACGGAGCGCCAGGTGAGCATGGCCGTGCGGGCGCTCACGAACGCGGTGAGACCCAGCGCAACCATCGTGAGCACCCCCGCGAGGGCCATCAGCACTTGCCCGGCCTCTCCCGGCGCTTCGGTCCCCAGGGCCGGCAGCACCCGCAGGGGCCACGCCAGGGCCAGCAGCGCGAACGCCGCGGTGAGCAGGTTTTCGTGCGGGATGAAGCCCGCGCCGAAGCGGGCAAGGACGATGTGAGCCATCGCAACCATCAGCGGGAGCATGAAACCAAGCAGGAAGATGTGGCGCAGCGCTCCCTCCTGGTAGAGCGTCAGGTCGTCGCCGGCAGGAGAGACGCGGACGATGAGCATCGTCGCGGCGTAGACGACCGCGCCGACCCACGCCAGGGGGATCGCCCACTCGTAGCGTTCGCCGCGCCAGCGCGCCGGGAGGCCGGAGAAAATGCGCAGCCACCACGTCACCGCGAGCATCGCAATCGCGAGCATCGCGTCCGCGGCGCGCGCCAGCCACGCGATCCCCGGCAGTACCCAGACATCCTGTGCAGCAAGCCAGGCGAGGGTGGTCAGGTTCACCGCAACCAGGAGAGTGACTTGCCTGCGCGCGGACAGCCGCGGGAGCCCCACGTGGCCGGCCAGGGCGCGCGGAGCGACCGCCAGGATGACCTGGAGCACGAAGCCCCTCAAGAACACTTCGCTGAGGGCGTGCGATTCAACCGGGAGAGCCACGCCCCCGTCCCACTCCAGCGACGCGGCGAGAGCGAGGACAGCGGCAGCGGCAAGCCAGGCGCCTCCGAGCCAGAAGAACCAGGGTTGTGGGTCAAGGCGGAGGCTGTGGGGTGGCCGCGTGCGGGCAGCGGCGACCGCGAATGCGACTGCGCCGAAGACCATGAGACCTCCGCCCAGGGGGCCGAGGACGCGGAAGTGCTCGAACCAGACCTGGGCCGCTGCCTGGAAGAGCGCGCCGAAGGCGAGCGCCGCCGGCGACGCCACCCGCAGCCAGGCAGGGTAGGGCGGCCGGGCGTTCATGCGATGCAGGAATTCGAAAGCCAGCGTGACGATGAACACCCCGGCGAAGCCCCACAGCTGCAGCCGGCCATGTGCCTGGACTGTCTGAGTCCAGCGGTCGAGCCCATAGCCGGTCTCGAGCGCGGCGAGGATGCCGAGGACAAGCCCGGAAGCCACAGCTACTGCCGCGGATACCGCCATCCACAGCGCGAACAGCCACGGCGCACCAGGGCGCCGCACGGTGCGCGCTGCGACCTGCTGGAGCGGGATACCGGTGGCCCGTGGTTGCACGATGGGCCCATCGTCGGGAGCTCGACCCCTCCGGCGCCGTGACAAGAGTCACGCGCCCCACGGGAAAGGGCCCCGTACCTGCCGGGACGGTCGGTTGACAGCCTTTGGGGCGAACCTATGATTTTCGGTGAGGTCCTCCCGCACCCCCGGGGGGACGCACCGCACCCGCGGTGTCCGGGACGGGCGAACGCGTAACGCGAAGCCCTCTCCCTCGGCTCTCCAGGCCGGGTATCCGGCCGGAAACTAGAGGAGTGGGTTCTGTGACAACACTCGAACGGCCACGGACTGTTGGCGAACTGAAGGCTTCGGGCTACCAGATTCTTCCGGTGCGCGAAGAGATGCGGACTAACCTCATCGCGAAGATTCGCGCCGGGGAGGACATCTTTCCAGGGATCTACGGCTACGAAGAGACCGTGATCCCGCACATCGTCAACGCCATCCTGGCCGGACAGGACATCATCTTCCTCGGCGAACGCGGCCAGGCGAAGTCGCGCATCATCCGTTCGCTCACGTCCCTGCTCGACGAGGCGACCCCGGCGCTTGCCCACTGCGAGCTCGCCGAGAACCCGTTCGACCCGATCACCAGGCAGGGCCGCGACATCCTCGCCGAAAAAGGGGACGACGCCGAGCTCACCTGGATCGAACGCGACCAGCGCTACGGGGAAAAGCTGGCCACGCCCGACATCACCATCGCCGACCTTATCGGCGAAGTCGACCCGATCAAGGTGGCCGAAGGGCGCTACCTCAGCGACGAGCTGACGATCCACTACGGCCTCATCCCGCGGACCCACCGCGGCATCTTCTGCATCAACGAACTCCCGGACCTCGCGGAGCGCATCCAGGTCGGCCTCCTCAACATCATGGAAGAGCGTGACGTCCAGATCCGCGGCTACCGCATCCGGCTGCCCCTCGACGTGTTCATCGTCGCGAGCGCGAACCCGGAGGACTACACCAACCGCGGCCGCATCATCACGCCGCTCAAAGACCGCTACGGCGCCCAGATCCGGACGCACTACCCGACGAAGATCGAACACGAAATCGACATCATGGAGACGGAGCACCACCGCTCGCCGAGCGACTTCAAAGTCAGCGTGCCCGGCTACATGAAAGAGATCATCGCCGAGATCAGCCGCCTCGCGCGGCGCAGCCCCGACGTCAACCAGCGCTCCGGCGTGAGCGTGCGCGCCAGTATCGCGAACTACGAGTCGATGCTTGCGAACGCGCTCCGGCGCGCCATCGTCAACGATGAAGACGAAGTCGTCCCGCGCGTGAGCGACCTGCCGTTCGTGATCCCGGCCCTCCAGGGCAAGGTCGAGTTCGAAACGGTCGAAGACGGCCGTGAGGAGCAGATCATCGACAAGCTCATCCAGGGTGCGGTCGTGGCGGTGTTCAACCGCTACTACAACCTCGGAGAGCTCGAGCAGGTCGTGAACCGCTTCAAGTCCGGCGTGGCCGTTGAAGTCGGCGACATGACGCCGTCGTCGGAGTACAGCGGCCTCGTCTCACAGGTCGAAGGGATGGGCGAGGCGGTCGCCAAAGTCGGCGCAGGCTCGCCCGCTGAAGTGGCGGCAGCCACCGAGTTCCTGCTCGAGGGGCTCCACCTCAACAAGCGCCTGAACAAAGACAAGGTCGGCGGCAAGGTGCAGTACCGCGGTTAGCGGCCGATGGACTGGTCGATTCTCAGCATTCCAGCGCGTGGCCCCCTGTTCGAGGGGGCCATTGCTGTGTACGCGGAAGCCTTCGCCCGGCCCCCGTACTCCGACCCGGACCGCGGCTCCGAGATCCGCCAGCGTATCCGCGAAACGCACTCACTGCGGCCGGGGTTCCGCCTGCTCGTGGCCTGTGTCGGTCGCGAACGGGTCGTCGGCATGGCCTATGGCTACCACGGGTCGAACGGGCAGTGGTGGCACGACACGGTGGTGAAGGCGCTGAACCCCCTCGAGGCGGCAGATTGGCTGGGAGATTCGTACGAACTCGTGGAGATAGCCGTCCACCCCGCTATGCAGGGCAACGGCATCGGCGCGGGCCTCATCGGCGAACTGCTCAGGCCATGCCGCGAGGCGACGTGTGTCCTGAGCACCCGCACAGACAGCGATGCCCACCGCCTGTACCGCCGCCTCGGGTTCGAAGAGATCATCGAGATGGCGTTCACCACCGGCGGCTACCCCTTCTACGTGATGGGAAAGCGGCTGCGTCCGGAGTCCGGGAAGCGCGACGGTTCGCCGGGAGCCGGTACACTGTCTAACGGCTGATGCCTAACGGACACATGCCCGACACCCAATCCTTCCGCTGCCTCAAGTGCAAGACCGAAGTCGATGCCGTCTCGTTCGGGACGACCCAGCGCAACCATTGCCCGCACTGCCTCTGGAGCCGTCACGTCGATAACTTTCCCGGGGACCGGAAGGCTGCCTGTGGCGGGCCAATGGAGCCGCTCGCTGTCTTCGTGGCGCAGGGTGGCGAATGGATGCTCATCCACCGCTGCAAGAGCTGCGGCCTGCTCCACGAGAACCGCATCGCCGGGGACGACAGCATCATGCTCTTGATGGCGATCGCCGCAAAGCCGCTCGCCAACCCGCCGGTGCCGATGGAATACCTCACCTGATCCTCGTCGTCAGATCCACTCATCCCCGGCCGCCGTCCGCTCCCCACCTTCATCTCCCGTGTTGACCACGCCGGCGGGCTCGATCAGCAAGACGTGGCACTCTTCCGGCGCGTACGGGCAGTGCTCCACGCCCTTCGGTACCACGAAGAGGTCCCCTTCGCGCAGGGTCACCGTCCGGTCCCGCATCCGGATGTCCATCGCCCCATGGAGGACGAAGAACGCCTCGTCGGTGTCCTTGTGGTCGTGCCAGACGAATTCGCCCTGGAGCTTCACCAGCTTGAACTCGTAGTCGTTCATGGCGGCGATGACTTTCGGAGACCAGTGGTCGTCGAACAGCTGGAGCTTTGCGCTGAGGTTGATTGGCTCGGCGGCGGAACGATCGGTCACGCAGCGCATGGTAGCTCAGCCGCCGTTGAGCGCCGTCAGCACGGACTCGACGGCTTCGCGGTTGGACCCGAAAACGAGGAAGCCCTGGCCGGCCGCAGGCCGACCCACGGCGACCGCCCGACCGTCGGGAAGTGTACCCACGCTTTCCGGCTGCATCATTGCGCCTGCCGCGCGCAGCCAGTCGGTCATGGCCGAGTGGAATTCCTGTCCCTCAGCCCCAATGAACTCGAAGAAAAGCACCGCCACCGAGCGTTCGCCCTCGGTGTAGACCGCGAAGCGGTCCCCGTTCCAGCCGGCCGCCGCGGCGACCGCCGGCAACCCGCCGACGTGCAACTGCAGCAGGTTCCGGAGGCGAAACTCGCCGAACGTCCCTCCACCAACCTGCCGCCAGCCGCTGCCCAACGCGGGCGAAAGGTCCGGCAGCTGCGTGTCCCTGGGTCGCCACCCCGAGGAGCGTAGCTCCGGGTGCAGGATCTCCGCCGTCGTGATACGGCTCCCGCCCAGCACTTCGTCCGTCATCCGGTTGCCGCCGGTTTTGCCGAGGAGACTCACCCAGTCGAGGCCCCCTTCGTAGGGCCAGCGCAACTCGCGCTCGATCGCCGCCGGGATGCTTCCTCCCGTCACGCCCCGCACAGGGGTGCCGCTCACGTCCGAACTCGTGAGGTGCTCCTGTGCCCACAGGCGCTCGTAGTGGACTGCGTCCCCCTCGATCACGGCGCTCAGCGCGAGCGACCAGTCGAGGTCGCCCGACGCGCGCTCCAGCAGTGGTGGCAGGTCGAACTTCGAATCCTGGAGCGCGTGGACGAACTCGTGGGCCACAGTGGACCGCAGGGTCGCGTCGAACGAGTTGAACGCGAGGTCGCCGCCGTCGACCAGCCACAGCGTGTCCCTCGCGGGATGGTAGAAGCCGATGAGTGCGCGGCTCGCGAAGTCCAGGTAGAGCTCTTCGTAGTCGTCGTCCGGGCCGATGAAGCCAACGAGCCTGTACAGGTCGGTCAGCCGGCGGAACGTGTCACGGTCCGTGTCCGTGAGCGTTTCCTGGAGCAGTTCCCGAACCTCTTCGCGAGACGTCGTCCCTGCCTCGATTCCTGCCGGCGCCTGAATTCCCCGCAATTGCGCTACCTGCGCCAGGACCGCGCGGAGGTCATCCCTGAGAGGCTGGGCATCCCGCTCAGAGCCACCGCCCCGGCAACCGCCAACAAGGAGCGCGGAACTCAGGAGCGCCGCCATGGCTGCTCGGGAAACGTTCCCTGGCCAGCCACGCCGGGAGCGGGGGCTGGGGGCTGGGGGCTCGCCTTGCCCCGTTCGAACCTGCCCGGCTATCCTGATCGGTACGGCGCATTCGTCTAGTGGCCCAGGACACCGCCCTCTCAAGGCGGAGATCAGGGGTTCGAATCCCCTATGCGCTACCACGGCAGCAACGGCGAGCAGGGCAGCCAGCGGGCCAGCCCTGCTCGCTTCGTTTCTCCCGCCTGGCGCCCGTAACATCGTTTCCAGGATCGAGACTCCTTCACCGGGAGGGTGTCATGGCATTTGTCGATGAGGCAACCGCCGCCGCGTACCGCGAAGCCTGGGAAGCCTGGTACCGGCAGATCGAGCACGTCCACCGCGTATTCCTCGGCGATGAGCGCCCGAAGCCGGAGCAGCTCAAGGGGCTCCTTAGCCGCGAGTCCCGGGCGAAGGAAAAGTACGATGCGGCGCGGCTCGCCCTGCTTGGCCTCGATGCCACCGGCGAGGGCCCCCCGCCGGACCCCGACCGCAACCCCTTCCGCTAACCACCGCACTTTCTGCTGCGGATGAAACAGGTAACATCGAAGCCGATGGCGACACAGGGGATGTTCGGCCGGCCGGTCGGTTCGAGGGCGAACCTGTATCTCCTGTTCGGTGTCCTCGCAGTCATCCCCGTCGTGGCGTTCGCGCTGGGGCCACTTTCGAGTTCGAGCTTCAGCCTGACGGGCCCCGGCGGCCCGTTCCTGGCGTTCTCCGCCGGCGTCCTGTCGTTCGTCTCGCCGTGCGTGCTGCCGATGGTGCCCATCTTTATCGCGCAGGTCTCCGGTTCGAGCATCCAGAACGGCAAGTTCACAGCCGACCGCAAAGTCACGTTCACCCACGCGGTGGCCTTTTGCCTGGGCCTTTCGCTCGTCTTCATCTCGCTGGGCGCTGCGGCCGGACTTCTTGGTTCGTACTTCCTGGTCGATAACCAGCGGGAGCTGGGCGAGATAGCGGGCGCGGTGCTCGTCTTCATGGGCATCCTGGTTGTCCCGCCGCGGGGCCGCGCCGACCCGTTCAAGTCGGCCCTGCTGCTTGTCGCGCTTACTGCTGTGTACTTCTTCCTGGCCGAGCTCGCGGAACTGAAGGATGACCGGCTGCGGCTGGTACTCCTCGGGGCCGTCTTGCTGGCGGTCTGGATGCGGTTCGCGGGCTATCTCCAGCTCGCCATCTTCTCCCGCACAGTCGAGGTGCGGCTGGCCCAGAACAAGCCGGTGAGTTACCTCCGTTCCGGGGTCGTCGGGGCGGCGTGGGGTCTCGGCTGGACGCCGTGCATCGGTCCCATCCTGGCCAGCATCCTCACGCTGGCGGCAGACTCCGGCGGCGCCCTCCGGGGGACGCACTTGCTGACGTGGTACGCGCTGGGCCTGAGCGTCCCCTTCCTCATCGCCGGCCTCGCGATCAGCGACGTGAACCGCTTCATGAAGCGCATCCAGCCGTACACGCCCGTGATCGAGGTGCTCAGCGGGGTCATGCTCATCGGGGTGGGGGTGCTGCTCATCTCGGGCCGATTGACAGCCCTCAACGACTATTTCACGTTCGCGGACTTCAACCAGGGACTTTAGCCGGCGGGGGATCGCTGAGGACGCGCCTCATGGCGAACCCACTCACCACAGCCACGGCCCCCGGCCGCGGCCGCCGTCACCCTCTACGAAGGTTGAGGGCGCCCCGTACGCAAGGCGGGGGGCTGGCCAACAACGAAGGACGGCGCCTTCGCAGGCGCCGGCCGGGACAACGATGGCGGCTGCGGCCAGAGGAGGGAGTCCCGCCTTCCACGCTGCGAACCAGGCGAGGCCGGGGACCACAAACCCGACCGTTTCGCCCGTGAGCACCAGCGAGACCCAGGTCCACATTGGGAACCGGTTGAGGTTTCCCGTTGTCGGCCCTGGCGGCCGAGCAGCCACCATCGTTGTCACGTTCAGCAGCATGGAGCCGGGCCGGCCCTGGAGTCAGGGTCGACAGGGCCAAGAAAACCGCACGGAGGGGCCGGGTTCGTGCGCGGTGGCGGCTAGCGGCGGGCGGGTGCTACGCTCTTTGGACGCGGCGCGTTCGTCTAGAGGCCCAGGACGCCGCCCTTTCAAGGCGGAGATCAGGGGTTCGAATCCCCTACGCGCTACCACTTCGGCTCATGAAAAACGCCCCGGTACCCCGGGGCGTTTGCTTGCTGTACGAGTTGACCGCGCCTCCCTCAGTCGAACCCGAAGAGCGGAGGCAACGCGACCACTACCACTGCCGCCCAGGCCCCGTACACGGGGATGTAGGCCGTCTGCCAGCGTTCCAGTTGCGCGAACGGCCGTTTCCGGCGCAAGAAACCGAGCAGCAGCCAGGCGGACCACGCGAGGTTCACCAGCAGGACGATATTCAGGCCCAGGCCGGCGGTGCGGTTCGGCGTCCACCCGAATTCATTGATCCGGCTGACCATGGCCGCCAGCGCGAACGCATCGATCAGCAGGGCGCTCACCACAAGCACCAGTTGCACCACGTCCATGAGCGCAGGCGCAGCGCCCGGGTCCCGGGCCGAGACGGAGTAGAGCACCAGGCCGAGGACGACGACGAGCAGGAGGTCGAAGAGGATGAGGAGGTCCCGGTCGGCGTCCACAAAGTTGCCGGTGACTGCCATGCCTACGATAGCTGCGAGCAGCATGACCGCGAACAGCGGAGTGAACACGCTCGTCAGCACCGGGGCCATGTTCTCGATGACGCTCTGCTTCGCCTCCACCAGCCAGGCCACGACCACGATCGCGCCGACCGCCCCGCAGGGGAGGACCCACCCGGCGACCGCCTCCTCCGCGTCGATGCCGATGGAGTCGAACACGCCGATGGTCAGGCCGCTGAGGACTCCGCCACCGAGCGCGATGAGGGTGTAGTAAATGAACCACTCCCCGGTGAACCGGACATAGTCCATGCGCGGAGCATCCGCGCGCCACGCCCCGCCAAGGTACGCCACGCCGGCCACCAGCCAGAGGAGTATCGGGAGATGGATCCCCGCCAGGGTCTCGGTGTCGCCGGCCTCCCCGAACGGGAAGGCGTTCACCAGCAGTGCGGCGGCTGCAAACGGTATCGCAAGCACTCCCGTTGTCCGCAGCGGGAGGCTCCTCCGCCATGCGAAGAAGCCCACCAGGAAGGGAAGCGCCAGCAGCGAGGCATTGCGGACGTAGAAGGACGCGTCTGAGTCGTCGCCCGCCGGATTGTCCCCCGCGAACGGGTCGATGCCGAAGGCAGCCGGCAGCTTGAACACCGCGGCGGCAGCGATGGCAACGCAGATCGTGACGAACAGGCCGGCGTAGGCAACCCGGTCCCGGATGCCGTCTCCGCCAAGGACGAGTTGCTTCCAGAGACGGGCGGAACGCTCCCGCGCGAACTCGCGCGAGAGCTCGTTGATGCCGCCTATCCGTTTGATCGCGACGAGGAAGGATTCGTCGCCGCTGAGCCCTTTCGCCCCGAGCTCGGTCAGCTCACTGCGGAGGTGGTCCTCCAGTTCGTCGACATCGACCGCGTGGATCGTCGACCGGCGCTGGAGGTACGTCCGCCACTCGTTGATTTGCGCTTCGAGCCGCGGGTCGAACGCCGATTCCATGGAAGTCATGCCTCGGCACCTCTGAGCGAAGAATTGGACGGCGGCCGTTGCCCGCCCCAGGCGCTGCGCAGCGCGCCCGTCACCACGTCCCATTGGCGCCGGTGTTCGGCGAGGGCCGCCTTGCCGGCTGGCGTGATGCGGTAGTAGCGCCGCCGCCGCCCGCCCTCCGGAGAGTCCCACCGGGCTTCGACGTGGCCGAGGCGGTCCAGCCTGTGGAGCAACGGGTAGAGCATCCCGTCGGTCCACTCCATCTCGCCGCCGGAAAGCTCGTCGATGCGCTTGAGGATCGCGTACCCGTAGCTCTCGCCCTCCTCCAGGATGGCCAGGACGAGAGGCATAGCGGAGGCCGCGACCAGGTCTTTGGCGATGCGTGAGTCCCGCCGGATTTGCATAGTGGCACGATACATGCCAGTGGAAGGTATGTACAGGCGGCCGGTTAAGGCCGCCTGTACGTTGCGCCCACACGGCGCTCAGATGAACGGGTTGTTCGGTTCGAGGCCAAACAGAATCCGGCCTGCGTTTTCCCAGCGCGCATCCTGGACCTGCAGGTGCTGTGCGGCTGTATGGACGTCGCGCCAGCAACGTTCAAGCACTTCGCACTCGAAGATTGCGCTCGATCCTGCGAGCCGGTGCACCTGGTCGACTGCCGCGACAGCGTTTTCGACCGCCGTCAGAGACGCGAGCTTGAGGTTGGCGCGCTCCTCCAGCGACAGCTCTCCACCTGAGGCAACGCGGTCCCAGGCGCAGCGGACGGTCTCGTACCAGTAGGATCGCCCGCTCCGCAGCAACGCCTCGGCCCTCGCCAGTCCGGCATGGGCGAGCGCCTGTTCGCTCAGCCTCCCCGCAAACGGCCGCTCCTTCGCCGCTGCCAACGCGCGAAACTCCTCCAACGCATGACGCGCCACACCGAGGGCCACCGGCGGAGACTGCACGAGGCCGAGCAGACAGAAGAATGGGAACCGCGTGGCCACACTGGGCCGGAGCGGCTTCGGCCCGCCAGGCAGGCCGAAGCCCCCGGTCATCTCTTCGGGCACGAAAACGTCGTTCACTCGCAGGTCGTGGCTGCTCGTCGCACGGAGGCCGGTCACCTTCCACGTATCTACCACTTCCACGTCGGCGGGCCGGAGGATAGCGAACACCATCTCCGGGCCGGCCGCGCCCATCCTCGGGCTCTCGCCGTCGAAGACCATCGCGGCTACTCCCATGGAGTCCGCGTTCGAGGCGCCGCTGTTGAAAGCCCACTGGCCCGTCAGCCGGTACCCGCCTTCGACAGGCACGGCGCGGACGCCGGGGCCGGGCGCGCCCGAAATCAACGCGGAGCCGCCGGGGAGGAGCCGGCGGACGGTTGCAGCCGGCAGGGCCGAGAGGAAAAGGTCGTTCCCGAAGCCGAGGGCAACCGTCCACCCGGTGGAACCGTCGTAGCGGGAGACCTCCTCGACGATCCGCAGGCCGTCGGCCAGGGGCAGCCCCATGCCTCCAAACTCGCGCGGCGTGTAGATGCTGAAGAGCCCGCGCTGCCGCAACTTCGCCATCAACCCATCCGGCAGGCGCCGGGCCCGCTCGGCTTCGCCGGCCGAGTCGAGGATGTCCCGGGCTATCGGCCCTACGAGCTCTTTGGTGTCCATGTGTCTCTCCTGCGTGACGTCCCGCCGTGCAACGGCGGCGCCGCAAGAGTGCCCCCAGAGCCCGTGCCTCTCTTCGCCCGATCTAACCAATGTGCCGGGGCCGGCCGTGGTTAGTGTTGACCATGCGTCGGCGGCAGGAGGCCCTTCTCGATCGCGAAGGCGGCCAGGCGAGCGCGCGAAGAGAATCCGAGCTTCGCGAGCATGTTCTGGACGTGGCGCGCTACCGTGTGCTCGCTGATGACGAGCGCCGCAGCGATCTCACGGTTCGTCTGGCCCTCGGCGATCAGCCTGAGGACATCGACCTCGCGGGTCGTCAGGCCGCCCGGGAGCGACGCCGACCCAAGGGGCGGGGCCATCGCGTCGAGCTTGCCCAGTTCCGGTGTGGCGCCGAGTTCCTGGAACACCCAGCGCGCGGCGTCGAACTCCATCTCCGCTGAATTGGCGTCTCCGAGGGCGCGATACGCAATCCCCACCTGCACCCGGACCCGCGCGGATTCGTAGGGCGCGTCGAGCCGCTGCCAGGCGACCCAGGAATGGCGAAGGGGATCCAGGCTCTCGGACGGCGAGCCTTCCACGATGAGGACGCGTCCAAGTGCGCCGTTCGCTGCGGCGGCGAGGGCCTCGGCGCCGAAATGCGCGGCAAGTTGTGCAAGTTCGATGGCGGCGCTCCGCGCTGCCGCCGGCTCTCCGGCCGCGAGAAGTATCTCCACATAGGGTCCGAGCAACTCCGCCCGCCGGCTCCGTTCGCCGCCCGCCTCCTGCACTGCTCGGCCAATCGCCGCCCGGGCCGCCGCCAAGTGCCCCCGCGCGAACCACAGGAGAGGCAGGCCCGGCTCCGGCCGTCGACCGTGACGGCTCGCCTCCCGATACGCCGCTTCGGCCTCCTCGAATCTGCCCCGCAGGCGATGCAGTTCCCCGATCAGGTAGTAGGCGTCGCCCGGTCCCTCCGGGCTGCGCGGTGCCGAGAGCCACTCGCAAGCCTTCCTCGCCTCCGTGAAGGCGTCGTCCCACTCTCCACCGAACCGCAGCAGGTCCACGCGGTGGACAAGGCAGGGCCCGCGGTACGGGACGAGTTCCGGCTGGGACTCGCACCAGCGCGTGAGGGCGGCGGTCCACTCCCGCGCCCGACGGTAGTCGAAGACCTGGTGGCACGCTTCGAGCACGCCGCAGTAAACATCGCCCACGATGATCGGTGGCACGCGGCCCTCCATTGCGCTCATCATGATCTCGTCGAGCTGGGCCATACCCTCGTCGACGCGGCCAAGCGCGATGAGGGCCCGGCCACGGCCATGGCCGCCCATCGCGACAAGCCCGGCATCTCCGCATTGGCGGCCGATGGCGAGGGCCGCTGAAAACGCGCGTTCCGCTCCTCCCGGGTCTCCGCCGAAAAGCAGCCTGATCGCGTCGCCAATCATCACCATCCCGCTCTCGGCACAGTCCGGACGGCCCAGGAGTTCCCGGGCCCGCTCAAACCACGCCCGGGACTGGATGTCGTCGCCGGAGAACATCAGCCCATGCCCGACCCAGAAGGCGAGCCGTGCCGCGGGGGCACGCGCCCCGGCCTCCAACGCGCGCCGGTACCCGGCAGCGAGCACGTCGCGGCTCTCGCCCTCCTTCCCAAGGAGGTGCAGGCAGGTCGCAAAGCGTTCGACATCCTCGGGGGCGAGCGGCGTTTCCTCCGAGGCAGCGCGGAAACAGCGTTCGGCTTCGCCCCAGTCGTAGCGCCCATAGGCGTCGCGGGCGGCATCCAGGGCGCTGTCCATTTCCTGGATTCTACCCCGGACCAATGAGCTCCTGTGGTGACTTTCACCTCACCAGTTCGGCCGCGTGCCCCTCGAGGTGCCCGATCAGGATTGGGATGACTTCCTCCAGTGGGCGCGGCTCGCCGCGGAAGGGGATTGGCCGCTCGCGTTGCTCCGGGGTGAGCGAGCGCAGCAAGCCGATGAGCGCTTCACGGTTCGAACGCATCTCGCCGAGCAGCTGTTCGACCTCGAGGCCGGCGCGTTCGGAGACACGCGCCCGGTTCCAGTCGTGCACTTCCTGCTCGGCGGCGAGCTCGAGGTCGTCGCCCGGCTCGGGGATGCCGGCGCCGACCCGCACGCGGACCAGCTGGCGAAGGTCGTTCGCGGCCATGTGGCAAAGCAGTTGGCGGCGCGACCAGGCGCCCTCGCCCGTGTGGATCACGTCGTCCCAGCGGTCTTCCGGCACCTGGCGGACCGTGGCTTCGATCCGCTGCAGCGAAGCCGAGAGCGCTACGAGCAAAGAATGGAAGCTGGCTTCGTCCACGTCAGTGTCCTCCTGAGTCCGCCCCGCCCGCTTGAGCCCCGCGCTGTAACTTCACGGCACTCTTCCGACGAACTTGAACGCGAAGGGGTTGGTATCGACCGCGACATCGACGAGGCCCGCGGCCATCAGCCTCGGCGCAAGGCTCGCAGGGTCGATCGGAGTGCAGATGTCGCCTTCGTGGAACTCGCGGAACTCGGCACTGTCCATGCTGTCGTTCCCGATCACGAAGCCGCCCGGACGAACGACGCGGCGCATCTCCGCGAAGAGGCGGTCCTGCGCCGCGGCGTCTGGCAGATGATGCAGCATCGTCAGGCAGATGGCGGAACTGAAGTGCCCATCGGGAAAAGGCATGGCCGTTGCGTCGCCGCAGTGGACGTCGACGTGGGTGCCGGCGAAACGGGCGGCCAGCGCCGCTGCCAGTTCCCCGTCGATCTCAACGGCCGTGAGCCGTGGGACCATGGTCGCCAGGATGTCGGTCGTCAGGCCCGGGCCCGGCCCTGCCTCGAGCAAGTGCTCTCCGAGGTGGAGGCCCCCGGTCGTCCCGGGGATGACGTGCTGGCGGACCGTCTCAGCCCACTCGGCGCCGGCGCAGTACTCGAGATGGCGCTGGTTCATGCGTTTGTCCGGAGCGGCAAAAGGTTGACCGCCACCGACTTGAAGGCCGGTGTCTTCGAACGCTCGTCGAGCCGCCGAGGGACGAGGACGTTGGCTTCGGGATAGTACATCGCGACGTTGCCGGCGCGGATGTCCACGATCGCCGCCTTCACGTCCATGGACCCGGTGGCGGACTCGACGCGGACGGGGTCGCCTTCGTGGAGGCCAAGGCGCCTCGCGTCCTCCGCCGAGAGCATCACCACGTCCCTGGTCTTGTTCCCGCGGTAGAGGTCCTCTTCCTCGTAGACCACCGTATTGAATTGTCCCTCTGACCGGATGGTCATGAGGCGGAACTGGCCGGGCGAGCAGAACGGCTCCGGGAGAGGCGCCGGGCGGAACTGGGCCCGCCCGTTGGGCGTATTGAACCGCGGTTCGTGGAAGGTCCGCCCGCCGACGTAGAACTCCCGCTTCGTGCGCCCAACCTCGGCGGCTGCTTCGTACCCCGGCACGACGGCCGCCATCGCCGCGCGGAGGGCTTCGTGGGAGCGCAGGTCGTCCCACCTGAACCGTCCTTCGGGCAGGATCCGCTCGGCCAGGGTCGCGATGATCTCGACCTCCGACTTCATGCTGCCGCGGACAGCCGGTTCGCCCCCTTCGGAGAGCCGGACGTAGTTGAACATCGACTCCTGCGTCGTCGCCTGGTGCTCTTCGTCGCGCGCCAGCACGGGGAGGAGCAGGCTGGTCTTGCCGCGGCCGTGGATGTGGCCTTCGTTCAACTTGGTCGTCAGCGCCACCGTCACCGGGATGTTGCGCATGGCCTGGGCCGCCCACTCGCGGTCGGGGTTGCTCGCGAACAGGTTTCCGCCCAGCAGCAGGGCCGCCTTCACTCGCCCCGCCGCGGCCGCTTCCATGCTCGCGAACGTGTGCTGGCCGGGGTCCCGGGGCACCTCGATGCCGTAGACCTGTTCGAGTTTCGCCGCGAAAGCATCCCTGAGTGCCGGGGCGACGCCGACCGAACCCACGCCCTGGACGTTTGAGTGGCCGCGGATCGGCATCAGCCCGCAGCCGGGCTTGCCAAGCCAGCCCCGGGCCAGAGCCACGTTCGAAAGCGCCTCCACGTTCGCCACGCCGTTCGCGTGGTGCGTCAGCCCCATCGCCCACAGGAAGATGCCCCTCTTCGAGCTCGCCAACGCATCAACAACCGCATCGACCTGTCCGAGCGGCACACCGCACGCGTCGAGCAGCGTGTCCCACGGGGTCGACTCCGCGGTCCGGCGGACCTCGTCCCAGCCGTCGGTAGCTGTATCGATGAACGGCGTGTCTATTGCCCCGCACTCGATGAGCCCCTTGAGCACCGCCGTGAAGAACGCGACGTCGGAGCCGATGTGGGGCTGGACGTAGATATCCGACACGCGGGAAGCGAGGAGCATGCTGCGGACCTGGGACGGGATGCGAAAGCGGACGAGCCCGAGTTCCTTCAGCGGGTTCACGACGATGACCTTGCCTCCGCGCCGGCGGAGGTTCGCCAGGAGGGTGATGAGGCGGGGATGGTTGCTCGCCGGGTTCGCGCCGGCGAGCAGGACGAGGTCCGTTTGCTCGATGTCTTCGAGGGTCACCGAACCGGTGCCCGAACCGTACACGCCGTTGAGCGCGACGCCGGAGGCCTGGTGGCAGTAGTACGAGCAGTTATGGATGTTCGGGGAGCCGTAGGCGCGCGCGACGAGCTGCAGGAGGAACGCAGCCTCGTTGCTGCTGCGGCCCGAGGCGTAGAAGAACGTTTCGTGCGGCGCGGCGGCAGAGAACGCGGCGCCGGCCAGTTCGAAGGCCTCGTGCCAGGAAATGCGCCGGTAGTGCGTGTCTCCTTCGGTCGCCACGACAGGGAACACGAGCCGCCCCAGCTGTTCCAGCTCGCGCGAAGTCAGCGTCGCCATCTTCGCAATGGGTGTGCGGACGAAGTGGGCCTCGGGAATGTGGCCGGCCATATCGCCTGCCTGCGCCTGGATGGACTTCTTGCAGACCTCCGGGAAGTGGCCTGCTTCGTTGCGCATCCCGCCGCGCTGGCCCCCCATGCCCAGGGCACAGGTCTTGCATGCGTTCCGGGAACGCATGCGCCGGTAGAGCTTCCAGTAGCCGCCAGCCTCGCGGCCCTTCTTCAGGACGTACCAGGTGGCGGCCATGCCACCGGCGGCATTCACACGTGGTTTTGCCATGCGATGAGTCTAGTGTCCCCGCGCCGCACTGTGGTAACGGTCAACGTTCCGGTGGCTGGGCCTGGGGTTCCCGGCCGCTCAACGCGGGCACGAACGCGGTGAGCGCTGCGGCGGCGAGTATCACCGCCTGGCCCGCGAGGGGCGGGTCGTAGCGTTGCGGGCCGGCAAGGCCGAGGGCGAACACTCCGGCCGCTGCGACGAAGGTTACGCCGGGGCGCAGCCCGGCCCGCCCCGCGACGGCAAGCCCCTCGGCTGCCAGCAACGCGAGCGCGGGTGCCGCGAGCACGATGAGACGCTGCGTGTCGGTCGCGAAGAGCAACTGCGCGTACGTGAGGGCGAAAAAGGGCAGCAGCGCGAGGGCCAGGCGCCACGACGCCTTGAGGCCCAGCAGGGCGAAGATCACGAGCGGCAGACCAAGGGGCCGCAGGGTGTAGTTCAGGAATGCGTCGACGCTGCGGTCACGCCACCGCTGGTCTACGGCGATCTCGTCGAAGAGCCGCCGGTAGTCGTAATGCGCATAGAGTTCCGGGAAACGGCGGATGTCTTCGGGGAGCGTGGCGAGGTAGGCCGACTCGCCGTTGTGGTGCGCCACCCCGAGTCGCAGGGCGGCCAGCACCAGTCCCGCGGGCACCAGCGCGCCGATCTGGCGAGCCAGGTCCGCTCCGTCGAGCGGGCGCCGCAGGTTGAGGCAGATGTACGTCGGCGCGGCGAACAGGACCGCCTCCTTCGTGAGCGCGCCGGCTGCCAGGACGGCAGCGAAGAGCAAGAGCTGCTTCCCCTGCGCGGCCAGCAGCAGCACGGTCACCAGGCAGATGGCCAGGCCATCCGGGATCCAGAAGTCTGCGAGGATGAATTTGGGGCCCCAGCCGAGCGCGTAGAAAAGGACTACCACCTGCAGGGCCCGCGAGGCGGGGTGGCCCCGGGCTCGCAGCGTCAGAAAGAGCACCGGGCCTGTCGCCCAGACCGCCAGCAGCGTCAGGAAGAAGAACGAAGCCTGTACGGAGAAGGGCGACCATCCGGCCAGCGCGGGCATGAGCAGGCGCCAGCAATAGGGGGCCAGGCGGACCTCGAACAGCCCCTCATCCGCCATCAGGCGGTAGATGTGGCGGTCCCAGCCCGGGTCGCGGTAGAGGACGGTGCCCTCCGTTTTGATGTCGGTGAAGACGAGGAGCAGGGCCACACATGCCCCCGCCACGAGGGCCGCGACCGCCACCCCGGTGCGCGGGGACGCGGCAAGGCGTTCGTCCAGGCGGGCCAGCCGGTCGGCCGTGCCGCCTCGAGCATCCATCGCGCTAGAAGATCGGCCCCGAGCTGGAGGTTTCTTCGGATTCCTCGCCCGTGAGCGAGGCGAGAGTGAGAAGCCCGGCGCCATTCATGATTCGCCGGCGGAGGCCCAGCAGGGTCGCCTCGTCGGCGCCGGCGAGAGCGCGCCTGACGAGGTCGAACAGCGTGCGTGTGGTGAGCAGCGCGTACCGGTAGTTCTCGCAGGCCGCTCTGAGCGGCTGGCTGAGCTCCTCTTCTCGTTGTTCCGGGTCCTTTTCGCGGAAGCCGTTCGCGATCACGATGCCCTTGAACGCCTCCCCGTTGCGAAGCAGGTGTTCCTCGAGCCGGCGCTGCAGCCGGATGTACGGCCACTCGACAACCTGCTCCCGGGAACTTTCCACTTCGACGAACGCCCGCGTACCTTCGTGCTGCAGGGCGAGTGGCTCACCAGCCGTGTGCTCGACTGCGAAACCGAGCAGCCGGAGCGCCTCCGCGATAGCCCCCACGAACGGCTGGCCGTCCTCCCAGAGCAGGCGGCGATGCCTTGCGAGCGCGTCGTGTTTTTCGCGCACAGCGTCCCGGCGGGCCTGGGCTTCGGCGAGGGCGGAGTCCGCTTCTTCGAGCTCCGCCTCGATCTGTTCAAGGCCCGGGAGCGCCTGCGCGTTGCTCCAGTAGGGCGCCTGGGCCCCGAATTCGCTGCCCGAATGACGGACGCACGCCTCGACCAGCGCCTGGGCGAGGCTCGTCCGGTTTGCGTACGGGTTCTCGGCGATGACGGGGAGGAAAACGACGCGACCGCCGAGGACCGGGAACTCCATCGCGATGGGCACGCCCGAGCCGCCGGTGGCGAGCACCCGGCCAGACTTCCGTACCTCGGCCTGGCGGTCGTCGAAGATGGCCCGGTAGCCGACGTCGGCCCGGAACTCGCGGAGGACGGCGGTGAACGGGTGGTCTTCCCCGCCGGTGATGCGCACGGTGCGGCCCTCGGCTGGCTTGAGGAACGGGGGACCCCAGGCCAGTCCCCCCGGCGCCGGCAGCCAGTGGTAACGGTCCAGCCCCTCGAAGCCGAGGACGCCGCCCTCGACCGCGTCCGGGCGCGCGAGGACGACGACGATCCCCCCCGCATCGAGCAAGCGCCGGGTCTCATCGATCCGCCGCCTGAACTGGTCGGCGGCGCTCACGGAGCTGGCCGTGGTGGGCGCGTTGAGGATCGGACGACCATCGAACGCCTCCAGCTCCATCCCCTGCTCCCCGAGGTCGCGCGCCTGCTTCGTGATGCTGGCCGGGTCCACGATCATGGCGTCGTAGTCGTTGTAGCTCGGGGCCGTGAGCGCGCTGTAGTTGTCGATCGACGGGTTGGGGAGGGGATAGCCGATGGAGAGGATGCGCACTTAGCGTCCGCCTTCAGTGAGGAGTGGCAACAGCCGCCGGCGCAGCTCCGGGGCAAGCTCCGGGCGGCGCATCGCGGCTGCGATGGAGGCCGTGAGATAGCCGAGCGGCCTCCCCGTATCGTACCGGACGGCAGAAAAGCGGAAGCACGAGACGGTCTCCCCCTGGGCGATCTGGCTGGCCAGCGCGTCCGTAATCTGCAGTTCGCCGTTGGCGCCGGGGGGAATCCTGTCGATGTGCTCAAAGATCGTCTCGCTGAGGATGTAGCGCCCGACGATCCCGAGGCGGGAAGGCGCATCGGCAAGAGCTGGCTTTTCCACCACGCCGCGCAAGCGCGCGGGATTGGTATCGGCGACAGGGTCGACGATCCCGTACTGCGGCACGTCGGCGTCGGCTACGTGTTCGACGGCGATCACGCTGCCGGGCATGGACTCGTAGGCGGTCACGAGCTCGCCGAGGCACGACGGCCCGAGGAGGAGGTCGTCCGGAAACATCAGGGCGAACGGGCGGCCTTCCAGGAGGCTGCGCGCACAGTTGACGGCGTGCGCGATGCCAAGCTGCCGCGGCTGGTTGACGTAGTGGAAAGTTGCCTGGGCGCCGATGGCAAGGAGTTCATCGGCGAGCTTGATGTTCCCGGTTTCGCGCAGCGCGCGCTCGACGCGGCTGCCGGCCTCAAAGTGCTCACGGATGGCCTGCTTGCCCTCGGCGAGCACGAAGACGATCTCCGAGATGCCGGCTGCCAGTGCCTCATCCACGCAGTACTGCACGAGCGGGCGGTCGACGATGGGCAGCATCTCCTTGGGCACCGACTTCGTTGCGGGGAGCATGCGGGTGCCGAGGCCGGCGGCGAGGATCACGGCAGTTTGGACGTTCGCCATACGGCATAATGGTACGGACGCAGGTTGTAAGCGGATATACAGAACGTGGAGCCGCTGCTACCATGCGAAGCTGTCTATCTTTCCCCGGGGAGCAGTTTGAGGAAACGACCGAAGCTACCACCGAAGCCGGCACCGCCCGAGCCGAGGATCAACGAACGTATCCGCGTGCCGGAAGTGCGCCTCATCGATGAGGAAGGGCGCCAGATTGGCGTGGTCCGCACAGCTGAAGCGCTGGCCATGGCCCGGGAGCGGGACGTGGACCTGGTGGAAGTGGCCGCGCAGGCCAGCCCGCCGGTCGCCCGCCTCATGGACTTCGGCCGGTACAAGTACGAGCAATCGAAAAAGGAACGGGAGGCCAAGAAGCATCAGCAGAACGTCCAGCTGCGCGAAGTGCGCATGAAGCCGAAAATCGATGACCACGATATCGACTTCAAGACGCGGACCGCGGCCAAGCTGCTGAAACAGGGCGACAAGGTGAAGGTCACCGTGATGTTCCGCGGGCGCGAAATTACGCACCCGCAGATTGGCAAGGCATTGCTGGACCGTGTGCTTGCCAGCCTCGAAGACATCGCGATTCTCGAGAAGGACGCGATGCTGGAAGGCCGCCACATGACGATCATCCTGGCCCCCGACAAGAAGAAGATTGCTGCCAAGGCCCGCGCCGCGGCGGCCTCCGGTGCCGTGGCCGTGGCCGAAGAGGAAGAAGACGAGGCCGTGCTGGCAGCCGCGGAAGCGGCGCCGGTCGTCGGCGATAACGACGATGTTGATGACGACGCCGACGCGGAAGACGACGGCGACGACGAGGCGACAGGAGACTAAGCGTGCCGAAACTGAAGACCCACAAGGGAGCGGCGAGCCGCTTCCGTGTAACCGGTGGGGGCAAGATCATGCGGATGCAGGGCAACCGCAATAACTTCCGCCGGAAGAAGCGCCAGCCCGTTACCGTGAAGTTCGGCCGCACCGTAGAAGTTGCGCCCGGGCAGGCGGCCATCATCAAGCGGCTGCTCGCCGGCCGGTAGCGGCATTATCAGGAGAACAGGACCATGAGCCGAGTCAAGCGTGGCGTCACGTCGCATCGCCGCCACAAGAAGATCCTTTCGCTGACCAAGGGCCATGCCGGGCAGCGTCACCGCCTGATCAAGCGCGCGACTGAGAGCATGCTCCATTCGCTCCGCTACAACTACGTCGACCGGCGCGACCGCAAGGGCGATTTCCGCGAGCTGTGGATCCAGCGGATCAATGCCGCCGCCCGGCTCAACGGGCTGACCTACAGCCGCTTCATGTTCGGCCTCAAGCAGGCCGGCATCGAGCTCGATCGGAAGTCGTTGGCGGACCTCGCCGTCACCCGGCCGGACGCGTTCGAGGACCTCGCAGGTAAGGCAAAGGCCGCCCTGGGCTAAAGCAGTATCAGATCTCGGAAAAGGCGGGCGCCACCCGGCGCCCGCCTTTTTTTGGTGCAGCGCGTAGCGGGTTGCCTCGCTCACTCCCCGGAGTAGGTCAGCTTCGGCGTCCTCGCCAGCCCCAGCGTGAAGGTCAACCCCGCGAGTACCCCAAGCACGACGAAGTCGACCGCCAGGCCGATGAACGTCTCCTCGCTTGAAGCGTACGCTGCCAGCTGAAGGGCATCGACCGCGTAGGTCAGCGGGTTGGCGTAGGCGAGGACGCGGAGCCAGAGCGGGAGGTCGTCGATCGGGAAGAACGCCCCGGAAAAGAACAGGAGCGGGAACAACGCCAGGTTCATCAACAGGTGGAAGCCCTGCATCGTCTGGATGCGGGAAGCCAAGGCCTGGGCAAGGCCCGTCAGCATGAGGTTCACCAGCACGACAGCCGCCACGGCGGCGAGAATCCCGGCCGCGAGCCCGTGTTGCCACTCGAATTCCACAAATGGCGCGGCGATGAGCAGGACTGCCAGGGCCTGGATGGCGCCGATGGCGAGGGCCGCGAGCGACTTCCCGAAGAGCAGCGTGCGGGGCGACGCCGGGCTCGACAGCATCAGCCGGAGGAGGCCGCTATCGCGGTCGCGGTAGTAGCTCGCGCTCGAGAACGTCGACGAGAACACTGACGTCATCACAACGGCGCCGGCGACGAGGTAGGCCGTGAAGTTTCCGGCCGGCAGGTTCGCAGGCTGCAGCCCGCGCGAGACGCCAACCCCCAGGAATACCAGGAACAGGAGCGGCGTGAGCACCGAACTGTAGAGCTGGCTCCGCGCGCGGACGACGGCCAGGAGGTCACGACGGGCCACGACGAAGGCAGCGTTCACTCCCCATCCTCCGGGCTGCGGCGGCCGACGTGCTGGAAGTACGCGTCTTCGAGAGAAGCCGGTGCAATCGCGATCGACCGGATCATGCCGGGTGCGATGTCGAACAGCCGGGGGACGAAGGATGCCGCGTCGTCGACTGTGACGACGGTGACGTCGGCCTGGCAAGCGACTTCGCCCGCCCCGGTAAGGCTGCGCAGCCGGGATACCAAGTCCCCGGGTTCGCCCGCCCACTGGACCCGCACGGACTCTTTCCGGAGCCCGGCCTTGAGCTCGGCGGGGGTGCCCGAGGCGACGACCGTCCCCTGGCGTACGAAAGCGACGTGGCTCGCGACCTCATCCGCTTCGCTGAGGTCGTTCGTCGCGAGAAGGATGGTCATCCCCGGCACAGCCTCGCGGAGTGTGTCCCAGAGAAGGGAGCGCTCACCCGCATCGACGCCGGTTGTTGGCTCGTCGAGAAGCAAGAGCGAAGGACGGTGGAGGAGGGCACGGGCGACCTCCAGGCGGCGGCGCATGCCGCCGGAGAGGTTGCCGACCCGGTCGTTCGCCCGATCTCCGAGGCCAAACCTGCCGAGCAACTCAACTACCCGGACCTCCAGGTCGCGTCCTCCGGCGCCAAAGAGCCGGCCGGCGAACCGCATGTACTCGCCGGCGGTCATGAGCGGCTCCGCGGTGTTTTCCTGGAAGACGGTGCCGACGCGGCCCTTCAGGTGGGCGGACGGGGCTTCACCAAGGACTTCGAGTGTGCCCCGTTCCGGCCGCTCCATGGCCGCGAGCATCGCGACGAACGTGCTCTTGCCGCTGCCGTTCGGGCCGAGAAGCCCGAAGATCCCGCCTTCGGGTACTTCGAGTGAAAAGTCCCGGAGGGCCACGCGGCGGTCGTAGCTCCGGGTGATCTCACGGGCGCGAATCGCAACTGGGCCCACAGGCCAGAGTGTCCCACAGGCCGGGTCGAGAGGCGAAAGTCAGGCGGGGGCCACCAGGTTGCCGACGAGAATCTGCATCACCATCAGCGCCATCATCGCCATGAGCGGGCTCAGGTCGAACATGCCCGTATTCGGGGCGAAACGGCGGAAAGGCTCGATGATGGGTTCGGTAACACGGTAGAGCATCTGGTAGGCAGCGCTCGACTGGTCGATGGGGAACCAGCTCAGCAGCGAGCGCGCGATGACCGCCCACATCAGGATGCTAAGGAAGGTGATAGTGAGCTGGGCGACGTACGGATTAATGGCGACAGACTCCGGAAGTGGCCAATGGCTGTACCTGCATGATACCAGATCGGCTGGTGAAGGGAGCGTCTGAACGGCGGCGCTACTGGGAAGCCGCCGCCTGCACCACGTTCACCATGACGACGAGCACGATGATCACGATCATCGCAGAGAAGTCGATCATGCCCGTCCTCGGCATCAGGTTCCGGACGGGCGCGAGCAGCGGCTCGGTGACGAGGTCGAGCAGTCGCACGAACTGGTTGTTCCGGTCCACGTTCGGGAACCATGACAGCAACGACCGGACGATGATCGCCGCGATCAGCACGTAAAGGAAGACAACGAAAATCGCCGCCACCTGGTCGTTCATGCTTTGCCGAGCTCCACGGAGCGTGCATGGGCCGCCCGCACGCAGTCGATGACGGCCGCGCGGAACGCGCTCTTTTCCAGCTCAAGGAGCCCGGCCACGGTCGTCCCGGCCGGTGACGTCACGGCGGCGCGGAGCTCGGCCGCGCTGCGCCCGCTCTCCCTTGCGTACAACGCCGAGCCGTACACGGTCTGGATTGCGAGCTCTTCCGCGGCCGCGCGCGGCAGGCCGATGGCAACCCCGCCTTCCGTCAGCGCCTCGATGAAGAGGAAGACGTAGGCGGGCCCGCTGCCGCTCACCGCGGTCACCATGTCGAGCTTCTTCTCGTCGTCGAAGTAGATTTCGCGGCCAATCGCGCCGAGTAACCTCTGGACATAATCGCGCTGGTCCGGGTTGACGGCTGGAGTTGCTGTCCACCCGCTCATGCCTTCCTTCACCGCCGTCGGCGTGTTCGGCATCACGCGCACGATGCGGTCGTGCCCAAACGCCTTGCTCAGCGAAGCGATTGTCACGCCCGCCATGATCGAAAGCAGCACCGCCTCAGGCCGCAGGCGCCCCGAAACGCTTTGCATCTCCTGCGGCTTGACGCTGAGGATCACCAGCCCGGCATCGGCCATCGCATCGTAGTCGCCTGCGACGTGGACGCCGTACGTTGTGTAGAGGATGTCCCGCCGGGACTCGAGTTTCTCGATGACCGTGACGTCTTCCGCGCGGAAGACAGCCTGTCCGAGGGCAGCGCCGAGGATGGCCTCGCCCATCACGCCGCCGCCGACGATGGCAACCTTCACTCCCGCTCACCGAACAGCGCGCGGCCCACGCGGATGTGCGTGGCGCCTTCTTCAATGGCGACTTCGAAGTCGTTCGTCATACCCATGGAAAGCCCGCTCAGGCCGTACGTCTGCGCGAGCCCGCGCAGCTCCCGGAAGATCGGCCGGGTTTGTTCGGGATCCGCCACCAGCGGCGCCACGGTCATCAAGCCCCGCAGGTCGATGTTGGGCAGCGACCGGGCAAGTCGCACCAGGCCGGCCAGCCCGGCCGGGTCGATCCCAAACTTCTGTGGTTCGGCGGCGACGTTCACTTCGAGGAAGACCTGCACGGGGGATGCTGCCGCCTCGGAAATGGCGCGCAAGAGGCGCTCCGAATCGACCGAGTGGAGTATAGCAAACGTCCCGAGCGCGGCCCGCACCTTGTTCGTCTGCAGATGACCGATGAGGTGCCAGGTGGGGTTTTCAAGCCCCGGGGGCAGCCCGTTGAGGGCTTCCTGGACCGCCGCCGCCTTCGCGACACCCTCCTGGACGCGGTTCTCGCCGAAGTCGGCAAGGCCGGCCTGCAGGGCATCCAGCACCGTGGCCGCCGGGTGGGTCTTGGTGACCGCGATCAGGCTGATGTCCGCGGGGTCTCGCCCGGCGCGGTCGCAAGCTCGTGCAATGCGACCGCGCACCTGCGCCAGCCGCGCCGCAAGAGAGGCACTCGTTGGAGCGGTCACGGGATCTCGGGCGGGTGTTTCGCTTCCCACAGGCCATATCCTGCCAGCGCGAGCGCCCCGGCGGCGATGATGCCGAGCCCGAGCCACGGCGTCACCGTGAACGCGTAGATGATGAGCATCAGCCCGAAGATGGCGCCGAACAGGAGCCCGAGCGGAAGGGCCAGCGCCTTGAAGACGGCGATGATGATGGCGAACGTCTCGCGCCAGGACCCGGGTGGCGGGTCTTCCTTCGGTGGTTCGTTGGAGCCGTAGTAAAAGGCCATGGAGACAAGTCTAGTCGAACCGCGTCCGGAGGCGGGCAAGGAGCCTTGCCGCGATGCACCGCCCGCGGTGCCAACTCCTCCCTCCGGAGTTGCGCGCTACCCGGGCAGGTGGAGCTCGGCCAGCTGATCCGCTATCACGGCGCGGTCATCGGGGTCGGCGATCTGGTCGAGTGCTTTCCTTGAACGCGCGGCGAACTCTTCCGCACGCGCGAGGTCTCCGGCGGCGAGGTGGGCGCGAGCCGTTACCTCCAGGGCCGAAGCCAGGTCCCAGTCCTCGAAGTCCTCGCCACCCGCCTCAACCAGCTCCAGGCAGCGTGTCGCATGGTGGACGGCTGCCTCGCCGCGCGACAGCGCTGCGTACACCCGCGCGCACTGGTTCTCCGCACGGGCGAGGTTCGCCGGCGTGCCCCCCGCAAACCGCCAGTGATGAGCAGATGCGTGGACGGTGTGCAGCAACTCGTCGTCCTGGGCCGGCGTGCGCCCGTCGGCCAAGAACGCCGCGATCGACTCGACCACCCCGGCGTACGTTCGCGGTGGGGAGCGCATCTCAAGCTCGCGAATCTTCTGAACAAGCGACTGCAAGGCGGTCAACGCGTGCTCTGCCCGCTCGCGGAGTTCCTCGCGCTTCTCCACGTGCTCTCGAACCCACCATCCGATCTCGTCGCCAGCGATTGACCGTCCGAGACCGGTTACAGAGGTCCGAGTGAATCCCCGACCGTCGGGAGATCTCAGTATCAGCTTAGACTCCAGGAGATCGTTGGAATCGAGGAGGCGCCGATGCGCCTCACCTGCCAACTTCATCGCAGGAAGCGACAACAACGCGGACAGTTGGGCTCGGGAGCGACTGGACACCCATTCAGTTTACGGTGTCGCGCCGATGAGGAATGAGTTGATAGACCACCCTTCGGCGCTAGCGGTTCTCCCCGCACACGAACCTCCGGTTGTGTCGACCGAATCGCAGCCGACTCATGGTGTGCTCATTCGGAGCCAAGACCTACTCCCGTGGGCTCGTCAGGCGCACCAGGGTGTGTCTCAAGACGAGCGAGCCGCAAATCAGCGCGAAGCTTGCGCCGAATACGAACGCGGCGATTACAGCAGCCGCCGGGAATATGAGAACGCCCGGTTCACGACTTACGTCGCGAAGGTAGAGGGCAACGACTGAGATGGCCGGACCGAAGGCACAGAGTCCAGCGAGCGACTTCCGCACGGGTCCCTCGCCACCGATCGGCCTGGCGAGCACTGCTGCCCCCATCGCCGGCAGCACGCAGATTCCAAGAGCAGGCCCCGCAGAGACCAGAAACGCCGTTATCAAACAGCCAGCCGCGGAAAGGAGGGCCGCAGTTGAATCTCCCCACATGAAAACGCGCTCCCCTCTTTGTGACCGGCTCAAAACCCGTTCCCGGTGCCATTCCAGGACCAGTCACTATTCACTGGCTTCACCGACGTTCCGAATCCAGACCTGGGTCGCGCCGTTGGCGCCAACAGCGGCCCAGGCTGGGCCCGCCCTTGTCGACGTTTCCACGATGATATCCCGCGGAACACCACCTAGTGTCAGCCACCACACCTGGTCTCGCCCGAGAGTGCTTCGGAACCCGGGCGATTCCTCAATGGCGGACGCTACTGCAACCGCGTCCTCCCAGTCGGATTTCGTCGGAGACGGAGGGCGAGGTAGCGGTTCAACGACTGACGTGTCCGCGCTTGCCGGTTCATGCCCCCAAACGACACATAAAGCCAGAGCCAACACCGGAACGATCGAAGAATGCCGTCGACTCCATCGAATGTTCGAGAGGGACACCCAGAGCAGCGCGATGCCGGTCACGATGGAGGCCGTCCACGGAACCGCATTCGACGCCGTCGTCCACCAACGTGACTCGGCCCCTGGCACGAGCCTGAGATAGGCAGTTCGACCTGCTGGGTGGCGAACGACCAAGTAGGGTGTGCCCGTCTGCCCGTGCGCAGCAGTTCCCAGCTGCGGTTGAAGAGCGTCACCGCGAGGCGCCGATGCACGGCGGGAGTGACTTCGAAAGTCTCTCGCTCCGTCATCGACGGCCTCCGCGGTTCATGCTTCGAAAACCCGGCTTATCCGCACTTGTTGTAGAAGCAGTTGTGGCAGATGAGGCAGCCCTCGGCGTAGTACAGCACCGCGCCGCATTCGGGGCAGCCCACGCCGCTCGCCACGGCGTCCGAGTGCTTCAGCGGGTTTACGCTCGGGTTCGTGCTGTCCACCACCTGGTCGGCCGGGATAAGCGTCGGCTGGATGGAGGCGTTCGCGCTGTCGAACTTCAGTTCCAGCCAGCGGAATACGTAGTCCACGATGCTGGTGGCGATCGGGATCTGGCGGTTGCTCGTCGGGCCGCTGGGTTCGAAGCGCGTGTTCTTCAGCTTCGCCGCGAGCTCGCTCAACGGGACACCGTACTGGAGCGCGTAGCTCGTCAGCATGGCGACCGTGTCCATGAGCCCGGAGACCGTCGAACCCTGCTTGTTGACGTTGATGAAGACCTCGCCGGGTGTGCCGTCCTCGAACAGGCCGACGGTCATGTAGCCTTCCTGTTCGCCCACGCGGAACTTGTGCGTGATCGCCTGGCGTTCGTCCGGCAGCCGTCGCCGGGTCGGTCCCATGCCGGCCGTGAGGATGGCCTGCGCCGCTTCGATCGCCTTTTCGCCTTCGGATTTCTCCGCGTGCTTCAGGACCTGCAGCTCGCGCGAACCGTCCCGGTAGATGGTGATGCCGTTGCACCCGGTCCGGTAGGCGAGCTCGTAGGCGATACGCACGTCGTCCACGGTGGCGCTGTTCGGGAAGTTGATCGTCTTGGAGACGGCGTTGTCGGTGAACTCCTGGAACGCCGCCTGCATCCGCACGTGCCACTCGGGCTCGATGTCGTGGGCGGTCACGAAGGTCCGTTTCACCCAGTCCGGCACTTCCGGGCGTTCCGCCAGGTGGCCCCCCTCAGCGAGGAAGCGGATGAGCTCGTCGCTATAGAACCCCTCTTCCTTCGCGACCTTCTCGAACCGGTCGTTGACTTCCGCGAGCTCTGTGCGCTTCGTCGGGTCGTCCTTGTCGAGGTAGTGCGAGCGGATGAACGCGAGGGAGAAAGCTGGCTCGATGCCGCCCGAGCAGTCCGCGATGATGCTGAGCGTACCGGTCGGCGCGATCGTGGTGCGGGTGGAGTTGCGCATCGGGCGCGGCCCTTCCTTGCCGCCCGGGCCGTAGATGGAATCCGGCCAGTCGGGGAAGTTCCCGCGCACCAGCGCCAGTTGCTGGGAGGCGGCGTCCGCCTCCCGCTGGATGTGCGACATGACTTCGCGGGCGAGCGCCAGCGCCTCCTCCGAGTTGTAGGGGATGCGGAGGTCGACGAGCATGTCGGCCCAGCCCATCACGCCGAGCCCGATCCGGCGGATCGCGTGGGACGTGTCCGCGATCTGCGGGATCGGGTAGTTGTTCATCTCGATGACGTTGTCGAGGAAGTGCACGGTCCGCCGCACGACGCGGCCCAGCCGCTCGTAATCGACCGTCATCGCCCCCGGGGCGCCCGTCGTGAAGTGCCCGAGGTTGATGGACCCAAGGTTGCACGAGTCGTAGGGGTAGAGCGGCTGCTCGCCGCACGGGTTTGTCGACTCCACCGGGCCGCGCTTGGGGACCGGGTTCGCCCGCCCCGCGTTAATGCGGTCGATGAAGATCACGCCGGGATCGCCGTTCTTCCAGGCGTTGTTGCACATTGTTTCCCAGACCTGGCGGGCGTCGCGCTGGCCGACGATTTCGCCGTTGGTCGGGTTGATGATGTCGTAGGTTCCGCCGGATTCGACGGCCTTCATGAAGGCGTCGGTTACAGCCACGCTGATGTTGAAGTTCTGGAGCGTGGTCATGTCGGCCTTCATCGCGATGAACTCGTCGATGTCGGGGTGGTCAACCCGGAGGATGCCCATGTTGGCGCCACGGCGCGTGCCACCCTGCTTGATCGCCTCGGTGGCCGCGTCGAACACCTTCATGAACGAGACCGGGCCGCTGGCCACGCCCATGGTCGAGCGCACGCGGTCGTTCGCCGGCCGCAGGCGGGAGAAAGCAAAACCGGTGCCGCCGCCGGACTTGTGGATCATGGCCGTGTGCTTGATCGCTTCGAAGATACCCTCGATCGAGTCTTCGACCGGCAGGACGAAGCACGCCGAGAGTTGCTGCAGTTCGCGGCCCGCGTTCACGAGCGTCGGGGAGTTCGGGAGGAAGTCGAGCGAGGCCATGAGCCGGTAGAACGACTCTTCGGCGGCCGCCCGGTCTTCTTCCGTCCCGCCGAAGCGCAGCTCGGCCTGGGAGAGGTTCTCCGCGACGCGGCGGAACACCTGGTCCGGCGTTTCGAGGGCGTCGCCGCGCTCGTTCCGGCGCGCGACCCGCCGCTCAATCACGACTTTCGCGTTCTCCGACAGCTCGGCCGGGTGAAACTCACCCGAACCGCCGAATTCACGCGTTTCCGAAGAAGTTGTAACCATGGCGTTCCTCCCATTATGAACGGTTGACCATCCGCCGGGGTGACGGGATCGAGCCAATACGAACAAACGTTCTGTCAGTCTACAGGATTTTCAGGTGGCGTACTCCCGTGCGGGGAGCCGCGCTTCGTCGCTCCGCAGGAGGAGCGGGTCACCCAGGCGGGACCGGCCGGGCGTGAGGCCGTGGCCGGCTTGCCCGGGCTCAGGACAGTGGTAGTAGTTCAGCAGCTCGGCGGCCGCATTCTCGGGCCCGAGCTCGTCCACCAGCGAGAACAGTTGCGCGGGCCGCATGTCCCGGATGGCGAGCAGGTACGCTTTCTCGGAAAGCAGGAGGCCGTCGATTTCGCAGTGTCCCTCCGCCGTGGTGCGGATTCGCCCGCCCGATTGGATGGCGTGGACTTCCCAGATCTTCATCGCTAGCTCACCGATTCCTGATAGTGCCTGCTTTCGACATCCTGGAGGAGCCGCGGGCCGCGTGGCTCTTCGCCGGCCTCCGGGAAGCCAAGTTGCAGCTCGCGCTCGGCGAACGTCGGCACCCGCCCTTGTTCGAGCGCCTCGACAGCTTCCTTCAGCGACTCGATATCGGTGAACGACCGGTACACGGATGCAAACCGGATGTAGGCGATGTGGTCCAGCTTTCGCAGGGCGTCCATCGCAAGTTCTCCCAGGACGTGCGATGGCACTTCCGGACGGCCGTCGGCATTCACTTTCGCCTCGAGTTCGTCGACGATGCTCTCGAGCTGGGCGACAGAAACCGAGCGCTTGGCGCAGGCGTTGCGGAGGCCGCGAAGCAGCTTCTCGCGGGAAAACTCTTCGCGGCGGCCGTCCCTTTTGATGATCTGGACTGTCGAGAACTGCACTGCCTCGACGGTGGTGAAACGCTCCCCGCAGGCGATGCACTGGCGGCGGCGGCGGATGCCGTCATCGTTCGCCCGGCTGTCGGTCACCTTCGAGTCGCGGTAGTGGCAGTAGGGACAGCGCACGGTTGACGTAATTCCTTCAAGCGTCTAGGCGCCTTAACAATTCGGACGCCGCGTCGGGGAGTATGGATCAATATCTTGTGGCGAGTCAACAGATCGCCCACAAGATATTGTACCGTGGTTATGCCGTGTCCGAACCTGCCTCAACGGCGACACTCGCTCAGCGGGGGATGCCCGGGCACTCCCAGACCCCGTGGATCCTTCCCTGGAACGGGTTCGTGAGCGTGATGTCCATGTCCCCGCTGCCGCCCGGATGGTCGACGTTGATGACGACGTGGCCACGCTGCTCTCCGTCGAGTTCGGCTGAGACTTCCGGGCCCGAACCGGCCTTTCCATCCCAGGCGTAGGGGCCGGGCCCTGTGTAGCCGTTGACGACTACGCGCAGCCTGTGCCGTTCGCTTCCGACAAGGCCGTCGAACGCGAGCTGCAGGCGGCCGTTCGCTTCCGATGAGCCGCGGAACCACACGCAGGACATGCTCGCCTCCGTCATGTGGCCGTTGACGAGGCCCTCGAACTGCAGGTCCTGCGGGGCCGGGCCCAGCACGGGAAGGCCGGGCACCGGGACGGGTGTCCCTACTTCAGTCGGCGTGGCCGTCGGGGCTGGATCGGGCCCGTCGCCGCAGGCCGCTGCAAGCGTTGCTGCCCCAACAGCGCAAGCAAGAGCAACTTTCCACACAGGTCGAGAGTATCGGCGCTCGAAACTAGTGGCGATCCGCCAATCCGTAACGGCGAGAAGTTGACTTCGAGCGTTCGAAGTAGTCGCACGCCGGGGTATCGGTGTACGGGTTCAGGATGCCGCTGGCGATGTGCAGGCAGGTGCCGCGTCCGAAGTCGTGGTCTTCCACGAACTGGCGGCAGGCCCCGCAGGTGCGCGGGGCTGCGGCGGCCTCAACGCCGAACGCGCGCCGTGTCAGCTCGAGCAAGGCCGAGGGTTCGGACGTGAGAAACTCGTCCTCGCTCACCGCCGGCTGGTGACGCCACCTCTCGCGAGTGTTCTGCTCCTGCCGGCGCTCTTTCTTGCGGTTCTTTCGGCGTCCCACGGCCTCCTAGCGTACCGGGCCGGGCAACGATGCGCGCGAACCTACGGGGAGCGTTCTCGTTCGGAGACCAGGGCGGATAGCCGGAGCCGGCACGCCACGATGGTCCCGGTGGCGAGAGCGCCAGTCGCCGCCGCCGCCGCGAGGCCGTCGATCGCGCCGGTGGCAGAGCGCAACACGGTTTCGACCACGCTCCAGGCCGCCGCCGGCCACGCAACCAGTTCGAACAACGAGTATGCCGTCTTCCTCATGCCGCCGCCTGGTTGCTGTACTGCTGTTCGATCATCCGCACGAAGACCGTCGCAAAGTCGGGGTCGAACTGCGACCCCCTGCCGGCGAGGATCTCGTCGATGGCGCGCTCCGCCGTGAAACCCTTGCGGTACGGCCGGTCGGTTGTCATCGCGCTATAGGCGTCCGCGAGGGTGAACAGCCGTGTCGGCGCCGTGATTTCGAGCCGCTTGAGCCGGCCCGGGTAGCCCTCCCCGTCGAACCGTTCGTGGTGGTGGCGGACCAGGTTCACCACGGTGTCGTAGTCCGTCACCGCCGCCGTGATGGCAGCGCCCATGAGCGGGTGCTCCTCCATGTGGCGGCGCTCCTCCGGCGTGAGTGGCCCGGGCTTCCGCAGGATCTCGTCCGGGACGACGATCTTGCCGAGGTCGTGGATCGGCCCGCCGATGGAGATCGCCGTGATCTCCTCCCCGCTCATGTCCAGTTCCCGGGCGGCGCGCAGCGCCAGCTGGGTCGCGTGATCGCTGTGGAAGCGGGTGTAGCTGTCTCGCCGGTCGATTGCCTTGACCAGGTTCCGCAGCGCTTTCAGGTTATTGACCTTCAGGAGGCCGTCCAGCTCCTGGTTGTGCCCAATGAGGTCCGGCGACGACATCGACTTGTCGATGTACATCTGGTCTTCCGCCTCGGCGATCAGGTCTCGCGGTGATTCCGGCCCGCGGAAGGTCGCGACCCCGCAACTGATCCGCGTCGGAAGCGCGATGCGCGCGCCATTCACGACTTCGATTTCGCTCACCGCCCGCCCGACACGGTCCAGCGCAAGGCGGGCCTGGTGTTCCGAGAGGTTCGGGAAGACGACCACGAACTCGTCGCCCCCGAACCGTCCGAATTGCGCCGGCGGCTTGATGTGACGCGAGAGCGCGGCAACCACCCGCTTCAGGACGTGGTCGCCTTCCTCGTGACCAACGAAGTCGTTCAGGAGCTTGAAGTTGTCGATGTCGAGGTAGGCGACAGTGAGCGGCTGGGCGAATCGCCGGGAGTTCGCCACCGCCTCCACGATGAATTCGTCGATGAACCGGCGGTTGGGGCATCCGGTGAGCGCATCCGTGTAGGCCAGCTGGCGGTAGACAGCAGCCTGCTCCGCTTCGATCTGCCGCGCGCGCGTGTCCACCGCCTTGTTGAGCATGTGCCACAAGATCTCGGCATCGAACGGCTTACCGAGGAAGTCGTCGGCACCCGCCTTCATCGAGCGGACAGCCACATCGACATCGACGAAGCCGGTGATGGCGACGACGCCGGCGGACGGCGCGATGGCCCGGGCCCGGGCAATCACGTCCAGGCCGGACATGTCCGGCAGGGAGATGTCACAGGCGATGGCGTCGAAGTGGCCCGCGGCGAGCGCTTCGAGCGCGGCCCCCCCACTGCGCGCGACCGTCACCTCGCCAGTGTGCTGGCCCAGCACAAGCTGGATCAGCCGCCCGAGCGCAGGGTCGTCTTCGATCACCAGGACGCGCAGAGGGTCCCGCGGTCTTGGAAGGGCGCCAGCGTCCATCTCCAGAATTGTCGGCATGCCGCTGGGCCCGCGTAGGGTGCCGCCAGCTGCCGGAACCCTACTTCAGGCGGTTCACCCAGATTCGGCTGGCCACCTGTGTCCCCATCACCACCGAACGTTCCCCAATGCGGGCCGTTACGGTCCCGCGGTAGGGCGCCACCGACTCGAGGACGACCGGTGCGCCAGGCCGGATCCCCTCCTCATCGAAGAACTGGAGGAGCTGTTCGTCTTCCTCGAAAACGCGGTCGATAGTCACCTGTTCGCCTTCCTTAATGTCGGCGAGTGTCGTCATCGTCATCTTCCGGGCCGGTCCGTGGCCAGGGATCGGGTAGCCGAAGGGGCTTCGCTCCGGCCGGCCGAGCGTTTCGAACAGGTGCGGCTCGGTCACGTCGGAGATGCCGTGTTCGAGGAGATGCGCTTCTTCGTACGCTCGCCACCAGGGCACTTTCAACACATCGGTGATGAGGCACTCCGCGAGACGGTGGCGCCGGACCATTTGCTCCGCGCGGCGCAGCCCTTCGGGCGTGAGGCGGATGACCTTGCGCGCGTCAATAGTGACCAAATGGTCCCGCAGGAGCCGCTTCAGCATGCCGGCGACCGAGGGCGGCGTAATGTCCAGCCGGTCCGCCAGGCGGACTGCAATCACGTCTTGGCCCTCGTCGTGGCTCATCCGATAGATGGCGGTGAGGTAGTCGTCGCTCGCGACGTTGGAGACCTGTTTTGGCATTACAGATGGATGGTGCCACGAAACAGGTCTTCGTGGCAGGAGCCCCGCCGTCAGGCGGCTTTGCGTGCCGCGGCCGTGTACGCGTCCTGGAACGAGACCACGTTCGCGGGCGCCTTCAGGGCCTCGCCGGCGAGATACGCGGCAACGCACGGCGGCACCTGGTTGGCCGAGCAACACGTCGTGCAGCGCGCGGCTCGAACGCCGCGGTCGAATGGGCAGGCTTCTTCGATTCGGTTCATCGCACGGTCCTCCCGTTGTCTACTTCCAGCTATCGACCGGAGCGGGCGGGTGGATGAGGGGTGTTTACCTCGTTTCAATTCGAGAAACCCCTGGTACACCCGTAACGCGAAGGGCGCCCAGATCTGGGGGCCCTTCGGAGTTGCGGGCGGGGACCATTAGCCCAGCCCCAGGACGAACCGGATGCGGGCGACGAGGCCACGGGCCTCGTGCTGGCCGGCTGCGGCTTCTCGGCCCGCGCTGCGGAGTTCTCGCAGTGCCTGGGCGTGCTCGTAACGGCGCTGCAGGAACGGCGGTTCCGGCTGGCTGAAACCGCTTACGCGGCCGTCGCGGAGGACGACGAACCGCCCGCCAGCGACGTGGTACAGGGATTGAAACATTTCCTTGGGTTCCTCTCTGCAGGTGGCGGCGGAAATGCCGCCCTGGGCGTCTACGGTGTTGCCGGCTGCTCTTGCAGCCCGGCTTCATGGGGCATGGGAGTGGATTCCACCCGGCGCCGGCGCGCTGCGCGGAGCCAGGCCATCCGGTGGATAACGGCGGGGGCGCGTTCGCTATCGGGGCCGTAGGGTTTGCCGTTGGCAAGCGCGGCCAGCCGGGGCGAATGCGTCATTACGAGGTTCAACACGGCGTCACTTCCTTGGTGCACTGGTGCCCGGTAAACAGGGCGCACGAATCCGCTGGCATCGCTTCTTGAAAAATGGCGATCCACTACTGACGTTGCGGTCTGGGCCACGAATGTGGCGAAGAGCGAATGCTGGACTTGTGGGCGCTACCGTGCGGGCCTGCGGAAGGCGTTCGTAGTGGGAGAAACGAAAACGCCGTACCGCCTGGCGGTACGGCGTCGAGGCCGTCCTGCGATTACAGGGACGCTAACCTATCGACGCTTCTCCGCGTGCGGTCGCCGGGGTGCGAAGCATGTTCATCACTGGGCTCTCCTGTTCTGGCGTTGCCGCGCTTGTTCTGGATAACGATATTGCGCGGCGAGAGGTTAACTGTCAACGCTATCGAGTCATGCTTTCGGAGGATGTCTGTGGCGAAACTCACACAGACCGCGCGTTTACGCCCCACCGCTAGAATCGGCCTGTGACGAATCCGGGCTTCGGCGAAGACCTGCGCTACATCGGCCGCGACGGACGCACCGGCATGCCCGCACGCATCGACGATGTCTTTATCTACGAAAACGAGCGCGCGATTGAGCGGTACGGCCAGGACGCTCGCGACCCGGTGCCTCCTCCGCCACCAGGACCGGTCGACATCGCCTCGGTCTCGATTGCGAAACTCGGGCTCCAGGATGTGCGGGTCGGCCGCTACGGCGTCGACGCCTACGGGCGGCTGGATGTCCCGCAGGACACGTCCACAATCGGCTGGAACCCGGCGTACTGCGCGCTGCCAGGGGCCGGCGGGGCAACGTTCCTGGCGGCTCACGTGAGTTACCAGGGGCGGCCGGGAGTGTTCGCCCGGCTTGCCACGCTGGCCGCGGGCGATGAGGTTGCGATATCGCTGACGGATGGCTCCCGCCATTCCTACCGCGTCACGTCGGTGGTCGACTACGCCCTTGCAACCATCGACATGGGCGCCCTGCTCCGCGGACGGGAGGGGTTCGAAAGCATCACACTGATGACCTGCAGCGGCCCGCCAGATGAGGGTGAGTACCCATTGCGGACCGTTGTCCTCGCGGTGCGTGCGTGAGGCTATCCGAATGAGCCGTGGCGGCCTGCCCCCGCCGCGAACCGGGCCGCGCCTTCCCTGGTTTCCCCGCTGGCGATGACTTCCTGGCCACGGCGCGTCTCGTTCCGCATCGCGGCCCCGAAGTCGCCGTCCCACTGCTCCAGCGCCGAGAGCCGGTCGCTGCGCATGCACCGCTGCGGGAAGGCGGCGATCTGGTGTGCCAGCTCCTTCGCCACCGCAAGCGCCTGGCCTTTCGGCACGATGCGGTTCGCCAGGCCCATCATCCGCGCCTCCTCTCCGCTCACCGGGCGGCCCGTCAGGATCATGTCCATTGCATGGCTTTCGCCGATGAGGCGCGGCAGCCGGACGGTGCCGCCATCGATCAGGGGGACGCCCCACCGCCGGCAGAACACTCCGAAGACGGCGTCCTCGGCCGCTACTCTCAGGTCGCACCAGAGCGACAACTCGAGGCCGCCAGCGACGGCGTAGCCTTCGACGGCGGCGATCACCGGCTTGCCCAGGCGCATCCGCGTCGGCCCCATCGGCCCGTCGCCGTCGTCGGAGACACGGTTGCCGCCGCCGGTCGAGACTGCCTTCAGGTCCGCGCCCGCGCAGAACGTCCCGTTTGCTCCGGTGAGGATTGCCACAGCCAGGGAGTCATCCCCGTCGAATCGCCGGAAAGCGTCCGCCAACTCGGCCGCGGTCGCCCTGTCTACTGCATTGCGGACTTCCGGGCGGTCGATCGTGACGACCACGACGTTGCCTTCGGTTTGGTAGTGCACAGCCATGTCGCGCCCTCCAGTTGTGGCACGCATGGTAGCCGGATAGAGTCGCCATCGCAGGGCCTGTGCCAATGAGTGAGCCAGCATCGTTCGTCCTGGAGAAGTTCGAGACGTCTTCGACGCCGCCAGGAGTGTTCGCTGAGGTCCAACGCCTTTTCGCGGAAAACTACCGGGACGCGAACCTGGCCTACCTGGAGAAGAACTTCGGGAAGCTCAAGTACGTTTCGCTGGCGCGCGATGGTCACGGGACACTGGCAGGCTTCGCCCTGGGCGAGCTCAGGACGATGGACCTCCCCCGGCTGCCGGCGACCCCGGTGCGGCTCGCCGGGTTGTGCTGCGTTGGCCTGGAGTTCCGGCGCCACGGCCTCTTCGGGAAACTGGAGAGCCTTGCAATCGGCGTCGAACGTGAGAGTCCCACTGCCCGCGTGCTTTCCGCCGGCCGGACGGCCCACCCGGCGAGTTTTCGCGGGTTCTTCCGCAATCCCGCCGCCGTGCCTCACGCTGGCCGCCGCCCCACCGATTGGCAGCAGGCCGTCGGCGCCGCCATCGCGGAAGCGTACGGGTCGCCGGGATTCGACCCGGAAACCTTCGTGGTCAAGGGCTCTGGGGTGCCGATCGGCTGGCCGGTGATCGACATCGAGGCGACGGCGGAGGAATGGGAGATGTTCAAGAATGTCGACCGCTCGCGCGGCGATTCCCTCCTGGGCATCGCCTGGAACCCTGGCCCTCCTGAAGGGTGGCTGGAACCATGAAGCAGGGAGAGCACGGCGGAACTCGCCGTGCCCTCCCTGCTGCCAGGCGAGGCTCCCTACCTGCCGGCCGCGACGATCTCGTGGGCGTAGGCGATGAACCGCTCCGCTACCACCTGGTCGATGCCCTTGCCGCGCTGGGCTTCGAGCTGGTTGACGAACGCCCCGAGTGCATTCCGCTCGACTGAGTGTTTGCCCTTCTCGTGCTGCTTCTGGACTTGTTGCAGCTTGTCCATCAACCCGTCGTAGACGTCGGGGTTGGGGATGTCCCCTTCGGAGCGGGCGCGGTCCAGGCCGTTGAGCAGGCTGGCAGGCGTCGCCTGGACCGTGAACTTGCAGGCGTACGTCGCAGAGTTGCCGACGGGGTCGGCCACCGCGGTCGTCACGGTCCGGGTGCCCGGGTAGTACTCGTACATGTCGAGCACGTCGCCGTCCGCGATAGGGCGCGCGCCGCCGGCCGTCAGGTAGCCGTCGATCGAGCTGCCGACCGCTGCCACGCCAGACCCGTTGGGCCCGTCCTGCACGTCGTAGTCCACTGCCGAGACGTCATCCGTGTCGAACACCAGCCCGAAGGGTGGCGTCTTGCAGGTGAGGTTCGGGGCGGTGGTGTCGAGCCAGACCTCCACCACCAGGCTTCCCGCGGGGTCGAGCTCCGCCGGGGCGTCGAACGGGTGGCACGGGTCGGCCGCCTGGACCTCGATGGTGTACTTCCCGTCCGGCCCGCTGACGCTGAAGGTCGTGCCCTGGTCGGCGGAGATCCACGCCCCGCCGTTGATCCGGTAGCGGAGCGAGAGTTCGCTTTCGGCAAATCCCTTCCCCGCCGGCGTGTCGGTGGCCGAAACCGTGAACGCGTTGTTCCCGCCAACGAACTGGCGCGAACCGTCGTTGTGGCCGGCGCCCGAGCGCAGAATGCTCACCTGCGGTGCTGAAGGGTCGGAGGCGAGGTCGCGGCTCACCCCATCGCCGTAAGCCGGCCACTCCGTCGAAGGGTCGGCGGCGGGCCACCACGCCGGGTTCGTCTCCCAGTTGTCGAACAGGACGCCGAACGCGGGCCGCAGGACACAGCTCTCCCAGGCGGGCATCGTGCCCCAGCCCCCGTTGAGTGTCGCGGGCCGCGGCTCCGCGCCGGCCGGGCAGTACCCACCCTCGTTGCAGAACCGGGGAAGCCCGTCCTGGCGCCAGGCATGGTCCGGGTCGATCGAGCGAAGCCAGGGCTGGCCGCCGCCGAGGGCGGTGATCATGAAGTTCGTCGTCTGGCCCGCCGGGTAGGTGGCCACCTGCCGGCCGAGGATGTCGCTCATCGCGTTGTTCAACTGGGCGCCGTCGAGCAGCAGCAGCCTGGCGGTCACGATCGTGTTCTCCAGCGCGTCGAACTCCTCGACGACGAACTCGATCTCGTCTTTCAAGCGCTGTTCCGAAGTCAGATGGTCTTCGGGCAGGCCGAGGATCGCGTCGAGGCGCTCTCGCTCACCTTCGGCGAACAATCCGGTGTCGTTGAACACGTCGAGCGGCGCCGGCAGGTCATTCGGCACGGGTTCGTCGTCCAGCCAGGCGGACGGGTTCGCAAGGATGTGGGCGAAGGTCTCGACATCGAACCCGAGGACGCCGCTGATCGCCTCGAGAACCTTGCCGCGGATGTATTCCTTCAGCTCCTCCAGCGGGACCGCGATCGGGTTGGGCAGGTCGATGGCCTCGTCGATCGCATCGATGATTTCGTCGGCGAACTCCAACAATTGGCCGACGGCGTCGGGGAACCCGATCATCGAGAGCAAACGCGGGTCGCCCGTCGTGAATCCGTCGCCAAGCGTGTCGAGGAAGGTGGCAATAATACCGATGCCGTCCTCGCAGTTGGCGCGCGGCCCTTCGGCAGTGTCGCCGCCCTCTTTGTCGGAACACTCTTCGTCCTGGAGGGCGCGCCGCGTCGCCGGGTCGAACTGACCGGCCGTGAACGCCTGTCCGACGTTGCCCCAGTGCTGCAGGCCGTAGTCGATGTCGTCGACCCAGGCGCGGAGGTACGCGTCGATGACGGCTTCACCGGCTGCCTGCAGGGCATTCGTCGCCCACGTTGCGAAGCCGTCGAATACCTCCAGCCCCAGCGCCGCCAGGGCGAGGGGACACTCGACGACGTGAGGGGGCCACGAGCACTCCAGCCAGACCTTGTCGATCCGCGCGGAGAGCCCGCTGAACGCGTTCAGCGCTTCCTCCCAGTTCGAGTTCGTCCCGGCTTCTTCGGCGAGGTCGTTCCGCAGCGCGTAGAAGAAGTCCAGGAGCATTCCCCGCGCAGCCGTCGGCTGTCCCGGCAAGGGAAGTGTGAGGCGCCCGTCCGCGTCGGCCGCGCGGCCCACGAAGGTTTCCCAGAGGAAGAGGTCCGGCGGCTGGGCGAACTGGATGCCGTGGGTGGCGTCGTCGGAGAACTGTGCGTCGCCGTTCTCGTTGACTTCGCCGGGCACGAGCGTGCGCGATGGGTTGCCGTCGAAGCCCGGCGTCGCGTCGCCGATGTAACCCTCGACGATGATGTGCCTGAGGGCGATCACCGCGCTGGCGGGGTCCCCGGCAATCTCGCCCACGGAGGGGAAGACCCCTTCGGCGAAGTCATTGATGAGCGTATGCGCCCACATGTCTCCTGCCGCGTGGGTGAGGTAGCCGTAGCCGAACGCCAGGATCTCGAGTTTCTGGTCCTCGGTGTAGCGGCTGTCGGTCTGCGCTTCCCAGGCCTTGTTCAGCACATGCTGCAGCCAGAGCCCGGTGTTCTCCGGGTGGATGACCGACTGGCCCATGACGAGGTCCGGGTAACCGTCCGGGCCGACCACGCCGGCGTTGTAGGAAGCCGGCTTTTGCTGGAGGGCCTGGACAAGGCGCGGATGGACCGCATATTCGTGGCCGTTGATGGTGACGCGGCCATCGGCCACGACGTCGTTGTAGGCGCTTTCGCCGGTGTACACATGCGTGTACGGCTTCCATGCACCGGCCGGACCGGGCTTTGCAGCCAGGATCAGCGCGATGAGGAAGGGCAGCGCGAGCAGGATGAGGCGCTCTGTTCGAGGCAAGGCTGTGCTCCCACTTTGCAGGTCCGGCGCCGCTCCCGAGGGCCGGCCGGGCTCCAACGTAGGGATGCTCGTTTCTTTCGCTCTGTGACGGTTTTCACCAACGGTGCGGCCGCGAACGTAGGGTTCCGCCCAAAGACCGAGTGCCGCAAATGCCGACCATTCCAGAAACCGGCGAGCGACGGCTCTCTCTCCTCAGTCCCAAAAGGTCGCCGGCGCCCCGTCCGGGTACAGCTCTGTGCGCCACCCGGCGAGCGGCCGGATAGCTCGCGGCGGGAAGTCCGGCCACGCGAGCTCGGCGTCACCGGGGCGGTTCAGGTACCGGTCGAGGAAGCGCTGAAAACGCCGGAGCCCGTCCACTGCCTGCTCGGGACTAAGCGCGCCCGAGAGCAAGGCGTCGCCGAATTCGTCCATGTCCAGGACCCTGTACGGATGCCCCGGGGGCCCGACGATCACGTCCAGGTAGCGGTCCATCACTGCCACATCCCTGCCGCCTTCGGTTATCCCCACGAGGTCCACATACCACCAGCCGGCGTGGTGTTCGGCGAACCCCGGCGGGCAGGACATCTGGATGCCTTCGTCCAGGAGGAGATAGGAGCGATCCTGCGGGAGCGATCCCGGCCGCACCGGGATGTCGAACATGGGGAACTCGTACGCCGCCACACGACCAGCGCGGATCCCCGGGAAGGGGCCACGGGTGCCCTTTGGGGAGCTCCGCGTGACTGCGATCTGTTCGAACGCGGATTCGCTCATCTCGCGCTGCCGCGCCGCAGGAGCGGGATGCGCTCGTGCCGCCGTGAACACTCCAGGAGTTCGAGGAACCGCTTTTCCCGTGTCTCCTCACGCTTGGCGCTGACAACCCAGAACGTTGACGTCCGGCGGTAGCCGGGCGGGCAACCCTCCCAGTAGGCCCATGCACCGGTGTCCTCGCGGAAGCGCCGTTCGAATGCGGCGCCCAACTCGACCTGGGCCTGCTCGAACGAGTAGATGCCGGTGTTCTCTTCCGTGCGCGCGGCGAACGCGGCGCGTCCGGCGGGGGCTACGCGGCCGGTGGCCTCGAGTTCGCGGTAGCGGTTGACGTTGATGTTGCTCCAGGTGCTGCGACTGCGCCGGGGAGTCCAGCGTTGAACGTGCCGCTCGGCATCGAGCGTCCGCCGGACGCCGTCGATCCAGCCGAAACAGAGCGCCTCATCGAGCGCTTCGCGGTATGAGAGCCCGCCCTTGCCGGAGGCCTTCTTGTAGTAGCCCATCCAGAGCTCTTGCGCGGAGGCGTGATTTTCTGCCAGCCAGGCACGAAACTCAGCCGCATTCTCGAAGAACCGCACGTCCATGAGCGGTGCAGCGTACGCGAACCGGTGGGCTAACTGAATGCCTGGGCGACGCCGTAGGCGGCGCGCTGCGCTTCGAACTTCGCGACTTCGTGGCTCAGCACAAGAAGGTCGTGCTTGTTCCCCTGGCGATCCTTCACCTGGTCGCGCAGGAGAGCTTCCGGCCGGAAGCCAAGCCCCTCGAATGTTGCCACAGCGCTTTTCTGGTCGAGCGTCATCTGGGCGACCATCTTCTCGATCCCCATCGCCAGCGCATTGGCGAAAGCTTCCTGCGTGAGGATGCGGCCCAGCCCCTTGCCGCGCATGTGTGGCGCCACGCTCACCCGCAATTCGGCCACGTGCGCAGACCACCGCAGTGGGTTGCGGTGCACCGTCGCGTAACCGACAACCTCAGAGCCGTCGAGGGCAAGGATGGTGGTGATCTCGCCGTTTTTCATGTCGGCGATCCATTCGTCGACCGCTGGCTCCTGCGTAATGTCGCGGCGCAGAAAGAGGAGGTCGTGTTCTGGAAGCGCCCGCGCGAATGCCAGAATCGCCGCCTTGTCGTCCGGGGTCATGTAGCGGAGCGTGATATCCCGGCCGCCGGTCTCGACGGTCTTCGGGTAGGTTCGCGGTGCGTCCGTCATACGGAGCGTTCTCCAAGCCAGGATTCCAGCTGTGGCCAAAGACGATAAACCGCATTGCCGCCCGCAACAAGGCTGACGTGCCCGCCCTTCAGCATCACTTCGCGCTTGTCCTCGCTGCCCACCATGGGGACGAGCGGCTTCGCTGCTTCGTACGGGACGATGTGGTCGTGTTCGGCGACGACGTGGAGGAAAGGCACCCGGATGTTGCCGAGGTCGACGCGGCGCCCGCCGATTTCAAGCTTGTTCTTCACGAACTTGTTCTCCCACATGAACTCCTTCGTGACCTGGCGGAAGCACTCGCCCGGAAACGGGATCTGGTCCGAGGCCCAGCGGTCGAACATGCGGTACGACTTCACAAACTCGTCGTTCCAGAGGTTGTCCCAGAGCTGGATGTTCTTGGCCACGCGTGCCGCTGGCTTGAGCGCATCGAAAGACGCGTAGAGCAACTCCGGCGGGACGTTGCCAAGCGTATCCACGATCCGGTCGACATCGAAATAGCGGCGGTCGGTCCATTGCTTGAAGAGCGTCATGCCGGAGGCGTCGACCGGGGTGGTGAAGCACGCAAGGTTTTTCATCGGCCCATTCGAGTGGAGCGCGCCGTACATCGTGGCCAGCTGCCCGCCCATGCAGTAACCCACGATCGACAGCTCCTTCTCGCCGCTGTCGCGCAGCACTCGCTCGGCGCAGTCAGGGATGAAGTCCAGGACATAATCCTCGAGGCGGAGCCGAGCGTCTTCGGGACGCGGGATTCCCCAGTCGATCATGTAGACATCGAAGCCACGCTGGACAAGGAACTCGACCAGGCTTTGCCCGGGAGTCAGGTCCAGGATGTACGGCTTGGAGACGAGCGACATCACGAGCATGACCGGCACGCGGTAGATCTCGTCCGTCTGGGCACGGTAGTGGTACAGCTTGAGCGTGCCCCGCGAGTAGATCGTGTCCTTTGGCGTCAGCCCGACGGCAGGGTCGCCCGTCGAGATGTACTCCAGCCCCTTGATGTTGCGCTGGATGGTGCGTTCGATCTCCTGGCGGACTCGCTCCCCGACGGGGATGTCCTGGGTCGGTGCTGTCATCGAAGACCCTCCGGGCGTGGTGTGGCGGACCGGATGCGCGGATTTGAGGGCGGGAGTGTAGTCCCGTCCCCCGCGCGTTGCCAGCATCGAGGGTGACACCCGGCCTGTTGCCGCCCGGTCAAGGCCACGTGAACGTTGGATGAAACGTGAGGACCGCCCGGGAGCGGGGTCCGGTCGCCCGGCCGGACCCAACTCCGTGTGAAGCCAGCGGCGCTAGACGGCAGCCTTTTCCTTCTTCGCTTTCGGGGCCTGAGGCTGCAGCTTCTCGTAGTTCTTCTTGACAATGTCGACGAAGGGGTTCGCGGTAGCCCACTTGCGCGCCACTTCGACGGCGGCCTGCGTGGTCTCCTTGTTGGCGGCGACGAGCTTCTCGACCGTCTCCCGGGCGTCGGCGCCGGCGCCGGTCGCTTCGGTATACGCGGCCTGCGCGAAGGCCAGGGCGCGCCCCTGCGCTGCGGTCGTCGCTTCGAGGACGGCGGTGTAGAACTGGCCAAGGTCGGCCGGTTCCGCCGCGAGCTTCTTGCCCAGCTCGAGCGCTTCACGCTGGCCCTTCACCACGTCGCTCGCGAACTGCTTGGTCACCTTGATGCCGCGCTCGTTCGCCTTGTCGACCGCTTCGACGAGGAGGTCGTAGCTGGCGAGGAGGCTGTCGAAGTACTTCTGGACGTAATCGTTGGAAGCCATGTTGGAGGTTTTCCCTTTCGTGGGGTTGAGCGTCTGCGCGCTCCAGCTAGATGCAAGTTACACATAGCTGCACGGACTTGTCAACACTTTGCCGCTAAGTGCATAATGCATACAGGTACACAGGAGACACCCGATGGCCGAGGAAACACCGGAACTGAAGCCCCGCCTCCACGGCGAGTTGCTCTCGACGAGCCTGCTCGCCTTCTTGAAAGGCTGGAACGCTTACGGCTACCAGCTCGCGCAGAAGCTGGCCCAGGCCGGGCTCCCCGAGTCGGACAGCGGGACGGTTTACCGCACCCTGCGCCAGCTGGAGAAAGCGGGGATGGTCTCCTCGTTCTGGGATACCTCCGAAAGCGGCCCCGCGCGCCGCATGTACTCCCTTACGAAGGCGGGCGAACTCTTTCTCTCCGGATGGATCGATGTGCTCCAGAACTACCAGAAGATCCTGACCTCGGCCCTCGAGGGGTTCGCGCCGCCAGGCGGCGACGATGAGGACGCAGGCTCCAGCGCCGCGCGCTAGAATCGCCGCCAACACCCCATCGGAGGCCGCACGCCATGGCTGACAAAGCAACCACCGCCGATCCCCTGGCAATGTGGCGCGAGTGGGTCGCGACCTCCGAGCGGCAGTGGAACCAGTTCCTGAACAACGCCATGGCGACCGATGAGTTCAGCAAGTCCATGGGCCGCTTCATGGACGTCTACCTCAACCTGCAAAAGAACATGAACGAAGTGATGGGCCGCTACCTGCAGACCATCAACGTGCCGACGCGGAACGACATCCTGGCGTTGGGCGAACGCCTCTCGCAGATCGAGGACCGGCTGGGGCGGATCGAAGACGCAGTCATGGCGTCGAAGGTGCCGGCCGCGCCGGCCGGCGCGGCGCCGCGCCCGCCCAGGACGAAGAAGCCGCCGAAGGCTTAGCTATCCGGCCTGGCGCAGCCGCTCGCCCAGCACCCGGTAGACTCCGGGGTGAAACGCCATGCCGATGTGCGTGCAGTTCACTTCGTCGTTCAGGGCCGGGTCGTCCTCGATGCACGTCTCCCACTCCACGACGCCGTCGTTCTTCGAGTAGATCGCGTAATGGGCGACCTGGTAGTCCTCCGGGTTCAGCATGTTTTTCACGAAACTGCACGTGCAGTGCCCGCTGAAACAGGATGGCTTCACGTTCCGCGCGATCGGCCGCCCGTGCGCGCCGCGCAGTGCAGCAGCCGCTGACAGCAAGACGGGGTGTGCCCGCACGGAATCGCGGAACGGCGAGCCCATCGAGATGACGACGCTCACGTACTCCGGGTAGTCCAGCGCCACGTGGCGAGCCAGCATGCCGCCGAGACTATGGCCGATGACCCGTACACGTTGCCCCGTCTCCCGGTGCGCCCGCTGGATGGTCTCGAGGAGAAGGCTGGCGAGGTGGTCCGGGCAATCCGCGTTGCGGCCGATGTTCGAAAAGTAGGGGCGGTAGCCGATCCGTGCGAGCCACCAGTACAGCTCCATCAGCGACACGTCGCTCGCCAGGAAGCCCGGGACGACGACCACCGGCTCGCCGTCACCGTGTGGCACACCGCAGCCCCAGTACACCGGTGAAGCCCGCAAAGCCATCCAATCGAACGGAAACATCGCCTCGCGCCAGATCGGGGTCATGGCCGCCTGGAGCGAAGGGTCTTCGGTAAAAGGGTCAGCCCCGGCGCCGAATGTTGCGACTGCTGCCATCGCTTGCTCTCCCGATACTTCCCGCCCGGTAAGTCCCACCTTACGCGCGGCACGCTACAGCCCGTCTGCCGTTGCCGCAAATGAATCTTGCGAGTTTATCGCTTCTCGACTATCCGCCGGAACCTCTATCCGGAGTATCGGCACCCTCTATTGCGTTCGAGATACGCTGCCCGTCGGTCGCCATGTCGCGTGATCGTGACTGAACAGCACTTCGCCCGGTCCGTGCGCGAGCAGCCTGCCCACGCTCACGCCCGGCTCGGACGAACCGGCGAGCGCGTCAAACTCGGCTGCCGTCTCGATCGCCTGACCCGCGAGGACGACGACACCATCGGTACCCTGTACGACGACCGCCTGGTGGCCGGGTGTGTGATCTCGCGTCGCCACGATCGAAATCCCCGGCGCGAACTCGTAGTCGCCGTCCATGAGCCGGAAGTTCGCCCCCGGAAACTCCAGGAACTCCGGGATCGTGTACTTCGCTTGTTGGGCGGCCTCCCACTCTGCCCGCTGCACGTAGATTGGGACGCCCGGGAAGTTCCAGGCGCCGCCAACGTGGTCGAAGTGGAGGTGGCTGAGGATGACCGCCTCGATGTCTCGCGGTTCCACACCGTGGCCCAGGAGCTCGATCACCGGGTCACGGCGTCGCGGCTGGTAGAGCCGGTCGATGAGCGGGTGCGGCGGCCCGATGCCCGTGTCGACGAGCACGCTCCGGCCACCCGCCCGGACCAGGTAGGCGTACACGGGGCCGGTTTCGCCGGCCCTTGGGTGCCAATCCGGGTAGTGGACGGAATCGAGATGGATGGCTGTGACCTGCCACGCGCCAGCGCCGGGTTCCACCGCGCCACTCTAACAGCGTTACCAGCCGCCCGGGCTCGCGTTAGGCTTCGTGTGTATGAATGACGCGGCACTGATCGAAGCGGCGAAGTCCTCGCCGGACGCGTTCGCGGCACTCTATGACCGGACGCAACCTGCCGTGTACCGGTTCGCGTACTCGCTCGCCGGCAACCACGCCGGGGCGGAGGACCTGACCGCCGAGGCCTACCGCCGCGCCCTCGCGAACCTCCACCGCTACGAAGACCGTGGCAGGCCCTTCGAAGCGTGGATGTTCACCATCGTCCGCAACCTCGCCCGCGATGGCGGCCGCCGCAAGGGCCGCGAGATCCCCCTCATGGACCACGACGAGCCGCGCGACGAATGGCCGGGGATGGAACTCCTCCGCAGCGAGAATCGCTCGGCGGTGAAGGTCGCCGTCCGGCGGTTGCCGGAGGTGCAGCGGCGGGTGGTAATCCTCCGCTTCGGGCACGAGTGGAGCGTCAAACAGGTCGCGGATGAGCTCTGCAAGAGCGAGGCCGCAGTCAAACAACTCACCTACCGGGCGGTGAACCGCCTTCGAGAACTGTTACTGGAGGCCGGCTATGAGCACGATGGCTAACCCGGAAGATGGACTGCTGGCCGTCCTGCCGGACCGTGTCCTGCGCGAAGTGCGCGAAGAGCCGGACCCCGCATTCGCACGACGGCTGCGCGCGGAACTCAGGGGACGCCAGGCGCGAAACAGCGGAGAGCTCTTCTGGTTCGACCTCGACCTCCCCGTTGGTCCCATCCGCATCGTTCACGACGAACAGCTGGTCCACCTGGTCGACAACGACCTTCGCCGGTTCGAGTCGCGCGCTCACGAAGAACTCGGGCTGATGCCGCGCTACCGGGAGTCGAAGCAGGTCCGCGCCGAGGCGGAGCAGGTACTGAGCGGGCGCAAACGCGGAACCGAAATCGCCTTTCTCGGGGGGCTGACGCCGTTCCAGCAGGCGGTCTTGCGGGCCACCGCGCGCATCCCCCGTGGCGCCATCAGGCCGTACAACTGGGTCGCGAAGGAGGCGGGAAACCCCGGCGCCGTCCGTGCCGCCGGGACGACGTTGGGGCACAATCCCGTGCCGTTCATCGTCCCCTGCCACCGCGTCGTCCGGTCGGACTGGACGCTCGGGAAGTACTCCGCGGGTGGGCCCGAGGTGAAGCAGGCGGTGCTGTTCATGGAAGGGCTAACCCCACGTCAGCTGGACTGGATCCAGCACGCCCCGCGGTTCGTGGGCCAGCTGGACTCGATGGAATTCTGCCTGCCCGCCTGTGTGGGCCTCGATGAGAGCGACCCCTCGAACCTGAAGGGCTTCGAGCACCCTGAGGACGCCATCCACGCCGGCTTCGAGCCGTGCGACGTCTGCCGCCCGGTGTAAAGGGGCGGTGAAGCGTGCCCGGCCCCGGCGACCGGTGACAACGGCGGCAGCATCCCTACAATCTCCCGCAATGGCCAGGATGACCGACCAGGCCGGTGCGCGGCTGCGTCCGGCGCTCCGACCTGTCGAGCGCGCGACACCGCTCGTGGGCCGCGAGCCGGAGCTCGGGGTGCTGTGCGAACGCCTCGATGCGGCCGCCGGCGGGGCGGGTGGGGTCACCTTGCTCTGTGGCGAGCCCGGGATTGGCAAGACCCGGCTGCTCGCGGAAGCCGCCCGCCTGGCGAGACAGCGAGGCTTCACGGTCGTTACCGGCAACTGCTACCGCGCGGAGGGGGCGCTTCCATACCGGCCGTGGATTGAGGTTCTGAACGGCCTGGCCGCCGACCCGGACGAGAAGGCCTTTGGCCGCCTGCGCCCCGCCGCCGCCGCCGACCTCGCGCGGCTTGTCCCGGAGCTTTCGGAGGGGCCTTCGGAGGGCGCCGTGGCCCCGGGCGACCAACTCCGTCTCTTCGACACGGTCGCAAGCGTGCTCCTCACTGCGGCGAGGAAGAAGCCCGTAGCCCTGCTCCTGGAAGACCTCCACTGGGCCGATGCGTCGTCGTCCCGGCTTCTCGGACACTTGAGCCGGCGCATCGGGCCGGCGCGCCTGGCTGTGATCGCCACGTACCGGGAGACGGACATCGGACCGGGCCATCCTTTCCGCGAGGTGCTCGCGGAATTCTCGGAGCGGCGTACCGCGCTGCGGATCGACGTTTCCGGACTGTCGCAGGACGAGGTCCTGGCGATGGTCAGCCACTTCACGGGCCAACCTGCGGTCTCGATTTCGAGCAGCTTCATCTGGGGACTCCTGACGGCCACCGACGGGAATCCGTACTTCATCGAGGAGGTACTGCGCCACTTAGAGGCTAGCGGGAAGGTCTTCGACGCCGATGGACGATTGCTCGGCGACGGAGACCCGTTCACGCGCATGACGGTCCCACGGGACCTTCGCCATGCGATCGCGCAGCGCATCGAGCGACTGGGCCCAGAAACAGTCGACGTGCTCCGGGCGGCCGCAGTGCTCGGCCGCCAGTTCGAATTCGAGACACTTCGAGAGATGACGGGCCTCCCGTCAGCTCCGTTGTTGAAGAGCCTCGAAGAGGGGATTGCGGCCCGCCTCGTGATCGACGTTCGAGAGGAGTCGGGGCGTTTCGACTTCGACCACGCGCTGGTCCAGCGCGCTCTGGCGGAGAACGTCGCTACCCCGCGCAGGCAGCAGATGCACCTCGGCGCCGCGTTGGCCACGGAGAAGCTCCACGGCGATGACCCGGGCAGGTGGGCAGCGGCGATCGCGTTCCACTACCGGGAAGCGAAAGACCCGGCACACGTCGAAAAGGTCGCCCTGTTCGGAAAGCTCGCGCTCGAGTCGGCGGAGCGCGCCTACGCGTGGGACGCATTCATGTGGCAATTCGACGCGACGCTGCGCTCCCTCGAAGAGCTTGCGGCCCCGGCGCTCGTCGAGGCTCGCTTCGTGTGCGACGTCGTCGCTCCGCGCTTCAACCTGGCGACGTTGGCGCCAGACCGGCTGCGTTTCCTCGCGCGCCGCGCAGGGGACCTCCTGTTTGCTGGCGGAGACCGCGAGAGGGCCGCGCTGATGCGCCAGGTGGAGGGCTATACCTACCAGTCATCGGCCTTCAGGCACCTTCAGGACCTCCAGCAGGCGCTTCGCCTCTTCGAGGAAGCGGAGTCAATCGCCGCCGACGCCGAGTTCCGGGCGACGATCACGGCCATGAAGCCAAATGCCCTCTTCCAGATGGGACGTTGTGAAGAAGCGGATGCCATCGCAAGAGACATGACGACCTCACATTTCCGCGCCCGGCGTATGTGGGGGCTGGCGTATCACGGGCACTACGCGACGCATCTTGGCCACATCGCAGAAGGCCTCCGCTCGTTTCGCAGCGCGGTCGAAGAGGCCGGCCAGTCGGTCTCGGCGATCGCCGCTTCGTCGACCGCGCTGCAGTGGCAGTCCATCTGCTGTTTGTTCTGGCTTCGGGCGCCGGCGCTCGTCGAGCCGCTGCACCGGCTCGAACTCGACCGTTCTCGTGAGGATGTCTGGCAGAAGCGAGTGAGCCAAATCTCCGTCCTGGCTGCCCGCCGTGAGCGCGGGCTCCGCAGCGCAGTGCGCGCCCAGGACTACCTGGGCTCCAGCGGCGACCAGGCCGAGTTCGAGGTCGCGGCCTGGCTGTTCTACGAGGGCGAGTGGGACGTGGCGCTGGAGACGATGCTGCGGCTGCAGCAGGCGACGACGGATAGTTCCGCACTTCACCTCCTCGCTTCGGCCGCTTACGGTGCGGGCGAAATGCACCGTGCCGCCGGCCTCCTTCTCCAGGCCGAGCCCCTCCTCAATCGCAGTTTTCTGACGTCCATCCCGATCGACAACGTTGCTGGTCACGCCTCGCTCGGGCTGCTCTGTGCCGAGGTCGGGCGGCGCGCAGAGGCACGAGACCACGCCCGCGCATGCCGGGAGGCGATGACCGACGACGACTGGCTCGGCCTGGGCGCGCGGGTCGACCTCATCGAAGCGCTCGTCAAGCTCCACGGGGGCGACCCCGATGGTGCCGAAACGTCCTTCGCGACCGCACTTCGCACCATGCGCCGCGTCGAGCACCCCTGGGACGAAGCCGAGGCGCACCGGCTGTTCGGCAAGGTCTTGCTCGATCTTTGGAGCCGCGAGGCGGCAGCCGCGCACTTCACGGAGGCCTTACGCATCTACGCGCGGATCGGAGCGGCTCGGCCGTTCATCGACCGTGTCACGGCACTCTGGCCAGAGGGTAACGCCGACTCCACTGTGGGCGCCGCCGCTGTTTCGGCCGCGGCACCGGGCGGGCTCTCGGCTCGCGAGGCAGAAGTCCTTGGGCTCCTTGCGCGCGGGCTCTCCAACCGGCGCATTGGCGAAGAACTTGTGCTGAGCGAAGCGACCGTGAAGACGCACGTACGCCACATCCTGGAGAAGACGGGCACGGCCAACCGCACCGAGGCGACGGCCTGGGCGCTGCGCAACCTCCCGGGCTGAGTCATCCGATCGGATGATCCGCTGGGCGTGAAAAGATCATCCATGACGTCGATGTAGCGGTGCGCCTCGCGCGTCACCATCGCCTCACTGCTCCGGGCAGGAGGTCAACGGTGCGGCGCATCGCACTTGCTCTTTGCATTGCCCTCTTCACCGCCGGCGCGGTCGGGTGTGGCTCGGCAATCCCGCTGCCAGTGCCCGCGACACCGACGGCGGCATGGCCGGGCTCGCCCCCCCTGCTCCGGCCGCCGCCCGAGGTCGTCGACATCCCGGAGTCTCCCGGCATCTGTTCGCACGCTGAACTGGGGGCGATGGCAACGTTCCACGGGCACTACAACGCCAGTGACAGCGCGCACTACCACGGCTGGCGCCCACCGGTGGGGAAGGTCTTCTGGGTCCGGTGCTAAGCGCGGCGGATGTTCAGGCCGCAGTGTCGCCGGCGACTTCGAACTCCGACGGTTACGACGCCGGCTCAGCCGCCGGCCGTGCGGCCCGAGCCCCGACCGGAGACCGCTAGGGCGATGTGGTTGCTTGCCCCGGGCGGTGGCGCACTCGCTCTTGCCCTTGCATTCCGGGGGGCCGGCGGCGATGCGCCGTGGTGGTCGCTGAGGACGGGATGGCCCCCGGCCTACAGCGCCAGCGCCGCGGGCGCCTCCAGCAGGTTTTGGATCTCCTTGATGAAACGCGCGCCTTCGGCGCCATCCGTCACGCGATGGTCGGCGCTGAGGGCGACTTTCATGAGCTGGCGGACCACGACCTGGCCTTCACGGACCGCGGGCCGGGCCATCACGGAGCCCACTCCGAGGATTGCCGCCTGCGGCGGGTTGATGATGCCAATCAACGTTTCGACCCCGTACGCGCCCAGGTTGGTAATGGTGAAAGTGCCCGCGCTGTATTCGTCCGCCTTCAGGTGGCCTGCCTTCGCGCGTTCGATCAGGTCCTTGGTCTCCACGGCGATGCGGCCCAGGCTCTTCGCCTGGCAATCCAGGATGGCAGGTGCGATGAGCCCATCGTCGAGCGCCACGCCGATGCAAATGTTGATGCGGTCGTGAAGCTGGATCGACGTCTCCGCGAACTCGGCGTTGAACTTCGGGTGGCGTTCCAGCGCGATCGCGCAGGCTTTCACCACCAGGTCGTTGATGCTCACGCGCTGCTCTTCGGTCGCGCTGCTGTTGATCTGCTGGCGGAACTCGAGTGCCGCCGTCATGTCGATATCGAGCGTCAGGTAGTAGTGCGGCGCAGTGGTCTTGGACTGCGTCATGCGGCGGGCGATGGCCTGGCGCATGCGCGAAAGTCCCTCGGTGCCGGCGGTGGTGGCCGCGGCCCGGGTGGCAGTCGCCGGTGCCGGGACTGCGGCCGCTGCGGCTGCGCGGCCATCGCCGCGCGCGATCGCCGCCTCGACATCCTTGCGCAGGATGCGGCCGTCCGGCCCCGTGCCCTTCAGCGCGCGGTAGTCGTAACCCGCTTCCTCGGCGATTTTCCGCGCGACCGGGGAGATCCGGACCCGGCCGTCAGCCGGGGCGGCCGCGGCCGCCGGCTCGGGCTCGCGCACGGCCGAAGCCGCGGGCGCGCTGGCGGGCGCCTGGCTTGCGGCCTTCACCTCGGGCTCGATCTCGCGCTTGTCGGGGCCGGGCGGGGCCTTTCGTTCGACCTCCGGGGCCGCTTCGTTCTCGGCGCCAAGGACGGCGATGACTTCGCCGACGGGCACCACGTCGCCCTCTTGTGCGACGAGCTTGATCAGTGTGCCCGACTCGAAAGCTTCGAGCTCGACGTTGGCCTTATCCGTCTCGATTTCGGCGATGATGTCGCCCCGCGTCACCTGGTCGCCGACAGACTTGAACCACTTGACCAGGGTGCCCTCGGTCATGTCGGCGCCCATCTGGGGCATAGTCACTTCGAAGGCCACGGGCTACTCCTTGAACATCCGGAGCACTGCTTCGACGACGTCCTCCTCCGAAGGCAGGGCCGCGAACTCCAGGTTGCGATTGTAGGGCAGCGGGACATCCTTGCAGGACACCCGGGCTACGGGCGCATCGAGCCAGTCGAACGCGCGCTCCATGATCTGGGCGCTCAACTCCCCGCCGAATCCACCGAAGAGCCAGTCGTCTTCGACGATGACTGCGCGGTTCGTCTTTTTCACGGAGTTCACGACGGTCTCGATGTCGAGCGGCCGGATGGTGCGCAGGTCGATAACCTCCGCGCTGATTTCCTCTTGTTCCTGCAGCATGTTCGCGGCGCGGGTGGCCTGGTGGACGCTCCCGCTGTAGCCAACGATCGTCACGTCGTCCCCGGGCTGCACGATGTTCGCGACGCCGAACTCGACGAGGAAGTCGGGGTCCTCGGGAACCTCGCCTTTCACCGCGTAGTTCGCGGTGTGCTCGATGAAGATGACCGTGTTCTCATCGCGGAATGCCCGTTTCAGCAGGCCCTTCGCGTCCGCCGCGTTCGAAGGGCAGACCACCTTGAGGCCCGGAAAGTGAGCGTACAGCCCTTCGAGTGAGTGGCTGTGCGTCGCCGCCAGCTGGGAACCGCCCCCGCTGGCCATCCGGATGACGAGCGGCACGTTTATCTGGCCGTTGGACATGTGATAGAGCTTCGCGGCGCTGTTCACGATCTGGTCCAGCGCAAGGAAGCTGAAGTTGATAGTCATCATTTCGACCATGGGGTGCATGCCGCCCATGGCCGCCCCGATGCCGGCGCCCACGATGCCCGATTCGGCGATCGGGGTATCGCGCACGCGCTCTTCGCCGAACTCTTCGAGGAGACCCTTGGTGACGGCGTAGGAACCACCGTAGCGGCCGATGTCTTCGCCCAGGAGGAAGATCGTCTCGTCGCGCAGCATCTCTTCGCGGATCGCTTCGCGGAGGGCGTCCCGCATCCGCATCTCAACCATCCGACGGCTCCTTCGTCAGGTAATCGAAGAGCGTATCCAAAGCGGGCTGCGGGCTGTTCTCGGCGAATTCGACCGACTCGTCGACAACGCGCTCGACGCGCTCGGCGATCGCAGCGAACTTCGTTTCGTCCAGGTAACCTGCCCGCTGCATCTGGGCCTTCAGCCTCTCGATGCAGTCCCGTTTGCGGTACTGCGAGATCTCGTCCTTCAGGCGGTAGAGTTCCGGGTCAGCCATCGAGTGGCCGCGGTAGCGATACGTCATCGCTTCGACAAAGTACGGGCCCTTGCCTGAGCGGGCGTGGGCGACGGCCTTTTGCATGGCGCTGTACACCGCCGTGACGTCCATGCCGTCGACGGAGACAGCGGGCATGTTGTACGCCTCGGCGAGCTTCGGGATGTCGGTAGAAAGCGATTCCTTGAACGGGACGCCCATCCCGTAGAGGTTGTTCTCGCAGAAGAAGATCGTGGGTGTGTTCCAGAGGACTGACATGTTCAGGGCTTCGTGGAATTCCCCTTCGCCGACGGAACCGTCTCCAAAGATACAGAGGGTGACCGCGTCCTCTTTCTTCATCTGCTGGGCAAGGCCCATCCCCACGGCAAGGGGCAGGTGAGCGGCGACGATGGCGTAGCCGCCCATGAAGCCCTTCGAAACGTCGTACAGGTGCATCGAACCGCCTCGGCCCCCGGAGACCCCTGTGGCCTTGCCGTAGAGCTCGGCCATGATCGCGTTCGGGTCCATGCCGCGCGCGAGGGCGTGGCCGTGGTCGCGGTAGTGCGTAAAGATCTTGTCGCGGTCCTCGAGGGTTGCCATCGCGCCGACGGCGCAGGCCTCCTGCCCCGTGTAAAGGTGGAGGAACCCGCGGATCTTGCCCTTCGTGTACATCTCGCCGCACTTCTCTTCGAATCGGCGGATGAGCATCATCTGGTAGAGAAACAGGCCAAGCTGTTCCTCTCCGAACTTGCCTTTCGAATCGCGCCTGGTTGCCGTCGTCACCGTGTGCCAGCTCCCTGGGTTTGTGCTTGGGCGCCCGCGCGCCGGCGGGCAATATGGATCGCTTCGCCATCGACGGCGAGCGCAGCTTCCTTGATCGCTTCCGCGAGCGTGGGGTGGGTGTGCACGGCGAAGCCGACTTCGATGGTGGTCGCCTCGAGGAGGGCGATCATCGTGGCCTCGCCCAGCAGATCGTTGATGTCGTGCCCGAGCATGTGGATGCCGAGCACCTGCCCCGTCGGCTCATCGGCGACGACTTTCACGAAGCCCTCCGTATGCCCGGCGGCAACTGCCTTGCCGAGAGCGGTCAGCGGGAACCGGCCGGTCTTCACGCTGTAGCCGGCCTCCTTCGCCTTCTGTTCGGTGTATCCGATTGAGCCGATGTTCGGCTGGCAGAAGGTCGCCCGGGGCATCTGGACATAATCGAGCGCCGCGGTCTTCTTCCCGGCGATGTGCTCGGCCGCAATCACGCCCTGCTGCATCGCGACGTGGGCGAGCATGGACTTCCCGGTGATATCGCCGACGGCGTAGAGACCGCCGACATTCGTCGCCATGTGGTCGTCGATAGCGATGAAACCGCGCTCGGTCTTGACCCCGAGCTTCTCGAGCCCGAGCCCTTCGGTCTTCGCGACGAACCCCACGGCGAGCAGGACGGTGTCTGCGTCGAGTTTCTGTTCGCCGCCCTCCGTCTTCACGCGGACGCTCGCCTTGCCGCCCTTCACGTCGACAGATTCGACCGCGGACTTCACGTGGCAGGTAATGCCGCGCGCTTCGAAGGAACGCCGGAGGGCGCGCCCGATGTCCGGGTCCTCCAGCGGGACGAGGGTGTCCAGCAGTTCGACGATGGTGACTTCGGAGCCGTAGCTGGCCCACAGGTGCGCGAACTCCACCCCGATCGCGCCGCCGCCGATGATGACCGCCTTCTTCGGTGTGTCGCGGCGAGCGAGGGCCTCCCGGCTCGTGATGATCACCTTGCCGTCGGGCTCCATGCCGGGGAGGACTCGTGTCGCGGCGCCGGTCGCGATGATCACGGCTGCGGCCGTGTAGTCGCGGCCTCCCGCGTTGACAACCCCCTTGCCCTTGAGCACGGCAGTCGCCTGGACGACGGTGATGCCGTTGTCCCTCATGAGGCCCTCAACCCCGCCGACCACCTTGTCCACCACCTGCCGGCTGCGGTCGAAGGCGGCGCCGTAATCGAACGAGGCCTTCTCGACGCCGCCAATGCCCCACGTCTTCGCTTCGCGCACAAGGTTGACGACGTCGGCGTTCTTGAGGAGGGCCTTGCTCGGGATGCAGCCCCAGTTCAGGCAGAGTCCGCCGAGGCGCTCGTGCTCGAAGACGACAACCGACTTTCCGAGTTGCGCGGCGCGAATGGCCGCCACGTAACCGCCGGGACCCCCACCGATCACCGCTACGTCGAAGTCAGCCATAGCCTGCTCCTAGACTACCATAGGTAGATGGTGGGAAATCGTGCCACGGGCCCGCCGCCCCCACCACTGTGGCCCAGCCCACACTCCTTGTCCAGATTCCAGCGCGGCATTCCTGATCGCGACAGGAGTTGTCGCGATCGTCGGCGACCTTGTCGAGCCCGCCACGGAGTTCCCAGGAGGTGTTTGATGTCTGCGCGTACGCCACGAGTCGAGCGGCCGAAGGTCCCCGAAGGCTACGGTATGCCGGAGGACGATGAAGGATTGCTGCCGTGGGAGTGGGCGGATCAGAAACTCGCGGACGCAGCCAACTACTGGTTCGCCACTACCCGGCCCAACGGCAGGCCTCACGCCTCGCCGACCTGGGCCGTCTGGGTCGATGGCAGGCTGTACTTCGACGGCAGCCCGGAGGCGCGCCGGATGAAGAACATCGCCGCGAACCCGAACGTTGCCGTCCACCTCGAAAGCGGGAACGAAGTCGTGATCCTCGAAGGGACGGCAGTAGCCGCGCCCGTGCCGCCGGACCCGGCCCTCGCGGAGCGGGTGGCGGCCGCCTACACCGGGAAGTACCGGGCCCACGGCTATGCCCCAAAGCCGGACCAGTGGGACCAGGGCGGGCTGTACGTAATGGAGCCGCGCATCGGTCTCGGGTGGACTTTCCGCGAGGGCGAGGAATTCGGCAAGACTTACACGCGCTGGCGGTTCGACTAACTCAGCGCCGGCGCAGAACGTGCAAGCTGTGCGTCCGGAGCAACGGCACGGCCGCGAGCGGGCCGTAGAGCCAGGGGGTCCATTGTCCGGCCCTCCTGGCCAGCGGCGGGGCGAGCGTGATCGTGCGGCTTCGCCGGGGACAGCCCGGGAACCAGCGCCCGATGTCGCGCGGTGAGATCGGATGCACGGCGCGGTTGGCCGGGTTCCGGCGGCGCATGTCGTAGACGAGGATGAGCCCACCCGGACGCGTGATGCGGAGAAGCTCGCGGGCGATGCCGGCGCTCACGGCTTCCTCTGGCACCGAACTGAACAACGTGAACGCGAGCGAAAGGTCGAACGAGGCGTCCGCTTCCGGGATCGCGTCCGCGCTCCCCGCGTGGACACGGATTTCCGGGCTGTGAGCTTTGCAGTAGTCGACCGCCTGGGGGTCCAGGTCGATCCCGGCCATGTTTTCCGGCCGCCCGCCCCACTGCACGAGCATCCGCAGGTTGTACCCCGTGGAACACCCGGCTTCGAACGCACGCAAGCCGTCCAGGCTGTCCCAGCCGGCCTTCCTGAGAATCCGCGCCAGGTGGCGTTCTCGCTCCTGCACCATCAGGAGGTTGCCGGGGTTCAGGATCGAGTGGTCGGGCATCAGGCGACTGTATCGGCGGCTTTACGTTCGTGACAGAGGAAAGGTATGTCCCTGTTTACCATCGACGGCCGCGGGCCACCCGCCGGGCCGCGGCGTAAACTCCCTGCGGAGGCCCGCAAATGACCATCGAGCAGACCTACGCTGAACGCCACCCCAACTCCGCGCGGCTGTACGCCCGGGCAAGCCACGTCCTTCCAAGCGGAGTCACCCACGACAGCCGGTACATGCGGCCCTTCCCCATCTACGCGGAGCGTGCCGCCGGTTCGAAGAAATGGGATGCCGACGGCCACGAACTCATCGACTACGTTGGTGGTCACGGGGCGCTCCTCCTCGGCCACAACTACCCCGCCGTGTTCGAAGCCGCACAGGAACAACTCGCCCGAGGCACGCACTACGGCGCGAGCCAGGAAAAAGAAATCGAATGGGCCGAAGAAGTAGTCCGGCTCGTGCCCTCCGCGGAAGTGGTGCGGTTCACGAGTTCCGGCACCGAAGCCACCCTCATGGCCCTCCGGCTCGCCCGCACCTTCACCGGAAAACCCGGCGTCATCAAGTTCGACCGCCACTTCCACGGCTGGCATGACTACGTCGTTGGCCACTCGAAGTACTCGGCCGGGGCGCCGGCGGGCGTACCGCAGGCAACACTCGACTCCGTCTCGGTCCTCCCGCTCGACATGGTCGAGGTCCAGGAGACGGTCGCCAGCCGCGGCGACATTGGTGCCATCATCGTGGAGTCCGCGGGTGCCTCCAGCGGCCAACTGCCCGTCCCGCGGGGCTTCCTGCACGACCTGCAGGCGTTCTGCCGGGCGCAGGGGATCATCTTCATCATGGACGAGGTGGTCACCGGGTTCCGGTGGGCGCCGGGGGGCGTACAGGAGGTTGAGGGCCTGAGGCCCGACCTCACCACGCTGGCGAAGATCCTCGCCGGGGGCCTTCCCGGAGGCGCGGTCACCGGCCGGCGCGATGTCATGGAACACCTCCAGTTTCCGGCCCCCGGCACGAAAGCCGCGAAAGTCGGGCACCCGGGCACCTTCAACGCGAACCCGCTCTCCGCCGCGGCAGGGGTCGCCTGCCTGCGCGAAATCGCCGACGGACGACACCAGCGCCGCGCACAGGAACTCGCGGCGCAGCTGCGGGCAGGGATGAACGGCGTTCTCTGCGAGCTCGGCATCCCCGGCTTCGTCTACGGCCAGTCGAGCGAGTTCCGCATCGTCCTCGCCGGCACCCAGGTCCCCGAGTCGCAGGATTACGACCCGCGGGACCTCCCCTGGGCGTTGATGGACCAGGGGATGCCGCCGGAACGCACGCGGCTCCTGCAGCTGGCGATGACGAATCACGGGGCGCACCTCTTCGGCGCCGGCGGGCTCGTGAGTTCTGTGCACACCGAGGCCGACATCTCGCGGACCGTCGAAGCCTGGCGGGCGTCGTTGCTCGAGCTGCGGGACGAAGCCGCGCTCGACTGATCGCCCCGGGCGGGGCTGCGTATACTCTCCGCCTACAACCATCCGGAGATCCACATGCAATACACCCGCCTGGGCCGAACTGGCCTTCAGGTTTCCCGGCTTTGCCTTGGCACCATGACGTTCGGTTTGCAATGCGACGAGAAGACGTCGTTCGCCATCATGGACAAGGCCTTCGACGGCGGCGTGACCTTCTTCGACACGGCCGACGTGTATCCGCTGGGGGGTACGGCGGAGACGGTCGGCCGTACTGAAGAGATCGTCGGGCGCTGGCTGGAGGGACGGCGCAGCCGGGTCATCCTCGCGACCAAGTGTTTCGGCCGTTCTGGCCCCAACCGCTGGGACCAGGGCAACTCCCGCAAGCACATCCTGGACGCCGTCGACGCCTCACTCAGGCGGCTCAACACCGACTACATCGATCTCTACCAGCTGCACGGGCCGGACCCGGAGACGCCCATCGACGAAACGCTGCGCGCCCTGGAGGACATCGTCCGTGCGGGGAAAGTGCGCTACGTCGGTTGTTCGAACTTCCTCGCCTACCAGGTCGCCCGCGCTCTCGGCCGCAGCGAAGCGCTTGGGGTGGTCCGCTTCGACTCGGTGCAGCCCCGCTACAACCTGCTCTTCCGGGAGATCGAACGAGAGCTCCTGCCGTTGTGCCGGGAAGAGGGGATCGGCGTGATCCCGTACAACCCGATCGCCGGCGGCCTCCTCAGCGGCAAGCACAACCGCGAGGCCGGCCCGGAGGAGGGCTCACGCTTCACGCTCGGCACGGCCGCCGAGCGCTACCAGGACCGCTACTGGCACGAAGGCATGTTCGAAACCGTGGAGGAGCTGCGCCCCATTGCCCGCGACGCCGGGATGTCACTCCCCCAGCTCGCCGTCGCCTGGGTGCTGGCGAACCCTGCCATCACGGCTCCCATCATCGGGGCGAGCCGCCCGGAACAGCTCGACGACACGATCAAGGCGGTGGAGACGCCGATGGGCCCCGAGTTGAAGAGAACGCTGGACGTCCTCACGGCTCAGTACCGCCGCGGCGATGCGGGGCGCTGATGAGCGAGCTGTCGGACCTCCTGGATATCGCACTCCGGGCCTCGGAGGTCGCGGGCCGGGTCATCATGCCCCTGTACAACGCCGGCACCGTGGTCGAACTGAAGGCCGACCGCACACCCGTGACCCTCGCCGACCGGAACGCGGAGCTCGCGATACGCGATTTCCTTGGACGCGAGTGCCCCGGGCACGGCGTCCTTGGCGAGGAGTTCGGCGAGGTTGCCGGGGACGGGCGCTACCGCTGGATCCTCGACCCCATCGATGGGACGAAGTCATTCATCCATCATGTGCCCCTCTTCGGGACCTTGGTCGCACTGGAGCGCGACGGGGTGCCGGTCGTCGGGGTGATTGCCTGCCACGCCGTGGGCGAGACGGTCTCCGCGGCGCAAGGGCTGGGGACCACCATCAACGGGGTGCCGTGTCGCGTCTCGGACGTCGCGGAACTGGAAGATGCCACACTCACGATGACCAGCGTCTCGCGCATGCTGCGCGGCCGGGCAGAAGGCGTGGCACGGCTGGCAGAGGCCTGCGGCCTCGCGCGCGCCTGGGGCGACTGCTACGGCTACCTGATGGTGGCCACGGGCCGGGCCGACATCATGCTGGACCCGGTGATGAACATCTGGGACGCCGCGGCGCTCTATCCCGTCATCACCGAAGCCGGCGGCGGCTTCAGCCAGTGGGACGGCACGCCGGCAGTCGGGGACAGCGTTGTCGCGACGAACGGCTTGCTCCACCGGGCTGTCATCGCTGCCCTCAACGCCTGAGAGGAGCTAAGCCGGGGCACCGGGTTTCTCCTGTTCGAACCGCTTGTTTACCGGCAGTGGGCGCACCAGCGCGCTCATGCAACACTGCGCGGGACTCGTTTTGAGAGGGTTTTGTAATGTGGCGGTTGTGGGGAGGTGTGGCCGGGGCCGCAGTGGTGGTCGCCGTCGCCTGTGGGGATGGAGCAGCCCCGGCAATCATCGGACCGGGCGAAGGTGGCGCCGAGCCGTTCCTGGCGGCTGTCGGGGATGCCTCCGCACCGACAGCGACCCCGACCGCCGCGCCCCCGGCGCCGGCGCCCACGCCTCGCCCATCTTCGCGCGATGCGGCGCTCCAGCCGCCGCCGTGGGCGCCGGCGCCGCTGCGGATGAACAATGTGCCCGTCCCGCCGGTGGACGCGGCGGCCGCGCTCATCATGGACGAGGGCTCGGGCAAGGTGCTCTGGGAGCACAACGGCAGTGAGCGTCTCGCGCCCGCCAGCCTCACGAAAATCGCGACCGCGGTCGTCGCGCTCTCCGAGGGTGGCTACGACCGCGTGTTCGAGGTGGACGTCGATAGCAAGGCCATGCCAGGCAGTTCCGTGATGGGGCTCGTCCCCGGGGACAGGTTCACGCTGCGGGACCTGCTCTACGGCCTGATGTTGCCTTCAGGCAATGATGCGGCGCTCGCCATCGCCCGCGGGATCGCCGGGTCCGATGCAGCGTTCGTGGCACGGATGAACGCCCTCATGACGGCCCTCGGCCTCTACGACACAACGTTCGTGAACCCGCACGGGCTGGGCAACCCGAACCACCTCACGACGGCGTACGACCTGGCGGCCCTCAGCCGCTACGCGATGAGTTACCCGGGGTTCAAGGAGATCGCTGGCGCACCTTACTGGACGGCCAGCGGCAGCCGCCAGATTGGGATGTGGAACTCGAACGCGATGGTCACCCAATACGCGGGCGGAGACGGCATCAAGGTCGGGTACACCCGCCGTTCCGGGCATACGCTGGTCGCCTCTGCGACGCGGAACGGCCACCGCGTGATCGTCGTCCTGCTGAGCGCTCCCTCCAGCCAGGCCGACGCGCGTAAGCTGCTGGACTGGACCTTTGCCAATCACACCTGGCCGGCGCCGTAGGATGCCCGTGCAATCGCTGGCGCCGCGGGTGGGCGAGGGCCTGCAACTCGTCCCGCGCGACGAGTGTTCGGGGCCGCCGCCGGGGCCGGAACCGGTCCGGCAGGATACGCCCCGCTGGTCCGGGCCCCCGGCCAGGCCGCCCCAATGAAAAGGGCCTCCCGCTGTTGGAGGCCCCTTCGTTTGCTCGGTAGCAGTGCTGGTCTGCGATCAGGCTTTGCCGATCTTGAACATCCTCGTGCTGCAGACGGGGCAGGCCCCTTCGGTGGCGGGCTTGCCGTTCTTCATGGTGATGGGCTTCGGGTTCTTCATCTCCCGTTTCACCCTGCACTTCAGGCAGTAGGCTTCCAACTGCGTCCTCCTTTTCGCCGCCCGCGGGTGAGCGGCCGTTCGACGAATTGTTAGAGTGTCTACGCGATTGCGCAGCTTTCGTCGATTCCATCAGGCATAATCGGAGCGACCGTGAGGCGTGTCAATACTTAGATTGATTCTGTGAACGACATAACTACGAGAATTTCAGGATTTCGCCCGAAGAATGACCTTCCGCGGCCGGATCTCGCCCGAATTCGACAGTATGCCCACCCCGACGAATGCCCCCGATGAGCTGTAGACGCGGATTGCCTCGCTGCCCAGATTCCGCCACGAGGCGGTCCTCCAGGACTGCCCCCTTGCGAACGCGGAAGCGCCGGCCGCGCCGAGGAGCGCCGCGTCGAATCCCAGGAGCGCCTCATCGGCCGGGAGCAAAAGGGACTCGATCCCGCCGTCCATGACGGCCGCTTCAACGGCTTCGAGCGTCATGGCGTCGTCGATCCGAAACGGCCCGCTCGCTTCTCGCCGCAGGGCTGCGAGGTGGCCGCCGCAGCCGAGCGCTTCGCCCAGGTCCCGGGCGAGGCTGCGGATGTACGTACCACTGGAGCAGGTCACGTCGATCTCGACCGCCTCGCCGTTTCGCCGGAGCGCTTCGAAACGGTGGATGACGACCTCCCGCGGCGCGAGTTCCGGGCCCTCCCCGCGACGCGCCAGGCGGTAGGCCCGCTGCCCACCCACCTTCAGCGCGCTGAACGCAGGCGGCCGCTGCAGGATCCGCCCTCGGAGTGGCTCAACGGCTCGCTCCAGCTCCGCGTCGTCGAGGGGCGGTACCGGGCGGCGCTCGAGTGGCTCGCCTTCAGCGTCGTCCGTCGTGGTGACCGTGCCCAGTTTCACCATGCCGGTGTACCGCTTGCCGTGTCCCATCATGTATTCGACGAGCCTGGTTGCGGCGCCCAGGCAGAGCACGAGCAATCCCGTAGCCATCGGGTCGAGCGTCCCGGTGTGTCCGATGCGTCGTTGGCCGGTGACCTTGCGCACGCGGGCAACCACATCGTGACTCGTCCAGCCGGCCGGTTTGTCGATCAGCAGGATCCCGTCGAGGCCGCTGTCACTGCGCTTGCTCACGGTGCTCCGCGCTGACTTTCCGGATCAGGTCCGAGAGGCGCGCCCCGCGCTCGATCGACGGGTCGAAGCGAAAGACGAGGTCCGGCACGTTGCGCATCCGCAACCGGTGCACGAGCTCACGGTGGAGGAAAGGCGCCGCGTGCTGCAGCCCTTCGAGGGCGTGTTGGCGCTCCTCGTCGGTCCCCAGGTGGGACACGAAAACGGTGGCGTGGCGGAGGTCGGGAGAGACGCGGATCTCGGTGATCGTGATGAGGCCTTCGCCCACGCGCGGGTCCTTCACCTGGCGAAGGATGAGTTCGCTCAGTTCGGCCCGCAGGAGTTCATTCACCCGTGTGGTTCGAAGAGACATAACGGCACATCCGGGGGCCGGCGCGCCGGCCCGTCGACTGGACAATCGGCGGAGTTAGCGGACGCGTTCTTCGTGGAAGAACTCGATGATGTCGCCCTCTTCGAACTTGTCGAAGTTCGAGAGGACGACGCCGCATTCGTAGCCGGTCTGCACTTCGCGGACATCGTCCTGGAAGCGTTTGAGGCCTTCGCAGCGGGTCCGCGCGAGTTCCTCTTTTCCGCGGAGGACGCGCACGTTGGAGCCGCGGCGGAGTGTGCCGTCGAGGACGTAGCACCCGGCGATCCCGCCGAGCCGGCTCGACTTGAACACCTGCCGGACTTCCGCGTGCCCATCGACGACCGATTCGTAAATCGGCTCGAGCATGCCCTGGAGCGCCTTCTCCACGTCCTCGATCACCTGGTAGATGATGTTGTAGGAGCGGATCTCGACGCCTTCGGCTTCAGCGCGCTTCCGGGCCGAGGCTTCCACGCGCGTGTTGAACGCGATGATGATGCCGTTCGACGCCTCGGCGAGCATGACGTCGCTGTCGCTCACAGGGCCGGTGGCCGCGTGGATGATCTTGACCTTCACCTCGTCGTTGCTGAGCCGTTCCAGCGACCCCTTGATCGCTTCCGCACTCCCGCGGACGTCCGCCTTGAGGATGATGATCAGCTCCTTGAGTTTGCCGGTGCTGATCTCGTTGAAGAGGGTATCGAGGTTGACGTGGGCGTGGGCCGTCTGTTCCTCGGCTTCGCGGCGGCGGCGGCGCTCCTCCACGATCTGGCGCGCGAGCCGTTCATCGGCGACGGCCCGGATGCGTTCGCCAGCTTCGGGCACGGCTTCCAGGCCCATGATCACGACCGGTGTAGCCGGGCCCGCCTCGCGGATGCGTGCACCGGTGTCGTCGAACATGGCTTTCACTTTTCCGCTCGTTTCGCCGACCACGAGGGCGTCCCCCTGGCGGAGCGTGCCAGCCTGTACGAGCACCGTCGCTACCGGGCCACGGCTGGGGTCCAGCTCCGCTTCGATGACGACCGCTGATGCCGGGCGGTCCGGGTTGGCCTTCAGCTCCGCAACTTCGGCAACGAGGTTGATGGACTCGAGAAGGTCATCGATGCCGTCGCCACGGACGGCCGACACCGGGACGGCGATGACATCGCCGCCGTACTCCTCGACGACGATGTTGTGTTCGGTGAGCTGTTGCTTCACGCGGTCCGGGTTGGCGGCCGGCACGTCGATTTTGTTGATGGCGACGATGATCGGGACGCCGGCGGCGAGCGCGTGGTTGATGGCCTCGACGGTCTGCGGCATGACGCCGTCGTCGGCCGCGACGACGAGGACGGCGATATCCGTCACCTGGGCGCCCCGGGCGCGCATGGCGGTGAAGGCTGCGTGCCCCGGGGTGTCGATGAACGTAATCTTCTTCCCGTCCATCTCGACCTGGTAGGCGCCGATGTGCTGGGTGATGCCGCCGGCTTCGCCCGCGGCCACTTTGGTCTTCCTGATCGCGTCGAGCAGGCTCGTCTTCCCGTGGTCCACGTGGCCCAAGATGGTTACGACCGGCGGCCGCGGCTTGAGCGTCGACGGGTCGTCGACGACATCCTCAGCTTCGACCACGATTGGCGAGACCGCCGCTTCGGGGGCCGCTTGTTCTTCCGGTTCGAACCCCAGTTCGACCGCCACGATGGCCGCTGTGTCGTAGTCGATCGTCTGGTTCTGGTTGGCCATGACTCCGTTCGTCATGAGGCGCTTGATGACTTCGATGGCCGAGACATTGAGCGCGTCGGCCAGTTCCTTCACGGTCAGGGCCGAAGGGAGGGCCACAGTGCGGGGAGATGCTTTTGCCGTCATACTGATTCGCTTTCTTCTGCCGGCAGGGTCATTCCGAAGGCACGGAGAGCCTCGATGTCGTCGAGCGCCGGGGAGATCTTGAGTGCGTTTTTTATCGTAGCGCCTTTCAGGGCTTTCACCCAACACGGGCGCAGCGGATGGAGGTACGCTCCGCGGCCGTGGGCTTTGCCGGTTCCGTCGATGGCGACGCGGCCTTCGGGCGTGCGGACAATGCGGATGAGGGCGCGCTTACCCTCTTCGGCGCGGCAGCCGATGCAGGTGCGCTGAGGAATTCGGCGTGGGCGTGGCCCTGGCGAACTCACCGCGCACCTCCATCAGTGGATCCGGCCGGAGTATTCGATGTCGTCCATGTCGTCTTCTTCTTCCTCGAAGCGCGACGGACGGCGGCGCTTCGCCGCGGCCTTACCCTTCGGCGCCTCCTCCGGCTCCTCCCGCCGGATAAGGTCTTCGCCGAAGCGGATAGCCGAAGGGCGAGACTCCGTAACCACGGTCGTCGGGATTTCGTACTCCTCGTCCTCATCCTCACCGTAGTCCTCGGACTCCCGTTCCTCGCCACGCGGCACCGCCATCCGGTCGACCACGGCTGCGAAGGAGACTTCCTCTTCCTCCGGTTCGGCGGTCGCTGGTTCCGCCTGGGCGGCAACCGGGGCGGCCACCGGCGCAGGAGCCGGCGCCGCGGCAGGCGCAGCCTCTTCCTCCGCTGCGGCTGCCACTTCTTCCGCCTGCTGGAGGATGTCGAGATCCGGCGTCTCGCCGGGGGTATACGGTTCGAACGCGAGCGCCTCGGCGGGTTCGCCGGCCTCGGTCTTGTCCTTCGCCGACTGGCTCTGGATCGTGATCCGCCATCCCGTCAGCTTCGCCGCGAGCCGCGCATTTTGCCCTTCCTTGCCGATCGCAAGAGACAGCATGCGGTCCGGGACGACAACCGAGGCAAGGTGCTCGTCAGGGTCGATCTCGACTTCGAGCACCTGGGCCGGGCTGAGCGCGTTCGAAACAAAGTTCGCCGGGTCTGCGTCCCACTTGATGATGTCGATGCGCTCACCGCCCAGCTCGTTCACGACGTTCTGGATGCGGCTGCCACGCATACCAACGACGGCCCCGATCGGGTCGATGTTCGGGTTGCGGGCATGCACTGCCACCTTGCTGCGGTGCCCGCCCTCGCGGGCGATGCTCTTGATCTCGACCGTGCCGGCCTTGACCTCGGGGACCTCCATCTCGAGCAGCCGCCGGAGCAGGTTGCGGTGAGCGCGCGAGACCACGATTTGCGGGCCCTTCACCGCTTTGAGGACTTCCAGGACCAGCACCTTCACGCGCTGCCCGGGACGAAGATGCTCGTTGCGGACCTGCTCCGAAAACGGGAGGACGGCTTCGGTGCCGCGCCCCAGTTCGATGATGATCTGGCGGGCCTCGACGCGCTGCACCGTGCCGACCAGCAGCTCGCCGACTTTCCCGATGTACTCGTCGTACACCGCGTCGCGCTCAGCCTCCCGGAGGCGCTGGAGGACGACTTGCTTGGCGGTTTGGGCGGCGATCCGGCCCGCGTTCTCCGGGATCTGCTCTTCGAAGTCCAGCACGTCGCCGACGCGAACGTCGGGCTTCCAGCGGCGCGCTTCCGAAAGGGCGATTTCGACGTTCGGCTCCTCGACTTCGTCGACGACCACCATCTGGCGATAGGCCTTGATGTCGCCCCCAACGGGATCGATTTTCACGTTGATGTTGGGGGCGTTTTCGCCTTCGCGGCGGAAGGCCGACGTGAGCGCAGCCTCCACCGCCTCGAAGACGATTTCGCGGGGGAGGTTTTTCTCGGCGGCGAGGGCGCTCAGTGCGAGCAGCAGTTCGTTCTTCATAATCCTTAGCTTCCAACAAAAAAGTGGGCTGCGAGCCCACTCCCAAGAAGGTTGTGCCACGAGCAGTATAGCACCGATGTGCAACCGGGCGACGGCCGCACGTGGCAAGGTCCTTCCAGGATGGCTACGCTTGCAGTGATGCCGCGGATTTACCTGGACCATGCCGCCACCACACCGCCTGATCCCCGGGTGATCGAAGCGATGCTACCGATGTACACCCGGTTCTGGGGGAACCCCTCGTCTATCTACCTCGAGGGCCAGGAGGCGCGCCGCGCGCTCGATTCCGCGCGCAAGATCTGCGCCGACTTGCTCGGGGCTACGCCCCGGGAGATCGTCTTCACCAGCGGGGGAACGGAATCCGACAACGCGGCGATCCGTGGCGCAGCCTTCGCCCAGCGGGAGCGGGGCCGCGGCAACCACATCATCACGACTGCCATCGAACACCACGCGGTGTTGCACACCGTGGAGCAGCTCGTGCGCGAAGGCTTCACTGCGACCTATCTCCCCGTGGACAGCGAGGGCGTGGTGGACCTCGCCGCGCTGGAGGCGGCGGTTCGCCCGGAGACCACCGTCGTCAGCGTGATGGCGGCGAACAACGAGGTCGGCACCATCCAGCCCCTTGCCGAGGTCTCTCGAATAGCGAAAGCGAAGAACCCGAACGTCGTCGTCCACACGGACGCGGTGCAGGCTGCGGGCGCGATCGACGTTACGCCCTCGAAGCTCGGCGTGGACCTGGTCTCGGTCGCCGCGCACAAGCTCTACGGCCCGAAAGGTGTGGGTCTCCTCTACGTCAAGAACCGCACACCATGGCAACCCATGCTGCTTGGCGGCAGCCAGGAAAAGGAGCGGCGAGCAGGCACGGAGAATCTGGCCGGGATCGTCGGCCTGGCCACCGCGATGACGCTCGCCTGGGAAGAGTTCAACGAGCGGAATGCCCACGCTGCGGCCCTTCGCAACCGGCTCCTCTTCGAGTTGCCCGAACGCATCCCCGATACGGTCATCACCGGCCCGACTGACCCGGCGAAGCGCCTGTCGAACAACTTCAGTTGCTGTTTCCGGAACGTGGAGGGAGAGAGCGTGCTCCTCGCCCTGGACATGGCGGACATCGCCGCCAGCAGCGGCAGCGCCTGCACGACAGGCTCGCTCGAACCGTCACACGTCCTGACCGCGATGGGCATCGACCCGGACCTGGCGCACGCCTCTCTCCGTCTGACCGTAGGCAAGTCCACGACGGACGAGGACATCAGTCGCGTGCTTGATACCCTCCCCGCGATCGTCGCCCGTCTCCGCTCCCTCGCCGGCACCACGTGACGCCAAGCTCGCCAAGGCCGCCAAGAAGTCAGGATCTGACAACTCGCTTGACTCCGGTTGGCACGAGTTGGCGTACGTTGAAGTTCAAGAGCAGCCCGAGGTGCAGGTTCGTGGCCTTGAGGTACGACACGACCTGGGCCGTGTGAACGGGCGTGAGTTGTTCCACGGCCTTAAGTTCAACGACCAGTTGACGGTCGACTAAGAAGTCGAGGCGGTCGGTGCCGATAGGCCTGCTCTTGTACGCCAGTTCGAAAACCGGCTGACGAACGAACGGGATATTCCGCAGTTCCATTTCGACCGCGAGCGCCTGCTCGTAAATCGCCTCCAGGAAGCCGGGGCCGAGCGTGCGGTGAACTTCGATGGCGCAGCCGATGACCGCTCTCGCACACTCGTCTACGGCCGGGGACGGTTCGTTCAAAGCTTGGCGTCCTTGGCGTCCTTGGCGTTCCGACTGCTAGTTCAGCCCCTGGGCGGCGAGGAAGTCGAGGATGTCCTGGATGGTGTGGATGTTCTCCGCGTCTTCGTCGCGGATTTCGAACTCGGCGTCGCCCGCGAATTCCTCTTCGATGGCAATCGTCAGGTCGACGATGTCCAGCGAGTCGGCACGCAGGTCATCGATCAGGTTCGCCTGGGGCGTGACTTCATCCGGGCTCACCTTGAGTTGCTTGACGACGACATCGCGGACGCGTTCGAACACCGTTGCCATGAGTGGTAGGCCTCCAGAAGGGTTGTGGGAGCGAGAATCGCCTTGCTGGCCCGCTGCGCGGGCCGTGAAGTGGGCGTAAGGGTAGGTCAGCCCTCGTACTTGCGGAAGATCACACAGCCGTTCTGGCCGCCGAAACCGAAGCCGTTCGCCGCCGCTGCCCGCACTTCGCGGGAGCGGGCCTTCAGGGGTGTGTAGTCCAGGTCGCATTCAGGGTCCGGGTTCTCGAGGTTCGCCGTCGGCGGCACCGTGTTGTGGTGGATTGCCAGCACCGCCGCGAGCGCCCCAACCGCACCCGCCCCGCCGAGCAGGTGTCCCACCATCGACTTGGGCGAGCTAATGGAAAGCTCGTAGGCGTGCTCCCCGAACGCTGCCTTGATCGCGCGCGTCTCGGAGACGTCGTTGAGGGGAGTCCCCGTGCCGTGTGCGGCAATGTAGTCCAGGTCGCCGGGTTCCATGGCTGCGCTGCGCAGCGCCTCTTCCATCGCATCTGCGGCCCCCGAGCCATCTTCGAGTGGGGCGGTGATGTGGTAGGCGTCGCAGCTCAGGCCGAAACCCGCGAGCTCCGCGTAGACGTGAGCGCCCCGCCGCTGCGCCCGCTCTTCCGATTCGATCACCATAACGACGGCGCCCTCGCCGAACACGAACCCGTCGCGGTCGCGGTCGAATGGCCGGCTGGCGCGCTCGGGTTCTTCGTTCCGGCGGCTGAGGGCTTTCATATTCGCGAGGGCGGCTATCGGCAGCGGGTGGAGGGCCGCCTCAGTGCCCCCCGCCACGACGATGTCGCAGCGGCCGGAGTCGATCAGTTGCTTGGCTTCGGCGAACGAATAGAGCCCGCTCGCGCAGGCGGCCACGCTGGCCAGGGCCGGGCCGCGCAGCCCAAGGTGCATTGAGACCTGGCAGGCGCCCATGTTCGGCGCCATGACCGGGATGTAGAAGGGGCTGACGCGGGCAGGGCCGCGCTCCACGAGCACCATCTGCTCTTCCATGGTGTCGATGGCCCCGCCCGAGCCTGTAGCGATCGCCGACGCGGCTTTGCGGCGCTCAGCGTCGGCCAGCTCCAGGGCGGCGTCGTCGGCCGCCAGGCGAGCCGCCGCGACCGCAAACTGGGCGAAGCGCGACATCCGCCGCGCGCCCTTCGAGTCCATGTAGTTGCCCGGATCGAAGCCCTTGACTTCAGCGGCGATCGTCACCGGCATGCCGGTCGTGTCGAAGCGGGTGATCGGCCCCACGCCCGAAACGCCAGCGACGAGGTTCTCCCAGAAGTCAGCGGCAGTCAGGCCAATGGGCGTGATCGCCCCCAGCCCGGTCACAAGTGCACGGGTCACAGGTTCCTCTCCAGGGTTAGTCAACCTTCCGGAAGATGACGGCCGAGTTGTGCCCGCCCAGTCCCACCGAGGTCGTCAGCGCTATCTCCACCGGCATGGACCGGGCCACATTCGGCACATAGTCCAGGTCGCATTCCGGGTCGGGCGTCGTGTAGTTGATGGTCGGCGCTACTTTCTGGTCGCGGATCGCCATCACGCAGGCAAGGGCCTCCACCGCGCCGCTCGCGCCCATGCAATGCCCGGTAATCGGCTTCACCGAGGAGATCGCGGCGCCGTAGGCCGCCTCCCCCATGATTTCCTTGAACACCAGCGTCTCAACGCGGTCGTTCAGTGGTGTGCCACTGCCGTGCGGGTTGATGTAGTCGATTTCGGCAGGGTCGATCCCGGACTTCCGCACGGCGGCAGCGACCGCGCGCTTCAGCCCCCGTCCGTTCTCTGCCAGCGCGATCATGTCGTAGGCGTCGTTGGAAGAGCCGTACCCGATGACTTCGCAGTAGATTTTCGCGCCCCTCGCCCTGGCCTGCTCGTACTCCTCCAGGATCATCCCGCAGGCCCCTTCCCCGGCAATGAACCCGTCGCGGTTCAAGTCAAACGGTTTGAGCGCCTTTTCCGGGTGCTCGTTATCGCCGGCGAGGGCGCGCATCGAGCACCACGTCGCGTGGTAGATGGGCAGCAGGACCGCTTCCGCGCTGCCCGCAATCACGGCGTCGGCGTCGCCACGGCGGATCGTCTCGAAGGCCTCGCCGATTGAGTTCGCGCCCGTTGCGCACGCGCTCGTCGGCGAGAAGTTCGGGCCGCGTGCCCCGGTGTGGATGGCGATATGCCCGCTCGCTGCATCCGGGATGAAGTTCGCGACCAGGAACGGCGTCACCCGGCGGGGTCCCTTCTCCTCCAGGATCTTCTGGTGCTCGATGATCATGTCGGTCCCGCCGGCGCCCGAGCCGAAAATCACTCCCACCATGTCGGCGTTGTCTTCGGTGATCGGGTAGCCGCTGTCCTCCAGGGCCTCGATCGCAGCGGACATGGCGAAGGTCACGCTGCGGTTCATGTACCGCTGTTGCTTGGCGTCCACGCGGTCTCCGAGTTCGAAGTTCTTCACTTCGGCCTGGATGCGGACGGGGTACGGTTCGGGGTCGAACAGGGTGATCGGCCCGATGCCACTGCGGCCGGCGAGCATGGCCTGCCAGGTCTCTTCGGCGGTGTGTCCGACGGCTGTGACGGCCCCCACTCCTGTGACGACGACGCGGCGGCTCATCGGGCGGTTGCCTCCACGAGTTGGAACCGCTCGCTCAGCATCCCCTCGTAGTCATCGCTGATGGAGATGCTATTGATCTCGTAGTCGATGCGCCGGACGAGCTTGGTGAGCACCTGGCCGGGGCCGACTTCGATGAACATGTCGGCGCCGCACTCGCGCATCCGTTCGATGCACTTCTGCCAGAGGACGCCGTGGGTGAGTTGATCGCGGAGTTCGGCGTACACCGCCTCACCGGTGGTGAGCACGTCTGCGTTCACGTTCCCGACGATCGGGACTTTGGGATCGCGGATGTGCATCTTCTTCAGGAGGGCGTCCATGCCCTCGCTCGCCTTCGCCATGAGCGGTGAGTGCGACCCGATGGAGATCGGCAGGCGCACCACTTTCCGTGCCTTCGCCTTTTCAGCGAGCTCCATTGCCTTCTTCAGCGGCCCGAGGTAGCCCGAGATCACGCTCTGGCCCTCGCAGTTCACGTTGGCAAGCCCGACGTACCCCTCTTCCGAGGCTTCTGCCACAATTTCGCGCACCTTCTCTTCGGGCAGGCCAAGGATGGAAGCCATCCCACCGGGATTCTCCGTGCCGGCTTCGTTCATCAGTCGTCCGCGCTCGCTGACCAGCAAGAGGCCTTCTTCGAAGGTCAGGGATTCCGCCGCGACGGCGGCGGTGAACTCCCCCATGGAGTGACCCGCGACCACGTGCGGCTCGAGCTTCCGGTCGAGCGCAGCCCAGCGCTCGCGCAGCGCTTCGAGCCAGGCGATCGACGTCACGAAGCTGGCCGGTTGCTGGTTTTCAGTCGATTCGAGCTCTTCGGCGGGACCCTCCCAGCAGAGCTTCGAGAGGTTCCGGTCCAGCACCTCGTCGGCTCGCTTGAAGATGTCCATCGCTGCTTTCGACACCTGGGCAAGGCGCTGACCCATGCCAACGTGTTGCGAACCCTGGCCCGGAAAGATAAGCGCGAGGCGCGACCACGGCTTCAGTTCCTGGTCCATTGACCGTCTGCCTCCCGGGCGCGCCTGGGGCGCGCCGTTCCCACGCGAGGATAGCAGGAGCGTGAACGAGGGGCGAAGGTTGCCTCCGCGTAAACGATTCGCTACACACCCACGGTCAGGGTTGCGGTGTAACCGTCCCCAACGCTGCCAACGACGCTGGCCATTTGCAGGGCCCAGCCGTCACGGAAGACTCCGTCGCTTTGCAGGGTGGTTTGCGCGTGGTTGCGGAGGCTCTGCTCGTAGCCGGCGGTGGCGTAAACCGCCTTGCAGGCGTCGTCGGGCAGCGCGAGTTGCGAAGTCACCAGCTTGTTCGCGGAGGAAGTGGCGGCATCGAGAGACGGGTAAACCTCGAAGTGGATATGAGGCCAGCGCCCCGCGTACGCGCCAGGAAACACCGAGACGAACCGTACCCTCCCGTCGGCGCCGGCAATCTGCACGCCGCGGCAGTAGTTCTCCTGGGTGGCGCCGGCCGAGTACATGGAGTACCGCCCCTCACGGTCGCAGTGCCAGGCGTAGACAGCCGCCCCCACAATCGGGGCGCAACCTTTCGCGGTATCGACAACGGTGAGGTCGAACGTGAGCGGGACCCCCTGCGCGATGTTCCGCGAGGTCCCGAAGCTCTGGCGGATGTCGCTGCGGACGATGCCGCTCTGGTTGAGGACGTTCGGGCCGTTGGAGCCGTTCCCGGGGAAGGGCCCGGCGGTCTCCCCGGGAATCTCCGCAACACAGGCCGACGCCGGGGTGGTGGCCGTGCCCGGGATGGGGCTCACGGTGGCGGCGGCCGACGGCTGGGAGGCGCTGCCCGATGGGCTGCCGGTGGGCGCCGGGGTGTCCTGCGGCGCCCTGGTCGCTGCGGGCGCAGGGTCTCCGTCGCTGCAGCCAAGCGCAATCAGTGCCGCTCCGCCGGCCGCACCCGCCCCCAGTACGCGCAACGCGCCGCGCCGGGTGAGCAGGGTTTGGAGGTCGAACTGCAGGCCCTGGTCGTGAATCTCGCCGTGGTCATGGTCGTGCATGTGGTCGTGTGCTCCTCGGCCAGACAGCCGTTTGTGTCCCTACCGTATGCGCCGAACATTGGCGCCGGATTGGATAGCTTGCGGTAAACCGGGGAGGGAGGGTCCCTTCAGCAGGCGTTCAGGTTGTCCCCACGATGATCCCCCCAACTTCCGCGGCTCCGTCGCTGCGACTTGTTCGGAGGAAACTGATGAGACCACTGCATCGCTGGCTTGCGCTCTCGAGCGCTTCTGTAGCACTGCTCGCCCTGGGCGGAGGAATCGCCCTCGCGAACGGTGGAGACGACAGCGAACCGCCTATCACCGGCGAAGCCCTCGGACGGGCGAGCGCCGCCGCCCTCGCCCACACTGGCGGCGGAAGAGTGACCGAGACAGAGATCGGGGACGAAGACTCCTACTACGAAGTCGAAGTGACTCTCCCGGATGGCCGCCAGGTAGATGTCCAACTCGACGAGTCGTTCAACGTCGTGGGCTCGGAAGGTGACGCTCCCGGCGAGGACGACGACTAAACGCCGGGACGGCGCCAGATCGCTGCGGACGCTTGGCAGGGCGCCCGGGTGCGTCCATTCTTCGGTCGGGGGCACATGTCGAGGATATTGCTGGTCGAAGACGAGGTCCGGCTCGCCGAGGCAGTCCGGGACGGCCTTGCCCGCGAGGGCTACGCCGTCGATGTCGCCCACACGGGCGAAGAGGCGCTCTGGTTCGGACAGGAGTTCCGCTACGACGCCGTGGTACTCGACATCATGCTGCCGGACGTGGACGGCTTCGCTGTCTGCCAAGCCCTTCGCGCCGCCCGAGTCTGGACGCCCGTGCTGATGTTAAGCGCGCGACATGCCCCAAGGGACGTGGTCCGGTCTCTCGATACGGGGGCCGATGACTACCTGGCCAAGCCGTTCTCGTTCATGGTGTTGCTGGCGCGGCTGCGGGCGCTGTTGCGCCGTGCCGGGGGCGAGCGCCCGCCCGTGCTGTCCATCGGCTCGCTGCAACTGGACCCCGCCGCGCACCGTGTATCCAGGGACGGGCGCGAGATCGAACTGACCGCGCGGGAGTTCGCAATCCTCCAGTTCCTGATGCGGAACGCGGGCGCCGTGCTGTCCAAGGCGGCGATCATGGACAACGTCTGGGACTTCGCCTTCGAAGGCGACCCCAACATCGTGGAGGTCTACCTCCGGCGCCTGCGGAAGAAAATCGACGAGCCTTTTGGCCTCCGCACCCTTGAGACGGTCAGGAACGGCGGCTACCGCTTACGGCCCGATGTGCCGTGAGGGCCCTCACCGGCTCGGTCCGGGTGCGGGTGACCGCAGCGGCAACCGTGGCGGTCGCCGTTGTCCTGGCAGCCGGGGGGTATGCCCTGGTGCGGCTGCACGCCCGGGCCATCAACGACTCGCTCGATGCGGCGCTCGAGCTCCGCGCAGATGACGTAGAGGCACTTCTGGCGCGGGGCACGGTGCCGCCCGCGGTCAGCGTCACGGACGACGAGATTGCCGCAGTGCAGGTGTTTGACGGGCGGGGAGGACTGGTCGCCGCGAGCAGCAACGTTGCCGGCGCGCCGCCCATGGTCCCGCTCCCCGCTGCACCGGGCGACCGTGTCGTGGGCGTCCCGGAGTTGCCGTTCGAGGACGACCCGTTCCGGGTCCTCGTGCGGGGCGGCGCAGGCCCATCGGGCGACTACGCGATCCTGGTGGCAGGCAGCCCCGACGACGCCCGGGAGAGTGCGGCCGCCCTGGCCCGGCTCCTCTGGTGGGGCGCACCCCTCGTACTCGCCGGCGCCGCCGGAGGCACGTGGTTACTGGTGGGCGCGGCACTGGCCCCCGTAGAGAACATCCGCCGCGCTGTGGCGGGGATCGATGATGCGGCCCTGGGGAGGCGCGTTCCCGTCCCGGGCCTTTCCGACGAGGTCTCGCGGTTAGCGCGGACAATGAACGACATGCTCTCCCGTCTGGAAGCGGCCCACGCCCGGCAGGAGGAATTCGTCGCCGACGCTGCGCACGAGCTTCGCAGCCCAATCTCCAGCCTGCGCGCCCAGCTGGAAGTCCGGTTTCCGGAGGAACCAGGCTTGCACGCGGAACTCCACCGTGTGCAAGAACTCATTGACGGCCTGCTCATCCTCGCCGCGGAAGGCTCGAACGACCGCGCGGCCGCTTTCTCCCCGGTAGACCTCGACGACATCGTGCTCGAAGAGGCCCGGCGTATCCGCGTGCATGGCGGCAAGGTAATCGAGCTTTCCGGGGTCTCAGCCGCTGCGGTGCGCGGAGACGCTGCCTCGCTCGCCCGCGTGGTCCGCAACCTCCTGGACAACGCGCTGCGTCACGCCTCGTCGAAGGTGGTAGTGACGCTTGGCGAAGCAGATGGGACGGCGGTCCTAACCGTCGCGGATGATGGCCCGGGCATCCCACCCTCCGCACGCGAGCGCGTGTTCGAGCGGTTCACACGGCTCGAGGCGGGGCGGGCGCGCGAAGCCGGCGGGGCCGGGCTCGGCCTCGCTATAGCACGGGCGGTGGTGCAGGCGCACGGCGGCATCATCGAAGTCGACCCGGCATACACGGCAGGCGCCCGCATCGTGGCGCGCCTCCCGCTGGTCCAGGGCGCGCTCCACCCTCCCGCGCTGCGGCGGGCGGACGGACGGTTTCAATTGGGCTGAAGGCGGGCGGCCGGAGGTGGGTCGCTGCGGGCCTGGTGGATGAGCTCATCCAGCCGCTCCGGGGGGACGATGCGCGTTATCACCGCGACCAGCAGCGTGACCACGAGGAAGTCATCGGCGTGCCCGACGACCGGGATGAAATCCGGGATCAGGTCGATGGGGAGGGCGAGGTAGGCGGCCGCGGCAGCGACCAGGAGACGCGCGAAAAGGGGCGCGTCAGGGTCGCTCACGATCAGGCGGGCGAAGCGCAGGCGTTCCCCGCGGTCGAGTTGGAGGAAACGCCGGCCCCGGCGGCGGACGCGGACTATCCGGAAGACGACGAGGCCGATCATCGCCAGAGGGATAAGCGGGAGCAGCATCCACCAGTGGAAGTCCATGCTCGCAGTCTCGCACCGGTGTGCACTGCGGGGCCTCGCAGAGCGGCCGGGCCGAATCGCAGTACTCTCGCACCTGGCTGTGCTTGTGCCGCACCGATGACGCGGATAGATTCCCCGTATCGAGCCGCTTGCCCCGCGGCCAGGAGACCACCCCATGACGCTCAGCCAGGCTTTCCCTCACCTCGGTTTCGACCCCGACGAACTGCGCGAGAAGTACCGTATCGAGCGGGACAAGCGGCTGCGCGCCGACGGCAACGAGCAGTACCGCGAAGTCGTGGGCGACTTCTCCCGCTACGTCGATGACCCGTACGCGGAGCCGATTGAGCGCGCGCCGTTGTCCGACGAAGTCGATGTGGTGGTGATCGGCGGCGGGTTCGGGGGCTTGCTGGCCGCCGCCCGGCTGCGCCAGGCCGGGATCGACCGCATCCGTGTCATCGAAAAGGGCGGCGACTTCGGCGGGACGTGGTACTGGAACCGCTACCCGGGCGCGCAGTGCGATATCGAGGCCTACATCTACCTGCCGTTGCTTGAAGACATGGGCTACATGCCCACGGAGCGGTACGCGCGCGCCCCGGAGATCATGGAGTACAGCCGCGCCCTCGCCCGCCACTTCGACCTCTACACCGACGCTTTACTGCAGACGGAGGTCACAGAGATGCGCTGGGACGAGGCGGGTTCGAAGTGGATCGTCTCGACGAATCGCGGGGATCGTGTCACGGCGAAGTTCGTGGCGATGTCGAATGGCCCCTTGAACCGGCCGAAGTTGCCCGCCATTGAAGGGATCGAGAAGTTCGCGGGACACACGTTCCATACCAGCCGTTGGGATTACGAGTACACCGGCGGCGACGCCTACGGGAACCTGGTCAACCTGCGCGACAAGCGCGTCGGCATCGTCGGGACGGGCGCTACGGCGGTGCAGTGCGTGCCCTTCCTGGGCGAGTACGCGAAGCAGCTCTACGTGTTCCAGCGCACGCCTTCCTCCGTCGACGTTCGTGGCAACCGCCCAACCGACCCCGAGTGGGCGGCCTCGCTCGAACCGGGTTGGCAGCGCCGCAGGATGGACAACTTCAACATCCTGGTGAACGGCGGGCACCAGGACGAAGACCTCGTGGCTGATGGATGGACCGACATCTTCCGCAGCTTGCGGACGGTGCGGCCGTTCCTGGGTGAGGGCCAGGCTGCCCCGGAGGACTTCGCCGCCGCTTTGGAGATCGCGGATTTCCAGAAGATGGAACAGGTCCGGAAGCGCGCCCAGGAACTCGTCGACGACCCGAATGTGGCGGAGTCACTCAAGCCGTACTACCGGCAGTTCTGCAAGCGACCAACCTTCAACGACGAGTACCTGCAGACGTTCAACCGCCCCAACGTGAAGCTCGTGGATACGAACGGCAAAGGCGTCGACAGGGTGACGGAGGCCGCCGTCGTGGTCGGTGACGAGGAGTACGAAGTCGACTGCCTCATCTTCGCGACGGGTTTCGAAGTCGGCACCGGCTATACGCGGCGCTCGGGCTACGAGGTCATCGGCCGGGGCGGCATCAGGCTGTCGGACAAGTGGGCGGACGAGATGAAGACGCTCCACGGGTTCCAGAGCAACGGCTTCCCGAACTGCTTCTTCATGGGGCTGACCCAGGGGACGCTCACGCCCAACTTCACGCACATGTTGACCGAGCAGGCGGACCACATTGCCTACATCGTCGGCCAGGTCCAGCAGGCGGAAGCGCACTTCGTGGAAGCCACCCGAGAGGCCGAACAGGAGTGGGTCGACACCATCCATAACACGGCGATGGACAACACGCGGTTCCAGATGGAGTGCACGCCCGGCTACTACAATAACGAAGGCCAGGTGCGCCGCGGCGGCGGTTTCACCGGGGGTCAATACGGCGGAGGCCCGGTCCGCTTCTTTCAAATCCTCGATGAGTGGCGCAACGAAGGGAACCTGCAAGGCTGCGTTGTCGCATAGGCAGGGGGCTCAGCCCTCGTAGAGCACGCGGCCGCCGACGACGGTCATGGCGACCGGCAGGTCCCGCAGTTCGCGCGTGGGCACTTCGCGGATGTCGGCGCTGAGCACGGCCAGGTCTGCAAGCTTGCCGGGTTCGATGCTGCCCTTGAGATGCTCTTCGAATGAGGCATAGGCGCCGTTCAAGGTGTGCATGCGGATCGCTGTTGCGAGATCCACGCGCTCGTTTGGGCCGCACACGTCGCCGTCCATCGTGGCGCGGGTCTGGGCCTGTTCGATGCCGAAGAGCGGGCGGTAGTCCGTCACCGGCGAATCGGATGACCCGGCGACGATGACGCCCGCGTCGAGCAGCGACTTCGCGGGGAACATGACGTCGGCGCGCTCTCGACCGTAGTTGCGGATGTACCCGTCGCCGAATTCCCAGAAGAACGCGGGCTGCATGGCGGGGACGATCCCCTGCGCCTTCACCCGGCGCTGCAAGTCCGGCGGGCAGATACCGCAGTGGTCGATGCGGTGGCGCAGCCCGTCGCGCGGGTACTCCGACTGGGCGCGGGCCATGGCGTCGAGGGTTTGCTCGATGGCGCGGTCTCCGACGGCGTGGACCGTGCACTGCCAGCCGGCGCGGTGCGCGCGTCCAATGAGGTCGTCGAGGTCGTCCTGCTGCCAGTAGGCGATGCCGCGGTCGTCGGAGTTCGAGGTGTAGGGCTCCCGGGTCGCGGCGGTTGGCCCGGAGCTCGAACCGTCGGTCATCACCTTGAACGCCCCGATGCGCAGGCGTTCGTCGCCGAACCCTGTGCGCACGCCCGTGTTCAGGATCCCGACGTGCGGATGGTTCGCGGCGTTGACCGTCGTGAACGCGTAGATGCGGACCTGGAGGTCGTCGCTCGCCACGAGTTTCTGCGCCAGGTCGAAGGGGACGCCCATCATGCCGCCGGCGTCGTGGATGCTCGTCAGGCCGCTGGCGAGGTCGAGCTGGTTCGCCGCCTGCAACCAGCGACGGATCTCGTCGCGCGAAGGCGTGGCTGCCGCCTGAATGGGGGCATTCGCGCGCTCGTAGGAGACGCCGAGCAGCTTGCCGTCGCTGTCGCGGTCGTAGCGGCCGCCTTCGATGTCAGGGGCGGTCATGGAGAGCTTCGCGACTTCGATCGCCTTCGTGTTGAAGGCGAGGATGTGGCCGCAGGTGCGGGTGAAGATGACCGGGTGTTCGGGCGAGACGGGGTCGAAGTCGTGGCGGTTCGGGTGGCGCTGTTCGGCCAGTCGCGACTGGTCGTAGCCGCGGCCGCGGATCCATGTCCCCGGCGGGAGGGTGGCTGCCTTCTTGCGGACTTCTTCGACGATGGCGCGGATGCTGCCCATGCCCGGGGCCTTGCAGTCGATGGCGTCGCTGCCCTGGCCGACGCCGACGAAGTGGTGGTGCGCGTCGATGAAGCCAGGGGTGAGCGATCGGCCGTGGAGGTCGATCTTCTGCGTGTTCGGGCCGGCGGTGGCGAGGATCGCCGCGTTCGAACCCACCGCGAGGATGCGGCCGTCCGAGACCGCGACCGCGTCGGCCAGGGAATTCGCGCGGTCGACGGTGTGGACTACGCCGTTGTGGAAGATGAGGTCGGCGGTGTCGTTGGGCATGGGGTGTCCTCGGCGGATGTTGCACCGGCATGGTACGGGGGAGAGGCCGTTTGGCGCGCACGGTGTCACCCGCCCGTTGACCGGCCGTCATCCGAGCGCCCAGAATCGCGCGGTGCTCGCCCGGGTCCTCAGCTGCGCGGTCGTTGGCCTCGACGGGGAACTCGTGGACGTGGAAGTCGACATCAACCGTTCGCCGCAGCCGGGGACGGTGATCGTGGGGCTGCCGGACACCGCAGTGCAGGAGTCCAGAGAACGCGTGCGGTCGGCGGTGCGGAATAGCGGCCTAACGTGGCCGTCGGGGAGCAAGATCACGGTCTCGTTGGCCCCGGCAGACTTGCGCAAGGAAGGCCCGGCGTACGACCTGCCGATCGCAACGGGCGCTTTGCTGGCGACGGGCCAGGTGATGGCCGACGTGGCGGATGCCGTGTTTATCGGCGAACTGGCGCTGACCGGGGAAGTGCGCCCGGTGCGGGGCCTTCTGCCGATGGTGATGCTGGCCGCGGCGCGCGGGATAAAGCGCGCCTTCGTGCCGGCGGACAACGCACCGGAAGCCGGCCTGGTGAAGGACCTGACCGTCTATCCGGTCACCAGCCTGGCGTCGCTGGCATCCCACCTGCTGGGGGCGGTGCCAATCGAGCCCTTCGTACGGGGGCCGGCGCCGGAAGACGCGGAGGGGCTACCCACGAACCTGACGGATTTTGCGGACATCGTCGGCCAGGAGCACGTGAAACGGGCGCTCGAGGCGGCCGCGGCGGGCGGCCACAACATCGTGATGAAGGGTCCGCCGGGCTCGGGCAAGACCCTCCTGGCACGGTCCGTCCCAACAATCCTGCCGCCGCTGACGACCCCGGAGGCGATGGAGGTCACCCGCATCTACAGCGTCGCCGGGCTTCTGCCCTCCAACACGGGGTTGATCTCGAACCGGCCGTTCCGGGCGCCGCACCACACGATCTCGAACGCCGGGCTCGTCGGCGGCGGGTCGATCCCGCGGCCCGGGGAGATCACGCTCGCCCACCGGGGGGTGCTGTTCCTGGATGAGTTGCTCGAATTCGACCCGCGGGTGCTGGAGATGCTGCGCCAGCCGATCGAGGACAAGACGGTGACCATCAGCCGCGCGCGGCAGGCCGTTACGTTCCCCGCGAGCTTCATCCTGTGCGGTTCATTCAACCCGTGCCCGTGCGGGTTCGCCGGCGATCCTGAGCGGGAGTGCGTGTGCCCGCCACAGATCATCTCCCGCTACCAGCGGCGGCTGTCGGGGCCGTTGATGGACCGGATCGACATCTTCGTGGACGTGCCGCGCGTGCCGTTCGAGAAGCTCTCCGGGTTGTCTGGCGGCGAGCGTTCAGAGGCCGTGCGGGAGCGGGTGGCGCGCGCGCGGGCGGTGCAGGAGGCGCGCTTTGAGGGCGCGCCGGGGCATACGAATGCGGAGATGACGCCGCCCCAGGTGCGCGACTTCGCCCAGCGGCAGCTCAGCGACGGGGCAGCGGATGTTTTGAAGATGGCAGTCGAGCGGCTGAACCTTTCGGCGCGGGCCTTCCACCGGCTGCTGAAGGTGGCACGGACCATTGCGGACCTGGCCGAAAGCGGCCCGATCGAGACACCGCACATGGCGGAGGCCATCCAGTACCGCGCACGGATCGAATGAGGAGGCGGGCAGGGGTGGGCGCCAGGGGCGCTTAGCTGAACGAGGCCGGGCAGCGCACTACCCGCATGCGGCCCGGACGAATCTCTCCTCGATTGCCGACCGCCGGGCCGGGTCGGCGACGCGTTCGAGCCCGCGGACCATCTCGGGGAAGAAGTCGCGGACGCGTTGGTTGCCTTCGAGGAAGCATGCTTGCCAGGCCCAGCAGCCGACCACGCGGCTCTGCCACCAGAGTTGCAGGCCCAGCCGGCACTCCGCTTCGCTCAAGGTGACGAACCGTCGGTAGCCGTCGAGGTAGTCCTCGAGCAAGGGCGAGTCCAGCAGAAGGGAGAACGACAGGGAGCGCACAAGCTCCCAAACGCGGGCGCCGGTGTGCCAGATCTCCCAGTCGACGACGGCGGCGATATCGTCGCCATCCCACAGCACCTGCTGGTCGTGGAAATCGCCGTGGAGCACCTGCGCCGGGAGGGAGGCGAAGGCCTCGGGCGGCAGGACGTCCCAGCCGTCGAGCAGGCGAAGCTGGGTTTCGATGCCCTCCACGAGCCAGGACTCCTCTGCTTGAGACCGGGCCATGTCGAGGATGCGGACGAGGAGGACGCGCGACTGCGCCGCGTCCCAGCGCTGGGTCATCGACGCGCCACGAGAGTCCGGGTGCAGCGCGAGGACTGCCTGGATTGCTCCATGTGCGAGCCCGAGTGTCCGCGCCTGGGCAGATGTCAACGAACCGCGTGGGCGGACTTCTCCATCGACCCACGGATAGAGGGCCCAGCGGCCGCCGGCGATTTCGGCGATCGTGCCCCGTTCGGGTGCGGTTTCCGGGACGGGGGCAGGGACGCCGCGTTCGGCGACCCACTTCACGAGCGCATGCTCCCCGCGGATGCGGGGCGTCTCCAGGTCGTCGCGGCAGCGGCGGAGGAAGTACTCGCCGCCGTCGGTGCGGACGTGGAAGTTCCAGTTCAGGGTGCCGCCGGGAACCGGTTCCGGCTCTCCGTAGGGCCAAAGCCCGTACATGCCCAGGACATCGGGCACGATGGCTGCGAAGTCGGCGTGGGTGGGCACTACGGAGCCGCCCTGACGTGCTCGAGGAGGAGTTCGAGGACGCGCTGGCTGATCTGGACCATGACTTCGGCGCGCGTGCCGGGGAAAACGTGCTCTTCGCTGACGGTGCCGCCGGGCCCGCAGAGGGCGATCGCGACGGAACCGACGGGCTTGGGGGAGCGGCGGCTCCCCTGGGGACCGGCGATGCCGCTCTCGGCGACCGTCCAGGCGGGACCGAGGGCGCGCTTCAGCCCCTCGGCAGTGGCGGCGACCCATTGCTGGCTGACGGCCCCGCGTTCCCGGGCGATCTCGCGGTCGAGGCCGAGTTGTTCCCAGCGATGGGCGCCGGCGTAGGGCACGATTCCGCCGTCGAACCAGCGGGAAGCGCCGGGCACAGAGAGCATCCGCGCCGAGATGAGGCCGCCGGCGGTCGTTTCGGAGACGGCGACTTTTTCGCCGCGGGCAACGAGCAGTTCACCGAGTTCGAAGGCGAGTTCGTCGTGTTCGAGTGGGTACATGCAGCGGGATTCTACAGGCGTGGAGTTCAACACGGAGACACGACGCGAGTGGGGTGGTCCCACCAAGCGGGCTGAAGGTGGTCGATGTGGGCGGGGCTGGAAAGATGCATAGTCCGACTATGGAAACGATGCTCTGGGATTCGGACGTCCGGCTCTTCCTCGCCCTGCCCATCGCTGGGCTTGGCCTGTGGCTGACGTTCGCGGGGTCCCGGCGGCAGGTGCAGAGCCTCCGCCTGCCGCTGGAGACGCGCGGGAAGAACTACGGCTGGCTCCGCGCGTTGCGGCAGTCGCTGCAAGGGCTGTCGCTGGTCGCCATCGGCCTGGGCTGGGTGTGGCAATGGCCGGTCATGATCGCCGCGGGAGCCATCTTCGGGTTCGAAGAGACGATCGAGACGAGCATTGCGACGTGGGCGTTGAGGCAGGAGGCAGAGGGCCGGGAGGGGTTTGCGTAGGACTGGTCCGAGTACTGAGTACCGAGTACCGGGTGCCGGGTGCCGGGTGTCTGAGCGCCGCGAGGCATCCGGCACCGACGCCTGGAGGAACGTTGGAGCATAGTCGACCGGGTCAAGCCTCCCCGATCCGCTCCTCGATCCAGGGGACGATCATGTCGATGAGGCGCTCGCGCGGGTCGGGGAGCTTCCGGCCCTCCTCGCCGACGGGGTAGAGGTAGTGGTCGGCCCAGGGGAGGATGCGGAGGAGCTTGTCGTCGGCGCCGCTGCGTTCAAGCAGCTCCTCCTGTTCGGCAGGGAAGATGTCGCAGTCTCCGTCGGCGTACACGATGAGCGTCGGGACGGTGACGTGACGGATGGTATCGGGCAGGTCGGCCTGCGAACTGGTCCCGCTCCAGGTGCTCAGCCATCCGCGAGGCGTCATGACGCGGGCGAGGCCGCCCGGGCCGTAGTTGCCGATGATCGGGTCGCCGGGGGAGAAGATGCTGCCGGGCGGGCGGTTGCTGGGGTCGATCGTCGGGTCGAGATAGGCGGGGTTCGCCAGGGTGCGATAGATGACCATGTAGTGCCACAGCCGGGCGCGCCGCGCGACCATGGCGCGGGTCTCGGCGGGGAGGTTTTGGTAGCCGGCGTCTCGCAGCTGTTTGCGGAAGTAGACCTGTTCGGCGATGTGTTCGCGGGCGATCGCGTCGAGGCGCTTCGACCGATCGACTTGCCTTCGGCGGTACTCCGCCAGCCACTCCCGGTCGTATGAGCTGGGCTCGGGGAACGGGCGGTAGCCGTTGGCCGGGTTGTACATGTCCCACGCGGGATCGACCGCGCGGGGATCACCTTCGTCAACAACGCTGGGGTCGAGGACGTTGAGCATGAAGCGTCCCTCGCCGAGGTGGGCGGCGACGGCGATGTAGAGGTCTCCTTCGGGCATGACTTCGCCTGTGAGGTCGACCGGTTCGCCGCCTGGCGTGGCCGCGAGCCGCTTCGCGGGAGGCTGGCTTGCCTGGGCCTGGTAGAAGCCGAGGAGCGAACCGCCGCCGCTGTTGCCGAGGAGGACGATGCGCTCGAAGCCGGCTTCCTTGAGGTAGCGCATGCCCGCCGCGATGTCGAAGAGGAGCCGCTCATGGACCATGTCCGTGTCGTTGTTGATGTAGCGGCTGTTCTGCCCGAAGACGGCGTAGCCGCGTGCGGTCAGCGGGGGTACCACGTAGTGGCGCGTGAACTCGCCGCGGGGGTGCATCAGGTAGACGACGGTCTTCGGGTCGCGAGCAGGGGGGCGATAGAGGATGCCGAAGCTCTGCGCGGTGTCGCTCGCTTCCAGGTAGACGACGTCCCTGCGGACGGCGGGGTCGAGCGAGGTGAAGGCGAATGGGAGGCGGCGGGCGCGTTCTTCGGTGGGGTGGCTCATGGGCCGGGATTCTACGCGCAGCGGCGTCGCGTCTAGCGGGGCGCCCTGCCGGCCATGAGCTCGGCCACTTGCTTGCGCACCGCGTCCGTTGCCGCGTCCTTCGGGCCGATGGTGTACATAATCACGACGACCCGCCCGAAGCGGTGGAGGTCGGTGTAGACGAAGCCGCCCTGGTTGTCCGGTTTGTCGGTGACGTAGGAGCGGCTCTGGTCGGCCTGGAAGGCCGGGGCGCCGTCGGTCTGTTTCACTCCGGCGGGCAGCAGCCCGGGCGGAGGGTTGCGCAGGGCGTCGCCGAAAGTACTGAACTGTTTCTGGGCCGAATCAAGCGTTGCATTCAGCGCGATGTCGAGGCGCAAGGACCGCACCGGCCCGGACGGGTGTTCGAAGACGGCGATCTTGGTGTTCGGGGTCTCCAGGGCGGGGGCTTCGCCGGCTGCCGGCCGGAAGCCGAGGGCGGCAAGGTCGGGCACCATCTCGGCGGCCGAACCGGCGGTGGGGGCACCCGATGGAGCGGTTGTCGTGGCCCCGTCACCGTCATCGTCGTCGCCCCCGCAGCCTGCGAGGGCCAGCAGTGCGAGGAGGGCGAGGGCGAAGAGGGGTGCCCCCGGGGACAGTTTGCGGGTGCGGGCAGCGAAGAAGCTCACGTCCCGTACCGTATCTGCTTGGCTGCGAAGGGTCACCCGCGAACTGATGACACGATGCTGTCAGGAGCGGCCGTGACGGGCCGGGCGCCCGGATGCATCATCCGGGCGATGAGATATGGACTGACGATGCCGAACTTCGGGTCGTATGCCGAGGTACGTGCTCTGGCGTCGCTCGCGGCGGATGCGGAGGCGGCCGGCTGGGACGGGTTCTTCCTCTGGGACCACATCTCGCCGGCGGCGCCGGGTGGACCGGCCCCGTTCGCCGACCCGTGGATGGCGCTCACGGCGGTGGCACTCTCAACGGAACGCCTGCGCATCGGCACGATGGTCACGCCAATCCCTCGCAGGCGCCCGTGGGTGCTCGCGCGGCAAATCGCAACGCTCGACCGCATCTCCGACGGCCGGGTGACGCTTGGCGTCGGCATCGGCTACCCGCCCGAGGAGTACACGTTCTTCGGCGAGGACGCGGACGAACGCCTCCGCGCGGACAAGCTCGACGAGGGCCTCGAAGTCGTCCGCGGCATCCTCAGCGGTGAACCATTCCGGTTCGAAGGCGAGCACTACACCGTCGATGAGGGCGCCTTCCTGCCCGCTTCCGTGCAGACCCCGGTCCCGATCTGGGTGGCGGGGATGTGGCCGAACAGGAGGCCGATGCGGCGCGCGGCGCGCTGGGACGGCGCCTTCCCCATCCGTGCCGACCTCCAGCCGCTCTCTCCCGACGACGTGCGCGAGATCATCGCGTACGTCAGGAAGCACCGAACTTCGCCGCAGCCGTTCGACGCCATCCTCAGCGGCGAGTCGCACGGCGACAGCCCGTTCGCGCTCAAGCACCCGCTCTCAGAGTACGAAGCCGCCGGAGTCACGTGGTGGCTGGAGACGCTGACGGACTGGGCAGGGACGCTGGAGGAAATGCGCGGGTACGTCCGAGGCGGCCCGCCGCGGTAGGGGACGCGAAGAAGGCCCGTTTTCCGCCGGGCCTTCTTCATTGAAGCGGGTTGCCAGAGCGCTCCGGACGCTCGTCAGGCCTCGAATGGGCCCGCCACGCTTTCGAAGCGGGCGAGCAGGTAGGGGTCGAAGCGCGTGCCAGCCAGGCCGCGCATCACTTCGAAGGCGTCGGCGTGCGCCATTGCCCGGCGGTACGGCCGATCGCTTGTCAGCGCGTCGAACGCCTCGCACATGCCGATGATCTGGGCCTCGGCGGGAACTTCGCTGCCTTCGAGCATTCCCGGGTAGCCCTTCCCGTCGATGCGCTCATGGTGGCAGCCGACCCACCAGGCGGCGGCGCCCAGCCCGGGGATCTCGCTCAGGATGTCGCGCGCGTACACGGGGTGGAGCTGGACCGCGGACATCTCATCGACGCTCAGGATGTCCGGCTTGCTGAGGTAATGCACCGGCACGCCGAGGGTGCCCACGTCTTGCAGCAGCGCCGCCACCTTCACCAGATCCGCGCGCCGCTCCGTCATGTCGCAGGTGAGCGCGACACGGCGGGCGAGCTCGGCTACGCGCCGGCCGCGGCCATGTTCGCGGCCATTGCGGGCATCGACGACGTCGCTGATGACAGCAATGAAGTCGAACAGCTCGTCGCGGGTCATGATGCCGCCATAGTTGAGGGACATCAGTGCGGAGGCCAGGTCGTTGTCGTAGAAGCCGAGCCAGAACTCGTCGCGGCCGGCGATCTCCGCCATCCTGGCAGCCAGTTCGGGGTCGATCTCGTTGCCGGACATTTCGCGGACCATTTCGGGGCCCCGGCGGCGAATGACGAGCGGAGAGCTCTCCGCATCGATGAGGGATTCGACCCTGTCCGCGACTGCGACGATGCGGGCGACGAGGGGCATGCGCTCGCCGGGCTGGGCATTAGGCGAGCCCGAACCGTCCCAGCAGTCGTGGTGGCTGGAGACAGCGCGTGCCACGGCTTCACCGAGGCCCATTTTGCGGACCATGCGGGCGCCTTCCTCGCAGTGGTGGGCGAGGGCTTCCACAACCTCGGTCCAGCCCCCCGCCGGGACCTGGTCGAGGACGTCGGCAACGGGGGCGCCGCCGGAGACGATCTTGGCGGCGCGGGTGGTGTCGATGCGGGTGAGGTGGGTGGTGGAGGCCATGCCTGCATCGTGAAGCAGGCATCCGAAGAAGACTTCCTCGATGCGCTGGGCTTCCAGTCCCAGTTCGCTGGCAAGGAACACGCCGATGTAGGCAACACGCTGTGCATGGCCGGGCCGCCGCCCTTCGGCGAGGTCGAAGGCGCGGCTGAGGGCAGTGAGGACGGTGCCGCGGCTGAGGCGGGGGAGGCCCGAGAGGCCGGCGTCCTCGTAGAGGGAGGGGTCGAGAAACTCTGCCTTCACCGTCTGAATCTGCGCTTTGGACGCCATCGAGCCGCCTTTCCCCGTGGTAAAGACCAGTACTCGGAATATCGGCGGAGGTCCGGGGGCGCTTCAGGGACGAACGAGTAGCTGGACAGCGAAATAGGGAAGAGTCGTAGGGTGCATACATGGGACTTTGGTCAAGGAGGGGGTTGCGCGGAGATTCCGGGCCTGCACATGTGTGACAAAGGTCGTAGACTGTCTGCATAAGCAAGCGCCGGGGAACCGTGGGGGTGACTCGGCGCGAATCTGCCCAGGCGACGTAACAGGACGAGATGGATCGCACCCGGCTGAGCCGGTTCGTCAACCAGCGATTGCACGACCTGCCGCTCGAAGAGCCAGCAGTAGTCTCCCCCTTTACCCCGATTCGCAGCGCAGTGGCCACCATGCAGGAGGGCTCGCGTTCGTGTGTGCTTGCGGTCCAGGAGGGGAAGCTTGAGGGCATCTTCACGGAGTGGGACGTGATGACGAAGTGCATGGACGACGGGTTCGACTGGGACCAGCCGTTGAACGCCGGCGTGATGACGCGCGAACCACGGACCATCGCCTCCAACCGCTCGATAGCCGAAGCCATCATGCTCATGCAGCAGCATCACTACCGGACGCTGCCGGTGATGACGAATGGTTCGGTGGTGGGACTCGTGCGGCTCGGCGACCTCCTTCGCCACCTGGCAGAAGAATACCCGGAAGACGTTCTCAACCTGCCTCCACGCCCTCACCAGGTGATGGAGAGACCAGAGGGTGGATAGCAGAGCCACATGACGACGGAAGCCCAAATCAAGCCCGAGCACGAAGTCGAACAACTCGACCGTGTGACGATTCGCTTCGCCGGCGACTCCGGCGACGGGATGCAGCTGACCGGGACGCAGTTTACGAAGACGGCGGCGGTGTTCGGCAACGACCTGGCGACACTGCCCGACTTCCCTGCCGAAATCCGGGCGCCCACGGGGTCGCTGCCGGGCGTTTCGGGATTCCAGCTCTCGTTTTCCGGCAGCGACATCCACACGCCCGGCGACCAGCCGGACGTGCTGGTGGCGATGAACCCGGCGGCGTTGAAGACGAACCTTGGCGACCTGCGCGAGGGCGGCCTGCTGATCGTCGACGAGAACGAGTTCGAACCGACGAACCTGAAGAAAGCCGCGTACGACACCAACCCGCTCGAGGATGGGTCGCTGGCGGCCTACCGCGTCATCCCTATCGAGATCACACGCCAGAACGAGCTCGCCCTGGAAGGGCTGCCACTGAACGCGAAGGACAAGTTCCGGAGCCGCAACTTCTATGCGCTCGGGATCGTGTTGTGGCTGTACGGCCGTTCGATGGACACCACGATCAAGTGGGCGACCGAGCAGTTCTCGCGCCGGCCCGACATCCTCGAAGCGAACATCCGGGCGCTGAAAGCCGGGTACCACTTCGGCGAGACGACCGAACTGTTCCACGTGCAGTACAGCGTGCCGCCGGCGGAAGTCCCGCCCGGGACCTACCGGCACATCAGCGGGAACGAAGCGACTGCGCTGGGATTCGTGGCGGCTTCGGTCTTGAGTGGGCTGCCGCTGTTCTACGGGAGCTACCCGATCACGCCGGCCTCCGACATCCTGCACGAGCTTGCGAAGATGAAGGCGTTCGGCGTCAAGACCTTCCAGGCGGAGGATGAGATCGCGGCAATCGGTGCAGCGATCGGGGCGGCCTACGGCGGGCACCTGGGCCTGACCGGCACGAGCGGCCCCGGCCTGGCACTGAAGAGTGAGGCACTGAACCTCGCCGTCATGACCGAGTTGCCGCTGGTCGTCATCGATGTGCAACGGGCCGGCCCCAGCACTGGCATGCCGACCAAGACGGAGCAATCCGACCTGCTGCAGGCGATGTTCGGCCGGAACGGCGACAGCTACGTGTGCATCGTGGCGCCCTCAACGCCCTCGGACTGCTTCTACATGGCGATCGAGGCGTTCCGGCTCGCGCTCAAGTACATGGTGCCGGTGGTGTTCCTGAGCGACGGCTACGTTGGGAACGGCTCCGAGCCCTGGCGCATCCCGGACGTGGACTCCCTCCCGAAGATCCAGTGGGCGTACGCGAAGGAAGGCGACAGCTTCAGCCCGTACAAGCGCGACCCGGTAACGCTGGCGCGGCCGTGGGCGGTGCCGGGCCAGAAGGGGCTGGAGCACCGCATCGGCGGCCTGGAGAAGTCGGGCCTGACGGGGGACATCAGCTACGACCCGCGAAACCACCACGAGATGACACTGGCGCGGAAGGCGCGGGTGGACCGCATCGTGCAGGACATCCCGGACCTGGAGGTCCAGGGGCCGGCTGAAGGCGACTTGCTGGTGCTCGGCTGGGGCGGCACGTACGGGGCGATCACCTCAGCGGCCGAAAACGCCCGCAAGCGCGGGCTCAGCGTCGCCAGCGCGCATTTGCGTTACTTGAACCCGTTCCCGGGGAACCTGGAACAGGTGCTGCGGCGCTACAAGCGTGTGCTCATCCCCGAACTGAACACGGGCCAGCTTTCGCTGTTGATCCGCGGGCGGTTCGTCATCGATGCGGTGCCTTTCAACAAGATCTCCGGGCAACCGTTCAAGATCGCGGAGATCGAAGGCAAAATCGACGAGGTCCTCGGCCTGCGCGGGCCCTACGAGATCACGTTCCCGAAGAGCGCAGGGCTCACCGGAGGGTAATGATGACGGCTCCAACCACCTCGAACGGCAGCGGCCTGATCAGCGGAGACCTGCCCGTGCTCACCCGGAAGGACTTCGTTTCGGACCAGGAAGTGCGCTGGTGCCCCGGCTGCGGCGACTACTCGATCCTGGCGCAGATGCAGAAGGTCCTCCCGGAGCTGCGCATCCCCCGGGAGAACATCGTCTTCATCAGCGGGATCGGCTGCTCGAGCCGGTTCCCGTACTACGTGGAAACCTACGGGTTCCACAGCATCCACGGGCGGGCGCTGACGCTCGCCACGGGGCTGAAGACGGCCCGCCCGGAGCTGACGGTGTTCGTGATCACCGGGGATGGAGACGGCCTGTCGATCGGTGGGAACCACCTGCTCCACGCGATGCGCCGGAACGTTGACCTCAACGTGGTGCTGTTCAACAACCGCATCTACGGCCTCACGAAGGGACAGTTCTCGCCGACTTCCGAGATGGGGAAGGTGACGAAGTCTTCGCCCTACGGGACGACGGAGAAGCCCCTGAATCCGATCCGGGTGGCGCTGGCGGCGGGGGCAACGTTCGTGGCCCGCTCTATTGACCGGGATACGAAGCACCTGGAAGAGACGCTGTACGCGGCGACACAGCATAAGGGCGTCTCTTTCGTGGAGGTGTACCAGAACTGCAACATCTTCAACGACGGCGCGTTCTCAGCCTTCTATGACAAGGAGGTGCGCCAGGACAAGATGGTGTACCTCGAGCATGGCAAGCCGCTGCGCTTCGGCAAGGAGAACCAGCACGGCATCCGGTTGAACGGGTTCGTCCCGGAGGTCGTGGAGAACGCCGAGAGCGACGAAGGCTTGCTCGTGCACAACAAGCACGACGAGAACGTCTCGCTTGCCAACATCCTGGTGGGGATGGACTACCCGGAATACCCGGTGCCGATCGGCATCTTCCGGGACATCCAGGCTCCCACCTACGACGAACTGGTGGCGGAGCAGGTGCGTTCGGCCATGGCGAAGGGGCCGGGCAGCCTGGAAGCGGCCCTGCACTCCGGCGAAACCTGGACCGTAGACTGATCTGCAACGTCCGGGACAACAAGAATCTGGTATCGTCAGGGCCCCGCATACTGGGGCCCTGCGCGTTTTCCCTGGAGGCACCGATGACCGTCGATCAGCGCAACATCGTGATCTGCCCGAGCTGTGGCACCGAAAACATCGAAGGCTCCGACAGCTGCGAGAACTGCACCATGGACCTCCGAAGCATCGACGTGCCAGAGACGCGCCAGGTCGTCTCGGAGAGTGACCTCAACGTTTCCATCGCTTCGGTGCGCATGACGCGGCCGCGGACCGTCGCGCCGGGACAAACGGTGCGGGAAGCGATCGCACTGATGAAGGGCGACCCGACGGGTGCGATCATCGTCCTGGATGGCAGCCGCGTGGTCGGCATTTTCACGGACCGCGACGTATTGAAGAAGGTGGCCCTGCGGGAGGGCGCTTTGGACGAGCCGGTCGCCCGGTACATGACGGCCGACCCCGTCGTCCTGCGCGAAGATGACACGATGGCCTACGCACTCAACAAGATGGGCGACGGAGGCTTCCGCCATATCCCGGTGGTCCGGGATGGCGACCTCGTCGGGATGGTAACGGCCCGGGACGTGATGAACTGGGTGCTGGGGCGCTACTTCGACTGAGCGGCGCGCCCGCCCCGTCTCCTCCGGCGCATCTCTACATCCCAAGATCTAGCCTATGGCTGAGCGTTCCCGTATGGTTGGAGGCATAGCGAAGCTTTATCGCTTGCGGGTAAGCCATACATGGAACTGGCCCAACTTGACGCTTTTATTGCCGCCGCGGATTGCGGGAGTTTCAGCCGGGCGGCTGAGTTGTTGAATGTCGCCCAGCCTTCGCTGAGTAACCGCATCCAGTCGCTCGAACGCGAAGTCGGCCAATCGCTCTTCGAACGCATGGGCCGCGGCGTGAAGCTGACCGACGCCGGGCGATCGTTCCTGCCCTACGCGCAACGCGTCCTGCGCACGCTCAACGACGGCCTGATGGTGCTGGAGGGGACGCGCGAAGGGACGGCGGGCCGGCTGTCGATCGGGACCGCGCCGGCTGTTGGCACCTACGTGCTTCCGCGGCTGCTGAAGGTGTACTGCGACAACCACCCGGGTGTCGATGTGCTGGTACGGACGGGCCATAGCGACGAGGTCATCCAGATGGTGCTGGACGACGACGTGCAGGTTGGCTTCGGGCGGCCCATCAACCACCCGGACGTGCGCACAGTGACGCTCTACAACGACGAGCTGGTGCTGGTCGTGTCCTCTCAACACCGGTACGCGAAGCGCGGATCGGTGAAGGTGGAGCAACTGGCCGACGACTCGCTCATCCTGTTCGACCGGGACTCGGGTTACTACGCGATGATCCTGAGCCTCTTCCGAGACCTGGGCGTCGTGCCGCAGCAGCAGATGCAACTCGACTCGATCGAAGCCACGAAGAAGATGGTCGAGTCGAACCTGGGGATCGCGCTGCTGCCCGAAGTATCGGTGGAGCGCGAGATCCGGCTGGGGACGCTGCACAAGGTGCACATCGAATCGGCCGAGCCGGTAGAGCGGGAGATCGCGGTGATGTACCGGCGGAACAAGCCGCAATCCGGGCCGATGGCGGCGTTCCTGGACCTCTTGGGCGAGATCTACGGCGTGAAGCTCCCCCGTTAGCGGGCGCGCCTGTGCTGATCGACCTTCATTGCCACACGCGGCCGCTGTCCACGTGCAGCGCCCTCGATGCGGACGAACTGGTGCGGATCGCGGCGGAGCGCGGCCTCGACGGCGTTTGCCTCACTGAGCACGACAGGCACTGGGCCGCTGGGGACGTCGCAGCCCTGCGCGCGCGGGCCCGGATAGCGGTGTTCTCCGCAGTCGAACTGACAACCGACCTGGGCCATGTCCTCGCCTTCGGGCTGGAACCCGGGGACTGCTCGGCGTTCGCTTCGGAGGTGTTCGTTGCGGCCGAGCGGCGGGGCGGACTGTTGTTTCTCGCGCATCCTGCGCGCGATGGACTGCTTCGGGTGACCCGCGAGACGGTGGAGTATTTCGCATCGGTGGAAGCGGCGAACGGCTCGGACACGCGTCTGCAGAACCTGGCTGCAGCCGGCCTGGCGAAGGGTTTCCGGCTGCCCGGCATCGGAGGATCGGATGCGCACACGGCGGAGGAAGTGGGCCGGGCGGCGACGCGCTTCCGCTCCCGCGTCCGGACGGACGCGGAGTTGCTCGACGCCCTCCGCACGGGGGCGTACGCAGCGGAAGTGTTGTAGGCGGGCGGCCGGGCTATCCTTCCCGCGATGCAGCTTTCGCGTCCCACGATCTTCCACCTCATCGGCAGCCCTGGCGTGGGGAAATACACGGTCGGCAACGAGCTGGCGACACTGACCGGCGCCCGGCTGGTGGACAATCATGCGGTCGCCAACGTCATCTTCAACGTGCTCGACCAGGACGGGATCAAGCCCCTCCCGCGGGACGTGTGGCAATACGTCGGGTCCGTCCGGCGGGCCGTCCTGGACGCGATGATGCATCTATCGCCGCCGCACCTGTCCTTCGTCTTCACGAACTACATCCGCGGCGGCGATGCGGCGGAGTACGCGCTGTACTTGGAAAACGCGGCCGTGGCCGAGGTGCGCGGGAGCCGGTTCGTGCCTGTGCTGCTCACGTGCGAAACCGCGGAACTGGTGAAACGCATCCCTTCGCCGTCGAGGCGTGAGCGCATGAAACTGCTCGACCCGGTGGAAGGCGCCCGCCTGAACGACCAGGCGCCCCAGTTCGAGACAGACCACCCGAACTTCATGCGCCTTGACACGACGCGGACACCGCCCGGCGAGTCGGCCCGCAAGATCGCCGCGTGGGCGGAAAGCCGGCCTTAGCGGCCGGACTTCCAGCGAGGCGCCTGGCGTTTTTCGAACTCCCCATGCATGTCCAACAGCACGGCGAAGTGGTCGAGCGCATGCCAGAGGACCTTCTCGGCGAGCCAGGCAAGGTCGACTTCGTTCCCGTCTGGCCAGATGCCGGTGCGCTCCCATTCGCCGGGGGTGAGTGCCTTGAAGAGCTCGACGGTTGCGGCCCGTTCAGCCATGAACCGTTCGGCGAGGTCCTCGATGTCCCCTTCTGCTCCATAACGCAGGTTGAAGGCGTCGGTATCCCATCGTTCCAGGATGGGGCAGTCGGAGGCGAGGATTGCGCGGATGCGGGGCTGGAAGTTCTCGGTTTCGACGGCGATGAGGTGCGCCAGCTGGTGGTGGGGCGACCAGAGGTCTTCGATGGTCTGGTGTTGCCACGGTTTGACCAGGGAGGCGGCCCAATCGATCCCTTTGACGCTGAGTTGCAGCCGCGCCATGAGGGTCGGGTCGGGGATGCGTGCCTCGGCCAAAGAGCCACCTCCTCGGGGATCTCCCCGCTCAGGATACGGCGACCTCTGGATACGCGGAGCGCACCCTCGACCCTATGGTGAACGTGGATGGCCATCGACCCGACAGCTCATGGGGCCGTATCGGGCGCGCATGTTTCGCTCCACGAAGCGGGCCAGATTGCCCGGGCGCGAAGCGCGGCGGGCGGCGCCGCCGGCGGCCCGGCGTTTGAGATGCCTTCGAGCGTGTCGCTGCCGGCGGCCCGCCGCACCGGCGGGCGATCGACGCCTGCCACTGCTGGCAGCCGCGAGGCAATCCCGCACACCCCGGTCCAGTCGAGCGGGACGGCCGACCCCGACCGGTGGGACGCGATGCTGAACCGGCTGGGCCAGAAGTACAACGTGCCTCCGATGTTCTTAAAGGCCGTCATGCTCATCGAAAGCGGGGGCCGTGCGGACGCGGTTGGGGACGGCGGCCACTCTGTCGGGCTGTTCCAGTTGCACGACATGGGCTATGGACATGGCATGGGCGACCTCCGTTTCGACCCGGAAGCGAACGCTGAACGGGCGGCGCGGGGCCTGGCCGAGGCGTGGCACGCCGGCGAGCGGGCCGGCTTTACCGGGGAGTTCGCGCTGCGGGCGGCGTATGACTACTCGTTCAACCCGGGCGGCGGGTTCGCCTACCAGGGAGATGCGCTGGTGCGGAAGTTCAATGAGCTTCGGGCCGAACAGGGACTGCCCCCGCTCAGCTGAACGCCGCAAAGGCGGACCGCCGCGGGGGCTGGCGGGCGGTGCTATCATCGAGGTTCACCCCAAGATGGAGTTCTGCCATGGTGACTGCCGGGTATCTCGAACGCAGCGTCCGCGTCGGCAACCTCAACCTTAGCTACCAGGAGTGGGGCAGCCCACAGGCCGAGCCCATCGTCATGCTGCACGGGTTTGGCGTGTCCGGCCATATGTTCGACGAGTTCGCGGACCGCATGCAGGACCGCTACCGCCTGATCGCGCTGGACCAGCGCGGGCACGGCGACAGCGACTGGGCGGAGGACGGCAACTATAGCCGCGACGCCTTCGTCGAAGACCTCGAGGGCTTCCGCAAGGAGCTGGGCCTCGAGCGGTTCATCCTCGTCGGTCACAGCATGGGGGGCCTGAACGCCGTCACCTACGCGAACCGGTACCCGGAACGTGTGCGGGCACTCATCCTGGTAGACGTGGGCCCCGAATCGGCGAAGGAGGGCGTGGACAACATCGTCCGGTTTACTCGTGGCCCCGATGAGCTGGAATTCGAGGAGTTCGTAGAGCTGGCGCACCGGTTCAACCCGCGCCGCAGCCTCGAAAACATCCGCGAGCGCATGCGGCACCGGCTCAAGCCGACGGAAAATGGCAAGTTCACGTGGAAGTTCGACAAGCGCTTCCGCCAGCCCGACAGCGGGCTCCGCATTGGCAGCGAAGCGACGAACGACGACTCCTGGGCGCTTTTCCGGGCCATCCGCGTGCCGGTCCTGCTCGTGCGCGGCGCTGAAAGCGACGTCCTCACCCAGTCCGTGGCGGAACGGGCGGCGACGGAGATGCAGCGCTGCCGGCTCGTGGTCGTGCCGGGCGCCGGCCATAGCGTGCCCGGGGACAACCCGGATGCGTTTACGGAGAGCGTGCAGGAGTTCCTCGACGACCTGGAGCGTGGCGAGTTCGAACCTGCAGCCGGCGGAGAGACGCCGCCGCTCGACAAGCTCGTTGAGGAGCACACCGCCGCCTCTCGCCGGGGTTCGAGCCTGATCGTGCTGGTGTTCGCCGGGGCGGCGGCGGTGATCGCGATCGGCGGTGCCGGCATGCTGGTGAAGCGCCAGGGCCAGAAGCGCAAGGAGCAGCGCGCGCTCGAAGAACAGCGCCGGCACTCCTTGCGTGGGCGCGCGCAGCACGCCGCTGAACGGCTGCCCTCGCTCACCTCGATCGACGTGGAACATGCGCGAGAGCGGGCGGCGGAGGTGGTCGCGCGCCTGGGAGCCGTGGGGGCGCAGAGTGGCCGGCGCGCGCGCCAGACGCTCTCCGAGGTGGACCTCGAACGGGCGCGGGCAGCCGCCCAGGAAGCCCTGGCGAGCCTGACAGAAACGTCGCGGCACGCCCCGGAAACCGTCCGCCACGCCGTTGCCCGGGTGGACCGGCGCAGGGCCCGCCGGCGTGGAGCGACGGCACTCGGCGTCGCCCGCAGCGCGGGTGTCCTCGCGTTCCGTACTGCTGCACGGCTGGCCGGCAGGCGCCAGCCTGCGTTGCCGCCGCCCAGGCGCCACCGTGTCGCCCGATGGCGCAACTGACCATCGACGGCGCCCGCCTCGCGTTCGATGACCGCGGCGAGGGGTCGCCTGCTTTCCTGTTCGTGCACGGCTGGGCCTGCGATCGCTCCGTCTGGGCGGCCCAGGTTGAGGAATTCTCGAAGGACTATCGCTGCGTGGCGGTGGACCTGCGAGGATGCGGCGACTCGGCCGCCACCCCGCCGTTTGGCGTCGGCCGCGCGCTGGAGGACCTGGCGGCGCTCATCCGGAACCTTGGGATCGCCCCCGTGGTCCTCGCCGGGCACAGCCTTGGCGGCATCATCGCGCTCGCGCTGAACGGGCGGTACCCGGAACTGGTTCTGGCGATTGTCACGATCGACTCCCCGATCACGGCCGATACCGGGGCCGGCTCGCCGTGGTCGGTCGCGCGGATCCGGGAAGCCGGGTCGATGCGGGCCGTGGAGGGATTCGTCAACTCGTTCAAGTACGACCCACCCCACCCGGCAGCCTCGCGGTACATCGATGAAACGATGCTCGCCTGCCCGGCTGACGTGGGGGCCGGGATGCTGGAGGACCTCCATCTCGTGGGGCAGGATATGCCGCGGTTGTTGCGAGAGGCGGATCGAAAGCCGTTCATGATGATCTGGGCAGAAAAGCCCCTCGGCGACCCCGCGTGGGTCCGCGACAGCACGATGTTCGTGCGCCAGGAACCGGTTGCCGGCGCCGGGCACTTTGTCCAGATGGAGCAGCCGGAGGTCACGAACGCGCTGTTGCGGGCGTTCCTGGACGACATTGCGCGGGACCCGCGAGTGAGACCGGCTCCCTGAGGCAACCGGTTGCCTGAACCCGAGCGTTTCCCAAGCGTTAGGCCAGAAGCGCCTGCCGCGCTAAGGTTGGCGAGATGAGTGACTCCCGCAGCCGCCCTGCTCGCCGCCCGGGGAGTGGGCGCGGCGAGGCCGTCGGTGGCTCCGAGCGCAAGAGGATCCCGGTGTTCTTCATTGGGTCGCTGGTGGCGGTTGGGGTGGCGTTCATCATCCTGATCACGGTTGCCGCTGACGCGTTTGGGGGCGGGGGCGGAGGGGCGGCGGACGACCCGGACCCCGCTCCCGCGGACACCGCGACAGCAGTCCCCTCCGGGACGGGAGGTACGGCAGGACCAACGCGGCCGCCCCAGGCGACGGCGACCCCGACCCCCGGCGCGGACGGGACCATCCAGGTGACGTGCGGCGACATCCTGGCGCCGGTCGACAAGCAGCATCGGCTGACGGCCAACTGCGCACCGCCGGACCTCCGGCAGTTGCCGGCGCAGTTCGCTTCCGGGTACCAGGCCCTCCGGGCGGAGGCAGCCGACGCGATGGTGGAGATGCTCGGGGCGGCGCAGGCCGCAGGTTACGCGCTCTACGTGAACTCTTCGTACCGGTCGTTCGTGGAGCAGGAATACACCTACAACTACTGGGTGTCCCAGAACGGCAAGGAGTATGCCGACCGCACGAGCGCCCGCCCGGGGCACTCCGAACACCAGATGGGCACCGCCGCGGACATCGGGTGGAACGGTTGTGAGCTGGAGTGCACGATCGGTTCGCCCGAAGCGGACTGGATCGAGGCGAATTCCTACCGGTTCGGGTTCGTCCTGAGCTATCCGGATGGCAAGGAAGCCATCACGGGCTACGCCTACGAGCCGTGGCATGTGCGGTACGTGGGCAAGGAAGTCGCGCAGAAGGTGCACGACAGCGGCCTGACGCTGCACGAGTTCTTGCTCCGGTAGCGAGCGGCACGGGCCTCCTCGGGGCGGCGCTGGTACACTCCGGGCACACCCGATGCCCCCGGAGGCCAACATGATCCCGCCATCTCCGACCGAAGACCTGCTCGTGGAACAGGACGGCTACGTCCTGACGATCACGCTCAACCGCCCCGACCGGCTCAATGCCATCAGCGTGCCGATGCTGAACGCACTTTCCAGCACGCTCCAGGCGGCGAACCTCGACCGCGATGTCCGGGCTGTCATCCTGACCGGCGCAGGACGGGGTTTCTGCTCAGGCCTGGACCTGAAGGCGCAAGGCGGCGACAGCTCGGACGGGTCAGTGAACCTGACCGGTCGCCGCTCCTACCAGCTGTTCGACCTGCACAACTCGCCGCCGATCGTGATCAACAGGATGGACAAGCCGATCATCTGCGCACTGAACGGCGCCGCCGCCGGGTACGGGATGGACCTGGCGCTGGGCTGCGACATCCGCATCGCGAGCGAAAACGCAAAGATGGGCGCAGTTTTCGCGAAACGCGGCATCGTGCCCGAGAGCGGTGGTTGCTGGTACCTGCCGCGGCTGCTCGGCTGGGCGCGGGCGGCTGAGGTTGCCTTCCTCGGCGAAGTGCTCGATGCGCAGGAGTCGCTGCGGGTGGGCCTCGTGAACAAAGTCGTCCCGCACGACGACCTGATGAGCGAAGCGCGGGCCTGGGCGACGAAGATCGCGAACAACGCGCCCCTCGCGGTGCAGGCGACGAAGCGGATGATGCGCCTCGGCCAGGACGAGACTTTCGAGGCGGCCGTGGACCACATCCTCCTCCAGCTCCTGCCTTTGACGCAGAGCGACGACTTCAAGGAATCGCTGAGCGCGTTCGCCGAGCGGCGTGAGCCGCAGTTCCAGGGGCGTTAGTCAGGCACGGCGACTAGCCCATCCGCCTGCGCACTTCCTCCGGCAGGTCGGCCGGTATCTCGCTGACCGGCAGGGTGGCGAGCGAAGTGGTGATTTCGAAGATGTCGCCCCACGCGGCGTCGTAGTAGTCGGCAGGGCCTTCGTCGTCGGCTTCCCAGACGAGGACCACCTGGGGTTGCCCTTCGGGCGCGTTCACCCAGTATTCGCCGAGGAGCCTGGCCTGGGGCGGGTGCTGGAACGTCTTCCGCCGTTCGAACGCCTGCAGGCCCACGAGCGCGTTTGTCCCTGGTTTGAAGCGGAAGTAGGCGACATAGAGCGGCATGGCGGGGATTGTAGCCGCCCGGCGGGCCCGCGCACCTGCCTGAGCGGCGCCGTCTGGTATATTGCGGCGGGCCGGGGCGGTTGAACCCGGGCTAACGGGAGTCGTGGATGTTCCGCCGTCTGCTTTCTGGTGTCATCGCGCAGGGTAAGACGCGAGACTTTCTTGCTGCCATGCGCGAATCGAGCGAGTACCAGCTGGGGCGGGGCATCCGTGCGCGTACGGCGGTTTGGGGGGCGATGACCGGCCAGAACAATCACGTCGTGATCGCCGCTGACTTCAACACGCTCGAAGACCTCGAACGCTGGAGCGACCTGGCGACGAACGACCAGCACTTTGCGGTGGTGCGCAGGGGCGTAAGCCAGCACCTCGTGTATGACGCATCCGAAGTTTCGATCCTCCGCCTCAGCTACCACTCCGACGGCCTGATCAGTTCCGAGGAGGCGACCGAACCGCGGAAGTTCATGCGCGTCCTGAAGGGCGAAGTGCAGCCCGGGAGGCACCGCGACTTCGTGCTTTCGGTATCGCAGGCCCTCGATTACCAGGCGCAGCGCGGGATTGATGCCACGACAAGCGTGTGGGCCTCGATGACGGGGCACACCGCGGGGGTCTCGATCGTGGCGGAGTTCGATTCGCTGGCGGAGTTGGAGAAGTTCGACGAGATGGCGGTGCGGGACGCGGAGTTCGGCCGGCTGCGGGCGGCGACGCGGGCTTCGATGGTGTTCCTGACGAGCAAGACGCAGCTGATGCGGAACCTGATGTAGCCGGGCCTCACGCTGCGCGGGAAAAAGACCGGGCCGGCAACTTGCCGGCCCGGTTCGTGTTTCGCGGTCGCGAAGATGTCAGGAGCCGCAGGCGCGCGGCTGGCCGCTGCCGTCTGCCGTCTGGAAGCTGGAGCCGCATGCGCAGCTCTTCACGGCGTTCGGGTTAAAGATCGAGAAGCCGCTCTTCATGATGTCGTCGACGTAGTCAATCTCAGCGCCGGACAGGTACTGGGCACTCTCCGGGTCGATGACGATGCGGACGCCCTGCTGCACCAGGATGATGTCGTCGTCCTCAGCGGAGCGGGCGAGGGCCATGCCGTACTGGTAGCCGCTGCACCCACCGCCTGCGACGAAGACGCGCAGCGCGCCATCGGTCAGTTCGCGGGCTTCGAGCAGGGCTTTGGCCTTTTCGGCGGCCTTTTCGGTGATGTTCACGAGTACGGCGGGGTTTGCGGACTCGGTCGTCATAGGTAGGGGTCCCTCCAGGCGGACTCTGAGAGTGTGGCGTACACCACACAGAGTAGCTATCGAAATAATAGCCACTCGGCCGGCGGAAGTCCATGACCATTGTCACGACTTGACCTTTTACCTACGCTCGGGGGCATGAGCCAACCCCAGCGCGTTATCTATCTGCCCCCTGGCGTCGTCGCGCCGCAGGGGCCGTCCGGCCCGCCGGTCGCGGTTACGCCAGGCGTCCCGTTCGACCGGGTGTTCTTCGAGCGCATCCTTCCTCCCGCCGTCGAGGCCTTCTGTGCCCAGGCGAACTGCAACGTCCCCATCGTCGAGGTCATCACCGTCGACGGCGCACGCCACTATGTGAACGGCATCAGCGGGGTTGCCGACCAGTGGGTCGCGCTGCAGACAACGAACCCTGACCATCCTCACTCGACGCAGGTCTTCGTCCCGTACCAGACGATTTTCCGCGTCGAAATCCACCCGGAAGCAGACGAGCGCCGGCGGCACCTCGGGTTTGTCGCGGAGACGCCGCCGACGGCGTTCCCGGAAATCGAGCAGGTCGCGGCCCTCAAGCCGGGGAGCGCGCGGAAGAAGAAGCCCCGGTAAGAACACTTGTGCTACGCCGCCGCCAATCTGCGAGAATGGCGTGATGGCAGGCGCAACGGCAAAGTCCGCTCTCGAACGGTTCAGCCCCGCGGCACGCCGCTGGTTCCGCGACACATTCCCGGCGCCGACCCCCGCCCAGGAGCTCGGCTGGGAGGGCATCGCGGCGGGCGAACACACCTTGCTGCTGGCGCCGACCGGCTCCGGGAAGACGCTGGCCGCCTTTCTCTGGTGCCTGGACCGGCTCGCGAACCGTCCACCGCTCCCGCTCGGCCGGAACGGCCGGCCGCAGCGAGCCGGGGTATCCGTCCTCTACGTTTCCCCGTTGAAGGCGCTGAGCTACGACATCGAACGCAACCTGCGCGCGCCACTCGCGGGGCTCAGGATCGCGGCCGCGCGAGAGGGCCTCCCGCCGCCGGACATTACCGTCGCCACGCGCACCGGCGACACTCCGGCGAACGAGCGGGAGGACATCCGCCGCGAGCCGCCGGACATCCTCATCACCACGCCGGAGTCGCTCTACCTGATGCTCACCTCGAGGGCGCGCTCCATCCTGGAGACGGTGGACACCGTCATCGTCGACGAGATCCACACCATGGCGGCGACGAAACGTGGCGCGCACCTGGCCCTTTCCCTGGAACGGTTGGAGCGGTTGACGGGCCGTCCCTTCCAGCGGATCGGCCTGTCGGCGACACAGCGCCCGCTGGAAGAAGTGGCAAGGTACCTGGGCGGCGACCGCCCGGTGCGGATCGCTGATGCCGGCGCCCGGCGGGACCTGGACCTGAAGGTGATTGTCCCCGTGGAGGACATGACCCGCCCGGGCGAAACGCCGTTACCCCTCCCGGAGTCGGAGGTAGGGCCGGAGGCGCGGACGTCGATCTGGCCGGCCCTGTACCCCAAATTGCTCGAACTTGTGCGCGCCCACCGGTCGACGCTCATTTTCGTGAACAACCGGAGACTGGCGGAGCGAGTGGCCGCGCGTGTCAACGAGCTTGCCGGCGAGGAGCTCTTGCGCGCGCACCACGGTTCCGTTTCCCGCGAGCAGCGCCTGGAAGCCGAGGAGCGGTTGAAGGCTGGCACGATCCCGGGCCTGGTGTGCACCAGCTCCATGGAACTGGGTGTGGACATGGGGGCCGTAGACCTCGTTGTCCAGGTCGAGTCGCCGAAGTCCGTAGCGCGCGGCCTGCAGCGGGTGGGCCGCGCCGGGCATCAGGTGGGCGCGGTGAGCACGGGCCGCATCTTCCCGAAGTTCCGCGGCGACCTCCTCGAGTGCGCGGTGGTGACGAAGCGCATGCGCGAGGGGCTCATCGAAAAAACGGAGGTGCCGAAGAACCCGCTGGACGTGCTGGCGCAGCAGATTGTGGCTGCCTGCGCGGCCGAGGACCTGACGGTCGACGAACTCTTCGCGATGGTGCGGCGATGCTACAACTTCGCCGACCTGAGCCGGGAACAGCTCGAAGGCGTGCTCGGGATGCTCTCGGGGCAGTACCCGTCGGATGAGTTTGCGGACCTGAAACCGCGGATCCTCTGGGACCGCGAGACGAACGTGCTCTCCAGCCGGAGGGACGCGCGGCTCATCGCACTGTTGAACGCTGGCACCATCCCCGACAGGGGGCTGTACGGGGTGTTTCTCGGGGCAGGCGGGCCCCGCGTCGGTGAACTGGACGAAGAAATGGTGTACGAGAGCCGCCCGGGTGAGACGTTCCTGCTCGGCGCGACCACGTGGAGGATCGAGCAGATCACCCGGGACCAGGTGATCGTCTCGCCCGCGCCGGGGGAGCCGGGGAAGATGCCGTTCTGGAAGGGCGACGGCGTGGGGCGGCCGCTGGAGTTCGGCCGCGCGATCGGCGAGTTCGTCCGGGAGGTCGCCGCCCTCAAGCCCGCGCAGGCGCTGGAACGGCTAACGGAGGACCACGACCTCGACGAGAAAGCGGCGAACAACCTCTTAAACTATCTCGCGGACGAAAAGGAGGCGACCGGTCACCTCCCGACCGACCGGACGATCGTGGTCGAGCGCTTCCGGGACGAACTGGGCGATTGGCGGATGGTGGTGCTTTCGCCGTTTGGCGGCCAGGTGCACGCGCCCTGGGCGCAGGCGATCGAGGCGACACTCGGCGAGAAAAGTGGCTTCGATGTGCAGACGATCTGGAGCGACGACGGGATCGCGATCCGGTTCGCCGGCGGGGAGGAGCCGCCACCGGCCACGATGCTGTTCCCGACGCCCGAGGAAGTGGAAGAACTCGTGGTCTCGCAACTGGCGAACACCGCGCTGTTCGCCTCGCACTTCCGTGAAAACGCCGGGCGCGCGCTGCTGCTGCCCCGGCAGCGGGCGGGGGCGCGCTCGCCACTCTGGTTGCAGCGGCAGCGGTCTGCGAACCTGCTTGCGGTCGCGAGCCGCTACGGCTCCTTCCCCATCGTGCTGGAGACGTACCGCGAGTGCCTGCGCGATGTCTTCGACCTGCCCGGCCTCGTCGGCCTGCTCCGGCAGGTGCAGAGCCGCGAAATCGCCGTGGTCGAGGCCGAGACGCGCGAGGCTTCACCGTTCGCGCGTTCGCTCCTGTTCGACTACGTGGCGGCGTACATGTACGAAGGGGATGCGCCGCTGGCCGAGCGGCGGGCCCAGGCGCTCACGCTCGACCGTAACCTCCTGCGGGACCTGCTCGGTGAAGCGGAGCTGCGCGAACTGTTGGACCCGGCCGCCCTCGAACTCGTGGAGCTCGAGCTGCAGTGCCTGACCGGGAACCGCAAGGCGCGGACGCTGGACCAGACGCACGACCTCTTGCGGCGGCTGGGCGACCTTGACGCCGGCGAAGTGGCGAGCCGCCTTTCCGACCCGGCAAACGCAGACCCGTGGCTCGCCGAGCTCGAAGCGGCACGGCGCGCGTGCCGCATCCGCATCGCCGGGACGGAACGGTGGATCGCGATCGAGGATTCCGGACGTTTCCGGGACGCCCTGGGCGTGGCGATCCCGGTCGGCGTGCCGGAGGCCTTCCTGCGGCGGACCGAAGGCGCGCTGGAAGGTCTCCTGACGCGGTACGCGCGCACCCACGGCCCCTTCCTGACCGCGGCGCCGGCGCGGCGCTGGGCGCTGCCCGAGTCGCTTGTGCGGGAAACGCTGGAGGAACTGGATGCGGCCGGGACCGTGCTCCACGGAGATTTCCGCCCCGGCGGAAGCGAGCGCGAGTGGTGCGACCCCGATGTGCTCCGCCAGGTGAAGAAGCGCTCCCTGGCCCGGCTGCGGAAGGAAGTCGAGCCGGTCGACGGGGCGGCGTACGCGCGTTTCCTCCAGAAGTGGCACGGTGTGGGCTCGCGCCAGCGCGGCCTCGACCGGCTGCGGGACGTGGTGGCGCAACTGGAGGGCATACCCCTGGCGGCGAGCGTGCTGGAGCGGGAGATCCTCGCCGCCCGTGTGGCCGACTTCCAGCCGGCCATGATCGATAACCTGGTGGCGGCGGGCGAGCTTGCGTGGTTCGGCGCGGGGCGGCTCGGCCAGAACGACGGACGGGTGGTCCTCGTGCGGCGGGAACTGCTCGACAGGTTCGCCCCGGCTGTGCCCGAGCCGGCCTCGGACGTGCAGCGCGCGATCCTGGATGCCCTGGCACGCCGGGGAGCCCAGTTCTTCACAGACCTGGTCGTGGCCGCCGGCGCCCCCCACCAGGACGTCCTGGAGGGCCTCTGGGACCTGGTCTGGGCGGGGGCGGTGACAAACGACACGTTCGCGCCGGTGCGGGCGCTGAGCTGGCCGCGCCGGGCTGGAGGGGGCCCTTCGAAGGGCCGCGTCGGCCGCTTGCCTCCTGAGTCTGCCGGCCGGTGGTCGTTGGTGCGTGGAGTGCCCGCGGATGAGACGCGGGCTGTGATGACCGCCCGGGCACACGCCCGGGCGGAGGGACTGCTGGAGCGCCTGGGCATCGTCACGCGGGAGGGAGCCGTCGCCGAGGACCTCGCCGGGGGCTTTTCCGCGGTGTACCCCGTGCTGAAGGCGATGGAGGACGCAGGGCGTGTGCGGCGCGGCTACTTCGTCGAAGGCCTGGGGGCTGCCCAGTTCGCGCTTCCCGGGGCGGCGGAGCGCCTGCGCGCGGAGCGCGAGCCGCCCGAGGAGCCCGCCACCGTGGTGCTGGCCGCGACTGATCCCGCGCAACCATACGGCGCGACGCTCCCCTGGCCCCGCGAAGACGCGGAAGGGCGCAAGGCCTACCAGAGAGTGCCAGGCGCCCGCGTCGTGCTGGTCGACGGTTGGCCGGTGCTTTACCTGGATCGAAGCCATCGTGGGGTGCTCACGTTCCCCAATGCGGCGGAGGCGAGCCTGGCGGCAGCAGCGCAAGCGCTCAGTGGGGATGCGGTCGCGCTGGGCGCGAAGGGCCTCTCCATTGAGCGCATCGACGGCGCGCCGGCGGACGAGTCTCCGCTCGCGCCGGTACTGCTGGAACTCGGGTTCGCGCGCGGGTTCCGCGGCTTCACGAAGCGCCCGCTACGGGCGGAGGCTGTGGCCCATGCCTGAGGGCGACGCGCTCTACCGGTTCGCCGGCAAACTGCGGGACCCGCTCGAAGGGCAGGTAATCCGGGCCGCTCGCAGCCACGGCCCGGGCCCCGTGCCGCAAGTCGCCCGGATCGTCGGGCAACGCTGCACCGGGGTGCGCTCCACGGGAAAGAACCTGCTTATCAGCTTTGAAAACGGGCTCGCCCTCCGGGGACACCTGAGGATGTACGGCACGTGGCATGTGTACGCCCCGGGGGAGGCATGGCGGAAGCCCGAGCGCGAAGCGCGGCTGGTACTGGAGACCGACACGGCAGTGGTGGTGAACTTCAGCGCTCCGGTCATCGAGCTCATCGAGGAGCGTGCCCTCGGCTACCACACACCCATCGCGAACCTGGGGCCGGACCTGCTGGACGATGCATTCGATGCCGAAGAGGCCGTGCGCAGGTTGCGCCACCCTTCGCGGGAACTGCTCACCATCGGCGATGCGATCATGGACCAGCGGGCGGTGGCCGGGGCGGGGAACATCTGGAAGCACGAAGCCCTTTTTCACGCCCGCATCAACCCGTGGCGCCGCGTACGGGAGCTGAGCGACGACGAATTGCGGACGGTGTTAGAGAAGGCGCAGGCATTGCTCCGCGCGAGCGTGGGGAAACCGAATGCGCTCGACCTGCGCCGGCGCCCGACGATGTACGTCTACATGCGCGGTGGCCAACCCTGCAGACGGTGCTTCACGACGTTGCGGGCCGCGCCCCAGGGTGTCGACATCCGCCACACGGCGTGGTGCCCGAAGTGTCAGCCCGTGGTCGAAGGACAGTTGCAGCCGCCGGAAAGCCGAACGCGGCGCCCTCTGAAGACAGACGGGTAAGTCAGACCTCCGCGCGCTCGGTGTTCGCGAAGAGGTCGGCCAGGGCCCGGGCCAGGTGGTCGTCGCCGAGTTCGTTCAATCGGGCAGTCGGCGCGTGGAACAGTTTGTCGACCAGAGAGCGAGTCACCTGGTTGAGCAGCGCGGGGTCGAGTTCGGGATGCAACCGGAGGGCGCGGTCCACTTCTGCCTGGCGGATGGCCTCGACCTCTGCGCGGAGCGCGCCGATGGCGGAGCTCCGCACGCCGGGGAGGCGGGCCAGGCGGGCCTGCAACAGGACGCCCAACCTCTCGCGGAGCTCGCGCCGGCGTGCCACGGCATGGGGCCGTTGCTGCTCGTCGTGCAGCATGTCGGAGATGGCAATCACGCCCGGGCCAGAGGGTGCGCTGAAGTTCCTTGGCGTACCGAGGTCGATGAGCAGCCGGGAGGCCGGGAGCACCCTGGGGGCGATTTCGCCAGCGCCGGAGCCCAAGCAGCCGACGATGACGTCGAAGGGCGGCAGGGAAGGCACGCTTCCCAGCTCGACGAACGTGCCGGCGACATCGTGTGCCGGTTGGCGCCTCGCCGCGACGGTGACCTCGAAGCCGAGTTGGCGCGCGCGCCCGGCAACGAGACGGCCCATGGCGCCAACCCCGAGGACCAGCAACCTCCCGCGGGGTTCCATGGTCGACAGGCGCAGCGCTTTATCGAGGAGGTGGCCGGCGTGGCTCTCGAAATGCGTCTCGGCGCGCAGGGCCCTGGCAGTCGCGACGGCCGCATCGCCCAGCCGGCGGAGAGGCCCGGACGTCCCGGCGAAGGCCCCCCGGACCTGTCCGATGACCTGATCTTCGCCGAGGACGACGGACTCGAGGCCGGCAGCGACTGCAGCGAGGCGTTCGAGCGCCTCGTAGCCCTGGAGGTGTTCGGGAGCTTCGCACGTGCACTGGCCGAAGCCGTAAGCCTCGAGCCGTTGGCAGCTCGTCACCACCGCATCTGCCGGGTGGGCGCCTTCTACGGTCGCGCGGGCAGCGGCCATTTCCGTCGCTCGATAGGAGACGGTGCGCCAGGCGCAACAGCGGAAGTCTTGCAGCAGTGGATGATCCATGAAGTTGACCAACTTTATCAACTTTATGGGATCGGGATGCCGGCGCTCAAGGCCTCCGGCGTTGCCATTCGATTAAATTTGCGAGTGCCTGTCCCGCCCGGGCGATGCTCGGGAACGTAGCCAGTCCCCGCTTCCAGCAGAGCTCCTGGAACTCGGAGGAGTGTTCGAACGCATCGGTCGTGACGGCCGGCCGGATGGCGACGACAACCGGCTTGCCGGATTCCTCCTGGATGCGGCCAAGCGTATCGGCCTGGCGCACCATGCGGCCTCGCACGTCGCCCTGGAAGCGCGTGCTCGGCCCGCCACCGAAACTCGTGTGGTAGAGGACCACGTCCACGTTGGGGGCAGTGGCGCAGGGCGTCAGCGTGGCGGCGAAGCCCTCGTCCTCCCACATGCTGGTGGTATCGATCGGGTTGCGGATGCTGGTGCCGGCCTCGTGGGTGACTTTCGCGAGTTGTTCTTGCGTTTCGGGGAGCAGCGGAGGGAGTTCCAGTCCTGCCGCGTTCAGGTCGTCCGCAGCGAGGACGCTGGCGCCGCCGCCGCCACCGACCACGACCACACGCGGGCCTGCAAGCTTCTTCACGAATTGGAAGGCGACCGCGGTATCGACGAGTTCCTCCAGGCTTTCGACGCGGAGGGCGCCCGCCTGCTTGCAGAGCGCGTCGAAGATCTGGAGGGAACCGGCGAGCGAGGCCGTGTGCGAGTTGGCCGCGCGTGAACCCGCCTCGGTCCGGCCGCTCTTCAGGATGGCGACCGGCTTGGCCGCCCCGGCCTTGCGGATGGCGTTGGCGAGGCGCGGCCCGTCCTGGATGCCTTCCAGGTAGGCGACGATGATCCCGGTCTTCGGGTCGTCGGCCAGATAGTCGAAGAAGTCGGCGGCCTTGAGGTCCGCGCCGTTGCCGAAGCTGATCACCTTCGAGCAACGGATGCCGCGCGGCGTGGCGTAGCGGACGAATTCGCCCGCGTTCATGCCGGACTGAGAGACCATGCCCACCGGTCCAGGCTCGGGAAGCTGCCCGTTCATCATGGCGAGACGGGACTCTGGGACGTAGAGGCCCATGCAGTTCGGGCCGATGAGGCGGATGCCCGCCTGGCGGGCCCGGGCCACGACCGCCTGTTCCATCTTTGCGCGCTCGGCATCGCCGGTTTCGGTGAAGCCCGCGGTGAACAGGTGCAGCACGCGGACGCCCTTCGTGATGCAGTCCTCGAGCAGCTGCGGTACGAACCGCGCGTTGACCGACGAGATGACGTAATCCACGTCGTCGGGAATGTCGAGGAGGGATCGGTAGCACTTCAGCCCGCGGATCGCGACGGCCGTGGGGTGGATCAGGAAGATCGGGCCGCGATAGCCGATTTCCTGCAGCGAAGAGACGAAGCCACCGCCGCCGAAGCCACCGCCTTCCTTCGCCGACACCCCGGCGATCGCGATGGAGCGAGGGTGGAAGATGTACTCGAGCGCCGGCGCGGATTCGGTCGCGGTCATAGGTGGCTCCAGGGGAAACTTGCGGCAGCAAAACCCGGCGCGGGGCGCCGGGGACAGGCCGAGTCTACCAGACGATCGGCCAACGGTTGACCCTCGCGCGGGACTCGCCCGACGATGCGCGCGGGGAGAGCGCAACGGAATGAAAGCCTTCGCCCGCGCAGCCACGGCCGCATTCGTGTTGGCCGTGCCTGTCTTCCTGATCACGGCGAACGTACGGTTCGCAGCGGGCGACTCGTCGTTCTACAAAGATGGCTTCCGGAGACACGACGTCGACCAAACGACCGGGCTGGACCTCGCGCAGCTGGACGCGGCGGCGGACGACATCGTCCGCTATTTCGAAGACGACCGCGAGAACCTGAACATCCAGGTCACGATCGACGGGCGCGAGCAACCGCTGTACACGAACGAAGAGATCGCGCACATGCGAGACGTGAAGCAGCTGATGCGGCTCGTCTTCCGCCTCAACGAAGCCTCGCTCGCGGTCGTGCTGGCGTACGTCGGGGCAGTGGTGTTGTGGACGCGAGAGCGCTCGCCCCGGCAACTGGCGAAGTACACGCTGGGAGGGGTGGCTGCGGGGTTCCTGGTGGTGGGAGCCGTCGGGGCGTTCGCCCTCACCGGGTTCGACCAGGCCTGGACGACGTTCCACGAAGTCGCCTTCCGGAACGACCTGTGGCAGCTCGACCCGGACCGCGACCGCCTGATCCAGATGTTCCCCGAGCCGTTCTGGGAGCAGATGACCTACCTGGTAGGGGTCATGACGGTGCTCGAGGTGCTCTGCCTGGTGGCCGTCGCTGGGGGCTACCTGTACTGGGGACGCGGTGAAGACTCTGAGCCAACGACACCCCGAGGGGCGTGAAGGCGGGCGGCGCGAGTCAGTTCGCGCAGGCGCAGCCGCCGGCGCCGCAGCAGCCTCCGGCGGCCATCGGTGCTTCTTCCATCGCTACGCCGCCGCGCGCCATCGCGAACGCAGAGATGGTGCGCTCGGCGCGGTGCCCGTTCGCGCACTTCGTGGCGACGGAGGCTTCGGACATAGGCTTACGCTGCTCGAACTTCGTCCTGCAGGTGGGGCAGTAGTACTCGTAGATGGCCATGCCTGGAGTATAGCCGGAAGGCTGGCGTCAGGCAGCGCGGCTGGCGCGTCGGCGGCGGCTGCGCTGGGCCGTGCGTGTGACCGGCTGCGCCGAGGGGACGCGTTCCGCGGCAGGCGCCGGCATGGCCGCGGGTGAAGCGACGGCTGCTGCGGCGGGTGAAGCGACGGCTGCTGCGGCGGGTGCAGCTTCGCCGGGAGCCGGGACGCGAGTGAGGTCCGGCAGCTCGTCGACGATGCCGGCGAGGATCGCCCGCGTGATCGCGTTCGAGGGCTCGACCCAGTGAGGGTCTTTCGCATTGCTGGAAGTTCGGGGCGCGGCGAGAAGGCGCTGCAGCCAACGGAAGATCCACATGGGAGCTAGACAATAACGGCGGCGTTCTCCTAGTGGCAACCGCTCATTTACCTGCTCCAATCTCTTCGGCGCGGAGCAGGAAGTCCCGCACGACCCGGTTCCACTCTTCCGCGCGTTCGAAATAGCAGGAATGGCCGGCCCCGCGGACCTCGTAGTACTCGGCGCCCGGGATGAGCGCCTGCGCCTGCCTGATCATCTCCGGCGAGGTGATCAGGTCGTGTTCGCCCACGATGTAAAGGACGGGGACGCCCAGGTTCGCGAGCATCTCGTGGGTGCTTCCGCGGTAGGTTGGCGGGGGGCGGCCGAGCATGCCTCGTGGCCTGGGCGGGTTGATGGCGTTGATCTGGCGGTAGAGGAGGGCGAGGGCCGGCTGCTCCTCTTCGAACCCGGGGGCGAGGGCGTGCTCGCGCAGGCCTGCCTCGCCGCGTTCTTCGCGCAGTTCGTCCTGCAGTTCGCGGACGCGGTCATCGGTGGCGCCGGCGGTGGTGCCGCAGAGGACGAGCGACTTCACCCGCCCGGGCGCCAGCCGCGCGAGCCCGGCGACCGCGCGGCCACCCATCGACTGCGCGACGATGTGGGCGCGCTCGATGCGCAGGTGCTCGAGCAGGGCAACCAGGTCGGTCCCGAGCGAGAAGCGGCCGACCGCCATCTCGCCGCGCGAAAGGCCCCAGCCGCGAGCGTCGTAGGTGGTGCAGCGGAAGCGCGGAGCAAAGTCGGCCACCTGCTGCCACCAGACCAGGTGGTTGCCGCCGGCGCCGTGCAGGAACACGACGTCCGGGCCGCTGCCGGTTTGCTGGTAGTAGAGGCGGGCGGCGTTGACGGTTGCGTAGGGCATATCCTGCGCAGTCTACGGGGCGGTGAACCGTCCTTCACGCACGCATCGGCAGCGCGTACGCTTGCCGTTCCGGAGGTAAACACATGCGAATTGGCATAGGCGTCGGCGCGGGCGCCGGCGAAGAAGGCACGATCAGCCACATGATCGAACAGGTCCAACGCGCCGAAGCGAGCGGGTTCGACGCGGTGTGGGTGGCGAACATTTTCGGGGTGGACGCGATCACCTTCCTGGCGCTTGCAGGCCGGGAGACATCGAAGATCGAGCTGGGCACGGGCGTGGTGCCAACCTACCCGCGCCATCCCACGGCAATGGCACAGCAAGCGCTTACGGCGGCAGCGGCGAGCGGGAACCGTTTTACGCTTGGGATAGGCCTCAGCCACCGCGTGGTCATCGAAACGATGTTCGGCCTGGACTATTCGAAGCCGATCCGGCACACGCGCGAGTATCTCTCGGTGCTGATCCCGCTCCTGGAAGGCCAGCAGGTGCGGTTCCAGGGCGAAGAGTATCGCGTGAATGCGCAGATCACGGTCGCGGGGGCGAAGCGGCCGCCCGTGGTCGTGGCGGCCCTGGGCCCCCAGATGTTGAAGCTCGCCGGGAGATTGGCCGACGGCACGATCACCTGGATGGGCGGCCCGAAATACCTGGCCGAGACGGCGGTGCCGGCGATCCGGGCAGCAGCGGCAGCAGCCGGCCGGCCGGCGCCGCGCGTCGTCGCCGGGTTCCCCGTCGCCGTGACCGTGGACGCCGCAGCAGCCCGCGCGACCGCATCGAAGGTGTTCTCGGTCTATGGGACGCTCCCGTCGTACCGGGCCGTGCTCGACGTCGAAGGCGCCGCCGATGCCTCTGGTGTTGCCATCGTCGGGACGGAGGAAGAGGCGGGCGCGCAGATCCGGGCGCTGGCGAAGGCCGGCGTGACGGATTTCAACGCCGCCGCATTTCCTGTCGAAGGTGACCCGAGCGCGGTGGCACGGACGTTCGAGTTCCTCGCGGCACTGGCGAAGGAGGGCGTGGCGTAGACGGTGTGAGCCCGGAAGCCCGGGCCCTGCCTACGTGTTGCCTCGCTGCATGCGCTGGAGCATGGGCTCCGGGAGCTGTACGCCGGCGTCCATGAACGCCTTGCCGATGGCGGCCGCGTTCGGTCCGAAGATCGTCGTCCGGTGCGACGAGACGAACTCGTGGCTGGCGGCGATCCGGTCGATCTGGCCCTGGAAGCGCGGTGCTACATAACGGGCGAACAGTTCGTAGCTGTGCTTCGTCTTCTCCCAGCTCGTCCACTCATGGGCCAGGGCGAGCAGGCCACCGAAGCCGCCGCTGAGCTCCTGCATCCGTTCGATCGCCGCGATCGCATCGTCGGGCGTGCCAACGATGGCGCCGCCCCGCTCGACCTGGGACGCGACGTCCGGCTTGACTGACGGGTCCGCCGGGCGGCCGAGGGTGTCTTCGAAGTAGTCCTTGTTGAAGGCCTGGTTGGCTTCGTCAACGTCGCGGATGGCTTCCTCGCGCGAGTCCGCAAGGTGGATGGGCATGACAAGCCGCCAGTCCTCGCGGCTGATCGACTTGTTCGCCTTGTCCGCCGCTTCGGAGGCCATCTCCCACGTCCGGGCGAGCGAGATGAGCCCACCCGGCTGCGACACTGCCACAGAGAGGATGCCCACGCCGTACTTGCCTGCCGCCTGCGGCCCCGCGGGGGAGAACGTGGAAGCGACGGCGACAGGCATATGGGGGAACGTGTAGGGCGCCAGCTGGAGGCGGGCCTCTTTCAGGGTGAACCAGTCGGATTCGTGGGTGACGGTTTCTCCGCGGAAGAGGCGGAGGATCACCCCCAGTGCTTCATCCATGCGTTGGCGCTGCGTCAGCGCATCGATACCGAGCATGTAGGCGTCGGAGGTGAGGGCGCCCGGGCCGACGCCGAACATCGCCCGCCCGCGCGTCATGTGATCGAGCTGGACCATGCGGTCGGCGAGGATGAACGGGTGGTGGTAGGGAAGGGAACTGACACCCGTGCCGAGCTTGATGGTGCGCGTGCGCTGGGCGGCGGCGGCGATCATGAGCTCCGGTGAGGCGATGATCTCCCAGCCCGCGCTGTGGTGCTCGCCAATCCAGGCCTCATCGAAGTTCAGCCGGTCGAGGTGCTCGATCAATTCGATGTCCCGGTCGAGCGCAACGGTCGGGTTCTCGCCCACGCGGTGGAAGGGAGCGAGGAAGATGCCGAAGCGCATGCGCGGCGGACGGTAGATGGTCACGGGAGCCTCCGGGGCAAGGTCTTTAGCGTCTGGCGAATGATACGCGACTTGCGGCCCGGCGCACGCCGCTCAGTCGACAATCAGGACGGCCGCTGCGAAAAAGACAACGATCGAGAGCAGGTCCTGGATCACTGTCGCGAGGGGGCCGCTCCCGAAGGCGGGGTCCAGGCCGAATCGCTGGAACGTCCACGGGAGGGCGAGCGCCACCACGGAGGCGATGGCGCACGCACCGAAAAGGGCGACTGCGACAGAGGTCGCTACCTCGGCTTCCCCCCAGCGCAGGAGGGCGAGCGGGAAGAAGAGCGCGGCGAGGGCAAGGCCGGCCGCGACGCCGGAGAGGAGTTCGCGGAAGAACACCTTGCGGATGGAGATGCCAAGGGGCAGCCCGCGGATGGCGAGCGCCTCCGTCTGGGTGCCAACGGCGTCGGCCAGGTAGACGACGGCGGGGATGAAGAATGCGAGCGAAACGTCGCGCCGCAACTCCTCTTCGAAGGAACCAACGATTTCGACGGACACGACCGAACCGAGAAGGCCGACGAGCAACCAGGGGATCCGGTGCCAGAACCGGGTGAGTGCCGGGGCTTCGCTCGCGGCGCGCGCCTCCGTCGCCCCCCGCAGGAGGCCGGCGAAGCGGGCGGTGTCTTCGTCGTGTTCCTCCAGCAGCACGGCGAGCAAACGGTGCGGCGGCACCATGCCGATGAACGTTCCCGCGGCATCGACGACGGGAAGGGCGCTTTCGCCGTGCTGGACGGCCTTCCAGGCGACCAGTTCGCGGTCCGTTTCGGGCCCGACAACGGGCGGGTCGGGGTCGCCCAGGGTTTCGATTTGGGCGTCGGGTTCGGCCGCGAGCAACTCTTCGATCCTGACGATGGACTGGAGCCTGGGGCCTTCGCAGACGGCGATGTGGCTGGCGATCTCGAAGCGCCGGGAGCGGAGTGCGTCGAGCACTTCGCTGATCGTCTCGCCGGGGTGGGCGACAGGCACATCGCGCGTCAGGTAATGAAGCGCCGCCTCCAGCGGCCGCGTTGGGCTGGCGAATGTCGAAGTCTGCACACGATGCTCCGATGGCGCGGTGGCCGGTACTGTACTCAACCGCCGCCGCGGGGGCCGCTAGGTGTCGGCTGGCCTTAGCACGGGACGCTTGAGATAGAACGTCCGGCCGGAGAGGGCGGTGAGTTCCCAGCCCGCGGCGCCAAGCGCGCCGAGTGCGAGCAGGGTTGAGGCCCTGAGCTTCTGCTTCCTCGGCTTCTCCAGCACGTTCGCCGGGGCGACCGTGAGGAGGCAGCGCCGCTTGCGGCGGCGCAAGGTGGCGATTTCCCAGGCTGGTGGCGAGTCCGCGGCGGAGCGGGGAAGGACTATTGGCGCGGGTTCACGCGGTGGCGGGACCAGGGCTTCGAGACCCTGGCCGAGTCGAGAGCGCGGGCGAGGCATGTGTGGGCGAACTTCCTCGAGTGTATAAAGCGGAACTATCCGGGTGGCCGAAGTCAAGCGCAACGAACCCGAAAGCCGGCGCGCAACCCTGATTTTGCAGAGGTTTTGCTGATGGCACGGCGACGCGAGGCCGACTACTAAGGATAGGCGGGCCCTTCGCGGGGCTTGTCTGCACGGGGAGGACTCTCCTTGCGTTCAATCAGCGGGGAGCAGGTACTCCCCGAGGGAAGCCGCCGGAGCTCCGTGGACAACCCGGCGCCGGCAGCGGTTGTGAGGTGCGAGGATGCCGCCAGGCAAGGGCTTTTACGGTCAGAAGTGGGGCAAGCAGCGCTCCGAGCGGCGTTTGACTCCGGTGTATCTGCTTGCGGGAGTCCCGGTGCTCGCTCTGTTCGCGTGGATCGGCGCCTGTGCGCTGAGCGGAGGCGGCGGGGCCCCGGGTGGTGACGTGCCCGCAGGCGCCGGCGAGGCCCCGGCGCAGCCAACGGCGACCGAACTGCCGAAAGTGGCCCCCACGCGTGACCCCGCCAAGAAGGCCGCCGGAGAGAACGAGGGCGCGGGCACCGTCCCTGCGAACCCAGCCAGGCCTTCGATCCAGGAGTACCTTATCGCCGGGGGCAAGCGCTTCGAGCTGCCGTTGGCAGTGCATTCGGGAGTCGAGGACTACTTCGGCGCCGCCCGTGCCGATGGCAAAACCCACACCGGTGTCGATTTCTCCCTGGTGGGACTGAAGAACGTGCCCGTCGAGTCGGTCTGTGCGGGCGTCGTGGTAGATGCGAAAGTCGATGACGTGCTCGGCCTCCACGTGACGGTCGACTGCGGTGGCGACTTCAAGGCTGTACTCGGTTGGCTTGGCAGCTTGCGGGTGGCCGAAGGGAACAACGTCTCGAAGTCCACGGTTGTCGGCGAGGGCGAGACCGACGGCTTCGTGCACGTAGAAATCCGGTACCGGGATGTGCCGCTGGATCCCAAGGACTTCATACAGATACCGGGCAAGGAGATCGTGCCGTGGACGCCGACGCCGAGCCCGACTCCGCGTCCGGGGGACACGCCCACACCGGAGCCAACGGAGACGGCCCAGCCGAATACTCCCGGGCAGCCCGGCCCGGGCGGGACGAACCAGCCGCCAACGCCGACACCGACGCTGGGACCGCCGACCAACACGCCGACGATCACCCCGACTCCGACGATCACGCCGACGCCGACACGGACGCCGACGCCCACGAAGACGCCGAAGCCGCCCGCCAAGACGCCCACGCCGCTGCCGCGCGCGCAGTAGTGGAAACGGCCGGACGGGCTTGACCAGCCCGCCCGCGACCTTGGACGATCGGGCCATGGCACTTTACGAATACCTCTGTCCCGGGTGCGGCACGCGCACCGAGAAGCGGATGCCGATGACCGATGTGCTGCAGGCGATCCCCTGCCCCAAGTGTGGGAATCAGGCGCGCAAGACGATGGGGTCGTGGGCCGTCGTCGGTGTGTCCTCGGCAGGAGTGGAAGACGGGCCGGCGCCGTGGGACTCCGATGGCGACGACGACGGAGGAGGACTCGACGACTTCGGAGGGGGCGATTTCGGCGGGCACGGGCATTCGCACGGCCCGGGTGGACACTCCCACTAGATTGACCGCCACAGCCGGGAGCCGCCGCTTCCAGCCCGGCGACGAAGTCGTCGTCCGGTACATCACGCGCATGGACGGCCGGGTAGGCATGAGCTGGCCGTACCGCGTCGTCCAGGACGACGACGAACTCGTCGCGCTCTACATCCCTGCCGGCGCCACGTACATGCAGTGGCATACACCTCCCGGCGACGAGCGCCGCCTGGTGGAAGCGCGCTGGCGGCGGGACGTTTTGCGGCTGATGTTCCCGGGCAGGGCGTATTCGGTGTGGCTGTTCTGGGAGGGTTCACCCCGACGTTTCACGACCTACTACGTCAACCTCGAGGAGCCCTTCCGGCGAACGCCAATCGGGTTCGACACGAACGACCACACCCTCGACATCCTGGTAGCGCCGGACCTCACGTGGAGCTGGAAGGACCGCGACGACTTCGAGGGGCTGATCGCGAGCGGCAACTTCTCTCCCGAGTTCGGCGAGGCCGTCGAGCGCGCGGCGCGCGAAGCCCTCGACCTCATCGAAGGCGGGAAGAGCCCGTTCTGCGACGGGTGGGATGGCTGGACGTGCCCGGAAAGCTGGGCGACGCCGGCGCTCCACCCCCGCTGGCGCGAGGAGCCGCCGGCGCTCTGGGAGCAGCGCGAGTGGGCGTATCCGCTGGCAAAGCCGATCCGGTGAGTTAGTCGCGGGCGAGCTGGGGTGCCCGCGCGCGCTCGAAGATCTCCGCGCCCGGCGGCACCGTGACGACCGGCGTGGGGGTGGGCGTCGGAGGTGGAGTGGGGGCGGCCCCGTAGGCTTCGCGGATGGCGTCGATGTCGTCCTGGGTAAGCACGCGCTTGGAGATGCCGGTGACGAGGGTGCTGTACATGACGGCGCTGTCGTGCTTGCCCTGGCACGTGATCTGGACATCCGGGCCGCAGTTGTGGCCGAGCCCGGCGGCATGGCCAAGCTCATGCAGGATGGTGGTGCCCATGTCGTACTTCCCGCCCGGGACGGGGAGCGTGGAACTCCAGTTGATCGCCGGGTTCAGCTGCATGTCGAACTCCACGAGCTTTGTGGCGGAGTTCTTCGGGGGCGGATAGATGGTGCACGTCTGGCCGAGGACGAGCGGCGGGAGGGCGGCGAACTGGATGTTGTTGACCCCATCGACCTGGACGGCTTGGCCGCAGGACCCGGTGAGCGCAGAGCCCGTCCCCGCCCACTCGAAGGCGAAGCCCGACCCGGCGGCGTTCCAAGTGCCGATGGCCTGCTGCAGGAGCGCGGGGACGTCGTGGCCGGCCGGCGCCCCCGCGGGGTTGTACGCGACGCGGATCGGGAGGGCGTCTTCGGCCCAGAGATGGTCGTTCACGACGTACGCGGCCGAAACCCGCGTCGTGGACTCCTCTTCGATGGCGATGCTGCCGTCGGCTGAGAGGTAGAGCAGATGGCGGACGACAACGTACTCACCCTGGGGCTCGCTGGCGCCCGCCGTGATCGCGAAGAGCCCCAGCAGGACGCCGAGGGCGAGGGCGGCCAGCGGCATCAGTTGCGCGGCGCGTGAGGAGCGTGCGGCTCGCATCGAGCGGTAGGGTCTCACCATTCGCGGCACTGCGCGAAGGGAGTGGAAAGACGAAGGGCCCGCGCGATGCCGCGGGCCCTTCGTGGATGAGACGTGAGGCGGCGTTAGCCCTCGAAGTCGAAGTCCGCGTCCTGGCAGTCTTCGTTGTCTTCCGCCAGCTTCTGGAGGCGGTCAACTGCGTCCTGGGGAGGATCCTCGAACGGGTCGTCCTCGAAGGTGCTCTCGTCGAAGTCCCCGCTTTCGAGCTTGTCGACGGTGTCGTTGAGGGCCTTGGAAGCCTTCTCGTGCCAATCGCGCAGGTCGTTGGGGACGCGAGCGTCTTCGAACGCGTTGGCAAGGTTACGCATCGGCTCCGAAAGCGCCTCCACGGCTTCGTCTTCGTCCTCGAAGGCGCTCGGGTCGGAGAAGACCTTGGTGATGTCTTCGTCGAACTGTTTCATGGCGGCGCAGAGGTCTGCGACGAACTCCTCGTCGCTGCCGGACCGGCTGCCTCCGCCGCCATCGTCATCGTCGCCGCAGGCGCCGAAAGCCATCGCGCCGATGACGAGCGGCGCGATGCCCAGGAAGAGTCCAAGTCGTCGAGTTGCCAAATTCGTTCTCCTATCCCCGCGCGCCAATCATGGGGCCAAAGAACGATGCAGGCTACGCTCCGGAGGCTGGCGAACTTGCGATTACATGCCTTTTCGCGGCAGGCTCGGGGTTTTGCTCCCCCGGAGAAAGCACGAGAGGCGCCGGAAAGGCGCCTCTCGCAGAGGACGGAGCAGGTTCGAGATTAGATCTCGAGCATCTGGGCGACGCGTTCGCGGTGGAAGTCACCGTCGCCCCAGAACAGTTCGGCCCGCTTCTGGCGGCGGAAGAACAGCTGGATGATGTAGTCCTTGGTGAAGCCGATGCCACCGTGGATCTGCTGGCCGTGGGCGACCACGCGCCGGCTGGCATCGGAGCACCAGGCCTTGGCCATGGCGGTGTCCATGTCGGCGGAGTCTTCGTTCTCGCTCGTGGCCCACGCAGCCTTGTACATGATGAAGCGCATGCCATCGACGTCGGTCACCATGTCGGCGGCCTTGTGCTGGATGGCCTGGAAGGAGCCGATGGGGCGGCCGAACTGGACGCGCTCCTTGGCATAGTTGACGGAGATTTCGAAGTCCCGCTGGGCGAGGCCGACGAGGTAGGCGCACTCGAGGTTGGTGGCCATGTTGCGCAGCCGCGAGGCCGTCTTGTCGTCCATGTCGATCACGTCTTCGGCCGGCACTTTGACGTCCTTGAAGACGACCTCGCACTGCTTGTCGCTGGCGATGGTCTTGAGGACGGTCACCGTGATGCCGGGCTGGTCGCGGGGGACGATGAAGGTGCTCAGGCGGCCATCGGGCTTCCAGGCGACGACGTGGAGGTAGTCGGCCACGTGGGCATCGGGGACGAAGAGCTTGGTGCCGTTGAGGATGTAGTCGTTCCCGCTGGCGGTCGCCTTCATCTCAATGCCTTCGCGGTCCCAGCGGCCGCTGGGCTCGGTGATGGCGTAGGTGTGGATGGCGGAGCCGTCGGCGATCTTCGGCAGGTACTTGGCCTTCTGGGCGTCGGTGCCGGCGAGGATCAGTTCGGCGGCGCAAACCGCGTTCGGGATGAACGGTCCGGGGACGAGTGCCCGGCCGAACTCTTCGACGAGGACGCAGAGGTCGAGGAAGGAGAAGCCGGCGCCGCCGTACTCTTCAGGGATCATGAGCCCCTGCCAGCCGAGGTCGGCCATCTTCTTCCACAGGGCGGGGCTGTAGCCCTTTTCGTCTTCCTCCATCGCGCGGACGTGCTCTTCGGGGCATTCCTTCTCGAGGAACTCGCGGGCGGAGTTTTTCAGCAGTTCTTGTTCTTCGCTGAGGCCAAGATCCATTCGGTGTGTGTCCCTTTCGGCGGTGTGCGGCCGGGCCCTGGCGGGCGCAGCCGGGGGTACTCCCGGGGCCCTCGGCGGGCCGCGGGAACGTGTGCGGCGGGATTGTAACAGGATGTTTCGCGCGGTGCGAACAAGCGTGCCTCAGTCCGCCTTCGCTGCGCCCACGATGATGTCCTGTACGACGGCCGGATCCGCGAGGGTGGTCACGTCGCCAACGTTTTCGGGCTCGCCCTCAGCGATCTTGCGCAGGATGCGGCGCATGATCTTGCCGGAGCGAGTCTTCGGCAGGCCCTCGACGAACTGGATCTTGTCCGGCGTCGCGATCGGGGAGATTTCCTTGCGGACCGCATCGCGGAGGGACTTCGCAAGCTCCGGCGAGCCCTTGTAGCCGGCCTTCAGGAGGACGTAGGCGTAGATTCCCGTGCCCTTCACGTCGTGCGGGTAACCGACGACGGCAGCCTCGGCGCAGGCTTCGTGGCCGACGAGGGCGCCTTCGATCTCGGCTGTGCCCAGGCGATGGCCGGCGACGTTCAGGACATCGTCGACGCGGCCGGTGATCCAGTAGTAGCCGTCCTTGTCACGGTGGCAGCCGTCACCGGTGAAGTACTTGCCCTTGTAGGTGGCCAGGTACGTCAGGATGAAGCGCTGGTGGTCGCCGTAAACTGTCCGCATCATCCCCGGCCAGGAGCGCTTCATGCAGAGGCGGCCGGTGACGTTGTTGCCCTCGAGTTCGTTGCCGTTTTCATCGACGACGCACGGTTCGACGCCGAAGAAGGGCAGCGAGCCGGACCCCGGCTTCATATCGATGGCGGCAGCCAGGCCGGTGATCATGTGGCCGCCGGTTTCTGTCTGCCAGTAGGTGTCGACGATGCTGCAGCGCTTTTCGCCGACGACGTTGAAGTACCAGCGCCATGCTTCGGGATTGATCGGTTCGCCGACGGTGCCGAGGACGCGGAGGGAAGTGCGCTTGTAGCGGGTGACGTGCTCGTCGCCTTCGCGGGCGATGGCGCGGATGGCGGTGGGGGCGGTGTAGAACACGTTGATGCCGAGCCGGTCGACCATATCCCAGTAGCGCCCGGCGTTGGGGTAGGTGGGGATGGACTCGAACATCACGCTCGTGGACCCGTTCCCGAGCGGGCCGTAGACGATGTAGCTATGGCCGGTGATCCAGCCAACGTCGGCGGCACAGCAGTAGACATCGTCCTCGCGGATATCGAAGACGTACTTGTGACTGACCATGGTGTGGAGGAGGTAGCCGGCCTGAGTGTGGAGGACGCCCTTCGGTTTCCCGGTGGAGCCCGAGGTGTAGAGGATGAAGAGCGGGTCTTCTGAGTCCATGACTTCGGGCGCGCATTCGGCGGGCTGGCCCGGGACCACGTCGTGCCACCACACGTCGCGGCCGGCGGTCATCTGGACGTCCGCGCCGGTGTGCCGGAAGACGACGGTGAACTCGATGCTGTGGCCGGGCTCCACGAGTGCTTCGTCGACGTTGGCCTTGAGGGCGACGGGGCGGCCACCGCGGCGGCCTTCGTCCTGGGTGATGATGGCTTTGCAGGTCGAGTCGTCGATGCGGTCGCGGATGGAGCGCGGGCTGAAACCGCCGAAGATGACGGAGTGGATGGCGCCGATGCGGGCGCAGGCGAGCATGGCGACTGCGAGTTCGGGGACCATGCCCATGTAGATCGCGACGCGGTCGCCCTTTCTCACGCCTCGAGAGCGGAGGTAGTTGGCAAGGCGGCAGACTTCGGCGTGGACTTCGCGGTAGGTCATCTGCCTGACGTGTCCCGGCTCGTCGCCTTCCATGATGAGCGCCGGCTTGTCTCCGCGGGTGGCAAGGTGCCGGTCGAGGCAGTTCACCGAGACGTTGAGCTTGCCGCCGATGAACCAGGCGACCTTGCCGGCGGAGAGATCTTCCTCGCTCACTTTGGAGAACGGCTGCTCCCAGGTGATGAACTGGTTGGCCATTTCGGACCAGAAGCCGTCGCGGTCTTCCACGCTGCGGCGGTAGAGCCGGTCGTATTCCTCCCTGCTCGAAACCAGCGCGCCCTCTTTGACGCGAGCGGGGGGCGCGTACGACTCATCGACGGGGAGTCCGACATCGGCCATGGAAACCCTCCAGCGCGCCCCCTGTGGCCGGGAGACGCGGAAATTTGTGCCGGGGAATTGTAGCGAGAGTCGAGCGGCAGCGCCGCCCGGGGCGCTGGTAGACTTGGCCCCTTCGAAACAGGAGGGTCCAGATGCACGTGGTACGCCGGGACGATTCCCAGGAACAGCCTGCGACGGCGCCGATCTTTGTCGGGACGGTCCACAGCCGGCCGCTGATCCCGCGCGAGGTGAGCCCGGACGTGACCGTCACGCTGGTCCGGTTCACCAACGGCGGGAAGAACAAGCGCCACACGCACACGGCGGACCAGATCCTCTACATCACCGAAGGCAACGGCATCGTGGCGAACGACGAGCATGAGCACCACGTGACGGCGGGCGATATCGTCCACGTGCCCGCGGGTGAGGTTCACTGGCACGGGGCCGAAGAGGGCAAAGATATGGCGCACCTGTCCATCCTGCCGCCGTGCGAGACGAAGGTGGTGGAATAGGCGACGAGCTCTCGCGTCAGGGCTTCTGCGCGAGGAACACCTCGTGCTGGCCCGGTTCCACTTCGCTGTGGACCAGGTGGGTAGTCCAGACCGGCGCGAAACCTGCCTCGCTGAGGGCCGCAAGCCACGTGTTGCGTGGGAGCGCTCCGTTGACGTGGCGGTCGAGTTCGACGAGCGGCGGCTTGCCGTCTTCGTGGAAGACGTAGACGAAGTCGATGTTGACTTCGAACGTGCCCGGCCGGCCCGGCGTGCTCCATTCGAGGTAGCGCAGCGCCCGGCCGTCGCCGTCGTGGCCCCCGTGGGTGGTGGCGTAGGAGACGTTTTCGGCGGTGTCGTCCGGGCAGGCGAGAGCAACGCCGCCTGGAGCGCAGTGCGCGTACAACGTCGCGGCGAGCTGGCGCACCTGGTGCTCAGTCGTCAGGTAGCTCGCCGCGTCGTGCACGAAGACTGCTTCGAACGTGCGGCCCAGCCTCAGCGCCGTCATGTCGCCGTGGACATGCTCGGCGTCGGGGTTCAGCCGTTTGCTGATCGCGAGCATCTCTTCGGAGCGGTCGGAGAGCACGACCGGCCCCTCGACCCACGCTTTGTAGTGCGAGGCGTTGTTCCCGCCGCCGGAGCCGAGTTCGAGCCAGTTCCGCGGCGCGCGCCCCAGCGCGTCGCGCACCAGGCCGAAGTAGAACTCGGCTTCCTCGGCGTAGTCCTCGGGCGCGGTGACCAGGTGGAACCAGTCCGCGAACTCGTGGTACATCCGCGGGGCGTCGCTGCTCACGGCACGCTCGGGTCGTATTCGGTGGCGATGTGGCCAGCCGCGGACAGCGATGCGAACTCGTCGTCGGAGACGTTGAGGACCTCGCGGTACACGTAGTCGTTGTGTTCGCCGAACATGACCGGCGGCTGGTAGTACTCGACCGGCGTCCCGGGAAGCTTCCACAGCGGGCCCACATATTCGTAGGTCCCCGACGCACGCTGAGTTTGCGTCTTGAAGAAATCGCGCGCCCGAAGGTGGGGGTCGGCGAACATGCGCGAGGCCTCGAGGACCGGGGTAGCCGGGACCCCGGCCGCCTGGAGGCGGTGCATGAGGTCGTAGTCGTGTTGGCCGGCCGTGTACGCGGAGATGAGCCGGTCGAGCTCGTCGTGGTGCTCGATCCGGCCCGCATTCGTTGCGAATCTCGCATCGTTCGCCCACGCGGGAGACCCGATGGCGGCAGCGAACGCGCGCCATTGGTCGTCGTTCTCGATGGAGATGGCGACCCAGTGGTCGTCCATGGTTTGGGCGGTACCCGGCGAAAGCGCGGGGTAGACGCCTGAAGGCGCCGTGCCGTGGACATCGCGGTTGCCGATGGCGCCCTGGACGTTGCCGTTCAGGCTGTAGTCCATGATCGCCTGGGTGAACATGCCGGCTGCGTTTTCGGCCTGGGCGATTTCGATGAGCTGGCCCTCCCCGGTGCGGTCGCGGTGCCAGAGGGCCGTCATGACCGCGAACGCGCCCTGGGCCCCGGCCAGGTAGTCGCCGGAGTAGATGGCGGTGTTCGAGCTGGGGTCCGCGTCGGCATAGCCACGGAGGAGGCTGTGGCCCATGACTGCTTCGAGGTGGACGCCGAGGGCGCGGGCCTGTGCGTACGGCCCTGTGCTGCCGTAGGCCGGGACTCGGACGAAGATGATCTCCGGGTTGGCTTCCTTCAACCACTCGTAGGTGATGCCAAGGCCCTCCATCGTCCCGGTGGCGTTGTTTTCATACACCACGTCGGAGACGGCAACCAGGCGCCGGAGGATGTCCAGCCCTTCCGGGCGGCGCAGGTCGACGGTGAAACTCTTCTTGTTGCGGTAGAGGCTGACGAAGGTGGGGTTGTAGTCCCAGGGGCGCTCGCCGACCTTTCCGCCGGGCATGCCGCCGGACCAGGCGATGGCGGTATCGGCGAGGATCTGGGGCGGGCGGGCCATTGCGCCGCGAGTCATCGGCTGGAAGACGAACGGGTTTTCGGGCTTGATGACCTCGGCTCCGAGGTCGGCGAGGAGCATGGTGGCAAAGGGGCCTGCCCAGACCACGCAGAGGTCGATGATGCGGACACCCTCGAGGGGCTTCGGGCTGGTCACTTCGCACCTCCGGCGGCAGCGATGGCGTCGGGACTGAGGCCGGCTTCGCGCAGGACTTCGACGGTGTGCTGGCCAAGCAAGGGCGCAGCGCGCCGGAGCTCCCAGCCACCGCGCTGCATCTGAAACGGCCGGCCCGGGATGGTGACTTCGCCGAGCTCCGGGTGATCCGCCCGCGCCCAGAAACCGCGGCTGCGGAAGTGTTCGTCTGTGAAGAGGTCTTCCATCGTGAACATGGGCCCGCACATGACTTTGGCGCGGCGCGCTTCCTGCCAGATCTCGCGCTTGGTGCGCTCGATGCACCAGACGAGGAAGTGGGCGTTCCACTCTTCGATGACTGCGGGGTCCAGGCGCTGCATGGGGTCGTTAAAGCGCGGGTCGTTGAGCCATTCGGCGTGGTCCAGCATGTCGGCGATGCGGTCGGGGCGGAGGCCGGCGTTGGTGAAGTCGACGTAGCCGTCGGCGCAGGGGTAGATGCCCTGGGGCATGCCGCCGCCGTGGCTTGCGAGCCGGAGCGTCTTGCGGCCGCTGAACTGGAAGGCTATGGCCGTCGCGTGGCGGCGGTCGACTCCGCCGAAATGGGTCTCGGCGAGGGAGATGTCCACGTGCTGGCCGATCCCGTGGCGCTTCGAGGCGAAGAGTGCGCCCATGATGCCGACGGCGGCAGCAGAGCCGGACTCGAAGAGGGCGGCGGTGCCGGCCATCTTCTCCGGTTCTCGGTCGGTTTCGCCCATGGAGTACATCTCGCCGGCGAACGCGTAGAGGGTGAGCTCACTGAGCTTGAAGTCGCGGTAAGGCCCGTCCTGGCCGAAGTTGGAGATCGAGACTACAGGGAGTTCCGGCTTAATCTCGCGGAAGAAGCTGTAGCCGGCGCCCAGCGCATCGAGGGTCCCGGGAGCGAAACTCTCGACCACGATGTCCGCGGACTTCGCGAGGGCGGCGAGCGCGTGCTTGCCGGCTTCCGTGCGCAAGTCGAGGACGACGGAGCGCTTGTTGGTGTTCAGGTAGAAGAAGAGCCCGCTGCGCTCGGGATGGGGTTCGCCGCCCTGGAAGGGCGGCAGACGGCGCGCGATATCGCCGCCGGGACGTTCGACCTTGATCACGTCGGCGCCGAAGTCGGCGAGCAGCTTTGTCGCATACGGGCCGGCGATGTGGTGAGTCAGGTCCAGGACCCTGACGTTGTCCAGTGCCTGCAAACGTGTACCTCCGTGGCTTCTGGTTCACGCGACCACGACGGGTCGCGGGAACTCTAGCAGAGGCCCCGCGCTCGGGGATAACCCTGTGCCGCGCGTTGCCGGGGAGGCCCGTACAATCCAGCCACCGACTTTCCGAGGTTTCGCCCCATGCCCGTGCGCTACCAGAACTGGCGCGACGACTACAAGTCCCGCCTGAAGTCCGCCGACCAGGCGGTTGAGGTGATCCAGGATGGCGACCTGGTGGGGATCACGATCCTCTGCCCCGCTCCGTTGCTGACGGCCTTCCTGAACCGGGCGCGGCAGCTTTCGAAGGTCGACTTCCGGACGCTGGCGCCATCGAACCCCGACATCTTCAACCCGCAACTGATCAAGGGCGAGAAGGAGATCGAGATCTTCATCGGCGACACCATGCGGCCGGCGCACGACGCGAAGATCGCGACGTACCTGCCGACGACGTTCATGCTCGGGATGAAGGCGTTCGACGCCGGGCGCGAAGAGGCCCGCATGCCCGACGTCTTCCTGACACCATGCAGCCCGCCGAACGAACAGGGCTTCGTGCACTTCGGGCCCCACATGTGGCAGCGCAAGTCGTATGCGAAACGCTGCCGGACGACCATCGCGATGGTGGACCCGAACATGAGCCGGGTGCATGGCGACGTGTGGATGCACGTGAGCGAAATCGACACGTTCATCGAAGGCGCGATCGCACCGGTGGATTTCGCCGCTGTCGAAGAACGGGTGAAGACGTTGTCGCCGGAGCCGTTCCGCCCCGAGCTGCTGGACCTCCTTCGCAAGGTGACGGCTGAACAACTGGCGCTCGTCGAACAGCTTTTCCACGCGTTCCCGCCGGACATGCTGAAAACGGCGCTGGGGATTGTCGAGGTGGACCCCGCAGCGCAGGCGATCGCGGACAACCTGCGGCCGTTGATCCGGGATGGGGACACGATCCAGGTGGGAGTGGGGCAGCCGAGCTCGCTCATGTTCCTCGCGGGCGCATTCGACGACGCTCACCACCTGGGTATCCATACGGAGCTCGGTTCGCCGGGCCTCGCGAAGCTCTGGGCGCGCGGCATTGTCGACGGTTCGCGGAAGACGCTCTTCCCCTACAAGTCGGTGGCCGTGGCGTGGTCAGGGTGCGACGGGGAGGACTACAAGATCATCGCCGACAACCCTGCGTTCGAGCTTCACCCGCCGGAGCAGATCCTGAACCCGGCGTTCATGTCGCAGAACCGGCAAATGACCTCAATCAACAGCGCGATAGCGGTGGACTTGCTGGGACAGATCGCGAGTGAGGACCGTTTCGGCGGGCACATGGTCAACGGCACCGGCGGCCAGCCGGACACCCACATTTCTGCGGCGCTGTGCAAGGACGGGCGCGCCGTGACGGTCATGCGTTCGACGGCAATGGAGGGGTCGGTTTCGAAGGTGGTCGCGAAACACGAAGCCGGCACGCTCATCACGATCCCGCGCTACCTGGCCGACACAATCATCACCGAGTACGGCGTCGCACGGCTGCTGGACAAGAACCACCGCCAGCGAGCCGAGGAACTGATTTCGATAGCGCACCCGGACTTCCGCGCCGAGTTGCGGAAGGAAGCTCAAGAACTCTGGGGGTGAAGGGCGGCTTCAGCCTCGTGCTGGGCGACCTGCTGGCGGCGCAGTGAGCGCAGGCTGAAGCTGATCTGTTCCCGGCCGAGGAGCAGGAACGCAGCGCCGATCAGGCTCACGGGGACGACGTTCACGAGGTGCGCGAGGATCGCGAAGCTCAATGCTGCGCCACTCCCGACGTTGAACGGCAGCAAGGAAAGCGTGGCCGCGGCATGAAACACGCCGACGTAGCCGGGAGACGACGGGATCAGCATGGCCAGGTTGGTCGTGCAGGTGAGGAGCACTGCGACCGCGATGGGCGCATCGATATGGAGGGCCCGCATCAACAGGTAGTTGATGGCGAACGCTCCCAGCCACGCCCCCCACGACCAGCCCCAAATCGAGAGCACATGGTTGCGAGAGAAGAGCTGGCGAAGGCCTTCGGAAAAGGAAACCGCCTCTTCCCGCAGGCGGGTGTTGCCAGGGAGGTGGGATGTGATGTGCTCGTTGCGGGCGAGACGCCCGATGCGCTCCCGGAAGAGGGCAGCCCCGAGGCTCACGAGGACCGCCGCCGCGATGACCATCCAGGCCACGCGCAGCCAGGGCTTGTACGCCTCCGGCACCGGGAGGAACGGGCTGACCAGGAGGAAGCCCGTGAGCAAGGTGACCGTATCGGTCACCCGTTCGGTGAGCATGGAAGAGAGGACGTGGCCGAACCGCACCCCGGGCTGGCGGGTGGTCATGGCTACCCGTGCGACATCTCCAAGGCGGGCGGGGAGGACGTTGTTCAGGAGAAAGCTGATGTGGAGGATGCGGTAGAGCCTCGTGGTCGGCACCCCGGACGCGTCCGGGAGGAGGAGGCGCCAGCGCACCGTCTTGGCGGCCAGCGAAGCCACGAGGCACGTGACGGCAAGGCCGATGAACATCGGGTCGGCGGAGCGGAGGGCGGTTTCGGTGCTGGACCAGGGGATGAGGCGGAACAGCAGCACCGCGCACACCACAGTTACAACAAGGCCAAGGACAAACCGGCGCATCTGCTGGATGTCTTCCCGCAATCGATTCCCGCATGCACAGCGTGCCACAGAACTGCGCTTCCGTCAGGAGGGTATGCAGCCTTACGCTGAGACCGATGCGAGTGCCCGAGCCTTCGCCGACAGGCGGCCAGTACGCCCCCGCCGCGGAAACCGCACTGGTCCGGAACGCGGGCATCGTTGGGACGGCCCTCCAGGTGGGCACGCTGCTCGCTATGGCCGGTACGGTCGCCACGCGGGTATGGCAGGATCACCTCTGGTTCGGGTTCCTCCTTGTCGGCGTGACCTTCGCCGTCTGGGCGCCCGAAATCCGCCTGCGAAGGGAGCGGCTCTGGTGGTTCACTTACGTCGCCGGGATCTTCGTGTACACGTTGCTGCGCGCCATCGCGGATGAGACGGCGATTCCTGTCCGCGCGGACTACGTGATCTGGCTCGACGCGCGGCTGCCCGGGGCCTCGCCGGTGCCATGGCTGCAGGACCTCCGGGTCGAACGAGGGTTTTCGAAACTGGTGGACTACTCGGCAATTGCCGTCCACTGGTCGTTCTTCGTCGCCCCGCACGCGGCCGCTGCCGGGATCTTCTTCTTTCGTCGGGCGTTGTTCCCGGCGTACGCCGTATTGGTCGTGCTCATCATGTGGCTGGGCCTGGCCCTGTTCTTCCTGCTTCCTACCGTGCCGCCGTGGCTGGCCGGCCAGCAGGGGGACCTGCCGGGAGTGACGCGGGTGATGGATTCGACGATCCGCGAGAGCCTTGGCGAAGAGACGGCCGGGGCATCCACCTACGAAGAGCTCTACGCGGCCCTGGGCGAGCCGAATTCCGTGGCGGCGATGCCGTCCATCCACATGGCGGTCACGTTCGCGATGTTCCTCTGGGCCCGGCGCTACGCGCGCCGCCTGGCGTGGCCGCTGCTCGCCTACACGGGTGTGATGGCGCTCGCGCTGGCGTACCTGGGTGAACACTACGTTGCCGATGAAGCGGCCGGGATTAGTGTGGCGCTCGTGGCCTGGGCGCTGGTCCTGCGGTCCCGCTGGGCTCCGGAGCCTCAGGCTGCGCGCAGGTAGAGGTTCGTCCCGGCCGTGCGGAGGCCGATTTCGTGCGAGCGCATGATCATCTCGCTGCCGCCGACGAAGAGCAGCCCCGAGGGCCGGAGCGCCTCGGAGAAGCCGCGGTAGATGTGAGCTTTCGCCTCGTCGGTGAAGTAGATGACGACGTTGCGGCAGAGGATCATGTCCAGGTCGCTGGGATAGCGGTCCGTGAGGAGGTCGTGGCGGCGGAAGGTCACTTTGCGCTTCAGTTCGGGGGAGACGGCGAAGGTACCGCCGGGCTCGGGCACGAAGTACTTCTTGAGGAGTGCAGGCGGGACGGCACGGACTTCGGCGGGAAGGTAGCCTTTGCCTTCGCGGGCCCGGCTAAGGATGGGGATGTCCACATCCGTGGCGAGGATGCTGTGGGCGCCACCGGGATCGATTTCATTGAGGATCATGGCGAGCGAGTAAGGCTCGCAGCCGATGGAGCAGCCGGCGCTCCAGATCTTGAGTTGCTTGCGGCCGGCGAGGAGCTTCGGGAACCAGGTCCGCTGCAGATCGAGGAACCGCTCAGGCTGACGGAAGAACTCGCTCACGTTGATGGTGAGCGTGTCGCGGACCTGGTCGAGGAGTGCGGAGTCGAGTGCTATGGTCCGTTCGAACTCCGCCCAGTCGGCGATGCCTCTGCGAGACATAACACTAGCGAGGCGGCGCTTCATCTGTGGTTCCTTGTACTGCCCCAGTGGGACGCCGATGGCGCGTTCCAGGCTCCGGCGGAAGGAGAGCCAGGCAGGGTCGACCGTCGTGGCTTCGTTCATCGGGCAGTCCGGGCGGGTGGCAGGCTGGCAACGAGGGCAGGGGCAATCTGGTCCAGCGGGAGCTGGGTCGCGCGCGCGGCCTTCTCGAAGGCGACGCGCGGCATGCCGTAGACGACGCTCGTGGCCTCGTCCTGGACAACCACCTTCCCGCCGGCGGCTTCAACCCTGGCAGCACCGTCCGCGCCGTCCCGCCCCATGCCGGTGAGGATCGCGACGACGGCCGCGCGGCCGTACACGGCGGCGACCGAATCCAGCGTGACATCGACGCTGGGGCGGACGCCGTGCAGGGCCGGGCCCTGATCGAGGTGCACGTGCTTTTCGCGCGTGACGACGAGGTGGAAGTCCCCCGGAGCGACGTAGACGTGGTTGGTGAGGACGGTTTCGCCTTCGACCGCTTCCGTCACGGGCAGCGGCGAGAGCGAATCGAGGCGTCGCGCGAGGGCGCTGGTGAATCCGGCGGGCATGTGTTGGACGACGATGACCGCGGCCCCGAGCTCCGCGGGGAGCTGGGGGACGACCGCCGTCAGGGCGGGAGGACCGCCCGTAGAGGAGCCGATGACCACCACGTTGTGGGCCGGCAGCCGCACGCCGGTCGCGACCGGTGGACGGGGTGTGGCGGGCATGACGACGGGCGGCGCAGGGAGGGGCCGCCTGCGCTGGAGGCGTGCCATGCTGGCGCGGATGACCGCTTCGCCGAGGCGTTCGCCGACGTTCGCAAGGTCGGTGCTGAGGCCGCTCGGCTTGCCCACGCATTCCACCGCCCCCGCCTCGAGCGCGCGGATAGCGGTGGTTGTGCCTTCGTGGGTAAGGGTGGAGACCATGACGACGGGCGTGGGCAGGGCGCGCATGATCTCGGCGACCGCGGAGACGCCGTCCATGCGGGGCATCTCGACGTCCATGGTGATGACGTCGGGCCGCAATTCGAGCGCGCGCTTGACGCCCTCGAGCCCGTCGGCGGCGCTCCCGACGACAGTGACGCCGTCGACGGCGCCGAGCAGGCGCTCGATGGCGCGTCGCATGAAGGCCGAGTCGTCGACGATGAGGACGCGAATCGGTCGCGCCGTTGCTGCTGCCGCGTGTGCCATCCTGGCGGGCCTAGGCGCAGAGCTTGCCGACGGCGGCGAGGACGCGGTCACCTTCGCACGGCTTGACGAGGAAGTCGCGGGCGCCGTTCTTCACTGCTTCGAGGACGATTTGCTGCTGCCCGAGGGCGGTGACCATCGCGACGCGCGCTGCCGGGTCGTGGCTGCGAATCTCCTTGAGGGCGGTGAGGCCGTCCATCTCGGGCATGGTGATGTCCATGAGGACGGCGTCGGGCTTCGCTTCGATGTACTTCTGCACGGCTTCGAGCCCGTTTTCGGCCTGGAGGACCTCGTAGCCCGCTTCCGAGAGGATCTTCGACATCCTCATCCGCATGAACGCGGCATCATCGACCACAAGAATTGTCGCCATTTTCAGACTCCTTAGAGTTCAGTAGCCGGCGATGCCGCCGTCCGGACGAAGGTTTTGCCGGTCGCGGAGTGCAACTCCATCGTGCGCCCCTTTGTCCCGCCAAGGTTCACGGCGGCCGGCGAGATGCCGTGCCGCTTCAACCGGTCCTTAATTGCTTCGGCATTTCGCTCGCCGATCTTGAACTTCTCCGCGTTCGCCGGGCCGAGGACGGCTGCGCCCCCGGCGAGCTTGACGACAAGGCGCCTTGGAGCGGCGCCGGCCGCTGCCATTTCTTTGAGCAGGAGGTCGATGCCGGTGTCGGCGTAGCGTGCGGGCTCGTGCACTTCGGGCTGCTTGCCCTCGGAGGCCGGCAGGAGGATGTGGGCCAGGCCGGCGACTCTCGCCTGGGCGTCGTAGCAGCTCACGCCGATGCAGGATCCCAGCCCGTAGGCGACGAGCACTTCCGCCGGATCCTTACTGACAGCGAATTGGCCGATGCCGACGGAAACCCGGCGGGCATCGGTGGCTGGCGATGTCATGCCGCCACCCTCTCCAGCCGGGCGAGGGAGTTCGGGTCCGGTGCGACAATAAGGAGCCCGGCCGTCCTGCCTGCCTGGTCTTCGAAGATGGCGTCCATCATGACGACGTCGCTGCCCTGGGAGAGCACCTCCGCGTAGACGGTCTCCACCAGCGCGACAGCCATGTCGTGGACCACCGTCGGAGGGCTGGGATGGAGGATGAGGTTCATGTGGTCGGCGAGGGCGTTGACGAAGGCCGAACCAACAATGTTGCCGAGCTCTCCGATGGCCGATTCCGCGAGTTCGTCCGGCTCGGTCGTAGTGCCGGGGCGTTGTCCGCACATCAGGTCCGTGCATTGGAGGGCTCGCTTCACCGGGAAGAGGAGCATGACATGCCCCGTGACGTCGCCCGTGATCGAAAGGTAGGCGCCCAGCACGAGTTCTTCCTCGCCTCCGACGGCATCGCAGGCGTCGGCCCGCGTACCGGCGCGGACGTTCGGTACGTGGATGGCGATTTCCTGGCCCAGCAGGCCAGAGAGTCCGCGCCCGGCACGGAACGCACCGTCTCGCGACACCGTGGACAGCATGGCAATGAGTTGGTCGTGCATAGGTCTCCTCAGTTGTCGGGCGCAGCCGTCAGGCCGTCGCGAGCATGGCCTGCTCTGTCACCAGGCTGGCGGTATCCACAATGAGCCCCAGGGTGCCGTCTCCGAGGATGGTTGCCCCGGTGAGTCCCCTGCGGTTGCCGACGAGGTCGCCAAGCGACTTGACGACGACATCCTGCTCGCCGAGCAGCCTGTCGACGGTGAACGCCACCTGGCGGTCGCCGTGGCGGGCGGCCACAACAAAGCGCCCGGCGTCGATCGCGCGGGGACGTGTGTCGCCGAGGGCATCAGCGAGGTCCATCATCGGCAGGAGCTGGTGGCGGAGTCGGAGCGTCTTCATCCCGGCGACCGAGTGGATGTCGGCTTCGTGTTCGGCAAGCGCTTCCGTTACCGAGACCAGCGGGATGGCGTAGACCGTCGAGTTCGCCATCACCATCAGGGCCTTGGTTGTGGCGAGGGTGAGCGGGAGCTGGATGATGACCTCTGAGCCCTTGCCGCGCTCGCTGTGGATCGAGATCTGGCCGTTCAGGCGTTCGATGTTCGTGCGCACGATATCCATGCCAACGCCGCGCCCGGAGACGTCGGACACGACTTTTGCGGTTGAAAGGCCCGCCATGAAGATCCACTGCACGGCCTGTTCTTCAGTAGCCGCCTCGGCGGCTTCGCGCGAAAGCAAGCCTTTCTCGACGACCTTGCGGCGAAGGGTCGCTGTATCAATTCCGCGCCCGTCGTCTTTGACCGAGAGATAGATGTAGGTCTCCTGGTTCCACGCTGTGACGGTGACCGTGCCGGTCTCGGGCTTGCCGGCGGCGCGGCGCTCCTCGGGGGTTTCGATGCCGTGGTCCACAGCATTGCGGAGGATGTGGACGAGCGGGTCGGAGATCTCCTCGATGACCGAGCGGTCAAGTTCGGTCTCCTCCCCGGCGGTGACGAGCTCGACTTTCTTCCCGCACTTCGCGGCGACATCGCGCACCAGCCTGGGGAGGCGTGTCAGGACGGAGCGCACCGGGAGCATGCGGCTGCGCATGATCTGCTCCTGGAGCTCGTCGGTGACGCGGGCAAGGTGGGAGGTGGTCTCCTCAAAGTTCTCGGTCAGTTCGGTGAGGTTCGCGTCTTTGAGCACGGCAGCGAGCTGTTCCCGGATCTGCTGGAGCCGCGTCCGGTCGATCACCAGCTCGCCGACGAGGTTCATGAGGCCGTCGAGACGGTCGACGTCGATCCGGACGGACTGTGCAGCCGCCTTCTTCGCGCCGCGCGCAGGCTCGGGACCCTGCCCGGGGGTGGTCTCGACCAGTGAGAGCTTCGGGCGGGTGCCATCTTCGGCCGGTTGGGCCGGGCGAGGGCTGGCAAGAGGGGCGGACAGGTCCTCGACCGAGAGGCCGCGGACCTCGACACTTTCGACGTCGTTGACGACGCGAATTGCGGCCTGCAGTTGTTCGTCGGACTGGGTAGCCACGACAACCGCGGCGAGGTTGAACTCACCGGCGCCGGCTTCGATACCCTCGCGGGCGGGCCACGTCTGGAGTGTGGTCCCGAGGGCGTCCAGTTCTTGCAGCACCTGGAAGCAGCGGATCGAGGGCAGCTGACAGTCGCCGGCGATGGCAATGCTGACGAAGTAGCAGGAGCTGCCTTCGCCCAGGCGCACCCGTGCCTCGGCCGCGGCTGACTCGGAAAGCCGGAGACCCGAGCCGGCCGGTTCGAGGGGTGAACGGACTGCTTCGCCGGGGTCCTCTTCCAGGAGGGCGAGCAGGTCCGCTTCCAGGCCCGCCGTCTGGAGGCCCGAATCCACTCTTGTCACCACCTCGTTCGCCAGCGTGCGCAAGGCGTCGAGGCCGGCGAGGAGGGCATCGACCATCTCCGCGTTCGGCCGGCGCACGCCCTGCCGCACGGCGTCGAGGACGGTCTCCATGGCGTGCGTGAGACTGGCCATCTTCTTGTGGCCGATGGTGGCGCTGGAGCCCTTCAGTGTGTGGGCGGCGCGGAAGATCTGCTGCAGCAGGTCGGGAGCGGGTTCTCCCTCCAGCTGGACGAGCGCGCTATCGAGGAGCTCGATCTGTTCGTCGGCCTCTTCGCAAAAGAGCTTCAGGTCGTCGTCGTCCAGTTCGAACTGCAAACGGTTGCCCCCGGTTGCTGCCATGCGGGCACACTCCTCTAAAGCGGTGGCGAATACTGAGCCGCCGGGCCGTCAGGCGGCCGCGGCGGTGCTCACGCTGTCATCCTCGGATTCGGCGATGGCGCCGGAGGGGAGGACGCCGTCCAGGTCCATGAGGGAGACGAGCTGGTTTTCGAGCTTGGCGATCCCGCGCAGGTATGTGTTTTCCGGGACGGTGACGATGGCGCTTGGCGCTTCCACCTGGTCGCCGGGGATGCGCATCACTTCGGAAACGGCATCGACGATCAGGCCCACCATGCCTGTCGCGCTGCTCACTACCACGATGCGGGTTTCGGCGGTGTATTCCCGGAGCTCGACGCCGCACCGCTTGCGAAGGTCGATGACGGGGACAACACGGCCGCGAAGGTTCGTGATGCCTTCCACCCACGGGTCCGAGCCCGGGATGGAAGTGATCGACTGCATGCGCACGATTTCCTGCACCGCCTGGATATCGAGGGCGTAAAACTCGTCGGCGAGGCGGAAGATCACGACGTGCTCTTCGCGGGAGGTACTCCCGGCGTCCGGTACGGAATCCAGTTTGGTGGCCACGGCTGTCTCCTGGGTGCCGGGTCGTCCCGGCGTTTCCTAAAGCTACGAATCGGCTGTGACTGCGTTGCATCGGGCCCTGCCCCCAAATCATGGTGGGCAGTCCCCCTATGCCACCGAACACATACAGGGCAGCAACCGCGGCGGCATGGGGAAACCGCGTATATCCGGCCGATACTCGCAATAGAGAGACTTGCGCTCAGGAGAAGGATCGTGGCTTCTGAAAACGCCGTCCTCAGCCAGCGCGAAATCGACGCCCTCCTCAACGCGGACGTGGCGGACCTCGCCGCGGATTCCGTGGTGGCAATGCCGCCGCCGGCGCGCGACGCCGGCAAGCGGGTGAAGCTCTACGACTTCCGCCACCCCGAGAAACTCTCCAAAGAGCAGCTTCGCGGCCTGCAGATCATCCAGCAGAGCGTGGCCGGCGCGATGGCAGCGAACTTCTCGGCGCGCCTGCGGGCGCCTGTCGAGGCCCGGCTCAGCGCGCTCGAGAGAGGCATCTACGAGGAGTACGTGACCCAGATCGGTCACTCCTCGGTGGTCATCATCATCGACATGTCGCCGCTCCAGGGCTACGCGGTGACGGCGTTCGGGCTCGATGTCGCCTTCGGTATCATCGACCGATTGCTCGGGGGCAAGGGCAAGCGCAATTCGCGCGTGCTCAACCGGGACCTGACGGACATCGAAATCGCCCTGATCCGGCATATTGGCATGGATGTGGCACGCTCCCTGGTGGAGCCCTGGGCCCGGGTGGTGGAGCTGACGCCGGATGTCTCGGAGCTCGCCCTCGGGCCTCAGGTGATGCACGCGATCCCCCCTTCGGAGTTCGTGATCACCGCCTGGTACGAAGTTCGGTTCGCCGACCAGACGGGCGGCATCTCGCTGTGTTTCCCGCTGACGATCCTCGAACAGGTGTTGCCCAAACTGACCGGCCAGAGCCTGTTCGACAACCGGCCAAGCCGGAACCAGCCGGACGACGCACGGGTGCGCGACGAACAGTTGCTGCCGCTCAACGTGCTCGCCAGGGCGGTGTTGGGACATGCGCGCGTGGACGCGACGGACCTCGCTGCGCTGGCCCCGGGGGACGTGATCGTCCTCGATAGCCTCGCTGCGGAACCTCTGCGGGTGCTCATCGGGAACTGCGAAAGGTTCGCCGGCTATCCCGGTACGAAAGGGCGGAAACTGGCGCTACAGGTCTCGGGGCTGGTTGACGATGATGGTTGGGTGAAGCCCTTCGCGAGTGAGGAGCATGAGTAGCACTGTCCCGATCCGTGCCGTCCTCATGTCCGCCGAGATCATGAACGGCGGGACCGGGTTCCATCGCCTGGTGTTCAAGGTCGATGGTGGCCGGCTCGGGATGAGCAGCGTGAACGTGCTGATCTCGCAGGACGCGCACCGGAAACTGGTGCAGCAGATGAGCCGGGCGCGCTTCCCCATCGTGGAAAAGACGGCGCTCCTCAAGATCTGGGCGCGCTGGGAGATTGCCCTGCGGCTCGAAGAGACGGGGGTTGTGCCGGGCACCGTGACGATCACAGCCCGCGACATCGACGACTTCGGGGCCTACGCCACGGATTTCGGGCGGACGCTCCAGGCCAGCTAACCGCGCGGCGATTGGTTCGCGCCCAGGAGAGATTCATGCTCGCGAAGATCACCGTTGCGGAAGCTGCCCAGGCAGCGGCCCAGGCGCCTGAGACGGCCCGTGTGGAACTGGTCAGCCCGTTTGTGGAGGCCGCCGGCCGCGTCATCGCCCAGGAGTGCGGCGAAACGCCGCGGAGGGGCCAGCTGCACCGCGTACGCTCCCCACAGACGAATAACGAGGTCAGCGCGCTGATCGCCATAACCGGCGGTGTCGCTGGCCTGGTGATCTATTCGATGACCGATACGACGGCGCTGGCCATCGCCTCGCGGATGATCGGCGAAGAGCTGAACAGCCTGGACGCGCTGGGCCAGAGCGCTATCGCGGAGCTCGCGAACATGATCACCGGGCAGGCGGGCATCGGGCTCGAGCGGAACGGGTTCCCGAGCGATATGTCGCCGCCGGTCTTGCTGCTGGGCAAGGGAAGCTCGATCGCGACCCTGAACCTCACCCGGCTGATCGTGCCGCTCGTGTTGAGCTTCGGCGAGTTCACGATCGACATCGCCATCAAGGAAGTCTGACCGGTTTCACTGTACCGCTGCCGGCGGCGGCGCTAGCATGGAATCCGATGACCGCCCGTCAGCCTCGACGCACGCGCCGCCGCGCCGCCCCTGCCCCGTCCCTGCCGCGCCCCGCGGCTGGCGTGGAGGTTTCGGAACGCGAGAAGCGCAGCGCGGCCATCCGGCGAAACGCGGCTGCCCTCCACCACCGCGAACATCATGTCACGAAGGACTACAGCCACGTGACACGAGACCTCCTCACCGTCACGGGAGTGGGCACGGCGGTCCTCGGGTTCATTGTGGCGATGTCGTTCCTGGTGAACTGAAGTCAGGCGCTCAACGTAAGTTCTGGTAGCAGAAATACAGGCCCACGGCGGCTGCGATGACCGAGCCCACGAAGAGTGTGCCACCGACCATCGTGACCTGGATCAACGTGGCCAGGATGATGCCACCCATGGCGGAGCCGACGATCACCGGCCCGCGCTTGCGGCGTGTGGCCAGCTCCATCAGGCGCGTGAACGCCCACCCCAGGGCCACTCCGAGCAGGAGCGACATGAAAATGCCGCCAAACGCCAGCCCCACGACGTTCCGGGTGGCGAAGCCCCAGATCAGTCCCATCGCGACGCCGCCGCCGAGCCCGGCGGCAAGGGCGCGGACGAGGTACTGGCCCCGGACGGTGTAGATGGGGCTCTTCGCCATCTGCGCGCAATCGCGGCAGCGCGCGCCAACGGGAGTCTGCACCATGCAGCGCGGGCAGATCGGCGTATCGCAGCGGCTGCAGCGCAGCGCCGTCTCGACGTCGGGGTGGCGGGCGCACTGCACGACGGTGGCGCCACCGAGGCGAACCGGCGCCGGCGGAGGTGAGCTTGGGGCAGACCGGGCAGAGGCCCCGTCGCGGGCGGCGTCGTAGGCCGCCCGTTTCTCCCGGTCGGAGAGAACGGCGTATGCGCCCTGGAGTTCGCGCCGGCGTTCGCGGACCGCGGGGTCCGGGTCCTGGCCGTACTTTTTCTCGAGGCCCCTGTACGCCGCTTCGATGACTTCCTGGCTCGCGGAAGGCGATACCTGGAGGATCTCGTAGTAGTCCGTGGTCGTTTCGGGGGCGCTCATAGCTCTCAAGCGATCTTACGCTGGTTCGCGTAAAGAAGGAGAGGAAGCCTGCCTCCTCGCCCGCCTACTCGCTGGCCGCTGCGCCGAGGTCGACCAGCGCGAACATGATCGTGCCTTCGGCCGCGACTTTGCCATCCACGGTGGCTTTCACGTGGCCCTTGCCGACTGGTCCCCGCAGTTTTTCGAGCGTGAACTCCATGCGGAGGACATCGCCGGGGACGACCGGTTTGCGGAACCGCATCTGTTCGATGCCGCCGAACATCGGCGTTTTGCCGCCCGCGTCCATACCGTTCAGCAGGGTGACGGCGGCGACCTGGGCCATCGCTTCGACGATGAGGACGCCGGGCATGACCTTGTTGCCGGGGAAGTGGCCCTCGAAGAACCACTCGTTCGCGCTGACGTTCTTGATGCCGACGCCGCGCTTGCCGTCCTCGATTTCGAGCATCCGGTCGACGAGGAGGAAGGGGTAGCGGTGAGGGATGATCTGTTCGATCTGGTCGGCTTCGAGCATCAGCGCACCTTCTTCCCGGTGTCAAAACAGTTTGCTTCGAGGAAGGCGAGGAACTCCGCGATACGCGCTTCGGGCCAATCGAACTGGCCGATGTCGCGGTCGTCGGGGTTGCCGAGGCCGTGGTAGTCGCTTCCCCCGGATCGGACGAGATCATGCCGCAGGGACAGCTGTTCGTGGTAGGCGACAACTTCCGGCGGGTAGTGCTTGTAGTACGTCTCGATGCCGTTGGCGCCCCAGCCCGCGAGCTGGGCGACGGGCGTTGCGTAGTCTTCGCCCATGAAGATGGGGTGGGCGATGAACACGACGCCGCCGTGGCGGTGGACAAGGTCAATGGACTCGGCGGGGTCGAGCCGTTCGCGGTTGACGTCCGCGGGCTTCCCGTTCCCGAGCCAGAGGTCGAACGCTTCCTGGACGCTGGCAACGTAGCCCTTTTCGACGAGCGCGCGCGCAACATGGGGACGGCCGACGGACGCCTCGCCGGCAATTTCGAGGACGCGTGCCTCCTCGATAGCCATGCCGTGCTCGGCGAGGATGCGCACGATCTTCGTCAGGCGCTCCTTGCGCCCGTTGCGCATGCTGGCCATAAAGTCCTGCAACTCCCTGGCGTGAACATCGAAGCCGTAGGCGAGCAGGTGGGCATCGACCTTGCCGACATCCGTCGATATCTCCATCCCCGGGACGAGCCGCAGGCCAAGGCGGCCGGCTGCGGCGCGGGCTTCCGCGAGGCCCTCAGTCGTGTCGTGGTCGGTGAGGGAAAGCAGGCGGACACCGTTCGCGGCGGCGCGTTCCACCACCCAGGCAGGCGGGTGGACGCCGTCCGACGCGCTGCTGTGGAGGTGAAAGTCGGCGGTGGCCATCAGCAGACCAGCCGATCGACGCGGGTGATACTTGTCGCGCGCTTCGTCGTGTCGTCGGCTTCGATGAGGAGGCCATTGACGACTGCCGCGCCCTCGGCCGGCGGCAGCCGGGTGGGCATCTGGGTGAGAAAGCGGGTGAGCACGGCCTGGATTTCGTCGCCGATGACGGAATCGCGGGCGCCACACATCCCGGCGTCGCTGCAATACGCGGTGCCGTGGGGGAGGACGCGGTTGTCGGCGGTGGGGACATGGGTGTGGGTGCCGACGACGGCAGTCACCCGGCCATCGAGATACCAGCCGAACGCCTGCTTTTCGCTGGTCGCTTCGGCGTGGAGGTCGACGAGGATGAAGCGGTTCGAATTCACGCCGGCGAGCGCCTGGTCCGCGGCGCGGAAGGGATCGTCGTAGTCGGAGCCCATGAAGACCCTTCCGATGAGGTTCACGACGACGAGGTCGCCGACTTCGGCGACGCCGCGGCCCGGGGTGCCCGGCGGGTAGTTGAGCGGCCGCAGGGCGTTGGCATGCGATTCAAGGTAGGGATAGAACTCCCGGTGCTGGAAAGTGTGGTTGCCACCGGTGATCACGTCCACGCCGCAGTCGAACAGTTCGTCGGCGTGGCGCGGGATGAGGCCGCGGCCACCGCTGCAGTTCTCGCCGTTCGCCACGACATAATCGAGGTCGAACTCGCGTCTCAGGCCAGGGACGGAACGGACCACGGCCTCGCGGCCGGCGCTGCCAACGATGTCGCCAAGGAAGAGCAGTCGCATCCGGGTTAGCGCGCGTACTCGGTGGCGCGCGTCTCGCGGACGACGGTGACCTTGATCTGGCCCGGGTACTCCATCGTCTCCTCGATCTGCTGGCTGACATCTCGTGCGATGCGCATCGCCTCGAGGTCGTCGATCATCTCGGGGCGGACGATGATGCGGACTTCGCGGCCGGCCTGGATGGCGAAGGCGCTCTCGACCCCTTTGTGCGACTTCGCGATGTTCTCGAGGGTTTCGAGCCGCTTGATGTACGCCTCGAGGGATTCCCGCCGCGCCCCCGGCCGGCCGCCGGAGATCGCGTCCGCCATCATCACGATGACGGCTTCGACGGTGCGCGGTTCGACCTCTTCGTGGTGCGCCTCTATGCAATGGGCGACCGACTCCTTCACCTTGAAGCGGCGGGCGATGTCGGCCCCGATGATGGCGTGGGTGCCTTCGACTTCGTGGTCGACGGCCTTGCCGAGGTCGTGGAGGAAGCCCCCGGCCCGGGCGACATCGGCGTCGGCGCCGATTTCTCGCGCGATCATCGCGGCGATGTGGCCGGTTTCGATGCAGTGGCGCATCACGTTCTGGCCGTAGCTCGTGCGGTAGCGCAGGCGGCCGAACACCTTCAGGACTTCCGGGTGCAGGTTCAGGACGCCGGCTTCGACGGCGGCGGCTTCGGCGGCCTCCTGCATCGTGGCCTCCACATCGCGGCGAGCCTTGTTCACCGCTTCTTCGATGCGCGTGGGGTGGATGCGGCCGTCCTGGACGAGCATGGAGAGGGCCTGGCGGGCGATTTCCCGGCGGACCGGGTCGAAGGCGCTGACGGTCACGGCATCGGGGGTGTCGTCGATGATGAGGTCGACGCCGGTGGCTGCTTCGATGGCGCGGATGTTGCGCCCTTCGCGGCCGATGATGCGCCCCTTCATGTCGTCACTGGGGATGGGCACGACGGAGACGGTGTTCTCGGCGGTTACTTCGGAGGTGTAGCGCTGGATGGCTGTGGCGAGGATCTTGCGGGCGCGAGGGCCGGCAGTGGCCTCGACCTCTTTCTCCATCTCGCGGACGCGCCGGCTGGCCTCTTCGCGGATTTCGTTTTCGATGGCGGCGAGCAGCTGCTGACGTGCCTCATCGACGGTGAGGTTGCTGACGCGCTCGAGCTCGGCCGCCTGGCGCTGGCGCAGTTCTTCGGCTTCGGCGCGGAGCCGGTCGATCGCGGCTTCCCGGTCGCGCAGGGCCTGTTCGCGGCGTTCGAACGCCTCGATCTTGCGGTCGAGGTTCTCCTCTTTCTGGAGAAGCCGGTTCTCGATGCGCGCGATCTCGGCGCGGCGCTCTTTGAGTTCGGCTTCGACCTGGTTCCGCAGAGCCAGGGTTTCTTCTTTGGCAGTGAGCAGAAGCTCTTTCTGCCGTGTTTCGGCCTCGGCGAGGATGCGGCTAGCCTGCTCCTCCGCTTGCTGCAGTGAAGTCGTATCGGTGCGGCGGCGCAACGTGTAGCCCGCCCCCGCTCCGATCAGCAAACCCGCGAGGCCGACGATAATCGCGACTATCGCCAGCATTGATGGACTCCAGAGTGGTCATAAGAAGTGCCAAAATTCACGCACCTAGAGCGTGCGAATGCACCGTGATTGGCTCCTCGCATCCTACGCCCGGCGGCGAAGGGCCGTCAAAAGTTACGCGCTGTTTACAGCAAGCGCCGTTGCCGGCCCTCGCTCCGCCCAATGTGCGGAAGATGCAGGTCGAACGCGATGCCCGCGAGCCGCAACGCCGCAGCGACCGCGGCGCCCGCAAGGGCGGCGCCGCCAACGGAGAGCGGTTCCAGCGCCCATACCGCCAGCCCGCCGACGCCCGCCGCGGTGGCGTTGATCTCGGAACGAAGGACAAGCGGGATGCGCGCGGCGAGGACGTCCCTCAGGACGCCGCCGCCGGTGGCGGTAAGCATCGCCATGAGCACCACGGCCACCACCGGGAGGTCGGCCCGGACGGCCGCGAGCGCCCCGGCAGCCGCGAACGCCCCAAGCCCGGCAGCGTCGGCCACACCAACGAGCACCCTCGGCACCCGCCTCTGCCGCCAGAGGAAGACGATGGCGACGGCTGCCGACGCGACTGCGAACAACAGGTAGTCCGGGCGTTCCAGGGCGAGCGGGATGCGCCCGAGGACGACGTCGCGCATCGCCCCACCGCCGACCGCGGTGATGACGCCCATCACCAGCAGCCCGAACACATCGAGCCGCCGGCGCGCGCCGACTTCGACGCCTGAAAACGCGAACGCGACGATCCCGGCGCGGTCCAGGATGCCGATGAGGTCCGAGGCGCTCAGGTCCACCGGTTAAGGGTAGACCCGCCCGTCCCTAAGCACCGGAGTCCTAACCCCTGCTCGGCAGCTCCACCTGGACGTTCGTCCGGGTGCTCGGCTGGCCCTCGGCGAGGGTGACCACTTCGAGTTCGACGATGTTCTTGCCGTCCTCCACGCGCTTGTCGACGACACGGCCGGCCAGCACCAGCGGCCGGTCAGCGACGTCGGGACGCCGGTACGCGGCGCGCAGGTTGCGGACGTGGCCTTCCTGGCCGGCCCAGTTGCTGACATACTGCGTGATCCAGGAGAGCTTGAGGAGGCCGGGGACGAGCGCGCCGCCGACGCCGAGCCGCTTGCCGGCTTCGATGTCGGAGAAGGCGGGGTTCGTGGGGTTGTCGCGGCCGAAGAAGTCGATCGCCATGTCGGTGGTTGGTGTGCGCTCCAGCGGCTCCATTTCGTCATCGACGTTGACGTCTTCGAAGTAAACCTGGCTCATTCGTCACCCCTGCGCTGGGACTTCGGGTCGAACTGGGTGATGGTGATCATGGCCGAGGCAACGTGGTTGCCGTCGGCGTCGAAGTACTCGGTGCCCTGCGTGACGAGCACGCTGTAACCGTAGCGGCCGCCGAGGCGATCGCGGATGTCGAACACCTGGCTGACGGCCGTGAGCTCTTCGCCGATCTTGAACGGACGGCTGAACTTCCACTCCTGCTGGGTGAGGAGGCCGCCGGGCAGGACCTGAGGCATGCCGCGGCGCGGGCCGCCACCCATCCCTGCGATGACGTAGGGCGGGGCCATCCCGGTCTCATCGGCCCAACGCGGGTCTTTGTCTTCGAGGACGTCGCGCATGCGGCGGGCGTCTTCGGCTTTGATGGTGACCTTGACGGGGTCGCTTTTGCGGCCAATCGCGGCCCGGTGCTCGTCGGTTATCAGGCTTTGCTCTGGTACGGACATAGGATCTCCAATCGTGCGGGGGAGTTTAGCATCGGGCGAACCTTCGCGCCCGCAGCCATGCCCTTCTATGATGCAGCCAGGCTATCCATAGATAGCGAGAACCGATGGAGGGACGCTGGTGCGCATCGAACGGGTGGGAGTGATTGGCTCGGGGCTCATGGGCTCCGGGATCGCCCAGGTTGCCGCCTACAACGGGTTCCATGTCACGCTGGTCGACGTCGACCAGGGCCGCGTCGACGCGGCCATCGACGGCATCCACCGGCGCCTGCAGCGCGAAGCCGAGCGTGGACGGATTAGCGCGGCCGACTGCGAGGCCGCGTACCAGCGCCTGCACGGGAGCGCGGATATCGACACGCTGCACTCGATGGCGGGAGTCGACGCCGTGATCGAGGCGGTGGTGGAGGACCTCCACGTGAAGACCGAGGTGTTCCGCAAGCTCGGCGCGGTGTGCGCCCCGAACGCCCTCCTCGCCAGCAACACGAGTTCGCTCCCGTTGAGTGACCTTGCGGCGGCGAGCAAGCGGCCAGAGCGGGTGATCGGGCTGCACTTCTTCAACCCGCCGTGGGCCCTGAAGCTCGTCGAGATTGTGTCCACCGCGAGCACGACGGAGGAGACGCTCGCGGACGCGATGCACTTCTGCGAACGCATGGGACGCGTGCCGGTGCAGGTGAAAGACACGCCCGGTTTCATCGCGAACCGGCTGCTGGTGCCGTTCATCTTCGATGCGATCGACCTTCTCGATAGTGGCGTGGCGACCGCGGAAGACATCGACAACGCCTGCAAGGTCGGTCTGAACCACACCATGGGCCCGCTTGCCACAGCCGACCTCATCGGGCTCGACACGCTCAAGCTGATCGCGGAGAGCATGTTCGAGGAGTACGGCGAGCCGCGATTCAAGGCGCCGACGCTGCTCCGGCGGCTGGTGAGCCTCGGCCACCTGGGGCGGAAAACGGGGCGCGGGTTCTTCCGCTACGGGGAATGAGCCGCACCGGGTTCCCTCCCTTAACCGTCTCGCTTCATCCCGCAGCCTCGAGGATCCGGTCGACGGTTTCATCGACGCTCAGCCACGAAGTGTCGAGCCACTCGCCGATCTTCGGCGTCTCCTCGCGCAGGACGCGGTCGAACAGGGGGATGTCTTCGAGCCGCTGATAGCCCGTCTTGGGGCGGGCGCTTTCGCGCAGGGCAATCGTCTCCGCGTCCGGGCAGAGGACGGTGACCGACAGGTGGTACCCCTTGAACCGGTCCACCACCTCCTGGAGGGCGGGGCCGATGATGATGTCCTGGTAGGCGACGGCGAAGCCGGCATCGGCGTAGCGCTTGGCCGCTTCTGCGGCGATCTCGTACCGGAGTTTGAGTTGGGCCTGCGCCTCTTCGCTGAGGTGCACCCCGATCATCTCGGCCTGGCCGTTGACGATCATCTTGCGGAAGCGGTCGCCGCGAAGGTGGACGCTCTTCGGCAGCAGGCGCTCGGCCAGCGCCTGGGCCACAGTGGACTTGCCCGAGGCCATCAGGCCGGTAATCAGGTAGATGCGCTCACTCATGCGACGGCGTTCCTCGCGATCCTGGTCATCTCATCGAGGATGGCGATGCACTCCTCGTCGGTGTTGTAGAAGTGGGGCGCGATGCGGATGCCGGCGCCCGGGCGGTAGTCGATAACGAACTCCCGGCGGATCAGCTCTTCCTTCACCTGCTGGGCGCCGGGCAAGTCGACGGTCACATGGTTCCCGCGGCGTTCGAATTCGCGCGGCGTGTTCACGATGAAGCCCCGCTCGAGCGCCCCGTCAATGATGAGCTGCGTCTGGTGGCGCGATTTCTCGCGGATGGCCGCCGGGCCCACCTCGCGGATGATCTTGTAGCCCTCCCGGGCCTGGTAGTAGGCCGGGATGTTCGGGGTGCCCCCGGTGAAGCGGCCAATGCCGCCGGCGTACTCGATGGGCGGCGGTTCGAAGCCGAACGGCCGGGCGTGCGAAAACCATCCGGCGAGGCGCGGTTCGAGCCGGTCCACCAGGTTCGGGTGAGCGTAGAGATAGCCGGCCCCGGGGCCGCCGCAGAGCCACTTCACGCTGCCCCCAACCAGGAAGTCGACGTCGAGTTCGAGGATGTCGAACGGCACCGCGCCGAAGGACTGGTAGGCATCGAGGCAGACGAGCGCGCCATAGTCGTGTGCCTTTCGGACGAACGGCCGGACGTCGATCAGTTCCCCGGTACGGAAGAGGACGTGCGAGAGGACAACCAGGAGGGTGCGGTCGTTGATCGCGGCAAGCAACTCCTCGCGGGGGAAGACGAGGGGATCGCTCCCCACGCGGACGACCTCGGCGCCCACTCGCCGCTGCTGGTCCAGGAGGTACTCGACGGTGGGAAACTCGCCCGCGCAGTGCACGATGCGGTTGCGCGGCGCTTCGTACTCCAGGCACGAGAGGATTTCGGCGAGGGCGTTGGTGACGTTCTGGCACATGGTCATGGAACCGCGCGGCGCGTGGATGATGTCTTCGAGGATCGCCGCCGTGTTCGCGACCTCGGGCAGCCAGGTGTCCCACGCGACCACACCCTCGCGCGCCCAGAGGGCGGTGTATTCGGCCAGGGAGTCATTCACCGAGGCGGGCATGGCCCCAAGGGAGTTGTTGATGAGGTACGTCTTCCTGGCGAGGATGGGGAACTTTGGACGCCAGGCAAGCAAATCGGGCATGCCCGCTAGCATGCCCGATGGGGAGATTGGCGCAAACGCCGGCACTACCTGGGCAGGCCGACCAGGATTTCGCCGTCTTCGATGCGGACCGGGTAGGTTTGCATGTCTTCGGCGCCCATGCTGGGGCGAGCGAACTTCGGCGTGGGGAAGGCCTGGTAGGGCATCGGGATGAGCCGCAGCACTTTCCAGAGCTTGCTCTGGACGCCGCCGAGGAACGGGTGGTCGTTGTTCCACTGGCTCGTGAACGGCTGGCGCACTGCCTTGCCTGTCTCCGCATCGAAGCGGGCGCCATGGAAGGGACAGGTCACGCAGCCGTCCTGGACGGGCATGGCCTTGATCGGGGACCCCGGAAACCCGCCGAGCGGGAGCCTGGCATGCGAGCAGAGGGCGTTCATGGCCGTGATCTGGTCACCCTGGCGGATGATGAGGACGCGCTGCGCGCGGAGGCGCATTTCCTTCGGGACGCCGTCGGTGTAATCGCGGATGAGGCCGGCCTTGGCCCACTTGGTGAAGCGTGAGTGGGCCTTGTTGTCCTTCGCACGGAAGGGGACAGGCGCATCGAGGCCGAGCAGTGGGGAGACGACGACTTGCATCAGGCCCATGGAGAGGAAGCCGAGGACGAGGAAGACGATCCCGCCCAGTTCGCTGTCGGAAGCAGTTGTTGGGTCGCCGGGGAAGAACAGCATGATGATCCCGGCGGCGATAAGGCCGATGCTCGCGAGCCCCCAGGTGCCCAGGATCGAGACGCCCAGGAAAGCAAGTGCAGGTGACACAGGAGGACCTCCCGGAGGTGGATACTAACTCGCTTGTGCAGAATTGCGCAAAGTCGCGAGGCGGCCGCTTTCAGGCGCCGGAGTGGTGCTCGGAGAGGCCCTCCAGCAGCACCCGCACCCGCTCCGGGGCGGAGAGGTGCTGGCGGATCCGGGTCTCGAATTCCTTGCGTTCTGGCGAGGCGTGCCAGCGGCGCCAATCGCCCAGCCCGAACCAGGTGGAGACGACGACGATGTTCTGGGGGTCTTCGCTATCGCGCAGGGTTTCCCCGGTGATGTAGCCCGGTTCGTCCAGGCAGCGCGCGCGCAGCGCACGCAGGAGCTCGAGCACCCGGCGTTCCTGGCCGGGCAACGCGCGCCGTTCGATGATCACTTTGACTGCCATGCGTCAGTCCATCTTCAACGACCGGTACGCTCGCCGGAAGTACATGAGGGGAAGCCGGTCCGGGTCGAACGTCGCGGAGAGGACGCGGCCCACGGCGATGGTGTGATCGCCGCCGGGGAACGCCTCTTCGAGTTCGCAATCGATCTGGGCGAGCGCGCCCCGGATCAACGGGCTCCCCGTTTCCATGACGACGGTGTCGATCCCTTCGTCGAATGATGGGGTTGGGTTCCGTCCGGAGGTCGAAAAGTAGGCAGAGACGGCCTCCTGGCCCTCGGCGAGGATGCTGACGCCGAACTTCCGGGACTTCTTCACCATGTGGGGCAGGTGGTTGCTGTCGGCAAGGCTGACCAGGATCAGACGTGGGTCCATGGAGAGCGAGGAAAAGCTGGAGACCGTGATCCCGTACACCAGGTCGTCGAGCTTCGTAGTGACGACGGTAACGCCCGAGGCCCACGAGCCGAGCGCGCCCTTGAAATCCTCCGGACTCACCTCGGCCATGGGGTGCCTCCTACAGCGACTGGAGCGTGGGGACCATGTCCCACAGCGGGTGGACGGTGGTTTCGACGAAGTAGCGCGCCATGGGCAGCAAGGCGATCAGCTGGTCCATTTCACGTGCATCGGCGGCATCGTAGATGGCGAGGACACCGACGCCGGTTTCGCGGTAGATGGCGCGTATCTTGCCCTGGTCGTACTGGGCCTTGACGGCCTTCAACTGCTCGCCGACGACGGCCTGCCAGGCGTCGGGCGAGACATCAGCGGGCTGGCGCGAAACCAAACGGACGGAAAACAGCATCCAGGGCTCCTGGGGCGAGGTGGAGCCTGATTATAGGGGAGGGCGCGGGGATGGGGTGCGTCATGAGCACTCAAGAAAGACGTACATACCGTTGACGTATTCCCCGGAGAGGTCCATACTCCGCCGCCTTGCAGGGGGAGATTCCGCGTATCGGAGTAAGCAATGTCGGTACCTGGTCCAGGTGACCCTCGGCCGCTCTGGCCGAACCGTTGGAGCGACAACGAATTGGCTGTGCCCAATGCAGCCAACCCTATCCCGGACCAGTCGTGGGCGAGAGACGCGCGGCTGGCCCAGATGGCGGACGCATGGAACAACGTTGGTAATGCGACCCCGCTCGCGCGATGGGAAACCATCCTGCATCTGCGCGTTGTCCGGATGAAGTTCAACGGAGTCGGGGGCCCGATGGCCCTCGATGTCCGCGCCCGCTACTTCCCAACCTGGATGGGAGGCCGGTTGAGCGATGTCGATGCAGCGGTTGGGCTCGGGAATGACGCGATCCACCTGAACGTCGACTGGTTCGGAGAGAACGGTTCGCACTGGTGGAACACCAACCCCAAGGGGCACCCAGAGCGCCGCCTGGCGACAGCGCTGCTGCACTTCCTGGAGTCATCGACTGACCTTCCCAACGCCTCGGCAGGGAGCGGATGGGACCCGAAGACGTGGCTCTGGATGGCGGGGACGCCGTGGGTGAACCCTGACAAGTCACTCAACTGGGCGATCATGAACCAGGTGCTCGTGACGCCGGCATACATACCGAATAGCGCCATGAACGTCCGCATTGAATGGAAGCGCGGAGGGCCTGCACCGGGGTACACCGACATCGATACTTCGATCCGGACGGACGGCGGTGTGCGGGTGTTGACCATCACCACGCCGGACATCACACGGCGCGACTTCACGCCCCAGCCCTGAGGGCGTCGACGATGCTCCTTCCCGCGCAGATCGGAGCCGCTATCGAACTCCGGTTCCAGAGATCGGGGCCGGATGTGGAGTTTGTTGGCGCGCGCAACTTCGGCCGGACCATCTTGCCGCGGGAATATGTGCCCGACGATGACGCGAGCGCCCGGAGGCTGCTGCGCGTGGCGTTTTTCATCCAGGTGCAGGCTCGCGACCAGCAAAGGCCCACGGTCTACATCACGCCAGACCCGACGGGAGTCCGGGGAGAAGGGATGGTGGGCCGCGGAGGACGGGCACTCGCGCCGGTCGACACGAGCGGCTACGAATCGGCGTTCTCCGTGCTGCTGCCCACGAGCGTCGTGGGGGCGGCGGTTTCGCTGCACTCCAGGGCCTATAACGAAAAGTACAACGGTCCACCGGGCGCCGCTATCCCCGGTGGGCCGTTCGTCGTGCCTTCTCTGCCCCGGCAGAGTGTCCGACAGATGGGAGGACATTGATGCCCGCCCTCTCTCCGAAGCCAACGCGCTTTCTCGGGCCAGCCAACGCGCCGTTCAACGTGCTCGTGGTCGCCGAAGGGTTCACCGGCCTTACGATGCCCGAGTTCCACAACGCCTGCGACAACAGGATCGCCCCCGCTGTGCGGGGTGAAGCCTGGTACAAGAAGGGGAACGTCGCAAGTGCGGTAGCATTCTGGAAGTGCGCTTTGAAGTCGGGAAAGTCCGGCCAGAAGCTGACCTTCCCTGGGGCCTGCCCTGCAGGCGTGACGTACGCGAATGCCATCCCGAGCGTTTCGTTTCAAACGGAGTTCGGCTCGGACGGATGCGAAACAGTGAGGCCGAAAAGCAGCCTCGTGCAGGCCTGGGCAGCGGCCCTCTCGGAGGCGTGGCAGGGTGTCCCGGCCTTCAACATGCATCTCGTGCTGGTGCGGTTCCCGGCACCAGCCGGGCTGACGCAGGGCACGGTGGCAGCCGCCACCGTGACGGCGGGGGTGGCGAACTGGGCGTTGCACGAGCTTGGCCATTGCTTCGGGCTGGACGATGAATACGAGCCGGACCCTGGCGTGGCGGATCAGCCGGCGGGCGGAGGCGCGTCGTGGGATGGGATCAACAACATCTGCGGCTATACACAGTTCACGAGCGACCTGCGGACACCGTGGGGCGAGACGCTGTTGTCGGCTCCGCTCAAGGTGAATTGCACTGCGATCGTGCTAGCCTCGGGCGGGGTCGGTGTTTACGAGGGCGCCAACAACTTCCACTGCCTTTCGTTCCGGCCGGCACCGACGTGCCGCATGCGGTTGCGGCACCACAGGTTCTGCCCGATCTGCAGAGACGTTATTGCGAATACGCTGGACCCCACCTCGGTGAGCGATCCGACGTACGTTGCATAAGGCGCGGGTCACCCCACCAGCCGGGCCGCCTCCGTCCGGTTTGCCGCGCCAGTCTTCTCGAGGATGTTGGCGACGTGGCGGATCGCGGTGTGCAGGCTAATCACGAGCTCGTCGGCGATTTGCTGGTTGGTCATGCCGCGGGCAACGAGGCCGAGGACTTCCATCTCTCGCCGTGTCAGTTCCGCCAGCTCAGGACGGACCGCGGGCGCCCTCGTTTCGCTCGCACGGTGGACGCCTTGCGCCAGATGCGACGACGCCGAAGCGGCGTCGACGATGCCGAGGCGCCGGGCCAGTCTCTGGAGCGTCGTTTCCACTGTCCGCGGGCTGAGCAGCAGGGTCTCGGCAACCTGCGCGGCATCGAGCCCGGTAGCGAGTTGTTCGACAACCTCGCGCTCCGTTGGGGCGAGGCCGTCAGCGGGCATCGCTTCGAAGAGCAGCCTCGCGGGCACGCCGGATTCGCGCAGCTCGGCGACGAGGGCGGACATCACGCCGACCATATCGCGGCGCGAGAACTCACCGGCCGCATCGGTCGCTGCGGCGGCGATGAGACGTTCGCCCGCGTGGCGGGCGCGGAGGAGCCGGAACCGTTCCAGCCCCACGAGCCCACGTTCGCCTTCGGCGCCCGATGTCTCGACCGTGCGCTGAGCGAGGTCGAGGAACTCTTCCGCCAGGTCGAGGTGGCCGGCCGCGCGGGCAGCGGTTGCGGCGGCGCGTGGGAGGAGCAGGGGCGGGTTGACGCTGAAGAGGACCCCCCGCCGGATGACCGGCGAGAGCAGCGAAACAACATTGCCGGCGAGATCCTGGAGGTCGAGTTCGGCGGCAAGGTCCCCGGCAACCGCGATCGGCCCAACATTCGTGAAGTCCACCATCCCCGAGGCCGCCAGGCGCAATGGACGCTCGTCGATCCGTTCGCGCACGTCCGCTGTGGCGCCGGCCCGGAAGTCGAGCAGGAGGCCGAGGCTACGGGCAGCGGACCGGCCGCCGTCGCGCTGCCAGCCTGCGAGGGCGTCTCGCGCCTCGTCGTACTCCCCCCGGAGGACGCGCACCCAGGCCGTGCCCGCGTTCAGGATGAAACCGGCGAAGGGATAGCGAATTCTCTCGCGGAGCATCGCGCCTTCGGCCCGAAGCTCGCTTGCCAGGCGCCCGTCGCCGCGGAGGACGGCGGCGGCGTGGAAGACGGCGGCGTTCAAGCCGGCGCTGGCCGGGTCGCCACCTCGCTGCGAAGCGAGGCGTTGTTCGGTGCAGGCGTTGCGTGCATCTTCCAACCGGCCGGCAAGGACCAATGGAATCGCGATGCGAGCGCGGCCCCAGGCCCTGACTCTCGGGTTTTCCGTGCTGCTGGTATCCGCGATCGCGGAACGGTAGGCCTGCTCGGCCTTGCCGGGGTCCAGGTGGCGGTCGTGTGTCATGCCGACGATGGTCGCAGCGTAGGCCCGCGTCTCCGCGTCCCCCGAGCGCTCTGCGAGGGCCAGGGCCTCTTCGGCCACTTCGCGATCGCGCGGGTCGCGCTGGCTCCAGAGGCCCTCCGCCTTGTGAGTCACGAGCTGGGCGCGGACGGCGAGCTCGCCATCGCCCACGCGTTCGGCGAATTCCTCGTACTTCCCGTCGTCTGGTGCAACCTGGCCGGAGTTCGTGAAGGTGCGCCACCAGCCGAGCATTTGCAGGCCCCAGCCTGTCAGGTCGCCTGCTTCGCGAAGGTGCTCCATGGCGGCAAGATGGAGATCCCGGCCCCGCGCGAGGTCTCCGTTGTTGTCGTTGGCGCGGGCGGCCTTCGCGAAGAGGTGGCCGAGCTCGCGGGGCGCGAGCGTCTGGAGATAGGGCTGCACGGCGAGCGCGGCTTCGAAGTAGCGCTGGGCCGTGGCCCAGGCGAAGGTTTCGAGGGCCGCTTCTCCTGCGCGCGCATAGAACGTTCCGGCCTGTGCGGGGTCCGGCCAGGCCCCGGCAGCGAGGACGTGCCGCGCGAGCCGGAGCACCTCCTCGGGGGTTTCGCCGTCCCGGCCCAGGAGGTGATTCGCCGCCGCCGTGTGGAGCCGCTTGCGCTGCATCGGGCCGGTCGATTCCGTGGCGGCGCTGCGGACCATGCCGTGGGCGAAGGCGAGCCGTGCGCCCGCCTCTTCGAGCAGGCCGAGGGCGATCGCCCGGTCGATGGTGGCCTCGAGTTCGGGTGTAGCAACGACGGCTCGGAGGTCTTCCAGTGCGAAGTTGTCGCCGAGTACGGCGGCGGCCTGGAGGAGTGCGAGGAGGTCAGCATCCAGGGCCTTCAGGCGGTCGGCGAGCGAGGTGAAGACCGCCGGCATGGACGCGAGGCCTGACGGCGCGAGCGTCGTCGAAAGATACCCGCCGGCCTCGCGCAGCAGGTGGCGCCGCTCGAGGTAGTGCAACGTCTCGATCACGGAGAAGGGGTTGCCCCCCGTGGCTTCCACGATCGCCCCAAGGAGCTGCGGGTCGCAGTTGCTCGATGCGGCGTCACGGATAAGGTCGTGAACTTCGACCTCAGAGAGCCCTCCAAGCGCGAGGGCCTGGGCGACGGGTTCGCGCCGCAGCCGTTCGAGCATGACCCCAAACTGTTCCCCGCCCAACGGCGGATGATGAGTGACCAGCAGCAGGAGCTTCAACGACTCGCGGCGCGAGTGCTCCGTCAACTGGCGCCCGTACTCGCCGATGAGGCGCAGGGTGGAAGCTTCGGCGAACTGGCAGTCGTCGATGACGAAAACCAGGGGCCGGCGGGCGGCCAGGGCCACCGTCAGTTGCACGAGACTCGTGGCCAGCATCGGCAGGTCGTCGCTACGCAGGGCCGCGACGGGGTCTTCGTCGGCGAGCAGCCCCGCCCGCTTCAGCTGGGGGATGAGCCCCGTGGCGAAGGGCAGATGTGAGTCGCCGGCATCCGATGAGCAGTGACCCCAGACGGTTTGCCACCCCAGATTGTCAGCGACCAGCAGAAACTCCCTGAGGAGACGGGTCTTGCCGATGCCGGGTTCGCCGCCGATGAGGCCGATGCGGGCGTCACCGGCGCCGGCGGCCTCGAGCCGTGAGCGCAGCCACGCCATCTCGCCGTTCCGCCCGACAAAAGACCGCGCCTGGGCGGTGAGCGGTGGCTGAGGGGCTGTCATCGTCCCGGACTTCCGTGGTGATGGTAACGGCCCCAGGCACGCCCTACAACCATTCGTGATGGGCCCCGTCAGCGGGGGCGCCGGGGCCAAATGGCTAGCGGGAATAGCAACCCGCTGGCCATGAATGGCCATGAATCGCGGGACCGGCCAACTCACCATGTGCCTCAGAACCCGTCGTTGGAGAGGGAAGCGGACCCGGCCACGGCAGAAAGGAGGACTGCCATGTTGAACAGCCTGCTGGAGGACCTGGCGCGCGAACGAGTGGCCGACCACGAGCGGATGGTGGCGAAGCTGCGGCTCGAGCGAGAGGCCCTTGCCTGCCAGCGCGACTACCAGGACCAGGTGCGCAAGGTCCCGAGGCCCCGCCTCGAACCCTGGCTCGAAGGCTGGCGCTTCGTTTTCGGGCGCAAGTAGCCATCGAAATAGCAAGTTCTGGCCATGAATCCCCATTGGCCGGGGTCGAGGATTGACCCCGGCCAAGAGGGGACGACCAGCCCGGCCGGGAGTGACCCGGCACTGGCGCCAACCCGGTCACAAGAAGGAGGACCCACCCATGTTCGACAACCTCATCGAGGACCTGACCCTGGCCACCATGGCCGACTACGAACGGCTCGTGCGCCGGCTTCAGCTGGAAAGCGAAGCCCGGTCCGCTGCCACCGAAAACACGCCGGAGAACCGCACGCGGTACCTGCCGCGTATGTCGTTCCGCCGGCCCGCCCGGCCGGTTGTGTAGGCCGGTCCCCACAGCTCCAGGAGGAGTACAGTGACCATCGAACGGCAAGCCCGCTATTCCATCCCCGTCCGCCCGCTCTTCGTGGTCTCGGCCGCGGCGGCGTTGTCAATCGCCGTGGCCGTCGGGTTCGCCCGCTGGGATCGCGGCGGCGGCGAGACGACCACCACCACGACGAACCAGGGATTCGCCTCTTCGTACGCCCCCAACGCGCCGACGGCAGAGGAAGCCCTGAAGGCGGAGATGGCGATCCACGAGGCCTGGACCACGGCCACCTTCGGGCCGCTCATCCCGGCGACCGTCCCTGGCGACGTCGTAGCGGCGGCGCTGGCGGAGCACGAGAACGCGCTCTCGGCAGTCCTTGGCGAGCAATCGGCCTCCGGTGATGCGGACACCGAAGCCGAAGTTGCCCGGGCCATCGCCGAGCACGACGCCTCATTCCCGGTCGAGGGCATCGACCGCTAGCGAAAGACGGCCACCCCCTGCGCCGTCTCGGATGCGAGGCCGGAGAACTCTCCGGCCTCGCTTTCTTTTCGGGCTACGCGACCAGGAGCACGGCAGCGACGGCTACGCCATACGCGATGACGGTGACTCGGAGCCAGCGCTTCCCGAGCCGCCGGGCGAGGCCCACTCCGAGGTAACCACCAGCCAACGCCGCCGAAGCCATCACTGCCGCCGGGGCCCACTCGACGGGGCCGAAGATGGCGAAGTACACCACCGCCACGAGGTTGATCAGGGCGGAGAGCAGCCCCTTCAGGGCGTTGGAGTGCTGCAAGTCGTCCGGGAGGAGGATCCCGAGCACCGCGAGCGTGAGGATGCCGAGACCGGCGCCGAAATACGCCCCGTAGATCGCGAGCAGGAAGGTGGTGGCGTGCAGGGCGGCGGGGACGTGGTCTCCGCCCGTTGAACTGAGGCGATGGGTGAGCGCCCACTGCGCCAGGCGGTCCTGGATCGCCATCAGGCCGCAGGCGAACAGGATGAGGAAGGGGACGATTCTTTCGAACAGGGACTCCGACGTTGCCAGCAGGACCACCGAACCTGCGAGCGCGCCGGCGACGCTCGGGACGGCCAGCAGCGCGATGCGCCGGCGCTGGCGGTCCAATTCGCCGCGGTAGCCCCAGCTGCCGCCGATGTAGCCGGGCCAAAGCGCAACGGTATTCGTCACGTTAGCGACCTTGGAGGAGTAACCGGCGCCCACCAGCGCGGGGAAGCTGACGAGGGAGCCACCGCCGGCAACGGCGTTGATCGCGCCGGCGGCGAAGGCTGCGGCGGCGAGAAAGAACGCTTCGTACACGTCCATCGAGAGCAAAACGCTGGCCGAACCGGAACCTACGCGCCAGCCCGCGTACCATCGCGGGAATGGCGGGACGGCCACTGGTGACCTTCGACATGGACGGAGTACTGTGCCGGCCACCCTTGGGGCTCAACCCCGGAAGCCGCATCGACAAGCCCCGGGACGCCCCGGGCAAGCGCGGCCTGCTGTGGCTCACGGAAAGCTGGCGCTACTACTTTCGCCAGCCGATGCCGGGGGCCGTGGACGGGTTCCGCGCGGTTTGTGCCGCCTTCGAGTGCGCGGTGGTGACCGCGCGCGGGGGGCCGGCGGAATCGTTGACAAGGCGGTGGTTCGAACGTTATTTCGGCGAGGTCCCGGCGCTTTACCTGCGCCCCCACTGGGACGAAACCTCGGCGCAGTTCAAGGTGCGGAAGCTGCGAGAACTGCAACCCCTGGCCCACTTCGAGGACGACCCGTTCACTGCACTCTGGGCATCGGAGGTGGTGCCGGCCGTTTTCCTCGTGGACTGGCCGCGCAATCACGCACTCGAAGGCGGCACAAACATTCACCGTATCCGCGAGATCGCGGAGGCGTTGCCGATGCTGGAGGGGCTTGCCGCAGGACGGTAGCGCCGTCGTCGACCGGCTTACGTTTCCTCTACTATCCGCGCGTGGACTTGAGACTGAACGCGGCGCAACTGGCATTGCGGGACGAAGTGCGGCAGTGGCTGGCGACGGTGATGCGGCCGGAAATCGAGTCGTTCCCGTACGCCGAAGAGGAGGACCCTGCCGCGTTACGGGCATTCAATAAGCAGCTAGCGGCGAAGGGCTGGATAGCGCCGTCCTGGCCGAAACAGTACGGCGGCATGGAACTGGGCGCGGTCGAGCAGCTCGTGATGGGCGAGGAAATGGCCTATGCGCGCGCCCCCAGTGGCGGGCGCGGGCCGGCCGTCGGCTATGCCGGGCCAACGATCATGCTCGCCGGCACCGACGAGCAGAAGCGCCGCCATCTCCCCGGGATCACGAACTGGGACGTCGTCTGGTGCCAGGGGTTCAGCGAGCCCGGCGCCGGGTCCGACCTCGCTTCGCTCGCCACAACCGCCACGCGCGATGGCGACGAGTGGGTCCTGAACGGTACGAAGATCTGGACGTCGCACGGCCATTACGCCGACTGGATGTACCTGCTGGCGCGCACGGACCCGGAAGCCCCGAAGCATCGCGGTATCAGTTACTTTCTGCTGGATCTGAAGTCCCCCGGTGTCTCGTTCCAGCCCCTGGTGAACATGGGCGGGCGAAAGGGGTTCGGGCAGTTCTTCTTCGATAACGTGCGCATGCCCGCCGACTCGCTCCTGGGCGAGGAGAACCGCGGCTGGTACACCGCTACGACCACCCTCGACCTTGAGCGGTCCAACATCGCGAACGCGGGAGCGCCGCGCCGCACTGTGGACGACCTCTGTGGCTATCTTCGCGAGGGGCGGCAGGAGACTTCGGTGGAGCACCGTCACCGCCTGGCGCAGCACGCGGTTGAGGTGGGAGTCGTGACCATGCTCAGCTACCGCGTGGCAAGCATGCTCGCGGCGGGGAAAACGCCGAACCAGGAGGCGAGCCTCCTCAAACTCTTCCTCAGCGAACTGGACCAGCGGATCGCGAACACGGGGGTGCACGTCCTTGGATTGCATGGCGCGCTGATGCCGGGGTCGCCGCTGGCGAAACTGCAGGCGCAGTTCGCGCTGACGTACCTGACGACCGTGCCGCGAACAATCGCAGGCGGCACCAGCGAAATCCAGCGGAACATCATCGCTACGCGCGGATTAGGCTTGCCCCGGTAGCACGGGCGACCGGGCCGGCTACGCAACGGCTCCGACGATGAAGCAGGCGCTGGTGGTGCCGCTGCCGCCGAGGTTGAGGGTGGCCACCCGGCGCGCACCTTCCACCTGGTAGCCGCCGGCGGTGTGTGTCACCTGGCGGTGCGCATCGAGCAACTGGCGCACCCCGGTGGCGCCCACGGGATGGCCCGCGCCGATGAGCCCGCCGCTCGGGTTCATCGGCAGCTTCCCGTCGAAGTCGATGGTCCCGTCCTCGATAGCTTTCCAGGACTCGCCGGGCGCGGTGATGCCGAAGTGGTCGATGGCCATGTACTCCGAGGTGGTGAAGCAGTCGTGCGTTTCGATGGCATCGAGCGCCCACGGGTCGGGCAGCTTCGCGCGTTGGAAAGCGTCTTCGATGGCGCGCCGGGTGTGCGGCAACACGAACGGGCCGCCGGCGCTCTCGGCCATCTTCTCAGCGAAGCTCATGGTGGCTGTCCGGTGGCCCCAGCCCTCCACCCGGCTGACCGGGGCCGTCCCGTTCCCGCGGGCTTTGGCGTAACGCTCGGCGTATGGCCGGGACGCGACAATGATCGCCACTGCCCCGTCGGTCACCTGCGAGGCATCGCCGATGCGGATCCGGCCGGTGAGGGTCTGTGCCATCTTCTCGGGGTTCGGCGGCCACTCGCGCGTCTGCGCGAGCGGGTTCCGCCGGGCGTTTTCGAAGTTCAGTTCCGAGATCCGGGTCAGGTGTTCATCGGAAAGCCCGAACCGCCGCTCGTACTCGTCGCCGAGCTGGCCGAAGAGCGCGGGAAACGGGAAGGGGATGCCTTTCGCTTCTTTCTCGTACCAGGCGGCGGTACCGAGGAAGTCGCCTCCGGCGGCGGCATCCACGGTTTTCATGTGTTCGATACCCACGACGAGCGCGACGTCGTACCGGCCGGCCTCGATCTCAGCCGAGGCGGCAAGCATGGCCATCGATCCTGAGGCACAGGCGGCCTCGTGCCGGGCGGTCGGCAGGCCCCGGAATGCCGGGTTCGTTTGCACGAGAAACGCGCCGAGGTGGCCCTGCATCGCGTACAGCTCGGCGGCGAAGTTGCCCACGTGGCCGGTCTGGATGTCTTCGGCCGGGACGCCGGTGGCCTCGAGGGCGCCGTTCACCACCTCCTCGAGGATGTCGGGAATCTGTTGGCCCTGGCGCATCCAGTTCCGGGCGAAGTCGGTCTGGTAGCCGCCGAGGATGTAGGTACCGGAAGTCATAGGAGGCAGCCCCGCGGAGTTGGAGTGCCGTCGAGCGTAGCACCTTCCGAAGAACGTTGCATGTTAGGACTCACTCCTCTTCCGGCCGGGCCGGGCGCCGCGTAGCCTTTGCGGCATGCTCGAGATTTGGACCAATTCCGCTGGTTTGCCCTCGGCCGTCGCCCGGCGTGCCGAGCGTGCCGAGGCCTCCGGCTACGACGGCATGACCACCGTCGACTCGCAGAACCTTTCTGGGGACTGCTACATCGCCCTGGCAATGGCGTCGACCGGGACGGAGCGCCTGAAGCTTGGCACGGGCGTAACAAATCCGTTCACCCGGCACCCCGCCGTCACCGCCTGCGCGATCGCGACCGTGCAGGCGGTCTCGCAGGGGCGGGCGCACCTCGGCATCGGCCGGGGCGACTCGGCGCTAGCCCACCTGGGATTCTCGCCCGCGCCAGTCAAGAAGTTCGAGGACTACCTGTGGCGCCTCCAGGGCTATCTCTCGGGTGAAGAGGTCCCGTTCGAGCCGGGCGCGAATGTCGACGCCCTGCGCCTGGCGAACCAGCCGGTGAGTTCACGGATCGAGTGGATCAGGCCCGGGCGCTACCCGAAGGTGCCGGTGGAAGTCGCTGCCACCGGGCCGAAGGTCATCGCCGCCGCTGCCCGCCACGCCGACCGCATCCTGTTCGCGGTTGGTGCGGACCCGGAGCGCATCCGCTGGGGGATGGAGACTACACGAGAGGCGCGGCGGGTCGCGGGCCTCGAGCCTGCGATGGCTTTCGGCGCGTATGTGAACTGCGTCGTCCACGACGACCCCGAGGTCGGCCGGCGGCTCGGCGAAGGCGGAGTGTCCCTGTTCGCGCGCTTCTCCGCGATGCACGGCACGGCCGTCGGTCCGACGACGGACGAGGAAAAGCGCGTGATGGAGGGCATCCACGACGCCTACGACATGACTCGCCACAGCCGCGCGGGAAGTCCGCAGGCAGCGGTCATCACGCCCGAGTTCGCGGCCGAATTTGGAGTGTTCGGGCCGCCGGCTTACTGCGTTGAACGGCTGCGGTCCCTGGAGGCGCTCGGGCTGGACAAGCTCATCGTGGTCGGCAGTTCGACCGGGGCGGACCCGGACGAGGCGGTGCGGGCCGAGCAGCGGTTTGTCGAAGAGGTCCTGCCGGCGCTCCGGTGAGGGCCGGGCGGCTGACTGCTTTCAGCGCGTGGCCCTTAGAATGCGCGCCGTGAAGTCAGAAATCATCGCTATCGGCACCGAGATCCTGCTCGGGGAGATCATCGACACCAACAGCGCCTTCATCGCGCAGCGCCTCCCGGAGCTGGGCATCGACCTCTACTACAAGACGGTGGTCGGCGACAACATGGGCCGGATTGTCGAGACCTTCGAGCGGGCCTGGAACCGCAGCGACCTCGTCATCTGCACAGGCGGCCTCGGCCCAACCGAAGACGACATGACGCGCGAAGGGATTGCCCAGGTGCTCGGCGAGACGCCATACGTGGACCCGCAGCTGGAAGCGCGGTTGCGGCAATGGTTCAGCGGCCGCGGCTACCCGATGCCGGAATCGAACATCAAGCAAGCCTGGCTCATCCCGAGTGCGCGGGCGATCGACAACCCGCGCGGGACTGCGCCGGGCTGGTGGGTGGAACGCGACGGGAAGTCCATCATCTGCATGCCCGGCGTGCCGCCCGAGATGGAGCGGATGTGGCTGAAGGAAGTCCAGCCGGAGCTCGAACGGCGTTCCGACGGCGAAGTTTTGGTGACCCGGACCATCAAGACGGTGGGCATCGGCGAGGGGACTGTCGACGAGATGGCGAAGCCGCTCTACGGCACGCCGGGCGTGGGCATCGGGACGTATGCGCGGGCGGACGGGGTCCACCTCCGCATTGGGGCGAAGGCACGCACGCGAGAAGAAGCCTGGGCGCTCATCCGCCCGGTCGAGGAGGAACTGGAGCGGATCTTCGGCACGGCTATCTGGGGCAAGGACGACGACACGCTCGAGGGATACATCGCGGACCGGATGCACGAGCGGCGGGCCACGCTCGCCGTCATGGAGTCGTGCACCGGGGGGCTGCTGGCGAGCACGCTGACCGATGTGCCCGGGGCAAGCGAGTACTTCCTCGGCGGATACGTCAGCTACTCGACGCAGCAGAAGATCGACCTGGGCGTGCCCGCCGAGCTCATCGAAGAGCACGGGGTGGTTTCGCCGGAAGTGGCGCGCGCGATGGCCGAAGCCGCCCGGTTGCGGGCCGGGGCTGATTACGGCGTTGGCATCACGGGTGTCGCGGGCCCGGACCCGGAGGACGGCATCCCTCCCGGGACGGTCCACGTGGCGGTGGCTACACCGGAGGGCGGCTCGCATTCGCTTTCGATGTCGATGAACCAGGGCAGGCAGGCCGTAAAGCGGCGGGCAGTGACCACCGCCCTGCTCCTGCTCCGGCGCGCGCTCCTCGGCGAAGTGCGCTGACGGCGTGGCGAAAGCGCATCGCCGCGAGCCGACGACCCCCGGGCTGCCGCCAGCCTGGGTCTCACGGGTGCGGCTGGTGCACCCGTTCCCCTCGATCCTGGTGACCGGGATAACCGTGGCAATGGCGTTCCTTGCGGATGAATCGCCAAATCGCCCGATCGTTGTGGCGCTGGGGCTGGGCATGCTGAGTTACCAGTTCGCGATTGGCGTGGCCAACGATGTGGTGGATGCGGCGGATGATGCGCGCTGGAAGCCGTGGAAGGCCATACCGCGCGGCGCCGTTTCTCGCCGGGTGGCCACCTTGCTCGTGGCCGTCTTGGCGGGGCTCGGTGTTGCGGTCACGTCGGGCCTGCGGTTGGAGGCGTGGGTAATCGGCATGGCGGGCCTTGCCTGCGGGCTGGCCTACGACGTGTCGCTGAAGCGCACGGCATGGAGTTGGGCGCCGTTCGCCATTGCCTTCCCGCTGGTGCCGGCATGGGTCTTCGTGGCCCTCGATGCGTGGGATGCTCTCCTCTGGTGGGTGTTCCCGCTCGGGGCGTTGCTCGGCTTCGCGCTGCACCTGGCGAACCAGGCGCCGGACGTCCCGAAGGAGGCCAGCGTCCGAGGGCTGGCCCACCGCTTGGGCACTGAGCGGGCGGCGAACCTCTCGCTCGGCCTCGTCGGGCTGGCCGGCGTTGTCGCGGTCGCGGTGTTGCTGATGGAAGGCTCGGGCACTCAAGCGTTGCTCGTGGCCGCGGCCGGGCTCCTGGCCCACACCCTCGGCCGGAGGGCTGTCCAGCTGTTCGGACCGGACGGCCTCTTTGGATTGCTGGCGACGACGGCGGCCGCCATGGCTGTAGCGTTCGTATCAGCCGCCAGATGAGGGCAGCATCACCGGCCCAGGCGTGCTTCGATGCGCTCCAGGCGACTATCGATGTCTCGAACGGTGCGGCGGAAGATCGCCATCGTAATGAAGAAATCGAGCCAGAGGAGAAGGACGCCCAGTGCGAGGGAGACTTCGCGGACCACGCCCTGGTCGACCATGATGCCGAGGAAGACGAGCGCGACTCCGATCCCCGAGACGATGGACGGCAGGACGACGAGGCCGAAGGACACGCGTTGCGGCTCAGACACGGGCGAGCTCCCGCTGCATCTGGGCCAGGCCCATGGGACCCAGATTGAGCGCCGCCCGGTGCCAGTCCTTGAGGCTGAATGACTCGCCCTGCCGCCGCTTCGAAGCTTCGCGTGCCTCGAGCCAGCACCGCTCTCCCACCTTGTAACTGATCGCCTGCCCCGGCGTCGCCAGGTAGCGCACGACCTCGGACTGCATGAAGTCCGGCGGGAACTGCGATCGGGCCAGGCAGAACTCCTGTCCGAGGTCGGCGTTCCACGTTTCGCCGGGGTGGAAGTCCTCGCCTGCAGGGATCACGAGTTCGAGATGCATGCCGATGTCGACGATGACGCGCACGGCGCGCATCGCCTGGGCACGGAGCATGCCGAGGTAGTAGTCCGGGTTCTCAAGGTAGCCGAGCTCGCCCATGAGGCGTTCGGCGTACAGCGCCCAGCCCTCCACGTAGCCGGACGTGCCACCGGCGAGACGCTGGAAGCGTGAGAGCTCGCCCGCGAGGTACTTCGCTGTGGCCCGCTCGAAGTGATGACCCGGGACGCCCTCGTGGTAGGCAATCGAGACCTCTCCCCAGAGGGGGAAGCGCGTTTTGCCCCCGGTGGGATACCAGGTGCGGCCGGGCCGGCTGAAGTCTTCGCTGGGGCCGGTGTAGTACATCGCCAGGGCGCCCCCGGGCGGGGCGATCATCGCTTCGATCCTGCGCAACGGTGCGGGGATGTCGAAGTGCACGCCGTCGAGTTCGGCGATGGTCCGGTCCTGGGTGTCCTGCATCCACTGCCGGAACTCCTCCACGCCGTCGATCGCGCGGCCCGGGTCGGTCTCGAGGAAGTGCTTGGTCTCCTCGATGGAAGCGCCGGGCAGGATCTTCGCGCACGTCCGCCGCATTTCGTGCTCGATGCGGTGGAGTTCGTCCCACCCCCAGGCGTAGGTCTCCTGAAGGTCCAGTTCTATGCCGTTGTAGACGCGAGAGGACAACTGATAGAGGTCGCGGCCAACCGCGTCGCGCTCCACCGCGTGGTCCATGAACTTTTCCGCGAGGTAACTGCTGAAGCCGGCAAACGCCGCCGCCGCCGCTTCAGCTGCGCGCACGAGGTCGGCGCGGAGGGCCGGAGAGCCAGTCGAGGACTGGTCGAACGCTTCGATGAGGCCGGCGAAGAACGACGGCGCACCCTCCGACCCTGCGTAGGTGGAGGCCTGCCTGATCGCCTGTTCCACTTGCCGCCGGGCGGTCCGGGCGCCCTTCCGCAGGCCTTCCTCCAGGGTAGTGCGGTAACTTCCGACACCCTTCGCAACCAGGCCGAGACGGGTCGCAATCGTCTGCCAGTCCTGCTCGGTCTCCCTCGGCATCAGGTCGAACGACATCCGGATCAGGCTGGTGGCATTGCGGAAGCCGCTCAGGCGGTAGTGGTCGCCTGCCTCAAGCAGTTCTTCGCGGAGGGTGAGGACCTCCTCCATGCCTTCCTTCGCGATGCGGTCCCGTTCCGATGTGACCGGCGCTTCCGCCAGCAGGCGAAGGGTTGTTTGCCGGAGCATGGACTGCGCTTCGTAGCCCGCCGGGGAGAAGTCGGTCATCTCGGCGTCGTGGCCCGGCACTCCGATGCCCGTGGCAGAGATGGGGTCGAGCGCCGCGAGCCCGTCGATGTAGTCACTGGCAATCTGGTAAATCGGTGTGGTCATTCCGCCTCCAAGTGAGCGCGAAAGAGCGTAGCAGGGAACCCACGCGGGGCGCGTGCCTGGGCCTACGTTAGCGCGCTTGTTGGCCGCCCGCTCTGGCCATGACAATGCGGTGGTACGCAACGGGGGGAACGATGAGAGACGACCTGCTAACAGAAGATCAGGCGCTGGAGCTTGTCTACCGCTACCTGACAAGCGAAGGGGAGATCAGCTCAACGCAGGAGTTGCTGGACTCTGGTCAGGTCCCCGCGCTGAAAGGCTTCATTGTGCGGCCGGGGAAGGTGTCGGACTCGATTTTTGGCGGGCCGGTCCGCTTCATGAAGGCAGACGGCACCGTGGTCGAAGCGGAAAACCCTCCGCTCGTGACACGGGACGGGAAACCGCTTCGGATTATGGTCCGGACGCAGCGGATCTCGACCCACGACATCAACCGCGGCGAGATCCCGTTCAAGGACCAGATCCTGGCCGCGAACCACAACGCCATGCGACGGCTGGTCGAGCCTGCGATCGGCACGTCGCAGTTCGAGGTGCCCGGCCTCGCGGACAACGACGTCGTCATCGCTGCGGAGAACCTCCGGCTGATCCCCGTCGAGAACATCTTCAGGGCATACATGGCGGTAAGTTCGACCTCGACCTCGCTCTACCAGTCGTGGAAGCGCGGCGACAAGACGTTCGCCGGGCATGTCATCCCCGAGGGCCTCGTAGCGAACGGGCCGCTGCCCTACGTGATGGACACCCCGTCGACGAAGTCCGACGAGCACGACGTGACGACGTCCGCGGACGAGATGGTCGAGCAGGGCCTGATCACCTCCGAGCAATACACGGCGATACGGAACAGCGGGCTTGTGGCGTTCGGGATGGCTGCCCACTTTCTTCGCGGCAGGGGCATCATCCTTGTCGACACCAAGTTCGAGCACGGCATCAACATCCACGGCAAGATCGTGAGCCAGGACGAAATCCTGACCATGGACTCCTCCAGGTTCTGGCTGGCCTCGGACTACGACGCGCAGATGGAACGATTCCAACTCGGCGAGCTGGACGAGCTGAACCCGAAGTCGTACTCGAAGGAGTTCGCGCGCGGGTTCTCCGAGGGTGAGAAGGGCTACACGGACGAGCAGCGCATCGCGATCGGCGCGCGCTACGTCGTTGGCATCCAGGAACTGCTTGGCCGGCGCTTCGAGCCCGACATGCGGCCTCGCGACGAACGCGTTGTGCGGGGACTCCGGACGGTCGTGGAGAACCTCGTCGCGCGATGAGCCCCGGCACCGGGACGCCAACATCACCCGGGGACTGTCGCGTCGCGCGGTTCCGCTAGGCCCAGGGCAGGCCGCGCGCCTTCTGCTCGAAGTCGGCCCAGGTGGCCTCGTTCGTGGCGACGGCTTCCCGGGAGTAGATGGTGGCTTCCTTACCCTCGCGGTCGCGGACGACTCCGCCCGCCTCCCGGACGAGGAGCAGTCCGGCGGCGATGTCCCAGGGCTGGAGGTCGGAATGGATGTAGATGTCCCACTTCCCGGAGGCGACGTACGCGAAGCCAAGTGCCGCCGACCCGGAGATACGAAGGCTTTGCATCCCCGGCCAGAGGTGGGTGGCCAGCGCGAGCTGCCTGGCGCCCCGGGCGGCGTCGTACCCCATGTCGATCGCCACAACCGCGTCGGCAACCGACTGGCAGGCCGAGACCGCCGTGGGGACGGCGTTCAACGCGGCGCCGGCGCCCTCGACGGCGAGATAGACATCCCGCAGCAGCGGGTGCGCGGTGACTGCCAGCACCGGGCGGGAGCCGTAGCAGAGGGCGAGGTTGAAGGCGAAGTGGGGGATCGCGCGGGAGAAGTTCTTGGTCCCGTCGAGCGGGTCTACAACCCACATCCAGCCATCGGAGCGCGTGCCGGCGGCCGTCTCTTCGCCGAGGATGGCGTGCGCGGGAAACTCGCGGGCAAGCGTTGCGAGCACGAACCGCTCGGCTTCGAAATCGACCTCGGTGACAACGTTGCCGCGGCCTTTGATGCTTGCGACCTCGGTCACGCCGTAACCGTTGCGGATGATGGCCGAAGCGCCCTCGGCGCAGGTGTGGGCGACTTCGACAGCGCTGGCGCCGGAAAGACCGGTTGGGAGTTGCACGCTGCGATAATACGGCGGTGACCGCGTTTGTCGGGCTGGACCTGGCGTGGACCCCGCACCACGAATCGGGCGTCTGCGTGATGGAAGGCGATGCGCGCGGGGTGCAGCTTGTGGCGCTCCACACGGAAATCGCGGACCCGGCGACCTTCGCCGCGCTGTGTTGCCGGGGAGACGACGTGGTAGTGGCGGTCGACGCGCCCCTGGTGGTGCGGCCGGGCCGCCGCGCGGAGCGGGAGCTTGCGGCCGTTTTCGGGAGGGCGAAGGCGAGCGCCTACACGGCGAGTATGGAGTTCCTGACGAAGATGAACGGGCTCGCAGGGCCCTCCCTCGCCGGGTTGCTGGCCGCTTCCGGGTTTGAGATCGCACCCTCGCGGTTGGCAGCGCAGGCTCCCGGGCGGTATGTCCTCGAGGTGTTTCCACACCCGGCCCACGTCGAGCTCTTCGGCCTCGGTGAGCGGCTGGCCTACAAGAAGGGCAGGCTGGCCGCGCGGCGGGCGGCGTTCTTGCAGTACCAGCTGCACCTTCAAGGGTTGCTCGCGCGCGAAGTGCCCGCGGTCCTGGACGACACACGGGCGCAGGACATGCTCGCGCCGGCCGTGCTCGAGGCCCCGGCCCGGGAGTTGAAGCGCATCGAGGACCAGCTGGACGCACTGACCTGCGCGGTCGTCGCCTACCACTGTTGGAAGCACGGGAGCGACGGGTTCCGCGTCTTCGGCGACGAAGCGACCGGGGCGATCGTCGTCCCGCGGGTTGTCGCGGCTACATCTTTTCCGGCGCCGACATCCCCATAAGGCCAAGGACGCGCGCGAGCGCGATGCGGGCGGCGAGGACAAGCCGCAACCGCGCCCGCGAGAGTGCTTCGTTTTCGGTGATCACCTTGAGCGAGGGGTCGTTGGCCTGCTTGAACGCGTCGTTGAAGGCGTGGAAGGCGGTGGCGAGCGACATGGCGTAGTGCGGCAACTGCTGCGGTTCGAGCGAGGTGACCACCACCTCGATCACATCGGCCAGGCGCATCATTTCGCGGATGAGCGCCAGCTCGGAGGGGTGAGCCAGGAGGGCGACGTCGCCGCCGTCCGGGGTGAGGCCCTGCTCTTTCGCCCGCTCCAGGATGGAGCAGAGGCGGGCGTGCGCGTACTGGACATAAAAGACAGGATTCTCGGCGGATTGCTTGACAGCGAGGTCGAGGTCGAAGTCCATCTGCGCGCCCGGCGAGCGGAGCAGAAAGAAGAACTTCGCGGCATCGGGGCCGACGTCGTCGATCAGTTCGTCAAGGGTAACCAGTTCGCCAGAGCGCTTGGAGAGCTTCACGGCGTCGCCGCTGCGCTTCAGGAACACGAGCTGGTAGAGGAGGATGTGGAGGGCCTCCGGGTCCGCCCCCAGGGCTTTCGTTGCCGTCTTCAGGCGGGAGACGTGGCCGTGGTGGTCCGCGCCCCAGACGTCGATCACGAGGTCGAACTTGCGCCGGACGAACTTGTCCCAGTGGTAGGCGATGTCGCTGGCGTAGTACGTGGGATGGCCGTCGGAACGTACGACGACGTTGTCCTTGTCTTCGCCAAGCTCGCTGGAAGAGAACCAGAGCGCGCCTTCGCGGTTGGCGAGCAAGCCCTTCTCGCGGAGGATGCCCATGGCCGTGTCGTAGGGCCCTTCGGGGTCGTAGAGCGACTTCTCGCTGAACCAGCGGTCGTAGTGGACGCCGAAGCGGTCCAGGGTCTGGCGGATGTAGCGCACCATGAGCTCGATGCCGAGCGCGCTCAGCCCCTCCGGGGCGGGCTCACCCGGCGGGAGCAGGAAGGCATCCCCGGCTTCCTCCTTGATCTGGCGGGCGAGGTCGATCATGTACTCGCCGGGATAGCCATCCTTGGGGATGTCGACTTCGCGGCCGAAGAGCTGCTGGTAGCGGGCGTAGAGCGTTTCCGTGAAGGTGTCGGCCTGCGTGCCCGCGTCGTTGACGTAGTACTCGCGTTCCACGACGTACCCCGCGGCCTGCAGGGCGGCCGCCAGCGCGTCGCCGATGGCTGCGCCGCGGCCGTTGCCGACGTGTAACGGCCCGGTGGGGTTCGCGGAAACGAACTCGACCTGGGCTTTCTTACCGGCACCGATCACGAGGTCGGCGAACGCGGGCCCTTCTCTGATGATGTGTTCGACCTGCTGCTGGACGAAGGCGTTGGAGAGGCGCAGGTTGATGAAGCCGGGGGGGGCAACGGCCGGCGGCTCGATCGCCGGGTCGGCGGGAAGATGGCGCGCGATGGCGTTGGCCACCTCCAGCGGTTGCTTCATCGCGGCGCGCGCCAGCCTGAGCGCGAGCGCACTTGCGAAGTCGCCGTTGGCAGGGTCCTTCGGGCGTTCGACCGTGATTTCTGGCAGGGCGACGTCCGGGAGTTCACCGGCCGCGATTGCGTTGCGCGCGGCGGTTTCCACGAGGTTGGCCAGGTGCTGGCGGATGGTTCGGGTGTCGGGCATTGAGCGTACAGCGTACAGAACGGGGCCAAGATGGGCGATGAGCTCAGCCCACGTAACGTTCGGCGACGAGGATGACACGGCTCGCATAGTCGCCTCCGCCACCCGGCCTGGGCACGAAGTCCCCGCCACAGCTGATGAGCGTGACGCGTTCGGTGTAACTATCGAGCGCGGGGAAGACGTACGCGTCCATCCCGCCGTTCTCCAGCACCGAGAGCGGCACGATTTCGACAGAACGGACGGTATAGGTCAGGACGTCGCCGTTGGCCATCGTCACGTAGAGGGCATCGTCCACCGCGGCGCTCGTAAGGAACGCGAACGGGCCATTCCCGAACCCGACATAGTTGATGTGGCCCGCGAAGATGCTGTTGTTCGCGGCGAAGCCGGGCTGCCCGAAGCGGGAGTACCAGGCGATGCGCTCGGGCCGGGATGGGTCCTGGAAGGTTTCGCGGCCACCCACCAGGACGGTGTCGCGTGCTTCGACAGGCCAATTGCTCGAAATCTTCGCACTCGCCAGGTGGAGCGAAGCGACCGGGCCAGCGTACGGGATCGGCTTCGGCGTGGGAGTCGGGGTGGGGAGCTGGTCCGCGCGGGAGAGCTGGGGTGCCACGACGCGGTACTTCAGCGGCGGCGCCGTGTCGGCCGCCATCGCGAACAACACCGCGAGGAGCGCGAAGAGGGCGGCGAGCGGCAGCGCGAAGAAGGCCCGTTTCATTGGCCTCTACTACGTCGCAGACTTCGAAGCTGTTGTCCAGAACCTTTCCAATGCGTCGGCGAGTTTTCCCGGCGCAATCAACGGAATGTTGTGGCCGATTCCTTCGAAGCGCTCGAACACGACCAGTGGGTTCTCCCCGCGCATGCGGTCGGCGATGGCGGCGGGTACCTCGTTCGATGCGCCGCCATGGACGAAAAGCGCCGGCAGAGCGAGGCTGCGCCAGTCTCGCCAGTACGAACGTGATCGCTGGCGGGTTACGGCCTCGATGAGGGCGGAGGCGGGGGAGCGCCAGGTAAGTGAGCCGTCCGCCGCCTGGCTGAGCCGCGCGAGGAAGATGCGCGCGTCGGCGGGAGTTGGCTCGCGGTTGCGGAAGGCGAAGGCGAGGGCTTCGTCGCGGCTGGCAAAGCGCTCGGGACGTCCGGCGATGCCGCGCACGGTCCCCTCGATGTTCGACTTCGAGGCTTCAGGGCCGATGTCTACGACGGCGGCCGACTTGAGGAGCGAGGGATGGCGGGCTGCAACCAGGATGGCGACGCGGGCGCCCATGGAGTGGCCCACCAGGTGCACCGGCGCTCCGAGCCACGTGATTGCGAGTCGCGCGTCGCGTGCCATGGCTGCGGCGCTGTAACCCGAGGCCGGCGCGAAGGATCGCCCGTGACCTCGCTGGTCCATGGCCACGTAGCGGCGTCCCGCGGGGAGGTGGGCGACGACGGGCTCCCAAACCTCGGCCATGCCAGTGAGGCCGTGAAGGAAGAGCACGGTCTCCGCCCCTTCGCCCCAGGAGAGCAGCCGGAAGCGGCCCCCGCGGAGTTCGGCGAAGGACTCGACCGGGGCTGTCATCCCTCTCCGAGGTATGACCGGCGGACCGCGTCGTCCTGCGCGAGCTCGCTCCCGGTTCCCGAGAGGGTGATGACCCCTGATTCGAGCACATACGCGCGGTCCGCGATCTCCAGCGCCATGAGGGCGTTCTGTTCGACGAGGAGCACGGTCGCGCCCTGCTGCCGGATTTCCGAGATGGTGGCGAATATCGTCTCCACGAGCAGCGGCGAGAGGCCCATCGAGGGCTCGTCCAGGAGGAGGAGCTTCGGTTTGGCCATAAGGGCGCGGGCGATGGCCAGCATCTGCTGCTCGCCCCCGGAGAGCGTGCCCCCGGGCTGGCCCTGCCGTTCCTTGAGCCGTGGAAACAACGCATAGACGCGTTCAAGGTCCGCGCCCAGGTCGTCGTTGCGCTGGTAGGCCCCGAGGAGGAGGTTCTCGTGCACCGTCATGCGGTGGAAGATGCCGCGGCCTTCTGGCACATGCGAAATGCCGAGGCCGACGATCTTGTGCGGCGCGAGCTTTTCGATTCGCTTGTCCCGGAATGTGACACTGCCGGAGCGGGCACGGACCACCCCGGAGAGCGTGCGGAGCGTGGTCGACTTCCCGGCGCCGTTGGAGCCGATGAGCGTGACGATTTCGCCCTCGTTGACTTCGAACGAGATGCCTTTGACGGCTGAAATGGCGCCATAGCCGGCAACGAGGTCGGCCACGCTAAGGAGCGCCATGGCCGCCCTCCTTGAGAGCCCGCGTGCCCAGGTAGGCTTCGATCACGCGGGCGTCGCGCTGGACTTCCGCGGGCGTGCCTTCGGCGATCTTGCGTCCGTAGTCGAGCACCGTGATCTGCTCGCAGACGCCCATCACTACGCGCATCTGGTGCTCGATGAGGATGACAGTCGTGTCGTACTCGTCGCGGATCCTGCGGATCAGGCCCACCATTGACGCGCTCTCCTGCGGGTTCATGCCGGCAGTGGGCTCGTCCAGGAGGAGGAGTCGTGGACGGGTGGCGAGGGCGCGGGCGATTTCGAGGCGGCGCTGGTCGCCGTAGGGCAGGTTCCGTGCCACCACGTTTTCGCGCCCGCCGAGCCCGACGCTCATCAGCAGCCGGCGGGCGCGCTCGACGGTGGCGCGTTCTGCATTCCGGGCCGCAGGGGGACGCGTGACCGCGCCGGCCATTTCGACGAGTCCCCGGCCGAGGCCTGTCGCCACCGCGACGAGGTTGAACAACGGTCGCGTGGCAAGTTGCCCAACGCCGCCCGCTTCCCGGGAGACGGTCACGTAGAACCGCCGCCGGGCAGGGAGGTCATAGGAGACTTCCGGCCCTGTGCGGGTCTGGGCGCCAACGAGCACGTTTTCGATGGCGGTCATGTTCGAAAAGAGGCGGATGTTCTGGAACGTCCGGGAGACGCCGACATGCGAGATTTCGTGGGGCTTGAGGCCGTCGATTCGCATGCCGGAAAGCCAGACTTCGCCGGCCGTGGGGCGGTAGAAGCCGGTGAGGCAGTTGAAGAGCGTCGTCTTCCCGGCTCCGTTTGGGCCAATGAGGCCGTGGATCTGGCCCGGAGGGACGGACATCGAAACATCGGAAAGCGCGCTCAAGCCTTCGAATTGCATCCCAAGGGCGCGGATGTCGACTTCGCCGGCGGGCATCAGGCGGCCGCCTGCGGCGAGTCTTCGGCTGCCATTTCGAACTCCATCTGGCGGCGGCGGCTGGGGAACAGGCCCGAAGGCCGGAGGATCATGACCAGCACCAGGAGCGCCCCGAACACGATAAAGCGGTAGATGGCCAGCTGGTCGCCCCACTCCTCGGCGGGCGGGAGCTTTGCGATGTCGAAGAAGGAGACGGCGTTGAAGCCGTCGAGGACGGTGTTGATCCCGTCTCGCAGCCAGCCGAGTTTGGCGAGGGTGTCGGCGGTTTCCTGGAACTGCAGGATTTCGGGGACGCCGATGAGGATTGCCGCGCCCGCAATCACACCGGTTGTGTTCCCCATGCCGCCGATGATCACGACGGCGAGGACGTTGATGCTGACGATGAGGCCGAATTGCTGCGGCGCAACGAAGTCGATGAAGGGGGCGTAGATGGCGCCGCCCAAGGCGCCGATGGACGCACCCATGGCGAAGGCCATGAGCTTGTAGCGGACGGTATCGATGCCCATCCCGGCGGCGACGTCTTCGTCTTCGCGGATGGCCTCCCAGGCGCGCCCGACACGCGAGTCCCGGAGGCGCGAAGTGAGGAACCACACCACGACGGCGGCGACGAGGATCATCAGGAAGAAGTCGCCGACCTGGTTGACCTTGCCGTCGCCGGGCAGGATCGGGCCGTATTCGGGCCTGGTGATGGCGAACAGCCCGGATGAACCGCGGGTGTAGTCGGTCATGTTCAGGGCGAGGATACGGATGATCTCGCCAAACCCGAGCGTGACGATGGCGAGGTAGTCGCCCCGGAGCGGGAGCACCGGGAGGCCCAGCAACAACCCAACGGCCGCGCCGACGAGCACGGCCATGGGCAGGAGGGCCCAGTAGTTGACGACGCCCTCCACCGAAGGCGAAATCGGTGCGCCCCAGATGGCGACCACGTAGGCCCCCGCAGCGAAGAAGGCGACGAAGCCAAGGTCCAGCAGGCCCGCCATGCCGACCACGACGTTCAGGCCCATGCCGAGCGTGGCGTAGAGCGTGACGAGGAAGAGGACACGTACCCACGTGTCGTCGAGGAGGAGATAGCCCAGCAGGCCCCCGATGACGAGGATGGCTGCCTGGGCCCACTCCGGGACGGAAGGGACGGGGCGGCGCGGTCCGGCGGCGCTACGCACGCTTCACCTCCCTCTGCCGGAAGATGCCCGTGGGGCGGAAGATGAGCACGATGACCAGCAGGCTGAAGGCGACGACATCCTGCCACTGGTTGGGCAGGTTGACGCCGGGGATTTCGTTGAGGAGTTCGCGGCCGACGGTTTCGGTGAGGCCGAGGAAGTAGCCCCCGACGACGGCTCCCTGGATGCTGCCGATCCCGCCGAGGACGGCGGCAGTGAAGGCCTTGACGCCGGGAATGAAGCCCATGCTCCCCCGTATGGAGATGAAGAAGAGCCCGTACAGGACACCGGCGACGCCGGCCATGATCGCCCCCAGCGCGAACGTGGTCACGATGGCGCGGTTCACGTCGATGCCCATGAGAGACGCATTGTCGCGGTTCTCGGCCACAGCGCGGATGCCGCGGCCGATCTTGGTGCGCTGCACGAACGAATAGAGGGCGAACATCATCAGCAGCGATGCGCCGATGAGGAAGAGCTGGAGATAGGTGATATCGAGGGGGCCCAGCGACACGCTCTCGGCCGGGAAGATTGTCGGGTAGAAGCGCGAACGACCTTCGAGGAACGCATCATCGACGAGGTGGCTGAGGAACACACTCGCACCAATCGCGCTGATCAGCGGCGCCAGGCGGGGCGCGTTCCGGAGTGGACGGTAGGCGACACGTTCGAGCACCACCGCCGTTGCCATGGAAGCGATAGCGGCGGCGACCATCGCGAGGGCGATGGAGAAAGCCACGGCCGGCCCCGAAATGTCGTCGCCCCCCAGGGCGACGAGGACGCCATAACCGGCGAAGGCGCCCAGCATGAAGACCTCGCCGTGGGCGAAGTTAATCAGCTGGAGGACGCCGTAGACCATCGTGTAGCCGAGGGCGATGAGGGCATAGATGCTCCCCGCCGTCATGCCGTTCACGAACTGGTCCGACCAGAACTCGGCGGATCGGAAGAGAAAAAGGACCGTCATTGCCGGTCTCCGGAGTCAGCTGGATGAAAAACGGGAGAGGTGGCTGTCGTGTGCCGCCTCTCCCGTCCGGTTCATTGAGGGCGCGCTGAGCGCCTACTTCTTGCCAGGTTCGAGCTGGACGTACTTGCCCCCCTCGACCTTGAAGAAGCGGACGACGCCACCCGCGCGGTTGCCGTTCGGGCCGAATTCGACCTTCCCGGATGCCCCCTCGAAGCTCGACTCTTTGATGGCTTCGTTCAGGGCCTTGAGGTCGATCTCGAGCTTGCCGTCCTTCTCCTTCGCGACCTTCTCGAGGGCGCGGATGATGGCGGTTGCGGCGTCGTACGCTTCCGCGCCGAAGGTCGCCGTGTCGGCGTTGCCCTTGAACTTGGCGGCGTACTTCGACTTGTAGGTCTCGAACTGCGAGCCTGTCGTGCCCGGAAGGGCGAGGTAAGCGCCTTCCGCGGCGTCCTTGGCGCCGGACAGCAGTTCGTCGTTCTTGATGCCGTCGCCGCCCAGGAACACCAGGCTCTTCGTGGCGGAGTCGGCGCGCAGTTGCTGCAGGAACGACGTAGCTTCGGCGTAGAAGCCGGCCATGTAGACGATGTCGGCGCCGGAGGCCTTGATGTTCGTGATGACGGACTGGAAGTTGTCCTCACGCTTCTCGTAGCCCGCGGGCGTGCCGACGATCTGGCCGCCTTCTTCCTTGAAGTACTTCTGGAATTCGTTCGAGAGGTCCTTGCCGTAGTCGTCGGTGTCGAAGACGACGAACGCCTTCTTCTTGCCGAGGGTGTCGTAGGCGAACTTGGCCTGCTCGCGCGCTTCGTCGGAGTTGAGTACCGGGACCCGGAAGAAGGTCACGTACGGGCCTTCGGCGCGGACCGGGGCGGTAAGGTCACCGGCCGTGGCCGACGGCGAAATGTGGGTGATTCCGGCCTGGTCGTAAATGTTGAGCGAGGCCCGGGTGCCGCCGGAGCAGATAGGGCCGACAACAGCCACCACACCGGCCTTGATCAGGCGGTCCGCCGCTGCCGGGCCGCCGTCCGCAGTGCAGAGGTCGTCCTCGCGGATCCACTTGATGTTGTGGCCCTTGATCTTCACGCCGTCACCGGCGACTTCGGCCGAATCGGCGATCGGGATGCCGAGACCGGCTGCGTCGCCTGTCAGGGCGCTGGAGATGCCGATCGGGACATCCCCGTCGATCGTCACGATCTTTTCTTTGTCGAGGCCGGCGGCCTTGTATCCGGCGTCAGTGAAGCCAGCTTCGCCGCCGCCATCATCGTCGTCGTCCCCGCTGCAGGCCGTGGCGAAGAGCGCCATAAGCGCGACCAGAGCCACGAGCCAGGCGAGATGCTTCCCGGTTCCCCTTGCGAACATTGTCCCTCCTCTGCGCCCTTACCGGTTGGTAGGTTCCACCGGACGGTACGCGGACGGCGGGATGGTAGGTTTCGCTGTGCGGAGCGTCAAGAAATCTGAAAGCTGCGAGTGAACTGTATGTCCCGTTAGTCGCCGGTCGGGTAGCCGGCCGCCACCCACGCCTGGGTGCCACCTTCGACGTTGTACAGGGGGATGTCGTCGATGCCCGCCGCCGTGGCGAACTCGGCAGCGAGGGCGCTGCGCGCCCCCGACTTGCAGATGAACAGGACTTCCTTGCCGCCGGCGAACTCGCGGATCTGCTTCGCTTCTCCGATGACGGTGTTCACCGGGATGAGACGCACGCCCCGGGCATGGACTTCGACGTATTCGTCGGGCTCGCGGACATCGACCATCACGGCCTCGCCCTTGTCGAGTTTTTCTTTTGCCTCAGCGACGGATATGCGGGTGAAGGGCTCACGGGGGTCTTTGGTTGCCACGGGGCCTCCCTGATTGTTGACTAAATCGGTAGACAATAGCGTAGCAAGGCAGGGGACTTGCCGCCAGTGCCAGCCGCGCCGCAGAGTGGTGCAATGGCGGGACCCCTCGGATTAGATGCTGACGCTCTGCTGGCGGAATGGAAGCGCCGGGTGCGGGCAAACTACGAACAGGCCGAGCGCGTGCGGGAGGCGCCGGCACGGCCGGACTTCTATGCGCCGATCGCGGCGAACTTCAAGGCGGACCCCCGACGCACGGATGAGCCTGCGCTCGAGGTCCTCCGCGGCATGGTCGTCCCGGGCGAGACGTGGCTCGACATCGGGGCGGGGGGCGGCCGATATGCGCTGCCGCTGGCACTGGCCGGTGCGAGCGTCGTCGCGATCGACCCGTCGTCGGGGATGTTGGGCATCCTTCGCGACGCAGCGACGGAGTTCGGAGTCGACGGTGTCGAAATCCGCGAAGGGCGGTGGCCTATGCCGGATGCGCCCACAGGCGACGTCGCGTTCATCGCCCATGTCAGCTACGACATCGAGGACATCGGGCCGTTCCTGGACGCGATGGAGCGGAGCGCGCGCCGGCTGTGCGTGGCCGTGCTCCTGGCGGAGGCGCCGGCAACACAGGCGGCGGCGCTGTGGCCGGCTGTGCACGGCGAAGAACGCCACCTGCTGCCTGCGCTGCCGGAATTCCTGGCCGTGTTGCTGGCGCGGGAGAAGCTGTTTTCGGTCTGGCTCGGGTCGCGGGGGCCGGTGGGGTACCCCTCGCTGGAGATGATCGAAGGTTTCGCGCGGCAGCAACTGTTCATCGAGCCGGACGGGCCGGGAGCGGCGAAACTGCGGGAAGCGCTGCCGAAGGTTGCGAAGGAGCGGGACGGGCGATACTACCTGTCGGACCGTGCGGCGCCGCTGGGGATCGTGAGTTGGGCGCCATAGGTCCGGAAGACCCGTTCGCAGCGGCGATGGAGGGGGGACCGCTCCGCGACGTCCGCGCCCCGGTCCACGCGGGACTGAACACCCTGCAGGTGGCGGCGACCGGCATCGGGACCGCAGAACCCCGGTTCGCGTTTGCTGCGCTCGATGCGGCCCTCCGGTACGTCCAGGATGTGCTCTTGCCGGCCTGCAGAGCTGAGGAGGGCACCCTCTTCCTCGCGGTCGATGGGCTGACGGGGGTGCGGAACTCCTGCCACGTGATGCGGGCGCAACACACGACGATCATCCGGATGGCCGGCGACCTTTCCCAGGCAGCCGAGGCGGCGAAAGCCGGCGGCGACCCGGCGGAGTTCGCGCAGTACCTGCAGCCGTTGCTGTATGGGCTGTATGCGCTCGCCCGGGCACACCTGGAGGCCGAGGATGAGGCGTACATCGGCCTCGTCGAGGCGATGCTCAGCAGCGTACAGGTGGAAGCGCTCGCGAACGCGATGCGTTCGGCCACCGGGGCGGGCTGACGCTCGCCCGATCCCTGACGCGCGCGTAAACTTCGCCGCCATCACAAATCGATGAGGTAGATGTCCCTATGGCGGGCAAACTCGAAGGCAAGACTGCGATCATCACCGGCGCGGGCCGCGGCATCGGGCGCGAAGTGGCGCTGTTGTTCGCGAAGGAAGGCGCCCAGGTGGTCGTCAACGACCTCGGCGTTTCGGTCTCCGGCGAGGGTCAGGACAGCTCCCCGGCCGCGCAAACCGTCGCCGACATCAAAGCGGCCGGCGGCCAGGCGGTCGCCAACTATGGGGACGTCTCCGACATGGACCAGGCGGAGGACCTGGTGCGCACGGCGCTGAACGAGTTCGGCAAGCTGGACATCCTGGTCAACGTCGCCGGCATCCTCCGCGACCGCATGATCTTCAACATGACCGAAGAGGAGTGGGACGCGGTTGTGCGCGTGCACATGAAGGGCACGTTCGCCACGACGCGGTTCGCTTCGATCCACTGGCGCCAGGCGCGCAATGGTGGCCGCATCATCAACTTCACGTCCGGGTCCGGCCTTTTCGGGGCTCCGGGACAGCCGAACTACGCCGCCGCCAAGATGGGCATCTGGGGGCTGACGCTGAGCTGTGCGCGGGCGCTGGGGCGCTATGGCGTGACCGCGAACTCCATCGGCCCGGGCGCAGCCACCCGCATGACCGACACGGTGCCGGACGCGAGGGCCCAGGGCGGCGCTACGCGCGTCCACGCTGATGAAGCGAAGGGGACCGAGCGGGACCCGGCCAACATCGCGCCGCCGCTTGTGTACCTGGCGAGCGACGACGGAGGTTGGATCAGCGGGCGCTGCTTCGGGATCCGGGGGTACAGCGTGACGCTGTACAGCAACATCGCCCCGGTGGCGGTGCTCCAGGGCAGCAAGCCGTGGACCACGGACGAGCTCTGGCCCTACATGTCCAGCACGTTCAAGCAGTTCATCCAGCCGATCCAGAGCTAGCAGGGGCCGCCCGCGCCCGGGCGCTTCAACTGCAGGTGAGGTAGAGCGAGTCCGGGCGGCGCAAGAGCACGCCGCCGCCATAGCGCGGCGGCGCGGCCAGCTCGATGTGGCCGAACTGCCGGATGAGCCCGGACAGGGCGACCTGGAGGATGAGCAAGGCGAGCGCGCCGCCGAGGCAGAAGTGTTCGCCCTGGCCGAAAGCGAGTTGCCTCCGCGCGTCCCGCTTCCAGTCGAGGGTGTCGGGGTCCGGGAACTCGGCAGGGTCGCGGTTGGCCGCGCCGACGACGGCAAGGACGGTATCGCCCCTGCGGACCCGCTTGCCGGCGAGTTCGCCGTCCCGGGCAGCGAACCGGGGGATGATGTGCGTGGGACTGTCGAAGCGGAGGAGTTCGTGCACAGCGTTCGAGACGCCCGCCGGCTCTGCGCGCAGCCGCGCGGCTGCGCCGGGGTGCGTGGCGAGCGCCAGGACAGCGTTTCCGAGGGCGGCGATTGTGGGCTCGGCGCCCACGGTGGCGATCTGGGCGACGACCGAGGTGACTTCCGCGGCCGAGCGCGGTTCGCCCCCGGCGGGCATCAGCGCACCAAGCACGGTATTCGAGGGGAGCAAGCCCGACCGGTAGAGGTCGACGATGTGGCCGGCATCGCTCTCGGCAGACCTGGCCGCCACGAGCGACGCGGCCGTAGGCCCGGGAGTGGTCCGCGTCAGTTCGATCGTGAGAAGGGCCTGCTGCAGGCGTTCTTCCTGTTCCGCGGGACAACCGACGGCGGCCAGGATCGCAAGCCGCGGCAAGGGCTGCGCGAACCCGGCCATGAATTCGAACGGCCGGCCTTCGGGGACGGCATCGAGAAGTCGCCGGACCGAGCCGGTGATCACCGCCTCCAGGTGGGCGACCGCCTGCCGGGTGAACACGGGATTGACCACGTTGCGGAGCGAGCGGTGAGGCCGTCCCGAGGTGGTGCCCAGGTTCGGGACCATGCCGAGCGGTACGGCGGCCCGGTGGGCGAGGAGGGACTCTGCCTGCGCACCGCCGGCCAGGGCCGGGTCCGAAGTGAAGCGCGTCCCGTCGCGAAGGACGGTGCCGCAGTCGACGTAACGGGTGACGACCCACGCCTGCAGTTCCGCGCTCCAGTGCACGGGATCTTCGCGGCGCAGGGCGGCGAGCGCCGGATAGGGGTCTGCGCGGTAGGAGGGGCGGAGCGGGGCGAAGAACGCCATCGGCGCGGACACTACGCCGGAATTCTTGACTGTGGAGCGAACTATTGCGCTGTGTCGAACCGCCCGCGCGTAGAGGCGAAGAAGGAGGCCCGGCGTTTCCGCCGGGCCTGTCCTGAGAGGCGGCTTCGTTCGCGATCGCGCGGATTATGCCCGAGGCAGGCCAAGTCCGCGAGTGGCAACGATGTTGCGCTGCACTTCGCTCGTGCCCCCGGCGATGGTGCTGGAGACGGTCTGCATGTAGCTCTGGGGCGCGCGGCCCTTCATCGGCGCGCCGCTCCCGAGCAGGAGGCCGTTCGTGCCGACCATCTTCATCGCCGTGCGGGCGATGCGCTGGCTGAGCTCCGTGTTGAAGAGCTTGGCAATCGAAGCCTCGTGGTTCGGCACCCGTCCCTGGCTCTGGATGGTGATCACCACGTAGCTGAGCATCTTGGCCACGGCCGCCTCGATCCAGCGGTCGGCGAACTCGTCCTTGGCCTTCGCGCTGGCGCTGGCGGTGGATGCTTTGCCCCGGTTCTCCTTCCAGAACTTCATGTAGTACTCGAGCGTCTGGCGCTGGCCGACGGCGTTGCCGATGGAGGACCGTTCGAAGTCGAGCGTGGTGGTGCCGATGTACCAGCCGCGGTTGATCTCCCCGAGCACGTTCTTCGCCGGCACGCGCACGTCCTCGAAGAAGACTTCGTTGAACATGTGGTTGTTCGCGAGGTTTACGAGCGGCCGCACGGTGACGCCGGGGCTCTTCATGTCCAGGAGGAAGTAGGTGATGCCGCGGTGCTTCGGGGCGTCCGGGTCGGTGCGGGCGAGCATGAACATCCAGTCGGCGTTGTGCGCCCCGGAAGTCCAGATCTTCTGACCGTTGATGACGAAGTCGTCGCCATCGCGGACGGCGCGGGTCTGGAGGGAAGCGAGGTCGGAGCCCGAGCCGGGTTCGCTATAGCCCTGGCACCACTGGACTTCGCCGCGAAGGATGGCGCCCAGGTGTTCCTTCTTCTGGTCCTCGTTGCCGTGGATGATGATGGTGGGGCCGATCATCGAGGTGCCCATGCCGCCGACGTTCATGGCGCGGGCCTCGGCGAACTCCTCGTTCATGATGAATTGCTCCATCACGCTCAGGCCGGCGCCCCCGTATTCCTTCGGCCACGCGGGGGCCACCCAGCCCTTCTGGGCGAGCTTGGCGCGCCACTCTTTCATCATCTCGCGGCCCCGCATCATCATTTCCTGGGGGCTGGCGTCGGGGTCGCTCTTCGGTTTTTCCTTGGCGAGGAAGTCGGCGACCTCCTTACGCCAGGCGGCCTGTTCGGGGGTGTCTTTGAAGTCCAAGCGGGTCTCCGTTTTGTACAGCGATGTATGACGGAACAGTAGCGGGTGTGAACCCTGACGTAAAGGGAAGGGTGGGGGCGGAGTTCCGAGTTCCGAGTTCCGAGTGCTGAGTGCCGAGTGCCGAGTCGGGAATCCCGGCGGCGACGGAGAGTCGCGTGGTCAGCTGTGCTGCAAACGGAGCGCTGTTGCAGGCGGAGGTGGCCGGCGCTTCGAGACGAACCGCGCGAAAAGCACCGCTGCGATTGCGGGCCAGAGCGCAATGAACAGCACTCCCGGTTTCCCCCGTTCGAATGCAGAGCGCGGTCCGCCTCTGTAGACTCCCGCGTGCACATCACCATCGCCGCGTTGCCCCGCGGCAGGAGGACCCCGTGAAAGTTGGTTCAGGATTCGGCGGAGGGTGGCTGACGCTCGTCCCCGACCAGGCCCGCCGGGCGGAAGAACTCGGCTACGACTTCGCTTCGACGCCCGAAACCTCGCATGACTCGATGCTCGCCGCGACGCTGGCGGCGCACAGCACCGAGAAGCTCGAAGTCCAGACCTCGGTCACCATCGCTTTCCCGCGCAGCCCCACCGTGCTCGCGATGGAGGCGTGGGACATCCAGCACATGAGCAAGGGCCGCTTCACCATCGGCCTCGGCTCGCAGGTGAAGGGCCACAACCAGAACCGCTTCTCGGTCGACTGGCCGGGCGCCCCGGCGACGCGCATGAAGGAGTACATCCGCATGATGCGCGCGGTCTGGAAGTCGTTCCGGACGGGTGAGAAGCCGGACTACGTCGGCAAGTTCTACCACTTCACCCTCATGACGCCGAACTTCAACCCCGGGCCGATCGACTACCCGGACCCGAAGATCGGCCTCGCTCTCGTTGGTGACGCCATGGCACGCGTGGCGGGTGAAGTCGCCGACGTCGTCATGCCGCACGGCTTCATGACCGACAAGTACATGCGCGAAGTCGTCCTCCCGAACGTGGCTATCGGCCTCAAGCGGGGGAACCGCACGTGGCAGGACATCGAGATCTCGGGTGGCGGGTTCACCGTCTTCGGCGAGACCGAATCGGAGATCGAACAGGGCCTCGAGCGGCTGCGCCAGCCGATTTCGTTCTATGGCTCCACCCGCAGCTACCACGAAGTCTTTGAAGTGCACGAGCTGAAGTCGCTGGGCATGCAGCTTCACGAGATGTCGCTGCAGGGCAAGTGGGCCGAGATGCAGAAGGTCATCCCGGAGTCCGTGTTGAGGACGTTCGCCCAGACGTCGACGTACGACAAGCTGCCGCAGTTCATCGCGGAGAAGCGCGAGTACGCCACCCGGCTCGGCCTGCCCCTCCCGGCGGCGACGCCCGAGCAGCGCGAGCGCGCGAAGTGGATCATCAAGGAAGCGCAGAAGGTCCAGGTCCCACGGGTGCCAAAGGGCCTGGAGGACCTGTCGAAGGTCAAGGCGTAGGAGAGGTTCGTGGCGCAGGCCGTCCCGTCGGACGGCCCGCGCCGCTGTTCAACCAGGGGTAACAGGACTCCGCGGCGTGGTCGCCAGGCAGTACTCGCGCCTGCCGCGGAGAGTTCGGGCCCAGCGAACCCGCTTCTATGACCGATGGGCCATCCTGCCCGGCAGCGCGCAGCGCGACCCTGAGGTCGATGGCCGGGCTCGTGCGTCCCATGGTTCCCCCGAGCGTGAAGCCGCCGGGCATCCCGCGGCCGCGCCCGTCGACCGTCGCATGGGTCCTCGTCGGCGTACTGGCGCTGCTCACGGCGGACGCGTTCGTGCGGGAACGGGGAAGCCTCGATTACCGCCTGATGCGGGCCGTGGCGGGGATCAGCTTCCCCGGCGACCACGCGCTCTGGACGTTTTTCAGCGAGCTGACGGGGTCGTTCTGGGCGATCACACTCTGGACCGCGCTCCTCTGCGCTCTGCTCGTCAGCCGACGTTGGCTGGCGGCAACGGCGCTGATGGCCTTCCCCGTCGTCGGAGGGATCAACAGCCTCATCCGGATGGCCGTTGGGCGTCCGCGCCCGGATATCGAGCAGTTTGCCCCGCCGTGGTTGGCGCCCGGGCAGGCAGGCGCGGGCAACGTCAACGACTACGTCAGCTATCCGAGCGGGCACGTCGTCGGCGCGGTGCTCCTGTACGGGTTCCTGTTCATCCTGGCGGGACATCTTGCGAATCGACCGTCGCGGGTGGGGGCACGGACGGCCTGCGTGGTCGTCATCGTCTGCGCCGGGATCTCACGGGTGTGGCTGGGAGCGCACTGGACCGGCGACGTGCTCGCCGGCTACGCGCTGGGAGGCCTTGCCCTGCTCGGGGTTGCGGTGGCGTACCGGACGCTTGAGCCGACGATGCGGGACGTGCCCCTGATCCGCGCCGGCTTCGTCCCGCACGATGACGCCCGGCCCCATGCTCACGCGCTCACGAGCACCATCCTGTTCCGCGGCGATGAGGTCTCGAAGGTCTACAACCCGGGGTTTGTGCCGCGCATGGTGTACTGGTTCGCGTTCCAGGCGCCGTTCGCCTACGCCCATAACCCGGTGGCATTGCAGGCCGCCGTGGCCCGCCGCAACCTTGCTGGGAAGTTGACCGAATACTGGTTCGGACGGAACTGCGTGGCGGAGGCCCTCCGCGTCGAGACGATCGACGGCCGCTGGGCGATCACCGGGCGGTTCACGGATGGCGTCGAGCCGCGCGACCACCACCGCGCCCGCCAGTTCCTGTTCGACCTGGCGGACCGGTTCGACGCAGCGGGCCTGCCAACCTGGCAGATCGACCCTCGCCAGCCTCGTTCGCTCGGAAACGTGCTCGAGGGCGCGGACGGCTCATACACGGTGATCGACCTGGAGTCGGGCCTGGTTTCACCGCTGGCTTCGCCGCGAGCCTGGATGCGGGCGATCCGGCGGGCCATGGTGCCGATCTACGACGACGTGTACTTCGACCTCACGAAGTCGTACATCGAGGCCGAAGCGCCGGAGATGGCAGCGAAGCTGGGCGAGGCCTGGACGGCGGACCTGCAACGGCTGGCCGCGGAGGCGGAGCAACTCGCGAATGCCTGGCATCGCTCGGAACCCCGGGTCTGGAGCCGTTCGCTGAGGTTCGTCTACTCCGGGTTCGGGGCAGGTCCGGCGGTCTCGAGCTTGCGGAGAAGGGCAGCGCGAGGCCGCGAGCGCGCGGAGGAGTGGCTCGAAGCTTCGGTGGCGGCGTGGAAGGCCGAGGGCCGTATCGATGACGAGACTGAACGCCGTTTGCGGGAGGAAGCCCAGGCTCCCGAGTTCCAGGCGGTCCTGCCCCACTTCGGCGTCCACCTGATGGTGGGCGTGGCGCTCCGATTCCCGTTCGGGAGCATCACGCGGGCGTCGTACAGCCTCGGCAACCTGGCGTTGGCGGCGGCCCGGTTCGCGACCCGCCGTTCCACGCCGGAGCAATGGCGATTGGCGCGCCGGGTGCACTCGCCGCTGGTGATTTTCGTCGCAGCAATGCCGGCGATCGGGACGTTCGCCTACATGGCGTCTCCGGCAGTGCGGTCGAACCACTTGCTCGCGCGGGTAGTCCTCGACTCTGCCGGTCAGAAGATGCCGTTCCAGCTGTACCGGCGCACGGGCCTCCGGCGTCTCGTTGCCGGGCGTCAGCGCGAGGCGACGTCATGAGGGTCTACGCAGGTACGCCGTGGCACAGCCGCCGGGGGTTTGTCGAACTCTCCGAGGAGGCGTTCAGCGCGTCGCGCTGGGCGGCGAGGGGCCTCACGGCGTTCGCGCTTGCGGTATTCGCGGTCCTCTTGCTGGAACGTGGCGCGCCGCGCAGCTACACCGAGCAGTCCTGGGAGGCGACGGCCCAGTACGCCTTGCTGGCACTGCTGGCGTTCGGCAGCCTCGTGGCGTGGAGGTGGGAGGGCGTCGGAGGGTGGCTGCTGACTTCCGGGTCGGTGGCGCTGGGTGTGCTCGCCTCGATGGTGTACCACCCCGGCATCGCACTCTTCGGCTGCCTTGCCTTCTTCGTGCCCGGTTTGCTGTTCCTCATCCACTGGCAACATCACCGCGGCCGTCCGGTCATCATCCTGACGGTGCTGGCCATGGTTGCGCTGCTCAGCGCCGGCGCGGTCGGTTCGACCAGGCTTTACGACTACTACAACGGCCCGACCCACCCGGAATCGCCGCTCGAAGCGAGGCCCGTGGACATCGTCGACTGGGTAGTCGTGGGCGCGGTGCGGACCGACGGTTTCGAGGTAAAGGCGAGGGTGCCCGACCCGGACGATGGTGTGCCCGAACTCCTGGTCGAGGCCGCCGGCGGGCACACACCGCCGGTCGCCTTCTCCGCTGCCGCCGGTCCTGCGCAAGAAAACAGCGTCGTCACGTACGTGGCCGCCGGGCTCGCCGCGGATACCGAGTACCGCTACGCCTTCCGGCGAGGCGACCACCTCGATCACGAGCGAGTGGGCGTGGTCCGCACGTTCCCGGACGGGCCCGCCAGCTTCACGGTGGCGTTCGCCTCCTGCGCGCGGACCGGTTCGAACGGCCAGGTCTACGACCGCATCCGCGAGGCCAACCCGCTGGTGTACATCGTCCCCGGCGACATCCACTACGAGAACATCACGGTCCCGGACGAGGACCGTATCCGGGAGGCCTGGACGCGGACCATCACCGCGCCAGCGCAGCAGGCGCTTCTCCTGGCCGCTCCGCTGGTCTACACGTGGGACGACCACGACTTTGGGGGAGACGGTTCAAACGGCACTTCGAAGGCAAAACCTGCGGTGGAGAGGATCTACCGCGAATTCTTCCCCCACTACGAGTTCGCAGGCCGTGAGGCTTCGGGCCTGGTGTACCAGGCGTTCACCATCGGGCGGGTGCGGTTCATCGTCACCGACACGCGGGCCGGGAAGTCGCCCCCCGGCGCTGCCTGGGACCCGGGCCGGACGATGCTGGGGGCCGAACAGAAGGCGTGGCTGAAAGCGGAACTCCTTGCCGCTCGCGACAGCCACGCGCTCACCGTCTGGGTGAACAGCGTGCCGTGGATCGCGGCAGCGCGCGACGGCGCCGACCACTGGGGCGGCTACGCCGCGGAACGGCAGGAGATCGCCGACTTCATCGTCGAGAACGGGATCACGAACCTGGCGATGCTCAGCGGCGACGCGCACATGCTCGCGATCGACGACGGGACGAACAACACGTTCGCTTCGACGGGGGACGGGCCGGGTTTCCCGGTGTTCCACGCTGCCGCGCTGGACCGTCGCGGCAAGGTGAAGGGCGGGCCGTACAGCGAAGGCACGTACCCCGGCGGTGGGCAGTTCGGGCTGATGACCGTGGATGATTCTGGCGGCCGGATCGCCGTCTCGTGGAGCGGGAGGAACTGGGAAGGCAGAGAACTGGTCGCCTACTCGTTCGCCTACGAAGTCGGCGTGACGGCCGAGTGACACGTGGGTTTCGCCATGAGGCGGCCTGCGCGTAGATTTCCGCCCGTGCCGACTTCGAACGACGACTCAAACCTCACACCGGCATGCCCAGCGGCCGACCGCATCCTCCGCGTGGAGTTCCCCGGCCTTGCGGTGGGCTACGCCGAGTATGAGGAGGGCCCGACAGGATGCACTGTCTTCTTGTTTGACCGGGGCTGGCCCACCGCGATCGACAAGCGCGGCGGTCTGGTGGGCACCGTCGGCGACTACGAGTGGTGCCATGCACTGTGCTTCGCCGGTGGTTCGCTGCTCGGACTGGAGGCTGCCGCCGGCGTCACCGCGGAACTCTGGAGCCGCAAGGACCACTCCACCGACCACATCCCGCTCGTGAATGGCGCGATCATCTGGGATTACGGCCCACGGCAGAACACGATCTACCCGGACAAGGCTCTCGGACGGGCGGCCGTCCGTACGGCACAGGAAGGAAGCCTGCCTATCGGCACACGGGGCGCCGGCCGTTCTGCGACCGTGGGAAAGGCGGCCTGGCAACGCGGGTACGCGGGGGAGCCGGCGGGGCAGGGAGCGGCGTACCGCGAATTCTCCGGCGTGAAAATCCTCGTCGTCACGGTACTGAATGCTGTCGGCGCACTGGTCGACAGGCAGGGGAACCTCGTGCGCGGCAACCTCAACCGATCGACGGGCGAAAGGAAACGCACCATCGACATCCTCGCGCCGGGCGAACGAGGCGATACCTCCGTGCGGCCGACTCAAAACACCACCCTGACGCTGCTCCTGACCGACGCAAAGTTGAGCACGCGGGACCTGACGCAGCTCGGACGACAGGTCCACAGTTCCATGGCCCGCGCCATCGAGCCGTTTCACTCGCTCACGGACGGCGACACCCTGTACGCCGTCACTGCGAACCGCGTCGAAACCACGGTGCCCGCGGATACCCTTGCACTCGTCGCGAGCGAGATAGCCTGGGATGCGGTGTTGTCCGTTGTGGCGGACTAACGACCCGTGAACTTCGGCTCCCGCTTCTCCGCGAACGAACGCTGGCCCTCGCGGCGATCTTCCGATGTTGCCGTCGTGCTCAGGGCGATCGCGGAGAACTCCAGCGCCGTCTCAAAGTCCATGTTCTGGGTGCGGTACGCGAGCATCTTGCCGAGCTTCTGCCCGAGTGGCGGGCCCGCCTCGACGGCCAGTGCCAATTCCATCGTCTTCGTCTCGAGCTCCTCCGGCGGCACGAGGTAGTTCGTGAGGCCCGCCTGGTGGGCTTCTTCGGCCGACATAAAGCGGCCGGTCGTCATCATCTCCATCGCCTTACGCCAGCCGATGACTCGGGGGAGGGAATAGAACCCGCCGAGGTCGGCGAACAGTCCGCGCTTGACATAGGCCACCTGGAACCGGGCCGCCGTCGAGGCCACGGCCATGTCGCAATGGGCGACCATGTCGAGCCCGGCACCGACGCAGACGCCGTTGACCGAGGCGATGACCGGGACGTCCAGCCGCTTCAGGGCGATGTAGGTCTCGGATTCGTTGCGGAAGAAGAGGCGCGCCCCTTCGAGGTCGGTGGCCGATTCGGCCGAGGGGTAGAGCAAGCCTTCGGGCCGGCCGCCGGAGAAGTCGGCGCCGGCGCAGAAGCCGCGCCCGGCGCCGGTGATGACCACGCAGCGGACCGAGCGGTCCGTGCGGGCGCGCTGGAAGACGTCACGCAGTTCGGCGAAGAGCGTCATGCTCAGGGCGTTCAGCTTCTCGGGCCGGTTGAGGGTGACCCAGAGGATGCCACCCGTCTCCCCGCGGCGCTCAGTGAGGACGGTCTCGTAAGTGCTCTCCATGGCTACACCCGCCCGGCCGCAGGCATGAGTTCGCCGGCCAGCAGCTCCAGTCGTTCGACGGCGTCTTCGGCGCGCCTCGTTGCCGCGCGAAGCACGAGCTCGTGGACGCCGAGGGCGGCGAACTGCTCGAGGAGCTCGCCTGTTGGGCGCCCGGCGGGCGCCACAATGATGCGGACGTCCGCCCGGCTGCGGCCGTGCTCCGCCAGCATCCGGTCGAGGACGGCGAGGCGTTCGGCGGCAGACTCGGGGGTGTGGTTGTAGCCGAACCAGCCATCCCCGGCCGCGGCCACTCGTCCGAGCGCGGCGTCGCTCTCACCGCCGAAGTAGAGCGGCGGGTGGGGCTGCTGGACGGGCTTGGGGTACTGCCAGGCCGGGCGCAACCGGTAAAACTCGCCTTCGAAGGAGGCCTCTTCCTGGGTCCAGAGGCGCTTCATCACCTCGACGTACTCCATCGTGCGCTGCGCACGCCGCTTCCAGGGCACCTGCAGGACCTCGAATTCTTCCTTCAGCCAGCCAATCCCGATGCCGAAATCGAAGCGGCCGTTGGAGAGCCAATCGAGCGTGGCGGCCGCCTTCGCCGTGTACACCGGGTTCCGCTGCGGGACGAGCGCGATGCCCGTCCCCACGCGGATGTTTCGCGTTGCCGCGGCGATGAAGGTGAGGACTTCGAATGGGTCGAGGATGCCCGCCGTTGGAGGGACGCCGATGGAGCCGTCGGCGGAGTAGGGGTAGCGCGACTCCGCGTGTTCGGCGAAGAGGACGACGTGTTCGGGCGCCCAGATGGAGTTGAACCCGAGCCGGTCGGCGGCCTGGGCGACAGTGGTGATGTACTCGGGCGTCGCGATGGGCGCCGAGAGGAGCGGGAAGATGCCGAGTTTCATGGATGCCTCCGCCGCGGCAGGGTGGCTTCGCGGCGGGGGGATTCTAGCGCGAGGGCGGCTGTTTCACCCGTCCCGTTTATCCCGGCGGACAGCGGCAAGGGCACTGATCGCCTCGCAGACGACGCGGTGCGCGACCTCGGCGGTGATGCCGGCCGTGTCGTAGGGCGGCGAGACCTCGACGACATCGAGACCGGCGACCGGCACCTCGAGGCAGACCTTCCGGACGGCCCTGAGGAGTTCACGTGCGGACAGCCCTCCGGGCTCCGGCGTACCCGTGCCGGGAGCGAAGGCGGGGTCCAGCACGTCCACGTCCACGGAGATATACACGAGCTCCGGGCCGTCGAGCGCCTGTTCGATAGCTTCGCGCAGGACGGTGTCAAAGCCGCGTTCTTCGATTTCGGACATGAAGTGCGAACGCATGCCGTGCTCCGCCATCCATTCGAGGGTAGAAGGCGGCGGCCAGTACCCGCGCAAGCCAACCTGGACGAAGTTTCGCCCGGCGACATGGCCGGCTTCGATCAGGCGGCGCATGGGCGTCCCGTGGCTGAGCGAGACGCCCCAGGAAGAATCGGCCGCGTCGGCATGGGCATCGAAGTGGACGACGCCTACCCTGCGGTCGTGATGGTCGGCCACGATCGACGCCGCCGGGTAGGTGATCGAATGGTCGCCGCCGAGGACAAAGGGGAGGCAGCGCGGGGCGGCCCCGAGGAGTTCGCGGAGCTTTTCGCGGATGCCGTCGTGGCCGCGCTGGATATCGCCGGGGACGCAGAAGGCGTCTCCCGCGTCGATTCCGGACAGGAACTGGAACGGTTCGATGCGCAGTCCGAGATGGTGGAAGACGGCTGCCGTCAGGTTGCTCGCGCCGCGGATGGCGCGGGGCCCGAAGCGCGCCCCGGGCCGGTGTGTCACCGCCACATCGAACGGGGCCCCGACGATTGCGAAGTCCGGTCTGGCGGCGGCGATGGCGGACGGTTCGTGCACCCACGGCAGGTGGAGGAACGTCGAAATGTCCGAGTAGGCGGGGTGGCCGCGTGGGTCGGGCATGGGCGGCAGTATAGGCGGGACTCAGGCGTCGGGGGCGAACCCGCGGCGCATCGTGTTCTCGGTGACCACGCGCGGCACGACGAACTGGAGGAGGTAGTCCGGCCCGCCCGCTTTGTCGCCCAGCCCGGAGTTGCGGAAACCCCCGAACGGGTGGCGGCCCACGATGGCGCCGGTGATCTTTCGGTTGATGTAGAGGTTGCCAGCGCGGAAATCGCGGCGGGCCCGTTCGATGTTGCGCGGGTTCCGGCTGAAGACCCCGCCCGTGAGCCCGTAGCGCGAGTCCATGGCGATTTCGAGCGCTTCGGCGAAGGTCTGCGCCCGGAACATCACGAGCACCGGGCCGAAGACCTCCTCCTGCGCCAGGCGCGAATCGCGGGCAATCCCCTCGAACACGTGCGGTGCGACCATGTGCCCGGGCCCATCGGCCTCGCGCCGGGCTACGAGCGAGCCCTCGGCGAACCCGAGCGCGATGTACTCCTCGATCCGTTCCCGCGCTTCGGCGGAGATGACGGGCGGGACGATCGTGGACGGGTCATCCGGCGGGCCGGGTTTCAGGCTTTCGACGGCCGCCGCCAGGCGTCCGCGGAACTCGTCGTACGCGGACCCGACGACGATGACGCGGCTGGCGGCGCTGCACTTCTGGCCGGCGTAGTTGAACGCAGAGGCGAGGACGCCTTCGACGGCCTGGTCGATGTCCGCGTCGTCGTCCACGATGATGGCGTTCTTGCCGCCCATTTCCGCGATGACGTGTTTGTAGTCCCGGCCGCCTTCGGGCCGGCGGACGGCCGCCTCGAGGATGGACTGCCCGACAGGGTTGCTGCCCGTGAACGCGACCACGGAGACGTCCGGGTGCTCGACGAGCGCCCTGCCGGTCTCGCCCGGGCCGGGAGCGTAGTGGACCACGCCGGGAGGGAACCCGGCTTCGAGGAGCAGCGCGGCCAGCTTCGCGGCCACGATCGGGGATTGCTCGGCCGGCTTGAGGACGACGGGGCAGCCCGCGGCAAGCGCCGCCGTTGCCATGCCGGTGATGATCGCAAGCGGGAAGTTCCAGGGCGCGATGACCGCCGCCACCCCGCGTGATTCGTAGAAGAGGGCGCTCGCTTCGCCCGGGACGCCGAGTTCGAGGGGCCGGGAGAAGAGGCGCTCAGCCTGCCAGGCGTAGTAGCGGAGGTAGTCGATTGCCTCGATGACGTCGCCGTCGGCTTCGCGCCAGGGTTTTGCACTTTCGAACACCATGGTTGCGGCGAATTCGAACCGGCGTTGCGCGAGCAAGTCGGCGGCACGCCGGAGCAGCGCGGCGCGGTCTCGCGCAGGAGTGTGCCGCCACGCGTCGACGGCGGCAACTGCACTCGCGACCGCCTGGCCGACTTCTGCGCTCCCGGCGCGCGCGACGTAGCCGATGACCGGCTCCGGTGCGGCCGGCGAGCGCACCTCGTCCCGGGTGCCCGTGTCCACCTCTCTGCCGGCGATGACGAGTGGATACTTCTGCCCGAACCGCCGCCGCGCCTCCTCGATGGCGGCATGCATCTCTGCACGCACTGCCGGCCGGTAGAACTCGGCGGGTGTTTCGTTTGCGAACGGACGGGGCTGGGAGGCGGGCGCGGCGGGCAGCGGCGAAGGCTTCGCGAGCAGCACAGCCGGGTCGCCTTCCTCGTGGCGGTGGATGAGCCAGGACTGGTTGGAGGTGTTTTCGAGGAGCCTGCGGACGAGGTACGCCATCCCGGGCAGGATCGCGCCCACCGGGACGTACACCCGTGTGGGGTACCCCGCGGCGGCGACGGCCTTGCGCAGGCCCTCCGCCATCCCGAAGAGCATCTGGAACTCGGTCTCGGCGCGGGGCAGTCCCGCCGCTTCTGCCTTCACCATCGCCTGCGCAATGCTGCGCGGGTTGTGCGAGCCGAAGGCTGGACGCAGGGCGGGGTAGGAGGCCACCAGCAGGTCCGTGCAGCGCTCGAAGTTCGCATCGGTGGCGGGTTTGTCCTCGAAGACCGGCGAAAGCCGGTTCTCCTGGCGCGCGAGGACCGTCTCTTCGTCCCAGTAGGCGCCCTTGACCAGCCGGACGGTGATCGGCGTTCCCCGCCGTCGGGCGAGGTCCGCAAGCCGTTCGACGTCTTCGGGGGCATCCTTGAGGTAGGCCTGGACGACGATCCCGAGCCGGTCCCAGTCCCGGAACTCGTGGGAGAGGGTCAGGCGTTCGAAGGCGATGTGCGTGAGGTCCCGGTAGCGGTACTGCTCCATGTCGATGTTGACGAAGACGCCGGCCTCGCGCGCGGCGCGCAGCAGTGGAAGGAGCAGGCGATCGAGCTCCGCCGCGGTGGCTTCGGGGGCCGCGGGCTCGAAGTGGGCGACCAGAGACGACAACTTCAGGGACATGTTGCGGGCCGTCCATGGAGCCTCGGGATGCGGCTCCAGGCTGGCGACGGCGCGGATGAGGTCGTGGCAGCGGGCCGCGTACTGTGCGGCCTCGGCCTCGGAGAGCACGGCTTCGCCGAGCAGGTCGACGGTGTAGCCGGTGCGGTCCGCCGCGAGGCTGCGCAACTGGTCCAGGGCGGCGTCCGGGTTTTCGCCGCCGATGAAGCGGTCGGCCATGGTGGTCACGCCCTGGCGGACCACGCGCGAGAGGACAGGCCGGAAGACGCCCGCTTCGGCGGCGGAGGCCCCGAGCCGGATGAGGCCCGGAGTGCCCGTGCGGAAATACTGGCGCAAGTGGTCGGCGACGGCAGTGGGGGTGCGCAGGCTTGGGAGGACATCGACGAAGCGGAGGAGCTTCGTGCGGAACTCGGGGTCGGCGGTGGCCCAGGCCATGAGGCGTTCCTGCCACCAGGCAGGGGTGAGCGCGATGAGGCGCTCGGTGCGGACGCTGCCGAGGAGGGCGCGGCCGCGTTGCTGGATGAGTGGCTCGAGGTCGGGGGGAGCGGTGCGCGCGTGCGCGGTCATGCGGGGATGGTACGGCACCGGGGTGGTAGCAGGGGGGAGACTGAACTCCCGACCTCACGGGCCGAACCCGCTGCCGAGACTTTCGCTCGCTCGCACGCTGTCACCCTTCCGGTTGCATCCGACTTGGCCCTTACTCGAATTACGCATCCGAGTAGACTCTCCAACGTGGCCGGTGGACCGATCCAGTTTGTGACAACCAGGGACGGTGTGCGGATTGCCTACGCTGTGGCCGGTCACGGACCGGTGCTCCTGCACGCGCCGAACACGTTCGTAAGCAGCTTCATCGTTGACCGCATGATGCCTGAGCGTCGTCGATGGTCCGCTGCCCTTGAGGCGGAGTTCACCGTTGTCCAGTTCGACTTCCGCGGGCATGGACTTTCTCAACGGGAGGTTGATTTCAGCGGATTCGACGACTTTCACCTTGACCTGGAGGCGGTCGCCAACACGATTGACGGCGCCTACACCCTGCTGGGTTATCTGGGCAGCGCGCCGATGGCGCTGAAGTTCGCGGCGTCCTTCCCCAACAGAGCTGACCGGCTCATTTTCTGGCATGCGGACACTCGGCCCGGGGAGTTCGACCAACTTCACGAGGATCTGATCCGGCGCTCTTGGGGGAACTACACGGAACTGTACGCGCACGGGGCACTCGGGTGGGACAACGACGCCGCCGCCCGCCGGCTCGCCGCCGCGGTCCGCGCGTCGATCAGCGTCGAGACCGCCCTCGAGTTGCGCAAGCACGCGCCGGACGCCGGGCGTTTTGACGAGTTCCGGCAATCGCTCCTCTCGGCGGCGGCGGCGGTGAAGCTACCGGTACTGCTGATGCATCGCGAGCTCAGGAATTCAGCCGAGATAGTCTCGAGTATCTCCGCGGTGCTCGAAACCTGCACCGTGAGGACGTTCGCAGGACCACACACCACTCCGTACATGGGCAAGGTGGCGCAGGTGGTGGAGGCGATGCGGAGATTTGTAGGCGGCGCTTCCGACGAGGGTGCCCGGACGGAGGCACCGGTCAAGGGACTGACGCCGCGGGAGCGAGAAGTGCTCAGCCTGGTCGCCCAGGGGAAATCCAATCGCGAGATTGCCGAGGCGCTCGTGCTGAGCACGCGGACCGTTGAGCAGCACCTGAGTCACGCGTACTCCACGCTGGGACTCTCGGGGAAGTCCTCCCGGGCCGCCGCGGCCGCAATGGTGGCCCGCTCCGGCGGTCGGCAGTTCCCGTATGCGTAGCCGCCCATTTTGCGTAGTACCACGATGTTCGAGTTCGGCCGCGGGACGCATTCTGCCGGGAAGCCAACCCGGGGGTTCCGAGATGTCAAACACCGCCACTCGATCGCAGGAAGTCGTCTTTCCGCAAGACTCCCCTGTTTTCTTGGAGAGATTCATCAGCTACGGAGCTGGGATGCGGGCCTGCATGCTCGCGGCAATTGGGGTGCGGCTCGGCCTTTTCAGCGCCCTCTGGAGGTCCCCCGCGCGCGCGGAAGTCCTGGCCGCGCGAGCCGGCGTCGCGCCCCGCTACGCCGAAGAGTGGGCGAAAGGCGCGACGTGTGCCGGCTATCTGACGCATGAACCGGCGGACGACAGGTTTTCGCTGCCGCCCGAAGTCGCTGCCGTACTCGTCGATGAAACCAGCCCGGTTTACTTTGCTCCGGCAGTTGAATCGATGCTCGTACTCGATGAGCAGCAGATTTTGACGAAGCTCGAACGGGCGTTCCGGGACGGGTCCGGGATTCCGGAGTCGGCGTACGGACCGCGTTGGCAGGAAACGCTGGACGCCCAGGCCCGCGCGTTTGCGGACCACCTCCTGGTGCAGGAGTGGCTTCCGTCAGTGCCCGGGTTGGAGCAACGGCTTGCCGCGGGATGCGACGTGGCCGATGTCGGGTGCGGCGGAGGACGGGTGGTGATTCGGCTGGCTCAGGAGTTCCCAAACTCTCGCTTCACGGGGATCGACATCTCTGAAACTGCCGTGGAACTCGCACGCGAACGCGTCTCCGCTGCTGGAGTTGGGCACAGAGTCAACTTTGTTCTTGCTGATGGGTCCGACAGGCTCCCCGGGACCTACGATGTCGTGGTGGCGTTCGATGTGCTCCACCACGCGGCCTCGCCCGTAGCGTTCCTGAGGTCGATGCGAGGCGCCCGGCGCGACGGTGGAGTATGCCTGCTGCAAGAACCCAACGTCCCGGAGACGCTCGCGGAGCTGGCCGGGACCCGGGGCACCCTCGTCTATGGGGCCAGCCTCCAGTACTGCCTTCCTGCTGCCATCGCCGCCGGTGGGCCGGGCCTTGGCGCCGTCGTGCCGGACACGCAAATCCGGAAGCTTGCACTCGAAGCCGGCTTTGACAGCCTCGAGAAGGTCGCGAGTGCCCCCTTGTGGGCGTTTTACTCGCTCGGAGATCGGGCGCGAGCAGACCGAGACGAATGACAGCACCCGCGTCGGTCGGGCGGCCACTTAGAACGTCGTCGACGTGAGCCAGATTCGGCACCGGGGTGGTAGCAGGGGGGAGACTTGAACTCCCGACCTCACGATTATGAGTCGTGCGCTCTGACCAGCTGAGCTACCCTGCCGCGAGCTTCCACTTTAGCACGCGGGCCGTTACCGGGAATCGTTATGGCTCACCGGCCGCGGGTCTACTCGCTCCGTGCGCCAGCGCACGCCGGTGTCGTCGAAGTCGATGATGGCGGCGAGCCCCGCGCGGCGGTTCGCGTCGCTGAGCGGCATGGGCGCGCCGGAATACACCGCCGTCACGCCCCCGCTGCTGACGTCGGCGTGCGGTTCCCAGTGCCCGAAGGCCATGTAGTCCCAATGCCCCACGGCGGCCGCGATTTCGGACTCCTTGATCAGCATGGAACGGTGGGTTTCGCCGCCTTCCGGGACGAAGTGGCCGTGGCCCATGGCGACGTGCCAGCGTCCATCGACCCGCCCCGGGAGGCCTTCGAGAGGCTTGAAGTGCCAGTCGGTGTCGAGGTAGGCGCGGCCCCACAGGACGAGGTCCAGTCCCTCGGGCTCGATGACCTGGCCGGCGTGCTGGCGCACGATGGTGAGCCGCGTTGCGATGGCTTCCATGTCGTGCCGCCAGTAGATGCTGCCGGGGTCCATCGGGTCGTGGTTGCCGGGGAGGAGGAAGGCCTGGCCCTCGAACCGCCGGATGGTCTCCGCGGCGAAGACGACCGTCTCTTCGGGGACGCGGTCGTTGTCGAAAAAGTCGCCGGCGATGATCAGGGCATCGGCGCCGGATTCGTTGGCCAGGTCGATGACGCGTTCGAAGGTGCGCTCCATGAGTTCGCGCCGCTCGGCCCACTTGCCATCGGTGGTGCCCGCATAGGCGCCAAGGTGGACGTCGGACGTATGGACGACGCGGAGGGGGCGCGGCTTACGCATCGAGCGTCTCCCGCATTTCGCGGAGCTGGCCCGCGTGGTCGTACGCATGCACCCCGAGGAACAAATACCACTCGCGCCAGTTCAGCGGGCCAAGGAGGAAGTGGTCCCAGCGCACTTCGAGGAAGGCCCCCGGGTCCGCGGCGCTGACGTGCTGCCAAACAGAATCGAGGTCCGCAGCGTGCCGCGCGAGCAGGCTATCGCGGTCCATCTGGAAGTCGGGTTTCGGGTTGCCCGGGCGTTCGCCAGTGAGTGCGACGTGGAGGACGTCTTCGCCAACCTGCGAGTTCCATTCGATCACGTGGCGGAGTGCCTCGAGCGGGGTCCAGGCGTCACCGCCCGGGTGGGATTGCAGCTCGTCGTTCGAGAATGCGGCGGCGGCAGCGGCGAGCGCACCTCGCTGGGCTTCGACGTAGTCGCGCAGCTCCTCCAGCGGTTTCGCGGCCTCGGCGATGATCCAGGCGCGGATTCGGCCCGCCTCGGCGGCGCGAGCTTCGCTCACGCGGGCACCTCTACGCGTTCGAACACGGTGAGGTCGATCAGTCCGGCGTTGAGCCGGAGGGCGCGGTCCTTTCGCACGCCCGCGACTTCCGGCCAGGAGTGCCAGTGGTGGTCGATAACGACGACATGGCCGCCGGGCCGGACGACCCGCACGAGCTCCCGGGCGGCGTCCTCACGGACCTCGCGAGGCAAGTGCCCGACATAATGCGATGCCACGACGGCGTCGAAGGACTCTGGTTCCGAAGGCAGGGCCAGCCCGTCGGCGTGGACGAGGCGGACGCGCGTCCCTGCGAGGCGCTTGCGGGCGCGTTCGAGCAAGTACGGCGACAGGTCGACGCCGACGACTTCGCGGGCGAACCCGCGGGCGGCGACAGTCTCCAGAAGGCGGCCGGGCCCGCAGCCGACTTCGAGCAGCGCCGCGGGACGCAGGGCTTCGAGGCGGCCTGTGACGGCTTCGATGAGGCGACGCTCAACGCCCTGGTTGTACACGTGGCGGATGAGGTGGTCGTACCCGGCGGCACAGCGGCGGGAAAGATAGCCCTCGGGGAGGAAGTGCCAGCGGTGGAGGTACCACGACGGATAACGGACCCTGGGATCGCTGGCGGGCGAGGACCCGGCCGCCGCGATAAGCCGCTGCGCCCGGCCGGGCGAAATGCGCTTGATCATGTTTCGAAATCGTATGCGGCGGGCGGGTGAGGTGCCAGCATGTGGGCCACCGGCGGCCTCCGCAGGGGGCCGGTAGAATGCGGCTCACCAAACAGCGGAGAGCCACATGATCACCATCGTCGCAAAGCTGCAGGCGCAGCCAGGAAAAGAAGAAGAACTGCGGGCCGTCCTCACCGAGATGGTCGGCAACGTCAAGAAGCATGAGGCCGGCGCAGTGCCGACGTACTCCCTCCACGTCGCCGACAACGACCCCACGCTGTTCCTGTTCTACGAGACGTACCGCGACGCCGAAGCTGCCGCGGCCCACAACCAGACCGACCATATGAAGGCAATGGGGGCGAAACTCGCCGGCCTGCTGGCCGGGAGGCCCGTCATCGAACGGTACACGCGCATCGCCAGCGTGGACTGAGACCGGCAAGGGCCTGCCGACCCCGAACGCAGCTGTGGGCAGGCCGTTTCTCCCCGAAACCGGTTGCCTGTTACGCCCACCCGTCCGACGTTGAGCGCCAATGGACTACCTTCGCGCGGCCGTCCTCGGGATCGTCCAGGGCCTCGCGGAATTCCTCCCGATCTCTTCGTCCGGGCACCTCATCCTGGTCCCTGCGCTGTTCGAATGGGACGACCAGGGACTGGCCTTCGACGTCGGGCTGCACCTTGGCACCCTGGTGGTCCTCCTCGCGTACTTTTGGCGCGACTGGTGGGGCATGGGCCGGGCCGGCCTGCGAGACCTGGCGCATCATTCGCTGCGGCTTTCTGAGCACTCGAAGGAGAGCCGGCTCCTGTGGCTCATCGCGCTCGGCTCCGTCCCTGCGGCGATAACCGGGCTGCTCCTCGAGAACTGGATCGAGGAGAACCTGCGCCAGCCGTGGCTCGTCGCCATCGCCCTGGCGGCTTTCGGCGTCGTCATGGCAGTTGCCGACCGCCGGACGAAGATGGCCCGCGGCGTGGACTCGCTCGGGGTGAGGGATGCCGCGGTGATCGGTGTCGCCCAGGCCTTTGCGCTTTTCCCGGGGATCAGCCGGTCGGGCGCGACGATGTCGGCGGGGCTGTTCCGGCATATGACGCGAGAGGCGTCGGCCCGTTTCGCGTTTCTGTTAGGCACCCCGGCGTTTGTCGGTGCGGCAATCCTGAAAGCTCCGGACCTTGCCGGGATGTCCGGCGGCGAAGCAAGAGACATGCTCGTCGGGTTCGGGTTCTCGGCTGCGACCGGGTTCTTGGTGGTGCACTACCTGTTGCGCTTCTTGCGCACGCGCACACTCATGCCGTTCGTGTGGTACCGGTTCGCGGCGGCAGCGCTGACGCTGCTGATCGGGGCGTTTCGCGTCGGTTAGGTCGGCGGCGTGGCCGCCGGTATGATGCGTCGGCAAACGAACATCCCGGAGGGAGCGCATGGTGCTCGAAAAGCTACGGCTCGACGGCCCGCCGCGGAAGGTGGCGATCGTGACCGGCGGCAGCCGCGGCCTGGGGAAGGCGATGGCAATCTCGCTGGCCGAGGCGGGCGCCGAGGTCTGTATCGCCAGCCGCACGGTCAGCCAGCTGGAAGAAGCGGCGGCCGAGATTAAGGCGAAAAGCGGCCGGGACGCGCTCTGGGTCCCCACCAACGTCCAGTCTTCCGCCGAATGCACGGCCCTCATCGAGCGGACGGTGGAGCACTTCGGGCGCCTCGACATCATGCTCAACAACGCCGGCATCGGCGACCGCCGCGGGGCCGGGAACAAGGTCCAGGACCTCGAAGACGCAGACTGGCACGACACCATCGAAGTGAACCTCTACAGCGCGTTCTACTGTTCGCGCGCGGCGGCCCGGCAGTTCCTGAAGCAGGGCGGCGGCGGTGTCATCGTGAACGTGGCGAGCGGCACCGCCCTCCGTTCCGCTCCGCAGTCGCTCGGGTACGCGGCCGCGAAGGCCGGGGTGATCTCGCTGACGAAGAGCATGGCGGCCCAGCTCATCGGCGAGGACATCCGCGTGAACTGCATCGTCCCGGGCTACGTCTCGCAATTCCCGCCGAGGGACGAGAGCGACGTCGAGTTGCGAAAGCAGCGCGGGCGATTCATCACCGTGCGGCGCCTGGGCGAAGCCTGGGAGCTGGGGCCGCTGGCGGTGTTTCTCTGTTCGGACGCTTCGAGCTATGTCACGGGAGAGTCGTTCGTCATCGACGGTGGCGGGCTCGCGGGCGGCATCGCGCCCACCGGCTTCGCTACGACCGGACCGGCGGAGGTGGGGCGTGGCTGAGTGGGAGCGCAAGCCAGGCTTCGACCTGACGGGCAAGCGGGCGCTGGTGGTAGGGTGCGCGAACCCTGCCGGCCGCGCGATCGCGCTGGGGCTCGCCGAAGCGGGGGCCGACGTGGCCATCGTCTCGGCGACGCTGGATGGCGACGAGGTGATGGAGGCGAAGCGGGCGGCAAAGGCAGTCGAAGGGCTCGGCCGGAAATCCATTGAACAGGGCTGGGACGTGACCTTGCCGACGAACATCCAGGTGGGCCTGAAGCAGATCGGGAAGGACTTCGGCAAGCCCTCGATCCTTGTGTACAACGCCGACGCGGCGCTGGCGAAGCCCATCGAAAAGACGAGCGACAGCGAGTTCGCGCGCATCCAGGCGATCAACCAGAGCGGCGCCTACTTCGCTGCGCGGAGCTTTCTCAGAGAGTTCCCTGAGGGCGAGACGGGGAGACTGCTGTTCATCACGTCTATCTTCGCCGAGCGGGGGATTGAGAACTTTTCCGCGTACACGACGGCGAAGGCGGGAGTGGTGGGCCTCAGTGCCGCGCTGAGCCAGGAACTCGGCGCCCGCGGGATGACTTCCAACTGCATCTCCACGGGCTGGATGGATTGGACTCCGGGACGCGGGCCCGACGAGATCGGGGCGAACCTGCTGTTGCGGTTCATCCCGATGCGGAGGTTCGGCAAGGCCGAGGAACTGGTGGCGCTGGCCGTGCTCCTCTGCTCGGATGCCGCAGGCTATCTGAGTGGCCAGGTCTTCCACGTAGACGGCGGCGTGAGCCAGCATCTGTAGCCATGGCCGCCCCGCGCCCGATGGCCGTGCGAATGCTCGAGCAGCGGAAGATCCGGCACGAGGTGTTCGCCTTCGACGACGCGATCCGCTCGGCCCGGGAAGTCGCGCGCGTGGCAGCCCTGCCCGAGGACCAGGTGCTGAAGACGCTCGTGGTCGAGCAAGACCCGCCGAAGGGCAAGCCGTTCCTCCTGATGATGCCGGCGTCGCTGGAGGTGGACCTGAAGATGCTGGCGGCAAGCCTGGGCGTAAAGGCTGTGCGCATGGCCAGCCACCGCGACGCCGAGCGTCACACCGGGCTCCAGGTTGGTGGGATCAGCGCCCTTGCCCTGCTCGGGAAGGGCTTCCCGGTCCTCATCGAGGAGGCCGCCACCATGTTCGACGACGTCCTCGTGAGCGCCGGGCAGCGTGGCTTCGACGTCCGCATCGGGCTCGCCGATTTGCTCGAGCTGACCGGCGCGCGAGTGGTCCGGGCGGCGTGATTCAGGCCTCGACCTGGCGCGCGCGCAGGGCGGCGATGTCGCGCTCCTCCGCCATCACGATGACGATGTCCCCCTCGGAGAGGCAGCTCCCGGGCGGAGGCGCGACTTCGAGCCGGCCGTCGGGATGCCGTACGCCAAGCACCGTGGCTGTGGACCCGCGGCGGAACAGCTCGTCGATCGGGGCCCCGCTGAAGCCGCTCTTGCCGGTGACTTCGAACTCCGCCAGGAGCAGGTCGCCGTGGCGTCCGGCGGCAATCGTGTCCATGAAGTCCGCGGCGAGCGGTTGAAGCGCCGCGAGCACCATGCGACGGCCGCCGAGGCTGTAGAGCGAGAGGACGCGGTCGGCGCCGGCCAGGCGCAGCTTCTCTTCGTTATGGGGAAGACCGCAGCGGGCCACGATGAAACACCCCGGGTTGATCGACTTGGCCGTGAGCGTGATGTAGGTGTTGCCGGCGTCGCTGTCGCTGGCGGCGAGCAGGCAGCGCGCCGAGCGGAGGTTGGCTTTGTTCAGGATGCGCTCGTCTGAAGCGTCACCTTGGATGACCAGGTAGCCGAAGGCCATGGCGCGCTCAACTTCCTCTGGAGTCTGCTCGATGATGACGAACGGGACGCCCCGCTCGCGGAGTTCGCGGGCGATTTCCTGGCCGACGCGGCCAAAGCCGCAGAGCACGTAGTGATCCGACAGGGCTTCGATTTGCATCATCGTCCTCCTCAGGTGGAAACGGCTTTTCAAGTCGCCTTCGAGGGCCTGCTCAATGATCAGCGTGAGCGTGTACAGCACCGTGCCGACGCCGACCAGGATGAGCGCGATGGTGAACAGCTTGGTCGCGGTGTCGAACGGCGCCAGTTCGCGGAAGCCGACCGTGCTGAGGGTCGTCACCGTCTGGTAGAGGGCATCGACAAAGCTCATGTCGGTGAGGAGCATGTATCCCGCAGTGCCGATGAGGACGACTGCGGTGAACCACGCCAGGGCGAACTGCAGGCGCCGGGGGAAAACAGCCAGCAGGGAGACGAGGCGCACGGGCCGGATTATAGGGAGGCTCCTGTTGCGGGCGCCGGGGTAAGATTCGCCCGGAGGCACCCCATGCCCGCAACGAATGCCAGCGGTTGGAACATCTACTACGAGACACGGGGAAAGCGCGGCAACCCACCGATCGTGATGATCCTGGGCCTGTCGCACCGGCTCGCACACTGGGGGCGGTTGCCCGCGTTGCTTGCTGAGCGGCTTTTTGTAGTGACGTTCGATTGCCGCGGGATGGGCGAGAGTGAGCGCCGCGACGAGGCCTACACGCTCGCCGACGAAGTGGGAGACGTGCTCGCGGTGATGGACGCCGCCGGACTCGAGCGCAGCGCGGTGTACGGACGCTCACGAGGCGGGATGCTGGCCCAGGAACTGGTCCTGAGCGCGCCTGAGCGTGTCTCCCACCTGGTACTCAGCGGGACGAGCCACCGGGGGCCGGGCTCGGTGGGCTACACCGAACCGGTGCAGAGGGCGATGAACTTCACGCCGGACATGACGCGAGAGCAGATCTTCGAGACGCAGAACATCGCGATGGCCGCGCCGGGCTGGAAGGAGCGCGACCCCGAGGCGTTCGCCTACACGCTGGCCAGGGACCTGGAAGCGCCGCCGCGCCGGTTCGCCGTGCAGCACCAGCAAGGGGCGATCGCCAGCTGGACGAGCCACGACCGCCTCGGCCGGATCCAGGTCCCCACGCTCGTCATCTGCGGGGAAGATGACGGCATGGTGCCGCCGGAGAACAGCCGCCAGCTGGCGGCGAAAATCCCGGGCGCGCGACTCGAGCTCATCCCGCAGTGCGGCCACCTCCCGATGCTCGAGAAGCCCGAGGAAGTCGCCCGGCTGGTGCTGGACTTCCTCGTTCCGTAGATCCTCAACAGGCCCGTCAGCGCAGCAGTTCGAGGTACTTGCGTTTCATCCAGTCGCCCTTGGCGCGGTACTCCGCGGCTGTAGAGAGCGCGCCCTTGCGGCCGGTCTCGCGGCTGTAGGCCAGGTTGAGCGCTGCGTGGGGATTCTCGCCCCCCGGGAGCCGGCGCGCCCGCTCGCGGGCCGCCCGGTTTGTCCACGTTTTGCAGTACTCGATCGCGTCCTGCAGTTCGCCGTACACGTCCACGACTGCAACGGGTGCATTAGCAGCGCTCGGGGGCCGTGGGGGCGGTGCCGGTACGCCGAACATGGTGAGTTGCTGGCCCTCCACAAAGCGCCCGGTTTCATCCAGGTAGGCGTCGCCGGCCTCGACGACATCGAGGATCTCGACGGTCTCGCGTGGCTCTTCCTCCGGGTCCGGGGCTTCGCTTCCTTCCTCGCGCTCTTCGGCTTCGAGGAGGAGGCCCTCGGCGTTCGGTTTGAGGGCAACCGGGGGCGATTCGCGCTCGAGGTGCTCGATGATCGAACCCAGGCGCGGGTCCCGCCCGACGAACACGTGAAGGACGTTCTGGGCGGGCGGCAGGGCGTGGTTGAAGCGCAGTCCGCGGCCAAGCTGCTGGATCACCGGTTCGCGGCTGAAGACGGCGTCGAGCTTCAACAACACGCTGACCGTTGGCGCGTCGAAGCCTTCGCTCGCCTTCTTCACCTGGATGAGGACGTCGTAGGCGCCGGCGTGGAAGGCCCGCAGCCTCCGCTCGTTCTCAGCGTCGCCGAGGTCTTCGCCGCTGTGGACCACGGCACAGCGCAAACCGGGGTGCCAGCGCCCGAATACCCGGTGGAGGTGGTTTGCGTGCTCCGTCGTGGCAGCGAAAACCAGTCCCTGGTGCTGTCCGGGAGCCTGCGCCATCTTGGCCTGCAGCGTGAGGGCGAACTCGCGCACGAGCGGCTGCACGTAGTCCTCGTTCCAGCGGAGCTGCTGGCGCACGCAGCGCTGGTCGAAGTCCGGCAGTTCGGCCATCTGAGAGGCGGTGAACTCGTAGACCTCGCCGTCGCTGTTCTTGAGTTCCACCGCGTAGTCCTTCATCTGCATGCTCAGGCGCTTGAGGATGCGCCCCTCTTTCCAGGCCTGGCGCATGGTCACGTGGACCAGGGGGTCGATGACGAGACCTTCCCCTTCCTGGTCCTCGACGTAGCGCGCCCCGGCGATGGCATCGCGGTCGAGCCGCAACGGGGTGGCGGAGAGGAGCAGGGTGGTGCGCACCGGCAACTGCGAGAGCGCGGCCGCCCAGGTGCCTCGCTCGCCGAGGTGGTGCGCCTCGTCGCAGACGAGGTGCACGCGGCGGGCGGCACAGAGCCTGCGGTAGCGTTCGGGCGCCGCGGCAACCTGCTGGTAGCTCGCGACGACGAAGTTGGCCTGGCTCGCTCCGATGCGTTCGAGGGCGGCGTTCTCGGCGAGGATCTTCCGGATTGGCCGGGCGCTGCCGATTACCCCAAGCGCCTTCTCGACCCCGCCGTACACCTGGCTGCGAAGCACATCAGTTGGCGTGAGGTAGAGGCAGGTATCGACGCCTTTGACGGCGGCAGCCACCTCGAATGAGCCGACGCCGATGACCGTCTTGCCATAACCAACGGGGACCACGACGAGTTCAGAGGTCGAGCCGGCCTGGAGCGCTTTGGCGAAGGCGCTCAGCGCCTGGGCCTGGCCGGGACGGAGGCGAGGTGGGGCCGCGGGGGTGGCGCTCAACCGTACTCCGGGGGCGGTGATCTTGTTGCCAGACTACGGTGGCGTCCCGGGCACTGTCAGCCGTCCGGGACGCCACGAAACGTCATACGGGCGGGGGCTAGTCGGCGGCGATGTTTACGAACGCGCGGAATCGCAGTGCGGGCTTCACGGCGCCGGTCCCGGAGGGTGCGGCGGGCGCGGATGCCGGCACTTCCTTGAGCAGGAAGTTCTCAGCCATCCAGCCCGCTCCGGCTGCGGTCTGCACCGGGACCCAGCGAATCCCTTCGACCGTCCGCGGTTCGCCCGTGACGGTAACCTGGCTGTTGTGGCCAAGGCAGTGCGTGATGGCGCCCGCCGGGGCGTCACGCAGGCGCAGGCAATCGCCGGGCGTGTTGACCCGGGCATGGTCGCCGGCCGTGAGCGGTCCGGGTACGGTCTTCACCGGGGCAGCGGGTTTCGCGTTGCCGTTGATGCGATAGATGTGGAAGTCCAGGCCGTAGCGCGCGGCGGCAGCCGCGGGGTCGTACCCGGCGCGCAGATGGACGACGCCGTCGAAGTTCTGGTTCGAGTCGATGGCGTCGAACGTCCCGTCGCCGTTGTTGTGGAGGATGATGGCCGTGTGGAGGCCGTCATATCCCGCGTCGGGCGCAGTGTAGGAATCCAGGGCCACCTGGATGATGTCCCCGGGGCCGGCTTGCTCGACGGAGACTTCCACCGCGCCGGCATCGAGAAACCCGTAGCGATAGTCGAACCCGAGCTCGACGCCCGTTGCTTCGAGGACGACGAGCTTCATCCACTGCCAGCACTCGCCCTGCCAGGAGTCGAGGTCCTGGAGAGCGCGGTCGACGATCGCGCTGGCGGTATCTTCTTCTGCGGGGGCCGCGGCCGCGGGGCGGATGGCGGCGGCGGCGGTAAGGACGGCGACAAAGGCGACCAGGATGGCTGCCAGGGCCGGCCGGTGTTGGGACATCGGCATTCGTTGCACCTGCTTCAGTTTCCCCTGAGGGCTTCTGGCAAGCTAAGTCACGTTTTCGGCAGGCACAAGCAGGATTTGCGATGGTTTTCAATGAAGCACATCACAAACAGGGCGAAAGACGGCCTGAGTCCCGGAGCCTCCCGATGCACGACGCGACATAACAACGAGAATCTGTGAACTGTAACCATCTCGTAAAATCGTCTCCCATGGCACAACGTGGGGCCCTCGCGGGCATTCGGGTGGTAGAGATGGGCGGCTTCACGGCCGCATTCGCAGGCAAGCTGCTGGCGGAGGCGGGGGCGGAAGTGGTGAGGATTGTCCCGCCGGAAGGCGACCCGTTGGCGACCGAGCCGCCGTTTTTCGGCTCTTCCGGCCGGTCAATCCAGGAGGCCTGGTACAACGCCGGCAAACTGCTCACCGGGCAGGATCCGGGGCCGCTGCTCGCCGGCGCCGACATCCTGCTCGAGGAACGCCAGGCTGGTGGGCCCGTGGCGCAAGTGCCGTCGGATCGGCCGCTCGCGCACGTGGTAATGTCGCCGTTCGGGCTCCATGGTCCGAGGGCACAGTGGAGGGCCAACGACCTCGTCGCCAATGCGCTCTGCGGATCTGCATCGGTCACCGGCAACGCGAATACCCCGCCCATTTCGGGCTACGGCAACCAGACCTATCACACGGTGGGCCTCTACGCTGCGGTCTGCGCGCTGGCGGCGCTGCGCGCGGCGAAGGCGAGCAACTCCCACCAGCTCGTGGACCTCTCGGCCCACGAGGCGCTGGTGTCCTGCACGGAACAGGTCCTGATGGAGTGGTTTTTCCCCAACGGCACGTGGAACACGGCAATCGCGCCCCGGCAGGGAAGCCTGCACTGGAGCGGCGCGTACGAGGTGTACCCGGCCAGGGACGGGCACGGGGTAATGGTCACCGCGGCCCTGCGTTTCGCCGATGTCCTGTTGCCGTGGTTGATCGAAGACGGCGCCGCGCAGGACCTCGCCGATACCGAGAAGTATCCCAACGTGGTGGCGATGATCCGCGATCTCCCCTACGTGATGAAGGTCCTGCGCGAATGGGTGGCTACCAAGGACGGTGAGGCGTTGTTCTACGAGGGCCAGCGCCGCCACCAACCGTTTGGCGTTGTCTGGAACATCGAGGAGGCGCTGACACGGAGCCCGCAGGTCGAGGCGCGAGGTTACCTCGGGACGGTGGAGGTGCCGGGTTTCGGCGAGTCCCGTTTCCCCGGGCGCCTGCTCCGCACGACGGCGGATGGCCCTCCTCCCGGCCTCGCACGGGAGACGGCCGTACCCGGCTGGGCGCCGCGGGACAGTTCAGCGGACTCGCGCGGACCGGAGGCCGGCGTACGGCCACTTGAGGGCGTGCGGGTCCTCGACTTCACGCATGTGCTCGCGGGGCCGTTCGGCACGCGTGTCCTCGGCGACCTCGGCGCCGACGTCATCAAGCTCGGCACTGCAACGCGCAGCGGCGGTGCGAACAGCCCGGAACACCCGTACTACACGATGTGGAACCGGAACAAGCGTCACGTGACCGTGAACATGGGCACGAAGGCGGGGCGAGAGTTCGCGCGCCGGCTGGCCGCGAAGTGCGACGTGGTCATCGAGAACTTCAGCGCCGGAGTGCTCAGCCGGTGGGGCCTGGACCGTGCCGGGATGAGGGACGCGAACCCGGGCCTGACCGTGATCTCCATGGGCGGCATGGGCCAGAGCGGCCCGTGGAAGGACTTCGTCACGTTCGCGCCCACCATCCACGCGCTGACGGGGCTGACCTACCTCACCAATCCCCCGGGGGAACACTTCCTCGGGTACGGGTTCTCCCTCACGGACCACCTGAGTGGGCTCGCCGGAGCGCTGGCGGCGTTGGAAGGGTTGGCGCACCGCGACCGCACAGGGGAGGGCATCGAGGTCGACCTTTCGCAGTACGAACTGGGGCTGGGCCTCATGGGCCCGGCGCTCATCGACTACCTGGCAAACCGCACGAACCCTGAACCTGTGGGCAACCGCCACCCGTTCGGGGCGTGGGCCCCGCACGGGATCTACCGTTGCGCCGGGGAGGACCGCTGGGTCGCCATCGCTGTGCGCGGCGACGGTGAGTGGCAGCGGCTCGCGGCGCTCATCGGGGATGCGATCGGCGCTGATGCGCGCTTCGCGACCCACGACTCCAGGGTGGCGAACCAGGATGCTCTGGACGCGGCTATCGAATCGTGGACGCGGCCGCAGTCTGCCGAAGCCGTGGCGGGGCGCTGCCAGGCCGCAGGGATCGCCGCCGGGGCGGTGCAGAACGCCCGGGACCTCGTGGCGGACCCGCAGCTGGAAGCGCGCGAGTTCTTCGGCACGGCTGTTTCCGCGAACTGGGGCGAGTACGGCCTCGACCGGTTCCCGGCGAGATTCAATGGAAACCGGCCTGCCGTGTACGACGGCGTCCACGCAATCGGCGAGGACACGTACGACGTCGCGACCGGACTGCTGGGGCTCAGCGATGACGAATTCGCCGCGCTCGTGGCGGAGGGCGCGTTGAGCTAGCCCTTCGGGGCGGCGGACGAGCGGGTTGCACTCTGCTACGCTGTCGGGCGCACCAGTTTTCGGAGCAGCCCGTGACCCTGCGCCTTTACTCCGCACTTGGCCGTCAAGTCCGCGACTTCCGGCCAGTCGTCCCCGGTCGAGTCAGCATGTACGTCTGCGGCGTAACGCCCTACGACGTGACGCACCTCGGCCACGCGTTTTCGTACGTGCAGTTCGATACCCTCCGGCGGTGGCTGCTGCACAAGGGCTTCGAAGTCCGCTACGTGCAAAACGTCACGGACATCGACGACGACATGATCATGGTCTCGAAGCGGCAGGGCGGGCGCCCGATCGCGGAGATCCGCGACGAGAACGACGCCATCCTCCGCCGGGACCTCGACCGCATGAACGTACTGCGGCCGTGGGCGTACCCGTTCGCGACGGACTACATCCCGCAGATGCTCGAGATCACAGCGAAGCTCGTGGAAAAGGGGCACGCCTATGTGGTCGATGGGGACGTGTTCTTCGAGGCCTCGACTTTTCCGCGGTACGGGCAGCTGAACGGCCTCTCACACGAGGCCCTGGGGAAGCTCGAGAACCCCGAGTCCAAGCGGGCCCACAAGAAACGCGGTCACCTGGACTTCCTTCTCTGGCAACAGGTGGACCCCGGCGACCCGTCGTGGGATAGCCCGTGGGGCCCGGGGCGCCCGGGATGGAGCATCGAGTGCACCGCGATGTCGGTCTCGCTCCTGGGGGAGCAGATCGATATCCATGGCGGCGGCAGCGACCTGATTTATCCGCACCATGAAAACGAGATCGCCCAGGCCGAATCGGCGTTCGACGTATCGCCGTTCTGCTCGCACTGGCTCCACAACGGGATGGTCCAGCTCGATGGCGTGAAGATGAGCAAGTCCCTTGGCAACCTTGTGCTCGCGCGCAACCTGATGGAGCGATACGAGCCCGACCACTTGCGGCTTTACCTGCTGAGCAACCACCTGCGCGAGAGTGCGAACTACGTGGAGGGCGCCCTCGACCGCCTGGAGCCTCGCTTCGGCCGTTTGCGGCTCGCAGCAACCTCCGAAGCCGCCGGCGGCGAACCGGCCGGCTCACCGGTCGCGCGGCAGTTCGAAGCGGCGATGGACGACGACTTCAACGTCCCGGCGGCACTCGACGTGCTCGACGGGGCAGCGACGCGGGTTGTCGCCGGTACGGCCGGCGAAGGTGAGGCTGCGTCGCTGCGTGCCGCCCTCGCGGCGCTGGGGTTTGGTTTCGCGGGCGCACGCGGGCCCGCGAACGGAGACCTTACCCCTTAGCCGGCGCGGCCACTCCGTCCTGAAGCGTGGCGCCCGCAGGCTCCGATAGTCCCAGCGCGGAGAGGACCTCTTCGGTGTGGGCGCCGAGCTCCGGCGCCGCTGGCCCGGGGGCGCCGGGCGTCTCGCTGAACTGGATGTGCAGGCCGACAATGCGTTGCTCTCCGAAGGCGGGGTGCTCTTGCTTCGTGAGGTAGCCGTTCGCCCACGGCTGCTCCTGCTCCGAGAGCGCGGCGTAGTCCTGCACGAGCGAGGCGGGCACATCCTCGCGCCGCAGACGGTCCAGGGCCTCGCTGGACGGCAGGGACCGGAACGCAGCCTCCATCAGCCTCTGCAACTCTTCGCGGTTCGTCCAGCGGGCGAAGCCGCGCGCGAAACGAGGGTCGTCGATGAGGTCGTCAAGGCCGAGAGCCCGCGCGATACGGGGCCAGAACTTTTGGTCGATGCCCACGATCATGACCCAGCGGCCGTCGGCGCACTCGAAGTGCCCGACCGTGGGGGACGCGCGAAACTCGCGCACGTGCTCTTCGCCGAAGTGCAGGTAGTGGAGGATTTCGGGCGCCTGGAGGGCGATCTGGGTGCCGAGCAGCGAGACCTCGACTTTCTGGCCGATGCCGGTGCGTTCGCGGACGAAAAGGGCGGTCATGATGCCGAGGGCCAGGTTCATGGCGCCGGATTGGTCGGCGACGCCCGGGTATGGCACTTCGGGGCGTGTGCCCGGCCCGCCCCCGCTGTGCTGCGCATAGCCGCTGTAGGCCTGCGCGATCTGGTCGAACGAGGGCAGGCCGGCCATCGGGCCCTTCGTCCCCCAGCCGGTGGCCTGGGCGAAGATGATGCGCGGGTTCCGTTGCTTGAACGCTTCGTAACCGAGGCCCCAGGCCTCCATCGTGCCGGGGCGGAAGTTCTCGACGACGACGTCACTCGTTTCGCCCAGGCGGAGGGCAACCTCACGCGCAGCTGGCTGCCGCATGTCCAGGGTGACGGATTTCTTGCCGCGGTTGAGCGACTCCCAGAAGGCGGAGAAGCCGTCCGGCTCCTTCCACATGCGGCGGCCGAAATCGCCGCCGGCGGGGTCTTCGATCTTGATCACTTCGGCGCCGAAATCGGCGAGGAGCATCGTGGCGAAGGGGCCCTGCTGGTAGCGCGTGAAGTCCAGGATACGGATGCCGTCGAGTGGTTTGGCCATGGCGCGCAGTGTACCGGCTGCGGGCAAGGCGCGAACGTGGATGCGCGAACTTAGCGTTCACTCAAATGACACGTTTGTCACCTTGCGGGGCCGTGAGGGCGTGGAGGCGCCCTTCGCCGCCGCCGCCGCAGCTTCAACTCGAATCTGCGAAAGCCCGTGTGAAAGATGCGCACGGCCGTTCACTTTTCTCCGTTTTGGACGTCCCGGGGATAGGGGTTAGCCACCAATTCGCAACGTTTTTACAAAGCGCACCATGTCAGCCGCCAGCGAACGAACCGATACAACCATTGAGATGGTGACACGTTCGGGCAAAGCGCGTGAGGATTGGCTGATCGCCACCTCGTTCCTGGCCGGCGCGGTCTCGTTCCTCGTCGCGTTTTTCACCCAGGAAATCGAGGACCCCTTCGCGCTCTCCTGCATGGTGCTGCTGACCGCGCTCTGCGAAGCGCTCTCGGTGCGCCTCTACTTCGACGGCCGAGTTTCCGTGAGCTTTGTCGGCACTGTCCTGACGGCGATGCTCTTCGGGCCGATCGGCGGTGTGCTCGCGGCCGCTGCGACGGCGACCACCGGCTACCTGATGGCGTCTCGCAACCCGCGCAAGCTGGTGTTCAACTTCGGGCACGAAACGGTTGCCGCCTCGGCCGCCGGATGGGCGTTGCTGGCCGCCGGCGTGGTCTCGACGGAACACGACTTCCGCCATCCCGTCGGCCCGCTCCTCGGGGGACTTGGCGCCTCGGTCATCGTCTTCTCGATCGACGCGTGGGCCGTGGCGGCGATCATCGCGGTGACGTCGGGGCGGTCTGTCCGGGCCGCATACCGCGAGAACTTCGCCTGGATCCTGCCGCACTACATGGGCCTCGGGTTGGTCGCCGGCGGGCTCGCAGTGGTCTACGGGCACCTTGGCATCGCGGCGATCATCGTGCTGGGACTCCCGCTCCTTTCGAGCCGTTACGCCATCGCCCAGTTCGTGGAGCGCACGCGCGAAAACGTCATGCGCCTTGAGCGCTCGAATGAGCAGCTGCAGCGTGCCTACGTCGAGATCCGGGACATGTCCGAGGAACTGCGTGACGCGTACACGGGCACGCTGGAGTCCCTGGTGACGGCGCTCGACGTGCGCGACCAGGAGACCCGGGGCCACTCGGTGCGCGTCGCCACCCACTCGCTCGACATCGCCAGGATGCTGGGCATCAAGACAGACGACGAGCTGCTGACGATCTACCGCGGCGCGCTGATGCACGACGTCGGGAAGATCGGCGTGCCGGACGCGATCCTTTTGAAGCCTGCAAAGCTCACGGAGGAGGAGTGGGAGTTCATGCGGCGGCATCCGGCGTTGGGGTACCGGATCCTCGCGCAGGTGCCATATCTGCGGCCGGCGGCGAAGATCGTCCTCGCCCACCACGAACGCTGGGACGGCGACGGCTATCCGCGCCAACTGAAAGGGGAGGACATCCCGCTCGGGGCGCGCATCTTCGCCATTTGCGACACCTACGACGCGATCATCTCGGACCGGCCCTATCGTAAAGGGCAGTCGCCAGACGCGGCGCTGGCTGAGATACTGCGGTGTGCCGGGACGCAATTCGATCCAAAGGTTGTCGAGGCCTTCGAAGCAGCGTTCCCGCGGTGGCGGGAAGAGGACCACGGGGCTGCGCGAAAGCCCCTGTACCTCCCTGCCTGGAGGCAGGACAGCGATGCGCCAGGAAGAGCGGCGAGCTAGGACGCGAGCCACGCTCTTGCGGGCCGCTGCCTCGGCGTTCGCCACACGCGGTTACGATGGCGCTTCGATCGATGCGATAGCCGCTTCGGTTCGGCTTTCGAAGGGCGCGGTGTACGCGCACTTTCCTTCCAAGCTGGACCTCTACCTGGAAGTCCTTGCCATGTTGCGGGAGCAGGCGGAGCACCGGCTGGAGCGCGTGACGGCTGCCATCGCCGCCGGCAGTGGGGCAATGGATGCGGCGCGCCAGTACCTGGGCCTGGGCGGCGATGCGCAGCACGCCGCGCTGATGTCGGAGTTCTGGCGCACGGCTGCGATCGAGCCGGCGATCCGGGGCGTGCTGGAGCGTCTTGTGGAGGATCGTCTGGGTCTGCTCTCACGCGCGGCGGTGGACCAGGGGATGGCCCCGGGTGCGGCCATGGAATTCGCCGAAGCGGTGGCCCGCTTCATCGACGCCGAACTGCTGTACCGGCGGATCGGCGACGCCGCGGCGCATCCGGCAAGTTCGTGAAACGGGCCAGACACAGAAGAAGGGGCCTTGCGGCCCCCTCTCCCGTTTGGGTTGTGCCCTCGTTACCAGCTGATGGTCAGAGCAGGGACTGCCGCGGAAACGACAGCGACTGCAGCCAGCGCACCAAGAACGAGGAGCGTCCGGAGCTTTGCCACTAAGGCACCTCCCGCTTCGGTTTCCGGCCTTTTTAGACCGGCTGGTATGTAATACGTGAGTGACCAAAGGGTGTCAATACCGTGTATAGCGGGGAGTGGCGCCGCAGATTCACGACGCATTGTAAATTCTCACTTTGCGCTTGCTAAGTGGCGCCGGGTCCCTCGTGGCGATGGATGGAGAGGCCGAGCTGGAGTTCTTCGATTACAGCTTCGGCTAGCGTCCGTTCCTCTTCCGCCGGCATGCCGCCCTTCCAGGTGGCCAGGGCGAGCGCCGCCACGCGGTTCGCGCCCAGCGCTTTCTCTGCTTCGGCGAGTTCTTCCGCGCGCGCGGCCTGGTGGAGGATGATCCGGTCGCGGAGAATCTCGCGGATTTTCTCCTGTGTCGCCCGGCGTGCCTCAGCCTCGGTGAGCGGCGGCATACGCCGTTCCTGGAGCGCGCGGGCGCGCTCGTACACGGGGTCGTCGTCGACGGGCCGGAGCAGGAAGTCGTCGTCGTGCAGCCAGCGAGAGAAGATCTCCCGTTGAAGGGCCCCGCTGAAGAGCGACAAGGGGTAGTTTCGGAAACCCGGGCGCAGCCCCGGATGCTTCAGGAGGAGCGAGAGGAGCACGTCCTCCGGTCCAAGCCGCTCAATTGGCCGGGACTCCCGGCCCGGCGGCCGCCCGCGCCCCAGGCCCGCGCGTAAGCGTTCGAAAACGGCGTCTTCGCTGATGCCGAGGTGTCGCGCGACCCGCTGGACGTACATCGCTCGCTCGACCGGGTCGCCGACGGCGAGCAGCACGGGCTTGAGGCGGTCGACCGTTTCGCGGGCCTTCACAGGCGAGTCGATCTCCGATGAATCCATCACGCGGCGGAGAAGGAACTCGGCGAAGGTGGGGGCAGTCTCGATTGCCGAGCGCCAGAGTTCTGGCGCTTCGCGGGCGATCTCGTCGGGGTCTTTCCCGGGTGGGAGTGGGGCGACGCGAAGGTCCACCCCGGGGCCGCCCGCGATGACGCTCGCCGCGCGCACCGCCTGCCCCATGCGATCGGGCGATTCGAGCCCGAAGAACAGCCCGCCGGCGCGCTCGGCGGCGTTCATCCCGGCGGCGTCGGGGTCCATGGCCAGGACGATGCGCTTCGCCAGGCGCCTCAGCAGCGCGGCGTGGTGCTCGGTCAGGGATGTCCCCATGGTAGCCACGACGTTCTCGAAACCCGCCTGCCACGGACCGAGGACGTCCATGTAGCCTTCGACGACGACGGCGACGCCGGACTCGCGGATTGCCGCGGCGGCGAGGTTGAGGCCGAAGAGGGTGCGCCCCTTATCGAAGAGGTCGGTCTGCGGGGAGTTGAGGTACTTGGGCTCCTCCCCGTGAAGGCCGCGGCCGCCCATAGCGACAAATTCGCCGCGCTCGTTCGCGATCGGCACGATGACGCGGCCCCGGAAGCGGTCATAGGGCTCACGGCCGCCCTCGCCTTCGACGAGCAGGCCCGCAGCCACCATGTCGGCGTCTTCGTAGCCGCGGTTCTTCAGGAAGCCGCGCAGGCCGCGCCAGTCGTCGGGTGCCCATCCCAGCCGCCAGGCCTCGATGGTGCGTTGCTCGAGGCCGCGTTTTTCGCGCAAGTAGGCCAGCGCCTCTTCGCCGCCGGGTTCGCGGAGGCAGCGCTGGTAGTACTCGACGGCTGCGGACATGGTGGCGGCCAACCGCTCGTTGTAGGAGCGCTTGCGCGCGTCTTCGGCGGTGAGCTGGATGCCCGCTTCGGCAGCGAGCGAGCGGAGAGCGCCGCGGAAGTCGGTGTTTTCGCGCTTCTGGACGAAGGTGAAGAGGTCGCCACCCTCCCCGCAGCTCCCAAAGCAGCGCCATGTCCCGCGCTCGGGGAACACGTAGAACGAAGGCGTCTTCTCGGTGTGGAACGGGCAGAGCCCCTTAAAGCTCCGGCCAGACTTCTGGAGGGGCGTGACGCGGCCGATGAACTCCACCAGGTCGACCTGGCGTTTGATGGTTTCGACGACATCCATGCGAGGGCAATGCTACGGCCGAACCCGACATGAGTTGACGCGGACGGCAGGGACCCGCCGCAGTCTGAACCAAGGCGCCCGCGGTTACGTCGGCTAGGAGTCGATGGTGATGTTCGCGGTGGCCACAACCTGCCCGTTGATGACCACTTCCACCGTGGCTGCGCCTGTCCCCGGCTTGCTCACGCTGAAGTTCGCGGTCTGGCCCTTCGCCAGGGCGATGGTCTGCGACTGGGAGGCTTCAGACGCCCCGACCTTGACCCGCACCTGGACGGTTGTGGCTGGCATTGCGCCGCCGCTGTTGCGGATCGTCACGGCGATCGCGGCCGCCTGCACGGTTGGCGCGAGGATCTCGAGCTTCGGCTCCTCTTCCGGTGGCAGGAGCACGAAGGTGGCGGAGTTGTTGTCTTCGCGCCCTTCGCGGACGGCGTTCTTCGGGTCGACGGAGACCACCGCTTTCTTGCCGGTGGCGGTGATTGGCGGGTTGACTTCGAAGTCGATGGTGGCGCTGCCGCCGTTGGCGGCGAGCTTGGCCGCCACGGCCACTTCAGGCGCGTTCACATCCCCGCTGACGCCGACGACCAGGGCGCCGTCGTAGGCGTTTGTGCTGACGTTCTGGATGGTTACACGGAGGACAGTCCCACCGTCGATGAGCACGGCGTTGACTGGCACGAAGTCCGGCGCGTTGGCACTGGGCGAGGGACTCGCGCTCGCGGAAGGAGAGGGCGACGGGAGCTGCGTACTCGTCGGCTCCTGCGTGGGGCGCGGGGTGGCCGTGGGCTCGCGGACCTGGACGAGGTCGAGGGAATCGAACTCCTCGATGGCGTTGCGCCGCGCCCAGCGCGGCCCGGCCGCGGTCTCGACCAGGAGCCAGTTGACCTGCCGGTCCTTCCCGAGGATGGTCACCTCTTCCCCGGCCTTGAGGGTGGTTGATTCGGGGAACTGATCGCCGGGGCCTGTGCGAAGGGTGGTGTCGGCCACGACCTTTCCACGGATGGTCTGTGGGCGCTCGCCCACCGGCTCGATGGCGATGACGCGGACCTTGTCCGACTCCTTCGTCTCGCCGGTGGAGGTGGTGATCTTCACCTTCAGGTCGTAGTTGCCCTTGGCCGGCAGTGTGTACTGGAGGGTCGCGATGTACTTGTTGTCGGGTGGCGTCTCAGTCACCTGGAGCGAGTCTGCAAGGCGGTCGCCGACGAAGAGTTCGAAGAGCGCGATCGGCTGCGTAGCGGAGGCCTGCACAATGACCTCCTCGGTCTTCCCGATTTCGACCCGCTTGTCTTTTACCGGGGAGTCGATGCGGACAGCGAATCCCGTGGCGCCACCGCCACCGCCTTCGCCTCCGTTGTTCACGAGCGAGAACAGGAGAAAGACGACCAGTCCACCGACGAGCGCCGCGAGGGCGACGAACACGTAGAACATCGGCTGCCGCGCGGGAATCTCTTCGTCGTAGTCCTCGTCGTAGTAGCCGTACTCGTCGTCTTCGTCGTAGAACTCCGGCTCTTCGTCGTACTCGTCGTCGAGAGGTTCGGCGTAGCCGATCTCGGGCTCTTCGAAGTCGTCGGCGACGGCGGCGCCGATGTAGCGGGGCTGGCCTGGGGGAGTGAGTGGACGTTGCGGAGGTTCGAACCCCGTGCCGCCGATGACAGGCTCGTCCTCAGGATATCCAGTGTCGTAGCGTTCACTCATGGCGGGTGTCCCGAGTATCTTGCCGGCCCGATCTACCGGCAACACGGGCTTACCCGCACATAACACAGAGCGAACGTGAAGTTAACCTGGCCCTTCCGCACCGGCCGCTCAGGTGCGGAAGCCGTGTGCCTCGGGGCACCCCAGTTCGTCCGCGAGGCGGATGGCGAACCGGTCCGTCATGCCGCTGACGTAGTCGGCGGCGCGCCGCTCGACCGGGTCGTCCGGGAGCGAGTAGTCCGGGGATATGCCATCCGGATGCGCCACATAGTGTTCGAACAGGAACGTCACGATGCGTTTTCCGCGCTCGGCCTCGGCCAGCGTGGAGTCGTAGAGGTACACGCGGCGGAACATGAACTCCCGCAATTCGTTGGCTGCTGCCGCGACGCGCGGGCTGAAGCGGATGACGGGGTCGGGTCCGGCGCCGGTGGCGGCCCAGCTGGCCTCCACGATGTCGCAGATGAGCGTGTTGAGGCGTTCCCCGTGGCTCCGGCCGAGTTCCCGCTTCGAAGATGCGGGGAGGTCGTCTTCGGTGATCAGGCCCGCGCGGATGGCGTCGAGGATGTCGTGGTTGACATAGGCGATGGCGTCGGCAGTCTTGACCACCTGTCCCTCGAGGGTGACAGGCACACCCCAACCCTCGGCGAAGATGTCCTCCCTGGCCTTCGAGGACTTCTCGACGGCGTCCAGCACTTCGTAGGTGAGGTTGAGGCCCTGGCCGCCGTTCTCGAGCTTGTCCAGGACGCGGACCGACTGGTAGTTGTGGCGGAAACCTTCGGGGAGACATGCCGCGAGGGCCTCTTCTCCGGCGTGGCCGAACGGCCCGTGGCCGATGTCGTGGCCGAGGGCGGCTGCTTCGGCCAGGTCCTCGTTCAGGTTCAACGCGCGGGCGATGGTGCGCGCTACCTGGGCCACTTCGAGCGTGTGCGTAAGGCGGGTGACGAAGTGGTCCTGCGCCGGTGCGATGAAGACCTGTGTCTTGTGCTTGAGTCTGCGGAACGCCTTCGTGTGGAGGATGCGGTCCCGGTCGCGCTGGTAGTCGGTGCGGACGGGGGATGGTGCCTCCGGCCGGGCGCGCCCGCGCGACGAGGATGTTCGGGCGGCGTACGGGCTGAGGCGCTGCTCGTTTCCCTCGAGCCTCCGGCGCACCTGGTGCAAGTCCATACGGGAATGGTAGTGCGGGTCGCGACAAGAGGGTGTCCCCGCGGATTGGCGTTCAACGCCCCGCCGCCCGAAAACCCCGCGACAAGCCCTCAAGCCCGGTCTCGCTGCCTGCTGAGACCGTCGTCTCCGCCCTTTGGGGGGCCAATCCCACCTTTGGCGGAGCGCCATGTGGTATGTGAAGAAACGAACGGATGCCCGCCGCGAGGTGCGAAATGCTGTTTACCGGGCGGTCGGCAAAGAGCCGGCCGCCACCGTGAGAGGAGCAACCCAATGGAAATCCAGACTCTGACCTTCGACCTGCGCGGCATGACTGAACGGCAGGCTTACCACTACGCCGAGTCGCTCCGGCTCGGCATCAGCGAGTTCGATGGGCTCGTCCGCTACGCCCGCACGCGGCGGACCAGCGAAGGTTCGTACGTCGTTTTCTGCGCCTGGAAGGATGCCGCGGCCGTCGCCGGGTTCCGCCACAGCGAGTTGTACGCCCGGTTCGCGCTGAGCCCGAACGTCATCAATCTGCGCGACTCCGTGGAGTCGGTGTTCGTCGACCGCGTGACCGACGACATGATCGCGCTGGCTGCGTAGGCGCCCGAGCCGGGCCCGCGTTCGCGAAGCACCGCGAATCGCCGCCCGGCCGGCTGGCCAAAGCCGACGGACTGCGCCTCCGCCGGATTCGCTACTTCGGGGCGCGCCCCAGCTTCACTTCGGCGTTCGCGATGATCTCTCGCGTGCGGTCGATCATGTCGGGGCTGACGCTGACGCTGGTGATGCCCCACTCCACGAGTTTCTCGGTGACCTCCGGGTAGACGCTGGGCGCCTGCCCGCAGATTGAGGCGGTGATGCCGCGCCGCCGGGCCACCGTGACCGCGGTCTGGATCGCCGCCATCACGGCCTCGTTGCGCTCGTCGAAGGTATCGGCCAGGGCTTCGCTGTCACGGTCGATCCCGAGGACAAGCTGGGTGAGGTCGTTCGAGCCGATGGAGATGCCGTCGATGCCGACATCGATGAAGCGGTCCAGGATGATGACGTTGGATGGCACCTCCACCATCATCCAGAGCTTGAAGTCCTCGCCGCGGACGAGACCGTTCTCGGCCAGGAGTTGTTTCACGCCCTTGAGCTCGTTCGGTGTGCGTACGAAGGGGACCATGACGTAGAGGTTCTTGAAGTCCTTCCGCACGGCCTTGATGGCGTCGACCTCGAGCTTGAAGATGTCCGGCTCCCGGATGTACCGGGAAGCGCCGCGATAGCCGATCATCGGGTTCTCCTCGGTCGGCTCGTATTGCGCGCCTCCGCGGAGGTTCGCGTACTCGTTCGTCTTGAAGTCGCTGAGGCGGTAGACGACCGGGCGGGGGTTGAAGGCCCGGCAGAACTCGCGGATGCCCTCCATGAGCTGGCGGGTGTACTCCTCACCCTGGCCTTCCTCGATGAACTTCCGCGGGTGCGTGCCGATCTGGGCAACGATGAATTCGGCCCGCAACAGGCCCACGCCGTCGACACTGCGCTGAGCGACGCGCTCGGCGAGCTCCGGTTCAGCGAGGTTGACGTAAAGGCGTGTCGTCGTCTTGAGGGCGGACGCCTTCGCGTACCGTTCTTTCTGGCGCTCGTACCAGGCGAGCCGGGCTTCGGCGCGCCCGTCGTAGACCTTGCCGCCGGAACCATCGACGGTTACCTGGCGGTCGACCGCGAGGGCGGTTGTCGCGGAACCGGCGCCGACGACGCAGGGAATGCCGAGCTCGCGGCTGACGATTGCCGCGTGACAGGTGCGGCCGCCGCGTTCGGTGATGATGGCGGAAGCGCGCTTCATCGCGGGGACGAAGTCCGGCGTCGTCATCTCGGCGACGAGGACATCGCCCTGCTTCACGATGTCGATCTGCTGCGGGTCCAGCACGATGCGGACAACGCCAACGCCGACACCAGGGCTGGCGGGCTGGCCGGTGAGGAGCACCGGGGCCGTCTCTTGCTCACCCTCGTCGTCGTCCTCGCCGGCCGCTTTCATGGTGGTCACGGGCCGGGCCTGGGTGAGGTAGAACTTGCCGCCTTCGTAGGCCCACTCGATGTCCTGGTGGTGGCCGTAGTGCTCCTCCACGGAGCGGCCGATGCGCGCGAGTTCGCGGATCTCGTCGTCGGTCAGTTTTTGCGCTTCGCGCAGGTGCTCCGGCACATCCCGCCAGGCGTTCGCGCTTTCGTGGCTCCCGTCGGTGTCGTCGGCGCGCGTGATCATGCGCGGCTGAGCAACGACGGTCTTGTCCAGGATCTGGAGGGACTCCTTGCTGACGATGTAGAGGTCCGGGCTGATTTCGCCGGAGACGATGCCTTCGCCGAGGCCGTAGACGGCCTCGATCGTGATCTTCGTCGGGTCGGAAGTGACCGGTTCGACCGTGAACATAACCCCCGACTTCTCGGACTGGACCATGCGCTGCACGGGGACCGCCAGGCCGACCTTCGTGTGGTCGTAGCCGGCTTCCTCGCGGTAGAAGATGGCCCGCGCTTCGAAGAGCGAAGCCCAGCAAGCCTGGACCGCCCGGACCACGTTCTCCGGCCCGACGACGTTGAGGAAGGTGCTCTGCTGGCCGGCGAAGCTGGCCTCCGGGAGGTCCTCCGCGGTGGCCGAGCTGCGGACCGCGACGGGCCCATCGCCGAGTTCCTGGTACGCCTGCATGATCTCGTCCGCGATGTGGCGAGGCATCGGTGCGTCGAGGATGCGCTGGCGAATGTTCGCCGCGCGGGCGTTGAGTTGCTTCGAGTCGTGGACGTCGAGCCCGAACAGTTCTTTCTTGATGATGGGTTCGAGGGCGTTGAACTGGATGAAGTGGAAATACGTGTCGGCTGTGACAACAAATCCCGGAGGCACCGGGATTTGAGCACGCGTCAGTTCGCCCAGGTTGGCGCCCTTACCGCCTACGAGGCCAAGGTCTTCCCGGCCTACTTCGGAGAACCACACCACCGAGCGAGTCATGCTTACCAATCTGCCTATACCTCCGGGGCTGTCGCATAGCGCAGACCGATGACTTTCGGTCGCCGCAGTTTACCCCGAGCCGCGGTGAATAGCATCCCCGCGGCCCGTTTAGTCTTTCGCCGTTTAACGAAGGGTCATTCCACCGTGACCGTCTTCGCCAAATTGCGTGGCTGGTCCACGTCGCAGCCGCGCTGCACGGCCACGTGGTACGCGAGCAACTGCAGCGGGACCGAGGCGACCAGGGGTTCCAGCAACTCGGACACCTCCGGGACCTCGATGACGCCGTCGGCGAGCGATGCGAGCTCCGTGTCGCCTTCCGTCACGACCGCAAGCACGTTCCCACCCCTCGCCTGCACCTGCTCCACGTTCGAGATCATCTTCGAACGCAGGGCGTGTTTGGTAGCTATCGCGATGGTCGGAAAGGAGGAATCGATAAGTGCGATAGGGCCGTGCTTCATCTCGCCGGCGGCGTAGCCTTCCGCGTGGATGTAGGAGATCTCCTTCATCTTCAGGGCGCCCTCCATGGCCGCTGGAAAGGCGAGCGCCCGCCCAAGGAAGAGGATGTGCTGGTTGCTGGCGTATCGCCTGGCCAGCTTCTCGTACTCCTTCGACCTGCGCAGCAGCTTCCCGACCGCGTCTGGCACTTTGGCCAGGTCCGCGATGCGGGCGCCCGCTTCCGCTTCGGAAATGCGCCCTTTCGCCTGGCCCAACTTCAGGGCAAGGGCGTAGAGGGCAACGATGGCGGCGGTGAAGCATTTCGTACTGGCGACGCCGCGCTCCAGCCCCGCGCGGGTGTACACCGTCCCGTCGGCCACGCGCGTCGTCTGCGCGCCTTCGGTGTTGCAAACGGTCACCTGGAGGGCGCCGCGGGCTTTCGCCACGGCCATCGCCTCGAGGACGTCGACGGTCTCCCCGGACTGGCTCACGGACACGACCAGCGTGCGGGAGTCGAGGACGGGGTCGCGGTAGCGGAACTCGCTGCCGTTGTCGGTCTCTGCGGGCACGCGCGCGAACTGTTCGAAGTAGCGCTTGCCGATCATCGCGGCATGGAGGCTGGTCCCCATCCCGATGAGGACCACGCGGTCGATGTCGGCCAGGCGGCCGGCGGCCGCCCCAAGGTCGTCCAGGTAGAGCTCGGGCGGCTCGAGGGTGGCGACGCTCCAGATGGTGTCGGCGAGCGCCTCCGGTTGTTCCATGATCTCTTTGAGCATGAAGTGCTGGTAGTCGCCCTTGAGGGCGCTGACAGGGTCGACAGGGACGTGCTTCACGGGCACTTCGAGCGTCCGCCCCGCGGCGTCGAAGAAGGCCGCACCGCGCTTGTCCACCCGTACAAACTGCTGGTCGGCGAGGAAGGCTACCCGCTGCGTGACCGGGAGGACGGCAGCGAGGTCGCTGGCGAGCATCATTTCGCCATCGCCGTAGCCGACGACCACGCCGCCGGCGTTTCCGAGGCGGGCCGCGACCATGGTTCCCGGTTCGGCAGGGCAGACGGCGACGATCGCCTGGGAGCCCTCCAGCAGCGCCGCGGTCTCGCGCAACGCGTCGAGGAGGCCGGCGCCGGCAGCGAGCCGTTCCTCCATCAGGTGGGCAATGGTCTCGGTGTCGGTTTCACTGCGGAACGCGTGTCCGCGGCCGAGCAGTTCGGCGCGGAGAGTGGCGTAGTTCTCGACGATGCCGTTGTGGATCACCACCACTTCGCCGTTGCAGCTGGTGTGGGGGTGGGCGTTCTGGTCGCTGGGCTTGCCATGGGTTGCCCAGCGCGTGTGGCCGATTCCGGTTGTGCCGGCGCTACCCCCGGACTGGATGGCTGCCTCGAGGTTCGCGATCTTCCCTTCGCGCTTCGTCACGGTGAGGGAGCCGCCTTCGTTCGGGTCCAGCACGGCGATACCTGCCGAGTCGTAGCCCCGGTATTCGAGGTCCTTCAGCGCCCGCAAAAGGACCGGGACGGCGGGCTTATCGCCCGCATAACCAACGATTCCACACATAGGTGAGTTCCAGGCTCCATGCCTCTTTGTCCTCCCGGGGAGGACGGGCGGCAGCACACACGGCCCTCATGGGCTCGGACTCCGGCCGAATCAGGGACGCGGAGAGCGAAGGGAATCGCGGGTTCCCTGGCACCTGGCGCACCTTTGTCAGCCGGTTGCCCGCGCTGGTTTGTGTGCCGCCTGCGGCTGTGCCTGCCGGGGGGCCATCCGCCGAGTGTTTCGATACTGCCCCCGCCTCGTCGCCCTCCCGTGGAAGGGCCTGGCGCTTCTTGCTGCTCTCTCAGTGTGCTGTGTCGAGTTGTGTGGCCGAGTTCACCTCCAGCGTTGCGGTCAAGCGAGTGTTGCGTTGACCGGGTGACACGGTCAAGGAGGTTGGTGATGCCGGAGCCGACTTTGATGGAACTGCAAGGCGCCCGAGGTCTCGGCGATGGGTTTCGCCACGCCATCACGGTGCGCTACGGCGAGTGCGACATGCCGGGCGTGGTGTTCAACGCGAACTACCTGGCCTACGCCGATGACGTCTGCGACCGGTGGATGACTGCCGCACTCGGCCGCGGCTGGGACGAGCGGTTCGATGCCGTGGTAAAGACGGCAACCCTCGAGTGGCACTCCGCGGCCCGCCACAGCGACACGATCGATTTCAGGCTGCGCGTCGCGCGCTGGGGGACTTCGTCGTTCGACGTGCGCCTGGCGGCCACGGTCGGCGGCCGCCCCATCGTAACCATCGATATCGTGTACATCAGCGTCGCGCCGGGGACGCATGTCCCGGCTCCGGTGCCGGAGGATGTCCGCAGGGCGCTGGCCGGCGCCGCGAACGAACCGCCGGGGGCCGCCGCCTGAAGTTGCGGCCGGTTCAGCTCTCGGCGCGCGGGATGCCCGCGAACCCGAGGAAGTCGTCCTCCCACTCGAGCACGGCTTTGATCATCAGCGCATCGATCCCGAACGGCTGCGCCTGGATACCGCGCATGCGGAACTCGTCGTCGAGGATGCGCGCGATCTCGTCCAAGGGACGCCGGTGCACGTCGAGCTCGCGCTCGGTCTCCAGGATGAGGTCGACCAGCTCGCCCGAGAGCTGGTAGCCGTCTTCCTGGAGCTGCTCCCAGATCCATTCGCCACACTCAGCCAGCAGCGCGCCCTGCAGTTTGCCCGCCATCGGACCTCCAAGACCTTTTGCCAAGCCTACTTCGCCTTTTTCGCGAGAGGAACTCGCGGGAGCTTCGGCGCCTCGATGCCCACTTCCTTCCGCAGCTTCTTCAGCCGCCGGATGTTGGCGGCGTCCGGGCCCTTCCCGTCGAGGCCCGGCACTTCGAGGATAAACGGCACGTCGCGAAACGCGGGGTGCGCCATGAGCGTGCGGAAGCCCTGCAGGCCAAGGTGGCCGTCGCCGATGTTCTCGTGCCTGTCGCGGAAGCTCCCGATCGGCTGCTTCGTGTCGTTGGCGTGCACCGCGACGAGCCTGTCGAACCCGACCTCGGCTTCGAACTCGGCCATCGCCAGGGCACAGCCGTCGGGCGTCGCGAGGTCGTAGCCCATCGCGTAGGCGTGGCAGGTATCGAGGCAGACGGCGATGCGCGGGTCGTTGTCGAGCGCGCGGATTAGAAGGCCCAGCTCACCCCACTTCGCACCGAGGCAGTTCCCCTGGCCGGCATTGTTCTCGAGGATGAGCAGCGAAGGGTTATCCGGCTCGGCATCCAGGACCTCGCGCAGGAGAGCCGCGATGCGCACACCCATCGCGTCCGAGAAGCCCGCGCCGAGATGGCTGCCGACGTGGAAGATCGTGCCAACGACGCCCATGCGGCCGGCGAAGTGCCGGTAGGCGGTCAGGGACTGCTTCGAGCGCTGCAGCATCGCTTCGTCGGCGCTGCCGAAGTTCATCAGGTAGACGCCGTGGAAGAACGCAGGCAGGCCATGACGTTGCCGCTCGGCGTTGAACACGTCGATTTGCTCGTCGGTGCAGGCCGGGAGCTTCCACTGCTGTGGCGCGGAAATGAAGAGCTGGACCGCCTCCGCGCCGATGGCACGGGCGCGCTCGAACACCTGGTGGTGTCCGCCGGCACTGGAGATGTGGGCGCCGATGCGCATGCGAGTTTCGCTCCCCGGCTCAGGCGGTCGCGGGGCGCCTGGCGACACCCACTATCGCAGGCAGCGGGCCAATCTTCACTTCCCGCACCGAGGTGACTTCGAAGCCGGCGCGCCTGATCGCGGCAAGGGTGTCGCGGTTCGGGTGGCACCCTCCGCCGAGTTGCTTCCAGATTGGGGTGAGCAGGTCCTGTGCCCGCGCTCCCGCTCCGCCCCGGGCGCGCACATGCTCCCAGAAGCGGAACTCGCCGCCCGGCTTTAACACGCGCAGGACTTCGGCGAGCGCCGCGTCCGCGTCCGGGATAGTGCAGAACACGAGGGTGCCGACGACTGTGTCGAAGGACGCTTCGGGGAACTCGAGCGCCTGGGCGTCGCCGGCGAGCGCGCGGAACCCGTCGCGTTCGAGCGCGTGGCGGCGGGCGCGCTCTCGCATGTACTTGTCCGGTTCGATGCCTGTGTACTCGACGTCCGGCGGCAGGAACGGCCAGTTCGAGCCGACCCCGTAGCCGACTTCGAGCACGGAGCCCTTCGCGCCGGCCATCACTTCCTGCCGGAACCGGCGCTCGCGCTTGCCCTCGTGGCGGCTCATCCAATCCCAGACGCGGGCGAAGATGCGGTGTCCAGCGGCCACGTTTTCCTCCCGGCGGCGAACGTTGACACCATGGCGCCGTGTCCACAAGATGCGGAATCGCCTTGGCCTGAGGGTTCTATGTTCCCAGATGTCCCGCACACCGGCCTGCCGCTTTCCGGCCTGACCGTCATCGACTGCACGATCTGGCAGCAGGGCACCTACGCGAGCGCCATGCTGGCCGACTTCGGGGCGAACGTGATCAAAATCGAAGGGCCCGATTCACCGGACCCGGGGCGAGGCGTGGGCGATGCCTACTTCCAGAGCCACAACCGGAACAAGCGCGGGATCGTGGTCGATTTCAAGCACGACGCGGGCCGGGAAACCGTCCTCCGGTTGTGCGAGCAGGCGGACGTGTTCGTGCAGAACATGCGCCAGGGCGTGATGGAGAAGCTCAAGCTGGACTACCCCCATGTGCGCGAGCGCAACCCGCAGATCATCTACGCCTCAGCGAGCGGCTATGGCTCGAAGGGCCCGCACCGCACATGGCCGGCGATGGACATCCTCGGCCAGGCGCGGGGCGGGACGATGATGACGCAGGGCCCGCCGGACCTGCCCCCGATCTTCTCCTTCGGGGGGATGGCCGACCAGGTAGGGGCGATCTCACTGTCTTACGGCATCCTGATCGCGCTCTGGCACCGGGCGAGGACGGGCGAGGGGCAACAGCTCGACGCGTCGTTGCTTGGCGGGCAGGTGATGCTCCAATCGTTCAACATCACCGGGACGCTCTTCACCGGCCAGGTGCCACCCCGGCGCTCGCGCGAGCAGGCGGCCCCGATGTGGAACGTCTACCAGTGCAAGGACGGCGGCTGGGTCGCCCTGAGCATGTCGCTCATCGGCAGGTGGTGGAAGCCGTTCTGCGAAGCGATCGGCCGCCCCGACTGGCGGGATGACCCGCGCTTCAACAGGCTCCCGGACCACTACGAACACCGGGAGCAACTGGTGGCGATGCTCGACGAGCTCTTCGCCACGAAGGACCAGTGGGAGTGGGTCGAATTCCTCTGCGGACAGGGACTGCCCTGCGCGCCGGTGCAGGACTACGCGCAGATCGCCGAGGATCCGCAGGTGCTCGCCAACGATTACATCGTTGAGTACGACCATCCTTCCGGTGAACGGCGGCGCATCGTCGGGCCGGCGGTACAGCTGGAGGCAAGCCCCGGGTCGATCCGGCAAGGGGCGCCGGAATTCGGCGAGCACACCGAAGAGGTGCTGCTCGAGTTCGGCTTCAACTGGGACGAGATCGAGCGCCTGAAGGACTGTGGGGCGATCGGGGCACGCTAGCGAGCCCGCGTCCCCTCAACGCGACCCCGGCACAACCCCGCGCACCGTCGTCTCCACCGCGTGGACGCTCGTCCCTGTGGTCAGGAACAGCGTCGAGAACTCCGGGCCCCCGAACGTCAGGTTCGCGGCGTGCTCGGGCGTTTCGAACACGCCGAGGTACTTCCCCTCCGCCGTATGCACCGAAACGCCGCCCGCGCCGGTCGTCCACAGTCGCCCTTCCGTGTCCACCTTCATGCCGTCCGGGGCGCCGCGGCGCGGGTCGCCGCGCTGGTCGACGAACAGAGACCGGTCTCCCAGTGTGAGGTCGACTTTCACCTCGTACCGCCAGATCAGGCGCTCCTGCGAGTCGCCGATGTAGAGGATGGATTCATCCGGGGAGAACGCCAGGCCGTTCGGTTGCGTGAAACCCTGCGGGACGACCAGGTGGAGCGATCCGTCGGGGTCGATGCGGTAGACGCCCTGGAAGTCGAGTTCCGGAGACTGGCCGGGCGATCCGAAGGCCGGCACTCGGCCCGTGTCCATGCCGTAGGTGGGGTCGGTGAAGAAGATCGCGCCGCTGGAATGGACGACGAGGTCGTTGGGGCTGTTGAGCTTCTTGCCATCCCAGTGGCTGGCGAGCGTTTCGGCCGCCTCCGGCGCAGTGTAGGCGTAGCGCGAGACCCGGCGGCCGCCGTGCTCGCAGGCGAGGATGCGGCCCTCGCGGTCCATGGTGAGGCCATTGGACCAGCCGCTCGGCTTGCGGTAGACCCCGGCTTCGCCCTGGCCGGGGCGCCAGCGGTACTGCGTGTTGCCCGGGATGTCGCTGAACACGAGCGCGTTGTCCGCGGCCACCCAGATGGGTCCTTCGGTGAAGCCGAACCCGCCACAGAGCCTGCGCTCTTCGCCTTTGAGCAATGCTGAGATGCCGTTGTCGTCCTGGATGTCCATAGGGCGCGGATTCTGGCACAGGTCGAGATCCCCCGAAAGGATGAGGCGGCCGGGCTTGAGTGCGCGGCCGGATCCAACTAGGATAGGGGGGTACCCTATTCAGGAGGTCGAGGGCGAATGACTCCCGAGACCCGCCGCCAGGCGCTCCGGCGCATCAAGATCATCTCCGGCCAGCTGCAGGCGCTGGAAAAGCAGATCGAGGAGGACCGTTACTGCATGGACGTCCTCGACCTTTCGCTGTCGATCCAGAAAGCCTTGCGCAGCCTCGACGGCCTCGTCATCGAGGGCCACCTGCGGACGCACGTCATCGAGATGATGACCGGCGGCGAACAGGACCGGGCCGTCTCCGAACTCCTCCGTCTCTACCGGGTCCAGGGGCCCGCGGAAGCAGAACCAACTTCGAAAGGAACCTCCCACCATGGCTAAGACCATCGAACTGAACATCACCGGCATGACCTGCGACCACTGCGTGCGCTCTGTCACGAACGCACTGAAGGACGTCCAGGGCGTCAAGGACGCCGTCGTCAGCCTGGAGGAGAAGCGCGCCGTCGTGACGGCCGAAGACGTCGACATCCCGGCGCTCATCGCCGCGGTCGAAGAAGAGGGCTACGAGGCCGCGCCTCGTTAGCTCCCCTGCCTTCGGGCCGGGAAGGGACCCCAAAATGGCAACACAAGACTCCTCCGTCACCCTCGACATCTCGGGGATGACCTGTGCATCGTGCGTCCGCAGGGTGGAGCGGGCGTTGACGAAAGTCCCCGGAGTGGAGACCGCGAGCGTTAACCTTGCCGCCGAGACCGCGAGGGTTACCCTCGCGGCGCCCGTGGAAGTGGACGCTCTCGTCGCCGCTGTCGAAAAGGCCGGCTACACCGCCACACCCTCTACGGCCGGCAAGGACCGCGAGGGGGAGCGGGACCGCCAGGCCCGCTCCACGCTCATCCAGCTGCTCGTCTTCGGGGCGCTCGCAATCCCGACGATCGTCCTCGCCATGGCGATGGACATCGCCGGGATGCACATCAACGACGACCCGCAGCTCCACGGGTGGATCGTCCTGGCGCTTGCGACGCCGATCCAGCTCGGCCTGGGCTGGCGGTTCTATCGCGGAGGCTTCATCAGCCTCCGGCACCTCAACCCGAACATGGATGTGCTGGTCGCCCTCGGGACCTCGGTGGCCTACGTGTACAGCGCCTGGGTTGTCATAACGGAACAGCACGAAGAAAACATGTTCCTCGACGTTTCGGCGGCGGTCCTCGTGTTCATCACGATGGGGAAGTACTTCGAAGAGACCTCAAAGCGCTCCGCCTCGAGTGCGATCCGCTCCCTCATCGGACTGAGTGCACGGAACGCGACCGTGCTGCGCGACGGCGTCGAGACGGAGGTGCCCGTCGAGCAGGTCCGCCCCGGTGACCGGATCGTCGTACGGCCGGGGCAACGCGTGCCCGTGGACGGCGTGGTGCGCGAGGGCCACTCGACGATCGACGAGTCGATGCTCACCGGGGAGTCCATCCCGGTAGAGAGGAAGCCGGGCGACCACGTCATCGGCGGCACGATCAACCAGAACGGCGTCATAACACTCGAGGCGACTGCTGTCGGGGAGGACAGCGCCCTTCGCCGCATGGCTCGAATGGTCGAAGAGGCCCAGGGTTCGAAGGCGCCCATCCAGCGGCTGGTGGACCAGGTCGCCGCCGTCTTCGTGCCCGTTGTCATCCTGATCGCGGCGGGTACGTACCTCGCGTGGGGCGCATTCGCCGGCGACTGGCGCGACGGAATGGTCGCGGCCGTAGCGGTGCTGGTGATCGCCTGCCCCTGCGCCCTCGGCCTCGCCACCCCGACCGCCATCATGGTTGGGACGGGCCTCGGCGCAGAGCGCGGGATCCTGATCAAGAACGCCGAAGTCCTGGAGCGCACACGCCGGCTCGACGTGGTCGTGCTCGACAAGACGGGGACGCTGACTGAAGGCCGCCCGCAGGTGCTGGACGTGGTCACGCTGGGCGAACTGCCGCGCGACGACCTCCTCCGGTTCGCGGCGGCGGCAGAAAGCGGGAGCGAACATCCGCTCAGCCGCGCGGTCGTCGATGCCGCCGTGGAGGCGAAGCTCCAGCTTCCCGAAGCGAGCCAGTTCGAGGCCATCACGGCGCGCGGCGTGCAGGCGATGGTCGACGGCAAGCTGGTACTGGCAGGGAACCGGTCCCTCTTCGAGGAGTATGGCTTCCCGGCAAACGACGAGCTCGAGGAGCGACTGTCTGGCCTCGAGGCGGCCGGCCGGACCGCCATCCTCGTCGCCGTCGACGGGCGCATCGAGGGCATTCTCGGCATCTTCGACGACGTGAAGCCGAACGCGGCGCGGGCGGTGGAGTCGCTCCGGGCGCAAGGCCTCCGCGTCATCATGATGACCGGCGACAACGGACGGACAGCCGCCGCGGTGGCAAAGCGCACCGGCATCGCGGAGTACTACGCCGGTGCCCGGCCGGAGGACAAGCTCGAGCTGGTCCGCAGGCTGCAGGGCGAAGGCCTGGCCGTGGCGATGGTCGGCGATGGCATCAACGACGCGCCGGCGCTCGCCCAGGCCGACATCGGCATCGCGATGAGCACCGGCACGGACGTGGCGATGGAAACCGGCGACATCACCCTGCTCCACGGCGACGTCTCGAAAATCGCGGAAGCGATCGCGCTCTCACGCAGCACGTTGAGCACGATCCGGCAGAACCTGGTGTGGGCCTTTGGCTACAACGTGGTGGCGATCCCGGTGGCCGCCCTCGGGATGTTGAACCCGGTGTTCGCAGGCGCGGCGATGGCCTTCAGTTCGGTGAGTGTGATGGCCAACAGCCTGCGGCTGCGGACGAAGGCGCGCTCGCTGGCCCTGGCGAGCGGGAACGTGTACGCGGCATCGCGCCAGAACATCCTCAACGCCAGCCGCGGTCCAGTCCTTGCGATGGGCGCGGCGACGGCGTTGCTCGTACTGCCGCTGCTCATCTTCACGGGCATCGATAAGGACTGGTTCGGCGGGGAGCCTTCGTCGCCGGCGGGGACTATCCGGGTGGAGCTTTCGAACTGGAAGGTCGAGCCCGAGCGTTCCGAAATCCCGGCAGGGCGGGTCACCTTCGAGGCCGTCCACCTGGACGACCACGGGCACGGGGGAGGGCACGAAGCCGGACAAACGCACGACCTGGTGGTGTCGAAGAAGCTGGCCGACGGCAGCTACGAACTGGTGGGCCGGACCGAAGCCATCCCCACCGGCGGGAGGGCAGAGCTGACGCTGGACCTCGAACCTGGCGAGTACCAGCTCTCGTGCGACCTCGTCGACGAGGTGGACGGCGAGGCGGTGTCGCACACAGTCCAGGGGATGGTGACCACCGTGACGGTCAGCTAGTGTGCCCGAACACAAACGTGGTGCCGACGGCGTTCTGGACGAACGCCGCCGGCATCGCTGTTTGCAGTGCGTTCTGCGCTTTGTATCCCGTGCAATGTGCGGGGACGATGATATCGGGATCGAAGCGCCGGAGGGCCTCCACGGTCGGCGCGATGAACGGCTCGTAGAACGCCCCGGGAAGATGAAATCCGCCGAGTACGGCGTGCACCTTCGCCACCCCCGTGATCTCCCTTGCGCGGGTGACGATGTTGACGATGCCCGCGTGGCCGCAGCCGGTGAGGACGACGAGGCCCTTTTCCGCGACATTCACCACCAGGGCCTGGTCGTCCTGCACGCGCGGGTCGTGCTCCCATCCAACCGCCGTCAGGTGCTGGTGCGCCGGTGGCATCCCCGCTTCGAAGCTGGCGCGGGGGACTTCCCCGGTGAGCAGCAGGCTTTGTTCGAAGAGCAATGATGGATCGTCGCTGTCGATGACCTCGAAACCAGCCCCTTCGAGGGCGGACCGCGAGAGCGTCGGCATGGTCATCGGTGGCGCGCCGGGAGGGGCATTCCGCCGTTTTGTGTAGGCCTTGCGATGCGCCATCAACGGCAGTCCGGCGCGGCCCAGCCTGCGGGAGAGCCCGTGCAGCCCGCCGGTGTGGTCGAAATGCCCGTGCGAGAGGACGACCGCTTCGAACTCCTTCGGGTCCAACTGCAGCCGGTCCAGGTTGTCCATCAGCCCGTTCGGGCTGACGCCCGCATCGAACAGCAACTGATGCGTCTCTCCGCCACTCGTCACCCGTATCAGCGCCGAAAAGCCGTGCTCCGCGGTCAGAGTTGCGCGCCCGCTGCCTTCCTCCAGCAGCGGGTTCGTCGTCACGAACCATGGGTTGCGCCGGAGCCCCTCCTGCGGCGGGAGCAGCGCATCGATGGTGTTGTCGACGAGCGTGGTGATTTCGAGCGATTCGGCTTCAACGAGCGGTACGGTGTCCACGGAGCGGGATACTACGCCGTGAGCGCGCCGATAGCCCCCGGTAACACGGCCGCTGCTAGACTTTCTGCATGAAGCGCGCCAACACCCGTCCTGTCCGCGCCGGTTCCGTCGTCATCGGCGGCGGCAACCCGATCGTCGTCCAGTCCATGTGCGCGACCCGCACGCAGGACATCGATGCAACTGTCGCCCAGGCCGAAATGATCCACAACGCAGGCGCCGGCCTGGTGCGCATCGCCGTGGACAGCGCAAAGGACGTAGAGGCGCTCGCCATCATCCGCCAGCGAGTGCCCCAGGCCAACCTCGTGGTCGACCTGCAGGAGAACTACCGCCTCGTCACGCAGGTTGCGCCGCACGTCAACAAGGTTCGGTACAACCCGGGCCACCTGTACCACCACGAGAAGAGCAAGCCGGTCCGCGACAAGGTCGCGTTCATCGCGGAGGCGGCCGCCCGCCACGATTTAGCGCTTCGTGTGGGCGTGAACTGCGGCTCGGTGGACCCTGCCATGGCCGAGAAGTTCGAAGGCGCCGACGAACCGCTTCTCGACGGGGTCACCGCCATGGTGGAGAGCGCGCTCGACCACTGCCGCATCCTCGACGACCTGGGGTTCATCCGCTACGTCGTCTCCATGAAGGACAGTGACCCGCGCAAGGTGATCGAAGGGAATGTGCGCTTCGCCGCCGCCCGGCCCGATGTCCCCCTCCATCTCGGGGTGACTGAAGCGGGCATGCTTCCTGACGGCGTCATCAAGACCCGGATCGCATTCGAACAACTCCTGAGCCGGGGCATCGGCGACACGATTCGCGTCTCCCTCACGCTTCCGTTCGCCGACAAGTGGAAGGAAGTCGAGGCGGGCAACCAGATCATCGCCGACATCGAAGCAGGGCGCTTCCGCTCGGTACCCGTCTTCCAGGACCACGGCCTCAACATCATCAGCTGCCCCAGTTGCAGCCGCGTCGAAAACGAGGCGTTCGTGGACCTCGCCTTCAAAGTCAAAGAGATGTCGGCCTACGCGAAACAGTACGACATAACTATCGCGGTGATGGGCTGCCGCGTGAACGGTCCCGGCGAGACCGACGACGCCGACCTCGGCCTCTGGTGCGCGCCGACCTTCGTGAACCTGAAGAAGGGCGAAGAAGAGCTCGGCGCGTTCCCGTACGACACGGTGCTCGACCGCCTGAAGGTGGAACTCGACGCGATCATCGAGGAGAAGAAGCGGCAGCTCGCGACCGCCTGAGCTACGGCGCCGCGAACAGGGTAAGCGACCATTCGCTGCCGCTGCCGCCCGGTGGTTCGAGGAGCACCGAAAGCACCATGCCGTCGCGCTTCCATTCCGCGTAATCCGCGCTGGCGCCCGGTTGTGGCGTCCAGCCGCGTTTCGGCAGTTCGTCCCCGTAGAACCGGCGCACCTCGGCGGGCGATCCGTCCCAGGTGTACCGCCGGATGACATGGGCCGGTGTGGTGGTCTCTGCGATCTCTCGCTCCCACTTCAGTTCCGCCCCGGGCGGCGCCAGCTTGCCCTCGGCGACGCCCATGAGCTCGCTGTCGCCACCTTCGCCGCCACATGCCGCGACGATCGCCGGCAGCAGGGCGAGCGGGAGCCATGCCGCAGTTGCTTTCATAACCGATCCTCGACGCCGCCGCGAAGCCCGCGCAGACTACGGGCCATGCGAGTTACAAACATCACCCGCTACCCCGTGAAGTCCATGCGCGGCGAGGCCCTCGAAGCCGTGGATGTCGGGTTCACCGGGCTGCCGATCGACCGCGCGTTCGCGTTCGTCCAGGAGGGCGTGCACAGCCCGTTCCCCTGGCTCACCGGGCGCGAATGCCCGCAACTGCTCCAGTGCCAGCCGGTTGTGGGCGAGGGCCGCTGGCCGGAGATGCGTGTCATCACCCCGGAGGGGGACTTCGCACTTGCCGCCCCCGAGTTCCGGGCGAAGCTGCTGGAGTGGAGCGGGAAGTCCGCTTCCCTGCACTCGGACTACCGCGGCTGCCAGGACGTCGCGTACGTCTCGGTCATCTCCACGGCGACAATCCGGGCGCTGACCGAAGCCGCGGGCGTCGAAAACGACCATCGCCGGTTCCGCATGAACTTCGTGGTCGATTTGGGCGACGAGCCGTTCGCCGAGAACGCGTGGTGCGGCAAGCAAGTGAGCATTGGCGGCGCGACGATCGCCGTCCACGAGCCCGACCGCCGCTGCAACATGATCACCCTGCATCCGGAGACGGGAGAATCGGCCCCGGCCGTGCTGAAGAAAGCTGGCGAGCTCAACAACGCGTGCGCAGGCGTGTACTGCTCGGTGCTCGTGCCGGGCCCGGTCGCGCTGGGAGACCGCGTCTCGCTTGCCTGACCGGTTTCCCGGCGGATGGCCGGCGGATGTGGCACAATTCGGCATCCCGGCCTGAGGTGCGCCGCATGCCTCATCCAGTGGTCAGTTTCGAAATCCGCGGGCCCGACACGGCCCGCTTGCGCCAGTTCTACGCCGACGTCTTCGGGTGGGAGATGTATCCCTACGGCGAGGCTTACACCGGCATCGAGACCACCGCCCACACTCACGACGAAGCCACGGGCGCGACGACCTACGTTGGCGAGGACGCACACCTCAACGGAGGCGTGGAGCTGGCGGACTCCGAAGGCCGCGGAGGCTGGCGGTTCAAGGGCGAGGAGCACTACCGGGAGTTCGCGCCCGGCGTTTCGGGTGGGATCGGCCTGTCAGCAGGTCCTGCCGTCACCTTCTACATCCAGGCGAAGGACCTTGACAGCCTCCTGGCGAAAGTCGAGCAGCACGGCGGGAAGACGGTCCGCCGCCCGGAGGAAGTGGCGCCGAACGTGGTCATCGCCGCCTTCGCGGACCCGGCCGGGAACGAGATTGGGCTGATCCGGGGGTAGGGGAGGGGGCGCTCGCTCCGGGTACGAGCCGCCCGAAAGGGAGCGGGGCGCCAGCCGGTAGTCCGGAGCGATAACGCTGCACCAGAGCCCCAACGTGCGCCGCCCCGATGCCCGGCGCGCCCACTTCGCGCACCCGCCGGAATACCCGCCGCCGTGGAGATAGACGACCAGCCCCGGGTCGTTCGCACCTCCCGCTGGCGACGGGAAGCCCATCTTTCGGCCACCAGCTCCAGGAAGAACCGTCTGGCTGTATGGCGGAGCCATCGAGGCATTGGGGGTCCACAAGGAGCGCCGGGCGCGCCAGAGACTCGACGCGGGCGATGCATGGCAGGGCCACGGGCTCATCTTCACCACGGGCACGGGAAACCCGGTGGACGGCCGGAACCTTCGCGGCCGGGCGTTCTCGAAGTTGCTGGCGAAGGCGGGCTACGGGCGAAGCGGACTCGCGACTTGCGGCACTCTGCGGCATCGATGCTCTTGGCCGATGGCGTCCCCGTGAAGGTTGTCTCAGAGATGCTGTGCCATGCCGACGTGAGCACGACGCTACGGATCTACGCGCATGTCCTCGAAGGGGCGCAGGAGCAGGCGGCGAGCTACATGGATCGGCTGTTCAACGGGTGATTGCCCCTTTCACGGCAGACCCTTGCCTCTCAAGACCACCCGCTCAAGACCACTCTTCTGGGTGGTAGGCCAGGAACGTTTCGCCTTTGTGCTGAGAGAGGTCGAGCCCGAAGGCATTGTCCTTACCGCATTGCTCGCACCAAAACCAGACAGTGAGGCCGTGCCGGCGCGGTGAAGGGTTACCAGCCTGTCCTTGCCGATGTTCAACATCGGCCTTCGGATCGACGTGGACGCCGTCCTCCCCGACCGAAACGTGCAGTCCGCGGGTTTCATCTTCACCACGCTCCCAAACGTCGATTCGGGAGTGATGAACGGTGTCGTGACCGTTAGGGCAGAGAACTTGCACTCCGCCCCAGTCGCTTCGTTCGCGAAACATAGAACCAACCTCCATTTGGGTGTATGGGGGTCAAAGTGGGGGTCAAAAGGCCGGAATTGCTCCCGGCCAGATTCGAAAAGTGGTGGAGACGCGGGAGAGTTGAACTCCCGGTCCAGCGAAGGTCGGCTCCGAATTGTCCTACAGGCTTTCCCACCGATGGGGATCTCGCTAGCTGACTACGATGGTGGTCCTCAAGTCAGCCAGCCAGCCGATGAGTCTTTCGCGGGCGCTATCGGCGTGAGCCCGCGGCATCCTGGCTTTTGCGACGCCCCTTCCCGACGCTACCAGGCCGGGCTTCGGGAGGGACGGCCTCTACGGGTTGTTAAGCCGCGAGAGCGAGTTGGCGTTGATTGCCGTTTGTTTTTGGCCGCCTGATTTACGAGGGTGACGCCCAACCTCGGCCTGCTATCCGGCTACCTGGCTCCCTGTCGATTCCCTTCGTCCCCATGTGATGGAGCCAGTATAGCACATGCGTTCGGTGCGGCGCGAGGCTTGATTGAAACGCAGAGGCGCAGAGGCGCAGAGGTTTGAGAGGGGTCAGGCGAGCGGGAGAAGCGTTGGTGGTTCCATCGAGCGAGTTAAACGCAGAGGCGCAAAGGCGCAGAGGTTTGAGAGGGGGTCAGGTGGGCGAGAGAGGCGTGGTGCTTCCAGCGAGGGAGTTAAACGCAGAGGCGCAGAGGTTTGAGAGGGGTCAGGCGGGCGAGAGAAGTGTGGTGCTTCCAGCGAGGGAGTGAAACGCAGAGGCGCAAAGGCGCAGAGGATTTCAGGGAGCCCGGGGGCGAGAGAAGTGTGGTGCGCCCATTGAGCGAGTTAAACGCGGAGGCGCAGAGGCGCAGAGGATTTGGAGGGAGCGACTGGGCGAGAGAGGCGTGGTGCTTCCATCGAGCAAGTCAAACGCAAAGGCGCAGAGGCGCAAGGGAGTTCAGATGGTCACCCCCGCCGCAGCGCGCGCTGGATGTCGAGCTTTTGGTCCTGCTCCTTGAGCTTTTGACGCTTGTCATAATGCTTCAGTCCCCGGCCGACGCCAAGTTCGACCTTCGCCTTGCCGCGCTTGAAGTACATCGCCAGTGGGATGAGGGTGAGGCCTTTGCCCTCCATCATCTCCTGGATGCGACGGATCTCCTTCTTGTGGAGGAGCAGCTTGCGGTCGCGGTCAGGCTGGTGCTGCGCGTAGCCCGCGCTGGCGTATGGCGCGATATGCGCGTCGTACAGCCAGACCTCGCCGTCCTTGACGCGGGCGTACGCGCCCTGGAGCTGGACGCGGTGTTCTCGCACCGACTTGATCTCCGAGCCGGTCAGCGCGATGCCGGCCTCGAACTTCGCGAGGAACTCGTAGTCGTGGCGGGCGCGCCGGTTCTGCGCGATGGTGCTGTCTGGCATAGGGAGCCGCACGGAAACGGCCCCGCCATCTCGACGGGGCCGTTGAGCTGATAGTGCAAGTGTAGCGCACGCGCTACCTGGACTGGATGACCTCAATCGCCTTGAACATCTGGAGGTCCCCGTTGTCGATGTACTCGTCGTATGTCATCGGCAGTTCGATGTCGGGTTTCACACCGAGGCCCTCGATCTGGTCTCCGTTCGGGGTGAGCCAGCGGCCGACGGACAGGTAGAGCGCGCCGCAGCCGTTCGGGTCGCCGCAGTTCTTCAGCGGCTGGAGCTGGTTCACCGTGCCCTTGCCGAAGCTCCGCGTGCCGACGATCTGGGCCCGGCCGTTGTCGCGCAGGGCGGCCGCAAGGACCTCGGCGCCGCTCGCGCTGCCCTCGTCCTGGAGGATGACGATGGGGATCTTGGTGGCGCGCCCGCCGGATTTGGCCGACCACGACTTGGTCTTCCCGTCGGCGTCGACCTCGGAAATGATGACCCCCTTGTCGAGGAACTCGTCGGCTGCATCGATGGTCGCCTGGAGGAGGCCTCCGGGGTTGCCGCGAAGGTCGAGGATGAGGCCCTTGTAGCCCTTGCCTTCGATGCCGTCGAGGGCGGTCCGCAGTTCCTGCGGCGTGCGGTCGTGGAACTGGGCGATGTTGACGTAAGCGATGTCGGCAACTTCGACGCCATTCCGGTCGACGAGTTTCTCGCCGCTTTCGCCGGGGATGATTTCGAGACGGGGCTCCTTGTAGACGCTTTGGATAGGGATATTCCCGCGGGTGATCGTCAGCTTTTCAATGGTGCCGTCGGTATGTTTGACCTCGAGGGTGACCTGGGTGCCCTGCTGGCCGCGAATGCGCTCGACGGCCTGGGTTGAAGTCCAGCCCTCGGTCGATTCGCCATCGACGCTGAGGACCTGGTCGCCCTGGCGGATGCCGGCTTTCTCGGCCGGCGAATCGCGGAAAGGGGTGACGATCGTGACCACGCCCGAAGTGTCGGAGACGCTTGCCCCGATCCCGTCGTAGCTCGAATCCAGTTGCAGCGCGCCGGCCTTGAGTTCGGCGGGTGTCAGATACTCGGTATGGGAGTCGTTCAGTGCCTGGATGACGCCCTGAATGGCGGCCTGGCGCAGGCTGTCTTCATCGAGGATGTTCTTGTCGACGTACTGATCGCCGAGGAGGTCGATGATCTCGTCGATGATGGCGGCGCCGACCGACGAGTCTCCGTCAGCCGTTGTGTTTTGCGTCGAGGGGGCGGTGTCGTCCTGGCGGAGGTCCTGGATGCCCCATGCGAGCCCGAACGAGAGCGTGACCATGGCGAGTATGAGGAAGACGACGACGGCATTTCGTGCCGCCCGTTCGCCGAAGGTCGGCTGGGGCTGTTCGCGAGGGATGTCCATGGGCGTCGGGATCGTCCTTTGTTCCCCTGCGGAAGGGGGTGACTGGTTGCGAGTGTACAGTTGCTCATTCGGCGGCTTCAATTTCCCGAATTACCCCCCATTTACCTCATCCGCGGCCGAAAGAGACGAATCCGGCGTCGGGAAGCTCTGTGAAGGCGCGCTGCGACTCGCAATCCCAGAGGAGGGCAGCGTTCGCCGGGCGGCCCTGGAACGAGGGGTGCGGCCCTTCCCGCAGCAGCCGTCCAGCCATGCCGAACCAGCGGCCATCGGCTGACCACGCCGGGTGGGACAAAGCGTACTGGTCGAAGAACGTGATGGCGGTGGCGGAATCGGCCGAGGGGATAAAGGCTTCCGTAGCGCCAAGCGCCGCTCCGTCTTCGGAGTGGAAGCGGACCTGGAAGCGGCCGTCCCCCGTATAAGAAGGGTGCAATGTCGCCAGGCCGAGCCCCGTCGGCGACCACCAGTAAGCCACGAGCGGCCCTTTTACGAGCCGGCGGGGACGGCCTTCGCCTTCGAGCAACATGACGGATGAAAACACGCCCGACTCCGGCTGTTCGGCGACGGCAACGGAAATCCGGCCCCCGGCAGGATGCACGCCGAGGGCGACGCCACCGGGGAACGCCCCGAGCGTCTCGGGTTCCTGCCCATCCAGTCGGCCGCGCCTGACGCGCACACCGCCACCGCCGACTTCGGCCCACACCACGGAGCCGTCCGGAAGCGCGAGGGGCGTGCGGAAGCCAGCGGCCGAAGTCGAAAGGACGCGCTGCTCACCGCTCGCCGTATCGAAGGCGCTGAGCGTGGTCCCGTGGTGGCAGAGCAGCCAGTCGGTACCCGGCGCCCAGGCCGGGAAGACGGGCGCGGCGCTCAAGTGGATGCGCGCAGCCGCCTCGCCCGGCCGCCAGCTGCGGAGCGAGAGGGCTCGTCCGTCTGGCACGACATAACAGAGGGCGCGTCCGTCCGGGGCCCAGAGGGCGTAGTGCGCAACGCGGGGGGCCAGCAGGATCGGCGGTTCGGTCCGGGAACCGGGGACCTCGACGACTGAGGCGCCATCATCGTGCTCCAGGCGCGCTGCCCCACCGACTACCGACGTGGTCCAGCCGCCGCCCGGACGCGGCGCCGGCCACATGCCGTGAACGCGTCCGGTGAACTGCCATCCGCCGCCGTCGAAGCGGTAGCGCGTGGCAATGTCTCCCTCGCGGACGGTCATGAGTTCGGTCACGGTCGCTATTGTGGCCGACGGGGCGGCAAGGGGGATGGGGTTGGGGATCGTACGAACTTCGCACTATATCAGTTATGCAGTGACGAAACGCGAAAAGGCGCCGATCCCCTCTCCCTGGGGCCCGGGAAACGGCCTAATGGTTCACCCGGCGGCAACCGAGGGGTTTCCCTTATGTCCTGCCCTGTTACCGAACGACCACGGAGGCGTCACCCATCCTGCGTTGTTTTGTCACCCGCCCGATCTGAACAATCGGTGCACCTGATCGACAACCAAGGCAGACCGGTTGCCGTCAGGGTGCTTGTTCGGGGGAGCAAGAAAATGCAATGGCCGTCATCTGAACTGGGAACAGCCGCCGACGCGGCGCCGGCGCCGAGCCGCCTTACGCTCGAAGAGCAGCAGCAGCTCGTGATGCAATACGCACCCCTGGTGCGCCGGGTTGCGCGCTCGCTCCCGCTCGAGATACCGGGGCTGCTGGAATTCGAAGACGCCGTGGGTTACGGGACCTGTGGCCTTGTCGAAGCCGTCCGCCGCTACGACCCGTCCAAGGGGACGAACTTCCACGCCTACGCCGTCCAGCGCATCCGCGGCGCGATGATCGACGCTTTCCGCCGGATGGACCGGTTGAGCCGCACGATGCGCCAGAAGGCCCGCGACGTCCAGCGCGCCCAAAGCGAACTGGAAACGCTCCTGGGCCGCTCTCCGAACGACCACGAGGCCGCCGCCCACCTGGGCATCTCCGTCGAGCAATACCGCGACGCGAGTTCCAACAGCCGCTGGGTGACTGTCTCCCTGGACCGCATGCTCGAGCGCGACGACGACGGCGACTCGTTCCCGGCGGCTGAAATGCCGACGGCCGAAGAAGACATCGACTTCACCCGCTCCTTCGAGGAGAAGGAACTCTACGAGGATCTTGCCCGTTGCGTGCAGTCGCTGCCGGAACGCGAACGCCTCGTCGTCTCTTTGTATTATGTAGAGCACCTCACGATGAAGGACATCGCCGCGGTCCTCTCGGTCTCCGAGACGCGCGTCAGCCAACTCCACGCCCAGGCTGTGAAACGGCTGCGTCGCGCCCTCCTGCGGGAAGCGGCCTGAATCTCAGCTCAGCTTAGTCCGGACCACGAACGGCGGACCTCCCGGGACGACGCCTGGCTCACGGCCAGCGAAGCGCCATCCGAGGTCCGCCGTTCGTTGTTGATGGTCCCTGGGGCCCCGCCGGGGAGAACGGCGGACCCGGCACGACGCCTGGCCGGTTTGTTCACGTTTCCATCGGGGTTTGCGGGCGGGGATCGGGGGTTGCGGGGACGAGCGATTCGACACTTTTCTGCAACCCGCCACCCTATTAGGGCCACGCAACCTGCCGAAGATAGTTAATGACACGCCGCTGGATTGCGCTTCGCACTCTGCGCGCGGCACTTATGAGTCTCCGGGTTCGAGTTCCGGGGACCTGGGGGATGATGCTATGGCGGACCGTTACGACGAGGGCTACCGCAGCCAGGTTGCCTTTGTCACCCACACGCGCGAATACCGCTCGGCCGAAGTGCTGCCCTCACTCGCGAGGCATGGCTTCACGACGACTGAACGGCCGCACGACCGCGAGACCGAGCGCCTCATCAGCCAGTTCGACCCGGACCTTGTCGTGCTCGCGGTGGACCCTCGCCACGACGAGGATGTCGCACTGGTCCGCCAGGTTTCGCGCGCCTGCAATGCCGCGATCCTCGTGCTCGCGCCGGGGCCGCACACCAACGGCCTCAGCCTCGCGCTCGAAGCCGGCGCGGACGTCGTGCTTCGGGACACCGATGGGGTGGAGCTGCTCAGCGCCCAGTTGAGCGCGCTGGCCCGGCGCAAGGCGCCCGCGCAGCAGGACACGCGCGATGACGGCCCCAGCACGATCACGGTCCGGGACCTCGTCCTCGACTTCGACCGCTGCCAGGCGGTGCGGGACGAGGAAACCATCCCGCTCACGCCGACGGAGTTCAAGATCCTCGCCTACCTGGCCAAGAATGCCGGCAAGGTGGTCAGCCCGGTCGAAATCCTCCGGGCCGTCCAGGACTACACCTACTCCGACCGCGAAGCGCAGGAGATCGTCAAGGTCTACATCCGCCGCATCCGCCGCAAGGTCGAACTCGACCCGGGCGAGCCAAGCTACATCGTGAACGTCCGCGGATTCGGCTACATGCTCGAGCGCCGCGGCAGCCGCCGCAGCGAGAGCAGCCGGGTGGCCGAAGCGGCCTGACCATCTGCGACGCGATACAAAAGGCAAGAGCCCTTCCCGGCCGGGAAGGGCTCTCTTGTTTGTCTTGCTCGGCAGTCAGGCGATGGTCACGTCCTGGCAGAGGTAGACATCCTGGATGGCGTTGAGGAGGGCAATGCCCTCGTCCATCGGCTTCTGGAACGCCTTGCGACCGCTGATGAGCCCGGTGCCGCCCGCGCGCTTGTTGATGACGGCGGTCTTGACGGCTTCCTGGAGGTCCGTCTCGCCCGCGCTCGCCCCGCCGGAATTGATGAGTCCCACCCTGCCCATGTAGCCGTTCGCCACCTGGTAGCGCGTCAGGTCGATCGGGTTGTCGCTCGCCAGCCTCGAGTACATGCGGTCGTCCATCTTCCCGTAGCTCTGGCCGTTCACGTTCAGCGCGCGGAACCCCCCGTTCTGCTCTGGGAGCTTCTGCTTGACGATGTCGGCCTGGATGGTGACGCCGAGGTGGTTCGCCTGGCCGGTCAGGTCCGCGGACGTCTCGTGGTTCACTCCGTCGACCTTGAACCCGGGGTTGCGCAGGTAGCACCAGAGCACCGTGGCCATGCCGAGTTCGTGGGCCAGCGCGAAGGCTTCGGAGACCTCGATGATCTGGCGTCCGCTCTCCTCGCTCCCGAAGTAGATCGTCGCGCCGATGGCGGCGGCGCCCATGTTCCATGCCTCGCGGATTGTTCCGAACATGATCTGGTCGTACTTGTTCGGGTACGTGAGGAGTTCATTGTGGTTGATCTTCACGATGAACGGGATGCGGTGGGCGTACTTGCGCGAGACGGCGCCGAGTACCCCGAAGGTCGAGGCAACGGCGTTGCACCCGCCCTCAATGGCGAGCCGGACGATGTTCTCGGGGTCGAAGTAGGCAGGGTTCTTCGCGAAGGAGGCCCCGCCCGAGTGCTCGATGCCCTGGTCCACCGGCAGGATCGACAGGTAACCCGTCCCGCCGAGGCGGCCGTGGTCCAGCAGGGACTGCAGGTTGCGCAGCACCTGGGGCGAACGATCGCTGTGGGCCCAGACGCGCGAGACGAAATCGGGCCCGGGGAGGTGGAGCGTCTCCTTCGGGATAGTCTGGCACTGGTGGTCGAGCAGGGTGGCGGCGTCGTTGCCCAGCAAATCGGCGATGCGGGAATAGGTGAGCCCCGCGGCGGGAGCTTCGGCGAGAACCATTTCTGTCCCTCGAAAAGAACGTGGGCGTGCGGGCGCGCGTCCCGGGAACATCATACCCCGCCCGGCAACGACGATCCCGGCGGGCCCTCGGGCGAGTGACCGTCGCGGCCCGCGAATGCAGCGCCAAATTGATGAGCGGGCGTCTAATCTTTACCTTTACTTCGGAGCGGGCGTCCTACGGTGGAACGACTACAAGGTTACCGGAGTGCCCAGAATGCGCGTACTCGTCGTCGAAGACGAAGAAGCCATCGCAAGCGCAATTGAACGGGGCCTTATCAAGCAGGGCTACGCTGTCGACATCGCGCACGACGGCGCCGAAGCGCTCGATAAGGCGACCGTGAACAACTATGACGTCATCTGCCTCGACCTCAATCTGCCGAAGATTGACGGCCTCGAGGTGTGCCGGCGTTTGCGCGAAGACCGTTACACCGGCGGAATCATTATGTTAACCGCCCGGAGCTCCATCAAGGAGCGCATCGAGGGCCTCGACTACGGGGCCGACGACTACCTCGTGAAGCCCTTCGCTTTCAGCGAGCTTGCCGCCCGCATCCGCGCGATCACCCGGCGAGAGGGTGGCTTGCGCGAGCCCGTGATCGACACGCGCGGGCTGGAGCTGGACCCGAACACCAACCGGGCGAAGCGCGAGGGCCGCGACATTCACCTGACGCCCAAGGAGTTCGCCCTGGTGTACTACCTTGCGCGCAACGAAGGCCGTGCGGTCCCTCAGGAAGAGCTCCTGGAACACATCTGGGACGAGCACGCCAACCCCTTCACCCAGACCGTGAAGGTGCACATGAACAACCTGCGCCGCAAACTGAACGAAGGGTTTGAGGATCAGCTTATCGAGACGATCCGCGGAAAGGGGTACGTTCTCTAGGGTGCATATCCCCGCGTTTGCCCGGAGCATCCGCTTCCGGCTCACCATCTGGTATTCGAGCCTGATGCTCGTGTTCGGCATCGCCTTCGTGCTCGCGTTGAACATCGCGGTACGCCTGGACCAGCCGAAAGTGGTGAGCCTGGAAGAGCTGCGGCTCGCCGGGGTCTACGAGCCGGCGCAGTCGCAGGCCGGCGGCGCCCTGCGAGGCCCCTACCGCGTCCTTCAGCCCGAAGCCTTCCTCCAGACCACCGAGTCCGAGGTGTACTCGGAAAACCTCGAGCGCCTGCAGTTCTGGTCCCTGGTGAGCGTCGTAGGCTTGGCCCTCGCCTCCGGTGTCGGTGGTTATGTCCTGTCCGGCATGATGCTGCGGCCCGTGCGCGACATCACCGACGCAGCCTCCCAGATCAGCGCGTCGAACCTGAGCAAACGGATCAACTACCAGGGGCCCAAGGACGAGCTCTGGGCCCTCTCCGAGACTTTCGACTCGATGATCGACCGCCTGGAGCATTCCTTCGAACGGCAGCGGCAGTTCGTCCAGGACGCCTCCCACGAGTTGCGAACGCCGCTCGCCGCGATCCGCACCAACATCGAAGTCACCGAAATGGACCCCGAGGTTTCGCCGGAGGAGTACCAGGACCTGCTCTCCACGATCAAGAGCCAGACGGACCGCCTGACGAGGCTCTCCGAAGATCTGCTGCTGCTGACGCGTGAAGACCACGACCGCCTGGAGCGCGAACCGGTCGAGCTCGGGGCCCTGGTCGGAGAGGTCGCGCGGGAGCTTGGGCCGGTCGCCCAGGCGCGGGACGTTGCGATTTCCACGGCGAGCCGGGACATGGTCGAGGTGACCACCAACCCGGACCTCCTCTTCCGTTGCGTGCTAAACCTGGCCGACAACGGCATCAAGTACTCCGGCCCGGGGAGCGCGGTTTCGATTAGCGTCAGGACGGCGGGGCAGGAGGCCGTCATCGACGTGGCCGACAATGGCCCGGGGATCCCGCAGGAGAACCTCGCCCGCGTCTTCGACCGCTTTTACCGGGTCGACAAGGGGCGGAGCCGGAGGGAAGGTGGCACAGGCCTCGGCCTGGCGATTGTGAAAGAGCTCGTCGAGTCACTTGGCGGCTCGGTCTCGGTGGTGTCGGAGGTGGGGCGGGGGAGCACCTTCACGATCCGGCTTCCACTGGCCACGCAGGACGAAGGCGGCCGCGATGTGTCCTCCCCGCGCGCGGAGGCTTCCATGCCGTTGCCGGCCCGCCTCGTTTGACCGGGGACACGGTGAACCGTACGTTGACTTTTCCGGCGCCGGTTCGCATCCGGCGTAAGCGCACGTACGGCATCTCCGCCGAAGAGATGGCCTACTGTGCGGTGGAGGGACCAGCGGCTTGACCGGCATCCTCGATCGCATCGACAGCGCGCGGGACCTCCGCGGCCTCACCTACGACCAGCTTTCCCAGCTCGCCGCGGAAATCCGCGAGTTCCTCGTCGAGACCGTGGATTGCATCGGTGGGGGCGGCCACCTGGCGTCGAATCTCGGCGTCGTCGAGCTCTCAATCGCACTCCACCGCCTGTTTGACTCGCCGGCAGACAAGATCATCTGGGACGTGAGCCACCAGGTTTATGTCCACAAGATGCTTACGGGCCGGAAAGACCGGATGAGCACGATCCGCCAGTACGGCGGGCTTTCCGGCTTCGCCGACCGGAACGAGAGCGAACACGACGCCTTCGGCGCGGGCCACGCGGGGACGTCGATTTCGGCGGCCGTGGGGATGGCGGTGGCGCGGGACCTGAAGGGCGAGGACTACTACGCGATCGCCGTGATCGGCGACGGCGCCATGACGGCCGGCATGGCCCTCGAAGCCATGAACCATGCCGGTCATCTCGACCTGAAGAAGCTCATCGTCATCCTCAACGACAACGCCATGTCCATCTCCCCGAACGTCGGTGCGTTGAGCAAGAACGTGAACAAGCTCCGCGTCGACCCCCTCTACCGGAACGCCAAGCGAGACATCGGCGAGTTTGTCGAACATCTCCCGCTCGGGAAGCAGATGTGGTCCCAGGCCAAGCGCGTGAAGAAGTCGATGCGGGACCTGCTCGTGCCCGCCAGCTTCTGGGAGCAGTTCGGGTTCGAATACTACGGCCCGATCGATGGCCACGATATCCACGAGCTTGAAACGACGCTGGCCGCGATCAAGCGCGTGCCGGGCAAGCCGGTTCTGCTCCACATCCTCACGGAGAAGGGACACGGCGTCCCGGAGGCCGCTGCGGATCCGGTGAAGAGCCACAGCGGGACGTACTGGCTGAAGAAACCAGCCGCGGCTGACGCTCCCAAGCCGAAGCCGACGTACAGCCAGGTGTTCGCCCAGGCCACGCAAGAACTGATCGAGTCCGACCCCAGGGTGGTCGCCGTCACCGCTGCGATGCTCGAGGGGACGGGCCTCGCCCCGGTCCACGCGAAGCACCCCGGCCGCGTCTTCGACGTGGGCATCGCGGAGCAGCACGCGGTTACCTTCGCCGCCGGGCTGGCCACCCAGGGAATCAAGCCCATCTGCGCCATCTACTCAACCTTCCTGCAGCGGGGCTTCGACTCGGTGGTACATGACGTCGTCGTGCAGAACCTGCCGGTGGTGTTCGCTATGGACCGCGCGGGTTTCGTCGGCGACGACGGGAAGACGCACCAGGGCTTCATCGACGTGAGCTACCTGCGCTGCCTGCCGAACATGGTCGTTGCCGCCCCGAAAGACGAGCGCGAACTGCGCGACCTCCTCTACACCGCCGTGCACCACAACGGGCCGTTCGCCGTGCGCTACCCCCGCGGGACGGGGCCAGGGGCTCCGACGGATGAACCGATGCGGCTGCTGGAGGTTGGGCGGGCCGAAGTGCTGCGCGAGGGCCGGGACGTGACCCTCATCGGCTTCGGCACGTCAGTCGCCGAGTGCGTGCGCGCGGCTGACATCCTCGATGAGCGCGGCGTGGAGGCGGCCGTCATCAACGCCCGCTTCGCCAAGCCCCTCGACGAGGAGCTCATCCTCCGGTACGCCGCCGAAACGGGCGGTGTGCTGACGGCGGAGGAGAACGTCCGCGCGGGCGGATTCGGCGATGCGGTCCTCGAATTGCTCTCCGACCATGGGCTCGCGCACAAGAACCTGGCCAACCTCACGATGCCCGACGCCATCGTCGACCACGGCCCGCAAGCGACGTTCCGCCAGTTGCACCAGCTCGATGGCGCCGGCATTGCCGCCCGGGCCCTGGACGCGCTGGCTAGCGGCAAGCTCCCCGGGACAGGCGCCCCGCCCGTGGCAGTTGGCTAGCATGGCCGCTGCGCCTCCCTCCGCCCTGGTTGACCACCTTCCGCTCATCGAGGACGCGTTGCGGGCAGCGCTGGCCGGCGGCCCTCCGGAGTTGTCCCGGGTGGCCCGCTACGTCATGGGCTGGGAGGACGCCGACGGGAACTCGCTCAGGACCGGCGGGAACTCGCTCAGGACCGGCGGGAAGCGGATCAGGCCGGCGCTGTGCCTGTTCGGCGCAACACTCTTCGGCGCGCCCGTCGAGGCCGCTCTCCCCGGGGCTGTCGCGGTCGAGCTGATCCACAACTTCTCGCTCGTGCACGACGAAGTCCAGGACCACGATGCCGAACGCCATCACCGTCCAACGGTCTGGGCGCTGATGGGCGAAGGCCAGGCGATCAACGCCGGTGACTACCTGATCACGCGTGCGACGCGGGCGCTGCTGGAAGGGGACGGGCCCGAGCATCGGCGGCTCGCCGCGCTGCGCATCCTGAACGAAGCGATGGCCCGGATGATTGCCGGCCAATGGGCCGATATCGATTTTGAAGGCCGCAGCGACGTTACCCCCGCGGAGTATCTTGAGATGGTGCGCGGCAAGACCGGCGCGCTGCTGGGAGCGCCGCTCGCCATCGGCGCCACCCTGGCCGGCGCGCCGCCCGAGCAAGCCGGGGCGCTACAGGCCTGGGGGGAGGCCGTCGGGCTCGCCTTTCAGGTGCAGGACGACTACCTGGGAATCTGGGGAGATCCTAACCTGACCGGGAAATCCAACACGTCGGACATCGCCCGGCGCAAGAAAACGTATCCCGTGGTCCACGGCATGGCGGAAGGCGCCGCGAACGTCATCCGCTACGCGTATGCGCTCCCGGAACTCTCCGCCGCGGACATCGACCGCGTGGTACACGCCCTCGAGGCCGCCGGTTCGAGAGAAGCGACGCAAGTTGAAGGCCGCCATCTCGTTGCCGCGGCCGACCGGCTCCTGGAGTCGTTCGAATTGGCCGCCCCGGCCCGCGAGCAGCTGCGCGCGATCGGCGCCTATCTGCTCGAACGCGACCGCTGAAGATTGCCTCTTCGGTTGGCCTCGCCTAGCGTCAGGACGATGTTCGAGAACGTCCGCGAGGATATTCGCGTGGGGACGGACTGGCACAGCGTGCCCGCTGTACGTCGCGTATTCGGGCCGGCCGTGGAGCGGGTGGCGGCGGTGGTGCTGTCCTCCGAACTCCAGGTGGTGCTCATCTACCGGTTCCAGGCCTGGTGCAGGCGGCACCGGGTGGTCCTGCTCCCGGTGCTCTGCCGGAAGCTGACGATGCTACTGGCAGGGGTCTCGATCGGGGACAACACGACCATCGGCCCGGGCCTTTTGCTCAACCACGGGCATATCGTGATCGACGGCACGGTCTCGATTGGAGCAGATTGCTCGATCGGGCCGTTCGTGACCATCGGGCTGGACACAGGTGGGCCCGACCCCAGTCTGGCAGGGCCTTCGATTGGACGTTCTGTCTTCATCGGTACGGGCGCGAAGGTTCTCGGCCCCGTGACGGTCGGCGACAACGCGAGGATCGGCGCGAATGCGGTCGTGATGCGCGATGTCCCGGCCAACTCGACCGCGGTGGGCGTGCCGGCGAAAGTCATCCCCCACGAGTACCCGTTCGGGCCCGCTGCGCCGGGCCAACCCCCGACGCCTGCGGACTGACCGTGGATGAGCAGGGGTCGCCGGTCGCCACGCTCGAGTCCAAAGCGGCCTTCGTCAACCCGTTGCGTGCGCGTGTCGCGACCGAGCGCGGGGCGGTGCGTTAGTTCACCGGGAGGAAGGTCTCGCCCATCAGGTACTGGTCGATGCCGCGGGCGGCGGCACGGCCTTCCATGATCGCCCAGACAATGAGCGACTGACCGCGCGTCATGTCGCCGGCCGTGAACACCCCGGGCACGGAGGTCATCTTGTTCTCGTCGGCCTTCACGTTGCCGCGCTCGGTCAGTTCGACGCCGAGTTGTTCGATCATGCCCGTCTTCTCCGGCCCCAGGAAGCCCATCGCGAGCAGGAGGAGGTCGACTTCGACGCTGAACTCCGAACCCGGGACTTCTTTCATCACCTGGCGGCCGCCCTCCTCCACGAATTCGACACGGACAGCATGCAGGCGCTTGAGCTTCCCGTTCTCGCCTTCGAGCGACTTCGTCATGATGCTGTAGTCGCGGACGCCACCCTCCTCGTGCGCGGAAGAAACACGGTAGACGTTCGGGTACGTGGGCCAGGGTTGGTCGGGCGGGCGGGTTCCCGGGGGTTTCGGGAGGATCTCGAACTGGAGGACTTCCTTCGCCCCCTGCCGCAGGGCCGTGCCCAGGCAGTCGGCGCCGGTGTCGCCGCCGCCGAGGATGATCACGCGCTTGTCTTTCGCGGAGATGAACTTTGCGTCGGGGATCTCGTCGCCGGCGTTGCGGCGGTTCTGCATCGGGAGGTACTCCATGGCGAAGTACACGCCTTCCAGTTCGCGCCCCGGGACATCCAGGTTGCGGGCGTGGGTCGCCCCTCCCGTCAGGCACACCGCGTCGAACTGCGTCACAAGCTCGCGAGCGTCGATATCGACGCCGATGTTGACGGCCGGCCGGAACCGGACGCCTTCCGCTTCCATCTGGGCAAGCCGCCGGTCGATGAAGCGTTTCTCCATCTTGAAATCCGGGATACCGTAGCGCAGCAGCCCGCCGATCCGGTCGTCACGCTCGAACACGGTGACGGCGTGGCCAGCGCGCGCGAGCTGCTGAGCGCAGGCAAGGCCGGCCGGCCCGGAACCGACGACAGCCACGGTCTTGCCAGTCTTGACCTCGGCGGGCTCGGGCTGCACCCAGCCGTGCGTCCAGGCATGTTCGATGATCGTGAGTTCGACCTGCTTGATGGTGACGGGGTCGTTGTTAATGCCGAGGACGCATGCGGCCTCGCACGGCGCGGGGCACAGCCGCCCCGTGAATTCCGGGAAGTTGTTCGTCGCGTGGAGCCGGTCGATCGCTTCACGCCACTTGTCCCGGTAAACCAGGTCGTTCCAGTCGGGGATGATGTTGCCGAGCGGGCAGCCCTGGTGGCAGAACGGGATGCCGCAGTCCATGCAGCGGGCGGCCTGCTGCTTCAGGTGGTCGAGGGGGAAGTCCTCGTACACCTCGAGCCAGTCGTGGACCCGCTCAGGCACGGGCCGGCGCTTCGGCGTTTCGCGCTTGAACTCCATGAAACCCGTGGGTTTAGCCACGCGCCACCCCTGCGGCTTCGCGGACTTCGGGCGTAGCGGCGGCCTGGGCGCGGGCGCGCTCTTCCAGGAGCACGCGGCGGTACTCCCGCGGCATAACCTTCACGAACTTCGGCGCGAGGGCTGGCCAATCCTTGAGGATGCGCTGTGCGACGGTGCTGCCGGTGTATTCGACGTGGCGCTCCAGCAAGCCCTGCACGAGGTCGAGGTCCTCGTGTTCGGCCAGCGGTTCGAGGCCGACCATTTCCATGTTGCAGCGGGTGTGGAACGTCCCGTCTTCGTCGAACACGAAGGCGATCCCGCCACTCATGCCGGCGCCGAAATTGCGCCCCGTGGGGCCGATGATCACCGCTCGGCCGCCCGTCATGTACTCGCAACCGTGGTCACCGGTGCCTTCGACGACCCCGACCGCACCGCTATTGCGGACCATGAAACGCTCCCCCGCGACGCCCCGGAAAAAGGCTGATCCGCTTGTCGCGCCATAGAGCGCGACGTTCCCGATGACGATGTTCTCCTCGGGCACAAGGGGAGAGTCCTTCGGCGGGTAGACGATCAGCTTGCCACCGGAGAGGCCCTTGCCGATGTAGTCGTTCGAGTCGCCCTCCAGCCGGAGGGTGATGCCGCTCGGCAAGAAGGCGCCGAAGCTCTGTCCGGCACTCCCGTGGAACGTGATGTCGATCGTGTCGTCGGGAAGGCCGCTGAAGCCGTACCTGCGGGTGAGTTCGCTGCCCAGCATGGTGCCGACCGTGCGGTTGACGTTCCGGATCTCCATATCGAGGGTGACCTTTTCGCCCTTTTCGAGGGCGGGCGCGCAAAGCTCGAGGAGCTGGTTGTCCAACGCGCGAGAAAGGCCGTGGTCCTGTTCGTTGACCTTGCGCGCCGGGACTTCATCGACGTTTTCCGGCCGGTAGAGGATGGCCGACAGGTCGAGGCCCTGGGCTTTCCAGTGGTTGACCGCCCGCCGCATGTCCAGCAAGTCGCTGCGGCCGATGAGCTCGTCGAGTGTGCGGTAGCCAAGCTGGGCCAGGTATCCGCGCACTTCCTCGGCAACGAAACGGAAGAAGTTCACCACGTGCTCGGCGCGGCCCGTGAACTTTTCCCGGAGCGCGGGGTTCTGGGTGGCGATGCCCACCGGGCACGTGTCCAGGTGGCAGACGCGCATCATCACGCAACCCATCACCACGAGTGGCGCGGTCGCGAAGCCAAACTCCTCGGCGCCCAGCAGGGCCCCGATGATGACGTCGCGGCCAGTTTTCATCTGCCCGTCGACCTGGACGACGATGCGGTCACGCAGCTTGTTCATGACGAGCGTCTGCTGCGTCTCGGAAAGACCGAGCTCCCACGGGATGCCCGCGTGCTTGAGCGAGGTGAGCGGGCTCGCGCCGGTGCCACCATCGTGGCCGGAGATGAGCACGACGTCGGACTTCGCCTTCGCCACGCCTGCGGCGACCGTCCCCACACCGACTTCAGCCACGAGCTTGACGCTGATGCGTGCGCGTGGGTTCGAGTTCTTGAGGTCGTGGATGAGCTGGGCCAGGTCCTCAATGGAGTAGATGTCGTGGTGCGGCGGCGGGCTGATCAGCCCCACGCCCGGAGTGGCGTGGCGCACCTCGGCGATCCATGGATAGACCTTCGCGCCGGGCAGCTGACCGCCCTCGCCGGGCTTGGCGCCCTGCGCCATCTTGATCTGGAGTTCGTCGGCGTTGACCAGGTATTCGCTCGTCACTCCGAAGCGGCCCGAGGCCACCTGCTTGATCGAGCTCCGGCGAAGGTCGCCGTTCGGGTCGGGCTGGAAGCGGCGGCGGTCTTCGCCCCCCTCGCCCGTGTTGCTGCGCCCACCGATCCGGTTCATCGCGATGGCGAGCGTCTCGTGCGCTTCCGCACTGATCGAACCGAACGACATCGCGCCGGTCGCGAAGCGCTTGAACAGGTTTTCGGCAGGCTCGACTTCCTCAATCGGGATGGGCTGACGGTCCGACTTGAGCTCGAAGAGCCCTCGAAGCGTGCACATCCGTTCCGCCTGGTCGTCGACGAGCTTCGTGTACTCCTGGAAGATCTTGTACTGCCCGGTGCGCGTGGCATGCTGCAGCTTGAACACCGTGTCCGGGTTGAACAGGTGGAACTCCCCGTCGCGGCGCCACTGGTATTGCCCGCCCCACTGCAACTCGTGGAGGCCGCCATCGCGTGGCGGGAACGCCCGCTGGTGATGCGCGAGGGCCTCGACCGCCACTTCATCGATGCCGATCCCGCCGATGCGCGACACGGTCTTGGTGAAGTACTTGTCGATGAACGCTTCCGAGAGGCCGATGGCCTCGAAGATCTGCGCGCCCCGGTAGCTGTGGATGGTGGAGATGCCCATCTTGGACATCACCTTCACCACGCCCTTCTTGATCGCCTTCAGGTAGTGCTTCTGCAGCTCCTCGACGGAGTCGGTGCTCTCGATGTAACCGTCCTGCTGCACCTGCCCGAGCGAATCCAGCGCCAGGTACGGGTTGATCGCCCCCGCGCCGTATCCGATCAGCAGGGCGAAGTGATGGACTTCGCGTGCGTCCCCGGTCTCCACGATAAGACCCACCTGTGTGCGCTTCTTTTCGCGGACGAGGTGGTTGTGCAGGCCGGCGACGGCCAGCAGGCTGGGGATCGGCGCGTGATCGGGATCGACGCCGCGGTCTGAGAGAATGAGGACCTTGGCGCCCTTCTCGATGGCCTCGTCGGCGGACTCGAACAGCGCTTGCATGGCCGGTTCGAGGCCTGCGGGACCGGCCTTCGCCGGGAACAGCATGGGCAGCACCGTCGCCTGGAGCGCATGATCCTTGAGCGACTTGAACTTTGCCAGCTGCTCGTTGTCGATGAACGGCGTCTCAAGGCTGACGAGGTGGCAGCTCTCCGGCTCCGGGTCCAGGAGGTTCCCCTCTGGCCCGATGACGGTCTTCACTGAGGTCACGAGTTCTTCCCGGATGGCGTCGAGCGGCGGGTTCGTCACCTGGGCGAAGAGCTGCTGGAAGTAGTTGTAGAGCGGCTGCGGGCGCGTGGAGAGCACGGCAAGCGGGGTATCGGTACCCATGGAGCCGATCGCTTCCTCGCTGTTCTTCGCCATGGGCGCGAGGACGTACTTCAGGTCCTCGATGGAATAGCCGAACGCGATCTGCTGCTGGAGCAGGGTTTCCGGGTCGGGCGCCTGGGGCGCCTCCACTTCCGGGATGTCATCGATGTCGAGGAGGTTCTGCTTCAGCCATTCCGCGTATGGACGCTCCGTCGCGAGCTTCGATTTGAGTTCCGCGTCATCGATGATCCGGCCTTCCTCGAGGCTGACGAGGAACATCTTGCCCGGCTGCAAACGGCCCTTGTGGATAACCTTCTCCGGCGGGATGGGCAACACGCCCACTTCCGAGGCCATGATCACCATGTCGTCGGAGGTGACGTAGTAGCGCGAAGGCCGGAGCCCGTTCCGGTCGAGGACGGCGCCGATGGCCTTGCCGTCGGTGAAGGCGACGGAAGCCGGCCCGTCCCACGGCTCCATCAGGCAACTGTGGTACTCGTAGAACGCTTTCTTCTCCGGGCTCATCGATTCGTGGCCCTGCCAGGCCTCGGGGATGAGCATCATCATCGCGTGGGCGAGCGGACGGCCGGCGAGCACCAGCAACTCGAGGGCCTGGTCCAGGCTGGCGGTGTCGCTGCCGTGCTCGTTGATAACCGGGAGGATCTTGTGGATGTCCTCGAAGTACGGGGACGCGAAGAGCGCCTCGCGCGCGGCCATCCAGTTCCGGTTTCCACGCAGGGTGTTGATCTCGCCGTTGTGCGCGATCATCCGGTACGGGTGGGCGAGTTCCCAGCTCGGGAACGTGTTCGTGCTGAAGCGCGAATGGAACATCGCCATCGCCGAGATCAGATGGCGGTCGCTGAGGTCCGGGAAGTACTCCCGCAACTGGATTGCGGTGAGCATCCCCTTGTAGACGATGGTCCGGCAGGAGAGGCTGGGGAAGTAGAACCATTCCGCGTCGCGGACGCCCCAGCGGTCGATCGCCTTTTCGAACCGCTTGCGGATGACGTACAGGCGGCGCTCGAAGTCGTCCTCGTCCTGGATCCGGCTGCCGCGGCCGATGAACACCTGGAAAATCGCCGGCTCGGCTTCCAGCGCCGTCTGCCCGAGAGACGCGTTGTTGGTCGGGACCTCGCGCCAGCCGAGGAGGTGCTGGCCCTCTTCCTCCACGATGGCTGCGAAGAGCGCCTTGGCCTGTGCGCGGGCGCGGGGGTCGCGGGAGGCGAAGAACAGCCCTGCACCGTAGTGGCCGGCTTCCGGAAGGCGGATGCCAAGCTGGGCGCATTCCCGGCGGAAGAACTCATGGGGCATCTGGATGAGGATGCCGGCCCCGTCCCCCGTGTTCGGTTCGCTGCCGGAAGCGCCACGATGGTTCAGGTGCTCGAGCGCGCTCAACCCATCGAGGACGAGCTGGTGTGTACGTTGACCCTTGAGGTGGACGATGAACCCCACACCGCAGCTGTCGTGCTCCTGCTCTGGCCTGTAGAGGCCCTGCGCCGGCGGCAAATGCGGATGGCCCATCCTCGTCTACCCTGGTTCGATCTCAACTTATGGCCGGTGAATTTGGAATGTGCATGGCCCCCGCGGCGCTCCGGAGCTTCGAGCCGCGGATTGTGAAAACATTCGCAATCACCAGCGAACAGTTGGGTGAGCTTGCAGTATAACTCAGCCGTCAACCAATCCGTCGAGTCCCGCCCGCCAAAGTTGTTCGGATACAAGCCATAGACGCGTGCTAAGGTAAGCGCACCATCCCCTTCGCCGGTGACTGCCATGGCCGACCAGTACTGGACCCCCGAACATCTCGAAGAGGTCGTGAGCGCGCGTTCGAAGATCCTCGGACCACAGGTCTGGGCGGCCGCGACGCCGGACCCGCGCCACCTGATCTCGTTCGCCGGCGGCCTCCCGGACATCCCGTCGCTCCCCGGTGAACAGCTCCTGCGCGCGACGAAAGCCGTCCTCGACCGGGAGCAGAAGGAGGCACTGGAATACGGCGGGACCTTCGGCCCGCTCCCGCTGCGGGACGCCATCGCCGAGCGCTCTTCGCGGATCGAAGGGATCCCGCTCACGCGCGACAACGTGATCATCGCCTCCGGGTCGGCGCACGCCATCGGGATGGTGTGCGAAACCCTGCTGGATCCCGGCGACATCGTGATGGTGGAGAGCCCGAACTTCCCGGGGTCGATGCGCACCATCCGGTCGTTTGGCGCCACGCAGGTTGCGATCCCCATGGACGAACAGGGCATGCGCTGCGATGTGCTCGAGACCGAGCTGCAGAAGCTCGCCGACGAGGGAAAGCGCGCCAAGTTCATCTACTGCATCCCTACGCACCAGAACCCGGCGGGCTGCACGCTCCAGCTGGAGCGGCGCGAAAAGCTGGTCGAGCTGGCCAGGCGGTTCAACACGTTCGTGCTCGAAGACGATGCCTACGGCGAGCTGTGGTTCGAACAGCAACCACCGCCCTCGATCTTCGCCCTGAGCAACGGCGACCACGGCGTCAAGGTTTCGAGCTTTTCGAAGATCATCGCCACGGGCCTGCGCATGGGCTGGATCATGGGCCCGCCCGCGCTCGTTTCGCGCATCGCGGCGCTGCGCTACGACATGGGCACGAGCCCATACCTGGGCCGCATCATCGCCGAGATGATCCGCAATGGGGACCTGGACCGGCACATCGTGAACCTCCGGCGCACATACCTGCGCAAGCTGGAGCGCGTCGAGGACGCACTCCGGCGCTATTGCTCCGAATACGTCACCTACACGCGTCCCCTCGGGGGGTTCTTCCTCTGGCTCGCCCTGCGGCCCGGCCTCAACTCCCGGGACGTGCAGTTGGCCGCGAACGAACGGGGCGTGATCGTCGGCCAGGGCCCGCAGTTCTTCGCCGACGGTGTGGCAACGAACCACATCCGGCTGGCCTTCAGCTATGTCCCGATGGAGGAGATTGAGGAGGGCATCCAGCGGCTCGGCGAAGCGATGGCCGAGGTGGCCAGCCGCAGCGCCGCAAAGTAGTTCGGCCTTGACGCACGCCGCGCGAAAGTAGACAGTCCTCTCGACAATCGAAGACTGGAGCGGGGTCCTTCCCAGCGAAGGAACCCCCGGGGCAAGCCGGTGCGAATCCGGCGCTGTGCCGCAACTGTGAAGCCGCAAGGCCAAGCCAGAAAACCCGTCCCGCTCCGTACCGATCGATCCTTCGCGCGAAAGGGGTCGGAGTGATGGTTACTGCTACCTGAGCCCGCCGCCCGGCGGGCTTTTTGTTCCCGCCCAGGAGTCATTCGCCTGCCCCTCACCGGGCACATGACCATTGGGGATCCCTTTGAGACGACTCGTTCTGCTTCCGCTTGGGGCGCTGGCTGCCGCCATGCCCCTTTTCGCCGCGAACGCGGCCCTTCCCGAAACGGGCGCTGTCCTCGCCGGCGCCGCCTACCTCAAGTCCGTCCAGCTGGCCGACGGCACCTACGGGACTTCGGACCCCGGCCAGAACATGGACTCCATCTTCGCCGTGCGAGCGGCCGGCTACGACCCGGCGAAAGACCTTGTCGACGGTGTCGGGCCCGTCCAGTACTTCCGTTCGAAGGTGGCCCAGGTGAACAGCGCCGCGGCGGCCGGCAAAGCGGCACTGGCGGCCAGGGCTCTCGGACTCGACCCCGGGAACGTGGAGGGGACGGACCTCATCGCCAAAATCGAAGGCGGGTTCGATGCCGCCAGCTTCCGCTACAGCCCCGGCGATGACTTCAGCCACTCGATCGCTATGCTTGGCCTGGCGTGCACGGGGAACGACGTCCCCGCCGTGGCGAGCGACTCGCTGCAGAGGGCGCAGTTGCAGTCGGGCGGGTGGGGGTTCGGCGGAACGGCCGACCCGGACACAACGGCGATTGCCGTCCAGGCCCTGCTCGCGGTCGGGCTGGCCAAAACCGACTCGACGCTCGTGAAGGCGCTCGCCTTCCTGAAGGACGCCCAGGGCGACGACGGTGGCTGGGGATACGATGTGGCCGCCTCCAATGCCTCGTCCACGGCGTTCGTCGTCCAGGCCCTGCTCGCGCTCGGCGAAAACCCGGAGTCGGCTACCTACACTCGCAACGGGAAAACGCCGATCGCGTATCTCCTGTCGCAGCAACGCGATGACGGCAGCTTCTTCGGCTTCGACCCGACGTTCGCGACCAACCAGGTGGTGCCCGCGCTCGCCGGCCGCACGTTCTGCAACGCGCCCGAAACCCCGATCACGCGGACACGCCCCGCTGTGGCCCCGACGCCGTCTGCGACGGCGACCGCCCCCGCGACGCCGACAGCCTCGGCGCCAGCCCCCCGGCCCCCAGCCGCCGGGACGGGCCCCGTGACGCCGGCCGGCAGCGGAGATCGGGCGGTGGTCGCTGGCCTTGCAGTGCTGGCCTTCGGAGCCGCGGTCTTGTCTCTGAGCGCGCGGCGGCGGTAGCGATGCACCCCGGAGCGTGGGCAGCCTGGGTGACGCTGGTGATGGTGGTGGCCCTCGCCACCACCAACCCGCTGTACCTCGTGCTGCTGCTCCTGTGCGTCCTCGTCGTCGCTGCGTTCGCACCGCGCCAGGCGGCCGGAGTGGCGAGCTTCCGGACGCTCGCCTTCTTCGGGTTCGCCATGCTTCCCGTGTCCGTCCTCATCGCCACAGTCAACGGCGGCTACGGCGACCACATCCTGTTCACCGTGCCCGGGCCGGAGGTGCCGCGCTGGCTCGGCGGGCTGCGGCTCGGCGGACCGGTGAGCGCCGAGAGCCTCGCCGGGGCGGTGATCCGCGGCCTCACGATCATCTGCATCTTCCTGGCCTTCGGCGTGTTCAACGGCGCAGTCAGCCCGCACCGGGTGCTGCGGAGCACGCCCGGAGCCCTCTTCCAGGCGAGCCTCGTCGTCACCATCGGGTTGACGCTCCTGCCGGCGAGCATCGAAGACTTCCGCCGCATCCGCGAACTGCGCGCGCTGCGCGGCGCCCCCACCGGATTCCGCGGGCTTCCGGGACTGGTTGTCCCGTCGGTGATAAACGGCCTCGAGCGGGCGATGCAACTCGCCGAGGCGATGGAGGCGCGAGGCTTTGCGGCTTCCAGCCCCCCGCCGGCGTGGGCGCGCCTGGTGGCCGCGCTCTCCGCGCCACTCCTGATCGCCGCCGCATGGGCGTGGTTCTACACGGAAGGAGGCCGCCCCGCCGGCGGCCTGCTGGCGCTCGCCGGTGCGGCGTGCATCGCCCTGTGGCTCGTCGCCGCGAGCCGTGCCCACCGCACCACGTCGTTCGCGGGCGACCGCCCGGGTCCGGCGGAGCGGGCGGCCGTGGCGCTCTCGGGCATCGCCGTGCTCGGGGTGCTGGTCATGAGGAACGTGGGCATCGGCGGGCTGACCTACAACCCCTTCGCGGGACTGCCCACCCCGGCCTTCTCTGCCCCGGCGGCGGCGCTCGTCCTGGCGACGTTGTGGCCCGCCGGGTTTGCGCTCCTGGACCGCCGCCTCGGGGAGGACGTCCGCCCGGCGCCCCGCGCACCGGAGGCCGTCCCTTGAGCATCGCCACTCTGGCCGGCCTGTCGTACAGCTATCCGAGAGCCTCGGCCCCGGCGCTTCGCGACGTGAACCTGCAGCTGGAGGACGGCGCGTTCGCCCTGCTGGCGGGCCCATCCGGCGGCGGCAAGTCCACGCTGTTGCGCGTGTTCAACGGCCTGGTGCCCCAGTTCCACGGCGGAGTCCTCTGCGGCTCTGCCCGCGTCGCGGGGCTGGACCCGGCACGCACGAGTCCCCGCCAGATGGCGACGGTCGCCGGTATGGTTTTCCAGGAGCCGGAGGCCCAGGCAGTGGCGGAGACAGTCATCGAAGAACTGGCCTTCGGCCTCGAGCAGGCTGCTGTCCCGAGGCCCGAAATGCACCGCCGCGTGGATCGGATGCTCTGCGAACTCGGCATCGAGCACCTTCGCCACCGCCGGCTGGCAACCCTCTCGGGCGGAGAGCGCCAGCGTGTCGCACTGGCCTCGGTGCTTGTCCTGGGCCCGCGCGTCCTGTTGCTCGACGAACCCACCTCTCAGCTCGACCCGGCTGGAGCGGAGGCGCTCCTTTCGGCGCTGCGCACAGTCCATTCGCAGGGGCTCACCCTGCTGGTGGCCGAACACCGGCTCGAACGCCTCCTCCCGGCGGTGACGTCAGTCGTCAGCGTGGCCAAAGGACGCGTGCAGGCCCTGGCGCCGCGAGAAGCCCTGAACGTGCTCGACGGCGTCCCTGCCCTGGCGCGGCTGTTTCGCGCCCATGGCTTGCCTCCGCCGCTCACCCCGGCGGAGGCCATGGCCTCCGCCACTGCCAGCTTCCGGGCGAGGGCAAGGGCGCACGGCTCTCCTGGCGGCCTCCTGCTCGCAGTCAGCGGGTTGACGGTGGCCTACGGCGAACACGCGGCGCTGCGCGATGCCTCGCTCGAGCTCCGGGAGGGGGAACTGGTGGCGCTCCTCGGTGCAAACGGAAGCGGCAAATCCACCCTGCTCCGAACCATCAGCGGGTTGCGCCGGCCCGTGGCCGGCGAAGTGCGCTTCCAGGCTGCGTCAGCGGCACCCCGGGACGTCGCCGAAATCACCCGGATTGCCGGTCTCGTACCGCAGGACCCGGCTCTGGCCCTCTACCGCGACACCGTCGCCGACGAACTGCACGAGTCTCTCGAGCATCGGATGGGGCGGCGGGAGGCGCGCACCGCGGCCCTGTCCGCGCTCGAACGGTGGGGCCTGACCGGGATTGCCCGCCGGAACCCGCGAGACCTTTCGGTGGGACAACAGCAGCGGGTGGCGATCGGCGCGATGCTGGCGCACCAACCCCGCATCTGGATGCTCGATGAACCGACCCGCGGAGCCGACTGGAGGGCGAAGCAGGACCTCGCCGGACGGCTGCGCGCGCACGCGGCGGCCGGCGGAGCCGCGATCGTCGCCACGCACGATGTCGAGGGCGCGGCCGCATGGGCCACGCGGGTGATCACGCTCGATACCGGGCGCATGGTGTCCGACCTGCCGGCGCACCAGGCGTTCGCTGCCGGGGGCCCGCACCCGACGCAAATCGCGCGCGTGGTGCCGGGCGCGGTGGCCCTGGAGGACGTGGAATATGTTGGGTAGCCCGTTCGCGCGACTCACCGGCGTCCTGGGGATGGCAGGAATGGCCCTCGCCGCGGTCTCCCCCGTGCGAGCAGACGGCGAGGCGGGCCTCGTGATCCAGGACGGGGATACAGTCACGACGTACTGCGTCGCGTTCCAAGGCGACGGCATCCGGGGCGACGCGCTCCTGCGGACTGCGGGGCACACGTTCGATGCCTACGGTGGTGCGAGCGGCCTGGCCGTGTGCTCAATCGACGGCCACGGGTGCAACGACGCGAGCTCGTTCAGCTCGTGTTTCTGCCAGTGCCAGGGTTCGAGTTGCACCTACTGGGCGTTCTTCACGCGCAGTTATGGCAAGAACTGGGTCTACTCCAGCCTGGCGTTCAACCTCCTGGAAGCGAAGGATGGCGAAGTCCACGCCTGGAAATGGGGGGCCGGCGGCCCAAGCAGCGCCCCCGCCCCTCGGGAGATCACGTTCGATCAGATTTGCGGCCACGCCCCTCGCGGGGGGGCGTCTCCGCCTGCTGCAACCGCCACGGCAGGCGCGCCGACGGCCGCGGCCACGAGCGTTGCCGTCCCCACCACGGGCGCGACTGTGGCGACGACGGCCCCGGCCACCATGACTGGTTCGCCTGCGACGAGTGCGACTGCGCCGCTGGTGACCATCACGAATGCTGCGGAGACGCCAGCAGCGAACCTGCGCGAGACACCCGCTGCGCCGTCTCCGGGAGGCAGTGGAGGAGACGACCGGGGATCGACGTCTCTCGCCCTGTTCGGAGGCCTCGCGGCAGCGTTGCTCGTGCTTTTGGGAGCAGGCGTCGTCTGGAGGAAGCGCCATGGTTCGTGAGCTGCGCTTGCCCGGAGCGAGCACGCTGGTCTTCGTCCTGCTCAACCTCGTCGGCCTGGCGGCCTACCTGAACCCTTTCCTCGCGCCGGAACTGACCGAGGGCGAAACCTTCGCGCACCGCACCGACGCGCCAGTCGTGTTCGCGTTCACCGCAGCCCTGTGCCTCACGCTGATCGTGGCCGACCTCACCTCGCACGGCCTGAACAGCAAGTCGCTGGCCGCGCTCGGAGTGTTGGCCGCGCTCGCTGCGGTGTTGCGCACCATCACGCTGCCTGCGGGCGCGAACCTCTACTTCTTCCTTGTGATCCTCGGCGGATATGCGTTCGGGTACCGCATGGGGTTCCTGCTGGGGGCGCTCTCGTTCTTTCTGAGCGCCGTGGTGACTGCCGGCTTCGGGCCGTGGCTGCCGTTCCAGATGTTCGCGAGCGCGTGGATGGGGGCCAGCGCGGGAGCCCTCCGCCCCGCCGTCGAGCGCCTGGGGGCCGGCCCAAAGGCCGAGATCATTGCGGTCGTGCTCTTTGGCATCGCATGGGGGCTCCTCTTCGGCGCCGTCACCAACCTCTGGTCCTGGCCTTTCTTCGTCGCCGGGCCGGACATCTCCTACGAGCCGGGCCTTGGGCCAGTGGAGACTCTCCGCCGCTACTGGAACTACTACATCCTCACGAGTTTCGGCTGGGACCTCCTGCGCAGCGTGGCGAACGCCGTTGTCCTTGCCTTCGTCGGGGGGCCGCTATTGCGGGCACTGCTGCGGTTCCAGGAGCGCTTCAGCTTCCAACTGCGCTAGACGTGGTGCGCGTAGAATCCGCGCCGGAGGCCGCCCCATGCAGAAAGTCACCATCGGTTCCGTTGAAGTCACCCCGTTGCTCGATACCGGCTTGCTCATGAACCCGCACATGTTCCTGCCGAAGCACGCGGACCAGTTCCTCTCCGAGTTCCGCCACCTGGCCGACGAACGAGGCCTGATGCCGATGGCGATCACCTGCTTCCTCGTGCGCTCGGCGGGCAAGAACATCCTGGTGGACTCCGGGATCGGGAACCGCCGCAAGCCGGGATTCCCGCGCGGCCATCTCGACGAGGCCATTTCCGGGGCCGGGCTTTCGCCCGCCGACATCGACATCGTCCTCAACACGCACATGCACATCGACCACGTCGGCTGGAACACCGTGGACAGGGAGGACGGCTCGAAGGAAGTGTTCTTCCCGAACGCGCGCTTCTGGTTCCAGCGCCAGGAGTGGGAGTACTGGATGCAGCCGGAGCGGATGAAAGAGGAGGGGAACGCGCACCTCGTGGACTGCTGCGAGCCCCTCACGGACAGCGGCCGCATCACGTTCGCCGATGGCGAGATGGCTATCGACGAGCACCTCACCTATGTCCCCACGCCAGGGCATACTCCCGGCCACGTTGCTATCGGGATCGTCTCGCAGGGGGAACGGGCAGTCATCATCGGCGACGCTTCGCATCACCCCGTCCAGCTCGTGCACCCGGATTGGTCACCCTCCGCTGACTACGACCCTGTCCAGTCGGCCAAGACGCGCGACCGCCTCTTCGACTGGGCGATCGAGGAGGAGAGGACGTGGCTGGCCGGGCACTGGCCGCACCCTGGTGTCGGCCGCCTGGTCCGGCTGGAGGGTGTGCGGACGTTCCGGGCACTGTAGCGCCGGACTCTGAGCGATTGCCCGGAAACGACGGCGAGCGTTAGCGTGCAGGCGTGCGACTCGTGCTGCTCCTCGCCGCCGCCTGCGCGATTGCGGTGGCTCCCGACGCGGTCTCCTTCCTGGAGCGGCATGCGGCCGCCGCCGGACACGGCGTGGTCGTGACGAGCGCAGGGGACGCCGGAGGCGGGGGCGGGGCCAGTTGCCCGCACGATTCCCTCTGTACCCTGCGGCGCGCTATCGAAGTCGCGAACGCCGATGCCGAAGCCGGCCTGTTCACGATCACGTTCTCGCCGGCCGTTTTCCCGGAGGACTCCCCGGCCACCATCACGATCGCAACGGCGCCCCTGCCGAACGTCAGCCGCAACGACGTGGCGATCGACGCCACAGGTGCGGGTGTGGACGTTGCCGGAGACTTCGGCAGCCTGACCGCGACCTTCAACGGCCTGACCGTGACGGGAGACCGCTTCGAACTGCGCGGCCTGCGCGTGCACGGTTTCACCGGGAGCTGCGTGGCCGTCACGGGCGCGGACGCCCGCGTAGGGGGTGCGGACGCGGGCCAGGGCAATGTCTTCGGTGGCTGCCAGACCGGCGTCGGCGTGGCAGGGGCGGGCGCGCGGGTCCAGGGTAACCTCATCGGCTTCACGCGCGATGGCGCCGCCGACCCGGTCGGCACCGGCGTCGTGGCAGCTGCGCCGAACATCCTCATCGGAGGGCCTGCAATCGTGCCCGGAGCGGCAAACCGCATCGGGTTCGCCGATACGGGCGTGTTCGTTGGCTCCGGCAGCGCCCAGGCGTTCTCCGGCGTCAGCATCGAACGCAACCACTTCGGGGCGCGTCCCTCGGGCGAAGCCGCACCCGTTGGCAGAGCGGTCGTAATCGCACGGCCGTCCAACGGCACCGTTGCGGCTTCGAATTCCATCGAGAACGCGCAAACCGGCATCGAAGTCCGCGCCGACGGCGATGCGCCGAGCACGGCGAACCGGTTCACGGCGAACACGTTCGAGAACATTGGCGGCATGGCCATCGACCTTGGCGCGGACGGGCTGCGCGACGCGAACGACGAGGGCGACTCTGACACGGGACCGAACACTCGCCTGAACCATCCCCTCATCGCCCGGGCCACCCAATCGCGTCTCAGTGGGACTGCCTGCGCAGGTTGCGCCATCCAGGTGTACCTCGCTGAGCACGCTCCGGGCGGCCTGCGCGACTACGGGCGCACGCCGTTGCCGGGGGCCACCGCTGTGGCCGATAGCCTGGGCCAGTTCTCGATCGACAATCCGGCGGCGGCGCCGGGGCAGTGGCTCATCGCCCTCGCGACAGATTCGCAGGGCAACACCAGCGAGTTCGGGCCGCCCTCGCGGGTCGGCGCCGGTGCGGTGCTGTGCGGCAACGTCCAGCTCCATGCGGGCTGGAACCATGTGGGCTACTTCGGTTCCCAGCCGGTCGCCTTACTCGGGTCGTTTCCAGCCGACCCTTCGGGCGCGGTGACCGCGATCTACCGGCACGTGGATGGTACCGGGCAGTGGGAGCGCTGGTTCAGCGCGACGGCCGCGGGGCGGACCCTGAACAGCGTCCAGCCGGGAGAGTCGTACTGGATGTACGCCGCCGCCCCCGTGACGCTGCCGGGAGGCTTCTCCATCTCGTTCCCCGTGCCGGTGCAGCTCGCGGCCGGCTGGAACGACTTCGTGTACCTCGGGGCGAGCGCCCACCCGCTGGACGCACTGGCAAGCCTTGGCCCGTTCAGCGACCTCTATCGTTTCGACGCCGATTCTGGCCGGTGGCAGCACTTTGGCGACGCGAGCGTCCCGCCATGGGCGCAAGACTTCGACGAATTGGAAGCCTGTGGCGTGTACCAGGTGCGCCTTGTGAACGCCGCCACGCTCGTGCCCCTCCAGCCGTAGCCCTCGGCTATACTCGCGGTTCGCGCCGCCGGCGCACCGGAGGGACCATGGCCGTCGAGATTCGCTCCGCGCGCGACGCGGAAGAACTGAAGCAGTACCAAAAGAACGTGAACTACGTGTTCGCGTCGGCGCCCTCGGAACTGGATGAGATGACCAGGCCGGCGCCGGATTGGACGACGCTGGCGTTCGTGGATGGCCAACTCGCCACCACACTGACCACGCTCCCGTTCACGGTCCGCCTGAATGGCAATCCCGTGCGCATGGGCGGCGTCACGGCGGTTGGGACGCTTCCGAACTTTCGGCGCCAGGGGTTGCTTCGGCAGGTGATGACCCAGGCCCTCGGGGAGATGCGCGACCGCGGCGAATCACTGGCCATCCTGTGGGCGAGCATGGGCGCCATCTACCAGCGCTTCGGCTACGGCCTGGCCAGCGCTCAGGTGCGCTATTCGTTCGACCCGCGGTTCGCGCGCTTCGAAAGCCAGGGCAAGCCGTCCGGGACCATCGAGCTTTTGGAAAAGGAAGATGCCTTCCCGCTCATCAAGCAGAACTACATCGAGTGGTGCCAGGACAAGAACCTGACCATCCACCGCTCCACCGTCCTCTGGCAGGCGAGCACGCTCCAGGCGCGGGTGAAGGACCACCCGGTGTACTGCGCGGTCTACCGCAACTCGGACGGCGAGGTACGCGGCCACGCGGTCTACCAGACGAATGAGGGCAACTTCCCGGACACCGGCCCGGACCAAATAATGACCGTGAGCGACTTCATCGCGCGCGACATCGAGGCCTACCGGGCGCTCTGGGAGTACCTCTGCGCGCACGACCTTGTGCGGCGCATCGACATCCACGGCGTGGCCGAGGATGACCCGGCGCCCGAGCTCCTCCTCGAACCGCGGATGCTCAACCGGCGCACCTCCGACGGCATCTGGATGCGTGTGACGGACGTCGAGAAGGCATTGCCGCTGCGGCCCTACGGCGCCCGCGGCGAACTGACCATCGCCATCCCCGAAGACCAGTGCTGCCCCTGGAATGCGGGGACGTACCTGGTGGAGACCGACGGAAAGACGACGGAAGTCCGGCGCACCGAGCGTGCAGCCGACATCACGACGACGCCCAACGTCCTCGCCTCGCTGATTTCCGGCTATCGCCCGGCGACGCACTTCGCGCGGGCGGGACGGCTGGAAGCGAAGGACGAAGCCTCGCTCAGCACAGCCGATGCCATCTTCAAGACGAAGTACGCCCCCTACTGCCCGAACGGGTTCTAGGGCCGGACCAGGAGCGAACCCATGCCACCCATCCTCCCCTTCCGGGCCCTCGAAACCACTCTTCCCAACGGCCTGCGTGTCATCGCGCTGAATACCGGCTTCCCCAACCTGGTCTCGCTCCAGATCCCGGTCCAGACCGGCTCGCGGAACGAGGTGGAGCCGGGCAAGAGCGGGTTCGCGCACTTTTTCGAGCACATGATGTTCCGCGGCACCGAGCGCTACCCGGCGGACGCCTACCAGGAGATCATCACGCGCTCCGGCGCCCGCCAGAACGCGTACACCACCGACGACTACACGGACTACCACATCACCTTCGCGAGGGAGGACCTCGACCGCATCCTCGAGCTCGAAGCGGACCGCTTCATGAACCTCCGCTATAGCGAATCCGACTTCAAGACCGAGGCGCGGGCGATCCTCGGCGAGTACAACAAGAGCGCGGCAGACCCACTCACGAAGCTCATCGAGGTGCAGCGCGACCACGCCTTCACGACGCACACCTACAAGCACACAACCATGGGGTTCCTGCGGGACATCGAGGACATGCCCAACCAGTTCGAGTACTCGCGGACCTTCTTCGAGCGCTGGTACCGGCCGGAGTACACGACCGTGGTGGTTGCCGGCGACATCGACCCGGAAGCCGCCACCGCGCTGGTTGAGAAGCACTGGGGAGCATGGGCGAGCGGCGCGGCGGCGCCCGTGGAGGTGCCCCAGGAGCCGCCACACAACGAGCCCGTCGTGGTCCACCACCACTGGGCGAGCGAAACGCTCCCGTGGGTCAGCATCGGCTTCCACGGGCCCGCGTTCTCCACGAAGGAGAAGGATTACGCCTCCCTCGACTTCGTGCTCGACCTGATGTTCGGTGAGACTTCGGACCTCTACCGGCGTTTGGTCGAGCGTGAGCAGGTGGTGGACCAGCTCTTCCCGTACATGCCGTCGTCCCAGGACCCGGGGCTGGCGACCGTGTTCGCACGGCTGAAGCGGCTCGAGGACGCCGTTTATGTCCGCGATGCCATCGCCGAGACGGTCGTCAAAGCGACTGTCGAGACGATCCCGTCCCGGCGGCTTGAGGACGCGAAGTCCAATGCGCGCTACGGGCTGGTGCGCACCTTCGACAACTCGGAGTCGATCGCGGCCACACTCGCGCGGTTCGTCCGGTTCGAACGCCGTTATGACACGCTGAACGAACTCTTCGACGTGTACGCGTCGTGCACACCCGAGGACCTGCTGAGCGCGGCCCAACGGTACTTCACACGCGGAAACCTGGTGGTGGCGACGCTCTCACACGCGGAAATGCCGGCGGAGATGGCGGGCGCGCCGCAACTCGCCCGCCCGGGACGCCCGGCGGCCCCGACCAAGGAGATCGTCCTCCAGACGCCTTCCCCGCTTGTCCGCTTCAAACTGCTGTTCGCAACCGGTTCGGCCGACGACCCGGAAGGGAAGTACGGCCTCGCCGCGTTGACCGCGTCGATGATGACCGAGGCAGGCAGCACCGAGATGCCGTTCGACGAGATCACGCGGGCGCTGTTTCCGCTGGCCGCATCGTTCTCGGCCCAGGTGGACCGCGATATGACCGTGTTCACCGGCGTGGCACACAGAGAGGGGCTCGACCGCCTGCTGGAAATCGCCCTGCCGCAACTCGTCTCCCCCGGGTACCGGGAGGACGACTTCAGGCGCGTCCGCGAACAGCACCTGAGCGCGCTCACCCAGGACCTTCGTTCGAACAATGAGGAGGAGCTCGGAAAAGAGCGCCTGCAAGAGCTGTGCTTCGCCGGCACGCCCTACGGGCACACCACCCTCGGGTCCGTCTCCGGCCTGGACGCGATCACCCTGGACGACGTCAAGACGTTCGCAGCCAGGCACTACACACTCGCGAACCTGACGCTCGGCGTCGCCGGCGACGTGCCCGCAGAGGGGCACGAGCGCCTGAAGGTGGCCCTCGGGCGGCTTCCCGAGGGCCAGCCTCGCCTGGCCTACCCGGTCACCGGCGAGATGCTCGCGGGCCTCAACGTTGAGCTCCTGGCAAAGGAAACACGGTCCGTGGCCGTCTCATTCGGGCATCCGATTGCCGTCCGCCGGGGCGACCCCGACTTTGTCCCACTTTGGCTGGCACGGGCATGGCTGGGCGAACACCGGGCCTCGAACGGCCGCCTCTACCACCGCATCCGCGAAGTGCGCGGCATGAACTACGGCGACTACGCCTACATCGAAGCTTTCCGCGCGGCATGTACCAGTTCTTCCCCGACCCGAACCGGGCACGCCGGGCGCAGCTGTTCGAAGTCTGGCTGCGGCCGCTGCGGCCCGAGCAGGCCGTCTTTGGCCTCAAGCTCGCCCTCTACGAAGTGCGCAAGATGGTCGAGCAAGGCATCTCCGAAGAGGACTTCGAGACGACGCGCGAGTACCTGGCGAAGAACGTGTTCGTCCTCACGAAGACGCAGGACCAGCAGCTCGGCTACGCGCTCGACAGCGACTGGTTCGGCATCCCCGAGTACACGCGCTACATCCGGGACGAGCTGGCGAAGCTCACAGCGGACCGCGTGAACGACGCCGTGCGCCGCCACATTTCGCCGGACAACTTCCGGGTTGTGATGGTCTCGGGCGACGCCGAGGGGCTGCGCCGCGAACTGCTCTCGGGCGAGCCTTCGACCATCACCTACGACGGCGAAAAGCCAGCGGAACTGCTGGAAGAGGACGCCGTGGTCGGGGCGTACGAGCTCCGGCTGGCCCCCGAGCGGGTGACGATTACGCCGATCGAGGACGTGTTCCGGTAAGCGCGGCGCATCGCGGCCGGCCGGCGCCGTGCGTGCCGGGCGAACGCCGCAGAGTCACCAGCTCACTGCCGAGTACAGCTCGCCCCACCACCGGCTCGGGCGACGCTCGAGCAGCTCCGTGTGCGCGAACCCCGCCTCCGCGGCCAGGCGCTCCCAGCGCTCGAACGGCACGGGATACGGCACGGCCTGGTTCCCGCGGGTGATGCTGTATTCCACGACTACGAGCCGCCCGCCAGGACGGAGCAACCCCCGGACGTGTCGCAGGACTGCCGCCTGGTCCCGCTCGAAGTGCAACGAGTTCGCCATCACTGCCCCGTCCAGCGGGGGCACTTCCAGCGGTTTGGTGAAGTCGGCGACGTGGAAGAAGCTGTGCACTGCCGGGAACCGCGACCGCATCGCCGCCTCATTCGCCTGCAAGGCGCGCTTATCCCGGTCGACTGCATGGATCTCCGCCCCTTCACCCAGGACGTCTGCCAGTGCCACGGTGAATGCGCCGCTCCCCGCGCCCAGGTCTGCCCACACCCGGCCCGCGCCTTCGACACCGCGCCGGATCAGCCACACATGGTCCGCATGGTCCACGAAGGTACTGTACGGCCCCGGGGCCGCCGCTCGTGCCCCATCCCTCATGCCTCGTCCGTCCGTGTGCTAAAGTCGCCCGCGAAATCGCCAACGGCTAACGGCCAACGGCCAACGGCCGGCAGGAGCCACGCATGAAGTTCGGCATCTTCTACGAAATCTCCGTCCCGCGCCCCTGGGGCCCCACGACCGAGTACGAGGTCTACCAGAACTGCCTCGAACAGGTCCGCCTCGCGGACGAGTTGGGGTTCGACCAGGTGTGGGCAGTGGAGCACCACTTCCTGGAGGAGTACTCGCACTGCTCCGCGCCGGAGATCTTCCTCACGGCCTGCGCGATGCAGACAAAGAACATCCGCATCGGGCGCGGGATCGTGGTATGCGTCCCGCAGTTCAACAACCCGATCAAAGCCGCGGAAGTGGCAGCCACGATGGACCTGGTATCAGGTGGGCGGCTTGAGTTCGGCACGGGGCGTTCGGCGACCTGGACGGAACTCGGCGGCTTCGGGGCCGACCCGGACGAGACCAAGAAGACCTGGGACGAATGGACCCGGATCATCCCGAAGATGTGGACGCAGGAGCGCTTCGGCTACCAGGGCCGCGCGTTCTCCATGCCGCAGCGCACCATCCTGCCGAAGCCGCTGCAGAAGCCGCACCCGCCGATGTGGGTGGCGGTGACCAGCCCGGGCACCGAGCTCGACGCCGCTGACCGCGGCATGGGCAGCCTCGGGCTCACCTTCGGCGGATTCAAGGAGCAGGAAAAGAAGATTGCCGAGTACCGCCGCCGCATCAAGTACTGCGAACCCGTGGGCTCGTTCGTGAACGAGCAGGTCAACACGGTCAACTTCCTCATGTGCCACCCGGACCTGCAGTACGGCGCCAAGGCCGGTCAGCGCCTCGCCGGTACGTTCAACTACATGGCCGAACAGCTCCTTGCCGCCCGCCAGGCGTACCCGACGCGCTCCTACCCGAACCTCGGCCTGCTCCCGGCGCTCCGGCGTGAAGCCACGAGTTCGCCCGAAGGCCAGATCCCCGAAGGCCTTGCCATTGGCAACCCGGACCGCATCGTCGAGGTCATCAAGAACTGGGAATCGGTTGGCGTGGACCGCATCAACTTCCTCCTGAACGCGGCCGAGACGATCCCGCAGCAGGAAGTGCTCGACTCCATGCGGCTCTTCGCGAAGGAAGTGATGCCGAAGTTCGCGGAGAAGAAGGAACCGGTGGCAGCCGGCTCCGCGGCGGGAGGCCAGTAATGCCACTCGTGGGCACGCGCGAAGCCGCTTCCTTCGATACCGGACCACTCGTCACGCACCTCGAGAGCGACCGCTGGGAGTTGCCCGGCTGCGGGATCCTCCAGCTGATGTACGAAATCGACGCCAGCGCGATGACGTCGCTCCTGCCGCCAGCACTCCATCCGACCATCCCGCCGACCGTCGTCCTGACCGTCACGAATGTGCCCGAAAGCCCCGCCGGGCCGTTCGTGCTCGCCGAGGCGAAGGTTGGGTGCCGCTCGGGCGCGCGGCCACGAGGGCTCTCGATGCGTGGCTACTGCAGCTCCGCACGCGCGATCGAGGAGCTCGCCGCCCGCTGGGGTTACCCGCTGCGCCAGGCCGATGTCCAGCTCCACAAGCGGTACGACCGCGTAACGGGTGAAGTGGTCCTGCAGGGGCGGCCCATCCTGGAACTGAACTTGATGGACCCCGAACCCATCGCCGGCAACGACATCCAGTACCTCGCCGGGCTGAACGTCGCGAAAGTCCAGCGAGAAGGCGGGCCGGTCCCGCGGTTGGTCCAGGTAGACCCGGATTATGTGTTCCGCAGCGCGGACCGCGGGAAGCCGGAGCTGGGGGCGTTCGACGCCGATGCGTTCGGCCTGCCTGGCGCCGTGCCGGTGTGGCCGGTCTCCGCGTCCTACGCAGTGGCCGACATCACGATGCCGGAGCTCCGCTACCTGGTCGACCCGGCGAAGCCCCCGCTCATGTCAGTCGAACGGCTGTGACGTAGCGCCGGCCTTCGTTCACCCGAGCTGGGCAGCCAGCTGTTCCGGGGTGCGCGCGGGCATGAGGCACATCATGTTTTCGCAGACGTAGGCGACGGCCTCCGGGCTGGCAGGCTCGCGCCCTTCGAACATCGGCAGGCCATCGGCGTCGGGCGTCGGGGCGATGGCCGTCCACGGCAAGAAGTGCCGCGCCACCACGTCTTCGAGCGCGACCCGCGATTCGGGCCGGCCCACGATGACCAGTTCGCGGCCCGGTGAGGCCAGGAACTCGATGGCCTGCAGGATGGTCCCGAAACCGGTGACAGCCCGGAGCAGGTGGTCGGCGACTTGGGATGCGACCTCCTCGGCGTAGCGTTCCCAGTCCGAGCGGCCGTAGTAGCGGCCGAGCCAGAGCCCGAGCAGGGCGGCCGCGCCGTTGCCGGAAGGCGTCGCGGAATCGAAGTACGGCTTCTGGCGCAACAGGAGTTGCTCGCCGTCGGCCGGCGTCTCGAAGAAGCCGCCCGCTTCGTCGTGGAAGCGGGTGAGGATGTTGTCCCAGAGTTCGCGCGCCCATTCGAGCAGGGCGAGGTCGCCAGTCAACTTGTAGAGCTCCACGAGCCCAAGGCCGACGTACGCGTAATCCTCGAGCATCCCATCGACGCGCGCTTCGCCGCCCTTCCACGAGTGCAGGAGGCGGCCTTCCTTCCAGACCTGGTCGCGGAGGAACGTGGCCAGCTCGGCGGCTGCAACCTGGTAGCGGATGTCGCCGAGGACGCGGCCCGCCTCCGCGAAGGCAGCGAGGGCGAGGCCGTTCCAGTTCGTCAGGACCTTGTCGTCGAGCCCCGGCCGCACCCGCCGGGCGCGCGCGGATGCGAGTTGCTCCCGGGCCGCTTCGACCCGGGTGAGGATCTCGTCATGCGACAACCCGAACCGCTGGCCGAGCTCGTCGATGGAGGCGCGCACGCTGAGGACGTTTCGTCCGGTGAGTTCCGGGTGGTGGGGATCGTGGAAGTTGCCCTCGCGCGTCACGCCAAACCAGGCGGCCACCAGTTGCGCATCCTCCTCCCCGAAAACGGCTTTCAATTCGTCCGCGGTCCAGACGTAGTACTTGCCTTCGATGCCCTCGCTGTCCGCATCGAGGGCCGCGTAGAAGCCACCTGCGGCGTCGCGCATCTCGTCGAGGAGGAAGTCCAGCGTCTCGCGGACGATCCGTTCGAACCCTTCCTCGCCGCTCAGCTGGCAGGCGTTCAGGTAGACGCGGGCAAGCTGGGCGTTGTCGTAGAGCATCTTTTCGAAGTGGGGGACCATCCACTGGCCGTCGACGCTGTAGCGCGAGAATCCGCCACCGACCTGGTCGTAGATCCCGCCGGTGGCCATCGCCCGCAAGGTGTGGGCGACCATCTCGAAGGAGGCCTGGCCGAGTTCGGAGTCCTTTTCCCGCGCTGAGACCGCGAGCAAGAAGGCGAGATTCGACGGGCTCGGGAACTTGGGCGCCATGCCGAAGCCGCCCCACTCCATGTCGAACACTTCGCCGAACAGCTCCACGGCGCGGTTCGTCGTCTCGTGCGAGGCATCCACCCCGGCGCCGGGGACGCGCCTGGTCGCCTTCTGCAGGTGCTCGGTGATCGACGCCGCCGAAGTCATCACCTCGTCGCGCGCAGTCACCCACTTTTCGTGCAGGAAGGTCAGCAGCCGCCCGAACCCCGGGCGGCCGTGTCCGTCATCCGGTGGGAAGTAGGTGCCGGCGTAAAAGGGCCGCCCATCGGGCGCCATGAAGACTGTCATAGGCCAGCCGCCCTGCCCCGTGAGCGCCTGGACGGCCGTCATGTACACACTGTCGACGTCCGGGCGTTCCTCGCGGTCGACCTTGATGTTCACGTAGTGCTCGTTCATCAGGGCGGCGGTGTCCGGGTCCTCGAAGGACTCGTGCGCCATGACGTGGCACCAGTGGCACGAGCTGTAACCGACCGAAAGGAGGATCGGCTTGTCCTCGGCCCGCGCTTTCGCGAACGCCTCCTCTCCCCAGGGGTACCAGTCAACAGGATTGTCGGCATGCTGAAGGAGGTAGGGGCTTGTTTCGTTGGCGAGGCGGTTGGGCATGGATCGAGGGTACAGCATGGCTCGAAGCGGGCGCGGGCCTGCAGATACTGCGTCACCGTCGACGTCCTAGCGCGCCGTCCGAGCCGAAGCCTGGCGAAGCCAGTCGCGCCCGGGAGAGCAGCCACGGGTGTTCCCGTACAATCCGCGCCATGCCTCACGACCTCGTCATCCGCAACGCCCGCGTCATCGACGGCTCAGGCTCCGCCCCCTTCGAAGCCGATGTTGCCATCGCCGAGGGCCGCATCGCCGGAATCGGTACCCCCGGCTCGGGCTTCCGCGAGATCGACGCCCGGGGCCAGGTGCTTTGTCCCGGCTTCGTGGACACGCACTCCCACGACGACGGCGCGTTCCTGCGGTACCCCGGCATGGAGTTCAAGCTTGCCCAGGGTGTGACCACCGACATCAGCGGGAACTGCGGCTTCAGCACTATCCCGAACGAGCCCGGCCGCGAGTACATGCCCGGCGACATCTCCGGGCCCGGCTCCGCATGGATCGACCTCGACGGGTACTTCGAAGCCTGCCTCGCGGCGAAACCGGCCATCAACAACGCCATGCTTGTCGGCCACAACCGCGTGCGCGCGCATGTCGTCGGGCTCGAGAATCGCACCGCCACCGCCGACGAGGTCGCGGAAATGCGGGGCCACGTCGCCCGGGCGATGGAACAGGGCGCCGTCGGCTTCTCGACCGGCCTGATCTACGAGCCCGGCCGCTACAGCGACACCGGGGAAGTGGTGGCCCTCGCTTCGGAGTGCCGCCCCTACAACGGCATCTACGCCACGCACATGCGGAACGAAGGCGACAAGCTCCTCGCAGCGGTCGACGAAGCGATGCACATCGCCCGCGAAGCAGGCATCGGCCTGCACATCTCGCACCACAAGTCGGCGGGCAAGCGGAACTGGGGCCGCGTGCGGGAGTCGCTGGCAAAGGTCGATGCGGCCAATGCCGCCGGGATGGACATCACCCTCGACGTCTACCCGTACACCGCGGGGAGCGGCCCCATGTGGCAGTACGTGAACCTGGACCGCATCGACACCGAGTGGGCCCAGGGAGTGATGATCGCCAGCTGCCCCGACTACCGGGAGTTCGAAGGCAAGATGGTCCCGGACATCGCAACCGAGCACGAATGGAGCATCGAAGAAGCGGTCCGCGAAATCGTCACCAGCCCGCGCGGCCGCCAGGTGATCTGCATCCACTTCATCATCGACGAGTCCGACATCGAGACGAACCTCCGTCACCCGAAGATGCTCATCGGCTCCGACGGAATACCGGAGCTCAAAGGGAAGCCGCACCCCCGCCTGTTCGGCACGATGCCGCGCGTGCTCGGGCGGTACGTGCGCGAGCGTGGCGTGCTCCCGCTCGAGGAGGCCATCAAGCGCATGACGCACGATTCCTGCCAGCGCTTCGGGCTCGTAGACCGCGGGCTCGTGAAGGAAGGCTACTGGGCCGACCTCGTGCTGTTCGACCCGGCCACCGTGAGGGACATGGCCACGTACGAGGACCCGAAGCAGGAACCTGCCGGCATCTCCATGGTCGTGGTGAACGGCCAGGTGGCTTATGAGGACGGCCGGCACACAGGCGCCGGCGCAGGGCAAATGCTGCGCTATAAGCGCTGATGCCCCCGGCGGCTGTCCCTTCACCCGCAAGGTTGGCCACCGGTGTGCCAATTGCTGGTTGAGCCTAACCCCGCAAGCGCCAGGGGAAGAAGCCGAAGGCCGGGATGTGCGAGCCGGAGTTGGCGAGGATGGTCCAGCAGGGAAGAAGTGACAAGCACCCGTCAGGGCGTTTTGGTGAAGTACCTGACGCCGGGCAAACCGTCGAAGTCCGCATCCTGAGTCCACACTTCCAGACCGAAGGACTGCGCCGTAGCGTAGACAATTGAATCCGCGAGGGGCAGGCGATAGCGAATACCGAGCTCAGACGCTGCTCTCGCAAGGTGCGCATCCAGCGGGATGATCCGCCCGCGGGAGAGCAAGTCCATCGCGTCTTCGAGATCGCCGACACGCTGCGGCGCCGAGAGCCACCACCGGCGCACCTCAACGATCACGATGGTGGGCACTACGAGGTTGGCGGCGCGTAGGGCGGGAATGAAGCGTCGGCCATCGTCGGTTCCACGAAGGAACTCGATCCACCCGGACGAGTCAACGACACTCAAAGCTCGCGGTCCGGCTCTCGTTCAAAGTCGTTCTCCATCCCTCGGAAGATGCCAAAGTAGTCTTCAATGGGCTTCTGTGGCACGAGCTCGACCTTGCCGTCGCGCTCCCGCAACTCCACCTTCTGACCGGGCTTGATCCCCAGGGCCTCCCGGATCGAACGAGGGATAACAACCTGGTATTTCGGCGACACGGTAACGACTTCCATCGATACACCTCGTACAACGATGCTTATCGATCGAGCCGTGCAACGCAACTCCTCCCGTTCGAGAACGCTGACATCCGGGCGACTCACCCCTCTTCCTCGTTCCTCGTACCTCCGTCGACCGTATAGTCCATTCCAAACACCTCTCCCTGGAGCCCTTTCGCATGCAGATGCCAGCCGTCGCCCTCGCCGCCGCCGCCGGACGCCGCAAGTGGACGGTCGAACTTGCCCAAACCCTGGAGAACGCGGGTTTCCAGGGCATCTATTGCGCGAGCTTCGGCGACGGCATGGGCCTGTGCCTTTCGATGGCCCACGCGACGAAGACCATCAAATTCGGCACGTCGATCATGCCGATTTACTACCGCGTGCCGTTCGACCTGGCGCAATCGGCGGCGTACATCCATGAGATCAGTGACGGGCGGTTCTACCTCGGCATCGGCGTCAGCCACGAACCGTCGCTGCGCCGGATGAACGTCACCGCCGGGAAGCCGCTGACGGACATCAGGAATTATGTCGCGGCGATGCGCGCGGCCAGCCAGCAGACCGGCCCGCTCCCGCCGATTGTGCTCGCGACCCTGCGCAAGAAGATGGTCGAACTCTCGGCCGAGATCGCCGAGGGCGCCGTCTGGGCAAACGCCTCGCGGTCGCACATGGCCGAGTCGCTCTCGCACCTGCCCGCCGAAAAACGCGATGGTGACTTCTTCATCGGCGACATGATCCCGACCTGCATCGACGACAACGACCCGCAGGCGGCGATGAACGTGAGCAAGCGGACGCTGACGGGGTACGTGATGCTGCCGAACTACCGCAACTACTGGAAGGAAGCCGGCTACGTCGAAGAGATGGAGGCGATCGAGGCGGCTCTCCAGCGCGGTGACCGCGAGGCTCTCCCCGGGCTGATGTCCGAACGCTGGCTCTCGGACGCGACGCTGTACGGCACCAGGAAGCAGGTGCTGGATGGCATCGAGCAGTGGTTCGCTGCCGGCGTGAAGACGCCAATCGTCGTCCCGTCTTCCACGTCGGGGGGCCAGGTGAAGGCGATGGAGGAATTGCTCGCCGCTTTCAAGTAGGCCTGGGCGCTGCGTCTGCCGGTTAGTCCGGCCACTCGGTGTCGAACACGCGGACAGCAGGGCCGGTCATGAATACCGAGCCCTCGCCGTCCCATTCGAGCACCAGGTCCCCGCCCGGCATGTGATCGACAATCCTGGCGCCGGTAAACCCGCGCAGGCGTGAGGCAGCGCAGACTGCGCTCGCGCTCGTGCCCGAGGCGAGCGTGATCCCCGTCCCCCGCTCCCACACGCGATGCCGCACCTCGCCCGGGTTGACCACCTGGACGACCTGGAAGTTCGTGCGGCGCGGGAACAGCGGGTGGTGCTCCACGAGTGGCCCGATGCGCTCGAGCGGGAAGCCCGCAGGGTCGTCTTCGATGTAATGGATCGCGTGCGGGTTGCCCATGCTCACCAGCGTGAGCTTGAGTTCCATGCCGTCGACCAGCACCGGCAGGTCAACGACCGGCCCTGGCCCCTCGACCGCGGCCGGAAGCGAGGCCGGGTCGAAGTTCGGCGGGCCCATATCGACGCGCGCGGCTGTGATGACGCCGTTTTCGCGGAACAGCTGCAAGACCTTGATCCCGGCGAGGGTCTCGACCCTGACGTTGTCGGCATCGGCGGGGAGGAACCCCTCCTCGACGGCGAACTTCACCAGGCAGCGAATGCCGTTTCCGCACATCTCGGCCTCGGAGCCGTCGGCGTTCCACATCCGCATACGCAGGTCGGCGCGCTCCGAGGGGAGGCCGATGATGAGCCCGTCGGCGCCGATGCCGAAGTGCCGATCGCTGACCTCGCGGGCCAGCCGTTCCCAATCCCGGCCCCGGTCATCGCCGGGAAGGGCGTAGACGTAGTCGTTGCCGGCGCCGTGCATCTTGGTTACGCGCATGAGGCGAGTTTAGCATCAGCGGGGGCCGATGCTGGGAGTGGTCTGGAGTCGGCGTGACGAATGAATTCACCGCGATCATTGAGCCCGCAGAGGAAGGCGGCTTCTGGGCTTACTGCCCGGAGGTGCCCGGTGCCAATGGCCAGGGCGAGACCATCGAAGAGACGATCGAAGATCTCGCCGCCGCCATCGAGCTCCTGCTTGAGGTTCGCCGCAACGAGGCACTGAAGCGCGCGTCGCGAGAGGCGACCCACCAGACGGTCAGGGTGGGTTGAAGCGGAGCGACCTTATCCGCCATCTCGCAGCGCATGGCTGCGAACCGCCGCGGGAGGGTCGCAGTCACTCTGTTTGGGTCAACCCGGCCACCGGGAACATGCAGACGATCCCACCCCCGCCCGATTAGTGATTCCGTGCGCCCTACCGCCTGCCCTCGCCGCGGATCACGTTGGTGCACGCTCCGGTGAAGATGTTGGCGCGCATGTCGATGTCGTCCGCGTCTTTGACCCAGGTGATGCGCCTGTCGTCCCGCCGGAACCACTGGTCCTGCGCACGGATGAGGCGGTGTGTCGCAACCTTCGTTTTCTCCTTCGCCTCCTCCAGGGTTGCTTCGCCCCGCAGGTAGCGCACCGTTTCGCCGTACCCGATCGAGGACATCGCGGGGCAGTCCGCGGGGACCCCGGCTTCGAGCAACCCTTGGACTTCTTCGATGAGCCCGCCGGCATACATCGCCTCCACCCGCCGGTCGACACGTTCGTACAGCTCTTTCCGCGGGAGCTCGATCCCGAACAGGAGGAATTCGAAGTCGGGCGGGACTGCCTTCTGCCAGTCGCTCATTGCGCGGCCGCTCCCCTCGAAGACCTCGATCGCGCGGATGACACGGCGCACGTTCCGGGCGTCGATCCTGGCGGCCGACTCCGGGTCAACCTCGGCGAGGCGTGCGTGGAGGGCCTCGTGGCCACTGGCCGCGGCGAAAGCGGCCAGGTCGGCCCGCAGCGTCTCATCGGGCGGGACCTCCGGGACCTGCCAGTTCTCGAGCAGCCCCCAGACGTACTGGCCGGTGCCGCCGACAACCCAGGCGAAACTGTCCCGCGCCCAGATAGTGTTGAGCGTCTCGCGCGCGTGCTGCTGGTACAGCGCAAGGCTGTAGCCCTCCGCCGGCTCGGCGATGTCGTAGAGGTGGTGGCGCACTTTCCGCCGGTCGCCGGCAGAGGGCTTGGCGGTGCCGATGTCCATCCCCCGGTACACCTGGCGGCTGTCGGCGTTCACGATTTCGCCGCCGAGGCGTTGCGCCAGTTCGAGCGCGACGGAGGACTTGCCCGTCCCTGTGGCGCCAACGATGGCGACGAGCCGCCTCAGCACTTGTGACCGCCATGCCCAGGTTCAACGCAGAGACGCAGAGGCGCAAAGAGTGGGGGTGTGAGTAAGTACAGTCGTCGGCCCTCGCCCCCACCGCGAACGGCGGCGTCCTCACGGCGAGTTCCGAGAAGCTCTGCGTCTTTGCGTCTCTGCGTTCTAACCATGCTCAGCTACCCGGCTGCGGCGCAAATGGCTGCGAACTGGTCCGCCTTCAGCGAAGCGCCACCGACCAGCGCGCCGTCGATATCCGGCCGGGAGAGCAGGGAGGCGGCGTTTTCCGCGTTCACTGAGCCCCCGTACTGGATGCGGATCGCATCCGCGTGTACAGGCGAGATCTCCCGGAGCACGCCACGGATGTAGGCACATGCCTCCTGGGCGACTTCGGGTGTCGCCGTTTCGCCGGTGCCGATTGCCCAAACCGGTTCGTAGGCAACGGTGAGTCTCGGCGAAAGAGTCAGGCCCGTGAGGCCGGCCCGCAGCTGGCGATGGAGCACCTTCTCCGTGTCTCCCGCGCGCCGTTCCTCGAGGAGTTCGCCGACACACATGATGGGGTCGAGCCGGGAGGCGAACACCGCGGCGAGCTTGCGGTTCACCCAGTCGTCGGTTTCGCCGAAGAGCTGGCGGCGCTCGCTATGGCCGACGATCACGAACCGGCAGTAGTCCTCGAGCATTGGGACGCTCACCTCGCCGGTGAACGCCCCCTTTGGTTCCCAATAGACGTCCTGCGCGCCCAGGATGACGTGGGAGCCACGGAGGGCTTCGCGGACTGCTCCCAGGTGGGGGAACGGCACCGCCACCGCCACATCGCAGCCGGCGGACGCGGTTGATTCGGAGACCGCCCGCGCGAGGGCGACGGCTTCGGCCTCGGTGGTGTTCATTTTCCAGTTCCCCGCGACAAACGGCTTACGCATAGCGATTCCTCAGCGGCGCTTCTTCGCGCGCCCGGTGCCAGGGCCAGGGCGTTGTGGTCCCGGCGGCGGCCCAAAGCGTTCGACCATCTTATGCGGGTTGCGCACGCTCATCACGACCCGGGTGGCCTTGACGCGCCAGACGCGCGGAATCAGCCAAACGCGGATAGGCCGCTTCAGGGTCACTTCGGCAGCCGGGCCCCAGGCGGCGACCAGGGCAACATCACCCCGGAAGAACGTCCGTACCCCGAGCCCGTGCCACCAGCTCCAGTTCACCAGGCGCGCGCCTTCGACATCCTTCGTCTCCACGATCGTGTCCACGAAACCTCCGAAGCGGATCCGCATCCGCTCCGGCGAGATGGCCACGAACGACGTCGGGAGCCGGAGGGCGACACCGAACATCCAGAGGAACAGGGCGGCGAACACGACGGACAGGAGCAGCAGCGGCCACTCGCGCGTGTCCGTGTACGACATGAGCGTCAGCACGCCGGCGAGCGCCAGCGCCATGGCCGCCACGGCGACCACCGCCTGGAGGAAGCGGACGCCGCGAAAGCCGAACAGCAATGGCGCGGGGCCGGGGTCGGTCAAGGTTATGCGTCCTGCAGGGCGGCGACGCCGGGGAGTTCGCGCCCTTCGAGCATTTCCAGCGAGGCCCCGCCCCCGGTCGAGACGTGGGTGAACCGGGAGGCGAGCCCGGTCCTTGCGACGACCGCCGCCGTTTCCCCGCCGCCGACTACGGTGGTCGCGTCGAGATTCGCGAGGGCGCGGGCCAGCTCGAACGAGCCGCGTGAGAACTTCTCCATTTCGAACACGCCCATGGGCCCGTTCCAGACGATCGCTTTCGCTGGCTTGAGGGCGGCAACGTACCGTTTCACCGTTTCCGGGCCGATGTCGAGGATCATGTAGCCGCGCGGGACCGCATCGACGGCGCGCACAAGGGCCTCCGCGTCTTCCGCGAACTTGCTGGCAGCCACCACATCCACGGGAAGGTGAACTTCCACGCCCGAGGCCTTCGCCCGCTCGAGGACTCCGCGGGCGGCCTCGACCTGCTCGTCTTCAACGAGCGACATCTGGACGTCGATCCCGGTGGCCTTGAGGAAGGTGTTCGCCATCCCGCCGCCGAGGAGCAACATATCGAGCTTCGGCAGCAGGTGGTCGATGGCCGGGATTTTTGTGCTGACCTTGGCCCCCCCGACGATGGCGGCGAACGGCTTCGGTGGATTCGCGACGAGCGCGCTCAGATAGCGGACCTCCTTTTCCATCAGGAAGCCCGCCACGGCCGGCAGATAGTGCGTCACCCCTTCGGTGGACGCGTGCGCTCGATGGGCTGCCCCGAAGGCGTCGTTCACGAAGACGTCCGCAAGCGATGCGAGCTGGCGCGCGAACTCGGGGTCGTTCTTCTCCTCCTCCGGGTGAAAGCGGAGGTTTTCGAGCAGCACGATGTGGTGGCCCATGGCCGACACTGCCTTTTCGGCCTCCGGCCCAATGCAATCCTCCGCAAAGAACACGTCCTCGCCCAACAGGTTCGACATCCTGCCCGCCACCGGTGCGAGCGAAAGCTCGGGGTCCCGGCCTTTCGGCCTTCCCAGGTGGGAGCACACGATGACCTGCGCGCCTCGCTCCAGCAGGTAGCGCAGCGTGGGCAGCGACTCCCTGATGCGCGTGTCGTCGAGGATTTCGCCGTTCTCGATCGGGACGTTCAGGTCCGCGCGGACGAGGACGCGCTTTCCGGCGACCTCGATGTCGCGGATCGTCTTCTTGCCGATGCCGAGTTCCGTCATTGCCCGGCTGCGGCGCCAATGCCCCGGCGCTCGACTTTGGCGAGCTTGTCCCGCCGGCGGGCGTGGTTGCCGCCCTCCGGGGTAGCGGAGAGGAATGCGATCAGGCACTCGTCCGCTACCGCCCGGCCGATCTCCCAGGCGCCGAGGGCGAGGATGTTCGCATCAGTGTGCTGGCGGGCGCGCTCCGCGCCCCAGCGCGTGTGGCACAGTGCCGCCCGCGCCCCGGGGACCTTGTTCGCCGCGATGGAGACCCCCACGCCGTTGCTGCAGAGCACGACGCCGAGGTCGATCTCGCCCGCGACGGTGTCGCGCGCGACGGGCTCCGCGAAGTCCGGGTAGTCGACGCTGTCGGGGGAGTACGTCCCGTAGTCAACAGGCTCGTGGCCGAGGCTTCTTGCCGTTTCGATAAGGTGCTGCTTGAGTTCAAATCCGGCGTGGTCTGCGCCAAAACCGACCTTCACGAGCGGACGCTCCTCACAACGGGGATGTGGCTCAAGCCCAGTATACGGGCCACCGTAGCGCGGTCTATGGCGCCCTCGCGGAGGATGCGCGGCTCGTGGCCCGCCAGGTCGATGACGGTGGAATCGATGCCTGCCGCGGTTGGCCCGTCGTCGATCGCGACCGCGCAGGATTCGCCCAGTTGCTCCACCGCCTGCTCGCAGGTGACCGGGCTCGGCCGCTCAGAGACGTTCGCGCTCGAGGCGGCCACGGGCCGGCCGAGCGCATCGATGACATCGAGCGTGATGGCGACCGGCACCATCCGGAAACCGACGGTACGGCCCCCGCTGAGCGCCGGGCTGTCCCAGCCATCCCGCGCGGGGACGATGATCGTCCAGCCTCCCGGACCAAGGGCTTCGACGAGGACGCGCGCCGGGGCGCTGACGACCGCGTATTGCTCCAGGACCGCCGGGTCGCGCCCGAAGAGCAGCTGGAGCGGGAAGTCGGGGGCGCGGTGCTTCGCGCGGTAGATTCCGCGCACCGCCTCGTCGTCCGCGATGTCCGCGGCGACTCCGTAGACGGTGTCGGTCGGGAGGATGACGAGCTGTCCGCGGCGGAGGGCATGTACCGCATCTTCACGCGCGGCTGCGGCGTTCGCCTTCAGGGTCATAGCCAAGCTGAGCGCCCCTCGCGCCTCGGATTCCGTCCGGGCGCGCCTGAATTCGTAGACCAAAGTGTACAATTCCGGCTACCCTAGCGTATGGGTACCGCTCCTTCGATGACCGAAACCCTCACCGAAGCCCAAATTCCAGCCGCCGCCAATCCCGCCAGGGGCCACGAGTGCATCGTCGTCCTGGACTTTGGCGCGCAGTACTCCATGCTCATCGCCCGGCGCGTACGCGAACTCAACGTGTACTGCGAACTCATCCCCTGGGACGCCCCCGCCGAGCGCGTGGCCGGGCTGGACGTGCGGGGGTACATCCTTTCCGGCGGCCCCGCCTCGGTCTACGACGAGGACGCGCCCATGGCGCCGCAGTGGGTCTACGACTCCGGCAAGCCCATCCTCGGCATCTGTTACGGCATGCAGCTGCTGGCTCACCAGCTTGGGGGCCGCGTTGGGCCTGGCCAGGAACGCGAATTCGGCCCCGCTTCCATCACCCGTTCCGTGGCGACCCCGCTCCTGGAGGGCCTCCCGGACTCCGTCGAAGTCTGGATGAGTCACGGCGACCGCCTGGAAGCGCTTCCGCCCGGGTTCATCCCCGTCGCGCACTCCGGCAACTCCCCCTACGCGGTTATGGCCGACCCGGCCCGGAACTACTACGGACTGCAGTTCCACCCGGAAGTCGTCCACACTCCGCGCGGCAAAGACATGCTCCGCAACTTCGTCCGCGAGATTTGCGGCGCCGAAGGGACCTGGACGGCCGGCAACTTCATCGACGAGAGTATCGACGCCATCCGGGCCCAGGTCGGCACCGGCCGCGTGATCTGCGGCCTTTCGGGCGGCGTGGACAGCGCGGTGGCGGCGGCCCTGGTCCATCGCGCGATCGGCGACCAGCTGACCTGCATCTTCGTCGACAACGGCCTCCTCCGCGCGGGTGAAGCCGAAGAGGTGGTGGACACGTTCCGCCGCAACCTCCACATCAACCTGGTGCACGTCGAGGCCGAGGACCAGTTTCTCAGTGAGCTGGCCGAAGTCACCAACCCGGAGACCAAGCGCATCCGCATCGGCAACACGTTCGTGCGCATCTTCGAGCGCGAATCCCGGGCGATCGAAGATGCGCGCTTCCTCTGCCAGGGGACCCTCTATCCCGACGTCATCGAGAGCGGCTCGCACGGGAAGGGCGCCCACGTGATCAAGACGCATCACAACGTCGGCGGATTGCCGGCGGATATGAAGCTGGGGCTGGTCGAACCGCTGCGCTTCCTCTTCAAAGACGAGGTACGCCGCATTGGCGAGGCGCTCGGCCTCCCGGAAGAGATGGTATGGCGCCACCCCTTCCCTGGTCCCGGACTGGCCATCCGCTGCATTGGCGAAGTCACGCGGGAGAAGCTCGACATCCTCCGCCGCGCCGACCGCATCGTGATGGATGAGGTCCGCGAAGCGGGCCTCTACCGCGACCTCTGGCAGACCTTCGCCGTCCTCACTGACACAAAGACGGTCGGTGTCCAGGGGGACTACCGCACCTACGGATACGCGGTGGCGATCCGCGCGGTGGTCGCCGACGACGCGATGACGGCGGACTGGGCGCGGCTGCCGCACGAACTGCTTGCGCGCATCTCCAACCGCATCGTGAACGAAGTCCACGGCATCAACCGCGTCGTCTACGACATCACTCCGAAACCACCCGGGACCATCGAGTGGGAATGAAGTTGCCCCGGGGCGGGGCAGTGAGGATGCGGCCGGAGGCGCGGAGATGACGGCGCGTGTGCTGGTCGTCGGCTCCGGTGGGCGCGAACACGCGGTCGCCTGGAAACTGAGCCAGTCACCGCACGTGGGTGAGATCTTCGTCTCGCCGGGGAACGGGGGGACCGGGCTGCTCGGCCGGAACCTGGGGGTGAAAGCTACGGACATCGATGGCCTCGTCGCCGCGGCGAAGGCCAACCGCATCGACTTCTACCTGGCTTCCAGCGACGACCCCCAGCCGCTCGGACTGGTCGACCGCCTCCAGGCGGAGGGCATCCTCTGCTACGGCCCGACTGCCGCGGCCGCGAGGATCGAGGGAAGCAAAGCCTGGGCGAAGGCCTTCATGGCGCGAAACGGGATCCCCACCGCGGAAGGCGAGTCGTTCTCCGACTTCGAGGCTGCCGCCCGGTACATCGAATCGCTGCCCGAAGGCAAGCTCTGGGTGAAGGCCTCCGGCCTGGCAGCCGGCAAGGGTGCGGTAGGCTGCGAGACGCGCGAGGAGGCCCTGGAGACGGCGAGGGCGATGCTGGTCGGCCACCAGTTCGGGGCCTCGAGCGAGACCATCGTCATCGAGCGCGACATGCCCGGCTGGGAAACGAGCGCCCATGCATTCTGCGACGGCAAGATCGCGGTCCTCTGGCCGTTTTCGACGGACTACAAGCGCGCGCTCACCGGCGGAGAAGGGCCGAACACCGGCGGCATGGGGGCATACAGCCCCAGCGCCGGCGTCAGCGCGGAACTCGCCGCGGAGATCAAGCGCGTCGTGGTCGACCCCCTGATGGCGGGCATGGCGCGCGAAGGGCACCCCTATAACGGCACCCTCTACCCCGGCCTCATGGTCACGGCCGAAGGGCCAAAGATCGTCGAATACAACGCGCGCTCCGGCGACCCCGAAACGCAGGTGCTGCTGCCTCGCCTCGAAAGCGACCTGTTCGAGGTCACCACCGCTGCAGCGCGCGGCGAATTGGCCCCCATCGACGTCCGCTGGTCGGCGCGGCCGGCAGTCGGTGTTGTGGTCGCCAGCCGGGGCTACCCGGAGGCGTTCGAAACCGGCTTCCCCATATCGGGGCTCGAGGCCGTGGACCCGGACGTGCACGTGTTCCACGCAGGCACGAAGACAGTCGACGGCCGGTTCGTGACGTCCGGGGGCCGCGTGTGCACGGTAGTGGCGATGGGGGACACGATGCAGGAAGCGCGCGAGCGCGCCTACGACAACGCGCGCCGCATCACCTTCGAAAATGCCTACTTCCGGACAGATATCGCCCTGGAGGCTGTGTAGATGGCGAACCCGCTGGTCTCGATCCTCGTTGGCTCCGCGAACGATGAACCGCTCATGGAACCGACAAAGAAGGTCCTCACGGACCTCGGCATCCCTTTCGTGTTCAAGGTGGCTTCGGCGCACCGGAACCCGGAGCGCGTGCGCGAGATCGCGCTGCGCGCCGAGAGCGACGGCATTGAAGTGTTCATCTGCGCGGCCGGCGGGGCAGCCGCCCTGCCGGGCGCAGTCGCCGCACTGACCACGCTCCCGGTCATCGGTGTACCGCTGACATCCAGCGAAATCCCCGGCGGGCTCGATGCCGTTTTCGGCGTGCTCCAGATGCCGCCCGGCGTCCCGGTGGCCGCCGTCGCTGTCGGGGCGTGGGGTGCGCGCAACGCAGGCTACCTGGCGGCCTCGATCCTGGCCCTGAAGCACGCGGACATCCGCGAAGCCTACAAGGCCTTCCGCGACAAGCAGGCAGCCGGCTAACCCGGCTTTCGCGCCAGCACGATGATCTCCTTGCCGTACTCCGGTGGGGACTTCAGGTAATCGCTGTACTCCGCGACGAACTCGAAGCCCGCGAGCTCCAGCAGATGGCGCAACTCGTGCCGGTAGGTCCAGCGCATGCGCAGGACCTCCTCTTCCTCGCGCAGCACCGTGCCATCGGGAGCGCATTCTGCGAACCGCCAGAACTCCTCGAATACCTGGGCCACTGCGTCGGCGGTACGTTCCCGCACGTCGATCCGGACAGCGTTCCAGCTGACCGGGTGGTACACGTGACCGAGGTCCCGCCATGACTCGGGGAGTGGCCCGTTGCCCATGCGGTGGAGAAGCGGGTCGAACACATCGACCACAAAGAGACCGCCGGGAAGCAGGTGCTCGTACACCCGGCCGAGGCAGGCGCGTTGCTGTTCCACCGTGGTCAGGAACATGAACGAGCGGAACGCGCTGAACACCAGCCCGAACCGCCGCCCCAGTGCGAACCCGGTCATGTCGCCCGCGGCCAGGCTGATGCGGGACGCCACGTCTTCCGGGACTTTGGCCAGCTTCTCGCGAGCAACCGAGAGCATCGCCTCCGAGCGATCGAGCCCCGTGATGTCGATGCCGCCCCAGGCCAAGGAGAACACCAGGCGGCCGGTTCCGCAACCAAGCTCCAGCGCCGGCCCGGGGGCGCTGGCCGCCAGTCCCGCGTAGAACTCCGCATCGCCCGCGACGACCGCGAGGTGCGCGGTGCGGGCGTCGTAAATCTCAACCTGGAGGCTGCGCTTTGCGTAGAAGGGGTCCGGCATTCGTGCAGTCTAGCCTCGCCGGGCAAACCGGCGGCGGTTGTGCTGACTGTGCGGCGGCTTCCCGGTACCATGTCGCAGTGATCCCCCGTTACTCGCGACCCGAAATGGCCGCCGTCTGGAGCGATCAGAACAAGTTCCAGCGCTGGCTCGACGTAGAGATCGCAGCGGTCGAAGCGTGGGCGGAACTTGGCCAGGTGCCCAGGGAAGCAGCCGTGAAAATCCGGCGCGACGCCGGGTTCGACCTCGAGAAGATCAACGAGTACTTCCGGATAACTCACCACGACGTCACCGCGTTTCTCCGCAGCGTCTCGGACACGCTTGGGGAGGAAGGCCGCTACGTGCACTTCGGGCTCACGTCCTCCGATGTGTGGGACACGGCCACGGCACTGCAACTGCGGGACGCCTGCGACCTCCTCCTGAAGGACATCGACGGGCTGTCGGCCGTGCTCGAACGCCAGGCGAAGGCTCACCGGGACACGCTCTGCACCGGGCGGACGCACGGCGTGCACGCGGAGCCCACCACCTTCGGCCTCAAGCTTGCCGTCTGGGTCGATGAGATGCGCCGGAACCGCAAGCGGCTGGAGCAAGCCCGCGAGACGATCGCCGTGGGCGCGATTTCCGGCACCGTGGGCACGCACGCCTCCGTGCCTCCAGAGCTCGAAGAGATTGTGTGCCGGAACCTCGGGCTGGGTGTCGAAGCGGCTTCCACCCAGGTCATCCAGCGGGACCGGCATGCCCAGTTCGTGAGCACCCTGGCCCTGATCGGCGCGTCCCTCGAGAAGTTCGCAACAGAGATCCGCGCACTCCAAAAGACCGAGGTGCGCGAGGTCGAAGAGCCGTTCGACGAAGGTCAGACCGGCTCCAGCGCGATGCCGCACAAGCGCAACCCGGAGCTTTGTGAGCGTGTGACAGGCCTCGCGCGGGTCCTGCGCGGATACTCCGTCACCGCCCTCGAGAACGTGGCCCTCTGGCACGAACGCGACATCTCCCATTCGTCGACGGAGCGCATCGTGTTCCCGGACGCAACGCTCGTCCTGGACTACATGCTCACGCTCTTCACCGGTGTCATGGACCGTCTCACCGTGTTCCCCGAGCACATGAAGGAGAACCTGGAACGCTCGTACGGCCTCGTGTTCTCCCAGCGGGTGCTGCTCGCGCTCATCGACACCGGCCTGAGCCGCCAGGATGCCTACGCCATCGTCCAGCGCAACGCGATGCAGGCGTGGAAGACGCGTACGCCGTTCCTCGATCTGCTGCTCGCCGACGACGAGGTCACGGCGCGCATTCCGGAGGATGAACTGCGCGGGCTCTTTGATTACGGCTTTTACCTGCAGAACATTGGCGCGACGTTCGAGCGCCTCGGCCTGTGAACCCGGCTACCGTCGCCGTTCCTCCGCCGCCACCCCCGCCGCCGCAGGCCGCCCGGGCTCCAACCTGGCGGCAGGCGCTGCGCCTCCTCCGGCAAAACCCGCGCGCACTGATGTTGCCGATGGCGGTGTTCCAGGCGCCGCTGGCGATCGTGATCGCCGCCTCGTACTTCTACCTCTACCACGAGGCCTACCCCACTGCCGACTTCGAGTCGTTCAACCGGTTCGAAGATGCCCCCTCGGGATTGGTGTTGTCGCTCATCATCGTCACGGCGGTCTACCTGTTCCTGACCCTCGTCGGGACGGGGGCGACGATCGTGGCGGCGAAGACCGCGCTCGAGGGACGGCCAGTGAAGCTGGTCGAGGCCCTGGACCCTGCGTTCACGAAGATGGGCGGGCTGCTCCTCATCGGCGCGATCCTGTATGTGGTTGTGCTGGGGACGGTCGCCGGGATCGTTGTGCTCGTGTATTTCCTCTTCCGCTGGGGACTCGCCGTGCACGCGCACCTGCTCGATGGCACCGGGGTGCTCGGCTCCCTCGGGGTCAGCTGGCGGGCTCTGCGCGGGAACATGTGGCGCTTCGTTGGCGTGTCGCTGACCACAATCCCCGTCGCGGTCGTCATGTTCACGGCCGGCAGCATCGTCTTCGCCATCGGCCTCGCGCCGTTCAGCACCGACCCCGGGCGGACAGCCTCGCTGGTTGCCCAGTCGTTAAGCGCCCTCCTCCTCGGCGTCGTGGCGATCCCCACGGGCGCCTACTTCGCCGCCGCGACCACGATCTTCTACCTTTCCGTCAAGGAGCCATCGCGTGGCTGACGTCCTGCTGGAGTCCACGTTGCCGAACCGCACGTACCGCGGGAAAGTGCGCGACACCTACGACCTCGGCGACCGGCTGCTCATCGTCGCCACCGACCGGATCTCGGCGATGGACATCGTGTTGCCGAATGGCGTGCCGCAGAAGGGCCGCGTACTCACGCAGCTCTCGGCGTGGTGGTTCGACCGGATCAAGGAGGTGGTGCCCAACCACTTCATCGCGGTCGTCACCGGCGCGAACAAGCACCTGGTGCCGTTCGAACTCGGCCCGGAATACTTCGGCCGCTCCATGCTGGTCCGGAAAGCGAAGCGCCTCGATGCCGAGTGCATCGCGCGCGGCTATCTCTCCGGCTCGGCCTGGAAGGACTACCAGCGGACGGGCACGGTCTGTGGGATCCCGCTGCCGCCGGGCCTGCGCGAATCGGACCGCCTGCCCGAGCCGATCTTCACGCCCAGCACCAAGGCCGAGACCGGCCACGACGAAAACATCTCGTACGAGCAACTGGAGAACCTCGTTGGGCCAGAGGCGGCCAACGCGATGAAGCTCCGCACGCTCGCCGTGTACAACTACGCGCACACGGTCGCGCTGGAGCGCGGGATCATCATCGCCGACACGAAGTTCGAATTCGGCTACTGGAACGAAGAAGTGATCCTCATCGACGAGGTGTTGACCCCGGACAGCAGCCGGTTCTGGCCGGCCGACCAGTACCGCCCTGGCGGGCCACAGCCGAGCTTCGACAAGCAACCCGTGCGCGACTGGCTGGCGAAGAGCGGCTGGAAGGACGGTGACCCGCCACCCCGCATCCCCGATGACGTGGTGGCTGCGACGAGCGAACGGTACCTTACGGCCTACAGGATGCTGACCGGAGAAGAGTTGCCCGCATGAGCAAGAAGGACTCGAAGAAGAAGGACCAGAAAAAGGCCGCGAAGGAGGGCGGCGGAGACCCAAACGGCCGCCTTTTCCTCGCGAAAGTGTACGTGTCCCTCAAGCCGACGGTGAACGACCCGGAGGGAATCACGATCGGCAGCGCGCTCGGGTCCCTCGGGTTCGAGGGGGTACGCGGGGTGCGCTCCGGGCGGTACTTCCAGGTGACGCTGCAAGCCCCGGACGCGAAAACCGCAGAGGCCCAGGTGGACCAGATGTGCGCCCGGCTGCTCGCGAACCCGGTGATCGAGACGTATTCGTTCGAGGTCGCGAAGGCGTAGGGGCACGCCAGCACTGGAGGCCGTATGGCGCCGCAGCGCATTGTCTGCCTCACCGCGGAAACCACCGAGATCGCCTTCGCCGTTGGTGCCGGCGATCGGGTCGTCGGCGTCTCCGGTTATGCTGTCCGCCCGCCGGAAGCGCGCAAGAAGCCGAAAGTGGCCGCCTTCCAGACTGCCCACGTCGAGCGGATCCTCGCGCTGAAGCCGGACCTCGTCCTCGGGTTTTCAGACCTGCAGGCGGGTATCGCGGCGGAGCTCATCCGGGCGGGCGTGAACGTGCTTATCACGAACCAGAGGACGCTCGCGGAAACTTACGGCGCCATCGCGCTCGTCGGGGCCGTGGTTGGCGAACCGGAGCACGGACGGGAACTGGCCGCACGGACGCGAGCCGTGATCGACATGATCGCCGGGGAAATGCGGGACGGGCCTCGACCACGGGTCTACTTCGAGGAGTGGGACGACCCGCTCATCTCGGGCATCGCCTGGGTCTCAGAGCTGGTCGAGGTTGCGGGCGGCGAGGACATCTTTCCGGAACTGCGCGCTCAACAGCGCGCTCCGGACCGGGTGGTGACCTCGGAAGCCGTGATCTCGCGCGACCCCGAAGTCATCGTCGCAAGCTGGTGCGGGAAGAAAGCGCGACTCGAGAAGATCGCTGCGCGCCCGGGCTGGGCGAACGTTTCGGCGGTACGCAGCGGACGGCTATTCGAAATCAAGGCTCCGGACATCCTGCAGCCGGGACCGAGCCTGGTGCACGGGACGCGGCAGTTGGCGAAGATCGTCTCGGCCTGGCGCGAGATGACCCGCGCACGGTCGGCATTCAGCGGCTGATCGGGCCGGGATCGACAGCGAAGTAGACTTCGCAAGCACGCCGGGCAGCCGCGGGTTCCAGGACGGCCGGGCGCTTGACGAAGCGAGACTCTTCGATGATGAGCTGGAGCACGTCGCGCGGGTGGCAGCTACGGAAGTTGCCGTTGCTGGCGCGGCGGACGAGCTCCACGGCTGCTTCGATGCCCGGAGGCGTGGCTTCTACGCCCATGGCGTCGGCGAACCGGCGGAAAATTTCGGCCATCTGTTCCGGCGTCGGCTCCGGGATGCGGATCTTGTAGGGAATGCGCCGCAGGTGCGCTTCCTCGAGCATCGTCTTCGGTTCGAGGTTCGTGCTGAAGCAGATGGTCGAGCGGAACGGGAACGTGATGCGCTCGCCCGTGACGAGGGCCATCGTGTCTTCTCCGCGCTCGAGGGCCGCGATCCAGCGGTTCAAGAGCGCGTGCGGCGAAACCTGCTGGCGGCCGAAGTCGTCGATGGCGAGCAGGCCGCCGTGTGCCTTCACGTGTGGCGGCGCCTGGTGATAGCCGAGCGCCGGGTCGTATGAGAGGTCCAGGTCTTCGTGCCGCAGCTCGCCGCCAACGAACACGAACGGCCGGCGGATGCGCAACCAGCGGCGGTCGAACTGCGAGGTTGCGTCCGCGGTGTCGTCTCCCTCGACGGGCTGGTGCACGAGGTCGTCGTACAGCCGGATGATGTGGCCGCTGACGTAGACCGCCATCGGCATGAGTGTCACGCCCTGGATGGCCTCGCTCGTGAGCTCGAGGATCGTCGTCTTGCCGTTGCCAGGGGCCCCCCAGAGCATTGCCGGCCGGCCTGAGGTAAGGGCGAGGCAGACCTTTGCAACAACATCGCGCGCAAGCACGAGCTGCTGGAGCGCACGGGCGAGCCGCACAGGGTCCGGCGCGCCGATGTCGGTGTCACGCTCGAGGACCTTGAAGTAGTCCTGGATCGGCACGGGCACAGGGCCAACGTACTTGCTCCGCCCGAAGGCATTCTCCGCTTCGTGCATGCCCAGTTCGGTGAGGCGGTACTGCCACTCGGTTTCCAGGCGCCCCGAGGCTGACGTTGTCTCGACGAGGCGCTGGCGCCGCAGTTCGTCGAGGGCCTCGCGGGCGACGCCAGGACTGACGCGCATGGAGTTCGCCACGCCGATGGGGCTCGGCACCGTGATGCGGTAAAGGGTCTTCAGGGCGAGGTCTTCGATGAAGCGTTCCGGCAGGCCGAGCTCGTGGGCGTGGTCCGGGGCTTCCGGGAGCGACGGAAGCGCGCGCAGATGAGATGGAGCGGGCCGAGGAGCGTTGCGGGGTTCTTCCTCAAACTCTTGCTGCATTGCGAGGTTCCCGGACGTGTTGGGGTACGTCTGCTCCATAACACCTTCTCGCAGCACGGCCCCCAAACTCGGACCGGAGTGCGTTGCTCTACAAGCAATGTCGGCATTTCGGCGGGCGTATCCAGATCAACGCGGGAGCGAACGCGTGTATCGCGCGGTAACAGCGGGGTGAACAGCAGGGGTCAGCGCTCAGGCCCGGCAGCGGCGAGGTCCGCTCCTTGCTCCGCACCAGGATCACCCGGCGTCGCGTTGAGGTGGAACCTGCCTTCCATCTCCCACAGGAGCCACCATTCGCGCCGCACTTCCATCCGGACAAGCTCCTCGCCGTCGCGCAGCACCCGCACGGTTGGGGCGAAGCCTGCCTTCCGGAAGCAGGCGAGCGCACGCTCATTCCAGGCGAGGGCGTGCAGGTGGACTGAGCGCAGCGGGCGGTTCTCCCAGGCCCAGCGCAACAGCAGGATGATCGCTTCGCGGCCCAGACCGCGATCCCGGTAACCCGGCTCACCGATCGAGATCCCGAGCTCGGCGGACTCGCGCCCGTGGCCGAAGTTGTACAGCATGATGGTGCCGATGTGGCGCCCGTCGATGGTATCGATGGCGAACTGTTCCCGGTCGTTTCGCGGGTACGCCAGTTCCTGGGCGAACGCATCGAGGAACCGGTCCAGCGGTTCGTGATTGGCGGCGCGGCCGTCGAAGCGAGAGGTCTCCGGGTCGCTCCGCCAGCGGAACTCGTCGACGCCATCGGCCCGCGTGCGCAGGCGGATGCGGACGTTCGGTCCCGCGGCGAGGACGAGGTGGGAGACGTCTTCCGGCGCGGTCATGGTTCGATCGGTTCCCCAAGTTTGCGCGCCGCTTCGACGATGAGGTTCTTTTCGCCGTCGTAGGTGAGCGTGTGGTAGGCCTCGGCCGCTGGCACCCAGCGCACCTCGTCGAACTCGTGGTCGTGCTGGGCGACGTCTCCGCCCACCGGTTCCATCATCCAGTGGTGCACGCGCTTGTGGTAGCGCACGCCGTTGGCGGTGAACCAGTACTCGATGGGGGTGAGGCGTTCTCCCAGCCGCACCTGGAGGCCGGTCTCTTCCTGGACTTCCCTCACGGCGGTTTCTTCGAGCTTCTCGTTAGGGTCGGGGGTGCCTTTCGGTAAGCCCCACACGCGGTCGGAGCGCCGCCCGCAGACCACGACCTCGAGCCCGTCATCACGGCCCCGGCGCCAGACCACGCCTCCCGCAGACACGGCCTCCTGGATCGGGAGCCTCCGGCTCATTCGTCATCCTCCCCCACGTGGTCGCCATCAAGTTCGCCGAAGCGGCGGAACGCCACTCCGTCCCGGGCGAGGCTCAGCGCGGCCTCGAGCGCCTCCTCCATGCCTTCAGGCGCGGCGGGCGCGAATTCCTCCAGGAGTTCGATGGCTTCGTCTCCCCCAATTTCGCCCAGTGCCTCGATGACCGCAAGGACGATCTCGGGGTCCTCGTCGGCCAGTGTTTCCCCCAATGGTTCAACCAGGTCCTCCGAAGCGAGCGCGCCGGCGGCGAGCACGGCTTCCAGCCGCATCTCCGGTTCATCGGAGTACAGCACGTCGGCGATATACTCCGCCCAGTGGTCGAGGCCGGAGGCGCCCATCGCGCGCAAGGCGGCGATGCGCAGTTCGCGTTCGCCACTCTCGAAGCCACCGAGGATGTGCTCGGAGACCCATCCCTCGGGGACGCCGCCCGCTGCTTCGAGCGCGGCGGCGCGCACCCCGACGTCCGGGTCCTCCACGGCGGCCCGCAGCGCCTCCACGACGTGAGTGCCGGTGGCCGCCGGCAACCGGTCCATGACGAGCGCCTCCACGAACGGAAGCAGTCCCAGCGCCGCCGCCGCGCGCACACCTGGCCCGCTGTCGTGAGTTGCCATTTCGGCCAGCCGGTCCGCTACGGCCGGGTCGGCCGATTCCCAGAGGGCGGAAACCGCCCGCTCGCGCACTTCCGGGTCAGGGTCATCAAGGGCCAACCGCCCGAGTGCCTGAAAGTCCAGGTCGAGGTTGACGTCGGCCAGTTCGCCGGCACGCTCGAGCAGCATGGCGCGGGTGGCCACGGGAAACTCGGGCCAGCGGGCACGAACCTCTGCGGCGGCCGCCCGGTCGAGGTCTGAAAATGCGGCGAATTCGTTGTCCTGCGGTTCGTGACCATCCGCCAGGTGGTCGAGCAGGCGAGTGAGCGCTTCTCCCATGCGCTGATCGTAGCACTCAGGTGGCGGGTGAGGCCTCGGTGCGCAGCGGCCGGGAGAGCAGCCCCGCCATCGCGGCAGCGACCGTCTTTTCGCCATTGACGACGGCGGCGACTTCGGCGCAAAGCGGCAGTTCCACGCCATGCCGGCGGGCGAGTTCCAGCGCAACGGGGGCGGTTGCGGCGCCCTCGATCGCTTCGCCGATGGCCGCGCGGGCTTCCTCAACCGACATACCCCGGGCGAGGGCTTCTCCGAACCGGCGGTTGCGGCTCAGCGGCGAAAAGCACGTCGCCGAGAGGTCGCCTACCCCGGCCAGGCCAAGGAATGTCAGCGGGTTCGCGCCGAGCGCGGCGCCGAGGCGGCTCATTTCGGCGAGCCCTCGCGTCATGATCGAGGAAACGGTGTTCGCCCCGAAGTTCAACCCCCAGGCCGCCCCCGCCGCGATCGCGATCACGTTCTTGTAGGCGCCGGCAAACTCGACGCCGACGATGTCGCTGCTGGTGTACACGCGGAATGTCGGTCCGGCGAGGGCGCGCTGCCAGAGTTCGGCGGTGGCCGGGCTCGTCGAGGCCACGACGGCCGTCGCGGGCAGGCCTTTCACGATCTCATGGGCCAGGTTCGGCCCGGAGATGGCTGCGATCAGGTCTGGCCGCCAGCCCAGGTCCTCCAGGACTTCGCTCATCAGCATCCCCGTGGCGTGCTCGATGCCCTTCGCCGCCGAGAGCACCGGGACTTCCCGGCTGAGGCTGCTCGCCTCGATGGTCTTCCGGACGGACTGCGCCGGGACGCCAGCCACGACGCCATCGAGCACTGCCGGGACGGGCGGCGGAGCGAAGCGAAGGTCATCCGGTAGCCGCAGCTCGGGAAGCCGGTCGAGGCCGCGCGCGTCGTTCAGGCGTTCCGCCTCCTCCGTCGAGCGCGTGATGATGGTGACGGCGTTGCCCGAGCGGTGCAGCAACCACGCCAGCGTCGTGCCCCAGGAAGTCGCGCCGAGGACGGCAAAGGTGGCCATTGGTCAGCCCGTCGCCGGCTGGCTGCCACCGCGGCCAATCTTGGGTTCGGTCCCGGCGCGCAGCCTCTGGATGTTCGGGATGTGCTTGTATTCGACAAGCGCTGTGGCGAAGAGCGCGAAAACGACGTATTCCCACTCCGTCCACCCGAGCGCCGCTGCGATCACGACGAGGGCCGCACAGATGGGGACGCCAACGACGCTCATGACAGACACATACCGTGTCGTCGCGATGAGGACCGCCCCGATCAGCGGGAAGCCGAGCGACAACAACGGGGCCAGGCCGAGCACTCCACCGTAGGTGCTGGCGGTACCGCGGCCACCGCGGAACCCGGCGAACACCGGCCAGACGTGCCCAACCACCGCCGCGCAGGCCCCTGCCACGGCCGCGCCGTCGTTTTCGAACGCGTAGCGGCCGATGAGCGCCGGGATCGCCCCTTTCGAGATGTCGAGGACGGCGACGATGGCGGCCGGCAGCTTCCCGGCCGTGCGCAGCACGTTGGTTGTGCCGGTCTTGCCGCTACCGGATTCGCGGATGTCCCGCCCCAGCCAGGCGTAACCCACGATGAGCCCGAACGGCAGCGAACCGAACAGGTAGCCGATGACGGTTGTTGCGAGGTACTCCATCACGAGCGCGGATCATCGTCGGTTCGGGCCCTGAACACCAGTTTGATCGGGGTACCTTCAAAGTCGGCGGCTTCGCGCAGCCGGCGTTCGAGGTAGCGCCGGTAGCTGAAGTGCACGAGCTTCGGGTCGTTCACGAACAGGACGAAGGTCGGCGGGTCGATACCGGCCTGCGTGGCGTAGAGCAGCTTGAATCGCTTGTTGTTCACGAGCGGAGGGACGTGCTCGCGCAACGCGCGCTTGAGGACGGCATTCAGTTCGGAAGTGGAGAGGCGCCGGCGGCGGGCCTCCCGCGCTTCCTGGGCCAGGCGCAACAGTTCGCTCGTGCCCTTGCCCTCCTTCGCCGAGATGAAGGCGACCATCGCCCACGGTGCGAAGGCGACCCTCCCGCGCATCTGCGATTCGGCCCACGCCCGGCGCGCCTCCGGGTCGTCCCAGAGGTCGATCTTGTTCACCGCGATGATGAGCCCGCGCAGGTGCTCCAGGGCGATCCCGGCGATGTGCATGTCCTGGGAGGTCACGCCTTCCGTGCCATCGACCACCAGGACCGCCACGTCGCAACGCTCGACAGCCGACGTCGTGCGCATCACAGAGTGCAACTCCACGCCCTTGCCCAGCTTCCCGGGACGGCGGATGCCTGCCGTGTCAATCAGCAGGAACGAACCCTCTGGCGTATCGACTTCGGTGTCGATCGCATCACGCGTGGTCCCTGCGACGTCGCTCACGATGACACGCTGCTGGCCAAGGATGGCATTGACGAGCATCGACTTGCCGACGTTCGGCCGGCCGATGATGGCAATGCGCGTGCGGTCCGTTTCCTCCAGGGCGGTTTCGGCGGGGAGGAGCTTCACCACTTCGTCCAGCAGGAGCCCAACATTTATGTCGTGCATCGCGCTGATTGGCATCGGTTCGCCGAGGCCCAGCGCCGACGCTTCGGCTACCCCGGTGAGTTCGCGACGCTCATTGTCGGCCTTGGTCGCCACCACAATGGTGGGCCGCCTGGAGCGGCGCACGACATCGGCCATGTCGTAGTCGCTCGCGGTCAGGCCGTCCCGGGCATCCACGCAGAAGAGGACGACGGCGGCATCCTCCATGGCCGCCTTGATCTGTTCGACGATCAGCGGGCCATACACGCTCTCGGCCCTCGTCTCGTAGCCGCCCGTGTCGATCAGGCGGAAGCGCACGTCCTGCCACTCGACGTCGGCTTCGACGCGGTCACGGGTCGTTCCCGGCTCGTCTTCCACGATCGCCCGGCGCTCTCCGAAGATGCGGTTGAACAGCGTCGACTTCCCGACGTTCGGCCGGCCGACGATCACCACCCGGGGGAGGACATCGGTAGAAGCTCTCATGGCACTGAACCAAGGGTAAGCGTCACCGGCGAAATCGGCTCGGCGCGCACTCCCTGGTTGGCCAGGCTCGCGGGGATGTTCACGTTCACGTTGTATGCCCCCTGGCCGGCAGCAGCGTTCGAGAGGTCGATCGTGGCCGTGACCTGGCCGGGGTTCGCGGTCAAGGCGTCCAGCACAGGCAGCGGCCCCGTGAGTTGTACGTAGACACGCAGGGGGACGGGGGAGAGGATCGCGAGATTCGCGGGGATGTTGACCGGGACCGGCGCCACGGGCAGCGCCAGCGGCCCGCAGGGAGCGTTCGCCACGCCTGTGCACTCGATCGGTTTCACTTCGATACGGACGGAAACCTGGTTCCGTTCGAGCGAAAGGTTCTCCTGTGCTGCGATCGAGGAGACGAGGCGGATCTCGCTGCGGGCGTTCCCGAGCTGGATGGGCTCCGTCCGCAACTCGGTCGGCATGCGGTCGGCCGGGCCGGCAGCGGAGATCACCGGCGGCTCCACCACGATGTTCGTCACCCGGTAGCCCGGGGCGACCTGCCCCGCGAGGCTCGCGACCACCGGCAGGGCGCGCTGAACGAATTGCTGGCTGATGGTGTAGGTGACTTTCGCCCGGGAAGGGGAAATCGCCAGGTCCACCGGGCTGTTCGTCGCCGTCCGGGCCGTCAGCGCCCCCTCAACGGGCACGGTACCGTCTTTCAGAGCGGAAAGGTTCACGTCCAGGGTGACCGAAGCGACGAGGTCCAGCTGCTCGGCCAGGCCGCTCACCGTAACGAACCGCGGTTCGACCTCCTGGTCCCTGATCTCGAGCCCCGGAGGCAGCTGGCCCGATGGGTTCACGCGTACTTCGAACTCTTTCTCCACGACCGGCTCGAGCGTCACGATGATGGTCGAGGGGATGACCTTGAGCACTTTGACCCCATCGGGCGCGGTCACCCGGATGGGAAGTGTCGTGGGACTGTTCGCAGGGATGCCCTTGACGTCGATCGTCGCCCGGAAGTCGTCGGCGGAGAGCAGCGCCAGGTCGTCCTCGCGCCCCTCGACGATCACGCTCACTTCGGTCGTGTCGTTGGGCAACAGCCGGTCCGCGTTGACTGCCTGCACGGGGATCGAGGGCGGCTCGCCTTCGGGCGGGAACTGGGCCTGGACGCGGGGGTTCTCCACGTCCTGGATGACGAACCAGATGGCGAACGCCGCCACCAGGCTGAAGAGCGCCAGGGCCCGGTGCTCGTAGAAGCTGAGGAGCGTCCCCCGGGCCATGCCGCGGGCAACCTTGTGCCACGGCGCCCGGCCGTTCTCCCCTCTCGCCTGCAGGGTCATACCGGGACGCCCCCGTTCCGTGCGTTGGCCGTTGCAGCCCCCGGCTCCAACACCCATTCGAGCACGGCTTTCAGGCGGCGCTCATCGGGCACGTGAGTCAAGCGGCCATGAAGGGCGACGCTGATGTCCCCCGTCTCTTCGCTCACCACAACGGAGAGGGCGTCGGTGCTTTCCGTGATGCCGATGGCGGCGCGGTGGCGCGTCCCAAGGTTGCGTTCGAATGCCGGCAGGTCGTTCGCGAGGGGCAGCACGCAGCCGGCGGCGACAACCCGCTCGTCGCGCAGCACGACCGCCATGTCGTGCAGGGGCGAGTTGGGGTAGAAGATCCCCGCGAGGAGTTCGGGCGACACCTTCGCATCGACGGGGATGCCGGTCTCGATGACGTCCTGGAGGCCGGTTTCGCGTTCGAGGACGAAGAGCCCGCCGTGCCGTTCGGCCGACATCCGGGCGGCGGCTTTCACGATCGAGTCGATGACGTCTTCGTAGCGGGCTGGGCCGAACCACCCGCTCACACCGGTGCGGCCGAGGCGATCCAGACCGCGGCGGAACTCTGGCTGGAAGATAATCGCGGCGGCGATCAGGAGCCCGGTCAGCGAATGCTCCACCAGGTAGTTGATGACCGTGAGGTCAAGCAGTTGCCCGAGCACGACGAACACTAGGAAGAGCGCGAGCAGCCCGCGCAGCTGAGTCATCACCCGGGTCCCGCTCAACAGGCGCAGTCCGGCGAAGATCACCAGCGCGATCAACAGGACGTCGATCACGCTGGTCCAGCCGAACTGGGAAAGGACATCGCGAAAGTGTTCGGTATCGGGCATGAGAACTCACGCGGGCAACGCGGTGCCCGCATTGTAAACTGGCCGGGAGAACCCCCGGTTAGAGCTGTTGATCCAGGCCGAGAAGGAACACGACGACAGCCGCCTGTGCCCAGACGCGGTTTTCGGCCTGGTCGAAGACGATGGAATTCGCGCTTTCGATGGCCTCGTCGGTGATTTCCTCGCCGCGGTGTGCCGGGAGGTCGTGCATGACGAAGGCCCCCGGCGCCGCCCCTTCCATCAACTCCGAGTTCAGCTGGTAGCCCGCAAACGCGATGCGCCGGCGCTCGGCTTCGCGTTCCTGCCCCATCGAGGTCCAAACGTCAGTGTAAACCGAATTCGCGCCCGCGGCCGCTTCGCGGGGGTCGTTCACCAGGGTAAGCCTGCCGCCTGTGGCGGCGGCCCGCGCGCTGGCCTCGGCAACCACGCCTTCCGGCAGGCCGTAGCCCTTCGGAGCCGCCATCCGCACGTCCATGCCGAGCGCAGTCGCCGTCAGGACGAGGCTGGAGGCGACGTTGTTCCCGTCGCCGATGAACGCGATGGAGAAGCCCTTCAGCGTCCCCACCTTCTCCTGCAGGGTAAGCAAGTCGGCGAGGGCCTGGCAGGGGTGTTCTTCGTTGGTCAGGGCGTTGATCACGGGGATGGCGGAGAACTCCGCGTATTCTTCGACGATCTCCTGCCCAAACGTCCGCACGGCGACGACGTCCACGTAACGGGCGAGCACGCGAGACACGTCCTTGATCGCCTCGCGCTCGCCCAGCCCCACTTCCTGCGGCGCCAGGTAGATGGTTTCTCCGCCGAGATGGCGCATCGCCACCTGGAAGCTGACGCGGGTACGCAACGAAGGCTTCTCGAACAGCAAGGCGAGCTGACGATCCTTGAGTACGGGCCGCGGCTGGCGCTTCAGCGACTCGGCGAGGTCCAGCAGGCGTGCGGTTTCTTCGGGGGTGATGTCGGCCGAAGAGAGGAGGTGCCGTGGGTTGCGTTGCATCCCGAAAGTGTCGCCCGGGGACGGGGAACAGGGAACAGCCACCAACGCCCGGGGCGGCGTTGCCGGAAAGATCACGCTGATGTGTGAAAAAGTACCTATGTGCCGGCGGCCATGCTGTGCCGTAATTCCCAGCAGGAGGACCACGGTGGCAGAGCACAGCATCATCAAGCCGCGCTGGGAACGAAAGTTCGCCGAAGGAAAGATGTTCGAGCGGATGGAGTGCGACCGCTGCCGTGCGCCGTTCAACTTCTCCCCGAGCGTGCGCGTGACCCGTGTGCCGCGCTGCCCGGCCTGTGGGAGCATGGCCAGCCACCCCCGCGCCGCCTGACGTCCCGTTACCGCAAAAGCCATTCGTGCAACGTGAGCCCGCTTTCGCGCACGGCGGATGCTTCCGCCTCCCCAATCCAGCGAATGTGCCACGGTTCGTAGCTGTAGCCGGTGATGTGCTCCTTGCCCTCCGGGTAGCTGACGACGAATCCGAAGCGCCACGCGTTTTCGGCCAGCCAGGCCGCCTCCGCGGTGCCTTCGAATCCCCCGAGCGTGAAGCCCGCGCTTTCGCTGGTCACGTCCGTCGTCGTGCCGAGCTGATGCTCGCTGTGCCCGGGGCGGGCGCTCACGCGGTCCGCGCCGGCCACCCCCAGGCGGCGGACGTGATCGGCGTAGACCACCACCTGGAGCCCGAAGCTCCGGTAGGCGCTGGCCGCGAGGATGGTGTAGCCATCGGCCTGGGCCGCCGCGAACAGTTCACCGAAGGCGGCTGCGGCCTCCTGGCGCAGTTGCTGTCCGGCCGCGGAAACCTGGTGCGCCGGCAGGGTGACGAGGTCCGCCGGCGCGCAATCCGCCGGAAGGCGGTGCTGCTTGTCGAGCGGCGCGAGGATGTCGTTGCAGGCGACAATGATTGAGGTGTCGGGCGTGGGCGTGCCGGGCCCGGGTTCAGGGGTTGCTGTGGGGGTCTCAGTCGGCGTCGAGGTTGGCGTCGCGGACGGCGCGGCGCCGGCGGTTTGGGTTGGGGGTGCCGCCGAAGTGGCGGGCGGCCCGGTCTCGTCATCCGCGCAGCCGGCCGCCATGACAGCGGCCAGCATCACTGCAGCAGGGCAGGCCCAGGAACGCCAGCGCATGCACCTAGGGTAAGGGGAGCCCGCGCATCCAGTTGGCCCCGCGGCGAAAGTACGCCCCGCGGATTCCTTCTAGGGCCGGATTTGCTAGGATAGGGATTCGCGCAGGGGTGTAGCTCAGCTGGTAGAGCAGTGGCCTCCAAATCCACCGGTCGCGGGTTCGAGTCCTGCCGCCCCTGCCAGACTTCACGCTTCGGCCAACCCTCAGGCGGCTTGCCGCTTGGTCGGGGCGATCCGTACCATTGATGTTCCGGGCCCAGGTGGTGGAACGGCAGACACGCTGTCTTGAGGGGGCAGTGTCCTTTTGGGCGTGTGAGTTCAAATCTCACCCTGGGCACCAACACAACACGGCAACCGGCGCCATGGCCAAGTGGTAAGGCAGAGGTCTGCAAAACCTTCACCGCCGGTTCGAATCCGGCTGGCGCCTCCAAAGCAAAAGCGCAGCGCTCGGATGAGCGAGCGTCCAGGAACGGCCCCGTCGTGACGACGGGGCCGCGTTGGTTTCCGGGCACCGGACCCCTGACTCGCCCCCTTCCCTTTCGCGTTCCGTGCGCTCGTTGGGAGCTCGGTAGGGGAACGCACGCCCGCAAACTTTAGGATCCTGACGCGGTTAGCGCCGGACCCCCAACGCCTTTCGTTTGCCTAATCGGTGGCGTCACGACCTGCGCCCACGGAGAATGCCAGCCTCGGAGGGGATCGCGAACAATGGGATGGTTTCGGAAGTCGTGGATCTGGCTGGTGCCAATCTTGTGGGTTCTTCTCTCAGGTGTCGCCTATTTAGGGACGTTGTGGGGACTCGACCACGCAGGAAACCTCGACACTGACGCATCGCTTTCTGCCGCGCAGCTCTTTACGGGAGTTGCGGGGTTTGGAGGCGGCGCCATTACTCTTCTGGCGGTCTACCGCCAACTTCGGCCGCAGCGAGCACACATCCGGCTGCGCGCCGACTTCAACGGCACAGGAGGTGTGCGCCTGTGGGTACAGAACGACGGACCTGTCCCAGGCGACACCGTCATGGTGACGTTCCTCGGGGCCGACTCGGTGGAAGCTCCAGCCGGTATCGAAGGCTGGACAACAGCGGGACCGTCAGCGCCCGGCAGATCGCTTCGCTTCCTCCGGCCCCTGCCTCCGTTCAGCGAGGAGATCGAGGTAAGCCCAGATTACATCCTCTTCCCTGAGTCCACGGCCGAGATTGCTGCATGGTGCAGCAACGGGTCGGGCGACAGTGTCCAGGTGCCGCGGGCCTGACCCGAGCCGTAGCCGTTCACTTTGAAGGCAAGACCGTGCACTCCGGGGCGCAAACTCAGCGGTTTCGATTAGGTTGGGAGCGTGGCCGCAACCACCAAACGACCTCCAAAACCTTCACCGCCGGTTCGAATCCGGCTGGCGCCTCCAGCACCTTCGCGGCTCCCTCCGGGAGCCGTTTCGTTGTCCCGCCGGTAACCCCGCGCCACCGGCCGGCGTTTCCTCTCCGCGTGAGGCTCTTCCACTTCTCCGAGGACCCCTGCATCCGGGAGTTTGTCCCCCGGGTGCCAGAGCACCGTCCGGACATCGAGCCGCTGGTCTGGGCGGTCGATGAAGAACGGGCATGGACGTACTACTTCCCGCGCGACTGTCCCCGGATCCTCCTCTGGCCCACGCCGGAAACAACGCCCGAAGACCTCGAGCACTGGTTCGGGAACAACCCGCGAGGCCGCATCGCCTGCCTCGAACACGCCTGGCTGGAGCGCATGCGGACGGCGCGCGTTTACCGGTACGAGTTCGACCCGGCTCACTTCGTCTCTCTCGAGGACGACCCGTGGATGCTCGTGAGCCCTGAGGTCGAGCGTCCCGTCTCGGTCGAACCGCTGCCAGGGGACCTCGTAGACGCCCTCGGCCGGGAGGGCGTCGAGGTGCGCATCCTGCCCGGCCTGCTCCCGCTCTGGGGAGCGTGGGAACACAGTTTCCACTTCTCCGGTATCCGGCTTCGCAACGCGCAGGGTTGGCCGCGTCACGATCCTCCGCTACCGGTCAGTTGAAGATCGCCGTGTCCAGCCACTTGAGGTTGGCTTCGGCGGGGTCGAGGAAGTCGGCGGCTTTGATCTTGCCCTTGATCATCGTCGCGAGCGCCGTTTGATCTTTGATGGTCGCACCGTTGAAGAAGGTCTTGATGGTGGGGCCGGAGAACCTTGTGGGGTCCTTCTTCTTGTCCTTCGCGTTCGCGTCGTGGATGAGCTTGTCGGCTTCGGCGTTCGTCTTCAGCGTCCCTGCGAGAGTCGTGTAGAGGAGCTCCTCGTCGTCCTTGAAGTAGATGTTGTAGGCGGTCGCGTCGCCGTACTTGGTGGCGAACTTGCGGGCCCAGGCGGTCGCGGCCGGGTAGGCGGGGAAGGTGGCCTTCTTGTATTTGGCCGAGAGCTGCTCGGCGAAGTAGTTGGTGAACCCCTCGTTCAGGTTGACCTTCGTTTTGGAAAGGTTTGTGGTACCGCCCGGCGCCGACAACACGTGGATAAGCTCGTGGTAGAGCGCGCTGCTGTCGTTCGTCGATTCGAGCATGTACACGGTGCCGTCCATGGCCGTGAAACCACCGCCGCCGTTGTCCACGTCGTTCGCCGCCGAAGCCCGATGCTCCTCCGTCACCGTGCTGGCGCCTGCCCGCGCCGCCAGGTCTTTCGCAAGCGCGGCCTTGAGCTCGTCCTTCGTCGCGCACACCGTGACCATTTCCGGCAATCGAGCGATTTCGCCGACGTGCTTGTAGATGTACTCGAGGAGGTCGCCCCCGGTGACGGCGGTCGGGTCCTGGCCCCGCAGGGTGACGCGGCGCTCCGTGAGGTCGGAGTTGATTTTGTCCAGCACGCCCTGAGTATGGCGCTGGATGACTGAACGGAGGACTCCGCTTCGCGCGAGTCGGACGGGAGTGGCCGCCACCCGGCGTCCAATGGCCGGCCCTCGCCCGGCAAGCAGCCTTGCCGCTACCGCGTTGCCCGCCAGCCGCTGGAGGTTGCCCGCGTGGGCCGGGGCAACGCCGTCGTGCACGGCGGCAGCCGCGCGGCGCTCATCAAACCGATCCGGGTGGCGCGCCCGCTCCGCGGATTCAGCCTGGGCGCGTTGCAGTTTCAACTTCCCTCCGGCCCGTCCGTCCGCGCGGATTCTAGCAGCCCGCGGGCGGATGCGTTGGCGGCGACGCCTGATGGCCGCCGGGCCAGGATCCTGCCGGTTCTGCTACGCTCCCGCGCTGGAAAGGGGGTGTCCGGTGGAACAGTTCGAAGGGCGCATCGCCGTCGTAACCGGGGCAGCCAGTGGCATCGGCTTTGCGCTCGCGGCCAGGGCGGCAACAGAAGGCATGACAGTCCTCATGGCCGACGTGGAGCGAAACGCGCTGGAAGCCGCTGCCGGCCGGCTCCGCGATCAGCGCCTGAACGCCGTGCCCCACGTGGTAGACGTGACGAATGCGGACGAAGTCGAAGCGTTGGCCGCGCGCGCCTACAGCGAGTTCGGCGGCGTGCACCTGCTCTGCAACAACGCCGGCGTGATGACGCGTGAAAAGGCAACCTGGGAGGCGACGCCGGAGGACTGGGGGTGGACGCTCTCGGTGAACGTCTGGGGCGTGATCCACGGCATCCGCGCGTTTGTGCCGCGGATGCTGGCGAGCGGCGAAGAGGGCCACGTCGTGAACACCGCCTCGATGGCCGGACTGATCACCGGGCGAGCCGGAAACGCGGTCTACGACGCCTCCAAGCACGCCTGCTTGAGCATCAGCGAGAGCCTTTACCGCGACCTCGTCATCCGCCAGACGAAGGTGAGCGCCTCGGTGCTCTGTCCCGGGGCTGTGCTCACCAAGATCTTCGAGGCCGAGCGCAACCGGCCCCCGGAGCTTGGTGGCGGGACGGAACCGGTCGTCTCCGGGGCCACCAGCTTCCCAGGCGACTCGTATCCGCCCGCAGAGATGGCGAACCAGGTCTTCGACGCCGTGCGGAACAACCGGTTCTACGTGCTGGCCGCCCAGCGGGAGATGATCGAGTGGACGAAGATGGGCCACGACCGGATGTTCGGCGGCAAGAACCCGGCGGTGCCCCACCGGCTCCTGGCGATGCGCGACGCCGGCCACCCGCTGGGGGAATGAGCTTGGCCGAGTACACAGACGTCTCGCTGGAAATCGAAGACCCCGTCGCCGTCGTCACGCTTCGGCGTCCGGAAAAGCTGAACGCCTTCACCTACCACACCCTGGCGGAGGTCCAGCGGGCTGTGGATGCCGCAGTCGCGGACAGGCGCGTGGTCGGCATCGTGATCACGGGCGAGGGCCGAGCCTTCTCGGCAGGCCTCGATTCGCAAGCCCTGATCGACGTCACCGCGGCCGAGGCGAGCGCGCCAGGCTCGCGCTCAGGCGTCCCGGGCCCCGAAATCCCGGGGCTGTTCACCTATCTGCTCGCCGTCCCGAAGCCCGTCATTGCCGCGGTCAACGGCGTGGCCGCGGGAGGCGGGTTCGTGCTCGCGGCGAAGTGCGACGTGCGCATCGCGGCGGCGAACGCCAGCTTCACCACGGTGTTCATGAAGCGTGGGCTGATCGGCGAGCACGGCATGACGTGGCTCTTGCCGCGCCTCGTAGGGCCCGGCCGGGCGATGGACCTGCTTATGACGAGCAAGCGCATCGACGCCGCGGAAGCCCACCGCATCGGCCTCGTCGAGTACGTCTGCGCCGAGGGTGAGGACGTCGTGGAGCGCGCCAGGCAATACGTCCGCGAGGTGGCCGCGAACATCGCGCCGCTGGCGTTCGCGGAGACGAAGTCGCTGATGTACGCGCACATGGGCGCGGACTACGAGCGCGCCTTCCGCGAGGCTGACGCCGTCCAGTGGAAAGCCGTCGGCCGGCCGGATGCCACCGAAGGGGCGCGGGCGCTCATCGAGAAGCGCGCGCCGAAGTTCGAACGGCTGGGGTGAGTTTCACCGCGGAGGCACGGAGGCCACGGAGACATTCGAGAGGTTCCGGAGGACGAGCTGAGTGACGTTTTTCGAAGGGTTTGAGACGCGGGATGTGACGACGCCGGGGGTGAGTTTCACCGCGGAGGCAGGGAGGCCACAGAGACATTCGAGAGGTTCCGGAGGACGGGCCGAGTGACGTTATTCGAAGGCTTTGAGACGCGGGATGTGGCGACGCCGGGCGGGGTGAGTTTCACCACGGAGGCAGGGAGGCCACGGAGACATTCGAGAGGTTCCGGAGGACGGGCCGAGTGACGTTATTCGAAGGCTTTGAGACGCGGGATGTGGCGACGCCGGGCGGGACAGTTCACGTGCGCGTGGGCGGGGAAGGGCCGCCCGTGCTGTTGCTGCACGGGTACCCGCAGACGGGCGCGATGTGGCATGCGGTCGCACCGGCCCTGGCGGAACGGTTCAGGGTGGTGGTGCCGGACCTGCCGGGCTACGGGGACTCCGAGAAGACACCTTCGACGGACGACCACGCGGCCTACTCGAAGCGCGGGATGGCGGCCACGCTGCTCCACGTCATGCGTGCGTTCGGGTTCGAGTCTTTTGCCGTCGCGGGGCACGACCGCGGCGGGCGAGTCGCGTACCGGATGGCGCTGGACCATCCTCGACGGGTGGCGCAGCTGGCGACGCTCGACATCGTCCCGACGTATTCCCAGTGGGAGTCGCTGGACTGGCGGCGGAGCATGGGGTCGTACCACTGGTACTTCCTGGCGCAGCCGGCGCCGCTGCCCGAACGACTCATCGCGGCCGACCCGGTGTTCTACTTGCGGGACACGCTCGCCCGCTGGGCAGCGCCGGGCTTTGCGTTCCACCCGGAGGCTTTAGCCGAATACGAACGCGCCTTCAGCAATCCGGAGACGGTGCGCGCCTGCTGCGAGGACTACCGGGCGGGCGCAACCATCGACTACGAACTCGACAGCGCCGACTTCGGCACCCGCAAGATCACGTGCCCCATGCTCGCCCTCTGGGGCCAGCGCCCTCGCGCCGCGCCCCGAGACCTGCTGGCGACGTGGCGCGACTGGGCCGAGGACGTGCGGGGCGGGCCCGTCGCCTGCGGGCACTTCCTCGCGGAGGAAGCGCCCGAGGAGACGCGGCGGTTGTTGGGGGCGTTCTTGGGCGAAGGCTGACAGCCATCGCGTTGGGGAAACCAGCTACCCCACATGGTGTATGGACCATAGCCGCCTCGGTGCCGGAGCAGAATTCGAACCCCCGCCGAGCTTTCCGATGCGAAATTTCGCCTCAATAGCTCCATCGGGAAGTGGACCATTCACCAATCTCCCCCGCATTCGGCCGATGAGCAGCTCGATCTGCCTGCTTGGAGTACCGAACAACACACCATAGGCAGTAGACGTGACTGTGATCCCCGTGACGAGGACGCTCTCGGCCTCCGTTGACCAAAGCAAAGTAGGCGAAATCGCCAGCGGCTCTCCTTCAACGCTGAAGCCCGCGACCGCGCATTTCCCGTCACTCGTGAGCGCGGCGACGATGCAGTCTCTGCCGATCGTTTCGCCCCGTTCCGATTCGGCCGATTCCCGAATGGCATCCACGAGCGCTCTTGCGACGTCATCGGACGACTGGACTTGTTTAAGGCGTGCGCGCAGGCGACGTTTCGTCGTCTGTCCAACCGCGGGAACCGCACCGGTCACCACGGTGTCGCCGGGGGCAGCAGCGGACGTGAAAGCTGTGAAACCCCGGCTCGGGCTCCCGGTCTTGACGTTGTGAATGGCCCAGAGTTTGCCCTTGTTCCGTCCACTCACGAATCCGGCTGCCGAAAACCAGTGCGGGCATGGGTCGCCGAACCTGGGGAACATCGAGTTCGCGAACTCGAGTACTTCTGCCACAACGGCATCGGTGCTGAGCGCGGCGGCGCCGTGGTCCTGTAGCCATTCGGCGAGTAGGAGGTCAAGTCCGACCAGCGATGTCGAGGGAGAACGTCGAACTGCGCCAACGCCCGTGTAAGTGATGAGCAGGGTCCCGTCGACTGCGACGACAACGATCAGTTTGTTCGAATTGTCGATGGGTGGTGCAATTCCCTTTGGATCGGAAAGCCGTCGGTCGGATGCCTGCGCGAGCCATCCCTTACCGAACACAGTGATATTCAGGGTCACGGTGTGCGGTAGTCTAGCACAAATGTTCCGAAGGGCGCCGGGTCTTAGACCGCCTTGTCGAACCCCCGGAAGTAGGGCATCGAAACTTCTTCGTTGACGTCCTGCCACACCACTTCGACGGGCATGTCGCAGCGGATCTGGTCGTGCGGGGTGTCGACGAGGAGGCTGGTCATGCGCGGGCCTTCTTCGAGCGCGATCGCGGCGACCACATAGGGCACGTCCGGTTCGAAGTCGGGCGACTGGGCGCGCTCGCAGATGGTGAAGCTGTAGAGCGTGCCGCGGCCGCTGGCCTCGAACCACTCGAGTTCTCGCGAGAGGCACTGCGGGCAGTGCGTGCGGGCGTAGTAGAAAACGTGGCCCTGGGGACAGCGCTGGAGCATGAGCCGGTGCTCTTTCGTGGCCGCCCAGAACGGCGCGGACGTCGGGATGGGGTTCGGGATCGGCGACGGGTTCGGGCGGTAGTTCGTCATGGTCACGCCCCCGCCAGGATGAGCGAGACCTGCTCGCTCATGATGCCGCCGTTGCCGTTCACGAAGGCGGTGTCGCACTTGCGCAGCTGGCGGTCGCCGGCACGGCCCTGGATCTGCAGGGCGGCTTCAGTCACGTGCGACATCCCCCCGGCGATGCCCGCCTGCCCGAACGAGAGCTGCCCGCCGTGGGTATTCATCGGGAAGTCACCCCTGTAGGTGAGGTCGTGCTCCATGACGAAGCGGCCCGCCTCGCCTTTCGGACAGAAACCCGTGTCCTCCAGCGTGAGCAGCACCGTGATGGTGTAGCAGTCGTAGAGCGAGGCGAGGTCGATGTCCTTGGGCTTGAGGCTCGTCATCGCCCAGGCGCGGTCGGCGGCAGCCTTGATCGGCGAGGTCGTGAAGTCGGGTTCGTAGGTCACTGAGCGGTGCGTCGTGTTCTCACCGCCGCCCACCACGTACACGGGCCGGTTCTTCGTGCGGGCTGCCCGCTCCTTCGAGGTGACGACCACCGCAGCGCCGCCCATGCAGGGCATCACGATTTCGAGCATGTGGAGCGGGCTGCAGATCATCGGCGAGTTGAGCACGTCTTCGGTCGTGATCGGCGTGTTGCGGAAGACAGCCTTCGGGTTCGCCAGGGCGTTGGTCCGCTGGTCGACTGCGACCTTCGCGCGCTGCTCGTCGGTAAGTCCGAACTCGTGTGCGTAGCGGTTCGCGATCATCGCGTAGCCGTACGTACCCTGGACCGCGCCGAACGGGATCTCGAACTCAGCCTGGGGCGAGCCCCAGACCCCACCGCCCCAGTCGCGGGCGCGTTGCACGGGTGGCGCTTTCGGGTTCGGGTGATGCGCCTGGGTGTAGAGCATGCAGAGCGCGGTCTCGCACAGGCCCATCTCGATGGCCATGGCCGCGCGCAGCACGAGCCCGGCGCCGGAGGCGCCGCCCAGGTCGACGATTTCGGAGAAGTGCGATTCGATGCCCAGGTACTCGATGATCGTTGCAGGGATGAACATCTGGGCTTCCTGCAGGTTGTTCCCGGTAAGCACGGCATCGACGTCGCGGATGGTGAGGCCGGCGTCGTCGAGGGCTATGCGGGCAAGCTCGGAGTAAGCCTCGAGGCCCATCCAGAGCTTCTCCGGCTTCCTCGTGGGCGCGAATTCGGCAACGCCGGCGATCGCGGCTTCGCCTCTCAGTCCTCGCATCGTCGTGCTCCTGTGGCTCCTCAGTTGTGGCGCGGATGATACGGAACCGCCAGGGGTTGGCGCTCCACCACGGCGTCGAAACGAATCTTGTGGTCGAAAGCGGCCCTCAACCCGGTACCATAGGAGTGCTTCCTCACTCGCCGAATCGGAGACCGACGATGCAACTCTTCCGCCGCAAGCCGCTCGAACTCGTTTCACCGGAGGATGCCTTGCCGGGCCGCCAGCAGGTGATGCGGGTTCCCCCGAAGCACCTCGTCCTCGGGACGCCCATGACGCCACCCTGGCCGGCGGGACACAAACTGGCGTCGTTCGGGATGGGCTGCTTCTGGGGCGCGGAGAAGTTCTTGTGGAAGGTCCCCGGCGTGTACTCCACCTTCGTCGGTTACCAGGGCGGCTACACGCCGAACCCGACCTACGAAGAGGTCTGCTCCGGCCAGACGGGGCACGCCGAGGTGGCCGTGGTGGTGTACGACCCGGCGAAGGTGAAGTACGACGACCTGCTCAAGGTGTTCTGGGAGAACCACGACCCGACGCAGTACATGCGCCAGGGCAACGACATCGGCACCCAGTACCGTTCCGTCATCTACTTCGACGACGAGGAGCAACGTGCGGCAGCGGAGGCTTCGAAGCTGCGCTACCAGGCCGCGCTAAGTGCCGCCGGCTTCGGCGAGATAGCGACCACGATCGAGCCAGCGGGCCCGTTCTACTACGCGGAGCCGTATCACCAGCAGTACCTGCACACCAACCCGTACGGCTACTGCAACCACGGCTTCTGCCAGGCCGTGTACCCGGGTGAGGGGACGGGCGTGGGGGCGAGCTGAACACTCCTCGAACCGTTGCGTGGCTTCCTCACAGGTGTTCGCGCTCAATCCCGAGGGCGACCGCCAAAGCGCGGTTGACCTCCAGTACCTTCGCCGGCGGCAACGCCGCAACAAAACGCGCGAGGGACCGCCGGGGGACGCTGGTCACCTCGTCGCAGCGCAGCGCGCATTCCACCTTCAGGCCGTGCTCTGGGCCGAGAGAGACCTCAGTCGGAAGCCCCCCGCGCGTCGAGTAGACGGGGACGCAGACAACCGTGGAGTAACGGGAAGCCACCAGCTCGGGGCGACTGACGATAAGAAACACACGGCGCCGCCGGGGGTCGGGCTCTGACGCTACGGCGAGGTAGAGGTCACCCCTCTCCATCACGCAGGTCCACAAGCAGTGAGGCATCATCGCCCAGCTCGAACGGATCGACCGCCTGTGCCGCGGCAGCCGGCGGCTCTGCCGAGTCGGCAATGGCATTGAGCAGCGCCACCTGGCGGTCGAAATCATGCGCGCGGCGGCGTGCACGCAGATACTCCCGGACGAGCCGCTCGATGAACGCCGACCGGCCTGCCGCGCCGGTGACTTCGTCGAGTTCCTCCAGGACATCCGGGGAGAGCGACACGGACGTCTTCACCTTCATACCACCAGAGTACCACGGCCGATACCACCCGGATACCACTACGTCAGGGCAACCCGTAGAGCTCGCTCCCCCGCCGCCGGAACCACTCGCCGACCATCTCGCCGATCATGATCGCCGTCAGGTTGGTGTTCGCCCGGACGACCGAGGGCATGATCGAAGCGTCGGCCACGACCAGGCCCTCGATACCGTGCACCCGGCCATACTGGTCCACCACGGCGCGAGGGTCGTTCCCGCGGCCCATCGGCGCCGTAGCGCTGGGGTGGAACCCGCTGGCGGAGAGCTTCTTGCAGAGTTGCCCGAGCGTCTCGTCGGAGAGGTCGCGGCCGGGGTCGGGGAAGGTTTGCGCCTCCACCAGCCCGGCCAGCGGTTCCTGCTTCACGAAGGCCAATGTGTCGCGCAGGCACTGGACCAGCCGCCTTGTGTCTCGCTCGTCCTCACAGAAGCGCTGTTCGACGATCGGGGCCGCATGCGGGTCCGCCGAGGCGAGCGTGACCGTGCCGGTGCCGTGCACCTGTTCGAGCACGGCCGCCACGGCGAAGTGGTCCAGCGGGCCGCCCCGCGGCGAAAACGAAAACGCCTCGATCTGGAGGTCGTTGCGGTACTCGCTGCCGGGAGCGGTGTAGCGAAGGATCGTCTGCACGATTGGCTGGTCCGCATCGAGGAGGCTCGGGTCCTTTGCCTTGCACACGATGGCGAGCGCCGGGTGGTCGGAAAGGTGCTGGCCCACGGGCAGGTCGCGGCGCAGTTCGATGTCGTGGCGTTCGAGCTGTGCCCGCGGGCCGATGCCGGAGCGCATGAGGATAGCGGGCGACTGGATCGCGCCGGCGCTGAGGACGATGGACTTCCCACGGAGTATCGAGACTTCGCCGTCGCGCTCCACTTCTACCCCGGCGGCGCGGTTGCCTTCGAAGACGACGCGGCGCGTCGTCGTGTTCGCCTGGATGCGGAGGTTCGGCCGGGCGCGGGCGGCGGAGAGATACCCGATCGCCGTTGAGATGCGCAGGCGGCCGATTTTGTTCATCGGATGCGGGCCGGCGCCCCAGCTCTCCGGGTCGTTGGCGTCGTCGCAGCGGGGGTAGCCGAGGGCGTCGGCCGCTTCGAGCCACGCCTGGTGGACCTGCGTCAGTTCGTCCCACGCGTAACGGCGGATGGTGATCGGGCCCGCATCGCCGTGGTACGGCTTTTCACCGAAGTCCAGGTCGCGTTCGAGGCGCTTGAACGCGGGGAGCACCTTCTCCCACGCCCACTCGGGATTGCCCGCCGCCGCCCAGCCGTCGTAGTCCTCCGGCATGCCACGGAGGGCGATCGTCGTGTTGACTGCACTCGACCCGCCGGTGACCCGCCCCCGCGGAAACGCCCGTGAACCGCCGAGCGCCGTCGGCTGGTACGCGAAGCCCCAGTCGTGGTCGGTGTAGGAATTGTTGTGACTGTTGACCAGGTCGTAGGGCGTCTGCGCCGTATCGGGGTAGTCGGGGCCCGCTTCGATCAGGAGCACGGAGCGGCGCGGGTCCTCGCTCGCGCGCGAAGCGATGACGGCGCCGGCGGACCCGGCGCCAACGACGATGAGGTCGAATTCATGGGACATGGGCCGAACTGTACGCGGTGTGCCGGCTTCCTTCGACGGCGTTCGCCGTGGCGCCGGCCCCGGCAAGGGCGCAGACTCTAACGTGCGATGGCCGAAGACCCCGACTGGCAGCGCATCTACGGGCGGTTTGAGCCGTTGCGCCCGCTCGCATTGAGAGAGCTGATGGCCGGCTTCGAACGCCCCTGGTGGATCGTCGGCGGGTACGCGATCGAAGCGTTCACAGGGAGCGCACGCGAGCACGAGGACATCGACATGTGCATCTTCATCGAGGATGTGCAAGCGTTCCGGGCGCACCTCGAGCCGCGCTACCACCTCTGGAGCAACGACGGCGGGACCTTCCGCTTCTTCGACGACGAGCACCCCCGGCCGCTCGCACCCCTGAGCCAGATCTGGGTTCGCAAGGACGCCGATTCCCCGTGGATTGTCGACTGCATCCTGAACCCCGCGGTCGACGGCAAGTGGCAGAACAAGCGCGACCGCGACCACATCGCCCCCTTAAGGGACGTGACGTGGGTCCACACCGACGGCATCCGCTACCTGAACCCGGAGATCGCCCTGTTCTTCAAGGCAGGGGCACAGAGGGAGACGCAGCGTTGGGACTGGGAGGTAGCCTACCCGCTCCTCTCCGGGAAGCAGCGGGCGTGGCTGGACGGGATGGTCGGGCGGAAGGCGAAGGGCGCCCTGCATCACGTCTGACGACACTCCCCTGCGCCCTCCCGTACAATCCGGCCACAAACTCCGCCCTACGAGGCCCCAATGTCGTTCGAAACCGTCATCGCGCAGGCGCGCGCCGAAGGCCGCACGCTGCTCAACGAAGTCGAGGCCAAGTCCCTCCTCAAAGACGCCGGCGTGCCCGTCGCCACCACAACTCTCGCGACCACGCGCGAAGAAGCTCAGACCCAGGCTGACGCCGCCGGCTACCCGGTCGTGCTCAAGGTTGTCTCGCCAGATATCGCCCACAAGAGCGACGTCGGCGGCGTCAAGCTGAACCTCAAGGACAGGGACGCCGTCGGCGCCGCCTTCGATGAAATCGTCGCCAACTCGAAGAAGGCCGTGCCGGGCGCACGAATCGCCGGTGTGGCTGTCCAGCACATGGCGCCCCAGGGCACCGAAGTCATCGTCGGCATGACCACGGACCCGCAGTTCGGCCCGGTGATGATGTTCGGCCTCGGCGGGATCATGGTCGAAGTGCTGAAGGACGTGTCCTTCCGGCTCGTCCCGCTCGCCGAGCGCGACGCCGACCAGATGATCAGCGAAATCAAGGGGCGCCCGGTGCTCGAGGGGGTGCGAGGCCAGCCGCCTTCGGACATCAAGGCGTTGAAGCAGACCATCCTCAAGGTCTCCGAGTTCGTCGAGAAGCACCCGGAGGTACGCGAACTGGACCTCAACCCGGTCTTCGCCTACCCCGACGGCGCGCTCGCCGTCGATGCGCGCATCGTTATCTCCGAGAGTTAACCGAGACCTCTGCGCCTCCGCGCCTTTGCGTTTAGGCCTGTTCGAACCCCCGAGGTGCCCCAATGGCTGTCCCAGGTCACAAGCTCGACCGCATGTTTAACCCGAAGGTTGTCGCCGTCGTCGGCGACAAAGGCCCGAACTACATGTGGCTCCACAACAACCTGCCGTTCAAGGAGAAGGGCGGGAAGCTGTACTCGGTGCAGCTCGACGACAAGGAGATCCCCGGGATCGAAGCGCTCGGGGTCCAGAACTTCAAGTCCATGGCGGACATCCCGGAGCCAATCGATTACGCACTCGTTGCCGTACCCCGGCAGGTCTCGCCGTACGTGCTGAAGGACCTGATCGCGAACAAGGCCAACGGGGCGGGGTTCTTCACGAGCGGGTTCGCCGAAACCGGCGAGGAACTCGGCGTCAAACTCCAGGCGCAACTCACCGAGATGGCGCGCGAGGCCGGCTTCAATCTGGTCGGCCCGAACTGCATGGGCCTCTATCTGCCCAAGGCCGGCGTCCGCTTCAACGCCGATGCCCCGGTCACCGATGACGGCCGCGTGGGCTTCCTTTCGCAGTCGGGCACGCACGGCATTATGTTTAGCCTCGTGTCGGCGGCGAATGGCATCCACATCAGCCGTTGCGCCAGCTTCGGCAACGCCATTGTGCTCGACGTCTCGGATTATCTCGAATACCTCATGCTCGACGACGAGACTGAAGTCATCGGCATGTACGTCGAAGGGGTGAAAGACGGCCGGCGGTTCTTCGACACCCTGCGCGAGGCCTGCCGGCGAAAGCCGGTGATCGTGTGGAAGGGCGGGCAAACCGAAGCCGGCGCGCGCGCAACGATGTCCCACACTGGCTCGCTGGCGGCCCCACAGGCCGTCTGGGACGGGATGATGAAGCAGTGCGGGGCGATCACCAGCAACAACCTCGACGAGACCATCGACACGATGAAGATGCTGCTCAACGCGAAGCGGCCGCAGGGCAACGGCATGGCCCTGCTCGCCCAGACGGGTGGGCAGTCGGTCTCGATCACCGACGCGTTTGCGAAGGCCGGCCTCCGTGTGCCGCGCTTCTCCGAGGCGACGTACAAGGAGCTCGGCGAGTTCTTCAACATCGTCGGCGGGAGCTATCAAAACCCGCTGGACATGGCCGGGACCATCCAGGGCTCGATGGACACGCTCGACCGCATCCTTCGTATCCTTGATGCCGACCCGAACATCGACGGCATGGCGATGGAACTCTCGGCGATGTTCGCGGCGCGGCAGTGGAAACACAAGCCGGAAACGCTCGACGCCACCATCGCGGAGATCGCGAAGCACAAGGAGCGCTCGCAGAAGCCGTTCGTGGTCATCCTCCACCCGGCCCACGAGGCCGAGTACGTGGCGAGCATCGGGCCGAAGTTCCATGCCGCCGGGATCCCGCTGTTCCAGAGCTTCGAGCGGGCGGCGGCGGCTTACGCGCGGGTGTTGGCCTACGCGGGACGGTAGCGCCGGCCCCTACGGCTCGCTGAGCAGCCGGCGCAGGTCGCGGTCCACGTCCGCCATCGACTTCCCCGCGAGGAAGGCGGGCTGCGGAAGCTCCTCGCGGTCGAGGATCGCGGCCCCGGCCGGCCCCTCGAGAATGCGGCCCGCAGGCCCAAAGTAAGCGGTCCAATCGCCCGTCGCCCGATCTCGCGCAAGAAAGAAGAACCCGGTGGAGCCCACCGGCGGTACGGTGAAGGCATAGGCCAAACCTTGCGTGTCCTCCGGCGAGACGGCCTGGCGGACGAGCAGTGAAGGTGGACCGATGCCCTTGAGGTACTCGACCACCGTAAGCTCGACCGCCTCTTCGTCGTACGACGTTCCGTCGGCACTGGGGGTGCGGCGTCCGAGGTGCCCTGTCACCTGGGCCGTCACGACGACGTCGGCGGTGGAAACGAGCTCTTCGAGCGAGCGCGGTGGCGGCAAACGCACCAGCGTTCCACCCGGTTCCTCTCCGGGGGCAGGGCTTGCTCCGTCGCGCAACAGACCCGCCACAGCCCCGGACACCACAAGGGCCGCGGCCAATAGTCCTACCGTCACGGACCAACGAGTCATGCGGAGAATCATAGCCGGGGATGGTGCGCCGCGGGTTTGACACGCCCCATCCTCCGGAGACACGATCGGGCGCGAATGGAAGCAGCCCTGGCGCGGTACCTTGAGGCCCACCTCCCGGCCTCGAACGTAGTTGTGAGCAATCTTTCCCGCATCCCTGGCGGCGCCTCGCGCGAGACGTGGATGTTCGACGCCGAGTGGGAGACGGAGGGTGGCCGCCAATCGCAGGCCTTCGTTGTCCGCAAGGACCCGCCGGCCAGCCTCCTCGATACCGACCGCGAGGTGGAGTACGCCTTCTACTCCACGTTCTGGGGCACAAAGGTCCCGGTCCCGCGGATGCGCTGGCTCGAACAGGACGCGAGCGTGCTCGGGGGTCCGTTCTTCATCATGGACCGCATCCTGGGATGCGAAGTGAATACCCGCCTGCCCCAGACACCAGCGTACGTACCGCTCCAGCCGGTGATGGCGAAGAACCTCTATGAAATCCTCGGCGCCATCGCCACGCACGATTGGACGCAGGGACCGGTAGCGAAACTCATCGACGCGCCCACTCCCGGAACGGCCTGGAAGCGTGAACTCGACCACTGGGAGGCGATCATCGACGCGGAGGAGTTGAGCCCGCAGCCGATCGCGCGGGCCGCTATCCGCTGGCTGCGGGCCAACCCGCCACCTCCCGCGCAGCGCATCAGCGTGGTCCACGGCGACTTCCGCGTGGGGAACTTCCTGTACAGCCCGGATGCCTCGATCCACGGCGTCCTGGACTGGGAGATGGCCCACCTGGGCGACCCCATCGAAGACCTCGCGTACTCCTTCAACGAGTCCTGGCGCGGGGCCAACGACGGGCGTCCCGGCGGCATCGTCGAGCGCGAAACAGCGATCCGGATCTGGGAAGAAGCGAGCGGCCTTCGCGCCGATCCCGAAGCGCTCCACTGGTGGGAACTGTTCAACGACGTGAAGCTCCAGGGCATCTGGCTCAAGAGCGCGCGCGTCTTCCAGGAAGCGAAAAGCAGCGAGCTCATCCACCTGTTCTGCGCCTACCGTCTGATCAACTCGCAGGACCAGGCCATCCTGCACACCATGGGGAGGGCAACGTGAGGCCGGACCTCCCGCGGGCACTCCAGGGCGTGGCGATCACGCTCATTTCCAAGGTCATGCCGGAGGTGCGCACCCCGTTCGGGCAGCAGGAGGTCGGCCTCGCCGCGCAGCTTGCGTTCTGGGCGGCCGAAGAGGCCGAGCGCGGAGCCGACCGGCTCGTCAAGGAGAATCAGGCCGTGCGCGCGCTGCTGGCCGAAGGCCTCGACTTCGCGGGCGAGGCGGCTGCGCAGGTGAGTGCCGCAATCGCCACGCCCCTTGCCCCGGACTACCGGATCGCCTCGCTCCAGGCGGAGAACGATGCCCTGCGGAAGGGGCTCATCGCGTTGCACGCGGCCGTGGAGCAGGACACCACTCCCGCCGGCGCAGCGTTCAACGAGCGGATCTGGGCGGAGCTCGCGGAGTCTACCCGCCGCCGGCAATTCCAGGCGAGGCTGGGGTGAGAGACGACGTCCGCCGGTTGCTGGCGCAGTACACGCCGATCGAGCAACGCCCGGACCCGCCACTGCCGCCCGCGGGGGTGCTCCTCATCCTCCACGAACGCCCGACCGGGCCGCACGTCATCTTCCAGAAACGCACGGATTCCGTCCGCGACCACAAGGGGCAGATCAGTTTTCCCGGGGGCGCAACCGACCCGGGCGACGAGTCGGTGCTGCACACCGCCCTGCGCGAAACGCACGAGGAGATTGGCGTCCATCCCGACCACCTCGAAGTGCTTGGCCAGCTCGATGACATGGTCACCATTTCCAACTTCCTGGTGACGCCATTCGTCGCCTGGCTGGACCGCTACCCGTACGAATGGCGGTTCAGCGACCTGGAAGTGGCCTACCTGCTCGAAGTGCCGCTCGCGCACCTGCGCGACCCGCGGAACCTCATCCCGGACCGGCGGTTCATCAACGGCCGGGAGTACGAGTTCCAGAGCTACCAGTTCGGCAACGACCTGATCTGGGGAGCGACCGCGCGGATGCTGGGGAACTTCCTGGACCTGTTGAAAGCCCTGGATTAGACGTTTGGCCGAGAAGCGCGCGTAGCGACACCACCGGCGTCTCCCGCGTAGGATCGATCCGTGACCGAAGCCGACCGGACCCTCGCCTCACTCCTCGCCGAACTGCCTGGAGCGCGCCTTGTGCGCGGTTCGCCCGAAACCCGCGTCGAGACGCTGGAATACGACTCCCGCCAGGTGAAGCCGGGTTCGCTCTTCATCGCCGTCCCGGGGTTCACCACCGATGGCCACACCTACCTGCCCCAGGTCGCGGCCGCCGGGGCCGCCGCCGCCGTCATCCAGCAAGACCACGCCGCGGACGCGCTGAACCTTCCCGGCTCCCTCGCCCTGGTCAGCGTGCCGGAGACCCGGCCGGCGCAGGCAACCGCGGCCGCATGGTTCTACGGCCACCCCGGCAGGGAGATGGTCGTCATTGGCGTAACCGGGACAGACGGCAAAACCACGACGTCCCACCTCCTGACGTCGGTGCTGGAAGCCGCGGGAGGCCGCGTCGGCCGGCTCGGCACCGTGGACACGTACTTCCCCGGCGAATCGGGGAAGGTAACCGACCGGATGACGAGCCCGGAGGCCCCGGAGATCCAGCGTCTCCTCCGGCGCTTCGCTGACGCCGGTTGCGAGTTCGCGATCGTCGAGAGCACGAGCCACGGCCTCGCCCTGCACCGCCTGGACCACGTGGAGTACGACGTCGCTGTATTCACCAACATCACGGGCGACCACCTGGACTTCCACAAGACGTTCGAAGCCTATCGCGAAGCGAAGGGCCTGCTCTTTTCCGCGCTCGATACGGCAGCCCGGAAGGGAGTACCGAAGGCTGCCGTCGTGAACATGGACGACCCGTCGGCCAACGCCATGCTCTGGCGCACTTCGGCGGTGCCCTACCGTTACGGGCTGGAATCGCGCGAGGCCGACATCACCGCGCGCAACATCATCCTGCGGGCCGACGGGACGGATTTCCGCCTGGAGACTACGGAAAGCCGGGTCGATACATCGATTGGCTTGCCGGCGCTCTTCAACGTGATGAATGCCCTCGCCGCGGCGAGCGCCGGACTGGCCTGCGGTGCTTCCCTCTCCGACGCCGCGCGGGGCCTGCAACTCGCCCCTGGTGTCCCCGGCCGCATGGAACGGATCGTCGCCGGCCAGCCATTCGAGGTGATTGTCGACTACGCGCACACGGGCGACGCCGTCCGAAAGGTGCTCGAGGTGCTGCGTGAGGTCTGCCGCGGCCGGCTCATTGTGGTCGTCGGCGCTGCGGGCGAGCGCGACCCCGGCCGGAGGTTTGGTGTCGGCCGGGCGGCCGCGGAAGGAGCGGACTTTTCCGTGTTCACAAACGAAGACCCGCGCTCGGAAGATCCGGCGGCAATCGTCCGCGAAATCGGCAGGCATGCCGAGGGCGCCGGCAAGGTGCGGGGGAAGGACTTTGTGGAGGTGGAGGACCGGCGCGAAGCCATCGCCACCGCCTTCCGGGACGCGCAACCCGGTGACATCGTTGCGATCCTGGGAAAAGGCCACGAAAAGTCCATCATCTACGGGAGCCAGTCGATCCCCTGGGATGACCGCGACGTGGCCCGTGAGGAACTCGCGAAGCTGTAGAGTCGCCGGGCGCCTCTAACCGCGCCTTTCCGGCCGTTCTCTGGCTCCTTGGGCGGCTGTTCGTATACTGCGGATACTGGCTCGGCCATCCCCGTGGCCGCTTTGAGAGAGGTTTGACCCACAGTGCCCAAACGAAAGAAGCGCGAGCTGCAGCACTTGCGGCAGGAGTCCGCACGGCGCCGAAGTTACCAGCTCGGGAACACCAGCCCGGCCGATATCTACAAGCCCGGCTTCCCCATGAACATCTTCGGCAACGTACGGCTCTTCGCGCTCATCGGCGTTGGCGTCATCGTTTCCTTCATCGTGACCGCCGTCCTCACGACGCAGCTCCAGGGGAGCAACGCGGCCGACGAGGTCGAGGTGCCAACGCCGACCGCTACCCCGACTGTCGACCCCTCCGTCACCGTAAGTCCGACGGCCGCCCCGAAAACGTTCTCGCAGGCCGACCAGGTCGTCGACCCCGCGAAGAAATACACCGCCACTATCAAGACGAACAAGGGCGACATCGTCATCGACCTGTTCGCCGATAAGGCGCCGAAGACGGTCAACAGCTTTGTTTTCCTCGCCAAGCAGGGCTACTTCGATGGCATCACCTTCCACCGTGTGGTCAAGAACTTTGTCATCCAGGGCGGCGACCCCACGGGCACCGGCAGCGGTGGACCAGGCTACAGCACCCAGCAAGAGCCGAACGAGATCCGCAACACGCGCGGCACCATCTCCATGGCGAAGGTAGGCACCGCCAAGGAGTTCGGGAGCCAGTTCTTCATCAACCTGAAGGACAACGCCGCCCTCGACTACGACCAGTCGAACCCGTTCTACCCCTTTGGCCAGGTGCGGCAGGAAAGCATGGCGGTTGTGGACGCGATCGCCAATTCGCCTGTGCAGGGCGAAAAGCCGAATCCGCCGATCACCATCGAAACGATCACCATCGCGGAGAGTTGACCGCGCGGCAGCCCCGCGCACCACGAAGCGGCACCAGGCTCATAACGCGGTGTTCACGGCCACTGGGCCTGCGTGTCCTGGCCCTTTCGGCCCACCCCGGCGCCGCCGTACGCAGGTACGATCGTTTCACGCAAACGAAGTCAACCGGGGACGACCGGAGGGAAGGAGTCCAGGGATGCCGAACAGAAGTGACGCGCGGCTTCACGCCCTCTACCGGGTCTGGATCGTGCAGATTCGGTGACCGGTCGGGGAACCAACCACACCCGGAGGCAGCGGTATGAAGGTTCGACCCTACGTCCTCTTTCGGAGGTGGCACCGTCCGATGGAAGGCTCACATCCGTGAGCCACGCACAGCGTCCCGGTGCTGGAGGCAAGAGGTAGACGGCGCGACCCAGGCGGCGCCAGGTTGCAGCGGCGGCCGCGGCGCTTCCCGGCTCGGGAAGCAAGAGATGCGGAGCGGCTCCAGCACCGAAGGACGGTTGCACCGATAGAACAGGCCCCGTGAGAAGCGGGGCCTGTTTTTTTCATGGTTCGGCACGGGGGCCCCGGCGGGCTAGAATGGCTCGCCAACGGTATTGGCCCGAGGCAATCCACCACGAGGACAACCTCAGCCACATGGGTCTTCGAACTCCCCAGCAATACATCGAGTCCATCCGGGACGACCGCACCGTCTACTACCGCGGCGAAAGAGTGCCGGACGTGACCACTCACCCGGTTATCAAGAAGGCCGTCCACCACGCGGCGCTCGACTTCGAAATGGCGGAAGATCCCCAGTACCGGGATCTCGCCGTTGTGGAGGAAGCCGGTGATCGTTACAGCCGCTACTACAAGCTCCCCGCTTCGAATGAGGACCTGCTCAAGCGCAGCCAGCTGATCGAAGCGGCCACCGCCCTGGGCAAGACCCTCGTCGTGCTCGTGAAGGAAATCGGGACAGACGCCCTCTTCGCGCTGCACAAGGTGGCGCCCCAGGTCGACCGGAAGTACGAGACCGGTTACGCCGGGCGCGTCCGCGCCTTCTACCGGCACTGCCGCGACAACGACCTCGCGATCTCGGTCGCCCAGACGGACGTGAAGGGTGACCGCAGCGCTGGCCCGCAAAACCAGCCGCACCCGGACTACTACACCCGGATCGTCGAACGGCGCGATGACGGCATCGTTGTCCGTGGTGCGAAGATCCACACCAGCTGCACCACCAACGTGAACGAGCTCATCGTGTTGCCCACAAGGGCGATGACTGAGGCCGACCGGGACTACGCTGTCGCATTCGCCATCCCGGTGAACACGCCGGGCGTGAAGCTCGTTGCCAGCCCTTACGGCGGCAGCCCCAAGAGCGAGTTCGACGCCCCCTTGAGCGCCGACCGCAAGATGATGGAGACGATCACGATCTTCGACGACGTGTTCGTGCCGTGGGAGCGCGTCTTCCTCGCCGGCGAGCACGACTTCGCCGCCGCCATCGCCCTGGGCTTCGTCGAGTACCACCGTTTCACCGCCGTCAGCTACAAGCTCCCACTCGTCGACGCCCTGATTGGCTCTGCCTTGCTCATGGCCGACATCAACGGCATCTCCCGCGCCGCGCACGTCCGCGACAAGCTGATCTGGCTCATCAGCTACGCCGAAACCCTGCGTGCGCTCACCGAGATGGCCGCGATCCGGGGCGCCGCCGACGACCAGGGGATCTTCGCGCCCGATGCGCTGACAACGAACATGGCGAAGTACCACTTCGCCCACCACTACCACGAAGCGCTCCAGCATGTGCAGGACATCGCCGGCGGGATGCTGGTGACCGGCCCCGGCGTCGAAGACTTCGCCAACCCGGAGACGGGCGACCTGCTGCGGAAGTACCTCGGCGGCCGCGCAGGGGTCGACGGCGAAGTCCGCACGCGGGCGATGAACATGGTCTCCGACCTCACAACCGGGGACTTTGGCGGCTACCACGCGGTCCTCGCCATCCACGCGGAAGGCTCCCTCGAAGCCGAGAAGCTCATGATCTCGCGGGCCTACGATTCCCGCCGCACACTGGAATACGCTAAGCAACTGGCCGGCATCCAGGGAGGGTCACCATGACGGACAAGCAAACCGCGCTACACGAGCTCGAAAACGGCTACGAGCGCTTCCGCGCCCCACTCGAGCACCTCGACGACCCGGCGTTCTCCGAAGTCTGGCTTGGCGATTGGAACCTTTCCCAGCTGCTCGCCCACATGGCCGGGTGGTACCGCGAGATAGCCGGCGCTATGGAGCGAGTCGCCAGGGGCGAGCGGCCGACGCCCGAGGGAGTCGACTACAGCAACTCGGACGAGTGGAACGCGAAGTTCGCGAAGACCGCACACGCCGGGAGGGCGGCCCTGCGCGAATTCGACGAGGCTTACGCGGCCTACGTTGCGGCTGCGCGTGCGCTCCCCGAGAACCTCTACGGCGTCGACCCCGAGCGTGGCCGCCCGCTCATCGGCAACCGGCTGCTCCAGGCTTCGGGCATCGGCCACTTCGAAGAACACCAGCCCCAGCTCGACGCCTGGCTCAAGGGCCGAAAGGGCTAGTCTCCCGCCATGGAGATGCCGCTCTTTCCGCTCAGGACGGTGCTCTTTCCGGGGGCGCCACTTCCGCTGCGGGTCTTCGAGGAGAGGTACAAGCTCATGGTTCGAGAGCTCCTCGAAAGCGGCGGCGAGTTCGGTGTGCTGCTCATCCGGGAAGGCGAGGAGGTGGGCGGCGGCGCAAAGCCGTACGAGGTTGGAACGCTGGCGAGGATTGAAGAGTACCAGGAGGTCCAGGGCGGGCGTTTCGCGCTCGATGCCCGGGGGACACGCCGCTTCCGGCTGCTGCGGATGCTCCCGCCGCGGCCGTATCCCTACGGTGAGATCGAGGTCCTGCAAGACCGCGATCCCCCGCCTTCCCCTCGCCTCGCCTACGCGCTCGAAACCGTGCGCACCACATTCCCGCTCTACTTCCGGCTCGCGATGTCGCTCACCGACCAGTGGGCACAGACGATGCGCCTCCCGGGCGGTGCGCACGAACTCGTGAACTACATTGCACCGTGGCTGCAGGTCGAGGAGGAGGCGAAACAGCGCCTTCTCGAGATCGAAGCAGCGGACGAGCGCCTCGCACAACTTGCCGAGGTGCTCGACGACCTGCTTGCCCGCACGCGCGAGGAAGTGGACGAGCACCGCCGCCGGAAGTACCGCGCCCTCGGCTCGTCGAACTGACGCCCGCTACATGCTCCGCAGCAGCCGGATCCGCTCCTCGACGGGAGGGTGCGTGCTGAACAGGTTGTTCAGGAAGCTCTGGTGGTCACGCAGCGGGTTGTAAATGTAGAGATGGGCTGTGGCTTTGTTGGCAGCTTCCAGGGGCTCCGGGTCCATCGCGATTTTCTCCAGGGCGCGAGCCAGCGCCTCCGGATGGCGGCAGAGCAACGCGCCACTCGCATCGGCCAGGTACTCGCGCTGGCGGCTGACGGCGAACTTGATCGCCTGGGCGATGATTGGCGCCAGGATAGCCCCGATGATCGCGATGGCGAGGATGAGCAGCCCGAGCCCGCCGCCACCCTTCTCCTTGCTCCCGCGGCGGCTCCCCGCGCCCCAGAAGCTCCAGCGCAGGAAAAAGTCGCTGACGAGTGCAATCAGCCCGACGAGTACGGTCGCGAGCGTCATCACACGGATGTCGTAGTTCCCGATGTGCGACATCTCGTGGGCGAGCACGGCCTCGAGCTCGATCGGCTCGAGCTTTTCGAGCAAGCCCCGGGTGACGACCACGTGGGCGTGCTTGGGGTCGCGGCCGGTGGCGAAGGCATTCGGGGCTGAGTCCTCGAGCACCCAGGTCTTCGGCATCGGCAAACCGGAGCCGATGGCGAGATTCTCCACACGGCGGACGTACTCCCACTCTTCCTCCTTCGTCACCTCGTGAGCCCCGGAGATTGAGAGGACGATGCTCGACGAGGCCCAATACGAGAAGAGCGCGTAGAGGATCAGGGCAATCCCAACCACCCCGATGACGCCGATGCTCCCCCCGAGGGCAAGGACGACGACGCTGACCAGCCCGGTGAGGATGACCACGAACCCGATCATCATCACCCACGTCATCCGCTTGTTCGCAGCGATGCGGTCGTAGACGAGGACGGAGCCGGGGGCGGGGCCCATGAATTCTCGATTCACGATTCACCATCGGAACCGGGAACGACGAACCTCGAACTTCGTCGAGCCGACGTTCGCGCCTGTGCTCTTAAGGTCTTCTTGGACGCAACCATTATTGCGGTCAACTCGGAAGCCTCGCGCTCAAGTGCCGCGGCTCTCTCCGGCGCAACTAGATCACGCATTCGCAAGAGTTCAACCCAGTATCCGCACTCGTCCGCTTCTTCTTCCACGAGAGAGAGCTTCGACACCATGTGCGCCAGGCTCTGAGCGCGCTTGACTGACCGGTAGTTAGCACCAACCGACGTTCCGGCCCGAAGCAGTTGCCTGCCAATGACATCTGCGGTGCGCGACTTCGGAAGAGACTCTGTCAGCTCGATGACAGCGAGTGCGAAGTCGAACGTTCGCCGTCGAAGGTCGTTGGGCCTGTTGTTCGGGGATGGCATCGCGCGGTTCGAGGTTCGTCGTTCTTAGTTTGGGGCGGCGGGCGTCGCTGGCGGCGTCCGATCGAACGACACTTCCACGTCTTCCCGGGCCGCCTCTTCCGCTTCGTAGAATTCGGCCGGCTCGAAGTTGAACATCCCTGCGACGATGGACGAGGGGATCGTCGCCGTCTTCTCGTTGTAGTCGCGGACGTTCGCGTTATAGAACTGGCGCGAGTAGGCGATCTTGTCTTCGGTGTCGGTCAGTTCGCGCTGGAGCTCGAGGAAGTTCGTGTTCGCTTTCAGGTCCGGGTACGCCTCGGCCACGGCGAAGAGTGAGCGGAGGGCGCCGGTGAGCATATTGTCCGCCTGGGCGGCCTGGCCGGGCGTCGCGGCGCGGTCGAGCATGGCGCGGGCGCGCGTCACGTTTTCGAGCACTTCGCGTTCGTGCGCGGCGTATCCCTTGACCGTCTCTACGAGGTTGGGGATAAGGCTGCTGCGCCGCTTTAGCTGTACATCGATGCCTGACCACGCTTCCTTCACGCGGATACGGGCGCGAGCCAGGCCGTTGTAGATCGCGATCAGCCAGAACACGAGGATGACGACAACGACCGCGATGGCGATGAGGGTGATAATGAGTGCCACGAAGCGCTCCTTGCGGGGGTCGTCGCGATCCTAGCACAGCGCTGGCTTCGGCCGGGGTGGGAAATGGATGGGAGCGACGCAGGGGTGCGCGTGCAGGTTACCGGAGCCGCGCGCCGCCTTCACGAGGCTACGGCGGCGCTCGATGCCCTGTCTCGCCGGAGGGAATTCCTTCGGGAGTTGCACGAGAAGGGCAATTGGCTGGCCACGGGGCGCCCTCCCGCTGACCCCCCGGCGTGGGTCCAGCGTTGGAGCGAGTACTGGGAGAGCTTGAAGGCGGACCCCGAGTATCAGCGGCTCCAGGTCGAAGCGGCCGCCGCCCGGGAGGCGCTGCACACGCCCGAGTTCGAATCCGCGCTGGAGCTGCTTCAGCTCGGAGATAACTCGGGCTTGGCCTACGCGATCGCGTATCTTGAAGCCGACCCGTGGTACTTCCGCTCCGGCTACCTGAAGGGCCGCATCGCGCGTTGGCTGAGGCAGGTAGAGCTCACCGCGGAGCACTGCGACCGCCTGCGGAACGTCATCCTGGCTGGCCTCCGGAAGGGCAGCCGCTACGAACAGGTCGAATACCGTCGGCTGGCCCGGCGGCTCGACACGGAAGCGTTCCGCCGCGAGCTGCGGGTGCTCGCCGGCTCGCCCGATGCCGGGGTCGCCCGGCGGGCCGCCCTCGTCCTCCGGGCCTGCGAACTCAACGATGCGCCAGGCCGCGACCTCAGGGGCGCCCGGTAGGCCGAAACGTCAGCGGCCCGCGGATCGGCGCCCCGCCACGGAGTCTACGCCCTTCGCCTTCGGCTTTCGCCTCCCTACACCAGCACTCCCTCGGCCATCAGGTCACCAATCTCGTCGATGCTCAGGCCGAGGATGCGTTCGCAGACGTCCATCGTGTGCTCGCCGAGGAGCGGCGCCGGGCCGCTCACGTAGCCCGGCGTGGCCGAGAGGCGCGCCCCGGGCCCGTCGTGGGCTTCGCGGCCGGTCTCCGGGTGCTCGACGTACTGGTAATAGCCGCGCGCTTTCATGTGTTCATCGCGTTCGAGGAGGTCCTGGGAGTTCTGCACGACGCCAGCCGGCACACCGGCCGCTTGCAGGGCGGCACAGAGCTCGTTCGCGTCGCGCTCCCGGGTCCAACTGCCGATCATCCGCTCCAGTTCGTCCTCGTTGTTCTTGCGGGCTTTTAGGTCCGCGAACCGCGGGTCGGACGCGGCTTCGGGATGGCCGAGCACGGCCGCAGCCTTCGCCCACTCGGCGTCGTCGCGGCAGGCGATCACCACCCAGCGGTCCGGCGAAGCAACCGATGTTGGGTCGTCGGCGCAGCGGAACGCCCCGTGAGGGGCGCACCAGCCGACGCGGTTGCCGGTGCGGCTGGGGTTCGTCCCGTTCACCAGGTGTTCCAGCACGGCCGTGCCCAGCGTGTTGACGACGGACTCGAGCTGGGGAAGTTCGATGCATTGGCCCTTGCCGGTTCGGTTGCGGTAGCGCAGGGCGGCGAGCATCGCCGTCACCGTGTGGCCGGGGTTGATCACGTAGTCCGGATAATTCGTGCCGACGCCGAACGGCGGCCGGTGGGGGAAGCCGGACATCTCGCTGATGCCCGTCACCGGGGTGAGCACGGCCCCGAAACCGAGGAAGTCCCTGTGCGGGCCCTCCATCCCCTGCATCGGCGCGTAGGCGGCGATGATCCTCGGGTTGACCTTCGATATCTGGTCGTACCTCAGGTTCCACTTCTCCACCACACGCGGGGTGAAGTTCGTCAGGAAGAAGTCGCTCTTTTCGATGATGCGGTAGCCGATCTCCTGCCCCTTTTCGAGGTTCAGGTTGAGGGCCATGGAGAGCTTGCCCGTGTTGAAGTTGTTGAAGTACCCGGAGACGTTGTAGCCGGTCTTGAAGCTCCCGTCGGGGTTCAACGCAAACGGGTGGACGACCCGCAGGGAGTCGATCTTGGTCTCAGACTCGACGCGGATGACCTCGGCTCCGAACTGCTGGAGCGTGTTGGCAGCGATCGGCCCGGCGCCGAACCACGAGAAGTCGGCGACACGCAGGCCTTCGAGGGGTCGTTTCGGCATCTGGCTCCTCCCTACAACGCCGCCAGGACGGCTTCGGTGTGTTCGCCGAGGCGCGGCGGGCGGCTGATGACCGCCGGCGTCTCGCTCAGGCGGTACGGCGGGCCCGGAAACTCTACTGGCGTGCCCACGGGAGACTCCGGGAGTTTCACGTACCAGTGGCGCGCGCGCAGCTGGGTGTTCTCGGCAAGGTCTTTCGGCGTCGAAACGATGCCGACGAGGAGGCGCCGGTTCTGGCCCTCTTCGTAGGCTTGTTTGGCGGTCTTTTCCGCGAAGAAGGCGCCAATGACTTCGTTGATCTTCATAAGGTGGCCCACCGCCTGGGCCGCCTCCTCCGGCTTGCCCATGAGCTGCGTCAGATACGCCATGTTGAGGTTCCCCAGCAGCGACTTGTAGGGCTCTTCGTCCAGCACTCCCGCCTTGCCTTCTTCGCGCATCCAGTCGACCAGGTCCGGCAGGTCGCCGCCGGCGGGGGCGATGACGAACAGGACGATATAGCCGTCCTTCACTTTCAGCGTCCCGGACCCGGGGAGTTTCACCGGCAGCATGCCGAGCTCGCCGGTGCGGGCGCGGTTACGTTTCTGGAAGTCCCAGGTTTGCATCGCGGTCTCCTGCGACATGGAAACCGCTTCCTGGGCCGAAACGTCGACCTGCTGGCCCTCGCCGGTCGCCTCCGCGTGAAGCAGCGCGATCAGCGTGCCCTGCGCGGCATGAATACTCGCGGAGATGTTGGCCTGGTTGCCATAGATCATGTTTGGCGGGTCCGCGGGCTCGCCGGCCAGCGTCATCAGGCCCCCCATCGCCTGCCCGACGATGTCGGAGTACGACCAGCCTGCGTGCGGGCCATCCTGCCCGAACCCCGTCACTGATGTGTACACGAGCGAAGGCTTCACCGGGTGAAGCTGCTGGAACCCCAGCCCCCGCGCCGCGAGGTAACCCACCGGATAGTCCTCGAGCACGATGTCGGCGCTCAGCGCGAGCTTCGTCGCAGCCTCCCGCCCCGCGGGCTGGTCCAGGTCCAGGACGACGGACTTCTTCGAGGTGTTGTGCACCCAGAAGGCGAGGCTGGCGTCCGGGTCTCCTTCGAAGCCACGGACGAACGGACCGACCCTCCGCTGCCGTCCTCCACCGGGAGGCTCGACCTTGATGACCTCGGCGCCAAGGTCCGCGAGCAAGCGGCCGCAATAGGAGCCTATCTCGTCGGTGAACTCGACCACCCTCACGCCCTCGAGTGCGCGCTCAGTCATTGGCTAGGCCTCCGGGACCGCGGTCACCCGCGCGGGGAGTGTCCGGCCGAGGATCTCGGCTGCTTCCTCCACCATGTCGTGGAGGATGTCGGCGGCAGGGCGGATCTTCGTCACGAGCCCGGAAGCCTGCCCGGCCGCATTCATCAGGAGCTCTTCCCGGCCCGCCTTGCGGATGGAGTACACCAGGTCCTGGGTCAGCAGGCCCTGCAAACCCATCGGGAGCGCCTGCAGGCCGGATGCTTCCCAGGCCTCGATCAGCGGGTTGGTGATGTTGCGCATCGTCTTCCCGCTGTAGAGGCGCGTGATCTTCGTGTCTTCATCCCCGGCGGCGAGCACACGTTGCTTTTGCAGCTCCGGCTGGTTCGCTTCCTCGGCTACCAGGAAGGCGGTGCCACACCATGCCCCCACGGCTCCGAGGGCGAGGACGGCCGCCAGGCCGCGCCCATCGGCGATGCCACCGGCCGCAATCACCGGCGTCGGCGCTACCGCATCGATAACCTGTGGGACGAGGGCAAGGGTGGCAATGCGGCCGGTGTGGCCCCCGGCCTCCGTGCCCTGGGCGACTACCGCGTCGGCCCCGATGGCCGCCACGCGCTTCGCGTTCTTCACATTCCCCACGAGGCAGAGGACCTTCGTCCCGTTCGCCTTCAGCCGGTCCATCCACTGAGCGGGGCTGCCGAGGCCGGAGGCGAAGACCGCCACTTTCTCCTCGATCACGACTTCCATCTGCTCATCCGACATCCCGGCGCCGGCCCTGCGGGGAGCCGTGGCCGTTGCCGTCGAGCGCGGCGCCTCCTGCCACTCCACTCCGAGGTCGGCGGCGATCTTCTTCACGCCTTCGAGGGTTTCCTTCGGGATGAGGTCGCGGGGGTCGCGGGGCATCTCGCCGCTGGCGGCGCCTCCCATGTAGTTCGAGGGCAGCAAGAGGTCGACGCCGAACGGCTTGTCGGTCATCGAACGCACAGCGTTGATCTCTTCGCGGAGGCGTTCTGCGCTGAACCCGGCCCCGCCAATGACGCCCAGCCCGCCGGCGTTCGAGACCGCGGCGACGAGTTTCGCGGTCGCGACGGGACCGACGATTCCACCCGCCACCGGGCCCATCCCGGCCAGGATTACGGGATACTCAATCCCCAGCATGTCGCAGAGTTCGGTCCGCAGCACCGGCCGCGCCATGGCACACCTCCCCAGATACAGAGCTCGCCCCGAGTATACGGGAGCCTCACCAAGTCTGCCGTCCGGGACATGCTCTCCTAGACCGCGCTCGATACGCCGGTGAAGATGGAGAGGTGAACAGCCCCGTCACCCCCTGGGTCCTTGCCGGCCGCATTGTGGCTATCACCGGCATGGGCTTTTTCGCCGCCGTCGCCATCCTCCTCTTCATCATCCCCGAGTGGCTGCTCGGAGGCCTGGCCGCGCTGTTGTTCTTCCCATTCTTCGGGCTCATCGTCCTCGTGGAACGCTGGCAATCGAAGCACGGCATGATCGGGCCCGAGGCCGAAACGGACAGTGGCGAGTAGCAGACTTTTCGTCTCGCTGGCGTCCGCGCTGGCGGTCGCCGCCTCCGCGTGTGCCCCAGGACTACAGCCGTCCGTCGAGCTGGACGGGCACCTCTGCGCGCCCGAAACGCTTGGCGAGGATTACCAGGAGTTGATCCGGGGCGTGTTCAGCCCCCGCGACCTGGCAGATCTTTCGGAAGACGCGGACGCTCGCGAAAGCGAGTACCGCGCGGCCGGCATGGAGAGCGGCAAGTTCGTGTACTTCAAATCCGTGCTTCCGAAGCCGCCCTTCGAACCCCCGGTGAATGTCGTCTGCCAGGCCATCGAGTTCGAAGATGCAACGGGCGCCGAGCGCTACCTGGCGAGCCTCGATGCGGCCGACGCGCACAACGCCCTTGCCTTCGGTGCAGTCCCCGGTGAGGACGTAGTCACCGAGTCCCGCCCGTCGCCCCTCGCCGGGCCCCCCGATCTCCGCTACTTCGCCGCGGCGGGTGGAACGGGAGAGCAGCGGACCACCGTTTCGTTCCTCGTGGGTGCAGAGGGGCGTTTCGTCCGCCTCGTCGCGGTGGGGTCGCGTGCGCGGCTGACCGAGCAGCCAGATGACTTGCTCGTATCGCTCTGGCTGAACCGCGGCCGGCCGTAGGAGGCACTACGGCAGCGCGAGCATGCGCTCCAGCGCTACGAGCGACCACTTCCGCGTTTCGGGGTCGACCTTGACTTCGTTGACGACCACGCCCTGGAGGAGCGATTCGAGCACCCACGCGACGTACGCCGGATGGATGCGGTACATGGTGCTGCACGGGCAGACAACCGGGTCCAGGCAAAACACCGTCTTGTCCGGGTTCTGTTTGGCGAGACGGTTGACGAGGTTAATCTCGGTGCCCACGGCCCAGACGCTCCCGGCGGGCGCCTCGGTGATCGCCTTGACGATCTTCTCGGTGGAGCCATTCTGGTCGGCCGCCTGGACAACTTCCCAGCGGCACTCGGGATGGACGATGACGTTGACACCCGGGTGCTCCTGGCGGGCCTTTTCGATCTGCTGGACGGTGAAACGCTGGTGGGTGCTGCAGTGGCCCTGCCAGAGGATGATCTTCGCCTTGCGAAGAGCTTCAGGCGTGGTGCCGCCATTCGGCAGCCGCCAGTTCCAGAGCACCATCTCGTCGAGCGGGATGCCCATTGCGTACCCGGTGTTCCGGCCGAGGTGCTGGTCCGGGAAGAACAGGATTTTCTCCCCGCGTTCGAACGCCCATGCGAGTGCTTTCGCTGCGTTGCTGGAAGTGCAAACCAGCCCGCCGCGCTCGCCGACGAACGCCTTCAGGCTGGCGGCGCTGTTCATGTACGTCACCGGGATCACGCTGGCGCCTTCGCCGAGGACCTCGTGAATGACATCCCAGGCCTCGAAGACGTCGGCCGGGTCGGCCATGTCGGCCATCGAGCAGCCCGCCGCCATGTTCGGCAGGATCACCTTCACCGACTCGTTCGTGAGGATGTCGGCCGATTCGGCCATGAAGTGCACCCCGCAGAAGAGGACGTATTCGAGGCCCTCCTGCTCCGCGGCGTGGCGGGCGAGCTTGAAGCTGTCGCCAGTGTAGTCAGCGTACTTGATGACTTCGTCGCGCTGGTAGTGATGGCCGAGGATGGCGAGCTTGTTCCCGATGCGGGCGCGGGCGAACGCGATCCGGCGGTCCAGTTCCTCGGGGGACATCGCGAGGTACTGCCGGGGGATGTCCTGTTGCCAGGCCACGAACGCCGGCTCGTCCTGGAGCGGTACCGGCACCAGTGCGTCAGCGGGGCAGGTGTCGGGGTCGGTGTACAGCACAAGCTGTTCGGCGTAGCTGAGCAGCCGGGGAGCGAGTACGGCCATGGTTCGTGCCTCCTACTTAGTGTCGAAGTGACACTAAGTGTTACGTACACCCTGCCACCTGGCGCAGTTCGTGTCAATACGACACGAAGTTCCTTGACGAAGGTTCCGTCGAGGGGGCGCGGCAGTGTGCCGTCTTACTTTCGCTTGCGGGCGCGGCGGGCGGCCGGGCCCCAGTTCCGGCTGATCATGAAGCGCGACGTCACGCGCGAGAACCCGAAACCCAGGAGGATCGCCCACAGCATGAAGAAGACGAGTTGGACCGTCTCGTTCGCGGCCGCCGCGATCAGCCCCATGTACAACCCGATGAACCCGCCCAGGGCGAAGGCGAAGTAGACCGGGAACGTCCGCCATTGCCAACGGGGCATCGGGACGGGCTGGTGTGCCTGTGCCGGAGTGGCCGGCTGGGGAGCCGGATGCGTCCCCGAAGAGCTCCTTCGGCGCTTCGTCCTGGCGCTCATGAGGGCACCCCGTAGCGCAGGCGGAAGGCCATGTCGCAGCGCAGGCAGAGCGGCACGACGTCGCGGCCGAGGAGGTTTCGAAAGCCGATCACGTGCACTCCGCAGGCCCGGCCCACCTCGTTGATGCGGGCATCGGGAAAATGGAACAGGCCGCCGCAGTCCGCGCAGATGAGCGCGCTGTGCCGCCCAAGCGCTTCCTTGCACTCCACACAGACGGTGGTGGGCACAGCCCAATTCTCCGGCGCGGCCGCCGGGATTGTCGAACCCTCAGTGGCTCACGGCGAAGGCAACGACGTCGCCCCTGACGAACAGGAGCACCCCCGATGATGTGCGGCGGTGCTTGATGTGGCCGAGCTGGGCGGCGCGCTCGAGCACGGCCTCCGCGAGCCCCGCCGCGGCTGCCGCCTCTGAGAGGTCGAGGATGTCGTCGAGGCTCCCCGCCTGCGCGGCGGCCGGCGGGTTCAGGCAGGTGTTGCAGGCGAACTCCAGGCCGAGGTGCTCTTCGTTGATCCATACCTGGCCGCAGTCCTCGCCGGGGAGGTCGGCGCGGGAGTTCAGGTGGTAGAGGCTGCCGCAAACGCCGCAGTACGCCTCCATGTACGGCTCGACCGCGTGGAGGCACACAACACAGACGACGGCGGAAGTTTCAGACGACATACGCGCGCCCTCAGGGTATCCGAAACCTTGACTGGCGGGGAGGGCCGTCCCTATGATCATAGCGCTTTAGCAATTCTTCCGTCCCTCCCAGGAAGGACGGCCACCAGTCCTTCGCCCCCGCGGAAGGACAGGAGGGTGCGTGGCACTGGCCACCTCGGCGGACTACAGCGAACTGGTCCAGCGGCTGGGAGTGAAGCCGATACCTGAAGACCTCCTCGGCCAGGCACTCACGCACGCCTCCTATCTCAACGAAGCCGACGCCACGGCGACGTCCAACGAGCGCCTTGAGTTCCTCGGCGATTCCGTCCTCGGGATGGTGATCGCCTCCGTGCTCTTCGACCAGTTCCCCGACGCCGGCGAAGGCGAGCTGACGCGCATGCGTGCCGACATCGTCCGTGGGACCGCCCTCGCTCGCGTCGCCACGCGGCTTGGCCTGGGAGAGCAGCTGATCCTTGGCCGCGGCGAGGAGAGCGCGGGCGGCCGCACACGGGACCGCAACCTGGCCGGCGCACTCGAAGCGATCATCGGCGCGGTCTACGAGGCCCACGGCTACCGGGCTGCGAAGGCGCTCACCAGGCGGCTCCTTCAGCCCGAGCTCGACCAGATCCATCGCGTCGGCGCCACAGTCGACCCGAAGAGTTCGCTTCAACACCTGGTCCAGGCGCGCTGGCACGAACCGCCATCCTATGTCACGGTTCAGGAAGCAACCGGGCCGCAACACCGCTTTGTCGTCGAGGTGCGGGTTGCGGGGACCACCCTCGGACGGGGCGAGGGCCGGAGCAAGCGCGAGGCTCAGCAGGCCGCCGCCAGGGAGGCCGTGCTGGCCCTGACTTCGCAAGAAAAGGCGGAGGACTAGCCCCGTGTACCTCAAGCGCCTGCAAATCCAGGGCTTCAAGTCCTTCGCGAACCGGACCGTCTTCGAGTATGCACCGGGCATCACCGCCGTCGTCGGCCCCAACGGTTCGGGGAAAAGCAACGTCGCCGATGCCATCCGCTGGGTCCTCGGCGAACAGAGCTCGCGGCTCCTCCGCGCCAAGAAGCAAGAAGACGTCATCTTCGCCGGCACGAAGGAAAGGGCGGCCGTCGGCATGGCCGAAGTGGCCCTCACCCTGGACAACGAAGGACGCTGGCTGCCGGTCGATTTCGCCGAAGTGGAGATCGCCCGCCGCGTCTACCGCAACGGCGACTCCGAGTACCTCCTGAACGGGTCGCGCGTCCGCCTGCGCGACGTCATCGACCTCCTCATGAAGGCCGACGTCGGCCAGAACAGCTACTCCATCATGGGCCAGGGGCTTGTCGACGAAGTCCTGAGCATGTCGCCCGAGGAGCGCCGCAGTTTCCTGGACGAAGCAGCCGACGTGAAGCGCTTCCGGCTCAAGATCCGCGAAGCGCAGGACCGGCTCGCAGCCACCCGCGACAACATCGAGCGGGTCAGCCTCATCATCGAGGAAATCGAGCCGCGGCTGGCGCAGCTTTCCCGCCAGGCCGAGCGCGCCGCGGAGCACCGCAGGCTCTCCGCCGAGTTGATGGACCTGCTCAAGGCCTACTACGGCCACCAGTGGAGCGAAGCGCAGAACACACTCGTCCGCGTCCGTGCGTCGCTCGACCAGGGCACCGCCGAGAACGCCGCTGCCGCGCAGCGGGTGAACCACCTGCGCGAACAGCTGCGGACGCTTTCCGAAGAGATCCGCAAGCGCCGCGAGGCCATCGGGCGGCGAGATACGCGCAACACCGAAATCGAGCAGCGGCTGGCAGCCACCGAGCAGGCCATCGCGCTGGACCGCGAGCGGCACAACATGGTTTCGTCCCGCCGGGAAGAGTTGCGCCTCGAGCTGGAAGCGCTCGAAACGGAGCGCCTGGCGCTCGCCTCAACCGACGTCGACGACGGCCGCCGCGGTTTAGAAGTCGTCGAAGAAGCAGAGACCGCCCGCGAAGCGGCCCAGCGCACGCGTGCCGAGCTCGACGCAGCGGAACGGGAGTACTCCACGCTCCGGAGCCGCCATCAAGAACTGAGGGACGGCGCCGAGGCCGACGACCGCCGCGCCGCCGGCATGGACATCGACATCGAATCCGCAACGCGCCGCATCGCCGACCTCGAGCGCGAGCTGGAGCAGCTGGTCGCCCGCCGGAAAGCGGTCATCGTCGAACTGATCGGCTATGGGCGGCGCTTCGCCGAAGCCAGGAATGCCCTCGCAGAAGGGGAAATCAACGTTGAAACGGCACGCCGGGAGGCGGAGGCCGCCCGGGAGCAACTCCTGAAAGTTCAGGAAGAAGTCCGGGAGTTCGAGACATCGGGCAACGCCGACCTCCGGGAACTCGACCACCTGGAAGGCCGCCTCGAAGCCCTCCGGCGCGTCCAGGCTGAGCACGACGGCGTGGCCGCGGGCACGCGCAACGTCCTGATCATGGGCCAGGCGCTGATGGAGGACTTCCAGCCTGGAAGCCTCGGCGAGCCGCCCGAGATCCCCGGCGTGGTCGGCCTCCTGTCGCGGCAATTGCGCGTCCCCGCCGGCCTCGAAGTGGCGATTAATGCTGCGCTGGAACAACGGCTCCACGCGGTCGTCGTCGAAAACGAAGGCGTCGCCCTGGAAGCTATCGCCCTGCTCCAGCGCAGGAAACACGGCCGCGCGCAGTTCATGCCGCTGGACTCCGTCCGCCACGTTTACCCGCTCAACCTCCAGAAAGAGCGCGGCGTCGTCGGCGTAGCAGCGAAGCTCATCCGCTGCGAAAACCGGGTCAAACCCCTTGTCGATACGCTGCTTGGCCGCGTCATCGTGGTTGAAGACGTCCAGACCGGCCTGCGCATGGTCAAGCGCGCCCTTGGTTCGGTGGTTACCCTGGACGGTGTGTACATCGAGCAGACCGGCGTAATTGCCGGCGGCTCCACCGGGGCCGACGAAGGCGAGTTCATCCGCCAGCGCGAGCTCGAAGAGTTGCCCGAGCGCATCGAAGAGCTGCGAAAGCGGACGCAAATCAGCGCGGAACGCATCGCCAATGCACGGGCCGCAATCGAACACGTCGCGCAACGCTCGCACGAGGCCGAGGCGGCATATGAAATGAGCCGGCGCGCGCTCGAAGCGAGCCGCTTCGACCTCGAGCGCGAGCGCGACCGCCTTCACAGGCTCCGGCGCGACATGGACGCGATCTACTCCAAGCGAGCGGATATCGAACGGGAGCGGGCGAGCCGCGAAGCCCAGATCGCCCAGGCCCGGCTTTCCGCTGAACAGCTTCAGAAACGGAGCGACGAGCGGCGCGCAGCGATGGAGGCACTCGAAGCTGACCTGGCCGCCGCCACCGAGCGCCGCGAAGCCGCGCTCCGCGCCGTCTCAGAAGCGAGCGCACGCCTCGCCACCGTCGAGGGCGAGCGACGCACGCTGACCGCCCTCCGCGAGCAGCACGAAAAGTCCATCGAACGGCTCGATACGCAAATCCAGGCGAAGCGCCTCCAGGGCCGCAACCTCGAGCTCGAAGCGACCGTCATCGATGAGCGGCTCGGGAAGCTCGCGCGCGAACTGGAGGCGATCCGGCAGGAGCAGGCGCGCTACGCCGAGGATGCCGCCCCCGACCGCGACGAACTGCACCGCCTCGAGAACCATGAGCGCACCATCCAGGACGAGTTCAATGAGGCGCAGACCGCGCTCCTCGCCATCGACCGCAAACGCCTGGACCTGGAAGCGGAACTCGCACGCACGCTCGAGCACATCGAGCACCTGCGGCTGGAAATGGAACGCGAAGGCCTGGCGCCCGACCGCGGAGGCAAGATCGTCGCATTCGACGAAGCAGCCGCGATGGACCCGATGTTCGCCGTCCCGGAGGTCGAGGCCCCGGCGGTCCAGGGCGGCGCGGACATCGACGTCGAGGCGATGCGCGCCCGGATCGAAGAGTTGCGCAGGCAGATCCGCAGGTTGGGCACGATCAACGCAGAGGCCCCGGAAGACTTCCGGGAATTCAAGGAGCGTCACGAGTTCCTCACGACGCAACTCGCGGACCTGACCGACTCTTCGGACCAGCTCCGCACCGCAATCGCTGACCTGAACGAGGAGATCCGGACCCGCTTCACGGCGACATTCGAGGTGGTGAACAAGAAGTTCGGCGAGTACTTCGCGGCGTTCTTCGGCGGCGGAGTGGCAACGCTTTCGCTCACCGACCCGAACAACCTTGCGGACGCCGGAATCGAGATCGATGCACAGCCTCCGGGGAAACGCATCAAGAGCTTGAGCCTGCTTTCGGGCGGCGAACGGTCGCTGACAGCGGTCGCCCTCCTGTTCGCGCTCTTGGCAGCGAATCCTGCCCCGTTCTGCGTGCTCGATGAGGTTGACGCCGCGCTCGACGAAGCGAACGTCGGGCGCTTCACGAACGCGTTGCGCCAGCTGTCGGAGAAGACGCAATTCATCGTCGTCACCCACAACCGGCGGACCATCGAGGTGGCGGACGCCATCTACGGGGTGAGCATGGGCCGCGACGGCGTCTCGAAGGTACTCTCCCTTCGGCTGGCGGACCTCCCCCAGAACTGATTGGCACGCGAGCGGCCCCGCGAGACTGACCCTTATCCCCCACGCCCGTACCATGGGATGACCATGGGGGCGAAGGATTGAGATTCTGGCGACGCAAGCCGACTGAAGCAGAACACCCGGCCGATGCCGAACCGGCCGCCGGCGAGGAACCGATTATCGGGCTGGAGCCGACGCCCGAGGAACGCGCCGAGATCCACGAACAAACGCAACGCGCGGTGGAGCGCACCCGCCGCGGCTTTTTCGGCCGGCTCGGCGGACTGTTTGAACGCCCCGACTTCAGCGACGACCTCTGGGACGAACTCGAGGAAGTACTGATCGGTGCGGACGCCGGATTGGAAACGACGTCCGTCATCATCGACACGGTGCGCAAGCGCGTGCGGGACGAAGGCGTCAAGCAGAGCGCCCGTGTCCGCGAACTGCTCAGGGAGGAACTCGTCGACATCCTCCTCGAACCCGCGCACCAGCCGCTCGCCTGGGAGGCGGACGACCCACCCGAGATGACCATCATCCTCGTTGTCGGAGTCAACGGCGCCGGCAAGACCACATCGATCGCGAAACTCTCGTACGCGCTCAAGCACGACGGCGCGACCGTCATCCTCGGGGCGGCGGACACATTCCGGGCGGCAGCAACCGACCAGCTCAAGGTCTGGGGCGAACGTATCGGCGTGAGGGTCGTCGCGCATAAGCCGGGAGCGGACCCCGGCGCCGTCGTGTTCGACACGCTGTCCGCCGCCGAAAGCGCAAAAGCCGACTTCGTGATCATCGACACCGCCGGCCGCCTGCACACCAAGTCGAACCTGATGGAAGAGCTGAAGAAGATGCACCGCATCATCCAGCGCAACCACCCGGATGGCCCGCACGAAACGTTCCTCGTCCTGGACGCGACGACCGGGCAAAACGGGCTGATGCAGGCCAGGACCTTTGCCGGCGCCGTCGGCGTGACCGGGATCATCCTCGCCAAGCTCGATGGGACGGCGAAGGGCGGCATCGCCTTCGCCATCGCCCACGAATTGGGCATCCCCGTCCGGTTCATCGGTACGGGCGAGAAGCTCACCGACCTCGCACCGTTCGATGCCGAGGACTTCGTCGACTCGCTGCTTGCCCAGGAGGCCTGATGGCGGACGTGCTGGCGTTCTGGGCTACGGCGCTCGTCGTCGGTGCGTTCGGCTTCCCGATCGCTGCCGCGCTGCTCCGCCGTCTCCCCGATGCCGGCGCCGGACTGAGTTTCCCGCTCGGGCTGCTGTTCGCCAGCTACGGGTACTTCATCCTGCGTGTGCTGGACCTGCTTCCGCCGGGACGAGGAGGCTTCGTCGCGGCCGTGGCGCTGCTCGGCCTCGTTTCCGCGACCGCGGCAGGGCGCGACCGCTGGCTCTCTGTCACATGGTGGCGGGCGTGGCGTGGCGTGGTCATCGCGGCGGCGCTGTTCACGTTCGCCTTCTTCAGTTATGTGGCGTTCCGCTCGTACAACGCGGAGATCGGCGGCACGGAGCAGCCGATGGACCTGATGTACCTCAACGCGACGATGACGGCCGAGGAGTATCCACCTCACGACCCCTGGCTCGCCGGGCAACGGGCAAGCTACTACTACTTCGGTTATCTCCAGTCGGGCCTGTTGACCTCGGTTGCTGGAGTGCCCCCTTCGACGGGGTACAACCTCTCGTTGGCGTACACGTTCGCCGCGGCCGCAACCGGCGCCGCCTCGCTGGCCTATGCCCTCGCGCGGTGGATGCTTCGAGCGGGCCGGCGCCGCACGTGGCCGATCGCAGCCGGAGCCCTCGCCGTCGTCCTGTTGTTATTCGCGGGTTCGCTCTCGGCGTTGTTCGAATGGCCCGCCGCGCACGGCCACTACGACCGCGGCCTGTACCAGGCGTTCGGCGTCGAGTGGATGCTCCCCTGCGAGCCGGGCCAGACCGAAAACTGCGAGTTGGACTCCCCGACTCAACACTGGTACCCGGACGAGTACTGGTTCTGGTGGGAGGGCAGTCGGATCATCCCCGGCACCATCACGGAGTTCCCCTTCTTTAGCTTCCTCCTGGGCGACCTTCACCCGCACGTTATGTCGCTTCCGCTGGTGCTCCTGGCGCTGGGGGCGGCGGCGGCTACGTGGCGGGGGCGTTCCATACTCACCTGGCGAACGCACCTGGGCGCCCCGTTCCCCGGTCTCGCCTTCGCAGTCCTGCTCGGGGCGCTCGCGTTCCAGAACACCTGGGACGTCATCACCTTCTCGCTCGCCGTCCTGCTCGCAATCTTCGCGAGGAACCTGCGGCAACAGCCGGCCCTGCAAGCCGCCACCGCTGCGGTGGGGTACACGGCCCCTGCGGGCGCGGTGGCTGTCCTGCTCTACCTTCCCTGGCTGCTGGACTTCTCTTCCCAGGCCGGCGGACTGAAACCGTACGTGGGTGCGGGGACGACGCCCGCCCACCTGCTGTTGCAATTCGGCGCGGTACTCGCCGCGGGTGCGACGGTGGCGGCATGGGCGATCCGCAGGATGAGCTCGAGCTTCGCCGTCAACGTTGCCCTCAGCACTGCCTGGATCCCGCTCGTCCCGTTCCTCGGGTGGATCCTCCTGGCTTCCATCGACGGCACCCTCGATGACGGAGTGGACGCCCGTGGGGCGAGTGGCTGGCTGTCCGCCGGCATCTATGCCGGCCTTGTCTGGCTCCTTTCGTTCGCCGCCGTTGCTTCCGTCCTCCAGCGGCGGGCGGTGGCCGTGCCCGCGGCTATGGCGGCGACCGGGGCGCTGCTGCTCTACGGCTCGGAGTTCTTCGTCATCAAAGATGTGTTCTACGGCGGGCTCCCGCGCTTGAACACCATTTTCAAGCTCTCCTACCAGGCCTGGATATTGCTCGCAGTGGCGGGCGGCGCGGGGATGGCCGTCCTGCTGGCCAGCGTGCGCTCGCAACGATGGGCGCCCTTCGCGGCGGCGCCTCCCGGCGTCCTCGTCCTCCTCGCGCTGGTCTACCCGCTGCTCGCGGCGTTCAACCGCACCGAGGGGTTCGAGCGGGACACCGCGATTGACGGCCTCGCTGCGCTGCAACTCGTCGATCCCGGCGAGTACGAACTGGCCCGCTGGGTGGCGACGTCGACCCCGCGCGACGCCGTCATCATCGAAGCCAGCGGCAGGCGCTGGCAGCCGGCCGCCGGCGGGCCGGTAGTCATCGATGCCGGTTCGGACTACTCGGACTCCGGGCGAATCGCTTCGCGCACCGGCCGGGCAACTCCTATCGGGTGGTTCTCCCACGAGATCCAGTGGCGCGGCGACAACGCCGCCAACGCTGCGGAATTCGCCCGGCGCCAGGAAATGGTCGACTCTGCCTACATCTCCGGCGATCCTGAGCGCGTGATTGAGATCATGCGTTCGTTCGGTGCTGAGTACCTGGTCGTGGGCCGGGTCGAGCTCTCCCGCTATCCGGGCCTGCTGGGGGATTTCGAGAGTTTCCTGGACGTTGCCTTCCGCACCGGGAACTACGCCGTCTACCGTCTCCCCCGGCATGAGCAGGTGGAAACCTCGTGACGCCAGCGGCCGCGGCGGGGCGGACGGCATACGAGGTCTCGGTTGCTCAGCTGGCGTGGCTCGGAGCGGGTGGCCTCTTCGTCGCGCTCCGCGTTGCGGGTTTGGTCAGTATCCCTGTTGGCGGGCCCGAGCTCGACCACCTTTCCGGGGCCTGGCAGGCCCACGCCGGGAACACGGACGACCGTTTCGTACCCACACTCTTCCAGGCGGTCGCGGCCTGGCTCTTCTCGCTCGGCGATTCCGAAGTGCTCCCCCGGTTGGCCGTTGTTGCCGCACAGGCGACCGTACCGCTCGCGCTCTATCGGCTGCGCCCATCGCTCGGCGGCGAGGCGGGCGCGCTCATTGCGCTGGTGCTGCTGGCGTTGGACCCGGTGTCGATCTTGCTTGGCAGCACCGCGTGGGCCGGCGGCTGGGATGTCCCCCTCGTGCTCTGGCTCCTCGTGCTCCTGGACCGCGCCCGGCCGCTTCGCTGGTTGCTTGCGGCCGCCGGCCTTGCGATGGCCACGGCCGGCCCGCTTGTCCTGCCCTTCCTCATCGGGCCCGCCGCCGTCCGGCTCTGGAAGCAGCAGTACCCCCCGCTCGAAACGGTGGCCTGGGCCGGCGGCGGCGTGCTGCTCGGGTGGGCGCTGGCAGCGACGAGCTTCGGTTTCGGCCTCCAGGACCCGCTGTTACCTCCCCTGGCGACCTTCGCGGAAGGGTTTGAGGCCGGCTGGGCGGGCGCAAGCACGGGCTACCTTGCACTGCTGTACTCCAGCCCGCTGATGGCGTCCGCCGCGGCGGCGGCCGGCTTCCGGGCCTACGTCTGCTGGCGAGACCAGGATTGGCCCGAGCGCACGACCGCCAGGCTCACAGCGTTTGCGCTTTCGCTCGCCTGGGTACTGGTCGCAGCGGGCAGCAACGACCCCGTACCCCTCGCAGCCGTGGGGCTGGCCGGCGCCCTCGTCCTGGGGCCCGAACTGCCGGCGGTGCTCGGGCTCTGGCAACGCGTGAACTGGCGGTACGCCGCGCCGGCCCTCGCCGGGCTCTTCGTGGCGGCGCTCGTCGCCGAGGCCTATGTCGTGGATTGGGCCCGGGTCGACCGCCCAGGCCGCGACCGCGAGCAGCTGATCGTGACCGGGCTCGTCATCGCGGCGCTCGCCTGTGCTGGCCTCCTTGCGAGCAACCGCGGCACGGTCGCCGCGCTGCTCGTGCCCGTGGCGTTCGCAGCCACCGTTGTCGTGCTCTCTGGCGCTACGGGTGTCGCCTTTGGTGGACCGACCGAACCACTGCCGTCGCCTGTCAGCACCGTCCAGGGCCGCGAAGTACGCGACATCGCAGTCGCCGCCAGGGACGAACTTGGCGGTCCGATCGTGATCCATGCCGATTTCCAGGACATCGCAACCTGGCCCTTCCGCGGTTCCGGCACGGTGGTGTTCGCTTCCCGGGTCCCGGCCGATGCCGCCGTTGTCGTCTGGCCCGTCGCCGCACCAGCTCCGGACGGGTACGCCGTGGTCGATGGGAACTGGAGTTTTCGCGAACACCGGCACGCCCCTGACGGTGGCTTTCTGGACTATCTGCGATGGTTAACCGACCGAAACTCGCTGCAAAACACGATTGACCCGGTTGCCGTATACCTGAGGACAGCGCCATGACCGCCACTGCACTGCCCCGCGAACCGCGGCCCCTCGAGCGCCTGCTCGCCCTGCGCGTCCCGTTGACGTGGGAGCTTGCCACCTATGCCGCCATCTTCGCGGCCGGGTTCGGGTTGCGGCTGTGGGACCTTGGCACCCGGGCGCTGCACCACGATGAGAGCATCCACGCCCAGTGGTCGTGGGGCCTCCTCCAGGGGAACTACCAGCACAGCCCGATTTTCCACGGGCCGTTCTACTACCACGTACAGGGGCTCGTGTTCGCAATCTTCGGCGCGAACGACTACACGAGCCGGCTCTCCGCGGCACTCTTCGGGGCGGCCATCATCGCGTTGCCGCTCCTTTTGCGGAGCCGGCTGGGACAGGCCGGCACGCTCGCGGCGACAGCGTTCATCGCACTCTCGCCCACCCTCCTCTATTTCAGCCGGTTCTTCCGCGAAGACATCTACATGGCCTTCTTCACGCTCTTGATGGTCGTCGCCATCTGGCGGTACATCGATGAGGGGCGGGAGCGCTGGCTGTACGTTTTGGCCGCCGCCTTCACCGGGAACGTCCTCACGAAGGAGGGCGCGTTCCTGGCCATTGCCGTGTTCCTGGTCTACATCGACCTCCACCTGGCTTCGCAACTTGCACGCCGCGCCCTCCGCGACTGGGCAGGCCCAGAGCAGCCGAGCATGGACGTCCCCTGGCGGCGCACCCTCCTCACCCTGGCGCTGGCGCCGTTCGCCTGGGCGATCGCCGCGCTGTGGCCGTTTCTCGGCAGGCTGAGACGCAGCCTCGACTGGGACGACGAGCTGCCGCGCACGGGCGACCTCCTCGTGCTGCTGGGCACACTGACCCTCCCCCTCCTCACTCCACTGAGCCGTTTCTACGTGCTGGAGAAGTTCGACATTGTCGAAAAGGACCGCCTCAGCTGGGAGCTCCGGCTCCAGGGGGCCATCGCGGCGCGGGATCAGTGGGTGCTGGTTGGCTTGTTCTCCGTCACCACGAGCATCGCCGCCTTCGCCGGCCTCCAGTGGAAGCCGCGGTTGTGGGCTATCGCCTTCCTCGGCTCGGCGTTCGTGTATCTCACGCTCATGACGTCGTTCTGGACGAATCTGAACGGCCTGATCTCGGGACCCTGGGGTTCGCTCGACTACTGGCACACGCAGCAGGATGTCTCCCGCGGCGACCAGCCGTGGTTCTACTACTACATGCTGATGCCGGCCTACGAGTTCCTGCCCCTGGCAATCTGCATCGGCGGGGCCTGGTGGACCGTCGTGCGCGGGAACGCCTTCTCCCGTTTCCTGGCGTTCTGGCTGGTGGGGATGTTCGCCGCGCTCAGCTGGGGGGCCGAAAAGATGCCCTGGCTGAATACCCACCTCGCCCTGCCAGCCTGCGTATTGGCGGCGTACTCCGTGCAGCAGGCCTGGCAGGCCTGGAGCGGCCGCCCGGCTCCCTCGAAGCTGGCGCCGATGCTGGCGAGCATCGCGCTCGTTTCGGCCGGCGGGCTCGCGATCATCGCCTACCTCCCCGGAGGCACGGTCTACCACGTCCTCCGGCTCGCCATCGTGGCCGGGGTGGTCGCGGCCATCTGGTTCGCGGCAGGCCCGTCCGGCCGCCGGGCGCTCGGGACGGTGACCCTTACCGCCGCGATCGGCGCTTTGGCCTTCTTCTCCGTGCGCACCGCGGTGGTCGCGTCTTTCGACCGTGGCGACGACCCCCGGGACCTGTTGATCTACACGCAGACCTCGGGCGGCCTGGCGCGAATCGCGAGAGACATCGACCAGCTCGCCGAGGCCTCTGGCCTGGGCTACAACCTGCCGATCGCGGTGGACTCCTCGGATTCGTTCGCCTGGCCCTGGGCCTGGTACCTGCGCGACTACAAAGCGGTGAGCTACGTCGACATGAGCAGCGGCGTGCCGGAGGGCCAGTTCCAGGTGCTCCTCGTGAACAACGCCAACATCGGGCGCGCCCAGGACTACACCGCGAACTCGGCGACGATTGAGTACCAGGCCCCGATCGAATACCCGCATCGCTGGTGGTTCGACGAAACGTACAAGTACGCCATGGCAAAGGACCAGTTCGGCATCTGCACCGGCCTCCAGGGCGACTGCGGCCCGTTTCATTCCACGAAACTCGGCCCCATTCCCATCCCCACGCTGCACCTGACAACCTGGAAGCACATCTGGGAAGGGTTCACCGAGAAGGGCTGGGCCACGACCTGGCTGAGATACTGGCGCGATCACGACCCCGGCCGCCCGAACGGTAGCGTCGATGCCTGGGCGTTTTTCCCGGCCAACTTCGACCGGGAGACGGGGAAACTCTCCGCGCGAGCCGTGGAGCCACCAAAACCCGGCACCGACGAGGAAGGACGGGCCGTCTTCGGGGGCCGCGGGACACAGCCCGGGAACTTCTGGTCGCCCGTCGACGTGGAGGCCGATGCTGAGGGCAACCTCTACGTCATCGATTCGGCCCAGCGGAAGCTGCAGAAGTTCGATAGTGCCGGGAACTTCCTCGCGGCGGTCGACATCCGCGAGAACCCCGGCGACGGCGGCGAGCAAGCCCAGCCCTGGGGCCTCGCGATCGCCCCAACCGGCGAGGTGGTCGTCGCCGACACCTTCGGCTGGCGCCTGCGGGTCTTCGACCGGGATCTGAAGCCGCTGCGGACGATCGGGACCATCCCCGACACTTCTCGCGCCCCGGGTCCCTTCGAACTGTTCGGGCCTCGCGATGCCGCCATCGACGCGCAGGGGCAGGTCTGGGTGACCGATACCGGCCACGACCGCATCCAGGTGTTCACGCTCGCGGGCGAGTTCGTGAAGTCCATCGGGAGCGAAGGGGCCGGCCAGGGCCAGTTCAATGAGCCCGTGGGCATCGATATCGGTCCCGACGGAGCGATCTACGTCGCCGACATGTACAACCGCCGCGTCCAGGTCTTGAACCCGGATGGCAGCTACCGGTCGCAGTTCCCGGTCGACGGCTGGGGCGGCCAGGAAGTCAACGACAAGCCGTATCTGCGAGTCCTGCGCGATGGCCGGGTCGCGGTTTCTCTCCCGGCGGCGAACCTCGTCCGGGTCTACAAAGCCGACGGGACAAGCCCTGCCACCCTCGATCCGGGCAGCGACGCGATGGAAACCCCTTATGGGATCGTCGAGACAGCCGATGCTAAGCTCTGGGTGGTCGAGAGCGGGAAGGCGAGGCTACGCCAGTTTGCGATTCCCTGACATCAGGCGGTTCGGCTCGTGATACGTTCGGTGAGGTTCTGGGCGAGCCTGGCGATCAGCGTCGTGTTCATCCTGCTTTTCCTCAGGGCCACCCACCCGCGTGAACTGAGCGAGGCCTTCAAAGAAGCCGACTACCGCTGGCTCATCCCCGGCACCGCGGTGCTCTTCCTGGCCATTTCGGCGCGTTGCGTCCGATGGTCGATCCTCATGCGCCCGGTCGCCGCCATGAGCCCCCGCCAGCTCTTCCCTTACGCGATCATCGGGTACATGGCCAACAACCTCCTGCCCGCCCGGGCCGGCGAAGTCGTGCGTGCCGTCGTCCTCGGTGAGCGCGAAGGCGTTTCGCGCATGGGCACCTTCGGGACGATCGCCGTCGAGCGCCTGTTCGACGGCTGCACCCTCGTCCTCATGCTGCTCATCGCCGGCAGCCTCGTCGGTTTCGACGACGGGCGGCTCAGGGCGATTGCGTGGGCTTCGACGGTGTTCTTCCTCGTGGCGCTCATCGGCTTTTACATCCTCACCCTGGACGAGGAGCGTGCCAAGCGCGTCACCCACTTCTTCCTCCGGGTGCTCCCCGACCGGTTCGAACACCTGGCGACCGACCTCGCCGACAACCTCGTGGGCAGCCTCCGCTCTGTGCACGACTGGCGGTCCCTGGCGCTGGTGGCGGCCTTTAGCGCGATTGCCTGGTCGATCGAGGCGGGCGCCTACGCCGTCATCGGCATCGGGTTCGACATGGACGTCTCGTTCGCCCATTACTGCCTGCTGCTTGCTGCTGCGAACCTCGCGATCATCATCCCGACGTTCTTCGGCGGCACAGGCCCGTTCGAATGGGCGGCGAAGCTCGTGCTCGTGGGGGCTGGCGTGGCGGATGGCGTCGCCGGCGCCTACAGCATCGTGGCCCATGCCGTCATTCTCATCCCCACGACCGTCCTAGGGCTGCTCCTGCTCTGGTCGTTCGGCCTCTCGTTTGCGCGCATAGCACGGGTCAAAGCCGAACGGACGGTGACCGCGCCATGAAGGTGGGCATCGTGGGCGCCGGCGTTGCCGGGCTTGCCGCCGCGAAGGTGCTTCGCGAGGCCGGACACGAGGTCACCATGTTCGAAGGCCGCCACGAAGTTGGCGGCCAGGTCGTCACCTTCCCCGTCGGCGGCGAGCCGCTGGAGTGCTTCTACCATCACATCTTCACGAACGACACGACGGTCATCCGCTACATCGAAGAGCTTGGGCTCGGCCAGTACCTGCGCTGGATAGAGCCGCGAAACGCGCACTTCGTGAAGGGCAGGATGTACCCCTTCGTCACCCCGCTGGACCTGCTGAAGTTCACCGCCATCCCGCTCACCAGCCGCGTCCGGCTGGGCCTCGCCGCAGTCTGGCTGCGCCGGAAGAAAGACGGGATCGAACGCTACGAGGGCGTCACGGCGAAGCAGTGGATGGAGAGGGCCGTAGGCAAGAAGGCGTTCAACGCCTTCTGGGGCCCGCTCCTCAAGGGCAAGTTCGCCGACCAGGCCGACAACGTCGGGATGGTCTGGCTGTGGAACAAGATCTACCTGCGCTTCGCCAGCCGGAAAGGCGGGGGCACGCGGGAAGCCCTCGGCTACCTTGAAGGCTCGTTCCGGCGGTACTACGTGGCCCTCGCCGACCGCTTGACCGCCCAGGGCGTGGACATCCGCCTGAACACCCACGTCGAGCGGGTTGAAGTGAGTAACGAACAGGTGCGCGGGGTCCACGCCGGCGGGCAGTTCCACGAGTTCGACCAGGTGTTGATGACGACGCCGAACGTCATCACGAGCAGGATCTGCCCGGACCTCCCCGCGGACTACAAGGCGGTCCTCGATCGGGTCCGCTACCAGTGGGCCACCTGCCTCGTGCTCGCGCTGGACCGGCCGCTCACGCCGTACTACTGGCTCTCAATCGGCGATGACCTGCCCTTCGTGGCCTGCATCGAGCACACGAACTTCATGCCGCCGGAGCGCTACGGCGGCAACCATGTGGTCTACCTTTCGAACTACGTCGCTCCGGGCCATCCCGTCCTGAACATGGAAGCGGACGAGGTGTTCGAGCTGTACATGGCGGGCATCAAGCGCCTCAACCCAAAGTTCGACCCGGCCTGGGTCCGCGAGAAATGGTTCTTCAAAGACCCGGGAGGGCAGCCCGTCATCACGACGCACTACTCGCGCTCGATCCCGGAGATGTTCACGGGGGTCCAGGGCCTCTATCTCTCGAACACCACCCAGGTCTACCCGGAGGACCGCGGGCAGAACTACAGCCTGCTCCTCGGCGAGAAGGTCGCCCGGCTCATGGACGCGGACGGCAGGAAGGTGCGGGCCGCACAGGGCGCGGGGATCTAAACCGTTCGCCGGAGAGCGCGACCGAACCCGAGACCCGCGCTATAGTGTGCTCGATTTCACAAGCGAGGCCCGGTCGATGACCGCTGAACCACCTGTGCAGGAATTGCGCGAGTTGCTGGCTGAATTCCAGCCGGACCGCGGGCACGTGATGCCCGCCCTCCACAAAGTGCAGGACCGGTACGGGTATATCCCTCGAAACGCGTTCGACGTCATCGCCCGGCAGATCAACAGCACGCCCGCCCTCGTCTACGGGGCGGCCACCTTTTATACCGAGTACCGCTTGCACCCGCCGGCCGAGAACCAGGTTTCGTGGTGCTGCGGGCCCGCCTGCCGCGTGCTCGGTGGCGCGAAGATCCTCGAAGCCCTCCAGGAAGAACTCGGCGTCGGTTTCCACGAGCAGACGGAAGACGGCAAGGTGGAACTCCACCTCGGCCAGTGCGTGGGCACATGCAGCCAGGCGCCCCAAATCTGGGTGAATGGCAAAGTCCGGGGGCCACTCACCCCGGAGCAGGCGCGCGCAATCGCCCGCGAGGTGAAAGGCGGCGCTGAATGAACGCGAAACTCGATGCCCTCGTTGCGGATGCGAAGAAGGCCTGGGCCGCGGAAATGGCCTCCGGCCGTGTGCGGATCGCTGTCACCTACGACACGTCGTCGCTCGCCCGCGGAGCCGAAGAGACGCTCGCCGCCCTCAAGGCCGCCGCGGAGTCGAAGCGCATCGTCGCCGACGTCGGCATCACCGGTTCCTGGGGTTTCTGCTGGATCGAGCCATGCGTAACCGTCCGCTCGGCTGCGGGCACACAGACGATCCTCTACGGCAACGTCACCCCAGACCGCGTGGAGGAGTTCATCGACCACATCGCCGCCGGGAAGGACATGCCCGAGCTGGCGCTGGGCGTCGTCGAAGGGAACCCGACCGCAGGGATCCCGCTGCTCTCGGACCATCCGTTCATGCAGGGCCAGGTCCGTCGGGTGATGGCAAACATCGGCACCATCGACCCCGAGAACATCGACCACTACCTGGCCCACGACGGCTACGTCGGCTTCGGTAAGGCGCTCGAAATGGACGCCGAAGCCATCGTCAAGGAAATGCTCGACAGCGGCCTCGGCGGGCGCGCCGGTGGCGGCTTCCCTGCCGGCCGGAAGTGGGATTTCCTGCGCAACGCGACAACCTCGCCACGTTACCTCGTTTGCAACGCCGATGAAGGCGACCCCGGGGCGTGGGTCAACCGCATCCTGATGGAGGGCGACCCGCACCTCATCATCGAGGGGATGCTCATCGCCGCCCTGGCGGGCCATGCCGACGAGGGCTACATCTACATCCGCTACGAATACCCTCTCGCCTTCGCCCGCATGAAAAAGGCGGTCGAGCAGGCCTACGCAAAGGGCCTCCTGGGGAAGAACATCCTCGGGTCCGGCAAGGACTTCGAGATGGTGGTGTTCCTCGGGGCGGGCGCCTACGTCTGCGGGGAGGAAACAGGGCTCATCAACTCGATCGACGGTTACCGCGGCATGCCGCGGATCAAGCCGCCGTTCCCGGCCCAGGCGGGGCTCTGGAACAAGCCGACGAACGTGAACAACGTCGAGTCTTACGCGAACGCGCCGATGATCATGCGGAACGGCGCCCACTGGTGGAGCTCCGTCTCCGACGCGAAGGAGAAGGGCACGAAAATGTTCACCTTCTCCGGTTCGGTGAATTGGGCGGGCTGCGTGGAAATCCCCTTTGGCCCCACGATCGGCGAAGTCATCGACCGCTGGTGCGGGGGGATGCGCCCCGGCCTTGAATTCAAGGGTTTCCAGCCGGGCGGCCCCCTCTCCGGCATCGCCAACGCCAACCGGAACCTCACCCTGACGCTCGACCCCTACCGTGAACTCGGCATGTTCCTCGGCGGCGGCGGCATCGTCTTCTTCGACCAGAACACCTGCGTGGTGGACATGTGCAACTTCTTCCTCGCCTTCTGCGAGGACGAGAGTTGCGGCCGCTGCACCACCTGCCACGGCGGCACCCAGCGCGCGGTCGAGATGATCCGTCGGATCCAGGCAGGCGGCGGCCGCGACGTGGACTTCGAGAACTTCCAGAAGCTCGTCACCACGCTGGTGTGGTCCAACTGCTTCCACGGCCAGTTCGCGATGACCACGGTGAAGACGTCGCTCAAGGCGTTCGAAGACGAGTGGCGCGAGCACATCTTCGACAAGACCTGCCGTGCCGGCGTGTGCCGGGACCTCAAGAGCGGGAACGTGGCGGCGGTGGTGCGCCCGGTGGAGGACCTGGCGCTCGCGGGCAACTAGGCTGGCCCGCCAGGAGCACTGGTACCGCGCGGAGAAGCTGGCTGTACCACCGCTGTCTGCTCGTCGAGCCTCCGCTCGAACCAGATCCCACCGTCGGGCCCTTCCCCGTGCAGTGGCCTGAATCCCATCCTGATCCAGAAATACACCGCCAGCCCACGGTCGGGCGGCGCCCAGGCGCGCACCACCGGCGCACGGGCCGCGTCACACGCGCGGTTCAGCAGCACGGCCGCCTCCGAGCCAGCACCGTAGCTCCGGTGCTCCTCGTCGATGCACAGCGCCTTCACGAAGAGTCCGTCGGCGGCGGACTCCAGGTCGATCCTTCCCACGGGCCTCCCGTCCGCCAGCCGCACCACCGTCACGGTGTCCTTCGCGCCCTCAAGGCGGAAGCGCTCGCCCGTGATGGGTAGAGGCAACTCCTCGCGCTTCACTGCGCGAGCCACTCCCGCGCATGCCGGGCAACCACGTCCACCGGCGCCTTCAAGCGCGTGCACCCCGGCAGCGAGTCCACGAACTGCTTGCCGTAGCGTTTCTCCCAGGCTCGCCGGTCGAGCAGCGCGACAACCCCGCGGTCGGTCTTGTCGCGGATCAGGCGCCCGAAGCCCTGCCGGAACTTCAGGATCGCCGCCGGCAGCGAGTACTGGCCAAAGGGGTCGTCGTACTGCTCGGAGCGGGCCCGGAACACCGGGTCGGTGGGCACGCCGAACGGCAGCCGCGTAATCATCAACAGCGAAAGTGCTTCGCCCCTGATGTCCACACCCTCCCAGAAGCTCGAGGTCCCGAGGATGAGCGTCCGGTGGTTGTTCCGGAGCTGGTCGGTGAGCTGCTTCGGCGAACCATCTACTCCCTGCGCGAGCGCGAGGATCCCCGCGCTCTCCAGCTCGGGACGCACGAGTTCCGCCACCCGCCGGAGGGCCGCGTTCGAGGTGAACAACGCCAGCGCCCGGCCTTCGGAGGCGATGGTCAGCTCGACAATGGCCCGCGCCACCCCGTCCAGGTAGTCCCGCTGCGACGGGTCGGGGACGCCCTCGACCGCGCAGAGCAACGTCGAACTGGCGTAGTCGAACGGCGAACCCAGTTGCAGGGTCTCCGGGTCTTCGAAGCCCAAACGCCTGGAGGCGAACCCCATGTCGTTTGCCGCGCTCAGCGTGGCACTGGTGGCGATCACCACCCTGCGCTTGGACAGTAGGTCTTCCCACAGCCGCGGGCCGACTTCGAGTGGGGCCACATTGAGCGTCCCCGTGCCGTCCCGGTCCCGCGCGGCCCAGAGGATGAGGTCATCCGCCGTGGCGTTGAGCAGTTGCTGGCCCAGCTGGTGGAGGTCGATCACGCGCCGCAGGGCCGATTCCACCTCGCTGGCAAGCACGTCCGCCCCCTCGATCGGTGCGGCGGCGATGGCCTTGCTCGCGCTGCTCACGCGCGCTTCCACATCACGAAGGCCGATTTCGAAGTCGTGCCAGGTCGACTCGACGAGGCCCCACGAGTCGCTGTGGCGGACGTTGGCGGTGATGAGCTGGCGGTCGTCCTCGCCCTGCCCCTGCCCGGGGAGCAGGCCCGCGAGCGCATCGAAGAAGGGCCTCGCCCGCTCGTGGCAGCGGGCCACGCCCTCCTCCAGGGACTTCGCCACACTCGCGAATGAGGATTCGGGGAGCGCGCGTACCAGCGTCACGATGCCTCCCTCACGGTGGTCGCGGGTTGCCCGCCGGTAGATGCCGTCGAGGGCGTCGACCGTCTTGCGCTGGCTGAGGCTGGCGCCGAACTGGTTCGTGGCGACGTCTTCGAGGTTATGCGCTTCATCGATGATGAGGTGCTCGAATTCCGGGATCGCGCTGCCGCCCGCTACCAGGTCCGCCAGCAAGAGGGCGTGGTTCACGACGAGGATGTGCGCGGATTCGGCCGCCTGCCTGGCGCGGAGGAGGAAGCAATTGCCCTCGCGGACGTGACGGTTCTGGACAGCCAGGCAATCGGCATCCTGCGCGGAAAACCGCTGCCAGGTCACCCACTCTCCGGGGTCGAGGTTCAGCTCCGAACGGTCGCCCGTTTCAGTCTCCGGAAGCCAGAGCAGCATCGCGGAGCTCAGCCGTGCGAAGTCCGGGTCGCCGAGGCCCGCAGCGTAGTTGCCGACCCAGCGCCGCATGCACAGGTAGTTGGAACGCCCCTTGAGCAGGGCCGCGCGCAAATCGTCGGGATGCTGGATCGCGCCCGCATCGACGAGGACCTGGCGCAACGCGGGGATGTCTTTCGAGAGCAGCTGTTCTTGCAGGGCGATCGTGTTCGTGGAGACGACCACCCGCTCGCCGTTCTTGACCGCGTGGAGCGCGGCGGGGAGGAGGTAGGCCAGCGACTTCCCGACACCCGTCCCCGCTTCGATCAGCCAGTGCCCGCCGCGCTGAAATGCGCCCCGGACTGCTTCAGCCATCTCCAACTGTTGCGGCCGTTCCTCGAAGCGTTCGAGTGCCCGCGGCGCGACGGCGAAGGCCCGCTGAAGCTCCGCCGGGGAGACCGCGACCCGCGGGTCCCTCGCGGTGAGTGGCTGGCGTTCCGGGGCCGGCCGGAGGACGGGCAGGTGACTGCCGCCGGCGGCGGTCTGCCATTCCTCTCCCGCGATGACTTCGGCGAGCAGAGGTTCGTGCAGGGAAACGAAGCGGGCGAGCTGGAAGCGCTGCCCTTCCGGCAACGCCTCCGCCCGGCGCAGGAGTTCGACGAAGACCGCCGCAGCCGTCCGTGCGTCGGCCAGTGCGCGGTGGTGGTCCGCCTGCTCGATCCCGAGCTCCCCGGCCACTTCGGCGAGGCCGTGGCCGTTGAGCGTCGGCAGCAGGTAGCGGGCCAATTCCGCCGTATCCAGCGCGCGAGTCGTCAGCTTCAGACCCTCGCGGCCGAGGTGGTGGAGGTCGAACCCGATGTTGTGGCCCACCACGACAGAACCGCCGATGAACCGCTCCAGTTCCATCCGGATCGAGGCAAGCTTCGGGGCCCGGGCGGTCATCTCGTTCGTCACACCGGTGAAACGCTCGATGAACGCCGGCACCTCACGGCCCGGGTTCACGACGGAGCTGAAGGTTTCGAGCTCACGGCCGCTGCGGTCGAACCTCGTGGCCCCCACTTCGATGATGCGGTCCTTCTCCGGGTCGAGGCCGGTGGTTTCGAGGTCCAGGGCGACGTAGATTGAAGTCATAATCAGAACATGCGTGCGGCTAGAGCCAGTCTACGTGGTCGTACCCGGCCGGGCCATCGAAGCACACAAACGCGACAGCAGGTGGCGCGTTCGCAGCGGTTTACCGGGGCTGTGGGCCGCGTTGAGAGGCCCGGTTCGGCGCGCGTAGAATCGGCCATACCTATCGTCCTGGAGGTTCGGGTCTATGAAGGTGTACGCCACCCAAGACATCCGTAATGTGGTCCTGGTTGGGCACGGCAGCGTCGGCAAGACGATGTTCGCCGAGGCCGCGCTCTACGAAAGCGGAGCGACAACCCGCCTCGGCACCATCCAGGACCAGAACACCGCCAGCGACTACGACGAAGACGAGCACAAGCGGAAGTTCAGCCTCAACCTCTCCATCATCCCCGTCGAGTGGGAAGGCCGGAAGATCAACCTGATCGACACTCCCGGCTACGCCGACTTCATCTCCGAAGTGATCTGCGGCGCCACCGCAGCCGACATGGCCCTCGTGATCGTCGATGCGGTGTCCGGGCCCGAAGTCGGCACGGACCGGACGTGGAACATCACCGAAAAAGCCGGCCTTCCGAAGATGATCGTGATCAACCGGATGGACCGGGAGAACGCGAATTTCGACCAGGTGCTCTCACAACTGCAGGCGCGCTGGGGCCACAAAGTGATGCCCCTGCAGCTCCCGATCGGCGCGCACGAGAACTTCCGCGGCATCGTCGACCTGCTGCATATGAAGGCCTACATGGGCGAGAAGGCCGAGGAGGCGGACATCCCCGCCGACCTCGCCGACCAGGCCCAGGCACTGCGGGCACAACTCATCGAAGGCATCGTGGAGACCGACGAAGAGCTGATGAACAAGTACTTCGCCGATGAAGAGCTCAGCGAAGACGAGCTGCGGAAAGTGCTGCACGGCGGGCTCGATCACGGGCTGATCATCCCGGTCGTTTGCGCCTCCGCCACGAAGCTCATCGGTGTCCAGCAGGTGCTCCACAACATCGCGTTCAGTGGCCCCTCACCCCTCGACCGGGACCCGCTGCCGGCCGGCGCGGTGGAACTCACGGCCGATGAGAGCGCACCCCCGGCTGTGCGCGTCTTCAAGACGGCGGCCGACCCGTACGTCGGCCGTCTCACCTACATGCGCGTCGTCTCCGGTGTTGTGAAGGGCGACTCCCATCTCTGGAACACCAACCGGGATGCCGACGAACGGCTCGGGACGATTTATGTCCAGCGCGGCAAAGAGCAAATCCCCGTGCCGGAACTGCGCGCCGGCGACATCGGCGTGGTCGCCAAGCTGGCCCACACGGCCACCGGCGACACCCTCTGCGCGAAGGAGCTCGGCGCGAAATTCCCACCGATCGAGTTCCCGAACCCGGTCTTCAGCATGGCAGTCAAGCCGACCTCCAAGGGCGCCGTCGACAAGCTCGGCACGAGCCTCCAGCGGCTCGTGGAAGAGGACCCCGGGCTGCGCCTGACGAGGGACCCTTCGACCGGGGAGATCATCCTCGCTGGACTGGGCGATGCCCACCTCGAGGTGACGATCGAACGCCTGAAGCGGAAGTTCAACATCGATGTCGAGCTCAGCCTGCCGCGCGTGCCCTACCGGGAGACCGTTTCGAAAAAGGGCCACGCGGACTACACGCACAAAAAGCAAACCGGCGGCCACGGCCAGTATGCCCGCGTGGTGCTCGACGTCGAACCGCTGCCGCGCGGCTCGGGGCTGCACTTCGGCGAAAAGGTGGTGGGCGGCTCGGTGCCCAAGGAGTTCATCCCCGCCGTCGAAAAAGGTGTGAACGAAGCGGCCCACCAGGGGGTGTTCGCGGGCTACGAGCTGACGGACTGCCAGGTCACCCTCCTCGACGGGAAGCATCATCCCGTGGACTCGAGCGAAATGGCCTTCAAGCTGGCTGCCTCCCAGGCGCTCAAGGAAGCCATCAACGGGAGCGGGGGCACCCTCCTCGAACCGATCATGAACATCAAGGTCTACGCGCCCGAAGCCAACGCCGGCGACGTCGTGAGCGACCTGAACACCAAGCGCGCCAAGATCCACGGCATCAACCCGGACGGCGGGATGAGCGTCATCGACGCCGAAGTCCCGCTCGCGGAAGTGCAGCGCTACGCCCAGGACCTTCGTTCGATCACGCAGGGGCGCGGCGTCTTCGAACTCGAGTTCGACCACTACGGCGAAGTGCCGCACAACCTCGCCCAGAAGGTGATCGAAGCGAACAAGAAGGCCCTGGAAGAGGCGCACGCGCACTGAGTCGCAGACGACTCTGGTGCCGCAACGCTCCGGAGGCCGCCGGCGGGCGGCCTTCGTGCTTTAGTGAGAGCCGTCGGATGTGAGGTTCGGGACGATGGCCTTGAATACTTCCGGCGTGGGGGTGGGGCTCGGCGCCGGCGTGCCCGAGCCGCCGCCGCCGCTTCCGGTGACGGTGACGGTCACATTGAACGTCGCCGGGGCGCCCGTCCCCAGGAGCGTATCGAAAACGACGGTGCCCCGATGCGTTCCGGGAGAGAGGAACTTCGGGTCGACCGTGATCTGCAGCAGGCTGTCCCGCCCGGCCGTGGCCACCCGGGGCGACTTCTGGGTGACTACCTCGATGTTCGAGCCGATCGCCACGCCACCGTCGAGGTGGCGGGGGTCGCCTGAATGGCGCACAACCAGCCATTCGGCCGACGTGCGTATGCGGAACGGCCCGATCCCCGTACCGAGGTTCTTGACCGTTACCGCCGATGACGTCGCCGAGCCCGACCCGGCGGTAAGCGTCACGGTGCGGGCCCCGTCGTACTGGAGGACCGGGTCACCGAGGAAGTAGGAGGCGTCCGATGGGTTGCCGGGCGGAGACGTGTCGTAGTGCGGGGTCGTCGCGAAGTCCATCAGCGGGCACCCCCCACTGAATCCGCCGTCTTCGCACGCCAGGTAAACCGAAGGCGTCATGGCGGAGGCGATCTCCGGCGAACTCAGGTTCGGCATGCTGAAGACCTGGGGCGGCCACATGCGTCCCGCGGGGTTCACGGGCGCATCTGGCTCCGGCTCAGGGGCGGGTTTGGCGAGGAACTGCCCTGCCGCCCAGCCGGCAAGGCCGCCCGCTGTCTGTACGTTCCACCACGTGAACCCGTTCGCCGCCTCCGGCCCACCGATGACGGTGAGCGCGTTGCCCTGCGCAACGGTCGTCAGGATCGGCGCTGTGAGCGCCGGGCCCGAGCGAATGTTGAGCCCTTCACCACCTGTCCCCACTACGGTGACGACATCGCCGACGGCTATCCCGGTGCTCGGCGGAGGGTTCGTCCCCGAACCCGGGAGAGGCGGCGGATACGGCTCGCCTTTGGGCATTGGCGGATAGCGCATGCAGCCGTAGACCTTCTCCTGGTAGGTGTAATCGCCCCACTGGAAGAAGCCGTACCCGGGCGCGTGGGGATCCTCGCAGTTCCATACGGAGCCGCGCAGCGGATCTTTATTCGGGTTCAAAGGGTGGTTGGAAAAGGCAAACCCGTTGTAGCTCCAGATGGCGTAGTACCAGTCTTCGAGCGCGGCAGGGTCGCCAGTGCCTGCGATCGGCCGGAAGTTCGGCGCGCTGTTCCACTTGTCGGCGAGGATGCGCACACCCTCCGCGATGTTGTACAGCGGGTGCGTGCCGATCGCTGCCTGGCGAGCCGCCGGGACACCGGGCTCAAGCGCCCCTCCGCCCAGGTGGCCCATGCCGCTCGTGATCTGGCCGATCCCGTACCCGCAGTCGATCGACGTGATCACGGTGCCGCTACCGCCATAGGGTACATTGCCCGCCGCGTGCGACCAGCCCGATTCGATCCACGCGATCGACTTGTAGACGGTCGGCGGGATCCCGTGCGACGCGCTCGCCGGTGTGCGCGCGGAGCGCGGGCCGCTTTCCACCCCCTGGTAGGAGACGTCCACCGTTTCATCGCCAACTTTGTAGGCTGGCGGTACCGCCCAGCCCCGCACGGCCAGGTCGATCGCCCGGTTGTAGTCCCGCACGTAGTTCTCGAACTCGTACGTGTCGAAGGTCCAGCCAACGTTCGGCGAATGGCATGGGAAGTGGTCGGCACGCGCCGGTCCCGGCGTCGAAATGAACGCCACGGCGAGGGCGATTGCACCCACGACGACCGCGCAGAGCGCGCGTTCTACCGCGCGGACCACCCGTAGAACCTCGTGTAGGTGTCGTACGCCGTGCGCCCCGTGGGCGTGACCAGCTCGAGCTTCGGTGTACCGGGGTCCGCGAACGTGCTCCCGGACCACCGGGTAACAACGAGCGCATCACCGCTCGGCGAGAAAGCCTCGGGGATGTCGAAACCGTTCGCCGGCTCGACCGCGGCTCCCGCGGCGGAAGTGTCGCTCGCAAGCGCCTGGCGCGTGGCCGAGAACGCGCCTTGTCCCGGCTCCAGGCCAAACGCGGGCTGGCGCGTGGCCGGGTTCCACGCAGTGCCAAGCGCCGACACTTCAACGCTGAGCGCCGCGGCCTGTGCGCCGTCCTGGCCATCGAGCCTCACCGTGCGTGCCAGGTACCGCGTCCCGGCCGACGTGTCGACATCGATAAACGCGATCTCCGAACCGTCGGGGCTGAGCCGCCAGTCCCGCGTCAGGCCCGGAGACAGCAGCGTCTCCTTGCCCCCGACGGTCAGCACCGAGCCGCGCCTGTCGAGGATCACGGTCGCGAGGGCTCCTGTGCTGTCGTGGCCGACCGGATACGCCCCAAGCACGTCCCGGTACTCCGCCAGGCGCTTTTCCCCGGACCCGTCCGGGCGGACGCGCAGGACCTCGACTGGAGCCCCAGGCTCCGTGCCAGCGAACCGCGTGAAGATCACGGTCGCGCCGTCGGGAGACCACAGGGGCGACTGTTCCGGCGCGATTTCCTTCGCGGCTGTGGTGAGCTTGCCGGATTCGAGCTCGACGACCTTCAGCGACGCGACCGGGTGCGTCCGCGTGCCACCGTCGACGCTGACGAGCGCCAGTCTGCGGCCGTCCGGCGAAACGGCGCCGGACGAAGGGAACCCTTCCAGCCGCGAAACACGGACCACTTCCGTGACCCTGCCGGGCTGGTCCGCCGGCGCCACGGAGATCACGTCCGCGGCGCCTTCACTCCGGCCGAACACCGCGTATTCGCCGGGCGGCGCGGACGCAAAGGCGGTGCGTGTCCGGGGTGACGATCCGACGAGTCCGGCGGCAGCAGCCACGATCGGGGCAATCGCCACGACCCCGGCGAGCACCGCGAGGGCGATCAGCAGCTTCGAGTAGTCCCGCTGCCTGGTCATCGACCTGGAAGAAACAGCCATCCTGTCTCCTGTGGGCGCAGAGTTGACCCGCTCAGTTGAGGTCTCGCACGAAACCCAGGAATGCCGCTCCTGGCGTGGTGGAAAGCCGTGCCCGCACCGAAGGCGACGACGCGCTCGCGCGGCTGATGATTTCGAGCGCCGTCGACGGTTTGCCGAGTCTCTCGGCCCCTTCCGAGTACACCATGGCCGCCACGTGTGAACCATCCGGGGACCAGGCCTGGGGGACCAGGTAGGCCGCGTCCGGCGCCGGGTCCGTGAGTTGCAGCGAGCCTCCCGGCCCGCCGAACGCCGGGATCGGCGACCCGGGCATCCACGACGACCCGATCTGGTTCTTCGTTGCCGGGAGCGTGGTGATCGCCCCCGTCGCGATCACGAGCGTCCGGCCGACGTGCGTCCGCGATCCGCCGCTCAGCACGTCCGTGAACGCCACCCGGGAGCCGTCGGGGCTCAGCGCCCAACCCTCGGTCCTGCCAGGGCTCAGTTCAGCGACCAGTTCGACCTTGCCGTCCGCTTCGACGTACAGGTTTGAACCGCGCTGGTCGACGACGACGATGAACAACCGTCCCGAGTCCAGGCTGTACCCAAGCGGGACGACTTCGAGCGCGCTCGAGAACTCCGCCACCGGCACCACCGCGAGTGTCCGCCGGTCCACCTCCACGACGGTCGTGAGGCCGGGGTCGCCAGTGGGCTCGGCAACGGCCGCGAGCCGCGAACCATCCGGGGCCCAGGCCAGGTAGGAGTAGTAGTCGAACTCGCCTGCGACATCGCGCGAGACGCCGCGCTCGATGTCGACGAGAGTGAGGTTGGCGCTGGTGGAGAACAGCGGAAGCCAGAGGACGGCGAGCGCATCCCCCTGGCGCGAGGCGAGGCCGTGTGCGTGCGGCCAGTGTTCGCCGCCGTTGGGGAACGAGGCGACCACGCGGGGCGCGGTCACACGGGAGATGGGCTGGATGACGACGTCGTCGGTGGTTGGGCCCGGGACGGTGTACGCCACCGACCGCAGCGAGCCAGGCCCCGGCCCGGCGATGGAGAGGCCGCTCTCACCCGCCCGGGAAGGTGCGAATAACGCCCACCCAAACAAGGTGAGGACGATGGCGGTGATCCCGAGTGTGAAAGGCACGACGGCGTGGGGGAGGTGGAATGCGCGCCGCCGGACACCGGGGAAGAACATTCGGTTACCTCGCGCTTGGGTGGCTCCCGCCACCCCGGTCAGGCGCCTCGCAGCGCCATCGGCCGAATCGAAGAACCGGCACCCCCGCAGTACCGAACCCGCGTCTCTGCGCGGGATGCACGGGCGTACCCATGCATTTCGCGAACGTAACCCCCGATCCGGCTTGGGTCAAACATCCGAAATCCGCGGGCGCGAGGCCAGGGCCGGGATATCGCGCATCTGTGCTAGCATTTTCCGCGCATGCTCCTGTTCCTCAACGAACTGACCGACAACCCGCAAGCGTTCATGGTGTACCTGGCGGCCTTCGCCACCGCGATCCTTACGGGCCTCGCCTTCCACGAATTTAGCCACGCCTGGTCCGCGAACGAACTCGGCGACGACACCGCCAAACGCCAGGGAAGGCTCACACTGAACCCGCTCGTCCATCTGGACCCCCTCGGGACAGCCCTCCTCCTCCTCGTCGGGTTTGGCTGGGCGAAACCGACGCCGGTGAACCCGTGGCGCCTGCGCGTTGGCCCCATCCGCGGAAATGCCATCGTCGCCTTCGCCGGGCCTGCATCGAACTTCTTCTTCGCGGCCCTGGCCGCCCTCCCCATCCGCATCGGGATCGTGGAAACGAATGTCGCGGAAGGCCCGCGCGAGACGTTGCTCGAGGCCGTGATCGCCCGCGGCGGGGGCGAGGACTACCTGTACCTGTTCCTGCTCTTTGTCATCTCGCTGAACGTCCTGCTGGGGGTCTTCAACCTCATCCCCATCCCGCCGCTCGACGGTTTCAAGGTGCTGGGCGGGTTCCTCCCGCGCGAAGCCGCGCACCAGCTCCAGCGCCTCGAACCCTACGGCCCCGGCATCCTCATGGTCCTTTTCATGATCGGTTTCGTGAACCCCGCCCTGAGCCCCCTCGGCTGGATCGTTGGGCTCGCCTACGACGATGTGCTCAGCTTCTTTGTCTGAACGTAACGTGTGCTAGCCTAAGGCAGATCCGAGGGCTCCAGAGGCATCCCATGGCGCAGTCACGCATTTCCATCATCGGCACCGGCCTGATCGGCACTTCCATCGGGCTCGCGCTCGCGAACCGGCCCGGCCGCCAGTACGAGATCATCGGCGCCGACCGGGACCGCAACTACGCACGGACCGCCAAGCGCCTGGGCGCGCTCGACAAGGAAGTCGGCTCTCTCGAGGAAGCGGTCGAGAACGCGGGACTCGTCATCATCGCCACGCCCGTGATGGCCGCCCGCCAGATCCTCCAGGATATGGGCCGCTATCTCATCCCGGGCGCCGTCGTCACGGACGTGTGCAGCACCAAAGCCGACATCATGCGCTGGGCGCAGGAGTTCCTCCCGGACACGGCCAACTTCGTAGGCGGCCATCCGATGGCCGGGAAAGAAAAGAGCGGCCCGGACGCGGCTGCCGCGGACCTTTTCAAGGGAGCAACCTGGGCTGTCACCCCTTCGGCACGCGCCGACGAACGGGCGGTCGGGGTCGTCCTCGGCCTCGTCGAAATGCTCGGTGCGAACCCGCTCTACATCGATGCCGCGGAACACGACCAGTACGCGGCCGCGGTCAGCCACCTGCCGCTCGTTATGTCCGTCGCCCTCTTCCGCCTGGTACGCGACAGCCAGGGCTGGGAAGACGCATCGCTCCTCGCCGGCCCCGGCTTCCGCGACCTCACGCGGCTCGCCAGTGGCGACCCGACGATGTCCCGGGACATCATGATGACCAACCGCGAAGCGGTCCTCCATTGGATTGACCGCCTGCAGACCGAGCTGTCGACGATCAAGGAAGCGCTGAACACCGGCCACGAGCCCGTGTACGACCTGTTCCGCAGCACCCAGATGGACCGCGACACCTACATCCTCAACCCGCCCGAACGGCGCCGTCCTGAAGGCGTTGAGCCGCCGTCAGCGCAGGACGCGATGGGCCGTCTCTTCGTCGGCGGTCTCTACGACAAACTGAAGGACGCGACCAACCGGGTAACCACGGCCGGCGTCAGGACCGACGAGGCGAAGCTGCGCCGCCAGCTCGGCATGGACGACAAGTGATCGTCAACGCCCCTGAGCGCATCCGCGCGAGGATCGAGGTCCCTTCGGACAAGTCGATCTCGCATCGCGCGCTCATCTTCAACGCCATCGCCGACGGCAACGCCACGGTCGAGCGGATCCTGGAATCGGACGACATCCGCTCCACAGCCGCCTGCCTCGCAGCGCTCGGCGTCGATATCTCCTGGGAGCCGAGTACATCGGTCGCGCACGTGCGCGGGGGCGGGATGCACAGCCTCTTCGAGGCCGACAGCGTGCTCGATTGCGGCAACAGCGGCACCAGCATGCGCCTGCTGCTCGGGCTCCTCGCTGCGCAACCCATCTTCAGTGTCCTCACCGGAGACGGCTCCCTTCGTTCACGGCCCATGGGCCGCGTCATCAACCCGCTCCGCCTCATGGGCGCACAACTTGCAGGGAGGAAGGGCGACACCCTGGCCCCGATCGCCGTCAAAGGCGGAGACCTGCATGGCATCGAGTACCGGAGCCCCATGGCCAGCGCCCAGGTGAAATCGGCCCTCGTCCTGGCCGGACTTTACGCGGCCGGCGAAACGACAGTCATCGAGCCCGAGAAGAGCCGCGACCACACGGAACGCATGCTGCAGGCCATGGGCGCGCCGCTCGAAGAAGCCGGCACGACCACCCGTGTACGCCCCGCGTCGCGGCTCTCACCGCTCTCTCTGCGCGTTCCAGGGGATATCTCCAGCGCCGCCCCTTGGCTTGTGCTCGGGGCATGCCACCCGGATGCCGAGATCCTGCTCGAAGGCGTCAACGTGAACGAGACGCGTACAGGGATCCTCGACATCCTCGCTGCGATGGGCGCACGCATCGAGCGCCTGGACGAACGTACCAGCGGCGGCGAACCCGCGGCGGACCTGGTCGTCCGCACCTCGAAGCTGCAGCCCGCAACCGTCTCGGGGGCCCTCGTGCCGCGCGCGATAGACGAGCTACCGTTGGTGGCAATCCTGGGCTGTTTCGCCGACGGCGAGACAGTTGTGAAGGATGCGGAAGAGCTGCGCGTGAAAGAGTCGGACCGGGTCGATGCCACGGTCCAGCTGCTCACACGGATGGGTGCCCGCATCACTCCCACACCGGACGGTTTCGTCGTCCACGGCCCGGCCCACCTCCACGGGGCGACGGTCGATGGGCTCGGCGACCACCGCATCGGCATGCTCGGCGCCATCGCCGGCGCCCTCGCGAGCGGTTCGACCAGGATCGAGAACGACGCCGTCGGGGTTTCCTATCCACGTTTCTGGGAAGACCTTGCGCGGGCGAGCGACGAGCGCAAGATCAACGCGTGACCCCACCCCCCCTCGTCATCGTCCTGCACGGCCCCTCGGGCGTGGGCAAGGACACCGTGATCGACCTCCTGCGGCAGAAGACCGGCATCCACCGGGCGACCAGCTCGACAAGCCGCCCTCCCCGCGACGGCGAGGCCGACGGGAACCACTACCACTTCCTCAGCGAAGAAGAGTTCCGGCGGAAAATCGAGGCCGGAGATTTCGCCGAGTGGTCGATCGTCTACGGCGACTACAAGGGCCTCGAACGGCGAGAAGTGGAGGAGCCCCTCTCGCGCGGACAGGACGTCATCATCCGTACGGACGTCCAGGGCGCGCAGAAGTGGCGTGACATCCTGGAGGGGGCCATCTTCGTGTTCCTGATGGCCGAAGACCGCGAAGCGCTGCGAGCACGGCTCATCGGCAGGGGCAGCGAGGACGACGAATCGGTTGCCCGCCGGTTGGCGGAGCTCGAGACCGAGCTCTCCGACATCGAAAACAACGACTACATCGTGTACAACCGCCACGGCCGCCCGCAGGAAGCAGCCGACGAGATCGCCAGGATCATCGAGCGCGAGAAGACCCGCCCCGGCCGTCCGCCTGCCCGCCTGCTTCCGGCAGGCCGGTAGCGCAAGCCACGTGTACGATTGCGCCCATCCCAGCGGCGGGGACGGCGATGGACCCAAAACTGATTGAACTCTTCAGCCTTGAGGGGAAAGTCGCCCTCGTGACGGGGGCCTCGAGCGGGCTTGGCGTCGCCTTCACGCGGGGCCTCGCGCGGGCCGGCGCCGACGTGGTGGTCACCGCGCGACGCCAGGAGCTCATCGACCAGACTGCCGAAATGGTCCGGTCGTACGGGGGAAAGGCGCTCGCCCTCGCCGCGGACATCACCGATGAGGACGCCTTCGAAGGGGTCTTCCAGCGCACGGTGCAGGAGTTCGGGAAACTCGACATCCTCGTGAACAACGCCGGCTATACCGACCGCTCCGGCCTCCGCCACGACCTCGGCAGCCTCAAGCGGATGCGGTCCATCGTCGAGCTCGACCTCATGGCGACGATCAACGGTTGCCGGCTCGCCGGCAGGCAAATGCTCGCCCAGGGCACGGGCGGGGTGATCATCAACATCAGTTCGATCCTCGGGCGTGTGGGCAGCGAATTCCGCGCCGCCTCGTACCACGCGGCCAAGGGCGGCGTCGATGCCCTCACCCGCGTCCTCGCGATCGAGTACGCGCGCGAAGGCATCCGCGTGAACGCGATCGCCCCCTCGTACTTCGACGGCACAGAACTCATGGACAAGGTGTTCGAAGCGAACCCCGCAACCCGGGACTACAGCATCTCGCGCACGCCTATGGGCCGCCTGGGCCAGCCAGAGGACCTCGAGGGTGCGATTGTCTACCTGGCCAGCGACGCGGCGAAGTTCGTGACGGGGCACATCCTCTATGTCGACGGCGGCTGGACGGCAGGCGGCGGCTACCACCAGCTGCCCCCTCTTTGGGAATCCTCACCCGGCCACCAAATCGTCCAGTGACCACCGGCGCCGCCATTGTCATCGCCCTACGGCTCATCGTCCCGCTGCTGATTTTCAAGCGGAACCTCACCGGCGGCGTCATCGCCATCCTGCTGGACGGGTTCGACGTCATTCTCATCGATGTGATGAAGCTGGGCGGCTTCAGCGGCCACTACCACCAGCTCGATAAGGTGCTCGACACCTACTACCTGGGGATAGAGGCCCTGGTCGCCTGGAGCTGGACCAACCAGTTCGAACGCCTCCCCTCGCTGGCCCTCTTCGGGCTGCGGATCGTCGGCGTTGTCCTGTTCGAACTGACCGAAGAACGCATCGTCCTCTTCCTCTTCCCGAACATGTTCGAGAACTGGTGGCTTTACGTCGTGGCCGTGCGCCGCTGGAAGCCGGCCTGGCGGCCGGTATCGTGGCGGGGGGTTGCCGTCCCCATGGGGGTCCTGCTCGTCCCGAAAATGGCACAGGAATACCTGCTCCACTTTGCCGAGGCCCAGCCATGGAACTGGTTCAAGGAGAACTTCTGGGACCCGTAAACGCAGCCGGACGCGCTCAGGCGCCTTTGCTCGCTCCCGTGATGTCGGCCATCAGCTGGAGCGCTTCACGTTGGCGGCTCTGGACCATCAGGGTGGTGACGCCTGCGTCTTCCCACGCCCTGTAGCGTTCCTTAATGCGCGCCACGGGCCCGACGAGGCTCATCTCGTCCACCAGTTCGTCCGGGACGGCTTCGGTGGCCTCTTGCTTCCTCCCGGCGAGGTAGAGCTCCTGGATGCGGGCAGCCGCGTCGCCGTAGCCGTACTTCACCGCCATCTCGTTGTGGAAGTTCTTCTCCTTCGCGCCCATCCCGCCCATGTAGAGCGCGAGGTTCGGCTTCTGCATCGCCAGCAGCGCCTTCACGTCGTCCCCGATAGCGACCGTACAGCCCGCCGCGATGTCGAAATCCTTCCGCGACTTTCCGTTGCCGGCACGCTTGAAGCCTTCCTCGAGCGACGGCCTGAAGAGGTGCATCCGTTGCGGCGAGAACCAGATGGGCAACCAGCCATCCGCCAGCTCGGCGGTGTTGCGGATGTTGATCGGGCCCATCGTCGCCAGGTAGACCGGCAACTGCCGCCCGTGGAGGATGCTCTTCAGCGGCTTGCCGAGGCCGGTGGAACCCGGCCCGGTGTACGGAAGCTGGTATTCCTGCCCGTGGTAGGTGACCGGCTCCTCGCGCGCCCAGATCTTGCGCAGGATCTCGACGTACTCCCGCGTCCGCGCCGCAGGCTTGCCGTAGGGCACCCCGTGCCAGCCCTCGACCACCTGCGGCCCGCTCAACCCCAGACCAACGAGCGCACGGCCGCCGGAAATTGCATCCAGTGTTGACATGGTCATTGCGCACATCGCCGGGGTGCGCCCCGGGATCTGCATGATGCTGGTCCCCAGCTTGATCTTCGTCGTCAAGGCGGCAATGTACGCGAGCGGCGTAACAGCATCCGAACCATACGCCTCAGCCGTCCAGATCGAGTCGTACCCCATGCGTTCGACGTCGAGGACGAAGTCCATGTCGATGCGCATTTGGGCGCCCGAATACCCGATGCCGGTAGCAAGTTTCATGTTCGTTTCCTGGTGCTATGGTTAGGCTCAGGCTGAGAAACGGTAGCCTTTGCCCCGAATCGTCTGGATCTGGTCGGCCGTCCCCAGCACATCGCGCAGCTTACGACGGAGGTTGCTCACGTGCGCCCTGACGAGCGTGCTTGCCCCGGCCGCATCGTGGTACTGCCAGACGTCCACCAGCAGGTCGCGGGGATGGAGGATCTCGCCCTCGTGTTCCATGAGGTACGCGAGCAATGTCGCCTCGATGTTCGTGAGGTGGGCCTCTCTGCCGTTCGAGCGCAGCGTGTTGGAAGAAAGGTCGAGGTCGATCCCGCTCTCCCGGCCCTCCCGCCGCGGATGGCCGATGCGCTCTCTTAGCGCTTCGCCAAGCGCTTCTATCGGAAACGGCTTCTTGATGACGGCCCCTTCCAGGCGGAAGTGCGGCCGGCGCGCGCCCTTGTGCAGGAGGTACACCATCGCCGGCGGGTTGGAGCGGTAGGCAGTGGCGATCCAGCTGTTGAACTGGGCGAAGTTCGCGCCTTCTTCTCCCCGGGGAAGCCCCTGCACATCAGTCACGATCGCGTCGTGCCGGTACTCGGCGAGGTGGGCTATCGCGGCGTCGTAGTTGGCGGCGGTGGCGGTGTCGTATCCGCGGCCCCGGAGGTATTCCGTCACGTTGGTCCGCATTCGGGGCTCGCGACTGATGACGAAAACGGATGTCATTTCACGTCCGGACAAAGGAGTGGGGCGCAGCGTTGTGGCATCTTCGGGAGGCGGGGTAACGGTGTCAAGCAGTTTTCGCACGGCCTTTCAACATAAGCGCATGAACTTCTTGCATTGGGCCCGGCGCGGCGCTCCGCACGGCATCCACGACGCGCCGATCACGGCTGGCGAGCGGCGGGGTACGCCCTCACTCCGAGCGGGTCAGCTCGTACTCGACGTCCTGGATCCCCCTGATCCTGGCCTTGATGAGCCGGTGCGGCGCGTCCGCCTCGACCCACGCAAACTGAGTGACTGAGGCGGTCCGGATCCGGACCCGCCAGGCCTGGAACTCTCCCAGGGGCACACTCACCCGTTCCAGCCCTTCGACTTTCAGGTCCACCCTGAAGGTTTGCCCCGTCCCGGCGCTCACATCCTGGAAGGACCCTTCCCAACCTTCTTCCAATGGAATCCCACGGACAAGCCACAACAGCGACTCGTCATCGTAGTAACCCGGGTCCGGGCTCGTCTCGTCCGGCTCCGGGAGGTCGCGCTCGGTCGTCCGGATCTCACCGTTTTCGTTCGACTCGAACTTCACGATTGGCGGCTCATACACGCTCGAGAACGAGTACCGCGCATCCCTGTCGGCGCGGTACTGCGTGCGGCTCGCGGAAAGCGGCCTGAGCGTCCGAGGCTCGACCAGCACCGTCCCATCATCCCGGTTCTCGCCGTCGGTGCAGAGCCGGTTGAGGCGCGTGTTGCCGCCGTCGGTGTTGAGGCGTGTCTCGAGCGTGCATTCGCCGTAGTCTTCGTCGTCCTCGGCCCGCGCAAGGCGGTACTGCAGCGTCTCGTCTCCCGTCCATGGCGGCCCCTGGAACACCTTCGAAAGCTGGTGCTCTTCGCCCCCGCCGCCACACGCCACGAGGCCGGCCGCGAGGAACGCCGGCGTCAGCCACAACCATCTTCGGATCAAACTGCTACAGCCCCAATCGCGTTCTGGATTCGGCGGAGCGCCTCGTCCACGTCGCTTCGCGAGATATCGATGTGCGTCACCAGGCGCATGCGCTGGGGCCCGAAGGCCACAGCGAGGACGCCCTCACGTTCGAACGCCGCCAGCCAATCACCCAGGCGCCCCTCGACAACATCGGCGACCACAATGTTCGTCTGCGGAGTGTTCGGCCGGAATGGGCCAAGCTCCCTGAGGCCGTCGGCAAGCAGGCGCGCGTGCTCGTGGTCCTCGGCCAGCCGGGACACGTTATGTTCGAGCGCAAACAGGCCCGCCGCCGCCAGGATCCCCACCTGCCGCATCCCCCCACCGAGCAATTTGCGGTTCCTCCGCGCCGCCGCGATGAAGTCCTTCGAGCCGCACAGGACCGACCCCACCGGGCAGCCCAGCCCTTTCGACAGGCAGAACGAGACGGTGTCCGCGCCGCGAGCGATCCGCTCGGCGGGTTGGCCGAGGGCTGCTGCGGCGTTGAAGACGCGCGCCCCGTCGAGGTGCACCCTCAGCCCGCGCTCGCGCGCCAGGGCCGCAAGGCTGTCCATGGTCTCGACGGGCAGGGCTGCCCCGCCGCAGCGGTTGTGCGTGTTTTCGAGGCACAACAGGCGTGTGCCGGGCGAATGGAGGTCCTCGGTCCGGATTGCGTCGCTGACGTCCTGCAGGGCGAGCGACCCATCGTCCCCGTTTCGCAGCGGGCGCGTCACCACTCCGGCGATGCGCGCCGCCCCGCCGAGTTCGTAGCGGAAGATGTGGCTCTGATCACCCAGCAGGATCTCGTCGCCGGGCCTCGTCTGGGTCATCACCGCCAGGAGGTTCCCCATCGTCCCGCTGGCTACGAAAAGCGCCGCTTCCTTTCCCATCAGGGCGGCTGCCCGTTCCTCCAGGCGGATCACGGTCGGGTCGTCGCCGAACACGTCGTCTCCGACTTCGGCCTCCGCCATCGCGCGGCGCATGGCCTCCGAAGGCTTCGAAACCGTGTCGCTGCGGAGGTCGATGATCTTCGCCATCAGCCGATCCGTTCCCAGAGCGTCTGGTAATGGTCCGCCCCACGGATCGCGCCGACGACTTCCTTCCGTTCGAGCGCAACGAGCTCCTCCATCACCCTGCCGCAGGCGTCGGTCGTCTCGTCGTCGCCGAGCGACGACAGGCGGTCGACAAGCCGCTGCCAGACTCCCGCGTTCAGGAGGACCCCGATCGACCGCGGCCACTGGAAGTGCAGGATCCGGTCGGGCATCGGGAACTCCGGGCGCATCCGCTTAATCGAGCGCACACGGTCTTCAACGGACTCCGCGCGCGGCACAACTTTGATCATCGGGCCGGAAGACGGCGACGTACGGAAGTCGACCAGCAACCGCTTGTCGATCAGGTGAAAACGGATCACCAGCACGTCCGCGGAATCAATGACCTTGAACACCTGGTCCAGGTCGACGCCGAACTCATCACTCATGGCGAAAGGCACCCGGGATTACGTAGCGCGTTATGCCAGCATGGTAAGCGCGGAACCGGGAACGGGGAACCGTGCTCTCACGATCGGGCGGACGTCCCGTGTGCCGGCGGCGATGGGGGTGTGGATCGCGAATCCTCGTTTCCCTGGTCGGGGTGCCGCGATTCGAACGCGGGACCTCTTGCTCCCAAAGCAAGCACTCTAACCAGGCTGAGCTACACCCCGAGGATCCCAGCGTACAGCCAACCTCCGCCCTCGGCATAGTTAACGGCAGTCCAGCACGAAGGCTCCGGAAACGTCTCCGGCCGCCAACCGCTGCAACGCCGCGTTGGCCTCGCTTAGCGGCAGCGCCTCGAACTCCGTCCGGACAGGGATGGTGGCGGCCAGGCCGAGGAATTCCTGTGCATCCTGGCGCGTGAAGTTCGCCACCGAGCGCAGCGTCCGTTCGAGCCAGAGGTCGCCGTAATCGAACGCCGGGATGCCATCGAGATGGATGGCGTTGATCGCAACCGTGCCCCCTCGCTCCAGGCCTTGCAGCGCGCGTATCACCACCGAACCTGCGGGCGCGAAGGTCACTGCGGCATGGAATCGCGCCGGGACCGGGTCTTCGTAACCCCCGGCCCAGGCCGCACCGAGGGCGAGCGCGCGCTGCTGTTCGCGCGGGGAACGCGTCGCGACGAACACTTCGCAGCCCCAGTGGTTCGCTACTTGCAGCGCCAGCGTCGCCGAGGCGCCGAAGCCGAACAGTCCGAGCCGTTGGCCCGGCTGGATGCCGCTCAACCGCAGCGAGCGGTAGCCGATCACGCCCCCGCAGAGCAAGGGGGCGGCATCCGCGTCTCCAAAAGAGTCCGGCAGCCTGAGGGCGAACCGCGCATCGACCGTGACGTATTCGGCGTACCCGCCGTCGCGGTCCCAACCCGTGAATTCGGCGCGCTCGCACAGGTTCTCGCGGCCGCCGAGGCAGAACGCACACTCGCCGCACGCCCTTCCCAGCCACGCCACTCCGGCGCGATCCCCCCTGGTCCAGCCATCCACGCCTTCCCCGGCCAACTCGACAACGCCGACGGCCTGGTGTCCCGGAGTAACTGGAAGTTTCCGCGCAGGCAGGTCGCCTTCCGCCAGCTGGAGGTCGGTTCGGCAAACGCCGCAGGCCGCCACGCGGAGCAGCAGTTGGCCAGGCCCGGGTTCCGGCCGAGAGACCTCGACCAGTTCGAGGGGTCTCTCGTCTGCCGGCGCAGGGCGGCGAAGGCGCATCGCCCGCATAATCAGCTCACAAGCGCGGGCTGCGGCAGGGCGCAACCGACGATCTCGTTCACATCGTTGATGCCGTTCGCGGTCAGCCAGGTTTCAAGACCCTCGAGGACGTCGAGCAGCGCTCTGGGGTTGGCGAACGTGGCGGTGCCCACCTGCACGGCCGTGGCGCCCGCCATCAGGAACTCAACAGCGTCTTCTCCCGTCGAGATCCCCCCGCAGCCGATGACGGGGATGCGGACCGCGCGGGCAACGTCGTACACGATGCGGAGCGCGATCGGCTTGATCGCGGGGCCGCTGAGCCCGCCGCGCGCCCGTGGGAGGACGGCCCGGCGCCGCTTCGTATCGATTGCGAGGCCCAGGACCGTGTTGATGGCGCAGATGGCGGCAGCCCCCTCCGCTTCGCACGCGAGCGCGAGCGCGACAGGGTCAGTCACGTTGGGCGTAATCTTCACGATGACCGGCAGGTCGGTTGCGCGCACCGCCGCGCGGGTAGCCCTGGCGGATGCGCCGATATCCTGGCCGATTTCGATTCCACCCTGGTCCACGTTCGGGCAGGAGATGTTGAGTTCAAGAGCAGCGACACCCGGTACACCATCGAGCATCGCCGCCATGCGGCCAAACTCGTCCACCGTGTCGCCGGCGATGTTGACGATGACGGGGACGTTCCAGCGCGCCCACAGCGGCGCCATCTCCTGGACACACGCGTCGATGCCGATGTTCTGGAGGCCAATGGAGTTGAGCATGCCGGCCGGCGTTTCAGCCACACGAGGCTGCTGGTTGCCCTGGCGCGGTTCCATCGTGACGCCCTTGGAAACAACAGCGCCGAGCCGCTCGATATCGAAGTGCTTCGCGAATTCGAGCCCCCAGCTGAACGTCCCGCTCGCCGGCATCACGGGATTCCGGATGAGGAGGCTGTTCTTGTGGTTGGGCGCGAGTTCGACGGCGAGGTTCGGCATCGGATGTCAGTGTAGCCCAGGCGAGGACGCCGGACACACAAAACCGGCCGCTGCAGGCGGCCGGCTTGTTGCGTTTCGGGCCAAAGATCAGGAGTTGGACGCTGCCCGCCGCCCGCGGTAACGGGAGCCATTCAGGCTAAAGCTGTCGTTATCCCAGAGTGGGTCCTCGGCGGAGTTGCGGAACTCTTTGTGCAGACCGCAGCGCTTGCAGGTGCCGCTGCTCACAGCGCCATTCGGCGTCTCGATGACCCAGTGATGGCGGCAGAGGGCAGACGTCGCCCCGAGCCCTTTCGCTTCTGTCATTCAAACTCCTTACGATTTCCTACCGGACGGTAAACCAAGTGTAGCACTTTCACTACCGCTCCGCCCACCCTAAGAGGGGATGGCGAAAAGCCAAGTAAACCGTTTGCTCCCCTTACCGGTCAGTTGCTACGATCGTGGTACCCGCCAGGTGAAGCCGGGCGGGCTCCCGCTGCAGCGCTGGTTCGCCGCCAGGAAGGCACTCCAATCTGATGACCCCAGCCACCACCGCGAATCGCGATGACGTCCTCGCTGCCCTCGATCGCGTGCAAGACCCGGAATTGCACGCCAGCATCGTGCGGCTGGGCATGGTCAAAGACCTTGCCGTCGAGGACGGCCGGGTCGCCCTCACCATCGAGCTGACAACGCCTGCCTGCCCGCTCAAGGAGACCATCGAGCACGATGTGCGCGAGGCGTTGGCCGCGGTCCCTGGCGTCGGCGCCGTCGAGCTCGCGTGGGGCGCCAACGTCCGCGCCTCCAACCCGCGCGAGGGACAGAAGCCGGTCGAGGGCGTGCGGAACATCATCGCCGTGGCGAGCAACAAGGGCGGCGTCGGCAAATCCACGCTCGCGTCGAACATCGCCGTCGCTCTCGCGAAGTCCGGCGCCTCAGTCGGCCTGATCGACGCCGACATCACCGGCCCGAACTTGCCGACGATGTTCGGGCTGCCGCAGGGGCTCCAGGCCGGCTCCAGCGACGGCCTCCGCCCGGTGGAGCGCCACGGCGTGAAAGTGGTCTCTATCGGCTTCCTGCTGCCGAAGGGGACGCCGGTCGTCTGGCGCGGCCCCATGATCGGCAGCGCGGTCCGCCAGCTCCTCCACGACGTCCCGTGGGGAGACCTCGACTACCTCATCATCGACCTGCCCCCGGGGACCAGCGACGCCTCCATGAGCATGGCCCAGGATGCGCCAATCGCCGGCGTGGTCATCGTCTCCAGCCCCCAGGACGTCTCCGTCGAGGACGCGATGAAGGCGGTGGCGATGTTCGAGAAACTGGATGTCCCGGTCTTCGGCATGATCGAGAACTTCAGCTACTTCGTGGCGCCGGATACCGGGAAGCGCTACGACATCTTCGGCCACGGCGGGGCCGCCAAAGCCGCCGACGAACTGGGCATCGATTTCCTCGGTGAGATCCCCATCGAACCCGCGGTGCGAGAGGGCGCCGACCACGGCGTGCCCGTGGTGTTTGGGCACCCCGAGTCGGTTTCGGCGCGGGAGTTTGAACGGATCGCGAAGAATCTCGCTGCCCGCATCAGTGTTTTGCAAAGGATGGGTCGGTAACCCCACACACATGGTTTTGAACATCTTCCCGCGAAGGGAAAAGCCGGCGCCCGCGCCGGTCATCGAAGAGCGGACCCTCCCGGAGCCTTCCCCCGAAGCGCTCGAAGAACCCGCCCGGAAGACCACCCGGCGCGGCACCCGCGGCGGGCGCGGCCGTCGCAAGCCCGCTGACGGCGCCGTCGAGGCAGCAGTCGAAGCGCCCGCCGAAGAACCGGCCCCGAAACCGGCCAGCAAGCGGACCCGCGCGGCGCGCGCGGAAGCGCCGGGCGCGGAAGCGCCAGCCGCCGAAGAAGAAGCCCCTGAGGCGCCTCCCGCACGCCGGGCGCCCGCGGCGCGCAAGCCGGAAGAGCCCGGCGAAGCTCCCGCAGCCCGGAAAGCGTCGCCAGCCCCTGCAGCGGATGGCAAAGGCGACCTCGCTGCGCTGGTGCGCGCCGTCGAAGCCCAGAGCAAGCAACTCGAGCAACTGGCGCGCGCCCAGGAAGAGCTCCTGAAACGGGCCTCGGCCGGCGTCCCGGTGGCGCCACCCGCTCGCGTCGGCGTGTTTGTCGATGCGGCCAACGTGGAACTCGCCATCGACCGGATGCGCGCCCGTGTCGACTGGCGGAAGGTCCTCAGCTTGCTCACCGAGAACCGCACGCTCGTCCGCGCGATGGCGTATTCGCCCGTGCACGACGACCCGGGCGTCAGCATCGAGACGCAGCGGTTCGCCGAACCGTTTCTTGGCAAGGGGTACAAAGTCGTCACCAAACCCCTCAAGCGCTTCGCCGACGGCACCATCAAGGCCAACGTCGACATCGAGATGGCCTGCGACATCATCGAGATGCTGGACCGTCTCGACGTCGTCTGCCTGGTCTCGGGCGACGGGGACTTCCAGCGGCTGGTGGAGGTTGTCCAGGCGAAGGGCGTGCGTGTGGAAGTCGTCGCCGTCGGCTCCAGCACGGCCGCGAACCTCCGCAACGCCGCCGACCAGTTCATCGACCTGCAGAGCATCATCCAGAAGGTCAAGGCGTAGGCGCCCTTCCCGCCCCTCTGTGACCGGCGGTCTGGCCGCAGGCCGCCGGTTCTTTTCGTCCCGCGCTTTCTGGTAGCGTCCGCGCCGTGACGTTGATCATGCTTGGCCTCGCGTGGGTTGCGGGCCTCGTGGCGGTGGGCGCATGGGACGCTCCGTGGTGGATGGGTGGTGCGTGGGTTGCCGCGAGTGCCCCGGCGCTGATCGCGGCCCGCCGGCGTTACGTCCTCGTGGGGGCCTGCGCAGGGGCGGCATTGGCTTCCGGCTGGCTCCTTGAGCGCGACCTCGAGTGGCATCCTCCCGCCTGGCAAAGCACCATCGGCGAGGACGTCACTCTCAAAGGCGTTGTCGTCTCCGAGCCCGACCGTGGCTTAACAGTCACCGGTTATGTCCTTTCGGTGGATTCGCTCACTGCATCGGGCATCAATGCGCGGGGCGGGAGGGTGCTCGTCCAGTTCCACCAGTATGCCCGCTACCTCCCGGGAGACCGCCTGACGCTCCAGGGGAAGCTCGAGCTCCCGCCAACCTTCGACACGTTCGACTACCGCGCCTATCTCCGCCGTCGCGACATTGCCGCAGTGATGTTCCGTCCTCGGGTGCTCAGCGCCTCAGACGGCGACTGGAGCCCGGCACGGGCGCTGACCAGCCTCCGCCTGGACCTCGACCGGGGACTTGCCCGGTCTCTGCCCGAGCCCGAGGCCTCGCTTGCAGCAGGAATCGCCTTCGGCCGGGAAGACGGCCTCTCGCCTGAAGCGAAGGAAGAGTACAACCGCTCGGGCCTGCGCCACCTCGTCGCGGTTTCCGGCTCGAATGTGGTCCTTGTCGCAGCACTCACGTCCACCGTTGCCGTGCCACTCGTGGGGCGGCGGTGGGCGTGGATCCCCGCGGGATTCGTCGTAGCCACGTATCTCGCGGCGGCGGGCCTCGCTCCGAGCGTCGTCCGCGCCGGGATCATGGCGGGCGTCCTGCTCGTCGGGTCAGCGGCCGGGCGGCCGCAGAGCGGGCTGCCAGCGCTCGCCGCAGCGGTCGTGGCCATGACCGCAATCTCCCCGCGTGTGGCGACTGAAGCCGGCTTCCAGCTCAGCGCCGCCGCCACAGCAGGGCTGATCGTGCTTGCCCCGTGGCTTTCGGCAGGGCTGCTTGCCGCTTCGCGCCGCCTCGGATGGTTCACTCCGCCGGTCTGGGTGTGCGAAGCGGCGGCGCTCACGCTGGCAGCCACCATCGCGACGTTGCCGGTCATGTGGGCCACGTTCGGCCGCGTTTCGCTCGTTTCTCCGTTGGCCAACGTGATTGTCCAACCCGCTTTCGCGCTCGCATTCTGGCTGAGCCTGCTCACCGCGGTCACTTCGCTCGTTTCCGGAAGCGGCGGCAACGTGCTGGGCGTTGCCGCCTACTATCCGCTCGCGTTTATCGGCTGGCTTGCCGGTTGGGCCGGCAACCAGCGGCTGGCGAGCATTTCCGTCGCCGGTGGCGGCGCATCGGCGGCGCTCCTTGCCTACGCCGTGCTCGCGGTACCGGCCGCGCTCGCCTACCGGTTCCGGCCGCGCTACCTGGAGAAGCCTGCCACTGCTGCCCGGCGGCAGCGAAGCGGGAGGCTCGTCTTCGCCGGTGCCGCCGGCGCTGCCGCCCTGGCTGTCGTCCCCGTATCATTCGCCCCGCGACACGGGCCGGGCGAGCTCGTCGTCGACTTCCTCGATGTCGGGCAGGGCGATGCCATCCTGCTGACCACACCGGGTGGCCGCCAGGTCCTGATCGACGGCGGGCCGAGTGGCCTCCAGGTCGCGCGCGAACTCGGTTCTTCGATGCCCCACTGGGACCGCACTATCGACGTGGTCATCCTCAGCCATCCTCAGGAAGACCACGCCGGCGGCCTCCCCGAGGTAGCCGAACGCTTCGAGGTTGGCAGGTACTACGACTCGGGCCACCGCAACGGGACGCTCACGTTCGCTGCGTACGAACGCCAGGCTCCAGAGCGCACCGTGCTGGCGGCCGGGGACACACTCGACGTGGACGGTGTCCGGTTTGAGGTCCTTTGGCCCCGTGCGGGCTACTCTCCCGGAGACTTGAACGACGCCTCGCTCATCATCCGGGTGACCTATGGAGAGGTCGTGCTGCTGTTCACCGGCGATGCCCTCGAGGAAGCGCTTGAGGGCGCCGCGAAGACCAGGCTGCGGGCGGACGTCCTGAAGGTGCCGCATCACGGTTCCCGCACCACCTCCCTCGAATTCCTCGAACAGGCTGCGCCGTCGATCGCGGTGATCCAGGCGGGCGCCGGCAACCCGTTCGGCCACCCTCACGCGGAGACGCTCGCAGCACTCCACGAGGCCCGGATCTACCGCACAGACCTCCACGGGCGCATCACCGTCGCGTCCGATGGCGAATCCCTGTGGGTCTCCACAGAGCGCTGACTTTGCGCCCGGACGGTCCCACGCATACCTTGATCCCGGCGCCGCCGGGCCGAGCCCGGGGCGAATTCGGAGACAGACTTTGACCACTCGAATCGATGGGCGCGCACCGAACCAGCTGCGCCCCGTGAAAATCACCACCAATGTCCTCGACTACGCGGAGGGCAGCTGCATGGTCGAATTCGGCAAGACGCGCGTCCTTGTGGCCGCCAGCGTCGAGGACCGCCAGCCGCCGTTCCTGCGGAACACCCAGAGCGGCTGGGTGACGGCCGAGTACGCCATGCTTCCGCGCGCCACCCACACGCGCAGCCAGCGCGAGGTCGAACGCGGGCGGCCGGGCGGACGGACCCAGGAGATCCAGCGCCTCATCGGCCGCGCGCTCCGCGGAGTCGTCAACGTGGAGATGCTCGGGCCCCGCACGATCACCCTGGACTGCGACGTAATCCAGGCCGACGGCGGGACACGCACCGCTTCCATTACCGGTGCTTATGTCGCGCTCCAGCTGGCGATGAGGAAGCTCGTGGCTGCCAACCAGGCCCCCGCCGCCGCCGTCCAGTCGCACGTGGCGGCCATCTCGGTGGGCATTGTGAAGGGCGTGCCCATGCTGGACCTCTGCTACGAGGAAGACTCCACTGCCGACGTCGACTTCAACGTGGTGATGACCGGTGACGACGAGTTCGTCGAAGTCCAGGGCACCGCGGAGCACCGGCCATTCACCCGCGCAGCGATGGACGAACTGGTGGAGCTCGCGAAGCTGGGGATCGGGCAGTTGTTCAAGCTGCAGGAAGCCGCACTGGCCGGCTGATCAACCCACGTAGTGGCCGAGGAACGTTCCACCGAGGATGTGCAGGTGCCCGTGTTCCTGGCTCTGCATCGCGTCGTAACCGAAGTTCGTGAGGAGGCGGAATCCGCCCGGACAGAGTTGTTTCCCGATCTCCGCCGCCACCCTCCCGACGTGCCCGATGTGCTTTTCCCAGAGCTCCGCCTGCGTGGTGTGCTCCTTCGTCATGGCGAGGAGCATGACGGGCACCCAGCGCAGGATGTTCTGGATGACGATCATCTGATCGTCCTCGTAGATCACGTTGCCGGGCTCACGCCCGGCTACAATGTTGCAGAAGACGCAGTAAGGCTGCATGCGGTCTCGCGATCATAGGTTCGCGGGCTACCTCGGACAAACCTCTGCCCACACCTCGAAAGGGGAGCGATGCCTCAATTCATGCCTTTCCGCGGGCTGCGCTACACGCCCGCCGCCGGCCCGCTCAGCGAACTCCTTGCCCCGCCGTACGACGTGATCACACCTGCGCAGCAGCGGGCCCTCGAAGCTCGCAACCCGCACAACGCCGTCCGTCTCGAGCTGGCCAGCGGAGGCCCCGAGAAGTACGACGCCGTCCGCGAGTTAATCGCGCGGTGGATCAGCGAAGGGTCGCTCGCCCGCGACCCGGAGCCGATGCTCTACGTCTACGAGCAACGTTTCGTCGAGGGTGGCCGGGAGTACTCCCGGAAAGCGCTCATCACCGTCGTCGAAGCGCAACCGTGGGAAGAAGGGGCGGTCAAACCGCACGAATACACGATGTCCGGCCCAAAGGAGGATCGCCTGAAGCTGCTCCAGGCGACAGGGGTACAGCTCAGCCCGGTGTTCATGATCGCGCGCGACAGGGCCGGCGCGCTGCGGCAGTTCATCGATTCCCGCGTAGCCCAGCCCGCCGACGCGGAAGCGACCACCATCGACGGCGACCACCACCGGCTCTGGGCGGTAGCTTCGGGCACGTACGAGATGCGCCAGCTCGCGCCCCTGCTCGCCGAAAGCTTCTACATCGCCGATGGCCACCACCGCTACGAGACCGCGGTCAATTACCGCAACTGGCGCCTCGAGCGCGAGCAGTTACCCCTCTCGCACCCGGCCCGGTTCGCCCTCACGGCGGTGGTGGCGGCCGACGACCCGGGTCTCGTCATCCGCCCGATCCACCGCATGCTCCCACGCGAGGCGCCCGCCGATTGGGCGGACCGTCTGGCCGGCGCGTTCGAAATCGCCCATGTCAAGCTTATTGGCGGGGCGGAGGAACGACAGGCGGAACTGGCGGCATTGCTGCCCCGCGTCGACGCCGTCGCGATAGGATTGGACTCGGGGCAGGTCCACAGCCTGAAACGCCGGGAAGGCGCTGCGCTCGCCGGTTCGGTCCCCGGCGCGATGAGCAGCGAGTGGACGGCCATTCCTCCGAATGTCCTGCGCTACGGCGTGCTGGAGCCGCTCTGGGGAATCTCGGACGAAGACCTCCGCGCCGGCGCCGTCAGCTACACCCACGATCTCGGTGAGGTGTTCGAGTTCCTGGAAGAGCACCGGCCATCCGTCGCCTTCTTGCTCAACCCCGTTTCGGTGCAGTCCGTGATCTCACTCGCGGACAAGGGCGAACGCATGCCGCAGAAGTCGACCTTCTTCCACCCCAAACTGGGGACCGGCCTGGTGTTCCACCCGCTGGACGAGTAGGCCACCCCGCGGCGCGGCAAAGCCGTGTAGCCTTCGAACCCTTCAGCCCGGGCCGGGCACCGGTCCCCCGTCGCCAGGCGCGGACCCTCCGGGGCTTACGCCTCGACGGGTTCGGGCGCTTCGGATTCGAACAGGTAGCCGATCCCCTGCAACGTCTTGATGATCGTGGGAGTGGAGGGCGTGTCCTCCAGCTTGGCGCGAAGGCGCGAAACCCAGACGCGCAGATACTGGAGGTCGTCCCGGTACTCCGGCCCCCAAACCTTCGTCAGCAGCTCGGTGTTCAACATCACCTTCCCTGCGTTCGCGGCCAGGTGCTGGAGCAAGAGCCACTCGGTACGGGTGAGGGCAACCGGTTCGCCTCCCTTCTTGACGATGCGCCGGTTCAAGTCGATCTCGACATCGCCGGCCGTGATGACGCGGTCGATGTCCTGGGCGAACGTCCGCCGCAGCACCGCGCGCACCCGCGCGCCAAGTTCGTCCGGGTTGAATGGCTTCACGATGTAGTCGTCCGCGCCGAGTTCGAGTCCGCGGATCTTGTCCGTGTCCTTGTCCTTTGCCGTCACAAGCAGCACGGGGACATTCGAGCGCTCCCGTAGCTTGCGCATCACTTCGAGCCCGGAAAGGCCCGGCATCATGACGTCCAGGAGGACGGCGTCCGGGCGGTGGTCTTCCGCCATGGCGATGGCCTGGTCTCCGTCGGACGCCGTGACCACGCGGAAGCCCTGGGCCGAAAGTTCGAGTTTCATCAGCCGCAGGATGCCTGCTTCATCGTCGACGACCAGCAGCAAAGGGTCAGTGCTCATTGTTCTTGAGTCTCCTCTCGATACGGCGGCAGGTTGAACCCGACCACCAGTCCCCCGCCTTCGCGCGGCGTGGCCCAGATTTCTCCGGCCATCGCCTCAACAAGGCGCTTGCACACCGCGAGGCCGAGGCCGGCGCCGCCGGCCAGCCGCGATGTGCGATCAGAACGGTAGAACCGTTCGAAGATCCGCTGGGTCTCTTCGGGCGCGATACCGAATCCACGGTCCATGACCTGGATGCTTGCGCCGTCGAGGTGTGCCGTAATGCACACGTCGATTGCCGCGTCCGGCGGGCTGTACTTTGTGGCGTTGCCCACGAGGTTCCGCACGATGTGTTCGATGTAGCCCGGCTCCGCCGAGACCGCGGGGAGGTCCGGGTCGACCTGCAACTGGATGGCCCGCCCGGCGCCCGCTTCGAGCGTGGAGATGAGGCCGGGCACCAGCCGCTGGAGCAGCACCGGCTCGAGGAGGACCTCCCGATCCAGTTCGGCCCGCGCCAGCGCCAGCAGGTTCTCGAGCATGCGGGAGAGTCGCTCCGCCTCGCGTTCCATGTCTCCCAGGAGCCCCTCGCGCGACTCTTCGTCGAGGCCCGGCCCCCGCGTCCGGAGCACCCGCGCTCCGCCGTGGATGACCGTGATGGGAGTCCGCAGTTCGTGCGACATCATGCCCAGGAATTCGTCCTTCGCGTCGTTCGCCCGGCGCGCCTCGGCGTAGAGCCGCGCGTTGTCGGCGCTGACGGCCGTCCGGCGCGCAAGCTGCCCTGCAAGCGACAGGTCATCACGGTCGAACGGCGGGGTACCTTGGACGCGGATGAAGGTCATTGCTCCGAAGGTTTGCCCGCGCGCTGAGAGCGGCATGATGATCAGCGAGGTCGGCGCGATCCGTTCGAGGACGCGGGCCTGGGCCTCTGTCGATGCCAGCCGGTCGTGCAGCTCCGGCGGGATCGCCGGCAGGTAAATCGGCCGGTTGCTGCGCAGCACCTGCGCGGCCGTCTCGTACAGCTCACGGTCCGGGTGCGCAGCAGCTCTGAGTGAGCTGATCGCCGCGTCGATCTCGGCCGTGGCGCCCGCGGCGGCCACCGGCTTCAGCCTGCCCGACTCCACGATCCCGATGCTGCAAACATCCGCGAACCTGGGCACGATCAGGCGGGCAAGCGACTCCAGGGTCTCACCGAGGTCCAGGGTGGCGCTCAGTGCCATGCCCGCATCCGCGATGAGCTCGAGGGCGGCGTTCTTTCGCACGACTTCGGCCTCGCGTTCGAAGGACTGTTCCAGGAGCAGGCCGTTCTCGATGGCGGTGGCCGCTCGCCGGCCAACCTCCAGCGCTACTTCGAAGTCGGCCCGGCTGAAGGCCCGGCCCCTCTCCTGGGCGAACACGAGCCCACCGAGCGTTGCGCCCCGTGCGGTCAGCGGCACGCAAATCACCGCCGAAAGTTCGAGAGCGCGCAACGCCTCCAGGTGCTCAGGTGAAATGGCGAACTCCTCGAGGCGGGACTCCTCCGCGCGCGATACGAAGAGCGGCTCACCAGAGCGGATGGCCCGCGCGATCGCACCGGGCCGGTCGGGGTTCTCTTCGAGCAGACCGCGCACTCGCTCCAGGCGTGGGAGCTTGTCCGGGTCCGCGTGGCGCAGCGCTACAGCCTCGCCGGGGAATCGTCCGTCGCGGACCAGGACCACGGCGCAAATGGCACAGAACCGCGGCACAGCCGCCTGGGCGATTCCCGCAACGTTCCCCCCGTAGTCCATCGAACTGCCGAGCCGCGCCGTCGCGTCGGCAAGGAACGAGGCGTGCTCCGCGGCCGCCCTCCGCTCGGAGATGTCCATCATCACGCCGACAACGCGACGGGAAGCCGGGCTGGCCTCCCCCATCAGGGTGCCGGTCGCACGGATCCAGCGCACGTTGCCGTCTTCGCCCGTTACCCGGAAGTCCACCTCGTTGGTGCCCCGCTGGAACAACTCTGCGACTGCCCGGTCCACAAGCGGACGGTCTTCGGGAAGCATCGTTCGGAACGAGTCCTCGAACGTGCCCCGGAAGGTGCCCGGCTCCATCCCCATGATTTCCTCGGCGTTCGCCGACCACGAAGCCTGGCCGGTGGCCGGGTCCCATTCGTAGGTGGCGATGCGAGCCGCGCGTTGGGCCATCAGCAGGCTTGCCTCGCTGGCCGCCAGGCGGCGGTCTCTGTGGACGAGGCGTGCGACCGTCGCGCGCAGGAGTCCGGCGAGGGCCGAAACTGCCCCGCCCTCGACAACGAAGGTGGTTGCCAGCACCCAGTCGTCCCTGGAACGCGGGAACTCGAACGCGGGCTCAACGAACACCAGGAACGCGACGGCGGCACACACGATCGTCGCGATAAGCCCGGGGAACACGCCCCCCAGCATCGCTGCCATCAGCACCGCGGCCAGGAAGATGAGGTAGGTGGGTGTGGCAGCGTCCGGCCAGAACGCCTCCAGGACCCACCGGATCCCGATTGCGGCGAGCACAGCGATGCTGGCGTTTCCATAGCCGCGCAGGCCACGTGAGCGGTCCGACGCCCCCAGCCAACCGACAATACCCGGCAGCCGCCCCGTCGCCGGGCCGGCGGTTCCCCACTGCATGCGTCGAGGTTACGGAGCCTCCGGGGGCGCTTCAACGTGTGTTGCGATACGGCTGTAATGCCCGGAGGCAGCTGAGGGCTGTCGCTCGCAGCGGATTGAATCGCACGAGAGTCAAGGTCGCCCAATCCGTGATACGCAATTGCAAGGCCAAAAACGGCCCTGGCAGCGGTCAGGTTGTCGCCCGGGGCGGCGAGTTCTAGACTGGCAGTTCGCGGGCGGTTAGCTCAGATGGTTAGAGCGCGTCGTTCACACCGACGAGGTCACTGGTTCGAGTCCAGTACCGCCCACCATCCCGCGGCCGCCGGTTGAACCCTGCCCCCTGCCACACCATAATGGTTGATGGGCCGAAGTGGCGGAATGGCAGACGCGCTACGTTCAGGGCGTAGTGTCCTTACGGGCGTGTGAGTTCAAATCTCACCTTCGGCACCAAACCCCATGCGCCCGTAGCTCAGGGGACAGAGTGTTGGGTTGCGGACCCAAAGGTCGGAGGTTCAAATCCTCCCGGGCGTACCAAACACACCTGCTACCGCGAGTCCCCCAGGGCTCGCGGTAGTCCCCCGCACCTCCCCGCACACCCACGCCCGCCGACGCTCGAACACCCGCGCCACGTCCGGCCACGGCCGCACCGCCACCCGCCTGGTCGACAGGTCGAACTCCACCGCCTGCAGCATGTCCCGCACCAGCTCCCGCCGGTCGTTTTCGTCGGCAACGTCCCACAGCTGGCCGAGGTCCTGCAGCCAGCCGGCGCTGCCCTTGCTCGCGGGCGGTGGCGCCGAGGGTAGGGAGCCGAGCTGCACGTTGATCTCCGCAACCAGGATCGCGTGCTCCTCAGCCGTGATGGCCCCCCTCGATAGGGCCCGGGCCAGCCGCAGCCGCTGCTCCCGCAAAGTTGCCCGCTCTCGTTCAATCGCTCGCACGTCGAACGTCGGTGTCAGCGCTTCCGCCTCCACCGCCTCGAGGAACGCCCGATCCGCCCACATGCCCGAGAACACCACGTCTAGCGCCGCATGCACCGCGTCTGCACGCATCCCCGAACCCTTCGCGTTCGGGCACTCTTCGCTCAGCCCGCGCGGCCGCTCCCGGTAGTAACGCACGCCGTTGCCGGCTCGCTCGTTCCACAATGGCCGCCCGCAACGGCAACAGACCGCCAGCCCCGAAAGCAACGCCGACGTCCGCGGCGCGCGCGTCCCGCGACGCTTCCGCGACTGGACGGCTGCCCATAGCTCTGCGTCGATGATCGCCTCGTGCAGCCCTTCGCGATGCGTCCCACGGTGCACCACGCGCCCCAGGTAGAACTGCGACTCGAGGATGCGCTGCACGCTCGTCGTCGTGAACTCCTCGTTCGCGGGGTACACCACCCCGCCATAACGACGCCGCTTCGAACGCGGCCGCAACCCGCGACGGTTGAACTCCCGCGCGATCGCCACGTAGCTCCCATGCGTCACGAAGTGCGCATACGCCCAGCGGATCGCCTCGGCCTCCTCTTCGACCACCGAGGGCGCCGAAGACGGCCCGTTCGAGGCGTAGCCAAAGGGCAGGTCGCCCGTCCACAGCCCCAGCGAATGCCGGCGGGCCAGCGCTTCCCTCACGCGTCGGCCGTGGTCGCGGCTCGCCCTGCGCGCCATCACGCCCTCCATCCCGGCCCAGTCCTCCTCCTCCACGTAATCCATGCCGTTGGCCCCGATGAGCTTCACGCCGGCCAGCTTCAGCCGGTACAGCGCCGTGTGCGCCACCACCTGGCTGCGCGCGAAGCGGCTGAAGTCGTACACCAGGATGGCGTCGCAACCCCCGCCCTCCGCGAACTCGATGGCCGCCAAGAACTGCGGCCGGAGCGCGATATCGTCCTTGTACGCACTCTCGCCGCGGATCTCGAACGTCCGCACCAGCTCGTAGCCCAGGCGCGCCGCCAGGTCCTCGAGCAGCTGCCGCTGCATGGGGAGCGAATGGCGGTCCGCGGCCGCCTGCTTTTCCGTCGAAACCCGGGCGAGAATGGCAGCCCTCACGCCGCTTCCTTCTGGGCGCCGAGGCGTTCGAGGTGCTTTCGGTAGACCCTTACGCACCAGTCGAAGAGCCGGCGCTCGCGCTCAGATTCTATCGCCCGCCAGGCTTCGGTCACGCCGGGGGGGCCTGGGTGTGCAGAGGCCCCCGTTGCCCTCTGAGGCTCACCATTTCGCGTGGCAACGCGCTGGGCGCCGATGAGAGGTGGCATCACGCCGGAACCCACATTCCCCGCGACCGCAGCTCGGCAGCGATGCTGAAGGCCACGTCTTTCATGGTTCCCTGGGCGTCCTTTGTCGCCCCGTGGTTGTTCACCGTCAGCGGGCCGTAGAAGTTCACCGCGGGCTCCCCGCCTGGGCCGCCGCCGTTGGGCAGCACCGACCCGGATTGCCCGGGCACGAACCACTCAGGACCGCGTTCCCCGACGATGTAGGCCCGCCCCGAAAGAACCGGGCCGCCCTCGGCCCGGAACGGGTTGCCCGGCACCGGGATCGACCGAAGCCCGCCGCTCACCTTTCCGGTGACGCCGCCGCCGATGTCGCCCAGCGAAGGGATGCTCTGGATCGCGTGGATGAGCTGCCATACGCGGTCGATGAGCCATTGCACCGGCCCATCGGTCAAGTTCGTGAAGAACGTCCCGGCTTTCCCCGCCCAGTCGCCAACGAAATCGAGGACTTCGCCGAGGCCACGGAGCATGCCGGAGCGGATGCCGAACGCATCGGTCGCGAGCGCCACAAACGCGCCCGTGAAGGGCAAGGTGACCAGCGCCAGGACCTCCGGCCAGTTGTTCCGCAGGAAATCCATGACGTACTCCATGCCGTCTTCGCGCACGGCGCGGAACGCGGGGACGACCTTGTCATGGTAGATGGCGACCAGGTCGTCCCAGTGCTTGATGGCGAGTACAACTCCTGCTGTGACCAGGGCGATCCCGGCGACGACGAGCAAAATCGGGGCATTCGCGGCTATGAACGCGGCCGCCTGGGCGGTGAGGGCCGCTACATGCGCCCACGTCGCGGCGATCGCCGGGCCCAGCGAAGTGGCGAACGACCCGATTTGCTTCACGAGCTCCGGGCCGCCCTTCAGCAGAGCTTCGGCGCCGCCGCCGAGGTCCGCAAGCGCAGCACCGTAGGCGCCGACCGGGCCGACGTTCACGCCCATCGACTCGCCGAGGAAATTCGAGATGTCTGAGACGCCCCGCAACGCCTGCTCGGCGTTGCCGCCAGCCTCTGCAGTTTCGTTCAGTCGGCTCGAAGTGCCCTTGGCCTTCTTCTCGACGCCGTCGAGGCCTGTGGACACAGCGCTGAAAGCGCCCTCGGTAGCATCCTTCCCGACGATGCGCAGGACCAATTCGGCGACGTTAGCCATCGGAGCGCTTCCTTCCTGGGTTCGCCTCTACCGCTTCGGGCTGGGCGAAGACTTGCTCCGTGAGCCAGTTAAACGTCTCGACGTCCAACTGTCCCACGGTTTCGGGTGAGATGGGCGTGTCGTAGCTCCACCCGCGCAGGACGTGCGTGAGCAGGCGGAATTTGACGTCCGAGAGGTCGGTGGAGTTGCCGACGGCGGAGAGGTCACCGGCTGAGAGGGGGCCCTCCAGTTCGAACCACGCGCCCGGCTCCTTGGGATGCTCGAAGCGGCGGATGCTCTTCTCGACTAGCAATGGCGTTCTCCTTCGATTGTGGTGTGCCCGGCCAGCGCGTCGAATGCTCCGGCGACGATGCTGAGCAGCTGGCACGACTTCACGAGTTCGTCTCGATCTGCGTCCCGGTCCAGGGCGCCGAGCCCCTGGCGGATCTCATCTTCGGCCCACTCGCCGAGGCCCGCAGGAAAGCCGGCGCCGCTGGCGCCGAGCTCCTGCATCCGCCTCACGATGCGCTCCGTGAGGGCTGCCATGAGGAAGGCCTCGGGTCGGCGGCGCGCCGGAATAAACGAGGCGCTCATCGGCCATCCTCGGCGCTCTTGAGAGATGCGTCCGCGAGCGCCTGCAGGCCGAGCAGCTGCTCCGTCATCTCCCGGGAAGCCCGCCCCCTGTCCGGCTGGGCCTTGACCGCACGTTCGAGGGCGGCGCGCGCCCGCCGCGTCTCCTCACCGGTTGGCCGGCGGATGACTTTCGCGAGCACGCCGAAGTAGTCCCCTAGCGCTCCCGCACCGGGAATCTGGAGCGCGGGCCAGGCACGTGACGGGGCTACCAGCTCGAGGTCAGCGGAGGGGGGCTTGCCGGAACGCTGGTCCGTTGCATCCTCGGCGGCGGCTTCGAACTCACGTTGCAGTTGTACGAGCAGGTCACAAACACGTGCCCAGCGTTCGAGGTGGCGGTCGAGCTTCTCCGGCATGCGCGCGATGGCCTCGGTCACCGACCGGTGCGCTTCGCCAACTCGGATCTTCGATCCCTGCCGCTGCAGCCCTTCCAGCTCACCGCGCAGGTCCGTCACCTTGCGCTCGAGGCCGTCGAGTTCCGAAGCCAGCCGCCCGACATCTGTTGCGCTACCGCGGCCTAAGCCCAGGTCCGCGCGCGCATCGTTCAGTCGGTGGCGAACCGCGGTGAGCCTGGGCTCGACAACCGCGATCTCCTGCAGGAGCGCTTCGCGCCGTCGGTCCAGGGCGCCCTTGTCCAACACAGCAGTAGCCATTTTTTACGCCGTCACCTTCTCTTCTTTCTCGTTCCGCGCCGCCCACTCGGCCAGGACATCACGCCGCCCTTCACGTTCCGCCTCGAGGGCGCGCAGGCGCTCCTCCTCCTCCCGGAGTGCAGCGGCCGCCCGCGCTGCGTCGACTCGGGCCGCCGCCGCCGCCGCGGTTTCCGTCAGAACGGCATGGACTGCCTGCACCTCAGCCTCGAGCGCTGCACCGATGGCACCGAGGGCGCCGATGAGTCCCCTGGCTGTCTCACACGCGTGTTGCAGCTCAGCCTCTTGCTGCCGGTCGAGCCACTCCTGGGCCTCCCGCGCGGCTTCGGTCAGCCTGGCGATGTCGCCGGCGGAATCGCCGCCGAGAACCCGGCACTTCGCTGCCAGGGCTTCGACGTCGCGCCACCGCCCTTCCAGCCGCTGGCCCGTGCCTTCGAGCCGGCCACGCTCCCTGGTGAAGGTTTCGATCCGTGTGGCCACAGCGCGCGCCGCGACGGCTGCCTCGGCCATGAGGACCTGCAAGTCGTCACGCGCGCTCATCGGGCCGCCTCGCCGCCGGACTGGTTGGAACCACTCGCCGCGAAGACCGCTGCGGCCGCGTTCTCCGCCACGTCGGCGAGTGCCAGGATGCGCTCCCATCGCCGCTCGACTGAACGGCGGATCTCAGGCTCGGCCTGGTCACGCCGCAGTTCGACGCGGTAGACGTAGAACGAGAGCTCGGGCTCGAATTCGGAGAGCGCGCGGAGCAAATGCCGCTCTTCGGGGATGATGTGGCCGCGCGGGTAGCTGCCGAGGATGCGGCGCACCTCGCGCAGCACGTTCTCGCGCCAGGCAGCGCGGTACTCCGCAAGTTCGGGCAAGGTCCGAATACTCGTCTTCACTGGCCACGTCCTTTCAGGTGCGCGTTGATGCTTTCGCGCGACACGACTGCTCCGGCCGGGTCGCGATACGCCTCCAGAACTGCATCGAGAGGCTCGGCGCACGACGGGCACGCCGGGGCACAGTCGCGGCGCGCGAACTCCTCTGCGCGCCGCTCGAATTCGATGGGAGACTCCCTCCGGCCAGCCCTGCTATCGGCGACGTGTTGCGCTTCGTGGCGGACTGTGTGCCGGACGGTGCGAAGGTCCCTCCGGGTAACGACCGAAACCACGTCCTCCGCAGACTGGTAGCAAGCCAGGAACCGCCCGCCAGCTGTGACGAAGGCGGCGCCGAGGACCGCCTCCGTCCGAATGAGCAGGCGCACCCGTGGAAGTGCTCCCCACGCGACGCCACTCTCGGCCTCCAACTCCCGCCGGGCTGCCTCGAGTTCGAACCGCGCGACCTGCAGGATCGACCGGTCGACGGCGTTGTATTCCTCCGGCCCCAGCTCCGCGTACAGGACAGCATCCGGGAACCCGGGAATGCCGGCGACGCGGGCAGGCGAGCTGGCGGCGCCGGGGCGGCCGGCCGGCGCGTTTGGAGTTTCCGCGATCGGGGCGACGTGTGGGCCGCCCCGATCGCCAAGGAGTTGCCGGCATGACTCGGCGTGAAGCAAACCGGGCGGGACGCCAGGTGTTGAGAGGTCGCGGCCGGCGGGAACGGTGGCGCCGATGCTGGCGCCGAGCGCGATGTTCCCGCCTACGCGGATCCGCGAAGAAAGCACGCGGCCGGGCGTGGTGTTCGCCTGGGCCTCGATGGCGATTCGCGCAGTGCCTTTCGTGGGGAACACGCCCGGGCGGTCCATCCAGCCGCCCGCGGTCAGCTCCTGGACTTTGAAGAAGTTCGCGCCCGTTCGGCGAGAGCAAAGCGGGATGATTCGCGTTGTGCTCATCGATGGCCCCCGCTGGCGACGCGCGTTCCAGACGTGCGCTTCGAGGCCTCGGCTCTCAACTCCGCCGCGGTGTTCGGGAGAAGCGAGTCGATGCTCAGATCTCCGCACGAAATGCAAGCCGTCGAGCCGTCGAGCTCGCGGAAGACGAAATTCCCACAGCGGAAGCACCTTGGGCTCATCGCTTCACCCTCATGCGCCAGGTCTCCACTGCCTCAGCCGCGCAGCGGGCGCAGACGTTCTGGCCCGCGGGCCGGTCGCAGCTCGAGCCGCGCGAGCAGGATGGGCAGCCGGAGCACGCGCACGCGCTCACCGGACCGCCTCAATCTCCCGTTGTTCGGGCAGCATCGGCACGGAGCGACTCGGACGACGCGGTTTCCGGTTGGGGGCAAGGGCGCCGCCCAGGCACTCATGATGCCCCTGGCTCAGCACTCCCTTGCCGCACGCCTCGCACTGGCGCCGGGCCTTAAAAACCACTCCGATCAAGTCTTCCGGGTAAACCTCGGCGAGAGGCGCGAGCGTCCCGTGCGCCGGGCAGCGGATCTCGCGATGGTCTCGGACCGGGCGCCGGCGGCAGTTGAGGCACTCAATCATGCCGCTACGCCTCCGCGTTCTCGCCGGAAAGCAACAAGACCGCGCCACCACTCGAGGGTTGCAGCAATCTCGGCCTCGTTGGGCAGCGGCTTTCCCACGCGCCGCTTCAAAACGGCGTGAAACTTGCCCGCGAGGTTCTCAAGCTGGTCCGGATTGGTCTGGGTATGGCTGAAGTGACTCATTGCTTCAAGGAGGCGTGCATCGCCGTACTCCTCGAACGCGCTTTCGGGGTCACTGAAGCCAGCCTCATCCAGGATGCCGATGGCGTCCGCCCGCAACGAAGCAAGTGCTTCGCTGTTGCTTGAGCTTGTGTTGGTGTTGGTGCTTCCCGGAAAAGTGAGAACCGGATCAGCGGTGAAGGGATCACCACCACCACCAACAGTGGGCTTCGACTTTGCTAAAGCACTTGCTTCGCTGGTGCCGCGAGTCTGGCCTGAGGCAACTCCGCCGGCGCGACCAGCGCGGCGCCGGTTCTCAGTCAATGCAGCGCGCTCCGCCGCCGAACGGTTGTAGTCCAGGAAGTCGGGAAAGTAGAGGTGGTCGCCACGCGACTCTGCAAGGCCCGAGGCGACCAGCGCGGACGCGATCGATTCCGGGGTGAACGGCTTGCCTTCGGAGTCGCACTGGCCTCGCAGCGGGATCGCCATCGGGATGCACTCGAGTGAGAGGAGCCCGTCCGTCTGATTCCTCGAGCAGTACGCGAACGCACACGCCCAGGCGCCGATGAGGGCCACGCCGGCCCGAGCGCCGCGGGGGCTTGTTGGAAGATCGTCGGGGATCGCCACCCAGGTCCTCACGCGCCACCGCCCAGGATGCGTTCGAGGGCGGCGCGCTTCACCCGGATGCCGCCACCGGGGAGCTTGATGATGTCCGGGAGTTTGCCGCGGCGGCGCCAGGCGTAAACCGTCTGCACGGAAATGCCGAGCTCGGAAGCAAACTCTGAGACGGTAAGAAGCTGGGACACAGGCGGCCTCTGGCGAAGAGCGCGAAGGGACTTGCGTTAGGGCACGAACGCCATGGCCACTACGGAGTTTTCAGCCAATCCGTGTGCGGCCGCCTGTATAAATGAACATTCTGCATAACCGACGCTGGTGGGTCAAGGATCTGATGACACGCTTAAGCGGGTTACGCGACGTTCCGTGCACCGCAACCCCGGCAATCGACAATCGTCTCACGCCCGCGAATCTCGGCCAGGACCTTGTTGCAGTAGGCACAATGCCAGCGGCCGAGCTCGACTGGCCGCGGTGGGCGGACCACGCTGAGCTGGCGTAACGGTCGCAGTGCCTCGTTCGATTCTTCCATGAGCTTCCCTTCGAGGGTCGACGCGGCCACGGCGCAACGTCGGACCGCCGGTCGCGTCTGGAAATGCAGTTTCGCTGCGCTGGCGACGTTATTTGCGCGACGCGACAAATTGTGTCGTCAATCGCGCCTCAGCGCTTCGGCGGTTCCCCCGCCTTCGCGTCACGTTCCCTCTGCCGCGCGGCGAGCCACTCGATAAGCCGCTGCACGCGGGGAGGGCGGTCCTCGCTCACGCCGGCAACCTCAGCTCGCTCGCGGACCACATTGGATCGCCGCGTCGACGGGGAATCCCTACGAGCCTGTACGTCGGCCACTGTGAGCCCTCCCGAGATGCAATCGTCGCGGGCGTCCAGGACCACGCGCCCCGAGCGCGGCCGCGGCGCCGAACCTCCACGTTGTCGCCTGGGACGAGCCACCAGAGCGCGCGCGGCCGCTCGATGTCCCCCGTGGTGACGACGTTTTCGCTGTCGACCACGAGCGCGCGATAGCCCTTCGCATCGCGCAGGAGGCCCGTCACGGTCCCGAAACGGAGCTTCCACTCCGGCGATGCCGTTCGCCACCCGAGCAGCTCTCCAGGCTGCGCCAGCGCGGCCACCCACGCCCGGGCCCTGTAGCCGTCAGCCGCGATCGCTGCCCTTTCTTCGAGCGGCAGCGCCGCCCACCGTTCGAACGTCTCCACCGCCACGACCGCCTCCCCCTGGACCATCGTCTCTGTCGCCACGCGACGGACCTTCCCGCGAGTTCCTGCTCGCTGCGGAGATAGGCCGCACCGCGAGCTGGAAGGGAAACGCATGGGCCGGGGCAGGTCGACTACGATGAGCCCAGGTCCGCGCGGCTGTTCCTGCAGCTCGCGGGCTGAGGGTCGCCGCGGTGCTCTTCACACTGCGGCGGCCCGCCTTCGCGGAAGACTGTAGCGCGCTTCCAAGGCGCTAGCGCGCTTCTTTACGCGAATGCCGCACAGAAACCGTCTCTCGCTGTGGAAACGGTTTCCGCGGCATGGGATTGGGCACGGCTTTACCTACGTGTGACGCCGAGCAACACTGCGCGCGTGAGCGACGAAAGTGAGTTGCGGCGCAACCGAAAGGCCGAGGAGTTCGAACGCGTACGGGAGCAGGATCGTTGGCGGGCTGCCCAGCCGCGCCCAACATCCGTCACGGGCCGGACGCCGTCGCACGAGGATTTGCGGCGCGAAGAGTGGGAGCGCGCGGCCGCGGAAGACGCCGACGAGCGCGAGCTTCGCGAGCGCGTGATCCAAGAGCTGAAGAGTGAGGGTTGGCTCTCACCCGAAGCATTCGGTGATGAGGTCGCCCGCCTCCTGCAGGACCCGGCCGCACTGGCTGAGTACGTGGATGAAGAAACGCTTGCCGAGATTGGGACCGTCACAGTCGAGCGAGTGTGGGCGGTCCACCTCCTCCCGCCGCCAACTTTCGCGCAGCCGCAGTTGCGCCTCAGGGCCGCCACCGACCTTGAGGCACTCTTGGAACAGCTGGCTGGCAGCGCGTTCGACGAGGAACTCCTCGGCGACATCGTTCAGGAGTTCGTTCTCCCGGCACTGAAGCTTTGCATCGGCGTTTTGCGGCTCGAATCAGCCCCGGTGCTAACGTGGGCTCAGAACCGCGCTGTCCTCATCGAAGCGGGTGCGTACTTTGGGCTGAGCGAGCGAATCGCCAAGCGGACCCCTGGCGGAGGCGCCTTGCTCGAACGCTTGGCCCACGTCACCACGATAGCCGGCTTCCTGTTCGGCACACCATCTCGGTAAAAAGCTAGGCTCTCGCTGTGGATACGCGGTTCCACACCCGTTGTCAGCCGCCGAGGACGACGGCGTTCCAGTCAGCGAGCCCAGGGCCCTTCACCCGCCCGGAGGCCAAGTCCCCGACTGCTTTGCGGAGGGCCACTGCCATGATTCGGACGGTCTCTTGCAAGTCGCCGTCCCGCAGTTCCGCTTCGGCGGCGCCATGCACAACTCGCGAACGGGCCCGGTAGGCTCTTCTGAGTGTGTTGAAGACCATCCTGCGTGCGCCGGCGTCTGGCGAGAGGTAGTAGGCCGCGCGCAACGCAAGGCGAAACGCCAGCTCGCCGCGATCCTCGGTGGGGCCGGTATCGGTCAGGAACAACGCTTCACCCGCGATCATGAGGTCGATGATGCTTTCGCTCGGCGAAAAGCGGCGGGTGGCATCCGCGAACCGCTGCAGCCCAACGTGGACGTTGCCGGGTCGGCCCTCGCACGCCAGCGCCCAAGAAACCGCGGCCCTCAGCTCGATCTCACCATCTGGCGCGATAGGGTGTTCGGAGAGATGGGCGCCGCGCTCCAGGGCGTGGTATTGTCCTGCGCCCATCGCGAGCGCGAGCCAGTGTCCGGACTGCAGCGTCCAGCCTGCCATGACTACGGCGTTTTGCGTGAAGAGCGTAAGCAGGCGAACGATGGCTTCCGCTTGCTGCCGGCATTGCTCAAGCGCCGCCGGGTAAACCTCGAACAGCCCAGGATCGGTTGGCGAACCGAGGCGCGATTCCACGGTGCGCAACGCGGTGAGGGCGATTGACGGCGGCGGCCCCTGGAACGCCCCAGGCAGCGCTCCGCCGCGCATCCCCGTCAATCGCTGAAGCGTGTCGTCGAACCGCCTCAACACGAAGCCGCTGCCGAGATCCAGCGGCTGTGTGACTGCGATGCCGCGGAGCGTTGCGACAAAAGTCGCCTCGTGCGGTTCGTTCAAAAAAGCCCGGGCCTCCGCCAGGAGCGTTCGAGCGCACGCTGCGGAAGATTCCCCCGTCGCGAGCAGCGAACGCGCTCGCTCCGCCATTCCGGCCAAGAGCCTATCGAGCGACCACGCGGTGGCGCCGATACCGACCGCGAGCATGACATTCGCGCCCGCGGCAAGGTGCAGAGCGGGATCCACTGCAAGCGCGGCGGCGAGTGCCCGGTATCCGGGTACGGAGGTCAAATCATCCCATGCCAGGACGCCACCCCAGAACCCGCCTGTGCGGCCCTCGGCCGGCGTCAGCTCGAGCTTTTGAGCCGCGGCTCTCTGCACGTCGTCAAGCCACGCTGCCAGTGCATCAGCCGGATCGCCTATGCTCTCCACGGCCGCCAAGTCTACTCGCAGAGCAGCCCGGGCGGCCTCCTCTCGATGGTGGCGCGCGCCCGCTCCAAATGAGCAGGACCGCCCTGGCGATCGCCAGACGGAGACTGGCATCGATAAGCAGCCGGGGGGCCGTCTTGCACGCGCCGCCGGCGTTACTGCGCCAGCGCACCAAGGTCGACGCTGCTTGTCACTAACGCTTTCCCTTCGGCCCATAGGCGAAGTTGAAGCACGCGACCGCGGCGACGGCGCAGGCTGCCGCCGGGTGGACCATCCACGCGCCCAGGCCGAGGGAGCCGAAGCCCGCAACCTCACACGCCGGCAGACGCCAGCTCGCCCAGCGCGGGCGAAGCCAGGCACCCGCGCGCCTCACGGGCGGGCCTCGCCGGCCAGGACGCGATAGCGCGCTTTCGTAACCACCGGGCCGATACTCCGCTCAATTGCCTGCAGCGCCGCCGCGTGAGCCGCCTCAGCTCGCGCCAACGCGCCGTTCATTTCGCCGGGCACGCAAGCGCAGCTGGCGAGGCGGTGGCGGCACTCCCGGCAATACTGCGGGCGGCCCGTGGTCTCTGCGCTCACGGCCGGTCTGTGCCCCACCCGAACACCTCCACGACCCGCGTCGCGTCCTCACTCGCGATCAGTGTCGCGTCGCCCTGGGCTGTCGGCTTCCATGCGTACACCTCGAGCGCTCCGGCGTTGGCGATGGCTGACACGGAAAGCGGGTCCAGTCCCGGGGCGGAAGATCCTGCGAGGGCCACGGTGGCGCCGAGCACGCGCCGGATCTCCCCGGAGAGGCCCGCCACGTTCACCGTCGTCGGGTTGTCGCCGTCCAGTTGCACCTGGCAGCCGAACAGATACCCGCGGTCGTTGGCGCCGAAGGGCGCACCGCCGGCTCGCGCGCGCCCCGTGCACTCATACCAGAAACCTGTCACATCGCCTGCAGCCATGCTGGCCCTCCTGCGAGTTGGGCCGGCACGTGTGCCGGCAATCGGTTCTCGCTCACGATGACGCCCCCACGAGCTTCGCCGGCGGCCGCCGCGGCCCGCCGCCGCGGAGGCGTTCGAGCGCGCTCGCGGTCGCCAGGACCTTGATGCCGAGCCTGAGCCGACCCTGGGGACTGAGACCGAGCGTCGACTCGAGGGCGCGCAGCTCGTTCTGGTAGATGGCCAGCGCCTGCAGCCGAGGGTTCGCCTTGCGACCATGCTTGCCGGCCGGTTCGACCGTGCCCTCCTCGGCCAGCGCCTGGCGCTCGCGCACCCAGGCGTCGAACGTCTCGGCATAGCGGACGATCTGTCCGACGTCCGTCGGCCGCCAGAACCCGGCCATGTCCTTTCGGCACTGGCGGATGTGCGCGCGCGTCTCAGGTAGCAGCTCGCGCGAGAGCGGGAACTCGAGCTCACCGATCGACGGGTCGTACTCCACCACGGAATCGCGGCCGCCCCGTTTGAAGGCCAGCTCGTCGCGGTCCTTCTGTCGCTGGCCGCTCATTGGGCCTTTTCCCGCGACTTTGGGCCAGTTTCCACGGCGTTTCGACCCCTCGCCGTGAACGTGGCCCGGGGGCACTCCGAACCTGCAGATACCTCTTGGGCATCCTGCACGCGCGCAAGAAACGGTGCGAAGCCCTTCTCGTGGAAAAGTCCTCCGCAAATATTCGCTACCCCGGTGGGGTATCGCGCCATCCTGCGCGCGCGGCGCGTCACGCGACCAGCTCCGAGAGCCAGTAGGCGCCGTGCCGCAGGTGGGTTAAGGCCTCATCGGCCCTCCCGGGCGTACCAGAGCAACAGACAAAAGCCCCGCGGCCTGCGGGGCTTTTGTTTTCCCGTTAACTAATGTCGGCCGGCAGGTCCCGGAGCGGGCTCGCCCGGCCTCTCCGGGAGTTCCCGGCCACGCATCACCGCAATCGCGTCCCTCACGGTGTGCGGCACGTCGCGCCAGTGGAGCACAAGCAGGCCGATGCAGAGGAGCGTATAGGCTCCAGCGTAAATCGCCCGGACGCTCTCGTTCGTGATGAACAACTGGGTCGCGAACAACAGGAAGAGCGCGATTGCCTCGCCCCGCCCCATTGCGAGGTTCACGAACACGGCGATGGCGAAGGCCGACTGGGCCGCCGTCAGGAAGATCTCCTCGCGCTGGCGGGTGTCCAATGGAAGCCCGTGCGTGAAACCGAAGTCACCGGACGAAAGCAGGAAGGCCACCGGGAGCGTGCCGATGAGCAGCGTCCACTGGTTCACTTTGGACGAGATCAGGACTCCCATGCCGGCCGCAGCCCGCCCACGCCAGGCCAACAGGCAGGCAACAAGCACCTCCGGCGATTCGGATGCCAGCGGCGCGAGCCACTGGATGAGCAAGAACTCCGAGACGCCGAAGTCCTCTCCGATGTGCACCAGTGACTCCGCGAAAGGTTCCGCCGAACAGAAGATGGAAATCGCCGCATAGAGCAGCGCCCCGACAACGACAGCACGCCGGGGGAAGTCCTGGAGGACGCCCATCGCCCGGGCCGGCCCAACCAGTTCCACGTGCTCGGATTCCACTTTCGACGTGAAGTACATGTAGATGATGAAGAGCGACACCAGCACCATCGTGTCGATGATGGTCACGTGGCTTCGCAGGGGGATGAAAATGACGTAGAGGGTCGCCACGGCGAGGAACACGAGTTCCAGGCTGCGCTGGCGGTTCACGATGAGCTCTTTGAGCTTCGTCCGGTAGAAGAACAGGAAGAAGACGATCGGCCAGCCAACGCCGATCAAGAGCCGGTTGCCACCCGTCATGTTGGCGATGGCCAGGCCCTTTTCCGCCTCCGCGGGGTCGGCGCCCGCCTTCCAGGCAAGCACGAAATCGACGGCGTACTCCGGCAGGACGGCGATGATCGCGATGATCGCGAGCGCAAGGCCCTGGGAGATGTCCAGCTCGGCCGTTTCGGCCGCCCAGCTGAGGAGGAACGCGGCGGCCAGGATCGACACACCGAACACGATCGCGCCGAGGACCGGTTCGGGATGGACGCCGCCGAGCCGCAGCACGATTCCTGGCGCCGCCAGGCCGACCATCACCGCGATGACAATCCATGCGTTGCGATGGCTGTGGCCCGCTTCGGCCGCAACCAGCTCTTCCTGGCTCATGAGGCCAGGGCCTCCGGCAGGGATGACGAGGAAGGACGAGTCACGGTGGTCCCTTCGCCGCGGAGCCGGAGTAGCCCCGGCCGACACGCAGCTTTCGCGTGTTGGCCGAAAGTCTCGCCCATCCTTCGCTTCAGGAAGGACCGCGTCACCGCTCCATGCGGGAGGGTATGTCGACGACGCGCGTTGGGACTACTCCCCTTCGAACGCACCGGATCGTAATCCGGGGCGTGCGTGCCGTCCAACGCTGCCCGCGGCTCTTTCACTCGTAGAACGGGATCGGTTCGGCGGTTTCCCAGAAGTTGTTCAGGTTGCCCTCGGCGAGGCCGCGGCCGGGATAGAAACGGCCGGCGTGCATGAGCGCGAGCATGTGCTCCGGGCTCTCAATCTCCTCTTCGAAGACTGCCGCGAAATACCCGATCCCCTGCGTCGAGTGCGCATCCGAACCGCCGGTACCTGGCTTGCCCAGCACCTTGGCCACCTGCAGCGCGAAGTAATTCTCGCGCGGCGTGTTGCAGCCGTTGAGCACCTCGATCCCGTGCACCAGCTGGAACACCGGCAGTTTTGCTGCCTGCTCCGGCGTCAGGTTGAAGGGTTCCTTGCCCTCGCGCTTGAAGTGGACCGGATCGAAAAAGTGGCGGAAGGGATGCGCCACGATCAGGAAGGCGCCCTGCTCGTCGGCAATCTCGCGGAGCTTTTCGAGCCGGCGGATTCCCGAGGCATACCCCTTCAGGCCGACCGCCAGGATGTGGCCCATGTCGGTCGAGACTTCCATGCCGTTGGAAACGAAGATGCCTTCATGTTTCTTCCGGAACGGCGCGAGGTCCCAGCTCTCCCACATGCGGTCGTGCTCGGTTATGTTCACTCCGGTCAGCCCGACGCGTCGCGCTTCGGCGATCAGGTCGTCAGGGTCGAGCATGGAGTCGGAGGCACCCCGGGTGGTGTGCAGGTGCATGTCAATGATCGTGCCCGGCACTCCGCGCCTCCGTTCTTGTTCCGATTTTCACGAGCCGAAGCAGTATATCACCGCTCCGCGAGCGCGGGCATCAGCCACCCGAACAACCCCACGAAGCAGAGCGCGAGTCCGACCCACATCCACCAGAGCCGGCGCGAGAAGATGAACATGATCGGCACCGGGATCCACGCCATCGCCGCAATGATGAACAGGAACTCCCAGCTCTCGGCCCCCAGGGCGCCCTGCCGGTCTTCGAAATCGCCCAGCACGTAGAGGGACCCGAGCATCATGCCGATCATGGTCCAGCTGAACCCCGTGAGGATGGAAATCGGCACCGCCAGCATGAGCCCGGGGATGTCCAGGTACTTCTGGACAACCTTGAGCACCTGAGGCTGGACGCAAAGGTACGTCAGCGCAAACGTCGTCACGATCGACATCGCGTAACCACACATCCAGCCGCCCATCACCGCCCACATCTAGCGCGTCACCGTCTTCGTCAGGATGACGTCGCAGGCCGCACCTGTCGCGGCCGCCGCGACGCGCTCTCCGCCGGAGGGGCCAATCCAGAACAGGCACGGCCCTGCACCGGCGAGCCGCACGGCTTCGCCCGTGCGCCGCTCGAGGTCGGCCCAGAGTGCTGACAACCAGGGGAACAGTTCGAAAGCCACGCGTTCGAACGCATTGAACACCGCGACGCTCTCCACGCGCTGCGGCCGTTCGGCCACGAATTGGCCAACCACCGACCCCGAATCGAACGGATGGCCATCCAGCGCAGCGAACATGCGCGCGGTCTTCCGCTCGATGGTGTCCCGCGGCACGAAGAGCACCACCTCGTGCGGCGGCAGCGCAGGCAGGGTCTCCACCCGCTCGCCACGGCCCCGCGCTCGGGCCGTCCCGCCGACGAGGAAGAACGGCTCGTCGCTCCCGACTTCGGCGGCAACGGAGGCGACATCTGCGTCCGTTGCGTCCCAGAGCGTCTGCAGCAGCTTGAGGGTGGTCGCCGCATCAGAGGCGCCGCCCCCTAGCCCGCCGGCGGCGGGGATGTGCTTTTCGAGACAAATGGCAGCCGCCCCAGCGCCGCAGCGCAGCGAGAGGAGCCTGGCGGCCCTCAGGGCAAGGTTGGAATCATCGCCCGGCGTGCCCACCGCGCGGGGGCCCGTCACCTCGATCGACCACTCCCGCGCCGGCGCGACGGTCACCACGTCGGCCATCTCGAGTTCCTGGAGCACGGTATCGATCTCGTGGTACCCGTCAGGGCGAAGGCCGAGGACCTCCAGGACGAGGTTCGCCTTCGCGTGGGCGCGGGCCGTTCGCCGCTCAGGCACTGGCGCGGACCTCGTTGCACGCATCGAGCAGCGCGACCCACTCCCCGATGTCGAGCGTCTCGGGCCGCCGGGTCGGTTCGATCCCGGCGTGTTCGAGAGCGGCCCTCGCTCCATCGGGGGGCAGCCAGACGCCGCGGCTGAGGCCGTTGTGGATTTGCTTGCGCGGGTTGCGGAAGACCTTCGAGACAAACTCGAAGAACTCCTCGATCCGCTCCCGCGGCACCAGCGGCTCCGGCCTGATCGCAAGCCGGACGACAGACGAAACGACTGCAGGGGACGGGTCGAACGCCTCGGGTGGGACATCGAAGAGCAGTTCGGGCTCCGCGTAAACGCGCACGGAAACCGTCAGCAGCGACCAGTCGCCGGGGGGCGCGGCGATCTCGCGGGCAACCTCTTTCTGCACCATGACAACGGCTTCGAGAGGCTGCGGAGCGGACTCCAGCAACCGGCGGATGATCGGGTTCGCCGCGAAGTAGGGCAAGTTCCCGACGGCGACGTACTCACGCCCGGGCGGGATGACCTCCGCGGGGTCAAGCAAGCGGGCGTCTCCCGGCACCACCCGCAGGCGGCCATGGCCGGCGAAACGCCGCCGAAGGTGCGCCACCATCCGGTCTTCGATTTCGAGCGCGACCACATCGTGGCCGGCGCGGAGGAGAAAGTCGGTGAGTTGGCCCGTCCCGGGCCCAATTTCGAGGACAGACGCACCAGCGGGCACGCGAAGCGATGTGACGATGTCCTGGAGGACTCCGGTGTCGCGCAGGAAGTGCTGGCCGAGGGCTTTGCGAGGACGTGGACCGGGAAGGCGGGTGCGGGGCACAGGAACTCCCGGTGGGAACTGCGGGATTTGGGAGTTAGGCCGTGCACCTGCTGTCGAGCCTGGTACCGGGCTTGCCCTTTGCCATCGAACTCGGACCCGGTGCGCCTGCGGCACCCGAAGCGGGCTCCTTATGGCTGCTTCCTTCCGGACCTGACCAGGTTCGAAGTGCCTCGCCGCGCAGGACCAGATCGTCAACGTTCTTTGGCAGGAGCAGTCCCCAGCGCCTCAGCCCTCGAGCAGGAATTCAACCCCGCTGGAGCGGATTGCGGGTACAGGGCACCGCTAGTTCCCCGTCTAGCACAGCCACCTTTAACCGTACCCACCACGCCAACCGCCGGTCAAGCCGCAGCTTGTCAGTCGCCCTTCAGCTGCAGCGCCACGAGAACTTCGCCTGCCTTCACGCGCTGCCCGGGAGCGACAGGCACAGCCTCCACCGTGCCCGCGGCCGGCGAGCGCAGTTCGTTATTCATTTTCATCGACTCGATCACGAGCAACACGTCCCCGGCCTGCACTTCCTGCCCCACGGCGCACCGCACCTCGACGATCGACCCGGTCATCGGCGCCACGATGCGCCGCGGGCCGCCCGCTTCCTGCCGGCCCGCCCGCGAACTCGACTGCAGGCGCCACGGCTCGACATCGAAATCGAACGCATGCCGCCCGATCGTGGCTATGGCCCCGCCGCGCCGCCGCTCCAGGTAAAGTTCCGTGGGGTGGTTATCAACCATGAGCAGGTAGAGGCGGGAGTCGCCGATCGGCTGCAGCTCCACCGTCTTCCAGGCGCTCTCCCCCGCGCGACGGACGCGGATGCCCTCCACCGAGCGCTCGATTTCGTAGTCCGACTCGGCGTCCGGGTCTCGCACTACATACTTCTCGGCCATCGTCCCATCGCTTTCGAAGCTGTCAGCCCGGTCATTCGGGCTCGCCACTCACTTCCGCGCTGCGGCCGGTGCCCGTTGGCAGGGGTGCCATTCGCGCTGTCGGCGTACTCCACGTCCCGCCCGGTTACGAGGAGCAGGGAGGCGATTTCCGCCAGTTCCCGCTGCTCGGCCAACGGCTCCGCAGCGAACACGTGGTGCCTGTCCAGGAAGGCCGTGTCGAAGTTCCCGCTGACGAAGTCCGGGTGGTCGATGATCTGCTGGAGGTAGGGGATGTTGGTCGCCACCCCGACCACCCGGAACTCGGCCAGGGCGCGCTTCATCCGCGTCCGCGCTCCCTCCCTGTTCCGCCCCCAGGCCGTGACTTTGGCCAGCAGCGAGTCGTAGTACGGCGTCACCTCGATGCCGTCGTACAGCGCGCTTTCGACTCTGATGCCCGGTCCCGCGGGCTCACGAGCGAGCACCACCTTCCCCACCGAAGGCAAGAAGTTGTTGAACGGGTCCTCAGCGACGATGCGGCACTCGATCGCCCAGCCGCGGGTCAGCAGGTCTGCCTCTTCATACGGGAGTTCCTCGCCGGCCGCGACCACAATCTGGTCCTTCACCAGGTCCGTACCGGTGACGATCTCCGTGACCGGGTGTTCGACCTGCAGCCGGGTGTTCATTTCGAGGAAGTACCAGCTGCCGTCTTCGGCGAGCAGGAACTCAACCGTCCCGAGATTGTGATAATCCGCAGCGCGGGCGATGCGCACCGCCGCCCTGGTCAGGCTGCGCCGCAGCTGGGGGGTGACCGCGATGCTCGGACACTCTTCGATGATCTTCTGGTGGCGGCGCTGGATGGAACACTCACGCTCGCCGACCGGCACCGCGTTGCCGAACTGGTCCGCGATGACCTGCACTTCGATGTGGCGCACACTTTGCAGGTTCTTCTCGACGTAGATCGCCGGGTTCCCGAACGCCACACGGGCCTCGTAAATGGCCCGCTCGGCGGCGTCGCGGAAACTCGATGGCTCGGTGATGAGGCGGATGCCCCGCCCGCCGCCGCCTGCCGCCGCCTTCACCATCACGGGGTAGCCGATCTTCTCGGCGTACGCCATTGCCTCGTCCACCGAAGTGATCTCGCCACTGCCCGGGAGCACGGGTACGCCAACCCGCTCGGCAATCCGCCGTGCCTCGATCTTGTCGCCGAGGAGGCGGATCGATTCGGGGGACGGGCCAATGAACGTGAGCCCGGCGTCCCGCACAGCCTCCGCGAAGTCTGCGTTCTCCGCCAGGAACCCGTAGCCCGGGTGGATCGCCTCGGCGCCGCACCGCTTCGCTACCGCAATGATCTTCTCTGCGTTCAGGTAGCTCTCGCGCGCATCGGCCGGGCCGATGAAATGGGCCTCGTCGGCGTAGCGGACGTGCTGCGAGAGCCGGTCCACCTCCGAGTAAATCGCGACCGAGTGGATCCCCAGGTCGCGCAGTCCGCGGACGATGCGGAGCGCGATTTCGCCGCGGTTGGCTACGAGCACCTTCGAAAACATCAACGCTACCTGTACTTCTCTAGGGAGAGCCGATGGCACAGCATACGAGGATGGCCCGTCCAGTGGCCAATTCGCTGGCCCCGCATACGCGTCCGTCTTACGCTGAAAGCGTGGACGACCATGCCCTCCGGGTGCTCGAGTTCGAAAAGGTCCTGAACCTGCTGGCCGATGAGGCCGCTTTCAGCATCGGCCGCGAACTATGCCTCGCCGTGCGGCCCGAAACGGACTACGCGCGCGCCTTCGAACTCCAGGCGCAGACCGCCGAGATGCGGCTCCTCGATCAGCTTGGCATCGACGTGCCCTTCTCCGGGGCGCACGACATCCGTCCCGCAATTCACGCTGCAGCCATAGGCCAGGTCCTGGAACCCGGCGACCTCGTGGAGGCCGCCCAGACACTGCGCACCGCCTGGAGCGCGAAGCGGGTCATCGAAAAAGTGCGCGACCGCGTACCACGGCTGGGGCTCCTGGCAGACGAGATTTCGGACCTGCGCCGGTTCACGGAAGAGGTCGACCGCGCCATCACCGCCCGCGGCGAAGTATCCGACAACGCGAGTGAGCAGCTCGCGATGACCAGGCGGGAGCTGCGGGTGGCCGAATCGCGGCTCGAACAGCGTGCGCAGGCGGCGCTCGCTGACGCCATCCGCCGAGGCGTCGCCCAGGAAGGGCTGCTCACCGAGCGCAACGGGCGAAAAGTCATCCCCATCAAGGCCGACTATCGCGGCCAGGTGCAGGGCATCGTGCACGATGTCTCCTCGAGCGGCGCGACCGTCTTCATCGAGCCGATGGGCGTCGTCGATGCCGGGAACCAGGTGCGCGAGCTGCAGCTTGCCGAGCAGCGCGAAGTCCGCCGCGTGCTTCAACGGCTGACGGCCCTCCTCGGCGATGCGGAAGACGCCGCGCTCCGCGGGACGCTCGCCCTCGCCCAACTCGATGTCCTCCACGCGAAGGTCCGGTTGGGGCGACGGTTGAAAGCCGGGCTCCCACCCCCCGGCGAAGTCGACACCTGGTTCAAACCGGATGGGGCCACCCGCATTGTCCGGGGCCGCCACCCGCTCCTCCGCGGCGAAGTCGTCCCCACCGACATCGAAGTCGGCGGAGAGTACGCGGGCGTCCTCATCACCGGTCCGAACACCGGCGGAAAGACGGTCGCCCTCAAGACGCTCGGGTTGCTCACCCTCATGGCCCAGGCGGGCATCCCCGTCCCGTGCGACGACGGCAGCCGGTTTGTGTGCTTCGAACGCATCTTCGCGGACATTGGCGATGAGCAATCGATCGAGCAGTCGCTCTCCACGTTCAGCTCGCACATGCGGAACATCATCTCCATCCTCGCGAAGGCCGAGCCGGGGACGCTCGTGCTGCTCGACGAACTCGGCGCGGGCACGGACCCGGCCGAGGGGGCGGCGCTGGCGCGCGCGATCCTGGAGACGCTGCTCGAAAAGGGCTGCACGCTGGTGGCAACCACACACCACGGCGAGCTGAAGGTGTTCGCCCACAACGACCCCCGCCTGCGCAACGCCTCGGTGGAATTCGACATCGAGACACTGAGCCCGACCTACCACCTGACGGTGGGCCTCCCGGGCCAGTCCAACGCCCTCGCCATCGCCAGGCGCCTCGGCCTTGGCGAGGACGTGCTCGAACGCGCGAGCGACCAGCTCGCCCCGGAGCACTTTGAGTTCGAGAACCTCCTTGCGGAGATTCGCGCTGAACGGCATGCCGCCAGCGAGGCCCGGAAGAGCGAAGAACAGGCCCGACGAGAAGCGGAAGACCTGCGTGTGGCATTGGCCGAGCGCCGCGAGACGATTGAGGAAGAGCGGGCCGCCATCCTCGCCGCCGCGCAGCGCGAGGCCGAAGACACGCTGGCCCGCATGCGGCGCGAGGTCGATTCCCTCAAGCGCCGCGCCGCCGCCAGGGATTTCGACGCCCGTGCTGCGGAGGAAACCCTCAAGCAGATGGACGAAGACCTCGGCAAGCTCGCGAGGTCCGCAAAGCCGAAGCGGGTGGCGCCTCCCCAACCGGTCGCGCACCGGCGCGAAGTCATGCCCGGCGACGTGATTCATGTCCGCGATATCCCGCAGCTCGGCGAAGCGCTCTCCGCCGTTGGCGACGATGGCCGCGTCGAGGTCCAGTTCGGAGCCCTGCGCATGAAGGTCTCTGTTGAGCGCATCGACCGCATCGAGCAGGCGGGGCCGGCGGGAGAGAAAGTCGCCGTCCCCGCCGGGCCGCCGGTAAGCATGGAACTCGACCTGCGCGGCCAGCGGGCGGAAGCGGCGCTCGAACAGTTCGAGACGTACCTCGATGGGGCGTTCCGGGCCGGCCTGCCCTTCGTCCGCATCATCCACGGCAAAGGCACGGGCGCGCTCCGCGCCGCCATCCGCGAAGCGCTCGCCGGCCACCCCCTCGTCCGGCGATTCGAGTCCGCTTCCCCGCAGGATGGCGGCGACGGCGTCACTATCGCGCTGCTTGCCGGTTAGACTGCTCCCATGAGCACCGCGCTGGTCGTCGCCGGCGTCCTCCTCGTCGTCCTGGGCGCGGCAGTCTTCGTCGCCCGGGTCATCCGCAGGCGGCGGCGCAGCAACGAACAGGCTTTCGAGGGCACATTCACCTTCGGCTGGGAGGTCTCCCTGTTCGTCCCCGGAGACGCCTCGCGCCAGGGCCCGCGCTACTGGCTCGCGTGGACACCAGAGTCGCGCTTCATGGAACGTTTCAGACAGTGCGGTTACGACCCCGCGTGGACGCCGGGCTACGGCCGGGTGCGGACGCGGTTCCTTGGCGTGCTCGAAAACGGCGCAGTGGGGGGCTATGGGCACATGGGCCAGTACGAAGCGCAGGTTACCGTGACGAGGGTCCTGGAGATGGGCCGCGCCGAACTCGCCGAGAGCCGTTAGCGATGCAGCCACGCATGTCCTTCGGAGAACAGGCCCCCGCCGCCGATGCGCCCCTGGCGGCCCGGATGCGCCCGCGCACGCTCGACGAATTCGTGGGCCAGGAGGATGCCGTCGGGCCTGGTTCGATGTTGCGTGGTTCGTTGGAACGCGGCCGGCTGCCGTCGTTCATCCTCTGGGGCCCGCCCGGCTGCGGAAAGACCACGCTCGCGCGGATCGTCGCCGGCGGCGTCGATGCCGAATTCGTGCCCGTCTCGGCGGTCTCATCCGGGGTGGCCGACCTTCGCAAGGTGGTGGCGGAGGCCCAGGCGCGGCGCGCCGCCGGCAGGCGCACTGTCCTCTTCATCGACGAAATCCACCGCTTCAACAAAGCCCAGCAGGACGTGATCCTGCCATTCGTCGAGGACGGGACCGTAACGCTCATCGGCGCGACCACCGAGAACCCGTCGTTCGAGGTCATCGCCCCGCTCTTGAGCCGCGCCCGTGTCGTGCGGCTCAAGCAACTCGGCCCCGAGGCGCTCTCGGCCGTCATCGAACGGGCGCTGGAAGACAGCGAGCGGGGCCTCGGCAGCCGGGGGCTCACTATCGACGATGGCGGCAAGCAGGCACTCGTGGAGGGGGCCGCAGGAGATGGGCGAGCCGCCCTCACAGCCCTGGAGATCGCAGCCGACGTCGCCGAAGCGGCGGGACGGACGACGATCACCGCAGCCGACGTGGCCCAGGCGCTCCAGGACCGCCGGCCCTACTACGACCGCCAGAGCGACTACCACTACGACACGATCTCCGCGTTCATCAAGACGCTACGTGGGAGCGACCCGCACGGAGCGCTCTACTGGCTCGCACGCATGATCGAGGCCGGCGAAGACCCACTCTTCATCGTCCGCCGGATGGTCATCCTTGCTGCGGAAGACGTCGGCCTCGCCGACCCGCAGGCGCTGGTGGTCGCTACGGCATGCCAGCAGGCCGTGCACTTCGTGGGCATGCCGGAGGGCTTCTTCCCCATGGCCGAGTGCGCCCTTTACCTGGCCCTCGCGCCCAAGAGCAACAGCGTCGGGTCCGGCTATGCCCGCGCGATGGAGGATGTCTCGAAGACCGCGCACCTGCCCGTGCCGATGCACCTGCGGAACGCGGTGACCGGCCTGATGCGCCAGTTCGGTTACGGCCAGGGCTATCGTTACGCCCACGAAGAACGCGGCCACGTGGCCCGCGGCATGCGCTATTTGCCCGAAGAACTGGGCTCGCCACAGTATTACCTGCCGGGCGAACTCGGATTCGAAGCGCGGGCGGTCGCGCGCTGGCGCGAACTCCAGTCCGGCGAGCCCACCACTGACACTGGACGAGACCAAGCATGAAGATCGAATTCCTGTACTCCAAGAGCACGGGCCGCAGCGCCGAGGCAGAAGAAGCGCTGCGCATGGCCATCGAATCCACCGACCCGACCATCGAGGTCGTCTACACCGAGGTCTACGACTCCGAAGATGCCAAGGTGAAGCGCTTCCTCGGCTCCCCCTCGATCCGCGTGAACGGCATCGATGTCGAATACGGCGACCGCGAGCCGGACGAATACCAGGCCGGGACCCGGTACTACAACACGCCCCAGGGATGGAAGCCGTTCCCCCACGCAAAACTGATCGCGAACACGATCCTGGAGCAGCAGGCCAAAGCCAATCAGGCCGGCCCGCGCGGCTGACAGCGGCTCGAAGCGGCCGTATCGCGAGGCACGCAGGGCGCAGAGTGATATTCAGTGGCGCCCCCGGCGAAGGACGCCGAACGACGCACCAGGTGGGCAGGGTTCGCTATCCCCGGTCCACCATCGTCGCGATCTCATCAAGGTGGCAGACGTCGTTGTGGCGGGTGAGCACGAGACGCTTCGCGCGGTCCTGGATGATCTCCGTCAGCGAACAGTTGCCGACCATGAAGGCCCCCGGCCGATGCAGGTCCAGGCCCACGACCATGTGGCACATCGCGCTGATCACTCCGCCGTGCGCTACGGCCACCGTTGTCCCATCGAGTTCGCGCAACCGCGCGAGAGCCGCGGAGAGCCTTTGGTGAAACCGGTCGCGGCCCTCCTCGCCCGGAAACAGGAAGCGGCGGCCCGTGCTTCGGGCCGCCAGCATCTCTGGAAACCGTTCGCGCAGATGGGACGGGGTTAAGCCCGCGCCCTCGCCGATGTCATACTCGGCCAGGTCGGGCTCCAGCTGGACGTCCAGGCCCAGTGCGGCAGCTATCCGTTTGGCCGTGTCGGAAGCGCGAAGCAACGGACTGGAGAGCACGCGGTCCGCCCCGAGCGCGCCCAACCTTCGGGCAGTAAGTTCGGCCTGCCGCTCGCCAAGTTCGCTCAGCCCGTAGTCCAGGCGGCCCTGCAGTACACCGGCGGCGTTGCCGAGCGATTCTCCGTGGCGGACGAGGATGAGGCGCACGGTAGCAGCATCGCCGTGCCAGCCGCGACGCTCAACACAACAACTGAGATTTTCAGGCTGGGGTAGTCTCGCCCGCGGTTTGGTGTGCGGGGTCGAGGAACAGGTTCCCCAGTAGAGGCAATGAGAACGCGGCCCCGGGGGAGTTGAAATGGGTCGAAAACCCGAGAATCTCGATCCCTACCAACGCGCCCGTCTCCTCGCTGACGAGGGCTACGACGTCGTCGGCAAGGAAATCCGCGACGATGGGGCCCTTTCGCGGCCATACGGTATCGATGTGGAAGATGTCGCCTTCCTTATCCCAGGAGAGCCTCAGGTGCGTGCCCATTCCGTTTTCCATCTCGGCAGCCTCCGGACGATGTACGCGGTCACGATCCAGTGTCGCGGCCGGGCTTCCGGGATCGATGGTACTGGATCAGTGACGACCACAACCATGAGCCCCTTTCCGCCCAGCAGCTGCGGCCATTGGCGCACGAAGGCACGCTCCCCTTCGATGCGCGAAAGCACCGTGTCCGGTTCGCGAACGGTCTCACGTAACTCGTTCAAGAAAGCCGGAAGCACTTCGCTGTGGTCGAGGCGAATGTGAGCCTCCCGCTCAGCAGTCAGCTCCACATCGCCGTCGAGGTACGGGCACGGCAGCCAGACCACTTACTCTGTCAGCCGGCGGTAGAGGGCGGGCAGGCGGCTCGGCAACGCTTCGATGTCGGCCACCACCTCATAGCCCATGTCCTCGCACATGGTTTTCAGGTAATCGTGCCCGGCGCGGTCCACGGTGAGGGCGAACGGCGTGATCCCCTCCCGCTTGGCCTCGTTCAGGGCCTGCTTGGTGTCGTGGATCGCGTACTCCTTTTCCGTCCGGTCGCGACCATAGCCATGGTCCTGCGGACGGCCGTCGCTGAGCAGCACGAGGATCTTCACCTTGGCGTCGGTCTCGGTGAGCTTGTGCGTCGCGTGGCGGATGGCGGGGCCCATGCGGGTCGAGCGGATAGGCGTCACCTTGTCCAGCCGGTTCTTGATCTTCTGGTCGAGCGTCTCGTTGAAGTCCTTGATCACGAAGAACTCCACGTTGTCCCGTCCGTAACCGCTGAACCCGTAGATGCCGTACTGGTCTCCGATCGTCTCCAGGGCGGTCATGAGGAGGACAGTCGACTCCTTCTCGAGGTCGATGATCCGCTTGGGCGGGCTTGTCAGCTCCTGGCGGCGCTTCGAAACCCACCAGCTGAGGTACTTGCGCGGGTCGTCGTCGTAGTCGTCGTCGTCGTACTTCTTCTCGCGCTTGTTGATTTCCTCGTCCGTGCTGGCCGACATGTCGATCAGGAAGGCCACTGCCACGTCGCGCTCGATCTTGTTGCGGCGCCAGTAGATCTTCTCCGTCGGGCTCGCCCCGGCACGCTTCTCCACCATCCATTCGATGGCGGCGTCGAGCTCGATGTCCTCGCCGTCGGGCAGTCGCTTGAGCTTCCGGAACATCTCCGGCTTCATGAGCTCGAACTGCTTCCTCGTCTGGGTCACGAGGCCGGCGTGTTCGCGGAGGGCGTTCTCGTAGAAGTTCTCGTCGCCTTCTTCGAGCTTGGACTCCTTCACGGCGCACCAGCGCGGCTTGTAGTCCTGCGCCCGGAAGTCCCACTCGTCGTAGTAGTAGACCGTCACGATCGGGACGAGGGGCTCCTCGCCCTCGCCCGCCCCGGTGCTGTTGTCGCTCGTCGGCTGCCCCTGGTCTGATTTCTCCGATGCCGGGTTGCCGGCTTCCTTCATCAGGTTGCTCATGAACATGCCCGTAGAAGCGTCGAGGTCGCCGTCGTACATGGCGTCGAGGTCGATCTCCACGCTCTTGGCCAGCAGTTCGGCGAGCTGTTCGGGGGTCAGCGGCACGGGCGACATCTGGCCGCCTTCGCCCATCTGCGCGTTTTCCCGCAGCTTCATCAACAGGTCCACGAGCTCCGGCTTGAAGTCGCCCCGGAAGTCGATCTCCTGCGGGCTCTCGTAGTCGGCCTCGCCCTCGCCCCCTTCGACGCTGCCCATCTGCATCTGGTTGCCTTCGCCGCCCGATTCGCCGCCCTGCATCGGCATCGCCTGCCCGGCTTCCATCGGCTCCACGGTGTCCCACTCGGCGTCGCCGGTGTTCTCGAAAATGTTGGGGATCGAGATCGCGATTTCGTAGAGGGCCAGCGTCGCCTCTGCGGCGTCCTCGACGAGCGCCTCTTCGACCTGGACCGCCCGCAGGATGCCAAGGGCGCGCGCCATCGCTTCGGCCCGGTCCTTCGGCCAGCGGACGGCGTCGACGCCGTCGAGGCTGGCGCGGACGAGGTTCTCGACGAACGCGTTGCGAAGCGGCAGCGTGCGCACGTCCGGTCGTTTTGCGAGTTCCTCGCGTTGCATGCGCAGGAGCGGCTTGCGGATGCCTCCGTACTCGTGCTTCACGCGGGCATCGATACGGGAGTCTTCCGCGATCGTGAACAGGTCGCTTGCGAGCTGGCGATCCGGGAAGAGGTCGAAGTACTCCTCCATGTCGGTCGTGGCCGGCGTTTCCCGGGCCTGGGCGAAGGCGACGCGGCGCAGCGGGAACACGCCGCCGGCCCGGCTGAACTCGAAGTCGAAGCTGCCGAACTCGATGTGCGCGGCCTGGTGGGTGGCGAACACCTTCATCGCCGCGAAGTTCTCATCCTTCTCGTGGAACCGCTCCATGAGCTCCGGGAGGAAGATCGTGCTCCCATCGGTGCTGGCGCGATGCTCTTCGACCCAGCCGATGCCCTTCTCCGCGAGCGACTCGGCAGTCTGGATGCTCACGTTGCGGCCGGTGAGTGCTTTGCAGTAGAGCCGCATGATCTCGCCGATCTTGGAAAGCTCGATACGGGCCGAGAGGGTATCGAGGATGTCCTCGCCACGCGTCGACTGCAGCCGGAAATAGGCTTCGCCGCCATCGTGGCTCGCCTGGAGGATCTTGAGCCCGGCGTTGTGCCACGGTTCCAGCTCGTCGATGCGGATCCGGTCGAGCACTCGCGGGACACTCGCGACGAAGTCCATCGCCGCGTAGGCGGAATAGGGCGCGAGCTGTTCCGCCAGTTCGATCACGCGGTAGTGGTCGTCCGGCTCAAGTTCCCCGAGCGCAGCCGACGCTTCCTCGAAGTACTGGAATGCGGACCGGTTGTGCCCGCGGGCCACCTGCGCCGCGAGGATGAGGAACCGCTCCCGGACGGGCGCGTGCACTTTTTGGATGAGCGAAGAGCCGCGTTCGAAGTACAGGCGCGAGTCCGCCCAGCTGGACTGGGCCAGCTCCACCGCGAACGCGATGAACGGCAGGCGGTCGTCCTCGTCGAGCTTCTGCAGCACAGCCGGTGACGACGACAGGCAGGCCGAAGCGAGCTCGTAGCTGTGCCGCGAGAGCTCGTCGATGAACAGCACCAACCGGGCCGCCTGGCCGATACGGAGCACCTGGAAGATTTGGGGCGCAAGGTCGAAGAACTGGGCCGCGAGGGAAGAGCTCTTCCAGTTTCCCTTGTAGAGCCGCCGCCCCAGGTCTGCCCATTGGCGGACGTGGGCCGGCCCCACCACTTCCATTGTCGCTGCCGAAGCGCGCAGGAAGCTGACCGCCAGCGGGGCCGACTCTCCGGCCATCTGCACGGCCTCCCGGCCGAGCTGTTCGATCGCGTCCCAGGTTGCGTTCGGCGGCAGGGCCGCGCCCGCTTTGAAGTATTCGACCGCCGCTTCCCACGAGCGGAGGCTCAGCGACGTCAGTTCGACACCGGTTTCAGCCCAGGTCTGGAGTTGCGAAGGAGTGAGCCGGGGCGCCAGCGCCCGGAGCCCGGCTTCGAAGTGCTGCTCGAGCGGCGCCGGGAACCCCGAAAGCCGTTCGTGATGCCGGGCGAGGAGTTCTCCCACGATGGTCATGCGCGCCGGCTACCTCCGAAGTCTGGTCCGCCCGGGAGTCGCAGGACAAGGGCGCGAAGCCGCGCGCCGGGCCGGCTCACGACTCTCCCGAGTGCTTCACGAAATTGCGGGTTGGATCCCTGTAATCGTAAAAGACTACCTCATCCGTTGTCGTGTCCCACGTCGCGCAGGAAAGCTGAAAGTCGTTCCGGTGGTCGCGCGGGTCTCCCGTCGACCCCGGATTGATGACCAGCACGCGCCCGAACCGCTGCGCCATCTTGTAGTGCGTGTGCCCCACGATGAGCGCGTCGCAGTCCAGTTCCGCCGCCTTCGCCCAGATTGTTTCGTGCGGGTAGTGATAGTCCTTCCAGGGCTCCCACGGCGAACCATGCGTCATCACCACCCGTTTGCCATCCACCACCCGCTCCACCCGGTAGGGTTTCGTCCGCAGCCAGGCCACGAGGTCCTGGTCGACTTTCGGCGACGACAGCGCCCTCTCGCCGTCCCGGCCGAGGATCGTCTCCTCGTGGTTGCCGAGGACGACCTCGGCATCGAGCTCACGCAACCGTGCCACCACCTCGTTCGACCAGCGGAACTGGAACACGGAATCCCCCGCACACCACAGCCGGTCGAATGGCGCCATCAGCTCGAGCGCGCGCTCCAGCCCCGCGATATTGCAATGAATGTCGGAGACGATGGCGAGCTTCACGACGGAGTACCCGGTGCCCGGTGCCCGGTATCCGGTACGTTGGCGAGACGAATCTGGGCCGCGCGAAGACCCGCGATCACCTTGCCGCTGTCATCCACAAGTTGCATGAGCAGCTCGAAGTCCTCGTCTTGGACGTAGCCGATGTCGTGAGCGATGTAGAGGTGGGACCGAACCTCGGCGAGGGATCCCTTCGCGATGTCCAGATAGCGCCCGAACTCAGTCGCTCGACGCTTTTCGAATCCCTCCGCGATGTTCGCCATCACCGAGACCGCGGCTCGCTGGACTTGAGCGCTCAACCCGAAGTCGCGACGAAACGGTTCGGAGCCAGTACACCGATTGACCTCACGCGCGAGAACCCGCGCGCGCTGCCAGGCGACAAGATCTTCGAACCGGTGCAGGGCCAAGATCCCTCCTGCCCAGAGTGGCTTGCCGAACTGGCTACGGTAGTACCGGGTACCGGGTACCCGGTACCCGGCGCTACTCGAAAATGCTCGTGACCACTTCCTCGATGCTGCGCTGGACTTCCAGGTCGTCCGTGAGTGCCCAGGTGATGGCAACCTGGCAGGCGCGGCGCGCCGGGACGCCCTCGGCCATGAGTTTGCCCGCGTAGACCAGCAGGCGCGTGCTGACACCTTCCCCAAGGCCGTGCTCCTTGAGGTTCCTCACCTTCTCGCCGAGGCGGGCGAGGTCCACCGCCGCCTCACGGGAGCAGTTCGCCTCGTGCTGGATGATCTCCGCTTCCTGGTCTCGCGGCGGGTAGTCGAATTCGATGGCGATGAAGCGCTGCCTGGTCGAGTGCTTCAGGTCCTTCAACGCGCTCTGGTAGCCCGGGTTGTACGAGATCACGAGCAGGAAGCCGTCCGCGGCCTCCACCACCTGGCCCAGCTTCTCGATCGGGAGCAGCCGCCGGTAGTCGGTCAGCGGGTGGATGAGCACGGTCGTGTCCTTCCGTGCTTCGACCACCTCGTCCAGGTAGCAGATGGCGCCGACTTTCACGGCGCGCGTCAGCGGCCCGTCGATCCAGCGCGTCCCGTCCGTGTCCAGGAGGTAGCGGCCAACAAGGTCGCTCGCCGTGAGGTCTTCGTGACAGGCCACCGTGATGAGCGGCATCCGGTGCTCGGCTTCCTCACCCGTGCGGGACGACACCTTCATCATCGGGCGGCCAAGCTTGTACGCCATGTACTCCACAAAGCGCGTCTTGCCCGCGCCCGTTGGACCTTTGAGCAGGACCGGGATGCGCTGCTTGTAAGCCGTCTCGAACAACTGGATTTCGTCGTGGATGGGGAGGTAGTAGGGCTCGTCGTGGACGGCGTACTCCTCGACGGCGTAAATGGTGGCTGCCCGTTCGTTGGTCGCCAGTTCAGACAAGTTCGCTACCTCCCGGCCGTTGTGCTGAGCCGTTTCTGAAGTTCATCCCACGCTTGCTGGATGCTCTGCTGGAGTTCATCCAGGGTCCCGTTGTTCGTGATCACGACGTCGGCGCGCGCGACCCGTTCCGCGTTCGAAAGCTGGGAGTCGATGCGGGCGCGCGCCGCCGCTTCGTCGAGGCCGTTCCGGCTCGCCAGGCGTTTCACGGCCAGCTCCGGCTCCACGACAACGACCCACACCTCGTCTACCAGGTCCTCCCAGCCGGCTTCGAAGAGGACCGCGGCTTCGAGGACGACAAGCGAGTTGCCCGCAGCTTCGAATTCCGAAAGCGCCTCGCTCGCGAGCTTCCGGATCCCGGGCCAGACGATGTCGGTCAGCCGTTTCAGCTCCTCGGGCTTCCCGAACACCTTGCCCCCGAGCACCCGGCGGTCAATCGTCCCGTCCGGAGCGACCAGGTCGTCCCCGAACGCGGCAACAACCGCCTTGAAGGTGTCGGTCCCGGGGTCGTACGTGCGATGGCCGAGGACATCGGCATCGATGACCGGGATGCCGCGCTCCTTGAAAAACGCGGTCACGGTCGACTTACCGCTGGCGATGCCGCCCGTCAGCCCAATGACGTGCACAAAGAACTCCGCAGGGGGATGGAATCGAACAGATAGTGTATCTGCGGCCGGGGAGGGCGGGCAAACGGGGGAGGCTGGGGCAGAAGCAGCGTCAGCGTTGAAGGTCGCGCCGCCGCCGGCCGGTCTTGCTCCCAAAGGCCTCTGTGGCGAACGCCGCGCCCGGACGCCAGACCCACGTCACCGCGCCGCTCCTCCACTCCCCACCATCCGCACCCGGCTGCGCGGCGCCCGCCTCGCGCATGTCGGGCAATGGTAGACGACGCGGATGCCGTGGCCGCATTCGCCGTCCACCAGCGTAAGGTCCGACTCCGCGAACTGTTCCCCGAACGTCGCCAGCGCGCCGACAACCACACCCAACGCGTGCCCCTTCGGCGTGAGCTGGTAGGCGTAGCGGGCCGGGTGTTCCTGGTACAGGCGCCGCACAACCACTCCGGCCGCCTCGAGCGCTTTCAGCCGGTTCGACAGCACCGCCGGCGGGATCCCCTCGACCGACAGCCGAAGTTCGCTGAAACGCGACTTGCCACGCAGGAGGTCGCGCACAACCAGCAGCGTCCAGCGGTCGCCGACAAGGTCCAGCGTGCTCGCAACCGGACACCGGACTGTGCGGGCCATGGGGTTACCTCCGGGGGAGCGTTGCGTTATGCTACGCACGCGAGGCCGTGAGTTCAAGTTCTGAACCGACTGCCGGCGCAACGGAGGCTCCATGCTCACCGCCACCCCAGCCGTGCTGCGCCGCGCCCTCGAAGGAAATCGGCCCACGCGCGCCGAAGCCCTCGCCCTGGCCGAAGAATCCGACCTGCAGCCCCTGCTCGATACCGCCGCCACGCTTCGCGACTCACACCATCGCAACATCGTCTCCTACTCGAAGAAGGTCTTCATCCCGCTGACCCAGCTCTGCCGGGACGTGTGCCACTACTGCACGTTCGCGAAACCCCCGGTGCCCGGCCAACGCGCCTACATGACCCCGGAGCAGGTGCTCGAAATCGCCCGCGCGGGCGCCGCCCAGGGCTGCAAGGAAGCGCTCTTCACCCTGGGAGATAAGCCCGAGCTTCGATACAAGGTCGCCCGCCGCGAGCTCAACGAGATGGGGTACGCCAGCACCATCGCCTACCTCACCGCTATGGCCGGGCTCGTCTACCGGGAGACCGGCCTGCTCCCCCACGCGAATCCGGGCGTGATGACGCGCGACGAGATTGCGGCCCTGCGGGAGGTCACGATCTCGCAGGGGATCATGCTCGAAAGCGTGTCCGGCCGGCTCCACGAAAAGGGCCAGGTTCACTACGGCTCGCCCGACAAGCACCCGGCCCCGCGCCTCCAGACCATGCGCGATGCCGGCGACCTCCAGGTGCCGTTCACGTCGGGCATCCTCATCGGCATCGGCGAAACCCGCCGCGAACGGATCGAGTCGTTCCTCGCACTGCGCGAACTCCACGACCAGTACGGCCACATCCAGGAGATCATCGTCCAGAACTTCCGCGCCAAGCCGGGGACGAAGATGGCCGGGGCACCCGAACCCGACCTCGATGACCTGCTCTGGTCGATTGCCCTCGCCCGCATCGTCTTCGGGCCGGAGATGAACATCCAGGCCCCGCCCAACCTGAGCTACGAGGACTACCCCAAGCTCGTTCAGGCCGGCCTCAACGACTGGGGCGGTGTCTCCCCGGTGACGCCGGACCACGTCAACCCCGAGGCCCCCTGGCCACATCTCGAGGAATTGCGCCGCCACACCGCGGAGTGCGGGAAGGTGCTCACCGAGCGCCTCGCCGTCTACCCGGCGTACGCCCTGGATTCGCAGCGCTGGCAGTCACCGGAGATGGCCACCGCCGTCATCCGGGCTATCGACAGCGACGGGTTCGCGCGTGTCGATGCCTGGTCGCCCGGTGATGCGGGAACGCCACCGCCACGGACCGAACTGCCCGTGAAGCTCGACCCGGCCCGGCGGGTCTCAACCGCGACGCCGGAGGTTGCCGCGATCCTTGAGCGGGCCGAAGCCGGCCAGGAGCTCGGCGAAGCGGACCTCGTCCGCCTCTTTCAGGCGCGCGGCGATGACTACCACCTCGTCTGTGAAGCCGCCGATCGCCTGCGCAAGCGCGCGAATGGCGACACGGTCTCGTACGTCGTCAACCGGAACATCAACTACACCAACATCTGCTACTTCCGCTGCCAGTTCTGCGCGTTCGCGAAAGGAAAGATGAGCGAGAGCCTGCGCGGCACCCCCTACGACCTCGGCCTCGACGAGATCGTCCGCCGTTCACGCGAGGCATGGGAGCGCGGGGCCACGGAAGTCTGCATGCAGGGCGGCATCCATCCCGAGTACACCGGCCAGACCTACCTGAACATCCTCCAGGCGGTGAAGGATGCCCTGCCGGCAATGCACATCCACGCCTTTAGCCCGCTCGAAGTCTCCCAGGGCGCCGAAACGCTCGGCATTCCCGTGCCGGAGTTCCTCCGCCGGCTCAAAGAGGCGGGCCTCGGCACGCTTCCCGGCACCGCTGCCGAAGTGCTCGACGACGATGTGCGCGTCACCCTCTGCCCGGACAAGCTGAGCACCCAGGAGTGGCTCGACGTCGTCGAAGCCGCGCACAACGTGGGTTTCCGCACCACCTCGACAATCATGTACGGCCACATCGACGGACCGGCGAACTGGGCGAAGCACCTCGTCCGCCTGCGCGACCTCCAGAAGCGGACCGGCGGATTCACCGAGTTCGTCCCCTTGCCGTTCGTCCACATGGAGGCCCCCATCTACCTGAAGGGCAAGGCCCGCCAGGGCCCGACCTTCCGCGAAGCCGTCCTCATGCACGCGGTCGCCCGGCTGGCCCTCCATCCGCACATCACCAACATCCAGGTATCGTGGGTGAAGATGGGCGTCGAAGGCGTCAAGGCCTGCCTTGCCGCTGGTGTGAACGACATGGGAGGGACGCTCATGAACGAAAGCATCTCTCGCGCCGCCGGCGCGGCCTTCGGCCAGGAACTCCCTCCCGAAGAGATGGAACGCACCATCCGCGCCATGGGACGCCAGCCGCGCCAGCGGACGACGCAGTACGGTCCGGCGCCCGAGGAGCGGCAGATCACCTCGTTCAACGCGCCCGAGTTGCTCCCCATCGTGCTCACGCCGGCCAAGAAGTACGAGCGCAAGAAACCAGTTACGGCGTAAAGCGAGGTCGGCCCGATCCCTTTACGATCCTCGTGTGACGCTGCCCTCGCTGTTCGCGAACGATCCCCCCGCGCCGCCGGCCGCGGGCGGGATTTTCGCGGAAGTTGCCGTCAATACAGCCCAGCCCGCGCGGCACCCATTCAGTTACAGTCTCCCCGAAGGCATGCGACTCGGTGTGGGACAGGCGGTGTTCGTCCCCTTCGGGCCGAGAATCCTCCAGGGCATCGTCCTCGCGCTCGGCGAGAGCGCTCCCGTCGAGGCCGTCCGCCCGGTTTCAGCCGTAGCCGACCCGGACCCCGTGCTCGATGACGTCCACATCGCGCTGGCCCGGTGGATGTCCAACGAGTACCTCGCTCCCTTGTGGGACTGCGTGGCCTCGTGCCTCCCGCCCGGCTATGGCCAGAAGGCGGTCACCATGGTGTCGCCCGTCGATCTCCCGCCACTGCTGCCCGTCTACCCGAAGGACCAGAAGATCCTGCAGTACATCGCGGCAAACGGCCGCGTCACGCTCGATGCCCTGCGCGAAGCCGTCGGCCCCGTCAGCCTCACGCTCCTCGAGCGTCTCCAGCGCGATGGCCACCTGACCGTCGCCCAGGGGCTTGCCCGGCCTTCCGGGAGGCCACGCTTCGAACGGAGAGTCGCCCTCAACACCACCGTCGAAAACGCCCTCTGGCACGCCAACGAATTGATGGACCGCAACGCGAAGTCCGTTGAGGCGCGCCTGCTCACCCATCTGGCGCGCAACCCCGACATCTCCCTCACTGAAGCGCGCGAACTCGGCGTCCAGCCGGCCCACCTCCGCAGGCTGCAGGAACGGGAACTCGTCCGCGAGTACGAACGGCAGGTCGAACGCGACCCGCTCGCCGACTACTCCTTTTCGCCAAAACCGCCACCCCGGCTGAGCGAAGAGCAGGCTGCTGCCGTCGACGCCATCTGGGCTCAGCCCGCCACGTTGCTCCACGGTGTCACCGGCTCGGGCAAGACCGAGGTCTACCTCGAGCTTGTCCGCCGGACACTGGAGCTCGGCCAGGGCGCGATCGTCCTCGTCCCCGAGATCGCCCTCACTCCCCAGGCAATCCGCCGCTACGGCGAGCGATTCCCGGGCGAGCTGACCGTCTTCCACTCTCAGTTGTCCCAGGGCGAACTCTACGACCAGTGGTACCGCGTGCAGCGCGGCGGCGCCCGGCTTGTTGTCGGCTCCCGGAGCGCCATTTTCGCGCCGGTACGCGACCTCGGCCTCGTGATCCTGGACGAGGAACACGAGTGGAGTTACAAGCAGGCGGACCCGCAGCCCCGCTACCACGCCCGCGATGTCGCCGGGCAACTCTGCCGCCTGACCGGTGCGCGGCTGGTTTTGGGCAGCGCCACGCCCGACCTGGTGACCTACCACAGGACCGAAGTCGGGACGCTCGCCCGGGTCGAGTTGGACCGGCGCCTTGCTCCCACGCCCGACGGAGATGCTCTCGAAGGCGCCCTCCCGCAGGTCACGATCGTCGACATGCGGGAAGAACTGCGCGACGGCAACCGGAGCATCTTCTCCCGCCCGCTCCGGCGCGCGGTCTTCGCCGCGCTTCGCGCCGGCGAACAATCGATCCTGTTCGTGAACCGGCGCGGCTCCGCCCGCTTCGTCCTCTGCCGGGACTGCGGATACCTGCCGCTCTGCTCTTCGTGCGAAGTGTCCATGAGCCTGGACGTGCAGAGCCCGGTCACCACCCTCCTCGTCTGCCATCACTGCGGCCGCTCCCGCCGCCTCGAGGACCGCTGTCCGAAATGCGACGGCCCCCGCTACCGGCCATTTGGCGTGGGCACTCAGCGCGTCGAGCAGGAAGCTCGCGCCGAGTTCCGGGGCGCCCGCATCGCCCGCTGGGACAGCGACGTCTCGAAGCAGAAGGGCAGCCACGAGCGCATGGTGCAGGCCCTCGAAACCGGCGAGATCGACATCCTCGTCGGCACCCAGATGCTCGCCAAGGGCCTCGACCTCCCGGAGATGACCGTCGTCGGCGTCGTCGATGCGGACGTGGGTTTGAGCCTGCCCGACTACCACGCGCACGAACGCACCTTCCAGTTGCTTTCCCAGGTTGCGGGACGGGCAGGGCGCCGGGACAAGCCGGGCTACGTCTACATCCAGACCTACGAGCCAGAGGCCGCGCCCATTGCCGCCGCGGCCGAGCACGACTATCGCGCGTTCTACGAGGACGAGATTGCCCACCGTCGGCGGGCCGGCTATCCGCCATTCAACCGCCTCGTCCGCCTCGTGTATCGGCACGGCCGCCAGGAGCACGCGCTCGAAGAGGCTGCGCGCGTCGCGAACGAACTGCGCATCGCCCGCGATTCGGCCGGCCGGGCCGAGCCGGATATCCTGGGCCCAACACCCACGTTCGTCCCCCGTATCCGTGGGGAGTTCCGCTACCAGGTCCTGATGCGGGGCCGGAACCCCGCCAGGCTGCTCGAAGACGTCCGGCTCGGCGACCACTGGCACATCGATGTCGATCCGGCCAGCCTAATTTAGGTCACCTTGCCCGGGTCCGGCGCGAGCGCCGCTAATCGCGTGGCTCAGGGGGTCCGGGTCGAGTTCGAAAACCTGTTCCCGCGGACTTTTCGGTTGACGCGATACCTCGGCGCGCCATCGCACACGGCACGTGAACGCCCCTCATCGCGCTGGAATGCATAGTGGACGCTCCCCCGGTGGGCGTGGCCGAACATTCGGCAACGGACGCCGTCCCCTGTCACCTGCCCATCCTCGCTCGCCGCGCCTTGCCCAACGCTGACGCAATGACCCCTGCCAGTCCTCCCCGGAAGAGCCCGTCTCCACTCCGGGGCGAACCCGGTACACCACTCCTTCAGCAGTCCCGAACCCGAATCCGGCGACACTCCTTCCCCACTCCTTCGACTCCTGTGAAAACATCTCCGCGCTCGACGCGCACTCCGGGATCCCGTCTAATGCCGCCACAACCAGCCCCGGAGGGACCTTCGATGACGCAAATGGCAATTCGCCCCACGGTGAGCGGCCCGATCGCTGGCGGCAGCAAGGGTTGGCCGTTCGCCGCCTCGATGCTCGACCTCGCAAGCTACGGCTACACCGAAGCCGAGTACTTCCTCGAGGGCACCGCAACCCGCTACAGGCTGGCCGACGGCACGGAACTCACCCGCGACGGCAAGTGGTCCGCCGTGCCCGCCGGGGAAGCGCCGTTCCGCACGCGTATGCTCGTCTACCGGCCCTCCGACCCCGCGAAGTTCAACGGCACGGTCATCGTGACCTGGAACAACGTCACCGCGGGGTACGACCTCTTCAGCGCCGAGAGCCTCGAGCTGCTCGAAGGTGGCTTCGGCCTCGTTTGCCTCACCGTCCAGAAGGTCGGCATCGAAGGACTCCCGCCGGTCCACCAGGGCCTCGCGAACTGGGACCCCGAGCGTTACGGCACGCTCTCCATCCCCAGCGACGACTACTCGTACGACATCCTCACCCAGTGCGCACGGGCCGTCGGCCGCGATCGCTCGCGCCAGCCGGTCGACCCCATGGGCGGGCTCGAAGTGAAGCACGTGGTCGCGCAGGGGGGCTCGCAGTCCGCCGGCCGCCTGGCCACCTACGTTAACGCCATCCAGCCGCTCACCAGGGCCTTCGACGGCTTCATCCTCACCATTTACTTTGGCACCGGCGCCGCGCTCGAAGTCGGCGAGACCGTGGTCAACATCAACGCCATGCCCCAGGACGGCAGCTCGTCCCGCAGGCTTCGCGGCACGAACCTCCTCCGCGACGACCTTGGCGTCCCGATTTTCGTCGTCAACTCCGAACTCGAAGCCATCGCCTGCTACGACGTCCGCCAGCCCGACACAGACACCTTCCGCTACTGGGAGTCCGCGGGCACGTGTCACGTCTCCGCGCAGGGCCAGCGCGACCGCCAGGTGAAGCACCAGCGCGACCAGCTCGTCACCGCGCCGCTCGCGCAGGGCATCAACCGCATCCCGATGATCCCGCTCTACGATGCCGCCTTCCACCACATGCACCGCTGGCTCAGCGAAGGCGTCCCGCCGCCGTCGCAGCCGAAGGTCGAGTTCGCCGGCGACCCGCCGGAAGTTGTCCGCGACGAGCACGGCATCGCGAAGGGCGGCATCCGTCTGCCCCAGGCCGAAGTGCCGCTCGCCCAGAACAGCGCCATCCCGCTCTCGCCCGACATCTTTGCCTTCCTCGGTGGCTCCTGCCACCCGTTCTCGAAGGAAAAGGCACACGCGCTCTACGGCTCGAAGGAGGCGTTCCTGGCAAAGTTCGAGGCCGCAGCGCAGCGCGCGGTCGAAGCCGGCGTCCTCATGCCGCGCGACGTCCCCGGGCTGGTGGCCGAGGCCGCGGGCGATTGGCCGGAGTAGCTACCCCGCGATCTCGCGCAGGATGCCGATCCCACGCCGGATGCCGTCTTCGCTCACGCTGGAGTACCCCATGACGAAACTCGCGCCGGGCGGCGGCTCGCCCACGTAGTAGGTGTTCGCCGAATAGATGCCGACCCCGCGCGCCCGGGCCGCCTCCATGAACGCCTCCGCGTCCTCCACGCCCTGGATGTTGACCATCACATGCATCCCGCTCTCGGTGCCGGTGATCGTCGCCCGCTCGCCGAAGTGCTCGTCGAACGCGGCGAGCATCGTCGCCCGGCGCGTCTCGTACACCTTCCGCATGCGGCGCAGGTGGCGCTCGAAGTGCCCCTCGTCGATGAACAGTGCAAGCACCGCCTGGTAGAGCAGCGCCACATGCCGGTCCGTCAGCCACTTCGCCCCGGTGATCGCCGGCTGCAAACCCGGCGGCGCCACCATGTACCCCAGCCGCAGTGCCGGCAGCAGCACCTTCGAAAGCGTCCCGGTGTAGATGACGCGCCCCCCTTCGTCGAGACCCTGCAGCGCCGCCAGCGGCCGCCCTTCGTAGCGGAACTCGCTGTCGTAGTCGTCCTCGACGATCACCGCGCCGGTGCGCGTTGCCTTCGCCAGCAGCTCCAGCCGGCGGGAGGCCGACATCACCGCCCCCGTCGGGAACTGGTGCGACGGCGTCACGTAGATGACGCGCGCCTCGTCCGGGATCCAGTCCACGACGATGCCTTCGTGGTCGACCGGCACAGGGACGACCTTCGCCCCCATCGCAACGAACACCGCCCGCGCGCCCCGGTAGCCGGGCTCCTCGATGGCCACCACGTCCCCGGGGTTCACGAGCACGCGCGCAGCGACATCCAGCGCCTGCTGCGACCCGTTGACGACGAGTACCTGGCTGGCATCGCAGCGCACCCCGCGAGACCGTTGCAGGTAGCGCGCGAGCGACTCGCGCAGCTGCGGCAGGCCCTCCGTCGGCCCGTACCCGAGCAGCTCCTTCGGCGGGTAGTCCAGGACTCGCTTGGTCAGCGTCCGCCATGCGTCGATGGGGAACTCGGCGAACGAAGGCGTCCCGTAGCGGAACTCGACATTCGCCGGGACCTGTGTCTCCTCGTCTATGGCGTTCGGCACCTCGCCGGCGATCAGCCGCTCCGCGAAGTCGGAGAGCCGGGGGGCCGGCCCCTGGCCGTCGCGTGCCGACCGGTTCGCCACGCGCTCGGCCCGGAACGCGCGGTCCGGCAGGTCCGGCGCCACATACGTCCCCGACCCGTGCCGGGCCGACAGGTACCCCTCGGCGATGAGCTGCTCATAGGCTTCGAGGACGGTGTTGCGGGCAAGCGAAAGGTTGCTGGCAAGGACTCGTGTCGGCGGGAGCCGCTCGCCCGCGCGGAACCTGCCCCCAAGGATGCTCTCGCGGATGGCCTCGGCCAACCGCTGGTAGGCCGGCCGACCGGGATCGTCAGGCAGTTCGATGACGATGTCCAAGGCTGAATGTTAGCAACGCCGTGCAGGCGTGAGAATCAGCCGAAGGAGTGAATTCGACGATGCCACGCATCGGGGCGGTGAATCGAGAGCCAGCTGTGAGGCCCCGCAGCCGACGACGATCTGCGTCCGCGGATTCTCGCCCCCGCCTTCACGTCCTCTGCTAACCTCTTCCCATGTCCGAGCCGATCGACTTCGCCGCCGCTGAGCGGCTCCTCCGGGATGCGGAGTTCATGGACTGCCGGCCGGTCTGGTACTCATCGAACTACGTCTACATCGCTCAGATGTGCGCCGGAGACCAGCAGTTCGGCGCGATTTACAAGCCGTACAAGGGCGAGCGTGCCCTCTGGGACTTCCCGGACGGCCACCTTTATAAGCACGAGGCCGCCGCGTACGAGTTCTCCAGGCTCCTCGGGTGGGACTTCGTCCCTCCTACCGTCATCCGCGACGGCCCCGAAGGTGTCGGCTCCCTCCAGGTCTACGTCGCCCACGATCCCGAGGTGCACTTCTTCGTCCAGCGCGAAAGGCGAGAACTCGTGCCGCAACTCATGCGGATGTGCGCTTTCGACGCAGTCACCAACAACGCGGACCGCAAAGGCGGCCACTGCCTCCTCGACGAGCACGGCCGCATCTGGGGCATCGACCACGGGCTTTGCTTCCACCCTGCGTACAAGTTGCGGTCGGTGATCTGGGATTGGGCAGGCGACGCTGTGCCCGAACCGTTCCTGCACGACCTCGAGCGAGCAGGCCTCGAAATCGCGGCCGAAGGGGAGGCCGCGCACCCGCTGCTCGCGCTCCTGCACGAGCACGAATCCGCCGCCTTGCTCGGCCGTATCGAACGCCTGCTGGCCGCAAAGACTTTCCCCGTGCCTGGCCAGGCGCGGCACTATCCGTGGCCGATGGTCTAGCAGCGAGGGTTTGGTTAGCGTCCGGCCACGTATTCTGCCCGCACCTGGCGCGGGTCCAGCTTCTCGTTGCAGTGGCTGCAGATCAGCGCGGGGTCCGGGGCGTGACCGCACTCATGCGTCAGCTTCAGCGGGGGGCCTGCCTCGCCCGCCATCCATTTGTCGCCCCAGTGCAGCATCGAGATCAGCACGGGATACAGGTCGCGGCCCTTCTGCGTGAGGCGATACTCACAGCGCGGCGGACGATCCTGGTACTGGCGCCGTTCCAGCACCCCGTTGTCCACAAGGCTCTGGAGCCGCGCCGCCAGCACGTTGCGCGCAATCCCGAGCTTGCTCTGGAAGTCATCGAACCGGCGGACGCCGTTGAACGCCTCCCGGATGACGAGCATGGTCCACCACTCGCCCACCACCTCCAGGGTGCGGGCCACGGAACATGGCATCTCGGCGAAGCTTGTACGGCGCATGAGTGGGCTCCCTCTCGTTAAGAATACGTCCGGAGGGTTGCTCGCAACAACCCACTGCGTTGGTGCACCAACTTGCAAAGGCCCCGAAACATCTGCACAGGTCTGGCGGTGGCGAAATTGATGCGGCGAGCGACATGGGCCAACATTCACGATTGATGGATACCTCTGCGAAGCACCCCTTCGTCTCGCGAAACCCGGGACGCGATGTCCAGCGCGTCGGCACCGCCCGCGTGCTCGGCCAGGACCCAACGAAAATCTACGACCCCGTCTGGGGCGTTATCGGCAACCTCGGCGACAGCCAGTGCTACATCGGCGTGACTGCCAAGGTCGAAGCTGTCCAGAAGGCCCTCGCTGATCGGATCGCGCAGGACGATCTTCCCGTCCGCCTCATTGCCCCGGCCTACACGATCGGGGTCTCCGACGGGCAGCTCAACGGCACCGAGCGCATGCGCTTCTCCCTCATCGGCCGGGAAGTCGTCCATGACTCAGTCACGCTCCATCTCGCAGCGAACGACGTGCAGGGGCTGATTGCCGTGGTCGCCTGCGACAAGCCCCCGGTTGGCACCCTCGCCGCGGCGATCGAGCACAACGTGCCGTCCGTGCTCTTCTCCGACGGTTCCATCACACCCGGCATCGACCCCGAGACCGGCGAACGCATCGACCTCGTCTCCGCGTTCCAGGTCGCCGGAGACCCGAGCGACGAGAAAAGGACCCGCTACGCAATGTACGGTTGCCCCGGATACGGCAGCTGCGCAGCGATGTACACCTACAACACCATGCAGTCATTCATCTCCGTGCTCGGGATGGAACCGCTGCACATGGTGGCTCCAACAGCCGAAGACCCTCGCCGCATCACCCAGTTCCCGGGCGAACTCGTAACTTGCCTCGTAACGATGACGGAGCGCGGCATCCGGCCGCGCGACATTGTCACGCCCGCCTCGCTGCGCAACGCATTGACCGTCGCAATCGCGCTGGGCGGGTCGACGAACGTGGTGCTCCACAGCGTCGAAATCGCACGCGCCGCCGGCATCGACCTCTGGCGCGATGTCATCAGCGAGGCCGAGTTCAACGACCTCTCCCGGCGTGTGCCAGTCGTCGCCGATGTCCGCCCATTCGGGCGGTACTACATGGAAGACATCGACGCGCGGGGCGGACTCCAGGTCGTCGTGAAGGACCTGCTGCAGGCGGGGTTCCTCGACGGCAGTTGCCTGACCTGCACAGGGGAAACGCTCGCCGAACAGGTCGAACGGCTTGCCCCCGCCGCACCGGACGAGGACGTGCTCCACTCAGTGCGCTCGCCCTACAAGCCCACCGGGGGCCTGCGCCTCCTCCATGGCAACCTCGCGCCCAACGGCGGCGCAGTCATCAAGGTGGCGGGCGTCGAAGGCGGGCTCGAAAACGGCACCTTCACCGGCCGCGCCCGCGTCTTCAACAGCGAAGCCGCGCTCCTCGAGATGCTCGATCAGACGCCCGACACCTTCGCCGACCACGACATGGTCGTCGTGCGCTACGAAGGCCCCCGCGGCGCCCCCGGCATGCCGGAGATGCTCGACCCCACTTCACGCATCACCACACTCTGCCGGCAGAAGGGGATCACCATCGCCCTGATGACCGATGGCCGGTTCTCGGGCGGCTCGGTCGGGCTCGTCATCGGACACGTTTCACCCGAGGCTCTCAACGGAGGGCCGATCGCCCTGATCCAGGACGGCGACACGATCGTCGTCGACCTGAACAACGAGCGCCTGGACTGCAAGGAACTGGACGACCCGGCCGAGGCCGGGCGTCGCGCAACCGCCTGGCGCGAGGCAGTTGAGCGCAACGGCGGCACACACCCCGATGCGCGCCCCGTTGCGAACCGGCTGCTCCGCCGGATGCGCGCGGAAGCTCGCTCACCGATCGAAGGCGCCGGCTACGGTGATTGAGAGGGATTCTCGCGAAGGCCGCTCGGATGAGCGCAACACCGCGGCAGGGCTCCGGGCATGACCAGCTCCGCACCTCCGTCGGCCACCGCGCCGAAAGCGCGAAAGCTCCCATTCGACCTCCAGCCTGGCGAGGTCGTGCTCCTCTTCGCCCGCCGTCACTGGCTGTACTTCTACTCTCGTCTCACGCTGTACATCGTGGTTGGACTCCTGGGCCTCGTAGCAGGCACGTGGCTTGTCGCGGCAACCTTCGGATTCGGCGGGCTCGCGGGGAGCATCGCCATCGTCGTGCTCGCCCTGTGGGCCCTGTATTGGGGAATCCGCGCGTACTTCCACTGGTATCGCTACAACAACGATGTCTGGACCGTCACCAACCAGCGCCTGGTGGACTCGCTGAAGAAACACTGGTTCCACCACCAGATGTCCTCCGCGGACCTCGTCGATGTTGAAGACATCCGCGTCGTGAAGGAAGGAATCCTGCACACCACCTTCAACTTCGGCGATGTCCGCTGCCAGACGGCGGGTGAAGTGCCGAACTTCATCCTTGCCAACGTGCCGGACCCGGTCGGCGTCCTTGCCGTCGTCGATAACGCCCGCGATGCGGCACGCCGGGAACTCCGGGGACTGGTCTAAACGGTTTTACACAATCCGGGATGACCGTTCGCCTTGCGCCAACTACCTTGGCGTGCATGCTGACTCGCAGGCGGTTCCTCATCGGGGCCTCGGGGGCGGTGGTGGTAGGGGCGACAGCGCGACTCCGCCCGCAGCTCGGCGGTGGGCGCAAGACCCTGCTCCCCTTCTCGCCCCAGGCCGCGGTCGCCCAGGGGAGCGGCTTCTATAGCGTCGTCGCACCCGGCATTGGCGCTGACGGCTTCTACCCCGAGGTGCGGCTCTCCCAGACGACGCCCTTCCAGGGCGGCGCCATCCTTGTGACGGCCACCAACGCGGCTTCGGGCCGCGCCCGCGTGTTCGGCCGCGAATACGTGCTCGAACCCGGCGACGAGGGCATCGCCGGCTTCGTCGGTTTCGGTACCGAGGACCCGCCCGGTTACACGGACCTCACGGTGCACCTGGTCGACCAACTCGGCGAGCCCCTCAACTACGGATATGGGATCACCGTCCGCGCAACACAGTGGACTTTCGACGACATCATCATCCCCCCGGCGCCGCCTCCCGACCCGAACGCGCCGCCTCCCCCTCCCCCACCGCCGAACGAGCAGCCGCGCCTCAACGAGCTCTACGCGACGGTGACTCCCCGCCGCTGGGCAGGCCCATGGATCATCCCGATCCTGCTTGGGGGCGACGTCTTCATCAGCGGCTACTTCGGCGAGGAACGCTCGTTTAATGGTGGCCCGCGCGGCGGCCATCACGGCGGCACCGACATCGCCGCACCGCACGCCACCGAAGTCCAGGCTACCAACCGGGGCATCGTCGTCTTCGCCGAAGAGGGCCTGATTCGTGGCAACTGTGTTGTCATCGACCATGGCGCGGGCATCCTCAGCAGCTATGGGCACATGTCTGCCCTCCGCGTCACCGTCGGCGACGAGGTAGAACGGGGCAAGGTTATCGGTCTCGTCGGCTCGACTGGCCTGTCCACCGGGCCGCACCTGCACTGGGAACTCTCCGTCGGCGGAGTGCTGGTCGACGGCCTTCGCTGGCTGGACGGGACGCAGGGGTTCTGACCTTTCCGTTCGCAAGCGCTTCCTTGCCCTCGCACCAGCGCGATGGCACCCTTCCTTATGGAAGACGGCAGGCGCAGGGACAGCCCTGTCCGGGCAGAGCACCACTGGCGGCGATGCCGCCGGAAAGGCTACGAGCACTCCGCACATGACGTTCGCCCAGCGCCTTGCGGTCGCCACCGCCTTCTCTACGCTCGTCCTCATCGGCGTCGGTGTCCTCGTCCGGGCCACCGGTTCAGGACTTGGGTGCCCCGACTGGCCACTCTGTCACGGAGGGGTAGTGCCCCCTGGCCACAAGATCGCGGTCATCGAGTACACCCACCGTTTCGCTGCGATGCTCGTCGGCTTCATGGTCATCGCTGTCGCCGCCCTTGCCTGGAAGCACTTCCGCCATGTCCCGTTCATCGTTTGGACAGCGACGTTGACGGTCCCGCTCGTCGGCTTACAGGGCATCCTCGGCGCCATCACCGTCGTCCGCGAGCTGCCCCCGGAGATCGTGGCGACGCACCTCCTCACGGCGATGCTGGTGCTTTCCTGTGAAATCGCGGTGGCCGTTGCGATGTACCGCGCAGACCCGTCCCGCGCAGGCCACATCATCGGTATGGACTCGCGTTCGACGGCCGTCGGGCGGCTCGCCCTTGCCGCTATCGTCTGGCTGGCGGCGGTCGTCTGGGTCGGCGGGTACATGACGGAAAGCGGCGCCGCCACCGCCTGCGAAGGCTGGCCGCTGTGCAACGGCTCCGTCACCCCTGCCGCCGACGACCAGGAGATCACCCACATGCTTCACCGCTACCTGGCGGGCGCATTCGTCTTCTTTCTGGCGCCCGTGGCAGCCTCAGCCTGGCGGCGCCGGGGCCAATTGCGTTGGGCCGCGGCCGCGGCGGCAATCCTCGCGTTCCTCTACGTCGCGCAGGTGCTCGTGGGGGCGCTCAACGTCTGGTACGCCTTCCCGGACCCGCTGACGATCTCCCACACCGTGATCGCGGCCTCGATCTGGTTTACGCTTTCCGGCACGATCGCGCTCGCGTTCTACTCGCCTGGCATCGCCGTCGCGTCGCCATCCTTCAAGAAAGCCGGGGCACCCGCTTGACCGCTAACGCCATGACCCTTGCCCGGCCGGATCTCGCCGCGACTGTCCGCAACTACATCTCGCTTACCAAGCCCCGCATCATCGTCCTCCTCCTCATCACCACCGTCCCCGCGATGGTGGTGGCCGAAAAGGGCTGGCCGGGCACGTGGCTCGTCCTCGCCACGCTCATCGGCGGTTCGCTCTCCGCTGGCGGCGCGAACGCGATCAACTGCTGGTACGACCGGGACATCGACGCGGTCATGCGCCGCACGCAGTCTCGTCCCCTCGTCACCGGCGCGATCGAGCCCGCCCACGGCCTGGCCTTCGGGATAGGGCTGGGCGTGTTCGCTTTCGCCTGGCTGTGGCTGACAACCACCCTGATGGCAGCGGCGCTCGCGACGGCCGCTCTCCTGTTCTACGTGCTGATCTACACCGTGTGGCTGAAGCGCCGCACACCCCAGAACATCGTCATCGGCGGCGCAGCCGGCGCTTTCCCACCGATGGTCGGCTGGGCCGCCGTCACCGGCGACGTTTCGCTCGCCCCGTGGGTGATGTTCGCCATCATCTTTTTCTGGACGCCACCACACTTCTGGGCGCTCTCGCTCCGGCTCGAAGGCGATTACGCCGAAGCGGGCGTGCCGATGCTCCCCGTCACCGATGGCCCCGCCTTCACACGCCTCCAGATCCTCCGCTACAGCCTGATGCTGGTGGTCGTGAGCACCTTGCTCGGCCCGGCAGCGGAACTCTCGCTGATCTACTACGGCGTTGCCCTCGGAGCCGGGGCAGTGTTCGTCGGCATGGCGTTTCAGTTGTGGCGCAAGCCCAAAACCACCGCCCCGATCGACCTCTACAAGTACTCCCTGCTTTACCTCGCGCTCGTCTTCGTGGGCATGGGAATCGATGCAAGCCTGCTGGGGTAACCCCGGCCTGCCGTAGCGCGTTCCTACAGCGGCGCCTGCCCGCGCCCAGGAGATCGGCATGCCTGAGAAAACCGTCATCCTCGTCCGCCATGCGGAGTCCGAACACCACGTGAGGCGTCTGTCCGGCGGTTGGACCGACACGCCGCTCACCGCGTTGGGCCACGAACAGGCCCACCGTGTCGCCCGCCGGCTCAAGGCCGAGCTGGGTGACTCTCCGATCCGCCTCCTTACGTCTGACCTCCTCCGGACCCAGAACACCGCCCGCCACATCGCCGAAGCCTTCCAGGTCGAGCCGGTACTGGACCAGCGGTTACGCGAATTCAACAACGGCGAGGCGGCCAACTTAACCCAGGCCGAGGTCGAACGGCGTTGGCCTCGCGTCCCCGGCCCGATGGGCCTGGACGAGAGGCCCTGGCCCGGCTGCGAAACCTGGCGCGAGTTCTACCTCCGCGCCGGGAACTTCCTCGACTCCCTGGACCTCGAAGGGCCAACACCCGTCCTGGTGACACACGGCGGGACCGTCTTCGTGCTGGTGGCCCACTGGCTCGGCCTCCCACCCGAACTCATGAACGTGGTGAACTTCAGCGCGCACGTGACATCGGTGACCGTGCTCCGCCGCCCTTCCAACGGACTGCGAGAGATCGAGCGCCTGAACGACGTCGCCCATCTCGCCGGCATGGAAGGGTGGGTCAGCCTGGGCGCCGTGTAGAGTGCCGGGGTCCTTACGCCGGCGCCGAACCTCGCGACTCGAGCTCTCTCGCCTTTTCCCGCGCCCGCGCCCGGTCTTGGCGCTTCCCTTCGCGCTCTTCATGCTTCACCCACGCGGCGATGACGAACGCCACCGCGGCGAGGAACAGGATGTCTCCGACCACCCACATCGTGATCCCGGCCAGTTGCTGGTCTTCGAGCGGCGTCGGGCCCCAGCTACGTAGTGTCGTCTCGTAGTGCGAATAGAGGACGCGTTTGGTGTCGTAGATAGAGAGCGCAAGGAACGAGTTCTGCGGCATCTGGAGGAATACGTAGAGTGCCTTAATCGGGTGCGGCATCCGCCAGGGCGTCGGGTCCGCCCCAATCACCTGCCACCAGAACATGAGCGCAACCGTTACGTATAGCAGGTGCTCCAGCCAGTGCAGCCACTCGTGCTCCAGCGCGGCGTTGAACAGCGGTGAGTAATGCGAACCCCACATCGTGGCCGCGAACGCCAGCCAGGCGACTACCGGGAACGTCACGGCCCTGACGGGGCCGCTGTGCAGGAAAGGAATGATCACGCGGCGCCGGGTCCGCGAGCTGACCGACCGCAGCAACAACGTGATTGGCGTCCCCAGCAGCAACAGCGGCGCCGAAACCATCATCAGGAGGATGTGCTGCCACATATGGACCGTGAACAGCACGCCGTCGTAGCTCGCGGGCGGCGAGATCACGGCGAAAGCAGCCACACCGATTCCCGCGAGGAAAGCCGCCGTGCGCCTCCGTGGCCACTTCGCGCGCGGGTGTGCGCGGTTCACCGCGCGGACAGTTGCCAGGTACCACCACGTCCCCCCACCCGCCGTCAGGATGAAGAGTGGGTCGAACTCCCAGCGTGTCAGCAGCTCCGTGAGGCCGGGCCGGGGCGCGTCGGTCCCGTGTGCCAGGGCCGCCGCCGGCGCCAACGCCGCAAAGGTGGCGAAAGCAAGGACAACGGCACGCGTTCGCGCTCGGCGGGGGCTGGCCATCTGTCCCAGTGTCGCACGCCGCAATGCCCCGGGCGAAGGGGGCCGGCGGCCCATCGCGAATCTGAAATGAGGGCGATGGACTCCTCGTGAGCCCGGTTCAGGCGGCCCCCTGCTTTCCTTGACAGGGTACAGAACCCGTCCTATAACTCCGATTGCGACGCCGTTCACAACCGGAATCACGCGACCGCAGAACCTCCTGCCCGCGCCCCGGTGCGGGTCGGGAGGGAGCAAGAGGAAATGCCTGTATCCGGGATGCCGCGGCAGATTCGCCGGGCCACCGTCCTCCTCGCTGTCGCACTGTTTGCCCTTGGCCTGACGGCCGCCTCCGCCCAAACGGGCATGCCCGAACCGATCACCGACGAAGCGGACAAGATCCACAGTCTGTGGAACTTCACTCTCGCGATCGCGCTCGTGGTGTTCTTCGGCGTCGAAGGCGCCATCCTCTACGCCATCATCCGTTTCCGCAGGCGCTCCGACGACATGCCGGCGCAGACCCACGGGAGCACCCTCGTCGAAATCATCTGGACGACGATCCCGGTCCTCATCGTGATCGCCCTCTTCACCTACTCGTTCATCGTCCTCCGCCAGGTAGAGAACAGCGCCGACGACGAGGACTTGACCATCCACGTCCAGGGGTTCCAGTTCCAGTGGCAGTTCACCTACGCGATGAATGACCTGGGGACGAACACGCCGGATCGCAACGCCGAGGGCGAGATCACCATCCTCGGCACGGCCGAAGAGAAGCCGATCCTGCGCATCCCCGTCGACGAGCCGGTGGAGTTCGTGCTCCAGTCCGATGACGTGATCCACTCGTTCTACGTCCGCAACTTCCTCTACAAGCTCGATGTCATCCCCGGGCGGGACAACCGCTTCGTGGTGACCGCGCACGAAACCGGCAAGTTCCACGCGCAGTGCGCCGAACTCTGCGGCCTCGACCACGCCCTCATGCAGTTCGAGCTCCAGGTGCTCAGCCGTGAAGATTTCGACGCCTGGGTCGCCGAAAACGCACCAGGAAGCAATCAAACCGTGCGGCAGGTGAATTAGCCGCACGTTCCAGCCCACGCTTCATCGCGCGGAACGATTTGGGGGCTTCGGCCCGGGAGGAGACCACAATGTCCAGCATCGCCGTACCGAGGCCGGCCACCTATGAGCGGCCATGGATCCTGGACTGGCTGACCACCGTCGACCACAAGAAGCTCGGCATCATGTACTTCTATGTGACGCTGTTCTTCTTCGCCGTCGGCGGCATCCTTGCCCTGCTCGTCCGCACCCAGCTCGCCGTCGCCGACAACAGCTTCGTCGGCAACGACGCCTACAACCAGATCTTCACGATGCACGCCTCGGCGATGCTCTTCCTCTTCGTCATCCCGGTCTGGGCAGCGTTCGGCAACTACATCGTGCCTCTGCAAATCGGCGCGGCGGACATGGCCTTCCCCCGGATCAACGCCCTTTCATTCTGGCTGCTCCCCCCGGCCGGCATCCTCATGTTCTCCGGGTTCTTCTTCGGTGGTTCCGCCGATGCAGGATGGACCGCCTACAGCCCCCTGGCCCGCAACGCAGGCACGGGCATGGACCTGTGGATCATCGCCGTCATCATGCTCGGCGTCTCGTCCACGATCGGCGCGGCGAACTTCCTCGTCACCATGTTCCGGATGCGCGCGCCAGGCATGACCATGTTCAGGATGCCTATCTTCTGCTGGACCATCCTCGTGACCGCAGTGCTCCAGCTGCTGGCCACCCCTGTGCTCGCCTCCGCACTCGCCATGCTGTACATCGACCGCAACTTCGGCGGCGCATTCTTCGACCCGAACGGCGGCGGCAACGCGGTCCTCTGGCAGAACATCTTCTGGTTCTACTCACACCCGGCCGTCTACATCATGATCTTGCCGGGCATGGGCATCGTCTCCGAAGTGCTGCCCGTGTTCTCCCGCAAGCCGCTCTTCGGTTACAAGGCGTTTGTCTTCGCCACCATGGGCATCGGCGGCCTCGGGTTCTCGGTGTGGGCCCACCACATGTTCACCACCGGCGCCGTCCTCAAGCCCTGGTTCGGCTTCATGACCTTCATGATCGGCGTGCCCACCGGCGTGAAGATGTTCAACTGGCTGGGTACCCTGTGGCGCGGTTCGATCAGCTTCGACACACCCATGCTGTTCGCGCTCGGCTTCCTCAGCATGTTCCTCATCGGCGGTATCAACGGCACCTTCAGCGCGGCCGTGCCGGTAGACTTCGCACTCCACGATACGTACTTCGTTGTCGCCCACATCCACTACGTCCTCTTTGGCGGTTCGGTCTTCGCGGTGTTCGCGGGGCTCTACTACTGGTTCCCGAAGATCTGGGGCCGAAAGCTCAACGAACGTCTCGGCCAACTCCAGTTCGCCCTCATGTTCATCGGGTTCAACCTGACGTTCTTCCCCATGCACCTGCTCGGCCTGGACGGCATGCCCCGGCGCATCGCCACCTACCCGGATGATATGGGCTGGACGGCCCTGAACCTCGCTTCGACGATTGGCGCGTACCTCATCGCCGTCTCGATGATCCCGTTCATCGTCAACGTCGTGATGGCCTTCATGAGGCCAAAAGGCCAGCCGAACGACCCCTGGGAGGCGAACACGCTGGAGTGGTACACAACCTCCCCGCCGCCCGTCCACAACTTCGACGACACCCCCGAGATCCACTCGGAGCGGCCGCTGTTCGACCTTCGGCACGGCCGGGCCGCAGGCCACTAGGCTGCCAGGCCTAAGACAGAGTTAAGGAGAAACGCGCGATGGCAGCCCACGCACCTGCAGCACACCAGAAGGGGCAACTGAGCAATGGGATGCTCGGGTTCATCCTCTTCCTTGCTTCCGAAGTCATGTTCTTCGGCGGCCTCTTCGCGGCTTACTTCATCGCGCGGGCCGATTCGCCCCAGTGGCCGCCCGCGCTCAGCCCCGAACAGGAAGCCGCCGGCGTCGAACTGCACCTCGAACTGCCGCTGACCGCCATCGCAACAGTCCTCCTGATCCTCAGTTCGGTGACGATCCAGTTCGGCGTCTGGGCAATCCAGCGGGGTAACCGGACCGGCCTTATCCGCTGGTTGTTCGTCTCGATCGTCCTGGGCCTCGTCTTCCTCACGATCCAGATGTACGACTACAGCCAGCTCCCCTTCCGCGCCGACGACACGATTTACGGCACGACCTTCTACACCCTCACCGGATTCCACGGAGCTCACGTCGCGGGCGGGGTCGTCTTCATGATGGTGATCCTGGCCCGCTCGATGGGCGGACAGTTCTCCGCCTCCCGCCATGAAGCCGTCGAAGCCTGCTCCTTCTACTGGCACTTCGTCGATATCGTCTGGATCGCACTCTTTACCACGCTTTACATCGTCAAATAGGCCCGAGGAGACGTACGACCCGATGGACCATTCAGAGAGCTCACACGGCGGCCACCACGGAGAGGTACACCTCCCGGACCCCAGCATCTGGCCACTGGTCGTCGGGCTGGCGTTTGCCCTCGTTGGCGCGGCGCTGATTTACTACTCGCGCCAGCCTGACTCCGATTTCGCCGGGCCGATGCTGGGAGCCGCCGCCGTCATCGCCCTCGTCAGCGCCTGTGGCTGGGCTTACGAAGATGGCCGCATGAAGCGCAAAGCCGAGGAAGGCGGCCACGCAGGGACACGCACCGCCCGCTACACCCAAGTCGTCACCTTCAGCATCCCGGAGGGCCAGTACCTTGCCGCCCGCGCCGAGGACGGCGTCATCGGCAAGCTCGAAAGCGCCAACAACCGCCTGCGCGACCTGGACGGCTTCCAGGACCTGCGCGTCATCGCTTCGCCCGCCGAAACCGGCCCCTCCCAGGTCATCGTCGAAACCACCTGGGCAGACCGCGAAGGCCTGGCTACCTACGAAGAGACGCGCTCGACCATGCTGGACCTGCTCGCCCAGAACCCGGACCAGGTCGTCCCCGGTTCGGTCCAGGTGTTCGACATGGAAGTCGTGCGAGACACCAAGGATGTGTCGTTCAACTTCGGCACGGGGGCCCTCGTCGGCACCTTCGCGTCGCTCATCATCGGCGGATTCATGGTCGGCGCAGGGCTGACCATCTTCGAAAGCGACAAGGCCGGCGGCGCCGGAGGAGAGGGCACTCCGCCGCCGGCGGACGCCGGGGACACGATCGTCGCCAGGCAGACCAAGTTCGTAAGCGGCACTCGCATCGTCGCGCCACCGAACACGGAGATCACCCTCAAGTTCGACAACCGCGATACCTCCCCGCCGCACAACGTGCAGATTTTCGCCGGCAGCCAGCCGTCCGGGCCGCTCCTCACCGGTTGTAAGGCGGGTTGCGAAGGCGACGAAGTATCCACCCCGATCAAGGGCGGCCCGATCGTCGAGTCGTTCACCTTCACCACACCGGGAGTCGGCGAGTATGCCTTCAACTGCGTGGTCCACCCAACCCAGATGACCGGCGTCCTTGTGATCCAGGAGGGAGCGCCGGTGCCTGGCGCAGGTGCCGCCCCGGCTGGAGGCGCGAGCCCGACGGCCGCTCCGTAGCCCCACTCATCGAGAGAGCGCGAGAAGGCCCCGCTCGTTGGCGGGGCCTTCTCTTTCCTCTCGCCAAGGGAGGGGGTCGCGCTACTCCATCACGCCGTCAGCCAGGCATTCCGCAAACTCGTCGTCCGATAGGCCAATGAGTTCCTTGTAGACGTACTCGTTGTCCTCGCCCAGCATCGGCGCAGCCTTCGTCAACTCCGTCGGCGTCTTCGAGAGGCGGAAGGCCGGCCCGTCGTAGGTCCGCAAGCCCATGTATGGATGCTGCAATCTCCAGTAATGCCCGCGGTGCGCCATTTGAGGATCCGCGTGCATCTCCTCGGCCGACTGCACAATGCCGCAGGGGACGCCGAAGGATTGCATCAGCTCCACCACCTGCCGGGTAGTGAACTTGCGCACGGGCGGCCCCTCGACGCCCTCCTCCGTTTGCCACTCATCTTCCGCCTCGGTACGCGTGTAGTCCTCGAACCAGAACCCAAGGTGGCGGTCGATTTCCTTCTGCTCGTTGATGCGCTGCCAGCGCCGGCGCATGCGCTCCATGTCGCACCATTCGGGCCGGCCGAGCGCCGCCTTCAGGCCTTCCCAGTGCTTCTCTGTCGTGCAGCCAATGACGACCCAGCGGCCGTCCTTGCACCTGTAGGCGTTGTGCGGCGCCGCCTCCATGTCGTGGTTGCCGAGGCGGATCTGCTCGTGGCCGTTCGCCGTCCAGTCCAAAATCGCCGTGCCGAGGGCATGGACGCCAGCCTCCATCTGGCTGAAGTCGATGTACTGGCCCTTCCCCGTCCTTCGCCGGTAGTCGAGCGCGGCAATGAGTGCAATGGCCGCAAAGTGCGGCACCAGGAAGTCGGTGTACGCGATCCCCGTACCGATGGGCGGGCCATCCTCCCAGCCCGTCAGGTGGTTGATACCGACGGCAGCCTGGAGGACGTGGCCGTAGCCCATGTAACTGGCCCACGGACCTGTCTGCCCATAAAGGGGCATCGAGATCATCACCACATCCGGCCGGATTGCTTTCACGGACTCGTAGTCGAACCCGAAGCGGGCCATCGTCCCCGGGGTGTACGACTCCGTGACGACGTCGCACTCCGCCAGCAGGCGCTTCACCAGCTCGGGCCCGCGCGGATGCTTGAAGTTCACCGACATCCCCAGCTTCGAGCTGTTGAAATTGGCGTAGTAGCCGGAACCATCGATGTTCGGGATGTCGTCCGGGAACGGTCCCACCCGGCGCAAGGCTTCCGGGTAGGTGCTGGACTCGATGCGGATCACTTCGGCGCCGTGGTCTGCCAGGTACTTGGAGACCGTCGGCCCGACTCCTACCCAGGCGAAATCGGCGACGCGAAGTCCGGCGAAAGGCTTCTTGAGTTGTTCGCTCATCGCTAGATCACCATCTTCAGTCGCAGGCGGCGGAGTTCGGCGGCGTCCAGCCCGAGGAGTCCGCAGTACACCTGCTCGTTATGTTCGCCCAGGTGCGGCGCGCGCCCGCGCTGGCGCCAGGGCGTCTCGCTCAGCCGGAACGGCGCCCCGGGGTAGATAAACGACTCGCCGATATCATCGTGGGCGACGCGGATCCAGTACTCCCGTGCCGCGAGCTGCTTGCTGTCGACGATCTCGGAAGGGCTGAACACGGGCGCCCAGCCGAGCCCGCGCCGCTGCGCCTCCGCGACCAGGTCCTCTTTCTTCCGGCGGCGGGTGAACAGCTGCAGCGTCTCTTCCACATAGGCCCGCTCATCCGGCGTAAGCACAGGGGGCACGGCAGAGAGCCGCGCTCGCCAGGACTCCTGCGCCAGGTCGCCGGCCTCGCCGGTTTCGGCGAGCCAATCGATCGTGCCACCTGCGTTCGGCCCGATGAGCCCGCCGCACTGGAGTGCGGTGACCCAACCGTCGGCCGCTTCGAACAGGTAGCGGCCGGCCATGATGCCCGAGCTCTGGCGGTTCACGCCAGGACCGAACGTGTTCACCCGCCGGATGTCCCACGTCTGCTGGGCGTGGTCCATGGCGTTGGCCATGGCCTCCTGCATCGACGCGTCGACGTGCTGGCCGATGCCCCCGTTCACGCCGCGGGCGTAGAGTGCAATCATCGCTCCCACCGCCCCCTGTACGTTCGCCTGGGCATAGGCCTGCGGGGCGGTCGTCCTGACCGGCCCGCGCTCGGCGTCCCCGTTGAGGTGCATGTGGCCGCCCATCGCCGAGCCGACGATGTCGGTCGCCGCCCACTTCGAATACGGGCCTGTCTGCCCGAAGTTGGTGATGCTCAGCAGGATGGCCCCGGGGTTGGCGGCGCTCACACTCGCGTAGTCGAGGCCGAGCGCCGCCGAATCGCCGGGGACGTTCGTCTCGATGACAATGTCGGACTTCGCTACCAGCTGGCGGAACAGCTCCCGCCCGGCCTCCAGCTTCAGTTGCAGCGTGATCGAGCGCTTCCCGGCGTTCATCACCCACCAGTAGACGCTCAGGTTCGGCGCTTGCTCGCCCTTGAAGAACGGCCCGTTCTGGCGGGTTGGGTCGCCATCGCGCGGGGGCTCTATCTTGATCACGTCAGCGCCGAGTTCGGCGAAGAGGCGGCCGGCGAGCTGGCCTTTTTCGTCTGCCAGGTCGAGCACACGGTACCCGGTGAGCGGCCCGTCTCCGTGCTCGAGTGGGACGGGCGGACTTTCTGGATTCATGTGGCTGTTCTACCGGTTCGCCCGATGCCGTTCAAACCGCCCTGCCGACGAGCTCTGCGAGATCAGTCGACTCACTGGCGAGGTCCCCGTCGAGCGCTTCCTCGATGCGCCGCCGGAGCATGTCGAGGCCCCACTTCTGCGCGGCCGAGACGATGACCACGTTCCTCGGCGGTGCACCGGCGCCGAGGATGAGTGCGCGCGCTTCATCGAAATCCGCCACCTGTCGTCCATCGGCATGGTGGAGCCGGTCCACCTTGTTGAGCGCCAGCAGGACGGGCTTGGTGTCGACCTCAAGGTCACGGAGCGTCGACTCGACCGTCTGCACCTGCTGGTACGCATTGGGATGGGAGATATCCACCACGTGGAGGAGGAGGTCAGCCTCCTTCAACTCCTCCAGCGTGGCCCGGAACGCGGCCACCAGTTGAGTCGGCAGCTTCTGGATGAAACCGACGGTGTCGGTGAGCAACACCACCTCGCCCGAAGGCAGCCCCAGCCGTCGCGTCACCGGGTCCAGCGTCGCGAACAGCTTATCTTCCGCGAGCACATCCGCCCCGGAGAGCGCCCGCATGAGAGTCGACTTGCCTGCGTTCGTGTAGCCGACGAGCGCGACGACCGGGATGTTGTTCCGGGCGCGTCGGCGGCGGTACAGCTCACGCTGCATGCTGACCTCGCGGAGATCGCGCCGTAACTTCGCGATGCGCGCGTTGATCAGGCGCCGGTCTGTCTCGATCTGCGTCTCGCCGGGGCCGCGCGTGCCGATGGCGCCCTCCATTCGCTCCAGGTGGGACCACTGCCCTGCGAGCCGCGGGAGCAGGTACTGCATTTGCGCGAGTTCGACCTGCAGGCGTCCCTCTCGCGTCTGGGCCCGCGTCGCAAAGATGTCCAGGATCAGCGCGGTCCGGTCGATGACCTTCACACCCAGCGCCTTCTCCAGGTTGCGTTGCTGCGACGGTGACAACTCGTCGTCGAAGATGACGACGTTCGCGTCCAGCCGCTTCCGCTCCTCGATGACCTCCTGAACCTTGCCGCTCCCGATGTACGTGGCCACGTTCGGGTGCTCGAGCCGCTGCGTCGTCGAGCCCACGACCTCGGCTCCAGCCGTCCGCGCGAGTTCCGCCAGTTCCGCGAGGGACTCCGCCGCCGGCAGCAGTGCGTTGGGCAGGTCCGCGGCCACAAGGTACGCACGGTCGGCAACAGGGGCAGTGGAATGGAACTTGGGCATGTAGTTATCCGGGAGGGCGCGTGTGGCCGGCAGTTCCGCGACCCCATGGCGCGGTGTGAGGAGTTCCCCGAGTTTCGCCAGGCGAGCGGGATCTCTTGGATGCGCAGGTATCAAACATCGAATCGGACGACCGACCCATCGCCACAGCGCCTGGCGGTCACTCTCAAACGGTCGGTCACCTCGACATGATAGCAGTCCGCAGGACGGCACACGCACAGCCCGGCCCGGCCTCCCGGCTGTTCACGGCGCGAACATCGCCTGCAGCCCCACCAGCACCGCCTTCGACCACAATCTCGATCTCCCCGCTCAGACGCGCTTCTTCGATGAACGACTTTGGCAAGCGCGCACGCCCATGGAATTCCCAACACCAATGAGTTTCGTCCTCTGGTGATCACTATGTCACGCATCCAGGCGCGTCAAACCCGCCTTGGCCCGGCTACTTGCCCCATGCCTCGATGCGCCGCAGGCCTTCCTCCAGGCGGTCGTCCGGCGTGGTCACGCTGAGGCGGATATAGCCTTCGCCGTTCAGGCCGTAGCCGCGTCCGGGAGTGACCACAACGCCTGTCTCGTCGATCAGCCGGGCGGCGTAGTCCGCGCTTGTCACGCCATCCGGCAGCTTCGCCCAGACGTACAGCGACGCTTTCGGGGTGTCCACCTCGAGGCCGACCTTCCGCAACACCTCAACCATCCGGTCGCGCCGCCTCTGGTAGATGCGGTTGTGCTCGTCGATGCAATCCTGCGGCCCGTAGACCGCTTCGATAGCCATGCGCTGGATCGCCTGGGGGATGCCACTGTCCAGGTTCGACTTCACGCGCATCAACGCATCGACCATCACGGAATTGCCGACCACCATCCCGATCCGCCAGCCAGTCATGTTGTAGATCTTCGACCAGGAGTTGAACTCGACGGCCACGTCGCGCGCGCCCGGCACCTGGAAGATGCTGATCGGGTTGTAACCGTCGTAGGCGACGTCGCAGTACGGGTTGTCGTGGAGGATGGCGACGTCGTACTTCTTCGCCCAGTGAATCGCGCGCTCGAAGAAGTCGAAATCCGCGATTGCGCCGGTCGGGTTGTTCGGGTAGTTCAGCCAGATGAGCTTCGCCTTCTCAGCCACGTCCGCCGGGATCTTGTCGAAGTCGGGTTTCCAGCCGCCCTCGCGGGTGCAGTCCAGCTTGTAGCTCGTCCCGCCCGCGAACATGGTCCCCACTTCGTAGACGGGGTAGCCCGGGTCGGGCACGAGGGCAACGTCGCCCGGGTCGATAAAGCAGAGCGCGATGTGGCCGATGCCCTCTTTCGAGCCGATGAGCGGCAGTGTTTCCTTCTGCGGGTCGAACTTCACCTCGAACCGGCGCTCGTACCAGTCCGCGATGGACTGGCGCAGCTCCGGCAGGCCTTCGGATTCGGGGTAGCGGTGGTTGACCGGTTCTTCCGCGGCGGCGTGTAGCGCGTCGAGGATGTGCCGCGGTGTCGGCAGGTCGGGGTCGCCGATCCCAAACGTCACGATGTCGACGCCCTGCTCGCGCTTCGCGGCGATCTTCTTCGAGATCTCGGCAAACAGGTACGGAGGGAGCGCCTCGACGCGCTTCGCGAGCTTCATGGCTGGCATCCTGGTTCGGTGGTGCGTGCGAGCGACGAACTGCGCGCCGGCACGAAACCGATCCTACCATCATGCACTTGCTGGGCCACCGTCGCCGGCGAGGCAGGCCAGCATCTCCTCGCGCGAACCGAACTTGACCCGCGGCCGGCCACAGCGCTCGCCGGCCGCCAGCTCGGCGGCATCGAGGGCGCACCAATCCTCGAACGTGGTGAAGGCCACGCCGAGCGACCGCAGGTCTTCCACGACCGCATCCGGAGCGGGCGCCTCGGGACGCCATGTCTTTCCCGCGGCCGCATCTTCCAGCATCGCCGTCACCGTCTCGAGGGCATCGGGCTTGTTTGTGCCGATGACCCCGGACGGGCCACGCTTAATCCAGCCGGCGGCGTACTCGCCGACGACCGGTTCGCCCGAATCGGGGTCGATCACGCGGCCACCGCTGTTCGCGACGGTGCCCCAGCGGTCGTTGAAGGGAACCTCCGGCAGGGCAACACCACGGTAGCCTACGGACCGGAAGACGAGGCCAGCCGGGATGGTTTCGAAGTCGCCGGTTGCTCTGGCCGAGAGCGTCCCCGTGTCGGACTTCACGAGCTCGTTGCGGACGACGCGCACGGCGGCGACCCGTCCTTTGCCGTCGTCCAGCAGCTCTGCCGGCGAAACGAGAAAGCGAAGGTGGAGCCTCCGCGGCCGTCCCGTGGGCTTCTTCGCGGCATACTCGCCGATGAGCTCGACTTTCTTCGCCAGCATCCGGTCGCCGCTGGCTTCCAGCTCAGCGCGGCTGAGGTCGTCCAGGGCGGCCTCTTCGGGCAGGACGAGCACGTCGGCGTCAGCCAGTTCGCCGAGTTCCTTCAGCTCCGGGTTGGTGAAGGCTGCCTGCGCCGGCCCCCGCCGGCCGAGCAGGTACACATCGCGGATGCGGCTTTCGCTGAGCGCCCGGACCGCGTACTCGGGCATGTCTGTGGCCTTGAGCTCCTCCGGCGTCAGGCAGAGGATGCGCGCCACATCGATCGCCACGTTCCCGACCCCCACGATGACGGCACTCTCCTGCGAAAGGTCGAACGCCTCGTGGCAGTAGTCCGGGTGGCCGTTGTACCACGCCACGAAGGCGGTGGCCGGGTGGCTCCCTTCCAGGTCCTCGCCGGGGATGCCCATGCGGCGGTCAGTCTGGGCGCCTGTGCTGAAGAGCGCCATGTGGTAGTGGCGGCGCAGGAAGTCGAGCGTGATGTCGCGACCGAAGTCGATGTTCCCGAAGAAACGGCAGCGAGGGTGGCTCGCGGTCTGTGAGAACGCCCTCGTGACCGTCTTGATCTTCAGGTGATCCGGGGCGACGCCGTGGCGCACCAGGCCGAACGGTGTGAGGAGCCGGTCGTAGAGGTCGACCGAAACCTCGAGGTCATCCTGGCGGAGGAGGTGTTCGGCGGCATAAAAGCCAGCCGGGCCCGCCCCAATGATCGCGACGCGGAGCGGGTTCTCCGGCGTGCCAACGGCGTTCGCTCCCGCCATCAGAGTTCCATCAGCTGCGTTTCGAGAGTTTCCACTGCGCCGCGGAACTCGGTGAGTTCGGCCTTTACGAGGTCCCCGATGGTGACCATGCCGACGAGCTGGCCGTCATCCACGACCGGGAGGTGGCGGAAGCGGCGTGCGGTCATCGTGCGGAGGACGCTGTCTGCGTCATCGTCCGGGTGGCCGGTGGTGATCGGCGAGGTCATGAGGTCGCCGACCTTCGCCGACCGCACCTCCGTGGCGGCGGCCATGCGGCGGATGACGTCGCGCTCGGAAAGGATGCCGATTGGTGCTCCCCGGCCGTCGACGACGATGAGGGCGCCGATGTTGGCGGCCGCCAGCTCCTGGATTGCCTCCTGGATGGAGGCCGACGGCACGATGGTGAACACCTTCGTTCCCTTGGCGGCGAGGACGGCTGAAAGCTTCACGCCGCCATTCTAGCGAATCGTGAATTACGGATCGCGAATGTGGCCGGCCTGGAGTCCTGTCACTCCGGGCGGCGAAACTGGCTGAACCACCCGGCCAGGCGCGCGTGCAGCCCCGGTTCGGCCACGAGGAGGCCACGCACGTACGGTTCGGGCTGGTTGAAGAGCATGCGTTCGCCGAAGATGTCGCTGGCGCGGAGGCCGGCTGCCCGGCAGAGCGCGATCCCCGCAGCGACATCCCACTCGGCCCGCCCGTAGCCGCTGAGGGCGGCGTTCCCGTCGCCCCGGGCGAGCAGCGCGAGCCGGTACGCCACACTGCCAACCCCGCGCGTTTCAGTGCCGGACGGGAGCGGGGGGAGTTCGTCGTGGAGCTGTTCGCCACGGCCGACAAGGACTTCGATCGGGTGGCCGGTGGGCTCGGTGGGGAGCCGCTCCTGGGTCGCAGCACATCCGGCGGCGAACAGTTCCCCGGTCGCCGGGTTGTGCACCACCCCCAGCACGGGCTGCCCTTCGGCCACGAGCGCGACGGAGATGGCGTACTCGGGGATCCCCTGGAGGTACTCCCGCGTCCCGTCGATGGGGTCGACGATCCAGACGCGTTCCCTGCCGAGGCGCTCGATCGTGTCGTCGTGCTCCTCGCTCAGCCAGCCGTCGGATGGGAACGCGCGGGTGAGCGCTTCGTGCAGGATCTCGGCGGCGCGGATGTCGGCTTCGGAGACGAGTTCCCAGCCGTCCTTGCGGCCATAGCGGACTCCTTCGCGGCGCAGGCGGGCCACTTCCCCGCCGGCCTTGAGGGCGGCTTCGACGGCCAGTTGGAGCTCGTGTTCGAACATGAGGACATTGTCGCCCGAATTCAGGCTCCGCACTTGCCTCGACGGACGACGGCGCAACGGTCGCGCGTCGTGAGGATGTCTCGCGCACTCGGGGCTCGCAGTTCCCCGGCACGCGGCGGGATGAACGCGTGGTGTCCCGTTTGCGAGGTCACTGTGCTTGCGTGGCGGATCCGTCCCGGCACGGGTTGCGCGCACTCGCGCCCACGAAATGGGCCGTCCGAACGCGTCCGCAAGGGCCGTTCGCCCCATCCGGGAACCTCAGCCACGTGGGAGGCTACCTCGGGAAGGAGGGCAACCATGTTCGCTTCAACGATCTCCCACGCGGCGCCCTTCCTCCAGATGTGGGACGGCGGTCATATGGGCGACGGCTGGGGCTGGGCCGGGTGGCTGACGATGACCCTCGCCATGGCCCTCTTCTGGGGAGCGGTTGTTGCGGTCGTGCTTGTCGTCGTCCGGTCTGCGGGCCAACAGCCCGGTTCGAATGGACCGGCACCCCTGGACATCGCCAGGGCCCGGTACGCGCGGGGCGAGATCACGGACGAAGAGTTCGAACGGATCAAGCGCAACCTGGGCTGACCGGGCCTGGCGTGGGGCTGCTGCCCTCACCCACCAGCCCCTCTCCCGCGCGCTGGAGAGGGGAGTGGTTCTGCCGCTGGGCGGTAGAGGAGAGTTAGGCCAGGGCCGCTTCTTCGCCTTCGGCGAATGGTGCGTAGGCGGGGAAGTCGACGTCGTAGGCCGATTCCGGGTTCTTGCGGACGCGCTTGTCGAGGCGGGTGACATCCTCGCCGACGAGGATCCGCCAGCGGCCGGCCTTCACACCGTCGAGGATGATGGTCGCTGCTTTGGCGGCGGTGGTGGGCGCCATGGTTTCGTAGCGCTTGATCATCGCCTTCTGCGTTTCGAGGAGGGCTGGCTCGTCCATCTCCGCGGCGCCGGCGATGCCCATGGCGGCGAAGCGCTGGCGCATCTGAGCCTTCTCGGCTTCGGACAGCGGGACGTTGTCGCCGACGAGCACGCGGCGGGAGTTGAGCCCGATCGGGGTGCCGACGCCGCCGGGCATGACGATGTGGGCCTTGAGGTGCGGGGCGTTGTTGCGGAAGTCGGTGATCAGGGCTTCGGTGAAGCCTTTCACGGCGAACTTTGCCGCGCTGTAGGCAGTGTGGGTCACGTTCGGCATGAGCGCCGCCCAGAAGCCGTTCGCGCTGGAGGTGTTGACGACGGCGCCCTCTTCGGCCTTGAGCAGCATGGGCATGAACGCGCGGCAGCCGAAATAGACGCCGTACCAGCAAATGTTGAAGACGCGGTCCCACTCCTCGCGCGGGGCGTTGATGAAGCTCGCGCCGCCGCCAATGCCGGCGTTGTTGAAGAGCAAGTGGATTTTTTCGGTCTGGTGGTCGCGGGCGACTTCGGCGGCGAAGCGGTGCATGGCGGCCTCATCCGCGACATCGGCGATGTGGGTGGAGACGCGGACGCCCGCGGGGAGGCCGCCGGCCTCGCAGATGCGTTTTGTCTCGGCCAGGTTGTCGGCCAGGACGTCGCACATGGCGACGCTGGCGCCCTCGGCGACGAGCTGGCGCGCCAGTTCCCGGCCCATGCCGGTGCCGCCGCCGGTGATGACGGCGATCTTGCCCTTGAAGTCCTTCACGTTCGCTCCTGCGGTGTGTTGTGCGGGGAGCATAGGTGGGGGAGGGGTGGGGTGGTAGGGGGCGGGGGGCGGGGGCCCTCACCCCCGGCCCCTCTCCCGCGCACGGGAGGGGGGAGCTGGCCTGGCGAAAGCCCCTCTTGGCTGGCGCAGGCGCAGGCGGAGTTGCGCACTTCGCGTCGTAGTCTCGGGGCTGCAGACCCTCACCCCCGGCCCGGGAGAGGGGAGCTGGCTGGCGGGACCCTTGGCTGGCGGCGGCAGCGGAGCCCCGCGGCTACCTTTGCGTCTTTGCGCCTCTGCGTTTCGGATTTCCGCTACCCTTGCGACATGAGTATTGGCATCGGTCTCGGCATCGCTGGCTTCCCTTTCTCTGGCCCGAAAGCGTTCCTGTCCTGGGTTGACCTGTGCGAGGAACGTGGCGTGGACTCGGTGTGGTTGAGCGAGCGCATCGTCTCGCGGGCGCCCACGCTGGAGTTGATGACGACGTTCGGGGTGATCGCCGGGCGGACCGAGCGGCTGAAGTTCGGGATGAACGCGATCGTGCTGCCGCTCCGGGACCCGCTCATCCTGGCGAAGGAGTGCGCCTCTCTGGATTACGTGAGCGGCGGGCGGCTGTTGCCGGTGTTCGGGGTCGGCGGCGAGGTGAACCCGGAGTTCCGGGCGACGAACCGCAACCCGAAGGGCCGCGGCGCGCAGTCGGATGAGATGCTGGACATCATGTCGGCGCTCTGGACAGGCGAACCCGTGACCTACGAGGGCAAGTACTACCAGTACAAAGACGCGGTGATTTCGCCGAAGCCGGTGCAGGACCCGCTCCCGCTGTGGATCGGCGGGAGCAGCGAGGCCGCAATCCGGCGGACGGCGCGCATCGGGACGGGCTGGCTCGCCGGGCTTTCGACGCCGAAGCAAGTGGCGCCGGTGGTTGCCGCCATCCGCGAGCAGAGCGCGGCCCACGGGCGGCCACTCGATGACGACCACTACGGGGCGGGCTTCGCGTTCAGGTTTGGGTCGCAGGATGAGCCGGTGGTGCAGCGGCAGGCCGCTGGACTGGCGCGGCTGCCCGATGCGCCGCCACCGTTCGAGTACATAGCCGCAGGTGACGCAGGGACGATCGCGGCGAGGGTGCGGGAGTACATCGAGGCGGGGGTTTCGAAGTTCGTCCTGCGGCCGATCGCCGAGACGGACGATGAACTGCTGGACCAGACGCGGCGGCTGACGGACGAGGTGATCCCGTTGTTTTCGAAGCAGCCAACGCTGGCGTAGGCGGCGGCCTGCCGTTGGCTCGAATCGCCCACGGAGATGGAAGCTCCGCGATTACAGGGCGCTGAGGCGGATCCAGAGGCCAGGAGGGCCGCCGTCGCGGACGAAGGTGCGGGTCGCGCCGAAGAGGGCGACTACACCCGCGGCGTCGGCGATGGCCACGGTGCCGGCGCGCTCCCAGGCCGGGACTTTCTCATTGATGAGCAGGTCGGAGACTTTGCGTTCGTGGCCCCGCCAGCGGATACGGTCACCGGGGGCGAGCGGGCGCACGCGGAGCGCGCCCGCGACCGTTTCGGGGTCGAAGCCAGCGGCCGGGGCTTCGGGAGTCGACGGAAGTTCGGAGGCGCGCACTTCCACGCGCCAGGGGCCGGCGCGGACGACTCCGGGGACATCGAGGAGCTTCGGCTCGAACGGTTCCGCCTCTTCGAGCGGGGGGCCAACGCGGACGCGACCGCAGGAGACCTCGACCGCTGTATCACCGAAGAGCACCTGGCCGGAGCCCCCGTCGAGCACCTCGCGCAGGTTTTCGAGGCGAGTCCGGTTCGCCTCCGGATGGAGGTGGTAGAAGGCCGCTTCTCGTTCGATGACGAGGCCCTGCGCCTCAGCGGGCAGTGCCGCGAACGCGCCGGCCTCGAAGATCGCCCCGACCGGCCCGCGCTCCAGGGGCTGGACCTCGAACGACTGGCGTTCGATGGGGGCGAACGCCTCGCGGGCGCTGGCGGCGAGGCCGATAAGGGCTTCGTGGACAGACGGGTTCAGGGCGGCGAGCGCCGGCAGGGCCTCGCGGCGCACGCGGTTGCGGGTGAATTCGGTGTCGTCGTTCGAGGGGTCGGAGAGCGGCTCGAGGCCGAACTCGTGGCAGATCGCCACGGTTTCGGCGCGCCGGGTTTCGAGCAGCGGGCGAACCAGCCGCTGAGCCTCGGAACCGGGCACCTCGGCCACGGGAAGCATTCCGCGGATGCCGCGGATGCCGCTGCCGCGGACGATGCGCATCAGCACCGTCTCCGCCTGGTCGTCGGCAGTGTGGCCGGTAGCGACGCAGTCCGCGCCCTCTTTGCCGGCGACGAAGGCGAGGAACTGGTAGCGCATCTCGCGGGCGACATCTTCGATGCCCCGCCTCGCCCCGGAGGCGACGCCGCGGACATCGCCCTCGCCGGTAATGCATTCGACGCCGAGGCCGGCGCAGAGTTCGCGCGCCCGGGCCATGTCGTCCTTCGATTGCGGCCGGAGCTGGTGGTCGAAGTGGCAGGCTGCGACCGTGAAACCGAAGTCGGCGCCCAGTTCGCGCAAGACGAGGAGGGCGGCGAGCGAATCCGGCCCGCCGGAGAAGCCGAGGAGCACCTTCTTCACGCGGCGGAACATGCGCTCGCGCCCGGCGAAGCGCCGTACGGCCTCGACGGTGCGCTCGAAGACGGGGTTAGCGCGGGAAGAGCCGCTCCCACCAGCTGGCGCCGCGGTCCGGCTCCTGTTCGACCGGGGGGCTGACGACGACAAAAGCGACCTCCCCTTCGCGGGCATAGCCAAGCTGACGGCGCGCCTGCTGCTCGACGTAGGCGTCGGAGCCGACGTACTGCTTGACCGCTTCAAGGTACGCCTTCCTGGCCTGCAGCTCCTGCACGCGCTGTTCGGCGGCCGCGCGGTCGTGTTCGAGCTGGCTGTTGCGGTACCAGCCGGAGGCAGCGGTATAGAGCCCGTAGCCGGCCACGAGCAAGCAAACGCAAATCAAGAGGCGCATGCGGGTGGTCGTAAGCGCTCCCATTCGCTTTAGCCGAACCCTAAGCTCCGCTTATGCAAGGTTCAAGCTTGCAAGATGGCATACGTCGTTCACGCAGCGCACGCTGACGCGGCCGTTCCGGACGGTGAGGGTCGTCAACGAAGCAAGCCCAAGTTCGAACGAGCGGAATTGGCTGACCGGGAGGCCGAGCATCAGGCAGAGGAGCGCGCGGAGGGTGAAGTTGTGGCTGACAACCACGATGTCGCCCTCGTGGTCCGCCCGCAGCTCCTCGATCAGCGGCGCGAGGCGCAGGCCGAGGTCGGCGAGGCTTTCGCCGCCTGGCATCTTTGCCCGCCAGCCATCGGGGCCAGCCCAGTCGCGGAGGAAGTCGGGGTAGCGATCACGCATGGCCGCGAACGTGAGGCCCTCGGTCTCCCCGACGTCGAGCTCGGTGAGGGCTTCCGAACGTTCGACCGGCAGGTCGTGAGCTTCGCCCACGAGTTCGGCAACGAACGCGGCCCGGGTGAGCGGGCTGGTGAGAACCCGGCGCACGGGCAGCGAAGCAAGGCGGGCGGCCACGGCACGGGCCTGTTCGACGCCGAGCCCGGTAAGCGGCTGGTCGGCACGGCCGAGCCCGAGGCCGTCGCGGTTGTAGGCGGTCTCGCCGTGCCGGACGAGATGGATCACGCGTCCTGCTCCGGCGCGCTGAGGGGCGCCCAGAGGCGTTCGATGAACGGCGAGAAGCCGATGGACCGCCAGAACCCGGCCGCTGCCGCGTCCGCGGTGAGGACGGCCATCTCGAAGTGGGCGACACCGTCCTGGGCCCGCGCCCAGTCCGCGACTCGCTCGAAGAGGGCCCGCGCGATGCCCCGCCGGCGAAACCGGTCCTCGACCCAGAGGTAGCCAACGGTGGCGTGCTCTTCGGGCAGGCGGTCCGGCTGGTTTCGTTCGATGTTCCCCGCGATAAATCCGGCGAGCTCGCCCTCGACTTCGGCGACAAGGGCGACGGAACGTGGCCGGGCAAGGCGCTGGCGGAAGTCGTTCACAAACTCGAGCTCTGAGACCGGCGCGGAGATGACCCGGCGGTCGACGTGCTCGTTGTGGGCGCGGAGGCGCTGCCAGGCCGCGTAAAGGGCCGGTGCGTCAGCCTCCCGGGCCTCGCGGACGGTGAAGGCGGTCACTGGTACTGGCCGATGCGTCGCCACAGGTTCCTCGCAGGAGAGTGTTCGTCCAGGACGATATCGATGCGGGTGATCAGCGGCGCCGTCTCGCCGGGGAACAGGGCAGCGACGATGGCTTCGGGGCGGGCAGTCAGGTCCTGCCCGGCCTTGAGGCGCATCTCGAACTCCGTGCCGCCCTCGACCGGCTTCGAACGCAGCCACGCGCACGCCTGGCGCAGGTCGTACTCACGCACGCGCTCGCCGCGTTCCTCCGTCCAGGCGAGCGAGTCCTTCGCCAGGAACTCGCTCACGGCGCGGGCCGCCTCCGCCGGGTCCACGGGGAGGCTGAGGCGGTAGTCGGCCCAGAGCATGGCGGCCTGTGGCGCGGGCGCATTCGCCGGCACTTCCTGCGCGCCCAGGATGGCCATGTCCTCGGTGGTCTGCTCGGAGAGTTTCTGGACGAACTCGGCGAGAGGGACGCGCTCGTCCAGGGTGACGTCCATGACTTCGGCTTCGGAGGCGAACCCCATGGGCAACGGCGACGCGAAGGCCAGCTTCGGGTGTGGCGTGAAGCCCTGCGAGTAGGCGAGAGGAAGGCCCGCACGGCGCAGGGCCCGCTCCCACGAACGCAGCACATCCAGGTGGGAGATGTAGCGCAGGCGCTCGCCTTTGCGAAAACGGACACGGAGCCTCTGGGCGGTCACCGGGGGAATGGTAGCACCGGGCGCTAGCCCAGCACCGAAGACGCGAGCTCTTCGGCGGCGGTGTGCGGGTCCAGTTCGCGGGCTGCTACGCGCGCGACGAGCGCGTCCAGCGCCTCTTCCGGCGTCGACTGGCGGATGCGCTCGAGGATGATCTGGCGGGCGATGCCCAGCACCTGGTGGCGGGCGTCGTCCTCCTTGTGGCGGGCAAGGAGGCCCGAGGTCTCCAGGTACTGCCGGTGCTCGGCAATCGCGTCGACGAGCTCGTCGATCCCTTCGCCCCGCGTCGCCGTGGTTTTCAGGACTGGCGGGCGGCGCGTGCCGGCGGGCTGGAGCGCGAGCAACGCATGCAGCTGGCTGACGAGCACGTCGGCGCCGGGGTGGTCGGCCTTGTTCACCACGAGGATGTCGGCGATCTCGATGATGCCGGCCTTGAGGGCCTGGATGTCGTCGCCGGTGCCGGGGTTGTTCACGAGGATGGTGGTCATCGCCGTCCCGGCGATCTCGACCTCGTCCTGGCCTGCGCCGATGGTCTCGATGATGACAACATCGAAGCCGAACGCGTCCATGACCGCGACGACGTCGGCGATCGTCGGCGAAAGGCCGCCGAGGGCGCCACGGCCGGCCATGCTGCGCACGTAGACGCCGGGGTCGAGCGCGAGGTCCTGCATGCGGATGCGGTCGCCGAGGATGGCGCCTTTGGTGAATGGGCTGGAGGGATCGACGGCGACGATGCCGACGGTTTTTTCGCGCTTCCGGTAGGCTGCGGCGAGCGCCCCCGTCAGCGTGCTCTTACCTGAGCCTGCCCCGCCGGTGACGCCGACGATGTGCGTATGGCCGGAGTGGGGATAGAGCGCACGGAGGTACTCCCGGCCCTCCGGGGTCTCGTTTTCGACGCGGCTGATGATGCGCGCGAGCGCCCGGCGATCCTTCTGGAGGAACCGCTCGACAAGGTCATCCACGGGCTACTTCTTCTTCACGTTCTCGTAGACGAACTTCACGATGTCCTGGGTGTTCGTCCCGGGGCGGAACACTGCCTTGAATCCGAGCTTCTTCAGGGCTTCGGTGTCTTCCTCCGGGATGATACCGCCGCAGAAGAGGAGGACGTCGTCGACGCCGCGCTTCTTCAGTTCCTCGACGACGCGGGGGAAGAGTTCGAGGTGGGCGCCGGAGAGGATGCTCAGGCCGACGACGTCAACGTCTTCCTGGAGGGCCGCCTCGGCGATCATCTCGGGAGTCTGGCGGATGCCGGTATAGATGACTTCGCAGCCGCCGTCGCGAAGCGCGCGGGCGACAACCTTCGCGCCGCGGTCGTGCCCGTCGAGGCCGGGCTTCGCGATCAGCACGCGGATCTGTGCGGTGGTGGTACTCATCGGTCCCTCGTTATGGTGGCTGTAAGGCGAAGCCTAGCTTGTCAGCGTCCTTCGCGCTGCACGAGTTGGAGGTTGACGCCGTGAGTCGACTTCATCGAAACGAAGGCGACGCCGTTGTTCGGGTTGCCGACGCGGGCGCCCAGGCCGCGGAGGTGTTCCACCGCGGCGTCGATGTCGTCGACTTCCAGGGAGAGCATGAACGTCCCTTCCCCTCGTTCCTTCGCGAACTGGGCGACGGGGCCATCCTCGCCCAGCGGCTGGATGAACTCGAGGTCGGCGTCGCCGACGGGCATGAAGGCGTTCTTGATGCCGAGGGCCGGCACTTCGCCGCCCTTATCCTGAGCGACTTCGAAGCCGAAGTGGCGGCGGTAGGTCTCGAGCGCGGTCGCGAGATCCTTTACGACAATTCCGACGTGGTCGATGCGCTTCGCCTTCATGCCGGTTCCTCGATAGGGAGCGCGTTGTACTGGATGATGGCGAAGGGGACGCCGCTCGTGCCGCCCTTGATCGTCGCAATCTTCGCGCCGGGCTGGACGGCCTTCGAGGGGTCGCCCACGGTGTAGCCCTGCGCGCGCAATTCCGCGACCGCCGCATCGATGTCTTCCACGGCGAGGACCATGCCCCAGAGCTTCGCCTTCACCTCTTCTCCGGGTTTTGGTTCGGGTGGCCCGGCGAACTCGAGGACGACCTCCTGGAGCTTCGCGAACGCCAGCTGCGCTGACGTCCCCGGCCGGATCATCTTCCGCTTGATTTCGATGCCAAGGTTGTCGGCAAACGTCTGCGCGACGGCGCCGCTGTTGTTCGAAGAGATGACGATGTGGTCGATGTGGGTTGCGCCGATGCCCATCAGTGGTGGCCGTCCTTCAGCGGGGTGGCGAACTCGACGAGCACACCGTGGTTGGCCTTCGGGTGGAGGAAACAGATCATGCCGGCGAGGCCGAGGCGGGGCTTCTCGTCGATGAGGGGGATGCCCTTCTGGCGGGCGCCTTCGAGTTCGGCGTCCACGTCGTCGGATTCGAAGCAGATGTGGTGCATGCCCTCGCCACGCGACTCGAGGAACCTGGCGACGCCCGTGTCGTCCCGGGTTGGCTCGAGCAGTTCGATCTCGGAGCCGCCGATTTCGAGGAGCACGCCGCGCACGCCCTGGTCCTCGATGACGCGGTCGGCAGTGACCTTGAGGCCGAGGGCGTCGCGGTAGAACTTCATCGCCTCGTCGGCGCTGTGGACCACCACGCCAACGTGGTGAATCTTCGTGAGCATAGATCCCCCTGCGCCCCTGGGTGGGGCAAAGATGCTAGGTAGTGCGAACCGGCTTGCTGACTGCTTCCATGCCGGCGAGGACCGCCGCGATCTCGTGCCAGTGGTGCCGGTCGTGGTCGATCAGGGCCCGGACGAGCCGGTTCTCCATCGTCGACTCGTCGGTGATGGCCTCGTCGGAGAGGAGTGCGAGTTCTTCAAGCAGGCGCGCCCGGCTTCCGCGAAGCTGCTCCAGCAGGCTCCAGAAATCGACGCCCCGTTTGCGCTCGACGTGGTCGCGGTTCCAGCGGTCGAGGTCGGGGACGTCGAAGTACGTCGCCGGCCGGCCCTCCCGGAGGTCCCTGAGGGCGCTGACGATTTCGGCCTCGTGACTTGCGAGGTGGCCGACGATGTCGGCCAATGACCACTCGCCGGCGAACGGGCGGTCGATATCTCGGATGCGGCACCATTCGATGTTGCGCCAGACCTGGTTGCGTTCGAGCTCCAGCTCAGCCATGAGCCGGCGGCGCTCGTCCGATCGCACCCGGGTGTCGTCGTCACTCACTAGATAAACACCGGTTCCCGCTGTTCGCCCCAGACTTTGCGCAGTCTGTGGCTGATCTCGCCAAGCGTGACCCGCGCTTCGACACACTCGACCATGATGGGAAGGAGGTTTTCGGTGCCGCAGGCCGCCCGTTCGAGCCGGGCGAGCAACGCATCGACGGCGGCGGCGTCGCGCGTTGCGCGAAGTTTCGCGAGTTTCTGGGCCTGGCGCTGGCCGATCGCCGGGTCCACGCGGAGAAGGTCTGGCTTGGTCTCTTCGACGTTGACGAAATCGTTGACGCCGACGATGACCCGCTCCTTCGCCTCGACCTGCATCTGGTAGCGGTAGGCGGCTTCCTGGATTTCCTTCTGCTGGAAACCTTTTTCGATGGCGACGAGCGCGCCACCCATGTTGTCGATGGTCTTGATGTACTCGTTCGCCTCGGCCTCCAGGCGGTTCGTCATGTCTTCGACGAAGTAAGAGCCGCCGAGCGGGTCGACAACATCGCCCACACCGTTTTCGTAGGCGAGGATTTGCTGGGTGCGCAGCGCAATCTGGACGGCCTTTTCGGTCGGCAGGGCAAGCGCCTCGTCCATCGAGTTCGTGTGAAGCGACTGCGTGCCGCCCAGGACGGCGGCGAGCGCCTGGACGGCGGTGCGCACAATGTTGTTCTCCGGTTGCTGGGCGGTGAGGGTGGCGCCACCGGTCTGGGTGTGGAAACGCAGCATCTGGGAGCGGCTGCTCTTCGCGTTGAAGCGGTCGCGCATGATGCGGGCCCAGAGGCGGCGGGCGGCGCGGAACTTGGCGACTTCCTCGAGGAAGTTGTTATGGCAAGCGAAGAAGAAGCTCAGCCGCCCGGCGAAGTCGTCCACGTCGAGCCCGGCGGAAATCGCGGCATCCACGTAGGCGATGCCGTCGGCGAGGGTGAAGGCGATCTCCTGTGCGGCGGTGCAGCCGGCCTCGCGCATGTGGTAGCCAGAAATCGAAATGGTGTTCCACTGGGGCACGACATCTTTGCAGTAGGCGAAGATGTCGGTGATGAGCCGCATGCTCGGCTGCGGCGGGTAGATGTAGGTCCCGCGGGCGATGTATTCCTTGAGGATGTCGTTCTGGACGGTGCCGCCGAGCTTATCGGGAGAGACGCCCTGCTGCTTGCCGACGGCGACGTAGAGCGCGAGCAGGATCGCCGCCGTGGCGTTGATGGTCATCGAGGTGGTGACCTTGTCCAGCGGGATGCCGTCGAAGAGGGTCAACATGTCCTCGATCGAGTCGATCGCCACGCCGACCTTGCCAACTTCGCCGGCGGCCATCGGGTCATCCGAGTCGTAGCCGATCTGGGTCGGGAGGTCGAAGGCGACTGAGAGTCCGGTCTGGCCCTGGGAGAGCAGGTAGCGGTAGCGCTGGTTCGATTCCTCGGCCGTGCCGAAGCCGGCGTACTGGCGCATCGTCCAGAAACGGCCGCGGTACATCGTCGGCTGGATGCCACGGGTGAACGGATACTCGCCGGGGAACCCCAGCTCTTGTGCGGGGTCCCAGCCGGCCAGGTCATCCTGTGTGTAGACGGGGTCGAGCGGCATTTTGCCGGTTGTCTCGAACACTTTTGCGCGTTCCGGCGCCCGCTCGATGGCCTTCGCGTATGGGCCTTGCAGCCACTCGCGCTTGTTTGTGATGGGCATTTATGTGGAGACCCCGGCAGACAGACAAATGACGCCGGGACGCCCCGGCGCGGTGTCCCCGAAGTATAAAAGTGCGCGGCGAAGGTCGGCAAACGAAGCGGCCCCGAGCGTTACGCACCGGCGGGTGACTGGTTGGGGATGCGAGGAGTCCGCCTGACACCGCCGAGGTTGCGGCGCGCACGGGAGGGGGAGGTCGTGCTCCAGGCTCGTGTTTCGCGGGCTACGGGTTGCTCGTGTCGCGCGACTTTTCGATGAGGCGCCTCAATCGCTCGGCCTCGAAATCGATCGGTTCGCGGACGACCGCGAGATGCTTGCGCCTCTCGTGGAGCTCGTCGTCGTAGGTCCGCACCCGTTGTGGATGTCCCATATGGAAATGTTCGGCAAACAGTGGGCCGGTCAACAATCGGCAATTTCACTGATGGCGCAAGACCGGGAGCCCGCGCATCGCGAACGAGTAAGGCGGAAGCGCGTCATAAATCAGTGCTTTACCTCTTGACAAATCTCCCTATAATCAGCGCACCCGGGAGGTGGGCCCGGGTTCGGGGGAACTTGACTACCACGACACCGTCGCTGGTGAGTTGTTTGCTGATAGCGCCTGGAGACGCTGAAACGCTCGGGTTCGTGCGAGCGCTCCACGCGGGCGGCATTGCCGTGCTCGAACGGGAACCGAACCGGGCGTCGCTCCAGCTGGCGCTTTCACGGGAATTCCAGGTTGTTGCCTGGGTGATCGAGCGGCGTTCCGCGGCCGGCAGCCTCGCCATTGCCGAACTTGCGGGCGCGAACGTCGCCGTCATCGCCACCTACCATGACGCTGACCCGGGCCTCATCGCGGAAGCTTTCGCCGCCGGGGCCGATGCCTGCCTCAGCCTCGAAGCTGATCCCCGCGTCATCGTTGCCCAGGTAAAGGCGGTGCTCCGCCGCAGCGGCGCGTATGATGCGAGTGCGGCAGGGTCCGATGGCCTGCTTCAGGTTGGGGACCTCTGCGTCGATGTAGATAGATGCGAGGTGCAACGCGCGGGCGCATTCGTACCGCTGACCGCTTCGGAGTTCCGGATCATCGAGTACATGGCTCGCAACTGCGGCCGGGTGCTCAAACCACACGAGATCCTGAACGCGATCGGAAGCGACTACGAATACCTCCCGCGGGAAGCACAGGATGTGTTCAAGGTGTACGTCCGGCGGATCCGGCGAAAGCTGGAACCGAACGAGGACGAGCCGCGCTACCTGGTAACCGTGCGAGGCTTCGGTTACCGGCTGGAAGGCGGGATGGCTCCCGCCGTCCGGAGCGTGGCAACCACCGCCTGACGCTCCCTGCTTCCCGGACGTCGCCCACCTCCGGGGAGTGACGATTGAGCGACGAAGGGCAGGGGCCCGAGGACTTCCTCCTCGAGCGGCTGAACGAAGCCGCCACGGGCGACGCTGCCGTGCGCCAGTTGCGCCGGCGGTACGACCTCTTGCGCCAGGACTACGAACGGCTCATCGACCGCCTCGGCGAGCTGGAAGACCGGCTGGAGGAGTCCAGGAACGCGCCCCCGGCAACCGCGGCATCGCCGGCTTCGGAGTCGATAGCGGCCGCCCTCGCCGAACCGCTGCTGCGCCTCCGGGACGACTACCTGGCGGCGGTCAGCGGGATCCAATCGGTGGTCACCGGCCTCGAGGGCCTTGCCTCCGGGTTCAAGGGCCAGCACGCCGCGAGCGGACGTGCCCCGGCTCCCGCACCAGCACCGCCTCCTCCGGGCGAACCGGCACGGCCCCGCGTCCAGCGCATGCAGGTGGATGTGAAGGGCTCGGGCTTCGGCGAGCTGCTCGATTTCCAGGAGCGGCTCTCGCACCTGCCCGGAGTCTCCCGCGTCTCCATCAGCGCGATCGACAACGAGCGGGCCACACTGGTGGTGGAGCTGGACCACTCCGCGGGCGGCCCAACGTAGAATCCCCCGCATGGACATTGCGGACTACAACGCACGGTGGCTGGCCGCCTGGTCGGCCAAGGACACCGCAGCCCTCCTGACCTTCTACAGCCCCGTGGCAACGTACAAAGACGCGCAGGTCCCGCAGGGCATCAGCGGACACGCGGCACTGAAGGCGTACCTGGACGGGTTGTTTGCGGCCACGCCGCCGATGGAGTACATCCCCGACGCAGTGTGGCCCATCGAAGGCGGGTATTGCGGGCGCTGGAACTGCGCCCTGCAGTTGCCAGACGGTTCGAAGCGCACCCTGCGTGGATTCGACCTCGTCCTCCTGGAAGGCGACCAGATCACGTACAACGAGGTCTACACGCACACGGTCCCTGGCTGAAGGGCAAGGCCGCGAACCTTGACCGGGGGGACCCTCAAACCTACGATCGGAGGGTTGCTGAGGTAGCTCAGTTGGTAGAGCACGGCACTGAAAATGCCGGTGTCCCCAGTTCGACCCTGGGCCTCAGCACCACCGTTTCAGATTCGGAGCTCGACGATAACGTCGGGCTCTTTTCGTTGGGAGAGGGCGGCGCACGGTGGCGCACACGGGAACGGGCTCGAGAGCGACCGTCCCTACACAACCCTCGGTCTCACGCGGAGAAACGGCGAAACAAGAAGCAGAGCCCGACCCTGCCCTCAAAGCCCAGTTTGCCCGTGCCGTTCTTGCGGCCTTCGTCTTCCCGGAGTCGGCGTCGCCCGAATCGACAAGCTCGGATTGGGCTACTCACCGCTCCAGGTTGTTGTGGTGAGCGAGGATTGCGCACCGCGATCGTTGCGGGTTTACACACGAGTCCGTAGATTTCGGTCAGCAGCCCAAGGAGCGGACTCTGTGCGGCCTTCCCGGCAACTCCGACTGATCTTGACGAGCCTCGGCCTCGTTCTTTCCGCGTCAGCTGTGGTGTTGGGCACCTCAATGGAAGGCGAGTCACACGCCGCGTCAGCTACATTTCCCCACCGCCTGACCTTGCCGCTGGTGGCCACTGACTCTGTGCCCCCGCCGGCCCAGCAACCAACTGCGGCACCGACGCCGACCGGCACGTCCACGCTAGCCCCGAGCCCGACCTCGACGCTCACCCCGACCTCGACGCCGTCGCCAACGCCGACAGCGACGCCGTCGGGGCAGTCCGCCTACCTGGTCGTCCAGGGATGGTACAACCACATAAACACCACCCTCTATGGTCAGTACAGCGGCATCCTGGCGAATCAGGCGGCAGGCCTGATTTCTATGAACACCGCCGGCAACCAGCTCACTGCTTTCAAACCAACCGCCGATGCCTACAAGGCGTTCCTCGACGGACAAGGGGCCCTGCTTTCGAACGCGACTCCCTCTTGCAACCAAGCGCGGCAAACGCTGGCGCTCGCTGCCGGATGGTTGGGTCTCATGGCGGGCTGGGGTGGGCTGATACTAACCGGAGCAGGGAGCTACTTCGCTGAACGCCAGGAAGCCTCGGATAACTACTTCTCGATGATGAGCCAGGCACTGAGCCTCCTATCGACCTGCACGGGGACCACGACCGGTGCCCCAGCTTCGCCGCCATCGCCATCAGCAACGACAGCACCTTCGACTGCGACCCCAACCCCTCCAGGTGGCGGCGCAACGGGTTGTTTCGGTACCCGAACGACCTCTGACTGGCGCCTTCGAGTCACCGCTCCGCAGTTCCACGGCGACCTCTTCACAGTGGAGGTCACGCCGTTGACCGAAGAGGCCACCGAATCGAGTTTCAAAGTGCGGGTCTACCAGCCGAACCTCATCAGTCACGACAGCTCGACCAAGTTCTTCTCGGTTGTCGGTCTGCCGGTACGCTTCGACTACGGCTTCGACTTCTTGGTTTCGGCTCCCTATCCCAAGGGCCTCTATGAAGTCGAACTCCGAGTCGACTTCCTGAGGGAGACTTCCCTCCTCGTCACGTGCTGATGAACGCGCGCCGAAGCCTTGTAGCGAGGCTCCGCGACGGGTGACACAGGCGCGAGCCGCAAGCTTCGGCGATAGCGCGGAGGCAGTTCGACCCTGGGCCTCAGCACCAAAGTGTCAGATTCGGAGCTCGACGATAAACGTCGGGCTCTTTTCATGTCCGGAGCGCACACCGCTGGAGATAGAGCCCCGGCCGAACCTTCCAGACTTTGCTGGCGGTTTGGCCCGGCGGTGCCAGAGGAAGGGCCCGTTCGGGCCGCGATCCCCGGCGCCGTCCGCATGACGATGGGTGGGGCGCGGCCGCGTGGTCCGCGGCCGGGCCAACTGCTCCCGGAGGTCTGCTCCATGCCCTCGAAGCCTTCGATTGTCGTTGCCGGCGGTGGCTTCGCCGGACTCGAAACCGCCTTCCTGCTGCATCACCGGATGCACGGGGCGGTCGATATCACACTTGTCTCGGACCGGGACAAGTTCCTCTTCCGGCCGAACACGATTTATGTCCCGTTCGGCCACGACTGGACGGAGTTCGAGATCCCGCTGGCGCACCCCACCGACCGCCAGCACATCCGATTCATCCAGGACCGCGTGGTGGGGCTGGACCCGGTGAGCAAGCACCTGGAGCTTGCCGGCCAGAAAGTCCACTACGACAAGCTCGTCCTCGCCACCGGGGCGACGATGCGCCCTTCCGAGATCCCCGGGCTCGCCGACCACGGGGCCTCGATCTGGACGCCCGAGGCGATGATGGGCTTCCGCGCGGCCGTGGAGCGGCTGGTGGAGCGCGGGAAGGCGGGCAAGGCGACCAACGTCCTCTTCCTCATCCCGCCGAACAACAAGTGCGCGGGGCCGATGTACGAGCTCATCTTCATGCTCGAAACGTACCTGCGCCGCCAGCACGCGCGTTCGCCGATCAACCTCAGCTGGACCACCTCCGAGCACAGCTTCATCCAGGCGTTTGGGCCGAAGCTCCACGACGTGGTCACAAAGGAATTCTCGGAGCGCGGCATCCATGGTTACGTCGACCACGTGGTGACTGAGGTGAAGGATGGGCAGGTCCTCTACCAGAACGGGGCGGTGTTCGACTACGACGAGCTGTTCTCGTTCCCACCGTACATCGCCGCGGTCAACTACCCCGGGCTCCCGGCCGACGACCGTGGGTTCATCCAGACAGAACCGGCGAGCAGGGCTGTGGTCGGAGTGCCGGACGTGTATGCACCCGGCGACGGCGGGGACTTCCCGGTCAAGCAGGCGTTCCTCGCCTTCCTCCAGGCCGACGCGGTCGCCGAGCACATCGTGGCCGACCTGCGGGGCGAAGCCCAGCCACGCGTTACGTTCGACCCTGTTTCCATGTGCGTGATGGAGCAGTTCGATAAGGCGACGTTCGCGCAGGTGCCGCTGCGGACGACCGGACTCGCCGACCGCCCGGTGGAGGTCCGCCCGGATGCCGGGGATGACTACAAGGTGGGCGTCGGGCCCGCCTGGCGGCTGGGCAAGAAGCTGCTCGGGTTCTACCTGCCGATGCGCTTCCGGGCCGGCGAACCGTTCCACGCGGGGGCAGCCTGGAAGATGATGGACATCGGGCTGAAGGGGATGTCCGGCCTGCTGGCTGATTGAGCGCGACCGGAGAAACGGGGTGCGCGCCCGGGGCGGCGCGCACCCCCGGGCAAGCGAAGCCCGTGCCGCCGCCAGTCACTTCGCCCTGAGCAGCGCCTCCACCATCCTCGCCCCCGCGGTGCGGTCTGCGCGCTGGTGGGCGAGCTGGTAGTTCCGCGGGCCCGAAGCAAGGTAGAACCGCTCGTACAGTTCCATGCGGTTGCCAAGCGAGCTGCTCGTGAAGTCCCACGCGAGCCGGAAGATCCGCGAGCGCTCTTCGGCGGTCACCTCGCCGGCGCCACGCAGATAGTGGTCCACGAGCGGGCGGAGTGAAGGCTCCGCGAGCATCCCGGAGGATGCTACCGCCAGGAGGTTGTGGCTGCCGATGAGCTGGATGATCTCGTTCACGCGGGGGAACCACTGGGGCAGGGCGGCGCGGAGGGCGGCGAGGGGACGGTAATCGGGGAACCACGCGCCGTCGCCATATTCGAAGGCCCCGGCTTCCGAGGCTACGAGCGCCGAGCGCGCGAATTCCGCGTACGACCAGATCTCGCCCAGCATTTCGAGCGTCTGCGGCCGCCGGTCGTTAACCGCCTCAGCAACGCGCGTGGCGAGTTCGTGCGCGAATTCGAGCTTCGCGTGCGCGCGGGTCATCGTCTGGTGACAGATGTTCGGGCTCCAGCTGGTCGACATGACCGAGTTGTAGACCTGGAGGTTGCCGTCGATGAATACGCGCGACTTCGGCACGTGGACGTCGTCGAAGACGACGAAGGCGTCCTCCTCGTCAAAGCGGCTGGAGATCGGGTGGTCGAAGGGATCCCCGGCGCTCGAGTAGCTGTCTCTGCAGAGCACTTTGATCCCCGGCGTAGCCACCGGTACGGAGAAGGCAAGGGCGAACGCTTCGGCGCCCGGTCCGAGGGGGTGCCCGGGGTAGACCGCTATCTCGTCGGAGAAGGGCGCCAGGGTGGCAAGGATCCGCGCGCCGCGGACGACGATCGCGTCGGGCGTTTCATCGACCTTGCGCAGGGAGACGTCGTTGCCGGGCTGGGGTGTGTCGCCCAACGCCCGGTCGGTCGTCGGGTGGATGATGGTGTGGGTGAGGGCGAGGTCCCGCCGGCGAAGCTCTTTCTGGAAGGCGATCAGGTTTTCGGCGCCCTGGCCGTTGCCGGCCGCCGCCCAGGGCGTGTGGTGGCCGGCGAACCCGGCGAACGTGACGTTCAAGTAGTCCGGCGTACGGCCCATCATGCCGGCGGAGTGTTCGGCCAGCGCACGCAGGCACAGGCGCCTCCGCTCGAGGTCGCTGCGCGAGCGCGGGATCAGATGCGAGGCGTTGATGAACTCCCCGGTCTCCGGGTCGGCCGCCAGGCAGACGCCGGCCTGCTTGATCTGGAGGTCGAACAGATCGGCGAGTGTCCGGGCGGCACCCTTGAGCGCGCGGTGGGTCGTCACGTCGCGCACCCGCTCGTCTCCGAGCCAGACCTCCCGGGAGTCTTTCAACCCGGCCAGGAACTGTTTGCCTTTGCGAGCGCCCATGTCTGCCCTCTCCGACGGCGGCCCGTCGCGCCGCGATGCTAGCACCAGCGAGCGGTGATAGAGAGAGCCAATGATGTGGTTCGTGTTGCGTAAATACTTTGACGAGCGTTCACGGATTGTTAGCAGGGCCACGCCGCCATGCCATGATTCCGGCGCATGCCGTTCTTCGACCCGGCGCGGCCCGCCTACCGCGACAACCCGTACCCGTTTCTCGCCCGTCTCCGGGCGGAGGCCCCGGTGTACTGGAGCCCGGGAATGCGCGCCTGGGTCCTCACGCGATATGCGGACTGCGCCGAAGTGCTTCGCGACGGACGGCGGTTCACGATGGACCCGGCGTGCACATCCGGGCCGAGGGCAGAGGCGATTCTCGCCCACCGCGCGAAGGCGCCGCTCGGTGCCGCGCCCACGCTCGGTTCGACCTCAGGCGAGGCGCACCGGGCGCTCCGCCAGGTGGTGAACCCGCTCTTTGCGCCGGCCGCGGTGCGGGCGCGCAGGGAGTTCGTGGCCGAAGCCGCACGCTCGCTCGTGGATGCGTTGCCGCACGGCGCGCCGGTGGAGTTCATGTCGGCGGTGGCGAACCCGCTGCCGAAGCAGATCATGCTCGCCCTGATGGGGATTCCGGAGGACGACCCAGCCGACCTGCACACGATGCTCTCGCTGGTCCAGGTGGCGCGCTCGAACCCGCTCGCAGGACAGGCGGTCACGCACGCGGCGGCGGGCGCTGCTGGCGAGCTCGTGAGATACCTCGCGGCCGCGAGACCCGGAACCTTCGCCGAGGGGACCGTGCTCGGCGCATTGACCCACCAAGAGATGCCGCCAGCGGACGTGGTCTCGGTTGCTGCCCATATCGCGACCGTCGGCTCCGACCCGGCAAGCGGGGCGATCGCGAACTCCGTCGCGGCCCTGGCGTCCCACCCGGCCGCCTGGGATGCGCTGCGGCGCGAACCAGGCCAACTGGCGCGGGCCGTGCACGAACTCCTGCGGTTCGACAGCCCGACGCACATTGCCCCGCGGTTCGCGGCAGCAGAAGCCCAGCTGGGCGGCCGCAAGATCCGGCGGGGAGATTCCCTCCTGGCCGTGGTGGGCGCAGCAAACCGGGACCCGCACGCGTTCGAGCGGCCGGACGAGCTGGAGTTGCGGCGGGACGCCAGGCGCCATCTCGGCTTCGGCCAGGGCGAACACATCTGCCTCGGCGGCCCGCTGGCGCTCGTCATCATCGAGGCCGTCCTCGAAGCGCTCATGTCGCGTTTCGGACGGATCGCACTCGTGGCCGCGCCGCAGTGGGGCAAGAACGTCGAGCTCCGCATCCCGGACCGGATGCTGTTGCGATTCGAGTAGTCAACCCTCGGCGGCGAGGGCGGGGTTCGAAACCTCGATCTTGTCGCGGATCACTTTGCGCAGGTGGTTGAACACGGCGTAGCGGAACTCGCCGCTGTCTGCGTCACCGTCCCGGATGCGGTCGCTCAGGCGGCGGTTGCGGGCGAGCAGGGCTTCGCGCACCTCCGCGAGGCGGGGAGGCATGGGCTCGGTGCCAAGGACATGGTCGAGGCCGTCCCACTCGCGGGCGTAGTGATCCTCGATGGTCGCGAGTTCGCGGCGCACCATCTCGACGACGTTCATGGCAACGCGGCCGTGAAACTGTGTGCGGCCGGTGGTGTTCACCATCACGTCTTCGCGAAGGTAGCGGGCGACGGCTTCCAGGAGTTCGTCGAACGTTGGCCGGTCCTGCATCAGATGCCCTCCCGTTCGAGGAGATGGAGCAGCTCCCACTCCGTCTCCGCGGTGCGCCGGCCGATACTGGCCATCTCCACCGTCGGGTTGCGGCCGGTGAAGTAGTTCATGGACTGCATGATGGTGATGACGCCCCACTTCAGGTTGCCGAAGAGCTCCCAGAAGCGCACGCGCTCGCGGTCGACCTTTGCGCCGCCTGCGGCTTCGTAGGCTTCGAAGAACTCCTCGTAGTCGGCGATGCCGGCGATCGGCTTCTTGCCGCCGAAGCGCCAGGACTTCACGGCGAGCCAGCCGATGTCCTCCATTGGGTCGCCCCAGTGGGCCAGTTCCCAGTCGATAATCCCGCGCACGCCGGATTCGTCGAACATGAAGTTGCCGAGGCGGAAGTCGCCGTGGACGAGGACCCGTTCCGGGGGGTTGGGCAGGTTGGCATAGAGCCAGCGGAAGGCCAGTTCGAAGACCGGGTGGGGGTCGAAGCTGGTTTCCCGGAAGATTTGCTCGTAGTGCTCCACTTCCGCCCGGGCAGGGGACACCCCCGGTGGCGGGGCGAGCAAGGCCCGGAACTCCGGGTAGCGGTCCTCCGGGATGGAGTGGATCCGCGCGAGAGATTGCGCGAGCTGCGCCGGGACCACCTCGCGCGCATGGGCGTACTGCTCTCCGCGGACGAGGCGGGCGCCGAGCGCCTCGCCGGGCACCCTGCGCATGATGAAGAACTTCACCGGGAAGGTGTCATCGCCGTCCCAGAGCGGCTCGGGGACAATGGCGCCGGCCTGCATTGCTGCCTTCAGGAGCTGGAATTCGAGCTGGCGGGCGGCGCTGGATTCGACGCCGGCCACCGGGTCGCAGCGGAAGATGCCCTCCAGCTTTTCGCCGCCGAGCTCGGCGTCGAAGCTCCACGTTTCGCGGCCCGCCCCGCCGGACAAACGGGACAGGCTGGTGATCACCGGTTCGTGGCCTGTCTTTTTCTTCAGGAACGAGGCGAGGCCCGCCTCGACGGTTGCCTTGTCCACTCCTACTCCGCCTGGTCGAGGTACTCGCTCAGGCCGTAGCCTTTCAGCTCGCCGTCGAGGGTGTATTCGGTCATCCCTTCGCCGATGTGGGTGAACATCCCCGAACGGCGGTTCCGGAGTGGGATGAAGCCGGTCACTTTGCCTTCGATCCGGTGTTCCGTGCCGTCCTCCAGCTTGACGCGGGCGTTGAAGCTTTCGTGGTAGTTGGTGTCCCCCTCGTAGCGGGTGTCGAGTTCGGCCTCGGCGATGCGGATGAGCTTGTCGGGGCCCTTGTGGAACACCCCGCCCACTCTGCCACCGACGATGGAAAGGACCATCCCGATATCGTCGCCGTAGTTGGCGGTGATCCAGCGGTAGGAGGGGGTCGACTGCCAGTAACGCGGCCCCCAGGAGTGGTCGCGGAGACCGTTGCCGTTGATCTCAAGGGTGGGGCCGTCTTCCACCTGGAGCGTCCCGTGGACGCGCATGTGCTGTTCGTAGTGGGCGCGCGCGAAGTCGTTGCCCGAGGACGCGTCGCCGACGTGGCCATAAATCGGCCCGACGCCCTCGTGGATGAGGTCGAGCTTGATTTTCTTGTGCGGGTTTTCCTTGAAGGCGACGGAGGGCTCGCGCATCTCGCGCGGGTCCTTCAGGTAGACGACCGAGCCTTCGTAGGTGGTGCGGAGCTTTTCGCCGGGGACGAGGACTTCGACCTTGCAGCCGCCGGCATCCCAGCCGTCGTTGGTTGTGATCTGCGGGCGCTTGTAGTTGAAGAGGGCGGAGCCATCGGGCTGGTAGACAATGACGGTCATCTCGGCGTGGCCCTCATTGGCCCGGTTGCCCATGCGGATGAAGCCGCCAAGCCGCTTTTCGCGGTCGAAGAAGTTGAAGTAGACCGACTCGTTGAAGTTCTCTTCGGGTCCGAGAGGATGGGTGTAGTCATCCTCGGGTTTTACGTTGCCAATGATCGTCACCATCGTCACTATCTCCTTGCGGTGGCTATCGCGCGGACGCTCGTGGGGGGTTGCGGCGCGAATGATAGCCCATCCGCCGGAGGGTGACTCGTGCGCCTGGCGAAGCAGCACCTTGACGTGGGCCTGTTCACGAACCGCCCGGACGCCATGCTCGCCTTCTGGCAGCGCGAGGTGGGGCTGCCGTTCGAAGAGGCCCTCCCCACCGGCGGCGGGAATATGCAGCACCGGCACGGGCTGAATGGGGGCATCCTGAAACTCAACCACAGCCGTGAGCCACTGGCGGAAGAGTCTCCCTCGGGCTACGCCCGGCTCCTCGTCGCGTCGGAAGCAGTGACGGCGCCGAAAGACCTCGTCGACCCGGACGGCAACGCCGTGGCGCTGGTGCCGCCGGGATACCGGGGGATCACGGCCGCGGGAATCGAAATCGCCGTGAACTCGCTCCCGCGGGCGCTGGCGTACTACCGCGGGGCGCTCGGCTGGGAAGAGGCCGGCGAGGGAATTGTGCGCTGCGGACAAACCATCCTGTTCCTCTCGGAACAGCCCGGGCGCGCGCGCAGCGGGGCGATGCGCGCAAAGGGATTCCGCTACCTGACCGTCCAGGTGTGGGACGCCGATTCCGAGTACGAAGCGGTCGTGGCCGCGGGCGGAGAGGGCGCCCTGGCGCCGCGCACGCTCGGTTCGGTCGCCCGCTTCGGGTTCGTGCGGGACCCGGACGGGAACTGGCTCGAGACCTCCCAGCGAGCCTCGCTTACTGGCGCGCTGCCTCCCAACGCATAGACTACCGTCATGCACGCCACGCTGCCCTTCTCCGCGATCAGCCCGTTGACCCGCAAGCTGCTCTGGGCCGATGCCGCCATCGAAGCCGTGATCGCCGCCGTCCTGCTCGGTGTGGTGGGGAGGCCGCACTGGTGGCTCAACGTGGACCGCACCGTGACGCTCACGGGCGCGGCCGTGTTCGCGGTGGCGGCGGTGGCGATTGGACTGGCAGCCTGGAACCGTCGTACAAGCGCCGAGTTCGTGCAGTACCTGGCCTTCGCGAACATCGTGGGAGGACTCGCAGTCTGGGCGATCGCGATCCTGCGCTGGGACCGGTTCGAAGACGAAGGGCGGTCGCTCGTGGGCGCCGGGGCGGACGCCTTCATCCTGATCGGGATCATGGAACTGGTGGCGCTGCGGCGCCGTTAGCGGTCGACCGGAGAGAGCGTCCGCAAGAAGTTCACGAGGTGCCAGATCTGTTCCTCGGTGAGCGCCCCGTCGCCCTCACCCCAGGCCCGCATGGCCGTCCCGGGCACTCCCTGGTCGATAAACGTGAAAATCTGTCCGTCGGAGTGCTGCGGGACGTGGACGGTGAGGTCGAGCGGATAGGGGTTCAGGTCGAGGCCGCGCGGCGGGACGCCGTTGCGCCCGTGGCACATGGCGCAGTTCTGCTCGAAGAGGGTGCGGCCGCTGGTGATGGAGTTCGCATCCGGGTAGACGGGGTTCACCAGGTCCTCCGTGCCGTCTTCGTGGCCGTGCACGCCGAAAAGCAGGAGCACGCCGAAGCCAAACCCGGCCATGGTCGCGCCGCTGGCCACCCACCCCGCCTCCTTGCCGAAGCGGCGAAGCGGCGTCCGCGCCAGCGCAAACCCCAGCCCGGCGAACAGGAATACGAACCCGCCGAACTGGTTCCACGTGAGACCGGGGGCGGGATTCGCCCAGGCGCCATCGCTTGAGGGCGCAAGGACCGCCACCCCGGCCGGCCGCACATCGAAAAAGCCGATGACGTCGTCGGAGCCGGTGCGGCGCACCTCCGTTTCGACGCGCCAGCGGCCCTCCAGCGTCATGAACGGGCCCTGGCCCACGAACGTCCCCGGCTCGCCGGAGGGGGCGAGGGTGAGCGTGGAAGGCCCGAGGGTCTGGTCCTCCTGGTAGCGGAACGTGAGTCGCACGCGCTCAGCATCCACAGGGGAGCCCGCCTCGTCGGCCAGGGTGACGCGATACGTGTTGACGCCCGTCTGGTTCGGGTCGACCTGGAGTTCGATGCGGACGCCGGCGAACGTCGCCCCCTGGGCGAAGGGGCGTGCTTCGGGGAGGGTAATGATGGAGCGCGAGGCGGTCGTCTGGGTCAGCCAGGCGGCCATGACCAGGACAGCCAGGCCAAGCGCCACCTCCGCCGTTGCGAACCAGAGGAAGCGGCGGCGGCCCGGCGCGCCACCCGACTCCAGCCGGTACTTGCCGCGCGTGGCGTTGTAGGCGGCCACGGCCAGCAGGGGCGCCATCAGGGCCACCTTTACGAGCAGGACAACGCCGTAGCGCGTGCCCGTGAGCTTGTCCGGCGTGTCGATCTCGATGAAGGCGTTCAACAGACCTGTGGCCAGGAGCACGAAGACGCAGGCCGAGGCGAGGAGGGAGAACCGCGGAACTGCCAGGTCCCAGCGCGTGGACGAGCTGCCGAGACGGGCGGCGACCGCGAGGCCGAGGAGGGCCCCGAGCCACGTCACAGCGGCGGCAGCGTGGGCGAAGTCAAACGTCTTTGCCCAGGCGCTGCCCGCGCCAGTCGCGGCAGCGTGGCTCGTGGCCGTGAAGGCCCAGAGATAGACCGCGACGCAGCCGGCAAGGGCGGCGGCGGTGCGCTTCGGAGCTTCGGAAGCGAACGAGTTCGCGATGGCGATGAGCAAAACGAGGCCGAGCCTCGTGAGCCAGTACCCGCCGCTGGGCGTGTTCAACACGAGGTCGCGCAGCGGCACGCCCGAGTACGCCTCGCGGATGGTGAAGAAGTTCAGCGCGGTGGCCGCCAGCAAGACGGCAGCGCCGGCATAGACCGACCCGACCAGGCCGCGGCGCACACGATCTTCCGGCGCCCGGACCACGAGGCCGATGAGGGCGCCGCCGGCAACGAGCAAGAGCCCGAGCAGGGACAGCGCCCGCACCGCGATCCCGTCCGCCAGGGGGACCGGGTCGGAGGAGGAGCCGAACCCGGAGACGGTGTTCGTTTGCACCGGCACGGTGCCGTCGGGATTGAGTACGGTGAATGGGTAGGAGCCGCGGATGGCGTGGCCGTCGATCCGGGAGACGTTCGACCAGAGGACGTTGTAGATGCCGGGCTGGAGCCGTGGCAGCGCGACGGTCATGTTCGGGCCGGAAACCGAGACGTCGCCGGTTTCGAGCCGGTTGCCTGCGGCATCGAGGACCACGATCGAACTCGACTTCGGGTCGATTGGTTCGGTGAAGGAAAGCGTGACCTGGCCGGGCGGCTGCTGCAGGAAGGCGTTTGCGGCCGGATCAGCTGAGCGGAGGGCTGCGTGGCCGAAGGCTGTCCCCGGCGAGCCCAGGGCGAGCGCGAGACCCGCGACCACGACGGCGAAAGCTGCCAGGCGCCTCACGTCTGCCTCTGGACAAGGAGGAACGTCCCGCCTGCTCCGAGCACGAACATGCCCAGGCCGACTGCGACGACAAGCACCCACGTGACGCCGTCAGGCTCATCGGAGACTGCCAGCGACGGCCGGTCGTCGCCATTGCCGGCGGCGGGGGTCGCGGGGCTGAGCAGATCCTCGCGAAGCTGCTCCTTGCCGGGATTCGGCGTGCCATCGGGGTCGATAGTGAACGACAGTTCCCCGTCGGCCGGGTCGCCATCCTCGGAGCTGAGCGTCTTCCAGCGGACGGTGTACGTCCCTGGTGGGAGGTTCGGCGGAAGCGCGACCGACAGCCGCCTGCGGTCGCTGTTGTCGATGACGGCCGCCACCGTGGTCACCTCATTGCCGGCGGCATCGAAGACGTCGATGTCGTTCTGGCCGGCCTGGCGCGCGAGCTCCTGGCTCATCACGAGGACCACTTCGGAAGGCGGCGCGGCGAGCACCGCGCCATCACCCGGTTTCGCAGTGGCGGGTTCGGCGTGGGCGGAGGCGGCCGCCACACAGGCAGCCGCCACCAGCACCGCCCCGACGACCGCCGCCGCGAATTTCATAGCCAGCCAAGTCTATCGCCCGGGAATGACCCGGTAACGCGCAGCCTGCCGCTGTGGTTACGCTCCGTTAACGCGCGGTCAGCCCGCGGTCGCGGCCGCCCGGCGGGCGGCGTCCTCACGGGCGGCTTCTTCGGCCTTTGCCGACTCGGCTCGCTCTGTGCGGGTGAGCGCAGGCATGACTTCCTTCGCGAAGAGGCGGAGCGAGGAGAGCACTTGTTCCTGGGGGATGGTTTCGCCGGTGTTGATCAGGAACGTCATCCGGTCCACCCCGACTTCCTCCCACCACTTGAGCGCCTTGATGCATTCCTCCGGGTCGCCGATGGGCGTACCTTCGCGCACAGGGCCGACGACGTCGCCCGGGCGGTTGCGCAGGGGGGCGGCACTGGCGTGGGCATGGTAGGCGGGCGACGGGTAGATCCCGCCCACCCCGACGAGGTGCGCCGCACGGACGCCGAACTGCATCGCAGCCATCCCGCCGATGGCCTTCGCCTGGGCGTCGTCTTCATGGCAGAACATGAACGCGACGCCGTTCACCTGTTCGTTCACGGACTCGCCGACCGGTTCGCAGGTGCGGATGGCGCGGCGGTAGTCCTTCACCATCTGCTGGTAGTCGAGCGGCGCGCCTAGCGTCACGCCGAGCATGCCCATCCCGCGTTCCCCGGCCTGGACCGCGGTCTCGGGCGACTGGACCGCCACCCACAACGGCGGGTGAGGTTTCTGGATGGGCTTGGGGATGACGTTGCGCGGCGGCATCTGGAAGTGGCGGCCGTTCCAGCCGAAGTTATCGGTGGTCCACATCTTCACGATCGCCCTGGTGCACTCGTCCCACATTTCCTTGGTGTAGTCGGGCTCGCAACGGAAGCCGCCGAGCTCCGTCCAGGTGGCCGAGCGCCCCGTGCCGAACTCCAGGCGGCCGTCGCTCAGGATGTCCAGGGTCGCGGCGCGCTCGGCCACGCGCGCGGGGTGGTTGATCGGGGGCAAGACGAGCGCGATGCCGTGGCCGAGGCGGATGCGCTTCGTCTTCGCGGCACAATAGGAGAGGAACACCTCTGGCGCGGAGCTGTGGGAGTACTCCTCGAGGAAGTGATGCTCCACCTCCCACACCTGGTCGAAGCCGACCTCGTCGGCGACGACGACCTGTTCGACGCCCTGCTGGAGGACACGGTACTCGGAGCGGTCGTCCCAGGGCTTGAGGACCGAGTGCTCGTAAAAGATGCCGAACTTCATGCGGCCCTCCCTTCGCCCCGAATCCTAAGCCTGAGGCTAAGCATCGTGCTACCATGCCGGCCGCGCCTTCGCGCGCCGGGGGACCATGCAACGCGTCGCGCTCGTCACCGATTCCACCGCAGGACTGCCACCCGCCATAGCCGCCGAGCTCGGCGTGCGCGTGGTGCCGGCGAGCTTCGCGTTCGCCGACGAACGCGTGGTCGACGGCTCGCTGCCGTGGGGCGAGGTGTACCGCCGGATGGAACGCGAGGGAACGGCGCCGCGCACGTTCGGAGTGGCCGAGTCGGGGTTCCGCGAGGCCTTCAGCGCGGGCCTGGCCGAGTTGGGGGCCGTGTTCTGCGTGCTCGCTCCGTTCGACGTGAACCCTTCGTTCACGACCGCCTGCGCAGCCATGCTCGCCATCCAGTTCGACCAGCCCGAAGCGCGGATCAAGGTCGCCAATGCCGGCGTCGGCTCGGCCGGCCTGGGTGCGCTCGTGATGAGCCTTGCCGGACTGGCACAGCGCGGTGCAACTACCGCGGAACTGGTTGCCGCGGTCGATGAACTGGAACCGCGGAGCGATTCGCTGTTCGCGGTCGCCGAACCGCGCTGGCTGGAGAGAGCAGGAAAACTGCAGATGGTGGAAGAACGGCTCGGCGAGCTGGACGGAGGGAACCCGGTGGTCCGCCTCGGCACGCGCGTTACGGGCGTCGTGCTGGCGGAGGACTTCGATGAAGCGGTGGAAGTGGCAGTGCTGCGCGCGGGGTTGCGCGCCGGCGACGCCGCCCTGAACGTCGAGGTGCTGCATGCCAATGCCCCCGGGCGGGCACAGGCCGTGGCTTCGATGGCGCGTGAGCGATACCGCGTCGCGCGGCTCGAAGTCGGCGAGTTGCCTGCCACGCACGGCGCGCAACTCGGTCCGGGGGCCGTGGGCATCGGAGTGTGCCCGGCCGTGGAGGGGACGAATGCCTGACAGGGGACTGCTCGAACCGGCGATGGTGGAGGGAGTCGAGCTCGATACATCCGCCGCGCTGACCCTGCGCGTCGCCCGCTGGCTGCAGGTGACCTTCGAGGTGGAGCGGGAGGCCGCGCTCGCACTGATGCCGGCCGACGTCGGGCGGCCGATCCCGCCGTATGCGCGCCTTCTCGTCGCGGGGTCGCCAGGCGGGAACCTGGCGTTGCTGAGCGTTGGCGGCCGCTACCGGATGATGCCGCGGAACGTGCTCGCCGGCGCGGTCGCGGATGGACGGTTCGAGGCGGTGCGCGGCCTGTTCGGGAGTGGATGCACGGCCGGCGCCGTTACGCTCGAGCGAGACGGCGCGGCCGTCGCAGCGGAAGTGTCCGGCCCGGAGGGGCCGCTGGTGAGTGTGCGCCTCCCGGACATCTATGCGATCGAGCCGACGATGCTCCGGTGGGACGCGTTCGTCGTCCTGGGCAGGCACGACGGCACGCCGAGCATCGCGGAGGTGACGCCGGCGCACGAGCTATCGGCCGCATTCCTCTCGAAAGGCGCGTCGGTCGAAGCCGACCGGGCGCTGCCTCGTACGCATCCGTGGCGCCGGCTGGCCTGCCTGAACGTGATCTCGGCGTGCTACGCGGAGGGCACGCTGAAGTTCGGCGAACCCGTCATCGCGCAGGCGCTTTAGCGTCAGGGTTTCGCGGGTTCGAGATACCGTTCCACGTCGCTGGCGCGCGCGGGGGCGTGCTTCACGTCTTCCGGGCCCATGACGCGGAGCCAGGTGGCGAATTCGAGCAGGATGCCATCGGGGTCCTGGAAGTAGAAGGAGCGGATGAAGGTGCCCTCATGGACTTCGCGGCTGACCTGCCGGGGGCTGTCGTCGTGGTTGAGGATGGGCGTGACGTGAATTCCCTTCGCCTTCAGCTTCGCGTGGTACTCCTCGAACTTCTCGGCCGGGACGTCGAAGGCGACGTGGTTCATGGAGCCGTGGGCGGTGGCAAGTTCGCCCTCGCCGGGCATGCCGGTTGGCGCGGCGATGCCGGGGGCGGCGGCGGGCGCGTTCGGGAACCAGAAGAACGCGAGCGAATCGCCGTTCCCGATGTCGAAGAAGAAGTGCTGGCCCATGTTGTTGGGCAGCTCGATGGTCTTCATGAGCGGCATGCCGAGGACATTCGTGTAGAAGTCGACGGTACGCTCCATGTCTTTGCAGACGAGGGCGAGATGGTTGATCCCGCGGAGTTCGAACTGGGTGTTTTCGCGCTGCATGTGTGGGGCCTCCTTGTATGCGCGCTCACATGGTCGCGGATAGCATACACCTCCCGCGCCAGCGCTGGACTACCAGCCTGCAGACCGTAGCATTCGCGGAAACTGCAGGAGCCACAGCCATGCCCCGCTTGCGCCAGGTGTCGCGCGCCGAAGCCGCCCCCGAAGTCCTGGAGATGTACAACCGCCTGTTCGGCGAGCGGGACCCTGTCGCGGAACCGGGGACGGCGACCCGGACGCCGGGCAACTGGTGGACGGTGTTCGCCCTCGTGCCCGACATCTTCAACGCAGCCGTTTCGCAGTTCGGCATGTTCAACAGCAAGCGGCGCCAGCTCAGCCCCTACTTCCGCGAGCTCGCGCTGACGCGGACGGGGTTCGCGGGGGGAAGCCAGTTCGTGTACTCGCAGCACATGAAGGCTGCGCGCGCAGCCGGCGTGCCGGAGGAGAAGGCGCGCGCCATCCACGCCTGGGCGAGCGACCCGGTGTTCGACGAGGCCGACCGCACCATCCTTGCCTACACCGACGACCTGGTCCTCGCGGACGGCCGTGTGCAGGATGCGACCTTCGACCGGCTGAAGGCGCTGCTCAGCGACGAGGCCATCCTGGAGTTAACGTACGCCGTCTGCACGTACCGGCTCCATGCCACGATGTGCCGCGCCCTCCGGCTCGAATACGATGATGTGCCCGAGCGGGTGGTGGAGATCCCGGCGCCGGGCCAGGGCGCGGCGGCGGACGTTATGTCGCAGATCAGCCGCGAGGGCAGTTAGGACGGGTTCTGCGCGAGCCAGAGGTCGTGCATGAGCTGGCAGTGCCCGACGTGCTCGCGCAGGTGGCCGATGGCGGCCATGAGCGTGCCGGCGCCGTTCCGTTCCGGCACCGGCAGGTTGTCCGTCGTTGGCATGGACACCGGTCCGGCAAGGTGAGCCTCGGTGCCCTGCGAAAGGATTGCTTCGGCTTCCGCGGGGAAAGCATCGATCATCTCGAGAAGCTGCTGCTTGGGGACATTCGCGGTCCGGAACGCCTCGGCGCGTTCTCCGGCGCGGTACTCGGCGATGGAGCCCACGTCGCCGGAGCCGGCGCGCAGGAAGAACCTCGTCGACGTGATCGCGTGCGCAACAAGGACCGTGATGCTGTTCGCGGAGGGCAGGGGCTTCCAGTCGAGGGCCTCCTGCGGGAGGTCGGCTACGGCCGAGCGAAGGAAGGCGAGGGATTCGCGGACGATCTGCAGGGCGCCAGCGTGGCCAGGGGTCATTCGTAGTCCTTTCGCCGGCCTTTTGAGCGCTCGGAGCGCGTTGTTCCGTGTTGCGCGGTCGCCGGGGCCGCCGGATGCTACAGTGTGCCGCGCCGGGTGCGCCCGGGCGAGAGCAGGGAGCCGAATGCCGATCCGCATCCTCATCGCCGATGACCATGCCGTCGTCCGGCAGGGCCTCAAGATGTTCCTCGGGCTCGACGAGGACTTCGAAGTCGTCGGCGAGGCCGCGAACGGCGCCGAGGCGGTCGCCATGGCGCGAGAACTGTCGCCCGATGTCGTCCTGATGGACCTGCTGATGCCGGTGAAAGACGGGATCACGGCGATCGGCGAAATCCGGCGCGAGATGCCGGACATCGAAGTCATCGCGCTCACGAGCGTGCTCGAAGACGCCTCGGTGGTCGGCGCGATCAAGGCCGGGGCGATTGGGTACCTGCTCAAGGACACGCAGTCGGACGAGCTCCGGCGCGCGATCAAGGCGGCAGCCGAGGGCCAGGTGCAGCTCTCCCCCCAGGCGGCGGCAAGGCTCATGCGCGAAGTGCGCACGCCCGACAGCCCGGAGGCCCTCACCGACCGCGAGACGGAGGTCCTTCGCCTGCTCGCGCAGGGCTACGCCAACAAAGAGATCGCGCGCGATCTGGTGATCGGCGAAAAGACCGTCAAGACGCATGTCAGCAATGTGCTGGCAAAGCTCGGGGTCCAGTCGCGGACACAGGCCGCCCTTTACGCGGTCCGCATCGGCCTCGTCGCGGGCCCCCCCGAAGCCTGAACGCGATGGACGGCGACACCCGCCCGTTCTCCCCCCTGCTCCGCGAGATTTTCGACCGCATGCCCGCGGGAGTGGCCGTATTCGACCGCGAGCTGCGCGTGGTGGAGTGGAACACGAGTTTTGCGCGGTTCCTGGAAGACCACCGGCCGGACCTGGCAGCGGCCCTCGCGCCCGGCGCTCCGCTGTCAGCGGTCTCGCCATGGGACATGCGGATCGCTGAGCCACTCTTCCGGCGAGCGCTCTCCGGCGAGACCGTACGGCGGGACGCAACTCCCTACGAGGGTGGCGCTGGCACAACCTACTGGGACATCGTCTTGAGCCCGCTCTACGAGGGGGGCGAAATCGTCGGCGTGCTCGATACGACGACAGAGGCCACCCGGGGCATCCTCGCCACGCGCGAGGCTGCGGAACGGGAAAGCCTGTTCCGGCTGGTGTTCGACGCGACAAGCGACGCCGTCATCCTCAACGATTTCGAAACCGGCTTTGTGGCGGACGCGAACCCGGCTGCAGCGGCCATGCACGGCTACACGCGCGAGGAGTTCGTTGGGATCGACCCGACGAAGTTCATCCACCCCGACTCGCTCCCGCTGCTGGCGGAATACCAGGCCCGGGTACGCGCCGGCCTGGACTTCCACACCCGCGCCCGGGACGTGCGGAAGGACGGCAGCGTCTTCGACGTCGAGGTGACGGGGACGTCGATCGAGTTCCAGGGGAAGAAGTACCTCGCGGCCGTCGTCCGCGACATCAGCGACCAGGTCGCGGCAGAGAAGGAACGGCAGCGAGCCGAAGAGGTGCGCGCAGAAGCTCAGGCGATGCTCGAACAGCGGGTTGCGGAGCGCACGCGCGAACTGGAAAGCATCCTCGACGTGTCACGCGCGGTGCTCTCGACACTCGAACTGGACCAGATCCTGGAGCGGGTGATGGACGAGGTGGTGAAGGGGCTCCCGTACAGCGGGTGCGCCCTCACGATCCTGGACTCAGACGCACTGGAGGTGATCGCGGCGCGTGGGCTGGTGCGGCCGGAGCTCTCGGCCCGGGCGATCGGCGTGCGCTTCCCGGTGGCGAGTTCTCCGGCCTTCTGGCGGACGATGCTGGAGGGCCGGCCGCTCATTGTCCGGGACGTGCATTCGGACGACGACGAGGCTGTGGCGTTCCGGGCGTTCATCGGCGGCCACCCGGTGGTGAACTTCGCGGAAGTCCGGTCGTGGTTGCTCGTGCCGATGGTCCACCAGGGGGAAGTGCTCGGCACCCTGTCGATCTCCCGCGCGGCGCCGAACGCGTTCGAGGAATCGCACGCAGCCCTGGCCTCCGCGTACGCCGCCCAGATCGCCGTCGCCGTGGCGAATGCCCGCCTCTACCAGCAAACGACGCGCCGGGCGCGGGAGATGGAGGGCCTGGCCAGCATCGCCGGGGCGCTCACGTTCGACATGCCCTCGGAGGAGGCGCTGACGGTCCTGGCGGGGCGGGTGGTCGCGGCGACAACAGCGGTCGCCTGCTCGATCACGCTTTACAGCGAACAGGGCGACTACCTTGGCGCGGGCGCTGCCGGGCTTCCGCGGGGGTTCATCGAGGCGATGGTGCACGTCATCACCATCCACGGCGCGCCGTCGGTCACGCAGATGGCGGTCCAGCAGGGGCAGCGCACGATCCTCCGGGACACCCGCAGGCGCACCCTCGCCGACGCCCGTTTCGCCGAAGCGCACCCCTATCTCGAGCAGGCGGCCTGGGACACCGCAGTCATCCTCCCCGTGATCGCCAGGGGCAAGACCCTGGGCACGCTCGACACCTACTATCCCGCCGAGAACGAACCGGATGCGGAAGAGTTGCGCCTGCTCGGCGCCATCGCGGACCAGGTGGCAATCGGCATCGAGAACGCGATGCTCTTCGACCAGCAGCGCCGCCGGGTCCAGGAGATGGACGCGCTCTACCGCGCCGAAGAGAACCTCCACCAGTCGCTGGTGATGGATGACGTGCTGCAGGCACTCGCCGATGCGGGCATCCAGGTCGTCGGGGCCGATAAGGCGGCGGCGCTCATCTTCGAGGAGTCGCCGCCGCACGAGTTCCGCGTTGGCGCGGTCGCCGGGCTCGACGAGACTGCGCGCGAGGAACTGGTGGAAGCACTTCGCGGGGTCGACACCACAGGTCCGCGGATGTTGACCGCGCCGCGCATTTCGCCCGATGCCGCGGCCGACGCCGGGCTGATCCGCGACGTGATCAGGGCGGCCCGCGTCGCATCGACGATTGATGTCCCGATCACGATCGGAGGGAAGCGCTTCGGGCTCTTCAGCATCGGCTGGACGCAGCGGCACTACATCACGGAGACCGAGATCCGGCTCGCGAGCGCGCTGGGACAACGGGCGGCGGTCGCCATCGAGAACGCCCGCCTGTTCGAACGCTCCCAGCTCGCGGCGTCACTGGAAGAACGGCAGCGCCTCGCCCGCGAACTGCACGACTCGGTGTCCCAGGCACTTTACGGCATCAGCCTCGGGACGCGCACTGCGCGGACGCTCATCGAGCGCGACCCCGCCGCAGCGGTCGAACCGCTGGACTACGTCGCGACGCTGGCGGAAGCCGGGCTCGCCGAGTTGCGAGCGCTGATCTTTGAGTTACGGCCGGAATCGCTCGCGCTCGAAGGGCTGGTCGCGGCGCTCGAAAAGCAGCTGGCGGCGGTGCGCTCGCGCCACGGGATCGAAATCACCGCGGAGCTCGGGATCGAGCCGGACCTCCGGTTGGACCTCAAGGAGGTGCTCTACCGGGTGGGACAAGAGGCGCTCCACAACACCGTGAAGCACGCCCGTGCGACGCATGTGACCATCCGCCTGCACCGCGAAGGAAGCCGGATGCAGCTCACGATCTCAGACGACGGACTCGGCTTCGACCCCGGCGGGGAGTTCCCCGGCCACCTGGGCCTTCGCTCGATGAAAGAGCGGACCGCGCGGGTTGGGGGCAGCCTCACGATCCAGAGCTCGCCGGGCGGTGGCACAACAATCACGGTAGAGGTTCCGGGCGAGCCCGGGCATCTCCCGGGCGGCGCGGCCCAGCCCTGATCAGAACATCGAAGTGTCGGTTGCGATGCCGAACATCAGGCGGCCGGCGACCTCGAGCGTCGGCTGGCCGACCATCACGTGCTGCGTGAGCGTGTGGATGTCGCGGAACTGGCGCTGAAGCGGGCTCTTCTCGTAGATCGAGGTGGCCCCGCCCAGGTTGTAGCAGATGTCCACGGCGCGGGCGCAGTTCAGGGCGGCGGTGGTAGCGGAGAGCCGTAGAGCGAGGCGGTCCTCCAACGTGAGCTTGCCGCCTGCGCAAAGGCGCTCCCATACGTCGTTGATCACCGTCAGCATGAAGGCGCGACCGGAACGCACGAGCGCCTCGGCTTCGGCGATGCCGGATTGCGCCGCCGCTCGTTCGGAGAGCGGCCTGCGGCTGCCGGTCGGGGTCTTGGCGGCTGCGAAGCTGACGAGTTCGTCGATCGCAGCCCGGCCGATGCCGAGTGCCACGGAAGCGACGCCAAGCGCCAGGAGGCCGAACATCGGCACCTGGTAGAGCGGGCCCTTCGCCCAGAGGTCGGCGGGGCGGCGCGACGTGGCGCGGCGCTCCGGCACGAAGACATCGCTGACCTCGAAGTCGTTGCTCCCGGTGGCGCGGAGCCCCGAGACATGCCACGTGGGGTGGATGGTGATGGCCTCCCGGGGGAAGAACATCATGCGCAGGTGGGGCACGCCTTCGGTGAGCACTTCGGGGCCGTCTGGCCCCTGGACGAACGCCCCGCCGAGCATCCACGAGGCGTCCGGGGAGCCGCTGCCGAAGGCCCACCTGCCGGTCACCCGGTAACCGCCGTCGACGCGTTCGGCGCGGGCGGGCGGCATGACCACGCCGCCGGCGATGGAGCGCGGGTCCCCGAAGATTTCTTCGGCCCCCTCTCGCGGCAGCGCCGCCGCGGCGGACCCGGTGGTGGCGGAGATCATCACGCACCAGCCGGCCGCGCCGTCGCCCTGGGAGACGGCTTCGATGACACGGACGAGGGTCGCCACGTCAACTTCCGGGCCACCGACTTCGCGGGGCACGAGGAGGCTGAAAAGCCCGGCCTCGCGGAGCGCCTCAACGACCGGGGCGGCCAGCCGGCCGGCCTCTTCTCCGGCCTGGGCATGCTCCCGGGCCAGCGGCGCGACCTGGCGGGCGCGGTCTACGAATTCCTGGGGACGGTCCGATGGCACTTTGCAGCTCCGCCGGCGATCCGGCGGGCGGAAGTATAGAACCCGCGGCAGTGCGAGCGAGCGGCCGGCGCTAACCGAACGGCCACCAGCGGCGCTTCTTCTCCCGGGGCTCGTCCTTCTTCTCGGGGCCGTCGAACCCGCGGCCGCAGCCCTGGCAGTAGCCGTAGACGTTCAGGTTTTGGCGGCCGCACCACGGACACTGGCGCATGGCGAACCCCTCATGGATGTGTGGCGCCAGTGTAGCGCGTGCAGAAGGGCGGGCGCGCCCTTGCAGGCTGCTATACTCGTCGCATGGCCCAGCCGATCGTGAAGGAAGAACTGCTCCGTCTCGTGGAGAGCCTCCCAGACGACGCGACGTGGGAGGACTTGAAGTACCTCGTCTACGTCCGTGAGCAGGTGGAGGCAGGAAGGAAGTCTGCCCGGGAGGAGCGAACCTACACCGTAAGCGAGATCCGCGCCGAGCACGGCCTCGATCCACTGTCTTGAGAGTCATCTGGACTGACAAGGCGCGGCGGGATCTCCGAAGGCTGCGGCAGCAACTGGATCGGGCCTCCGCCGATGCAGGTGGGCGACTGGTGGACTCCATCACCCGTCGTACGGCCCAGCTCGACGCTTTTCCAGATTCCGGCCGAGTGATGCCCGAATTCGGGAATCGCTACATCCGCGAGCTATCGAAGGCGACTACCGGATTGTCTACGAGCGGTTCGCCGACCGGGTTGAGGTGATCGGGGTGATTCACGGCGCGCGGTCGTTCGCCGAAGGGCCCGCCGAAGAATGACGGCTACTTGAACTTTCGCGCCGCCAGGATCGGCCACGTGTCGACGATTTCGTCGCCGCGCCGCACATGGTAGACGTCGTGCTGGTTCAGGGTGGTGTCGCCGTGGCTCGGGATGACCTCGATGCGCTGGCCGGGACGCAGGTCCGCGACGCCCTCCCCGGTGAGCGTGCAATGCTCTTCGCTCAACCGCGCGACCTTCACCCGTCCATCGACGGAGAATGACTGGCCCGTGTCGCCCGTCAGGGACTTCATCCCTGCGTCGCCGACCGCGTAACGCTCCTTCACGGAGATCACCGTTAGGAGGAGGGTGAGTGCGGGCTGGAAGGTCCCGGGGATGAAATCCTCCGTGTGGCCGTCGTGGAACACATAGGTGCCGGCCTGGAGCTCCGTCACCCAGGGCATGTGGCGCGCGAGAGGGACACTCGCGGTGCCGCTGGTGGAGACGATTTGCGGCGCGAGACCCGCTTCAGCGAGCGCTTCGACGTGCTGGTTCACGACGCTGAGGGAGCTCCGGATGAGCTCCTCGCGCGGTTCCTTCTCCGGCTGGCCATACATGTGGCCCTCGTAGCCCATGACGCCGCGGTAGTCGATACCTTCATCGACCAGCCGGCGGGCGAGGCGGACGGTCTCGGCGGGTGTCGCGGTCCCGCAGCGGCGCATGCCGCCGTCGATCTCGATGACTGCGGCCGGCCGCTGGCCTGAACGCCTCGCGCCGGCAACGAGCTCGTCGACGTTGAAGTCGGATTCGACTGCGACCGTGATATCGACGCCGCGGGCGAGGAGCGCCATCAGCCGGTCGATCTTGATGCGGCCGACGACCTGGTTCGCCATGAGGATCGGCCCGAGTCCTGCGTCCGCGAGGACCTCGGCTTCGCCAAGCTTCGCCACTGTGATGCCGATGGCCCCCGCCTTCAGCTGCAGCTCAGCGACCGCGGGGCATTTCGGCGTCTTGAAGTGCGGCCTCAGGCTCACGCCCGTCCCTTCCAGCAAACCCATCATCGTGGCGATGTTCCTGTTCACCCTGTCGATGTCGAGGAGGAGGCACGGAGTGTCGAGGTCGTCAATGCGCATTGCGGGAGTGTAGAGGCGCAGGGGCCCAGGCGTCAGGCGGTAGGATCACGGCGTGTCCCGGTCGCTTGTCCTTGCATCGTGGAATGTGAACTTCCGGCGGGATGCCGGCGCGCAGGTGGCGGCGACGCTGGCACACGGTCCGGATGTCGTGGTGTTCCAGGAAGTGCGGGCGGCGAGCTTCCCGGAGCTGGCGGACCGGTTCGCGGCGGCCGGGCTGTCGCAGTTCGCGACGAGTGCGTCGAGTGTCGAGGGATACCGGATGAGCCGCTACGTGACGGTTGCGAGCCGGTTCCCGCTGGGCGAGTCCGTGCCCGTGGACGGCCCGGCCCCGGAGACTTCGGTGTGCCACGAGGTCGAAGCGCCCGGCGGACGGTTCGACCTCGTGGGCGTGTACGTGCCGAGCATCGCCCGCAGGGACGGGGTGAAGGTGCCGACGCAGCACGCGATGCACGCGCGGATGGCCGCCGCAGCCGCCCGGCCCCACATCATGTGCGGCGACTTCAACTCGCCGAAAGCAGAATCGGCCGAGGGTGTGACGCTCTTCTTCAAGCCGAGCCGCCCCATCGAATACGCTGGAGAACGCGCCCTCATGCACGGCCTGGTGGAACTCGGCCTGCGCGACGCGTTTCGTGCATGCAACGGTTACCAGACACAGCCGATCAGCTGGCACTGGAAGAACCGCGGCCGCACCGGCGGATACCGCCTCGACCACATCTTCGTCAGCCCGCACTTCCACGTGCGGCGCTGCTGGTACGACCACGAGGTGCGGGAGCGGGGACTGAGCGACCATTCGCTGATGTGCGCGGAGGTGGAGTTAGGGACCTAAGCGTTCGCCGCTTCCAACGCCGCGAACTTCGCCCGCTTCGTCTCCCGCGCGCGGATGGTCGCGTTCAACTCGATCTTGCGTATCCGCAGCGACTTCGGCGTGACCTCCACCATCTCGTCGTTGCCGATGAGCGAGAGGCTGCGCTCAAGGCTTGGCGGAGAGGGGGGCGTGAGCTTGACGGCGATGTCGCTCGTGGAGCTGCGGATGTTCGTCAGCTGCTTCGCCTTGCAGACGTTCACATCCAGGTCCGTGTCCTTGGCGTGCAGGCCGACGACCATCCCGGCGTAGACCTCGTCCCCGGGCGAGATGAAGAGCATGCCCCGTTCCTGGGCGTTCGCGATCCCGAAGCTGAGGGCTGTGCCGGTGTCGGAAGCTACCAGGGCGCCGTTGCGGTGGCGCGTGATTTCGCCCGCCCAGGGGCGATAGCCCAGGTACTCCGTGTTCATGATGCCCTCGCCGCCCGTGCCGCTGATGAACGTGTCGCGGAAGCCGATGAGGCCGCGCGTGGGGACATCGAAGTCCAGGCGGACGTTGCCGTTGTGGTCCGAGTGCATCCCGACCATCTGCGCCTTGCGCCCGGAGAGCGTCTCGATGAGGAAGCCGGTGGCGGACTCCGGCGCCTCGATGTAGAGGCGTTCGAACGGTTCCTCGCGGCCGTTGGGGCCGTTGTGGACGATGACCTCGGGCCGGGTGACGGCGAATTCGAAGCCCTCGCGCCGCATGGTCTCGACAAGGATGGCCAGGTGGAGCTCGCCCCGGCCGCTGACGACGAAAGCGTCGGCGGTCTCGCCGTCTTCGACGCGAAGGGCGACGTTCGTCTCGACTTCGCGGTAGAGGCGTTCCCGCAACTGGCGGCTGGTGACGAACTGGCCTTCGCGCCCGGCGAACGGCGAATCGTTCACGCGGAAGGTCATCTTCATCGCCGGTTCTTCGATGGCGATGACCGGCAGCGGTTCCGTGACCGACGGATGGGCGATGGTTTCGCCAATGAGGATGTCGCCGATGCCCGTGATGGCGACGATGTCGCCGGCGCGCGCCTCCTCGAGCTCCACGCGGCCAAGCCCCGTGAAGCCGAACAGCTGGGCGATCTTGTGAGTCGTTATGTTGCCTTCGTGGTCGAACCGGATGACCTGCTCCCCGGCGCGAACCTTCCCATCGCGGATGCGGCCGACCGCGATGCGGCCACGGTAGCTGTCGTACATCAGCGTCGTCGCCAGCATGCGGAAGGGCGCGTCTTCGTTCACTTCGGGGCCGGGGATGTGCGAGAGGATGGCCTCGAAGAGGGGCTGCATGGAGCCGGAGGTGATATCGGGCGTGTCACCGGCGTAGCCGTCCCTTGCGTTCGCGTAGAGCGTGGGGAAGTCGAGCTGGTGGTCTTCGGTCGCGAGGTCCAGGAAGAGGTCGTGCGTTTCCTCGATGACCTCTTTGATGCGCGCGTTGGGCCGGTCGATCTTGTTGACGACGACAATGGCGTGGAGGCCGATTTCGAGGGCCTTGCGGAGCACGAACTTGGTCTGCGGCATTGGCCCCTCGACCGAATCGATCAGGAGGAGGCAGCCGTCGGCCATGTTGAGCACGCGTTCGACTTCGCCGCCGAAGTCGGCGTGTCCGGGCGTGTCGATGATGTTGATGCGGACGCCGCGGTAATCGACGGCGGCGTTCTTGGCCATGATGGTGATGCCCTTCTCGCGTTCGAGAGGGTTGGAGTCGAGGATGAGCGAGCCGACCTGCTCGTTCTCGCGGAAGACGTTGGACTGCTTGAGGAGCGCATCGACGAGGGTGGTCTTCCCGTGGTCGACGTGGGCGATGATGGCGATGTTCCGAACATCGGGACGGCGGGATGTCATGGATCCAGTGTGGAGGGAGAAGTGAAAAGGGAGAAGGGAGAAGGGAGACTAGCCGTTCTGGCAGTCTTTCCCAACCGGGCCGCGCATCGCACACTGGGAAGTACACCCCGTGCCCCGAAGGAGGCCGCACCATGTCGCAGAGCTACGACCTCATCCAGGAGATCATTGGCGGGAAGCGCCCGGATGCCGACATCGTGCGCCCCGAGGCGATCATGCCCTTCGTCATCGAATCCGATGGGCGGCGCGAGCGCGGTTACGACATCTATTCGCTGCTGCTGAAGGAACGCATTGTCTTCTTGGGTACGCCGATCGACGCGATGGTCGCGAACGTCATCATTGCCCAGCTCCTCTACCTCGCCCGCGAGGACGACGAGAAGGACATCATGATGTACATCAACTGCCCCGGCGGCAGTGTCACGGCCGGTCTCGCCATCCTCGATACGATGAAGCTCATCCGCCCGGACGTGGCCACGCTCTGCATGGGCATGGCGGCGAGCATGGGCACGATCATGTTGACCTCGGGCGCGAAGGGGAAGCGCTACGCGCTCCCGCATTCGACCATCCACCTGCACCAGGTCCTCGGCGGCGCCCAGGGCCAGGCGCGCGACATCGAGATCCAGGCGCGCGAGACGCTCCGGCTGCAGAAGATCCTGCGCAACATCATCCAGGAAACCACGGGCCAGCCGATGGAGCGCATCGAACACGACACGGACCGCGACTTCTACCTCGACCCGCCGGCCGCGAAGGAATACGGCCTGATCGACGAGATCCTGGAAAAGCCGGGCCAGGCCGCCCACGCAAGCCCGAACGGGAAGGTCGCGAGCTAAGCCCAGCCCCCAGGCTACAGGAGAGAAGGGGCCGCCCAATGGGCGGCCCTTCGCCTTAGCCCGCGCGCAGACGCGCTCCGCCCGCCCGGGCAACGATCCGCTCACCTTTGGGCGGTGAACCGCCCGCAGCGCGCCTCCTAGGCTGAAAACGTGATCGGCGTCCGGACGTCCGGCGGCACAGCCGCCCGGACCGAAACACCGCCGCCGTCCGAGGAGGCGGCCGTGCGAGACAACCCCGGGACGATTGACCTCTCAGTCGAACTCGAGCGGCGCGGGGTTTCGCGGCGCAGCTTCCTGAAGTTCTGCGGAGTCATGGCCGGGGTCCTGGCCCTTCCCCCGCGGTACGCGCACCTGATCGCGCGATCACTGCAGGCGGCGCCTCGCATTCCAGTCATCTGGCTGAACGGGCAAGACTGCGCGGGCAACACCGAAGCACTGCTCCGGGCATCGAAGCCGACCGTGGCCGAGGTCATCCTGGACACGCTCTCGCTGGACTACCACGAGGTCCTCATGGCGCCCGCCGGCCGCCAGGCGGAGGCGAGCCGCGCCGCCACGATGGAGAAGTTCCCGCAGGGCTACATCGCCGTCATCGAAGGGTCGATCCCGCTTGCCGCCGGGGGCATCTACTGCACGGTCGGCGGGCGCGCGTTCGCCGAAATCGTGCGCGAGGTCTGTGAGGGGGCGCTCGGCGTGATCGCCGTCGGGTCGTGCGCCTTCGACGGCGGGCTTCCAGCGGCGCGGGGAGGGGTCACCGGGGCCGTCGGGGTTTCGTCGTTCGTCACCGGCAAGAAGGTGATCAACCTCTCCGGTTGCCCGATGAACCCGGAGAACCTGGCGGCAACAATCGTCCAGTACCTGACGCTCAAGGAGTTCCCGGCGACCGACGCGCTCGGCCGACCGCTCTTCGCCTACGGCGACACCGTGCACGCGCATTGCGAGTCCCTGCCGCACTACCGCCGGAAGGAGTTCGTGAAGGAGTGGGGCGACGAGGGCCACCGCGCAGGCTGGTGCCTCTACCAGATGGGCTGCCGCGGGCCGGCCACGAGCGCCAACTGCTCGACCGTCAAGTTCAACGCGGGGACAAGCTGGCCTGTGGCCTCGGGCCACGGCTGCGTGGGCTGCACCCAGCCACGCTTCTGGGACACCATGACGCCCTTCTACGAGGAAGGCGAGCCCCGCGTGGTCGCCACGCCGACCCCGGTGACGTACCAGACTCCGGTGGCTGGCACACCCGCCCCGGGTGGGACGCCCACGCCGGGGGGCGATGGCGGCGGCTCGGCGCCAGGCGGCGATGGAGACGGCATCGGCGCGCTCGAGATCGCCGCGGCGGCGACAGCGGCGGCCGCCCTCGCCGGGGCGGGAGGGTACCTGTACGCGCGGACCCGCAAGCCGGGGGCCACCGGAGAGGGAGGGGGCAGCGATGACGCGCATCGCGATTGACCCGATCACCCGCATCGAAGGCCACCTCCGCATCGAGGCGGAAGTCGAAGGCGGCGGGGTGCGGGACGCCTGGAGCTCGGGGACGATGTTCCGCGGGCTCGAACTCATCCTCAAGGAGCGCGACCCTCGCGACGCGTGGATGTTCGCCCAGCGCGCCTGCGGCGTGTGTACCACCGTGCACGCACTCGCCTCGGTAAGGGCGGTCGAAAACGCGCTCGGCGTCGTCCCACCCGAAAACGCCCGCCTGGTCCGGAACCTGATTGCGGGCACACAGTTCATCCACGACCACGTCATCCACTTCTACCACCTGCACGCCCTCGACTGGGTGGATGTCGTCAGCGCCACAAAGGCCGACCCTGCGAAAACGAGCACCCTCGCCCAGTCCATTTCTCCGTGGCCGAAGGCCAGCGCCGAGTACTTCAAGTCGGTCCAGGACCGCCTGAACGTGTTCGTGGGGTCGGGCCAGCTGGGGCCGTTCGCCAACGGGTACTGGGGGCACCCGGCGATGCGGCTCGAACCGGAAGCAAACCTGCTCGCTATCGCCCACTACCTGGAGGCGCTCGAGTGGCAGCGGGACATCGTGCGCATACACGCAATCCTCGGAGGGAAGAACCCGCACCCCCAGACATACGCGGTCGGCGGCATGGCCCTGCGGATGGCCCCGGAGGCCCCGACAGGGGTCAACACCGCGTCGCTCGCCTCCATGAAAGCGATGCTGGCGAGCGCCCGGACGTTCATCGACCAGGTGCTGATCCCCGACGTCATGTATATCGCGGGCCAGTACAGCGACTGGTTCGAGCAGGGCAAGGGCATCGGCAACTACCTTGTCTACGGCGACTTCGCCGACGCGAGCGGGAGTCCGGACACGTTCCTGTTCCCGGCCGGACGGATCCTGGGGCGAGACCTCGGCAAGGTGGAACCGGTCGACCAGGGGCTGATCACCGAGTCCGTGGCGCACTCCTGGTACGAGTACGACGGCGACGACGCGGCCGGCAAGCACCCGTGGGAAGGGGAAACGCGCCCCAAGTACGCAGGGCCGACCCCACCATTCGAGTCGCTGGCGGGATTCGACCGCTACAGCTGGCTCAAGGCGCCGCGCTACGACGGGAAGGCGATGGAAGTCGGGCCGCTCGCGCGCATCCTCGTGGCCTACGCGGCCAGGAAGCCGGAGGTGGTCAGCGCGGTGGACGGGCTCCTCGGCCGCGTGGGGCTGCAAACCTCGGCGCTCATGAGCACGATGGGGCGGATCGCCGCGCGCGCCCTGGAGAGCCAGCTCATCGCCCCGAAGCTCGAGGCGTGGCTGGCGCAACTGGATGCGAACGTGAAGGGCGGCAGACTGGCGATCGCGGACAACTCGAAAGCAGACCCGGCTTCGTGGCCGAAGGAAGCACAGGGCGCCGGCTTCGAGGAGGCGCCGCGTGGCGCCCTCGGCCACTGGGTCGTCATCCGGGACGGGAAGATCGCGAACTACCAGCTGGTTGTGCCGAGCACCTGGAACGGCTCGCCGCGCGACGGTTCCGGGCAGCGCGGGGCATGGGAAGAGGCCCTCCTCGATACCCCGATCGCGGACCCGGAACGCCCGCTCGAAGTGCTCCGCACCGTCCATTCGTTCGACCCCTGCATGGCGTGCGCCGTCCACGTCTACGACCCGGCAGCCGGTTCCAGCGTGCAGGTGAGGGTGGTGTAGGAATGGCCGCCACGCTGTCGCAGCCCGGCGATTCCCCGGCCGGCGTCCCCGCGGGGAGCGTGCTCATCCTCGGCATCGGCAACGTGCTGCTGCGCGACGAGGGCGCGGGCGTCCGTGTCGTCGAAGCGTTGCGGCGCGGCCCCTTGCCGGAGCGGTGCGTTGCGGTTGACGGGGGCACGCTTGGGATAGAACTCCTCCCTTTGCTGCAGGAATGTTCGGGGCTGGTCCTCGTCGACGCCGCCCGGTTCGGCGGGGCCGCGGGCGAGGTACACGTGTTCCGCGGCGGCGAGGTCGCGGGGAGCTATGGCGGCCATCTCTCGCCACACCAGGCGGGGGCCGGGGACCTTGTGGCCGTGGCCCGCCTGCTGGGGGTAATGCCCGAGCGCTGCGCACTGGTCGGCATCGAACCAGAGGCGACAGAGTTCGGGCTGGACCTGACTCCTGCGGTCGAGGGCGGCGTCGCGCGGGCCGTGGAACTCGCTCGAGAAGAGGCGGCGCGGTTCGCCCGGGAGGCCAGCCATGCATGAGCTCGGCCTGGCCCGGGCGATCGCCGGGGCCATCCGCGAAAACGGCTGGCAACGCACACCGCTCGAAGTCCGGGTGACCGGCTCGCACGCCGCCCCCGACGACTTCGACCGGGCGCTCCTCGCGCACCTCGCCGCCGATGGCGACGACATTGACCCCACGCTGATCACGGTCACGCACGGGGCGCGGACCCTGCTGTGCAGTCGTTGCGCGGTTCCCTTCGGGGCGGCGGGAGACGATGACCGCTGCCCGTCCTGCGGGGGGGCGCCGCTCCCCGCGGCGGAGGGCGAAACGGTGGAGATCATCGTGCTGGACGGCGGAGGAAGCAGATGTGCCTGACCTCCCCCGCCGTGGTCACACAGGTGGAAGAGCGCGGCGGCATCACTGTCGTCACCGTGCAGTCCCCGGACGAGGGCACCCGCCAGTGCATCACCTACGTCCCCGAACTGGCGCCGGGAGACCGCGTCCTCATCGCCGGCGGCGCAATCGTCGAACGGCTTTCCGCGGACGAACCGGGCGAACCGCCATCGTTCGGAGCCCTGCTGATCGAGGCGTTCGAGGCCTCGCACAACCGGAGGAGGAACCCATGACCACGCAATCCCGCAGCACCCCGTGGCGGCCACTTGCCGCACTCAGCCTGCCGCAAACAGTCACATGGGGCATCGCCCTGGCGTTCGCGGCCGCGTTGATCAGCGGGTTCTCCGTGTGGGTGAACTCGTACGCGATGAAGGAAGTGCGCGACCCGACAGTCTTCACCACCGCCAAGAACGCGATCGTCGGACTTGCCCTCGTGGCCTTCCTTCTCCGCCCCGGTGCGGAGCTGCCCCGGTTGCCGCGAAGCGGGCGCTCCCGCGCGATGCTCGTGGCCCTGGGGGTAGTTGGAGGGAGCATCCCGTTCGTCCTCTTCTTCGAAGGGCTGTCCCGCTCGGGACCGGGAAACGCCGCGTTCATCCAGAAGACCCTGTTCATCTGGGTAGCCATCCTCGCCGTGCCGCTCCTCAAGGAACGGGTGGGCCGCTGGCAACTGCTGGGCTTCGGCATGCTGCTCGCCGCCCAGCTCGTCATCGGCAGGCCGTCCAGCTGGAACCCTGGTGACGGCGAGTGGATGGTGCTCGCCGCCACAGGTCTCTGGACCGTGGAAACAGTCGTCGCGCGAAAGCTCTTGCCGGAAGTGCCGGCGACGCTCGCGGCGACCGCACGGATGATGCTTGGCGGGGCGCTCCTGCTTGCTTACGTCGCGTTCCGGGGCAAGCTCCACATCCTCACCGGCCTGGACGCCGAACAGTGGCGCTGGGTGATCTGGACCTCGGCCATCCTGCTCGTCTACGTGGTCACGTGGTACTCGGCCCTCCAGCGCGCCCCCGCGACAGCGGTCACGAGCATCCTCGCCGTGGCCGCGCCGATAACGGCGGCGCTCGCGACCTGGTCCGGGAAGCCCGCGCCTTCGGGCGAACAGGTGGCAGGCTACGCCGTCCTGGCGGCGGCGGCCGTCGTCCTCGCGGCGGGCGCCCGCGGCGCGAGCCGGGAAAGCGCGGCCGCCACGTGACATCCCCGGCTGATGGCCCGTTGTTGTTCGCCAGGTACGCCTTCAAGCCGAACGCCCTCGGCTTCTGCGGCGGCGACGACGACCGCGCGCTGTTCGAATACACCACAAGCGCCACGATCGACCCTGGGCTGCTCCAGCTGGAGCGCCAGTTCGAAGGGGCCTACCCGTACCTCCAGCTGATCGCACATGCGAACGGCCTGGACGACCCGCTCGCAAGGCCGGTCGTGGAGGCGTACTGGATCGGCAATCACCTGTTGGACCAGGTCGATATGGGCCTGCTGTACGACTCGCTCCACGAACGGTTCGCGGCCCGGACCACTGCGAAAGGCTGGTCGTGGCTGGCGAGCAAGGTTCCAGCCGGGGCACGGCCGCACCACAGCTTCCACGTGTTCGAGGTGTACCCGCGGGCCGGGTTGATGAAGTCGGGGGCAGTCGAGCACATCTTCGAGACGATGGAGCAGTGCCGCATCCGCTGGGGCCGCGTCCGCGAGGTGCTGGGGCCGGAGCTGCTGGTCGACGTGCAGCCGTTGACGTACGAAACGGGGAAGCTCGCGCTGGGGACGCCGCGGCCCGAAACCATCCGCCGGTGGGTAGACGGCAAAGGGTTCGTCGATGCCGTCGGCCCCGGCGATTGGGTGTCGATCCACTGGGGCTGGGCGTGTGACCAGCTCACGGGTGCGCAACGGCGCGCGCTGGAGGGATACACGCGCCGCCACCTGGAACTGGCCAACCAGACGCTCTAGGCGTGCGGCGGCTGGATCACGTCCATCCCGCCCATATACGGCCGCAGGACTTCGGGGATCTCGATGCTGCCGTCCTCGCGCTGGTAGTTTTCCATGACAGCGATGAGGACGCGGCCGGGCGGCATCCCCGAGCCGTTGAGCATGTGCGGGTGGCTGGTGGGCCCTCCCGCGTGCTTGCGGAAGCGGATGTTCGCGCGGTGTGCCTGGAAGTCCAGGCAGTTCGAGACGGAGCTGACCTCCATGTACTCGCCGAGCCCGGGAGACCACACCTCGATGTCGTACGTCCTGGTGGCGTTGAACCCCACATCGCCCGTACACAGCGCGACCACGCGGTAGGGCAAGCCCAGCAGCTCCGGGAGGGCCCGCGCGCGGCTCACGAGGAGCTGGAATTCGGCCTCGCTCTGCTCCGGCTCGCAGTAAACGAACATCTCCACCTTTTCGAACTGGTGGACGCGTTTGATGCCGCGGACATCGCGGCCGGCGCTCATCTTCTCCCGGCGGAAGCACGGAGTGTGCGCGACGAAGCGCATGGGCAGCTGGTCCGGCGGGATGATCTCGTCGCGGTAGAGGTTCACGAATGGGACTTCGGCCGTCGGGCTGAAGTAGTAGTCCTCCTCGGCGTCGCGGTAGAGGTTCTCCCGGAATTTGGGCAGCTGGCCAGCGGCGTAGAGCGAGGCTTCCGTGAGCATGTCCGGGAGGTAGCACTCAGTGAACCCGGCGCGGATGTGCTCGTTCAGGAAGAACTGCGTCAGGGCGCGGTGCAAGCGCGCGAGCTGGCCTTTCATGACGAAGAAGCGGCTGCCCGACATTTTGACGCCGCGTTCGAAGTCGAGGCCGTCCAGGGCGGGGCCGAGCTCCCAGTGCGGCTTCGGGGTGAAGTCGAAGTGGGGCAGGTCGCCGACGGTCTCGATCACCTGGTTCGAAGTCTCGTCCGGGCCCTTCGGGACATCCGGGTGGAGGATGTTCGGGACTTCGTAAAGCTTCTCCTGGAGTTCCGCTTCGACCTTCTTGAGGCGGGCGTCGAGGCGGTCGATCTCGTCGCCGACGAGGCGCATTTCGGCGATGCGGAGTTCGCGGTCGGCGGCCTCCTTGGCGGCGCCGATCGCCTTGCTCACGGTATTTCGCTTCGCGCGCAGGGCCTCGACCTGCTGGAGGAGCTGACGGCGCTCCTCATCGAGCTGGAGGATGCGGTCGATGGGGGCGGTGGTGTTGCGAAGCAGGACATCCCGGCGTACGCGGTCCGCGTTTTCGCGGATGAACTGCAGGCTCAGCATTCACGGCTCCTCTGCGGCGGCTCGAAGTGCTCGAAGGCCGAGGAGACGGACATCCTCGGCAACGGGGACGAGCGTACCATCGGGCGCGGGCAGCGAAAACGCCGCGACGAGCTCGGCCGCTTCGAACCAGTGGTGCGGGCCGTGCGGGATGGGGGCGGCAAAGTCGACCGGTACCAGCGCCCGCGTGAAGTACACGTGGTCGATGTGCTGGTGGAACGGCTGATCCTCCCGGACGATGTCTTCCACCAGGATGACGGCCGGCGGTGGCAGCACCACGGGCGTTTCGACCGCGAGCAAGTCCGGGGGCGCGATCACGGCGACGGGCAGGCCCGATTCTTCCTCGGCCTCGCGCAGGGCGCCCTGGACCGGGTCCTCGTTCGCCTCCAGATGACCGCCCGGCGGAAGCCACATGCGCAGCCGGGCATGCCAGAGCAAGAGCGTCCGCCCCGCCGCGACGACGTACGCCGTGGCCGTGTGGTGGCGCTCCAGGGGAGCCTCGACGCGCCTCATTCTTTGAGCGACTTCATCGGCGGGAAGAGGATGACTTCGCGGATCGACGGCTCCCCCGTCAGGATCATGATGAGCCGGTCGATGCCCATGCCGAATCCGCCGGTGGGCGGCATGCCGTGTTCGAGGGCGAACAGGAAGTCCTCATCGACAAGCTCGACTTCGGTGTCGCCCGCCTCGCGCAGGGCGAGCTGTTCTTCGAACCGCAGGCGTTGCTCGATCGGGTCGTTGAGCTCGGTGTAGGCGTTCCCGCACTCGAACCCGGCGATGAATGCTTCGAAGCGCTCCACGAAGCGCGGGTTGCCGGGCTTGCGCTTGGCCAGGGGCGAGAGCTCCACCGGGTAGTCGAGCAGGAACGTTGGCTGGATGAGGTTCGGTTCGATGTAGTGGGACATCGCCTCGTCGCAGAGCTTGCCGTAGCCCGCCTTGGCGGGGGCATCGAGGCCGCGCCGGCGCAACTCATGGCGGAGCGTCTCGGCGGTGGTGAACTCCTCCAGGTCCGGCCCGCCGTATTGCCGCATCGCGTCCACGAACGTGACCCGCCGCCAGGGCGCTTTCAGGTCGATGTCGTGATCGCGGAACCTGGTCTTCGTGGTGCCGAGCACCTCGAGGGCGACACTGCTGACCATCTGCTCGCACATTTCGGCGACGCCGTGGTAGTCGGTGTACGCCTCGTAGGTCTCGATCATGGTGAATTCGGGGTTGTGCTTGAAGCTCATTCCCTCGTTGCGGAAGTTCCGGCCAATCTCGTACACCTTTTCGAACCCGCCGACGAGCAGGCGCTTCAGGTGGAGCTCCAGGCTGATGCGCAGGACACGGTCTTCGTCGAGGGCGTTGAAGTGGGTCACGAACGGGGTGGCGGCCGCGCCGCTTTCGGATTCGTGGAGGATCGGGGTCTCGACTTCCATGAAGCCGCGCGCATCGAGGAAGCGGCGGATCGCGGAGACCACCTGGCTGCGGATGGTGAACGTGCGGCGTGTCGTCTCGTTGGCCATCAGGTCCAGGTAGCGGCGCCGCTGCTTTATCTCCGGGTCCGAAAGGCCGTGGTACTTCTCGGGTGGGGCGTGGAGGGCCTTGGTCAGCATGGTCCAGTGGGTCGCCTGCACGGTGGGCTGGCCGGTGCGCGTGCGGATCGGGATGCCGTGGACGCCGATGAAGTCGCCAAGGTCGATGAGCCGGAGGGAGTCGTAGTGCTCGAGGGCGTTCTGGCGCATGAGCACCTGGATCCGCCCACTGCCGTCCTGGAGGTCCAGGAAGGTGGCCCGTCCCATATCCCGCTTGGCCACGACGCGGCCGGTCACGTCGACTTCGACGCCGGCGACTTCGGCCACTCCCTCGGGGAGAGCCTCAACGAGCGCGTTCACCTGGGCGGCCGTGTGGGTGCGGACCGAGCGCAAGGGGTACGGGTCGATGCCCGCGCGGCGGAGTTCTTTCGCTTTGGCGGCGCGCTGGGCCATGAGTTCGTCCACCGGGCTACCTTCCTTCACACGAAACGAGCCGCCCTGGCGGCGGCTCGCGATGAGAGATTCGGGCGAGTCGCCTCAGTCGATCTTCAGCACCTTAACCTTGATCAGGCCTTTGGGCGCGTTCACGTCGATGACGTCGCCGACGGCCTTGCCCAGGAGGGCAGCGCCGACGGGGGATTCGTTGGAGATCTTGCCGTGCGTGGGGTCGGCTTCGGGCGCGCCAACGATCTGGAAGTGGCGTTTGGTTCCGGCCCAGTCGACCTCGACGCCGCTGCCGACGACCACGCGGCCCTGGCCGTGCGCGCTCTCCTCGTCGATCAGGCGGGCGCGGCGGAGGATGTCCTCGAGCTCGAGGATGCGGCCTTCGACGCGGCCCTGCTCGAGTTTCGCATCGTCGTATTCGGCGTCGTTCTGGCTCGTGCCCTGCTCCAGGGCGTTGTGGATCATCTCCGCAACTTCGCGGCGACGGGCACGCAACTCCTCGAGCTCGCGCTCGAGCTTTGCTTTTCCTTCACGTGTGAGCGGAACGGGCTTGTCAGTCATGTCGTACCCTACGGCTGCGCGAGCCAAAAAAGGGACTGAGGCCCGCTTTGGCCTCAGTCTGTAGCGAAGTATACCGGCGCGCGAACTCGGGCCGCAATTGCACTGAAGGGGACTCGCCGCCGTGGACCACTTCCCCCGCAAACCTTCCGAGCGCGGTGACGCCTCCGAGAATGGTGACACACCTGTCACCTGGGGCGCGAGCGGGCCAGCAAACACTCGCCGCCAGCGGCCCGGCGCCTACGAGGAAACCGCGCCCCTCGCAACACCTCCGCCGCCTGCGACGCGCGCCGGCATCTCGCCGCGGGCGGCGCTGGCAATCGCCCTCGTTGCCTCGGTCGCGGCCGGGGTCGTTTCGGCCGTGGCCGTGGCGGGCCTCGTTTCGGACGATGACGCGCCCACCGGAGGGACGGGGACGGTCCAGCCGCTCATTGTCGAGCAAACCAGCGCTATCGCCGATGCGGCCGCCCGCGCGCGTCCTTCGGTCGTCAGGGTCGAGAGCACCCGGAACGTCCAGGGAGGGGTCGAACGCGACACCGGCTCCGGGGTGATCCTGGACACCGAGGGCCACGTGGTCACGAACGCCCATGTCGTCATCGGCACCGATTCGCTGAAGGTGTTCCTCGCGGACGGGAGCGAGCGCCCGGCGATCCTGATCGGCCACGACTACCCGTTCTCGGACGTTGCCGTCCTGCAGATCGGGCCCGGGCGGCTTCAGCCGTTGGAACAGGGCGACGCAAGCTTGCTCAGACCGGGCGAAACCATCATCGCCATCGGAAACCCGCTCTCGGAATACGAAGGTTCGGTGAGCGTGGGAGTGGTGAGCGGCACCGGGCGTGCGCGCATGATCGACGGCGTCCGGCAGACGGACTGGATCCAGACCGATGCTGCCATCAACCACGGCAACAGCGGCGGGGCACTGGTCAACCTGAAGGGGCAGTTCGTGGGCATGCCGACGTCGGTCATCCGCGAATCGCGCAGCGGGAACGACGTCGAGGGGATCGCCTTCGCGCTGCCTTCCAACCGCGTGCTGGAAGTGGCCCTGGCGATGATCGAGCAGGGCGGCCCGATCCCCCGCCCGAGCCTGCAGGCCGAACACCTGGACCTGACCCCGGAAGTGCTGGCGAGGCTCTCCCAACCGGCAGCGAAACAAGGTGCGCTCATCGGCGCCGTGTTGCCGGGCGGGGCCGCCGCCGAAGCCGGCCTGCAGCGAGGCGACATCATCACGCAGGTGGGGGACTACCAGCTTTCCCCGGAACTGCCGCTGCTGAACGCCCTGATGAATTACCGGCCGGGCGATGCGGTGAGAGTTGTGTTCAATCGCAGCGGCCGGATAATCGAGACCGAGGTCAGATTTGCCCAGCGCTCCTGAACCCGCCACGCGCCCGGACGGGGCCGGAACCGCATGAATCGTCGAAGCAGCCAACTCCCGTGGGGGGCGTCACGCCGCCCATCGCTCTATGGCGGTCCGCGCCGGGCGAACCCGCTCGGCCGCATCGCTGTGCTCGGCGGGATCGTGCTCGTCCTGGCATTGGTCGCGTGGTTCGTGGTTGGCCGGGCGTGCGGAGGGTCGGAGTGCATCGACTACTACTGCCCGAGCGACCGGAAGATCGAGGCGCCCGAGGGCTACGAATTCGTCTCCCGGATCTTCGAGTACAACCAGGAGAAGGGAGAGGTTTCGGCCGATACCGACCTGGCGGTCGCGGTGGAACTGACGCAAGCCGCGAGCGAAGGGCAGTCGCTCAGCTTCTACCGTTATGTAGATGAGACAAAGAACTGGGAGCCGGTCACCCCGGCTGTGCTCGACGCGGGCGGGAAGGTCGTCTCGGGGACGTTCACGAGCAAGCCTGCCGTGATGGCGGTGATGCGGCGCAACAGCCCCGGGGGCGCGGTAGTCGCCTACCTGGAGCACAACGCGCCGCTGCACCCGGACGCCGCTCCTCACGTCTCAATCGTCCACCCCATCGACTACAAACCGCTGGCGGACGGGGCGGTCGATGGCTCGTTGAGTTCGATCAAGAGCAACGGGTCGTTCGAGGTGTTCCCGGTCATCTCGGCGAACAACTCCGTCCGCGGAGACGTTGCCATCGTGGAGAACATCCTCTCCAGCGGCGCCTCGCGCACCGCCCACGTGCAGCAGATCCTGGACAAGCTGGCGAAGGACAACGTGCGCGGGGTCGACATCGCCTACCTGGATTTGCCGGTCACGCAGCGGACCTCGTTCACGCTCTTCGTGGCCGAGCTGTACAACCGGCTGCACGCCCAGAACAAGCAGCTGACGCTCACCCTCCCGTCGCCGATCAAGGCGCAGGGCCGGATCGACGAGGGCGCCTACGACTGGGGCGAACTGGGAAAGACGGCCGACCTCCTGAAGATCGCTCCGTACCGGGACCAGGCCACCTACCGGCTCACCATGCCGGAAATCCTGGGCTACCTGACCGAACGGGTGCCGCCGTCGAAACTGATCCTCACGGTGTCTCCCTACGCGACGGAGACGGGCGGCGAGTCGATCCAGGTCATGAGTCTCGCGCAGGCGATGAGCATCGCGACACGCGTCACGGTCCGCGCCGAGGCGGACGCGATCACGACGTCGACGCTGGTGGAAGTCGCGGGGACAAACATCGACAAGGCGGAAGCGCTCACGGGCATCCGGTGGTCGGCGGAGACGGCGACGGTGGCGTTCAGCTACAAGCAGCCGCAGGGCGCGGGCAGCCGCACCGTCTACATCGAGAACTTCTTCAGCATCGGGTTCAAGCTGGAGCTGATTAGCGAGTACCACCTCGGCGGTGTGGCCGTGGAGGATGCGAGCGCGAACGAGTTCCTGGGCAACATCTGGACGGCCCTGGTGCCCTTCATCTCGAGCGGGCAACCGATCCTGCTGCAGCCCAACCCGCGCGACCTGGCCCCGAAGTGGGACGCACGGGATGCCAACGGGCAGCCGGCCGGGCAGATCGAGGACACGACGCAAGGCTCGGCGAGCTGGTTCACGCCGGCACAACCCGGGACGTACAAAGTCTCGCTCACCCTGAGCGACGGGGTGGCGCTCTTCCAGAATTCGATCGACGTGAACGTGCGGGCGAAGGGCGACTCCCAGGCCGCACCGACACCGGCCCGCTGATGGCAAGCAGAGGCGTCCGCATCGCCGGCGGCAGCGCCCGCGGGATACCGCTCACCGAGCCGCGCGGCGTCCGTCTGCGGCCGACATCGGGCCTCGTCCGGGAAGCGATCTTCAACGTCCTCGGCGATACGGTGGTTTCGGCCAGGGTGCTGGACCTGTACGCGGGGACGGGGGCACTCGGGATCGAAGCGCTGAGCCGCGGGGCCGCCCACGCGACCTTTGTGGAAGGCGAACCCGGGGCGGTCACGGCAATCCTCCAGAGCCTCGCGCGCACGGGGTTCAAGGACTCCGCGACTGTCGTGCGGGGCCGCCTGCCGGGCGCGCTCGGAACCCTGTCGGGCGAGTTCGACATCATTTTCATGGACCCGCCCTACAACGACCCGGCGGCAGAGGACACGCTCATGCGCGTCGAGTCTCTGCTGGCGCCCGGCGGCACGGTCGTCTACGAGCACGGGAGCCGCTACAATCCGCCCCAGCGTCCGTCCAAACTGGATTTGAAGGAACGGCGTGTCTACGGGGATAGCGCGGTAGCGTTCTATTGCCGGCAGGAGGGGGAATGAGGCTCGCAGTCTATCCGGGCGGGTTCGACCCGGTGACCAATGGCCACCTGGATCTCATCACCCGGATGACCCACCTCTTCGATCGGGTTGTCGTGGCCGTGGTGCGGGGACGGGACAAGGGCTCGCTCTTTTCCGCGGACGAGCGCGTGGGGATGGTGCGAGAGGCAGTCGGTCACCTGCCCACGGTCGAAGTGGAAGCATTCGATGGCCTGATGGTTGAGTTCGCGACACGAAAAGGGGCGGTGGCGGTTGTCCGGGGCATCCGCGCAATTAGCGACTTCGAGTCGGAATTCGACCAGGCGATGATGAACCGCAAAATGGCCCCGCACCTGGAATCGGTGTACTTGATGGCCAACCAGGAGAACCTCTTCATCAGCGCCACACGCATCCGCGAAGTGTCGCGGCTGGGGTACGACGTAGCGGATCTTGTGCCGCCGAACGTCCGGGCGGCGTTACGCGCGAAGTTCGGGCAGGATTAGCGAGTGCGCCCTGGTGGCCACAATGGAAATCCTCGAACTGATCGACACGCTGGAGGAACTGGTTATCCAGGCCCGCCGGCTCCCCGTCGGCGGCAACCTGGTGGTGGACCGCAAGCGGATGCTCGACGTGATCGATCAGATGCGGCTGGCTGTCCCGAATGACCTTCGCCAGGCGCAACAAATCCTCGAGATCCGCGAACAGATCATCGAGGAAGCGCACGAAACGGCCCGGCAGACGCTGGCCCGAGCGGAACAGGAACGGGAACGCAGGATCGAGGAGAGTTCGGTGCTGCGGGAGGCGCAAGAACGCAGCCAACAGTTGTTGATGGATGCGGAAGCACGGGCCCGGAGCGTGATTGCGGAAGCCGACGCAACGGCCGCGGCGCATCTCAGTGAAGCCGCCGAAGCGGCGAGCAAACAACTCGACGACGCCGATCACTACGCACTCGAAGTGCTGCGGCGGCTGGAAACGCAAATGCAGGCGTTCCTGGACTCCATCCGCCAGAGCATGGCCAGCCTCTCGGAGAAGCGCTGACGCAATTCGGGGCCGGACGAGGCAGTAGCATTCCCCGCGAAAAGACTGCACAATCCGGGGCGTACTGGCCGCAACACGCGGCACACTCCCGGAGGAGCTACACCACCCGTGGCCGATTTCACCGTTATCAAAGATTCCGAAGCGCCGCGCCCTGCACGGCAAACAGGACGCCTCGCAGCCCGCATGCGCGAATACGAGAAGTTCGTCGAAGCAGTAGGCGCCGGTAAAGTCGGCAAGCTCGTACCCGGCCGCGGCGAAACCGCCCGGGGCATCGCCCTTCGCATCAGCCGCGCGGCTAAACGCATGAGCAAAGCCGCGGAGACCTGGGTCGTCGATGGCACGGTCTACTTCAAAGTGTCCTGATCCAGTTACACACCGAACGGAAGAGAGGGACGCCGGGCGGCGTCCCTCTTTTCGTTGTCCCACAATGGTCCGCTAGTTGTCGGAAGGCGCCCGCTCATCGGAAGCAACAATCGCGAACGACGGGAGGTCGCGGCGGGCTTGCCTGGGAGCCGCAGGCTCACGCTCGCCGTTCTTGGCCGGCGCGGGCGCCGGGCGCACCCCGGCCGATTGTGTCGTATCCACCGTGCCAGAAACGGTGGCGCCTTCTTCCACCACCAGCACGGAGGCGCGCATGGTCCCCGAGACGTGGGCGGTAGCGGCGAGCAGCAGTTTGCCGGTGCAGGTGACATCGCCTTCGAAGCGGCCGAGGATGTGCGCGTCGCGCGCCTGGACGCGCACCCGGGCGGTGGCTTCGCGTTCCACACTGAAGAGCCCGCGGCAGATGACCTCGCCGCTGATCGTGCCTTCCACGCGCAGGTCGTGTTCGGTCTCGAACTGGCCGTCGAACGATGAATGACGGTCGATCACGCTTTGCGTGCGGGCGGCGGCGGGAGCTTCGGGCGTGTCGTGCGGTGCGGGTTCGGTGGAGCGGGCGTGCCGCACCTGGAATCCTTCGGTCATGGGGTCCTCTCGCTGTTCTCGGCTTTCGGCGGAATAGGGGTTCGATTCGTAGCGAGCGGCCCCCGGGAATTGGGCGTCGCGCACAGGCTTCTTGATTTGCATGCAGCCTCCTTTCGGGACCGTTGAGGGGCGCTCAACGGCAACGCTCGCTGGGCACCATATTCCCGGCCCAAAACAGCGTCCACCCGCTGTACGCCAAATTTCACCAACGATTTACGCCCCGCATACAGCGGCGTTAACCGCAAATTCGCGCCCTTCGCGGAGGCACGCCTACAGGACGATATTGACGAGCTTGCCGGGCACGTAGACCAGCCGGCGCGGTTCGTTGCCGCGCAGCGTCTCCCGGACCTTGGGCAGGGCCAGCGCGGCACTCCGGGCGTCGGCCTCGGTGGCGCCGGCAGGGAGGACGATGCGGTCGCGCACCTTGCCGTTGACCTGCACCACGATCTCGATTTCGTCGTCCTTCGCCAGCTCCGGGTCACCCTCGGGCCAGGGAGAGGTGTGGATGCTGTACGGCTGCCCGAGCCGTTGCCACAGCTCCTCGGTGATGTGCGGGGCGAGCGGCGCCGTCAGGAGCAACGCGCTTCGCACACCTTCCTGCCAGGCTTCGCGGTCGACCGGGCCCGCTTCCCGCGCGCGCTGCAGGGCACTCGAATGCTCCATGAGCCGCGAGATCATCGTGTTGAAGCGGAAGTTCTCGATCTCCTCCGTGGCCGCGAGGATAGTCTTGTGGGTCATTCTGCGGAGCTCGCGCGTGGCCTCGGATCGGGGGTCGTCGGTCAGGCGGGCGGGTTCGACGACCAGGTTCCAGAGGCGCGTCAGCCAGCGGCTGATGCCGGGCATACCGGACGGGTTGTAGGGACCACCCTGGTCCCAGGGGCCGACGAACATGAGCTGGCAGCGGAAGGCGTCGGCGCCCCACTTTTCCACCTGGTCATCCGGGGCGACGACGTTGCCGCGGCTCTTCGACATCCGATTGCCATCGGGCCCCAGGACGACGCCCTGGTTGAACAGGCGCAGCATCGGCTCGTCGCCTTCGACCATGCCCATGTCGCGCGCGGCCTTCCAGAAGAACCGAGTGTAGAGAAGGTGCATCACGGCGTGTTCGGCGCCGCCGGTGTACTGGTCCACCGGCAGCCATTTGCGCGCCGCCACCGCCGAGAAGGGGCGTTCCGGGTTGTGCGGGTCCACATAGCGCATCTGGTACCAGCTGGAACACATGAACGTGTCGAGTGTGTCGGTCTCGCGGCGGGCGGCGCCGTGGCACTGCGGGCAGGCCACGTTGACCCACTCTTCGTGATAGGTGAGCGGCGATTGGCCCGTCGGACGGAACTCCACCTTTTCCGGGAGTTCCACCGGCAGGTCGCTTTCGGGCACGGGCACCGTGCCGCAGCGGGCGCAGTGGATGAACGGCAGCGGGGCTCCCCAGAAGCGCTGGCGCGAGACGGACCAGTCGCGCAGGCGGTAGGTGACGGCCCCTTCGCCCCAGCCCTGCTGCCCGGCGAAGGCGACGATCCTCGCGATAGCTTCGGCCGCCGGCGTGCCGTCGAACTGGCCGGAGTTGATCAGCCGGCCGCCGTGGGGGATGGCGCACTCCAGCGGCTTCGTCACGTCGACGTCCGGGTGGTCGTAGACCGGGACGATTTCGAGGCCGTACTTCGTGGCGAACTCGAAATCGCGCTGGTCGTGCGCCGGCACCGCCATGACCGCTCCTGTCCCGTAGGTCACCAGCACGTAGTCGGCGATCCAGATCGGGATGCGGCGCCCGGTGAACGGGTTGATTGCGTAGCCCCCGGTAAACACACCGGTCTTCTCCCGCTCGGTCGACATGCGGTCGATTTCGGTAGCACGGGCGGTGGCGGCGACGTAGTCGTCGACGGCGGCCTTTTGCTCCGGGGCCGTGATCCGCTGGACAAGCGGGTGCTCGGGGGCGACGACCATGAAGGTGGCGCCGTACACGGTGTCGGGCCGCGTGGTGAACACGGTCAGCGGCTCTTCAACGCCGGGGGCGTCCACCTTGAAGTGGAGGCGGGCGCCCTCGGAGCGGCCGATCCAGTTGCGCTGCATGGTCTGGATGCGCTCCGGCCAGTCGATGCCGTCGTAGCGCAGCAGCTCCTCCGCGTAGGCGGTGATCTTGAAGAACCACTGGCGCATCATCTTGCGCTCCACCAGGTCATCGGAGCGTTCGCAGCGGCCGTCGACCACCTGTTCGTTCGCGAGGACGGTCTGGCAGCCGGGGCACCAGTTCGCCAGCGCCTCCGCCTGGTAGGCGAGGCCGTGCTTGTAGAACTGCAGGAACCACCACTGCGTCCACTTGTAGTACTCGGGGTCGCTGGTGATGACTTCGCGGTCCCAATCGAACCCCGCGCCCATCATGCGCAACTGGCGGCGCATGTTTTCGATGTTCGCGTAGGTCCAGGCTTTCGGGTCGATGTTGCGCTTGATTGCGGCGTTCTCGGCGGGGAGGCCGAACGCGTCGAAGCCCATCGGGAAGAGGACGTTGTAGCCCCGCATGCGGCGGTAGCGGGCGGCGGCGTCGCTGGGGGCCATGGCGTACCAGTGCCCGGTATGCAAGTCCCCGGACGGGTACGGGAACATCGTCAGCGCGTACCACTTGGGGCGGGGGTCGTCGTCGCGCGCGCGGTAGATCCCGGACTCTTCCCAGCGGGCGCGCCATTTAGGTTCGATTACATGCGGCTCATAACGATCGGCCACGATCGGGTACCTCGAGAGTTGCAGGATGGAGGGAGGCGCCCCGGAGAAGGGGGACGCGCATGTCCGCGGGGACGCCCCGCCGGCTACGCGCCGCGGGGCCGAAGAAGGGCGAGAAGGGAGAGCGCCCGCCAGCCGGCGCGCCCAACTTCGCACAGTCGTGGAGTCATGCTCGACACGATGAACCTGCCCTTCGCCACCGAAAGTACAAGCATCCTATCCGAAAACGGCCGGTGACGTCACTGGTTGGCGTGCTCCTCCTCATCCTCCGCGGGCTTTGCGTCGCCGTGGGCGTGGCCGCGGTCGCGCGAGAACTTGAGCACGCGGTCCGAGACAGGGGCGAGTTCGAGGACAACGATCAGCGTGGCGGCGATCAGCAAGGGGAGGAGCCAGAGCTCGCTGGCAACGATGAGGCCGGTCGCCGCCATAACCCAGATCGTCGCGGCGGTGGTAACGCCCTTGATGTTCTCGCCACGCTGGAAGACGAGGCCGGCGCCCAGGAACCCGATCCCCTGGACAACCCCGGCAGCCACCCGGCCGTCGCCGAACTGGCCGCTCACCTGGCCAAACATCGCGGCTCCGGCGCAGACCAGCGCGGTGGTGCGGATGCCGGCTTCGTGACCCCGGAATTCGCGCTCGAATCCGACGGCCCCGCCGAGGCCCATCGCGTACAGGACCCAGAGGAACAGCTCCAGCTGGTCGCGCTCGCTCATGCAGGTGGCCCGGCATAGTGCGCCAGGATCAGCGTCTCGAAGTTGCGGCGCCGCGAGCAATGGCGGCAGGTGAGGTACCACACCCAGACATCGTCGGGCTTGCGGCCGTAGCGTGCCGTCGCTTCGCGTTCGAGTTCGCTTGCAAACTTCTTCAGTTGTCCCCACGGGGCTTCGTAGATGCGCGTGTAGGCCACTCCGCCGGGCCGCACCACGTCCCTTGCACCCTGTGGCGCGCCCTCGACTTCCAGCATCATGGGCCTGCGGAACCTGCCGGCGCCGTTGAGGAGCATCGCATCGTCGGGGACGGTGGCGCCGAGCTTCTTCGCCTTGCGCTGCAGTTCGTCGCGCGCGGAGTCGAACCCCATCGGCACGCCGAGCACGGCGCTCGTCGTGGTCTTCACGAACGCAATGTCGCTCCAGTCGCTCTCGACGCCGTCCCAGTCGGCGCGGTCGAGTTCCGGGCAATCACAGGAGTCGAGCGCCGCTTCGAGCTCCGCCCGCATGTCCTCGGGGGCCTCTGGCTCGACGTCGGACTTGCGCACGGGCAGGCCCTGTTCATCGAGGCGGACACGGCGCTGCTCGGGCATGGACGGAGGATACCTTACGCGCCCGCAAGCCGGAGTACGGCCGCCCCGAGCGCCGGGACCAGCAACGTCGAACCGGCCGCGGCCCCTTCGAGCGCCCGGTCCGTCGCGAGCACAACGGTCCCGGGGGCGGGCAGGCGCCACTCGACCGGCTCGGCCCCGGTGTTGATGCCGATGACGTAGGGTGGCGCTCCGGGGAGCGTGCGCCCGTAGCTCCAGAAGCCGCTTGAGAGGCCGAGCTCCTCGTAACTGCCGTCCAGGAGGGCCGGGCTCGATCTCCGCAGGCGGATTGCGCGGCGGTAGAGCGAAAGGAGCGAGTCCGGGTCGTCGGCCTGGCCGGCTACGTTGGGCTCGGCGGGCCCGAAGGGGAGCCAGGGTTCGCCAGTGGTGAACCCGCGGCCCGGGGAGCCGTCCCACTGCATCGGTGTGCGCTCAGGGTCGCGGCCAACGGTGTGAATGCGCGCCGGGTCCTGGAGGCGGTCCTCCGGGATGTCGGCATCGGCCATGCCGATCTCTTCGCCGTAATACACAAACGGGGTGTTCCGGAGGGTGAGGAGCATGACGGCGGCGGCGCGCGCCCTTTCCAGCCCGCGCCCATCGTGGTTATGACGCGTGACGAACCGGGAACGGTCGTGGTTCCCGAGCGCGAAGCAGGGCTGCTGGCCGGCCGAAAGGGTGGCCTCGGCGTTGCGCACGATGCGGGCGAGGACGGGCGCTTCCCAGGGGGTGAAGTGCACGTCGTCTTCATGGATGAACTGGAAATTGAACGCGAGGTGGAGGCCGAGGGCCGAGTCGTCGCCGTAGAAGCGCGCCACCTGCTCGGCTGTGCCGAAGACTTCGCCCACAGCCACGCGCTCGGGGTACTCATCGAAGACGTTGCGGATGCGCTGGACGGCCGGGTAGACATCCGGGTAGTTGCGGTTGTTCACCCACAACTGGCTCGAGCGTTCGCGGTCGCCGGGCTTCCAGTCCGGGTTCATGGGGTTATCGGCGAGGTCCGGGTGCTTCACGATCATGCCCATCACATCGATCCGGAAACCGTCCACGCCGCGGTCGAACCAGTAGCGCAAGACGTCGTGCATGGCCTGTTCCACCTGGGGGTTGCGCCAGTTCAGGTCCGGCTGCTCCTTCAGGAAGGAGTGCAGGTAGTACTGGCCGGTCCGCTCATCGAATGTCCAGGCGGGCCCACCGAACACGCTGCGCCAGTTGTTCGGCAGCGAACCGTCCGGCTTCGCGTCCCGCCAGACGTACCAGTCCCGGCGGGGGTTGTCGCGCGAGGAGCGTGACTCGATGAACCAGGGATGCTGGTCCGAGGTGTGGTTCGGCACCCAGTCCAGGAGGAGCCTGATGTTGCGCCGGTGGCACTCGGCAATCAGGCGGTCCATCGTCTCCGGCGTCCCGAAATCGGGGTGGACGCCGAGGTAATCGGAGACGTCGTAGCCGAAGTCCTTCATCGGCGAAGGAAACGTCGGGGAGAGCCAGATCGCGTCGATGCCGAGGCAACGTTCGCTGCCGTCGTTCAGGTAGTCGAGGCGCTCGATGATGCCCTCGAGGTCGCCGATGCCGTCGCCGTTGGAGTCCTGGAAGCTGCGCGGATAGACCTGGTAGACGACCGCATGCCGCCACCACTCATTCATCAGGAGAGGGCTGCCTTGAGCCGTTCGAAGATGTGGGGGTGCTGTTCGAGGAACGCATTCGAGACCATGACGACGGACTCAACCGGTGCGCCGCGTTCGAGCACATCCTGGAAAACCAGCGTGCCGGCGATGCGCGCTGCTTCCTCGCGGAACTCCTGCGTGTCCTCTCTGCCAGCGAGGCCGGCGAGCATTTTCGCTGTCGGGTCGTTCAGGAGGACGGCCGCTTCCTTCAGGTGCCTGCCCGGGACACGCACGAGGAAGTTCGCCTGGGTGGAGCCCCAGATTTCCGTGCCGGGCGTGAAGCCCTCGAAGCGGACGTCGGCCTCTTCGGTCACTGTCATCGTTATCCCCTCAATCCTGGTGTTCCTGCGGCATGGCTATCCGGAGCGCGTCCGGCAGGTCGGCAAGGAGCTGCGTGCGCACCTGCGTCCGGGTTTGCAGGCCCCAGATGTTGATGAAGCCCACTGCAGCCGACTGGTCGTAGGTGTCGCCCTTATCGTAGGTGGCGAGGCCCCGGTCGTAGAGTGAGTGGGCTGCCTTGCGTCCGACCACTGTTGCGCGGCCGCGTTGCAGCTTGACGCGGATGGTTCCGGTGACATGGCGCTGAGTGCTCGCCACGTAGGCGGCGATGTCCTGGTGGTGCGCGCTGAACCAGAGGCCGTTGTAGATCAGCTCCGAGTACTCGATGGCGATGAGCTTCTTCAACTTCACCTGCTGCTTGGAGAGGGTCATCGCTTCAAGCGCGCGGTGGGCGGTGTGGAGGATGACGGCGGCCGGCGCTTCGTAGATTTCGCGGCTCTTTATCCCCACGAGGCGGTCCTCGATGTGGTCGATGCGGCCGACACCGTGCTCGCCGCCAAGCTCGTTCAGGCGCTCGACGAGGGCGACCGGGCCGAGTTCCTCGCCATCGAGCCGGACGGGCATGCCCGATTCGTAGTCGATCTCCACATAGGCGGGAGTGGATGGGGCGGACTCGGGGTCGCGTGTCCATTCGAAGGCTTCGGGCGGCGGCTCAGTCCAGGGGTCTTCCAGGACGCCTGCCTCGGCGCTGCGGCCCCAGAGGTTCTCATCGATGCTGAAGGGGCCTTTTTCGCCCCACGGGATGTCGACACCGTGCTGCTTCAGGTACTCGATCTGGTATTCGCGGGCCATCGCGTTTTCGCGTGTGGGGGCGACAATCTGGAGGGACGGGTCGAGCGTCTGGATGCCGACGTCGAAGCGCACCTGGTCGTTTCCCTTGCCGGTGCAGCCGTGGGCGACCGCGGTCGCACCCTCTTCGTGGGCGACATCGACCAGGAGCTTCGCCATTAGCGGGCGGGCGAGGGCAGTGGCCAGGGGGTAGGCATCCTGGTAGATCGCGCCGGCGGCCAGGGCGGGGAAGGCGAAGTAGCGGATGAAATCTTCTTTGGCGTCGATGACGCGCACCTTGACGGCGCCGGCGGCCATCCCGCGCGACTCCACCACTGGCTGCTCGCGGCTCTTGCCGACATCGATGTTCAGGGCTATCACCTCGTATCCCTGCTCGACCGTGAGCCATTTGATGGCCGTTGTCGTATCGAGGCCGCCGGAGTACGCGAGGATGAGCTTGGGCACGAATCAGTCCTGGGAACCGGTGTGTTGGTGACCTCAGTATGGCCGGGCTGACGGTAGCAGGAAATCAGTGCGCGAGATTCGCCTTCGCGGCGCGGACGCCAACCCGCCACGACATCAGGGCGGTGCTGCCCAGCACGATGGCGAGCGCGAACAGGACGGATGCCGCGAAGGTCTCGGGAAGGCTGCCGAAGATGGCGAACGGGAGCATCGCGAGGGCCCCGGCGAAGGCCGCCACGCCGCCGAAAATCATGTAGGGGGCGCCGTAGTGGTGGACGGCCTTCCACTGCTCGTCGTTCGCCATCGTGTAGCGCGTGCGGATGCCGGCCCAGTGCTGCCGCGGCAGCTTCTCCTGCCAGCCGTACCAGCCGACTGCGGTCACCGCCGCGGACGCGAGCAACATCACGAGGAATCCGACCCACATCAGGCCCCGCCCTCCCGCACAACGTCGAGGTCGAGGTTGAGGTCCTCGATAGCGCCGAGCAGGTCGGCAGGCGAGAGCAGCTGACGGTCGTCGAGAGCCTGGCGGACGCGGCGGATGGCGATTTCACGCTCTTCCGGCCCGGAAGTGCGGGCAGGGCGCCGGTTCACCCGGAACTCGAACACGTCGGGACGGCTGTAGTGGCCTGCGTGGTCGGCGATCATCTTTTGGAACATGACCGTGCCAGTATTGGCCTTCGCCGTGAGGACCACTTCCTCGTTCAGCACGGGACCGGCCAGGTAGTCCCCGTCCGGGCCGATAATCGCCGAATCGCCGTCGCAGGGGAGGACCACGAGGCGCTCTTTGCCGTCGATCGTCAGCTTCAGCTCGCGGATGTCCGGCGGCATGTCTTCCTCGCGCATGAGGCCGCCCGCCATCACGACGTAGGCTCCGGCCTGCATGGCGAACGCCCGGCTGAGGACTTCCTGGCGGGCGAATGTGCCGCCCGGCCAGGCGCCGGCGTGCACCTGGATTCCCTGGCTGATGAGGGCGTAGCCGGGTAAGACCATCTGGTGTTCCCAGCAGTTCAACCCGCCGAGCCTGCCGTACGGGCGTTCGTACACGCGCAGCGAGCTGCCGTCGCCTTCGCCCCAGACGGTGCGCTCGTACATCGTCGGCTTCAGCTTGCGGTGCTTGCCGAGGATCTCGCCTTCCCGGCCGATGAAGAGGAGGGTGCAATACACGCTGCCGCCGGTTGTGGTGTCCCGCTCGGCCACGCCAATGGCGACATCGCAGCCGGCCAGCCGCGCCGCCCGGCAGAGCGCGCCGGTCGCGGGCGAAGGGATCTCCACCGCGTTGAGCACGAAGCGCCGCAAGAGGCCCGCGAAGGCGGGGTGGTTCGGCCAGGCGGCGAACGAGGCGTAGCCGCTCACCCACGTCTCTCCGAAGACCGCCAGGTCGGCGCCTTTTTCGCCGGCCTGCGCGATCAGTGCGCAGGCTTTGTCGATGCTGGCCTCGCGGTCGAGGTAGACGGGGGCGGCCTGCACCGCCGCGAGCGTGAAGTCGTGGAATTCGTCACCCATCGGAGCCTCCCCCGGCACGGCTGGATTACTTGGCGACAGTGCTCGTCGCGGCGGCGATGGCTTCCTCCAGGATGTCGCACGCGCGGTCGATTTCGTCGTCGGTCACGTTCAGCGGCGGCATCAGGCGGATTGCGTTCGGGCGCGGGTTGTTCACCAGCAGCCCGCGCTGGCGGCAGGCGTCAAGCACCTCGGTTGAGCAGTCCCGGTTCAGCCCGATGGCGATCAGCAGCCCACGGCCGCGCACTTCGTTGACGACCTCGAAGCGGTCTTCCATGGAGCGCAGGCGCGCCGTCAGGCGTTCGGCGGCGCGGGCAGCCTGGGCCGGGAGGTTGTTCTCGATAATGTGGCGCATGGTCGCCAGGCCGGTGGCCGTGGCGAGCGGGTTCGCCCCGAAGGTTGTGCCGTGGTCGCCTTTGACGAGATGGGAGGCCACTTCCTCCTTCGCGAGGATCGCGCCAATCGGCACGCCCCCGGCGAGGCCTTTCGCGACGGCCATGATGTCCGGCTCAACGCCCTCCTGCTCGTAGGCCCAGAGGGTACCGGTGCGCCCGTTGCCCGTCTGGATCTCGTCGAGGATGAGCAACAGGCCCCGCTCGTCGCACCAGTCGCGGATACCGCGGAGGTAGCCGGGCGCCGGCATGTTCACGCCGGCCTCGCCCTGGATGGGTTCGACGAGGATGGCGACGGTCTTCTCCGTGGTCGCGTCCTTGATCGCCTGGAGGTCGTTCCAGGGGACGTGAGTGAAGCCCGGGGCAAGGGGGGCGAACGGTTCGCGGTAGCGAGCAGTGCCGGTTGCGGCGAGGGCGCCCATGGAGCGCCCATGGAAGCCATCGAGCGTGGCGATAATCTCGTACGCGCCGTCCCTGGTGTCGTGGCCCCAGCGGCGTGCGAGCTTGATCGCAGCCTCGATCGCCTCGGTGCCGGAGTTGCAGAAGAACACGCGGTCCAGGCAGGAGTTCTCCACGAGGAGCTTCGCAAGCTCGATCATGGGCTTCGTGTAGTACAGGTTCGAGGTGTGGATGAGGGTCGCGGCCTGCTCGGAGACCGCTTTCGCGACGACCGGGTGGGCATGCCCAAGGACGTTCACGGCCAGCCCACCGACGAAGTCGAGGTACTCCTTGCCGTCCACGTCCCAGACACGGGTGCCTTCGCCACGCTCCAGGACGATGGGCTGGCGCCCGTAGTTCTGGAACAGGTACTGGCTCTCTTCGGCTACCCAATCGGTCATGACGTCCTCCAGCGGCTTATGGTAGGCGTTGCCACAGCTTCCGGAAACGGCCAATCAGCGGGGCCGGCGCTCAGGCGAATGGCGACATCGCGAGGAGGGTGGCGTGGGTCCCCGGGCCTTCCGCGGCCGGGTCCCGCGTCCAGGTATCGTCGTGGAGCCGCCAGCCCTGGCGCCGGTCGGCGAGCATCAGTTCGAGCCACTGCCCGAGGAGTACCTGGTGCTCCGGCAGCCGCACCGGGGCGAGCACTTCGATGCGCTCATCGAGGTTGCGCTTCATCACGTCGGCGCTGCCGATGAAGTACTCGGGCGCGCCGTCGTTCTGGAAGTAGTAGACGCGGGAGTGTTCCAGGAAGCGGCCGATGATGCTGACCACGCGCACGCTCTCGCTGAGCCCCGGCAGGCCCGGCCTCAGCCGGCAGATCCCGCGAATGATGAGGTCCACCTGCACGCCCGCCCGGGCCGCCTGGTACAGCAGCCGTGTGAATTCGGGGTCTTCCAGGGCGTTCATCTTGAAGATGAGCCGCGCCGGCCTGCCCGCCCGCGCATGCGCGATCTCGCGTTCGACGCGGCGGGCGAGCTCCCGGCGCAGGTTCACGGGGGCGGCGAGGACTTCCTCGGTCTCGGTGAGCTCCCCGTAGCCGGTGAGGAAGTTGAAGATGCGGACGATATCGCCACAGATCTTCGGGTCCGCCGTGAACAGTCCCAGGTCCGTGTAGACGAGGGCGGTACGCGAGTTGTAGTTCCCGGTGCCGACATGGGCGTACATGGTCACGCCGTGCACGTCCTCGCGGACGACGAGGCAAATCTTCGAGTGGATCTTCAGGTTCGGCAGGCCGTAGGCCACGTGCACGCCCGCCGACTCCAGCTTCCGCGCCCACTCGATGTTGTTCGCCTCGTCGAAGCGCGCCGTCAGCTCCACGAGGACGGCGACCTGCTTGCCTCGCCCGGAGGCCTCGATCAGGGCCTCGAGGATGGGCGAGTCCGGCGATGTCCGGTACATCGTCTGTTTGATGGCGAGGACGGACGGGTCCTCCGCGGCGGCCTCGATGAAACGGACGACGGTCGCGTCGAACGACTCGTACGGGTGATGCACCAGGATGTCGCGCTCGCGGAGCGTGGAGAAGAACGCAACCGGGTCGAACGCCCCGCTGAAGACGGTTGGCGTGGCCGGCGTGAACGGCGGGTCGCTCAGGTGGGGGATCGGCAGGGAGGCGAGCTGGAAGAGGTCGGCAAGGCCGAGGAGCGTGGTGCTGCGGTAGACGTCGCGCTCTTCGAGCTCCAACTCTTCGAGCAGAAGTTCGCGCCGCAGCGGGGAGAGCTCGCCACTGACTTCGAGGGAGACGGCCTCGGCCAGCCGCCGCCGGCGGAGGGCACTCTCGATTACCTCGAGGAGGTCGTCCGATTCCTCGCCGGGGCTTCCCATCTCGGCGCTGCGGATGACGCGGAGCTCGTGCCGCTCGGTGATTTCCATCCCGGGGAAGAGCATCGCGGCGTGGGAGGCGATCAGGTCCTCCAGGAGGACGAAACGGTTGTCCCCGGCGTCCACGAACCGCGGCCGGTTGCCGGGGATCTTGATGCGCGCGAAGCGGTCCTGTCCCGTGCCGGGGTGGCGCACGTTCAGGGCCAGTGAGAGGCTGGCGCTCGAAATGAACGGGAAGGGGTGAGCCGGATCGACGACCAGGGGGGTGAGCACGGGGAAAATGGCCTGTTCAAAGTAGGCCGTCAGCCGCGCCCGGTGCTCGGGCTCCAGGTCCTCGAAGCGGACGATGCGGATGCCGTGGCCGGCGAGCTCGGGCCTGAGCACGTCCTCCCAGGTCGCGTCGATATCGGCGTGCATACGCGCACAGCGGTCGATAACGAGGTCCATCTGCTCGGCGATGGTCCTCCCGTCGGCCGTCACGAAGCGCGGGTCCTTCGCCCGGGCCTGTTTCAACCAGCCGACCCGTTTCGTGTAGAACTCGTCCAGGTTGCTGGCGGTGATCGCGAGGAACTTCACGCGCTCGAGCAACGGGTTGCGCGCGTCTCTCGCTTCGGCGAGCACCCGCTCGTTGAACTCGAGCCAGCTCAGCTCACGGTTGAGGTAGAGGGCCGGGTCGTCGAGGTCGTACACCGGCAGGGCGGGTTCGGCCGCCGGCTCGGGTTGGGCTTCGACGGGCGCTTCAGCTTCCGCCAACGGGCGCCTCCAGGCGTTCTGTGTCCCTCAAGCATACCGCGAACGGTTAACCGTCTTTGTGATCAACGTGTAAACGTGGTGCCGGCGCCCGTGGCGGCGAGCAGCATGCCCGAGTTGCGGCCATCGACAATCTGGGCCGTCACGCCGAGCGAGACCGCGTGCAGGCATGCCTCGACCTTCGGGATCATGCCGCCCGCGATGACGCCGGAGGCGATCAACTGCCGGACCTGTGGCTCATCGAGCCGGGAGACGACTGTGCCATCGGCGCCGCGCACGCCCTCGACGTCCGTGAGGAAGACAAGGCGATCCGCGCCGACAGCGGCTGCGATGTTCCCCGCGACGGTGTCGGCGTTGACGTTCACGAGTGTGTCCGCACTCTCTCCCGGCACGAACCCGATCGGCGCGATCACCGGGACGATACCGGCGGAGTGCAGGGCGAGGACCGCTTCGGGATGGGTGGACACAGGCTCGCCGACGAAGCCCAGGGCGTGGTCGGCCAGCCGGCATTCGAGCGTGCGGCCGTCGGCGCCGGAAAGGCCCACGGCGCAGGCCCCGGCAGCATTGATCGCGGCCACGATGCGCTTGTTCACGAGGCCCGCGAACACGGCAACGACCACCGGCAGCACCCGCTCGTCGGTCACGCGCAGGCCGCGTTCGAAGCGTGAGGGGATCTGCATCGCCTCCAGCCAGCGGCTGGCTTCGGCGCCGCCGCCGTGGACCACGATCGGGGCTTCGCCGGCGCGGGCGAGCGCCGCGACGTCGCGGAAGGTCGTGTCGGCCTCCCCGAGGGTGGAACCGCCGATCTTGATGACGAGCGGGCGGTTGCTCATGTGTGGTAGTCCGCGTTGATGGCGACGTATTCGGCCGAGAGGTCGCAACCCCAGCCGGTGGCTTCGCCGTCTCCGGCGCCGAGCCCCACTGCGATGACGACGGTGTCGCCCTTCATGGCCCGGGAGAGCGCCCCAGGGTCGAATTCGGTGGGCTGGAGGTTTTCGAACACCCGCGTCCCGCAGATGTCGATCCACACGCCCTTCTCGTCGATCGTCAGGCCCGAGCGCCCGATGACGGCGGTCACGCGTCCCCAGTTGGGGTCCGCGCCGTGGACGGCGCTCTTCAGCAGGTACGACGTGCTGAGGAGGCGCACCATGACGCGCGCCTCTGCGAGCGACGCCGCGCCGCTGACGCGAAACTCGATGAGCTTCGTGGCCCCTTCGCCGTCGCGCGCAATCTCTTTTGCCAGGTACACGCAGAGTGCCTCGAGGGCTTGCTTGAAGTCATCCGCCAGCGACGATGCGGCATCGATCGGGTCGCCGCCGGCCGCGCCGTTCGCGAACAGCAGCACCGTGTCGCTCGGGCTTGTGTCCCCATCGACCGAAACGAGGTTGAACGAACGGTCCACGGCGTCGCTCAACGCGGACTGGAGGAACTTCGCTTCCACGGGCGCGTCAGTGGTGAGGAAGGCGAGCATCGTGGCCATGTTCGGGTGGATCATCCCCGAGCCCTTGCAACACCCACCGATGGTGTAGGGCCCGAAGCGAACGGCGCCGTGCTTCGGGCGGGTGTCAGTCGTCATGATGGCGCGGGCGAAGCCTGCGCCGCCCGCGGGCGTGCACTCGATCGCGGCGATGCCCGCCTGGATCTTCTCCATGGGGAGGAAGTGGCCGATGACGCCAGTGCTGCAGACCAGCATTTCCTCCGGCCTGGTGTTGGTGGCGCGGGCAGCCCATTCCGTCATCCGGAAGCCGTCCTGGATGCCCCGTTCGCCGGTGCTCGAGTTGGCCACGCCGCTGTTCACGACCACGCCGCGGGCCGGGCCGGCGGCCAGCCGCCGCACGTTCACTTCCACGGCGGCCGAGCGCAGGCGGTTCTTTGTGAAGGTGGCGGCGGTGGTGCACGGCAGGTCGGAGACGAGGATGCCAAGGTCCAGCTTGCCATCGCCGTAGGTCTTCACGCCGGCGAACGTGGAGCCCGCGCGGAAACCCTGCGCGCTTGTTGCGTGCCCCGTCGGGTCGATAGCCACCTGGTTCAAGGATAGACCGCCGGGAGGTCCAGGCCGGCCGACTGGTCCAGGCCGAGCATCAGGTTCATGTTCTCGATCGCCTGGCCGGCGGCGCCTTTTCCGAGGTTGTCGAGCACACCAACGGCCACGAGCATGCCGTTCCGCTCATCGACGACGGGATGGACGAGGGCGAGGTTCGTCCCGAGCGTGTGCTTGGTATGCGGCGGAGTCGAAGCCACCTTCGTGAACGGGGCGCCTTCGTAAAACTCGCGGTATGCGGCGTCGACCTGCGCTTGCGAGACGGCGCGCGCGAGCGGGGCATAACAGGTCGCATGGATGCCGCGCGTCATGGGCACCAGGTGCGGCACAAACGTGACCTTCGGCGGCGGGCCTTCGCGCAGGAGGCCGAGCTCCTGGCGGATCTCGGGCTGGTGGTTGTGGTTGGCTATCTTGTAGGCGGAAACGTCCTCGTTCACTTCGGCGTAGCTGAAGCCGCCACCCGTGCCACGGCCTGCCCCGGAAATGCCCGACTTCGCGTCGACAACCACCTGGTCCCCGACGAACCCGGCGGCGAACGCCGGGGCCAGGGCGAGGATGGACGCAGCAGGGTAGCAACCCGGGTTGGCTACCAGGTTCGCGCGGGCGATCGCATCGCCGTTGAGTTCCGGCAGGCCATAGACGGCCTGCTCCAAGAGGTCCGGGGCCGGGTGCGGGTCGCCGCCGCTCATCCATTGCTCGAAGGCGCCCGGCTCCTTCAGGCGGAAGTCTGCGGCGATGTCGATGCACTTCACGCCGGCGCGGACAAACGGCGCGCAAGCCTTCGCGCTTTCGGCCGTGGGCAGCGCCGAGAAGACGACGTCGACGTCGGTCTCGATCTCCGCGGTGATGCGGAGGCCGCCGTAAAGGCCAAGGCTGGGGAAGGCTTCGCCGAGCGTTTTGCCGGCGAGGGAACGCCCCGTGGCAGCGACGATGCGCGCCGCCGGGTGCTTCCAGAGGAGGCGGGCCGCTTCCATGCCGGCGAAGCCCGTGACGTTGATGATTCCTACGCGGTAACTCACCGTCGAATTGTGCATTGGCATGCGCCACAAGGCTACAAGTGTGAACTGCCTCACACGGCTGGAACGCGGGCCGGGCCGTACAGTACCGGCCTGATGTCCGGCCTCGAACTCCGCTTCATTGGCACCGGCAACGCCTTCGCGCCGGGCGGGCTCTGCTGGAACGGGTTCCTGGCGAACGGCCGCTACCTCTTCGAGGCCCCGCCCCAGGCGCTCCAGGCGCTCAACGCTCTCAGCCTCGACGCGAACGATCTCGATGCCGTCGTCCTCTCTCACCACCACGGGGACCACTTCCTCGGGCTCCCGTTCCTCATCCTCCAGTGGAAGTACTCCGGCCGCACACGCCCGGTGCGCATCATCGGGCCGCTGGGCACGGAGGCGCTCGCGAAGGAAGTGGGGCAGAAGGTCTACCCGGGGCTCTTCGAAGGCGGCGCCGAAATCGAGTGGGAAGAGCTGCCGCCCGGCACATCCTCCCGCCTCGGCGGCCTCCAGCTCGAAGCCCTCCCCGTCGAGCACGACGATCGCCTCTCGGGCACGCTCGGGTTCAAGGTCGCGCTCGATGGCCGGCAATTCTCGTACACGGGCGATTCGGCGATGTGCGACGCCGTCCTCGAGCTCGCCCGCCACGGCGACGTGCTCGTGAGCGAGTGCGCCTCCCGGGCAGACAAGGTACCGGTCCACATGAACCTCCTGGACGACATGCCGAAGGTCCGGGCGGCGATGAAACCGGAATCGCACCTGCTCCTCACGCATCTCGGGCCTGGCGTGGAGCCGAACGGGCTGAAGAAGACGCTCGTTGCCCGGGACTTCGAGAGCTACCGCTTCTGACTCCGCCCGGTAGAATCGCCGCGAAGGAGTCGTGAATGAGCCACCCGCTTCGCGGCGCGACCGCTATCACCGGCCTTGGCATGACGCCGATGGGCCGCATCTACAAATCGACGATGGAACTGGCCGCCGACGCCACGCGCGCGGCCCTCAACGACGCCGGCCTGCAGAAGGACCAGGTCGACGGCCTGTTGATCAACGCCGGCATTACGGGGACGACCGGCGGGGGCCTGACCCTCGGCCTGCAGAACTACCTCGGGCTGAAGAACCTGCGGCTGCTGAACCACATGAACGCCGCCGGTTCGACGGCCGCGCAGATGGTGCACTACGCGTCGCTGGCCATTTCCGCGGGGATGGCGAACCACGTGCTGTGCGTCTTCGCCGATGCGCCGCTGCGGGATGGTTCTTCGGCCGGGGCGGCGTACGGAGGTGCGGCCCGCAACCCGGCGCGCCCTCGCGGCATGGCCGGGCTGTACCCGGCAGCCGGTTACTACGGGGCGAACACGCCCTATGCGCTGGCGGCGCGCCGCCACATGGCCGAATACGGAACGACCCAGGACCAGCTGGGCGTCATCGCGGTTGGACAGCGCGCATGGGCGACGAAGAACCCTCTCGCCCAGATGCGCGACCCCATAACGATGGAGGACTACCACAACTCCCGCTGGATCATCGAGCCGCTCCACCTGCTGGACTGCTGCCTGGTCTCGAACGGGGCGGTCGCCGTCATCGTGAGCGCGGCGGCGGTGGCAAAGGACATGCCGCAGCCGCCCGTTTACGTCTGGGGCATGGGCCAGGGCCACCCCGGCGACACTTCGCGGAAGGGCTCGGACTGGGAGACGCAGACGGGGGCAAGGATCGCGGCCCAGACTGCGTTCTCCATGGCGGGCGTAGGGCCGGCCGAGGTCACCCAGTGCCAGCTGTACGACTGCTACACCTACACCGTCCTCGTGACGCTCGAGGACTACGGGTTCTGCAAGAAAGGCGAGGGCGGCCCATTCGTGGAAGACGGAAAACTCGGGCCGGGCGGCTCACTGCCGACGAACACCGGCGGCGGCGAACTCTCGGCCTACTACATGTGGGGCATGACCCCGCTCAGCGAAGCGATCATCCAGGGGCGCGGCCACGGCGGGGAGCGCCAGGCGAAGAACGACGTGGTGCTCTGCACCGGGAACGGCGGGAGCCTGAGCTACCACGCCTGCCTCATCCTGAGCCCGCACGCGAACTGAGGAGCACATGACGCAAGTAATCGAAAAGCCCCTGCCGGAGGCCGATGAGACCTCGAAGCCGTTCTGGGACGCCGCCATGGAGGGCCGCCTCCTGCTCATGCGTTGCAGCGACTGCCGGACCTGGCGGCTGCCCTCGCGCCAGCATTGCGACAACTGCCTCTCGGACCACTACACCTGGGAGGAGGCGAGCGGGCGGGGCACGGTGCGCACCTTCGGGATCATGCACCAGAAGTACCACCCTGCCTGGGCTGCAGAAACGCCCTACAACGTCACGATTGTCGAGCTCGAAGAAGGCCCGCGGCTGCCAACAAACATTGTGGGCATCGCGAACGACCGGATCGTGGTGGGGATGCCCGTGGTCGTGGAGTTCGAGCGGCATCCGGACGTCGCGCTGCCCAAATTCCGGCCGGCCTGAGCCAGCGCGCCGAACCTGTCCTTCACGTAACGCGAAACGTTATGGCGAGGACGGGTGTTGATAGTTGACCGCTGGTTATAGTGCGTCTCGCGAAAGGACCTGAGCAGCATGGACGAGGCGGACTTCGGGGTGACGCTCTGGGCGACGGACGTGTTCGCCATGGCGGACTTCCTCGCCCACGTGGCCGGGTTGCGGGTTGAGGAACGCCACCCTGGGTATGCCAGCCTGCGCGCGGGCGAAGCGCGCATCACGGTCCACGACGACGAATCGTACCGGGGGCATCCGTGGTACGAAGCGCTCCACCGCGAAGGTGTCGCCCGTGGCATCGGGACGGAGCTGCGTTTCCGGGTGGAGTCGGTGTCCGAGGCCTTCAGCACGGCCCTGCGCATCGGCGCGCAGTCGATCGCGCCGCCATTCGAGTACGAGGGGACCCTGGAATGCCAGGTACTCGGGCCCGACGGTTATGTCCTCAGCCTATGGCAGCCATGGAAGTCTTCAACATCTGCCTGAAATAGCTGTTTCTTTTCCTCCTGGCGCCGAACGTTGTGCTACGGTGTTTGTGAAAGAAAGCACATTCATCGTTCGGGAGGACCACAATGTACGTTCCGTCCAATGGCCTCGAGCACCTGCTCCACGGCGAGCCGGCCCCCGACGCCCTGCACCGCGAGGAGTACTACGCGGAAAAGCACCACGATTCGCACAGCCAGGAAGAGCCGGTGGAGCCGTCGCTCCGCCAGCGGGCCGTCCTCCTTCGGGCGCAGGTCGCCGCGACGGTCGGCAAGTTCTTCGCCTGACTCGCCACACGCCATTACCCCCACGAACGCCCCTCCCCGGAGGGGCGTTTGTCTTACCAGGCGGTCCAGCCGCCATCGACCATGAGCGTGTGCCCGGTCACGTAGTCGCTGGCCGAGCTGGCCAGGAAGATCACGGCTCCGGCGAGTTCGTGCGGCTGGCCCCAGCGGCCCATCGGCGTCCGCTCCGTGATGAAGTCGTGGCGCTGAGGGTCCTCGAAGAGCGGCCGCGTGAGCTCGGTTTCGAAGTAGGTGGGGCCGATGGCGTTCACCTGCACGTTGTGCGGCGCCCACTCGATCGCCAGCACCTTCGTGAGCTGCTCGATGGCGCCTTTGGAACTCGCGTAGGCGGCCTGGTTGGCCAGCGCCACGCGCCCCAGGATGCTGGAGATGTTGATCACCTTTCCCGCGCCCTGCGCCACCAGGACCGGCCCGGCTGCCCGCGCGCACAGGAAGTAACCTTCCAGGTTCGTGCGGAGCACATCGCGGTACTCGGCGGCCGAAAGCTCGAGCACCGGCTTGCGGATGTTGATGCCGGCATTGTTGACGAGCACGTCGAGCCGGCCGAGGCGCCCGACCGCCTCGTCGATGAGACGGTTCGCCGCCGCTTCGTCGGTGCAGTCGGCGACGACGGCTTCGGCCCTGCGGCCGAGCGCGCGGACCTCGTCGCGCAGGGACTGGATCTCCGCAGGGGTGCGGCTGGAGGCGACGATGTCGGCGCCGGCAGCGGCAAGGGCGAGCGCCATGGAACGGCCGAGCCCGCGCCCGGCGCCCGTCACGATTGCCACTTTCCCTTCGAGGCTAAAGAGCCGGGTGCCAAGAAGCTCGGGACGGTTCATGGCGCGAGTTTAGCGGGAGGCTACTCGTACCGCAGCGCCTCGGCGACGGGGACGCGGGAGGCGGCCCTCGCGGGCAGGAACGTCATCAGCATCGAGGCCACGAAGGCGATCGCACAGATGATGGCGAGGTTGAGCCAGGGCACGGCGAAGGCGACCTCCTCGCTCCCTTCGCCGAATTCGCCGCTGACGAACAGCACCCACGCCAGCGACAGCCCGAGCACCAGCCCGAGGAGGATGCCGGAGAGCGCGATAAACCCGGATTCGAACAGGAAGCTGAGCGCGACCATGCCGCGCTGGTAGCCGATGGCGCGGAGCATGCCGATCTGCTGCCGGCGCTCCACGACCGCCCGGGAGGCAATCACCGAGAGCGCCGCGATGCCGACAATGAGCCCGAGGCCCATGAACCCCTGGAAGACGAGCAAGAAGCCGTTCTGCAACTCCTGCTGCTCGTCCAGGAGCTTCTGGAGGGAATCGGCGGAGGCCTGCACGAGGGCCGCTTCGACGCTCTTCGCGTACGCCTCGGCGTCGGCGCCTTCGCGCAGCCGCAGGAAGTAAACCTGCCCGCGGGCCTGGGGGAAGGTCTCCTCGAAGTGCTGCTTCGAAGTGACGATGCCAGTCGTGAAGTTGGGCGTTGCCAGCGAGAAGAAGGTATCGCCGGCTTCCTTCACCTGTCCGATGACGGTGACCTCGGACTCTTTGCCCGAACCGGGGTCGCGCAGCTTGAGCGCGAACGGCTCGAACCCGTCGCCGAACTCCTCCAGCCGCAGGAGGTCTCCGGAACCACCGGAGAATGGGTCCGGCGGGACGGTGATCGCGGCGGGCACGACGGCAAGGGTCGGGTCTTTCGCCATCGCCTGCCAGATCTCGGCATCGGTGTCGTACCCGGCGGCGCGGCGTTTCATGGGGACACGGTTGGAAGCCATGAAGCCGGCGTCGACGCCGAACACCTGGTAGCGGCTCCACGGCGTGACGACGCGCTCCCCGTCTTCGTTTTCGAAGTTCTTGAAGCCGTCCTTGTTCTCCACCTGGGCTTCCTCGGGGGTCGCGATGCGCAGTTCGCCGACGGCTTCGATCGGTTCGGCATCGGCGCCGCCTTCGGTGATGGCAGCCTTGATGTCGTCGATGCGGTTGTTGCGGTTCACGGCCAGGACGACGTCGTAGCCGCCCTTGGTGTCCTCGTTCAGGAAGAGTGAGGCGAAGTTGGTGTTGATGGTCGCCATCATCACGAGCGAGAACATGATCAGGCCGATCATGGCCATCGTCATACCCGTCCGGAAGCGGGAAGTGAGCGGGTAGGCGACGCCGGTCTTGAGCGCGGGGACGATGCGGCTGAACCTGGCGCCGAGTCTGGCGATCGCGGGCAGCACGATGTCGGCGTTGTAGATGACGATGAAGGTGCCGCAGGTGACCATCACCATGCCGCTGAGGAAGAACATCTCGATGTCGCCGTTGAGTTCGCCGGTGACGGGTTGGATCCAGCTTGACGGCACATACCAGAGGACGAGGACGACGAGGCTGACGGACGTGAACGCCACACGCTCGCTCAAACCGAAGTAGCGCAGGGTCACGGCCGCCCACAGGGCGAGTGAGGAAAACCCGAGGAGGAAGAAAAAGGACGAGTCCAGGGAGAGGCCGGCGTACGTCCACGCGAGGCCCGCGGCGCCGAACGCGGTGGCCACGCCGGAGCTCCAGACGATGGGCGCCCGCCAGTGCTGAAGGAGCGCGACGATGAACGACACGGGCCACACGACCAGGGCCAGGACGCCCAGCCAGCGGGGCAGCTGTTCGGGCTTGCGGTCCCGCACGAGGCGGACGAGGAGGACGGCGAGCCAGTACCAGGGAAGGATGAAGAACCACCCGATGACGGGCAGCGCGAGGCCGAGGATCCAGGGCCAGCGGGGCGGGCCCTCGCTGGTGCGGTGGTCGGCAGGGGCTGCCGTATTCGAACCTCGAAGGACGTAGAACCAGGGGCTGATCAGGCCCACGACGACCATCGGGAGGCCGAGGACGAAGCCCACGGGACCGACGAGCAGGAAGGAGAGGCCAATAATCAGGGCCATGGCGGTGATCCCGTTTATCGCGGCGCGGTAGTAGCCCTTCCAGGTCGAACCTTCCGGGTTGATGGGTTTCGACTCGGGGAGGTCACGGATGGCTGCCGTGATGTTGAGCCTGCTGGCGCGCCAGGACGACGCGAAGATGACCAGGAAGGTGGCGATGGTCCCCAGGCAGAACGCAACCACCAGGCTCCGGGCAGTGAAGGTGACCTGCAGGTCGAGCCCAAGGTTGTCCCCGGCGAAGTACTTGATGATGCCGACCATGGCCACGGTTACGCCCATGCCGGCGAGGAGGCCCACCACAGCCGACCCCAGGTCGTAGCCCATGCCTTCGGCGAGGAAGGACTCGACGAGCTGGCGCCGCTTCGCGCCCACGGCCCGGGCCATGCCCATTTCGGGCTTCCGCTCGGCGGCCAGCATCACGAAGATCAGGAAGATCAGGAGCACCCCTGCGGCAATCGAAAAGAGTCCGAAGACCACGAATACGGTCGTGAAGGCCGAGCCGATCAGCTCAGCGAAGCGGACCAGGTCCCGCTTGAGCGGCGTCACCTGGTAGGGGGTGCCTTCGAGCGCGCGTTCGAACTTGTCGACGACGACGGTGGTGCGGTCGACGCCGTCCTTCACGCCGCCGGTGTTGGAGACGACGACGGCGTCGGCGTTTTGGCCGCGCCCGGTGATCCCGGCGATGGCTTCGAACGAAACGGCGGCGCCGTTGCTGGCCGCGGGGTCGATGGCCCCGGAGAGGAGGCCCGGCGGTACGATCGCCTTCACGACGAACTCGACGGGCTCTCCCTGGTTGTAGAGCAGCACGCGGTCGCCCACGCGGGCCTCGATCTCGTCCGCGAGGTCCTTGTTGACGGCGATCTCGTTGCCGCTGAGCGAAACCGGCCTGCCGGAAAGGTCCCGCAGGCCGCCGAGCGCCTCGGCCGCATCCGGCGGGAAGCCGACGATCCGGGCTGCGGGCTCGTTCAGCTTGGTGCGCGTGTTCTGGACCGGCAGCGATTCGCGCTGGAAGGGGACGATCGCCTCGATGTCCGGGTCGTCCGCGAACTGCTGTTGCCAACGTTCGACTTCGGCCAGCGGGATCACCTGCACTTCGAGCGGGCGGGGTTCCTTTTCGGCGTCCCAGGAGATCCATTCGTCGCCCTCGCCGAGGATGTCGTAGACCTCGGATGTCACCGAGGTGGTGAGCGTGTCCCCGGTGCCGAAGGCCGCGCTCATGATGAGGGTGGAGAGCATCAGGCCCACGATGATGAGGGCGGTCTGGGCCTTCCTGCGGGGGATGTTGCGCAAACCCATCTTGAACATCACCGGGTTGCGCCAGGCGATGTAGCCGATCCCCAGCAGGATCGCGGCCGTAACCGCCAGGCAGATGCCAGCGATGAGGTCCATGGAAACGCCGAACAGCTCGTTCACGCAGGACTCCCCCTCGAGTTCTGGATGCGGGCGTTAGTGCGCGGCCGCGACGGCCGCCATCTGGGCCTGGCTGTCCTCGCGGACGATGAGGCCATCGGCCATCTGGATGGTGCGGTGGCAACGGGCGGCCACCTTCGGGTCGTGCGTGACGATCACGCACGTCTGGTGCTCGGTGGAGTTCAATTCGACGATGAGGTCCATGATCTCGTTGGCGGTGGCCGAATCCAGCGCCCCGGTCGGCTCGTCGGCCCAGACGATAGCCGGGCGGTTCACGAGCGCCCGCGCAATGGTGACTCGCTGGCGCTGGCCGCCGGAGAGCTGCGAAGGGCGCTGATTCGCCCACTCGCGGAGGCGGACTCGCTCCAGCGCCGAGAGCGCCATCTCCCGCGCGACCTTCGGCTTCGTGCCGGAGACGATGAGCGGCAGTTCAACGTTCTCGACGGCGGTCAGCACGGGGAGCAGGTTGTACGTCTGGAAGACGAAGCCCATCGCCTTCGCGCGAAACTCGGTTTTCTTGTCGTCGGGCATCCGCGAGATGTCCTGGCCGTTGATCGTCACCGTCCCGGAATCGAAGTCGTCGAGGCCCGAAAGGCAGTTCAGCAGGGTGGTCTTGCCGCAGCCGGAGGGGCCCATGATGGCGACCATTTCCCCACGCCGCACCTGCAGGTTCACGCCGCGAAGGGCGTGGACCTGGACGAGGCCGGTGTCGTACGTCTTGTGGACGTCCGTTGCTTCGATGACGACTTCGCCGATCGGGACCTGGTTATCGCTCACGCATTCCTCCACTGGTTGGCACGCCGGGACAGACTAAGCCGGCCGGGAGCGGGAGGAACCCTCCTTTTGGGTGAGACCTTCCCCGCGTCCATACGTTGTATCAGATGCGCGGGAAACAGACGGTGTCCACCGCGCCGTGTTACGCGGCAACCGTGATCTCCATCGGCAGGGCATGCCCGCCCTCGTCGAAGCCCCAGGCACGGTCGCGGACGGCGTGCGCGCGCAGCAGTGCGGAGTCGAACGAATAATGCGGGCGCTGGCGAAGGTCCATGCCGGAGAGTCGCTGCTTTCCGCCCGTGACGAGACGCTCATAGACCTTCTCGGTGTCCCGGCAGAGTCCCTCGATGTCGAACCCGAGGGCGCCCGTCTCGCGATAGGGGGCAAGGTAGCCGAGAGAGGTGCGCAGGAGGCGCTCGGCGCCGGCGTACTTGCCGCGGGACAGGTTCACGAAGGCCGCGGCTACCTGAATGAGGCCCTTGTAAGCGTCGCGACAGGCCCCGCGCTCGTACTGCCAGATTTCCTCGAAGTGTTCGTGTGACTCGTAGAACCTGCCGGCGTTGAAGTCGTCGCAGCCTTTCTGGAGGTTGTCCGGGACCGTGATCACCTTCGTGACAAGCTGCTTCTTGCGGCGTGGAGGCTGCACACTCTCAGCCTGCCGGGCGGCGGCGCATGCGCGCAAGGGCGCGCCCCGGCAGAATGCGGAGACACCGCACTGGAGCAGAAAACGCATGGCCGACGCCCACGACGACCCAAACGCCGCCCCGATGCATCACGAAATCCAGGAGCAGTTTTCGACAGGCGCGGTCGTTTTCTGTTACTTGCTCGCGCTGGTCGCGCTCGTCGCCGGTGTTGTTTCGGGCCTGACGCTGATCAACGACTGAAGCGGCGATCGGCAGGCGCGGGGAGAGGTTTTTTCGGAACTTCACGTAAGGAACCCGCCCCTGCCGGGAACCGCATGTATCATTCGCGAATGGACGCGCACCCCGCCCCCTGTGCCCGCCCCGGTTCTCGAGCGCTCCTCAGGGCGACCAAGTACGACGGCACGGCACACTGGATCCAGCCCTTCTCGGTGGTTTCCGATGACGGTACGCTGCTTGTCGCGGCGTACCGGGCGCGGACGCCGATTTACACCAGCCGCGGCGAATTCCGGTCTCCCTACGACTCGCTCGTCTACTTCTGGCGAGACCGCTGGTACAACGTCTTCCGCCTCTCCCGCCCGGGGTGCCCCCTCTCGCTCTGGTATTGCAACATCACCACCCCGGCGACGTTCGACGGCCAGCACATCGGCTACATCGACCTCGACCTGGATGTAACGGTGCGCCCCGATGGGACGATCGAACTGCTGGATGAGGATGAGTTCGAACAGCACCAGGCGCTCTACGACTATCCCCGGGACGTGATCGAGCGCGCGCAGCAGGCCGCGGACGAAGTCATCGAGCTGGCCCAGAACAACGGCTACCCGTTCAGCGAGCGCTGACGGGCGCCCGAGATCCCGGCGAGCAGCCCCAACAATGCGAAGTTCACGACGAGGCTGGAGCCCCCGTAGCTCACGAACGGCAAGGTAATGCCCGTCGTGGGGATGAGGCGCAGGTTACCGGCGATGATCACGGCTGCCTGGACGGCCAGGAGGAGGCTGATCCCGGCGCAGAGGAGCCGGGAGTAGTTCGCGGTTGCGAGCGCGGCCGTCCTCAGGCCGGTGTAGAGCAAGAGCACGTACAGGGCGACGACGCCCGTTGCCCCGGCGAGGCCCAGTTCCTCGGCGATCGCGCTGAACACGTAGTCGGTCACGGCCGCGGGGATCGCGTCGGGCTGGCCCAGCCCGAGGCCTTCGCCGGTGATCCCGCCGGCCTGGATGGCGTACGTCGATTGCAGGGTTTGGAAGCCCGCGTCGGCGGGGTCATCCGAGGGGTTGAGCCAGGTGTTGATGCGCGCTTCGGCGTGGTCGAACACCAGGTAACCCAGCATCGCCGTCAGGGCGAGCATCCCGATGCCCCCGAGGAAGTAACGCAGGCGGCCCGTCGAGACGTAGAGCATCGCGACGGTCAGGAGGACGATCAGGGCGATCGACCCCAGGTCCCGGAGCAGGGCAAGAGCGGCGATGGTGGCCAGGAGCAGTGCCGCCAGCGGGACGAGGTACGGGAAACTTGAGTAGGTGCGGCCGCCGAACGTCACGCGCGGCGTCGCCAGGATGGTGCCCCGGTCGGCGAGGAATCCGGCCAGGAAGAGGACGAGGAACAGCTTGATCAGCTCGGTCGTCTGGATCGTCTGGCCGGCGACCGTCACCCACAGGCGGGCCCCCTGGATGGTCTCGCCGAACAACCCGGTGAACACGAGCAACCCGAGCGCGAGCACTCCAGACGTGTAGGTGTACCGCCGCAGGACTTCGCTGCGCCTGCCGAACCAGGCCATTGCGGCGAAAGCGAGGACGCCGGCGCTGATCCAGTTCGCCTGGTCCTGGGCGGAGTCGGGCGCGAGGCGTATCACAAAGGCGAGGCCGATGCTGGCGAGGAAGCAGGCAATGGCGAATGCCTGCGCCGTCGCGCGTGGGGCGATCATCCGTAAGGCGATGTTCCCGGCGAGCACCGACACAGCAAATTGGGTTACGATCCGGCCCGTGCCAGCCGGGACAGCGAAGGCCGCAGCATCCAGTGCGTACCAGGCCAGCCAGATGAATGCGAGGCACGCGGCCAGCAGCGCGGCCTCCAGGTTCCGCTCGCCCGCAAACACCTCTGAAGGCTTCATGCTTCGTTGAACGTCTCCGACATCATCGAGGGACGATACCGGCTCGAGCGCCTGCTCGGAACAGGCGGAATGGCCGAAGTCTGGCTGGCGGAAGACCAGCGGCTGCGGCGCTGGGTGGCCGTGAAAGTCCTTCGCGAGGCATTCTCAGCGGAAACCGATGCCGAAACCATCGCAGCCTTCGAGCGCGAGGCGACAGTGATCGCGCGGCTCCAGCACCAGGGAATTGTGGCCGTCTACGACACGGGCGTGCACCAAGGCCGCCGGTACATCGTCATGGAGTACGTCCACGGCTACTCGCTCCGCCAGATGCTCGAGACGCAGGGCCGCCTGACGGAGCAGGAAGCGATCCGCTACGGCGCGCAGGTCGCCGCTGCCCTCCACTACGCCCACGGGCAGGGCGTGATCCACTGCGACATCAAGCCGGAGAACGTGATCATCAACGAGAACGGCATCGCGAAGGTGGCGGACTTCGGTGTGGCCGAGACGCTGACGCGGACCATGGCCCCCGGCCAGGCGCAGGACCTCCTCGGGACGATCGCCTACCTTGCCCCGGAAATCATTGAAGGTTCGGAACCTTCGCCCGCCTCGGATATTTACTCGCTTGGACTGACCATCTTCGAGCTCGTGGCGGGCCGGCCGCCGTTCGCGGGTTCGAGCGCGGGGGCGGCGCTGGGCCAGCGCCTCGCCACGCCGGCGCCGCGGCTGCGGACGTTAGCGGCGGGCGCTTCTCCGGAGCTCGAGGAGGTGCTGGCCAGGGCCCTTGCCCTGTCGCCGCGAGACCGCTACCCGAGCGCGGGGGCGTTCGCCGCCGCGCTGCAGCGCGTGCCGCAATCCGCCAGCCGCCCGGCGGCGCCGGTGGCCGCGCCGCCGGGCGCGCCCCCGCAACTTTCGCGCCGGCACGCCACTGCCAGGGTCCGTCGCGCGGCCGCGCCACCACCACGGGGCGCGGGCATCCGCGGGAGCACCATCCTCATGGCCGCCGGTGTTGTGCTGGCGGCGCTCGGCGTGGGCGTTGCGATAGCTCTCCTGCTCTCCCGAATCGACGACGAAAACGGCGGTGGCACCGCGACTCCAACGCCCGGACGGACCGTCACGGTGCAGCCGACACCGACCGGCCAGGTTTCGCCGACGCGGCCGATCCCGACGGCAACGCCGACACCGCAGCCTTCGCCGAGCCCGACCGCACCCCAGGCCAGCCCCACGACTTCGCCGACGCAGGCGCAGGGGACGCCGACTCGCACGCCGACGCCGCCCCAGGCGACGGCGACGCCCACGACCGGGCAGGGAAACACGCCGGCGCCGAGCCCCACAGCCCAGTAACGGGCGGCAAACGACGAAGGCCGGCGTGACGCCGGCCTTCGGTTCAGTCCAGTGGACGCGCCGCTAGGCGGTGGGTGGCGCGGCCATGCCGGTGCCGGAGGCCGAATCGACGCGGTGGCACCACACCCAGTGCTCCTTGTCGGCGGTGCCGACGTTCCGCCAATCGGGCTTGCGCGTGCGGCACTCGTCGATGGCGATGGGGCAGCGGGTGTTGAAGACGCAGCCTGGAGGCGGGCGCAGAGGGCTCGGCACGTCGCCGAGGAGGATGATGCGCTCGCGCTTGCGCTCGACGTCCGGGTCCGGGATTGGCACGGCGGAGAGGAGCGCCTTGGTGTACGGGTGCAGGGGGTTCTCGAAAATCGAGTCCCGGTCCGTCAGCTCCATGATGTGGCCGAGGTACATGACGGCCACACGGTCGCTGATATGGCGGACGACCGAGAGGTCGTGCGCGATGAACAGGTAGGTGAGGTTGAACTGGTCCTGGAGGTCCTGGAGCAGGTTGATGATCTGCGCCTGGATCGACACGTCGAGGGCGGAGACCGGCTCGTCGCAGACGATGAAGTCCGGTTCGACCGCGAGGGCGCGGGCGATGCCGATGCGCTGCCGCTGGCCGCCAGAGAACTCGTGGGGGAAGCGGTTGGCGAAGTAGGGGTTCAGGCCGACGGTCTGAAGGAGGTTCTGGACGCGCTCCTTCTTCTCCTTGCCGCTGGCGAGCTTATGGATCGTCAACGGCTCGCTGATGATGCTGCCGACGGACATACGCGGGTTCAGGCTTGCGTAGGGGTCCTGGAAGATCATCTGCATCTTGCGGCGGAAGCGGCGGAGCTCGCCGCCTTTGATCTTGGTGAGGTCGGTGCCTTCGAAGTGGACGGTGCCGGCGGTGGGCCGGGTGAGCTGGAGGACGGCCTTGCCCGTCGTGCTCTTGCCACAACCGGATTCGCCCACGAGGCCGAGCGTTTCGCCGCGCTTCACCTGGAAGGTGATGCCGTCGACGGCGCGGACATCGGCCACCTTCCGCTGGAAGATGACGCCGGCCGTGACCGGGAAGTAGACCTGCATGTCCTGGATGTCGACGAGGGTCTCGCCGAGCGTCCCGACGCGCTGGCGTGTCGAAGAGCTAGTTTGCTGCGCCAACTGGCACCTCCCGTTGCACACGCTCCGATTCCCAGCATGCGGCGTAGTGCTTTTCGGCTACGAGCTTGAAGGGCGGGTACTCCTCCTTGCACCGGTCCACGCGCCACGAACAGCGCGGATAGAACGGACAGCCGGGCGGCAAATGCGCGAGGTCCGGCGGGAGCCCTTCGATGGGAACCAGCTTTTCCTTGCGCGTCTCGTCCAGCCGCGGCACCGAGTTCAGCAGGCCGACGGTATAGGGGTGCTTCGGGTTGGCGTAGAGTTCCCGCGCCGAAGCGGTTTCGATCACCTTGCCGGCGTACATCACGTTCACGCGGTCCGCGTAGCGGGCAACGACGCCGAGGTTGTGGGTGATGATGATGACGGCCGTGCCGAACTCCCGGCTGAGGCGGCTCATGACTTCCAGGATCTGGGCCTGGATCGTCACGTCTAGGGCGGTCGTCGGCTCGTCGGCGAGCAGCAGTTTCGGGTTGCAGCTCATGGCCATGGCGATCATCACGCGTTGGCGCATGCCCCCCGAGAACTGGTGCGGGTAGTCGTCGAGGCGGTTGCGGGCCTCGGGGATACCGACCATCTCGAGGAGCTCGGCGGCACGGTCCCGCGCGGCCTTGCCGTGCAGGTCCATGTGCAGTTCGAGCGCCTCGGTCATCTGGCGGCCGATGGTCAATACCGGGTTGAGCGAGGTCATCGGTTCCTGGAAGACCATCGCAATATCGTTCCCGCGGACCTTCCGGATCTCGTCTTCATCGAGCTTCAGGATGTCCCGGCCCTGGAAGATGATCTCACCGGAGACGATCTTGCCGGGTGGTGTCGGGATCAGGCGAAGGATCGAGAGGGCCGAAACGCTCTTGCCACAACCGGATTCCCCCACCAGCCCGAGCGTTTCCCCTTCTTCGACGACGTATGAGGTGCCGTCGACCGCTTTGACGGTGCCCTCCTGCGTGTAGAAGTACGTTCTCAGGTCTTTGACCTCGAGTAGCGCCATCCCTTCTCCTTTCGCCACCCGTCCCACCGAGTGGTGCAGCGACGCGCGAATGCTCGCGTAATTCGAGTGTGTGGGGAAGGGGAGACTCGAACTCCCACGCCTTGCGGCACATGATCCTAAGTCATGCTCGTCTGCCAGTTCCGACACTTCCCCACGCGAGCGGCCAGGGCCTGCCTGCGCAGGCCCCGTTCGGAACAGGGAGGTGGTGAGCCGCGAAGGACTCGAACCTTCAACCGGCTGATTAAGAGTCAGCTGCTCTGCCAGTTGAGCTAGCGGCCCCCCTCAGGACGCGCGGGAGTATATCACGCGTAATTTGCTACGCGGCAACCCGTGGGTACTTAACGATAATAGCCCTCATCGCACTTCCAGTCAGCTTTCCCGCCTCGCCCATTCCGGGACGCATATAGCCCGCGTTTCGTCGAGCTCGAATTCCGCCCGGCCAGGCCTTTCCCAGGACAGGCGCTTTAACGTTCGCGCGCCGATACTTAACACAGTGACGCCGCTCGCCCGCCAATTCCAACCCGTTGTCGAAGGTCGCAGGCGCACACTTTGCTGCCATAGCGCCACCCTCTCCGGGCGCTTTTCCCCCAACTCTCTCGAAGCCGTGCGGGAGTGCGCAGCGGCCGGCGTCCCTCGCATTGAGGTGGATGTCCGCTTCATGGCCGATGACTCAATGCTCGTCTTCCACAACGAAGCGCTCGACGGCGTGACGACCGGCTACGGCCGCGTCGCCGACATGGAGCGCGGCGACATCCCGGGCATCCGCTACAACTCCGGCGAACACGAAGCGATCTGCTTCCTGGAGGACGTGGTCGATACGCTCGCGGGGACGCGCACCGTGCTCCAGGTGGACCTCAAGCTGATGCGGCCGATCAGCGATGCGCGTGCCGCCGCGCTCACGGCCGCGCTCGAACCTCTGGGCAGCCAGCTGGTAGTTGGCTCACAGGCGCACTGGAACCTGCGCCGGCTGCGCGGCCTCCCGGTCGCGTTCGACCCGACCCTGCACTGGCACTACGCCCCGGGGCGGAGGCAAGGCCTCGTCCCTCGCACGCTTGGCGTGCACGGGCTGTGGGACGATTCGCCGGTCGCCCTGAACCGCCAGTTCTCGCCGCCGGAATACGTGGAGGCCCGCGTCCAGGACCTCCGCGCGCTCCTGCCCGAAGCGGTGGAGTGGATGGTCGATATCCCGACGATCAACCACCTGGGGACGCTGGGCGTCGGGCTCGGACACCGCCTCGCGCGGGATGGTTGCGCGCTTGCGGCGTGGACGCTCACCGGGAGGACACCGGGGCGCAAGGAGTGCCTCGCCGGCCTCTTCGGGCATGGCGCAGAGACGGTGATCACGGACATCCCGGCCCTGGCGGCGGCCGATTGCGGCGCCGCCGAACTGTAAACCGACTGTAAAACCGTCACCATCGGGACACGGAATCGCACCCGTCGAACACGGTTGCGCCGGCGCGGCGTGCCGAATTCAGGGATAGGGAGAGAACCACTGATGGCAGGGAGAAGAGGAACGATGAACCGTTTGGCATGGGGCTTCCTTGCGCTGCGCGCGAGCCGCCAACACTCGGATGAGGCCGGCCAGGGCCTCGCCGAATACGCGCTCATCCTCGCACTCGTCGCCACGGCGTGTATTGCCGCGCTCACCACACTGGGCTTCGGCATCCGCGACTCTGCCGGGTTCGTGGCGCTCCCCGCCGCGCTCTGACACCAGGCGAGGGGACGGGCAGGCGGCGTTCCGGGGGAAGCGGAACGCCGCTTTTGCGTGCCCCGATCGTTCAGTCTTTCGCGAGCTGCGAGAACCAGGAGTAGAAGACGGGCTTCTGGGTCGGCGTTGCCGTGGGCGTGATGGTTGGGGTGTTCGTCGGCGTGTTGGTTGCGGGGGAGGACGGGGAAGGCGTTGCGCCACCGCCGCCGGCGCCGCCGGGGCAGGGCAGGTTTGCCGGCAATTGCGCGATGACGACGACCCAGGCAACGCGCCCACCGCTACGGTAAACACCAACGCCGTAGCACTTCGCCGGGAAATTCGGGGGCGAGCCATACATATAAATGCCGCTCCCCGGGTGGGCGATCATGCCGTTCAGCGCAGCCTGCGGGCCTACGGCGTCGCCGTTGGCCGCGGCGGAGAACACACCCTCGCCGCTGCCCTGAGCCCAATAGTCGATCTGGTTATTGAGCTTCGCGGTGTAGCCGCAGTCGATCGCCCGTCCCACCCAGTTCCGCCCGAACGAGTCGTTGTGCCCGCCGAGGGCGTTGTTGGTCACCTGCCATTCGGCGAACCAGGCAGCCGCCTGGTTGAGGGCGCCGCTAACCTCGACCGGCTCGTTCGAGACGCCCGAACTGCTCCGCCATTGCTGCAAGAGCCCCAGGAACTGCTGCTCCTCCGCGTTCATCGCATCGTGCGAGGTGCCGCAGGGGCCGGCGGCGCGGGCATCCTCGCCGCGTGTCGAAAAGTACACCGTCGCCACCGCGAGGAGCAGGGCGGCGAGCAAAAGCCATCGTGCCATGTTCACCAACTCGGGGGCGCTGGTCGGATGACCATAACACCAGCGTTTCGTGAACGGTCAAGGCCCGGGAGAAACGAGAATTTTGCGCAGCAAGATTGCCGTGCGGGATAGCGTTGCGCTTGCGAAACGCGTACCATCCGGTATCAAATCGATGCTTCTTCGTTGATGGGCGGGAACCGCATGACTACCTACGGCCGCACGATGATCCCTAAGTTGTCCCGGCGAATCATCCAGCGCGAACGATTGACCAACCGCCTTCACCTTGCGATTGGCTCAGGCGTGACCGTGATCGAAGCGGCCGCGGGCTACGGCAAGACGACGCTGCTCGCCCAGTTCGCGCAGGACCTGGACTACACCACGCTCTGGCTGTCGCTCGATTCCACGTCGGGCTCGCCCGAGGTGCTGGCCCACCAGCTGGGCGTCGCCATTTCGGGAAGCATCGAGACGGAAGCGCCCCCGACCGCGACGAAGTTCAGCGACCTCCAGGCGTACGTGAACGCCGAGCTGGCGGGGGCGATCGCGCGCTCCGAAAAGCCGCTCCTCCTGGTGATCGACAACATCCACGAGCTGGTAGACCAGCTGGAGGCTTGCCTCCTCCTGGCATCGCTGCTGGAATCCATCCCGGACGGCAACGAGGTCATCCTCGCGGGCCGCGAACGGCCATTCCTCCCGGCGCTCAACTCGCGCATCGCGACCGGCGAGATCACGGTGATCGACGGCAGCGAGCTTGCGTTCACCATCGAAGAAGTGCGTGCGGCCATCCGCGAGGCGGGCGCCGTCGCCAGCCCGGATGAAGTGCTGCACGCCACGGCCGGGTGGCCCGTGGGCGTGCTCGCCGCCGTGGCGGGCGCGGCCACGTCGGACTCGCTTTCCTCGGCGGCTTTCGAGCAGTACCTCGAGCGGGAAGTCTGGCAGGCCGTGCCCGACGACCTGAAGCGCGTGCTGCGGCGTTTCTCGCTCCAGCCATCGATCACGCGCGCCTGCGTGGAGGCGGAGTTCGGGCCAGGCGCCTGGCGTTCAGTCACGAGCTGGCTTTCGGCGCGGGACTTCCTCTGCGAACACCTTTCACCGGTGGAGTTCCGGCTCAACCCGTTGCTGCGCCAGTACATCGCCGCCGAATTCGACGCGTCGGACCCGGACGGCTATGCCGCCGCTTTCCAGCTCGTCATCGACGAGATGGTGCTTGCCGGCAACATCGCCGAAGCGCTCGAATTCACGCGTGCAGGCGGCAACGAGCAGCAGCTCGTCTGCCTGCTCGAACGGTTCAGCCCGACGCTCATCATCCAGGGCAAGCTCACCCTGCTCCAGCGTTCGTTCGAATGCGTCAGCGAACCGACGATCCGGCGCCGGCCGCTGCTGCGGGGCATGTTCGCCCGTGTGACCGCCCACCTCGGCGACCCTGAGGACGCGGTGCGCCGCGCCGACGGGCTCATCCGGGACCCCAACGTGCCGATCGAAGCGAAAGCCCACGCCCTGCTGGCGCGCGTGCGCTCCCTGCGCCTGCTCGGGCGGATGGACGATGCCGCGTCCACGATCGCCCAGCTGGCCGAAATCGAGAGTTCGCTCACCGGTGCGCTCCGCGCGGAGGCGAACTACCAGCTCGCCGAGTTCGAACTTTCCGTCACCCGTGACTTCCTCAAAGCGGAGGGGCTCCTCCGCAAGGTCATCGACCGCTGCGAGAAGGAAGGGGTCGAACCCCTGGGCTTGCTGGCGCGGTCCACGCTGGGCCAGTCGCTGGCCATGCGCGGCGACGCCCCGGCGGCGGTCACGGTCCTCACCAGGGCGGCTCAGGGATGGCGGTCGCTCGGGCGCTCCTCGAACCTGGGGTGGGTGCTGAACAACCTCGGCATGTCGCACCTGCAAGCGGGCGATTTCACCAGCGCGGCCACGGTCCTCGAAGAAGCTGTGGAGGAAGGGCTGAACTGCGGAAATCAGCGGAACGTGGCCTACGCCACCGGGTCGCTCGGCGACGCTGAGCTGGCGCTTGGGCATTTCGAAAAGGCCCGCATGCACTACGAAGAGGCGATCCGCATCTGCGCCACCGACGCACTCGACGAGTCTTTGGCCGCGCTCGCGATCGCGGGCCTCTCGGGCGCGCTGCTGGGCCTTGGCGACATCCAGCAGGCCGATTTCTTCAGCCGGCGGGCGTTGCTCGTGGCGGTGTCCTCGGCGAACTCGTACGAAATCGCGACGTGCAAGCTGCAGCAGGCGGCGGTGGAGTTCGCTGCCGGGAACCTCGTGGCCTGCATCGCGGAAGCCGCCGAAGCCGCGGACCGCTTCGCCCAGATGGAAGTCCTGCCGATGCTGGCCGCGGCCCACTACCGCGTCGCTATGGCGCGGTTCAAGGCCGGCAAGCGCGTGGAAGCCGAGGAAGCACTGGCCGCGACCGCCGAAGCGCTGCCTGAGCCGTGGATGCTCGGGGCGCTGGTGCCGCTTGTGCGCGAAAACCCGATGTTCGCGCAGTGGGCGGCCAGCCGCCGGACCGTGGGCGTGGCCTTCCGCGAACTCCTTGAGCGGCACACCTTCGAATCGGCGGCATCGGGCGGCGCCCCTTCCGAGCTCGCCGCTCCCGCGACCCGCTTCCCGCTCGTCCGTGCCACCAGCCTCGGCCGCGTCTCGGTCGCCGTGGGTGGCCGGGAAATCGACGACGAAGCCTGGGCCAGCGCACGCGCCAAGGAGATGTTCTTCCTCCTCCTGGCGAGCCGGGACGGGATCCGCAAGGAGGAGGCTGTCGAGCGGCTCTACCCGGAACTGCCGCGCGAGAAGTGCAACAGCGCCTTCCACTCGAACCTCTACCGCGTGCGCCGGGCCCTCTACCAGCAGGCCGTGATCAAAGCGAACGACGGCATCTACCAGCTCAACCCGGAAGGGACCTTCGAGTGGGACGTCGAGGAGTTCGAGGCGGCGATCGAACGCGCCCGCCAGGCGCCGGCCGGTTCCCACGAGCGCGCCTCTTCGCTGCAACAGGCCCTCGAGCTGTATTCCGGCCCGTTCGCGGCCGCGTTCCACTCCGAGTGGGCTGAATCGATCCGCGCGCGGCTCGAAAGCGAGGCACACGAGTCGCTGGCGACACTCGCGGGCTACTTCGCCGGCCGCGACGACTACGAGTCGGCGGCGCTGTGCATGGAGCGCGTCCTGAAGTCCAACCCCTTCAACGAAGAGGCGGCCTACCAGCTTGCCCGCTACCGCTCGCGCGCGGGCGCGGTGGTGCAAGCGCTGCGGTTCATCGACGAGTACGGCGAGACGTACGTTTCCGAGTTTGGCGAAGAGTTGCCCCGCCGCTTCGGCGAGTTGAGGGCAGCGATCGCGGCGGGGATTGCCGTTTAGCGAGTGATTCGTTCGCGAGAATTTCGCGAGAACCCCGCGGCTAAGCTCCGTCCAGTTGAAATCGCTGGAGGGACTCAGCCCAATGACTCGTCTGCTTTCTTCCCTGGTCGCCGTCGCGGCCCTCGCCACCATCGCCCTGGCCGGCGCCGCGCCGTTCCAGTCCTGGTAGGCTATCCTCTTGCGGTGACTTCGCTCCGCAAGGCAATCCAGACTTTCGCCCGCACGGTCGCCCGTGCGGGCGATTTCATTGTCCTCAGCGCCGCCGCCGTCATCTTCCTTGCCCAGCAACTGGCGATCAGCTACCTGGACCCGCATGGAGCGGCCGGCGTCCTTCGCCAGGTCCTCTTCTTTTCGACAACGGTCGTGCTCGCCGCCCTTGCATTGCGGTTCCGGCGCTACTGGGGCGCATGGCTGGTCTCCCTCGGGATCATCCTCAACCTCATCCCGATGGCCTTCCACAACGGTTCGATGCCGATCGACTACGCGATCATCGAACGCTCCGGGGAGTTCCCGGAAGTCACCCGCGACGACATCGGCAAGCAAACGAACCACGGGAAGGACGTCGTCCTCGAGCGCGACGACATCCATTTCTTCGCCCTTTCCGACCGTTACGTGGTGACGCTGCCGGTGTACGGCGCAAACATCTACTCGCTCGGCGACTTCGTCCTCTTCGCTGGCCTCGGGGCCGTCGTGGTGCAGATGGTTGGCAGCGCAGGCATCGCGGCGATGCGGAAGGGTTCGGCCAACCGCCGGCCGACGCTGCAGTCCTGAGCTTCCGCTTCGTGCTAGGCTCGTTGGCCTGAGTCCAGGATCGGGGGTGGCTTCATGCGCTTCATCATCTACGGCGCGGGCGGGATTGGCGGCACCATCGGCGGGCGCCTCGCCCTGAATGGCCACGACGTCGTCCTTATCTGCCGCGGCGAGCACCTTCGCGCGGTCCGCGCAGGTGGCCTGCTGCTGCGCACGCCCGACGGGGACCATCGCGTCTCTCTCCCGGCTGTTGGGCACCCCTCGGAAATCGACTGGAGGGAAGGAGACGTCGTCTTCCTGTGCATGAAGACCCAGGACACCGACGCGGCGCTGCGAGACCTGGAGCACGCCGCGGGACCGGCGGTGCCCGTCTTCTGCGCGCAGAATGGCGTCGAGAACGAGCGGCTGGCCAGCCGCCGCTTCCGCAATGTCTATGCGACGCTGGTCGCGCTGCCGGCGACCTTCCTCGTGCCGGGCGAAGTGATCGCCTCTGCGGCACCCTTGAGCGGCTGCCTCCACTCAGGCGTTTACCCGCGCGGGGTCGATGCGACGGTGGAGGCGGTGTGCGCCGCCCTCGCCGCTTCCCACTTCCACTGCGAACCGTCCGCCGATGCCATGGAGCTCAAGTACCGCAAGCTCCTGCTGAACCTGGGCAACGGGGTCGAGGTCATCGTGGGCCAATCGGCGTGGGGGGCGCCGGGACCTCTGGGCCAGTTCGTGGACGAACTGCGCCGGGAGGCACTCGCCTGCTACGCGGCGGCAGGGATCGCCGCGACGTCCCAGGAGGATTATGTCGCGCGCGTCACCCGGCACTACCGCGCCCAGCCTGTGGGCGGCGAAGCGCGCAACGGCAGTTCCACCCTCCAGAGCATCCTCCGCGGGCACGACACAACCGAAGTCAATTACCTGAACGGCGAGATTGTGTTGCTCTCGAAACTCACCGGCGTGCCTGCGCCGCTGAACGCAGCCGTCCGGGAAATCGCGACACGGATGGCTCGGGAACGTCGCGAACCGGGGTCCGTCACGATCGAGGAAGTGCGCGCTACGGCCGCTACCCTTGCAACAGCCCCGTCTGCCTGAGCTCTTCCAGCGACTCGTGGACGAGCCGTTCGACTTCGTGGCTCGCCGGCATATCGTTCGGGTCGACGTCCGGGAGCGTGAACTCGCCGGACGCGATTGCCCGGGCGACGTCCTCGACGAGTTGGGGCACCGTCCTCGTCCCATCGACGTACGGCAACACCGCAGCGACGAAGCTGTCGAGGGCGACGGTGCCGTGCAGCGGGAGGGGGACGTTGGCCGACTTCGTGCGCGCGGCGGCCAGCCGGGCCGGCAGAAAAGCGACGGGTCGCTCGCTCACCACCGCGGACATCGGCGGCGTCCACGTCCGGAAGTCCACCGCGTCCAGCGCGTAGAGAGAGAGCAGGACCGCAGCCAGCTTTTCGCGGTCGAAGTCGTCGGGGCCCTCGGCCACCAGGCGCGCGCGCAACTCATCGAAGGTGACCGCCAGGGGCGCGACGTCCGTCAGCGTATCGAGCACGCGGCGGACGAGTGAATCGTTGACTTCGACGGCCAGCCCGCCCGTCTTGACGATGCGCCACTGGTCTCCCGGGGACGGACGGGCGACGCGCTGGCGGAAGCTGAGGGAAGCGATCGCATCGACGGAGATGTGGCGTTCGAGCGCCAGCCCTGCATCGCAAAGGAGCGACTTGCGGAACATCCGGTTCGTCACAAAGTCGCGGTACTGTTCGAGGGCGATCTGGCTCGGGGCGATGGCGTTGATCTTCTCGGCAACGTCCGCTGGCAGGTCGTTCACCATCATGGAGTGAAAGGCGGCGTCGCCCAGGTAGTTCAGCCCGTGCTCGGCGGCCATGTCGACGAACTCGTAGAGGTAGAACGCATCGTTGTATTCGGAGAAGTGCTCGTGCAGGAGGTAGGAGTCGCGGCTCCCGGCGAGGAAATCGCTCTCCTCGGAGAGGGCGTCGTGGTAAGCGCTCATGAGCCGGTCCGAACGGTTGAACTTCCCGGTCGCCTCGACGAGGAACTGCAGGAGCGCCCGGCCCTGTTGCGCGCGCTCCGCGGGGTCCGGGAAGGAGAGGCCGTGGAACCGCATCATCTCGCCGGCCATAGCGCGGGCGTGGAACCCGGGCAGCGCGTTGTAGCTGACGTAGGCTATCCCGGAGGGGGCGAGGAGCCGGCGGCAGGCCTCCAGGATGTCCTCGCGGACCTCAGGCGCGACCCAGCTGAAGACGCCGTGGCAGACGATGTAGTCGAACTTCCGGTCCCAGTCGAGGATGTCGCTGACGCCGGCGGCGTGGAGTTCCACGTTCTCGACGCCGTACTCCCGGACGAACCCGCGACCCATGTCGATCTGGCGCTGGGACGGGTCGATCCCGACGAATGTGCTGCCGGGCAGGCCGTACGCCATCGGCAACAGGTTCGCCGCCGAGGCGCAGCCGATTTCGAGGACGGTGCAAGCCTCGGCTGGCGCAGCTTTGACGCCGAACAGCCGTCCCAGCGCCGCCAGGTGTTCCGGGTGGGTGCCGGTGACGATGCCGCCCTCGTAGGGCACGTCATCGTAGCTGGGCGCGGGAGGGGCTGGCATTGCCTGCCGATTCTCGGGGGCCACCCCGCAGCCAGCAAATGGCCCCGTCCCGGCCCTGCAGGCCGTACACTGCACGGGCCGCCCGGCCCCACGGGCGAGCGGAGGAGTTACATGACGAAGATCATCGAAATCGAAGGCATCGGCGAGACGTACGCGGCGGCGCTCGAAAAGGCCGGGGTCGCCACGGTCGAGGCCCTTCTCGAGACCGCGGGGTCGGCCACCGGCCGCCAGCAACTCGCCGAAAAGACCGGCGTGACCCCGCAGCGCGTCCTGGAATGGGTGAACCGGGCCGACCTGATGCGCATCAACGGCATCGGTTCCGAATACTCGGACCTCCTGGAAGCCGCGGGCGTCGACACCGTCAAGGAACTCGCCACGCGGCGCGCCGACAACCTGTACGCAAAGCTGGAAGAAGTGAACGCGGCCAAGAAACTCGTCCGCCGCACGCCAACCCAGGCGGAAGTGGAGAAGTGGATCGCCGAGGCGAAGACCCTCCCCCAGAAGGTGACGCACTAAGGTTCGCCGAGCACCCGCCGGAGCTCGGCGAGCGTCTCCGCGCTGTGGCCGAGGGGCAGGCGGAGGAGTTCGAGTGAGAGCCGCCGGTAGAGTTCGCGCAGCCCGGGATCGCCGGAGAGCGCCGCGAAGTGACGGGCGACGGTGGCCGTGTCGCCCCGTGCGATCGGGCCGGTGAGCGCGCGCGCGAAGTCCTGTTCAGCGACATTCCGGGCGGCCGCCAGCAAGAGTGGCGAGAGAGCGCGGCGGCCCTCCCCGGGCGGGAGGCCGGCCGCCGCCCAGAGGCGCGCCGCAGCGGCGGCGAGTGCCACCAGATGGTTGCTCGCGAACACGGCCGCGGCGTGATAGAGCGCGCGGTCCACACCTTCGAGCCGCACCGGCCGGGCGCCGAGGTCGCGCGCCACCTGTTCCAGGAACGCCCCGGCTTCGCTGGCGGCTTCCACGCCGCAGACGATGTCTCTAAAGCGCCACGGCTCGGGCTCGCGCGAAGGGAACGACTGGAGCGGATGGAAGCAGCCGGGCACGGCGCCGGCCGCCCGCACCGGCGCCAGGACATCGAGGCCGAGCGCGCCGCTGCAATGCACGACGACCTGCCCCGGCGACGGCCGGAGCGACGCGGCCACCGCCGCGATCTCGCCATCTGGCACGCTGAGGAAGACCGCGTCGCAGTGGGCGGCCGCTTCTTCGACCGAAGCGATGGCCTGCACCCCTGGGCCCAGGGCGCTAGCGAGTGCGCGCGCGGCGGACTCGCTCCGGCTGGCGACGACGACGACCTGGTAGCCGGCATCGCGTAGCGCGGCGCCAAGGGAAGCGCCAAGGCGCCCGGCACCAACGATCCCGACCCGCGCGGAACGGTCCACCAGTCAGCGGGCCGCCGCGGCGGCGCGGGCCTTGCCGCCCGGGGCTTCCACGATCATGCGCACGAGAGCCTCGGTCACGTTTGGTTCGAGGCCCTCCGTATGACCCTTGTCGAGCCTCACGACGTCCGCGATGACGCGGCCGCCGCGTGCCTCCGGGTAGACGAACACCCGCGCCGTGCCGGGGCGCGCGGAGAGCCCCCAGGAAGCGTTCGAGCGCCCCTCCCGGAGCGTGTCGTGGATGAGGCCGGGCTCCGTGTCGACGATGTCGGGGAGGCGGATGCGCGCACCCGCGCCGTACTTTTCGGCCCAGGGCGAGGATTCGGGCAGGGCCACCATCTCGTGCTCGCCTGTCGCGAAGATGAACGAGATGTCGGCCTCCGGGATGGTGGCGCGGCCGGGCCGGGGCGCATTGGCGCCCCGGGGCATGGGGGGCAGTCCGGCGCGCACCGGCACAAAGAACGCCTCCGGCAGTTCGATCGGCCCGATGCGCCCGCCCGAGAGGCTGAGCCAGCCGTCAACGCGTCCGGCGAAGAACGGGTCCCCCAGGAGGCGGTTGCTCGTCATCCCACCCTGGGAGTGCCCGGCCAGCCAGAACGAGCGGATGTTTCCGGGCCCGTACGTGCGGAACACATGCTCCACGATGTTCTTCAGGTGGTCGTCGTCGGCCTCGGCGACCCAGCGGCGCGAGGGCTCTTTCGTCGCGGCCGAGGGAGTGGCAATGACGAGCCGATACTTCTCCTTGTAGAGGAACGCCGGGAAGTACATGCGCTGCCAGGAGCCAACGGAGCCGCCGCCGTGCAAGCTGAGGATGAAGGTTAGTGGTTCGCCGGGGCGCAGGTCGTCGGGGTCGTCCAGGTAGAACTTGCGGCCAGTCTGTTCATCGAGTGCGGAAACGCTCGGCAATGCCGTCCTCCAGCAGGTCAGGGTGGCGGGGCGGCCGCAGTTTACCCCGTCCTAGGGGATATTGCGGATGTGGCCGGGGGTTTTCCTCCCGACGATCAGGGTGTGGTGCCACGGGTGGTACGGGACGAATTCGGCATCTCAACGGAGACGCTGTTCTCGCGGCTGACGCAGTGCGTGGTCATCGCCTATCTGCTGGTTGGGAGCTACTACCTCTACTGGCGGACGTTCCACACGGTCAACACCGACGCTCTCTTCCTCTCCATCCCACTGCTCGTCGCGGACTACCTGGGGTTCGGGTTCTTTGCGCTGTTCGCATTCAACCTTTGGGCCAGGGTCAAGCGCTATTCGCCGCCACCGCCGCCGGGGCTTTCGGTGGATGTGTTCATCCCCACGTACAACGAGCCGCGGGAAGTGCTGAAGCCGACGATCCTCTCGGCCCTCGCGATGGACTACCCCCACGAGACTTACGTCCTCGACGACGGCCGCCGGGAGGAGGTGCGGCTCATGTGCGAAGATCTCGGCGCGCACTACCTCACCCGCCCCGACAACAGGGGCGCCAAGGCGGGCAACATCAACGCAGCCCTGCCGCGGACCCACGGCGAACTGATCGCGATCTTCGATGCGGACCACGCCCCCTTCAGACAGTTCCTCACGGAACTGCTCGGCTACTTCAACGACCCGTCCGTCGGCCTCGTGCAGGCGCCACAGGCGTACTACAACCTCGACAGCTTCCAGCACGCACGCGGGGGCAAGGCGCGGAAGCCGTGGCACGAACAATCGGTCTTCTACGACATGATCATGCCCGGCAAAGACCGGATGAACGCCGCCTTCTGGTGCGGCTCCAGCGCGATCGTGCGGCGCGCCGCGCTCGAAGAGGTTGGGGGCGTGAACACGCTCACGGTCACCGAGGACATGCACACATCCATGGGGATACACGCCAACGGCTGGAAGTCGATCTACCACGACCGGGAACTGGCCGTTGGCATCGCCCCGGACGACCTCGAACCGTTCCTTGTCCAACGCCTGCGCTGGGCCCAGGGCGCGATGGAGATCCTGCGCAAGGACAATCCGCTGAAACGCCGGGGCCTCACGCTGCGCCAGCGCATCTCCTACTTCACGAGCTCCGCGTACGTGCTGGAGTACCTGCCGAAGGCGGTGTACCTGCTGATGCCGCCGATCGCACTCATCAGCGGGATCCTCCCCATGACGAACATGGGCTGGAACCTCCTGTACCGGTTCGCGCCGTACTACTTCCTCGGGCTCTTCGCCACGCAGCGCCTCACCGGGGGATCGAACCCCATGTTCCGGGCCGAGCGCTTCCACCTCCTGAAGATGGAGATCATGCTGCGCGCGCTCACCTCTCTGGTCTGGCCCAGGAAACTCAAGTTCGTCGTCACTCCGAAGTCAGCCAGCGGCGACGACCACCGCCTGCACGTCTTGCGCCACGTGCGCTTCCAGCTGGCGGCCGGGATCATCTGCGCGGCGGCAGCGATCTGGGGGGCCGTGTCGTGGGCGCTGGGGGCGCCGTGGGCGCTCTCCGGGGTATCGCTCCTCATCACCATCGGCTGGGCCGGCGTCAACGCGGGCATGGTCGGCCTGCTCGTCCGGTCGATCCTCCGGCGCCATCATCGCCGGGGCGTGTACCGGTTCGAAGTGGCCGTCCCCCTGCGGGTGAAGCGCGGGCGCCGCTGGCTCGAGACGACGACAGCCGACGTTTCCACCGCCGGCGTGGGATTCGACTCTGACACCTGGTTCGAAGCCGGCCAGAAGGTCGACCTTGTCTTCAGCCCCGAATCTGCTTCGCCGATCGCAGCCCGGGGCCACATCAGCTCGTGCAGGCGGGCGGGGGACCACTTCCGGGTGGGCGCCGAATTCGAACGCCTCAGCGCCGACGACGAGCGGCGGCTCGTCCTTATGCTGTTCCAGGGCGTCGCGCCGGCCAAGGTGCACCCGGACGAAGGGGAAGTGGAGCGCCGCCGCGTGGCCGCCTGACGCCGGCTGGCGCCGCAAGGTGTGTATCAGCCGCCGGCGGCGTGCGGCCTGTGACTTTAGTTCCAGCGCCACCGGCCCTGCGCGATGATGCTGCGCGTATGGCCACGCGACGGATCGACAACCGCGGCCTCCATCCGCCTGAGCCGATGGTCCGCATCCTGTCGGCAATCCAGGAGCTCGGCGAGGGCGACGCGCTGGAGGCCTTGATGGACCGCGAACCAAGGCTCCTCTACCCCGAACTCGAACGGCGGGGGTTCACCTGGGAGTTCGCGGCGCTGGACGGCGACTTCCTCCTCACCGTGCGGCGGGCAGGCGGATGAGCGCACCTGCGCCGGCAGCGGCCCCGCCATTCGCCGTGATCGCGCCGTTCTTCGTGGCCGCGCCCCTCGGGCTCGCAGCCGCGGGCGCGCTCCTCGCGGGGGCCGAAGAAGACGCCCTGCTGGCCGTCAATGCGCCCCGGTTGGTGGCGGTCACCCATGCGCTCGTGCTGGGCTGGCTCACCCTCTCGATCATGGGCGCGCTCTACCAGCTTGGCCCCGCAGTGCTGGGCGGCCGCGTACCCTCCCTGCGCCTGCTGCGGACCCAGTTCTGGGTGCACGTGATCTCCGTCGCGGCCTTCGTCCCCGCATTCGCGGCGTGGGACATCCGCTGGATGAGTGCGGCCGGCGTGGGAGTCGTGGTGTCGTTCATCCTCTTCTTCGTCGCCGCGATCCCATCGGTGGGGGCGTTCCGCCCGGGCTCGTTGACGCGCGCCTACGTGTCGTTCGCACTGGCGTTCTTCGCGCTGGCAGGGGGTGTGGGCATCACCTACGCCGGCACACTCGAGCACTTGTGGTTCCCGGTGACGCTCGGAAGGCTCGCAGGCCACGCGCACCTCGGCTTGCTGGGGTGGCTAGGGCTGGTGCTCATGGGCGTGTCGTACCAGGTCGTCCCCATGTTCAACGTGGTCCACGAGCGGCATCCGCGGTTCGGCCGGCCTGCCCTGTGGCTGACGGCGGCTGCAGCGGCCGGCGGATCGCTCTGGCTAATGAGCGACCCCGGCCGCGACGTTCGCGTCCTGCTCGCCCTGGGGATGGCGCTTGGCCCTGCCCTGTGGGCGGCCGACATGGTGGTCCTCCTGCGAGCGCGGTCGCGGCGCAGGCTCGACATCCAGGGGAGGGCCACGTTCGTTTCGCTCGGATTCCTGCTCGCCGCGATACTCCTCGCGGTGCTGGTAGCCATCGGCGAGCCGGCTGCGCCCCGCGGTGAGCCGGCCCGGCTTCACCTGGCCTACGGGGCCGTTGCCGTTGGCGGCTGGGCGGGCATAACGCTGATCGGCAACAGCTACAAGATCGTGCCCTTCCTCACCTGGTATCACCGCTACCGTCACCTGGCTGGCGCGGGCCCCGTGCCGATGGTGGCCGACCTGTACGACGCCCGCCTTGCGCATGGGATCCTGGCCACGCACATCGGCGCCATCATCCTCGCGGCGGGTGGCTCCCTGGCGGGCTCCATCGTTGTCGTGAACATCGCGGGCGCGCTCCTCGCGGCTGGCGGAGGCGCACTCTTCCTCTCCCTGCTCGCGATCACCGTCCACCGCCCCGCCGGTCAACGGATGGGGCCCTCACCTCAGGGGTTCGCGCCATGACCACCGCCGAAGTCGCCCATCTCCTCGCGCACGTCTTCGACCCCGAACTCGGGATCGACATCGTGTCGCTGGGGCTCGTGTACGGGATCGAGGTCAGCGCCGAAGACGTCGCGGTGCGGATGACGACAACGACCCCTGCCTGCCCGATGGGTGCGGCTCTCCAGTCGATGGCGGAGGCAGTGCTGGCGCGCCTGCCGGGAGCGGGAGCTCGCCGGGTGGAGCTCGTGTACGACCCTCCGTGGAACGTGCGCATGGCCACACCGGCGGCGCTGCGCCACCTCGGGCTTGTGCCCGCCTAAAGCAGCCGCCCCAGGCCGGCCAGGTCCCGCACCAGGATTTCTTTTCGCCGCACCTCCACGAGCCCATCCTCCTCCATCAGCCGCAGCGTGCGGCTGACCACCTCGCGCACGCTGCCGACCAGCGAGGCAAGGTCCTGCTGGGTGATCGTCCGCTGGATGACGATGCCCTCCGGGGTGCGCACGCCCTCTTCGCGGGCGGTGGTGTACAGGTACCGGGCCACGCGCTGTTGCACGGTCTGCAGGCTGATCTGCTCGACGAGCTCGGTGAACGAGCGGAGGCGTTTGGCGAAGTGCGCCAGCAGGTCCAGCGCGACGCGAGGGTGGGTCTCGATCACCCGCCGGAAGGTTGCCGCGGGCACGAGCAAGACGCGGCACTCCTCCAGTGCCTCCACGGTCGCGGGGTTGCCGCCGCCGTCGAACACAGGCACTTCGCCAAACGTGTCGCCGGGGAAGAGCAGGCGCATGATCTGCTCGCGACCTTCGGGCCCCGTGCGGAAGAGCCGCGCGCGCCCTTCGAGCAGCTGGAAGAACCCGCGGCACGGCTCGTCTTCGACGGCAATGAATTCGCGCGCCTTGTACGTCCGGAGGACCAGCTCCGGGGCTAGGCGGGCGGCCTCTTCCGGTGAGAGCGACGAGAGATGGGGGATGCGCCGGACATCGTCGGCGGTAACGGCGGGCATGGCCGGAGTATGCCCGTCCCGGCCTCTCGGGTGAACTCGTGATGAATGTCACAGCCCGCCCGCTGCCATCCGCGCACTTTGAGTCCGATGCAAACGCCGCAGCTTGCCATGGCGGGCCCGGGCCCATCGCACGGATACGTCCCTCCGGTCGCCAAAACAGGAGCGAATGGGCATCACGCGTACTGGCCCGCTTCCGCCACCGTATCGCCAGAAAGCGAGGGACCGGTGGCAGCTGGCGCGCCCGATGCCTCCTTGCTCAACTCCCAACCGATCGCCGGGCCGGTCGTCGTCGCGGTGCGGGGACCGTCCCGTTCCGGGAAGACTGCCCTGTGCGAACGCCTGACGCGGGCACTCGGCGCCGACGGCCTGAAAGTCGCCTGGGTGAAGCGCACGCACCACCCCGTAGACCTTCCGGAGAAGTCCTCCGCGCGGGTCTGGCAGGCAGGGACCGGCGCCACCCTGCTGCACGCGGACGACCGCGTGCTCATCACCGTCCCCCCTCGAGGACGCGAAGTTCACGAACTCGTGGCGGCCCTGCCCGGCGACATCGACCTCGTCCTCCTCGAGACGCACGAGCCCGAGGCCGTCCCAACCGTGCTCTCCACACGCCTCGCGCCGGCGCCAGGCGAACAGGTGCTCGGGACATGGGAATTCATGGCTGAGGACGCGGCCGCGGCGCGCCTCCTTCCGGTGATCCGGTCGCTCCTCCCCGCCAACCCGGCGCTCGACCGGGCGTTCCGGGCGGCGCTCAAGCTGCACGGCGGCCACGGCTGCGCGGGACTGGTGCTCGGCACGCGGCTGGCGCTTGCGGGCGCGTCCACGCTTGGCATCGAAGTCCCCGACACGCGGAAGCGGCTGCTCGTGGTGGCCGAGACCGACCGCTGCGCCGTCGACGGCATCCAGGCCGTCACCGGCTGCCGGCCAGGGAAGCGCACGCTTCGCCTGGTGGACTACGGGAAGCTTGCAGCCACCTTCTACGACGAATGGGCGGGCGTGGCCGTGCGGGTGGCGGCCCGGGGCGACCTGCGCGAACGGGTAGGGGCGAGGGGCGAGGGGCGTCACGCCATCCAGCGCCTGGCCTACGCCACCTGGCCGATCGCGGACCTGTTCACGATCGCAGAAGTCCCCTTCACGCTCGATCAGAACGACCGGCCCGGCCCCCCGCGGAGCCGCGTGATTTGCACCGGCTGCGGCGAAGAGGTCTCCGACGGCCGACATCGGGACACCGAGGACGGGCCACGCTGCCGGCCGTGCCTCTCCGCACACGAAACATCCCCCAGGAGTGCTGAGGAATGGATAGACGAGGGTTCCTGAAACTGAGCTCGGCCGCAGCCGCGGCGGGGACCGCCTTCTACGTCGAGCGCAAGATGGCCTTCCTCCAGGCCGCGCCGGGAATCACCCAGCCGCTCCAGTTCTATCCGAACCGCGGCTGGGAGCGCATCTACCGCGACCAGTACAAGTACGACGACTCGTTCACCTTCGTGTGCGCGCCGAACTGCACCCACAACTGCCGCCTGCGCGCGTTCGTTCGCAACGGCGTCGTCATCCGCACGGAGCAGAACTACGACGCCCAGGCTGTCGGCGGGCTCGACGGGCGGGTGGCGACGAACGCCTGGAACCCGCGCGGATGCAACAAGGGCGCGGCCCTTACGCGCCGCATCTACGGACCGTACCGGCTGAAGGGCCCGATGATCCGCGCCGGCTGGAAGCGCTGGGCCGATGACGGCTTCCCCGGGCTGACGCCCGAGCTGCGCACGACCTACAAGTTCGATGACCGCGGGCGGGACACCTTCGTCAAGGTGAGCTGGGATGAAGCGTTCAAGTACGCCGCACGCGGACTGGAAGCCGTGGCGAAGCGCTACTCCGGGGAGGAGGGCCAGAAGATCCTCCTCTCCGAGGGTTACCAGCCGGAGATGGTCGCGGCCACCGAGGGCGCGGGCACACGCACGTTCAAGATGCGCGGCGGCATGGGCCTCCTCGGCGTCATGGGCAAGTACGGCATGTACCGCAACTCGAACATGATGGCCCTCCTCGACGTCCACGTGCGGGGCGTCAAGCCGGACGAGGCGAAGGGCGGGCGCAACTGGTCCAACTACACCTGGCACGGCGACCAGGCCCCCGGGACGCCCTACGTCACCGGGCTGCAGAACTCCGACTGCGACTTCAACGACATGCGCAGCGCGAAGCTCCACATCGGCGTCGGCAAGAACCTCGTCGAGAACAAGATGGCCGACGCCCACTTCTTCATCGAGATGATGGAGCGCGGCGGCAAGATCGTGACGATCACGCCCGAATACAGCCCGCCCGCGACGAAGGCGGACTACTGGATCCCCTGCCGTCCCGGACTCGGCGACACGGCGATCTTCCTCGCTGTGAGCAAGATCCTGATGGACCGGAAGCTGTACGACGCGGCGTTCGTCAAGCAGTTCACCGATCTCCCGCTGCTGCTCCGCGCCGACACGCTGAAACGCCTGAACCCGAAGGACGTGTTCGCCGGCTACCAGCCGCAGTTGAACCCGAACGGCCCCAGCTACAAAGTCCAGGGCCTGACGAAAGAGCAGTACGCGAAGCTGCAGGACTACGTTGTCTACGACGCGGCATCGCGCTCGCTCAAGGCGATTACGCGTGACGACGTCGGCCCGAACCTGGCAGCGAAGGGCATCGACCCCGACCTGGAGTACACGGCGACGATCACCCTCGCCGACGGGTCGCGGGTGGAAGTGCTGACGCTCTGGCAGGCCTACCGGCGCCACCTGGCGGACTACGACGTGGCGACCGCGGCGGAGATCAGCGGCGCGCCGGCGGAGATGATCGAACGGCTCGCGAACGACATCGCGACGATCAAGCCCGTCGCCATCCACGTCGGCGAAGGCATCAACCACTGGTTCCACGGGACCCTGCACAACCGCGCCGTGCACCTCCCGTTGATGCTGACCGGCAACATCGGCGTGCCGGGGGCGGGCATGTACTCGTGGGCCGGCAACTACAAGGCGGCGCTCTTCCAGGGCACGCCGGAGACAGGCCCCGGCTTCAAGGGCTGGATCGCAGAAGACCCGTTCGAGATGAACCTCGACGACGCGGCGAAGGGCAAGGACATCCATGCCCACGCGTACACGAAGGACGAAGAGCCAGCCTACTGGGACCACGGCGACCAGGCCCTCATCGTCGAGACGCCGAAGGCCGGCCGGAAGGTCTTCACCGGCAAGACCCACATGCCCACACCGACGAAGGTGATCTGGACGACGAACGTCAACCTCATCAACAACGCCAAGTGGCTCTACGGCGTCCTCTTCAACACGCTCCCGCGGATCGACATGATCATCACGCAGGACATCGAGATGACGTTGTCCTGCGAGTACTCCGACTTCGTCCTCCCGGCGAACTCCTGGCTCGAATCGCAACAGGTCGAAGTGACGGCCTCGTGCCAGAACCCGTTCCTCCAGATCTGGAAGGGCGGCGTGAAGCCGATGTTCGACACGAAAGACGACATCGCCATCATGGCGGGCGTCGCGAAGGCGCTCAGCGAGCTGACCGGGGACAAGCGCTTCGCGGACTACTGGAAGTTCGCCCTCGAGGGGCGCACCGAGGTCTACCTGCAGCGCCTGCTCGATAGCTCGGGGACGACCAGCGGCTACACGGTGAAGGACGTGATGGGCGGGAAGTACGGCGAACCGGGCTCGGCCCTGATGCAGTTCCGTACTTACCCTCGCGTCCCCTACTGGGAGCAGATCCACGACGGGATGCCGTTCCACACCGACACGGGACGGATGAATTCGTATTGCGACATCCCTGAGGCCATCGAGTACGGCGAGAACTTCATCGTCCACCGCGAGGGCCCGGAGGCGACGCCCTACCTGCCGAACGTCATCGTCAGCACGAACCCGCTCATCCGCCCGAACGACTACGGCATCCCGTGGGACGACATGGACCCGGAGCGCCGGACCGTGCGCAACGTGAAGCTGAGCTGGGCGGAAACGAAGAAGACGAAGAACCCCCTCTGGGAGCAGGGCTACAACTTCTACTTCCTCACCCCGAAGTCGCGGCACACCGTGCACTCGTCCTGGTCGGTGACGGACTGGCTGAACCTCTGGGCTTCGAACTTCACGGACCCGTACCGCGCGGAAAAGCGGACAGCGAGCGTGGGCGACCAGCAGCTGCACATGAACCCGGAGGATGCGCGCGCCCTGGGCCTGAAGGACGGCGACTACGTCTGGGTCGATGCGAACCCGGCGGACCGGCCCTACAAGGGCTGGAAGCCCGAGGACGAAAACTACAAGGTCGCGCGGCTCATGCTCCGGGTGAAGTTCAACCCCGCCTACCCGCGCGGCGTAGTGATGACCAAGCACGGCGGGTTCGGTTCGACCCCGAAGACGGTGAAGGCGCACGAAACCCGCGCCGACGGCCGGGCCGTCTCCGCGGACACCGGCTACCAGTCCAACTTCCGCTACGGGTCCCACCAGAGCGTCACGAAGGACTGGGCCATGCCCATGCACCAGACCGACACCCTGTTCCACAAGGCGAAAGTGGCGCAGGCGTTCATCTTCGGCGGAGAAGCCGACAACCACGCGATCAACACCGTCCCGAAGGAGACGCTGGTGAAGATCACGAAGGCGGAGGACGGCGGCCTGGACGGCCAGGGCGCGTGGGCACACGGGCTCTCGGGGATGACTCCGGGCGGCGAGAACGCCCTCTTCCAGAAGTACCTCGCCGGTGGGCTTACCACCGTAAGGAAGGTCTGAGATGGCCGACAAAGAATTCGAAGCCGACGACCCCTACGAGTTCGTCGCCATGCGCTATCCGGTGGAACCCGGCGTGGACCCGGACGAACGGATGGCCCGCTGCTTCATCGAGGAGTATGCGCTGATGGGCATGCCCCGCGACCGGATCATGCGGATGTTCCGCTCGCCGGCTTTCGCGGGGACGCACGCAATCCTGGTGCGCCGCGGCGAGGCCTTCGTGGTGGCCCTCGCCGACGAAGTCTTCGGCAGCCCGCCCGCGGAGGTCTCCCATGCCTGACGTCTACAACTGGCAACTCGGCCGCACCATGAGCTACCGGTTCGAAACCGGGAAGCAGAAGCGCCAGTTCGCCGCCGTCTTCAACATCAACCGTTGCATCGCCTGCCAAACGTGCACGATGGCGTGCAAGTCCACCTGGACGTTCTCGCCCGGGCAAGAACTGATGTGGTGGAACAACGTGGAGACCAAGCCGTACGGCGGCTACCCCCACAACTGGGACGCGAAGATCCTGGACCTCCAGGAGAAGGCGAACCCGGGCAAGCAGACCTGGGACCCCACCGTGAAGGACGCGAAGAAGGCGCCTTACGGCACCTTCGAGGGCAAGACCATCTTCGAGACCGCCGATGGCCGCGAGCAGATGGCCACGGGCTACCTGCCGGCCGAAGAAGAGTGGAAGACGCCGAACATGGGCGAGGACACCGCCACGAAGTTCTCGCCGGAGGGCGTTTCCCTGCCCGAGCACTCGGGCTGGTTCTTCTACCTGCAGCGCATCTGCAACCACTGCACCTACCCGGCGTGTGTGGCCGCCTGCCCCCGCAACGCAGCCTACAAGCGCGAGGAAGACGGCATCGTCCTCATCGATCAGGGGCGTTGCCGTGGCTACCGCAAGTGCGTGGAGGCGTGTCCGTACAAGAAGTCGATGTACCGGCCGAGCACGCGCACGTCGGAGAAGTGCATCGGCTGCTATCCGCGCGTCGAAGGCACCGACCCGCTGACCGAAGGGCTCCCGATGGAGACCCGCTGCATGACTGCCTGCATCGGCAAGATCCGGCTCCAGGGCCTGGTGAAGGTGGGCGAAGACGGCCAGTGGCTGGAGGACCGCCAGAACCCGCTCTACTACCTCGTCCACGTGGCGAAAGTCGCCTTGCCGCTGTACCCGCAGTTCGGGACGCAGCCCAACGTGTACTACATCCCGCCGCGGTGGGTGCCCCGCGACTACCTCAAGCAGATGTTCGGGCCTGGTGTGGATGCCGCGATCGAGGCGTACACGAACCCCAGCCGCGAGACCCTGGCCGTGCTCCAGCTGTTCCGCGCCACCCAGGAGATCATCTTCTCCTACAAGGTGGAGCCGGGGCCGAAGTCGAGCGAGCTCACCGTCGCCGGCGTCAAGCGAGAGCTGTTCAACGACACCGTCATCGGCTTCGACAGCACCGGCAAAGAGATCGTCCGGGTCACCGTCGATGAACCGTTGATCGAGCGGCCGGAGCGGTTCGCCATGAACACGATCTAGGAGCAGCCATGACCACCAGCACCACCGACGCCGCTGTCGAAATGGCCCTCCGCCGGGCCGCAGCCTACACGCTCCTCGCCCACGTGTTCGCCTACCCCGACGATGAGGCGGTGGAGCAACTGCGCGACGCCGCGCTCGAAGCGAAAGCGTGGGCTCCGAACGTCGCTATCCTGCGCCTGGCGTCCATCTGCGAGGAGCCCCGGCGCGAAGCCCTGGAACCCGCCTACGTCCGCATCAACACCTTCAGCACGTCGCCCGACCTTCCCTCGTTCGAAACTGCGTACTTCAGCGGGGACCCCCAGGTCCAGACCCAGCGGATGGCGGACATCGCAGGGTTCTACCGCGCGTTCGGGGTGGATTCTGCGGGCGTGGACCTCCGGCCCGACGACCTCCCGGTGGAGCTGGAGTTCATGGCCTTCCTCTGCCGCAAAGAGGCCTATGCCGCCGAGCACCTCGGGGCGCCCCGCGTCGCCCAGGCGCGCCGCGCCCAGCGCCTGTTCCTGGAGGAGCACCTTGGCCGCTGGGCGCCTGTCTACGGCGCGCGGCTCGCCGCGACCGAGGACGCCGGACCGTTCTACCGCCTGTGCGGCGAAACGCTTGCGGCCTGGATCGAGCGCGAGTCGCGCGATGCCGGCGCCAGGCCCGAGCTGGTCTCCGGAGACGTAAGCAAAGACTGGCAAGTGCCAACAACCCACGGGCCGGAGTTCGCTGCCGAACCGAGCTTCGTCCCCCTCGAAGAACTGGCTGTGGGGTGACCCAATGAAACGACCCGCGTTCCTCAACTGGCGGTCCCTGGTGGTCCTCGGCGCGGCCCTGGCCCTCGGCGCCGTCCTCCAGTTCACCGACACAAACCCTGCCGTCTCGCAGGTCCTCACGCTCAACGCCTACGCCTCGCCGGAGGACCCGGGGCTCGACCCTTCGTCTTCGGTCTGGGGACGGGTCTCCGGTGTGAATGTCCCGCTCACCGCACAAACCGGCGCCTACGCGGCTGGCGGTGGCTCCGTCCAGACCGTGAACGTCAAGGCCGTGCACTACAACGGGAAGATGTTTTTCCGCGTCGCCTGGAGCGACGGCACGGCGGACGAAAGCACCACGCGAGTAGAGGACTTCGCCGACGCTGTCGCGATCGAATTCCCCGCGAAAAGCGCAAGCACCGTCCCGTCGATCTGCATGGGCCAGGCGGACGCAGGCGTGAATATCTGGCACTGGCGGGCCGATTCGAACGCCGGGCTGAAGAACCCGGTGGAGGTCTACCAGAATTCGTCGGTGGACGGTTACCCGTCCCTCGAAACGCTCTTCTTCACCGCCCGCGAAGCGGGGAACCCGTTCGCGAACCCGGACCTCGGCCCCGTCCAGTCACTGATCTCGCGCACCTTCGGCGAACTGACGGCGGCCGCCACCCAGGACGTCTCCGGGTTCGGCGCGCGGACCAACGACGGCTGGGCGGTTGTCTTCAGCCGGCCGTTCGAAAGCGCGAACGCCTCGTACGCCGAATTCGGCCCGAGCACGAAGACCGACATGGCGCTCGCCGTGTGGGACGGCAGCCATGACGAACGCAACGGGCGCAAGTCCGTCTCCCAGTTCGTGAGCCTGCGGGTGGGCGACGCCCCGGCGTTCGAGGGCGGCGAAGACCACACGTGGACCATCATCGGCGCGGCTGTGCTCCTCTTCGGGGTGACCGCGATCGGGGGCGGCCTTGTCCTCTATGGCTATCGCGAACGGGGCGACTGAGATGGCTGTGAACGTCCCTCGCCTCACGCGTGCACCCTCGTCGGCCGACAGCACCGTCCTGGTGTCGGTGCTCGGGATCGCGGCCCTGGTGGAACTTGCCGTCCTGCGGACGTTTACCCGGACGGCAATCCACATCCCGGCCCTCGAACAGATGCAGGGGCCGTACGAACTGCTCGCCGGGGCCGGCCGCTATGCGTACTTCGTGGCGGCGGGGCTCGTCTTCCCGGTGCTGGCGCTACTGGCCCTCCAGGTAGGCCGCGGCCGGGAGCCTGCCCGCTGGCTGGCGCTCACCGCAATTGCGGGTTTCGCGGGCGCAGCGTTGGCCACGGCGGCAGGACTCGAGCCGGGCTTGATGCTTGGCGCGGCCACGATCTGGGCGATTGCCGTGCTCGCCGTGGCGCACGCCCTGGCGGTGGGCGGCCGGGCAGTGCTGCCGGTGATCGCGTTCGCCGCGGCATTCGCGCTCAGCGGCGCGTACACCGTCCTCCCGGAAGCGGGAGCGTCCTCCCAGCCAGCCTGGCTGCTGGACGGCGCCGAGCTTGCGGGCCTCGCCTTCGCACTCTCGCTGCCGCTCATCGTCGCAGGGAACGACCGCCGCTCCACGGTGGCTGGCGGGGCGGTGGCGTTGCTCGCTCTGACGTTCTTCCTTGGGAACGGGTCGACCTCGCGGTTCCTCCTGCTCTGGAATGTCGGGCTTTCCGGCACGCTGCCGGGAGTGGCTTACGCGGCCGCGGCCGGGGCCATTGCTTTCGCCGCGGTGCGCTGCCTGCGCATCGGCTCGCCACTGGGAGCGTGCGGAGTTGTGCTGCTGGTGGCCGGGGGCATCGGCCTCCACAGCAGCTACCAGTCGGCCCTGGCCATAGCCGGCCTGACCGCCCTTTACCTCGCGCTGAGGGACTCGTCAGCGGCCAGGTCTGCGGCTGGGCCGGCAAGCGTCCGGCCTTATCCGGCGGAGTAGCGGTCCAGGATCAACTGCTGGAGCCGCTCCCTCGCGGCGTGGGAGTCGCCGTCGGCGGCGAGCCGCTCCGCCGCGCGGGCGAGCACCTCGTCGCTCAGGCAATCGCGGAACCAGCGGGCGAAGTCTCCTCGCTCCAGGTGGAAGCTCCACGTCGAAGCGTCGATCTCGCCGAGCAACCGGGCGAACTCCAGCACATTGGCAGCAGCCGCGACTGTCTCGCCGGAAGGTTTCCGGAAGTAGAAGCTGCGCGCCGGCCCCAAATTGCCTTCGGCATACTTGCGCGCGTGGCGCACGTGGGGCCGGAACACCCCTGACGGGTCGATCACGAAGCAGCGTGGCTCGCCCACACACCAGAGCCTCGGGCCGGGGGCTGTGCCGTCGGTGCAGGCCGGCGCCGGCAGGCCGAGGGCCGCCGCCATGCGGTCAATCTCCTCCCCCGAGCCGGAGAGGGCTACCACGTGGGTCACCTCCCGCAGGACGCGCTCACTGAGGTCCTCTGGCCGTAGCGTAATCAGCGCCGCCGAGGCGAGGCCGAGGCCCCCGGGTTGTGCTTCGAGCATTCCGCCGGGGTAGAGCATGTGGTGGGACTCGTCGATCACCACCCAGTGCGGCCGACCGCTACGAACCCGTTCTTCGCGCACCGCGCCCAGCAACTCTCCCAGGAACACAGCCCTCCCTGGCGCGCTCACGGCGAGCATGTTCACGACGACGCTCTCGATGGGTTCGCGAAGGACTGGACGGACCGCAGCGATGTCTGGCGGTGAGGTGGCGGAGCCGATGGTCAGCGTCCCCGGCAGCGGCGGCACGTAGTCTCCTTCGGGGTCGACGACAAGGACCTGGAAGCCGAGCGCGAGCTGCTCCTCGACGAGACCGCGCGCATAACTGGACTTTCCGGACCCGGAGGGCCCGACCACCAACAGTACCGGCCCATGGACCGGAAGCGTGACGGGCTCCCCGCTGCACTCACCCAGCAGGAGTGTGCGGGAGACGCGGCTGGCCCAGGAGGCGAGGTCGTCCTCCACAAGCTGCCGTGCCACCACCTCGACGGCGAGGCCGTGGTCTTTTTCCAGGGCCACGTCCGCGGCATTGCGCAGCGACGGGACGGCATTCCCGACCGCCACCCCAAGTTCGCACGCCGCAAGAAGCGAATGGTCGTTCTCCGCATCTCCAATCCCGACGCAATTGCGGGGCGAAAGGTCGAGTTCTCGCAGGGCTGCGCGCAGTCCCGTGGCCTTGTTCGTCCCCGAAGGCAGCAACATGACTGCGCCCTTGTTGAACGAAACCCAGTACTCGAGCCCGAGTTCCTCGACGGCTGCCAGCAGGGCATGCTGGTGCGGCTCCCATGTGGCGAGGATCACCTCGCCGGCCTCGAACGGGACGCCGAGGGCCGCCAGCCTGTGCGCCAGTGCCGGAGGGGGAGGCGAGCCGAGCAACCGGACAGCGCCGGTCGCAGGGTCGTACACGGCGGCCCCGTTCTCGAACACGACGCGGTCGAACGCGCCGAGCTTCTCTGAGAGCAGCGCTTTCAGGTCCGGCAGTCGGCGGCCCGTCACGAGGATGATCCGCCGACCAGTTGCACGCACCCGGGCGAGCGCGTCCAACGTCTCCGCGCGCACTTCGCCGTCGTGCGCCAGGGTACCGTCGAAGTCAACGGCGAAGGCGAAGTACCGCATCGGTTGCCTCCAGTGCCTCCCTGCGTCAGGCGCCGGGTGCCACGCCGACCTCCAGCAGCCGGCCGGCCAGCCACTCGACGGTGATGCTGGCAGCCTGCTCGAGCGTCCCCGGTTCCTCAAAGAGGTGGCCCGCCCCTTCGACAACGCGTAACTCAACCGCGGGGCAGATGGCGGCCGCAGCCCGCGCCTCCCCCAGCAACGGGTCGAGAGAGCCGACCAGCAGGAGCGTGGGCACCTCGAGCCCGTGGTACTCCGCAGGGCCAACGGGTGGCGCGCGCAGGACGAGGGCCGCGGGATGCACGAGCGCGCGCTTCACCGCCGTCAACGCGACTGCCGCACCAAGGCTCGACCCCGCGATCGCCATCCTTTCCGGTGCGACCTCGCTGCGCCGGGACGCCCACTGCTGCACCGCCGCAAGGTCCGCCACGAACGCCTCGAACTCGTCGCCGGTGCTACGGGACGAATCCCCGTGGCCGCTGAGGTCGAAGAGCAGCGCCCCGATGCCACGGTCGACCAGGTGCTCAGCGATGACCACATTCCGGGGGGAGTCCTTTGAGCTGCCAAGGCCGTGCACGAACGTGACCAGGGGCGCCCGGTGGCCCGCCAGGCGAAGGCGCACTGCCAGCTCCACGCCATCGCGGCTGACCCGGGCATCGATGGTTTTCGGCCCGGCTGCGAAGGCGTCCAGGATAGCCTTCACCTCTTCGTCGGAGACCTGGCGGAATCCCACGTAGAACTGCCCGATCGCCCAGAAGTCCTCTTCGATGCGGGGACAGACGACGTCGTCCACCTCGGCGCGCAGGCGCCCCACCGTCTCGGGCGGGGCGACCGGGGCGGCCAGGATGACGCGCGCTGCGCCTGCGCCTTTCACAGACCTCGCAGCGGCAATAGCCGTGGCGCCGGTAGCCAGGCCGTCGTCAACGATCACGACCGTACGGCCTTTCACGTCGGGCCGGCGGTCCCCGTCGAAGGCCGCTTCCCGTCGGCGCGCTTCGTCGATCTGTCTCGCCCGTTCCAGGGAGAGGTAGCGGCTGTCGGCGCCGCATTCGTCGGCCAGAGACTCGTTCAACCACTCCGCGCCGTCGGCGGTAATGGCGCCGACGGCCAGTTCCGGTTGTCCGGGGGCGCGAAGCTTGCGGGCGACCACGACACCGAGTTCGCCATCCAGTGCCCGCGCAACCTCGGCGGCGACCGGGACCCCTCCCCTCGGGATCCCGAGGACGACCGGCGCGTGCACCCCGGCCTCTCGCAGGGCGGTTGCAAGGAGCCGCCCGGCCTCTTCGCGGTCCCTGTAGCGTTGCATGCCTCCACCTCCAACACAGGAGACTCCGCTCACGCGCGCAGCTTGATTGTGAGCCGGACCGGGGGAGGACACGTGGGCCCAACGAACGCGAAATGCGGCCCGAGTGTGCCAGCGAAGGGCGGGCGTGGGCGGCCGTACCCAGACTGCGCACGGAACAGCGAAACCCGCCTCATCGGCGGGTTTCACGTCGTAGAACTGGCGACCCCGAGCGGATTCGAACCGCCGATCTCCACCTTGACAGGGTGGCATGTTAGGCCGCTACACCACGGGGCCAGTCCAATGATCGTAGCCTGAGCGCCCCCCGCGGGCAACCGGACGGCGCCACGCCCGGCCTTCAATCCGTACGCAGCTCCAGCACAACGTTCCCGAACGTCAGCCGGCTGTTTGGCCGCACCATTGCCCCACTGCGGCCGACCTGCTTGCCATCGACGAACGTGCCGTTCGTGCTTCCAAGGTCCGTTACCCGCCAATGACCATCCACGCGCTCGATCGTCGCGTGGCGCGTCGAGACCGAGCTGTCGCCGATGATGATCCCGGCCCCCGGGTCGCGCCCGACGACCATGAGCCCAGCGAGCGCGAACTGGGTCCCCTGGGCGAGGCCGCTCTCGCCCGGACGGACGACGACCAGACGGGCAGCCTGCGCCCGCGGCGCCCTCCCGGCGGCGGGCCGCACGGCGAGGCTGCTGTTCAGGCTCACCGCGACAACTGCGACGAACACGAAGATCAGCCCGATGAGCGCCAGCCTGAGCAACAACAATTCGGTTGGGCCGCTCACTCCGCCACCTCCAGCCAGAGCACGGTCGAGCCCAATTCAACCCGGAGTCCCGGTTCGAGCACGACTTCCGCCAGCTTGCCTCCGTGGACTCGCAATTGGTTCCGGCTGCCCATGTCGCGCAGTATCAACCGCCCGTCCGGCAGCGTCTCCAGCCGCGCATGCCTTCGCGAGATGGCGAGGTCCGGGATTGTGAGGTCGCATTCACTCCCGCGGCCAATGAGGAACGGGGTGTGCGTGAGGGCGACGCGGCCCAGCCCCTCCACGACCAGGAATTTGCCCCGGTGGCGTGTGATCGCCTGCGTGGCGCCGCGGGGTGGTGGCGCGCTCGACGCCGAGGGGTTGCGATAGCTCGCCTCCACCCGGATCGCACCGGGCGGAGAGCCGGCGGCGCTCACGAATTCGAGGAGCCACGGCCCCGGCGGGGCGAGCCGCCGCTCGCCCGCCAGCTCTTCCAGCAGGCGTACCGCTTCCCGCTCGATTCGCCCCTGGTGCGGCCGGAAGAACTCTGCGTCCCCGGGCGCCAGCTGTACCCGGTAGGCATTCGCCATCGAGCCGTCCCGGACGCTGGCCAGGGCAGCCTCGTAGATCTCCTGGAGCAGGCGCGCCGGGTGCAATGACGCCGTCGCGCCCAGGCCAACGGCCCGTTCGAAGAACCGTTCGAGCCGCGGCCCTTCCTGTGTCATGGCGCCAGCGCCGCACGGATGACCTGGCCCGCGATGGGCGAGGCCACGACGCCGCCCTGCCCGCCGTTCTCAACGACCACCGCGACGACGATGCGCGGCTCTTCGGCCGGAGCGAAGGCAATGAACCACGCATGCGAAGTGCCGTCGCCCGCTTCCGCTGTCCCGGTCTTGCCGCCGACCGTCACCCCGGGGATGTTCACGCCGTTCGCCTGGCCGGCCTGCACGACCGAGACCATGAAGTCCCGCATCGTGGCGGCCAGCGCCGGGTCGATCACCCGCCGCGAGGAAGCATCCTCGAGCGCGGCGGCCGGGCCATGTTCGGGCCGCTCCTCGAGGCCAATGTGAGGCCGGGCGAGCGTTCCACCGTTCGCGATGACGGACGCGACGATGGCCATCTGCAGGGGCGTCGCCAGGAGCTCGCCCTGCCCGAAGGCGGTCTCGGCCAGGAGCGTCCGGGTTTCCTTCGTGCCCGGCGAATGGACCTGGCTGGCAGCCGCCTCCAGCGTGAAGTCCGGCTGCGACTCGAACCCGTAGCGGCGGGCGATCTCCAGCAGCGCGGGCCAGCCGAGCTTCACGCCGAGGTCGGCGAAGATGGCGTTCACCGAGTGCGTAAACGCGTGCTTGAACGGGTACTTCCCGACGCCCTGCGCGGTGTTCCGGCAGGAAATCGGGAACCCATCGATGACGATTTCTCCCGGGCACTCGACGACGGTGTCCGGGGTAGCCACCCCGTACTCCATGATGCCCGTGGCCGTCACGGTCTTGAACGTGGAGCCTGGCGGGTAGAGCCCCTGGATCGCCCGGTTCAGCAGGGGCGAGTCCGGATCGTCGAGCAGAGCGTCCCCAAGCGTGCCGAGGGCGCCCGGGTCGTAGGTGGGCACGCTGACCATGGCGAGGACCTCGCCGTTGCGGGGGTCGAGGGCGATGACCGCGCCCTTGCGCGCACCGAGTGCGGCCGCGGCGGCTGCCTGCACTTCCGGGTCAATGGTCAGGACGATGTCGTTGCCGGTGCGGCGCTGGCGGTCGAACTCGGCCTTCACCGCCCCCTCCCAGCCCGTCGGCGCGCGGCCCGAAAGGGCTTCGTTGAACGCCAGTTCGGCTCCCTGCGAGCCGTAGCGCGCATCCAGGTAGCCGAGGACGTGCGCGACCGAGGCGTCGTTATAGTGGCGCGTGCCATCGGCGAGCGACTCCGCGAGCACATTCCCCTCGCGGTCCAGGATCCGGCCGCGTCCCGGGTCGTAGAACGCGGAGAGGACGCGGGGATTGTGTTCGTCGCTGGCGAGGTCCGTGCGCAGGGCCTGCCAGTAGGCAAGCGCGGCGAAGAACAGGAAGAACACCGCCAGGGCTGCGGTGCCGGTGGCCGAGAGGCGCCGTTCGAAGCTGCCTGGGGCAAGCACGAGGGTATTGTACGGACGGGAGCATTCCAGAAATGCAAAACGGGCGCCCCCTGGCGCCCGTTCAGCACTGTCCAGTCTCCCGGTTAGCCTCGTGGCAGGCCGAGGCCGCGCGTCGCGATGATGTTGCGCTGGATTTCGTTGCTGCCGCTGTAGATGCTGGACGGCACCGCCATGAGGTGCGCCTCCGGCAGGTCTCCATGGAGCGGCGCCCGCGGTTCCTCCGGCATCATCTGTCCGGAAAGCCCCAGCATGTTGACACCGAAGTTGTAGATCCGCTGGCCCAGTTCCGACTGGAAGATCTTGACGACCGAAGCCTCGTAATTCGGCACCATCCCGTTCGCCTGGATGTACCCGATCCGGTAGCCGAGGAAGCGGCCAACGTTGTTCGCGACAACGTAATCGGCCAGGCGCGTGCGGTACTGCTTCCGCCGGTCGGCCGGGCCGGAGCGAAGGATCTTCGCCAGTTCTTCCAGCGTCCGCTTTTGCGACGCGGTTGTGCCAATGCCGGAGCGTTCGAAGTCCAGCAGCGTCATGCCCACGTACCAGCCGCGGTTTTCTTCGCCGACCAGGTTGGCCGCAGGCACGCGCACGTCTTCGAAGAACACCTCGTTGAAGTGGTGGCGGTTGGCCATGTTGATGAGCGGGCGGATGGTGAGGCCCGGCGTGTTCTTGATGTCGTCGATGAGAAGGAAGCTGATGCCGCGGTGCTTGGGGGCGTCCGGGTCTGTCCGCACAAGGCAGAACATCTGGTTCGCGCGGTGCCCTCCCGAGGTCCAGATCTTCTGCCCGTTGATGACGAAGTCGTCCCCGTCGCGGACGGCGCGGGTCTGGAGGCTGGCCAGGTCCGAGCCGGCGCCCGGCTCGCTGTAGCCCTGGCACCAGATGTGCTCGCCGCTCGTGATCTTTGGGAGGTACTTCTTCTTCTGTTCCTCGCTGCCGTGGATGATCAGGGTCGGGCCAATCATCCCCACGCCGAAGCCACGAGTGCCGGTGTCGGGAGCGCCCCAGTACCCGAACTCTTCGTTGAAGACCATCTGCTCGTAGATCGAAGCGCCGAGCCCGCCGTACTCCTTCGGCCATGCGGGCGCAATCCAGCCGCGCTGCGCCAGCTTCTTGTTGAACTCTTTCGCGAACTCGAACTGGTCGTCGTTCCCGCCGCCGAAACCCGAAGCTGGAGGCTCGCCATTGTTCCCGTTGTTCTTCAACAGGAACTCGCGCACCTCCAGCCGCAGTTTCTCTTCCTTCTCGCCGAATCGAAGTTCCAAGCTATCCCTCCAGCGGGCGTCCTGCCCGCCAACACATGCGGTTCGATTCTGCCAGAACGGTGGGGGCGTGGGAAATCGCTGTTCACTCGATCGGCAGGGACTCTGCCTCTGCCGATGCCGCCGCTGCCCGCGCTTCCTCCCACGCCTGGCGCGTGGCGTACGCGGTCACCTCGTAGTCGAACCCGCGCCGCCGCAAGAACCCGCCAACCTTCGCAAAGAACGCCTCGTAGTTGGCGACGGCGGTACGGCGGGCGCGCGTGCGGGCCAGGATGAGCGCCGTTTCCCGGTCGTCGATGTCCTCGACCGCCCGCTCCGCGGCCTCCGGGTCGATACCGCGGCCAAGGAGCTCGTACCTCACCATCCGCCGCCCGCGGGGCGAAACGCGTTTCCGGTCTTCCACCCAGGCGTTCGCGAACTTTTCGTCGTCGAGCAAACCTGACGCGCGCAGCCGCTCGATCTCGTCTTCAATCGCTCCCGGGTCGATCCCGCGCAGGGCGAGCCGGGTGCGCATCTCGTTCTCGCTGCGGGGACGGCTCGCCAGCAGCCGCAGGGCCGCATCGTGCGCGTTCACCCTGCGTTCGGCACGCTCAAGCTGCTGGAGCAACTCCGGCGTCGCCTCGAGCCCTTCCGTCACACCCAGCCGCTCGCACGATTCCTCGCTGAACAGGAACTCGCGCCCGTCGGAGAGCACCAGCAACCGCTGGCGCCCGCGTGAGATGCCCCGGATCTCGACTATTGTGGGACTGGGAGGCTCGTCCATATACCTCTTAGAAGGCGCCGACCGCCTCCGGTTCGGAGTCAGGTGCGCCAACGGCCGCACGGTTCTGCAGGCCGGCTTCCCGCCGGATGTCGCCCTCGATCGTGGCCGCCAGCTCCGGGTTGTCCTCCAGGAACTGTTTCGCGTTTTCCCGCCCCTGGCCGATGCGCATGTCGCCGAAACTATAGAACGCCCCGCTCTTGGTGAGCACCCCGTACTCGACGCCAAGGTCGATGATATCGCCCGCCCTGCTGATGCCGCGCGGGGTCGTGAACATGATGTCGAATTCGGCCTGGCGGAAGGGCGCCGCCACTTTGTTCTTCACGATTTTCGCCTTCACACGCCGGCCGATGACGTCCGTGCCCTTCTTGATCGACTCGACCGGGCGGATATCGATGCGGACCGACGAATAGAACTTGAGGGCGCGGCCGCCGGGCGTCACCTCCGGGTTGCCGAACACAATGCCGACCTTTTCGCGCAGCTGGTTGATGAAGATGACGGAGGTGCTGGTCCTCGAAATCGTGGCGGTCAGCTTCCGCAGCGCCTGGGACATGAGCCGCGCCTGGAGGCCGACGTGGGCGTCACCCATGTCTCCCTCGATCTCGGCGCGAGGGACCAGCGCCGCCACCGAGTCCACGACGATGATGTCGACGGCGTTGGAGCGGACGAGCGCCTCGCAGATCTCCAGCGCCTGCTCGCCGGTGTCCGGCTGGCTGACGAGCAGGTCCTCGAGGCGGATGCCGAGGTCCCGCGCGTAGCCGGGGTCCATCGCGTGCTCAACATCGATGTAGGCGGCCGTACCGCCCTGCTTCTGGGCTTCGGCCATCACGTGCTGGGCAAGCGTGCTTTTCCCGGCAGACTCGGGCCCGAAGATTTCCGTCACCCGCCCGCGCGGGATGCCGCCGACGCCGAGCGCGATATCGAGCGCGAGCGAACCGGTGGAGATCACCTCGACGGGCGGAGGACCGCCTTCTCCGAGCTTGATGACCGCGCCCCGGCCAAACTGCTTCTCGATTTGCGAGAGCGCTAACTCGAGCGCCCGGGCCCGGTCGTTGTCTGCGGCCATGCCTCACCGTCCAGCGAACTGATCACGTACCCTGATCATAGCGGTTCAGAAGCACGCAGGCGCACTGTACGACGGGCGCGCGGGAATTGCAAACAAATGTTCTAGTCGTGTAGACCCGCTCCGAGGCCGGTAGACTCCGGGCGGCCGCATGCGGCCGGGGAAGACTTCGTGAAGGTCATGGTCATCGGCGCCAGCGATACTCTCGGTACTTACCTGCCCGATCCCTCCCAGGGGACCTTCCCCATCCTGGCACGCGAGTTGCCGGGCCGCTTGCACGGCGAGGCGGTGGAAGTCAGCCACCTGCGGTTCTATTCGCACGCGAAGGACGCTGCCCGGTTCGCGTCTGCACAGGTGCTCGAGCAGGCGCCCGACGTTGTCGTGCTCGCCGCCCATTCGATGGCGTTCGGGACGCCCTCGGTCGGCGCCCGGCTGATCCACCTCTTCGGATGGAGTATCGGGCGCTCCATGGAGCGGCGCATCTGGGCGTTCGACCGCAAAGCCCGTACCAGCCGCCTCGCCGCAGCCGTGCGGAAGCCCGCCAGGCGGCTTGCTCACAGGACGGTTGGGGTGGCGACGTATGCCAGCGTCGAGGACACCATCCGCGATTACGGCGAGACGATTTCCCTGCTCGCCCGCATCGAAGACCTGCAGGTCATCGTCCTCGGGACCTTCCAGCCGCGGCGGGACGGCGATACGGGCCCTGGCATCCAGCTCAACGCCGGCCTGGCGAAGGTAGCCGCTGCCCATCGCCTCACGTGGATCGACCGGCAGGCGATCGTGACCGGCCTGGGCGCAGCCGCGTTCCAGCCGAACGGGCTGTATTCCTCGCCGCTCGTCCACCGCGCGGTGGCCGACGCGGTGTTGGACGCGATCGCCCGGCAAAGGGCGTGACCTGTGCGCCTCACGGTCCGCGTCACGCCCCGTTCCGCAGCCGACCGCGTGGAGGGGTTCGATGCAGCCGGGACGCTGCGCGTGCGCGTGACGGCGCCGCCGGCGGAAGGCGCCGCCAACGCGGCCGTCGTGAAGCTGCTCGCGAAAGCGCTTGGGCTTCCCCCGCGCGATGTGGTGCTGGTGTCCGGCGCGACGGCGCGTGAGAAGGTATTCGACGTGCCGCTGGACCTCCGGGCGGTGCAGGCCCGGCTCGGCGGCACAGGGCCACAGCCGTAAAGCGGCCCTCTGCTACGCTGTCCACACGCGGCGCGCCTGCCAGGCGCGCTGACTCGTTTTCGAAGGATCCAACACCGTGCCCGCCAAAGACCTCGAAACCATCGTGTCGCTCGCCAAGCGCCGCGGGTTCGTCTTCCCCGCCGCCGAAATCTACGGGGGATTCGCCAACACCTACGATTACGGCCCGCTCGGGGTCGAGCTCAAGCGCAACATCCGCGAAGCCTGGTGGCGGTCCATGGTCCGGGAACGCGACGACGTTGTGGGCCTCGACGCCTCGCTTATCACGCACCCCCGCGTCTGGGTCGCCAGCGGCCACGTCGCGACCTTCAATGACCCCCTGGCCGACTGCAAGAAGTGCAAGCAGCGGTGGCGGGTGGACCACATTGAGGAAGGCCAGTACGGCCCGGTGAAGCGCAACGCCGCGGGCGAAGTCCTCTGCCCGAACGATGGCGGCGAACTTACGGAGCCGCGCATGTTCAACCTCATGTTCAAGACGCAGGTCGGTACGATCGCCGACGACGAGAGCATCGCCTACCTGCCGCCGGAAACGGCCCAGGGCATCTTCATCAACTTCGAGAACGTAGTCGCTTCGATGCGCCGCAAGCTGCCCTTCGGCATCGCCCAGACGAGAGTCAGCTTCCGCAACGAGATCACGCCCGGCCGCTTCATCTTCCGCACGCTCGAGTTCGAGCAGATGGAGATGGAGTACTTCTGCTACCCCCCGAAGGACCGCGACAACCCGGTCGAGTACCTCGCCCTGCACGAGGAGTGGATCCAGGAGCGGCTGCGCTGGTACCGCGACGTTATCGGCATCGATGCATCGCGCCTGCGCATCCGCAACCACGAGAAGGAAGAGCTCTCCCACTACAGCGCCGGTACGGCCGACATCGAGTACCTGTTCCCGTGGGGCTGGGGCGAGCTCGAAGGCATCGCCGCCCGCACGGACTACGACCTGACGGCGCACAGCAAAGAAAGTGGCCACCCGCTCACCTACTTCGACGAGGACACGAAGGAGCACATCGTCCCGTGGGTGATCGAGCCCGCCGCCGGCCTCACGCGCACCCTCGCGGTGACCATGCTCGAAGCCTATAGCGAAGAGCCTGACGAAAAGGGCGAGACACGCGTGGTGCTGAAGTTCCGGCCGCGCATCGCGCCGATCAAGGTCGCCGTCCTGCCGCTCTCGAAGAATGAAGCGCTGCGGCCCGCCGCCCGGCGCGTGTACGAACTCATCCGCCCGTGCTACATGACGCAGTACGACGAGACCCAGTCCATCGGGCGGCGCTACCGGCGCCAGGACGAAATCGGCACGCCGTTCTGCATCACCGTCGACTTCCAGACCGTGGGCGAAAATGGCCAGCCCGGGGATGACGCTGTCACGATCCGCGAGCGCGACTCCCAGGAGCAGGTCCGTGTCCCAATTTCCGGCCTGCTCGATGCGCTGCGGGAACGCCTCCCCGACTGCTGAGCCAAACGGCGAACCGCGACGGTGAGACTTCGCGGGCTCGCGAGTCGCGGGGCCCGGCGAAGTTCGACGTTCGTGGTTCGAAGTTTCAGGGGAGGGACGCCAAAACTGCGTGCCGCGTCCGCCCGGTTACGCCTTCACGCCCGCGTCCCAGCAGGCCTGGTGGTACTCGGCGAGCGCCTTCACCACGGGGTCGTTGGCGGCCAGGTCCCGGGGGCCGAAGTGGTGGGTGAGCGCCTCGTAGACGTGTGCGCTGGCACGCTTGATGCCTTCCTCGTCGTGCTCGCGGCTGCGCTGGCCGTACTCGGAAATCGCTTTCACGATCGGCTGGTGGGCGGCGAGGTCGAGCGGCCCGTAGTGGTGGGTCATCGCCTCGTAGAGGTGGGCGCTTGCTTGCTTCACGGCGGCTTCGCGGTCGGTCATGGTCTCGGTGGCCATCTGCCTTCTCCTGCTCAGAATTAATTTGATTGTAACAATAGCGAAACAAGCGCGAAACACCCGAAAGTACGCGAAAACCCGTATGTTCGGGCAATCCCCGTAACAACGGAGTTGCGATGCCCGCCCCCGAAGCCCGTCCCGCGGAGTTCGCGGTCGCGTGCCACCAACTCCGCCCGGCAAGCCGGGAGCTGTGAAGCGATGGAACCGACCGGGCCTGATCCAGGCGGCGCCAGACCTCGACCCGGACGGCGCTCAATGGCTCAGTGCACCGCCTGAATGCGGCTCGCGCCCGGAGTGGCGGAGGACACCTCCCACTTCGGGCGCGAGACCGTTGGACAGACCTGGGCGGCGGCCGCTTCCTCAGGCGGCGAACTTGAACGTGTCCCCGGTCGAGTTGTGTGCGAGCACGCCGAACCGCGCGAGGAACTTCGACATGTCCGACGCGATGTCCGACAGTCCTCGCGAAAGGGACGCCAGCTCACCGATCTGGGCCGAGACTTCTTCCACGCTTGCGGAAACCTGTTCGCTCGCCGCCGCCGATTCTTCCGAGACAGCCGCGGCACTCGAGATCGCGGCTACGGCCCGCTCGCTCCCCGCGCGCATGGCGCCGGCTAGCGATGCGAGCCTTTCCGCAACAGAGCCGACGCGGCCGATCCGTGATGCAAGGTCGGCGGTGCTGGACTCCATCTGTTGGGAAGACGCCGCAATCTCGCCTATCTCCTCGTTCACCTCGCTCGCCGACTGCACGATACCGGCGAGGGCATCCCCTGCCTCGCGCGCGCGTGTGGCGCCCGCCTCGACATCACGCACCGAGGCCTCCATTGCGCGCACCGCCTGGGCAGTACCGGATTGCACCGCCGCGATCAGCGATGCGATTTCCTTCGTCGCAACCGCAGTGCGCTCCGCCAACGACCGCACGTTTTCCGCGACGACGGCGAACCCCCGCCCTTGCTCGCCCGCCCGCGCAGCCTCGATGGCGGCGTTCAACGCCAGGAGGTTCGTCTGGCTCGCGATGTCTTCGATGGTCTGGATGATGGCGCCGATCTCCGAACCACGGCGACCGAGCTCCTCGATCTCGGCGGATGTCGCAAGCACAGCCTTCCGGATCGTGTCCATCGCATCGACCGTTTGCTGGACGCTCGTCATGCCCTCCCGCGCTGCGCGAACCGAGGCCGTGCTCTTCTCCGCAGCGGTAACGGCAGAACCCGCCACACCGCGGAGAGCGGCCTGCACCTCCTCGGAGGCGGACTGCGAAGCCCGGACCCCTGCGACCTGCTCCTCCGCTCCCTCGGCGACCGCCGTGATGTTCGCGGCAAGACCTTTCATCTCGTCGCCGAGCTCGGCCAGGGCCGCCGTCTGTTCGGCCGCCCCCCGGGCGATGTCTCCAATGGCGTTGGCAATCTCGCGCGCGGCCGCGTCGACTTGCGACGCCCCGTCGTCCATGGCCCTCACCGACCCGACGAGCGTCTCATCCACGTCCACGAGGCGCTGCAGCACGCCTTCGCTGACGTAGGTCTCCACGGCGAGCGTTGCATCCAGGATGAACGCCCGGTTGAACGCGAGGATGGTCTTCAGCAGCTTTTCGCCCCTCAGCTTCTTCGCGAGCCGCGGAAAGACGATGTCGGCGTACACCGCGTAGTTCCCGACGTTCCAACGCGGCTCAACGTTGAGCACGGCGTGGACGGCTCCGATTCTGAGACGGTGTTCGAAGTACTCCTCGTCGAATCGCCCCTCCAGGAGCCTGAGGAAGTAGCCCTTCTGGGCCGCTTCAAGCCGCGCCCGGTTCGAGCGAGACTCATCGACTTTGGCGACGAACTCTCCAAACGCGAACGAGTGGTCGTAGAACTCCCGCACGATGCGGTCCGCTTCCGGGCGAAGGTAGTCGGCCGCGGCCCGAATCAGCGCAGCGTCTTCGTCCGTGAGCCTTAGCCAGCGGAGCCGCAACGCCTGGTCCGCTGCGGTCACCGCTAACCGATGTGTTAATGACTCCGATCCCATACGAATTACCCCCACATTACTGGCTGCAAGCGTCCCGCTGCCGAAGCGGCATGCGAATGAGGGGAATCCCGTAACTCGCCGGGGCGGAGTTTCGTAGAAGGCGAAGTGGTCGCATCGGCATCACGTCCCGAGCTGGCGCGGAACCGCCAGGCGGGCGAAAGATCGCGCCCGAACGGGCCATCCTCAATACTCAAGGGGTATGCTCCTCGTCATCGATGGGAACAACGTGGCATGGGCCGGGTTCCATGCCCTCCGGCGGCCTATGGGCGCCGACACTCCCGAGAAGTACGTCCGCGCGGCGCTTCTCGGCCTCACCCAGAGCGTCGTGGGGTTTGCTGTGCGGGCGGGCGAACCGCCCGAGGCAGGGTCGCCGCGCCGCGCCGGGCAGGGTGGCCTCTTCGACAGCCCGTCGAAAGCGACGAGCAGGCTGGTCATCGCTTTCGACGAGGGCCGGCCCCTTCGCCGCCGCCAGGTGTGGCCGGCCTACCAGACGGGCCGCGAATCCGACCCGAACTTCATGGAGTTCGAGCAGTACGTGCTCGAGGGCGTGCGCCAGTTCTGCGAAATCGCGACTGCGCTGCCCTGCGAAATCCTGCGCGGCACGAACACGGAGGCGGACGACCTGATTTCCGCGGCGGTTTCCCAGGCAAGCCACGACCGCATCCGCATCTGCTCCACCGACCGGGACTTCCTCCAGCTCGTCGATGAGCGCGTCTCCATTTACTCTCCGGTCAAACGCCTGGTCATCACGACGGAGAACTTCACCGAAGCGACCGCCCCCAGGGCGGCCGACGGCACGCCCAGCCCGTTCCCGCGCGAACGGTACCTCCAGTACCGTGTCCTCAGCGGGGACGCCAGCGACAACCTGCCCGGCGTCCCGGGCGTCGGCACGCTGACGGCAGCGAAGCTGCTCAATGCTGCGCCGCTGCACGAGTACGTGGACGACCCTTCGAAGCTCACCCGCGCGCTGGGCCGCAAGAACGCGCGGATGGAAGCGGCGTTCGCCTCCGGCGAAGCCGCGGAGATCATCGGCCGCAACGCGCAGCTCATGGACCTGCGCCTGGCCGCCCAGAACTACCCGGACCTCACGCCCTACTGCACCACCGGCAAGTGGGACGAATCGCTCTTCCGCGCATGGGTGAAGGAGCAGCGGATCGCGGCGCTGGAGGTCGAAGCAGCGGCAGCGTGCTTCACCCGGATGGCAGCGGGGTGAACGGCACAATCCGTTTGAAACGCAAAGACGCGGAGGCGCAGAGGTCCTGGAAGAAGTGCCGAGGCGGCCCGTGATGCATTTCCTCGCCGGACGAGCTCCAGGGCATGCCGGCATCGACCGCCGAGCACGCGAAACCACTGCGTCTCTGCGACTCTGCCTCTGTGTCCAGTTCGTTGTCGCGCGTTCCGCGGCGACCCGCGACAATCGATCTCCGGGGCGATTAGCTCAGCTGGTCAGAGCACCTCGTTTACACCGAGGGGGTCGGGGGTTCGAGCCCCTCATCGCCCACCAGTTGCACACTGTGCCGCTGCGAGGACTGTGCCTCGCCGCTACCTGTCACGTGCTCAAGACCGCCCCAGGAATGCCGTCACCGCCGCCACGAACTCCGGGAACGCCTCCCGCCGGATGTTATGTCCCGCTGCTGCCAGGCAGACGCATTCGATCCGCGGGTTCAGCTGCGTCGCTTCCCGTGCCACGGCGCCAGTGACGATGGCGCCGCGCTCGGCGTTGTTGCCGCGGATGAGCAACGTCGGGACGCCGATTGCGGCCGCGCGCTCGCGCCAGTTGCCCAGGAAGCCCGGCCGGCGGCTCGCCCAGTCCGGGGGGACGCGGAGCTGCTGCTTCGATTCGGCCCAGGCGGGGAACTCCGCATCGTTCCAGTGCGGACTTTGCTTCTTCCCGTAGGCGATCGCCTCGGCGAGCGGCATTTCATTCCACTTCGGCGGCTCGGGGCGCGCGGCCGTTGGCCACTCGTCGCGCCAAGGCGGGTCCTCAAGGATGGCGCAGCGGAAGAGGTCGGGACGGTGGCCCACCGCTGCGGCCACTGTGCCCGCGCCCATGGAGTGGCCCATTGCGGCGGGCTTCTCCAGCCCGAGCGCCTCCACGAGGCCGACCAGGTCCGCGGCGTCGCCGAAGGCGGCGTCCGCCGGCGCGTCCGACTTCCCGTGGAAGCGCGCGTCGTAGGCGACGATGTCGTAGCGGTCCTCCAGCACGGTCGCAACGCGCTCCCAGCACTTCCCGTTGTCGGAAAACCCGTGCGCGAGCACGAGCGGCCGCCCGCTCCCGCGCCGGTAGTAGTGGATGCGCACGCCGTCGAGCGTCACATCGCCTTCAGTCCATGTCATGCGCGGGATTGTAGCGGACGACGCGCGAAACGAGGGCTGTCCAGACAGGACCGTGAGGGAGGGTTTACGACACTTCTCCCTCGCCCCAGCGCACCCCACCGATGTCCGCGCCCTGCCCTTCGACTACATAGCCACACACCTGCTCGACGTCAGCTTCAGTTTTGAGGTAGCGCGTGCTGCCATGACGCGTCCAGACCTTGTCCCCGGCCACTGCCAGACCGTTTCCCGAAGTCGACGGGTAGCCCACGCTTTGCAGGTGTTCATCACGGACTCCGGAGTGGAATCGCTTGCGGAGACGACGATGTGAACGTGGTTGGTGCGAACGTTCAGGGCGTGCAAGGCCCAGCCCTTGAATGCGCAGACGTCCGAGATAGCCGTGGCCACGCACTGGCGCTGCAAGTCGTTCAAACGGACCGACGGGCCGGTCATCTGGGCACCTTCGAAAGCCACGAGCTCGGGAATTGGTTCGAGCCGCTCGGAAGGCCCGCTCCGTCCACGCCAGACTGAGCCACGCGCGTCGCCGTGGAGGAACTCACCGTAGGTGGTGAAGGTGATGAAGTAGGCGACGGCCGATTCCATCGGCGGAGCATCTTAGCACCTGCGGTAAACCCCTCCCTCACGGTCGGGTCTAGCCAACGTCGCTTCGCTCGTTACGTGCGACGAAGCCAAGGTCAGGCTGTGAGGAGGGTTTGGCTGCTAACCGCACCGGGCACCCGATCCCGGGCACTAGTTCAAGAACACGGTCACGTAGACCCACATCCTGCCGGCCCGGACGCAGGCGACGCCGACGGAACTGAACCGCTCCTCGAGGATGTTCGCGCGGTGGCCGGGGCTCGCCATCAGGCCCTCGAAGGCCGCCGCCACCGTCTTCGTTTCGGTGTAGTTGTTGCGGGCAAGGTTCTCGCCGGCCAGGCGGTAGCGGATGCCGCGGGCTGCCAGTTCCGAGAACGCGCTCTCGCCGTCGGGGCCGTAGTGCTCGAAGTACCCGTATTCGATCAGGTTGCCCGCCCGCGCGTACGCCACCTCGACGAGGGAAGCATCCCACTCCAGCGCGGCGAGTCCCGCGGCGCGCCGAGCTTCGTTCATGGCCTCGAACAGCGCCCAGGCCTTTTCCGGGGCGCGGACGGCTTCGGTGGGGTGTTCCACGTTCGCCGGCAATGCCTGGACGGCGCTTGCCGGGGCAGCCTCCATGGGCGCGGGCGCGACGCCCGCGGTCGGAGTCGCGGCCACGTGCGCGATGGCGGTAGCGGCCTCCGGCACCGGGCTCTGCGCGGCGGTCGCCGAAGCTGTGCCGGCGGCAGCCGATGCCGGTGACGCTTCGGTGACAACTGTTGGGAGGGCGTTGGAAAGCCCGTAGGTCAGGGCGTCGAATGCCGAAATATGAGGTGCAGGGTCCGGCCGCACAGCGCTCGATGCGCCCCGCAACGGCGCCACGGCCAGCCCCGCCAGTGAGCAGAGCATGCCCGCTGCCAGGAGCCACGCAAACGGCTTCGAATGCGGCATACCTTCAATGTCGGCGGCGCCGGCCGCCTGCGACATTGGGGTTGCCACCGATGGGGGGACATTCCGGCATGCAGGCAACCACAAGCACGCACTCTCCTGGCCTTCCCCCGCTCGTCGGCACACGTGTCGTTGTCATCTCCCAGGGGCTCGAACGTTCCCACGACCGGGCGCGCGGCCTCGAAGAGTTCGGCTACCGCGTGCACCCCGTTGCCGAATCCGCGGTCCACAACGGCACCTCTCCACTCGGGCAGGCCGATGCCATCGTGGTCGACCTTGGCCGCGAACTCGCATTCCCCGGCGACGTCGTCGTGCGGGTGCGCCACGACACGAGCGTCCCGCTCGTGGTGGTGGGCTGTGCGGGCACCTTCGCCGAGATGTTGCGCTGCTACGAAGCCGGCGCCGACGACTATTGCCGGCCGAAAGCCCAGACCGAAGAGATCGACCTGCGGCTGCGTGCCATCTTCCGGCGGATGGAAATGGAACTGCCGGAGGGCGCTTCCGGCCTTCCCGCGGTGCTCCGGGTGGGCGCCATCGAGATCGACCCCGGCAGCCAGCAGGTGAAGAAGAACGGCGTCCTCATCCCGCTTTCGCCGACCGAGTTCCGGCTGCTCTCGACGCTGGCAGAGCACCCGGGCGAGGTCATCCCCTCCAAGGCGCTCATCGCGCGGGTCTGGGGAAACCAGTACGCCGGCGAAACGCACTATCTGCGGCTGTACATCCGTTATCTTCGCCAGAAGCTCGAGGACGACCCAAGCCACCCGGTCTACATCGTGAACCGCTGGGGCTCCGGGTACACCCTCGAAGAACCGCGGCGGGCGGCTGCGCGAGCGGGGTAGCAAAGCGCGAACGACGAACCTCGAAGGACGGCCAGTCCGCGCGGCTGGTGAACCAGCTCCGTCCAGGCGGAGCCGAGTTTCCCTGTTCCCTGTCCCCCGGCGGCAGGCAGCTGCGCGAGCCGAGTAGCAAAGCGCGAACGACGAACCTCGAAGGACGGCCAATCGGCGCGACTGGTGAACCAGCTCCGTTCAAGCGGTTCGTCGTTCGAGTTTCCCTGTTCCCTGTCCCCCGGGCGGCGGGCAGCGGCTCGAGCGGGCTAGCAACGGCCGAACGACGAACCTCGAAGGACAGCCAATCGGCGCGACTGGTGAACCAGCTCCGTTCAAGCGGTTCGTCGTTCGAGTTTCCCTGTTCCCTGTCCCCCGTTCCCGATAGACTCCCGCGCACACACCGACCGGGAGCCACGTCATGTCCACAGCCACGCCGCACTCCATCCTTCGCCAGTCGCTGAAATCAATGCACGCATTGCTCGACAAGGCGGTCGAGGGGATGACCGCTGAGCATTTCAACTTCCGCCCGCAGGAGGGGGGCGTCAGCGCCTTCTTCTCCCTCTGGCACTACGTCCGCACCGAAGACAACATCATCAACTGGGTGATCCAGCGCAACCCAACCGTCTGGCTCAACGGCGGCTACGACGAGTACTTCGGCCTGCCCCGCAACAGCCAGGGGACCGGCATGACCGAGGAAGAAGCGAACGCCGTCCAGCTGCACGACGTGCCGAAGTGGCTCGAATACCAGAAGAAGGTGTGGGACGCGACGGATGCCTACCTGGCCGCGATGTCCCCGGAGGAGTTCGAGGCCCGGCGCGTGACCATCAAGCCGGTGGGGGAGATGTCCCTCTGGGACGGGGTGTTCGGGATGTGCCTCAGCCACGGCTACCGGCACGTGGGCGAGATCGAGTACGTCCGGGGCGTCCAGGGCCTGGGCGGGCTGACGATTTAGTCCTCAGCCGTCGGTCGGGCCAAACGGGCGGCTAACGGCTCACACCTCGTCTTTGCCGACGACCACGTAGTCATCGACCTTGCGGAAGCCCATGCGTTCGTACACGGGGTAACCGAGGACGGTCGCCTCCAGGCAGGCAGAGGTGGCCCCAGCCCGGCGGCCCGCCTCGATGGCCGCGGCGGTGAGCGCTTCCCCGTAGCCCTTGCGGCGTTCGGAGGGCGGGACATAGACGTTATGGATCGCCACCAGGTCGCCCCGGACGAGCGCCATGGACCGGGCGACGGGCTTGCCGCCGGCCATCCCCAGGTGCAACGACACTCCGTCCATAGCGCGGGCCCTCGCCGCCATGGCGCGTTGGAACTCCTGGTCCGAGAACTCCTCGCGGTCGACGCCGCAGTAGAGCTCGATGTCTTCTTCGGACACGACTTCGCGGACTTCGATGCCGGGACGGGAAGGCGCGAGCGCGGGGAGCGGGTGGAGGACCATAACGGCTTCGCGGAACCAGAACTCGAACTTCTCGACCATCGCCGCCGCGAGCAACGCGCCATCGGCCGAACCGCGCAGGTCCAGGCGGGGGTTGATGCCCCGCCACGCGTACCAGTCGAGCGCTTCGCGGAGGGCGGTCCGGGGGTTCGAAACTGCGTCGACCACAACGGCGATGTTGAAGCGCGAAACCCCGAGGCCAGCATCGATGCACAACCACGGGCCCACACGCTCGGCGCATCCCTCGGGACCCAGAGCGGTGATCCGGCCGAGGGCATAGACGTAGAGGTCGTGGAGGGACTCAGGAGAGGGGGCTGTCACTACGGCAATGCTACCCGAACCGGGGAATTGCGAACGGCGACCACGAACGACGTCCAGGCCAGTCGGCCGGGCGCGCTGTCGCGCTCAGGTCGCCAGTCCCGGCTGCCGGGTGTTCGTCCGGCGGGCCACGCCCGCCTATACTGCCCGGACACCCCCGCCGCAGGAGAGCGCCCCGTGAAAGAACCGTCCGAAGCCAGCGTGAAGAAGATGTGGAACTACGCGGAGAAATTCGCCGAGAAGTCCGGCACGCACCTCCACCCGGACCGGTTTATCACGGAGGGGGTGGTGCTGGGCCTTGCCTCGAACATCGACAACTACGGGCGGCCGCTGTGCCCGTGCAACTTCTACCCCACGAAAGACGAGAACGGGAACTGGCCGGAAGGCCTCTACCTCCCGCGCGAAGAGGAAGTGAAACGGCGCGACTGGATCTGCGCGTGCGACGAGATGCAGATCTACAAGTACTGCCACTGCCTGCTCTTCGTCACCGAAGAGGGCCTGCCGATCACCGAGTACCTCCCGGAAGACCACGAGGGCCGCGAAATCTACGGCCTGGTGAAGGACCCCACGCCCGATAAGGGACGGGCGCTCGGCAAGGCCCTGGCGAAGAAGGAGCACCCCGACACGGCGGAGTCCTAGGCCGGGCTCGCCGGCCAGGGCAGCCCGAGCCGCGGCTCTCCGACCCCGGATTCGCAACTCGGACTCACGGGCGGGCACAGCGGTTACCCTCCCGGGCCCGGCGCAGACGGAGCTCGGCGACCACCCGGGGACCGACCCTTCCCTGCCCTTTCCATCCCCGGTTTGGCCCTCCAGCGTACCCCTCGGTAGCGCCCCCGACGGAGGACCCTGTGAACGAGTACCAGCACTACCTCATCCAGGAATTCGCCGACGAGTACCAGGAAGGTCACATGACGCGGCGGCAGCTGCTGCGGCGCGCCGTGCTCATCATGGGGAGCGTCCCGGCGGGCATGGCGGCGCTCGCAGCGGTCGGGTGTGGCGGCGATGACGACGAAGAGGCAGAAGACGCAGCGAACACGCCCGAAACTCCAGACGAAACGGCCACCAGCCGTCCTGGCACCGCCACGGCCCCCGCCGCACAGCCCACGGGCACGAACGACACCGTGCGCACCGAGGACGTAAGGTTCCGGGGGCCGGCGAGCGACCTGCTGGGGTACCTCGCGCGGCCACCGGGCACCGGGCCCTACCCGGGCATCGTCCTCATCCACGAAAACCGGGGCCTGAACGAGCACACGAAGGACGTGGCGCGGCGTTACGCGAACGAGGGGTTCGTCGCCCTGGCGGTAGACCTGGTATCGCGCGCGGGGGGGACGAAGCCCGACGCTTCAGCGAACACGGGAGTGCTCGGCAGCGCGAACATCCCGGACCTGATCGCCGACATGAAGGCCTACGTCGACCACCTGAAGGAACTCGACGGGGTGAAGCCGGGCGGCGTGGGGGTGACGGGCCACTGCTTCGGCGGCGGGTACACGTTCGATACGGCCGTGGAGCACCCCGACGTGAAGGCGGCGGTGCCGTACTACGGGACTTGCCGGCAGAAAGCGAAACTGGCCACCACGCAGGCGGCGATGTTCGTGGTTTACGCAGCGAACGACGCCCGCATCACGGGCGAGGCCGAGGCGGTGAAGGCGGAGCTGGCGAAGAACCCGCGGCCCTCCCAGGTGGAAATCTATCCGGCGCGAACCACGCGTTCTTCAACGACACGGGTTCGAACTACAACGAGGCCGCAGCGAAGGATGCCTGGGCGAAGACGCTGGCCTGGTTCCGCCAGCACGTGTAGGAAGGTGAGCTGCGAGTTCGGGTTGCCGGTGCGGACGAGCGAAGGTGCGGCCGCGGTTCGGCGCGGGCGGGTGCTCAGGGCTCGACGAGGGTGACGTTGATGCCGGGGAAGCGGAGGAAGTCGCGGTCGCTGGTGACGATGCGGGCAACGTTGTGTTCTTGCATGAGGGCAACGATTTCGGCGTCGTGGATGAGGTTACCGCGGGCGCTGACGCTCCCCGCGATGCCCTCGAGTACTTGAACGAACGTTTCGTCCGCCGCCGCGAAGCTGACGGAGGGGTGCTGCAGGACTCGGCGCAGCACCCCGAAGGCGGCGGAGAGCGTGAGCGGATGCTGGAACACGTTCGGGTGGGTGGCGACCCTCAGAAACGCAACGAGGACTGGCGGGAACACGACGACCGGCTCGCCGGACGTCAGGATCGTGTTCAGGGTCTCGGTCGCCGCACCAAAAAGCGGGTCGTCCTCATTGGCTGTGTACAGGAGGACGTTCGCATCGATCGTCACGGTCACTCCGGTTCACCGGTGTCCCGCTCCATGAACTCCCAGAGAGCATCCTTGTCTTCGAGCGGGACTGCCGGCTTCCCCATGTGGTAGGTGACCCAGCCGGGGGGCGGCCAACCAGCAGCGGACGCTTCGTTGCGGAACGACTCTTCAAGGCGTTCAGATGCAACCTGGCCCAGGGTGCGTCGTAGTTTCTTCGCCCGGCGTTTGAGCTCAGCCAGGACTTCCGGGGTGAGGTCGAGCGTCGTGCGTACCATGATGCTTGATGCTAGGCATCACGCATCAGCGCCGTCAATCCTCGAAGTAGTACCGGAAGCCAGCGCTGCTGGGCTCGAAGCCGAGGTGGCGGTAAAAGCCGTGCGCGTCGTTCCCTGGCGTGGCGCGGGTGTTGGCGCTCTGGAGCTGGACCTTGTAGCAGCCGGCTTCCCGGGCCAAACGAAGGCATTCCACCATCAGTTCCCGGCCCACGCCGGCGCCACGGACGGAGGCATCGGTGACCATGTTCTCGACCTGGGCCCACGGCCTGGCGTTGTGGGTCAGGTTCGGGACGAGGACAAGCGTGACCGTGCCGACCACCGTGCCGCCGCGTTCGGCGACGAGAAGTGTCGCGTTCGGCGTACGCAGGAGTTGCTCGAGGGCCGTTGCGGCGCGGTCGAGGTCAGTGCCGGCGTTTCCTGCGCTCAGTTGCTCGTAGAGACGGAGCAGGGCGGCGAGGTCGTCAGTCGCTGCCCTGCGGATAGCCATGCGATCGGTCAGGCCGCGCGCCCGGCTGCTTCTACAGCCCTGGCGGCGGCCTCGGCGAGGCCCGTCGCGCGGATGAGCGGGAGGCCGCTCTCTTCGACCAGCTTCTCGCCCTCAGCGAGGTTGGTGCCAATGAGGCGCATCACCACGGGGACGTCGATCTTCAGCTGGCGATGGGCTTCGATGACGCCCTGGGCGATGATGTCGACCCTGGCCATGCCCCCGAAGATGTTCACGAGGATGGCCTTCACCGAGGGGTCGTCGAGGATGACCTTGAGGGCGTTGACGACGCGTTGCGGGTCGTTGACCGTGCCGATGTCCAGGAAGTTCGCTGGTTCGCCGCCCGCGAGCTTGATGGTGTCCATCGTTGCCATCGCGAGGCCGGCGCCGTTGACGACGCAGCCGATATTGCCTTCGAGCTTGATGAAGTTGGCGACGCCGAGTTCCTGGGCCTTCACTTCCAGCGGGTCTTCCTCGTCCTTGTCGCGGAGGGCTTCCAGGTCCTTGTGCCGGAAGAGGGCGTTGTCATCGATGCTGAGCTTCGCGTCGACGGCGACGACGCGGCCGTCGGCGGTGACGGCCAGCGGGTTGATTTCGACGAGGCTGGCATCGGTGGCGACGAGAGTCCTGTGGAGGCCCTCGACGACCTTGTCGAACTGGTCCGCCTGGTCGCCGCTGAGGCCGAGACGCGCGGCAAGCGTGCGGCCGACGTAGGGGTAGTAGCCGGCGGCCGGGTTCACGGGGACGCGCACGATGGCGTCGGGGTTGTTGTGGGCAACGACCTCGATCTCCTGACCGCCTTCGGCGGAGGCCATGATGAGCGCGCCGCCGACCATGCCGTCGATGATGGCGGCGAGGTAGTACTCCTTCGCGATGTCGGTTTGCTCGGCGACGAGGACGTTCTTGACGAGCTTGCCCTCCGGGCCGGTCTGGATGGAAACCAGGTACTTGCCGAGGATAGCGGCGGCGGCCTGCTCCGCTTCATCGACGGTATCGGCGAGGCGGACGCCGCCGACGCGCTCCCCTTTCACTTTGCCGGAGTAGTTCTCAGGGTCGGTGGTGAGGTTGTGGTACATGGCGGCGGTTTCGGACCGGGCGACGAGGCGGCCCTTGCCCCGGCCGCCGGCGTGGATTTGCGCCTTCACGACGACTTTGCCGCCGAGCTCCTGGGCGATGGCGCGAGCTTCGGCCGGCGTGGAAGCTACCCGGCCGCGCGTCGTCGCGACGCCGTTCTGGGCAAGCAGGTCTCGGGCCTGGTATTCGTGCAGTTTCACGGGAGTGCTCCGGAGGGTTGTGCGAGCACTCTAAACGGTCGGGGCGGAAGGCTAAAGGCTTGGGCCATGCGGGCCGGGCTGGCGGAGAGGGGGAGATTCGAACTCCCGGTGACTTTCGCCACGGCCGTTTTCAAGACGGCTGCATTAAACCACTCTGCCACCTCTCCGCCTGCCAGTTTAGCGCGCGCGGGGGTCACGGTGTTAGCACTCTTGACGAGCGAGTGCTAAGGAAGGCACGATAGCGATCACGAGACCGGCCATTGGCCTGCCCTCCGAGGTTCTATGCCCACCTACGAATACCAGTGCAACGCTTGCAAGGCGGTTTACGAACTGCGCCAGGGCTTCGACGCCGCGACCACCCACACCTGCGAGGAGTGCGGCAAAGGCACGGCGAAACGCGTGCTTCATGCTCCGCCCGTCGTGTTCAAAGGGGGTGGCTGGTACGTAACCGACAGCCGCAACACGAAGACGGCGGTCAGCGACTCGGAACCCGCGGAATCCACCGCACCGGCCGCGGCGAAGAGCGAAAAGGCCGAGGCGAAGAAAGCCGACGCGCCCGCTGCGACGGCCCCGGCCGAAGCCGCGGGCGCCTGAGAGCCGAAGGCTATTCGGAAAGCACGGGCGCACCTATACTTCGCGCATGACCGGGGCAGCGCCGCACGGCTCTCGCGCTCACGCTGCCCTTCAGACGAGAGAGCGGATCCTGATGGCGGCGCGTGAGCTGTTCGCCAAACACGGCTACTCCCGGACGTCGATCCGGATGATCGCGCGCAGCCTGGGCCTGAGCGACCCCGCCGTCCACTACCACTTCCCGTCCAAGCAGGACCTCTACGCCGCCCTCCTCGTCGAGCCGGACTACGGCCTGCTGCCGCTGGACCGGCGGCGGCTGACACGCGAATCGATGATCGACCAGGTGCTCGCGATGTTCGCCTGGTGGGCGGCGCGCCCGGAGTTCGGGCAAATGCTCCTCCGCGAACAACTGGCGAACGACGAGCGCAGCATCGACTTCATCCGCTCGAGCGACGACACCTGGGACGCCGCCGTCACGCAGCCGCTCATGGCCTACGCCGGCGACGACGGGCGCGAGATCGCCGGCCTCCTCTTCGACATGCTGGCGGGCGTGTTCTGGGACGCCATCCTGACCTACGGCGACAACTTCGCGGAAGTGGCCGGGCAGGAGTACTTCCAGCGTCGCATCCGGGCCATGGTCGAACTCGCAATCCCGGAAAAGGGGGACGAAGGGCGTTGAGGGACGGAGGCAGTCCGAAACCACGCGACGGCCGTCGCAAGATCCTCGACGCCGCACTCGAGCTGTTCGCGGCCCAGGGGTTCGATGCGACCACGGTCCGCGAGATCGCTGAGCGCGTCGGCATGTCGGACGCAGCGCTCTACTACTACTTCAAGAACAAGCGCGAAATCCTCACGTCGCTCTGGGATGTCCCGTCGATGGACGAGGCCGAGACGGACCCGGGGCGAGAGTTCACTCCGGAACGGCTCGACGAGCTCACGGAGATGGCGATCCGATTCACGGTCGCGAACGACCGCCTGATACGGCTTACCTGCCGGGAAGCGCTGAGCGGAGACCAGACAGCGAGTGCGCTCCGACTGCGCAACCGGTCATTCCTCCGTCGCGTACTCTACGAACACTTCCTCACCGTGGTCCCGGCCGACGTAGCCGACATCCGGACCGAGGCGGTGATGGCGCTGCTGACCGGCGCGACCATGCGCGCGCAGATGGAAGCAGGTCCGGATTTCGCGACCGTGGCGTCGTCGCCGGAGTTCGTGGAACAACTGAGGCGGCGCGTGCGGCTGCTCGCGCACCTCGAGGAAGCCAGGGCAGGCTGAGTTGCGGGCCGTGGTGCAGCGGGTCTCTCGCGCGAAGGTACGCGTGGGGAGCGACACAGTCAGCGAGATCGGCAGAGGGCTGCTCGTCCTCCTCGGCGTCTCTCGCGACGACGGCGAGGCGGAAGCACGGAAGCTCGCGGCGAAGGTGGCCGCGCTCCGGGTCTTCGAGGACGCGGACGGCAAGATGAACCTGGACGTGGCCGCGGCCGGCGGCGAGGTCCTCTGCGTCAGCCAGTTCACGTTGCTGGGCGATGCGCGCCGTGGCAAGCGCCCGTCGTTCGAGCAGGCCGCTCCGGGGCCACAGGCAGAGCCACTCTGGCGGCTGTTCTGCGAGGAAGTGCGGCGCGCGGGCCTTACCTGCCGGGAAGGCGTCTTCGGCGCCAGGATGGAAGTCGAGCTCGTGAACGACGGCCCGGTCACGCTCGTGCTCGACACCGGCGACCTGGAGCGGGCGCGCCGCGCTTGACCGCAACGCGGGCGAACCCGCAACGTTCAATCTCTCATATCTGCGCCCGGAGAAACCGCCCCATGCGGATGAGCAAGCTGCTGCTGAAGACGCTTCGAGAGGCGCCCTCCGAGGCGGAGCTGGAGAGCCACAAACTCCTGCTGCGCGCCGGCCTCGTGACCAGCTTCGCGGCGGGGCTCTACGCGTTCACGCCGCTGGGCTGGCGCGTGTTCCGCCGCATCGAAACGATCATCCGCGAGGAGATGGACAACATCGGGGCGCAGGAAGTGCGGCTCCCGGAACTCAACCCGATCGAGCTGTGGGAACAGTCCGGGCGAGCGGAATCGATGGGCCAGACGCTCTTCCGCCTCGCCGACCGGAAGGAACGCGGCTTCGTCCTCGGGCCCACGCATGAAGAAGGTGTCAGTCTGCTCGCCTCCCGCCACATCCAGAGCTACCGCGACATGCCGGTCACGCTCTACCAGATCGAGACGAAGTTCCGGGACGAGCCGCGGCCACGCGGCGGCCTCGTGCGCCTGCGCGAATTCACGATGAAGGACGCCTACAGCTTCGACACCGACTGGGACGCGCTCGACGCCTCGTATGCCGCCGCTCACGGCGCTTACGTCCGCATCTTCGCGCGCGCCGGCGTGCCCGTTATCCCGGTCGCGGCCGATTCCGGCGCGATCGGCGGGAAGGACAGCGAGGAGTTCATCTTCCTCACTGACGAAGGCGAAGACGAAATCCTGCTCTGCCCCGGATGCGGTTACGCTGCCAATGCCGAGAAGGCTGAATTCACCCCGCCGCCGGCCGTCCAGGGGACGCCCCTGCCGCTCGAGAAAGTGGCAACCCCGGGGCAACGCACGATCTCCGACCTCGCCCGGTTCCTCGGCATCGAAGAGCGCCAGACCGCCAAAGCCGTGTTCTACAAAGCCGACGGCGAGCCCGTCTTCGTCGCCATCCGGGGCGACCTCGACGTGAACGAAGTGAAGCTCAAGAACGCCCTCAAGGCGCGGGACGTCGAACCAATGGACGAACCGACGGTGCGCCGGCTGGGGCTTATTGCGGGCTCGGCGGGCGCCGTCGGACTGTCCGGGATCAAAGTCGTCGCCGACCCGAGCGCGGTGGAAGCGCCGAACCTGGTCGCAGGCGCGAATGAGGAAGGCTTCCATTATCTGAACACGAACCACGGCCGGGACTGGAAGGCGGACGTGGTCGCGAACATCGCGCTCGCGCGCGGTGGCGACGGGTGCGCGCGCTGCGGGACGGGGCTCGAAGTGAAGCGCGGGATGGAGATGGGACACGTCTTCAAGCTCGGGACGCTCTATTCGGAGTCCATCGGGGTGCAGTACCTGGACGAAGCGGGAGAGCGCCACCCGTGCGTGATGGGCTGCTACGGCATCGGGCTGGAGCGCATGCTCGCTGCAATTATCGAAGCGAACCACGACAAGGACGGCATCGTCTGGCCGCCCGGCGTCGCCCCGTATGACGCCCACCTGGTGGTGCTCAACGGCGACCAGGAGGCGGTCAACGCTGCGCTCGAACAGCTCGAAGCGTCGTTCCAGGCCGCGGGACTGAACCTGCTCGTGGACGACCGGAACGATTCGGCGGGGATCAAGTTCAAGGACGCGGACCTGTTGGGCATGCCCGTGCGCATGACGCTCGGGCCGCGCTCGCTCGAGAAGGGCGGCGTCGAGTTCCGCGACCGCAGGACGGGCGAAACGGCGATCGTGGCGCTCGGGGAGGCGGCTGTCCAGGTGCGAGGGCGAATCAGCGGCTGACCGTCCGGGCGCCTCCCGTATACTGTTTGGTACGCACACGCCCCGCCCGGAGAAAGCCGTTATGTCCGAAACCCGAGCTCAGCAGCCAACCCTGTTCTCCGAGCAGGCGCTGGCGGCGCTCTCGCGCTCCCTCCATGCCTGGGAAGAGGGCCCGCTCGCGAAGACGCTCCAGAAACAGCCGGAGCGCAATGAGAACTTCGCGACCAGTTCCCAGCCCGTGGAGCGCCTGTACACACCGCTCGATATCGCGGACCTGGACTACGAGCGCGACCTGGGCTTTCCCGGCGAATACCCGTTCACGCGCGGCGTCCAGCCGACGATGTACCGCGGCCGCTTCTGGACGATGCGCCAGTACGCGGGGTTCGGCACGGCCGAGGAATCGAACCAGAAGTTCCGGTACCTGCTGAGCCAGGGCCAGACCGGCCTTTCGGTCGCGTTCGACCTGCCGAGCCAGCTGGGATACGACTCGGACGACCCGATGGCCATCGCCGAAGTCGGCCAAGTCGGTGTGGCGATCGACTCGTTGTACGACATGGAGACGCTGTTCGAGGGCATCCCCCTGGACAAGGTCTCGACGAGCATGACCATCAACGCGCCCGCCGCCGTGATGCTCGCCATGTACGTGGTCGCCGGCGAAAAGCAGGGCGTCCCGCCGGAGAAGCTCAACGGGACGGTGCAGAACGACGTGCTGAAGGAGTACGTGGCTCGCGGCACCTACATCTTCCCGCCCGGCCCGAGCGTGCGCCTGGCGGCCGACATCATGGCCTACTGCGCGAAGAACGTGCCCCAGTGGAACACCATCTCGGTAAGCGGCTACCACATCCGCGATGCAGGTTCGACGGCGGCACAGGAGATCGGATTCGCCTTCGCGAACGCCCGCACCTACATCGAGGCGGCACTGGAGCGGGGGCTCGAGATCGACGAGTTTGCGCCGCGCATCTCGTGGATCTTCAACACGCACAACAACTTCTTCGAGGAAGTCGCCAAGTACCGGGCGCTGCGGCGGCTCTGGGCGCGCATGCTGAAAGAGCGCTACGGCGCGAAGGACCCGCGCTCGATGATGCTGCGCACGCACACGCAGACCGGCGGCAGCACGCTCATGGCCCAGCAGCCGGAGAACAACATCGTGCGGGCTGCGATCCAGTCGCTGGCGGCGGTGCTTGGCGGGGTGCAGAGCATTGCCCTCAGCTGTTTCGACGAAGCGCTTGCCCTGCCAACGGACGACGCACAGCGCATCGCCCTCCGCACGCAGCAGATCATCGCGCACGAGACCGGGGTGACAGACACGATCGACCCGATGGCGGGCAGCTACTTCGTGGAGCACCTGACGAACGGGCTCGAGCGGCGCGCCCAGGAGTACCTGGACCAGATCGAGGCGATGGGTGGCTCGGTCGCGGCGATCGAGAGCGGCTGGATGCAAAACCAGATCGCGGAGGCGAGCTGGAAGTACCAGCAGGAAGTGGATGAGAAGCGCGAAATCGTCGTTGGCGTGAACGATTACGCCGAAGGGGCCGAGCAACGGCCGTCGATTTTCTCGGTGGACAAGCGGCTCGTCGAACACCAGCTGAAGCGGCTGGCGCACCACCGTTCGGAACGCGACCAGGCGAAGGTGGCTGCGACCCTCGAGGCACTAAAGACAGCCTGCCGCGGCAACGACAACCTGATGCCCCCGATCATCGAAGCAGTGCGCGCGTACGCGACCCTCGGCGAAATCTGCGGCGCCATGCGCGAAGTGTTCGGCGAGTACCAGGCGCCAACGGTCATCTAGCCATCGCGGCAGGAACAGCCTGCACGAACGGCGGGGTTCCCGCTTCGTTGCACGGACCGTAGAGTTCGCGGCCACGATGAAAGCCGTTGTCCGCCGCCGCTACGGGGGCCCGGAAGTCCTCTCACTCACAGACATCCCCCGTCCTGCGCCCAGGGGCGACCAGGTGTTGGTGCGCGTTTGGGCGGCGTCGCTCAACCGCTCGGACTGGGAAGGACTGACAGGGAAGCCGCTCTACGCGCGGATCGCGGGAGTCTTCCGGCCGCGGCGGCCCGTGTTGGGGACTGACGTGGCCGGAGTGGTGGAGGAGGTTGGGCCGGAACACACGGCGTTCAAGCCCGGGGACGAGGTGTTCGGCGAGATCGCCGGGCAGGGCGGCGGCTTTGCGGAGTTCGTCTGCGGCAAGGCCACGTCGCTCGTGCGCAAGCCTCCGGGGCTCACGTTCGAACAGGCCGCCGCCCTGCCCCAGGCTGCCGTCATCGCCCTGCGCGGCATCCGCGATAAGGGCGAAGCACGCCCCGGGACACATGTCCTGGTCAACGGTGCGGGCGGGAGCGCCGGCGCGCTGGCGGTCCAGCTGGCGAAGGCCGCGGGGGCCGAGGTCACGGGCGTGGACCTGGGGGCGAAGCTGGACTTCGTGCGCTCGCTCGGCGCCGACCACGTGATCGACTACACGCGTGAGGACTTCATGCGCGGCGGAGAGCGATACGACCTCATCCTGGACCTGGTGGCGCACCGGTCGGTGTTCGCCTACAGGCGGGCGCTCAGGCCCGGGGGCCGGTACTTCTTCGTCGGCGGGTCGGCGTGGCTCATGCTGCAGTTGCTTGTGCTCGGCCAGCTTGTGGGGCGCCGTTCGGGCAAGCGGCTCCAGATTCTGATCGCGGCTGTACGGCCGGCAGACCTGGAACGTGCGGCCGAAATGGTCCTCACGGGGGAACTCACGCTGCACATCGACCGGACGTATGCACTCGAACAGGCGCCCGAGGCGCTGCGGGCCCTTGGGGCAGGCGAAATCCGTGGCAAGGCTGTGGTTGTGGTGGCCGGGTGAACTGCGGCCTCAGGCGTCGAACAGGCCAGGCTGCGATGGTTGCGCAGGGGCCAGGGCTCCGGGCGAGGCGAAGAGTCGATCAAGCTCGGCGATGGCTTCGGCGGCTTCCTCGCGGCTCTGGGCGCGGCCGAGGACGACCTGGGCGACGGCCTCGACGGCGTCGGCGAGCTCTTCGTCGGCTACCCGTAGTGCGCCGTGGGCCGCTTCGGCATTGTCGCCCGTGTCCCAGTGAGGGCTAACGGCCTCGGCGACGAACGCGCCACCAAGGACCTCCACGCGCTGCTCCTGGCTCAGGCCGGCAGCTTCGAGGATGCGGCAAACGAGGGCCGCAAGCTGCTCGTTCGAGGCATTCGGGGCCCCCGTGAGCATGCGCGCGAGTGCGCTTGCGCGAGCGGCCGCATACTGTGCCCTGTCCATTCGCCGGCTCCCAACCCCTGCCGTGGCCATACTAGCACCATCCGCGAACCCGATATAGTCCCTTAGCAATTTCTCGCTACAGACCTTTTGCGGGCTGATGACGCGATCATGGCGCGCGAACGCGACAAACCATGTCGCGATCCGCGGCGAAATGCTCAATCCGCCGGGGCGGGCAGCAGCCCACGCGCGACCGCATAGGCAGCCGCCTCGGCACGGTTGCGCGTGTCGGTCTTGCGGTAAAGGTTCTCGAGGTGCCGTTCGATCGTGCGGGGGCTGAGGACGAGTTGCGCGGCGATCTCGCGGTTGCTGAGCCCACGTACGACGAGCTGGAGGACGTCGAGCTCGCGCTCGGTGAGGGTGGCACGGGCGGGGGCGGCCGCGGGCGCCTCCGGAGGGACAGCCGGCGCAGTCACGGGCCCCGGTTCGACGCCGGGCGCGATGAACTCGGCGATGGCGGCCACAACCCGCTCGATGTGGTCCGGGAGGTCGCCTTCGAACTCGCGCAGGCGGCTGTCGCGAATGGCCGCGGCGGCCGTCCGCGAAGACTCGGCCGACGAGTACGAGCTTCGCTCGGAGTGGAGGACGAGCGTGGGGCACGCGATTGCGGAAAGCAGCGGGAAGCAGTCCTCGTCCCGGAGCGTGGCGGCGTAGCGGAGCGCCATCTCCTGGGTGGCGCTCGCCCGGACGAGCCGGCCATAACCCGCGGCGAAGGGGCTGTTGAAGCCGAAGCTGACGCCGCCCACGTTCTCGGTCAGGAGGTCCCAGTCCTGGGCCATGAGGGCTCCCATGGCCTCCATCCGCTGGCGGGCGGCGTCCTCGCTCAGGTTCGGCGCCCAGTTCAGCAAGACGAGGCGCTCCACCTGCTCCGGGTGGGCGGCTGCATAGGCGGCGGCAAGGTTTCCTCCGCCCTGGACACCGGCGATCGAGAACCGCTCGTATCCAAGCTTCCGCGCGACCGCTGCAAGGTCCCGCATGCGGGCCTCGATGGAAATGTCGCCGGGCTCACGGTCCGAGAGGCCGAGGCCGCGGCCGTCGAACCGGATGACCTGGCAGCGCTTCGAGAGGAACGCATAGATGAAGCGCTGCGGGAATTCCCACTCGAGCTCGATGTGGCTGGCGAGGAAGTGCGGGCACCAGAAGAGCGGCTCGCCGCGGCCGGCCGTCACGAAGGCGATGCGCACCCCGTCGTCAGTGATGGTGTACTGGGCGCCGCGAGCCACGAAGTTGCCTCACGCCGCGCATCGTATACGGAAGGATGGGTGGCGGAGAACCCCCAATGAAATTGGGTACCCCGATCCGTTGATGCGCGGACGCGCTGCCGCGTCGCGTCACCGGACGATGAATGTGCCCCCGGAGGCATGCCGGGCGGGACGCTCATCCGGCGGCCAGGGGGCAGTTCCACCAACACAACGGACGGTGCGGCATGGAACGGAAAGGACCAGCCAGGTAACGCCCACGACCCCCTTCCCACACCCCTCCTGACCATCTCTGCGGGCCCACCCGGGCGCCCGGACCTTCCGCCCCCGGACTCGAAGCACACCACCGCCAGCTGGTGCGGTTGGCCACGCCCTTCGCGTCCGCCATTCACTGAGAGGAGCTACCCCGGATGACGCGAAAACTCATCCTCCTGCCACTCCTGGCTGTCATCCTCGTGTTCGCGGCGAACACGGCTTCGGCGGACAGCGAGGCGCAGCAGTTCGAACACGTCTACCACGGCTACACCGGAAACCTGGACCTCTTCACGTTCGCCGCCGTTTGCGACGAGTGCTTCCCCGATGACTTCGACCTCGACCCCGGCTACACGGGCGTCGGGACGTCGGTTGGGGTCGATGGAAACTTCACCTGGCACGCTGCGACGAACAGCACGCTCGCCTACGACCCCGCCCTCATCCGCCAGGGCAGCACGGTGAACGCGGTCACCACGACGTTCGACATCGCCGGCAGCGCGACGGTGAACTACCACTTCTACGGCGCGCTCGGCCTGCACAACGATGCAGATGGCGATGGGCCCGGACACTGGAACCCCACGAATGTAAGCGTCGGCGTCGACATATGGCTCACGAGCACAATCCCGTGCGCGTTGCCGCTGGACGGCGGGCAACACGTCTGCGAAAAGGAGGAGCGCTTCGGCGTCGCCACCCTCCACACGCCGTTCGCCCAGTTCCAGCTGCAGTTGCGCGTCACGACGACGGTGACAATGGACTCGACCGGCGTGATCGGCGTGCGCATTGCCGAAGTCGATGCGGGACTGCCCATCCCGGACGCCCCGGTTTCGTACCTCGGCAAGAACCCCGGCCTCTTCATCGACCCGCTCTTTGTGAGCTGCCTCCAGCCCGAAGGGGAGATGCTCCGCTACTCCCTGAACGACATGCACCTGGGGGCCAGCAACGTGACCCTCAACCACGCGATCGACATCGTCTTCGCAATCTACGACCCGCTCGGTATCGACCTCTGGGGAGAGGTGAGCACGCCGAACCTGGACATCGCAGGCCCCGTGAACTTCGGCAACGTCGCCATGATCCCCGAAATCGAGGACCTGGATTTCGAACTGGGCGAAGTGCAGCCGGACATCACCCCGCCGACGATCGAGGACCTCGGGTTCTTCATTGGCTGGGAGGGCTCGCCCATCCAGCTCCACGCGGATGCCTCCGATAACTGCGGGGCGCCCACGCTCGTCTGGAACTTCTCCGACGGGGGCGTTGCGTACGGCCCGGACCCGGAACATGTTTTCCCGGACAACGGCGTGTACACCGGCCTGCTGACCGCGACGGACGTGACCGGACTCGTCACGACGACGACGTTCTCCGTGACGGTGCTCAACAAGGCGCCCGAGGCGAACGCGGGCCCTGATGCCCTCGAAGCGTGGGGCGTGGCGGTACCGTTCAACGGTCAGGCAGTCGATGCGGGCTCCGCGGACCAGGGTACGCTCTCGTACGAGTGGGACTTCGGCGACAACAGCCCGAAGGGCCACGCCAAGGACGTTGCCCACGCCTACACCACCCCCGGCAGCTACACCGCGGTGCTGAAGGTGTGCGACAAGGAAGGCGCCTGCAGCAGCGACAGCCGCCAGGTGACGATCCGCAAGCGGAACACGTCGCTCGGGTACCTGGGCAGCCACAACTGGACATACGACACGCAGGCCACGCTCTCCGCTTCGCTGGTCGACGAGTTCGGGCAGGCCGTCAACGGGCGGACGATCGACTTCTCCATTGGCGCGCTCGGCGCCGGCAGCGCGAGCACCAACGCTTCGGGGCTGGCCCAGCGCGGCTACCACGTCACGCAGGGCGCTGGCGCGTGGAACGTCGCGGCCGGCTTCGCCGGAGACGCGCTCTACGAAGCGGCCGGTGACCAGTCGCTCGCAAGCGTGAACCAGAAGGCGACGAGCCTCGTCTACAGCGGCGCACCGGACGGCGGGCCGAACAAGACGGTCGCGCTCTCGGCGGTGCTGAAGGACAGCGACGGCAAGCCCCTCGCCGGCCGCACGGTGACTTTCGCGCTGGGCACGCAAACGGCGACCGCGACAACGGATGCGAACGGCGTCGCCGCGACGACGCTGAAGCTCACGCAGAAGCAGGGCACCTACACCCTGCTGACGACTTGGACGCCTGGCGGGGCTGACGTCGCGCGCTATGGCGCCTCAAGCGACGCAGACACCTTCAAGATCGGCAAGTAAACGCGGAACCTGTCCACCCGCAGAGAGGCCCTCCCGGCGCGCGCCGGGAGGGCCTCTCGCTGCCTGCCGGCGTGCTACAGCCCGAGGATCTCGTGGAGGTCCTGCTTCGCGGCGTAGATGTGCTGCCAGGGGTCGCCTCGCCCGGCGACGAGCTCCGGGACGGTGTCGATGGTGAAGTCGGCCGCCTTCACCTTGCCCAACTGGTCCCAGCGCAGCGGCATCGAGACGGGCGCGCCGGGCTTGGCGCGCGGCGAATAGGCCACCGCCAGGTTCTTGTGGCGAGCATTCTGGTTCGCATCGAGGAAGACCTTGCCGGTGCGCTTGCGGGTATCCCACTCCATGGTCACATCGTTTGGGCGGCGCGAGAGAAGTTCCATACAGACCGTATTCGCGGCCGCCCGCACGACGCTGTAGTCCAGGTTCCGGACGATGGGGACGAAGATATGCAGTCCCGTGGCGCCGCTCGTCTTGATGAACGAGCTGAGGCCGAGGCTGTCGAGGATGCCTTTCAATGTGCGGGCAACGTCGCAACTCATGGCGAAGGCCGCTTCGTTCGGCTGTGGTTCGTCGCCCTTCTTCTCGTGCCCGGCGTAAATGTAGGGGTCGAGGTCGAAGAGGATGAAGTCGGGGTAGTTCAACACCGAGCGGGCGAGGTCCTCGACCGAGCCGGCGAAGCTCCTGGGCAACTGCCGGGCGTCGGGTTCGCCGGTCACTCGTGCCAGGTGGGCGTGCCATTCGATGTCGGCCAGCTGGCAGAGCCAGAGCAGCGTCGGCAGGTTGTTGCAGAGCAGGAAGCGCTGGTCGCCGCCTTCGCCATCGGAGTACATGACGACCGTCTCGACGAAGGGGGGAAGTTCCGCCTCCCAGTGCTTCTGATACCACTTCTTGTCGTCGATGCCGTTCGGGAAGCGGAGGAGGGTGAGGGGCCGGTCGCGGATGTGCTGATCCACGGTGGGATGAATACGCGCGGCGTAGAGCAGGAGGTCGCGTTTGGTGTGCGCCGGGCCCGCCCCATGCGCCGGCCAGAGCACCTTGTCCAGGTTGGTAACCGCCAGCTGCCAGCCGGGGCCCTTCAGGACGGCTTTCTCCCGGGCTTGCAGGAGTTGCTGGACCACGGCTTCGCCTTCATCGACCCGGGCGGTTTCCGCCCGGGCCGAAGCGGCGGTGGCCGGGGCAGCGGCTGCCGCGCCGGCGAACCCCTTGAAAATCGGGGCGCGGAGGATGTTCGCGTTCGTCCGGTTCGCGTACTCGACGTTGATGCGGATCTCGGGCTTCACCCAGGTGGCCAGGCGGTCGTCCGGGGTTTTTCCAGCGAATGGCGACTGCGGCTGCGCCAGCGCTCGCAGGCGGGCACTCATTTCCTTCGCAGTCCGGTCGGTGAAACCGCTCCCGACCTTACCGCGGTACTCGAGCTTGCCGTCGACGAATTCACCGATGACCAGGCCGCCGAAGCTGGTGTTGCGATGCCCGGTGCCGGGTGTGAACCCGCCCACGACGAATGTCTCGAGGTCTTTGCCTTTGCGTTTCAGCCAGGCTCCGCTGCGGCGGCCGGGTTCGTAACGGCTGTCGGCGCGCTTTGCCATGATCCCTTCGAACCCGGCGGCGAGCGCGAGTTCGAAAGCCTCGTCGGCTGAAGCGGGGATTGCGAAGGTTTCGGCCACCTGCGGGAGCGGGAGGATCACCCGGCTGAGGACTTCCTTGCGCTGCCAGAGCGGCGCCCGGCAAATGTCGTATCCGTCGAGGTACATCACGTCGAACAGGTAGAGGACCGTCGGGATGGCCCGTTCGGCGGCCGCGATCTGGGCCGGGTCCGTCAGGTTCATGCGCTGCTGGAGGAGCTCGAACGAGGGGCGCCCCTCGGGAGTTATGGCAACGATTTCACCGTCGAAGACGGCGCTCGAGACGGGCTGCTGCTTCAGTGCCTGCACGATGCCGGGGTAGCTTTTCGTCGCGTCCATGCCTCCCCTGGTGCGCAACTCCACGCGGTCGTGGTCGATGGTGACGATGACGCGGATTCCGTCGAGCTTCGGTTCGAAGATCCAGTCCCCGGAGGCGGTGATGGGCGTGGCCATCGAGAGCATCGGCTCAATGACGGGAAGCGGCGCCCGGCGCGTGCCATCGAGCGTGGCCGGGCTGAACGACCAGTCGGTCCCCGCGGTATGTGGCATGGCGCCGGCACGCAGGTCGTCCAGCGTGAACCCCGTAGCCACGGAGGCCCCGTCGTCGGTGAGTTCCCCGGCCGATCGGGCAGCCGCGTCGTCGTGCTTGAGGAGGAGCCATTCGCCCTGGCCCTTCATTTTTACGAGGGCCCAGGAGCCCTTCATCTTCTTCCCGCGGAGGGTGACCCCGACCTTGCCTTTCTCAAGGCCCTTGCGGAATTCGGCTTCGGAGCGCTCGCGGTCGTCAAAGGGCGGCACGATCTTCTCGTCGGGTGCGAAGGTGCCGGCATCCCAGATCAGGCTCGGGCCGGCGCCGTACTCGCCCTTTGCGATCACGCCTTCGTACGAGGCGTAGGAAAGCGGGTGGTCTTCGGTCTGTGCGGCGAAGCGCTTCTCGCCGGGCTTTGCGGAAGGGCCTTTCGGGACAGCCCAGCTCTTGAGCACGCCGTCGATTTCGAGCCGCAGGTCATAGTGCAGGTTGGTGGCGTGGTGCTTGTGCACCATGAAGCGCAACGGCCCCTCGGCGGGAGGGGCCGCGCTGCCATCTGGCTCGTCGGTCTTCGAAAAGTCGCGCTTGCGGCGGTATTCGGAGAGCGAATCGCCAGGCACAGGTGATTAGCGCGCGCCGGCCGGCGTCTTCTTCGCGCGCGACTTCGGCTTCGGCTCTTCTTCCGCCGCCGCGGCAGGTTCGGGCTCGCCACCCTTGCGCTTCTTCGCCGCTTCGACGCTGGCGCGCAGGGCGGCCATCAGGTCGACGGACGGGGCGGCCACCGCCGGTTCCGCCGGCGCGACGTACTCATGGCCCTCGAGCTTCGCCTCGATGATCTCCATCAGGGCCGTGCGGTACTCGTCCTTGTACTTCGTCGGGTCGAACGGCTCCTGGAGGAGGTCGATGAGGGCGTAGGCGACCTTCATCTCGGCCTCGGAGACTTTGACTTCGGGCGGCTCGGTCTCAGGGGGCTTTACCTCGTCGGCGTAGTAGAGCGTTTCGAGCATGAGGGACCCGTTGCGTGGGCGCAGGGAACAGAGCCGTTCCTTCGTGCGGATAGCGATCTTGCCCACTGCGTTGAGCTTCTTCTCCTCCAGCGCCTTCACAAGGAGCGCGAAGGGCTTTTTCCCCAGCTCGTCGGGTTCGATGTGGTAGCTCTTCTCGTAGAAGACGGGGTCGATCTCCTTCGACTCGATGAAGGCGGTGAGCTCGATGGTGTGCTTCGATGGGATGGGCAGCTTCTCGAGGTCCGACTCGTCGATCAGGATGTAGTGGTCCTTGGCGTACTCGTAACCCTTGACGATCTCCTCTGCCTCGAGGTCCTTGCCGTCGGCGGTGCAGCGGCGGACGAGGCGGATGGGTGCGTTGTCGGCCGCGTGGAGCTGCCGGAACGAAATGTCCTGGCTCTCCGTCGCGGTGAAGAGTTTTACGGGGATGGTCACCATGCCGAAGCTGATGGTGCCTCGCCAAAGAGCACGAGCCATGGTTGTGGTCCTCCAGCGCCGGGGAGCGCTTGCCGGCGGGTCACGCCGGGAGGCCAGTCTACCATAAGCGGACAAATGTAGATGCTTTTTATAGCGCGACGGCAGGCTCTTCCACGGTCAGGACGAGGACAGGCTGCTTGCACGCCCGGATCACCTTCTCCGCGGTCGACCCGAAGAAGAGCGCCTCGCGAGGGTCGGCGCGGCCGGCCTTGGCGATGACAACCGCGTCGACGGCGAACTCCTCGGCGTGGCGGGCGATTTCGTAAAACGGTGTCCCTTCGACAACCAGGCGGACCACTTCCGTCCCGGGCGCCTCGGCTGCCATCGCCTCCAGCTGGCGTTCGGCTTCACTTCGCATGCGGGCGGCGACCTCCTCCCGGGTGCCAAACCCGAAGCCGCTGACCAGGTCCACGACCGCCGAATCAATGACATGGAGGAGGATGACCGCCGGGGATTCCCCTGAGAGCCACGAGCGGGCACGGGCGAAAGCCTCGCGGGAACCGGCGGAGAAATCGGTTGGCACGAGTATCTCCGAGAACTCGAGCACGAGTGTCGCCTCCTGCAACGGGATCAGGTGAACGGTCACACAGGGACGAGAGAAAGGGGAGGGACGAAGGGGCCGTGATTCCGGGCCAATCCGGGCCGTGGGCTGCTGCGCGCCCTCGAAGAAGGATCGAACCGTAGGGGCGCTGGTGGGCCTGCCGGGATTCGAACCCAGGACCAACCGGTTATGAGCCGGCCGCTCTCACCGCTGAGCTACAGGCCCCCGCGGCCAGTATAGGGACGCGAGACGCGAGACGTGAGACGTGAGGCACGAGAGCTGCCGCCCCGGGCGGCAGCATCTCACCACTGACGTTTGGGACGGTTACCAGCGCCGGCCTTTGCCTCCGCCGCGCTCGCGGTTGCGGTCGTTCCAGCCACCGCGACCGCCACGGTCGCCGCGGCCACCGCCGAATTCGCCGCCGCCGAAGCCGCTGTCGTAGCCGCCGCCGAAGCCCCCACCGGAGCTGCCGCGGTCGCGGTATCCGCCACCGCCACCGCTGCTGCCGCCGCCGCCGAAGCTGCGGCCACCACCGCCGCCGCCGAACCCGCCGCCTCCACTGCGGCCGCCGGAGCTGCTGAGGCTGCGAGGCTGAGGCTGGAAGCAGTCGCTGCAGTAGACAGGGCGGTCACCCCGCGGCTCGAACGGGACCTTCGCTTCTTTGCCACACGACGCGCAAACCGCGTCGTACATCTGCCGGGGCGGGCGGTTCGCGTTGAACCCGCCGCCGCCTTCACCATTCTGTTGCTTCTTCAGCCGCCGGCAGTTCGGACACCGCCGCGGCTCCCGCGTGAAACCCTTGCTTGCATGGAACTCTTGCTCACCCGCGGTGAACACGAACGACTCGCCACAATCGCTGCAGACGAGCGTCTTGTCGGTGTAAGACACCCGATGGACCTCCTGGACTAAACCAAACCTGAGAATTTGCTGGAACCTACGGTCAATCGAGCGCTGCCGAATTGTCTGACTGAGCCTCTCCGTGAGGCCGATGGAACGCGGGTACCTGCTATGAGAATACAGTGCCCGCGATTCCCTTGTCATCAGGCAAATGTCCGCAACTCGCGGGCGGAGTCACCGATTCTCAGTCCCGGCGGGAGGGCTACAGGGCGCCTTTGGTGCTCGGGATGTCGCCGCCGCGCCGCGGGTCCAGCCGGACCGCGGCATCGAGGGCGCGGGCCATCGCCTTGAAGGCCGCCTCCACCTTGTGGTGGTCGTTCACACCTTCGACTACACGGACGTGCAGGTTCACCTTCGCCGCGAAGGCGAAGGACTCGAGGAAGTGGTTGAACAGATCCGGCGGCATCCCGCCGACTTCCCGGCCCAGCAGGCGAAGGTCCAGCTTCGCGTAGGGGCGCCCGCTGAGGTCCACGGCGCAGAACGCGAGGGCCTCGTCCAGGGGCATATACGCTGAACCCGCGCGCACGAGGCCGGCCTTTTCGCCGAGGGCCCGGGCGAAGGCCTCCCCGAGGGCGATGCCGATGTCTTCGACGCTGTGGTGCTCGTCGATCCAGAGGTCGCCCTGGCAGCGCACTTCCAGGTCGAACACGCCGTGCTTGGCAATGTGGCTGAGCATGTGATCGAGGAACCCGACACCGGTCTCGGTCACGAACCTGCCCGATCCGTCGAGGTTCAGCGTGATGTCGATGCTCGTCTCGGCGGTGCGGCGGGAGACAGTGGCGGTGCGGGCAGTCATGAGCCAGTTATCGCGTATCGCGCCCTTTACTGTCGAATCGCCGGCCCGCCTCAGAGGTCAGCCGCGGCCGTACGGGTCGTCGAAGAGGTACCTCCACGTGCCATCGGTCTGCTTGCGGACAATCTCGATTGCCTTCCCGGAACGTGCGAACGAGGCGCCGTCCGCGCCGGCGCCGGTTTCGGTCCAGTCGTTGTACAGCACAGCCAGGTCGCCGAAGTCCGCGACCACGCGGGGATTGCCCCGGATGCGGAGGTGCTGTCCGGCGAGGCGGGTGAAACCCTCCACCAGTTGCTCCCGGCCCACCATTTTCTTGATGCCCTCGTCCGCGAAGACGGCGCACGGTTCGTAGAGTTCCACGAGCGCTTCCACATCGCCGGCCGCCATTGCCGCTTCGAGGAGCGAGTCGAGGTCTTCGGGGCGTTCCGCAGCCATGCGGCACCTCCAGGCCTGGAGTATGCACCTACAGCGTCCGCAACGCCTCCACCAGACGGTCGGTGTCTTCGGGGCGGCCGGCGCTGATGCGGATGTAGCCGGCGAGGTCCGGGCGATGGTAGTGGCGGACGAGCACTCCCCTCTGGCGCAGCGCGGCCACGACCGCGCCGGCATCGCGGCCCTCGACCTTGAACAATACAAAGTTCGCCTGAGACGGCAGTGGTTTGAGCCAGCCTAGTCCGGCGCAAAGCCGTGCCATCCGGTCGCGCTCGGCGACGATAGAGGCGATGGTCTCGCGGATCTCGGCGTAGTGGGCGATCGCCGCGCGCGCGGCGGCATCGGCCGCCACGTTGACGTTGTACGGCTGCTTGATGGCCATCATGTGGCGCGCCAGCTCCGGGTCACTCACGGAGTAGCCCACGCGCAGCCCGGCGAGGCCCGCCCACTTGCTGAACGTGCGGAGCACCACCAGGTTCGGATGCCGGGCGATCAATGGCACGACCGACTCTCCGCCGAACTCGATGTAGGCCTCATCGACAACGACAAGGGCGGGCAGGGCGCAGACCGCTTCGAGCTCGGCGCGGTTGATGGCGTTGCCCGTGGGGTTGTTCGGCGAAGTGAGGAAGACGATGCCGCCGCCCTGCTGGACCGCGTGCTTGATGGCCACGACATCGAGGTCGAAGTTCGGGCGGCGAGGGACCTCGACCGGTTCGACCCGGGAGACTTTCGCCAGGAACCGGTACATGCCGAAGGCTGGCGTGGGGATCACCGCGGCCCCCGGGAGGGCGAGGCGGATGATGACGTCGATCAGGTCGTCGGCGCCGGTCCCGGCCACTATCTGATCGGGCTCAGCCCCGACGAACCCGGCGATCGCTTCGCGCAGGGCCTGCTGGCCGGGGTCCGGGTAGATGTGATACGGCGCCTCGCGGGCGGCCTTCAGCACCTCCGGGTGGGGGCCATAGAGGTTCTCGTTCGCATCGAGCTTCACCAGCCGGTCGAGGGGCAGGCCGAGCTCCGCCGCCAGCACCTCCAACGGCTTGATCGGCACGTACTCCTCGAGTTCTTCGAGGTCATCTCGTAGCAGGCTTCTCAGTTCCATTTGCGGACCTACTTGCGTCGCTCGGTTCCCCTCCCCCCGGCGACGCAGAAGCCGGAAGAGGAGCCAGGGGGCCTATCGTCCCTGGAGCCGCCGCTCGACGGCGTGCGCGTGGCCCGTCAGCCCTTCGGCGCGGGCGATGATGGCGGCGTAATGGTTCAGCTCCTCCATGTCGTCTTCCGGCAGGTTGACGACGGCCATCTTCTTCAGGAAGTCGTGCACGCCAAGAGGCCCGCTCCAGCGCGCGCTGCCGCCCGTCGGCATGGTGTGGCTCGGCCCGGCGGTGTAGTCGCCGACAGCCTCGGGTGAAGCCTCGCCGAGGAAAAGCCCGCCGCAGTTCTTCACCTTGTGCGCGTAGGCGGAGGGGTTCTCCACGCAGAGGCAAAGGTGTTCGGGCGCGTAGTAGTTCGCCAGCTCGATGGCGTGGTCGATGTCATTGACCAGGATGCACCCGCCGCGGGTGTCGATGGCGGCGCGGGCAATCTTCGCGCGCTCGATCTTCGCAAGCTGGCGTTCGATCGCGGCGGCGACGTTGTCAGCAAGGTAGTGCGAGGGCGTCAGCAGGATCGGGCTGGCGAGCGCGTCGTGCTCGGCCTGGGCGATGAGGTCGGCGGCCACGAACTCCGGGTTTGCGCTCTCGTCCGCGATGATCACCGTCTCCGTCGGCCCGTAGATGCTGTCGATGCCGACGTCGCCGAAGACCTGGCGCTTCGCGATCGTGACGAACAGGCCACCCGGGCCGGCGATCTTGTCCACCTTCGGCACGGTTTCGGTGCCGTAGGCGAAGGCCGCCACGCCCTGCGCCCCGCCGGCCTTGTAGATGCCGTCGACGCCCGCGATGTCGGCTGCCGCGAGCTTGACGGGGGGGACGGTGCCATCCGGCAGGACGGGGCTCGCGACGTACACCTCATCGACGCCGGCGACGCGGGCGGGGATGGCGCACATGAGCACGGTACTGGGGAGCGGGGCCCGCGTGCCCGGCACGTAGATGGCAGCCTTTTGCAGCGGCCGCGTCATTTGCCCGAGGCCGTTCTGCTGGAAGTCGAACATGGCCCCGCGGAGCTGGATCTCGTGGTAGCGGCGGACGCGCTCGGCGGCGAACTTCAACGCTTCGATGAGTTCGGCATCGAGCGAGTTGTAGGCGGCGGCGATCTCGTCGCGGCTCACCTTCAGCTCGCCGACCTGGGCGCCGTCCAGCTTGGAGTTGTAGTAGCGGACGGCGTTGTCACCGTCTTCGCGCACATCGCGGATGATGCGGCGCACCACTTCTTCCGGGCTGAGCTCCTGGCCGAACGTGCGGAACGTCGTCTCGCGGATGTCCATGGGCAGCTCTTCGGTTTCGAGCGGCCTGCGCGAGAGCAGCAGTTGCTTGCCTTCTTCGGCGTTGCGGATTATCCGCATCCCAGGTACCTCTCTACGGCTGAACGGGCGGCTTCAGTTGCGCGCCGCACGAACGCATCGATCTCGTCGCTGGTGATCAGCGCGATTGTCTCATTGAGCAGTTCGGGGAGCGAATCGAGGAAGCTTCCCAGCGTTTCGCCCTCCTCCAGACCGGCGAAGCGCAGGTGGTTGGCGATCATGCCGCGCATGCGCTCCCAGTCCATCTGCCGTCCTGCCACATCGAGCGAGACCTGGCGCCACCGCTCCAGCGTCTCCGCATCGAGGAAGCCGCACTCGATCCCCTCGACGGTACAGGCGAGGGCGGTGGTGAGCTCGTGTTTCAGCTCGCTGTCATTGCCGTAGGCGCGGTCCAGGTCGAACTGGAGGAGGCGGTCCATAACGTTGGCGCGCATCATCCCGCCGAGTTCGTCGTGCTTCGAGAAAAAGGGGCGGTAGATGCCCGTGATGTACTGCTCGTCCATCACCAGGTGGGTGATGTAGCCGGCCGCCCAGGCACGGGTGCCCGCGTTCAGGTTCTCCGGCCGGGCCAGCTGACCGTAGGTCGAAAGGAACGCGGCAACGGAATCCTGGTGGTTGTGCTCGTTCAAGTCGAAGAAGTGGGTGCTGTAGCGGTCCTGGCGTGTAATCACGCGGATGTCGGGCGAGGTGGCGCCGAGCAGGTACGCGCCGGAAGCGGCGGGGACGTCGGCGTGGCCGAGTTCGAGCGCGACCTGGCGCGCCAGCACCATGTGGAGCGTGATCGGAGGCACGGCTCAATGGTACGGGATTGCCTCGTCTTCGAGGCACTGCCGGACCTGGCTGGCGGCTGCCGCGCAGTCCGTCAGCGAGGCGGGAGTGGATGGGCTCCCCACAGCTTCTTCGGCACCACGAATTTCCACGCATGCCAGACGATCTCGCGCATTTCGCGCTCGTCGATGGCAGCCAGGCGCACCACGCACCAGTTGAAACGAAGATCGGCCGGCCCCGGCATGAGGAACTTGTCCGGCGCGGAAGCGACGAGAGCTTCGCGCTCCAGCTTCGGGAAGGCGAAACCCATGAGCGCCTGGTCCGGGCTGAAAGCGGCATAGACGATCCGGCGCACGCGGAACTTCACGCGGTCACGGACGAGCATGACGTCAGTCCGGGGCAGCGTCTCCGCGTAGGCGCGCGCATCCTCCAGCGTCACCACGGCGGCCCCATCGACACCTCCGAGTCCTCCGTGCCTCCGTGTTTGAGACGGCCTACCAGGTCCCCATCTTGGCCTGCAGGTTCCGGTCGAGCGTGTCCAGGAAGTCCTCGGTCGTCAGCCACGGGGCATCCGGCCCGATCAAAAGGGCGAGGTCCTTGGTCATCTTGCCGGACTCGACCGTCTCGACGCAGACGCGCTCGAGCGTTTCGGCGAACTTCGCGACCTCCGGGGTGCCGTCCAGCTTCGCGCGGAAGGCGAGGCCGCGGGTCCAGGCGAAGATCGAGGCGATGGGGTTGGTCGAAGTCTTCTCGCCGCGCTGGTGAGCACGGTAGTGGCGGGTGACCGTGCCGTGGGCGGCCTCGGCTTCGCACGTCTTGCCGTCGGGTGTCATGAGGACGGAGGTCATCAGGCCGAGCGAGCCGAACCCCTGGGCCACGGTGTCGGACTGGACGTCGCCGTCGTAGTTCTTGCACGCCCAGACGTAACCGCCTTCCCACTTCAGGGCGGCGGCGACCATGTCGTCGATGAGGCGGTGTTCGTAGGTGAGGCCGGCCTTCTCGAAGTCGGCTTTGAACTCGCTGTCGAAGACTTCCTGGAAGATGTCCTTGAAGCGCCCGTCGTAGGCCTTGAGGATGGTGTTCTTGGTCGAAAGGTAGACGGGGTAGTTGCGCTCCAAGCCGTAGCGCAGGGAGGCGCGGGCGAAGTCGCGGATCGAGTCATCGAAGTTGTACATGCCCATGGCGATGCCGGAGCCGGTGAACTTCGCGACCTCCATCTGGATGGGTTCGCCGGCGCCTTCGGGCTGCCAGGTGATGGTCACCGTGCCGGCCCCGGGGACACGGAAGTCCGCGGCCTTGTACTGGTCGCCGTGGGCATGGCGGCCGATGACGATGGGCTTCGTCCAGCCGGGCACCAGCCGCGGGATGTTCGAGCAGATGATAGGCTCGCGGAAGACGACGCCGCCGAGGATGTTGCGGATGGTCCCGTTCGGGGACTTCCACATCTGCTTGAGGTTGAACTCCTTCACGCGCGCTTCGTCCGGCGTGATGGTGGCGCACTTCACACCGACGCCGTGCTTCTTGATCGCGTTCGCTGCGTCGATGGTCACCTGGTCGTTGGTGGCGTCGCGGTGTTCGATGCCGAGGTCGTAATACTCGAGCTGGATATCGAGGTAGGGCAGGATCAGCTTGTCCTTGATGAACTGCCAGATGATGCGGGTCATCTCGTCGCCATCGAGTTCGACGACCGGGTTCGTGACTTTGATCTTGGGCATGGGTGCGGGCTCCTGTGTGTCGTTGGTCGTTCGTCGTTGGTGGCCAGCGGCCGGGAGAGGGCGGGCCTCAGTTATCCGCGCTCGCCAGCTGGCGCAGCACGTACTGGAGGATGCCCCCGTGCCGGTAGTAGTCGAGCTCAACCGGGGTATCGATCCGGCAGAGGACCTCGAAGGCGGTTACCTTCCCGTCATCCGAAACGGCCGTCACCGGCAGGCGCGCCCCGACTGCGAGGCCATCCGCGATGCCGCCGATGGTGTACTTCTCCCGGCCGGTCAGCCCGAGCGACTCCCGGTTCTGGCCCGGAAGGTACTGCAGCGGCAGCACCCCCATACCGACGAGGTTGCTCCGGTGGATGCGTTCGTAGCTCTCTGCGATGGTCGCCTTCACGCCGAGCAGGTTGACGCCCTTGGCCGCCCAGTCGCGGGAGGAACCGGTGCCGTACTCCTTGCCCGCGAGGACGATGAGCGGGGTGCCCTCGGCCCGGTAGCGCACTGAGGCGTCGAAGATGGACATCTCCGTGCCGTCCGGGAGGTGCTGGGTGACGCCCCCTTCGGTGCCGGGGGCCAACTGGTTGCGCAGGCGGATGTTGGCGAACGTGCCGCGCACCATCACTTCGTCGTGGCCGCGCCGGGAGCCGTACGAGTTGAAGTCGTCGCGCTCGACGCCCATTTCGCGCAGGTAGATGCCCGCCGGGCTGTTCACGCTGATGTTCCCGGCCGGAGAGATGTGGTCCGTTGTCACCGAGTCGCCGACCATCACGAGCACGCGCGCGTCCTTGATGTCGGTGACGGGGGGCGGAGTCATCGTCAGGCCGTCGAAATACGGCGGCTTCTTGATGTAGGTGGACCATGGGTCCCACTGGAAGAGGTCCCCTGTGGGCGTCGGCAGGGTCCGCCAACGCTCATCGCCCTTGAAGACCTCGGCGTAGCGGCGCCGGAACATCTCCGAGCGGACAGAGGTGCGGATCGCTTCTTCGACTTCGGCCTGGGATGGCCAGATGTCCCGCAGGTAGACGTCAGAGCCGTCTGAACCCTTGCCGATGGGCTCGTTGTAGAAATCGATGTCCATGCGGCCGGCGAGCGCGTAGGCGACGACGAGGGGAGGCGAAGCGAGGTAGTTCGCCCGCGTATCGGGGTTGACGCGGCCTTCGAAGTTGCGGTTGCCCGAGAGGACGGCGGCCGCGACGAGGTCCTTTTCCTTAATCGCCGCGCTGATCTTCTCGTCCAGGGGCCCGGAGTTGCCGATGCAGGTGGTGCACCCGTAGCCCACGAGGGTGAACCCGAGCTGGTCCAGGTAGCTGGAGACGCCGGCCTCAGCCAGGTACTCGGTCACCACCTGGGAACCGGGCGCGAGGCTCGTCTTCACCCACGGCGGCGTCTTCAGTCCCTTCTCTACGGCTTTGCGCGCGAGCAAGCCGGCGCCGAGCATCACCTCGGGGTTCGAGGTGTTCGTGCAGCTCGTGATCGCGGCGATGACCACCGAGCCATGGCGGAGGTCGTAAGTAACGCCGTTCTGGAGGTGTGCGGTGGCGTTTGCCGCGGCCGGATCGACCGTGGCGAGCAGGTTCTTCTCCCAGTCCGCTTTCGCAGCCTTAAGCGGGACGCGGTCCTGAGGGCGCTTGGGCCCGGCGATGGCAGGCTCGACGGTGCCGAGGTCCAGCTCGAGCGTGTCGCTGAACACCGGGTCCGGGGTGGCGTCGGTGCGGAACAGGCCCTGGGCCTTCGCGTACTGCTCGACGAGCTGCACGAGCTCTTCGCTGCGCCCGGTGAAGCGCAGGTAGTTCAGCGTCTCGGCATCGACGGGGAAGAAGCCCATAGTCGCGCCGTACTCGGGCGCCATGTTCGCGATCGTGGCGCGCGAGGCCAGCGGCAGCGACGTGAGCCCCGTCCCGTAGAACTCTACGAACTTCCCGACGACGCCCCGCTCGCGGAGCATCTGGGTAACACGGAGGACGAGGTCGGTGCCGGTGGCGCCCTCGGGGAGCTTGCCGGTGAGCTTGAAGCCGACGACTTCGGGGATGAGCATCGCGACCGGCTGGCCGAGCATTGCCGCCTCGGCTTCGATTCCGCCGACTCCCCAGCCGAGCACGCCGAGGCCGTTGATCATCGTGGTGTGCGAGTCGGTGCCCACGAGCGTGTCCGGGTAGGCGAGGAGTTCGCCGGCTTCGTCCCGCGAGAACACGACCGAGGCCAGGTACTCGAGGTTGACCTGGTGCACGATGCCCGTGCCCGGGGGCACCACGTGGAAGTTGTCGAATGCCTGCTGGCCCCAGCGCAGGAACTGGTAGCGCTCGCGGTTCCGCTCGAACTCTTTCTCGACGTTGTATTCGAACGCATCGGGCGAACCGTAGCGGTCGACCTGTACGGAGTGATCGATGACGAGGTCGACTCGCTGGAGCGGGTTGATCTTCGCTGGGCTGCCGCCGAGCTGTTGGATCGCATCGCGCATGGCGGTGAGGTCCACGACAACGGGCACGCCGGTGAAGTCCTGGAGCAGGACGCGGGCAGGAGTGAAGGCGATCTCGCGGTCGTTGCCGGAGTTCGGCGCCCAGGTGGCGAGCGCCTGGATGTCGTCCTTGGTGACTGCCCGGCCGTCTTCCAGGCGGAGCAGGTTCTCCAGCAGGATGCGCAGGGAGACGGGCAGGCGGCCGACGTTCGGGAACTGCTGGCGGAGCGCTTCGAGCGAGAACCAGGTGTACTGCTTCCCGCCGGAGCTCAGGGTCGATCGGGTTTTGAAGCTGTCCGGGTGCATACCATTCCTCGTGATCCGGGGCGCACGACGGCGCCGGGCGTTACAGGATAACCAGCAGGATCAGAGAGATGGTGATGAGCGGGGCGGATTGAATCCCATGTCCCAAGCCTCCTTCCACTTCCGTGGCGGACCTTGGGCCCTCTCCGGGGTAGAAACCCGGCGCGCCGCCTCTCCAGCTTTCCGCGACTTCCCGTTCGGGACCGTTGGGCCCGGAGCTGGCTTCTCGTGGGGCGGCTGCGCCCAGTATACAGGCTTTTCGCGGGAAGCCTACCGGCGGATGCGGGCCTGCGGCGCCGGAGCAGGCTCAGATGCGCGCACTCTCGATGCTTGTCAGCAGGATGCCCCGGCAGCCGAGGCGGGAGAGCTCATCCATGATGCGGTGCGCTTCGCGCCGCTTCACCATCGCCTTCACCGAGTACCAGCCCTCGCGCTGCAGTTGCGTGATGGTCGGCGATTCAAGTCCCGGCGTGATCTCACACGCCCGCTGCAAGATCGTCCCGGGTGTGTCGTACTCCACCATCATGTACTCGACGGCGACGATCTTGCCCTCGATGCGATGCTTGAGGGTCGTCACCTGGGGGTGTTCTTCGAGTCCCTGGTTCGCGAACAGCGCCGCGTTGGAAGCGAAGAGCGGCTCGCCGATGACGCGCAGGCCTGCCTGCTTGAGGGTTGTGCCGGTATCGACAACATCGACGACGCCCTGCGCGATGCCGAGCTGGACGGCGATTTCGACCGCCCCCTCGAGCTCGATGATGTGCACTTCCCGGGGCGCGAAGAACCGCCGCACAATGCCGGGAAGCGAAGTCGCCATGCGCAGACGCGCGAACTCCTCCAGCGTATGGACCGGCGAATCGACAGGGACGGCTGCGCGCAGCTTCGAGTGGCCGTAGTTCAAATCCAGCAGGGGGCCCGCCTCGACCCCTTTTTCAGCGATGAAGTCCTTGCCGGTGACGCCGCAATCGAGCACCCCGTTGGCGACATAGAGAGGGATGTCGCCCGGGCGGAGGAAGTAGAACTCGACGTCGTTCTCGGGGTCCAGGGAGGAAAGGGCGCTGCCCGCCTTGGAGACGCGGTAGCCGCAGGAGTTGAGCAACTCGATCGTCGGCTCGAAGAGCATGCCTTTGTTGGGGAGGGCGACTTTGATCATAGCTGGCGATACACATCTTCGAGCGAGATGTCTTTTTCCGCCATCATGCATGCAACGTAATAGAGGACCTGGGCGAGCTCGCCAGCGAGGTCGGCGTCGGACTCGAAGCGGGCGGCCATCCAGCTTTCGGCGGCCTCTTCCACAAGCTTCTTGCCGATGGCGTGCGCGCCGCCGCGAAAGAGCTCGGCGGTGGCGGAACCGGCCGGCATCTCCTGTTTCCGGCTGCGGGCGAGGGCGTGCATTTCCTCGAAGGTCACGTCCGCAACGATAGCCGAGCGAGCACCGAAGCGTCGATGGCGTCAGGCCGTGCCACTATCCTTGATCAGCGTCTCTCGACCGTAGGCCACACCCCACACCTCAACGCGGTCAGGGAACACCTCGTAAAGGATGCGGAGACCACCCTCGATGAGTTCGCGCAGCAGAGGGTTACCGAACTCCGGGATGACGCGACCCATCAGTGGGAATTCCGCAAGCGCAGCTGTCCGGGCGATCAGAGTGGCCGGCAGGCGCTCAGCCGCCAGCGCAGACATGCGCGCGAAGCTGGACGCGATCACGGCCAGGTCCTCCTGTGCCGAGTCCGTCCAGAGGACTTCTGTCAACGCGCCGATACACCGAATCGCTGGCGCACTTCATCGAGCGACGCGGTTCGTCCCGCTCGGGAGTCCGCAATGCCCCTGGCGCGCTTCTCGCGCAGGTACATGGCGTAGATGACGTCGTCCCAGGTGACGTCATCGGCCAGAGATTCCACTACTTCTCTGGCTTCTTGCTTCACTGTGGATGAGGTGCCCATACAATGAGTGTACGGCCCTCGGAGGGCGGCGGCTATCGCGGGCGGACGCTGACGTCGGCCGCGTTGATAGCGGTGACGAGCCCGTTCCGCTGGCGCACCATCAGCTCGCCGTCGTCGCTGATGCTGAGCGCGGTGGCCTCAAAGGGATCGGAACCCGCCGGGTGCACCATCACCTCCCGTCCGAGGATGCTGCTGAGCTTGCGGTACTCCTCGATCAGACCGGTCATCGGGCAATCGAGCAGCTGTTCCAGCTCGTTGCAGATCGCGGCCAGCACCCGCTCGCGGGAGACGGGACGGCCCAGTTCCTTCGCCAGGCTCGTCGCGATCTCGGTCAGCTCGGGGTTCTCCGTGGGGTCGCCGTTGACGTTCACCCCGATCCCTGGGAAGCCGAGGCCGCCGTTGTAGGCGAGTTCCCCGTCGATAAGCATCCCGCAGACCTTGCGCTCGTTGATCCAGATGTCGTTCGGCCACTTGATGCGGGCGTCGGCGCCCTCGGCGCGAAGCGCCCGCGCGACGGCGAGCGGGAGGATGACCGGGAGCCGGCGGTGGCTGGCGAGCGGCAGCCGGAGCACGAGGGTGAAGTACAGGTTGTCCCTGGCAGGGCTGTAGAACGACCGCCCGCGACGGCCACGGCCAGCGGTCTGTTCCTCGGCCAGCACGAGGGTGCCGTGGGGCGCGCCGGCGGCTGCTTCCTCGCGGGCGGCGTCCATGGTCGAAGGGATGGACTCGTGGTAGACGAACTTGCGGCCGATTTCCCGCGTGCGAAGTGCACCGCGGAAAGCCTCGATGTCGAGCCCCTGCGTTTCGGCCATGTAAACCGGACTTTAAAGTCGGGCCAACCGTGCCGCCTCCAACTTTCGGGTGACTGGCGGGGGATTCCGGGGGCAAAAAGAGGCCCCGGTCAGTTTCCCGGGGCCTCTTCGTAGCTAAGACCGGAATGGTCTCAGGAGGATATGGATGACATCGCCCTTTGGGCTGCGCCCTAGGAGGAGGCCACCTCCAGTGCCAAGGTCCGGCCGTAACTACGACTGTGATAGTCCATGCACATCACCTCCTTTCCTGCCTGCGAGCATGCCGCGCGCGAAACCATGCTGTCAATAGGGAACGGGCCACGGGCATGAGCCGGCACGGGCCGTCGGGGGCCAGCGAACCCGTGATCCTTGCTCGGGGGGTCCCGCCGGATCGCTCGCGCCTTTTACCTTTCGCCTTTATCCTGATGTAGTTGTGTTTCTCAGGCGGCGCCGTGGTGGGCCCTGTTGCTCACCAAATCTATGACGCCGCACGTTGGAGGACCCCCTGGTAACCCCTGTCAGCATGAAGCAGCTGCTGGAGGCCGGCGTACACTTCGGCCACCAGACCCGCCGTTGGAACCCGAAGATGCGCCAGTTCATCTTCACTGAGCGCAACGGCATCCACATCATCGACCTGCAGCAAACCGTCACCCGCCTCGATGCGGCCATCAACTTCATCCGGGACGTGGTCGCAAGCGGCTCCGACGTGCTCATCATCGGCACGAAGAAGCAGGCCCGCGAGACGGTGGAAGCAGAAGCAACGCGCGCCGGCCTGCCGTATGTGAACAACCGCTGGCTGGGCGGGACGCTCACGAACTTCCGTACCATCCAGAGCCGGATCAAGCACCTGCAGAACCTCGAAGCCTCGATGGCGCGCGGCGACTTCTCGCGCCTGACCAAGAAGGAACAGCTCGACATCGCGAACGAAATCGAGCGCATGAACCGCTACTTCGGCGGCATCAAGCAGCTCGACAGGCTCCCCGCGGCGGTGTTCATCATCGACACGGTGAAGGAAGCCATCGCCGTCGCAGAGTGCAAGCGGCTGAACATCCCGATCGTCGCACTCGTGGATACGAATTGCGACCCGGACCCGATTGCCTACCCGATCCCGAGCAACGACGACGCCATCCGCGCGATCAAGCTGATCCTCGGCAAGGTGGCCGACGCGGCGATCGAGGGACGCGCGGCACGCGAATCCGGGGCGGGCGCCGGCACCGGTGTCGGCGTGGAGGAATTCGCGAAGGCCGTCGAGGCGGGCACGTTCACGGCATCGCCGGAGGACGCCCCGGCCGAAGAGGCGGCCCCCACCGTCACCACCATCCCGGCTTCGGCGCAGGCCGCAGCGGCTGCCGCTCCGGCGGAATCAGCGGAGGAGTAGACAACCCTTGGCCCAGGTAACCACCGAAATGATTAAAGCGCTCCGCGAGGACTCCGGGGCGGGCGTCATGGATGCGAAGCGCGCCCTCGAAGAAGCGGGCGGCGACATGGCGAAGGCGAAAGCCATCCTCCGCGAAAAGGGTGTCGCCGCGGCCGCCAAGCGCGCGGAGCGGGAGACCTCGAACGGCGTCGTCGAGGCGTACATCCACGCCGGCGGGCGCATCGGCGTCCTCGTGGAAGTGAACTGCGAGACGGACTTCGTGGCGAACACGGAAGACTTCCGCACGCTCGCCCGCAACATCGCGATGCAGATCGCCGCGATGAACCCGATGGTTGTCTCGCCCGAAGACCCGGACCGCGCGAAGTACGAAGGCAGCGACGAGGAAGTCTGCCTGCTGAACCAGCCGTTCATCCGGGACGCCTCGCGGACGATTGGCTCGCTCGTCCAGGACGCCGTCGCCAAGACGGGTGAGAACATCCGCATCCGGCGGTTCACACGCTTCGAACTGGGCCGCTAGGGCCCCGGGTGGCAGGCATGCCGCGCTACAAGCGCGCACTGGTGAAACTGAGTGGCGAGGCCCTGATGGGCTCTCGCCACTTCGGCATCGACCCCGTCACGCTCAATGACCTGGCCCGCCAGATCAAGCTCGCCGTCGATGAGGGGGTCGAAGTCGCGGTCATGATCGGCGGCGGCAACTTCTGGCGCGGCGCCACTGTCGCCGAGACGGGGATGGACCGCGCGACAGCGGACTACGCGGGCATGCTGGGCACGATCATGAACGCCCTCGCCCTCCAGGATGCGCTGGAGAAGGCGGGCGCCCACGTCCGCACGCAGACGGCACTGCCCATCGCCCAGGTAGCGGAACCGTACATCCGGCGGCGGGCAATCCGGCACCTGGAGAAGGGCCGCGTCGTCATCTTCGCCGCCGGGACCGGCAACCCGTTCATGACGACCGACACGGCCGGTGCGCTGCGCGCCATCGAGACCGACTGCGAAGTGCTCCTCATGGCGAAGAACGGCGTCGACGGCGTCTACGACGCCGACCCCGCGAAAGTCCCGGGGGCGCGGAAGTTCGAGCACCTGACCCACCTGGACGCCATCCAGAAGCGGCTGGCCGTGATGGATATCACCGCCCTCTCCATGTGCATGGAGCACCACCTGCCGATTGTCGTCTTCGACGTGGCGGGACCGGACGCCGTGTTCCATGCCCTGCGTGGGGATAGAATTGGGACAATCGTATCTTCGAGCCCGGAGGCCCTGGCCGCCGGCGACTGAACCGGAGGGACTTCCATGGCAGACCCGGACGAGATTCTCCTGACCGCCGATGAGAAGATGGACTCCGCGATCCAGGCCTTCAAGCGCGAACTGAACGGCATCCGCACCGGCCGCGCGCATCCCAGCCTGATCGAGACCCTGCCGGTGGACTACTACGGAGCTACCACCCCCCTGAAGCAGCTCGGCACGATAAACGCGCCCGAACCGCGCCTGCTCACCATCCAGGTCTGGGACCGTGGCGCGGTTTCGGCCATCCAGAAGGCGATCCAGTCCTCCGACCTTGGCCTGAACCCGGCGATCGACGGCCAGACGATGCGCCTCCCGATCCCGGCGCTCACCGAGCAGCGCCGCAAGGAACTGGTCAAGCTCCTCCACCACAAGGCCGAGGATGCCCGCGTCGCCGTCCGCAACGTGCGCCGGCACTCGCACGACGAACTGCGCAAAGCGGAAAAGGATGGGGAGGTCTCGCAGGACGACCTGAAACGCAGCGAAGAGGAGCTCCAGAAGATCACCGACCGCCACATCGCGACGATCGACGCGGAGGCGAAGAAGAAAGAGGCGGAGCTCCTTGAGGTCTGAGCCGCACCCGACGGCACCCCCGGCGGCGGCCCCTGCCGAGTTCCTCGGCGACCTCATCTCGCCCATCTCCGGCGGGAGAGTGCCGCGGCACGTCGCCATCATCATGGATGGGAACGGCCGCTGGGCGACACAGCGAGGCCTCCCGCGCGCGGCCGGGCATCGCGCCGGCACGGAGAACATCCGGCGCGTGATCGAGCGCTTCGCCGACCACGGCGTCCAGTTCCTCACCCTCTACGCGTTCAGCACGGAGAACTGGAACCGCCCCCAGCGCGAGGTGCGCGTCCTCATCCGCCTGTTGCGCTACTTCATCCGCCGGGAGCTCGACAACCTGCACAAGAACGGCATCCGCTTGCGCATGCTCGGGCACATCGAAACGCTGCCCGACTGGCTGCAGAAGCAGGTGGCCGACGCCATCGCCCTCACCGCGGAGAACGACCGCATGACCCTGAACATCTGCTTCAGCTATGGCGGCCGCGACGACATCCTCGGGGCGGTGCAGTCCATCGTCCGCGAGCAGATACCGGCCGGCGAAATCACCGAAGACACCATCTCCGCGCACCTCTCGACGGCCGGGGCGCCAGACCCGGACCTCCTCATCCGCACGGGCGGCGATATGCGCATTTCGAACTTCCTGCTCTGGCAGGCGGCCTACGCCGAGCTCTACTTCACCGACACCTACTGGCCCGACTTCGGCCGCGAAGACACGGACATCGCCCTGGCGGAGTACGGCCGCCGGAAGCGGAAATTTGGCGCACTCCTCCCCGAGGACCTGGAGGCGTTCAAGGGGTAGGTCCACCGGCCCCCTCTGTGACGCCCGCCACTTGTGCCGCCTTCCTCCGTGGGAGTCCAATCGCCTCCCACGGAGGAAGGCCCCATGCCACGCGAGTTCGCGAACACCGTCATCTACGTCGTCCAGCCGGGCGACACCCTCGGCGCCATCTGCGATGCCCACGGCGTCACGCTGGACCTGGTCCTCGCGGCGAACAGCGGCCTCATCACGGACGCGGCGCTCATCCAGCCCGGGTGGGAAATCGTGATCCCCGGCGAGCTCACCGGTTCCCGCCGCAGCCCGGCGCCCGCCGGCGACGGCATCACCAGCTACACGGTTGAAGCCGGCGATTCACTGAGCGCGCTGGCCGAGCGCTGGGGCACCACCGTGCAGGAAATCGCCGACCTCAACGGCATCACGAACCCGAGCCTGATCTTCGTCGGGCAACGTTTGCGCCGGCCGGGCGGGAGTGCGGAAGGTGGAGGAGGCGGGGCCGCAGCCGCAGTCCAACCCGAACCCGCCGCCATCGAACCCGCCCGATCCTCCCGGCTCGAGTTCCTCCGCTGGCCGGTCGACATGCCGCCCGGCGTGATCACGGGTGGCTACCGCCAGGATTATGGCAACTACCTCCACCGCGGCATCGACATCGGCCACATGCCGGTGGGCACGCCAATCTTCGCCCCCGCGGGCGGCACTCTGGCGGTGCACCGCCCGGGCGATGGCTGGGGCGACGGCAGCTTCGGCATCAACGTCGTCATCGACCATCCCGGCACTCCCTGGTGGTCCATCTACGCGCACATGAACGAGACCGCCCGCCAGACCGGCGAGGTGGTGCAAGCCGGCGACGTCATCGGCGAGATCGGGTTCACTGGGTTCGTTGTGCCGGCGGGGCCGGCCGGGGCCCACCTCCACTGGCAGCTCAGCGCCCACAGCGGCTTCCCGCCCGGCTTCGAATACATCGCCAACCCGCTGGACTTCCTGCGCCTCGCCTGACGATTGCCGCTGTCTCCGCCCGTCTGCGTTTAACCGATACCTGCCTTAGGCTACCGCGGATGTCGAACCTGCAGCTCCGGCTCCTGACCGCGGCCGTGGGGCTGCCGCTCATCACCGGCGTGGCGTGGCTTGGCGGTTGGCTGTTCGCGCTCGTGGTGGCGGCGATCGGCCTGCTTGCGGCGATGGAGTTCGTCCATGGCTGGCTCATCCCCACGATGCCCATCCGCCAGGCGATCACCCACCTGCCGATGTTCGCGATAGCGCCCGCCACCGCAGCCGCCGCGCATGTCGAACCTGCCTGGGTGTGGGGCGGCGCGGCGTTCGCCCTGCTCTTCGGGCTGCTCGGCTACCTTCCCGCGAACACGATCGTCGGCCCGCGGAAGCCCTACCGCGTCTACGCCTGGTGCGTGGTGTACCTCGGGCTGCTGCTTGCGACGTTCGTGCTTGTGCGCGACCTGGACGAGGGCCGCAAGTGGTTCTTCCTGGGGCTCCTGGCCACCTTCGCCTGCGACACCGGGGCGTACGCGACCGGCCGGCTCATCGGCCGCCACAAGATGGCCCCCGCCATTAGCCCGAAAAAGACATGGGAGGGCGCGGTGGGCGGCACGCTCGCGGCCGTTGCCGCCGTCTTCCTTATAAACAGCTGGTTCGAGACCGGCGTTGCGGTCGGCACCATCTGGCCGCTTGCCATCGCGGTCCCGCCCGCGGCCATCATCGGCGACCTCGTCGAATCGTGGATGAAGCGCCGCATGGGTGTGAAGGACGCGTCTGGCCTCCTGCCCGGGCATGGCGGCTTCATGGACCGGCTCGACTCGTTGCTTTTTGTTTTTCCCGTCCTGTACGTGTTCCTGCAGCTCCGTGTGTTCTAATGGCCATAGCCCATGGATGACCGGATCGCTGAAGAGCTCGACGAGTTGCTGTTCGAAGAGAGCGAGACCCCGCTGTTGCTGCGGAAGCCCGTCGTTGCCGGCGTCGTCATGGGGTTCTTCGCGCTGGTTGGCCTGTACTTCGCCGCCACCACGTGGTGGGGAGTGTCGTTCCAGATCGACGCAGAGCCCTTCCGGGACTGGGTCGAGGAGCAGGGGCCCCTGGGCCCCGTGGTCTTCATCGCGATCATGGCGGCTTCGGTGTTGTTCGCGCCTATCCCGAACGTCCCGATCTTCATCGCCGCGGGGCTCGCCTGGGGGCCGGTCCTCGGGACCGTCTACTGCATGGCCGGGCTCACGCTCGGTTCGGCGGCGGCGTTCTGGGTGGCGCGCCGCTTCGGCCGCAACCACCTGCCGAAGCTCATCGGCCACCGCGCTGCCGCCCGCATCGACCACATGGTCGACAACATGGGAGGGCGGGTCGTTTTCTTCAGCCGGCTCATGCCGGGAGTCAATTTCGACTGGATCAGCTTCGTCGCGGGGATGACTTCGGTCTCCTTCCGCACGTTCATCTTCTACAGCTTCTGGGGGATGCTGCCGATCTGCGCGGTGACGGTGGCGATGGGCGACGGGCTGAGCCGGGACCCGCGGATCACCCTCGCGCTCGGCGGCCTCTGGGTGATCGCGATCGTGCTCACGGCACTGTACTTCTGGACGCGCCGGAAGCACTGGCGGCACGACCCTCCGCTCGCATCGGAACCGGGGGTGAACCCCGAAGCCGAATTGGGATAAATCCGTCACGTTCATCAGGGAAGCGCCTATCCGCGTAACACATTGCGGAGCGGACAATTCGCCCACATCACAGGTGGTGAGCAGCCATGTCGGTCCAACGTTTCCCCGCCTATCTCCATCTCCTCGCCCCGCGCGGGGCGGACCAGGCGCGCGAAGCCGTGCCCGCGCCTCCGGCCTTCGAAACCGACCATGCGACCGGGGTCGCCACCCGCCATGCCCTCCTGGACCGCCTCGAAGCGATGGGCCAGCTCGCCCCGAACGCGCCGCTCTCATTTGTCGTGGTCAAGGTCGCCGGGCTGAACCGCGGGGACACGAAAGCGCTCAAGACGATCGCCCGCCGCCTGCGTGAACTCACACGCGGCACCGACGTTGTCGGCCGGCTGACCGGGACGACCTTCGGGATCGCCCTCCAGGGTACAGGCGTGACGGCGGCTGGTGCGGTCGCGGCGCGGCTCACCCACCACCTGAACCGCCTGGCGGAGTTGCCGCCCTCGGTCTGCGTTACAGTGTCGGCGGCTACAGGCACGGGCCAGAACGCGGACACTCTCCCGGTGGCGGCCATGGACACGTTCGAGCCCTGCTGCGGCTAAGGGGCAGCGTTTACCCAACCCACGCCGATTGTTTACGCACGGGTAACTCGCACCCGTAACTTCCGGGGCCGGTTTTGCGCTCTTGTATGCAGGATGCACGAAACGACCGAACTGGCGCGCCCCCGCCTCCTCACCACCGCCAGCCCGCCCCACGAAACCGACGTCTTCCTCGCCGCCTTGCGAGCCCGCGACGCCAGCGCCTGGACTGAGCTCTTCGAGCAGCACCGGGACCTTGTCTACCGCGCGGCCCTCTCCCAGGTGCGCGAACGCGAGCTCGCGGAGGACGTCACCGCCCAGGTCTTTCTCGAAGCCATTGAAGGTATCCGCCGCTACCGCGACCGCGGCAGGCCGATCGGCGCGTGGCTCCTGGCCATCGCGCGCCATCGCAGTCTCGACGCGATCCGGAAGCGGCGGAGAGAGTCGCGGAGTGACCCTCCTCCGCCCGGGAGCGCCGGAGAACCTGCGAGCCCCGCGCTCGAGGCGCTGCGGGTCCTCACCCCCGAGCAGCGCGAAGTCGTCCACCTCCGGTTCGTGGAAGACCTGTCGATCGAAACGGTGGCGGCAATGACGGGCCGCAGTCCCGGCGCCGTAAAGTCGCTCCAGCACCGGGCGCTGCGCCAGCTCCGCGTCCATCTCTCTCTGCCCGAAGGAGACCACAGCAATGCGTAACCCCTTCCAGTCCGAACCGCTGGCGCCCGAGTCCGAGGCCGAAGCCGGCGCCCTCTTTTCCGAGCTCTCGAACGAAGAGCTGTCTCCCCCGGCGTCGGCGTCTATCCGGCAGAGCATGCTCGCCGCGCTCGATGCGGCCCGGTCCGCAGCGGGCCACAGCGGCCGGTTCGCGTTCGCAGCGCCGGCCGTCCTCGTCCCGCTCATTGCCGTTGGCGCCGTAAGCGCCGCGACCGGCGAATCGCCCATCGCGGGGCCTGCAGCCGTGTTCGAAAGCGCGGCAACGTCGCTCGGCATCGTCAGTCCGGATTCCCAGGCCCCCGAGGAGAACGCGGGATCGCTCGCCCAGGAGTCGCCGGCGGCGAACCTGCCAGACGGCGGGGCTGCCCCCTCCGTCCAGGCCCCGGACACCCGGGCCGCCGAGAGCGAAACAAAAGAAGAGGGAAGCGACACCGCGGAAGGAGCTTCCGCCGCCGCGGCCGCCGCGCACGAAAACGGGAACGGTTGCGACGACGTCCTCTTCGCGAACGGGCAACCGCCGTTCGCCTCCCCGGGCGGCCCGGCCGGCTGCGAAGTCGGCAACAGCGCCGACCACCGCCAGAATGGCGCCAACCACGAGGATGGCGAGGAAGACGAAGACACTCCCGGCGAAGGTGAGCAAACGCCCGAGGAGGGAGACCCGGAGGGCGATGACGACTCGCCGGGCGGCGTCTCGCACGGCCTCGGCCGCGGTCATGACGAAGACCGGCCGGGCAACGGCAACGGCTTCGGCCACGACAAGCACGGCCACGAACCGAACACGAACGGCCACGGCCCCGGTGGCCCCGACAGCGGCGAAGACGACGGCGGCGCCGGCACGGGCGACAGCGAACCCACGCCGGCGACCTCGAGCGGCGATTCCGGCGGCAGCGCGGGCCCCGGCAACTCGGGGAACGCGCCCGGCCAGCAGGATCGGCCGGGCAAAGGCGGCAAGAACAAGTAGCAGCACCGGCCCGGCTTTTAGCGTGGAAGAGGGCACCGTTCTCGGTGCCCTCTCTGCGTCCCCGCATGGAACCCCGCCCGGCTAGCGCTCCAACCCCACCACGGGCACCGAGAGGTCTGCCCCGAGGTCCATGACGACGGCCACTTCCTTGCAATTCGTAAAGAACGGGCACCGCACGCACTCGTTCCAGACCTTCTGCGGAAACTCCATCACGTTCGCAAGGCGGAAACCCTGCTTCTCGAAGAAGCCGGGCTTGTAGGTGAGGGCGAACACCCGTTCCAGCCCGAAAGCGCGGGCATCGTCGATGCAGGCCGCGACAATACCCGCGCCGATGCCGCGCGCCTGGACGTCTTCTGCCACGGCCAGACTACGTACCTCGGCCAGGTCCGAGCCCATGATGTGGAGCGAGCCGGTCCCTACGACGTTGCCCTCGAGGCGGGCCACCTTGAAGTCACGGATTGCTTCGTAGATCTCGCCGATAGGGCGGTGGAGCATATCGCCCCGGTCCGCCCAGTACGTCACCAGCTGGTGGATGGCTTCGGCATCGGAGAGCCGGGCCGGTTCAATGCAGAGCACGCTGTTCTCCCGTTCGTGGCTGTGGTCGGTGGGCAGGGTCAGGCAGCGGGCCGGCGGGCAGGGGCGACGTGCGTGGCGTCGCCCGGGGAAACCTCGGCTGCGTGTGGAGCGTGCATTACGACCAGTGTAGGGCGCACCTTTCGAAAGCAAAACCACCCTCACCCGGCCGCCCCGGAATGGCATGCCGGTGCCGCGTGCAGAAAGGGCACAAAGTGGGGTCTGCCAGAGGTCTGTTGCTGGAAGTCCCGAATGGGCGGAAAATTCACAAAAGGCGATTCTGCCTCATCAGAACGCGACATTTTTTGTCGCGAAACCGGCCTAGAGTCCCGACAGACGGCCGAGACGTAGTCGAGAAAGTCCCGGCTGGACTTCAAGAAGGCGGGGGAGCGGTAAGAACATGACGGAACAGACGCGGAGGGCAACCAGGCTCGTCCGCATTCGTGAGCTGCTGGTGCGGCGCGGCAGTATCAGCTCGTCCGAGCTCGCAAACGAACTGGGCTACAGCCAGCGCACCATCCAGCGAGACATGGCCGCGCTCGAAAGCGAGCTCGGCGTGCCGCTCATCTTCGAACAGCGCCGCTGGATGCTCATGCCCGGCACCAAGCTCGTGCTCGGGCCCGTGCGGCTCACTCTCCAGGAAGCGAGGGCGGTGTACTTCGCCACCCGGCTCATGCTGCGTTCGGCCGATGAGCGCGACCCGGACGGCGTTTCCGCCCTGGAAAAAATCGCCGACGCCGTACCCGAGGGCCTCGCTCAGCATATGAAACGCACCGTTGCCGAGTACGGCGCGCTCCCGGCGAACACCGCGTACATCGAGTGCCTCCGCCGCCTGACGGAGGCGTGGACGACCAAGCGGACCGCCACCATCAGCTACCGCTCCGCGAGCCACTCCGACGCTCGCACCACCGACCTGGACCCGTACATCCTGGACCACACGCAGAGCGGCACGTACGTCGTCGGGCTGAGTTCGGAGCACGGCGAGATCCGCGTCTTCAAGCTGGACCGCATCCTCGAAGTGAACGTCACCACCCGCGAGTTCGACCCCGGCGACGTGGAGCGCATCGCCCAGCAGCTCCGCCAGAGCTGGGGCGGCGCCGTTTTCGGCGAGGCGCAGCACCAGGTCACCATCAACTTCTCACCGGCCGTCCAGGCGCGCATCCGCGAAAGCTACTGGCACCCAAGCCAGCAGCTCGATGACCTGCCGGACGGGGGTGTCCAGCTCCGCGTGAGCCTCCCGAGCCTCCTCGAAATCATTCCCTGGATCCGCGGGTGGGGCCCGGAGGCGGTGGTCGTCGGCCCGCCCGAATTGCGCGAGGAAATCTCCCAGTCGCTCGCCCGCGCGGCGGCAAACTACAGCGCCTGACCGTACACTGGAGGCGATGCAGTCCCCTACCGACCTTCGCACGCGGCGGGAGGCGATGGCGCGCGCCTGGGACCTCCAGCGCGGCGCGGTCATCGTGGCCTCGGGCGTCCACGTCCCCATCGAAGGCACCGACCAGTACCACGAGTTCCACGCCCACCCGGAGTTCACCTACCTGGCCGGCGAACAGCTCTCGGGCGCTGCCCTTGCGTTCGACCCGGCCGAGGGCTGGGCGCTGTTCGCGCCCGTCGCCAGCCTCGACGACCGCATCTGGATCGGCGACGGGGTGGACCACGAGGCGCTGGCCGCGGCCACGGGCCTGCCGGTACGCCCCGCCCCGGCGCTCGAGGGCTGGCTCGAGGCGCGCCGCTCGGAGCCGCTGGCGCTGCTGGGGAACCACGACCTCGCGCGCCAGCCCCGGGCTTACGGCATCGCGAACTGGGCCTCGCTCGAGCTGGAAATCGATGAAGAGCTTGCCTCTCGCCTTTCGGAGCAGACGGCGGAGGCGCGCAGGGCGAAGGACCCGTCCGAGCTCTCGCTGATGCGCTGCGCCGCCGATGCCTCGCGGGCGGGACACCTCTGGGCCCTGCGCAACGCCCGCCCCGGCATGACCGAGCGCCAGCTCCAAATCGAGGTCGAAGCGGAGTTCTTTCGGGCCGGCGCACCGCGCACCGCGTACGACTCGATTGTCGGCACGGGCTCGAATGGCGCCGTCCTGCACTTCATGCCCACGCAGCGCGCCATGGCCCCGGGCGACCTCGTGCTCATGGACGCCGGCGCCGAATACGGCGGATACGCCAGCGACGTGACGCGCACGTTCCCGGCCGGCCCACGCTTCGAAGGCGCCCAGCGCGACCTCTACCAGGTCCTCCTGGACGTCCAGCAGAGCGCGATCAGCGAAGCGCGGCCGGGCGTCGAATTCAAGGACCTCCACCTTGCCGCTGCAGCACGGGTCGCAGAGGGGCTGGTGAGCCTCGGGCTCCTCAAAGGCTCGCCCGAAGCCCTCGTCGAGCGCGACGCGCACGCGCTCTTCTTCCCGCACGGGCTCGGGCACATGCTCGGGCTTTCCACGCACGACGCCGGCGGCTGTCTCGCCGGCCGCACGCCGAGCGACCGTTTCGGCCTGAAGTGGTTGCGGGCCGACCTGCCGCTTCAGCCGGGTTATGTCGTGACTATCGAGCCGGGCATCTACTTCATCAAGGCGCTGCTCGACGACCCGGCGCGCCGCCGCGAGTTCGCGGACGCCGTCAACTGGCACAGGGTGGACACCCTGCGCGAGTTCGGCGGCATCCGCATCGAGGACGACGTGCTGATTACGGAAACCGGCTGCGAAGTCCTCACGGCGGCCGTCCCGAAGACCATCCCGGAGATCGAAGCCCTCCGGGCGGAGGCGTTCGATTCGTGACCAAACCGTACGAGCACCTGACGTTGGCCCAGGTGGCCACCTTCCCGCGCCCCGGGACGGTCGTGCCCGCACGGCTCGGGTTCACCCCGGACGGGACGGGCGTCACCTATCTCTTCAGCGCCGAAGGCAGCCTCGTCCGCAGCCTCTGGCGGTACGACATTGCCAGGGGCGAGCGGACCGTGCTCGCCGGGCCGCCGCCGGCTTCGACCGCTGAAGGCGAGCTCTCCCGCGAGGAAGAGCTGCGCCGCGAGCGCGCCCGCCTGCGCGAGCTCGGGGTGACCGATTACCAGTTCGCCTCGAAGTCCGAGAAGGCCGTGCTGCTCGTGCCCGGGGGTGGCAAGCTCTGGGCAAGCGTGGCCGGCGCCCCCGTCACGGAAGTCCCCGGCTCGGAAGGCGCCATCGACCCCCACCTCAGCCCCGACGGTTCGATGGTGGCGTTCGTGAAGGACGACGAACTGTGGGTGCTGCCCGTTTCCGGCGGCGAGCCGCGGAAGCTGACGCGCGGCGCCGAACCCGGGTTGACCAACGGGCTCGCCGAGTTCATCGCCCAGGAGGAGCTCGACCGCGACCGAGGCTTCTGGTGGAGCCCGGACGGTTCGAAGATCGCTTACATCCGCGCCGACAGCCGCCACATCCCGGACTACACGATCGTCCACCAGGGCAAGGACCAGGTCGACAACGAGCCACACCGCTACCCCTTCGCCGGCCAGCCGAACGCCATCCTCGAACTCGGCGTCGTCGACCTCGCGACGGGCCAGACCACGTGGATGGACCTGGGCGACGACAAAGACATTTACATCGCGCGCGTCGGCTGGCGCCCCGACGGCGTGCTGACCGCGCAATTGCTCTCGCGAGACCAGCGCACGTTGCGGCTCGTCGCGTTCGAACCGGACGGGCGCCAACGCCTGCTGCTCCAGGAGCAGGCCGACCCGTGGATCAACCTCCAGGGCGACACCCAGTTCCTCGAATCCGGCGGGTTCCTCTGGCTCAGCGAGCGCAGCGGTTACTGCCACCTCTATCGGTATGCGCAGGATGGCGAAGGCTGCCGGGCCCTCACCGCCGGGGATTGGGTGCTCACCAGCCTCGTGCGCGTCGACGAGAAGGCAGGGCTCGCCTACTTCCTCGCCACGAAGGACTCCCCGCTCGAACGCCACCTCTACTCCGTGCCCCTCTCCGGCGGTCCGGTCACGCGGCTCACGCTGGAGCCCGGCTACCACGGCGTGGTGGTCGCGAAGGAAGGCGGACGCTTCATCGACTCCTGGAGCACGACGACACGAGGCCCGCGCGTCGCCTTGCGCAACGCGGACGGCTCGCTGGCGACGATGCTCTTCGAAAACGAAGCTGCCGTTGCGGACGACCTCGGGCTTGCGCCCCCGGAAGTCCGCACGTTCACCGCCGCGGATGGCTCCACCCTGTACGGCATGCTCTACAGACCGCCCGTCCTCGAACCGGGCAGGAAGTACCCGCTCATCGTCGCGGTCTACGGCGGGCCTGGCGTGCAGCGCGTGCTCAACGACTGGTCGCTGACGGTCGACCTGCGTGCGCAGTACCTGGCCCAACAGGGCTTCGTCGTCTTGAAGGTCGACAACCGCGGCAGCCTGAACCGCGGCCTCTCGTTCGAAGCCGCCATCGCCGACCGCATGGGCACCGTCGAGGTCGACGACCAGGTAGCGGCGGTGCGCGAGATGGCGAAGCTCCCGTGGATCGACGCCGAGCGCGTCGGCATGTACGGCTGGAGCTACGGCGGCTACATGACCTGCATGTCGATGATGCGCGCCCCCGAGGTGTTCAAGGTCGGCGTCTCTGGGGCGCCGGTGACCGACTGGGACGGCTACGACACCGGCTACACCGAGCGCTACATGGGCACGCCGCAGTCCAACCCCGAGGGCTACAAGGACAGCTCCGTCCTCACCCACGCGCACAAGCTGCGCGGCAAGCTCCTCCTCGTCCACGGCATGACCGACGAGAACGTCCACTTCCGCCACACGGCCCGCCTGATCGTCGCCCTCACCGAAGCGAACAAAGACTACGACCTCCTCGTCTTCCCGGAAGAGCGCCACATGCCCCGCGACGCCAAAGGCCTCGAGTACCAGGAGCGCAAGGTGGTGGAGTACTTCCAGCGCAACCTGTAGGGAGCGGGGGACGCGAGCGACACTTCGGGGACAAGGTTCCAAGGAGGTCGATTTGCAATTCTGGACACTCTACTCTCGACTTCCGACGCTACCGCGCCGGTTCTCGCCAGCGCTGGTTGCGGCGGGCCTCGTGACTCTTGGGGCTGCTGCTGTCCATGCCCAAGAAGCCCCGAGCGCCCCTACTATCGTACCGACAGTGGCCCCCACGCCAGTTCGCCCGGACGCCCCGCCGCCCGAGGCGATCAACTGCGTGAGGCCAAACACGGCCGCGCCCAGGGCTGAGCTTAGCGCGAACGACGCCTTGGAACTCTCCCTAGATACGTCCGCCCGCGAAGTTGTGGTCGCGATCACTCGGGTTCCTGCCGAAGCGACCTGTTATGCGTTGTACCGTCGGCCGAGTGACGTCAACCCCGTCCTCTTTGCGTACGACTCGCAACCCATCAAGTCGCCATCGCCCCAGCCGGATCCGCACAAGCCAGCGGTCGCAGGTGAATACTGCTACAGCCTGGTCTTCGGGAGCCCGCAGGGTTCCTCCGCGCCCTTCGAACGTTGCATCAACGTGCCGACATCATTGGCGCCCGCCCCGACGCCCGTTTCAGCGGCCGAACCTCCACCCCAGCCCGTGACAGGGCCTCCGTCGGTCGGAAACTCAACCGACAGCTCGGTGGGATACTCGATCCCAGCCCTGGGCGCCATCGCCGCCGGACTTGCACTCCTGGGAACCGGCGCTTATCGGGTCTGGGAACGGCGTCGGCCAAGGAACTAACCATTCGACCGGACTACTGGAGATTGGAGCTCAAAGATGCTGCCTAGCTACCGCATGTCCCCGCGCCATTTGGTGCTCGTCGGCCTCGCGTTGGTCGCCTTTAGGGCTGGCCGCTCAAACCAAGTACGCCGAGGCGAGCCATTATCGGTTCATGGCTGACGACCCCTCCTTCAATCCTGTGGCCGGATCGGGCTACCGTGAATGGAGTTACACGGTCAAGCCGTGGGTGATCGGGAACCATGAGTCGGGAGGAGGATCCCATGACCCAGGACAATCTCACTCCCACAGGCTTGGGGACCATCACAACTCCAAAGTACGCCGACATCGACATCGCCCATCGTCGGCGGGCGGCAGTTGGGCCCCCTCTCGTACTTCGAGATCGCTGCGACGATTGTCGTGGCTGGCGCTATCGGCGCAGCGCTCGGCTGGGCAGTGCTTCGGGTGTTTCTTTAGCCCTACCCCTCATCCCCCAGCGCGGGCAGGCCGAACCCGAATTCCATCCCCGGCTCGCGGCGGCGCGTGCTGATCTTCCCGCCGGGGCTGCTGCGTTCCCCTCGTGCGCGAAATGATCGAAGACGATCGTTTGGGCGCATAGGGAGTGCGGGACAACGGAAATGGCCATGGTCGACTCTATGCCCAGCGTGAGCGGCGGAGGAGGAAGACGATGGCGAAAGTGCTGGCTCTCGTGGCCATCTGGGCATTGCTGCTCGGAGCGACGCTGAATCTCACGCGAGAAGCGAGAGCGTACAACGACTATGGGAGCTGTGCCTGCGGGTTCTGGTATGGAGGTTGCGGCACCTTCTGGGTGCCCTATGCCAACCATCCGACCTATCCGCCGACCGGAATCTACTACAACGCCTACGTCTATGCCCAGAGTTCGTGGAACGTTGGACCATCCGCAGTTGGCCAGCTCGGACTTCTGGAAGCAATCCGCGGCTGCGCATGAAAGTGGCCATCATATCTGGACGAGCCACAGCGTCATTTGGGACGCAATCATGAATCCCAATCGCACGGGGAGCAACAATGGCCCTGTGCAGGACGATTGGTGTGCCGTGCAGTATCGCTATCCGTCGAGTACTTATCCTTTGCAGTGGGGATACATAGGGGGTCCCTGATGATGAGTAAGAGATTCACGATTGCCGGAATAGTCGGGACGGTTGTTGCTGTCGTTCTCGGTGCAAGCATTGGCCTCCGGCGAGACGATCAGGCTGCCAACTGGGTGGACTCTGAATCCGACCCCGGCGCCGCCGCAAATCTTGACGAACTCGTCGCCTGGTCTAGCGTCATCGCAACTGGCGAGTACGTAGGCGAGACCGTGGAGAACGTCGACCTGTCTTCTCCGGTTGACGGCAAGGTGTATAGCCGGCGGGTCGACCGGGTGATGCGGTTTAAGCCTACGTCTGTCCTCAAAACAGACCGCGAGGTTCGCGACGAGCTCCTGGTGCGCTCGGCCGTTTCTCTTATGACGTGGGAAGCCAGTCCGGACGCAGCCAGGACCCAGGAGTTCGGTGTAATCCCGCTCGAGCGCGGCAGGGTCTACGCCCTGTTCCTCACTCGCTTCAGTGAATCGACTGGCGACGACCTTGGTCTTGCGGGGCCTATTGCGATCGCCGATGTTGACGGCGAGCGACTGCACTTTTTGGCACCAGATGCACTTCTCGAAAGCGAGGCTCCCGAGCCCCCTCTTCTCAGTTCGCGGCCGAACATCAACGAGCTTCCTGCGGCAATCGCGAACCCGAAACCAACCGTCGCTCCCCCAAAGCTTGATCCGAATTCACCAGCTGCGGTGTACGGCGAGCGACTAACGATGCTCGCCGACGGACTCCATGTCGCGGGGTCCCGGGCTGAAGTCGACCTCCTCCTGAATCACCTTGGGCTCGGACCGGGGCAAGTCAACGACCGCACGGTTTGCCGGAAGGTCGAAGCTGCGTTGGATGCCAGCGGCTGGGCCACGGACCTGGGTTGCCCCTGAACCCACAGGAAGTTGAGTGACCGAGGCCCGCGGCGTGCGTGGCCGTCGCGGAGGCGCGGAAGCAGGGCTGGAAGAGCCGGTCCATCTCCTCCGCCGCGACGCGAACGGGCCTGGAGTACCAGGAGCGCAAGGTCGTGGAGTACTTCCAGCGCAACCTGTAGCCGCGGCCCTCCGTGGCCGCACCGCCCACGTATCGTCCGCGGCAGCCACGAGCTCCTCGGTACCCGCGGCCCGCGCCGGCCTTCGCCGAACTCAAGCCCGTCAGCTCCCCGGGCCCAAGAAGCTCGTATGCAAGTTTACACACTTAGTATTGAACCTTAACGGGCAGCCTCTGCATAAAGCGCATATCCCTCCGGCAGGTGATGCGGCCGAGCGCAGTCCTGCGGGGGCGGAGGTTTCCTGTGATCCAATCGGCAATGGCGCCCAAAGCCCTGTGGAAGGTCCTGATCGACCTCCACTACAAGCTCATCACGCCGGTCGAGGCGAGAATCCTCGCCTATATCGAAGAGGGCTACGACAACAACGAAATCGCCGCCCTCATGGACTCGACGCCGGGGACGGTGCGCCGCCACGTGGCCGACCTTTGCCACCGGATTTTCGAGACGACCGAAATTTCACAGGAGCGCGAGAAGCTGAGGTCGTGGATCGTCCCGCACGCCGTGTGCTGCGTCCCGCTCGTGAAGCAAATGATCGAAAACGATCGCGGAATCGTCGAAAACGGGCGAAAAAGCGCATAGGGAGTTCGGGACGCCCGCCGCGACGCGGTGGCATTGTGCTTGGAAACGCAAGGAGAGCATCATGCTGGAGCCGCGTCCACATCTTTACATGTCCCTGTTGGTGGTCGTGGCGGCGGTGGCCGCGGCCGCACCGTGGATGTTCTCTGCGGCGCCGGCTGACGCCAACCACCCTTGGTACACCACGGACTCCAAACACCTCACATCGCAGCATTCGGCAAGCACCGGACACGGTCAGTGGGACGAAGACTTCTGTGTCGATGACCTCACCGGAGCGACAGGCGATGCCACAGCGTACGCGATGGTGTATGACGCCGTCTTGAGCCAGTGGCCACGCTGGGACTTGATGAGTGGCTCAGAGTTCCGAGTCGATATCTACGGCATCGATGTCTCCAGCACCGGTCCGTGCGGCTCTATCAACATCACCGACGCTGAAATTCGCTACTGGATCAACTCATCTGCCTGTTCCCCGAGAAGTTGCGCGTTGCATGCAGGACCCAACCCGGCGTTCTCTCCCAAACATTACGACTTCTTCAATGTGCACCTGCTCGCTGGCCACACTCCCCCTGGGAACCCCACGGAGTATCGGAAGAACATAAATCACGAGACTGGCCACGTGTGGGGCCTCAAGGATCCGGACTACACCAATCAGTTCTACAACGGGTGCTTCTCATCATGGGGTGTGGGATATTATAGCGTCATGCATCAGTATGGGGACTACTGCAACACGTCCGGCGGCTATGCAGTTCCCACCGTGGTCGCTCCTCAGGGTGCGGACTTCGAGAACGTTATCGCATTTCAGCTGCCGTCTCACTAAACGTTGTCTCACCTCGGAGGTGCGGTTGTGAAAGCTTGGTTCTTGCCAATCGGTGCGGGCTTGGTCGTCGGTGGATCATGGGCCGCGGCCCTTCGTTTTCACGGGACTGCGGTTGAAGCGAACGAAGCATCCGTGTACGGGCGGGACGAGATTCTTGTTTGCGTGTCCGGCAGCAGAGCGGGGCTGGACGTTCGTGCAGCGGTTAACAATGCCTCACGGGAAGCACTCCTGGATCGAAGAGCCGACGGGCTCGGACTCGACGGTGTACCGCTCCGAGTCCTCGACGGGTGTCCGGATGGGCACTTCGATCCTCCGGCCGGCATCGGGCTCGACCGCGGCAACTGGCCGATCCATGGCGTGGTTGAGGCAGCTTCTGAACTGAGCACTGTAGTGTTCGTTGTCGCCGGGGACGCCGAGCGGGCGCTCGGCGGCCTCGGCTACGTGCGGACGCCCTACGAAGCGATCTGCGTTGGACACGTGTGCGCGGAAACCACAACTGCCTTATTCGTCGCGGAATCGCTATTTGACGACCCGGACGCACTGCGGGAGGCCTTGATCGTCGGACTCGGCATCGACCCGAACGGAAACCAATCGCACAATGGCCATCCAGACGATTGGGAATTCTCGCCGAAGTGATCTACCGATTATTCCAGACGACGACTGTGTGCGTTCTCGCGCTCTTCTCTCTCCCTGCCTGTTATGGCGACTCCGAGGACGACCGAACGCCCGGCCCGACGGCCGGCGCCGCTTTGGGAGCCGATCCCTGCGAAACCGCCAGTCCGGTAGATCAAGCCCAGTCGATCGCTCTATCTTGGAGCGTGCCTGGCTGCCTGCGCCTCGGCCCGCAGGCGGGCGTCGAAGAGACGACGGCCGAAACGTACGACGCCAATGTGCGAGTCTCCGTAATTCCTCTTGCCACCTCGCCAGAGCAACGATTTCCGGCTGGCCTGCTCCCGTTCGATAGTGGAGGCTGCGATGTGGACACCCGGGAGATTCGATTGACGGGGCGGGATCCCTCAGGAAGTCGTCGATTCTTCGCTGTCGCGTCGTGTCTGCCCGCACCGGGCGACTGCCTCGGTATCGTCGACCCCTCTGGCACCCCGATCACGATCGCCGACAACGGCGCGACATGCATTCGCTGGGCGGCTGACGGGGCCGCCGCATCGTATCGAGTGGAGATTCGGTACCCACTCGTCGCGGAGGCATATGCCTATCTCGCTCCAGCGTCGGCAAGCAGCTATCTCCTTCCCGACATTGCTGCCCCCCTCCTCGGTGAGTCTGCTGCCAGGTGTATGGCACGAAAGGAACTCGTGGTGGAGGTCTTCGCCCAAGAGCCGGGCAAGCCAGATCGCCGCGTCGCCTACACGGGTGCGTCGCTGGAGTGTTCGATAGTAGGAGACTGACCATCTGGAAGGTCGCGCAGCCTTGTGCCGTCTCGGGCGGCGGAGATCGAGTGGGTTGTGCCTCCGATGGCTGTCTTTCGCTCCCTATCTCACTGGTGAACGAATAGGCACCGTTCGCCCTACTCCCCATCCCCCAGCGCCGGCAGGCCGAACCCGAACTCCATCCCCGGCTCCAGGCGGCGCGCCCAGATGTTGCCCCCCTGGGCCTCGATGAGCGTCTTGCACACGGACAGGCCGAGCCCGAGGCCCGCGGCGTGCGTGGCCGTCGCGGAGGCGCGGAAGTAGGGCTGGAACAGGCGGTCCATCTCCTCCGCCGCGACGCGAACGGGCTTGGAGTACCAGGAGCGCAAGGTGGTGGAGTACTTCCAGCGCAACCTGTAGCCGCGGCCCTCTGTGGCCGCACCGCCCACGTATCGTCCGCGGCAGCCACGAGCTCCTCGGTACCCGCGGCCCGCGCCGGCCTTCGCCGAACTCAAGCCCGCCAGCTCCCCGGGCCCAAGAAGCTCGTATGCGAGTTTACACACTTTGTATTGAATATTAACGGGCAGGCTCTGTATAAAGCGCATATCCCTCCGGCAGGTGATGCGGCCGAGCGCAGTCCTGGGGGGGGCGGAGGTTTCCTGTGATCCGGTTGGTGACGAACCCTCAACGCCGAGTGGGGAAGCTCCTGCGTTCCACTCACGGAGCCCCGATGGAACAAATTCCCGGCATCCATCGTCCTGATCACAGGTCAGTCCGCTGGCGAGCGCTGAACGACGGCTGCGCCGTCCGTTCGGGCATCCAGAATCGCCCGGGGTGCTGAGGTGGACCGCTCCCGGTTGGATGCCCTAACGCCGAGGCAAAAAGAGGTCATTGCCCTTCTTGGCGAGGGGCTAGCGAATAAGCAAATCGCGAGAGCTCTCGGAATAAGTGAGAGCAGGGTAAAGCAGCATGTCACGAGACTGATGAGAATGTTCGACGTGGACAATCGAGTCATGCTTGCGACCTTGGTTCAAGGTATGAAGGATCTTGATAAGTGAGCATGTCCGAAGGTACAGATGTACGACTGACCCATCGCTAGGCATATTGCTCAGACGCAGAGAACATCCGTGCAACCGCCGGTGACCAATCCGCTCTGCAGGACTGCGGAATGCCGGATCAACGCGACTACGCCCAGTTCTTTGCTCGGCGCCCGCTAACGCGCCGACATGTCCTCAGGTCGGCCGCCGCGGCCGGTGCTGCCGGCGCTCTCGGCGTTGCCGGGCTGCAAAAAGCCCGTGCAACCACCGAATGGGATCTGCCTTCCCCTATGGCTGGTTCCGTCAGCAGGGGTTGGCACTCAAACGCCATCGACATCGTCAAGTCTGGCGCTGGGAGCGTCTACGCGTTCTTCCGCCGGGGAAGCGCTGCGTACGGCTATATCGAACCAGTGTACTCGGACGACTCGTGCGAAACGCCCTACTCGGGCAATGAGGACAATCAACTTCTCTTCTTTTACCTTCGGACGGATGGCCTGCAGTCCTGGGTAGGCAACGCCATCGCCCAGCACATCTACGACATCTCCGTCTCGGCCGGCAACCTCTACAGCTGTCCGCGGTACATCTGCGCCCAGGGCCCGGGCGATACTTATGTGTCTGAGACCTGCTTCACGGGGTCCCATGTGCACTATTGGTCCAACGGCACCGGAAACGGCAACCCATCTGGAACCGTCTACGAGGATTCACCAATCTTCTGGACATGGAATGTCTGAGGGAGGAACGGAACATGACCATCCAGAACATCGGCAAGCACCTCGGTACGGTCGACAATGAGCTCGAAGCCAGGGTCACACCGTTCGCGGATGCTCTCGTACGCGACGCGGGATATGAGCCCGACATGGGCTATTTCGGACATCCGCGCATGCGTACTGTACCAACGTTGGGCGCCCTTCGAGATGCAGTGGGCTTGCCCCAGGCGCGGTTCCCTTCCACCCCGCCACCCGGACTGCGTCAGCTCGGAATCCACTTCTTGGTGACCGAGAGCGGGAAAACGAGCGACATGGCGATGACATTTATCGAAGCCGAGAAGCAAATGCAGCAACTCGCTTTCGGTTCCCGTCCTCTCGTGCCAAGTGACTACGCGCTGGCTTGCTTCTGGACTCGGAGGGTCGGCACGCCCATTCTGTACAAGGCGCTACGAATCAACCGAGTCAACTTAGAAGCTGGCATCGTCCAGCATCCTCACGAGGAGGTTCGCGTGGGCCCGTGGCCTGCCCTTCGGATGAGTTGCGAAGCGCTTCCCGGGTCTCCAGCGATGCGCGACCGCTGGAAGGCCACGGAGTTCGTCATCTGGTACGATGAGGACGATCACGCTTGGCTGTCGGTCCGCTCTTGGCTTGTCATGATCTCGGCCGTGGCGGTGGCAAATGCGCTCTACGTGTAGGCCGTTCCGAGCCCAACTTGCCGTCCTGAGCGGGATTCTGCTGGCGTTCGGGTGGTTCATGGGCGCCCGCGCACAAGAGCCTTCCCCCTTACTGACCGGGCTGCCGGCGGATGTCGCGGCCATTGGCCAAGCGATTGCTGCCGGGGATGCATCAACCTTGTCGTCGGTCTTGGGCGGCGCCGACGGTAGCGTGATCCGCACGGCATATCCCGGCGACGGCGAGCCCGTGAGCGCGACGGTCGCGTCAGCCGATCTGTTATCCCTGATGGCCCCGGGGACGTTTCAGCTTGAGGCGACGTGGAGACCAAACATCCGCCCGGCCGCGCTGTTCTTCGTCGCGAGCGGGCGAACCTCGGACGGCACGCCGGTGGCGCTGGCCATCACCGTCGAGACAGTCCATGGAAAGGCGGCTGTCGTTGCGTATGGCCGGATTCTCGACCTGAGTCATACCTTGCAACAATTCGCTGGCCAGGGACAACTCCGAACCCCGGACTCGCCGCTGCCTCCCAGCGTGGGGAACTCTGCACAGCCGCCCGCCTTTGGTGCCAGTGATGTCGCATTGTCGTTGTTCGTCATCCTTGGCTTGGGGTTTGCCTTGGCTTCTCGGGCTTTGCGGCTACGCGCATCTGGCTGAACCCAGCCGGCAAGGCGCTCTTTGAATTGACGCGCCGTGCCAGGATCTGGGCGCCTGATCCCATCGCAGTTCTGAGGCCCCCCGCCCCCAACCCCCGCCCCGCGCTCAACTTTCCCCATGCCTACCCGCACCGGAACCGACTCCATGGGGCGCGGAGTCAATGACCCGCTCCTACCACTCATCCCCCAGCGCGGGCAGCCCGAGGCCGAACTCCATGAGTCTCGCTGCGGCATACAATGCGGTTTCGTGGTACGAAAAACGACTTCGGTGGGAATGACCTCCCAGCTAGCAGGGCTGTGGATAGAGGACATGTGGTGCTCATGACAAACAAGCCGACGGACGACGGGTACTTTTCCGAGTTGTTCGCACTCGCCGCCGAGGCCGGCGCAAGCAGCGGACGCGCGGGTCCCTCACAAGAGGCGTTGGCCCAGTTCCTGCTATCTCTCCAGACCTTCCTTGCACGCGTTAGGTCCCTGAGCCCTCCGAAGGACTGTCAGGAGGCTCACGCCCGACTGCTGGCATACCTCGCCAGGGAGCAGTCGCTGTTGAACGAGGTGAGCGAGGGGGCAGGCGGCGATCCGGGCCAGGCCGGCCGCGCCCTGGACGAGTGCATTTCAGGCGCCGCTCAGGCATTCGAATCGCTACGCACGGCTGCCGCGAAGCGAGGGATCAGGTTTATGGATCCCACCCCGCGACACGAAACGGGGTGGCGCAGCGTTGACGACAGCCCGTAGAGGCCCCGCCCACCGATCGCCGATGGGCCCCCTCGAGAGGCGCCCCTACTCCCCATCCCCCAGCGCCGGCAGACCGAACCCGAACTCCATCCCCGGCTCCAGCCGGCGCGCCCAGATCTTCCCGCCCTGCGCTTCGATGAGCGTCTTGCACACGGACAGCCCGAGACCGAGGCCCGCAGCGTGCGTGGCCGTCGCGGAGGCGCGGAAGTACGGCTGGAACAGGCGGTCCATTTCCTCCGCCGCGACGCAAGGGGCCTGGGGTACCAGGAGCGGAAGGTGGTGGAGTACTTCCAGCGCACCCTGTAGCCGCGGCCCTCCGTGGCCGCACCGCCCACGTATCGTCCGCGGCAGCCACGAGATCCTCGGTACCCGCGGCCCACCGGGGCCGCTTGAGCCACTATGCAGGCCCCGCGCCGGCCTTCGCCGAACTCAAGCCCGCCAGCTCCCCGGGCCTAAGAAGCTCGTATGCACATTTACACACTTAGTATTGAACCTTAACGGGCAGCCTCTGTATAAAGCGCACAACCCCCGGCGGGTGATGCGGCCGAGCGGAGTCCGGGGGGGCGGAGGTTTCCTGCGATCCAATCGGCAATGGCGCCCAAAGCCCTGTGGAAGGTCCTGATCGACCTCCACTACAAGCGCATCACGCCAGTCGAGGCGAGAGTCCTCGCCTATATCGAAGGGGGCTACGACAACAACGAAATCGCCGCCCTCATGGACTCGACGCCGGGGACGGTGCGCCGCCACGCGGCCGACCTTTGCCACCGGATTTTCGAGACGACCGAGATTCCACAGGAGCGCGAGAAGCTGAGGTCATGGATCGCCCCGCACCAGGGCTGCTGCGTTCCCCTCGTGAAGGAAATGGTCGAAAACGATCGCGGAATCGTCGAAAACGGGCGACGAAGCGCATAGGGAGTTCGAGACGGGGCATCGGCGCAAGTTTCAGACTCACGACATCCTGTTCGGAGGGAGATAGTGTGTCAGACCCACCCACTCAAGTAGCCTGGCGAGCAGGCTCCATTCGACGCGCCGCCATCGGACTCGCGCTTGTCTGTGCCGTCGCAGCTGGCACCATTGGGAGCGGCCCGCGTGCAGCGAAGGCGGACAGTTGCCACGTGAGCCTCTGCACTGCGAGCCACTGGGGCTACAGCATGACGGCAATCTTTTTGGTGGACGGCTTCCCAACGGCGGTGGTTTGGAACTTCACTTCCGAAACGGACGTTCTGGGCGTACTACCAAAACCCTACCAGCAAGGTCAATTCGCACTCGCACCGGGTGTGGACTTCAAATTGGTGGCCATCGGGAACCTGGTCCGTCGGCCAGGCGACCTACGTCCGAGACGGAGCGGGCGGCACCATCGTCACATACTTGCCAATCGGATTCGATTACCATCCAGACTTCGATCGGTGGACGAGCCAAACATTCTCGCCGAACGTGTGGACGATGCTTACGGGCGAGGAGCACGCCGAAGCCGGGCTATGGCCCGCCGGGGGTGCTGGTGGCGGCTGGAACCACACGCGAAATGAGTGCAAGAGGTTGACACCGACTGGGGCAGTGGGATGTTGAGATCACGGCACACCTCGAATCGCAGGAAGGCCGCCGCAGTCGGGACCTTCGCAATCTTTGGCGTCATCACGTGCATCGCCATGTTTACCACGACTCGCGGCACCGCCGGAAGCCAGACCGACGCCGCTGCGCACGCACTGCGCGAACTCGCCGCGTCAGGTCGTGGCAGCGCGCCCGTAGCGACAGTAAACGGAGTCCCCATCTCCGAGATCACCCTCGAGATTCATGTTGTGACTGCGGAGCTCTTTGGCGTGCAGCACAAGACTCGGCAGGAACTGCTCCTGGAACTGATCGATTCGGAACTCCTCGCGCAGGCCGCTGTTCGATCTGGCATCTCAGTGTCCGAGGAAGAAGTGGACGGCGCGATCCGGTCCGGCATTCTGGACCCGCTTGCCTCCGATGCGGTTCCCGACGATGTACGCGCGGTGCTGGTTGAAACGCTCAGGGCACAAGGGGTGACCCCAGACTCCGCTTTGCGAGATCCCGCAGTCAGAAAAGCCTACGCGGGGCTCGTGCTACGGGGCCGCTACCTTCAGAGCACCGCACAATCCAGGGAGGAGGTGCTTCTACAACTGCGAGAGGAAGCAGCGATCGACATTCTCATCGACCAAAACGAGACCAAGGGGCGATAGCCGCTTGCCACACGGCTTCCATGCTCGTTCTGCACTTGCGATCCCGCTTGCCCTCTTCGGGCTGGCGGGAGTCGCCATTTCCGGCTGTGGAGGCGACGACGATTCTCCCACGCCCGAGTTCCCCCCTACGCCGATGGCGTATCTCACACCGCCGGTGCCCCGCGAGACAGTGGGAATTGGAGAGTTCCTGCCCGAGTGTGATCTAGCGGTGATTCGAGCGGCGCGGAAAGAGGCCGCGCTTCGGGAGGCTCTGTTCGCCTGTAAAGCGCCGATGCAATGGGCCGGCGCTGTCACCCGGTACCCGGCCGCCCTGCAGGATCCATCGTCCGGTGACGTGTTCGGCGAACTGCATCAGATGTGCTTCGAAGCGTCGAACCAGGACTATGCCCGCTCCAGCCTTTGCCAAGCCGTCGTCGCCGGGCGCACCATCGCCCCGTGAATCGGATACGCCGCCCTACTCCCCATCCCCCAGCGCCGGCAGGCCGAACCCGAACTCCATGCCCGGCTCCAGCCGGCGCGCCCAGATTTTGCCGCCCTGCGCTTCGATGAGCGTCTTGCACACGGACAACCCGAGACCGAGGCCCGCGGCGTGCGTGGCCGTCGCGGAGGCGCGGAAGTAGGGCTGGAAGAGCCGGTCCATCTCCTCTTCGGCCACGCCCGGGCCGCCGTCGCGCACCGTCACCTGGGCCCAGCCGTCGGCGGCCACCGCCGCCACTTCCACCGGCCCGCGCGGGGGCCCGTACTTCCTCGCGTTCGTCAGCAGGTTCCAGAGCACCTGGTCGATGGTGTCGGCGTTCGTCGCCACCGGCGGCAAATCCGCCGGGATCTCCACCACCAGCCCGGTGTCCGGGAAGCGGGCAGAGAATTCTTCCAGCGTTGCCCGCAACAGCTTCTGGATGAGTTGCGGCTCGGCCTGCGGGATGATCCCGCGCTCCAGCCGGGAGAGCACCAGCATGTTGTTCACCAGCCGCTGCATGCGCTGGGAATGCACCACAACCTCGTCGACCGACTCGCGCTTCGTCGCTTCGTCGAGGGTGTCCCAGCGGCGAGCGAGCAGGTGGGCGTTGCCCATTACCTGCGTGAGCGGCGTGCGCAATTCGTGCGAGACCTGGCCGAGGAAGTCATCCTTGGCGATGAGTGCTTCCTGCAGTTGCAGGCGCATCTGCACCTGTGGCGTCACGTCGATGAGCGCGTTGACGGCGCCGAGGAGCCGCCCATGGGGGTCCTGAACAGGGGTGGGGTAGGGCAGCACGGTGTGGCGTGCGCCGTCAGGGCATTCCACCACGATCTCCACGCCGCGAACCGGCCGGTTCTCGCGGAGGGCGACACCCATCGGGCAGTCCTGCAGTTCGATTGGCTCACCCTCCGGCGTGAAGATCCTCCACGACCCGCACCAGCGGTCGACGCCCAGCATCGGCCGGCGCCCCCAGATCTCCGCGGCCGCATCGTTGTAGTGCGAGATGTACCCGTTTGCGTCGGTCGCGTACACGGCGATGCCGATTGCATCGAAGATGCCCTGGTTCAGGGCGAGCGCGTGGGCGTGGGCGTCGCGCGACGTCTGGCGTTCGATCGCGAACGCCACCTGGGCGGCGATCGCCTGGGCGGACATCAGCTCGACGGCGTCGAACTGGTGCGGCTCGCCGTAGTACACCATGAACTTCCCGATCAGCCGCGAACCCGCCAGCAGCGGGATGAACGCCAGGCTGCGGATCCCTTCCGCTTCGATCACGGGCCGGAGTTCTTCGAGCGAGCGGTCCTGGAACGCGTCCGGGACGAGGACCGGCTCGGGATGGGCGTCATCGCGCTGCCAGGGCGAATGCCCGTCGACCGTGCAGCGGTAGCCGTCCGAAAGGTTGCGCCAGGCGCGGAAATGCATGAGCCCGTCGTCGCCATAGAGCAGGATCGCGGCGCGGTCGGTCTCGAGGGAGTCGCCCAGGCAATCCAGGGCGGCCTCGAAGATCTGGTCGACGTCCTGTGCGTCGGCAACAGCGCGGGTCAGGTCGTACACGCGCTGCGTGTGCAGGTGGCCTCGCCGGGCCAATCCAATATCGAGCGTCACGCTTGCAGTATGGGGGCGACTATGCCCGAAACAAATGGCCCGGAGCCGGATCGATAGACACCTGCAACATCCGGGCGCCCGGGACGGCCCGGGAGGTAAAATCGCGGTATGCCTACTCGCACCGAAACCGACTCCATGGGCCCGATCGAAGTCGACGCCTCGCGTTACTGGGGCGCCCAGACCCAGCGCTCTCTCCAGAACTTCCCCATCGGCACCGAGCGCTACCGCATGGACAAGAGCATCGTCCGCGCGCTCGGCATCCTGAAGAAGGGCGCCGCCCTCGCCAATGCGGACCTCGGCGAGCTCCCCCGCGAAAAGGCCGAGCTGATCGCCAAAGCTGCCGACGAGGTCATTTCGCTCAAACTGCTCGACCACTTCCCGCTCGTCGTCTTCCAGACGGGCTCCGGCACGCAATCGAACATGAACGCGAACGAGGTCATCGCCAACCGCGCGATCGAATTGGCCGGCGGGCAGATGGGTTCGAAGACGCCGATCCACCCCAACGACGACGTCAACCGCGGGCAGAGCTCGAACGACACCTTCCCCACAGCCATGCACATCGCCGTCGTCGAAGAGTTGCACCGGCAGCTCTACCCGAAGGTGCAGAAGCTGCGCGACACCCTCGCGGCAAAGTCCAACGAGTTCAAGGACATCGTGAAAGTGGGCCGCACGCACCTCCAGGACGCGACCCCGATCACGCTCGGCCAGGAAATCGGCAGCTGGGTCGCGCAGATCGACTTCGCCCTCGAAGGCGTCCGCCACGCGGAGCAGGGCCTGTACGAGCTCGCGATCGGCGGGACGGCCGTCGGCACCGGCTTGAACGCCCACCCGAAGTTCGGCGATCTCGCCGCTTCGTACTTCGCGAAGGAGACCGGCTTCCCCTTCGTCTCAGCGAAGAACAAGTTCGCCGCGCTCGCCGCCCACGACGCCCTCGTCGCCACAAGCGCGACACTGCGCACGCTCGCCGGCGCGCTCATGAAGATGGCGAACGATGTGCGCTGGCTCGCCAGCGGCCCGCGCAACGGCATCGGCGAACTGCTCATCCCGGAGAACGAGCCCGGCAGCTCGATCATGCCGGGCAAGGTGAACCCCACCCAGTCCGAAGCGATGACCATGGTCTGTGTCCAGGTCTTCGGCAACGATGCCGCGGTCGCCTTCGGCGGCAGCCAGGGCAACTTCCAGCTGAACGTGTTCAAGCCGGTGATGGTCCACAACACCCTCATGAGCATCCAGCTCCTCGGCGACGCCTGCGCAGCGTTCAACGACAACTGCGCTGCCGGCATCCAGCCCAACCTGGCGAAGATCGAGGAGAACCTGGCCAAGAACCTCATGCAGGTCACGGCCCTCAACCGCCACATCGGCTACGACAAGGCGGCCAGCATCGCCAAGACGGCCCACAAGGAAGGCATCAGCCTGAAAGAAGCGGCGCTGAAGCTGGGCTACCTCACCGAAGCGGAGTTCGACCGTTGGGTGGTCCCGATGGAGATGACGCACCCGGGCTGACGTTCAACACGGAGGCACGGAGGACACGGAGATCCCTGGAGAGTGCCGGAGGCTGTGTGGAGTGGCCCTCAAAGCACCCTGCGGACGATTCCTTGCTTGAGGATCGGGACGTTGAAGTTGATCAACAGTCCCACCTCGCGCTTCGTGAGCCGGAGGTACGTGAGCAATTGGGCTTCGTGAATGGGCAGAACGGCGGCGACCGACTTTAGCTCAACGACGACGGTGTCCTCGACGAGCACGTCGACCCGTAAGCTCGACGCGAGGTTCGTCCCTTTGTAGAGAAGCGGTACTTCGAGTTGCCGGGTGAACGAAAGTTTGCGCTCGCTCAACTCGAAGCAGAAGCATTCCTCGTAGACCGATTCGAGCAGACCCGGCCCGAGCGACCGGTGAACCTCGATTGCGGCGCCCACGATCCGATTCGTCAGCTCCTGGTGCTTCAACACTGGAGTTACTCCAAATGCGTGGAGGGCGTCCGAAGTCTACTCCCGGACGCCCTCCCACCAACCGGACTCCGTGGACTCTGTTAGTCCTCCGTGTCCTCCGTGCCTCCGTGTTTACCTACACCCGCTCGATGATCGTGGCCGTGCCCATGCCGCCGCCGGTGCACATCGTGATCAGCGCGGTCGAGAGGTTGCGGCGCTCGAGCTCGTCGATGGCCGTGCCGATGAGCATGCCGCCGGTGGCGCCGATCGGGTGCCCGAGGGCCATCGCGCCGCCGTTCACGTTGCAGCGCTCGTTGTCGATGTCCATCTCGCGCTGGAACTTCAGCACCACCGAGGCGAACGCCTCGTTCACCTCGATCAGGTCGATGTCCCTGATGCTCATGCCGGCCTTCTTCAGCGCGATCTGCGAGGCCGGCGCCGGGGCGGTCAGCATGATCACCGGCTCCGAACCCGCAGTCGCGGTCTGGACGATGCGGGCGCGCGGCTTCAGGCCGTGGGCCTTCGCGTACTCCGGCGACGCCAGGAGCAGCGCGCTCGCCCCGTCGACGACCCCCGAGGAGTTCCCGGCGTGGTGCACGTGGTTCACCTCGCTGATCTGCGGGTAGACGTCCTTGCAGATCTGGTCGTAGGTGCGGGTGTCGTTCGGCGGCGTCATCACGCCCATCTTCGCGAACGAGGGGTTCAACCCGGCCAGGCTCTCCAGCGTCGTGCCCGGGCGCGGGTGCTCGTCGTGGTCGAGGGCGAGCGTGCCGTCATCGTTGTAGATGGGCACAATGCTGCGCTTGAACCGCCCCGCGTCGATCGCCTCCGCCGCGCGGCGCTGGCTTTCGACGGCGAGCCGGTCGCAGTCCTCGCGCGAGAAGCCTTCGAGCGTCGCGATGAGGTCGGCCGAGATGCCCTGGGGGATGAGCGGGTACTGCGCGTAGAGGTGGGCGTTGTTCGCCGTGAAGCCGTCGACACTCATCGGCGCGGGGCGCGACATCGATTCGACGCCGCCCGCCACCAGGAGGTCCTGCTGGCCCGAGAGGATGCTCATGGCGGCGACGTTCACCGCCTGCTGCCCGGACCCGCAGAAGCGATGGAGCGTCACGCCGGGGACGGTGATCGGCCAGCCGGCGTCCAGCGTTGCCATGCGGGCGATGTCCATGGCGTGGTCACCGACGCCCGAGTTGTTGCCCATGATGACGTCCTCGACGTCGGCGGGGTCGAACCCGGCATGCTCCTGGAGGGCGTTGAGGCACTGCGCGAGGATGCGCTGCGGGTGGATGTGGGAGAGGCTCCCGACCCCGGGCTTCCCGCCCCCGCGCGGCGACCGCACGGCATCGATGATCCAGGCTTCCGACATGTGTTCTTGCTCCGAAGGGTGTGGCTAGGTGCGGCTGCGCCGCGTGCGGGGGGAAGGGTAGCACGGGCGGAGGGGGTGGGGGTGGCCTATTCCCCGGGGCGTACCTCCGTTATTCTCCAACTCGCATGACGGGGCCACGAACTGCCGACGTCACCGGGGAGCGGTAGAGTGGATCAGGAACGCACCCAAGAGAAAGAACGCGCGCAGCGGCTCCAAGAGATTCTCGGGTCGAAGGCGTTTCGAAAGCTGGTGGTTGCAGGCCCGGGCACTGGAAAGAGCTTCACGTTCAAAGAACTCCTCAAGACTGTTGGGACAGACGATAACCTAGCACTAACCTTCATAAACCTTCTGGCAGCGGATCTCGCGACAGCGCTCGCGGGGTTGGCTGAGGCGAAGACGTTCCACTCCTTTTGTCGCGGATTGCTTCATAAACGACCCGCAGCGGGACTCACGGTGAACTTCAGCTACTATCCGCAACTCGGATTCATTCAGGAGGACGACCTGCGGATCTTGGGCAGAAACGGCGTCGATCGTTCCGCGATTGAGCAGCGATTCCACTCGTTGGACGATTCGGATGGAATCATCTTCGATGCGATTAAGAGCGGAAACACCTGGGATGCGGTTGGACACACTGACGCGGTGTTCCGAGTATTGAGAGAGTTACGGCTGCGACCAGACGCAACTCCGCGGTTCGGCCAGATCGTGGTCGACGAGTACCAAGATTTCAGCAGGCTCGAGACCGAGTTCATTGATCTACTGGCGACCTACAGCCCGACCTTGGTTGCTGGAGACGACGATCAAGCACTATATGGATTCAAGGGGGCATCTCCAGACTTCATCCGCGCTGCCTTTGACTCCGGTGAGTGGGAGACCTTCGAGCTTCCGTTCTGTTCTCGTTGTACGGAGGTGATCGTTGCCGCCACGCACGACGTGGTCGCACGCGCTGTTGAGTCGGGCCTTCTGACGGACCGCCTCCCCAAGAGATATGACTGCTACCTCCCCGAAAAAGAGGTGGACAGCCAAAAGCACCCAAAGATCATTCACGCCAGCTGCTCCGTGGACAGAAAAGGCTCACCGTATCCGGCTCGATACATCGCTCACTCCATCGCGGGCCTGCCCGCTGCAGACATCGAGGATTCGTGGGCTCGCAGTGAGCCCACAGCCCTGGTTCTAGGTCCGGGGCACCTTCTGACGTCGGTCGCCGCGGAATTGGAGACCTCTCGCGCCATCGTTAGCTTCAACCCAGCGGAACGGGCGCACGTGGAGGCTTGGCACGGCCTGCGCGTGCTGCTCGAGAATCCAACCGCTCCCTTAGGCTGGAGAATCCTTCTTCAAACGGAGAAGCCTGACGGTTGGGAGGAGATCGTCAGTGATGCACTCGCTGGCAAGGACCTCGAATCGTTGACTAGGGCGGAGTTCAAAGCACGATGGCTCGCGTTAGCAGAGAAGGTCCGCCAGGCCCGACAAATACAACCGATTCCCCTAGACATATCCGATGATGTTCGAGAGGCGGTGGGCATTGAGGTAGAGGAATTGTTCGCTCGACTCGGCTGGACGGAGCCCATCGAGACTCCAGAGCCTGACAAGACGCGGCCGCGTGTCACTCTAACCACCCTCACTGGGGCGAAGGGCCTTCAGGCTCGCCATGTTTTCGTTCTCGGCATGAACGAGGGAGTCTTTCCACGCAGCAACGATGCCGTGACCGACTTGGAGGTTTGTCAACTGATCGTGGCGCTCACCCGAACCAAGTCTCAGTGTACTCTGATTTCGGTTGGTAACTACGCCGGAAAGTGGATGAAGCCGAGTGTCTTCCTGGACTGGCTGAGCGGGCGAATCGCCACCACAAAGGTGGACAAAACATTCTTCGAATAGGGACGGGTGACCGTAGACCGCCATCCACCCCCTACAGTCAACCGCTACCGCTGACCTCCATACATGTGCGCCTTGCCCAGCACTTCACAATCGCTCGCGTTGCACTGTGTGAATCTGGCATCTGCCGATGGCAGCCCCGCCACGACTCCCTTCTCCGAGACCCAAGAGAGGGCCCGTGAGTGAGGGCCAACCGCCCATTCGCGACACGATCCGTCAACTACACCCGAACTCTAACCCGCGGAGCACATCTGAACCTAGGCACTCCTTCGAGACTGCTTGTTCGAAACCAAGAACTGCAGCCCCGCGGCGCCGTCGCCCCCTGCGCAATTCACAATTCGTGACTCGCAATTCCGCTACCCCGGAACTCGCCCCCTCAGCCCGCCCGCTGCTCGCGCTCGCCGGCTTCGCGGCCGGACCGGTAGGCGGCCGGGATCTGCAGGTAGCGCAGCCGCTTCATCTCGCGGCGGCCCCGCGTAACCGTGTCCAGGATGACGCCGCAGCAGAAGCTCAGCGACGCCATCAGCATCAGGCCGCTGGCGAGCACCGCCGTCGGCAGCCGCGGCACGAGCCCCGTCTGGAAGAATTCGATGACCACCGGGATGCCGAGCCCGAGGGAAGTGAGGGCCAGCAACGCCGCGACCGCGCCGAAGAACGTCATCGGCCGTTCGTCTTTCAGGAGTTGCAAGATCGTCTTCATGATCCGGAACCCGTCCCGGTACGTCCGGAGCTTGCTCGTCGAACCTTCCGGGCGCGGGTGGTACGGGCTCGCCATTTCGACCGAGGGGACGCGCAGCTCGAGGGCGTGGACGGTCAGCTCGGTCTCGATCTCGAAACCCCGCGAAAGCAGCGCGAACGACTTGACGAAGCGCCGCGAGAACACGCGATAGCCCGAGAGCATGTCGCCAACGCGGTTGCCGAACGTCTTGCGCACGATCCCCGTGAGCAACACGTTGCCGAACCGGTGGCCGAACCGGTAGCTCTCCGGGTCGTCGGAGACGCGGGCCGCCGTGACCATGTCGTAGTGGCCGTCCAGGAGCGCGTCGATCATGCGCGGGGCGAACGGCGCCTCGTAGGTGTCGTCCCCGTCGACCAGGACGTAGATGTCGGCTTCGACGTCGGCGAACAGCCGCCAGACCGCGTTGCCCTTACCGGGCAGGCCCTCGTAGTGCACGGTCGCCCCGGCCTCCCGCGCGACGCGGGCCGTGGCGTCGCTGGAAGCGTTGTCGCAGACGTGGATCGCCGCCTCGGGGAGGGTGGCGCGGAAGTCGGCCACGACCTTGGCGATGGTCGCCTCCTCGTTGTAGCACGGGATGAGCACGGCGATGGCGGGGGCGTCCTGGCGTTGTCTGCGGACGGTCATTGCTTCACCTCGAACAGGGAGTACCGCCCGGCAAGGTCAGCGGGGAGCACGACGGGGTCGAGCCAGGATGGGACCGCGTCCGCTCGAACGGAGTGCAGCAACGACCCGGCCTGCGGGTCTGCGAGGAACGCGTTTTCGCCTTCCGACGGGCACACGAGGATGAGGTCCACGCCTCGTTCTTCGACAATCGCGCGCGCCCCGGCAAGGCTCCCGGTGTACAGGTTGTGAAGGTCGAGGATGCCGTCCGCGTTGCGGTGGTACGGCCCGGCAAGCACGCCGAACGGCGTCCGGTAGAGCAGTTCCGGCCCGCTGTCGATGCCGGCGGCGATGACGAGGGGCCGTCCGGCGAAGCGGCTATCGGCCTCGAGGAACTCCGCCAGCGCCTTCGGGCGGCAGGTCTCGGGAAGCTCTGCGCCGGTGGAAGCGCTGGCACTCGAAGCGACCGCGCCGGCAACCAGCGCCCCGGCGACGCAGCCGGAGACTGCGCCGGCCCACGCTGTCCGCGCCACCAGGGGGAACTTCAGCGCGGCGAGCGCCGCCCGCAGTTCGGCCAGCCAGGCGGCGAGGACGATCGCGCTGACCACAGCCAGGAACGCGGCGAACCGGGCGTGCAGCATGGCGAGCGCCAGCTCCCCGGCAGCAACGGCGATGACCACCGCCCAGGCGCCAGAGGCGTCACGGCGGGCGCGGGTGACCGTGAGCCACACGCTTGCGGGGAGGAGGATGAGCGCCTGCCCGGCGAGGAGCAGGAAGGGGCTCCACCCGCTCGTTGCCGGCCACAGGGGCCGCATCTCTGCCACCTTGTCCAGCCAGATTGGGCGGAGCGCCGGGTCGACGGCGCCTTCGGGCCCAAGGAGGAGGTCCGGGAACGGCGCCGCGACGGAGACCGCGGCAACGGCCCCCACCACCGTCGCGAGCGCGAGCCGGGAGGTTGCGCGCTGGTAGCGCGCGCCCACGGCCCGCACGAGCCAGAGGCCCACGGCGGCCGCGGCCAGGGCGAAGACGTGCATGAAAGACAGCCGGTCCGGCTCGGCGGCGAACAGGTCCGCCGGCGCGCGCTCGATGGGCAGCGCGAGCGCGAGGCCGGCCGCAGCCGTCGTCGAGGCTATCAGCGCGTTGTCGAGCACTGCCCGGCGTCCGCCGGCAACCCACGCCGCGGCGAGCGCGCCGAGCAGTGCCGCCGCCGGGATGAGCATCTCGATGCTGACCCAAACCCCGAGCGCGGCGGTCACGCCGGCGACGACGGCGAGCAGCCGGGCCTCGCCGCGCAGCAGCCGCACAAGGCAGCCCACCAGCAGGGCGAACAGCACGAGCTGGAGCGCGTGATGGTCGAGGCGGCCCGGCATGACCTGGCCGAGGATCGCCGGGTGCACGAAGACCATCGCGCCGACGAGCGAGGTGTGGCGCGGCACGAGCGGGCGCGCAGCCCAGGCCGCGGCCCAGATGAGGGCCAGGTGGAGCAGCGGGCAGATGATCGCCCCCGCCCAAAAGAGCGCGTCATGCAGCGGCAGCGCCGCTCGCAACGGAAGGGCCATGGCGAGGACCATCACGTCGAACGGGCGCGTCCAGTGCAGTTCGTCGCCGTACGGCGCGTTGCCGCGTTCGATGGTGGAGTCGTACCAGCCGTCGCCCCCGGCCAGCTCCTCGATGCGCACCAGGCGCATGTACGAGTCGGTGTCGGCAAGCTCGCCGTCAATGGGCGAAGGGTCCAGGGTGAAGAGCAACAGCCCGTGCAGACCGAGCCACGCGCCAACGACGAGCGCTGGGATCAAGACCGCCCGGCGCGCAAACATCATTCTTACGTATCGGCACAACGGGACATGGAAAACAGCGACCCGGCGGCCGCCGCCCGGGCCGATATCGCCGGGGGTCGGCCCTCAGCCGAGCCGCGCGCCGGCCGCCAGCCCTACCTCGCGCGCCCACTCCCCGGCGCCCACCTTCTTGCCACCCTTCGGCTGGACGCGGAGCACGCGGAGGACACCGCCATTGAGGCGCACGTCGAAGCTTTCGTCTTCCACCCGCAGGACCCGGCCGGGCATGCCCGGCTCCTGCTTCCCGGTCAGGCGGCAGTCGAAGATCTTGAACTCGATATCTCCGAAGCTCGCCCCGGCCCCGGGAGCGGGGTTCGACCCGCGGATGAGGTTGTAGAGGACGTTCGCGGGCTTGTACCAGCGGATGCGGGCGTGGCCGTCCCCGCAGGGCGGCTCGTACGTCGCGAGTGCGTGGTCCTGCTCGATGCGCGGCGCCTTGCCCGCGGCCACGAGCGCCACGGACTCGCTCAGCGCGTCGACGCCCATCGGGAAGAGCTTGTTGAAATAGAGCTGCCCCATCGTCTCGTCCGGCCCGATGTCCGTCTCCTTCTGGAGGAGGATGGGGCCGGTGTCGATGCCCTGGTCCGGCCAGAAGATGCTCAGGCCCGTGTGCGTTTCCCCGTTGATGATGGGCCAGTTCATGGCGCTGGAACCGCGATGGAGCGGGAGCAGGCTGGGGTGGTACTGGATGGTGCCCCGGGGCGGCATCGTGAGCACGTCGTTCGGGATGATGTCGGTGACGAAAGCCATGACGCAGAGGTCGGCTTCCAGCGCCCGCCAGGCGGCCTGGCCGGCGGCCTCCTTCAGCGAGGCGGTCGCGACCGTGGGCAGGCCCGCGGCCTCGGCGGCGGCCCAGAGCGGGTCCTTGCGCTCGGCCGCCGGAGGCGGCGCGCTCACGCCGGCAATGTCGACCCCGTCTTCGAGCAGGCGCTTGAGCACCGCCTCGCCGAACGCCGCCTGGCCCATCACGGAAACGCGCATGCGCAAAGGGTAGCGGACGGCGCAACGGAAAGGACGGCGGTGTGGACGTAATGGCGCCGGGCCGTGTGCGATTTGGCCGTTCCGGTGGCGGACGGCGGCTGCCCGGACCGCTGGAGCGCGGCCGGGACAACCTCCGTAGAATCCGGCCACCTGTCTTTCACGAGGTCGAGCCATGCCTACCGATGCCCGCGTCGTCGTTGTCCCGCAAAAGCTGGGTGAAAAGCTCACCGTCGAGTCCGTGCGAATCCCGGACCCGGGGCCGCACCAGGTGGTGGTGAAGCAATACGCATCGGGCGTTTGCCACTCGCAACTGCACCAGATCCACCGCGAGCGGACCTCGCCCGTCATCCTCGGGCACGAATCGACGGGGGTGGTGGTCGCGAAAGGAAGCTCAGTCACGCATGTGAGGGAGGGCGACGATGTGATGGTCACCTGGGTGCCACGCGACAGCGAGCACTCCGACCGCCGTCCAACCGGCGTGGACCTCGAACTGCCCGACGGCTCGGTGGCGAAGACGGCGGGGTGCTTCACCTGGGCCGACGTCACCATCGCGGATGAGCAGTACGTCGTCCGGACGCCCGGCAACCACCGCAAGGACGTGACCGCCATCATTGGCTGCGCCGTGATGACCGGCGCCGGAGCGGTGTACTACACCGCCGGAGTGAAGAAGGGGGAAAGCGTGGCCATCTTCGGCGTGGGAGGGGTTGGCCTGAGCGCGATCGCCGCTGCCAAAGTCGTCGAAGCCGACCCCATCATCGCCGTCGACCTCGACGACGAGAAACTGGAGTTCGCGAAGAAGTTCGGGGCGACCCACGGCGTGAACGCCTCCCACGGCGACCCTGTGGCGGCCATCCGCGACCTCACGCGGAAGCAGGTCCAGGGTGGTGCGGAAACCTTCGGCGCCGATTACGCGATCGATTGCATCGGCGTCCGCGTGACGATGGAGCAAATCCTGCCCGCGGCGCGAAATGGCGTGCTCGGCCTCCAGGGCGGTGGCACCGCCGTGCTCGTCGGCGTCCCCACGACCGAAGCGACGCTGGACGCGCGAGATCTGCTCATCAACGAGAAGAAGTACATCGGCAGCATCGGCGGCAGCTGCCGGCCGGACCGGGACTTCCCGATGTTCCTGCGCTGGTACGCCGAAGGGGACCTGGACCTCGACGCGCTCGTTACCCGCCGGTTCAAAATCGACGAGATCAACGAAGCCGTGCACCAGCTCGAACAGGGCCGGATTACGGGCCGCGCGATCATCGAGTTCTAGCAGGCGCTACTCGACGTAGGAAACTGCGTCGCCACGAACCTCCACGAGGCTGACGGTGGAGTTATTCCGGTCGTCGGTTTCGAGGAGCAACCCCTCCGGGTCCACGGTCGAACGGATCGCGTAGCGCCCGTCGGGGAGGCCCGGGATGTCGAGCTCCTGTCCCGGGAGTTCGGCCAGGTAAATGTCCTCCCAGCCCACGGAGATCCCCTGGATTGCCTGGTCGCAGGTGGTCACGCCGGCTTTCGGGGCGGCGTTCGGGGGCGGTTCGGCCACGGGGTGCGAGTCCGCCAGGCAGAACGTCATCTTCCCGGTGCTGGCGATGACGCGCCCGGGCCTCCCGGCAGCGTTCAGTTCGAGCAGTTCGAAGACGATGAAGTCCTCCAGGTGCCAGTGCGCGTGGCCGTCGTCGAACACGAACCGGCCGGCGTCGAGTTCACGGACGCTCCCGTCCTCGCGGAGTACGCGCTGGATGGTGCTCACCGCACCCGTCCCTTCGTCATAGGCGCCGACCAGCTCCAGGGGCCCGTCGCCCATGTTGGCGATGGTGGTGCTGAAACGGATTTCGCGGACGCCGTCCTCGCCGTACTGGATGTAAAGCTCTTGCGGTTGGGACACCTGGAGGTCCGGGAGGAGTGGGCGGGGCCCGGGCTCGGCGCCGCCACCGGGTTCGGACGTTGCCGTCGGCCAGGACCCGGCGGGGAGAGTCGCGATGCTACCGCCCTGCTGCCCGCCGTCATCGCCCGCGCAGCCAACGGTCAACGCCATCGCAAGGGAAAGAAGAGCAAGCCGCAAGCGCGCCTCCGACACATGTGTGCTTGCACCCTAGTGGGCAAGCGCGCGCCGTGCGGGCGGCTGCCCGGTGGCCGCGACACCCAGCGGCGATCCGTAGATGGAAGTGCAAGAGCCGTCGCCGCCCGCCCGTTCGGCCAGTCGTGCACCCGTACCGTCCTTCCCTGATTGTTCGCGCGAAGCGAACTATGTACGCTCGCAACACTCGTCCTGTCGAAATCCGCGAAGAACCGAGGTCCCGATGCAGCCCTACGGGCAAATAACGCCTCTGAGCGAAACGCTCGATAACCGGCAGAAGTGGCTGCTCCTCGGCAGCCTGATGGTGTGCCTGTTCGTCGGCGCACTGGACCAGACGGTGGTCTCTACGGCGACACCGAAAATCCTGGCGGACCTGGGCGGCTTCCCGCTCATCTCCTGGCTGTTCACGAGCTACATGCTCAGCTCGACGGTCGTCATCCCGCTTGTGGGCAAGCTGGGGGACATCTACGGCCGCAAGCTCTTCCTGATCGGCGGCGTGGCGCTCTTCATGGTCTCGTCGGCGCTCTGCGGCGCGGCCCAGAGCATGCCCGTCCTGATCTGGATGCGGGCCCTCCAGGGCCTCGGCGGCGGGATGATCTTCGCATCCGTGTTCGCCACCATGGGCGACATCTTCGCGCCGGCAGAGCGCGGCAAGTACATCGGCCTGTTCACCGGCATGTTCAGCCTCGCCAGCCTGCTCGGGCCGACGGTCGGCGGCACGCTGACCGACAACCTCTCGTGGCGGTGGGTGTTCTACGTGAACGTCCCGGTCAGCCTCATCGCCATGCCGGCAATCTGGTTCAACCTCCCGTCGAAAGCTCGGCACCTCCAGCCGAAGCTGGACTTCCTGGGCGCGGCGCTGCTCTCTGCCGCGTCGGTGATGGTGCTCCTCGCATTGGTGTGGGCGGGCGACAAGTACGCCTGGAGCTCGGGCGAGATCATCGGCCTTCTGGCCGGCTCCGGGGTGCTCCTCGCCGGGTTCATCTTCCAGGAGCTTCGCCACCCTGAGCCGATCCTCCCCCTGCACCTCTTCAAGAACGGCGTGTTCTTGATGTCGAACCTGATCGTGTTCACCTTCGGGCTGGGAGTGTTCGGGGCGTTCCAGTACCTCGGCCTGTTCGTCCAGACGGCGCTCGGCGCTTCCGCGACCACGTCGGGTGTGATCAGCACGCCCCAGAGCATCGGCGTGCTCATCACGAGCATCCTCGGCGGCCAGGTCATCGCGCGGGTGGGGCACTACAAGTGGCAGACGGTCTTCGGCACCGTCCTCATCGCCGTCGCGCTGACGATGCTGACGCGGGTCTCGCTCGGCACGGAGCTCTGGCAGGTGAGCGCGACGATGGTGGTGCTCGGCCTCGGCTTCGGGCTCGTCCTGCCGACGATGTCGCTCGTGGTCCAGAACGCGGTGAGCTACCAGTACATCGGCGTCGCCAGTTCCTCCAGCCAGTTCTTCCGCCAGATCGGGTCCGTGCTCGGCATCGCCGTGTTCGGTTCCATCCTGGCGAACACGTACCACGACGAGTTCGCGCAACGCTTCTCCGCCGAGGACCGGGCGGCCGTCGGGCCGGCCATCGTGGAGAAGCTCGACGACCCGACGATCCGGTTGAACGAGGGGGCGTACACCGCGATCGAGCAGCAGGTGCGCGCCCTGCCCGGGGGAGAAGAGATCCTGGCGCGCTCCGAAGAAGCCCAGGGTCAGAGCGTCGTCGTCGCCGTCCGCCACATCTTCTGGGGCGCCGTCGCGGCGGCCATCGCCTGCGCGGTCTGCGCGGTCCTTATGAAGGAACTGCCCCTGCGGAAGACTGTCGCCGGCCCGCCCAGCGGGCAGCCATCCCCGGAGGGTGCTCCGTCTGCGAGCCCCGGCGGGTCGCCGGGCCGGCTGCCGGGCGCGGCTGGCAAGTAGGGCACCGCGGGAAGCCCGCCAGGCGAACTGCTGGCGGGCCTGGCCCCCGGAGCGGGTCCGATTCCTACGGCGCAGCCCGGTACTGGTAGTCGGTGTACTGCCAGCCGGTGGAGAGCAACGTCCAGAGCCGGACGTAAAGCGTTTGCCCGCCGCGCGGCAGGTTGTTCAGGGTGATGCTGCGGGTGAGCCCGGTGGACGCGCCCAGCAGGTTGTTCGAACCGGGCGCTGTCCCCATGTAGAAGAAGTACTGCTGCGCGCCGCTCCCGGCCGTCCAGCTGAAGGTCTGGGTCGTCCCGGCGAGCTGGGAACCCGGCGCGGGCGAAGAGATCGCGGCTTTGGCGGCCTGGACGCCCCCGCCCGGCGACCCGGAGCTGGCGGCGGTGTAGGTGTGGTCGCGGTACTGCCAGCCGCTCGCGAAGCGCGTCCAGAGGCGCACGTACACGGCCTGGCCAGAGGCGGGAAGGTTGGTCACCGTGATCGAGGTGCCCGTCCCGAGGGACCGGCCGATGATGCTGTTCGAACCCTGGCTCGTCCCGGCATAGAAGAAGTATTCGAGCCCGCCGGGGACCGCGCCCCAGCTGAAGGTCGCACTCGAGCCGGGAAGCGTGCTTCCGGGCGCGGGGCTGCTGATCGCGGCCGGCGCGGCGGCAGGGGCGGGCGTCGGGGTGCGAGTCGGGGTGGGCGTCGCGCCGCCGCCCGTGCTGCCGCCGCCCGTGCCGTCGTTCACGAGCCCGAAGTCCGTCACCCAGTACCAGCCGTACTGGCTGCCTGCGGTGTACACGCGGGCGATGCCGATTTTCGTGTAGGAGCCGTTGAGCATGTTCGCGTTGTGGCCGGGGGAGTCCTTCCAGGCCTCGAAGACTGCGCTTGCGGGACCCCAGGCGCCGCCGGCGGCGATGTTCTCGCCTGCCCCGCCGGGATAGTCGCAATTCTGGGCGCGCGTCGAAGGCGAGCGGCCGAGCGAGTCAGTGTGCGAGAAGTAGTTCTTCGCACCCATGTCGGCGGCCATCCAGGCCGCCGCGCGGTTCAAGTTCGTCGACATCGTGAGCGCGCCCTTGCCGTTCTGGGCGCGGTAGTTGTTGATGATGCCAAGAAACGCCTGTTCTTCGGCATCGACACTCATATCGCCGACGGTGCAGTTCGTGAGGGCGCTGGCGTCTCGCTGTACGCCGACCCCGGCGATCCCGGCCACAGCCAGGGCGACCCCGGCGATGCCACCAGCCAGCGTTGTCCGCCAGCCACCACCTAACAACTTCATCCACAAAACCTCCTGGTGGGCATACAGCGCATTGCACCGGGCGGCAGCGGTAGGAAATGCGGGTTTGTGTAAGCGCGACGCAAAACGTCGGGTCAGGCTGAGGGCAGACGGGTGATAAGCACGCGATCGATGCGGCGCGCATCCATGTCAATCACTTCGAAGCGGAAACCTCCCCACTCGATGGATTCTCCCACCGCCGGGATGCGGCCCATGCGATGGAGGAGAAACCCGGCCAGCGTCTGGTGGGCGGTGTTGTCCTGCAATCCAGCCAACCCGAGGACCTCTTCCAGGCGCGTCAAGGATGCTCGACCATCGACGGAGAAGCTGCCATCTTCCCGCTCGACTGCCTCCGGCGGTTCATCGGGTTCGGAGGCCAGATGCCCGACAACCGCGCCCAGAATGTCGGTAATGGTGATGATTCCGCTCGTCCCTCCGTACTCATCAACAACCACTGCCAGCGGCACCTCATCCCGCCGCATGCGATCGAGTGCAACGAGCAGTGAGAGCGACTCCGGGATGAACTCCACTGGTTTGAGCAGTCCTCTCAGGCTCACATGGCCGCCGGCGGCGGTCACGTTGAAAAGGTCGCGGAGCGCCACCACGCCGACGACGCGGTCGGCAGCTGATTCGACGACTGGAAACCAGTGGTGAGCACTGCGGGCGACGGTCGCGATGTGCACTTCTGCCGGATCCGTGAGGTCCAGCCACGTGACTTCCAGCCTGGGCGTCATCACGTCGGAAACGTGTCTGTCCCCCAGCTGCAGAGCGGCAGCGGCCAGTTCCTGTTCGCCTGGCTCGATTACGCCGGCCCGCGTCGACTCGAAGAGGAGCATGCGCAACTCGTCCGGGGTCATTGAGGCATCGGAGGATGGCTTGAGCCGGAAGATCTTGAGCACTGCTTCGGTCGACAGGCTGAGAACGGCCACCAGCGGCGTGCCCGCGACCGCGACCCAGCGGAGCGGGCGAGACATGGTGGACGCGATTCGTTCCGGGTGGGCCAGGGCCACCCGCTTGGGCACCAGTTCGCCGAAGATCAACGAGAGGAACGTGATCGCCAGCACCACTGCCCCAACGCCGAGTGCATCCGCCACCCCGGCCCCGGCACCAGCGCGCTCGAACCGGGTGGCCAGCTCCTCGGCGAGGGTCGCGCCACCGAAGGCCCCGGCGAGGATCCCGACAAGGGTAATCCCCACCTGTACAGTCGAGAGAAACCGGTTGGGCTCGGCCGCGAGCTCGAGCGCGAGCTTTGCACCGGCGTCTCCCTGTTCCGCGCGGTGCTGGAGCCGATGACGCCTGGCCGAGACGATGGCCAGCTCCGACCCGGACAGGAGCCCGTTGATGGCGATGAGAACCGCGATCAGCGCGATCTCGAAAGCAATCTCGTTCACCGGGACCCCGGTGGGCCGATAACTGACACTGCCACGCTGCAACTCTACCAGCCGGGCCGAGACGCCCATCGACACGGCCAGGGGTGGCACGGGAGACTACGCCCATGCCCCGTGTGCGTGTGGAACCCCTGGACATCGAGTTCGAAGCCGCCGCCAACGAAACGGTCATGGATGCAGCGAACGCTGCCGGCTACTTCTGGCCGGTGGGCTGCAACCGCAACGGAGAGTGCACGAACTGCGCGATGCAGGTGGTCTCCGGGGTGGGGCGTCTGAGCCGGATGGGGCGGTTCGAGCGCGCCAACCTCGTGCGGCAGCGCGGCCAGGCGTCGGTGGAAGACCCCCGGCTGCGGCTCGCCTGCCAGGCCCGTGTCGAAGGCGACGTCGTCGTGTATAAAATTGGGGTCCGCCCGGACACCCTCTAGCGGGAGCCACCACCGTGCCGTACGTCATCACCGAACCGTGCATCGGCGTGAAGGATGCTTCGTGCGTCGACGTTTGCCCCGTGGATTGCATCCACACGACCGAAGAATCGGAGCAGTACTACATCAACCCGGAGCAGTGCATCGATTGCGCCGCGTGCGAGCTTGCCTGCCCCGTGACCGCCATCTTCGATGAGAACGCCCTGGAAGGCGACCAGCGCCGGTTCATCGAGATCAATGCCAACTTCTTCCGTTAAGATCGAGATACCGGCAGACGCCGTTGGGAGCAGCTTTGGAACTCGCCCAGCTCGAAGCCTTTATCCAGGTCGCGCACCATCGTTCTTTCAGCCGCGCGGCTGAGGCCCTGTTCCTTACGCAGCCGTCGGTCACGGCGCGCATCCAGTCGCTGGAGCGGGAACTGGGCGAGCGCCTCTTCGAGCGCACCGGCCGCAGCGTCACCCTGACAGACGCGGGCCACGCCTTCATGCCGCACGCCCAGCGAGCGCTGACCGCCGTCCAGGAAGGCACGGACGCGATCGAAGCCGTGCGCCATGGCGACATCGGGAGCATCCGCCTTGGGGCGAGTTCGTCGATTGCCACCTATGTCCTGCCCGGCATCCTCAAGCACTTCCGCGAACAGCGGCCGCGCGTCCACGTGCAGATGAGCACGGGCCAGACCGAAGAACAGATGGAAAAGCTCCTCGCGGGCGAAATCCACGTCGCCGTCACGCGGCTCACCCAGCACCCCCAGATCGACTCGCTCCACCTGTACAACGACGACCTCACGCTGGTCGTCGCGCCGGACCACCCCTTCGCGAAGCGGGGCAGGGCCACGCTCGCGGAAGTCGGCAAGGAGCCGTTCCTGTTCTTCGAGCGCTCGTCCAGCTATCACGGGCTGATCTACAGCATGTTCCTGCGGGCGGGGGTGGTGCCCGAATCGGTGATGGAACTGGACCTGATGGAGGCCACCAAGTACCTGGTGGAAGCGGGCCTGGGAGTGAGCATCCTGCCCGAAATCTCGGTCCAGCGGGAGATCAAAGCAGGAACCCTGGCGCGTGTGGAAATCCGGGAGATGGAACAACCGGCGCAACGCGAAGTCGGCGTCCACGTCCTCCGCGGCCGCATCCTGGCGCCGCCGATCAAGGACTTCCTCCGCCTGCTCGCAAACGAATACGGCGTGGAGAACCCCTGGGAGTAGCGCTTTACGCCTCCGCAAGGCCAAACGCGGTGCGCGTGTTGTGTCCGAGCTGTTCACGAGCCTGGGCACCTGTCCACCCGCGGACCATGGCCAGGGCTTCGCCCACGCGAGGGACGTCCCGCGGTTCGGTTGTCCGGCCCGGGAGCGGGTAGGAGTCGGTCTCGATCAGCAGCAGCGCGGCCGGGTAGTGGCGCGCGATCTCCTGGAGCGCAGGTTCACGCCGAAGCGGGTTCCCGAACGACAGGTAGTGGCCGCGCTCCCGGTGCCATGCGGCCTGGGCCCCGTCGCCGGTGAAGTAGTGGCGGACGACGCGCAGTCCATCGAGCTGGCCGGCACTTCGCGACAACAGTCCCCACGCGCGGGCGCCGTCGATGTGGAGGACGACCGCGAGCTCCAGGGCCCGGGCGACGCGGCACTGCGCCTCGAAGGCCCACAGCTGCGTCTCGTCGTCCGGTCCGGCATCGTCGAAGCCGCATTCGCCGATGGCCACTACGCCACGTCCTTCAGCGAGCTGCGCCAGGGTGTCCTCGAACGAGCGCCGGGCGCCCCGTGGGTGCAATCCCAGGGCCCGGCCCGCGACCACAGACTCCGGCAGCGCCAGGACCTCGACGGCCGAATCCAGGTCCACGGCAACGGCAATCATCGCTACCTCGGCCGCGGCGGCGCGCTCGATGAGCCCGGTGCGCTCAGGGACGGCGAAGCGGTCCAGGTGCACGTGCGTATCGAACCAGGGGGAGCGGGCCACGCGCCCATGGTGCCACGCCTGCGTAGAATCCGGCCCAATGGCGAAACTCGTCCTGCGCGGGGGCATGGTCTGGGATGGCCTCGGGGAAGCCTCGTCCCCAGGCCCGGTAGTCATAGATGGACCATTCCTCGCGGCCTCGGACGGCGGCAACGGGGCCACGCTCGACGTTTCGGGATGCACCGTGCTGCCCGGGCTCATCGAAGGCCACGCCCACCTGTGCTTCGATGCCACAGCGGGCTGGAGGGCAACCTACGATTCGGACACCCCGGCCCGCATGCTGCTGCGGATGGCCGCCTACGGCAGGAGGATGCTGCGAGCTGGTATCACCACCGTGCGGGACCTCGGCGCGCCGACCGGCCTCGCGATCGAGCTGCGGGAAAGCATTGCCTCCGGCCTCACCGAAGGCCCCCGGCTCCTGGTCGCCGGCGCGCCGATCACGACGACTGGCGGCCACTGCTGGTTCATGGGCGGCGAGTGCGACGGGGAGCTCGGCGTGCGCAAGCAGGTACGCGAGCGGGTGAAGGCCGGGACCGACTGGATCAAGATCATGGCGACGGGCGGGAACATGACGCCGCGGACGAACACCTTCGCCCCGCAGTTCACCGTCGACGAGTTGCGCGCCTGCCTGGAGGAGGCCCATCGCCTGCGCCGGAAGGTGGCCGCCCACGCCCACGGCATCGAAGGCATCCGGGTGGCGGTGGAGGCCAGCGTCGACTGCATCGAACATTGCTCGTTCACCACGCCTGGCGGATACGAGCTCGACCAGCCGCTCGTCGACGCGATTGCGGCGAAGGGGATCCTGGTCTCGCCCACTGTTTCCATCGGCTACCGCCGCTGGCCGGACGACGGCCGCAAGCAGCAACGGGCGAGTGTCCTCAAGGCCCTGCTGGACACGGGTTGCCCCGTGCTCATGAGCACCGACTGCGGCATCCCGAATGTCCCCCACGAGGCGCTCGGCGGGGGTATGGACGTGCTCCGGGAGCTAACGGGCCGCCCGCCGGTTGAAATCCTGAGGCTGGCGACCAGCCGCAGCGCCGAGCTGCTCGACCTTCCCGACCGCGGGGTGATCGAACCCGGCCGCGTGGCCGACCTCCTCGTCGTCGATGGCGACCCCACGCAGGACCTGGCGGCGCTCGAACGCGTGCGGTACGTGCTGAAGGGCGGCGAGCTCGTCTACGCGGCGCGGTAAGCGTTACCAATCGTCACGGGGGAAGTTAACGCACCGATGGAATGGACGTGGCATCCCTTGACGGCGGGCCGCTGGGGCGACTTCGAGCGCCTGTTCGGCCGGGCGGGAGCGTACGGAGGCTGCTGGTGCATGTGGTTCCGGCAAACCGGCAAGGAGTACGAAGCGGGCCGCGGCGAGCAGAACAAGCGGGCCATGTGCGCCCTCGTGGAGGGTGGCGAGGTCCCCGGGCTGATCCTCTACGCCGGCGGTGAGCCGGCGGGGTGGGTCTCCGTGGAACCGCGGACGGCGTTCCCGCGCCTGGAGCGCTCGCGTGCGGCGAAGCGAATCGACGACACCGAGGTCTGGTCGATCGTCTGCTTCTTCGTCCACCGGAGATTCCGCGGGCAGGGCGCCATGCGGGAGCTCATCCGCGCCGCCGTCGAACATGCCCGTGCCGGCGGCGCCCGGGTAGTCGAGGCCTACCCCAGGGACCTGGAGGCCGGGCGGCCGAGCGCCGACGCGGCCTACGTGGGGCTGCTGCCGCACTTCCTGGAAGCGGGCTTCCAGGAAGCCGCCCGGCACGCGAAGGGCCGCGCGCTGGTGCGGCTGGCCCTGTAGGCCCACTGCGCCTCGCCCCAACCTGCCTCCTCCCCTAGACTCAGTCTTCGTGATCTCCGGGATCCTCCTCGCGGCCGGCATGTCCACACGGATGGGCGAGCCAAAAGCGCTGCTCGACTGGGGCGGCGAGCCACTCGTTTGCTACCAGGTCCGCCAGATGCAGGAAGCCGGCTGCGACGAGGTGATCGTCGTGCTGGGTCACAAAGCCGACGATATCTCGCGCCAGATGAAGACGCTGCGCTGCCGGACGATGCTCAACCCTCGTTACCAGCACGGCCGGGCGGGCTCGCTGCGCATCGGCGCGAAAGCCGCCAACCGCGACGCCGACCTGATCCTCATCGCCGATATCGACGCGCCCCGGCCGGCCGAATTCCTGCGCAAGCTCATTGAGGGGCACAAGCCCGAGAACGCCGTCACGCGCCCGGTCCACAACGGGACGCGGGGCCACCCGATCGTCGTCGCCGGGCGGTTGCGCGAAGAGCTGATGGCGGCGACCGATGAAGCCGAGGGCCTGCACGGGGTGCTCCGCGCCCACGCCGCGGAGTCCGGCGAAGTCGATGCGGGAGACCTGCTCGACCTCGGGTTCAACACGCCCGAGGAGTACCGGGAAGCGCGCCGGCGCTACGGCCTCGAAGGCTGAGCGATGCCCCTGGCCGGCGGCCTGAGGCCGCATCCGCGGGCCATCATCTTCGACCTCGATCGCTGCCTGATCGACTCCCGCCGGGCGTGGCGCTACTGCATCGAGGAGTCGCTCGCCGCAGCCTCGAACCGCCGGGTGAGCGCGGCCGCGCTGGCGGACGAGTACCACACCCGGCCCTGGCGCGATGCCCTCTCGATCCTGGCGGAGTCCCGGGACGAGATCGAGCGGTGCTGCGCACTCTGCGAAGCGATGTTCGAACGCAGCGCGATGAAGCAGCTCCTGGTGCACGAAGGCGTCGGGATGGCGCTCGATGCGCTGCGGGCCGAGAGCATAGAGATCGGCGCCATCTCACGGCGGCCGCATCCCTCGGCGCTGAAGCAGGTCCAGAGCACCGGGCTGGACCGCTTCGTCGCGGTCCTTTCGGCGACGCCCGCCGGAGAGCGGTGGGACCCGGCCGCGCGGATCGGCGCCTGCCTCCGGTTCCTGGAGGCGCCTGCCGCGTCCTCGGCATTCGTGAGCGGAGACCTGCGGGACCGGCGCGAAGCGGGTGGGCTGGGGCTCACGCCCTTCACGGCGGGATGGGCGCCGGGCGCTGAAGACGCCATCGGCGCCGTTGCGGCGCCGATGGACCTGGTCCCGGTGGTGATGCGCGCCTGGGCGGCGCGGCCTTAGCGGGCCGGGGCCGGCTCCACCAACTGGTGACACCCGGGGCAATAGGTCTTTTCGCGCGCGCTGGTGAAGTGCAACTCACAGTTGGGGCAAACGACGATGCGGCGGTTCATGAGCCTGGCTCTCTCCTCTTTTGGGTCGCTGGCGGCGCCCGGGGGGAATCCGGCGCCGCCGCGTGTCCTGATCCCAGCGTTACCGGCGCGCAAGTGGCGAGCTACGGCAACTTTTGGATTGATCTCGAGTTATCCATAGTCTCGACCTATCGATCTATCGGTGAGATGGCCGAACGGTGGAAGGACGGTGGCCAGGCGGACCTTCGACACGAAGCCGCAAGCCCTGCACGCTCCCGCAGGGCGCCGGCGCGGTAGCCTTGTGCCCGTGGCACAGATAGGCTTTACGCATCGACTTTTCCGCGGGGTACGTGCATGGCGACGAGGGTTGGCATCAATGGTTTCGGGCGCATCGGACGCCAGGTCCTGAAGGCGATCACCGAGCGGTACCCGGGCAAGCTCGAGGTCGTCGCGATTAACGACCTCGTCGCCACCGAGGTGAACGCCAACCTCCTCAAGTACGACAGCAACTACGGTCGCTGGGACAAGGACATCCGGGCCGAAAGCGACGCGCTGGTCGTCGATGGACGCGCCATCAAGGTCTTTGCCGAGCGCGACCCTGGTGCGATCCCGTGGGGGAGCGTCGGCGCCGACATCGTAATCGAGTCGACAGGGCTCTTCACCGATGCCACGAAGGCGGTAGCACACCGCCGCGACAGCGTGAAGAAGGTCATCATCAGCGCCCCCGCGAAGAACGAGGACGTGACCGTCGTGCTTGGCGTGAACGCCGACAAATACGACCCGGCCAACCACCATGTGATCTCGAACGCGAGTTGCACGACGAACGGGCTCGCCCCGGTGGTCAAGGTGATCGTCGACAACCTGGGCCTGCAGAAGGGCCAGATGACCACGATCCACAGCTACACCAACAGCCAGCAGATCCTCGACAAGGCCGCCGGCAGCGACCTGCGGGAGATGCGCGCCGGTGCCCTCAACATCGTGCCCACTTCCACCGGCGCCGCGCGGGCCCTCAAGCTCGTGATCCCGGAGGTCGATGGCCGCCTCGATGGCCTGGCCTACCGGGTGCCCACGCCAACCGTCTCGATCGTGGAAGTCGTCGCCCTCACCGAGAAGGACACGACGAAGGAGGACCTGAACAACCTCCTCCGGGAGACGTCGCTCGAGAAGATGAAAGGCATCCTCGGCTTCACCATGGACCCGGTAGTCTCCATGGACATGAAGGGCGACGAGCGTTCCAGCATCGTCGATGGGCAATCCACGAACGTGGTTGGGGGTAACCTCGTAAAAGTCGCCGCATGGTACGACAACGAGTGGGGCTACGCCTGCCGCATCAGCGACCTCTGCTCGTACCTGGTGGACCGGGGCCTGTAGCGGCGCCAGGCGGCGCGCTCAGTCGCTGTGCCCCAGCGCCGAGATCGGCATCAACAGCGCCAGCAACTGGTCGTCCGAAAGCTTCGAGACGCGGTCGCCAATCGTCTCCATGGAGACATGGTCCGGCTTCTCTTTACCCGCGAGTTCGCAGGCGAGCATGTGGCTCTCCAGGTAGGCGATGGCCAGGCTCATCATTTCGCCCCGGCCCAGGGCGCGGAGCGTCGCGGCGCCTTTCTGCATGGGGGTGAGTTCCACGTGATACCTCCGCGAGAATGTCACGAACGTGCGAAATCACCGTAGGCGCTCACGGGCGGCGAGCACGCGGCCGAACGCGCCGGACAGCCTGCCCAAAAGGGCCAACCTTCGGCGCGCGGCTCCCGCCGGTCGAGGGGAAGTGGCGGCTCGCGTAGACTTCCGCCCATGACAGAGTCCCTTCCGCCCGGCGCTCTTACCGGGGTCAAGGTGGTCGAGTTTGCACAGGCGCTGGCCATCCCGTTCGCCGGCCTCCTGCTAGCCGACATGGGCGCCGACGTGGTGAAGGTGGAGCCACCATCCGGTGACGGCGTCCGTCACACCATGGAGCCCATCCTGCCCGGGGAAAGCAAGGGCTTCACGCTCATCAACCGCGGCAAGCGGTCGATCTGCCTTGATATCACCGCAGACGCTGCACGCCCGGTGGTCGAGCGGCTGGCCAAGTGGGCCGATGTCGTGCTGGTCTCCCTGAAACCTGCCGACCTCCCCCGCTACCGGCTGACCTACGAGCAGTTCCGGGAATGGAACCCGCGCGTCATCTTCCTCGAACACGTCCCGCTTGGCAGCAAGGGCCCCTTTGGCGGCGAACCCGGCTACGACGTCATCGTCCAGGCCATGTCCGGCACGAGCGTGCTCACCGCGCGCGAACGCGATGGCGTCCCGATCAACATCCGGCCGGCGTTCAACGACATGGGCACCGGCGCGTTTTCGGCGCTCGGCGTGGTCGCGGCGCTGCGTCACCGCGACCTCACGGGGGAGGGCCAGCGCGTCGAGACTTCACTCCTCGGCACGGCCATGGCGCTGGGGAACCAGTTGCTCAGCTGGTTCGGTGCGACGGACCCGCCGGTCGAGGAGAGTTACCGCGCGGCCATCGCGGAAGCGCGCGCAAAGGGGGCCGACTTCGAGACCCAGCGCGCAACCTGGGAGCGCCATTACACGCGGGGCGGGTTCGCGAACATCTACTTCCGCCACTACCGGACGGCCGATGGCTTCGTGGCGGTCGGCTGTCTCAGCCCCCAGCTCAATGCACGCTTCCGCAAGGTGACAGGGATCCACGACCCGCGCACCGAGCCTGGCTTCGAGATGGGGCCGCCCGAGAACATGGCCCGATTGCAGGCGCTGGTGCGCGAAGTGGAAGCGCTGTTCGCTTCGAAGACGAGCGCAGAGTGGCTCGACATCCTCCGCGCCGGGAAGGTGCCCTGCGGGCCGTTCAACTTCCCACCGGACGTCTTCCATGACCCGCAGCTGCTGGAAAACGAGTTCATCGTCGAGGTCGAACACCCCCTCTTCGGGCCGTACAAGACCTTCGGCCCGCCGCTGAAGATGGACGGCACTCCCACGCGGATCGCAGGCCCACCTCCGCAGCTGGACGAACACACGGATGCGGTGCTCGGCGAGCTCGGGTTCGCGCCGGGAGAAGTTGCGGCGCTCAGGGCCGCGGGAGTCGCTGGCTCGCAGCAGCTCTAGTGCTTCGTCAGGTCCGGCTCCCCATACTTCTGCCCAGGCTTTGGGGTGGGCGGGAATGGCTCGCCCCGCGTCACGGTTCGCTCTTTCCCAGTGTCGCCTCCTCGGGGGCCCACAATGGGATATTGGCCGCTCTTCGGTGCACGCTCGCCAGGCTTATGAGTGTTCGCCACTTCAGGAACCTCCAATTGCTTAGACGCTTGCCTATTTTAGCGTTTACTACTCGGAGCTTAGCATTGGATGTCAAGTACGTTCCGAACATGCACGCATCGCTGTCATCCCGCGCCCATGCCCCGGGCGGCCGGGTTCGTCCCGGTGAGCCGCGTCGCGTAAGCGATCGAGCGGGTGGTGAGCCGCGCACGCTCCTGGAAGTTCCCGGCGGCCTCGGGCGGCGGGGTGCGCGAGCGCTCCCACGATTCGAGCCGGTCGTACCAGGTCACCAGCAACATCAGGCCGCCGCGCTCTGGGTGGTTGCGCTGGCGGAACAAACCCTGGGGCTGCGATTCGTACTCCGGGCTCGTCTCGAACGTCTTCCATGCCTCGGCTGAGAGTTCGACGAACCGGTCCACGTTGGCCGCGTCGACCCCGAAGAGCCGGTGGACGTAGACACCGGCCCTGGTGGGCGGGGCGTCGGTTTCCGGGCGGACGGTCGGGATCAACTCGTACTCGTCCACGACGGCCGCGCCGGCGGGGAGGTTTGCGGCAAGCACGTCGCCCCGCGACAACCCGGCCGGCCAGGCGGTGACGAGGAGTACCTCGTGGTTCCAGAGCCCGAAGAGGCCGTTGGCGAGCATCCATCGTATCCCGCCGGCCGCCTCCACTGCCGGGAGGGTCGTGGACTCGACCTCCTGCGCGATGGCGGCGAAACCCCGGCCCGGGGCAGCGATGCGGGCCCAGTGATAGAGCGAGTCTAATGGCATGCCGGCGATTGTAGGCGGACAGTCGATCGCGCACAGCGGGAGGGCAACGGGAAAGCTCCGGTGAGGTCCGAATTTCCCGGTGGGGAACCGGCGCTATCCTGTACGGCAATTGGCGGAAGGGGAGGCGGCTTGGCCGAAACGCCAGTCGAGCGCACACCGTTGCCACGCAGCCGGCCAGCGGCGCTCCTGGATACGCTGGGGGCGGCCTTCGTCGCGCGCCTGTGGCTTGTTGGGCTGCTCGGCGTCCTCCTGGTGGGCGGCGTTCTCCGGTTCAACGGGCTGGACTGGGACCAGCCGGCCGAAGCCGATGTCCCGCTCCAGATGCACCCCGACGAACGCTTCCTCTCGCTCGTCTCGGACCGGCTGGACTGGCCGGACGGAGTGGGCGGCTACTTCGATACCGCCAACAGCCCGCTCAACCCCTACAACGACGGCCAGACCAACTCGTACGTCTACGGGACGTTCCCCCTCTTCCTCGTGAAGGCGGTCGCGACACTCGAGGGCGACGACCCGGATGGGCCCGGGAACTCCTATGCCACCACGGTTGTCTGGGGGCGCCGCATTACCGCCCTGTTCGATACGGCGACGATCCTCCTGGTGTTCCTGCTCGGGGCGAGCGTGTTCGAGAGGCGCGCGGGGCTGCTGGCAGCGCTGCTCTACGCGCTGGCCGTCCTCCCGACGCAGATCGCCCACTTCTGGACGATGGACCCGTACCTCACGTTCTTCGTCACGCTGACGGTCCTCCTCTGCGTGCGGCTGGTGCGGGCCGGCGACCGGGCGGCGTGGGGGTATGGGGCGGGTATCGGCCTGGCACTCGGATTGGCCGGCGCCTGCAAGGTGAATGCCGCGGTTTTCGCGCCGGTTCCGGTGCTGGCGGTAGCCCTGCGCATCGCCCTGCGGGAGGTTCCCCGGCTGGGCCTGCGCTGGCGAGGAGCAGTGCCCGATGGCCCGAGGTCCCCGGCCTGGGCCTGGGCCACCGACGTCTCGCTGCTGTGCATGGCCGGCGCCATCGCGCTGATCGTGTTCCGCATTGCCCAGCCGTACGCGTTCACCGGCCCGAACCCGTGGGACATGGCGATCAACCAGCAGTGGTGGGACGACATCGAACGGGAGCGCAAATTCCAACAGGGCAACGCGGATTACCCGCCCTTCGTCCAGTTCGCGGGCAACACGCCGTTCCTCACGCCGCTGGTCAACATGGTGGTCTGGGGCCTTGGGCCGGCGCTGGGCGCCGCCGCCTGGATTTCGGCGACGGTCGCGGCGGTCTGGCTGTTCCGGCGCCGCGAAGCGGCGCTCGCGATCCCCCTCTTCGCGGCGGCAACGGTCTTCCTCTTCCACGGGCCGCGGTTCGTGGCGTTCATGCGGTACTTCGCGCCCATGTACCCGCTGCTGGCTTTGTTCGCGGCCTGGGGGCTGGTGGCCACCTGGCGCTGGGCTCGCGGCCGGCCTGCGCCGCTGACCCTGCCCGTGCCCGGCGCGCGCGGGCTTCGGCCCGGCGTCCCGGCCGCAGCGTTACGATGGGCGGGGCTCGCGACCGTAGCCGCGATCCTCGCAGCAACCGCGTGGTGGGCGCTCGCCTTCCAGTCGGTCTACTCCCAGGAACACCCACGCATCGCCGCCAGCCGCTGGATCTACGAGAATGTCCCGCCGGGTAGCGCGATCACGGGCGAAATCTGGGATGACACCATCCCCTACTCCATCCCCGGCTACGACCACACCTACCGCATCATCGATACCTTCCCTTACGACAGCGACTCGCCCGAGAAGGTGGAGAAGCTGGTCAACGGCGACCCGCAGAACCCGAACGCGCGCGGGCTACGAGCCGCGGATTATGTCGCGATCACTTCCAACCGCGTGCGCGACTCGGTCAAGAAGCTCGAGCGTGAGTACCCGGCGACCAACCGTTACTACGAGCTCCTCGAGACCGGCGAGCTCGGCTTCGAACGCGTCGCGACCTTCAGGGTGCACCCGACGTTCCTGGGGATCTCGATTGACGATTCGGGGGCCGAAGAGTCGTTCACGGTCTACGACCACCCGGAGGTCCGGATCTACCGCAAGACCGGGGACTTCTCGGCGGAGCGCGCCATCCAGCTCCTGAACGAAGCGCATCCCGAACGCGCCATCAACCTGCTGCCGCGGCAGGGGCGCACAAATGGGCTCCAGTTCACTCCCGGGGAGGCGGCAACACAGCAGGCCGGCGGGACGTTCACCGACGTGTTCGATGCTGACGGCTTCGCGAGCAACCTGCCCTGGCTCTGGTGGCTCCTCTGGCTCGAAGTTGCAGCCTTCGCGACCGTGCCGTGGGTCACCTGGGTGTTCCGCGCCCTGCCGGCGCGGGGCTACGGGCTGAGCAAACTCCTCGGGCTCACCGCGGTGGCGCTGCCGGCGTGGTTGCTTGTGGCCTGGGGCGTCGCGCATTTTTCCGGCGGGCTGGTCTGGCTTGTCTTCGCGGCTGTCGTTGCAACCGGCATCGTGACAGCCGTGGCGCGGCGGGCCGCCCTGCGCGAGGACCTGCGGGGACACTGGCGTTCCTGGGCTGCGGCTGAAGGCGTGTTCCTGGCCGCGTTCTTCGCTTTCCTCCTGCTGCGCGCGTACAACCCGGACCTCTGGCATCACCCGCAGGGCGGCGAGAAGCCGATGGAGATTGCTTACCTGACCGCCGTGACGCGCTCCACCATCATGCCCCCGTACGATCCCTGGTTCGCGGGCGGCTCCTTGAACTACTACTACATGGGCTGGTTCTTCCTCGCCGTGCCGATCCGCGCGCTCAGGATCGTGCCGGAAGTCGCCTTCAACCTCGGTGTGCCGACGTACGCGGCGCTGGCGGCGAGCGTGGCCTTCAGCGTCGTGCAATCGCTGGTGGGCCTCGGCGAGAGAGTGCGCGAGACAGGAGGAGCTGTCTCGCGGCGGCCGGCCCTGCTCGCGGGACTCCTTGGCGCCGTCCTCCTCATCGGGATTGGCAACCTCGACGGCGCCCACCAGTGGATCGAGCGGCTTCAGCAAATCAACACCTGGACGTTCGCCTCGGGGACGCCCGTGATCGGCGGGGCGGCCGGCATCGCGGGCGGCCTCTGGCGGTGGCTGTTCGAAGGCGTCCCGCTGCCCGCATTCGACTGGTGGCGAAGCTCGAGGGTCCACTTCGGCGTCATCGACATCACGGAGTTCCCGTACTGGTCGATGCTCTTCGCCGACCTGCACCCCCACCTGATGGGGCTGCCGTTCTTCGGCGGGATAGTGGCGCTGCTGGTGGCCTACACGGCGAGCGTGCGTGAACGGCTGCGGCCGCAGGCGTGGGCCCTTGCCGGGATGATCGGGCTGGGCGTTGGCCTCGTCCGCACGGTCCACACCTGGGACTTCCCCACGGTTGTCCTCATCGCTGCGGCCGGGATACCGCTGGCGCAGGTCATCCGTGGCGAGGGGCGCTGGCAGCAGCGTTTCTGGGACGCTGCCGCCCACCTCGCGCTCGCGGGAGTGGTCGCAGCTGTGGTGTTTTCGCCGTACACGTCCCACTTCGAGACCTTCGACCCCGGCGTGAAGCGCGCGGTAGCGACCACGAAGTTCCACCAGTTCTTCGTCCACTTCGGCGTGTTCATGGCGTTCGCCGTGGTCTTCCTTGCGGTCCGCTATCGGGAAGAGCTCGAGGAGCGCCGCTTCGTGCACGGCAGCAACCCCTTCCTGGCGGTGGTCAACGGGAAGCTGGAGATCCTGTCGCTGGCGATTTTCCTGAGCGGGCTGGTCGCCTTCACGTGGCCCTTCGGCCTGACGACGATTGCCATGGGCATCGTCGTCGAGCTGTTCCTGCTCCACCTGGTCTGGCTCGAGCTGCGCCGGCCCCTGCCCGACCTCCCCCGAACGCTCGCGACCTGCCTCTTTGCGCTGGGGTTCGCCGTCGCGGTCGGCGTGGACGTAGTCACGCTGAACGGGGACATCGACCGGATGAACACGGTGTTCAAGTTCAGCCTGCAGGCCTGGCAACTCTTCGCACTCGCCAGCGGCTATGCGGCCTGGTACGCGGGCACGGCACTCTGGCAGGCGCGCGGCTGGCGCCCCTCGCCGAGGCCCGGCCGGCGTTTCGCGGCGCTCACGGCGACCGGGACGCTGGGCGCGCTCATGCTGGGCGCCAGTCTGTTCCTTGTCTCCGGGACGGCCGCGAGGCAGGATGCCCGCTTCAATAACTCCGGACCAACGCTGGACGGGTTCGCCTTCTTCGACCAGGCGGTGTTCGTGGAGACCCGCGACAACAACCCGGCCCTGGATACGCCGATCGTCCTCGAAGACGACCTTCCACTCATTCGCTGGTTGCGCGAAAACGTCGAAGGTTCACCGGTGATCGTCGAAGCCGTTGGGCCCCTGTATCACTGGACGGGCCGCATTTCCGAGTACACGGGCTTGCCTGCCGTCATCGGCTGGGACTGGCACCAGATCCAGCAGCGGACGGACTACGCGGAGCTCGTCCACCAGCGGCGGTTCGCCACGGAACAGTTCTACCGCGTGCCCGACCGCCAGTACGCGCTGGACTACATCGAGAAGTACAACGTGCGGTACGTGGTGGTGGGCACGGAGGAACGCTACTGGGGCTCACCGGAGGGGGTCGCCAAGTTTGCCGCCATGCCGGAACTTGAAGAGGTCTACCGCGACGGCGAGAACGCCATCTACCGCGTCCGCTGAGCGGCTCCCGGCTGGCGTGGCCGCCGAAGTGCTACTGTTCGCCCGTGCACCTGCCGGAAGAGACCGTGACCTTGCTCAAGGAGTTTGTCCCGGAGGAGGACCTGCGGACGCTGCGCGCTGTCACGCGGGCGCCGTTCCGCTGGCTCCCGGTGCTGCTCGGCATGAGCGCGATCACCTTCGCGCCCTTCGTCTTCTTCCGCGGCGGCCGCTTCCGGCTGGATACGCCGCGGGGCCTGGCGCTGCTGGCACACGAGGCCGTGCACGTCGGCCAGGTGCGTGAGCTGGGCTGGAAGTTCTACCCGAAGTACCTGTGGGGGCAGTTCAAATGCGGGTTCCGCCACGACCGTCACGAGATGGAGATCCCCGGCATCGCCGTCCAGCGCGAAGTGCGTGCCGTCCTCCAGTCCCGGGGCGGCGGCGGCGCGTGGTAGGGGCGGCATAGCGAAGCGCAGAGGACGGGGTCTTGTGGGCCCCGGCCCTCTGCGCCTGGCCTTTTCCGATCGCGAAGCGCTACGCCTTGTTTCCGGTGAAGGTGCCGCTGCCAAAAGCCCCAAACTGGACCGTCCCCGAGATCGAGTCGCCGTCGACGGTCCCGGTGAACTTCAGTTCCATCTGGCCCATCGGGCCGGCGACGGTCGCGGCGAAGGCGACCTCGTTCCCGTTCGCGGTCCCCGTGACGGGGGCCGAGCCCTGGGCGCCGGTAAACTCGCCCGAGATGGTGTTTCCGTCGGTCTTGAAGTTCGCCGTCACGGGCCGGGGCCCCATCGGGGAGTTCATTGTCAGGTTCCAGTTGCCGTTGAGTGCCATGCTGCTCTCCTGCGGAGGAATGCGCGATTATTGCACACTTCCGAACGCAATTCGAAAGTGACGGGAGCAGACGGTCAGGCCGCCGGCGGGCGCCGGCTCTCCATCAGCTTGAGAAGTTTCTTCCACTCCTCCCCGGCGAGAGGCTTGTAGGCAGCAGGGAACTTCCGCCGCAGTTCCTCGGCGTCGAGGCGGTAGCGCTCGCTGATCGAGCCCATCGCCATCAGCGTGGCCGGGCCCAGCCGCCGGCCGGCGGAGTCGGCAAGCTCCTGCAGCAGGTCCATCGCGACGTAGGCGTCCTGGTGGAGCCCGAGCACATCCTGCAGCGCCGTCACCCTTGCGCTGAAGTCGAGCGCGGGTTTGCCGTAGATTCCGTTTCCGACGAATTCCAGGGCGTAGCGGAGCTTCTTCGCTTCGATCCGGAGCTGGTGGTACGCCTCGGGCGGGGAATCCTTCCTGATCGCGTCGCCCTGTTTGCGGACGCGGCGGTAACGGCGTTCCACCAGGTCGGGCGCGACCGCGAGGACGGGTGTGCGCCCCGGCGCGAACGACTTCGGCGGGCCCGCCCGGAGCGCTGCCGCGAAACTGGCACACAGCCGCTCGTAGCGTCGCGAATCGAGCACGGCGAGCATGCGCTTGCGGGCTGCCTTGCGCCGGCCCTGCAGGATCTCCTCGACGGCTTCGAGGGCGGCGGCGCGCTCGGGGCCGAAGGAAGCGCGCCACTCGTGCATCCGTTCGATCTGGACATCCAGGTCCCGCACCTCGCCCAGCGCGCTCGCAATCCAGCCGAACTGGTCGCGGAAGCGCAACATCCGTGGAGTGAGGAACGGGCGGAAGACCGCCATCGCGGCGCGCAGGCGGCGCGTGGCGACGCGCATGTCGTGCAGGGCCTCGATGTCCTCACCGAGGCGCGTGCCCGGTTCGTTCGCCCGGAAGACGCCGAACTGCTTCCGCAACACGGCGTAAGCCACTTCGCCGACAGTCATTTCCGGGGCGACCGCCGTTGGACCCAGGTCGGAGGCGGGAGCCGGCACGGACTGGCCGGTGGCGATCAGCGCGGACTCGAACTTCGAAGTTGGGGCAGGCGTGAGACGGTTCGCCTCGACGAGCGCCGCCACGAACGGTCGGGCCCGCTCCACAGCTTCGGGCAACACTTCGACCTCGACGCGAGTCAGCCGCACTGGCCGATCTTCCCCGACGGGGATCGCTGTCTCATCGAGGGCGATCTCGCCGATCACCCCGCCTGCGTCGGAAAGCTCGTAGACGTCGCGTTGCGTGCGCAGGCGGAATCGCTCAAGAAGCGGGGCACGCCCGGCGACCGCGCGCACGATCTGGCCGCAGGGCCCCGGGGCGCGCGCGGGCGGCACGTCCGCGGATTCGAGGGCCTCGTTCAGCTCCCTCCGCGAACGCATCCCGCCGGAAGCGTCGGACTTCGACTTGAGCGTGAGCTCGGCGCCGTCCGGCTTGACGCGGATGCGGCACGTGTACCCGGCCTGGTTGAGGCGCCAGTCATCCGTGTCGAAGTAACGGTCGTCGAGCTCCTTCGTCCCCTTCCGCACCACCGAGAACCCGGGCGGCAGGCTCGTCTCGAGCCAGCGCGCCACAGGACGCGTGTCCAGGGCAGCGAACTGCCATTCGACTTCGATGTGATCCTGCCCGGGCACCGGGACATGGTACACGCAGCGGGAGCGGCGCCATACGACGAGAGCTCAGGCCCTGCGGATCGTCAGGCCTCCATCGACGGGAAGGGCTACGCCGGTCAGGAACGAGGCGGCCGGGAGGGCGAAGCTCAGCGTCATGTGCGCGACTTCCTCCGGGAGGCCGTAGCGGCGGAGGGCCGTGCGCTGGTGCGCGTACTTCTGTTTCATCTCCTCCGGGATGGGTTCGGTCATGCCGGTGCGGATGGGGCCGGGGCAGATGCAGTTGACCGTGATGCCCTCCTTGCCGAATTCGAGGGCGAGCGAGCGGGTCAGGCCGATGACACCGTGCTTGGCAGCCGTGTAGGGGCTGTTGCCCGCGGTCGCGCCGAGACCTTCGGTGCTGGCGATGTTGATGATCCGCGGGCTCGCCGACTTGCGCAGATAGGGGAGGGCGGCGCGAATGGTGTGCGTCATCCCCGTGAGGTTGACCGCGAGGACCTTCGCCCAGGCCTCGTCGTAGCCGTCGCCCTCGATTGGGACGGCCGCGGAGATGCCGGCATTGTTCACGAGGATGTCGAGCCCGCCGAATTCGGCCACAACTTCTTCGACCAGCCGGTTCACGGAAGCGCGGTCCGAGACGTCGCATTGCCAGGCGCGAGCGCTGTTGCCGGCAGCGCGGATCTCGCTGGCGACCTTCTCGACGGATTCACGATTCCAGTCGACGGCGGCGACGTTCGCCCCCTCATCGGCGAACAGGTACGCGGTCGCGCGGCCCATCCCGCTCCCGGCCCCGGTGATGAGCGCCACCTTACCGGCGACAGAACGGCTGAGCTGGGAGAGGCGAGGCATGAGATGACTCCCGAGAGTGAAGTTGGCAAAGGTGTACGTGGTTCGCGGCTGCCGGGCAACGCCGGCGGTTGCGCGAGCACGGCAAGCGCGGCCATGCTACCGCCCACAGCCACACCACAGGAGTTCCGCGCACATGGTTATGGCGCTCGACGGCATCAAAGTACTCGACCTCTCCCGGCTCGCCCCGGGCCCGCACTGCTCCATGCTCCTCGCCGACTTCGGCGCGGATGTCACACTCGTGGAGGCGGTGCCTGGTGCTTCAGCGAAGCTCGGCAACACGGGCATGCGCCGGAGCGAAGCGGCAGACCGTGCGGCCGCCTACAACGCGCTCGGCCGGGGCAAGAAGTCGATCGCCCTCAACCTGAAAGACGAGGCCGCCCGCAACATCTTCTACGAGATGGTGAAGGGCGCCGATGTCGTCATCGAGGGTTTCCGCCCGGGCGTGGTGAAGCGCCTTGGCGTGGACTACGACACGCTGGCGAAGATCAACCCGCGCATCATCTGCTGCTCCATCTCCGGTTTCGGCCAGACAGGGCCGTACAGCAACCTCGTCGGCCACGACATCAACTACATTGCCGTCGGCGGGGCGCTGGGCGTCACGGGGCGGCCGAACCAGCCACCGTCCATCCCGATCAACATCATCGCGGACTTCGCCGGCGGGGGGCTCACGGCCGCGTTCGCTATCTGTGTCGCGGTGATCGCTCGCGAGAAGACGGGCCGCGGCCAGAACATCGACGTGGGCATGAGCGACGGGGTGCTTTCGCTGATGACGAGCGCGTTCAGCGGCTTCTTCTCGAGCGGTGTCGCCATCCGCCCCGGCCAGTACCTGCTCAACGGCGCTGCCCCCTTCTACAACACGTACGAGTGCTCGGACGGCCGCTGGTTTTCCATCGGGAGCATCGAGGGACACTTCTGGGAAGCGCTCTGCAAGGTCATCGGCACCGAAGACCTGCTGCCGAACCAGTTCAACCAGGCCGAATGGCCGGCGATGATCGAACGCTTCAAGGGGATCTTCAAGCAGAAGACCGCCGACGAGTGGATGGCGATTATGTCGCAGTACGACATCTGCGCCGCGCCCGTCCTCGAAATGGAGAACGTGGTCACGAACGAGCACAACCTCGCCCGCAACATGGTTGTCGAGGTCGATTCGCCCATCGGGAAGGTGAAGCAGATCGGCGTGGGGCCGAAGCTGAGTGACACGCCTGGCATTCCGCGCCAGAGCGCGCCGCTCATCGGCCAGCACACCGACGAGATCCTCAGGGGGCTCGGCTACGACGATGCGAAGATTGCGTCGCTTCGCGAAGCCGGGACGGTCGGTTAAGCACGCCGTCAGCTGATGACGCGCGGGCGTTGGCGCTCGCTCCCACGCCCGCCATCCTCGGTGGATGGCAGTCGAGTACCGCGAGGAGCCCTGCAAGATCGCATTGAGCCCGGTCAAGGGCATGCACTTCGAATGGTCGCTCAACCCGTACATGGGTTGCGTCCACCGGTGCGCCTTCTGCTACGTGCGGGCGTTCGAGCGGCGGGCAGACCGGCCGAGCGGCGAGGCGTACGGCGCCTCGATCCGGGTGAAGACGAACGTCGTGGAAGTGCTCCGGCGTGAGCTGCGGCTCCGCAGCAGGCGGAAGGCGCATGTCGCCATCGGCTCGGCGACCGACCCGTACCAGCCGGCTGAGGGCAGATACCGCCTGACCCGCGGGTGCATCGAAGCGCTCGCGGACGCGAGGACGCGTTTCAGCATCATCACGCGCGGGCCGATGGCGATCCGGGACCTGGACGTGATGCAGCACGCGGCAACCCGCGCAGCCATGAGCATCAGCTTCTCCGTGCCCACCCTCGACGACGACGTCTGGCGCAAGACCGAACCAGGGACTGCGCACCCGCGCCAGCGCCTGAGAGTGCTGCGCGCGCTCGTTGACGGGGGCCTGAATGCAGGGGTGAGCATCGCCCCAGTCCTGCCGGGCCTCTCCGACAGGCCCGAGCAACTCGAGACCGTCGTGAAGGCGGCGAAGGACGCCGGCGCGCAGTTCATCTGGTGCGGGACCTTGCGGCTGGCGCCGGGCACGCGTGAGCACTTCCTCGAGTGCCTCGCGCGCGAATGGCCGGAGCTGCTCCCCCGCTACGAATCCATGTACACGCGCGCTTCGCCACCGAAGTGGGTGGCCGACCCAATCGCGGCGACCGCCGACGCGTTGAAACACCGCTACGAGATCACCGGCGAGAGCAGCCGGCTCACCGGGACGGCGGAGCCCGAACCCGAGCAGCTCGCGCTCTTCAGGCTGCCGGCGGCGGCTCGGGCAACTTAATAAAGGTCCCGGGCCGCCGCCTCGAGATCGCGCTTTTCGCGCTCGCTCATGGGTGCGTAGTCCGAGGCAGTCCGGACGTTCTCGATGACGCGCGACGGATAGCTCGCTCCCGGGATGGCGACCGACACGCCCGGGTGGGAGAGCACGTAGCGCAGCAGGTTTGCCGGCGTGAGGACGCCGGCCTCGCCCCGCTCGATCATCCCGCGCATCGTGCTCGTCCGTCCCGAGCCGCCTACGGGCCGCATGACGATCACGCCGATGTCGTGCTCGGCGGCGAGGTCGATGAGGGGCGCAGTGTGCGGGAAGAACGCGGAGTATTCCAGCATCACCGTGTCGAATTCACGGGAGAGGATGGCCCGGCGCAGGATGTCTTCGTTATGTGAAGAGATTCCGATGAACCGGACAAGCTCCCGGTAGCGGGCTGCCTCCAGGCCGGCCAGGGCGCCGTGCTCGACGTCCATGACCGCCTCCCATGCCGCTTCGGTCGAGACGTCGTGGAGCTGGTAGAGCGTGATCTGCGGGACTCCGAGGACCGCGAGCGAGCGGTCGACTTCATACTGGGCGCCGTTGATGGTGCGCTTGAACGTCTTGGACGCGAGATGGAATCCCGCTTGTCCCCGCTCCCGGATGACCTGGCCGAGGAGCATCTCGCTGCCTTCGTAGTCGCGGGCGGTGTCGATGAAGTCGATGCCAAGGTCGATGGCGGTGGTGATCGTCTCGAAGGCCTGGGGCGAGTGCGGCGTATCCATGGCGCCGAGGCCAAGCTCGCTCACAACCAGTCCCGTGCGGCCGAGGCGCCGGCTCTTCAGCGGCATGCCTGAGCATACGACCGCACTGCCTGCGCACGGCAACTTTCAGCCGGGGAGTTGAGGTTCAAGCGCTGCGAACACGTCCCGGGCGGCACGCTCGGCTTCCGCCCGGGTCATCAACTTTTCCACGTCGGCGCGCGAGAGGGGCGAACTCGTCCCGCGCGCGAAGACTTCGAGGGTCACATAGACGGCCCCGTTGTGATACCAGGCGCGGTAGGTGTTGACCGACGACCGCGAGACCCCGGTCGTGGTTGCCCCCTCGAGGTAGCTGAGGGCGTAGTAGAAGAGTCCCCGTGCGCCGCTGGAGAGCTGGACCTGGCCGAATTCCCAGAGCAGAGCCGGGTTGTCCCGATGCGCCGGGGGCAGCACGGACTTCAGGCCGTCCTGCGCGGCCGGCGCTGTGTAGTCCTTCGGGTCGAGGCTCGCGCACACGAAACCGTCGCAGGGCGCGAAGTTCGCGCGCACGAAGAGGTCGGCGCCGCCCGCCGTCTTCTGCGCGGCATGGTACGTCGCCGCAGCGCCGAGCAGCGTTGCGCCCGTCTGCTCGGTGACGTAACCCGGGATGGGGATACTGGCGAGCGCCTGGATCTCAGCTTCCGTCGCGGGCCGGGTGTCGTGGGCCGCCGGGGACGCCTCGCGGGCCGCGTCGTCCTCGCCGCCGTCGCCGCAGGCAGCCGCCAGCAAGGTGAGCACGCTGAACAGGGCAAGCAGGAAGGGCCGCACAGGCGCATGTTCGGCCGGGCGGAAAATCCAGTCGATTCCGGGACAAGAAGAAGGGCCCCGGAGGTGGAGCGGACACCTCGACGGAACCCTTACTTGCATCCTACGCCGGCGTGTCAAGCACTTTTACCCGGGCTTACTTCTCCTCGTCACCGGGTTTCGGGAAGAAGCGGGCTACGGGCTTGTGGCCCCACAGCGTCCCCGTTTCGTGCTCCACGACTTCCCAGCAGGAGTCGTCGATCTCGCGCGCGCCCCAGCCGTACTCCACGGCGAACCCGGACGGGTTGCGCATGTAGAAGGAGACCATCTCGTCGTTGCTGTGGCGCCCCAGGGTGGTGACGAGGGGGGCGTCGCCGGCGTTCGCGCGGTCGTAGGCGCGGCCGACCGGGTCGATCTCCGTGGTCTGCAGCATGAAGTGGTGGATGCGTTGCTTCATGCCGCTGAACTCGCCGAAGGCGATGCTGTGATGGCGGCGGTTGCAATGGAGGAACCCCATCTTCGAACGGCCGACCTTCACGTAGTCGCTCACACGGAAGCCGAGGTGCTCCTGGTAGAACCGCATCGTCCGGTCCAGGTCCGAGACGTAGAGGACCAGGTGGCCGAGGCCCTGGTCCCCTGCGAGGAAGCGTCCCGCCCGCGGAGCCGCTGCCTTTTCCGGTCCATAGAACACTTCGAGCGGGTTGCCGTCGGGGTCTTCGAACGCGATCAGTTCAGCGACGCGGCGGCGTTCGGCTTCGGCCTTCGAACCCTGCCGGACGGCAATGCCGGCCGCGTCCAGGCTTTGCGCGATGCGGGCCAATTCGCCGGCGCTTTCCACCTGCCAGCCGGCGTAGGCCAGATCGTCGCGGCCGTCCTCGTGCAACTGGAAGCGGTTGTGGTGGTCGTCCATGCCCAGGAGGAGGGTCCCGTCGGGGTCGCGGGCCGCTTCTTCCAGGCCGAGCATGGAATTCGCGTACTGACGCCAGCCGTCCAGGTCAGCCACGTTGAGGCCGATGTATCCGAGTTGAGAGACGCCCATGGGAGCCCTCCACGAACTGTGGTCACGGGCATCGTGTGCCTGCCGGCGAGGCGCGTCAAGGCGTCAAGGCGCCGCCCGGCCAGGAGCCGGGTAGGATTGCAGCCCGGAGGTGCGTCCATGGCTCGTTACGCGGTGATCGGGGCAGGAGCGGCAGGCATCAGCGCGGCCCGCGAACTGCAAATGGGCGGCCACGAGGTGGTGGTTTTCGAAGCGCGCGACCGGCCGGGCGGGCGCGCTTGGACGGACCACACCATCGCGCTTCACGGAGTCGAACTGGGCGCCGAGTTCATCCACGGCGAAAACGTCTCCACCTGGGACTGGGTCCGCGAGTTCGGCGCACCGACGACCGGCGAAGCCCACCGCTACGAGATGTGGTTCCACCTCGACGGCGGCCTGGTGGACGCTCCCACCGCGCGCCGCCTGTTCGGCACCGATCCCCTGTTCGCGCTCCAGCGGCTCGCCCGCCGTTGGCAGTCTGCCGGCAGGCCCGAGACGACGCTGGACCACGTGTTCGAGCTCTGGCCCGAGCTCTCATCCGAGCCGCTCACCCCCGAGCAGCGCGCGCTGATTGAGGGCTACATCGCCGAGCTCGCCGCCAGCGACATCACAGCGCTCGGCACTCATCGCTACGACACGCCGGTGGACCGCGGGCTCGAACACTTCCGGTTGCTCCGTGGCTACACCAGCCTCATGGGACAAGCCGCCGCCGCACTCGATATCCGCTACCGCGCCCCGGTGCGCCGTGTTCGCTGGGACGAGACCGCCGTCGAACTCGCCACCGATGCCGGGTCAGCCCGCTTCGATGCCGCCGTGGTCACGCTCCCGCTCGGCGTCCTTCGCGCACGCACCGTCGAGTTCGACCCGCCGCTACCGGCAGAGAAACGCAACGCCATCGAACGGATCAATGCCGGAAGCATCAGCAAAGTCATCCTCAAATTCGACGAGGCGCTGTGGCCGCCCGGCCACACGTTCCTGTGGTCCTCGCGGTCCATGCAGCTCTGGTGGCGCCCGGGCCAGGGCCAGGCGAACGAAGCACCGGTAATCACGGCCTTCTTCGGGGGAAGCGCCGCGAAGTCGCTGGAACAGGCCACCCTCGCCGAAGCCACGGAACACGCCGTGGCGCAGCTCTCGGACATGCTGGGGACGTCGCTGCGGGGAAAGCTCGTGGACTCGCGCTACAAGGCCTGGGGCGCGGATGAGTGCACGATGATGGGCTACAGTTCGCTCCCGCCGGGAGGACGGGGGCTGCGCGAGGCCCTGGCGGCGCCCGCGGGCGCCCTTCACTTCGCCGGCGAGGCCGCGAGCCTGACGCACCCGGCAACAGTCGATGGGGCTATCGACTCCGGGCGAGCCGCAGCCAGTGAGCTGTTGGCTCTCGCCGGCACGGGCCGCTAATGCGCTGACGGCCGGACGATCCCGGGGTGGCCACGGTATACCGAGGTGAGCCCCTGGACGAGCATCGGCGGCGCCTGGTGGCCAACTCGCGGGATGACCTGCAGGTCAACTTCGAGCCCTTCGTATCCGCGTGAGGCCAGGGTGCCCGCGAACTCGACGGCATTGCTGACCATGCCCGCCCAGTGGGGCAGCGGCCCTCCCGGGAGTTGCTCGCCTTCGCCCGCCGAGATGAAGACGCGGGCCGGGAGATCCTTCGGGCCCTCGGCCCGGCCCTTTTCGGCTTCGAACAGCATGCGCCGGTCCCACCAGAGCGACGGGCTGCCGGCAATGAACCGCCGGAACGCGGGCGGCTCCTGCAACAGGGCGAAGAGCGTGAACAGCCCGCCCAGCGAGAACCCGAACAGCGCCCGATCGGCCGGGTCGCCGCCGTAGAACTCCTCCACGGCCGGGGCGAGTTCGTCGCGCAGGAACGCGTGGAACCCGGGTGCCCCCGCCAGCCCTTCCGGGCCGACCGGCGCCCCCTGCGCGACCGTCCTGTCGATGTATTCGTGGTCGACCGACGGTGTCAGCTCGTAGTTCCGCAGCACCATGCCCTCGGCGGCAGTGATGTCCGGGTACCCGATGCCAACCACGATGACCGGCGGTATCTCGCCCGAAAACGCGAGCATCCGGGTGCACTCCACCACCTGGCCGAAACTCATGTTCCCGTCCGTCACATAGAGGACGGGGCGCAGTTGCCCCGGCACGCGCTTCGCCGGAGTGGCCACCCAGGCGCGGTAGCGCCGAGAGTTGGACTTCGCGATGAAGTCATGCGTGTGCGAGTTGGGGAGCGTGAAGGGGCCGAGGTCTTCCATGACGGGACACTATACGCGGCAAGGTTGCGGAGTCACGCTAACGTGTTACCGTGATACTTTGCTACATTGCTACCATGGAGTTCGCCATGGCTTCCCAGACACTGAACGTCGAACGCGTGCAGCTCGGCGTCCGCATCGAAAAGAAGATGGCACAGGTCCTCAAGGGTCTCGCCGAATTCAACGACGAGACACTGGGCCAACTGCTGGAGAAGATCGTCCTGCACTCATTCGAGCCGATGCCGGGCGAAGAAGGGGAGTGGAGCGCAAGCCCACACAGCAAGCGCGCCCTGGCGGCCATTGCGGACCTGAAGAAGGTCTACGGCATGAACTACGACATGCACGCGCATCGCCGGTTCGTGAAGGAGACCGCGGGGCCCGGCGAACCGGGCGACGCCGGTTAGGGTCCCGCCACCTCCAGCAGGATGTCCGCAAGCTCGTTCGGCCTGTTGAACGGGATCATGTGGTTCGTCGCGATTTCGTCGTAGCGCCAGCGCGGGTCCGCCTTCGTCCGGTCGGCGGCAACCCAGAACGGTCCACCTGTCCCGTCGGGCCGGGGCTCGCCGGTCGCCTTGATGTACGTGAGGGAGATGCCGCGTTCTTCGAGCGGCGTCCGGAGCCGCACGGGCTCCCGGAAGCACGCTGACGGGTGCGAGACGCGTCGCGGCGATGCGAACGCGGCATCGGCCGGGTCGTCGTACTCACGCTGCATCGGCTGGTCCAGCCAATCTGGCCCCGGGAAAGATTCCGGCACCGGCGCGGGACGCCCCACGAGGTCCTGCAGCGACTGCCCGTCGCCCGGGACAAACGCGTCGAGGTACACGAGGTGCTTCACCCTGCCGCCCAGGTGGTCCAGCGCGCCGGTCACCACCATGCCGCCGTAGCTGTAGCCGACCAGCGTGATGTCGCGCAGGTCCTCGTACCACACCGCGTTCACCACGTCCTGGACGTGGGTGGTTAAGTCGACCTGCGGACTCGTGAGGTGGGCGCGCTCGCCGAGTCCCGTCAGGCTCGGGGTGAAGACGTCGTGGCCGGCTGCCACCAGCAACGGTCGGACCTTCCGCCAGGTGAATGAGCCGCTCCAGGCGCCGTGCACAAGGACGAACGTGGACATCGGGACCCTCCGCCGCCGGCCGGGGGCCGGCGGCGAAGTATGCCACGGGTCACTCCCAGAGCGTCAGTGACTTCTCGTCCCGCTCCTTCTTCAAACGTCCGACGATATCCGCCACCGCAACGGACCCCTTGTCCCCGCCGCCACGGACGCGCAGCGCCGCCGCGTTCGCTTCCGCCTCGCGGTCGCCGACGACGAGCATGTAGGGCACCTTGCGCAGTTGCGCGTCGCGGATCTTCGCGTTCATGCGTTCACCCCGCGCATCGACCTCCACGCGCAGGCGCTCCGCACGCAGTTGCTTCGCAACCGCCTCCGCGTACTGGATGTGGCGGTCGGCAATGGGGATGACGACCGCCTGCACCGGGGAGAGCCAGAGCGGGAAGTTGCCCTCGTACTCCTCGATGAGCAGCGCCGTCATGCGCTCGAGCGTGGAGATCACGCCGCGGTGGACGATGATCGGCCGGTGGCGTTCGCCGTCCTCCCCGACGTACTCGAGTTCGAATTGCGCCGGGAGGTGGAAATCGACCTGAATCGTGACGAGCGTCTCCTCCTTGCCCTGGGCTGTCTGGAACTGGACGTCGATCTTCGGGCCGTAGAACGCCGCCTCATCCGGCGCCTCGAAATACTCGAGACCCACCTTGTTCAGCACGCGGCGCAACAGGTTCTCGCCCATGTCCCACATCGGCGGGTTGTCGACGTACTTCTCCTTGTCGTTGCGGTCGCCCAGGGAAAGGCGGTAGCGGTAGTTCTTGAGCCCGAGGATGCCGTAGACGTACTCCATCAGTTCGAGCACGCCTTCGACTTCGGCTTCGACCATGGCCTCGTCGGAGCAGAAGATGTGGGCGTCGTTCAGGGTCATGATGCGCACGCGGCTCATCCCCGTGACCTGGCCGGACTTCTCCCAGCGGTGCATGTTGCCCAGCTCGGCGATCCGGATCGGAAGTTCGCGGTAGGAATGGAGCTCGGCCTCGTAGACCTTGATGTGGTGCGGGCAGTTCATGGGCCGGAGGCAGTACTCCTCGCCCTCGCGCTCCATCACGGGATACATCCCGTCCTGGTAGTGGTCCCAGTGGCCGGACCGGACGTACAGCTCACGCTTCCCGACGACGGGTGTGACGACGTGCTGGTAGCCACGGGCAAGTTCGAGGTCCTCGATCCAGCGCTGCAGTTCGCGGCGGATGGTGGCGCCGGCAGGCAGCCAGACGACATGGCCGGGCCCGATTTCGTCGAACAGCTCGAAGATCTTCAGCTCCTTGCCGATGCGCCGGTGGTCCCGGCGGCGTGCTTCTTCGAGCTGGTGTTCGTACTCCGCCAGTTCTTCCGGCGTCTCGAAGAGGGCGCCGTAGACGCGCTGCAGCTGAGGATTCTTCTCGCTGCCCCGCCAGTAGGCGCCGGCGATGCTCATCAGCTTGAAAGCGCCGATCTCTGATGTGTCGTTCACGTGCCCGCCGCGGCAGAGGTCGGTGAAGTCCGCGTGGGTGCACTGCGTCACGTTGCCCTCGTCGAGCTCGGCCAGGAGGTCGAGCTTGAAGGGCTGGTTCGCCCACTTCTGCTCGGCCTCGGCCTTCGTCAGGCGGGCCATCCTGAAGGGGTGCTTCCCCTTGACCGACTTGCGCATGCGTTCCTCGAGCCACGCCAGGTCTTCCTGCGTGAGCGAGCGGGGCAGGCGGAAGTCGTAGTAGAAGCCGGTGTCGATCGGCGGGCCGATGCCGAGTTCGGCGTCGGGGAAGAGTTCGACCATCGCCTCGGCGAGGACGTGCGCCGCCGAGTGCCGCATGCGGCTCAGGCGCTCCTCTTTGGGGAGCGACTTCAGGTCTACGTGGGATTCGATTGGCTCAGCCATTGGTCGTGCTCCGTTTCAGTTCGCGCGCGGGGAGGATGGGGTGGCGGCCGCCAGCCGCGCGCCAGTGGCCCTCACCCCGCACGCCGCTCTCCCGCGCCGCGGGCGTGGGGAAGCAACGCGCGCCAGGGCCACGACCGGTACCGCGAACTGCAAACCTGGCTGTGGACGCATCCGGCAGACCCCAACGGCGTGCTTCGTCGTGCCGTTGGGACGGGCGACGTGCCCGTGGTTCCACCCAACTTCGCCCGCCGGGACTTCCACCGGCGGACCTCACTGCGGCCGTTAACGGGGCCAACCGGGCCGCCTTAGGCGTCTCTCCCGGCCGCGCCGCGGGCGGAAGAGGGAGCGTTCGGGGCCGGCTCGCGGGTGGTGTTCGCCTGCCTGGCGCCGCGCTTTCAGCCGATGGCGCGGACTCTCTGGAAAGGGCGGCGGGCTACTCGTCCCGGTCGAAGCCTTTGAGGAAAGTCACTATAGCATGCGGGCGAGGTCCGGAGGCAAAGGTGCGAGAGTGCTCAGTGCTGGGGTGCTGAGTGCTGGAGTGCTGGAGTGCTCAGTGCTGGAGTGCCGGGGGGCGGAGTGCTGGAGTGCTGGAGTGCTGAGTGCGGTCGGCCGGGTGGTGCTAAAGTCCCGCATGACGGGGAACTCTGGTGCAATCGTTCGAAGATTCGGTCGCATGGCAGCGGGCGAGAGAGTTGACGCGTGAGGTCTATGGCGCTACGCGGCAGGGCACGTTCGCGAAAGACTTCGGCCTCGCGAACCAGATCCAACGCGCTTCAGTCTCAATCATGAGCAACATCGCTGAGGGCTTCGGCCGCTACGGAGACAACCACTTCCACCATGCGCTGACGATCGCCGCCGGTTCTTGCGCGGAGGTGCGGTCCCAGCTCTACGTCGCGCTCGATGTTGGCTACCTGTCCCAAATTGACTTCGAGCGGCTTCTCAGCCTCAATCGCGAGACGCACCGGCTCGTCTCCGCCCTACGCGCGAGCATCGACCGCCGCCGCCGCCCACCAGAACCATGACGAACAGCAGGCACCGGGCACCCTCGCGAACTCCAGCACTCAGCACCCCCGGCACTAAGCACCCGCGCTTGTTCGCCGAGAAAGTGCTGGCGAAGGTTCAGGGCATGCGCCTTGAGGATGTGCCGGGGCCGGGTGCTGAAGCTACCAGAAAAGGAGCCAATCCCAGATTGCCTCCACCGCCTCGATCGCCGTGAAGTCGTCCAGCCACCGCCCATAGTGGAGGACGTATTCCTGGAACAGCTTCAGCGGCGTGACCGCGGCGAGCAGCAAGACGGCGTTTCGTGTTTCGAGGACTTTGCCCGGACGCCAGTGCAGGACCGCCGCGTTCGCGATGAACCAGAACTCGAACACGTTCGCGAAGACGAGCAGCACCCAGCGCGCCTCCGTGAATTCGAACGCCACCAGCCCGAACATGCGGAAGCCGAACAGCCACGCCGACCACGTCTTCGCCGGGCCGCGCCAGCGCCGCGTGACGATGAGGAAGCAGAACATGTAGACGAGATCGACGATCTTGTCGAAGCGCTGGTAGTCTTTCAGGCCGCCAAGGTCCAGGAGGTTCTTGAGGAAGAGGTCGCTCAAGTCAACAGCGATGGCGATGAGCGCGCCCGCAAGGGCCCAGCGCAGCACCCACACGCTGCCGAGCACCCTGACCGCTCCGATGACGATGATCTCCACGAGAGGAGAAACGGTACACCGCCGCCCGCTGGATTACCCGCCCTCCGCGGAAGGGTGCACCGCCGGCTGATAGCCCGCGGCGAACGCCGCCACAAAGGACGGCGGCGTCAGCACGGTGAGACGTTCGCCCGGGGGCGTCGGGATGGGCTCGCTATAGCCGGCGAAGGACCAGCGGCGGAGCCCTCCCCGCCAGACAAGGAATGGCAAACCGGGAGCGCGAGGCCGCGTGACAAGCACGCCGTCCGGAAGCGCCCCTGGAGCAGCAACCGACGTGCGCTGCTCCCAGGTCTTCGGGTCGATCCGCTCCCGGTGGGCGAGACGGTCGATCTCGGAGACGCTGGCAGGGCGCAGCCCCGGCGCCAGGTGCGCCCGGGCCCACGCTTCGATGAAGCTGTTGGCGTCGGCCCGGCGGCATTCCATACAGGGACGGTGGCCGGCAGCGAAGGCGGTCGCTTCATCGAGAAAGAACAATTCGGTGTAGAGCCCCGGGGCCATCATCTCCGGCCGGTGGCGCCCTTTGAACTCGAGCACGCAACAGATCCAGCGTTCGCTGGTCCAGGGGCGGCCCACCAGCTGCTTCTCGCGATGCATGCAGCCGCCACGGTTCCCGAACATCGTGCCGCGGTCCGGCACGGCATGGAATTTGCCGAAGGGGTCGACGCGGTTGCGGAGCGGCATCACCGAGTTAACGCCATTCCTGGTCACCGGTCACGCTCAGATTGCGCGGACGCCGCTGACGACGAGGCCCGCGGCCACCACGACCAGCAGGGCGCCGCTGATTCGCGCCACCGCATCGACCACGGCCTCGGCGCGGCCGGCGCGGCCGGCGATGAGGCCGGCGGCGACGAGCACCATCAGCGCCCCCGCTGCAAGGGCCTCCCCTTCGCCGCGGTCGGCGCCGTAGGTGACGGCGGCCGCCAGCGCGGAGGCGGGGGCGAGCACGGGAAGCGCCAGGGGCGACACTGCGAGTCCGTTGCCCTCCCACTTCCCGGCGTGCGGCTGGTGTCCAAGCCAGGCGACCAGCGCCCCCTGGGCGAGGAAGACCACCCCCGCACCAACGCGGAAGGTCTCCGGCTCGACGCCAAGGCCGTCCAGGATCGGGTCGGCGAGCACGGCAGCGCCGCCGACGAGGAAGAGGGCGAGGAGCGTCCCCCCGGCGAGCAGCGGCGGCTTCAGGGCCAGCCCAGGCGGCGACGGCGCCGCCGCGGCAGCGGCCGGGTTGACCGCCGCGAGGAAGAAGACGAGCAGTTGCAGGAAGTCGGTCACCTGGGCTCCTGTCCGGCGAGGATGGGGGCGGCGTACAGCAGCCCCGAAAGGGCGTGCTGCTGGTCGTCCATGCGGGTCACGTCGTAGGTGAACCAGGCGCCGCGCGTGCGCTCCGGGTTTCCTGTGCGTGCGGCCTCTCCGGCGCTCACCTGGCGTTCGGCCAGCATCCCCGCGCCGCATTCCACGCGCTCCGCGAGCTTGTCCTTCATGTCCGCCATGCGCGGGTCTACGGAGGCGAGCTGGTGGAGCGAAGTCAGCCCCTCCACCCACGTCCCCATGCCGGCGGCGCGCGCCTGGCGGCCGTGGAGCATCTTCGAGAACCAGTTGGGCCGCCGTTGCGATTCCACGCGGATCAATAAGCCGAATCGCTCCGCGAGGCTGCGGGCATATGCGATCTGCTCGTCCGTCGGGGGCCAGGTTGCCATTTCGCCGAGGCCGTAGGCCGCCCACTGGTCGGCCCAGGGCGGGAACTTCTGTTGCTCGTAGTCGTCCCGGTAGAGGGCGAGGTAGGTGGCGGTCTTCATCGCGGCAGCGTCCCATCCCTCGCCGGGGAAGAGGCGGTGCATCACCGTGAGCGCCCAGAAGGCCTCGCCGGTCGCGTACTTCGAGCGTTCCTGGAGTGGGGCGTTGGTCCGCACGTCCCAGCGGTTCAGGAAAGCCCCGTCGGGCAACTGCAGCGCGAGCATGCCACGGGCCACGTCGCGCATCTCAGCGTCCCACTTCGGGTCGTCTGTCGCGATCCGGCGCTGGTTCAGCCCGGCGAGCATGAGCGCGCTCGCCCCGAGCTGGATGCCGCCGCCGGGGTCCCGGAACAGCTTCCAGTCCCCGTGGTCGTACAGGTTGTCAATCATGAACTGCATGCCGCGATCGGCCGCGGGCAGGACGGAAAGGTCGCCCGAGGCGGCCAACTGGTAGAGCGACATCGTGACGCCGGCGTGGCGGACGTAGTTGTAGCCGCCGGGCTCGCGGTCCTGGTCGCGGTCGTACTCGTACACATAGGTGCCGTCTTCGAACTGCGCCGCTTCGATCCAGCCGGCAGCCTCGCGCGCCGCGTCGAGCGCGAGCGCGCTATCGACAGGCGGGCAGTGATGGGGCATGAGCAGGGTCGCGCGGATCATCGTCGCGCCGACGGCCCACAGCGAAAGGGTGAAGAGCAAGCCCCGCTTCATTGGCTGCGAACGATACAGGCGTCGCAGTCAGGCGTCAGGCGCTAGACTGTGGCGATGCAGCCGCCAGGGCCGGCCAATGCCGCCGAAGCCGCCGCCGTCGAACGCATCCGGGCCATCTGCCTGGGCCTGCCCGAAGTGACGGAGCGCCTGAGCCACGGAGAGCCGACGTGGTTCATCCGGGACAAGAAGACGTTCGTGAACATGGATTCGCACCATCACGGGGCGAAGCACTACGCGTTCTGGTGTGCGGCCCCGTTCGGCGCCCAGGACGCGATGATCTCGTCCAGCCCCGAGCGCTACTTCCGCCCGCCATACGTTGGCCACCGTGGCTGGGTAGGGGTCCGGCTGGACGTCCCGGGGCTCGACTGGGACGAGGTCGAGATGGTTATCCGCGATGCCTACCGGACCGTGGCGCCGGCCAGGCTCGCTGCGCTCGTCCCATAGCAAGCACGCAAACGTCCCTGGATTGGATCTTCGCGCGCGGGAGCGGGCCGCGATCATGCGTGCAAGGAGCCCGACCATGTTAGTGACTGTCTTTCGCTCGAAACTTCGCCCCGAGAACGCCGCGGAGTTCCAGGCCCTCGCCGACCGGATGAGGGCGCTCGCCGAGGCGATGCCCGGGTTCCTCTCGTACAAGGTCTACCGCGCCGATGACGGCGAGCGCTGCAGCATCATCGAATTCCAGACAGCGGAACAGCTGCTCGCCTGGCGCAACCACCCGGAGCACGTGACAGCACAGGAACTCGGCAGGCAGCGCTTTACGAGCACTACTCGCTCGTGGTCGCCGAACCGTCCCGGGAATCTTCGTTCACTGCCTGAATCCATCGGGACGGCCGCGGGTGCCCGCAGCCGCCCCGGGGCGCCGGACCGCTACATCTGGCTCTGCTGGCTGATGCCCTTCTGGATGTTGCGGGCCACGTCGGAGGGCGAGCACCCCGCCGCCGAGGCCGCCTTTTGGACCTGGTCCATGGTGATGTTGCGCGGGTCGCCGTGGTCATCGTTGAGCTTCCCGCAGCCGCATGAAACGCACATCGATCAATTCTCCTGCTGAGTTGATCCCAGCGTGGAGGAAGACGATTGCAGATGCGCCAACAGGGCCCGGACCAGCCTTGCCAAACCGTTGCAGGACGGGAAATTCTCAGAAGTTGAGCTTCAACCCCTTTGTCGGCCAGTTGTCGAAAGCGATCAGCCTTCCCGTCGTGCTCAACGTTGCATAGAGCGTGCGCAGGTCCGGCCCTCCGAAGCACGCGTTCGTTGTGAGGATGTCGGGGCACGGGTAATGCGTCGCCTCACCGGAAGGCGTGAACGACGTGAGCCCGCCGTTGACGAGCGTGGCGACGATGATGTTTCCCTCGGCGTCGACGACAAGGGAGTCGCACATCGCGAAGTTGAATGGCGGCGCGCCCGGTACGGTGCCGACGACATGGCGCATGCCGACCTGGCCGGGCCCGACGAGGTCGAAGGCGTAGAGGCGCCCCGTCGGGGTCTCCGCGACGTAGAGCACCTTCCCGTCGGGGCTCAGGCCAATGCCGTTCGGACCCTCCATCGGGAAGATGATCTCCTTGATCATCTTCCCGTCTGGCGAGGCATAGAAGACGCCGGTTCGGTCACGGTCGCGTGGCCTGGTCTTGCCGTGGTCGGTGAAGTAGAAGTTGCCCTCGGCGTCGAAAACGAGGTCGTTCGGCCCCTTCAGGCGTTCGCCGTCGCACTCCCGGTAAAGGGTCGTCACCTCGGAGCCATCGGGGCTCACGCGCTGGATCTGGCCGCCGATGTAGTCTTCGGGTTGCTCGCCGGGGAACAGGCCGGTGGTGCCATCGGGAAGGGGTCGTTCGCTCCAGTGGAAGCCGCCGTTCTGGGTGACGTAGATGGCGCCGTCCGGGCCGATGGCGGCGCCGTTGGGCCCACCCCCGGTGGTGGCGAACAGGGAATTCGTGCCGTCGGGAGCGATGCGCGTGAGGCAACCGGCGGCGATCTCGGTGACAAGCACATCACCGTCCGGGAGCACGAGCGGGCCCTCAGGGAACTTGAGGCCGGTGGCGACGACGCGAAAATCCATGGCGGTCTCCTGGGACGAAGTGGGCGATTTTGGCGTCCCGGGGTGTTTGTTGTCGATTCCTATGGTCCACAGATGCCGCCGTGCCCGCCAACCCACCCCACGCTGACGTAGCGGAAATCGCGCGACCAGTGCGGCCACCCGGTCGGTGAGATGAACACGTACTCCATCGTCTCTGGATCGATCAGGCGTTCGAGGCCAGTGAAGCCGGTGCCCAGCAACCCATCAGGAGCACGCGATGCCGGGGAAAAGAGGAGGCCCTTCGGCACGTAGGTGAACTCTTCCGTGCCCCTATCGAAAACCCAGCTCTCGCCCGGATCTGCGCAGGCGTCCGACCAGGCGATGTGGGTACCGTTCCCGCTCATCGCCAGGCCCCGCTCCGTCATTGGCGTCGTGGCGATATACGTCGCGCTTCCGGTCGAAAAGTCCACAGTGAAGATGTTGCCCAGCCCGTCCCGCGGGAGAGTTGCCAGCAGAAGTTCATCGGTCCCAGTTTGGAGGACAGAGTGAGCTTCGAACTCCAGCGCCCGCGTACCAGCGAAGTTCACTACCCGCTTGAGCCACGGCTGATCTTCCCTGGGGCTCGAGATTTGCAGCCGGTCCGCCGGGCCCTGGAACAGCGCCGGACGATCGGTGACCGGCTCCTGCTCGCCACTCAGCACGTCCACCAGAACACCCTCCCTCCCGCCTGCGTCCACCAGCACCCACTGATCGTCCACAAACCTGGAAGGGTAGCCGCCAATGCCCAGATCCTTTCGTTCGCCCGACCGCAGGTTCAGCGCATGGAGGCTACCCGTGAGGCGATCCGGGCCTACCCACACAACCCATTCCGCCGACGGGCTGAACACGCCCGGCTCACCAGGCCCCAGGTCCGTTAGTGTTCCCGTCTGGCGGTCATAGATCATCGTGGATTGGCCATCCCAATCGAAGGTCGGAGGAGGGAGCGATTGGGGAAATTCCCTTCCTGGCGGCGCCAACTCCCGCGCCGCCACCGGCACGGGCCGTGGATCGTCAAACAGTCCGGTCACGGTGCTCGCGGGAACGGCCGTCGGTGAGACCGTGACCGACGACACGGCGGTTTGCGTTGCAACCGTCGCGGCGGCCGTGGGGGTGGTGTGTGGCGTTTCCGAGGAAGCCGGGTCAGCCGGACCGCCGCGCTCCAGGGAAGCGATTGCGAGGACGATGCCGCCGGCCACCAGGACCACGGCGGCGCCCGCTGCGAACCACTTGAGGGCCATGGGAGCAGTCAGTCCACTGAGCGTCCGCACGACGCGAACACCGGGCCGGTTTCGCGCGCGCCACTGTCCAGCGGCTTCCTCGCGGGAAGCCACCCCGAGCTTGGCGATGATCTCGCGGACATGCCACTTCGCGCCGTCGAGCGTGATGCCCAACTTGTCCGCGATCTGCGGGTTGGTGTATCCCCGAGCCAAGAGCTCGAGGACCTCCATTTGTCGATCCGTCAGCTCCAGGTCCTTTCGGAGGTCGCGCCGGCGCCACTGCATCGCTTGATGCTCTCACCGCGGGGTAGTCCGGCGCACTACCCCATGCGTTTCACAACAGACTGTCGAGGGCAAACGCGCTTCACTGGCACGGATGGCATGAGAATACCCCCATGACGACGGCGCCGAGCGCGAACCTCGACGGATTGGCGACTCAAGCCGCCGCCTGCCGGCGCTGCCCGCGCATGGGATGCGCACCCGTGCTTTCGAGGGCCAACGGGCCCGTGCGGGCGCCTGTTATGTTCGTCGGCGAAGCCCCGGGGCGCCTCGGCGCCGGGCGCACGGGTGTGCCCTTCAGTGGCGATGTGGCTGGTGCGCGGTTCGAGCGGCTGCTGGCCGAGGCCGGCCTTGAACGCGCGGACGTCTTCGTGACGAACGCCGTGCTCTGCGTACCGGTGGATGCACGCGGGCGAAACCGGCGGCCTCGCCCCGCAGAAGTACGGGCGTGCGCCTCGTGGCTCGAGCAAACGATCCGGCTGGTGGACCCGGCGTTCGTGGTGGCCCTCGGTGGGGTCGCGCTGGCAGCGCTTGCGCTGATCGAGCCTCATGGACTGGCCGTCGCGAACGCCGGGGACGGACCGATCCGCTGGTTCGGGCGACAACTGGCTGTCGCTTACCACCCCGGGGCGCGCGCCCAGGTGCACCGCCCGTGGTCGAGCCAGGTGGAAGACTGGCGGCGAATTGGTTCGTTCGCGCGCGAACCCGAAGGCGTACACTCCCGCGCATGACGTTCGATGCCTCGCCCCAACGCATCCTCGACGCCGCGTTCGTGCCGCACTCCACACCATTCGCGGTAGCAAGCGCCGAGGGCGCCTACCTGATCACTCCGGACGGCCGGCGCATCCTGGATGCTGCCGGGGGCGCCATCGTCGCGAACATCGGGCACGGAAGGCGGGAGGTCGCGCAGGTGGCGGCGGAGGCCATCGAGCGCTGCACGTACGTCGTCCCGCCGTTCGCCACGGAAGACCGGATCCGGCTCGTCGAACGGCTTCGGCGCTCCTGGCTCCCGCCGTCGCTCACGCGGGTGATGTTCGTCAGCGGCGGGACGGAGTCGGTCGAGTCTGCCATGCGGCTGGCCCGCCAGCACCACGTCTGCGCCGGGCGGCCGGAACGCTGGAAGATCCTCGGCAGCGACCTGAGCTATCACGGCGCGAGCCTGGGCACGCTCTCCGTCGCGAACCACGCGCCACGGCGTGCGCCGCTCGAGCCGATGCTCATCCCGTTCCCGAAGACGCCCGCGCCCTACGTGATCCCCGGGTACGAGCCGGCGGAGCACCCTGCCGACGCGCTGGAGCGACGCATCCTCGAGGAAGGCCCGGAGACCGTCGCCGCGTTCATCTGCGAGCCGGTCGTCGGCTCCGCGGGCGGCTCCCTGGTGCCGGTCGATGACTTCTGGCCGCGCGCCCGCGAGATCTGCACGAAGTACCAGATCCTCCTCATCGCGGACGAAGTGATGACCGGCTTCGGGCGCACAGGCAAGCGCTTCGCCGTCGAACACTGGGGAGTCGAGCCGGACATCATGGTCGGGGGGAAGGGCCTCGCCGGCGGCTACGCGCCCATGGGGGGCGTGTACGCCAGCGAAGCGGTGGTCGCGCCGCTCGTGGCCGAAAAGCAGGACCTGATGTTCTACACGTTCTCGGGCCACCCGGCCTCATGCGCCGTCGCCGACAAAGTGCTGGAGATCATGGAGCGCGAGGACCTGGTCGCCCGCGCGGAGCGCATGGGCACGCTCCTGCGTGAGCGCCTCCAGCCGCTCGAAGACCACCCGAACGTCGCTGAAGTGCGGGGCAAGGGCCTTATGCTCGGGGTCGAATTCGTGAAGGACCGCTCAACGATGGAGCGCTTCCCGGCCGAAGCGCGGTTCGCCGCCCGGTTGCAGGGCGCGGGACTGCGCCACGGGGTGTTCTTCTACGCGGCCGGATCCGGCCGCGCGCAGGATGCTGTGCTCCTCGGCCCACCGTTCATCATCAACGGCGAGGACGTCGACCTGCTCGTCGACACGCTGGCGGTCGCGCTCGACGAGACGCTCGCGGCGGTGGGGCAGCCGTAAGCCGGCCAGCGGGGGACTTTCGTCGCGCGTGGGTTGGACCGTCCTTGCCATTGGCGGGTATGCGATTCATACTTAGAGCTTGATCCGCTGCGGCGGATCGTTTTTGTGTTGGGATCCGCATGAGGATTGGCCGGACCCGGGCCCAAGTGGCGCAATTGGCAGCGCAACCGATTTGTAATCGGTAGGTTAGGGGTTCGAGTCCCCTCTTGGGCTCCAGCACAAAAGCTTGCCGCGCGAGCGGATGGCCACCGTGGAGAGATGGCCGAGTGGTTAATGGCAGCAGACTGTAAATCTGCCGCGCTTCGCGCTTCGGAGGTTCGAATCCTCCTCTCTCCACCATCCTGGTACCAGGCGGAAGCCGGGGCCGTTCGCGCACGATTGGAGGTTGGCGAGAGCCTACCCACTTGCCCTCATAGCTCAGTCGGCAGAGCGCGTTCTTGGTAAGAACGAGGTCTCCAGTTCAAATCTGGATGAGGGCTCCAGGAAAACTCCCGGCAACAGCCGTGGGACCATAAGCCCAGGAGGGCACACAGGCATGGCGAAGGCGAAATTTGAGAGGACAAAGCCGCACGTAAACGTTGGCACCATCGGTCACGTGGACCATGGCAAGACGACCCTGACGGCGGCGATCACGAAAGTCCTGGCGCTCAAGGGCGAAGCCG